>Ga0247733_1000001_pt1 | contig 874410 bp, 829 predicted proteins | sample UWRJL043104R2_FD_180932 | JGI IMG/M metagenome (GOLD analysis project Ga0247733, IMG submission 180932) | Plant litter microbial communities from Arlington Agricultural Research Station in Wisconsin, United States - UWRJ-L043-104R-2 | ecosystem: Environmental > Terrestrial > Plant litter >... | reverse complement strand
ACTCCTCGCAGCTGCTCGGCACCGGTGCCCCACAGATCCGGGTCATCATGAAACAAACCCCACCCACCGTCGAGGCCGACGGGACTGTGACCCCGGCGCCGACCGGACACGGCTACATCGACGGACAGCCCGACCCCATCAGCGGGCCCACCATCGACCGGCTGATCTGCGACGGGGAAATCATCCCCGTCATCTTCGACGAAACCGGAAAAGCCGTCGATGTCGCCCGCACCCAGCGACTGTTCGACAAGAAACAGCGGCTGATTCTCGCGGTTACCCAGGGTGGGTGCATGTGTGGCGACTGTGACCGGGCAGCGTCCTGGACCGAAGCCCACCACATCGTGTGGATCAGCCGAGGAGGCGAAACAATCCTCGTCAACGGCATCCTCCTCTGCCGCTACCACCACCAGTTACTCCACAACAACGGGTGGGAAATCACGCAAACCGGGCCGAACGGGGAAGAGCTCTGGCTGATTCCACCCCCGGACGTGGATCCGGCGCAAACCCCGCAGCGGATGAAACCCCGAAGCCCCGCCTACACCGAAACCTTCCCCCACCTCGGATAGAGCCCCGCGGCGAAACCCACCACGCAGGTGATGGTTTCGATACGCGAGCTCCTTCGTCGCGCGCTACTCAACCAGCGAGATTTTCGCCCCCTCGTTGGTTGAGTAGCGCCGTGAGGAACGAACGCCGCGTATCGAAACCTCGAAGCCCCGCCCATCTCGAGACCTTCCCGAACCTCGGATAGAACGTCGCGGCGAAACCCACCTCGCAGGTGATGGTTTCGATACGCGAGCTCCTTCGTCGCGCGCTACTCAACCAACGAGATTTCGCCCCCTCGTTGGTTGAGTAGCGCCGTGAGGAACGAGCGCCGCGTATCGAAACCATTACGCGCCAATCCAACTAGTTCGAGAAACTCGGTGATTGAGTGCGAGCTCTGCCCCCTTCGACAGGCTCAGGAACCGTGTATCGAAATCATCACCCGCGACACCGGGCTCCCTGAAAAGTCGACGAGCGACAGCTCCGAACGAGACCGACGAGGCTCCCACCACCGCGTCGATGCTGCTCTTCAGAAGTATCGCGGAGCTGTTCGCCGGGTCCAACGCGGAGAAGTCACACGCAGGTGACGGTTACGCGGCGGGGCCAAGCTACGCGGTCGTTGCGAAAAGGCGGGCTACGTCCTCGGCGGAGAGCGCGACCTGCTCGAGCAGTGCCGGTACGTGCGCAACAGTGCGTGCGCTTGCGATGGGCGCACCGACGACCGACTGCGCACGCAGCCAGGTGAGAGAAACAGCCGGAACGGACGCACCGTGAGCAGCGGCGATGTCATCGAGCACACCCAGCAGCTCGACGTTCTTCGGGTTGTCCAGGTACGCCGCCGCACCACCGGCACGAGCGGAATCGACCTTTTGGCCGACGCGGTACTTGCCACTGAGGAACCCGCTCGCGAGCGAGTAGTACGGCAGCTCGACGATGCCGAGCTCGGCGAGCGTTGGAACGAGCGAATCCTCGATGCCACGCTCTACGAGGTTCCACGGGTCCTGGGCGATCGTGAACGGCGTGAGTCCGGCATCCGCGGCGATCGTCGCAGCACTCCGCAGGCGCTCAGCGGTGAAGTTGGATGCCCCAACCTCGCGCACCTTGCCCGCCTTTACCAGGGCGTCGAATGCGGTGAGGTACTCCTCCTGCGGAACATTCTTGTCGTCGCGGTGTGCGTAGTAGATGTCGAGGTAATCGGTCTTCAAGCGGCGCAGCGAATCCTCGGCCGCTGCAGCGATGTTTGCGGCGCTGAGCCCGGGGCGGGCCGGAAGCGAGAACACCTTGGTGCCGATGACGACATCATCGCGCTTGCCGCGGGATGCCGCCCACTCACCGATGATCTCTTCCGAGACGCCACCGTCGTTGCCCGGAACCCAGTTGCTGTAGACGTCCGCGGTGTCGATCGAACGGCCACCGGCCGCGACAAATGCGTCGAGAACCGCGAAGCTCTCGTTCTTGTCTGCCGTCCAGCCGAAGACGTTTCCGCCGAGTACTACGTTTCCGAAGTCGAGTGAAGTCACGATGTTCCTAACGCTAAAAGTTGAGTACCCCCGGTCCAACCGGGACCGGGGGCAGGTGATTCCGAGAATTACGGAAGAAGTCAGTCGACGATCGTCAGCGTGACTTCGATGTTGCCGCGGGTCGCGTTCGAGTACGGGCACACGGCGTGGGCGGCATCGACTGCGGCCTGGCGCTGGTCAACAGCAACGTTCGGCATGAAGATGTCGAGCTCAACCGCGAGGCCGAATCCGCCCTCACCGTTAGAGCCGATACCGACGCTCGCCGAAACCTCGGCGTCCTTCGCATCTATCCCGATGCGCTTCGAGACGCTGTGCAGCGCGCTCAGGAAGCATGCGGCATAGCCGGCGGCGAAAAGCTGCTCGGGGTTGGTTGCGCCACCCTGCCCACCGAGTTCCTTCGGCACGCGAGTGTCGAGGTCGAGAATGTCATCTTCGGAACGAACGTGACCGTCGCGGCCGCCTCCGCTTGCGTGGGCGATTGCCGTGTATGCGATTTCCATTGCTTCATTCGACTCCCCGATTCTGAACGTTTGCCCGGGTTTTCTAGAGAGCGGTGTGATAGTGCGCTGGGTGCACAAAGGGGGCGGGCGCCGATGCACCCGCCCCCTTTGTATTAGCCGAACTAGTCGATCAGGTCGTGGATCACGACGACCTCGTCGCGACCGGGACCGACGCCGAGAACCGAAATGCGTGATCCGCTCATCGCTTCGATCGCGAGCACGTATTCCTGCGCCTTGATCGGCAGGTCTTCGAACTTACGAACCCCGGTGATGTCTTCGCTCCAGCCGTCGAACTCTTCGTAGATCGGCACCGCATGGTGGAAGTCCGACTGCGACACCGGAACCTCTTCGACGCGAACACCGTCGACCTCGTAGGCGACACAGACCGGGATCTTCTCGAGGCCGGTGAGCACGTCGAGCTTGGTCATCACGAAGTCGGTGACACCGTTGATGCGGGCCGTGTAGCGGGCAACCGGAGCGTCGTACCAGCCGGTGCGACGCGGGCGGCCGGTCGTGGTTCCGAACTCGAAACCCTTCGCGCGCAGCCATTCGCCGGACTCGTCCTCGAGCTCGGTCGGGAACGGACCTGAACCAACACGGGTCGTGTACGCCTTGACGATGCCGATGACCCGGTCGATGCGGTTCGGGCCAACGCCCGATCCGGTCGCCGCGCCACCGGACGTCGAACTCGACGACGTGACGAACGGGTACGTACCGTGGTCGACATCCAGCATCGTGGCCTGTCCACCCTCGAACAGCACGATCTTGCCGGCGTCGAGCGCCTGGTTGAGTAGAAGGCCAGTGTCGGCGACCATCGGGCGAAGACGCTCGGCGTAGGCGAGCAGGTCGTTGACGATCTCGTCGACGGTGATCGCGCGGCGGTTGTAGAGCTTGACCAGCAGCTGGTTCTTCTGGTGCAGCGCGCCCTCGACCTTCTGGCGAAGGATGTTCTCGTCGAAGAGATCCTGGATGCGGATGCCGACGCGGTTGATCTTGTCGGCGTACGCCGGACCGATGCCGCGACCGGTCGTACCGATCTGGCGCTTGCCGAGGAATCGCTCGGTGACCTTGTCGAGCGTGCGGTGGTACTGGGTGATGACGTGGGCGTTCGCGCTGACAAGCAGCCGTGAAACGTCGACTCCGCGCGCGATGAGCGCGTCGAGCTCTTCGAACAGCACCTCGATGTCGATAACGACACCGTTGGCGATGACGGGAATGACTCCGGGGCTCAGGATGCCGGAGGGCAGAAGGTGCAGCGCGTACTTCTCGTTGCCGACAACCACGGTGTGTCCGGCGTTGTTGCCGCCGTTGAATTTGACCACGTAGTCGATGCGGCTACCGAGAAGATCGGTCGCTTTGCCCTTGCCTTCGTCGCCCCACTGGGCGCCGATGATCACGATAGCTGGCATGGGTTGCCCTCTCGTTGGAACGGGATTACACGTAATTCTATCAATCCCAATGTTTCCAACTAACTTGCACACCGCTGTGCAAGTTATTACGATGACAGATATGACCCCGACGACCCGCACCCGGCGCGATGCGACCGAAAACCGCGTGGCGCTTCTCGACGCCGCTCGCGTCGTTCTCAACCGGGATCCGGATGCCTCACTCGAGACCATCGCGACCGAAGCGGGGCTCAGTCGGCGGTCGGTCTACGGGCACTTCGCCAACCGCGAAGAACTCCTGCGCGAACTGATCGCCCGCGGCGCCGGCACGGTCGGTTCAGCGCTGCAGGCCATCGACCACCCCGACCCGGTTGTGCGCCTCGCCCTCGTCGCGGCGCACTTCTGGAGCGAGGTCCGCGACATCCGCCTGATGACGGTCATCGCCGTCCGCGGTCCGCTCAAGCAGTACAGCGACGAGTCACTGCGTCCCATGCGCGAGACCGTCCTCGCGACAATCACCGCCGGCGTGGATGCGGGATCGGTTCGATCCGACATCCCGGCTCCCCTGCTCGCGAGGCTCGTCGAAGACAACCTCATCGCCGTGCTCGACGAGTCGAACTCGCATCCGCTCGATGACGCGGCCGGCCACCGGCTCGCCATTCTCACCATCCTCGGCACGCTCGGATTCGGCTGGCGCGAAGCCGGCGAATTCATCGACGCCCACGACGCTCTTTCACTGGAGACAACGAAATGACCACGATCAGCCTCACCGACGCCGCCATCGGCGCGGGCCTCGGCGCCCCGGTTCCCGCGATGACGGTCGAGCTCACTCCCGGTGCGCCGACCGTTCTCGCGGTAGAGACCGACGAGCGCCCGCTGCTCGTCTCGATGATGCTCGGTGGGCGCCTCAAGCCCGATTCCGGGTCGGTCACGATCGACGGTTCGGCGAGCATCGACGAACTCCGCAAGCGCACCGCTCTCGTTGACACGCCCGTTGTCGCCGAGCCGACCGCCGGCGCTCGGCTCTCGATTGCGGTCGCGGAGGAGTTCTCTTTCGCCGGGCTGCCGACGTCGCGCGGCGCAGTGCGCCGGTTCCTACGTCAGCACGACCTAGGCGACTACGCCGACCTGCCCCTTCGCGCACTTCCGCCGACCGCTCGCGTTCGCCTGTTCAGCGAGCTCGCGCTGCTACGCCCCGCCGTCTCGGTGCTTATCATCACGTCGCCCGAGCGCCACGGCGGAGATCCGAGCGAGTGGTTCGACTCTCTCGCCGCCATTGCCGAGCGCGGCGCCACGGTCGCGATCGTCACCGACACCGCAACGCGGGCGATCCTTCTCTCCCTCGGCGCCCGCGATGCCCTCGCGCCCGCCGAGCCCTCCGAACCTTCTGACCCTGACGCATCCGAAAGCCTCTCCGCATGAAAATCCTTCCCCTCGTCAAGGCTGAGTTCGCCCGACTCACCTCGAGTCGCATGGGCACCATTGCGCTCGTCGCACTGATGACCGTTCCGGTCGTCTACGGCGGGCTGTATCTCTACGGCAACAACGACCCGTACAACAACCTCGACCGCGTTCCGGCGGCCCTCGTTGTCGACGACACAGGCGCTACCGTCGACGACGAGGCCGTCAACTACGGGCAGGATGCCGCTGACGAGCTCGTGGATGACGCGAGCTTCGGCTGGGTCGTCACCACCGACTCCGAAGCGAAAGCCGGAGTTACCGACGGCACCTACGACTTCGCCGTCACGTTCCCGGCATCGTTCTCGCACGACATCGCCTCGGCCTCCGAAACCTCGCCGACCCAGGCGAAGCTCGTGCTCACGACCAACGACACCAACAGCTACCTCTCCACCACCATCGCCAAGCAGGCCGCGGCTACCGTGCGCACGACGATCGCCCAGAACGTCGGGCAGGAAGCGACGGAACAGCTGCTCTCCGCAGTCGACGAGATCCGCACCGGCCTCGTCGACGCGAGCGATGGCGCCACGAAGATCGCCGACGGCACCTCGGATGCCGCGAGCGGGGCATCCGATCTCAGCGATGGCACGAGTGAGCTGGCCGACGGCGCCGCCACCCTCAGCAGCGGGCTCGCGACGCTCGACAAAAAAGCCGCAAAGCTTCCGGCGAGCGCCGCCGCACTGAGCTCCGGCGCCTCGAAGATCGCGAAGGGCACGAGCGCCGCCGTCTCGGGCGTGAAAGAACTGTCGACCGTGACCGGTCAGGCCGCAGCCCTCGCCCCGACCGTCGAACAGCAGGTCTCCGATGTGTTCGACGCATACGGCGTCGACGCCACGACCAAGGCGGGGATTCTCGCCGAGCTCGGCGGACTCAGCCAGGCAACCGCCGGCATCGACTCCGCTGTCTCGGACTCCCTGCTGCCCAACCTGCGCACCCTCTCGAGCGGCTCGTCCGAACTCGCCGCCGGCGCGAAGACCCTGAAGAAGAGCGCGCCGGCGCTGGCGGATGCCATCGACTCGGCCTCGACCGGCGCGAAGAAACTCGCGACCGGCGCCTCCTCAGCGGCCGACGGCGCAGCCGAGCTCTCGTCGGGAATCGACAAGCTCTCTGACGGCACCACCGAACTCGACGACTCCCTCGCGGATGCCGTCGTCGAGATTCCGGCGACCACCGCGGCCGACCGCACGGCGACATCCGAAGCCGTCGGCGATCCACTCGACGTCGACCAGCGTGCGATCACGGAGGCGGGAAACTACGGCGCCGGACTCGCGCCGTTCTTCATGGGCCTCGCCGCCTGGATCGGCATCTACGCACTCTTCCTGCTCGTGCGGCCGCTGTCCCGCCGGGCCCTCACGGCCGTTCGCCGCCCAATTCGCACCACCCTCGCCGGGTGGATTACCCCGGCCGTGCTCGGAGCCGTCCAGATGGTCGCCCTGTTCCTGATCGTGACGCTCGGACTTCACCTGGATGTCGCCAACCAGCCGGGGCTGCTCGCGTTCATGATCTTCGTCTCGATCACCTTCGCGGCGATCGTACTCGCGCTCAATGCGCTGCTCGGAAGCGTCGGGCAGTTCCTCGGACTGCTACTCATGGTCGTACAACTCGTCACGGCCGGCGGCACCTTCCCCTGGCAGACGCTGCCCGCTCCCCTCGCCCTGCTGCACCAGGCCCTGCCGATGAGTCACGCCGTCGACGGGATGCGCCAGCTGATCTACGGGGGCACCGCCGAGGCGACGATTGCCGCGGTCATTCCACTCGCACTCTGGCTCGTCGGGTCGCTCGCCGTCGCCGCTCTAGCGGCAGCGAAGCAGGGCCGCTACCGCACGCTTCGCGAGCTGCGTCCGTCGCCGATCGGCGGCTAGCGGCCGCGGCGTGGCCCCCGGACGGGGGCCATTCCTGCTAAGGTGAGGAATTCCCGTAAAGGGGAACAGTGCGTTTGCACGATATTTCGCCAGCAGTTCGACCAGGGGGACACCTTGCCCACTCGCACACCGATCACCGTGACAGCCACAACGCTCGTCTCCGCAGCGCTCCTCGTGGGCCTCACCGGCTGCATCCCGAGCTTTCTGATTCCCGGCGCCCAGCAGGCACCGGCAAGCACCACCGCACCCGAGCCCGCAGTTCCCGAGGTCGTCGAAACCGAAACGCCTGCCGTAGAAGCCCCGGCCGCAACCGACGTCAAGGGTGAACTCATCAGCTCCGAGCAGTTCGAGAACAGCCTGCAGGTCGACGCCTACGTACTCGGGTACGGCGAGAGCAAGGACGGCTCGAACTGGCAGGATCCCGACACCGGCAAGGATGCCTACCCGAAGGGCACCCGCGAGGTGGCCGTCGCGTTCGTGCTCTCCAACCCAAGCGACGCACCGCTGAACGTCTACGGCTTCTCGCAGACCGGCACGTTCGAGGGAAGCAAGTTCTACTCCACGACCGATTCGGACAGCACCGGCGCGGCCCACATCCTGCTCGGTTACGACAGTGCGCCGTACGACACCTACGGTTTCGACGCGGACGAGTGGCCGCTGGCGCCCGGCGACACCGCGTACTACGCGACGTCGATCTATCTCGACGGAACGACGCTCGATACCTCGTACTCGATCAAAGCGACCGGCTCGGACGAGTACCTGCGCGTCGACGACGTCATCCTGAAGTTCAAGGGCTAGCCGCTTCCTGCATTCACGAACGGCCCGCGAGTTTCGACTTCGCGGGCCGTTCTCTGTGTCGTGGGCGGGGAATAGGACGGATGCCGACCGCTGTTGGACCCAGCACCGGATTCGACAGAGAGCGCACCATGACGACGAGCCTTCCGACCACCATGACCGCGATCGTGTCGCCACGCGCGCTTCCGATCAGCGACGAATCGAGCCTGGTCGAGACCACGGTCGCCATTCCCGCTCTGCGGCCGCACGACATCCTCGTCCGCGTGGAGGCGGTGTCGGTCAATCCGGTGGACGTCAAGACCCGGGCCGCCGCCCACGACTCCCCGAAAACGCTCGGCTACGACGCGGCCGGAACCGTCGTCGCGATTGGCCCGGAAGTACAGACCTACGCGGTCGGCGACGAGGTCTACTACGCCGGGTCGATCCTGCGACCGGGCTCCAACGCCGACTACCAGGCCGTCGACGAGCGGATCGTCGGACGCAAACCCCGCACCCTCGGATTCGCGGATGCCGCAGCAATGCCACTCACGACGATCACCGCGTGGGAGGTGCTGTTCGATCGCCTCGGCCTGACGGCGTCGAGCACCGGAACCCTGCTTGTCGTCGCGGCCGCCGGTGGCGTCGGGTCGATCCTGACGCAACTCGCGAACCACCTGACCAAAGCGACGATCATCGGCACGGCATCCAGGCCCGAATCTTCGGCATTCGCCACGAGCATGGGCGCCGACCACGTTATCGACCACCACGGCGATCTCGCCGCGGCCGTCCAGGCGATCGCCCCGGCCGGCACCGACTGGATCTTCTCCCCGCACACCGCACGCAATCTCGACGCTTACGCGGCTGCGGGCAAACCGTTCAGCGCCGTCGCCGCCATCGACGATCCGAACACCCTCAGCATGGCCGCCCTCAAGAACAAGAGCATGTCGCTGCACTGGGAGAGCATGTTCACCCGGTCGAGCCTCGAGACAGCGGACATGGTCGAGCAGCAGCGGCTACTCACTCGCGCCGCGGAACTGCTCGACGCCGGAACCCTGGTCTCGACGCGCACCACCACGCTCGAGGGCTTCACCGCCGCGAACCTGCGTGAAGCTCACCGCCTGGTCGAGGCCGGCGACATGGTCGGAAAGGTCGTGGTTGCGCGCTAATCGACGTTGCTACTCGTGCGCGATCTGCCAGGTGCTGTCGACCAGCTCGAACTGGCCGGTGTAGCAGACCAGATCGACTCCGGACGCGGCCGCAGTGCCGGTGGTGACGTAGTCGATGACGGTTCCCGAGCGATTGATCCCCGTCACGGGCTCCCCCGCCTCGCTCATGCAGTCCACGAACCTGTCGAACGCCTCCTCGTACTCGGCGCGGGTAACCGTGCCGTCGGCCAGGGCCGCTTCCTGGTCTGCTGATGTCTCAGTCTCGGCGGGCAGCGCGACCCAGGCCGCCCACACGACATACCGGCCCTCGCCACTGATCACGAGAGACTGAGTTCCTTCGTCGAGCACATCGTAGGTCGAGCTCATTCCTCCCGCGGATCCGGCGCCAAAGTCGGCGGCATCATCGTCGGTGCAGGTCAGCCAGGACTGGTCCTCGCCATTGACGCTCGTTGTAAATCGTCCAGCGACGAGACATTCCAGCGCGACGGCGAGCGAGTTCGCGCCGTCGGGTTTGGCACCGAGATCGATGGTCGTTTTGCCCTGGCCGGCGAGAAGGAACGGGGTGCCGATGACGTCGGTGTGAGTACCGACCAGATCGTTCGCGAGTGACTGCGCATTGAGCGTCAGCGGCGTGGCCGAGTCGGCGGATGATGCGATGGCGGCTGTCGAAATCGCTCCGCCGGTCACGGCACCCGCGAGAACGAAGGCAGCGATCGACGCGATCGCCACGCGCGGTTCGATGCGACGGCGTGAGCGGGGGGTCGCATCCACCGTTGAAACGAGCTCTCGCCGGAGGGCTGCGGTGCGGTCAGTGCCGTTGGTGTCGTTCATCGTGCTTCCTCCGGGGTGCTGATCACTGACTGGGTGGGGTGCGGCTGGGTGGGGTGCGGCTGGGTGGGGCGCGGCTGGGTGGTGTTGAGCAGTGCCAGGCGCTGCGCGAGTCGCTGCTTCGCGCGCGACAGGCGCGACTTGACAGTTCCGGCCGGAACACCGAGGGCGTCCGCGGCCTCGGCGGTCGAGAGGCCTTCGAGAACGCACAGTGTGACGACCTGCCGGTCGGCGAGCGAAAGACTCCGCAGCGCAGCGGATGCCGGACCATCGTCGTCGAGTTCGGCGTGATCCGCGTGATGCTCTGCCGGTGGCAGCTTCAGCAGCAGCGCCCGGTAGCGGCGAGCGCCGCGGCTCAGGTTCTGGGCAACTTTGGTCGCGGTGACGAGCAACCACGGCAGCATCGACCCGTCGACGATACGCACCCGGTCGCGGTGCCGCCACGCTTCGAGAAAGGTGATGGCAACTGCATCGTCTGCGTCGTGGGCTGCGGGAACCAGCCGCTGGGTGTGGCGATGGATGCGGTCGCGGTGCCGATCGAAGATGCGACCGAACGCTTCGCCCTCGCCCGCCATCGCGAGCGCCAGGTCGTGCGCGTCTGCACGGTGCGCGTGTGCATTGTGAGCGTCTGCATTGTGAACGTCTGGCTCACGCGCGTCTGGCTTGTGCGCGTCGGTCTTGTGCACGTCGGCCGAAGTATCGCTCATACCCTGAATTGTCCGGCAGGGGACAAATGGTTCCGTCGGGGCGAAGAAACGTTACGCGGGGAAGGCGTGCTGGGTGATCCAGGCGTGCATGGCGACGGCAGCGGCGGCGGACGCGTTGATGCTGCGGGTCGAACCGAACTGGCTGATCTCGACCACGGCATCCGCTGCTTCGATCGCCTCGGGTGAGAGGCCGGGGCCTTCCTGTCCGAACAGGAGCACGCAACTCGCCGGAAAATCGAAGGTCTCGATGATGACGCTGCCCGGCACGTTGTCGATCGCGATGATCGGGACTCCGGCGGTGTGCGCCCACTCGACGAACGCGGCGACGTCGGCGTGGTGCACGACGTGCTGGTAGCGGTCGGTCACCATCGCGCCGCGCTTGTTCCAGCGCTTGCGGCCGACGATGTGTACGGTGTCGGCGGCGAACGCGTTAGCGCTGCGCACGATCGAGCCGATGTTCATGTCGTGCTGCCAGTTCTCGATGGCAACGTGGAACGGATGCCGGTGCTGATCGAGGTCGGCGACGATCGCCTGCATGCTCCAGTAACGGTAGCGATCGATGACGTTGCGGGAGTCACCGCGCTCGAGTAACTCGGGGTCGAAGCGCGCGTCGTCGGGGAGTTCGCCCACCCACGGTCCGACGCCATTGGTCGTCAGTTCGACGCTCGGGTTCTCGTTCTCTGCCACTACCCGAGGGTAGCGCGGTGGAGCTTGGAGAAATCGCGCCAGCGATTTCGCGACCCCAGCGCCGACTGAGCCTGCGAAGGAGGGTAACGAAAGGCCTGCGCAACCCGCGCGACCCCAGCGCCGACCGAGCCTGCGAGCGCGGTGGAGCTATGGCAATCGCGCCAGCGATTGCGCGACCCCAGCGCCGACTGAGCTTGCGAAGGAGGGTAACGAAAGCCCCGCGCAACCACAACGACCCACTCCTGTTAATCTCGGGGGATGCAGCCCTGGACTCCCGACAGCCCGAACCTCGTGGTGCACGGCGACAACCTCGGGGTCATCCAGCAGCTGCCGGATGCCGCGTTCCAGCTGATCTACATCGATCCGCCGTTCAACACCGGTCGCACGCAGAGTCGCCAGGTGATGACGACGACTCGTTCGACCACCGGCTCCCGGGTCGGCTTCAAGGGTCGTAGCTACGACACCGTCAAGGGAATCCTGTACTCGTACGACGACGCGTTCGCCGACTACTGGGAGTTCCTGGAACCACGCCTCGAAGAGGCCTGGCGCCTGCTCGCCGATTCGGGAACCCTCTACCTGCACCTCGACTACCGCGAGGTGCACTACGCGAAGGTCGTGCTCGACGCGCTCTTCGGTCGCGAGAGCTTTCTCAACGAGATCATCTGGGCGTACGACTACGGCGCCCGCGCGAAAAACAAGTGGCCGACGAAGCACGACACGATTCTCGTCTACGTCAAGAACCCGACCGGCTACTACTTCAACAACACCGAGGTCGACCGCGAGCCGTACATGGCGCCGGGGCTCGTCACTCCGGAGAAGGTCGCGCTCGGAAAGCTGCCGACCGATGTCTGGTGGCACACGATCGTCTCGCCGACCGGCAAAGAGAAGACCGGATACGCGACCCAGAAACCCGAGGGCATCCTGCGCCGCATCATCCAGGCGTCGAGCGCGAAGGGCGACTGGGTTCTCGACTTCTTCGGCGGGAGCGGGACGACCGGCGCCGTTGCCGGCGCTCTCGAGCGGCGGTTCGTGCTCGTCGACCAGAACCCGGCCGCGATCGAAGTTATGCGAAAGAGACTGCCGCTGGCCGAATTCACCGCGGTCGAACCCGAGCCGGCCACCGGCAGTGAATAGTATTGGCGCATGAGCAATCGCCGTGAAATTGAGTGCTGGCTGACCGACATGGACGGCGTTCTCGTTCACGAAAACCACCCGGTTCCCGGTGCCGCAGAACTACTGCAGCAGTGGCGCGACCAGGGCAACCCGTACCTCGTGCTCACCAACAATTCGATCTTCACGCCGCGCGATCTCAGCGCTCGCCTCAAGGCATCCGGACTCGATGTCCCCGAGGAATCCATCTGGACCTCTGCCCTCGCGACCGCCGACTTCCTGAAGTCGCAGATCCCCGGCGGATCCGCTTTCGTCATCGGCGAGGCCGGCATCACGACTGCGCTGCACGAGGCCGGCTTCATCATGACCGAGACGAACCCCGACTACGTCGTCATCGGCGAGACCCGCAACTACTCGTTCGAGGCGATCACCAAGGCGATTCGCCTGATCGGCTCGGGCTCACGATTTATCGTGACCAACCCGGATGCCACCGGTCCGAGCGCGGACGGCCCGCTTCCGGCGACGGGCGCCGTTGCCGCGCTCATCACCAAGGCCACCGGCAAGGAGCCGTACGTGGTCGGCAAGCCGAACCCGATGATGTTCCGCTCGGCGATGAACAAGATCGGCGCACACTCCGAAAACACCGGCATGATCGGTGACCGCATGGACACCGACATCGTCGCCGGAATCGAAGCCGGCCTGCACACGATCCTCGTGCTCACCGGAATCAGCGACCAGGCCGAGATCGACCGCTACCCGTTCCGTCCGGACGAAGTTCTCGCGAGCGTCGCCGACCTGGTGAACTCCGAGCCGGTCGAAACCGAGCTGTAGCGCCTGTTTCGGAACCGCGACTACTCAGTCTCCGCGGCATCCGCTTTCGGTTTGACGGCGATGGTTCCCTTGAGGGTGTCTCCTGATTCGCGGGTGGCGAAGCAGTAGTAGGTGCGTGATCCGGCGTCCCAGATCTCCTGGGTTGCCGGGTAGCTCGCGCTGACCTGGATGTCGTCGTACTTCTTTGCCTTCGAGAAGTTGATGACCGCTTTGCCGGTGCACAGCTTGTCGATACGGGTGCCGAATTCTTCGGCGTCCGGATACCCTGCGCCGGCTTCGTCGTCGAACTCGCCAACCGCGGTCACCTGGGCAGTGTGCTCGTCCGAGCAGTCGACGACGGTGAACTCCTCGTCCCAGACCGAGGTGAACGGATCGAGGCATTCGGTTCCGAGCAGGGCATTCCACGGGTAGACACCCGGCTCGACCGGACCGAGTTCACCCGTGACGACCGGGGTCTCGTCTTCGGGAAGTTCGTCGGTCGGCGTGGTTGCAGCGGGTTCCGGTGCGGATGTCGCCGGCACGGCGAGCTTTGTGCCGACCAGGAAGACGCCGACCAGAATCAGCGCGGCAACCAGTCCGCCGGCAACCCAGAGCAGGGTTTTCTGCGTCGACGTCAGTGGAGCGTGCGGCGCGCGCGGCGCCGTGGGAGCCACCAGAGCATCGGACTTGCCGGCGAAGGGAATCTGCGTGAGCAGCGGCTCGTCCTCGTACTCGACGAAGTTCGTGTCACTGAACAGCGCGTCGATCGGATCGGACGACGACGAGCCCTCGGGCGCGGAGGGCTGGGCGGCGAACAGTTCAGTCTCGGCGTTGTCCGGCGCGATGACGATCGGCTCGTGGTTGTCCCACGGGTAAGTCTGCGGTTCCGGTGTGACGGAGTAGGCCTCGGTCGGCATCTCGACGTAGGGCGTTGCAACCGTCGGCTGGTCCCACGCTGCGGGCTCGGACGGAGCGACGGGATTCGCGACCGTCGGGGTGTCCCACGAGAATGTTTCGGGGTCCTGCTGCTGCGCGGCGGCGGGCGCGGGAGCCGATTCCCAGGGGAACGCGGTGGCGGCGGGCTCGGCGGGAGCGGACGCAACCGGGGTTTCCCACGGGAACGCCGGCGCGGCCGGGGCGGCGGGGGCGGGTGGCGTGGCGGGCACTGCCGCTGCGGCGGTCTCCCAGGGCAGCGGAGGAGCGGATGCTGCGGGCGGCGTCGCGGCCGTTGGTGCGGCGGTTGGTGGTGCGGCGGCGCTCGGTACGGCAGCGCTCGGCGTCTCCCACGGGAAAGCTGGCGCGGGCTGCTCGACCGGAGCCGCTGCAGACGACGGGCCCGGAAGCGACTCCCACGGGAACGGCGCGGGCGTCTCGGTGTGGGCCTCGGTGGGTGCTGCGCTCGGAGTGGGGTCCGGGATGATCGGAGCCTGCACCGTTGGCGGGGTGGCAAAGATGGCGAACGGATCGTCGGCTGGTTCCGGTGACTGCGGGGCAGCATCCTGAACCGGAGGATTCTGGGGTGCCTGGTACTGGGGCGCCTGGTACTGCTGCGGCGGGGTCTGGGCAAAGTTCTGCGGCGGACGAGAGAAGTAAGACGGCTCCGGCGTCGAAGGCGGCGTAGCGGCTGGCTGGCCCGCGGCCTGCGCGGCGGCCTGCGCTTCTGCGGCTGCGGCTGCGGCTGCCGCTGCCGCTGCCGCTGCTGCGGCTTCCTGCTCGGCCGCGACGATCGCCGGGTCCCGAGGCGTTATGCCCCAGTTGAACGCCTTGGGAGCGTCGGATCCGTCGTTACTCATTTTTCGAGTCCCAGATCGCTCAACCCGATCGCGTAGTAGTAGGGGTAGCCGGCAGCTTCGATGATTTCCTTTGCCCCGGTGTCGCGGTCGACGACGACGGCCACGGCGGCAATTTCGGCGCCGACCTTGAGCAGGGCTTCGATCGCTTTGAGCGGTGATCCACCGGTTGTCGACGTGTCTTCGAGCACAACGACGCGCTTGCCGGCGAGGTCAGGGCCCTCGACCTGGCGGCCGCGGCCGTGGTCCTTCGGCTCCTTGCGCACGACGAAAGCGTCGTAGTTCTTTCCGGCGGCAACGCCCTGGTGCATAACGGCCGCGGCGATCGGGTCGGCGCCCATCGTGAGTCCACCGACGGCGACGACACCATCGATGTCGCCGATGAGGTCAACCATGACCTGGCCGATGAGCGGAGCGACCCGGTGGTCGAGGCTCACGCGGCGAAGGTCGATGTAGTAGGTCGCCTTCTTTCCACTCGTGAGGGTGAAATCACCGTGGAATACCGCATCCGCGAGGATGTAGTCGATCAGCTGTGTACGCGCGTCAGTCACAGGGCAAGCCTACCCACCGGTATCGCATCCGCTTATTCCTGCCCGAGTGAACGCAACTCAGGCAGAATTCGCCCGACGAGCCCGAAACCACGAAAGTGAGCGGCGCGTCTGAAAATCTGCCTGAGTTACGTTCCGGGGTGGCCGTTCGGAGCAGGCGGGGTCGGCGCGGGTTCTTACACTGGAGACATGCGCGTAGCCACCTGGAATGTGAACTCGATCCGCTCTCGTTACGGCCGCGTGGTCGACTGGCTGGTGCGCGAAGACATCGACGTGCTCGCCATGCAGGAGATCAAGTGCAAGCCCGAGCAGTTTCCGGTCGAAGCGTTCGAAGAAGCCGGCTACGAGATCATCGCCCACGGGCTCAACCAGTGGAACGGCGTCGCGTTCGCGAGCAGGCTTCCGATGGCGGACGCCGAGACGAGCTTTGTGAACCAGCCCGGATTCCTGAAGGGGGCCGAGGGGCCGGACCAGCCGCTCGAGGCACGAGCTCTCGGCGTCACCGTCGACGGCCTGCGCCTGTGGTCGCTGTACATCCCGAACGGGCGAGCGCTCGGCGACCCGCACCTCGTCTACAAGCTCGACTGGCTTGAGAAGCTTCGCGACACGACCGCGGCCTGGATGGCACAGAATCCCGGTTCCCCCATCGCTCTCATGGGTGACTTCAACGTCATCCCGACCGACGTCGACAACGGCGACCCCACCATCATCGTCGGCCTGTCGACGCACGTGTCACCCGAAGAGCGGGCCGCGTTCGCGAGCTTCGCCGACATCGGGCTGAGTGATGTCGTGCGCCCGATCATCCCGGAGGGCTACACCTACTGGGACTACAAGCAACTGCGGTTCCCCCGCAACGAGGGCGTGCGGATCGACTTCATCCTCGGGTCGCCGTCGTTCGCCGATCTCGTGACGGACGCCAGCATCCACCGCAACGAACGCAAGGGTGATGCGCCGAGCGACCACGTCCCGGTGGTCGTCGACCTCGACGTCGAGGTCGACGACGACGATCGTCCGATGATCTTCTAGCCGCCTCGACGGGCGAGTTACGCCGGCGCCAGCAACGCCGCCACAAGCACCAGGATCGGCAACGATCCGATTGTCGTGATCAGCACCGTGTCGCGGGCGAGGGTCACTCCGCGGTTGTACCGCTGGGCGTAGACGAAGATGTTCTGCGCGGTCGGGAGTCCCGCGAGAATCACCACGGCGAACAGCTGGTCACCCTCGATCCCGAACACGAACCGGGCGAGCAGCCAGGCAACGATCGGCATGACCGCGAGCTTGATGGTCGAGGCGATCAGCACACCACGCCGGTCGGTGCCGGGGGCAAGTGCGCGGCGCCCGTGCAGCGACATCCCGAATGCGATCAGCACGAGCGGAACGGCGGCGGCTCCGACGATGCGGAACGGTTCCATAACGGCATCCGGCAGCTGGATTCCGCTAATCGCCAGGATCGTGCCGATCGCGGATCCGATGATGAGCGGATTACTGAACGGCCTCGCGAGACTGCGCCAGATCGAGGTGTGGCCGTTGGTGGTGACGTCGAGAATGGTGAGCGAGATCGGCGCGAGAACGAGAAGCTGCAGCAGGATGACGGGCGCCGAGTACGCCGGATCACCGAGCACGTAGACGGCGACTGGGATACCGATGTTGTTGGCATTGACGTAGCCGGACGCGAGCGACCCGATGATCGCCTCCGGTAGTTTCTGCCGGAGAAGGAACAGGGCAATCCCGGCGAACAGCAGGCAGGCGACCAGCGCGGTGATGAGCGACACCGCGAGCAGCGACGAGAACAGCACGTGGACATCCGCGTCGGCGAGAACCGTGAACAGCAGGCACGGTGACAGCACGAAGAAGACGATGCGGCTGAGCACGTACGGCGCGTGTTCACCGAGAATGCCCGTGCGCCCGACGATGTAGCCGATGAGGATGACCGCACCGATGATCGCAAAGCCCGTCAGCACACCACCCATCTCTCAAGTCTGTCGTACCGCCAACCCGCCGAGAGACGATCCCGGCGAGCGGTCCACGTTCTACGCTTGACGGATGCCGCACCTCGACGTCTTCGGAGCCTCGCTGTACTACGAAACCGACGGCAGCCCCGGATCTCCGCCCCTGCTGCTCATCCACGCCGGCGTCGCCACCCTGCGCATGTGGGACGAACAGGTGACGGCACTCGCCCATCATCACTACGTCATCCGCTATGACACTCGCGGGTTCGGCGAGACAACCGCGCAGTCGATTCCGTACACGGATGCGGATGACGCGGTTGCCGTACTCGATCACCTCGGTGTGGCCTCGGCGACGCTCATTGGTGCATCTCGGGGCGGCCGCATCGCGATCGACGTCGCGCTGTCGCAGCCCGACCGCGTTCGCGGCCTCGTCGTGCTCGGTTCCAACCCGGGCGGGTTTCCGGATGAATCACTCACCGACCTCGAGCGCGAACTGTTCGACGAACTCGATGCCCGCGAAGCCGCCGGCGAGTGGGAGAAGCTGCTGCGCGGCGAGGTTGAACTCTGGAACTTCGGACCGACTCGCTCGGAGGACGACCTCGACCCGGCGTTCGTCGCGCGCGCCTACGAGCTCGCCCTCGCCAACATCGAGCACGGCGACAACCAGCCGGCCGGCATCCCGCTCGATCCGCCCGCCTACGGACGCGTCGACGAGATCGCGGTGCCGGCATTGGTGACGGTCGGCGCGTTCGACATTTCCCCGATGATCCGGGCGTACGAGTACCTGCTCGCGACGCTCCCGCTGGCGTCCGGTCACGTCTTCACGGCCGCAGCCCACCTGCCGAGTGTTGAGGTGCCGGACGAGGCCGAGACCGTTCTGCTGGAGTGGCTCGCCACCCACTCGCTCTAACGAAGGGAACGGTAGTGCGTCCGTCGCTCTGGCGACAGGCGCTCGACCGCGTAGCTCAGCGCTGTGCGCGGCATCCGCGCGGCGTTGTCGTCGAGATAGCGGGTGAGCAGAGCCGGGTCGACACGCTTGCCGACTTCGCGCAGCATCCAGCCAACCGCTTTCTGGATCAGGTGGTGGTCGTCGGTCAATAGAACGTCAGCAATCTCGAACGTTGTGCCGGTATCTCCGCGTTTGATGAACCCGAACGTTGCGATGATCGCCGTGCGTCGCTCCCAGACCGAGTTGCTCGCCGCAAGCTCGTAGAGCAACTCGCGTGGCCGGTCGACCAGGTACTCGCCGAGGATGAATTCCGCCGAGCTGTCGACGAGGTCCCAATTGTTGACGCGGCCACGTCGCACCGCCGCAACGTACTGGCTCGCGATTCGAGAGCGCTCATCCGGGTCGGCCCGCGCGAACTGGGCGACGAGCACGAAGAGCGCGGCAAGCCGGTGTTCGTGGATCGGACTGTCGAGCAGCTCTTCGATGGCTCTCTCGTCGAGATCGCGGAATCCCTTCACGACGGAGCGAACCGCAGGAACGCGGACTCCGATGAAGATGTCACCCTCGCCGTACTCGCCCGCGCCGGTCTTGAAGTACCGCTGCAGCGCGGGGATGTCAGTAGCGACGGATGCCGCGGCGAGCGCTTCGCGCAGGTCACTCGCCGACGTCACGGGTCAGTCGCCGTTCTGGTTGCGGCCCTCGGCGACGTAGGCGAGTCTCTTGAGGGTTTCGACGTTGCGAATGTAGAGCGGAATGTCGAGGATCGGCTCGGGCACGATCGCTCCCGGACCCTTGATCGCACTCTCGCCGATGCGAACGACACAACCGTAGGAGCGCGGCTTGACGTCGATCGAAACGAGGGCCTCGCCGATCGGCCATCCGGCCGGCTTCATCACCGCGTGGCGCGGCGGATCCCACTCCAGCATCGTCGTTTCGTCATTGAGCAGCACCGGCCACACCCCGAACGAGTGCTGCAGTCGCGAGCCCTCGGCGGGCCAGGCCGCGTCGACGTCGCGCATGCGCGAGGCGCCGACCACCCAGGTCGGAAAGAGCCAGCCGTCAGCGATGACCGCGAAGACATCCTCCGGGGCACAGTGGAACGCACGGTAGTTCGTTGACATAACCCCATCCTTCTTGGCACCAGACCCGAACCGCCAGCATCCGGCCGCTTTCACCGGCGAATGTCAGCCGTCGCACCGTTATTGCGCGGGCGCCCGCCGACATCGCGGTTTTCCCGCGCGAATGACAACCAAACGCCGCGATTGCGCGCCTAGCCTTGATGGACAGTCTCGAACCGGGACGCCGCGAAGGATCGGAGGTAGAACCATGTCACACGCTGTGAGCACCCACGCCACCAGCACCACGTCGATTGTCGGTGAGCCCGAGGTCGTCGAGGACGTCGCTGCCCACCCGGCGTGGTTGCGCCTCAAGGCCGCCGCCGCGATCCTGCAGCCGCTGCAGGTCAAGGACGGATCGGTTCCGGATGCCGTCAAGTCGGCCGAGCTGGCGATCCACGAGATCACCGACTCGATCGTCGAACTGGCTCCGCTGTTCCCGCACGATGCCGCCTACCTGTCCGCGCTCGTCGTCGACTTCGACCGCTGGGTCGCTGACGGCCTTGGCGTTCCCGATTTCCTCGATTCGCTGCAGGCATTCCAGCCGCAGCTCGAGCGCGTCAACGGCCTTCGCCACCTCGTCGTCTTTCCGATGTACACCCAGAACGGCAGCACCGACCGGCTGGTCGAGGCGGTACTCATCGAGGTGCTCTGGCCGGAATTCGTCTCCGACCTCGAAGCCGGTGACTACTCGAACAAGCTGTTTGTGCCGATCCGGTTCATCGACTTCACCGCCGGGTACGACACCAACTCCGCGGTGCTGTTCCCCGAGACGGTGGCGATGCGCTCGATCCCGACATTCACCTGGGGTGCGATCTTCGCCGACCGCGAGGCCGCCAGGTTCCGTCGGGTCGTGCGTGCGGCATCCGAAATCACCAAACTCGACCTGCCCGCTGATGCAGCCCGCCTGCTCGAGGACCAGTCGCTCGCCGAAGAGACCTTCGTCATGTGGGACCTCATTCACGATCGCACCCACATGCGCGGAGACCTTCCGTTCGACCCGTTCATGATCAAACAGCGGATGCCGTTCTTCCTGTACTCACTCGAGGAACTGCGCTGCGACCTGACCGCGTTCCGCGAGGCAGTGAAGCTCGAGCGGGCCGAAGACACCGATGATGTGACCCGCGAACACGCGAAGCTCGTGCAGTACGCGGTGATCTTCGACCGGATCTTCCGTTTCGCGATTACGGGCTCGCGCGTGCGTAACTACGACGGGCTCGGCGGCCAGCTGCTGTTCGCGTGGATGCACCAGCACCGCGTGCTGCACTGGACCGACACCAAGCTCGCCTTCGACTGGGAGAACGTTCCCGATGTCGTCATCGCGCTCGGGGCAGCGATCGAGGAGCTGTACTGGAAGTCGATCGATCGCCCGAAGGTTTCTCACTGGCTCGCGGCGTACGACTTCGTGTCGCAGACGCTGACGCCGCATCCGGCATCCGCCTGGGCTGCCGGACTTCCGGTCGAGGTGCTTTCCGGAGCGCCAAAGGGCTACACGGATGCCGTGCTCGACGATGAGTTCCCGCTGTCGATGTTCTACGAGGCCCTGTCGAAGAAGATGGCAGCGGTCATCGAGTCGACCGAGGGAATTACCGCGACCGAGGGCTGACGGATGACGGCGGTTCCCCGGCGGCTATCCTGACTTATGATCATTTGGTCCCGCTGGGGAATTGTCGTTTTCGCATCCATCGGCATCTCGGTCGGGCTTGGGTTCATCCTCAAGGCGATCTTCACGCCGAACGTGTCGATCAACGAGCCGAGCGGAAGCATCCTGATCGGAACCGGCTTCCTGCTCGGCGCCATCGGGCTGTGGGCGTTCTCGAAGTACGCGCTGCCAAAGCTCGACAAGCCGAAGGCGGCAATTGTCTACGAGAAGCTCGCCGAGCCGTACGTCAACGAGCGCGGCGTGAAGATGACCCAGCTTCCGGTCGCCGTGGTCGACCCGGTGACCGGCGAGCAGGTGTACAACACTCCGTCGTCGACGTTCTTCTACATTCCGGTGCGCTTCTGGCCCTACGTGGTCGCCGCCATTGGAATGTTCAACATCATCGTCGGAATCGTCGGAGACTAGGCGCTCATGGCTACGCAGAGCGAAGAGGTCGCGGCGGTCCTGTTCAACTCCATGGGCGGCAGCTGGTACATCTCGAAGGGTCGGGCGCTCACGCACGCTGAGCGAATCGTCGCGGCCGGGTTCTCCAGGCCGCGCTATCTCACCTCTGAGGCAGTAGCAGCCTCCCTCGCCGAGGGCGCCGTCGTCGAGCGAACCGCGCCGGGGATACCTGCCGAGTTCTACGTGAAACGCGACGGCGGCTGGCACAGCAGCGACGGCACTCCGCCGCTGACCGACGCGTCGCTCGGCGGCGTGGGAGTCTGGCTGGCCGTGCGCCGCGGCTGAGCATCCGCGCGCGCACGTAACTCAGGCAGATCTCCTGAAACAGCCCCGAATCGGCGCTTTTTGCGGCCTCGATCGAAAAACAGCCTGAGTTGCGTTCAGGGAGGGCGGCTGGGGCGCGGTTCCCCCGCACGACGGATGACGCGGCGAGCGCCGCTCGGTAGCGTTGGGGGATGACCGGAGCCTTCGTTCGACCGCGTCCCGGCCCCCGTGGGCTGCGAATCGACGTACTCGCGGCCGCGCTCGTTGCCCTCGGCGCGACCGTCACGACGCTCCTCTACGCGCGGGTCGGTTTCTACGACGACCCTGCCCCGGTCTGGCTCTGCGCGATTGTCATCGCGGGCATCTCCGTGCCGCTCGCGCTGCGTCGCCGCTTTCCGGAAGCCGTCGCGGTCATCGTGTCGGTGGCATTTTTCGTCGGCCAGCACTTCGAGGTTCCCGAACTGCTGTTCAGCAACATCTCGCTCTTCATCGCCATCTTCACCGTCGGAGCCTGGGGAAGAAACCGCCGGGTCGCCACCTACCTGCGCATCGCCATCATCGTCGGGATGTTCCTCTGGGTCGCGATCAACCTCATCGTCACCGTCAGCGACCCGACCCTCATGCCGGGTTTCTCGCGCGCCGGAATCTTCTCGCAGTTCGCCTCGTACGCCCTGATCAATGTCATCACCAACATCCTCTACTTCGGCGGCGCCTACTACTTCGGAAACACCTCCTACTCTGCGGCCAGGCAGCGCGCCGAACTCGAAGCCCGAACCGTTGAACTCGCCGCCGAGCGCGAGCGGACCGCGGCGCAGGCGGTCGCCCTCGACCGGGTTCGCATCGCGCGCGAACTGCACGACGTTGTCGCCCACCACGTCTCGGTGATGGGAGTGCAGGCCGGGGCTGCCCGCCGGGTGCTTGGGAGCGACCCGGCCCAGACATCCGCGTCACTCGAAACCGTCGAGCAGAGTGCCCGCGCCGCCGTCGACGAGCTGCACAAGCTGCTCGGCACCCTGCGCGACAGCGGCAGCACCGACGGTGCGGATGCCGGCGGCTCGGATGCCGCACGCACCAGCTCGTCGACGCGCGGAATCGAGCAACTGGACGAGCTCGTCAACGAATCGATCGACGCCGGCCTTCCGGTGACGCTGTCGATTGTCGGCCAGACCCGTCGCGTAACCGGCCTTGTCGGTTTCACCATCTACCGGCTCGCACAGGAAGCCCTCACCAATACGCGCAAGCACGGCGGCGAGCGAGCCAGCGCGGACGTCCGCCTGCGTTACCTCACGGACGAGATCGAACTCGAGGTGACGGACACCGGACTCGGCGGCGGTCGGTCCACGGCATCCGCCCCCTCGGGGCTGGGCCAGCAGGGGCTCGGGCAGCAGGGAATGCGCGAGCGGGTTGCGGCGGTCGGCGGCGAGATCGAGTTCGGGTCCCGGGCGGGCGGCGGCTACCTCGTGCGAGCGCGAGTTCCGATTGCGCCGGAGGTGCGGTCGTGACGACCGTGCTGCTCGTCGACGACCAGGACCTGGTGCGGGCAGGGTTCCGCATCATCCTGCAGAGCGAGCCGGGAATCGAGGTCGTCGGCGAAGCAGCGAACGGTGCCGACGGCATCCGGCTGGCGCGCGAGCTCACCCCCGACGTGATCTGCATGGACGTGCAGATGCCCGGCATGGACGGACTCGCCGCCACCCGGGCGATCGTCGCTGAGGGACTGGCGAGCAGCGTGCTGATCCTGACGACCTTCGACCGCGACGACTACCTGTTCGAGGCACTTGCCGCGGGTGCGAGCGGATTCCTGCTCAAGACCGCGAGCCCGGAAGACCTGGTGGATGCCGTCCAGGTGCTCGCCCGCGGCGATGCGCTGCTGTCGCCGGCTGTCACCCGGCGCGTCATCGAGAGCTTCAGCGCTTCCCCGGCGGACTTGGCGGCTGAGTCAACGGCTACGGCGGCGGAGTCGCCGGCGTCGGCGGAGTCGCCGGCGTCGGCGGAAGCCGCACCGGTGCAGCTCCACCCTGCCCTCGCCCAGCTCACCGAACGAGAAACCGAGGTGCTCGCGCTCCTCGCGCGCGGTCGCTCCAACGGCGAGATCGCGACCGAGCTGTTCGTCGGCGAAGCGACGGTCAAGACGCACGTCTCGAACGTGCTCGCAAAGATCGGCGTGCGCGACCGCATCCAGGCCGTGATTTTCGCGTACGAGGCCGGAGTGGTTCCCGCGACTCCCCCGCCTGGGGGAACTGCCCGCTGAGATTCGGTCAGCAGCAACCCGTCCCCCGGGGGATGCCCCCGCGAGAGCGCCAACCTAGCGTTGAAGACAGAAACGTTGACTGAACAACGGAGGCACCATGCTCGAACTCACCTCGATCAACCGCTCATTCGGCGCGCGCCGGGTGCTGCACGACGTGTCGTTTACCGTGAAACGCGGACGGATGACCGGATTCGTCGGCGGCAACGGCGCCGGCAAGACCACAACGATGCGGGTCATCCTCGGGGTACTCGCTCCCGAATCGGGAACCGTCACCCTCGACGGTGAACCGCTGACCGCATCCGCTCGCACCAGTTTTGGCTACATGCCCGAGGAACGCGGGCTCTACCCGAAGATGCCGGTCGCCGAACAGATCACCTACCTCGGACGGCTGCACGGCATGTCGACCGAGGAGGCCAAAAAGAGCACGTACTCGCTGCTCGAGCGCCTCGGACTCGGCGAGCGCACCACCGATACCGTCGAAAGCCTCTCGCTCGGAAACCAGCAGCGTGCGCAGATTGCCGCCGCACTCGTGCACGATCCCGAAGTGCTCGTGCTCGACGAACCGTTCTCCGGACTCGACCCGATCGCGGTCGAAGTCGTGCTGAACGTGCTCAAGGATTTCGCCGCCAAGGGCGCACCCGTGCTGTTCTCGTCGCACCAGCTCGACATCGTCGAGAGGCTCTGCGACGACCTCGTTGTCATCGCCGACGGGGAGATCCGGGCGAGCGGATCCCGGGAGGGAATCCGCGCCGCGCACAGCTCTCCGCGCTACGAACTGCAGCACTCCGGCGACGTCGGCTGGCTGCGGGACGAGAGCGGAGTAACCGTTCTCGATTTCGCGGGAGGCTACGCCCTGTTTGAGGTCGACGATGAACCAATCGCGCAGCGAGTGCTGCAGCGGGCGATCGCCGACGGCCGGGTCGAGAGATTCGGACCGAAACTCCCCACGCTGTCCCAGATCTTCACGGAGGTAATCCAGTGACCAGGTACCAGACCCCCGCCGCGCTCCCCGCGACCTGGCTCGTCGCCGAGCGCGAGATTCGCATGCGCCTGCGCAGTAAAGCGTTCCTGATCTCGACCGGCATCCTCATGCTCGTCGTGCTCGCGTCGGTCATCCTGCCGAGCGTGCTCGGTGGCGGTGACTCGAAGCCGAAGGTGGCCGCGGTTGGCTCGGCAATTGCTGCCGTGCAGCAGGCCGACGCGTTCGAGGTGACCGAGGCGGCATCCGTCGATGAAGCCGAACAGCTCGTGCGCAGCGAAGACGTGGATGCCGCGGTTGTGCCGGGTGACGGAGCCACCGGGCTCACCGTGATCGGCTTCGACGAGGCACCGTCCGACGTGGTGGCCGCGCTCAGCGTCTCGCCGGCGGTGCAGCTGCTCGAGACCCCGACCCATAATCCCGGGCTCGTCTACATCGTGGCGATCGGGTTCGGACTGGTGTTCTTCATGTCGGCGCTGACCTTCGGCTCGACGATCGCGCAGAGCGTCGTCGAAGAGAAGCAGACGCGCATCGTCGAGATCCTGATGTCGACCGTGCCGGTGCGAGTGCTGCTGGCGGGCAAGATCGTGGGTAACAGCCTGCTCGCCTTCGGCCAGATTGCGGTGATTGCGGTGCTTGCGGGGGTGGGGATGCTCGCAACCGGACAGGACATCCTGCTGGCGGATGTCGGCCCATCGATCGTCTGGTTTGCCGTGTTCTTCGCGGCCGGCTTTGTACTGCTCGCAGCGCTGTTTGCGGCGAGCGCTGCCCTCGTCTCGCGGCAGGAGGACGTCGCCTCGGTGACGTCTCCCGTGACGATGCTCGTGATGCTGCCGTACTTCCTGGTGATCTTCTTTAACGACAATCCGACCGTGCTGGCGATCATGTCGTACGTGCCGTTCTCGGCACCGGTCGGAATGCCGATGCGGGTCTTCCTCGGAACAGCCGAGTGGTGGGAGCCGCTGGTGTCCCTCGCGATCCTGCTGGTCTCGACCGTCATCGTCGTGGCGATCGGATCGCGCGTCTACGCCAACGGCCTGCTGCGCATGGGAGCGCGCGTGAAACTCGGCGACGCCCTCGTGAAGCAGAGCTGACCCAGGCGGCTGCCGCTGCATCCGCTCGGCCCCCTCCCCCTTCTCCCTTCTCCCTTCTCCCTTCTCCCTTCTCCCTTCTCCCTTCTGTAGACCTTCCAAAATTCAGGAAGGCCGCTCCGACACTCCGTGAGCGGCCGCGCGAAACGCCGCGGGTGCCGGCGACATTCCTGAATTTTGGAAGGTCGGGCGGGGGAAGGGAGGTGGGCGGAGAGGCAATCCGGGGGTGACTGGCAGGGCACGAGGCCGGAGACTGCAGGATGCTGGGAGAATTGCCGGGTGACCCAACTTCATGACACGTCCCTGCGCGGCTTCGCGAGCGACAACTACGCCGGCGCCCACCCCGAGATCCTCACCGCGATCGCCGAGGCGAACGGCGGCCACCAGATTTCCTACGGGGAGGATGCCTACACGGCTCGCCTGCAGGAGGTCATGAAGCAGCACTTCGGCGAGACGGCCGAGACCTTCCCGGTGTTCAACGGCACGGGCGCCAACGTCACCGCGCTCACGAGCATGCTTCCGCGCTGGGGAGCCGTCATTTCAGCATCCACCGCGCACATCAACACCGACGAGGGCGGCGCTCCCGAGCGGATGACGGGCCTCAAGTTGCTCACGGTCGACACCCCCGACGGAAAGCTCACCCCCGCGCTGATCGACGAGCAGGCCTGGGGCTGGGGCGACGAGCACCGCGCGCAGCCGCTCGCCGTGAGCATCACCAACACCACCGAGCTCGGCACCCTGTACTCGGTCGCCGAGATCCGGGCGATCGCCGACCACGCCCACGAACGCGGCATGAAGCTGCACCTCGACGGCGCACGCATCGCCAACGCGGCTGCGGCCCTGGGGGTTCCGCTGCGCGACTTCACCACGGATGCCGGGGTCGACATCCTCAGCTTCGGTGGGACCAAAAACGGGCTGCTCTACGGCGAGGCGGTCGTCGTGCTGAGTCCGGATGCATCCGATGGTCTCATCTACCTGCGCAAGCTCACGATGCAGCTCGCGTCGAAGATGCGCTTCGTCTCGGCCCAGCTCATCGCGCTGTTGACCGACGACCTGTGGCTGCGCTCGGCGCAGCACTCGAACGCGATGGCCGCGCGCCTGCGCGGCTCGCTCGAGGCCGGCATCGCGAGCGGCGAGATCGCGAACCTGTCGTTCAGCCGCGCGACCGAAGCCAACGCGGTATTCGCGGTGCTTCCGAACGAGGCTGCCGACCGCATCCGCGAGCAGTTCCGTTTCTATGACTGGGATCGCGCAGCCGGCGAGGCCCGCTGGATGACGTCGTTCGACACCACGGAAGCCGACATCGACGGCTTCGTGGCCGCCATCACGAAGGAGCTGAAATCGTGACCGATGACACCGTTCGAAAGGCACCGCGCAGCTGGGACTTTCTGCTGACGCTGGCACTCATCGTCGTGATGTTCCTCTTCGTCGGGGCCTTCGCGCTCTCGAGCGTCACCCTGAGCGCGACGAGCCTCGCCTGTGCGGATGCCGGAGGCACCTGCAGCGACAACCGCGTGCAGCTCGGACAGCTGATCTCGACCTACGCACCGGTCGCCATCGCGGTCGTTGTACTCATCGTCTCGATCGTGCGGCTCGTCCGTCGCCGTATCGCGTTCTGGGTGCCGGTCGTCGGCATCCTGCTGATGTCGATCGCTTTCGCCATCGGGACGACCGTGCGCGACGTCGGGATTCCCGAAGCGCTTCTCTGACAGACCCCCGCCAGAGAGCCCGCGCCCGTAGCGAGTTCTCAGCCCGATCGAACAGAATGGCCAAGATGACTGACTTCACTCAGAAACCGTGGTTGCACTCGTACGCGGGTGGGGTTCCACCAGAGATCGCGGCGCCGACGGAGACCCTTGTCGAGATGATGGTGGCTTCGGTTCGCCGCTACCGCCGGCGTACCGCGCTCGACTTCTTCGGCGCGACGATCAGCTACGGCGAACTCGGCGACCAGATCGAACGGGTCGCGAACGCGCTGCGCAAGCAGGGCGTGAAGCACGGCGACCGGGTTGCGCTCGTGATGCCGAACAGCCCGCAGCACGTCATCGCGTTCTACGCGGTGCTGCGCCTCGGTGCGATCGTCGTCGAGCACAACCCGCTGTACACCGAGCGGGAACTTCGCCACCAGTTCGAAGACCACGGCGCGACCATCGCGATCGCCTGGGACAAGGTCGCGAAGTCGATCCTCAACTTTCCGGCCGACCTCGGCGTGACAACGGTGATCTCGGTCGACGTCACCCGCGCGATGCCGCTGCACGTGCGGACCGCTCTTCGCCTTCCGCTGCCGAACGCGCGTGCTTCGCGCAAGGCGCTCACCACCGGAGCCCCGGTCAAGGGTGCGATCGAGTGGTCGACACTCGTCGAGGCAAGGCGGCTCCCGCGGTCGTTCCGCGGCCCGGTGCTGACCGACACCGCCGTACTGCAGTACACGAGCGGCACGACCGGCGCCCCGAAGGGCGCGATCCTCACGCACGCGAACCTGCGCGCCAATGCGATGCAGGGCGCCGCCTGGGTTCCCGGTCTCAAGCTCGGTCGCGAAGTCTTCTACGGCGTGCTGCCGATGTTCCACGCCTACGGGCTCACGCTCTGCCTGACATTTGCGATGAGCATGGGTGCTCGCCTCGTGCTGTTCCCGAAGTTCACCGAGGCGCTTGTGCTCAGTGCGATGAAGAAGACTCCGGCGACGTTCCTTCCGGCGGTTCCCCCGATTTATGAGCGCCTCGCGGCGGCCGCGGCCGAGAAGAAAGTCAGCCTTGACGGCATCCGCTTCGCGATCTCCGGAGCGATGAGCCTTCCGATCGAAACCGTGCGAGTGTGGGAAGAAGCCACCGGCGGCCTGCTCGTCGAGGGCTACGGCATGACCGAGACATCGCCGGTCGCGATCGGCAACCCGATCGGTCCGTCGCGCCGCCCGGGCACCGTCGGGGTGCCGTTCCCGAGCACCGAGATCCGCGTCGTCGATCCGGACGACCCCTCGGTCGATCGCGGATTCGAAGAAGAGGGCGAGCTGCTCATCCGCGGCCCGCAGGTCTTCCAGGGCTACTGGAACCGCCCGAATGAAACAGCCGAGGTGCTGCTCGCCGACGGCTGGCTGCGCACCGGCGACATCGTGCGGGTCTCGGCCGATGGTTTCGTGACGATCGTCGACCGGATGAAAGAACTGATCATCACCGGAGGCTTCAACGTCGCTCCGACCGAGGTCGAAGAGGCGCTGCTCTCACACCCGAGCGTCGCGGACGCCGCAGTCGTCGGGCTGCCGAGCAAATCCGGCGGTGAGGATGTCGCCGCTGCGGTCGTTCTCGCCCCCGGCGCGAAGCTCGATGTGGCTGCCCTGCGCAATCACGCGCGCGCGAGGCTGACCGCCTACAAGGTGCCGAAAACGATCGTTGCCGTCGACGAACTTCCCCGCAACATCATCGGCAAGGTCCTGCGCCGCGTGGTGCGCGACCAGCTCACCAAAAAGTAGCTCCCCTCACCGAGTTGCCCACTTTGGCCCTTATTTCGGCGAGGACTGGGGCCAAAGTGGGCAAGTCGGTGCTCGAGGGGGGTGCGCTGGTTAGAGCGGCTGCGGGACGTCCATCGGGGCGACCGTGAGGGTGTCGCCCGACAGGTCGACGCGAACGGTGTCGCCGTCGCGCACGTCGCCGGCGAGGATCGCCCGGGCGAGCTTGTCGTCGATCTCGCGCTGCATGAGCCGGCGCAGCGGACGCGCACCGTAGAGCAGGTCGTAACCGCGCTCGGCAAGCCAGCTGCGGGCATCCGGCGTCACCGCGAGCTGCAGGCGACGCTCGGCGAGCCGGCGCTCGAGCCGGTCGATGTAGAGCGACACGATCTGCGCGAGATCCCCGGTCGACAGCGGCGAGAAGATCACGATGTCGTCGAGCCGGTTGATGAACTCCGGCTTGAAGGCCTGGCGGACCAGGTCGTTCACGGCGGCGGTCTTCTCGTCCCACTCGAGCATCGGGTCGACCAGGAACTGGCTGCCGAGGTTGCTGGTGAGAATCAGGATGACGTTCCGGAAGTCGACGGTGCGTCCCTGTCCGTCGGTCAGTCGCCCTTCGTCGAGTACCTGCAGCAGCAGGTCGAAGACCTCCGGGTGCGCCTTTTCGACTTCGTCGAGCAGGATGACGGAGTACGGCCGACGACGAACGGCTTCGGTCAGCTGGCCGCCCTGCTCGTAGCCGATGTATCCGGGAGGCGCACCGACGAGCCGCGCCACCGAGTGCTTCTCGCCGTACTCGCTCATGTCGATGCGAACGAGAGCCTTCTCGTCGTCGAACAGGTACTCGGCGAGCGCCTTGGCGAGCTCGGTCTTTCCGACACCGGTCGGGCCGAGGAACAGGAACGTTCCGGTCGGGCGGTCGGGGTCGGAGATCCCGGCGCGCGTACGCCTGACCGCCTCGCTGACGGCCTTCACGGCATCCTTCTGCCCGATCAGGCGCTTGCCGAGTTCGCCCTCGAGGTTGAGCAGTCGCTCGGTCTCGCCCTGGCGAAGCTTGGCCACCGGGATGCCGGTCCACGCCGCGACAACAGCCGCGATGTCGTCGTCGGTCACCTGGTCGTTGACCATTCGCGGGCCGAGCTGCTCGACCGACTCGGCGGCGACGATTGCCTTCTCGATCGCCGGAATCGTCTCGTAGTTGAGCTTCGAGGCTTCCTGCCAGCGCTGGTCGCGCATGGCGCGATCCATCTCGATGCGGGCGTCGTTGAGCTGGCTCTTGAGGTCACCGACGCTGTGCAGCGACGACTTCTCGGCCTTCCACCTGGCCTGCAGCTGCTCGAGGTAGGCGACCTTTGTCGCCATATCTGCACGCAGCTTTTCGAGACGGGCCTTGGATGCCGCGTCCTTTTCTTTCTTGAGCGCGAGTTCCTCGATACGCAGCCGGTCGACGGCGCGCTTGAGTTCGTCGATCTCGACCGGCGACGAGTCGATCTCCATCTTGAGCCGGCTCGCGGCTTCGTCGATGAGGTCGATCGCCTTGTCCGGAAGCTGGCGGGCCGTGATGTACCGGTTGCTGAGGGATGCCGCCGCCACGAGCGCGCTGTCGGCGATCGTCACCTTGTGGTGGGCTTCGTAGCGCTCCTTGAGGCCGCGCAGAATGGCGATGGTGTCTTCGACACTCGGCTCACCGACGAACACCTGCTGGAACCGGCGCTCGAGCGCCGCATCCTTCTCGATGTACTGGCGGTACTCGTCGAGCGTCGTCGCACCGATCAGGCGCAGCTCACCGCGGGCGAGCATGGGCTTGAGCATGTTGGCGGCCGCAACGGATCCCTCGCCACCGCCCGCGCCCATGAGCGTGTGCAGTTCGTCGACGAAGGTGATGATCTCGCCGTCGGCCTGGTTGATCTCGAGCAGCACGGCCTTGAGGCGTTCCTCGAATTCACCGCGGTACTTGGCCCCGGCGACGAGCGCTGCGAGGTCGAGCGTGACGAGGCGCTTGCCCTTGAGCGAGTCGGCGACGTCGCCCGCGACGATGCGCTGGGCGAGTCCCTCGACGACGGCGGTCTTACCGACGCCGGGTTCCCCGATCAGGACCGGGTTGTTCTTGGTGCGGCGCGTGAGCACCTGGCTGATGCGACGGATTTCGGCGTCGCGACCGATGACAGGGTCGAGCTTGCCGCTGCGGGCGATCTCGGTGAGATCGACGCCGTAGCGCTGCAGAGCGGTCTTCTGCTCTTCGTCGGTGCCGGGGGCACCCTGCATGTTTGCCATTGGTGAGTTGCTCTCCTACGAATCTCGGGAATCAGGATTGCTGGACTTGGTCGAGACGGTCACCATGAACTTGTCGTTGTGCGTGACAAGTTCGGTCGGACCGACGATGCGTGCGAGCGCCTGGCGGTAGCCGAGGTGCGAGTTGAAGACCGTCCACAGTTCGCCGCCGGGGCGAAGGACGCGGGCGGCATCCGAGAACATCCGGTGCGCGGGCCCGGTGTGCACGACGGCGCCGATGTGGAACGGCGGGTTGAGCACTATGAGATCTGCCGAGTCGTCGGGCTGCGTGACGAGCCCGTCGTCGCGCACAACCTCGACCCGGTCCGCTACCTCGTTCAGCAGGGCGGTTTCACGAGCGGATGCGACGGCACTGGCCGACTGGTCGGTCGCGATTACGCGCAATTCGGGTCGGTTCTTCGCGAGTGCAACCGCGAGAACGCCGGTTCCGGAACCGAGGTCGATCGCGGTCTTCGCGTTGGGAGCTGCCTTGCGCAGTACCGACAGCAGCACCCGGGTGCCGATGTCGATACCGGTTCCGGCGAAAACCGCGCCGTGCGCGCTCACTGTCACTCCGACATCCCGGTGCGATTCGGTCAGCGGAAACCGGCTCTCGGCCGCAGGCTTCGGCCCCTTCGCGACGAAGGCGCGGGACTTCTGCTTCGCAAGCGTCACGTCGAGCGTCTCGAAGAACTGCAGCAGCACGGGGTTCATGGTCGGGGTGAGGTGCTTGATGCGACCTCCGGCGACAACCACGACCGACGGGTCGGCGTAGCGGGCGATCGCGTCGGCGATCTCCTCGAGCTCGTCGAGTCCGCGCGGCAACTGCCAGAGCACGACCTTCGCGCCGCTGAGCAGTGCTTCGCCGAGCTCGTGGTTCGAGAATTCAGAAGTGATGCCCGTGGCGTTGGCCTCGAGCGCGCGCTCACCGGTCAGCGCGTCCTGGTGAACGCGAACAGCGGATGCCCCGTGCAGCACGATCGCGCCGAGCGCGAGGGCACCGTAGTTGTCGCCGATGACGACGACCTCGCCGGGGCCAGCAGCCTCGATCTCGGCGGCAGCCGTCTCGAGAATGAGCTTGTCGCTCGCGTCATACGCGAACAGGTTGTCGGCCTCGATATCGGGCCAGCGTCGCAGTTCTGCGAAGTCAAAGGATGTTGCGGTCACGGTCGCCAAACCACCAGTTCGTTGGAGCGGTGCGCCCGAGTACCGGCGCGAAGGGAAACCACGTCACCGGCCGAGCCGGCCGCGAATACGCGGCGGCCCGGACGGTTGAGCAGTTCCTCGGCGAGCGCGTGTTCAAGTTCGCGCACGCGGAATGTGAGTTCAGAGACCGTGTTCTCGAGGGTCAGGATGCGACGGATGCCCTCGAGGTTGAGTCCTTCGGCAGAGAGCGCTGCGATCTCGCGCAGCTGGATGATGTCGCGCATGGTGTACCGGCGGGACTTGCCCGCCGTGCGCGTCGGGCTCACGAGCCCGAGCCGGTCGTACTGCCGAAGCGTCTGCGGGTGCATCCCCGAGAGTTCGGCGGCAGCCGCTATGGCGAAGACCGGTGTGTTCTCATCCATGTCAGCTCTCCTTCTTAGTGGGTGCTAGCCCCTGGCCTTCGCGATCAGGTCAGCGCGCGGGTTCTCGTCGGGCATTGCCGCCGCGAATTCCTCGAGCTTTTCCTTCGCAGCGCCGCTCAGATGGTCCGGCACCGCAATCACGACGGACGCGAGCAGGTCGCCCGTTCCCTTCGTGGTCGTGACTCCGCGACCCTTGACGCGCAGCACTCGGCCGCTCGGCGTTCCGGCGGCGACCCGTAGCTTCACGGGCTCTCCGCCGAGGGTCGGGACCTCGATCGTCGCTCCGAGAGTCGCCTCAACGAACGTGACCGGGACATCCACTCGAAGGTTCAGTCCGTCGCGCTCGAAAACCGGGTGCTTGCGAACCGTGACGGTGAGTACGAGGTCTCCCGCAGCCCCGCCGTCGTAGCTCGGTTCACCCTTGCCCTTGAGCCTGATCTTCTGGCCGTCGGCCACTCCCTCGGGAATCCGGGTCGTGATCGGCTTGCCCTCGCCGGCCTGCAGGGTGATCGTGTCGCCCTTGATCGCCGTGAGGAAGTCGAGCGTGACGCCGGTTGTGACGTCTCGGCCGCGCTGCGGTCCACCCGCCCCACGGAACCCGCCGGTCGACTGGCCGAAGCTGCCGTTACCGAAGAGCCCGCCAAGCAGGTCTTCATAGCCGGCTCCGGATGACGCACGCTGGCCGCCTCCGCCGCCACCGAACATGCCACCGAAGACGTCCTCGAACCCGCCGGGCTGGCCCGGGCGGCCGCCCGACGTGAACCGGGCTCCCGTCCCCATGGCGCGAACCTGGTCGTACTCCTTACGGAGTTCCGGGTCGGACAGCACCGAGTTGGCCTCGCTGATTTCCTTGAAGCGCGCTTCGGCCTTCGCGTCGCCCGGATTGGAGTCCGGGTGAAACTGCCGAGCGAGCTTGCGATAGGTCTTCTTCAGGTCAGCCTCGGTGACGTCTTTCGATACCCCGAGGATCTTGTAGAAGTCCTTATCGAACCAATCCTGGCTTGCCATTTCAGCCTGCCGGGACTACTCGGGAACCGAGACCGCGACCTTGGCGGCGCGGATCAACCGGTCACCGAGCGCGTACCCGACGTCGAGCACGTCGGCGACGGTGTTGACCGTCACGTCCGGGGTCGGCAGCTGTACAACGGCTTCGTGGAAGTTCGGGTCGAAGGGCTCGCCCTTCTCACCGACGGTGCGGAGTCCGTACTTTTCGAGGCTTCCGCGGAGCTTGACCGCGACGATCTCGAGCGGGCTTCCCTCCAGGTCGCCGTGCTTCTCGGCGCGCGCGAGGTCGTCGAGCGCGGGGAGCAGCGAGCGGATGACCTCCGCGATAACCGCGTCGCGGTTGGCCGCGCGGTCACGCTCGACACGGGTACGGAAGTTCACGAGCTCGGCCTGGGCGCGCAGCATGTCGTTGCGCATCTCGGCGACAATGTCGGCGGCGCTCTGGTTCAGCAGCGCCGCGTCTTCGTCACTCAGCACGTCATCCGCCGGGCCGTCGAGATCGATCTCGGCGGCGTCACCTTCAGCGGGCCCCGCGGGGCCGGAAACCTCTTCGGGTTCCGGCTCCACGGCGTCGTTCTTGCTGTTGTCAGAGACCATTGTTACTTCCGGTCGCCCTCTGGCTCGTCTTCTACAACCTCGGCGTCGACGATGTCCTCGTCGGTGCCGGCTGCGGGCTGCTCGTCGGCGCCGGCAGTTGCGGTCTCGCTCTGTGCGTACAGGGCTTCACCGATCTTCTGCTGGCTCTCGACGAGGGTGTCGAACGCGGTCTTGACCGCGGTCTCGTCGTCGGTGGCAAGCGCGGTCTTGAGCGCGTCGATGTCGGCGGTGACCGACGTCTTGACGTCCTCAGGCAGCTTGTCGCCGTTGTCGGCGATGAGCTTCTCGGTCGAGTAGACGAGCTGCTCTGCGGTGTTGCGGACCTCGGCGGTCTCGCGACGCGCCTTGTCTTCTGCAGCGTGCTCTTCACCCTCACGAACCATGCGCTCGATGTCGTCCTTCGAGAGCGACGAGCCACCGGTGATCGTGATGGACTGCTCCTTGCCGGTTCCCTTGTCCTTCGCGGAGACCTGCACGATGCCGTTGGCGTCGATGTCGAAGGTCACCTCGACCTGCGGGATGCCGCGGGGAGCCGGTGCGATGCCCTGGAGCTCGAAAGTTCCGAGCGCCTTGTTGTCGCGGGTGAAGTCGCGCTCACCCTGGAAGACCTGGATGGCAACCGAAGGCTGGTTGTCGTCGGCGGTCGTGAAGGTCTCGCTGCGCTTGGTCGGGATGGCCGTGTTGCGCTCGATGAGGCGCGTCATGATTCCACCCTTGGTCTCGATACCGAGGCTCAGGGGGGTGACGTCGATCAGCAGGACGTCCTTGCGCTCTCCGCGCAGAACGCCGGCCTGGAGCGCGGCACCAACGGCGACGACCTCATCCGGGTTCACACCCTTGTTCGGCTCCTTGCCGCCCGTGAGCTTCTTTACGAGCTCGACGACTGCCGGCATACGAGTCGATCCACCGACGAGAACAACGTGGGCGACATCCGCGACGCTAACTCCGGCTTCCTTGATGACATCCGCGAAGGGCTTCTTGGTGCGCTCGAGCAGGTCGTGCGTGAGCTCTTCGAACTTGGCGCGGGTCAGCGTCTCGTCGAGGTTGGCCGGGCCGTTCTCGGTGAGCGAGAGGTAGGGAAGCTGGATGCTCGTGCTCGTGGAGCTCGAGAGTTCCTTCTTCGCCTGCTCGGCAGCTTCCTTGAGGCGCTGCTTGGCGATCTTGTCGTTCGAGACGTCGACGCCGGTCGTTTCCTTGAACTTCTGGATCAGGTAGGTGACGACGCGCTGGTCCCAGTCGTCTCCACCGAGGCGGTTGTCACCGGCGGTCGAGCGAACCTGGATGGTCGAGAAGTCGTCGTCCTTACCCACTTCGAGCAGCGAGACGTCGAACGTTCCTCCACCGAGGTCGAAGACGAGGATGAGCTCGTCGGCCTTGCCCTTGTCGAGTCCGTACGCGAGTGCTGCTGCGGTCGGCTCGTTGATGATGCGCAGCACGGTGAGGCCGGCGATCTCGCCGGCGTCCTTCGTGGCCTGGCGCTCAGCGTCGTTGAAGTACGCGGGAACGGTGATGACCGCGTCGGTGACGGGCTCTCCGAGGTACTGCTCAGCGTCGCGCTTGAGCTTGGCGAGAATACGCGCGGAGATCTCCTGCGGCGTGTACATCTTGCCGTCGACGTCTACCGTCCACGTGGTGCCCATGTGGCGCTTGACGCTCGAGATGGTGCGATCAACGTTGGTGACGGCCTGGCGCTTGGCGGTCTCGCCGACCAGCACGTCGTTGTCTTTGGTGAAGGCCACAACCGACGGGGTCGTGCGGAAACCTTCAGCGTTGGCGATGACGGTGGGTTCTCCACCTTCGAGGACCGCGACCACCGAGTTGGTGGTTCCGAGGTCGATTCCTACAGCTCTTGACATTGGTGATTATCGCTTTCTTTGACACCTGTGGGCTGCGACTTGAGTCGCGCCGTATCAAGTTTGCACACGCGGATTTTGCTTGTCAAGTTTTCCCAGCAAAAGTTGAGTTTGGGCGACTCAACTTTGGATTTTAGGCCTGTTGCGCGACCGGGCGGGCGATGCAGCATCCGCTCGAAAAATTGTTGCGCTCTCATGCACCCGGATGTTTACCGCGCGCCAGTAGCCTGTGACCATGAGCGAGAAGAACGACGGCACCACTCCGATTCGTGTGCCCGTCACGGCCAACACCGGCGCTGTCGCCGCGGTGGGCCTGGAGTTGCACGCCGACAAGGTCATTCCCCGCAAGCAGGTGGTGTCCTGGGCGCTCTGGGACTGGGCGACCCAGCCGTTCAATACGGTGATTCTCACCTTTGTCTTCACGGCGCTCTATCTGACCACCGACACGTTCATCGACCCGGCCGTCGCGGCGCTCGGACCGAACGACGAGACCTACAAGCTCGCCATCTCTGACCTTTCGGGCCAGTTCGGATTCGCGCTCTTCATCGCCGGCCTGCTGATCGCCGTCATCGCGCCGGTGATGGGCCAACGCTCCGACAGCAACGGGCGCCGTAAATTCTGGCTCGCCGCAAACACCGGCGTCGTCGTCGTGTGCATGGCACTCCTGTTCTTTGTGCAGGCAGCCCCGTCGTTCTTCGTGCTCGGAGTCGCGCTCGTCGCAATTGCCAGCGTCTTCGCCGAAATAGCGAACGTCAGCTACAACGCCATGCTCGTGCAGGTATCGACGCCGAAGACCGTGGGCAAGGTGAGCGGACTCGGCTGGGGACTCGGGTATATCGGCGGAATCCTCGCGCTCGTGATCGTCGTCGTGCTCACGCAGCTCGACTGGCTCGGTATGTCGACCGACAACGGCATGGCGTTCCGAGTCATCGCTCTCGGCTGCGCGGTGTGGACGGTGCTGTTCAGCCTCCCGATCCTGCTCAACGTTCCCGAGGCGAAGGCGACGAGCAAGCGGGAACGCGTCAACTTCTTCTACAGCTACGTACTGTTGGCAAAGGATGTCGCACGCCTGTACCGCGAGTCCCGCCAGACGTTCTGGTTCCTGGTTGCGAGCGCCGTCTACCGTGACGGTCTCGCCGGAGTGTTCGCGTTCGGTGCGATCATCGCCGCCGTCACCTTCAACTTCACCAGCAACGAAGTGCTGGTCTTCGGCATCGCTGCGAACCTCGTCGCCGGCGTCAGCACGATCATCTCCGGACGGTTTGACGACAGGTTCGGCCCTCGCGCCGTCATCCTGTCCTCTCTCGTTGGTCTCGTTGTCGCGGGAACAGCCACCTTCTTCCTGCATGACGCGGGCAAGACAGCTTTCTGGGTTTTCGGCCTGCTTCTCGTTGTTTTCGTCGGACCCGCCCAGGCGGCAAGCCGATCACTGCTGGCCCGGGTCACCCCGGCCGGGCGCGAGGGCGAGATCTTCGGCCTGTACGCAACCACCGGCCGCGCGGCCAGCTTTCTGTCTCCCGGCCTCTGGGCCCTGCTGATCGGCATCTTCGGCTTCCAGTACTGGGGCATCCTTGGCATCGTGCTCGTGCTGGCCGTCGGTCTCGTGCTGATGCTGTTCGTGAAGGTCGCCCCGAAGGCCGCCTAGACCCTCTTCCCCATTGCAAAACTCAGGCCCCAGAGGGGTCTCACCCGCTGTAGCGGGATGAGACGACTCCACGGCCTGAGTTCTGCAGGTGGTGGCTCGGCGGGGATGCAATGGCTCGATGGGGGATGCGGTGGCTGGGTGCGCGGTGGTAACTGTCTGAAATGCGCTGGCGAGCCGCATCCGCTCGGGTCATGCTGGAACCATGACTACGACAGCCGAAAAAGCCGAACTGCTCCGCTCCCTGCACATCCCGGGTGACCCGCTCATCGTCACCAACGTGTGGGATGCCGTCACCGCCCGTATCGTCGCGGACGCCCCGGGAGTCAAAGCTCTCGCGTCGGCCAGCCACGCCGTATCGTTCGCGCACGGGGTTCCGGACGGCGAAGGTCTCTCGGTCGAGCAGGCGCTCGCGGCCGCGAAGCTCATCGTCGATGCCGTCGACATCCCGGTCTCGATCGACTTCGAGAAGGGCTACGCGTCTGACGCCGCAGCCCTCGAGCACACGATCGCCCGCCTGATCGGGGTTGGTGCAGCCGGCCTCAACATCGAGGACAGTATCGGGGCACCGAAGGCGCCGCTCTTCCCGGTGGATGTCGCCACCGAGCGGGTCGCAGCGGTTCGCTCGGCGTCGGTGACGGCCGGTGTTCCGCTCGTGATCAATGCCCGCGTCGACACGCTGGCCGGCGGCGGCGAGTGGAGCGACGCGATCACCCGCGCGAACTCCTACCTCGATGCCGGAGCGGACGTGGTCTTCGTTCTCGGCCTCGGCACGGAGGACCTCGTGAAGCGAGCCCTCGACGAGATCAACGGCAAGGTGTCGGTCATCTCGAATCCGACATCCGTTCCCCTGAGGCGGCTCGCTGAACTCGGGGTTTCGCGGGTGAGCTTCGGCCCCGGCGTGCTCGGCCTGACCCTCGCGCACCTGCAGGCAGCCGCGACCCAGCTGACCGCGCTCGGCGAGTACCCCACAGAACTCGGCTTCGAGTACTAACGGGCGGCGCCGCGCGAAGTCAATATGGTGAGGAATGCGCGTAGAACTCTCCCCAATTGACTCGCGCGGGCGTACGTTAGTGCCATGACCGATCAACGACCGATAGGTTTCTGGCTCAAGCTCGTCGACCGCCTCATCGACGAGCAGTTCGCAACGACGCTCGAAGAGCACGGGGTGACCCGGCGCCAGTGGCAATTGCTCAACGTGCTCGCCCAGGGCAGTTCGACTGTCGAGACGCTGGATGAGGCGGTCGCCCCGTTTCTCGAGCCGGCGGCCGGCGAGACCAAGGCGGAGTCGTCGGTCGAGCACCTCACCGAGCTCATCGAGAGTGGCTGGGTGGATGCCACCGCGTCAGGTTACGAGTTGACGGCGCGCGGCGCTACCGCGCTCGACCGGCTGAGCGGTGTCATCACCGAGCAGCGCACGACGTTCTCGCGCGGCATCAGCGAAGAGGACTACCGCACAACCATCGACGTGCTCGAAAGGGTCTCCCGGAATCTGGGCTGGTCGGATACCTGAAGTCGGGGTTAGAGCGCGAACGACACGACCAGCGCGGCCACGGCAAGCGCAAACATGCCGAGGCAGTTCACCCAGAATGCCTGCCCGGTGAAACGGGCGCGGATGTGGGCCGCGGCCGCACAGCCGAAGTAGACGATGACGCCGACGTTGGCGGCGAACCCCACGCCGGGTAGCCAGATGCCCGCAACAAGACCTGTTACCGCCAGCAGTTTGATCACGACCAGGGTCCACCACCAGTCCCGGGGAAACCCGACACCGTCGAGGCAGTCACGGATGAATCGGGGCGGCCGGAGCGACATCAACACATCGCTGAACAGGGCGAGCGCCAGCACGGCGACCGGCCACCACGGGTCGGGAATCAGGATCATTGGGATCACTCCTCACAAGTGCAGATAGCGGCGAAGGTGGCACGCAGGCTGTCGGTGACTTCGGTCTCATCGACGGTCTCGCGAGCGGACCCGCTGAACAGCGTGCCGATGTAGGCGAAGTAGAGGGCATCGGCGGTGGCCCCGACCCGGTCGTCCGGGGTGCAGCCGTGCTGGAGGATCGTTTCGCGGATCTCTCCGACCAGAAGTCTGGACAGGTCGGTGAACAGCGCCGACGAGTGGTGGCCGGAAACCAGTATCGATGCGTAGGTGCGTGACAGGTCCTGGCGTCCGACGAACAGGGTGACGAACGGTCGCACCAGCTCGAGGATTCGGTCGGCGCAGGCGCCGGCACCGCTCCCCATGGCCGGGGCGGGTCGTTCCTGGCCCGCGGCGACGAGACCGTCGAATACCCGCACCAGCAGGGCGTTCTTGTCGCCGGCCGCCATCACGGTACCCGAGCTGACGCCGCTGGCCTCCGCGATATCCCGGATTGTCGTGGCCGAGAACCCGCGCTGCTGGAAGAGCTGGTCGGCGGCGGCGAGCACGCGCCGCTCGGTGGCCTGCCGAACGTCGTCGCGTGAAGACACGGAGGCTCCTGATTGGTCGGCCGACTAAATGAACACGTTCAGTGAACGTGTTCACTCTACCGCTCTAACGAGCAGCGTGCAATCACGCCTGCAGGAGCGCGAACCAGATCAGCAGCATCGTGACGAAGAACCCGGTGATGAAGTTCATCAGCAGGAATCGCTTCCAGCCGCGGTTTGCTGACTCAGCTTCGGCATCCGTGATGCTCCAGAATTGCGCGCACACCACGGCGTAGGGAAGCGCAAGGATCGCGGCGAGCGGGCCGGGCCAGCTCGAGAACAGTAGGAGTACTCCGGCGAGCAGGTAGGCGATGACCGCGAGCCGGACTGTTGCGCGGGCGCCGATGACGGTGGCGATCGAATCGATGTCGGCCTCCCGGTCAGCGACGACATCCTGCACCGCGCCGAACGCGTGCGAGGCAATCCCCCACAGGAAGAACGCGGCGAGAACCGCCCACAGTTGCGGGGTGAACGCCGCGCCGGCGAGCACGAGTCCGTAGATTGCCGGGGAGACGAAGTGGGTGCTGGAAGTCAGCGAATCGAGGAACGGCTTCTCCTTGAATCGCAGCCCCTTCGCCGAGTACGCGATGACAGCGAAGACGCTGATCGCGAGCACGAACCAGGAAAGGGGGTTACCGAGGGCGATCAGGACGACGAGGAACGGAACGTTCGAGATGACGGCCGCGAGGATCGTCGGGCGGTGCATCGCCGGAGCGAGCAGTGCGCCCTCCACCCCACCCTTGCGTGGGTTGCGGAGGTCCGATTCGTAGTCGAAGACGTCGTTGATTCCGTACATCGCCAGGTTGTACGGGATGAGGAAGTACAGCGTTCCGACGAAGAAGGCGAGGTCGAGTTCGCGGGTGGTGACGAAGTAGGCGGCCGCGAACGGGAAGGCCGTGTTGATCCAGCTGAGTGGACGAGAGGAGACGAAGAGCGCTCTAAGCATTGGTGCTCCCTGGCTTGCGGGCGGGCAGGAGTGTCCAGAGGGAGGTCAGCAGAACGACCGCGGCGAGCGCATAGGCGAAGTCCTCGAGCGGGGCGATTCCGATGAAGACGCCACTGATGAGGGAGGCGTTGTAGCCGACGAGTCCGACACCGATCATGACGTTGTCGAACACGGCGGTCATCACGAGTACGACGGCGAGCGCCAGCAGCAGGGATCTCCAGCGCGGGGGTCGGCGCAGGGCGATCGCGAGGACGGCGACCGCGGCGACAATCGCGAGGAAGATCGCGTTGAGCGCCCAGTAGGTCATGAGCCGCTCACCTGGCTCGAGCGGGAGGAAACGTGGGCGAGCACTCGCTCCAGACCGGAATAGAGGTTCATCGTGAGGTAGCAGAGCAGGGTGAGAAAGAAGATCTCCTCGAGCGGGAGTTCGGGGGCGACCTGCAGGCCGGTCATGAAGTCGGTCTCCCCGCGAAAGAAGATGCCAAGGCCGATGCCGGCGACGTCCCAGGCCAGGAAGAAGACCAGGCCGACGACGAGGACGATTGCGGCGCGACGGGCGTCCTGCCAGAAGAACAGGCGGAACCGGCGGTCGAGCACCACCATGCCGGTGAGGGCGATCGCGAGCGCGAGCAGGTAGAGAATGCCCACTACTTGCTCGCGGAGAATGCCGCCGCGGCCGCAGCTGATTCGGCGGCACCGACGGACGCGCGGCGACCGAGCGGCTCGGGAAGCGGACCGGTCGAGGTGTCACCGTTGATGCGCTTGAGCAGGATTTCGGCGCTGATCAGGCACATCGGCAGGCCGATGCCGGGGATCGTCGATCCGCCGACGAAGTAGAGGCCCTTGACCTTCTTGCTGACGTTTCCCGCCCGGAAGAACGCACTCTGCTTGAGCGTGTGTGCCGGCCCGAGCGCCGAACCGCGCCAGGAGTTCAGGTCGCTGACGAAGTCGGCCGGTCCGACGGTGCGGCGAACGGTAACGCGCGACGCGAGGTCGGCGACACCGGTCCAGTCGGCGATCTGCTTGATGACCGTGTCGGCGAGCTTCTCGATGCGCGGGTCGCCGTCTCCGTCAATGTCGCCGCGACCGATGGTCGGGTCGGCCGGGATCGGAACGAGCACGAACAGGTTCTCGTAGCCGTCGGGGGCAACATCCGGATCGATGCCGCTCGGCTTGCAGACGTAGAGCGACGCGGGCTCGGGCACCGAGGTGTTCTTGCCGAAGATCGCGTCGAAGCCCTTCTTCCACTCGCGCACGAAGAGCAGGTTGTGGTGCTCGAGTTCCGGCAACGCACCTTCTACGCCCAGGTACAGCAGCAGTGCTGACGGGCCGGGGGTGCGCGAGTCCCAGTACTCCTGCGGGTAGGTGCGGTCCTCGGCCTCGAGCAGTTTCGTCTCGGTGTGGTGAAGGTCGGCGGCAGAGACGACGATGTCGGCATCCAGTGTCGCGGCCGTTCCATCGCGGGTGTACTCGACACCGGTCGCCCTGCCTCCGGCGACAACGATGCTCGTCACGTCGGCTCCGGTGATCACGGTGACACCCTCGGCGGCGGCGAGGTCGGCGATCGTCTCGATCACCCGGGCGAATCCACCCATCGGGTAGAGCACTCCGTCCGCCAGGTCGAGGTGGCTCATCAGGTGGTACATGCTCGGCGTGACGAACGGCGAGGATCCGAGGAACACCGCCGGGTAGCCGAGGATCTGCCGCAGTCGCGGGTCCCGCACGGTGCTCCGGGCGAGGCTCGACAACGGGCGCACGAGCAGCGAGATGAACTTGCCGGCTTTGCCGACCACCTCGCGGGTCATGATCTTGTGGATGCTGGCGAAGGTCGTATAGAGGAACGTCCGCTTCGCGAGATCGTACGTTTCACTCGCGGAATCGAGGTACTTGTCGAGCTTCGCCCCGGCGCCGCGCTCGATGCTCTCGAACAGCTCGATGTTCTCGTCACGCGATGCGGCGATGTCGATCGGCGCATCCCGGCCCTCGAAGAAGACCCGGTAACCGGGATCGAGGGTTACCAGTCGCAGCTGTTCGGCCGCCGAGGTTCCGAGCAGCTTGTAGTAGTGATCGAAGACCTCCGGCATGAGGTACCAGGACGGTCCGGTGTCGAAGCGGAACCCATCGTGGGTCCACGACCCGGCCCGACCGCCGACGGCGTCATTCTTCTCCAGCACCGTCACCGAGTGCCCCTCGCGGGCGAGGAGAGATGCCGACGCGAGACCGCTGATGCCGCCACCGATGATTACTACGCTGCTCATGTTCGAGGTTTCCGTCCGAGGGCTGCGGCGGTTGCGATACGCAACTTCACCGGGTTGGGTACGCGTACGCGCGTGGTTCGAAGCTCGGCGGCCGGCGTCGCGCGAAGGCGGCGGCCCAGGTCGGCGAACAGGTCGTGCGCAAGAACAACGGCACGGCGACTGCCGGCCGGGAGGTCGGGAATGACCGCGGCCGCGGTCCGCAGGTCGAGATCGATGTCGTCGACGAGCCGCAGTTTGTCGGCCTCGGTAAACGACTCGACGCTGATGCCGGGAAAGTAGCTGCGGCCGAGGCTGTCGAAGTCGGCGGCGAGGTCCCGCAGAAAGTTGACCTTCTGGAATGCCGCGCCAAGGGCGCAGGCGCCGCGATCGAAACGCGACCTGTCGGCATCCGTCAGCTCGATGTCCTTCAGGAACGCGCGCAGGCACATGAGTCCAACGACTTCGGCTGACCCGTAGACGTAGCGGTCGAAGCTGTCCTGGTCGTGCTCGGTTTCGCTGAGGTCCATGCGCATCGACGCGAAGAACGGTTCAGTCAGTTCTTCGCCGAAGCTCGTCTCGCGGGCGGTGATCGCGAACGCCTGGATCACGAGGTTGGCGCTGAAGCCGTTCGCGATGGCGAGGTGCGTGTCACGTTCGAACTCGTTGAGCGCGCGCGCGACCGCCACCGTGTCGAGCCCGGCCTCGACCGCGACGCCGTCGACGATCTCGTCGGCGACCCGCACGAGCGCGTAGATGTTCTCGACGTGCCGGCGAACCGAGGGTTCGAGCAGTTTCGAGGCGAGCCCGAACGACGTGGAGTAGCGGCGGATGACGACGCTGGCCGTTTGTTGCGCGACGGATTCGTACAGGCTGAGCCGGGTCACTTGACCCGCCCAAGCACCGAGTCGGCGAGAGGGTGGAGTTCGATGCGGAGTGCCGGGGGAATGTGCGGCTCCGCGAGGCGCGCGAGCGCGCGATTAGCGTAGTAGCGGGCGAGGCCGTCGGCGAACGCCTTCGCGCCGCACGAGATCAGCACGGCGCGAATCTCCTCCGCCTCGCTCTCGGTGAGGTCGTGTTTGCCGATGAGCGGGGCGATGTGCTCCCAGTCGGCGGTGCTCGTCGCGTACGAGATCATGACGGTGCGCTTTCCCTCGCGCAGATCGCCGATGGTCGTCTTGCCGGTCTCGGCCTCCTGGCCGAAGACCCCGAGCACGTCATCGACGAGCTGGTACGCGATGCCGATCTCACGACCGAAGTCACCGAGCGTTGCCACGACATCCTCGGATGCCCCGGCGAGAATCGCCCCGGCCTGCAACGGGCACTCGAACGAGTAGACAGCGGTCTTGAGGCGCTCCATCGTGAGGATGTCGTCGACTCGGGGCATGTCCACAGCATTGGAGTAATCGACGTCGATGAGTTCACCGGCTGCGGACGCGAACAGTGCCTCATCCATCACATCGAGAAGCTGCAGGCGGATGACGTCGCCGACTCCGCTTCGATCGATCAGCCGGTAGGCGTTGAAGAGTGCGAGGTCCCCGGCGATGACGGCGGCCGAGAGACCGGAGTGCTCGGCGACGCGGTCGCTGCTGCCCGCTGCTGCCGCGGCATCCCGGTAACTTCCGGCGATGTTGGGGGCACCGCGACGGGTGAAGTCGCGGTCGATGACGTCGTCGTGAACGATGAGTGCGGTGTGCAGCAGCTCGAATGCGCCGCCGACGTAAGCGGCGGCTTCGAGGTCGGTTCCGCCGAGTGCCTGGTACGCCGACATGACCATGCGAGGCCTGAACCTCTTGCCGCCGGTCGTGTTCGCCTCGAGGGCCTCCCAGAGCGCCACGTACTGCGTTCCGAAGGCTGAAGCGCGGTTCTTGGCTAGGCTGAAGAAGCGTTCGAGAACAACGTCGACCTGCGCCCCGCTCGTCTGTGAAGCGGCCTTCAGGTCGGAACCATTCATTTAGGCAGAATACCCCGACAATGACTAATTCAACCGAACAGGTAGTGCTCGTCTCCGCCGATGGCACGCCGATCGGAGTCGCGGACAAAATCGCCGTTCACACGACCGATACCGCCCTTCATCTCGCCTTCTCCTGCCACGTCTTCAACGAGGCCGGCGAGGTGCTCGTCACGCGGCGGGCACTCGGCAAACTGACCTGGCCCGGCGTGTGGACAAACTCCTTCTGCGGCCACCCCGCACCGGGAGAAGAGATGGCTGACGCCATTGTGCGTCGTGCCTCGCGCGAGCTCGGCATGACCATCACCGACCTCGAGGTTGTGCTGCCCGACTTCCGCTATCGCGCGATCGACGCATCCGGCATCGTCGAGAACGAAATCTGCCCGGTTTACCGGGCTGTGGCGACGAGTCCGGTCGATCCGAGCCCCGACGAGGTCGCCGAATTCGAGTGGGTGTCGCTCGACGCGCTGCACGATGCCGCTCTCGCCGCACCGTTCGCGTTCAGCCCGTGGCTCGTGCTGCAGCTCGAGCAACTCAAAGCACTCACGGTCTAAAATCGAGTCTTCGCGCAATTCTCCGGAACAACGGTGTTCTCGATTTCCGCCCCGTTCTTCCAGTAGAAAGTCAGCGCCATGACCTCCATCGCCTCGCTCGTCGACCACACCCTTCTCAAGTCCGACGCCACCACAGCGGATGTCGCGGCCCTCATCGCAGACGCGATTGAGCTGGGTGTGTATTCGGTGTGTGTTTCGCCCTCAAAGCTGCCGCTGGCGATTCCGGCGGGCTCCGACCTCAAGGTCGCGGTTGTGTGCGGTTTCCCCTCCGGCAACCACACCACCGCGGTCAAGACGGCAGAGGCCCGCGAGTCAGTCGCGCTTGGCGCCGACGAGGTCGACATGGTCATCGACATCAGCCTCGCCAAGGAGGGTCGCTTCGACGAGATCGAAGCCGACATCGCCTCGGTACGCAGCGTCATCCCGGCCCCCGGAATCCTCAAGGTCATCATCGAGTCGGCTGCGCTGACGGATGCTGAAATCGTCGGCGCGTGCCTCGCGTCGGTCGCAGCCGGCGCCGACTTCGTGAAGACGTCGACCGGGTTCCACCCGGCCGGTGGCGCGACCGTGGAAGCCGTGCGTCTCATGTCGCAGACCGTCGACGGCAAGCTCGGGGTCAAGGCGAGTGGCGGCATCCGCTCGTTCGAGGCCGCGTCAGCGATGATCGAAGCCGGTGCGACGCGCCTCGGGCTGTCCGGCACCCGCGCGATCCTTGCCGAAGAGGCCGGCGCGGCTCCCGTACCTGCGGTGGCTGGCGCGTACTAGGCCTCACTCGAACCACTCGGTGTCGCGAGCTATGGTTTCGATACACTCGCAGAGCTCGCACTCAACCAACGAGTTGCTCGCTCGGTAGCCGTCGGCACTTAACGAACCGGTTGCTCGCTCGGTAGCCGTCGGCACGGGGCCGACGAGTTACTCGCTGGTTGAGTAGCGCCGCGAGGAACGAGCGCCGCGTATCGAAACCATCGCCAGCGACTGCGAAGAGCGACTACGCGCCCGGAGGTTTTCGTTGGTTGAGTAGCGCCCGAGCTTGCGAGGACGCGTATCGAAACCATCGCCCGCGACTCCGGCAAGTCGCTACGCCCCCGGCCGACCCGCATCCGTGTCCGACACGTCAGTGCGGTGGAAGCTCTGGAACGACCGGCTGGCCGTGGGTCCGCGCTGGCCCTGGTAGCGAGATCCGTACTGGCCTGAACCATACGGGTTCTCGACCGGCGAGCTCGTCTTGATGAAGCAGAGCTGGCCGATCTTCATTCCGGGCCACAGTTTGATCGGCAGCGTCGCGACGTTCGACAGCTCGAGCGTGACGTGGCCGCTGAAGCCCGGGTCGACGAAGCCGGCGGTGGAGTGGGTGAGCAGGCCGAGGCGTCCGAGTGAGCTCTTGCCCTCGAGGCGCGCGGCGATGTCATCCGGAAGCGTGACGAGCTCATAGGTCGAGCCGAGCACGAACTCTCCGGGGTGCAGGATGAATGGCTGGTCGGGTTCGACCTCGACGAGGTGCGTGAGGTCGGGCTGGTCGACGGCGGGGTCGATGAACGGGTACTTGTGGTTGTCGAACAACCGGAAGAACCGGTCGAGGCGCACGTCAACGCTCGACGGCTGCACCATCGAGAGGTCGAGCGGTTCGAGGCCGACGCGTCCGGATGCGAGTTCGGCCTTGATGTCCCTGTCAGAAAGCAGCATGCGCAACAGTGTATTTGTCATCCCCCTGTGCTGCCGATTCCGCTGTCGTAGACTTTTCCCCGAACCGGATGCCCAGCATCCGGGTCGCGCGAATGTAGTTCAATGGCAGAACTTCAGCTTCCCAAGCTGATAGCGCGGGTTCGATTCCCGTCATTCGCTCCACTCGGATCGACCTTCTCCCGCCGCCCTGAACTTATTTCAGGAATTTCTTCGCGCCGTGCATCACTTTTGCGCGCCTGGAACGTTGTATAGGCACAACACTCGATCTCTGGAGACGCGATGGCCGCTTGGAGCGCAGACGCGCGGTACACGCGACTGGTCGAGGAGCAGGGCACCGGATTGCTCAGGCTTGCGATCATGCTCCTCGGAAATCGGCACGATGCCGAGGATGCGGTGCAGGACGTCCTGATCAACGCCGCCTCCGCGTGGCCGATGACTCAGCCTCTGGCCTATCTGCGCAAGTCCGTCGCGAACCGGTGCATGGATATCATCCGGAAGCGTCGCGATATCCCCACCGAATCGGTGCCGGAAACCCCGATCTCGGACCGCGGCTTCATTCGGGTCGAAGAGGCGCGACACTTCTTCGACCTCATCCAGGACCTGCCGCCGCGACAGCGTCAGACCATCGTGCTGAGGTATCAGTTCGACTTGAGCGACGCATCCATCGCTCGTATTTTGGGCGTCTCTGTCGCCACGGTTCGCAGCCAGGCGCAGCACGCGCTGCGAAAACTACGACTGAGTGAAGCCGTGAGCACGGGAAAGGACCTGTCATGAACGTCGACGAAGGCATGAAGCTGCTGCGCGACCCTCGGGTCTGGGATGTCGAACTCACACCCCGTGTCGGAGTTTTCGCGAAACCGCGGCCCGGCGTCTGGCGAATTGCCGGTCTCGGAATCGCCGCGACCGCTGTGGTGGCCCTCGTCGCATCAGCGGTCGTGTTCGGCAGCCTCCAGCTGACTCCGCGACCGATCGCTCCCGCCGTGACCTCGAGCCCTACCCCGACCGAGACTCCCACACCGACTCCCTCCGCGATCTCGCGCACCGGGCTCAGCTCTCCCACTCCGATCTTCGGCGGAGACTGCTCGAAGTTCGCCAGCGACGACGAAATGGCGGCGATCGCGGGCGGCAAAGTATCGCCAATCGTCCAGCCCGACAATGACGACGACGGAATCAAGGACGCCGAATCAACCGTTTACCGCCAGCTCGGCGTCATCACGTGTGTGTGGCGGTCCGAGCAGGGAAACATCAACCTCACGATCCTGCGGAATGACGTCGCGCCCGGCGACAGCAATGACACCTGCGCGTCGTACACCTGGGGTGAGGCATCGCTCAACAAGGACCTGTGTGTGGTGGATGTTGTCGCCGGCGGCATCCGCGTCAGTGGGGACGTCGACTGGCGAGACCACAGCGATTCGCGCGCAATATCTAAGCGCCTGGTCGCGTATCTGAAGCAAGCCGATTTCGGGGACGCCGGTGCCGCGCCGGCACCAGGCGTCGGCGCCTGGAAGAAACAGCTCCAGTGCGCCGAACTCAGCCCTATCGTGGTGGGCGCGACGCAAGTAGACCTGATTTTGGATATCCCCGGGACGGACGCGGGCTCACTTCCGGTCGAGGACCAGATCAGGGACCTGTATTCATCGACCGGTTGCTACGGGAACTCCACCGGTGACGATGGCCGGCATACGTCTGCCAGCTTCACCGCCTACTCCGACGGTGCCTGGCAGTTCGATGAAGCAATCGACGACCTCGCCCACGACAACGACTCGGACTCGTACCGGGCGGTCGACTTCGAGGGCTTCGATTTTGCTGTCCTGCTGGATGAAAGCAACGACGACGAAGGACGGAATTACTTTCTCGTTTCCGGGACGAACTACCTGCAGGTTCGCGTCTTCGGCGACGTGCCTGACGACGAGGTCATCGCCAGCGTTCTTGCCAAGCTCGAAGCCGCTTCGTAGGGGAAGCAAGGGCTTTCCTCGGCTGTGACGGCTCGATACTGTAGGCGAACTATTCGTAATGGCCCGCGCACAAGGAAGTGAGCTGATGGACGGCGACGAGACCTGGCCACACATGTGGTCCGTATCCAGCGACGAAGTCGACGGGGGCCGGGTGGAATGGTTCACCTGCACCTGTGGCCTGGACGGCGGTCGGCGGGATCCGCTGGGCACCCAGAGCTGGACTGGCCTCTGGCATGAACTGGCCGACCATCTCATCGAGGTGGGCCAGCTCACACCCGAGCAGGCGGGGATCGAGGCCTCCGCCGGGTATGCCGCCCCTGCGCCGCTCACCAATCCGCTCTGGGCATTCCGTGCCGACTTCACGCCGGCCCAGCGCCAGCAGGCTCGCCTCGAGTTCGGCATCGAACTCTCCCACTGAAGGGCGGGCTCACCCCGATACAGCAGCGGCCTCGCGGATCGAGAACAGGTTGCCGAACGGATCGAGCAACTGGCAGAGCCGTTCCCCGGTGAAGACGGTCTTGGGGCCGCGGTGTGCAACCGCCCCGAAGCGCGTCCACTCGGCCACGACGGCATCGACATCGGAAACCGTCCAGTACGGGGATGTCCCCGCGGGGCCAGGGGTGTTGTACTCGTCTGCCTGGTGGATGGTCAGCCGCACCCCGTTGATGTCGAACGCGACGAGGGAACGACCGCGCACGACGGGCGACAACTCGAGCCGTGCGGCGTACCAGTCGGCCGCGGCATCCAGCTCGTCGACGAAGTAGAAGACGTTTCCCACTACCCCGAGGTCGGTTTTCACGGACGCGAACCCTCGGCGATCCACGCCCGCACGAGGTCGATGGCTTCGGGCTTCCACGGCGCATCGCACGGCATCGAGCCGTCCGCGAGACGCTCGACGATGGCGTCCTGGAATTTCACGACGTCGTCGTAGTCCCAGAGGTCGAACGCCTTCTGCATACTCGCACGGTCGCTCTCGCGAAACAGCGGTTTCACGTCGGCGGCGAAACTCAGTGTTGTGGTCATCGGTCAGCCTTTCGTCAGTCGGCCGGACTTCTCCGGCTCCTGATTGAGTCTGGCGAAACCGGTGCGCACGCCAGTCAGGCATCTGTCGAGACTGACAGCGACGGTTGTTCAGGCGATCTCTGAAGCGCCGACCGTCGAGCGGAACCTCTGCTGGTACTGCACGGGCGAGATCCCGAGGCGCTGGCCGAACGCTCGACGGAGGGTTTGCGGGCTGGAGAAGCCGGAGTTCTCGGCGGCCTGCGCCACCGTCGACCCGGTTTCAAGGCACCGGATGGCGATGTCGAAGCGCAGCGCAGTGATGTATTCGAGTGGAGACGAGTTGAGCTCTTCGCGGAACAGACGATTCAGGTGCCGCACACTGACGTTGGCGATTCCGGCGAGCTCTGCGGTGGTGATCGACGGATCGGAGCGGATCGCCTCCGTCAGGCGGCGCACGATCAGGTTCTTCGAGACAGGGGCGCTGAGGGACGACGAGAACTGGGACTGGCCGCCCGAACGCTGCATGTAGACAAGCAGTGACTGGGCGACGATGCGCGCGACATCCGCGCCATGATCTTCTTCGACGAGCGCGAGCGAGATGTCGATTCCGGCCGCAACCCCGGCCGATGAATAGGTGTCGCCATCGCGCACGAAGATCGAATCCGGTTCTACCGTGATCGCGGGATACAACCGAGCGAGTTCGCCGACAAACTTCCAGTGTGTAGTCGCGCGCTTGCCGTCGAGGATGCCGAGGGCCGCGAGTACGAATGCGCCGCTGCAAATGGAGACGAGTCGCTCGGTCCGTGACGCCAGCTGACGTACGGCGACAGCGACCTCATCGGTCAGGAAGACGCGCGGATCCTGTTCACTCCCCGGGACGATGATTGTGTCAAAATCACCGGCATCACCGGATGCCGCATTCACCGTGAGCTGGACCCCGATTGACGTGTTGACGTTCTGGCCGGTGGCCGACATCACCACGATCTCGTAGGGATCGTCGACGAACTGGTTGGCCTCGACAAAGACCTCCGCGGGGCCGATTGCGTCGAGCAGTTTGACCCCGTCGAAGACGAAGACGCCGATACGACGCCGTGACGGACTCGTTCGGGCGGTAGTCGATTCGGACATAACGGCTCGTTTCGGGCTGTGGACTGGCGTCTTTCGCCATGCCTTCAGTTCCACGAGCGTATCCGCATCCGTTGTCCCAAATCGATTACTTCTCGTCCGCGCCTGCCCCACGGTAGAGGTCATGGCGTACGGATAATGGAGGAGGTTGAGTCTTCACTCACGACCAACGACGGTATTTAGGCTCGGCCAGTCGACATCCGCTCTCACCTCTGGAGGCTTTGTGGCGTCCGGAACCGGAGTACTCGCCGATTACCTCCGTGCTCGGCGCGCCCGACTCCGCCCAGAGGACGTGGGATTCCCGCCAGATCCCCGACGGCGCGTGAGCGGACTCCGCCGCACCGAGGTCGCGGAGCTGGCCGGCATCAGCGCCGAGTACTACACGCGCCTCGAGCAGGGGCGAACCTACCAACTCTCGGAGTCAGTGCTCAAAGGACTGGCGAACGCGCTGCAGCTCGACGAATCGGCGACTGAATACCTCTACCGGATCGCACTGCCCACACCGCCGAAGCAGCAGCTGTCTTCGTCCGGTCAGGTCAGCGACCTCGTCGCGAGGATCGTCGCGGAGTGGTCAGAGTCACCCGTGTACGTAGCCGACCGGAACATGGACATCCTGCTCGCCAACGACCTTGCACTCGCGATGTTCCCCGACGTACTCGCGGCCAGCGGCAACGTGCTCGAATCGGTCTTTCTGGCGTCAGTGGAGGCCAGGGCAAGCAAAAGCTGGAGAACGGTTGCCGCAAACGCGGTAGCTGCACTGAGGTTTCAGAGCGACCCGAGTGACCCGCGACTGCACGAAATCGTCGGCGGGCTCTCAGTGGGAGACACGGAGTTCCGGCAGATGTGGGCGGACCACTCCGCTGAACCGCTGCGGTCGGGGGTAGTCCGGGTCGACATCCACGGGGTGGGTAACGGCGAGATTCCCTGGCTGGCACTGGATGTTCCCGGCGGGCACACGATGATCGTCTACCTCGCGTCGCCCGGCACCTTTGCCGCGAAGGCCGTGGCGCACCTCAGGCGCACGATGGACGAGACAGCTGCGGCGAGGACTTAGCGAGAACTTATGCAGCTTCGGTGCGCAGCTTTGCTCGCACGTGGTCGATCGCGTCGGCCGCGAGGGATCCGGACGCCGGCGCCCAGACCACCATCTGCAACCCGCCAGGAACATTGAGCATCTGCCAGTCGAATCGCACGAGCCCGAATCCGTCAACGAATACGTCGATCTCCCCCGACGTGAATGGCTCGGCGTGATGGTCGGCCCAGAGTTCGCGAAAGAGCGGATCCCGCACCGATAGTTCGCCGACGATCTCCTGCAGTCGCGGGTCATTCGGGTCGGCCTGGAACCGGAGGCCCGCGACGCACGCTCGCGCGAGCGGCAGCCAACCATCCAGTGCGCGTACCTTGTCCGGTACCGAGAACATGGATAGCGCCGCGTTGCTGCCGGGAGCCAGGAACGGGAAGATCGCACGCGACAGGTCGTTCGCCACCACAATGTCGAGGTTGCTGTCTTCGACGAACACCGGCACATCCGACCAGCCATCGACCAGGTGAATGACGTGCTCGCTGAGCGAGGGCGTCCCCGTCGACCGAGTCGGGGGTTCTGGCAGGGCAAGCCGGTAGAAGTACCTGGCCGCGTCGGCATCGAGTCTCAGTGCGCGGCTGAGGCCCGAGAGTACCTGCTCGGACAGCTGGTACGGCTGACCCTGCTCGAGTCGGGTGTAGTACTCGAGGCTGATGCCGGCAAGTTCCGCTACTTCTTCGCGCTTGAGTCCGGCGACGCGTCGGACCGCGTCCTGCGGAAAACCCACGTCTTCGGGTTTTACCTGCGCGCGGCGGGCCCTGAGGTACTGGGCGAAGCGATTCGACTCTGGCGACACGAGCCCCTCCAATGGGAGCGGAAGAGCCGGATGACTCTACTCACTCACACTGGTGCGAATGGTCGTCGAAGTAATCCCCAGTCGACTCGATCAACATCCCCAGTTCGCGCGCTGAGCTACCCGGTCCTGCGCGCGACCCTCTCGATCAGCGCGCGCCGACTGGAGATTCCCCACTTGTCGTAAATGTGCCGCACGTGCGAGAGCACGGTGTGCTGCGAAAGCGAGAGGTCGGATGCGATCTGCCTGGTCGTCGCACCACCCGCCAGCCGCTCGGCGACCTGCAGTTCGCGCGCGCTGAGCGTACCGGTGTGGAGTGCCGCCGTCTTTGGTCGCCGTCTCACGCCGAGCCCGCGAAGGTGTCGAAGCACGCGCCCGGCATCGCGCACGGCGCCGTGCTTCTCCAGGATGTCCGCCGCTTCACTCCACACTGCTTCCGCCCCCACCGGTGCGTCAGCGTTCGCCGAGAGTGCAAGACCCAGGTCTTCGAGTGCCAGCGCAAGTGCCAGCGGCCGGTCGGCCGCGCGCAGGAGGTCGACCGCACGGACCAGGTCATCCGCCGCGCCCCCGACCAGCCCGCGAATGTGTGCGTCGATTCCTTCGGCGAGCGCGTTCCCCGGGTTCGCTGCGGCCCGTCGCCCCGCCATCGCTGCAAGAGTCTGCAGCCGTTCGCTCTGCCCGGCGCGCACCCACATCCGGGCGAGGAGTGCGTCATCCGCGATGTCTGCCGGGGTCATGAGCGATGGCGTCGGAACGTCGAGGGTCTCGAACGCGTCTGCGGTCAGCCGCACGACTGCGTCGACGTCACCGTCGGCGTCGGCGGTGAGAGCCAGCATCCACGAGCCGCTGAGGTGCAGCGATGCGCCTTCGGCCATCTCGCGCATTGACTGCGCCTGCGCCTGGCACGCCGCGTAGTCACCGTCGTGCAGGGCAATTCGGTAAAGGACGACACCCGCGGTCGCCTTTGCGAAATCACCCAGTTCGAGATCCGCCGTCATCGCCACAACGGTTTCGGCCTGGGCTTTGGCCTCTTCCAACTCGCCGAGATCGAACAGCACCCGACACTTCACCATCAGCCAGAAGGCGAGCGCGATGCTGTTGTGCGTGCGCTGCGTCTCTTCCAGTCGCGAGTTCACCAACCGCAGGGCATCACGGCCGCGTCCGGTCGCGTTCATCAGGAAGGCCGGCCATAACCCCTCCGGCAGCCACTGCGCGGCCTCGAACCCGGGGACGCGCGCCATGTGTGCAACCGCAGAGTCAATGAGCCTGGATGCATCCGACCAGCGATGTTCGTAGAACCGCAGAACCGACTCGGTCGCGTCCGCAGTCGCCGACGCCCCGACATCGCCCGCGATCTTCGCGGCCGTGCGCGCTTCGTCCACCGAACGGGACAGTTCGGCGTAGTCGCCGATGTTCGCAAGATTGAGGGTCCGTACAGCGAGTAGCTGGGCGCGGATGCCGAGCGGCACACCGTCCATTGCCAGTGCCTCGTTGCACGTGACGATCGCATCCGCAAATGATGACTCGGTCTCCAGGCGTGCGATGGAAAGTTGGGTACGAGCGCGATCTTCGGGAGACAAAACGGTACTGAGCCCGTGTGCGAGGGTCTTTGCCGCATCCACCCGACCGCCGACCCACAGCACCGGCACCAGGTCGGCCAACAGCCCGTACTGCTGCGGCGACGAGGCAAGCTCGACGGCACGGTTGGCCAGGCCCGCCGCGCCGGCCGAGTTCACCGGCGCAAGTTGAAGCGCCGCATCGTGCAGAAGTTCGACGGCGGCGACGTCCCCGCGCTCGGCTGACTCGGCGACGGATGCCGCAACGGCGAGCAGCGGTTCACCCGATCGAAGGCGAATATCAGCTGCGCGTCTCCGGAGGTGCGCGCGTACGGTGGGCCGGAGCATCGATTCCGCGGTCTCGCGAATAGCGTCGTGCCGAAACCGCAGCGGTGACCCGTCGACGAGGATGTCGGCCCGGATCGCCAGTTCGACGCCGTCGATGAGGTCGCTCGTCGTCTCTTCCAGCAATTCAGCCAGGTTCGACAGCGAGAAACTACGGCCAAGGATCGCGGCGACCTGAACCAAATTGTTCGCTGGCTTCGGCAGGCGGGCGATTCTCTCGCGGATGGATGCGCCAAATCGCTCTGGCAGCTGCTCGCCGTGTACCGCCGCGATCTCGTCGGTGACGGTGACGAGGTGTTCTTCGAGGAGGCCCTGCACAAGCTCGCTGACCAACAGCGGAAGATTTTCCGCTCGACGCAGCGTGACCTCGAGCTGGGCGTCGGGCGCCGCCCCGAGAAGGTCGGCGGCCATGTCGATGGTGGCGTCGTCGCTCAGGCCTTCGACGTCGATGACGGTCGCGAGGGTCTGGAATTCGGCCAGCGCCGCGGCGACACTTTCGTCGTGATCGCCGCTGCGAACGGCAAACGCCCACAGGATGGGGAGGTCGGCAAGGCCGGTCACCAGCGATCGAATGATCGACAGCGATGCGGCGTCCACCCACTGCAGATCGTCGATGACAAAGAGGAAGCTGTTCTGCTGGGCCGCTGACTCCACGGCGTTGCGGAACAGCTGGATGAACCAGTATCGCGAGTCGGGGTTCGTCGAGAGCGGCGCGACATCCGCGAAAGTGAGCAGCGGCGGTTCGGCTCCGAGCGCCGCGTCTGCGAGTACAGCCGTGGGCAGCAGATGAGAGTCGGGATCGGGAACGGCGACGACGGTTCGCCAGCCGGCTCCGGAAGTCGACCGCAGGATCTCACCAAGGAGTCGGGTCTTTCCGGACCCTGGGACGCCCCGCAGGATGACCATTCGCGATTCGCCGGACCTGACGTCGAAGATCGCGCGGGAGATGATCCCGGCTTCCGCTGCGCGACCGCGGAGTGGTCGTCGAAAGCGGTCGCTCCCCACCAACTCACTCATGCGAGGGACGCCGTGGTTCGGGTACTGCTGGTCACGAGGATCCTCCGCGATGGGTTCGCCGTGTGATCGGCTCGAGTGTCTGTTTCCATGATGCCAAGTTTCGGTGGGAGCCGGGCCGGGCGGCACTGTGTGGGTTGGCCGCCCGGCCTGGGTTCTATTCGCCGTGCAGCGCGTCGGCGAGGAACGCGACGGCCTGAGCAACCGCGGCCTTCGACGCCTGGGTGTCGTGCAGGGCGTTGAGCATCACGAAGTCGTGGATCGTGGCGGCGTAACGCACCTGCGTCACCTCGACCCCGGCCTGGCGGAGCTTTCCGGCGTAGGCCTCTCCCTCGTCTCGCAGGACATCCGCTTCGCCGTTGATCACGAGTGCCGGCGGAAGGCCGGTGAGCTGCGAAATCTCAGCACGGAGCGGCGAGACCAGAATGGATGCCCGTTCGGCTTCGTCCGTCGTGTACTGGTCCCAGAACCACTTCATGCCGTCGAGCGTGAGGTAGTAACCCACCGCGAACTCTGTGTACGAGGCGGTGTCGAACGCGGCGTCGGTAACCGGGTAGAACAGCAGCTGTGCGACGAAGGTGACGTCCCCACGCTCCTTGGCGAGAAGCGTGAGCGCAATCGTCATGTTGCCGCCCACCGAGTCGCCGGCGATCGCGATCGTCGAGCCGTCGAGTCCCTTCTCGGCACCGGAGGTAGTGACCCACTGGGCAGCGGCATAGGACTGCTCGATAGCAACCGGATAACGAACATCCGGTGACCGGTCGTACTCGGGGAAGACAACCGCGGCGTTCGCGCCGATCGCTAGGTCCCGAACGAGACGGTCATGTGTGTGGGCGTCACCGAAGACCCAGCCTGCGCCGTGCACGTAGAGGATCACCGGGAGGGTACCGGTCGTTCCCGCGGGCTTCACAATGCGAAGCTTCACCGTTCCGGTTGGGCCACCATCGATGGTGACCCATTCGTCGTCGACGGCGGGCTTGTCGATGGGCGAATCCTGGACTCCGTCGACAGCCTTGCGACCCTCTTCGGGAGTCAGTGTCCAGAGGAACGGGGGAACGGAGGTGGCGTCGACGAAGTCCTGCGCCGCCTTTTCGAGTGAGACGTTGAGCGGGTTGCCAGTCATTGTCGTTTCCTTGTCAGATCGAGGGATGGGTGACTAGCCGAGTTCGGCGATGGCGTCGGTGATGACCTTTGCGACCTCAGCCGGATTGGTCTGCATGACGAGGTGGGGTGCGTCGATCTCGACGACCGAGCGCAGGCCGGCGCGCTTGTAGCCGAACCGCTCGACTTCGGGGTTGATGGTGTGGTCGGAACTCGACACGATTCCCCAGCCGGGGGTGGTCTTCCAGGCCGCGACGGACGCCGGCTCACCGAACGCGATGGCGGTCAGCGGGCGCTGGGACACGGCGAAGACTCGCGCGTCCTCGGCAGCAACGCCCGCGGCGAAGACGGCGGGGAACGCGTCGATCTTGACCGAGACATCGGTTCCGGGCTCTGCACCATCGATCGGGTACGGCTTGTAGACGAGGTTTGCTGCGAGATCGGAGTCAGCGAACTTGCCCTGCAGCTCACCGAGGCTTTCGCCCTCGTCGAGTGCGTAGCCCGAAACGTAAACCAGTCCAACAACGTTCTCGGCGACTCCGGCAACGGTGATGACTGCTCCGCCGTAGCTGTGGCCGGCCAGGAGCACCGGTCCCTCAATCTGCTCGACAAAGTCCTTGATGTAGGCGGCATCCGCGACGAGGCTGCGGTTGAACACCGGCGGAGCGAGAACGGTATAGCCCTCGTCGAGCAGGCGGAGGGTGACGGGCGCCCAGCTGCTTGCATCAGCGAAAGCGCCGTGAACCAGAACGATGGTGGGGTTTGACATGGTTTTCTTCTTCTCGTTTAGAGGGGTGAGTGGATGGTGATCCAAGAGTGCAGCGCGCGCTGCGACGCCAGCTAAGACGCCCGTCAAGACCCATTTCGACGATCGTCCAGTCCGAACTCTCGACAATTGTCGAGTGGTGATCGCCGGTCAGCAGTTAGATGCGACCGGTCGATTCCCACAGCCGGATCAGCTTCAGGCACATGTGCAGAGCACTGCGTTGCGCCCCGTCATCGAGCGCGTCCTTGACCACCTGTGGCATCCGGTCGAGCCGGTAGTACAGCGTCGCCCGGTGAATGTGAAGTTCTTCGCAGACTTGACCGACGTGACAGGCGCCGTCCAGATACACCTCGATGGTGTGGCGCTGCGTTTCATCGCCGTCGGTGCACAGGACGAAGGCGGCGGGGGAGAAAACCTTGAGATACGACCGATCACCGACGACCGACGCGAGCAGTGCCCAGACGCCGAGCGCACTGATGTCGCCGAACCCGCCGAGCTGGGGAACGGCACCGACGATGCCGGCGGCCATCTCGGCCTGGTCCGCCGCCTCGAGCAGGTCGGGGGCCAGCCTGTTGTGGTGCGCCGTGCCGATGGCATTCACCGTCATCGACCGTGCTCGCGCTTCCGACCGGATCAGGGCCTCCGCCTCGAGCGCATCGCTGTTCCGGCCGACGAAAAGCAAGTGGTCTTTGCGCTCACCGATGTAGGCAAGCGACGAAGTACGAACCGCCGTGAGGTGCCTGGCCAGTGCGAGGCGGTCGAGCGTCCCTACCTCGATCGGCACATCGACGGCATAGACGAGCGTGTTTTCGCCGCGCTCGAGGCGCCGGCGCGCTACGGCTTCATCGAAGGCGTCGCGCCGCTCACTCGAGCCCGCGGCGAGAAGACTGCCCATGATGTCGTCCCGAGTTCCCGGTTCGCGCTCGGTCGACTTTGCGCCGAGCAGGTCCCTGGCCACCGAGACGGCGGCTTCCAGGGCGGCGAAGTCGGTTCCCCGCAGCGGAGGGAGGTTTTCGACGATCACCCAGAAGTTGGCAAGCAGACGATCGCTGTCCCTGACCGGCACGGCAAGACGGTCGAGGCCGCCGAGATGCCCGAGCGGAACTGTTACGGGCTGGTGGGCTTCGTTGAGCTTGATGCTCTCGAAGTACTCCTTCTGCTCGGGAGGGGCCTCCCGTTGAAAGATGTTCATCGCCCGCATGTGGTCGATGTCTTTGCCCTGCGCGCTGGCCGCGATCAGACGGTGGCTTGGATCGCCCATGAGGATGGAGCGCCCCAGCGAACTGGCGAGCTCATCCACAACATCCTGAAAATCCATCATCGTGTTGCCGACGGTAGGGGTTATTCGGACCAGCTGGGTAACAGTGTTAGTAATACCTTCGCGGCAGCGCCCGCCTCTGCGCCACAAAACTCTAGACATCTGTCTAGCCGTTCATCGACGACGATTGAGTCTCAGCAGCACCGCTGGTGCCTACTGTCGTAACTATCGGTGAAACACGGTCTGTTCATCCGAGACTGCCAGAGACGGCACCGAAAATATGGCACCGAAGAGAGATGACATCGAGCATGAACGCCAGAGAGCAGCACGGACAGGCGGGGCGCGGTGTGCAAGCGGGAATGGTCCCACCGGATGACGTCGACGGTTTTCTGCGCTCGTGGACCGGTGTTGCTGCGACCCTCATCGATCGCCACCTGAACGTCGCCGGGTCAACCCCGCTTGCCGAGGCGCTCTTTCCCCAGTTGCAGCGCGGAGAGAACCTGGCCCGGGTGACTTTCCTCGGAGAGCAAACGACGTGCTCGGCGGACATGAGCGCCCAGGTGGTCGCTGCACTTCACGCTTCACTGGCATCCCATGAAGAAGACGCCGGATTCCGGCAGATCGTTGGTGAGCTGTCGGCGAGAAGTCGCGAGTTTTCCACCGCGTGGGCCGCCGACCGGGTTGGACTGCAACCCCACGGGACACTTCGAACGATTCATGCCACGGCTGGTGAACTCTCGATCAGCTATCAACTACTCGCACTGGCTTCCGGATCCGACGAGGTGCTGATCGTCTGGCGCGGGGCTGACCCCGAATCTGAGACCGCACTGCGCGGGCTCGATGCAGCGAGTTAAAGCGCGCGTGCTCGACGAATGTCTAGGGGGGTCTAGACAGCCGAACGACGCCCCACCAACGCCTCCTCACTAGCTTCGTCAGCACGAGCGATCGACCGGTCACTCGATGCGAATGACAAGCCACGGAGGTTTGCAATGACCACGACAACTCCGACCTACACCGATCTGCCGATCGGTATCTCGGCTACCGGACAGCGTTCCGAGTTCGACAGCATGGGCACCGTTGATGTGCCAGCCGAACACTACTGGGGCGCACAGACCCAGCGCTCCCTCATCCATTTCTCGATCGGCAACGACCGAATGCCCATCGAGATCTACCGTGCCTACGGAATCGTCAAAAAGGCCGCTGCGCTCGTCAACGAGAGGGCGGGCCGCCTCGATGACTGGAAGGCGAAAGTGATCGTGCAGGCCGCGGACGAGACCATCGAAGGAAAGCTGGACGGCGAGTTTCCGCTATTCGTCTGGCAGACCGGCTCCGGCACGCAGAGCAACATGAACGTCAACGAGGTCATCTCCAACCGCGCGATCCAGCTGCTCGGCGGCGAACTCGGCTCCCAGCATCCGGTAGGTCCCAACGACGACGTGAACATGGGCCAGTCGAGCAATGACTCATTTCCGACCGCCATGCACATCGCCGCGATCACCGAGATCGACGACCGGCTGCTGCCGAGTCTTCGCGCGCTGCACGCCGAGATCGCGAAGAAGGCGAAGGAGTGGGACACGGTCGTCAAGATCGGACGCACCCACCTCGAGGATGCCGTGCCCCTGACCGTTGGACAGGAGTGGTCGGGCTACGCCGCCCAGCTCGAGGACTGCATCCGCGAGGTCGTGCACAGCCGCGAGGGGATGCTGCGTCTCGCACTCGGCGGAACCGCGGTCGGTACCGGGCTGAACGCCCCGGAGGGATTCTCGGTCAACGTGGCCGCGGAGATCGCGGAGCTGACCGGCAAGAAGTTCGTTACCGCTCCCAACAAGTTCGCGGCCCAAGGCTCGCTCGATCCAATCGTCCGTGCGCACGCCGCCCTGCGCGGAGTAGCTGTTTCGTTGATGAAGATCGCGAATGACATGCGCTGGCTCGCCTCCGGCCCGCGCACCGGCTTCGCCGAGCTCCTGCTGCCGGCCAACGAACCGGGATCATCGATCATGCCGGGCAAGGTCAACCCGACCCAGTGTGAAGCAATGGTGATGATTGCCATCCAGGTCATCGGTGACGACTCTGCGGTGGCCTTCGCCGGTTCGCAGGGCAACTTCGAGCTCAACGCGATGCGCCCGATCATCATCAACAACTACCTGCACTCGGCGAGGATCCTAGGCGACGGTTGTGCCAAGTTCCTCGAGTTTTCCGTCAGCGGCACCGAACTCAACCACGACAAGATCGCCCAGTACGTCGGCGACAGCGTCATGCTCGTTACCGCGCTCAGCCCGGTGATCGGGTACCAGAACTCCGCCCACATCGCGGAGGACGCCATCGCTAAGGGACTCTCGTTGCGGGATGCCGCACTCGCGTCGGGCAAGGTGACCGCCGAGCAGTTCGACGAGGTCGTCAACCCGCTCGATATGGTCGGCACCGGCGTCGGCGGCGCCTGATGACGACAGCCGAGCCCGCCGTCGATGCGAGGGTGGCGGACCAGGAACTTGTCGCCCGCGCGGTGGCACTGTTGCACGCAAACGGTGAATCGACATCCGTCACCATCGACGCCGTGGAACGACTTGACCGGGGTCTCGGCACCGGGTTCTCTGTTGTCCTGACCTGGTCATCCGTCACCGTACTCGATCGCGGCCGAGAACCGCTCGTCACCACCGCGCCTCCGGTCGGGGTGGCAATGCGTACGGTCACTATCGCGATGCGCGTGATCGACCGGGTGGGCAGCAGGACCGCCAGCCGGGTCGAGCTCTCGTCCGAACTCGATCGTGCGGCGAGCGCCGGGCCGTCGCCGCTCTGGCTGTTCGTCCTCGCCTGCGCAACGGGATCCGCCGCCCTGTCGGTGATCTTCGGCGCGCAGGATGCGACGGCGGTCGTTCTTGTCGCCGCCAGTGGCGCGCTGGGCGGCCTTGTTCGTCGCCTGCTCGGACGGGTGCACGTCGGCCCGATCGGGCAGGTCTTCGCGGCCGCGCTCCTCGCCGGGGCCATCGGAGGCATCGCCGTGAATGCCGACCTGAGCTCGTCGCTGCGGCTGATCGCCGTGTGTCCAGCGATGATCCTCGTTCCCGGCCCGCACATCCTCAACGGAGCACTCGACGTGTTTGCCCTGCGAATCCCACTGGGCTTCGCCAGGCTCGGCTACGCCGCCGTCATGCTGCTCGCCATCGGCGCGGGGCTCGCGCTCGCACTCGCTCTCTTCGGCACCGATCTGCCGGTGCAGCCGTCCGGCCGGTCCGTTCCCCTGTGGCTCGACGTTCTCGCGGCGGCGATCGCGGCGGCGTCATACCCGGTGTACTTCGCGATGCCCTACCGGCTCATCGTTTTTCCCGTCGTCATTGGTGCCGTCGCACACGGTTTACGATCCTGGGCGATGACCGACCTCGGCCTCAACACCGCGGTCGGGGCGACCCTCGCCTGCCTGCTCGTTGGCATCGTGATGGCCCCGATCTCACACCGGCTCCGCGTCCCGTACGCCGCGGTCGCCTTCGCCGCCGTTGTCTCCCTCGTGCCCGGCGTCTACGTATTCCGGATGCTTAATGCGCTCGGGGAATTGCCGTTCGGCGGCACAGGCACCAGCCTGCTCGGTGCCGTCAGCGACGGAACCACCGCCGCTCTCATCGTTCTGGGAATGGCCGTCGGTCTCGCCGTCCCGAAGCACGTCTACAACCAGCTCATCTCCCGCCGAAAGCAGTCGTCATGACCACACCCAGCGCGACCGTCACAACCGAACGCGCCGGCATCCGGCTGCCCGCGGTGCTCGCCCTCCTCGCCGGCGTCACCGATGTCACGAGCTGGATCCTGTTGGGCGGACTGTTCACTGCACACATCACCGGGAACCTCGTGGTGCTCGGTGCCAACCTGGTCACCGGGACGCCGCCGCGGCTTGCCGCGGTGCTCGCGCTTCCGGTCTTCGTTGTCACGGTCATTGTGGCGACGCTGGTATCGCGCCACTTCGCGGACCAACGAGCGCGCGCCGGAACCGTCCTGCTCGGAGCACAGGCCGTTTTCCTGATTGCCGCGGCCGTGCTGTCGTTCACGACCACGGCATCCGCCGCTCCCGATGCTCCGCTGTCAGTGGTGATTGGCCTCAGCGCTGTGACGGCGATGGCAACCCAGAACGCCTACCTGCACCTCGTGCCGGCGACGGCGCCGTCGACCGCGGTCATGACCGGCAATCTCGTCACCGCGGTCGTCGCTGCGGTCGATCTGGCCAGTACCCGGGGAAAGTCGGCCACCGCCCGTGCGCACTGGCTGTCGAGCTGGCCATTGCTCGCCGGCTTCGTTGTCGGCTGCCTCATCGGAGCGGCCGCCTCGACGGTGTTCGGTGATCACGCCGCTGTCGTTCCCGCGACCATCGCCGTTGCGGTGTTCGCGGTGATGGCGCTCGGCAAGCGTGGATGACCCGACCGGCGGTTCGTCTCAGGCGACGGGGCCTGTCGCCGCCGGGTCGAGCTGGGTCAGGTGCTTCACCTCGGGCGCGCCGACGGCGAGCGCCCTCGCCTTGTCCAGCTCCACCTGGTCGAAGCCGGTCATCCGATCTTCGTGCTGGCTGAGGTGCTCGCGCCAGGAGCCGACCGAGAAGGCTTCGACGACAATACCGGGAGCTTCGCGGTCGTCGTACAGTTCCCACTGGCGAGCTCCGGTGCGACGCCGCGTGTGTCGCACGACCTGCATTTGAGCGACGAACGCCGCACGATTCACCGAGTCGACCCGGTACCGGATGAGCACAAGCGTCTCGGCGGAATCACTGATCGACATCGGCGGTACGTCATCCACCGGCGGCACGTCGGTCAGCGGGAGGGTGACAGAGGACCGCTCCTTGTCGGCCGTCGACAGGAGCGGCCAGACCAACTGGCTCGCGGCCACGAGCACAACCAGCACGCCAGCACCGATGCTCGCCGGCACAACGCCGGCGGCCTGGGCAGCGGCACCGACCAGCGCCGAACCGGCGGCCGTGCTTCCGAACAGGATCAGCTGGTAGACCGAGAGACCTCGAGCACGCACCCACAGCGGCAGGAATGCCTGGACCGAACCGTTCAGTGAGGCGATGACCGCGATCCAGCCGATTCCTCCGAATACCAGCACGGCAAGGGTCAGCGGCAGCGAGGTCGAGATCGCCGAAACGACGATCACCAGGCCGAACAGCGCGGAGGCGAGCATGACGGTCGCATTGGCGCCGATCTTCGCGCGGGCGGCCGGGATGACGAATGCGCCGCCCACCGAACCGATACCGACGGCGGCAAGCAGCAGGCCGTAGCCGTTGGAGTCGAGCCCTAGCTGCTGCGCGGCAACCAGCGGAAGCAATGCCCAGAGCGCGGAGGCGGGAATGATGAACAGCGCGAGACGCACGAGTACCCGGCGCACCACTCCGGAGTTCCAGACGTAGCGAAGCCCGGCACGGGTCGCTTCGATGAACGGCTCGGCACGGTGAGCCGGCGGGTGGTAGCCACGCCAGGAGATCAGGACAACGAGGAACACCGCGAACGAAATCGCGTTGAGGGCGAAGACGAAGGGGATGCCGATCGCTGCGACTACGAGTCCGGCGATCGCCGGGCCGATCGAACGGGCGATGTTGACGCCGATGGAGCTGAGAGCGGCAGCACTGGGGATGAGGGAGCGCGGAACGATCTCGGGAACGAGAGCCTGGTAGGCCGGACCCTGGATCGCTGAGCCAGCGCCCAGCAGGAAGGTGAACGCCAGGAGCAACCACGGGGTCATTCCGCCGATGAGGGTGACCACGCTGAGGATGAGTCCCACCGTGACCAGCGCCGACTGCACGATGATGAGCAGCTTGCGGCGATTGACGAACTCCCCGAGCACGCCCGAGGGAATTCCGAGCAACAGGAACGGAGCAGCGGATGCCGTCTGGATCAACGCGACCAGGGCCGCGTCGCTGTGGTTCTCGACCAGGAACCACTGGGCGCCAACCGTCTGCATCCACCCGCCGATGCTGCTGACGAGCGACGCAATCCACAGCGCGCGGAAGAGTTTTACCTTCAGCGGAGCGAGTGCTCCCGTGGTCGCCGTCGAGTCGGTCATGAGGTCGGCGTGAGCTTCAGGGTGTACTTGTGCTCGCCACGAAGCACCACCTCTCCGCGCTGATTGTGAACGGTGACCTCCGTGGTGACGAGTCCCCTTCCATCGATCGACTCGAGGGATGCGATCACGAGCTGCGAGTAGAGGGTGTCGCCACTGTGGACCTCGGCCGTGAACTCGCACGACAGCCCGGTGAAGGCGATGAACACTTCGCCGATCACGTGGGGGAAGAGCGTTGCCCCCGGAGCGGTGAATGCCAGCACTTGCAGGCCGTGGACAACGGGCGCGCTGTGTCCGTGCGCCTTCGCCCACACAGCGTCGTAGTGCACGGGATGATTGTCGGCCGAGACGGTTTGGAACGCGGAGCTGTGCGCATCGGTCAGGGTGCGGCTCGGTGCACGAAAGACGTCACCGACCTGCAGCTGTTCGAAGGTCTTCTTCTGCACGATGGCGAAGTCGAGAGGGTCGAAGGCCGTGCCGGGGATGGGAAGGTCGAGGGTTGTCATTGCAAAACTCCAGTACTGACGACATGCGGATCGGTCGTCGGCGAGCCTCCATCGCCCGTCCGACCAGGGTCTCAGCGTAGAAGCGCGGCATCCGCTGGTCGGTAGACGCGCGTCAAGCCTTCACTCGACAAATGTCCAACCCGCCGCACTCGCACAGAGTCGCCGGCGCAATCACCGGTTTCGGAGGCCGTGCTCTGCGGTTCGCCCTGCAGCCACTCCGGGCAGGCGCCGCCCGCGAGTTCGAGGTCGGTCCTGAGGGCGATGACGGAGGAGTAGGTCGAGCCGCCGGCGGGTCAGGCGGCGAGCGCCGCCACCTGCGCCAGCAGCGACTCTCGCACCAGCTCGAACGGCTCGAGATCGCGCTCGGCGCGCGCGGCGACTACCGCACCCTCGCTCGCCGCAACCAGAACTGCAGCGAAGCGGGCGGCATCCGCAGCGGGGAGTCCACCCTGCTCGAGCAGTTCGGCCAGACGTCGACGCCATTTGCGGAAGACCGTCGCGGCGTGCGCGAGCAGGTCAGGCGAATCGGTCGCGACCGTCACGGCGAGCACCGCGCACCCGGCCTCGAAGTTCGAGCGCACGAGGGTCTGCTGCCAGAGATAGAGAAAATAGTCGGCAATCTCATAGGCGGATGCCCCGGCTTTGCCGTCGAGAAAAGCGATCGCCCGCTCCCCCGCCAGATCGACCGCACCGGCGACCATCTCATCCTTTCCGTTCGGAAAGTGGTGGTACAGCGATCCGCGGGGAGCGCCCGTCAGCTCGAGCACCTCGGTAAAAGAGGTCGCCTGCAGTCCGCGCTCGGCGAGGAGCCTCGCCGCACCCTCGACCATTTTCGCCTTGACATCACCCGCCATCAGCTGCCCCCAATCCCAGAAGTTCTAGGGTGCTCATCATAGTTTTGCGGGCTGTGCGCGTGCGGTGAGATTTCGACAGGCCCAATCAGCGGGCGGAGTTGCTCACTCAGCGGGCGGGGTCGCCGCGCGTTACCGCCGGGAATCACTCAGCGCTCCCGCTAGGCTCACAGCAGATTGCAGCACGTCGAAGTGAGGGGAAACGCACATGCCTGAATTCGCGCCCATCCCTCAGCCGGGAGTTCCGCTCTCCTATGGCCAGGTCGGAGATCCGCTCGTCGTCATCGTGCACGACTGGTACGGCCGCCTGCCCTGGCTCGAGCAGTATGCCGGCGCTCTCGCGAGCCGCGGGCTTCGCGTCATCGTGCCCGACCTCTTCGACGGTCTCGCCACGGTCGAACCGGCTGGCGGGCGCGAACTGCTCGAGAAACTCGACCTCGGGTTCGCTCTCGCGGCGATCGACGACATCATCCAGCAGGCGAGGTCCGAAGGGTCACCCCGCGTCGGCGTGCTCGGCTTCTCGATGGGCGGCTGGATCGCCCTTCTGCACGCCCAGGGCGGGGAGACGGATGCCGTCGCCGCGTACTACGCGAGCCTCGCGCCGACCGACCACGGCATCATCCCGTGCCCGGTGCTGTTGCAGTTCGCCGAGACCGACGAGTGGTCGGAGGGTGAAGAACCCGAGCAGTTCATCGCGCGACTGAAGGAACACGGCACCCCGGTGTCGACGTTCAGTTACCTCGGCACCCGGCACTCGTTCGCGAACATGAGTCTCGACGGACTCCGCGACGCAAACGCCGCTGCGCTCGCCTTCGCCCGCACGGCGTCATTCCTCGAGAAGCACCTCGGGGAGTAGCCAGCCGCGCTCGGTCACCCCCGCACGTCGTGCAGGTGGTGCACCGGGTCGTGAATGAAGTACTTCGCAAAGGTCTCGACGGTGAATGACACCCCGTCGCTGCGGCGACCGGGCCGCGCCCACTGGTCATCCGTCACCGCATCGAACGCCACGGCGAGTGCCTCGCCGGCCGCAGCGAGCTCGACCGATACGACCATCGGGTCCTGCTCGTTGTACTGCTCAGCGACCGCCGTTTCGTCCTGGTCCCAGTTCGGGTAGAGCGGATCGTTCTGCTCGAGCATGAGCCCGAGCCGGTACAGGTACAGCCGGTTGACGTCGCGAACGTGGGCCGCGTACTCGAGCGCTGACCAGGTCTCGTCGTCGGGCCGCACGCGCACATCCGTTCGTTCAAGCACGGTCGGCCAGCGTTCGGTGTTCTCCCGAAGCATGCGCGGAACGTCGACCGCGCCGAACGTCGAGGCGTCGAACCCGCACTCGGGGCACGGTTGCTCGATCACCCAGGTCCAGTTCTTCGTATCGGGAGTAATTGGCATTCCCCCATGCTCGCGCACCCGGGCGACCCGCTACCGTAGATTTCGTGCCAACCTTTTCTCCCGAAGTCATTTCCGCTGTCCTTCACCACATGAACGACGATCACCCGGCCGACAGCCTGCTGATCGCGCGCGCCTTCGCGACGTCGGATGCCACCGCGTCCGTCATGACGAGCCTCGATGAGCACGGTGGAACCTGGGCCTACACCGCAGACGGTGCAGACCACAGCGTTACCGTCCCGTGGTCGAAGGAGATCAGCGAGCGCGCCGAGATCCGTCGCGAGATCGTCGAACTGTACGACGCCGCCTGCGGCAAGCTCGGCCTCACCCCGCGCGACCACTAGCCACACTCCCGTGACTCCGACCGTGCGAACCTGGCTCGCGTTCGCAGCGGTCGGAGCCGGGCTCATCCACCTCGCCCTCGCGCTCGGCGCTCCCCCGGCACTCGCCGCCGTGCTCGCCATCGTCGGTGGCGCCGAGTTCCTGTTCGGTCTCGCGACCATCGCCGCGGGCAGGCTTCCTGCCCCGCGCGCGGTCCTCGTGGGAGCGCTTACGCCGACCGCGCTCTGGATCCTCGGCATTCTCGCGCTCGACAACGAACCAGCGTTGCGGGTGCTCCCGCTTGCGATCTCCAGCCTGCTCGAGTTCTTCAGCGCAGCGGCAATCGCGGTGTTCCTGCGCCGCGAGCGGGACGGCACGACGCAACCGTCCGCATCCGCTGGCCGTCACCCGCTGCGTAGGATCATCGCCGGCGGCCTCGTCATCGCGGCGCTGACCCTCGGCGCACTCGCCGCGACGAGCGCCGCAGACTTCGTCGCCCCCGATGGATCGTTCACCGACGAGCACGAGCCGCACTAGTCACCTTGGCGTCGGTTACGAGTTGACTGCGGTTTGCCGGTGCTTTTTTATCCGCGCTAATTCGACCACTAAGCTAAGGGCATCCTTACCTGTAGGGAATCCCAATACGCACCTGATTAGTCGGAGTAAACCCGTGAGCAATGTCATCCCGTTTTCCCAGGCTCTTCGTGAACGCACCCGCGGCGGTCACAGCGAGAGCGAAGGCGCGAGCTTTATGGATGACCTCATGACCGGCAAGGGATCGAGAAGCGACTACGTTGCTCTCGTCGCGCAGCACTACTTCATCTACGAAGCCCTCGAAGCTGCGGCCGCGAAGATGGCCGACGACGAGGTTGCCAAGGCGTTCATCTCACCCCACCTCACCCGCCTTCCCGCGCTCGAGGCCGACCTGCAGTTCCTGATCGGTGATGACTGGCTCGAGCAGATCAGGCCGCTGCCGACCACCGTCCGCTATGTCGACCGCATCAACAACACCGCTGCGACCTGGAACGGCGGATTCATCGCCCACCACTACACGCGCTACCTCGGCGACCTGTCCGGCGGCCAGATCATCCGCACACTCATGCAGCGCCAGTTCGGCTTCGAAACCAACGGCGTCGGCTTCTACCTGTTCGACGAAATCGCCAAGCCCAAGGAATTCAAAGACCGTTACCGCGAACAGCTGGATGCCGTTGGCTGGTCGGACGAAGAGCGCGAACGTGTCATCGACGAGGTCATGATCGCGTACCGGTTCAACACCGACCTGTTCACCGATCTGGCGCACGCGAAGGCTGCCGCGTAGTCGAGGGGTTTGTTTCCCGCGAGTGAAATGACGGTTAAGCGTCTGCCAACTCCCCGGGATTGCTCGCGTTATGGCCCGGATCGCCGTACCGTGGGCTGCATGACATCACCGGGGGGTGGGGAATCATCGCACACGTACGCATCTCACGTCGCTCGCGGGCACTCGCACTGCCGCTCGCGGTTTTCGTCGCGCTCGCGGGTGCCGGCGTAAGCGCAGCGACCGCAGCGACCGCGCCGCAATCGACGGCTGCCGCCAGCGCCACGACCGACGAGATCGTGCAGACGATCCTCGACGACACCAACGCCGTGCGGGCGAAGAAGGGGCTCCCGGCCCTCATCCGCAGCGCGCCGATGGAGTCCGTCGCCATGGCCTGGTCGCGCAAGCAGGGCGACGCGAAGAAGATGTCGCACAACCCCGACTACTCGACCCAGATTCCGAGCGGATGGCGCATCGCCGCCGAGAACGTCGCTGCCGGGTACGACTACACCGACGTCGTCGACGCGTGGGAGCACTCCGAGGGGCACTACGCCAACATCGTCTCCGGCGTCACCCACATCGGCATCGGGTACTACCAGTCCAACGGTCGCACCTACTTCACCCAGGACTTCGCGAAGTACCCCGCGAGCACCAAATTCCTGTCGACGACGCCGAAACCCAAGCTCGCCGGCACAGCCAAAGTGCACGCGAAGCTCAGGGTAGTCACCGGAGTCTGGGCGCCATCCGGCACGAAGCTCAGTTACCGCTGGTACGCCAGCGGCCACAAGATCTCCGGGGCTACGAAGTCGACCCTCAAGATCTCGTCGAAGTACAAGGGAAAGCGCATCAGCGTGCGGGTGACCGGCAAGAAGTCCGGCTACGCGAGCGTCACGAAGGCCTCGACCTCGACCGCGAAGGTCAGGAAGAAATAGAGCGGATGCGGCTCAGGCCTGGATTCCGGGTACGGCGGTCGTGCGCGACATAAACCGTTTGACGTTCTCGTCGACGATGATGTCGCTCGGCCGCAGCGGGCGGGTGAGATACAAACCGTCCAGCGCGCTGATCCGGCTGAGCGCAACGTAGGTCTGGCCGGGCGCGAACGAGCGCTGGCCGAGGTCGACGATCGCCCGGTCGTAAGTCTTGCCCTGCGACTTGTGGATCGTGACCGCCCACGCGAGCCGCAGCGGAAACTGCGTGAACTCGGCGACGATGTCTTTCTTGAGCTGCTTCGTGAGGGGCGAGTACGAGTACTTGTACTTCTCCCAGACCGTCGGCTGCACTTCATGCTCTTCACCGTCGATCTCGACGAAGACCGTCGCATCGATTTTGGTGACCGTGCCGACGCTGCCGTTCACCCACCGCTGGTCGGAGTCGTTGCGCAGGAACATCACCTGCGCGCCGATCTTCAGTTCGAGGCTCTCGTCGGCCGGGTAGGTTCGCCCGCCGAACTCGCCGCTGATCTCGGCCTTTGCCGTCTTCACTTTGCCGGGGAGCCGCGCGAGCTCTGTCGCGTTGATGCGGTTGACCGTCGCGTTGGTTGTTGCAAGGGTGATCGCACCGTCGGTCGGCGCCGGACGTGCGCCGGTCGCGTTCAGTCGTCCCGCGATCTCCGCGGTGACCATTCCGTGGCGCACGGCGTTGAGCATGTACTTGAACTCACCCTCGTGCTGGCGGTGCACGGTTGTCAGTTCGTAGAGCTTGAGTTCTGCCTCGTCCCAGACTTTCGCGTCGAAGAACCACATCGACCGGTAGTGGTCTGCGAAGTAGGCACGCTCGTCGCTGTCGCCGGGGACCGGGGCGAGCTGGTACGGATCGCCGAACAGGACGAGCTGCACGCCGCCGAACGGTTCGAGCTTGCGCTGCCGCGCCTGCCGCAGGCTGCGATCGAGCCCGTCGAGGAGATCGGCGTTCACCATCGATACCTCGTCGATCACGAGCGTATCGATCGTGTTGAGTAGTTTGCGCACCTCTGTTGTGTGCTCGATCTCGTGGTCAGCGATGACCCCGATCGGCAACCGGAACAGAGAATGGATCGTCTGCCCGCCGACGTTGAGGGCGGCGACCCCGGTCGGAGCGCAAATCACGATCTGCTTCGAGGTGTTCCAGGAGAGATGGTTGAGCAGCGTCGACTTACCGGTGCCGGCGCGACCGGTCACAAAGATGTTTTCGCGCGTGGTTTCGATCGCGGCAAAGACGGCGGCCTGCTCCGGAGAGAGTTCGGTCACGCCATCACCCCGCTCTCTTCGCTCGCTGCTCGAACACTCAAATCTACCGTCTGCGGGTTCGGCTCTCTGGCGCACCCGCCCGGCGTTGTTGAGGACAGCACTGTTGAGGACAGCACTGTTGAGGACGGTGGTGTTGAGGACGGTGGTGTGAGGACGTCCCTGTGAGGGTTGCGTTGTGTGAGGCGGCGCAGTCGAGGACAGCGCGGTTGGGCGGCGCGGCTGTTTAGGATTGCAGCATGCGCCGTGCCGTGGTCTCCTGGCTTCTCGTCGGCGTGCTCGTCGTCACCGCGTTCATCGCCGGCATCGCAGCCCTCAACGCCGACCTGTACGGACCGCGTGGGTTCGTGCGGGGTTATCTCGAAGCGCTCGGGCAGCGAGATGCCGCGACCGCACTCGCCATTGCCGGGATCTCGCAGCACGACGACGCCGCCTCGCGCCTGCTGACGCCGGCCGCGCTCGGTGGCTTCAGCGACATCCGCGCGGTATCCGATGTCCGCGAGACCGACGGCACCCATACCGTCACGTTCGACGTCACCCTCGACAACGGCACAGCCCGGGCCGTGTTTCACGTGGAACCGGACGGCAGGCGGTTCGGTGTCTTCGAGAACTGGCGTTTCGCCGAACGGCCACTCGCGCAACTAAGCGTTTCCGTCGACGGGGCACGCACGGCGACGATCAACGGCGAACCGGTCACCACCGACGGCGAGCTCCCGTTCCTTGTACTCGTGCCCGGACTGTACGTCGTCGACCACGCATCCACCTGGCTTGAAGCGGATGACGTTCCAACGAGAGTCACCGACCCGGGTGACGTCGTCGAAGCGAAGGTCGAGAGCCGCGCCAACCGTGCATTCACCACAACGGTGCAGACCGACGTCAATGCAGCGCTCGACCGCTGCGCCACCCAGGAACTGCTGCAGCCCTCAGGGTGCCCGTTCGGCTACGAGCTGACCGATCGCGCCGAGAGCACTCCGGACTGGTCGATCACCCGCTTTCCCGCGGTAACGATCACGCCCGGTGCCGAGCCCGGACTGTGGGAGGCAACGGCGCGCAAGGGAACCGCCCACCTCGAGGTCGAGGTGCGGTCGCTCTTCGACGGCGCGGAGTCGACGCTCGAAGAAGACGTGCGGTTCACCGCGGAGTACGCGATCGTGATCGACGACACCGGGCAGTTCACCCTGAGCGCGGTGGACTGACCTACTCCGCGTGGTCCCGGGTCGGCTGGCTCGCGCGCCTCGCGAGCATCGCGTTGTACTCGACGAGCTCGGCGTCGCCGTCGCGGTCGGCCTTGCGGTCGAACCGCTTGCTCTCGCGCTCGTCGCTGCGCGCCCACATGAAGGCCACCGCAATGGCCAGGGCGACCGTCGGGATCTCACCGACACTCCAGGCGATACCCCCGCCGGCCTGCTGGTCGGCGATCGCGCTGGTTCCCCAGCCCATCGCGCCGTACCAGTCGGCGAGAAGCAGCCCGGTTCCGGTCATGAGCGCGAGGCCGAAGAAGGCGTGGAACGCCATGGTTCCGAGAAGGATGAGCAGGCGAAGCGGATACGGCGGGCGGTACGGCACCGGATCGACGCCGATGAGCGACTGGACAAAAAGGTAACCGGTGGCGAGGAAGTGCACGATCATCCACTCGTGGCCGACGTGGTCGACCGTCGACCAGCGGAACAGCGGCGAGTAGTAGAACAGCCACAGCGATGCGGCGAACAGCACGGCCGCGAAGATCGGGTTCGACAGGAATCCGAAGTACTTCGAGTGGACGATGAGCATGATCCACTCGCGGCCGCCGCGGCTTCCGTCGTCGCGCTTGCGGATCGAGCGAAGCGCGAGCGTGATCGGAGCACCGGGCACGAGCAGAACCGGCACCATCATTCCGAGCACCATGTGCGCGAGCATGTGCGCGCTGAACAGGTACTTCTCGTAGGTGTTCACTCCGCCGTTGGTGATGTAGAACAGCAGCAGCATCCCGGCGACCCAGAGCACAGTGCGGTGCACCGGCCACTTGTCTCCGCGGCGGTGCAGGCGCCAGACGCCGGCGAGGTAGAAGAAGATTCCGAGACCGCAGAGGACGACCCAGAGAAGGTCGAAGTTCCAGAGCGTGAGCAGGTTCTGCGCGCTGATCGGCGGTGGAAGCGGCGACTCGGTCAGCAGCTGGGCCGGGGTCGACCCCTCAGCGGCCACGACCTCCGGACGCGGCGTCGCGGTGCGTGCGAGCGCCGCGGCCGTTCCGGACGCAACGCCCATGAACGCCAGCTCACCGACGATGAGCCACCAGAAGTACTTGCGGGCCGGGGCATCCGTGCGTTTCATCCGACCGATCAGGAATCGCCGCTGCGCGATTCCGAACAGGCCGAGCGCACCGAGAGCGGCGATCTTGATGAGCACGAGGATGCCGTACGGCGTCAGCAGGTTCTCGAAGGTTCCGACGCGGATCTCGGCACTCACGTAGCCGGAGATCACGATCACGACGAACGACACCAGCGCGAGCGACGAGTAGCGCTCGATGATCGGCACCATCCGGCCCGACTCGAGCGACTTCACGGTGAGGGCGATCGTGAGCAGTCCGCCGATCCACACCGCCGCCGCAACAATGTGCAGATAGATAGCGGATGTCGCCGCATCGTGGCCCTCGGCCGAACCGGAGTGCCCCTGCAACGCCATCGGGATGAGGCCGAGGATTCCAACGAAAGCCATCGCGAAGACGACGCCCTGGTTGCGAACGGCGAAGCACAGCACGGTGAGGACCGCGGCGATGAGAGTGGTGGCGAGCCAGGACTGCCCGACCTCGGTGCTCGAGATGAAGTCGCCGAGTACCTTGCCGAACCGGTCATCGAAGCTCAGCGGCTGCAGGTACGCCGTGAGAAACGAGAAGAAGCCGGATGCAGCGGATGAGACCGCCCAGATAGCGGATGTCGCCGCCGCGACGTCGAGGGTGTGACCGAACTCGCGCTTGTCTTTCACCATCGCGAACGATGCGAGCACGAGTGCGCCGATGGTCCCCGCCGCCGACAGGTTGACGAGCATCTTCGCCAGCGGAAGCCCATAGCGGACGACGGGACCGGGGTCGGCGATCTTCTGCGGAGTGACGGCTCCGCCGAACTGCAGCGAGAAGATCGCAAATGCGAGTGCCACGAGCAGCAGAGCCGCGGGGCCCACTATCCGTACGAGGCGTGGCATTACTTCAGCTTATTCGACCAACCCTGAACGCACGTCCCGAGCGCCGTCTCCCCCCCCTTCCCCAGAAGAAGTCGAGCGTAGGCCATGGTTTCGATACGCGGCGCTCCGGCCCGTCCTCGCAAGCTCGGGCGGCGCTGGGGTCGCGAAATCGCTGGCGCGATTTCCATAGCTCCACCGCGCTCGGGCGCTACTCAACCAACGAGAAGGTAGCAACTAAATGCAGCAACGACCGAAATACGGCGCTGATTTTTTTGCGGCGCTCACGGAGCGAATTGGTGTGGTGGGCATCCACGGGCGGAGCCCGTGGGCGCCGCGAAAAAATCTGCGCACCCCGCCCAACTTTGCGACCAAGAGGGGTTATTGCAGAGAAGGGCACGGACCGAAGTCCGTGCCCTTCTCGAGGTGCTAAGCGATGACTACTTTGCAGCAGCCTTCAGCTTCGTGCCGGCGCTAACCTTGACACCGAAGCTTGCCTTGATCTCAATGGCCTCACCCGTCTGCGGGTTACGACCGGTGCGTGCCGCACGGTGGGTGCGGTCGAAGGCGATCCAACCCGGGATCGTGACCTTCGTGCCATCGTTGACGGACTTCGCGACAACTGCGAAGAGTGCGTCGACGACACCGTTGACGGCGGCCTGGCTCTGGCCAGACTCAGCTGCTACTGCTGCGACGAGCTCGGTACGGTTTAGTGACTTATCAGCCATTGGTGTCCTCCTCGGACCTTGTGCATTGAGTTGTTCTTCAGGCCTAAGCCTTGGGGAACCGGAAGAAATCTACCAGCTTGACTTGGTAATTCCCGGCAATTCTCCACGGTGAGCCATATCGCGGAAGCGAACACGGGAAACACCGAACTGGCTGAGGAAGCCTCGCGGGCGTCCGTCGATGGCGTCGCGGCCGCGAACGCGGACCGGCGAAGCGTTACGCGGAAGCTTCTGGAGACCGAGGCGAGCTGCCTCGCGGGACTCGTCGGTACCCGCCGGGTCGACGAGTGCCTTCTTCAGTTCGAGACGCTTGGTCGCGTAGCGAGCGACGATGACCTTGCGCTTCTCGTTCTTTGCAATCTTGCTCTTCTTAGCCATGTTTAGCGCTCCTCGCGGAATTCGACGTGCTTGCGCACTACAGGGTCGTACTTCTTGAGCACGAGGCGGTCGGGGTCGTTACGACGGTTCTTCTTGGTCACGTACGTGTAACCGGTACCAGCCGTCGAGCGGAGCTTGATGATCGGACGGACGTCCTGCTGCTTAGCCATTAAATCTTCTCCCCACGGGCCAGAAGGTCCTTGACGACGGACTCGATGCCGCGAGCGTCAATAACCTTGATTCCCTTGGCGCTGAGCGTCAGGGTTACGTTGCGACGAAGCGAAGGCACGTAGTACTTCTTCTTCTGAACGTTCGGGTCGAAGCGACGCTTGGTGCGTCGGTGCGAGTGTGAAATGTTGTGCCCAAAGCCGGGTACGGCTCCGGTCACCTGGCAGACTGCTGCCATGGTTACCTCCGATTAGTCTCCGTAAACCAGAAGAAATGAATCCCCTGCGTCTACCCAAGAATTACTTGTCGGCACGCACGATTCTTCTTCGTTTTACTGAGGAAGGTGTCGTACGCACAATGCGGGTGTAGATACCACCACGCCAGCGTTAAACACTAGGCGGTCAGGCGTCCTTTTGCAACCGGCGACGGCGGGCCACGAAGAACAGTGCGGCGCCGAGCAGTACCGCTGAACCCGACAGTGCCAGCGGAAGCGCGATGTCGGTACCGGTCGAGGCGAGCCCGCCGGTGCTCTGGTCGTCTCCGCCGGTGTCTCCGCCGCCGTCATCGTCGCCATCGGTGTCGCCATCGTTCGAGAGGTCGGTCGGGTCGTAGACGACGTTCGTCACGGTGATTGACGCGGTCTCGGCGTTGACGACATCGACGGATGCCGCGGAGTACGCGGGTGTCCGCCAGCGGTACTGGGGGAATCCGGGTACGGGCGCCTCGGTGAGTGCGTCCTCGGTAACCGAGCACTGGGTTCCGACCGCTAGGTTCTCGGCGAGGGTCAGAGCCGGCTGGCCAGCGCGAACGGACCAGGTTCCCGGCGCCGGCGTGACGTCGACTCCGTTGTAGGTGCATGCGAACGTGCCGGTGTAGTCGATATCGAGCGAGGTTTCGCCGAACGGGTCATCGAGGACCTTGCGCACGGCGAAGTCGCCGGATTCTCCCTCGACCTGCTTGTCAACGCGGTTGCTGACCGTCACGGCGAGGGGAGTGGACGAGTCCTGCACGGTGATGACCGCCGGCGAGACTGACGGGGTCACCCAGAAGTACGAGTCGTCGCTCGGCGATGGAGCTGCATCGAGCGCATCCTCGGTTACTGCGCAGCTGATTCCGGACGGGATCTGCGGGGTCACGAACGGTGCGCCACCGGCCTTCAGCGACCACGTGCCGCTCGCGACGCCGGGGCCGCAATTGTAGGTTCCGGTGTAAACGCGATTCGCGTCGACCACCGCATCCGGATCATCGAGAGTCTTGACGATCGATAGTGAACCCTGGTGGGCGACCTCGTGCTCGACCGTGTTGGTGACGGTGACGTCCAGCGGGGTCGCCGAGTCGGGCACGGTGATGATCGAGGGGGTGACCACGGGTGCCGCCCACGAGTAGGTCGAGTCGGATGACGGACCAGAGCCGAGGGCATCCTCGGTGACGGTGCAGGTGAATCCGGCGGGGATCTTGGGGGTGACGAAGGCAGGACCGCCAGCGGTGAGCGTCCAGCTTCCGGTCACTGCCGATACGCCGGTTCCGCAGGTGTAGTCACCGGTGTACTCGCGGTCAGCATCTACGACCTGGTCGGGGTCGTCCAGCGCCTTGACGATCGACAGTGAGCCTTCGGCGTCGGCGGCGCATTCGATTTCGGCGCGGAAGCCATAGTTGTGGATCTCGAGTCCCGCATCCGCACTGAGGTTCGACGCGCCCATGACGAGGTCGCCACCGGTGAATACGCGCCCGTTGGTGCTCGTGAGCAGCGTGGTCGTGCTCGATGCCGTCGGCACGAGGATCGAACCGAGGAGCTGGTCGTTGTCGCCGAGTACGACCGAAGTCGCGGTAGGGAAGTTCCACAGTAGTGACTGCGTGAACTTCGTGAAGGTGGTCGTGGTGGCGGACTCGCCGGTGATGACCGCTTCACCGTTGACGTTGAAGGAGTTGGCTCCGATGACTGCGTTCGTGCCGGTGACATTGACGATCACGATGGCGTCGGCCGGGATGTCTTCGAACACCATCGTCTTGGTGTTGCCGATCGATCCGAGCTGGTTGCCGGCGACCGTGAACACCTGGCGGTTGGACGTGTCAAGCGCGCGGAACGTGACCTGCCATCCGTCGACCTCTACTTCGCCGTTCGCGGTGAGTCCGGCATACGTCGTCGACTGGCTCTGGAACGCGGCCTTCGTGCTCGCGTACGGCGCGAGTGGGTTCGCTACGTTTTGGGTGATCGTTCCACCGTTGGTGGTGAAGGGCTCGGTCGGCGGCGTGGTTGGCGTCGGTGTGACGACACCACCCGTGACGACGTTTCCGCCGACATTGTGTGCTACTTCGACCTTGGCGGGGGAGACCACGTCGATGTCACCGCCGACGACGAGCATGTCGGATCCGGTTGGCGGGTTGATGCGCGAGCCCGTACCGACGACTCCGAGGTTGAAGTACCGCGACGTGAAGGTGGCGTCCTCGCCGATGACGAATGTTCCTTCGCCCTCTGCGGAGCCGCTCAGCGTCGTGAAATCGCCCGAGACGTACGTGCTCACTGCGCTGTCGGTGCCCGTCGACGGGTTGTCGTTCAGATTGGGGTACACGCCATACCCCGGAAGGCAGATCGCGTCGGCGGCCGCAGCGGGGGCTGTCGGCGCTACGGAGACGGCGGGAGCAGCCGTGAGGGCGATGGCGAGCGTCGCAATTGCGGCGCCGAGCGCGACCGTGCGCGCCGGAACAGAGAAAAGCATTGGTCTCTTCGGGTGGGACCCAGGGATCCGCTCGGGTAAGCGGAAGCGATCGTCGGATCGATCGCAGAGTTTCGGGGTTAGTCGCTGACTTTAGTTACAGTCTCTAGCGACGTCAAGTTGTGAGCTTTCGTGCAGCTCTCGCAATAACCAAATACATCGACGACGTGGTTCGGCTGGCTGAATCCGTGCTCGGCGGCGACGTTCTGTGCCCACTGTTCAACCGCATCCGCTTCGATCTCTACCGTGAGTCCGCAGTTGCGGCAGATGAGGTGGTGGTGATGGCTGCCCGGGGTACACGCGCGGTACAGGCTCTCGCCCTCCTGCTGCAGTGAATCGGCGTCACCCTCGGTGGCGAGGTCGGCCAGGGCGCGGTAGACGGTGGCGAGTCCGATCGGTGATCCGGTGTCGCGCAGCATCGAGTGAAGCGACTGCGCGCTCACGAAGCCTTCGGAGGTGCCGAGGGCTTCCCTCACTGCTTCGCGTTGCCAGGTATTGCGCTTCATGGGCTCGATTCTAGTGCTGGACGCCGAGTGCAGCCCGGGAACGACCGCGTCCTCGTCGCGCTCCGATGATGCGGCAGGCGAGGTAGATGAGGAACGAAATGGTGGTGATGTACGGGCTGATCGGAAGCGAGCCACCGAGTGCGAGCAGGATGCCCCCGACCGCCGAGACGAACCCGAACGTCATGCTGAGGATCGGCACGAGAACCGGTGACGATGAGACGCGCAGGGCAGCTGCGGCAGGAGTGACGAGCAGGGCGAGAACCAGCAGCGATCCGATGATCTGCACCGACACCGCGACCGTCAGGCCGAGCAGCACCATGAAGCCGAGCGAGAGCGCGCGGGACGGGACACCGCGGGCGGCAGCGACATCAGGGTCGAGGCTGTCGAAGGTGAGCGGACGCCAGACCAGCAGCAGGGCCACAAGCACGATCACCGAGAGGGTGATCAGCAGGCCGAGCTGGGGGATATCGACCGAGATGATCTGCCCGGTGAGCAGGCCGAACTTGTTTGCGCTGCGGCCGGGATACAGGGCGAGGAACAGGATGCCGAGGCCGAGACCGAACGGCATGAGTACGCCGATGATCGAGTTTCGATCGCGCGCCTTGGCTCCAAGCAGGCCGATCAGTACCGCCGCGATGAGGGACCCGACGAGGGAGCCCGCGACAACGTTGACACCGAGCAGCAGGGCGCCGGCCGCACCGGCGAACGAGAGTTCGCTGATGCCGTGCACGGCGAAGGCCATGTCCCGCTGCATCACGAAGACACCGATGAGGCCGCCGACGATACCGAGTACTGCCGCCGCGATGATCGAGTTCTGCACGAGGGCGAGCAGCTCGCCGTAGTTGGCGAAGTTGAAGAGGCGTTCCCACAAGTCGGTCATGCGCCGGGCTCCTCGTGGTGGGAGTGGTCGTCGGGAACGCCGACGACGATGACGCGACCGCGACTGCGGATGACGTCGACGGGGGTTCCGTACAGTTCGCTGAGCACGTCGGAGCGCAGCACCTCGTCGGGAGTGCCCTGGCGGAACTTGCCGCCGGCGAGGTAGAGGATACGGTCGACGACGTCGAGCACCGGGTTCACGTCGTGGGTGACGAAGACGACGGCTGTATCGTGCTCGCGGCGGCGCCGATCGATGAGCTCGGAGACTCCGCGCTGGTGGTGCAGGTCGAGGCTGAGCAGCGGTTCGTCGCACAGCAACAGCACCGGGTCGCCGGCGAGCGCCTGGCCGACACGGAGTCGCTGCTGCTCACCGCCGGAGAGTGTGCCGACCGGCTGGTTCGCGTAGCCGGTCGCCCCGACCGACGCCAGTAGCTCGTCGACCTTCTCGTGGTCGGCGCGACGGGTGATCGGCGGACCGAAGCGGTGGCCGTTGACGCCGAGCTCGACGAGGTCGCGCGCGCGCAGCGGGGTTCCCGGGGGAACGAGCTTCTGCTGCGGGATGTAGCCGACCCGGCGATCGCCGCGGTGGATCTCCCGGCCGGCGAGTTTCACCGATCCGGAATCGAGGCGCTGCTGGCCGAGGATGGTCTTCAGCAGGCTGGTCTTACCCGAGCCGTTCGGTCCGAGCACGGCGAGAAACTCTCCCGGTTCGACCCGGAGGTCAAGGCCGCTCCAGAGGCTGCGGCCGCCAAACCCCAACGCCCCGTTTTCGAATTCGAGAACGGGGGTGGGAGTAGAGGTAGGTGGCACTAGTTCAGCGCTGCGGAGATCGCGTTCAGGTTGTCGGTCATCCACGAGACATAGTCTGCGCCATCGGGCAGCGTCTCGGTGAATTCGACCACGGCGACACTGTTCGCTTCGGCGGCGGCGCGCACCTGCTCGGTCTCGGAACTGGCGGTCTGGCTGTTGTACGCGAGCAGGGAAACAGACCCGGCCGCAAACAAAGCGAGAGTCTGCTGCAGGGTCGCGGGGGCGACATCCGTTCCCTCTTCGATTGCCTCGGAGAACTCCTCGGGCGTGCGGTTGGTGAAGCCGGCCTCGGTCAGCAGGTACAGCGGCACCGGCTCCGTGATCGCGGCGCCCAGGCCCTCGGTCTGCGAGTGCAGCGCTTCGGCGCTTGCTTCGAGCTCTTCGATCTGCGCGGCGAAGGCGGTGTAGTTCGCCTCGTAGGTTGCGGCGTTGTCGGCGTCGATCTCGGAGAGCTGCGCGGTGATCTCCTCGGCGACGTGGCCGACCCCGTGGAAGCTGTACCAGACGTGCTCGTTGAAGCCCTCGATGTGGTCGTGGCCGTCGTCCTCGGTGTGCTCTTCGGCTTCGGCATCATGGTCGTGGTCGGCATCGAGCAGGCCGGATGCCTCACTCGCGTTGACGACCGGAACGTCGGTACCCGACGCGTCGAGCAGGGTGTCGATGAACGGGTCGTACCCGCCGCCGTTCTCGATGACGAGGTCAGCCTTGGACAGCGCGAGCTGGTCCTGGGCCGAGGCCTCGAAGCTATGCGGGTCCTGCGCTGCGCTCGAGATGAGGCTTGTGACGCTGACAAGGTCTCCGCCGATCGCTTCGGCGATGCTGCCGTAGACGTTCGTGGACGCGACGATGGAGACGCCGCTCGCTTCCTCCGCGGGGGCGGCGGACGCGCATCCGCTCAGGAGAAGGGCGGTTGCCGCAGTTCCGGCGAACAGGGCTGCGGACAGGGTGGTGCGTGAGTGCATGAAATGCTTTCTAAGGCGATGTGCGTACTCCGGGCAATCGGCACTGTACCGATAACTGTAATGAGATTCGTTATCGATAGTACGCCGCGAAAAGCTCTAGCGCCTAATCGCCCCGCCTCCGGTACCGCCCTTCCCCTTCCAAAACGCAGGAACTCCGACGCGACTCGCCGTCGCGGAGGCGACGGCGCGCCGAGCGTGCCGGTCGACTTCCTGCGTTTTGGGCAGGTCGACCGGCGCTGGCGCGACCGCTGAGGAGGCAGGCGGGGAACTAGTCGAGCAGCAGGGCCGGTTCTTCGAGCACGGAAGCGACGTCGGCAATGAAGCGGCTTACGACATCCCCGTCGACGACGCGGTGGTCGAAGCTGCCACCGAGCGTCGTCACGAAGCGCGGACGCACCTCGCCGTCGACGACCCACGGCTTCTGCTTGATCGTTCCGAGCGCAACGATGCCGACTTCGCCCGGGTTGAGGATCGGCGTACCGGTGTCCATGCCGAACGAACCGAGGTTCGTGATGGTGATGGTTCCGCCCGACATCTCGGCCGGCGTGGTCTTGCCGTCGCGCGCGGTGAGCGTCAGCTGCTCGAGAGCCTGGGCCAGCTCACGAAGCGAGAGCGTTCCGGCATCCTTCACGTTCGGCACAACGAGACCGCGCGGGGTTGCCGCGGCGATGCCGAGGTTGACGTAGTGGTGAACCGTGATCTCTTTGTCGGTCCAGGTGCTGTTGACCATCGGGTTGCGGCGCACAGCCCAGATGAGTGCCTTCGCGGCGATGAGCAACGGCGAGACGCGGATGCCGGCGAAGTCGGGAGAGTTCTTGAGGCGCTTGACGAACTCCATCGTGCGGGTCGCATCGATGTCGACGAAGACACTCACGTGCGGCGCGGTGAACGCGCTCTTCGTCATCGCCGTCGCGATCGCCTTGCGCATTCCCTTGACCGGGATGACCTCTTCGCGCTCGTCCGACCACTCGGGGGTCTGGATGTTGCGGAACACGCTCGCCTGCGACGCCTCACGGATGACATCGTCGCGCGTGATCTCACCAGCGAGACCGGTGGCGACGACGATCGCGAGATCCACGCCGAGGTCCTTCGCGAGCTTGCGGATCGGCGGCTTCGCGATGATGGCGGATGCCGCTGCCGCAGGAACCGACTTCGGCCGGGCAGCCGGGATCGGCGCCTGCACCTCGGCGGGAGGAGCGCCCTCGCCCCGGCGGCGACGCGACGTGCCGTGCCCCTTGATTCCGTACCCGACGAGCACGGCGCCGGGCTTTTCTTCGGCCTCGGTCGAGATGCTGCTCGCGGTGTCCGCGATCGTGCCGAGCGCTTCTTCGTCGGTCTTCGGGATCACCGGAGCGGCGGCACCGGCCGTCGCCACACGAATAATCGGAGTCCCGACCTCGACGGTCGTGCCCTCCTCGACGAGCAGTTCTGACACTGTGCCCGCGAACGGCGACGGAAGCTCGACGAGCGACTTCGCCGTCTCGATCTCCACGAGAACCTGGTTGATAGAGACGGTGTCTCCGGCTTTGACCTTCCAGCCGACGATCTCGGCCTCGGTCAGGCCTTCCCCGACATCGGGAAGGATGAACTCTGAGTTGGTCATTTTTCTCTCACAGGCTGTAGGAGGCGCGCGGGGTGAAGCGGGTGGGCGGTCGCTCTAGTAGGCGAGCGCCCGGTCGACTGCCTCGAGAACGCGGTCGGCGTCGGGAAGGTAGATGGTTTCGAGTTTGGCCGGCGGGAACGGGGTGTCGAAGCCGGTGACGCGAAGCACGGGTGCCTCGAGCGAGTAGAACGCCTTCTCGGTCACGGTCGCCGCGATTTCCGACGACACCGACACAAATCCGGGAGCTTCGGAGGCCACCACGAGTCGGCCGGTCTTCTGCACCGAGGCGATGATGGGTCCGTAGTCGATGGGGGAGAGCGAGCGGAGGTCGATGACCTCGATGCTCGTTCCCTCTTCGGCCGCGATCTCGGCCGCGTGCAGCAGCACGCTCACCATCGCGCCGTGACCGACGAGCGTGATCTCGGTGCCCTCACGAACAACGCGGCTGGTGTGCAGCGGCGTCAAGTTTCCGGAGAGATCGACCTCGCCCTTCGGCCAGTAACGGCTCTTCGGTTCGAAGAACATCACCGGGTCGTTCGAGGCGATCGCTTCCTGGATCATCCAGTACGCGTCGTGCGGAGTACTCGGGCTGACGAGGCGAAGACCCGCGGTGTGCGCGAAGAGCGCCTCCGGGCTTTCCTGGTGGTGCTCGACCGCTCCGATGTGTCCGCCGTAAGGAACCCGCACGACGACGGGAAGCGTGATCGCTCCCTCGTGCCGGTTGGTGAGCTTCGCCAGCTGGGTGGTGATCTGGTCGAACCCGGGAAAGATGAAGCCGTCGAACTGGATCTCGCAGACCGGGCGGAACCCGGCCATCGCGAGCCCGATCGCGGTTCCGATGATTCCGGACTCGGCGAGCGGGGTGTCCATGACGCGGTTGGTGCCGAACTCGGCCTGCAGGCCTTCCGTCACGCGGAACACTCCACCGAGCGGTCCGATGTCCTCGCCCATGAGCAGGACTTTGGCGTTGTCGGACATGGCCTTGCGCAGCCCGGCGTTGAGCGCCTTGGCCATCGGCATCGTCTCGAGACCGGCGGGCTCCTGGCCTGCCGGCGCGTCTACCGTGATCGTGTCACTCATGCGTCACCTCCGAAGGATGCTTCGTATTCACTGAGCCACTGTTTCTGGGCGTCGATGCCGGGATGCTGTTCCGAATAGACGAAATCGAACATCTTCGACACCGGGGGAGTCTGGAGTGCGAGGGTGCGGGTGCGGATGTCGTTGGCAAGATCCGCAGCCTCGGTGGCGACATCCGCGAAGAATGCATCGCTCTCACCGCGCGAGCGCAGGTAGGTTTCGAACCGGGAGATCGGGTCGCGCCGGCGCCAGATCTCGACCTCGTCGTTGCTGCGGTACTTGGTCGGGTCGTCCGACGACGTGTGCGCCCCCATGCGGTAGGTGAGCGCTTCGATGAGGCGCGGTCCCTTTCCGCTGCGGATGTCGCCGAGGTTCGCCGCGGTCGCCGCGTAGCTGATGAGCACGTCATTGCCGTCGATCTGGATGCCGGGGATCCCGAATCCGCTCGAGCGAAGGTAGAGCGGGGTACGCGATTGGGTGGAGACCGGAACCGAGATCGCCCAGTGATTGTTCTGCAGGAAGAACAGCACCGGCGCCTGGTAGCTGGCGGCGAAGACGAACGCTTCGCTCACATCGCCCTGGCTGGTTGCACCGTCTCCGAAGTAGGTGATGACGGCGCCGTCCGTGTCGGGGTTACCCGTCGCGGTCTCGCCGTTCAGCGTCATGCCCATCGCGTAGCCGGTCGCGTGCAGCGTGTGCGAACCGATGACGAGCGTGTAGAGGTGGAAGTTGCCCGACTCGGCCGGAACCCAGCCACCGTGCGTTGTTCCACGCAGGAGCTTGATGATGTCGAGCGGGTCGACGCCGCGGATGCGCGCGATCGCGTGTTCGCGGTAGGCCGGGAAGATGTGGTCCTGCGGCTTCGCGGCATACGCCGATCCGACCTGGGCTGCTTCCTGGCCGAGGCTCGGAACCCACAGGCCGAGCTGGCCCTGGCGCTGCAGGTTGGTGGCCTCGTTGTCGAAAGCGCGAATGACAACCATCTGGCGGTGGAAGTCGCGCAGTTGGTCGTCGCCAAGGGCTTCGACGTACGGAAGGTACTCGGCCGATGCGTCGCTTTCGACGAGAGCGCCCTCTTCGTTCAGCAGCTGGACCGTCGCGTCGGTGTAAGACATTTGACTAATCTAACGTGACGCCCGCGGCCGAGGTTCGTAGCCCTCGCACAACCTCCGCGGCAGCCTTTAGTAGTTTGTCGACAGAACCGGGTTCGCCGATCGTCACCCGGAGGCCGTCGTTGCCGAGTGCTCGGGCCACGATTCCGAACTCGGCGAAGGTCTCGGCAGCAGCCGCAGTTGCCTCGCCGGTGGGCAGCCAAATGAAGTTTCCATTCGGCTTCGGCACGTCCCAGCCCTGGTCGACGAGCGACTGCCAGACCTGGTCGCGCAAAACCGCGATGCGGGAAACCCGGTCGAAGAGCTCGGTTTCGTGCTCGAGGGACGCGATCGCGCCGCGCTGGGCCGGCTCGGTCACCGACAGTGGAATAGCGGATGAGCGCGCGGCATCCATGATGTACGCGGGCCCGACCGCGTAACCGACGCGCAGTCCCGCCAGGCCGTAGGCCTTCGAGAAGGTGCGCAGGATTACGAGGTTCGGGTACTTCGCGAGCAGCGGGATGCTGGAAATAGCGGATGCGTCGGTCACGAACTCGATGTACGCCTCGTCGAGCAGCACCAGCACCGTCGCCGGAACCTCCGCCATGAACGCGGTGAACTCGTCGGCGGTGACGATCGTGCCGGTGGGGTTGTTCGGGCTGCACACGATGACGGCGCGGGTGCGGTCGGTGATCGCGGCGAGCATCGCCGGAAGGTCGTGACGGTGGTCGGCCGTGTTGGCGATCGTGACGCTCACGGCGCCGGCGACCTCGACGAGGCCGGGGTAGGCCTCGAAGCTTCGCCAGGAGTAGACGACCTCATCGCCGTGTCCGGCCGCAGCCGTGATCAGCTGGGAGAGCACGGATACCGAGCCGGCGCCGACCTGCACGTTGTCCGGACCAACGCCGAAGCGCTCGGCGATGACGGTGCGCAGTGCGGTTGCCGCGCCATCCGGGTAGCGGTTGATGCTCGCACCCTGGATTGCGTCGATGACCGCGGGCAGCGGTTCGAACGGGTTCTCGTTGGACGAGAGCTTGAAGGCATCCGCGGCGGCGGGTTTTCCCTGCCGGTAGGGAATCATGGCTTCGATCTCGGGGCGCAGTCGTACTCGTGGGGCAGTCACACACCAAAGCCTAATTGCGGGGGAGGGCGAATGTCGCCGTGGCCCCGATTGCCCGGGCGCTGGGGGCAGGGCATAGTTGTGCCATGAAGAGATTCCTCGCACGCGTCGTCGTCAATGCCGTTGCCCTGTGGCTCACGACCCTGATCGTGTCCGGCGGCTTCCACGTCATTCCCTACGACGACGGTGCGGTCGCCTCCGTGCTGACCTACCTGCTCGTTGCGCTGATCTTCGGCGTCGTCAACGGAGTCATCGGCAACTTCATCCGCATCGTCGCGTTCCCGCTCTACATCCTGACCCTCGGACTCATCGCGCTCGTTGTGAACTCCCTCCTGTTGCTGCTCGTCGCCTGGATCTCCGACCTGATCGGCTTCGGCCTGCAGGTCGACGGTTTCTGGTGGGGCGTCCTCGCCGCGATCGTGCTCGGACTGATCAGCTGGCTGCTGTCACTGTTCATCCGCCCCGTCGTCGGCGAACAGGGCCGCCGCCGCTAGGCAACTCTCCTTTCACACATCTACTCGTTTACCCGCTCGGCCGTGTAACTCGTGCTCGCCACGAGCCTGCCGCCGGCCGACGCTCGATCGATCGCGTCGAGTGTCGCCCGCAGCTGCGAGCTCTCGGCGGTATCGATCAGGGCTGCGGTGTCGCGGTAGTTGCTCCGCTCGTGCGCCGGCACGACGAACTCGTTGTCGAACGGACGGTCCGCGTACACCTGCCGCTCCACGTGGACGGCCGTCGTGCTCGACTCCACACCACCGAGCGCTGGCACGAAATCGTCGGTGTGGTCGACGACGAGCGCCGGTACGTCGGCCGGCAGCTCGATCTGTCCGCCCGGTCCACCGAACGTCACGAGCCCCGCGGTGTTCCAGTCCCCCGACGCCGCCACAGCCCGGGCGATCAGCCCGCCCTGCGAGTACCCGGTAAACACCACCGCGCTCGAATCGGTGATTCCGGCATCCGCCATCGCCAGCTCGACCGCCTCCCGGGATCCGGGGTCGAGTTCCGCGACCCCGCGGATGTTGCTCGTCAGGTCGAACGGGGTGTCCGAGTCCCTGACATCCCAGCTGACCGTTCCGGCAATGTAGACCTCGAAGCTGTCCTCACCGTCGTCGTGCTCGAACCGGTCGATGCGCACCCGCGCCGTTCCCGTCGCCGACTCGGGACCGGGCACCCGGTCGAGCCGGTCGGCGATGCCAAGCGGCTTGCCGCCGATGAATCCCGTCGTCGGGGATCCCTGCACCCGAACCGGGGTCTCCTTCATCAGGCCGAACGCCCCGGCGGCGAGCGCGACAAGCCCGGCCGTCGTGTTGACGCCGGTCAGCCCGAGACCCTCGTCACCGAGCGCACGTGACACCTCCGGTGGCAGCCCGATCAGCCCGCCGAGGTAGTCATCGCTGCTCTGGACGGCGAGGCGGATGAGTGCGACGACGAGCGGGTTGGTCAGCTCGTCACGGTGGTCAGCCATCCACGCGGTGGCTGTGCGAGTCATGGCCTCCCGGCCGCCCGGAACAAGCGCGACGATTCCAAGTGCCTGCCCGACGAGCAGCAGGGCCGGAAGGGCGGCGATGACCGCCATCGGGGTCATCACCCCGAGAGCGAATCCGGCCCGCGCCGCGAGCTCTTCGGCGAGCGACTCGAGGGTGTGCTCGGCCACTCCGTACGCCCGGGCAGAGAGCCGAAGAGCACCGGCGAGAAACTCCGCGCGCTCGTTCGCCTCGACGAGCAACGCGCGCGCCGTCTCCAGTGCGTTCTCGGCGTCGACGGCCGATAGCGGGGCATCCGCTTGTCGAAGCGTCGCCGAGCTGACGAGCGAATCGATCATCACCAGCGCCCGGTGCGAGTAGAGGGATCCGTCGCGGATCGCTTCGAGGGACTGGGCAATGCCGATGAGCTGGTCGGTGGCCACCGCCACCGTTCCGCCGCCGCTGATGACGATGGTGTTCATCACAGCGTCTCTCATCGCCGTGCCGCTAGCCATGGGCGGTGATCGTGCTTGCCGCGCGGCCGGCGGAATCCCGCGCTGTCTCGAGCGCCGAACAGGCGTGCTCGAGAACCGATTCGAGTTCGGCAACCCGGTCGCTGAACAGGCGCTCAGCCGGTCCACGCCACGACCCGGTCGCGCGGGCGTGGGCCGCTCGCCGTCTCAGCTCGCGCACGTCCGAGAGCACGTAGTCGATTGCGGTTTGCTCCGTGCGAAGGGAGGCGCCCGCGTCCAGGAGTTGCTGCGTTGCTGTCGTCATGCCGACGATCCTGCCCCCGCCCGCCGTGCCTGCGGTCGGCCGCTAGAGCCATCGGTGAGCCACCGGCCACGGGTGCAGGTGTGGAGGACGCGAAACTGCGGGACAATGGAGCAATGAGCTTCGACCGTATCTTCAACGAGTCGGCTCTGTTCCGAGTGTGCTTCGTCTGCACCGGAAACATCTGCCGCTCGCCGATGGCCGAAGTGATCTTCCGCCAGCGGGTTGTCGAGGCGGGCTACGACGGCGATATCTCGGTGATTTCAGCGGGGACCGGCGACTGGCACGTCGGCGAACGCGCCGATGAGCGCACGCTCACGACCCTTGCCGATCACGGCCTCGACGGCTCGCTGCACCGCGCGCGCCAGTTCGATCCGGCCTGGTTCGACTCGCTTGATCTCGTTGTCGCCTTCGACCGCAGCCAGGAGAGAATTCTCAAAGGCTGGGCGCAGACCGAACACGACCGCGGCAAAGTACAGCTTCTGCTGTCGTTCGACAACGAGCGCGAATCGCTCGATGTGCCGGACCCCTACTACTCGGATGCCGCCTTCTTCGATCACGTGCTCACGATGATCGAACGCGCGAGCACCGCACTTTTCAACCAGATAACACCCGGAATCAAACAGGGAGACCGATGAGCCTGCCAGAACAACCACTGAGCCCACTCGATGGCCGCTACAAAGCCGCAGTTGCGGGACTCGGTGAGTTCCTCTCCGAAGCCGGGCTCAACCGAGCCCGCGTCCAGGTGGAGGTCGAATGGCTGATCTACCTGACCGATCACGAACTGTTCGGGTCGACGAAGCTCAGCCAGGACGACACCCGCGCGCTCCGCGCCCTCGTCACCGACTTCGGCCAGGCCGAGATCGACGAGCTTGCGACCCTCGAGGCGACCACTCGCCACGACGTCAAGGCCGTCGAGTACCTCGTGCGCCACAAGCTCGCGGACCTCGGCCTCACGCCCGTCGCCGAGCTGACCCACTTCGCCTGCACGAGTGAAGACATCAACAACCTCTCCTACGCACTCACGATCGGTTCGGCCGTTCGCGAAGTCTGGATTCCCCGCATCCGCGGCGTCATCGACTCGCTGCGCGGACTAGCGCTCGAGCACCGCGGCGTGCCGATGCTCGCTCACACCCACGGACAGCCGGCAACACCGACGACCGTCGGTAAGGAATTCGCCGTTTTCGTCCACCGCCTCGAGCGCGTTGTCGCGCAGGTCGAAGCGACCGAGTACCTCGGCAAGTTCAGCGGTGCCACCGGAACATTCGCGGCGCACGTCGCAGCGGACGCCAGCCAGGACTGGCCGGCGATCTCTCGCGAGTTCGTCACGTCGCTCGGTCTCTCGTGGAACCCGCTCACCACGCAGATCGAATCCCACGACTGGCAGGCCGAGCTCTACTCGCAGATCAGCCACGCCAACCGGATCCTGCACAACCTGTGCACGGACATCTGGACCTACATCTCGATGGGGTACTTCACCCAGATCCCGCAGGCCGGCGCGACCGGTTCGTCGACGATGCCGCACAAGATCAACCCGATCCGCTTCGAGAACGCCGAGGCGAACCTCGAACTCTCGAGCGCGCTGCTCGAGTCGCTCGCCCAGACGCTCGTCACCTCGCGCCTGCAGCGCGACCTCACCGACTCGTCGGCACAGCGCAACATCGGTGTCGGCCTCGGCCATTCGGTGCTCGCCCTCGACAACATCGGTCGGGGCCTCAGCGAATTCTCGGTCGATACCGCGAAGCTCGCCGCCGACCTCGACTCCAACTGGGAGATCCTCGGCGAGGCGATCCAGACGGTCATCCGCGCGGAGATCACCGCCGGTCGCTCGTCGATTGCCGACCCGTACGCGATGCTCAAGGAACTCACCCGCGGTCGCCGCATCACGCAGGCCGACCTCATCGAGTTCGTCGACGGCCTCGACATCGGGCAGGCGGCAAAGGACCAGCTTCGTGCCCTGACCCCCGCGACCTACGCCGGCCTCGCATCCGACCTGGTCGACTACCTGGGCTAACCGATCATTCGGGCGGGTAACCAGCATTGCTGGTTGCCCGCCTCTTTGGCGCGCAGGCTAGTGGCCGCGGCCGCCGTTTTCGTCGCGGTCCTGCTCGGCGAGATCCGCGCGCTCTTCACCTGTGGGCTTGATGGCGAGGGCCAGCATCGCGAGCACAACGAGGCTCACGATGAACGCAATGCCGAAGAAGATGATCGCGAGCAGCGGGCTGCGCGTCGCCATGAGCACGACGAGGCCGGAGAAGACCGCAAAGATGCCGGAGAGAACGAGCAGTTCGACCGGGCGCTTGCGATCTTTTTTGTCTGGTGAAGCCATTTCTACTTTCCGCCCTGCGTAACCGTGGTCTCGGAGACCGGCTCTGTTGCGCCGGTTCCCCACTTGAGTGAGAGTCCGGCGATCACGAGGTACACACCGAGCAGTGCTGCGTAGGCACCGATGATGCCATCGACGATGACGGATGCCGTGAGAATCCGGGCGACATCGTCGGGGCCGGTGAAGTGGAGGGCGAAGTCGCCGGGGACAAGCAGGACGGCGATCGCGAAGAGCGCGGTCAGTACCCCGACGAACAGCCAGTCCTTGCCGAACGCGAACCGGCGACGGGCGCGCAGGCCGCTGTACAGCTCGAGGAAGCCGGTGATCGCCGCGAACGCGCTCACGATGAAGAGCAGGAACGCCACCCCGGCGCCACTGGCAGCGAGCGAGGCAATGCCGGCGACGGCAGAAATGATCGCCTGCGCGAGAAAGAACGATCGCTCGGTGCCCTTGTCGAGCCTGCGCGTTCCCAGAACGCCGATGATCACCGCGGTCGCGACGGCGAACAGCCCGAACGCGAGATATCCGAGCAGGGGGGAGTGGTCGGCCGAGAAAGTGATGGTGACGGCGACAATGACCGCGACGACTCCGCGGGCAACGGGTACGGGCCAGTAACGCGAGTCGCTCGTTGTACTCTCACGAGCAACTGACTCATCAGTTACAGACACTGGAGCGACCTCTTTCTGAATTGGCGCTCCGGCCAGTTTACGCGCCCGGATCCCCCGACCTGTGCGCGCGCCGGGAGTCGGCGTGCGTCGACGCGACAACCGGTCGACCAGCGATCAGTCGCTCTCGGTCTGGCGCATCCAGTCCGGCAGGAGGGAGTGGGCGATGCGCGCGATTTCTTCGGGATCATCCGTCCCCTTCGCGCCGATCGCCAGGACCGCGTAGAGCCCGGCCGCGGCGTAGGTGACTTCCACTTCGGCGGTGGTCGACTCGTTCCCGCTATCTGCCCAGACCAGGCGGTTCTGCACCCGGAAGATCTCCGCGATCCCTCGAAGGTCGGACCCGTTGTCATGGGCGTCGGCGAGATGAACGAGCTGCGGTTCCTCGCGCAGCAGCTCGACCATCTCGCGGAGGTTCTTGATCGCCGCGTCTTCGAAGGCGATGCCTTCCTCCCGTTCTTTGAACGCTCGCGCAAGAAGATGGTCGAAGCTGTCGAGGATTGCGAACCAGGCCGCCTCCTCGATCGTGTCGAAGTGGTTGTAAAACGTGGCCCGGGTGACGCCAGCGGCTGCACTCAGGGAAGCGATGCTGCCGAGCTCGCCGTCCTGCGCCTGGCGATGCAGGGCGTCGAGAATTTGCTGGCGGGACCGTTGCGAACGAGGGTCCGATGAAATGGGGCGTGCTCTCATAGGCTGGCTTGCCCTTCCTCATGACCACCGGGCGAGTGTTGCGCCCTGCGAATTATCCCAGCAACCGGCGCCACGGCGCTCAACCACGGTGCCGCCGAGCCAACGCGCTCTTAACCACGGAGGAGCGGCGGCGCGGCGGCGCGGGCATCGGGCCGGCATCCAACTTGCGCTCTTAGGACCAGCTCTTGTGCACGATCTCGAACTGGTTTCCGTCGAAGTCGGTGAAGTTGGCGGCGTAATACCCCTCGGCGAACTGCGGGCGAGGGCCGGGTGCACCGTCGTCGTTTCCACCGGCGGCCCGCGCGGCCGCGTAGGTGGCATCAACCCTCTCGATGGTGCCACCGGTGATGCCGAGGTAGATGCCCTCGATCGAACCGGCGTTGGGCCGGCGCACCCAGATGCTGTTGGTGCCCTCAGCGAGGCCGAAGGTATCGGCTTCCGTTCCGGGGCCGCCGGAGCTGAACGCACCGAACTCCTGCCATCCGAGTGGCTTCAGTGCCTGGACGAGGAAGTCGAAAGTGCGCTTTGGGTTGCTGGCGGAGAGGTAAACGTGATCGATCATGGAGAACTCCTTGCTTGCGATTCGGCGGTGTTGCCGCGGCCCACGAGGTGAGCACGTGATCAGTGTGACACTTTTTTTACAAATGTCAAAGATCTTCTTTACAAATGTCAAAGAAGTAATAGTGTGATCAACGCACGGCCGGCGGTTGGGGCCACGCGCCGCGGGCATCCGGCTCGCTTTCGACACCACAAGGAGAAACGAACATGGGCTACATCACTGTTGGACAAGAGAACTCGACCCCCATCGAGCTGTACTACGAAGACCACGGCACCGGCCAGGCGGTTGTGCTCGTACATGGCTATCCGCTCGATGGCAGCTCCTGGGAGAAGCAGGCAAGCGAGCTGCGGGCGGCCGGATACCGCGTCGTCACCTATGACCGTCGCGGATTCGGCAAGTCGTCGAAAGTCGAAGTCGGATACGACTACGAGACCTTCGCGAGTGACCTCAATGCACTACTCACCACTCTCGAGCTGACCAACGTCATCCTCGTGGGCTTCTCGATGGGAACCGGAGAGCCGGCCCGCTATGCAACGCTGTTTGGCACCGAGCGGATCGCGAAGTTCGTCTTTCTCGCCGCGCTCGAACCGGGAATGCTCGACAACGGCGTACCGAAGTCACTGTTCGATGGGATCGTCGAAACGGCGCGGACCGACCGCTTCGCCTGGTACTCGGAGTTCTACAACAACTTCTACAACCTCGAGGTGAACCTCGGATCCCGCGTCTCGCAGGCGGTCGTCGACGCCAACTGGGCAACAGCGGTATCCAGCGCCCCGGTTGCCGCCTACGCGGTCGTCCCGTCGTGGATCGAAGACTTCTCGCCCGACGTCGCAGCACTCGAGGCCAGCGGAAAGCCGGTCCTGATCGTTCACGGAACCGAAGACCGCATCCTTCCGATCGACGCTACGGGCCGGCCTTTCCACGCCACGCTTCCCGCCGCCGAGTATCACGAAATCGACGGCGCTCCCCACGGAATGCTGTGGACCCACGCTGCCGAGGTCAACGCCATTCTGCTGGCGTTCGTGCGGACTAGACCGCTCTCTGCGGCCGGCCGGTACACCGGCGCTACGACCCCGGCGGGAGGTCGACGAAGCGCGAGAAGTGGCCGTGGAATCCCACGGTCAGGGTGTCGGTCGGTCCGTTGCGGTGCTTGGCGATGATGAGGTCGGCTTCGCCCGCACGCGGGCTGTCCTTCTCGTAAGCGCTTTCGCGGTGCAGCAGGATCACCATGTCGGCATCCTGCTCGAGCGATCCCGACTCACGGAGGTCGGACAGTGCCGGCTTCTTGTCGGCACGCTGCTCGGGTCCACGGTTCAGTTGGCTCAGCGCGATGACCGGCACGCCGATCTCCTTCGCGAGCAGCTTGAGCGCACGCGAGAACTCGCTGACTTCCTGCTGGCGGGATTCGACCTTCTTGCCGCTCGTCATGAGCTGCAGGTAGTCGATGATGACGAGCTTGAGGCCGACCTTCTGCTTGAGCCTGCGGCACTTCGCGCGAATCTCGACCAGGGTCATGTTCGGGCTGTCGTCCACGTAGAGCGGAGCGTCGTTGATGCGGCCACGGGTCTGGGCGATCGTCGTCCAGTCGTTCGAGTGGACGGTTCCCTTACGCATCGACTGCAGCGGAACGGATGCCTCGGCCGACAGCAGTCGCATGGCGATTTCGCTGCGGCCCATTTCGAGCGAGAACACGATCGCGGGCATGTCGTGGTGAATGGATGCCGCCCGCGCGAAGTCGAGGGCGAGTGTCGACTTACCGATGGCAGGTCGTGCCGCGATGATGATCAACTGCCCGGCGTGCAGGCCGTTGGTGAGCTTGTCGAGTTCGGCGAAGCCGGTGGGAACACCGGTCATCTGGCCGTCGCGACCGCGGGCTGCCTCGATCTCGTCGATGGCAGACGTGACTGCTTCGGCGAGCGGCACGTAGTCTTCGGTTTCGATTCCGCCGGTGACACCGTAGATCTCGGCCTGGGCGTTGTTGACGAGGTCGACGACCTCACCCTCGCTCGCGTAACCCATCTGAACGATGCGGGTTCCGGCCTCGACGAGGCGGCGCAGGACGGCCTTCTCGGCGACGATCGACGAATAGAAGCCGGCGTTGGCAGCGGTGGGAACCAAGCTTGTCAGCGTGTGCAGGTATTCGGCGCCGCCGGCCCGGCCGATCTCGCCGGCCTTGGTCAGTTCGTCGGTGACAGCGATGACGTCCGTCGGCTCGCCGTGCGAGTACAGGCTGAGGATCGCGTCGAAGATCAGCTCGTGCTTGGGAACATAGAAGTCGACTCCGCGGACGACCTCGACAACGTCAGCGACGGCATCCTTGCTGAGGAGCATTCCGCCGATGGCACTCTGTTCGGCGAGAAGGTCGTGCGGTGGAACCCGATCGTTGCGGTATTCGCCGCCGCCACCCTGTCGTTGTTCACCAGCGAGGCCGAGATGAGCTATCGACACGTGACTCCTCTCGTTCTGCTGACGCTACGCCCCAGTTCTATCCGCAGCCGCCGACACGCGGCGATTACGGAAAGGACGAGCCGGGCAACGCCGTGGGCACGCTTCACCTGTGGGGGAGGAGCAATGGATGTGCCGGACGGCCCTGCACCGGAGGTTGTGGAGAGCGGTGTTCAAGCTGTTCTGACCGGCGTGATTCCACCGGCTGTCACACGATAGGGATCCGCGCGGAGTTGCACAAAACGGCCCTGTGGATAGCGCTGTGGACAAATCGGGCAAAACGCCGGACTTCGTGTGAGCAACCTGTGGAAACTTTTGTGAGTAACTAGGCAATTTTTTCGCCTAATTAGGCTTTGACCTGCATTTTATGTTTACACATACTGTGTGTAGAAACATGTTTAGAGTTCACGTTGAGGGTTGGGGAGATTTCGTATCTCCCTGTGTATAGACACTTGACAACGGCCTTAATCGTCGGCGCTTATTTCGGCCGCTCGCACCACATCCGAGTCCGAATCCGGGCGTTAAAAAGGTTGTAGCGGGCAGCTACTGCTGCCCGCTACAACCGAGAGTGTTACGAGTACTACTTAGCCGCCACGACGTTGAGCGTGATCGTCGCAATGATGTCGTCGCGAAGACGAATCGTTGCTTCGTGCGAGCCCGTTGCCTTGATGGGGTTCGAGATCTCGATCTTGCGCTTGTCGATGTCACCGAGGCCTGCAGCTGCAACAGCATCTGCAACGGTGGACTGCTTGACGGAGCCGAACAGGCGTCCGCCTTCGCCGGCCTTGACCGTGAGCTTGACGGTGGTTGCCTCGAGGCGAGCCTTGAGGTCCTGTGCCTCTTCCAGCGTCGCGTGCTCGCGAGCCGAACGAGCAGCCTTGATCGATTCGATCTGCTTCTCGCCGCCACGGGTCCACGTCACCGCGAAGCCCTGGGGGATGAGGTAGTTACGGGCGAACCCGTTCTTGACGTCAACGACGTCTCCGGGGGCACCGAGACCGGTGACCTCGTGCGTGAGGATCAATTTAGACATGTGATGGCTCCTTAACGGCCTGAGCCGGCGTAGGGAAGCAGCGCCATTTCGCGTGCGTTCTTGACGGCACGAGCAATGAGGCGCTGTTCCTGCACGGAGACACCGGTGATACGACGAGCACGGATCTTTCCACGCTCGGAGATGAACTTGCGAAGCGTGGCGACGTCCTTGTAATCAATGACGCCGACGCGGATCGCCTTGGCGGGGGCGGCGTTCTTGCCGTCCTTGCCCTTGCGGATTGGCTTGCGGCGATCGCCGCTGCTCTTTCCAGCCATAGTTTTCAGTCTTCTTTCTTAAAAGTGTGAGGGATGCCTGTTAGAAAGGCGTTTCGTCAGAGAAGCTGCCTGGCGTGTTCCACACGTCGCCGCTCGAAGCCGCGGGACCGCTAGCGGCCCACGGTTCTTCGACCTGGCCCTGTGGAGCGCGATTTCCGCCGCCGCCGACACTGCCGCCCTCGCGCGCTGCGCGAGTGACCTGTGCGGTGGCGTAGCGAAGCGACGGGCCGATTTCATCGACCTCGAGCTCGTAGCTCGTGCGCTTTTCGCCTTCCTTCGTCTCGTATGAGCGCTGCTTCAAGCGGCCCTGAACGATGACCCGGCTTCCCTTGGTGAGGGAACCGGCGACGTGCTCGGCGAACTCGCGCCATACGCTTGCGCGCAGGAAGAGTGCCTCACCGTCTTTCCATTCGTTCGTGCCACGATCCATCGTGCGCGGAGTTGAGGCGATGGTGAAGTTCGCAACCGCCAGCCCGTTCTGCGTGTAGCGCAGTTCGGGGTCACTGGTGAGGTTCCCCACCACGGTGATAACGGTTTCGCCAGCCATGACTACTCTGCTGTCGCTTCTGCGGCAGCTGCAGCAGGCTTGGCGGGAGCAGCAGCCTTGCGGGCGGCCTTCTCGTCAGCAGCCTTCTTGGCAGCGGCAACCTGGGCGATGCCCTCTTCTGCGCGGAGCACCTTGGTGCGGATGACAGCTTCCGACAGCGAGAGCTGGCGGTCGAGCTCTACCGTTGCGGCCGAGGTCGACGTGAAGTTGACGACGGCGTAGATGCCCTCGTTCTTCTTGTTGATCTCGTAGGCAAGGCGACGGCGGCCCCAAATGTCTACGTTGTCGATGGTTCCACCATCGTTGCGGATGACGTTGAGGAACTTATCTAGGCTGGGAGCCACGGTTCGCTCATCGATCTCTGGATCGAGGATCACCATGAGTTCGTACTGATGCGTCACTAACCCACCTCCTTCGGACTTGAACGGCCACAGAATTTCTGTGACAGGAGGGTGTTGACGTGTGCACGCGACTGAGCGCGGGCAACCTGCCTAGTGTAGTCAGTATTGGAACCATCTCTCAAGGAGCAAGAAAATTTCTATCCGCACTCCCGCCGCCACCTCCCTTCGCGTTGCCATCGCCGGAGTCGGCAATTGCGCCAACTCGCTCGTCCAGGGAGTCACCTTCTACTCGGGGGTCGATGACAGCGAAGTTGTCCCGGGGCTCATGCACACGCGCTTCGGCCCGTACGCGATCGAGGACATCTCGTTCGTCGCGGCGTTCGACGTCGACGACGCCAAGGTGGGCACCGATCTCGCGGATGCCATTTGGGCCAGCCAGAACAACACCTACCGCTTCGCCGAAGTCGCGCCGTCCGGCGTGACGGTGCAGCGCGGACCAACCCTCGACGGGCTCGGCGAGTACTACCGCGAACTCGTCACAGAGTCGGATGCCCCGGTGGTCGACGTTGTCGCCGCACTGCGCGACAGCGGGGCCGACGTGCTCGTCTGCTATCTGCCGGTTGGTTCGGAGGATGCCGCCAAGTTCTACGCGCAGGCGGCAATCGACGCCGGGGTCGCCTTCGTCAACGCGCTCCCCGTGTTTATCGCGAGCGACCCGGTCTGGGCAGAGAAGTTTCGCGTCGCCGGTGTGCCGATCGTCGGCGACGACATCAAGAGCCAGCTCGGTGCGACGATCACTCACCGCGTTCTCGCCCGGCTGTTCGAAGAACGCGGGCTGGTACTCGACCGCACCTACCAGCTCAACGTCGGCGGAAACATGGACTTCCGCAACATGCTCGAACGCAAGCGTCTCGAGTCGAAGAAGATCTCGAAGACCCAGGCCGTCACGAGCAATATCGACGCGACGATCGCGCCGGAGAACGTGCACATCGGGCCGAGCGATCACGTGCCGTGGCTCGAAGACCGCAAGCTCGCCTTCGTGCGGCTCGAGGGACACGGCTTCGGCAACGCCCCGACGAGCATCGAATACAAGCTCGAGGTCTGGGATTCGCCCAACTCCGCCGGTGTCGTGATCGACGCCATCCGAGCGGCGAAGCTTGCCCTGGATGCCGGAGCCGGCGGCCCGGTCGAAGCGGCATCCGCTTATTTCATGAAATCACCGGCGGTGCAGTACCCCGACCCGGTCGCGCGCACCATGCTCGAGCGTTTCATCGCCGACAACACCCCGGCCGCGTAGCGAGCGCGCTGCCCACGACGCAGCTCCGCCACTATCTCCTCGGTCAGCCACCCCACCCGGTTAGCCACCCCACCCGGTCAGCCACCCCAGACCCCTTCCAAAATTCAGGAAGTCGCGGTCGACACGCCGTTTTTGCCCCGCTAACACGCCGGAGCTGGTCGCGGACTTCCTGAATTTTGGAAGTAGCTACCTCTAGCGGATGCGGCAGGAGGAGCGGTTCCGGCGCCGCGAGCCGCGGCACCAGCAACAGCAACAGCACCAGCAGGGAGCGTCTCGTTAGCGCGCAGCCCACCAGGCGCGCAGGCGGGACTCGGCCTCGTCGGCCCCGAGCGGACCCTCGTCGAGCCGAAGGTCGAGCAGGAACTTGTACGCCTCGCCGACTTCGCGGCCGGGGCGCAACTCGAGGATCCGCATGATGTCGTCGCCGTCGAGGTCCGGGCGCACCGCGGCAAGCCCCTCGGCCTCGGCGATTTCGGCGATCCGCTCTTCGAGATTGTCGTAGGCGAACGACAACTGGTCGGCCTTGCGAACATTGCGGGTCGTGACGTCCGCCCGCGTCAGGATGTGCAGGCGCTCGAGCAGCGGACCGGCGTCGCGCACGTACCGGCGAACGGCCGAATCGGTCCAGGCACCCTCGGAGTAGCCGAAGAAGCGCAGGTGCAATTCGATCAGTCGTGAAACCGAGGTGATGGTCTCTTTGTCGAAGCGCAGTGCCTTGAGTCGCCGGGTCGCGAGCTTCGAGCCGACAACGTCATGGTGGTGGAACGTGACAACTCCCCCACCCTCGATCCGCCTCGTCGACGGCTTGCCGATGTCGTGCAGCAGCGCAGCGATGCGCAGGATGAGGTCGGGTTCCTCGCCCGGATGCCGCGACTTCTCGAGGTCGATCGCCTGGCGAAGCACCGTCAGGCTGTGTTCGTAGACGTCTTTGTGGTGGGCGTGTTCGTCGACTTCCAGCTTGAGCGCTGGCACCTCGGGCAGCACGAGCTCCGCGAGCCCGGTTTCGACGAGCACGCGGATGCCGGGCACCGGATCGTCGGTTCGCAGCAGCTTCGAGAGCTCGTCGCTCACGCGTTCGACGCTGACGATGTCGATGGTGGCAGCGCTCGCGTGCATGGCGGCGAGCGTCTCCGGATCGATCGTGAAACCCAGCTTCGACACGAAACGTGCCGCGCGCAGCATCCGCAGCGGGTCATCCCCGAACGAAATATCGGGGGAGGCCGGAGTGGCGATGCGCCGGGCGAGCAGGTCGTCCATTCCACCGGACGGGTCGACGAGCACCTGGCTCGGAAGCCGCAGCGCCATCGCGTTGACCGTGAAGTCGCGGCGGGTGAGGTCGGCTTCGAGGGAGTCGCCGAACTCGACGGTCGGCTTGCGGGTCTCGCCGTCGTAGGAATCCGCGCGGTAGGTGGTGATCTCGACAGTCTCGGCGCCGATGCGCGCACCGATCGTGCCGAAGTCGCGTCCGATGTCCCATTGGGCGTCTGAAATCGGGGTAACGATGCGCAGGATGTCGTCCGGCATGGCGCTCGTGGTGAAGTCGAGGTCGTTGACCGGGCGACCGAGAAACGCATCCCGAACCGGGCCGCCGACGAGGGCGAGCTCGTGGCCGGCCGCTTCGAAAGCCAGCGCGAGCCGTGAAACCGCGGGTGTTGCGGCGAGTTCACTCAGCCTCTGAACTGCCGAAGCGACGCTCTCCATAGCCAAGAGAATAGACTCTCCCCATGCTGGGCGAGCGAACTTCAGGGGCTGGTCCATGTCGATGAAGCCCCTCCGCGCGCTGACAACAGGTGCCGCGATCGCTGTTCTGTGCGCGCTCAGCGGCGGGACAGCCGCCACTGCCGCGGTCATCTCGCCCGCCGCGACCAAGAGTTCGCCCGTGCGTGTCGCGGTGGTTTTGCCGCTCACGGTTCCCAATGATTCCGGCGCGTTCATCAGCGCTGAAGCCCTCGAGCGATACACGGCGCCGGACGGCTTCCTCTCGTCGCGACTCGACGAAGCGGCCGGATCCGCGGTCACTCTCGCAATCGATCCGATGATCATCGCGTCGATCCGGGTGCTCGGTACCTCTGCTCCCGAATCGGCTGCCGGCTGGCTCACCCGCCTGTCGCTCCTGACCAACGACAGCTTCGCCCTCGCCTGGGCAGACTCCGACCTGACCGCACCGCTGCAGGCGGGCGAGGCGACCGTTCTCGAACCGACCTCGCTCGACTACGCCATCGACCCGGACCTGTTCGCCGCAGCCCCCGACGAAGCACCGACCCCCGCCCCGACGGGCGAGCCGGAGGTCGGCGACGTTCCCGCGCTGCCAACAACCGAATCGCTCCTGGCCTGGGATTACACGATGGCGGATGTCGCCTGGCCGGTCGCTGGCACCGTCGCCGCCGATGACGTCGCCGCGATCGCGGAGAGTGGTTTCACGACGACGATCCTCGAATCCACCAATGTCACCCGCTCGTCTGCGTCGAACGCCGTCGCGACCGTCGCCCGGACAAAGACCGTTGTGGTCGACAACACGCTGTCGAGTGGGCTGCGCGACGCGGCCGACGCGACAACGCCCGAGGGCTGGGTGGATGCGATCTCGGCTCTCGAAGAGGGCCTCGAGTCGGTGCCGACGGCATCCGGTGGCTCCGTCGTGCTGAGCTTTGACCGCGAGACGGTCGCCGCCAATGCGCGCATCGGCGAAACGGTCGTGACCCTCGAGAACAACACGTCGATCGAGGTCGTTCCGCTGTCGACCATCGCCGATGACAGTGCCGGCCGCGGCAAGCTGATCGACAGCCCGCAGAGTGCCGGTCGCATCCGCAACACCCGGTCGCTGCTCGCCGCCGAACAGCGCGACGACCGGTTTGCCACCGTTGCCGAGACCCCGGGGCTGATCACGGGGGAGCGTCGCCTCGACCTGCTGACGACCCTCGCCCCCGCGCCGAATCGGCACCCCGGCGGCTTCGGTGCATCGGTCGCCGACTATGTCGCCGACTCCCGCACGCTGGAACAGTCGGTTCGCCTCGTGAAGAGCAGCGAGATCCTGCTGCTGGCCGACCGTTCATCGATCTATGTGTCGGTGGCCAACGATCTCGACCAGCCGGTCACTGTGTACGTCTCGGTTCGCGCCCTCAGCCCGCTGTTGCGGGTCGAGGACTCCCGCGTCGAGATCACCATCGAACCGGACTCGCAGAAGAAGGCCCAGGTTCCGGTGCAGTCGGTTTCCAACGGCCGCGTCTCGCTCGAAGTCGGCCTCACCTCGGTGACCAACGACGACATCGGCACCCCGACACTCGTGCGTATCAACGTGCAGGCCGGCTGGGAAGGCCCGGTCACCTGGGTCCTCGGCGCCTTCGTCGTCATCATCTTCGCGGCGGGCATCTACCGCAACCTGATCCTGCGCCGTCGCCCGGTGCAGCCGTCGCCGGAGCTTCCGCGCAGTGAGTAGCGCCAGGTGAGCAACACGACGGCCGGCGGTCGCAGCATGGGACGCGCGAGCGCACTGCTCGCGTCGGGAACGTTCGTCTCCCGCATCCTCGGATTCGTCAGTGCCATCGTGCTCGCCCAGACGATCGGCACCCGGGGAACCGCGGGCGCGGACACCTTCACGCTCGCCAACCAGCTTCCGAACAACATCTACGCGATCATCGCCGGCGGCCTGCTGAGCGCGGTCTTCGTTCCCGCGATCGTGCGCGCCGGACTGCATTCCGACGGCGGCCAGCAGTACATCAACCGGCTCGTCACCCTCGGTGTCGTCGTGTTCGTCGGCGCCGGAATCATCGCGACGCTTTGCGCACCGCTGCTCGTCCGGCTGTACGCGCAGTCAGCGGATGGCGGAACGTCCGGTTTCACCGAGGCCGACCTCGCACTCGCGACGCTGTTCGCGTACTGGTGCCTTCCGCAGGTCTTTTTCTACGCGCTCTACAGCCTGCTCGGCGAGGTGCTCAACGCCCGGCACCAGTTCGGTCCGTTCACCTGGGCTCCGGTCATCAACAACGTCGTTGCCATTGCCGGTCTGATCGCGTTCACCGTGCTGTTCGGTCGCGGCGCCGGCATGGACAGCGTCGCCGACTGGAACGGCGGAATGATCGCGCTGATCGCCGGCAGCGCGACCCTCGGCGTTGCCGCCCAGGCGATTTTCCTGTGCTTCTTCTGGCGTCGTGCGGGGCTGAAGTACCGGCCGGACTTCCAGTGGCGCGGGGTCGGCCTCGGTGCTGCCGGAAAGGCAGCGGCCTGGACGTTCGGCATGATCCTCGTCACCCAGGTCGCCGGAATCGTGCAGAGCCAGGTCGCCACCGCCGCCGGTGGAACCGGCTCGGACAGCGCCTCGATCGCCATCCTTCGCTACGCCTGGCTGATCTTCATGCTCCCGCACTCGATCGCCGCCGTCTCGATCGCCACCGCCTACTTCACCCGCATGAGCACCCACGCCCGCGACGGCGAGATCGGCGAGGTGCGCAACGACCTCTCGGCATCACTGCGCTCGATCGGGCTCATCATCGTGTTCTCGGCGATCGGGCTCATCGTGCTCGCGTTCCCCTTCAGCGCGATCTTCTCGAGCGACGGGTTCGGGGATGCCGCAGCAATGGCGCCGGTACTCATCGCCTTCCTGCTCGGCCTCGTCCCGTTCAGCGTGCTGCACGTGCTGCGCCGCACGTTCTACGCCCTCGAAGACACCCGGACCCCGTTTTTCATCGCGGTCTTCCAGGCGGTCATCTTCATCGCGCTCGCCCTCGTTGCCGGACTCCTGCCGCTCGACTACATCGCCATCGGCATCGGCGTGGTAACCACCATTGCCGGAATAGCGCAGACCATCGCCGCGATCGTCCTGCTTCGCCGCAAGGTCGGGCGCCTCGACGGCCGCCTGATCCTGCGCCGCCACGTGCAGTTCCTGTTCGCCGCGATCATTGCCGGGCTGTTCGGTGTTGTCGTTGTGCTGCTGTTCGGCGGCTTCAGCCCCGGCGGCTTCGGGATCTCCACTCCGTTCGGTGGGGGAGTGACGATGGTCGTTGCCGGCGCCGTTATGGCAGCGGTCTACGCCGTCCTTCTTCGCGTCATGAAGAACCCCGAATTCCTCGCCTTCTCCGGTCCGATCGAACGCCGACTCGGCCCGATCACGGGCCGGTTCCTCGGCCGCCGTTCGTAACCAGGGAAGCCGGTTACTGCATCCGCTCGGTTCGTGCCTGTGAGGCACCCGGCCACCGGAATACCCGCGGCCTAGGATGGGTTATACCGGCTAGTGCGAACTCTAAGGGAGCTATCTAACGTGCGCCAGATCATCATTATCGGTTCAGGACCCGCCGGCTACACCGCCGCAATCTACGCTGCCCGCGCGAATCTCGCGCCGCTGCTGATTGCCAGTTCGGTCGAATTCGGCGGCGAGCTCATGAAGACCACTGAGGTCGAGAACTACCCGGGCTTCCCGGATGGGGTCATGGGTCCCGACCTCATGCTCAGCATGCAGAAGCAGGCCGAGAAGTTCGGCACCGAGATCGTCTACGACGATGTCATCTCGCTCGACCTCTCGGGCGAAGTGAAGTCGGTGACGCTCGGCAACGGCGACACTCACGAAGCGCTCGCCGTCATCTACGCGACCGGATCCGCCTACCGCAAGCTCGGCCTCGAAGACGAAGAGCGCCTGAGCGGCTACGGCGTCTCTTGGTGCGCGACGTGTGACGGTGCGTTCTTCCGCCAAAAGACGATCGCCGTCGTCGGCGGTGGCGACTCCGCGATGGAGGAAGCAACCTTCCTGACCCGCTTCGCCGACAAGGTTTATGTCATTCACCGCAAGGATTCGCTGCGCGCGTCCAAGGCGATGCAGGACCGTGCCTTCTCCGACCCGAAGATCGAGTTCCTCTGGAACAAGGAAGTCGCCCACATCTACGGCGACGGCCTGGTCAGCGGAGTCGGAATCGTCGACACCGTCACGGGAGAAGAGACCACGCTGAACCTCAGCGGCCTGTTCATTGCGATCGGTGCGGACCCCCGCACTCACCTCGTTCACGACCAGCTCGAGTTTGCCCCGGAAGGCACGATCGTCGTCGACGGTCGCTCCTCACGGACCAACCTCATCGGTGTCTTCGCCGCCGGCGACGTCATCGACCCGATCTACCGCCAGGCGGTCACCGCCGCCGGTTCCGGAACGGTTGCAGCACTCGACGCGGAGCACTACCTCGCGTCGCTGCCCAAGGATCTCGTGGCCTCGGCTGTCCAGCCCGCCGCACAGGTCGAAGAACCCGTCACCGCCTAGTTTCCGCCATTCTCACGAACTCACCCCAGACAAAGGAAAAATAATGTCAGCAGCTCACGACGTCACCGACGCAACCTTCACCGACGAGGTTCTCAACTCCACCGACACGATCATGGTGGACTTCTGGGCAGAGTGGTGTGGTCCGTGTCGCGCGGTTTCCCCGATCCTCGACGCGATCGCGACGGAGCACGCCGACAAGATCAAGATCGTCAAGCTCAACGTCGACGACAACCCGCAGATCGCCATGAAGTACCAGATCACCTCCATCCCCGCGATGAAGGTGTTCCGTGGCGGCGAGGTCGTCAAGACCATCATCGGTGCAAAGCCGAAGCCGGCGATCGAAGCAGACCTCGCCGAGTACCTGGCGTAAAGCTTCTCCACGAAAGCCCCGCCCGACTCCCTCGGGCGGGGCTTTCGTCGTATCCGGGCCACGTAAGCGCGATTGGCCCTCCCCGCCGGGCTCGCGCGTACGCGGCAAACCCGTATTCTTAACCGATCTATCGAACTGGAAGCAACATGACGACACCGGGCGCATCCACGGGCAACAATCTCGACCCGTGGTTCCACCACTACGCCGACCGCACCGCTGGACTCAGCGCATCCGAAGTCCGCGCGTTGTTTGCCGTGGCCTCACGCCCCGAGGTGGTCTCCCTCGCCGGTGGGATGCCGTACGTTTCTGCCCTGCCGCCCGAGCTCGTCACGAATGCGCTCGAGCGGGTCATGCGCGACCACGGCCCGGAGGCCCTGCAGTACGGATCCGGCCAGGGAACGCCCGCGATTCGCGAGCAGATCCTCGAAGTGATGGCGCTCGAGGGAATCCGCGCGAGCGTCGACGATGTCGTCGTGACGACCGGCTCGCAGCAGGGACTCGACCTCGTTACCAAGCTGTTCATCAACCCCGGCGACGTGATTCTCGCCGAATCACCGAGCTACGTCGGAGCAATCGGGGTTTTCCGCTCGTACCAGGCCCAGATGGAGCACGTCGCGACCGATGATGACGGGCTGATCCCCCAGGCGCTGCGTGAAACCATCGTGCGACTGCGCGCCGACGGCAAGACGATCAAGCTGCTCTACCTGATCCCCAGTTTCCACAACCCGGCCGGAGTCACCCTCAGCTGGGAGCGTCGTCTCGAGATCATCGAGATCGCCAAGGCCAACAACATCCTGATCCTCGAAGACAACCCGTACGGGCTGCTCTACTTCGACACCCCGCCACCGCAGGCGATGCGCTCGGTCGAAACCGACGGCATCATCTACCTCGGAACCTTCTCGAAGACCTTCGCTCCGGGCCTCCGGGTCGGCTGGGCTGTTGCTCCCCACGCGATTCGCGAGAAGCTCATCCTCGCCAACGAATCGGCAGTGCTCTCGCCGAGTGCGTTCACCCAGCACGTGATCACCGAGTACTTCGGCAACTCGGACTGGCGCGCACAGATCAATACTTTCCGCGGCGTGTACAAAGAGCGAAAAGAGGCTCTGACCAGCTCTTTGGCTGAATACCTTCCGGAGCTGACCTGGACTAATCCGACCGGTGGTTTCTACGTCTGGCTGACGCTTCCGCCCCAGCTCGACTCGAAGGCGATGCTTCCGCGCGCCGTCAAGGAACTCGTCGCGTACACGCCGGGAACCGCGTTCTACTCGAACGGTAACGGTCGCCAGAACCTCCGCCTCTCGTTCTGCTACCCGACGCCTGAATCGATCAGGCTCGGCGTTCGCCGGCTCACCAAGGTCATCAACGGTGAGACCGAGCTGCTCGACACCTTCGCCGGGACCGGTGCCCTCAACGTCGTTCGTTCGAACGACCGGGTCACCAGCCCTCCGCCCAACATCGACTAGGAGCCGTTGCTGGCCATGCCATCCACCCCTCGCACCATTGTCATTCTCGCCGGCGGACTCTCGCACGAGCGTGACGTTTCGCTCCGCTCCGGGCGCCGCGTCTCTGACAGCCTCCGCCAGCACGGCATCGAGGTCGTCACGCGCGATCCTGACGCGTCACTGCTCGAATACCTGGCCGCCAACCGCCCCGACGTCATCTGGCCGGCTCTGCACGGAGCAAGCGGTGAAGACGGGGCCCTGCGCGGACTGCTCGACTTTCTCGGCATCCCGTACGTCGGATCCCGAGCGGATGCGACCCGCCTTGCCTGGGACAAGCCAACAGCCAAGGTCATCGTCAGCCGTGCCGGCGTACCGACGCCGCGGTCGATCACGCTGCCCCGCGACACCTTTCGGGAGCTTGGCGCGAGCGCGGTGCTCGAGGTTATCGGCGCCGAGCTGCCCGTTCCCGTCGTGGTCAAGCCCGCACAGGGCGGCTCTGCACAGGGCGTGACGATCGTCGAAGACGCCGACGAGCTTCCCCGGGCGATGGTCAACGCGTACACCTACTCGGATGTCGCGCTGATCGAAGAGAAAATCATCGGAATCGAGGTCGCGGTCAGCATTATCGACACCGGTGACGGCCCGGTAGCGCTTCCTGCGATCGAAATCGTGCCGTTATCGGGTGTGTACAGCTTTGAAGCGCACTACACGGCCGGCGAGACGAGTTTCTATGCTCCCGCCCGCCTGAGCGACGAAGTCGCCGCCAGGGCCGCTTCAGTGGCCATTGCGGCCCACCAGGCGCTCGGGCTGCGTCACATTTCGCGGGTCGACCTGATTGTCGATGCCGCGGGTACCCCGTGGTTCCTCGAGGCGAGCGTGCTTCCCGGGCTCACCGAGACGTCACTCTTCCCACTCGCGCTCGAAGCTGCCGGACACGACATCGGCTGGGTCTACTCAGCCCTCGCCGAGGCAGCGGTCGCCGACTCACGCGCGTAGCACCGCGGATTCCCGCGCACTTCCACTGGTGAGCTTGTCGGAACCTCCGTCTTTCGGAGTCGGGTTTCGACGAGCTCAACCAGCGGGTGAAGCGCGTTAGCTGAAGCCGGGCTCGCCCAACTCGCCGAGGATGCGGTTGAGATCGCCGACCGTCGCGAAGTCGATGACGATGGTTCCCTTGGTCGAGCCGAGGGTGACCTTCACGCGAGTGTTGAGGCGATCGCCGAGGCGCTCGGAGATCTCGTCGAGCTGGCCCTGCTTCTTGCCGGCGGCCGGCTTGACCGCACGAGGCGGCTTGGTCGAGACCTGGCCAGCGGCGGCCTCAGCGGCGCGGACCGACAACTCTTCGTTGACGATCTTCGTCGCGAGCTTCTCCATGGCTTCCGGTTCGACCACCGAAAGGATGGCACGGGCGTGCCCGGCGCTCAGCACGCCGGCGGCAACCCGCTGCTGAACGGAATCCGGCAGGCGCAGCAGGCGGATGGTGTTGGTGATTTGCGGGCGCGACCGGCCGATGCGCTCGGCGAGTTGGTCCTGGGTGATGCCGAAGTCCGCGAGAAGCTGCTGGTACGCGGATGCCTCTTCAAGCGGGTTGAGGTTTGCGCGGTGAAGGTTCTCGAGCAGCGCATCGCGCAGCATCGCTTCATCGGCGGTGTTCTTGATGACCGCGGGGATCGTCGAGAGACCGAGCTTCTTGGTCGCGCGAAGGCGACGCTCTCCCATGATGAGTTCGTACTGCGGGCCACCCTCGACCGCGCCGGCCAGCGGGCGGACGACGATCGGCTGCAGAACGCCGATTTCGCGGATCGAGACGACGAGCTCAGCGAGTTCTTCCTCGCGGAACTCCGTTCGCGGCTGCTGCGCGTTCGGAACGATGTCGTCGGGGGAGAGGTTCGCGAGCCTCGCACCCGGCACGGTCACGAGTTCCTGGGATGCCGGGGTACTGCTCGGGAAGAAGACATCGACGGGACGATCGGAACTGGTGTCCTCGTTCGAGGGAATCAGCGCGCCGATTCCGCGGCCGAGGCCGGTTCGCTTGGCTGCCATCAGGCGGGTGCCCCTCTCTTGGCGATTTCGGCGGCCGCTTCAAGGTACGACAGCGACCCGGGTGAACTGGGGTCGTAGCTGATGACGCTCTGGCCGTAGCTCGGCGCTTCGGAAATACGCACCGAGCGGGGGATCAGGGTCGTGAGAACTTCGTTGGGGAAGTGCTCGCGAACATCGTCGGCGACCTGGTTGGCCAGGTTGGTGCGGGAGTCATACATCGTCAGAAGGATCGTCGACACCGTCAGGCGCGGGTTGAGGTGACGCTCGATGAGCTGGATGTTCGACAGCAGCTGGCTGAGTCCCTCGAGTGCGTAGTACTCGCACTGGATCGGAATGAGAACCTCGCGCGCGGCGACGAACGCGTTGATCGTGAGCAGGCCAAGCGACGGAGGGCAATCGATGAAGACGTAGTGGAACTCCTCTTCGGCCTCGGTGAGGAACTTCTCGAGCGACGTACGCAGTCGCTGCTCGCGAGCAACGAGCGAGACGAGCTCGATCTCGGCGCCGGCGAGGTGAATCGTGGCCGGTACGCAGAACAAACCGTTGAATTCCGGGCTCTTCTGCACGACATCCGCCATCGGCTCGTCGTTGATGATCACGTCGTAGACGCTGATCGTGTCGGCGCGGTGCTCGACTCCGAGCGCGGTCGATGCGTTTCCCTGCGGGTCGAGGTCGATGACGAGCACGCGAGCTCCGCCTCGGGCAAGCGCAGCGGCGAGGTTGACGGTCGTCGTGGTCTTGCCGACGCCGCCCTTCTGGTTCGCAACCGTGAAAATACGGGGCGCGGATGGCAGCGGAAGGGACTGGGCGTTGAGCGCCTGGCGGCGGCGGGTGATCTCCGCGAGTTCCCGCGCCAGGGGAGTGTCGTCGAAGGACGACGGTGCCGCCGGTGCCGGTGCGGCGGCGAGTGCCTCGGCGAGAGTCTGCTCGTGAGCAAGGACTTCGGTCGGCTGTTCTTCGGCGGGCTCAGCTGCTGCGGGTTCTTCCACGGGAGCCTCGTCCTCGGCGGGTGCGGAAGCCGGGGATGACGCTGATGCAGCGGATGCTGCGGACGCGGGGCTGGCAGCGGACGGCGCGGACGCAGCTTCGGGTGCGGACGGTACGGATGCTGCTTCGGGTGCAGATGCGGGTGAGCCAGTCCCTACCGAATCGATTCCGCTGTGTGCGGCCTCGGTGTAGTCGGCATTCGTGTAGTCAGCCTCAGTGCGCTCGGCCTCGGTGTAATTGGCATCGGTGTGCACAGTCTCGCTGTGCGCTGCTTCGTTCGACGCGGTTTCGTTGGGCTCAGTGGCCTCGGTTGATGTCTCTTCGACATCGCCTTCTGGATGTTTCACGTGAAACCTTCTTGAATTGTGGCCCGGGGGCCGGTGTGTCTCGGGGTAGAAATTAGAGGACCGGATGCGGCGGCTGGGCGCTGGTGCACGAGTAGAACCGAGGATCGGCCAGTCTCACGCCATCGCGAAGCGGGGCAAAAGGTCAGTCAACTGTAGCCCGAAAGACGCGAGTGACTTCGGGCACAATTCCCTCTCCGAGGGTAATCACCTCGATATCGCGTAGTCGAGCCTTGCGGATGACCTTGGCAGCGGCTTCGACTTCAGCGTCGACGCGCGCTCCCTTCATGAAAATCATTTCCCCGCCCGATCGGAGCAGGGGAGCAGTAGCGGGAATCAGCTTCGCCAGTGCGGTGACGGCCCGGGCAGTCACCTGGTCCAGTGGAACATCCAGCCGGGTCTCTTCGGCGCGAGCGCGAATGACCTTGACGTTGGTGAGGCCCAGTTCTCGCGCCTCGTGGAGCAGCCAGTCAACCCGGCGTTCCATTGGCTCGATCAGGACGAGCTCGACATCCGGACGCGCAATAGCGAGGACCAGGCCGGGCAGGCCAGCTCCGCTGCCTACGTCACCGGTGATACCGGGACGCAGCAGCGGAGCGACGATGGCGCAGTTCAGAATGTGCCTGGACCAGAGCCTCGGCAATTCAAGAGGACCGATGAGTCCGAGTTCTTCACCGCGCCGGGCGAGGTCCGCCGTGTACTGGCGTCCAACGTCGATGCGGTCGCCGAAGACGGCTGCCGCAGTGGCGGGTTCTGGTTCTACGATTTCGTCGGTCAATGTTTCACGTGAAACTAGGCGCGGGTGATGACGGTGTGACGGTCACGGCCTTCGCCTTCGGACTCCGAAACGAAGCCCTTCTCGGCGACGATGTCATGAATGAGCTTGCGTTCGTACGAGGACATCGCGGGCAGTGACGCCGACTCGGCGCCTCCCTCGATGCGCTCGACTGCCTTGTTGACCAGGAGCGTCAGTTCTGCAGCACGGGTCTCGCGCGATCCGCCGACGTCGAGGATCAGGCGCGAGAACGATCCGGTCTTGGTCTGTACGGCGATCCGGGTCAGGTCCTGCAGGGCGTTGACCGTTTCCGGCTTTGCGAGCAGGCGGAGGTTGGTGTCTTCGCTCGAGTTGACCGACACATAGGCGCGTCCACCGCGGGTGTCGATCTCGATGTCACCATCGAGGTCGGTGATGTCGAGCAGTTCCTCGATGTAGTCAGCGGCGATTTCGCCCTCTTCTTCGAGCGAGCTCGTCGAGGGGGCTGCGGTCTCCGCGCCGTCGGTTTCTACTTCTTCGGCTTCTTCGACAGTCTCGCCGTCGACGAGGGGGGTCTCTACGTTGCTCACGTCACTCACTTCTTGTTTCCGCCCTGCTTCTTGGCGCGGTTCTTATTGATGGGCTGCTGGCGCTGGGGCTTCTTCGCCTCTTCTACAGCGGGGGAGTCGTCGATCTCGGTGACCGTGATGCCGCGGCGCTGGGCCTTGCGAGCAAGGCGGGCTTCGCGCTGGAGGGCTGCTTCACTGCCGGGAGTCGGCATGTTGCGGATAACCAGGAACTGCTGGCCCATGGTCCAGAAGTTCGAGACGAGCCAGTAGAACATGACGCCGAGCGGGAAGGTGAAGCCAGAGAATGCAAAGACGAGGGGGAGCAGGTACAGCAGGATGCGCTGCTGGCGGTACATCGGGCTTGCCTTCATCTCAGCCGACTGGTTCTTCGACATGATCTGGAGCTGCGTGATGAACTGCGAACCGGTCATCAGGATGACCATGACGACCGCGATGATGATGACCGCGACGTTGCCGTCAGCGGTGGAGATGGCGAGCTTGAGCGGCGCAACGCCGAACAGTACCGATTCGCCGAAGGACTTGGAGAGGTCCGCGTTCAGCAGTCCAACACCCACGAGTTCGTGCTGGGCGTTCTGCAGTACCGAGAACAGGCTGAAGAAGATCGGCATCTGGATGAGGAGGGGGAGGCACGAGCTGAGCGGGTTGGTCCCGGTCTTCTTGTACATCTCCATGGTCTCGCGCGACATTGCTTCGCGGGAGAACTGGTCCTTCTTGCCCTTGTACTTGTCCTGGATCTTCTTGAGCTGCGGTGCAACCTCGAGCATGCGGCGCTGGCTCTTGATCTGGCGGACGAAGATGGGAATGAGAGCGGCCCGGATCACGAGCACGAGGCCGACGATCGAAAGCACCCAGGTGATGCCGAGGTCGGGGTCGAGCCCAAGGGTCGTCAGCAGAGTGTGGAAGATAACGAGGATTGCCTCGACCACCCATTTGATCGGCCACAATATGGTGCCAATAAAGTCCATCGTCGAGTCAGCCCTTTCCGTGGCCAGGTGTTACTACAAATCCAAAATTCGTCACGGTGTACTTCTGGCTCTTACGAACCGGTACATCGTCGACTCCGCCGGCCGCCCACGGGTGGCAGCGGGCGATACGAAGAGAACCAAGCCAGATCCCCTTGAACACACCGTGCTGCTGGATAGCCTGCAGCGCGTAGTGGGAACACGAGGGGTAGTACCGGCAGACATCACCGTACAAAGGGGAGATCACAGCGCGGTACGCGCGAAGGATCACGACGCAGACGTTGCGCGGGAGAAGAACAAGGAACGAGACCGTTCGGTTCATCGTCTCGCCACACCCCTGTCAACTGCTTCGGCAATCTCACCTTGCAGAGTAGACCACGGAACTTCGTCGCTGCCTGGCAATGCCCTGATGACAATGTCAGATCCGTCGCCGAGGGAATCGAGCAACAGGTACCCGATCGCCTTCATTCGACGACGCACCACATTACGCCGAACGGCTCCACCGACGCTTTTAGCGACGATGAAGCCGAATCGAGACGGTTGGTCCGGCTCGCGCCTGGCGAGGTAGACCACCGTGTGTGCTGTGCCGACACGTCGGCCGCTGCGCACCGTAGCGCGGTAGTCCGCGGCCTGAACCACACGGTTAGCTCGAGAGAGCACCGGTGCCTACTTGACCGCGGACTGCGCTGCGAGATCTAAAAAGATCTACGCGGAGAGTTCGGTGCGGCCCTTGCGGCGGCGTGCACCAAGGATGGCGCGACCGGCACGGGTACGCATGCGCAGGCGGAAGCCGTGCACCTTCGCGCGACGGCGGTTGTTCGGCTGGAAAGTTCTCTTGCTCATAGTGATAGCTCCAAGGCCCAGCTTTGTGGGCCGGAAAGATGCGGGAATGCCGTACGGCAGTAGTCAACTGATTAAAAATACGGCGTAAGGGCTCTCTGGTCAAACCCTGATGATGCAACCGTACATTATGCACACCCGAAGAACTGGGGGTTGGTAACGACATGCTGTGAAGAACTAAGGTGAAGTCCTGCCCTTTCAGCCTGTGTAAAACTGGCTTTACCCGCACGAACACTGCAATCTGCCAGTGGATAAAGATGTGCATAACTTAAACCTTGAAGGGAGGTCTGATGCAGGAAATGCCGGACGCCACACCAGTTATCTGGAAGGCCGTGCTCTCAGGTTTGACGGGCGACGAACGAATCACCCCGCAGCTTCACGGCTTCATCAGCCTCATTGAACCCCGCGGCGTCATGGCCGGAACCCTCTACCTCGAAGTGCCGAACGAGCTCACTCGCGGCATGATCGAGCAGCGAATCAGGCTTCCCCTGCTCAACGCGATCTCTGGACTCGGAGACGAACACGAGGTCACGAACTTCGCGATCGTGGTCAACCCGGACATCCAGCAGGACGTGCTCGAGCAGTCCCGTCCCGTTGGCGAACAGTCCGGTTATATCGAGCCGGCAATCATCCCGGCGCCGAGTGAACCAATCTCGACGACCAGGCGCTCTGACTCCAGGCTCAACCCGAAGTACAACTTCGACAATTTCGTCATCGGCGGATCCAACCGCTTTGCCCACGCCGCAGCGGTCGCTGTCGCCGAAGCTCCGGCCAAGGCCTACAACCCGCTCTTCATCTACGGGGATTCCGGGCTCGGCAAGACTCACCTTCTGCACGCGATCGGCCACTACGCCGAAAGCCTGTACCCCGGCATCCGCGTCCGGTACGTCTCGAGCGAAGAGTTCACCAACGACTTCATCAACTCGATCGCCAACAACCGGTCGTCGGTCTTCCAGTCGCGCTATCGCGAGATCGACATCCTCCTGATCGACGACATCCAGTTCCTGCAGGGAAAGGACTCCACCCAGGAGGCCTTCTTCCACACCTTCAACACCCTCCACGATCACAACAAGCAGCTGGTGATCACGAGCGACCTGCCCCCGAAGCACCTCACCGGATTTGAAGATCGGATGCGGTCCAGGTTCGAGTGGGGCCTGATTACGGATGTCCAGGCGCCCGACCTCGAAACCCGCATTGCGATTCTGCGTAAGAAAGCGCAGAGCGAGAAGCTGCAGGTCGACAACGAGATCCTCGAGTACATGGCGTCGAAGGTGTCATCGAACATCCGCGAGCTCGAGGGAACCCTCATCCGGGTGACCGCTTTCGCCAGCCTCAACCGCACAACCGTGGATCTTGCCCTCGTCCAGACGGTTCTCAAAGACCTCATCACGCTCGACGACGACAATGTCATCGCACCGGTCGACATCATCAATCACACCGCCGACTACTTCAAACTCACGGTCGACGACCTGTACGGCTCTTCACGTTCGCAGGCGGTGGCAACGGCGAGACAGATCGCCATGTACCTCTGCCGCGAGATGACAAACCTCTCGCTTCCCAAGATCGGCCAGCTCTTCGGTAACCGCGACCACACCACGGTGATGTACGCGAACAAGAAGATCACCGAGCTCATGAAGGAACGCCGCTCGATTTACAACCAGGTAACCGAGCTCACCAGCCGCATCAAACAGGACCACCGGTTCAACAAGAACTGAGTTTGCACAGGTTGTGCACAAGCTGTGTATAACTTGCCCGACGCGCCGCCCTGCTTGTGAGTTACAAGAATCTAACTGTGGAAACGTGTCATTCGTTCGGCACGGCCTGTGAGTAGGTTCACCGGTTAATCCCACAGTCCATCAACAAGTCACACCGGTGTAGTTCCCAATTCTTGTAAGCATTCTGGTGAGTTACTCACAGAACCCACAGCGGTTAAGAATGTTGTTCTTTAAAGAATTGAAATAGGAAGAAGATAACCTTTGAGAAACCAGCCTGAATTGGCTGGTGCTGTGCTGTGCCAGTATTAACCGGCTAGCGCGCCGGCAGCAGTTCGATCTCAGACAGTCTCGATCTCATGCAGTGCAGTCGATTCCGGCGGCACAGACCACAACGGCAGTATTTTCAGTGACAGGGGTTACTTAGTGAAGTTCCAGGTCAATCGCGATGTCTTCAGTGAAGCGGTTTCTTTTGCCGTCAAGCTTTTGCCCCAGCGCACCACACTGCCGATCCTCAGCGGAATCCTGATCGAGGCGACGGATGCCGGACTGACGCTCTCGTCGTTCGACTACGAGGTTTCAGCCCAGACCGAGATCGCCGCCGAGGTCGAAGAACCCGGCCGCATCCTGGTCTCTGGTCGCCTTCTTGCTGACATCGCCAGCCGGCTGCCCAGTGCACCCGTGAGCTTCTCGACCGAAGATGGTCGCATCGTAGTCTCGTGTGGATCGGCGAACTTCACCCTGTTGAGCATGCCGGTAGAGGAATATCCGACCCTTCCGCAGGTGTCGGAGCAGACCGGTGTCCTTTCGGCCGAAGCTTTTGCGAACGCCGTTTCCCAGGTCGCCGTCGCTGCGTCACGAGACGACGTCACTCCGGTGATTACCGGCGTCCAGCTGGAAATCAGCGAAAACAGCCTTTCCCTCGTTGCGACCGACCGCTACCGCGTAGCCGTTCGTGAAATCGAGTGGACCGCGAACGACAGCTCGATCGAGTCGGTCACCGCACTGGTTCCCGCTCGCACCCTGCAGGAGATCGGCAAGACGTTCGGTCACAGCGGATCCATCGCCGTTGCCATTACCAACACCGACGATCGCGAACTGATCGCCTTCCAGGCCGACCGCAAAACGGTTACCTCGCTGCTGATCAAGGGAAACTTCCCTCCGGTCAAGCGGTTGTTCCCCGAAGTCGTCGACAATTACGCGGTCGTGAACACGGCGGAGCTCATCGAAGCAGTCCGTCGTGTTGCCCTCGTTCTCGAGCGCGAAGCAGCGCTTCGTTTCACTTTCACGATCGATGGACTCACGCTCGAGGCCATCGGATCCGAACAGGCCCAGGCATCCGAATCAATCGATGCATTCCTCACCGGCGCAGACACAGTTGTTTCGCTCAAGCCGGCATTCCTCCTCGACGGACTAGGCGCCGTTCACTCTGAATTCGTGCGCATTTCGTTCACGAAGACCGAGAACCCGAACAAGCCCGGACCTGTGCTCATCACCAGCCAGTCGTCGAAGGACCAGCCAGGAGCAGATAACTACAAGTACCTGTTGCAGCCAAACCTTCTCCTGCGCTGAATATCCGCAAATCACCACCAAAGGATTTTTCGTGCAAATTGGGCTTATCGGTCTCGGCAAAATGGGCAACAACATGCGTGCCCGCCTTCGCAAGAACGACATCGAGGTCACGGGTTACGACCCCAACCCCGCAGTAACGGATGTCGCAACTCTCGCCGACCTCGCCGCGGCGCTTCCGGCACCGCGCATCGTCTGGGTCATGGTTCCGTCGGGTGAAATCACCACCGGCGTGATCACCGAACTCGCCGGAGTACTCAGCGAGGGCGACCTGGTCATCGAGGGCGGAAACTCCCGCTTCACCGAGGACTTCAAACACTCCGCACTTCTTGCCGAAAAGGGAATCAAGTACGTCGACGCCGGAGTATCCGGTGGAGTGTGGGGCCTCGAAAACGGTTACGGCCTCATGGTCGGTGGCGATGCAGCTGATGTTGAGCGCGCGCTCCCGATCTTCGATGCCCTGCGTCCTGAAGGTCCCCGCGCCGAAGGATTCGTCCACGCGGGCGAAATCGGCGCAGGTCACTACGCCAAGATGGTGCACAACGGCATCGAGTACGCGCTCATGCAGGCGTGGGCAGAGGGATACGAACTTCTCAACACCCGCAAGGACATCATCAAGGACGTCACCGGAACCTTCGAGGCCTGGCAGCGCGGAACGGTTGTCCGTTCCTGGTTGCTCGAGCTCCTGGTGAAGGCGCTCAAGGAAGACCCGAAGTTCGAAGACATCGAGGGTTACGTCGAAGATTCCGGCGAGGGTCGCTGGACCGTCGAAGAAGCACTCAATAACGCGGTGCCGGTTCCGACCATCAGCGCCTCGATCTTCGCGCGTTTCGTTTCGCGCCAGGATGACTCCCCGTCGATGAAGGCCGTTGCCGCCCTGCGCAAGCAGTTCGGTGGACACGCGGTCCGCAAGAGCTAGAACTCGTGGTGAGTCACGGCCGGCGTGGAATGAACCGCCGGCCGTGACTCTCTCACCTACGGAACTCAAAAGTCGTACTGTCTGTCGTACCGGTTGCTGCATAATCCACGCGAGTGTTTCACGTGAAACGCACGTTAGCCCGGAACGAACAACGACCGTCGATGATCATGCCGCGAGGAGGCGCCAGTGTTAGTCAGGCACCTCAACCTCACCGACTTTCGTAATTACACGACCGTCGACGTAGAGCTCGTAGCCGGTCCCAATGTTTTTGTCGGGCGAAACGGCCAGGGCAAGACCAACCTCGTCGAGGCGATCGGTTACCTCAGCACCCTCGGATCCCACCGGGTCTCGAGCGATCACGCGATGATTCGCCAGGGCCAGGAAGCCGCGATCATTCGTGCCAGGCTCGAACACTCCGACCGCCAGGTGCTCGCCGAGGTTCAGCTCAATCGCTCGTCGGCCAATCGTGCACAGGTCAATCGGTCGGCCATTAAGACCCGGGATCTTCCGCGCTATTTTTCGAGCGTCTTGTTTGCACCCGAAGATCTCGCGCTCGTCCGCGGTGAACCATCGGGTCGGCGCCGCTTTATGGATGAGTTGCTCGTGCTGCGAACCCCGCGCATGAGCGGCGTCATGACCGACTACGACAGAGTGCTTCGCCAGCGCAACACCCTGCTCAAATCCGCCAGGTCGTCGGGGCTCAAAGAAAACCAGTTGAGCACGCTCGAGATTTGGGATGAACGACTCGTGGCCCTCGGGTCCGAACTCATCGAAGCCCGAGGGATGCTCATTAGCGAACTGCTGCCGGAAGTCGCGTCGGCGTACGCCGATATTGCCGGCGCGGAGCAGGATGCCAAACTCTCGAGCTTTCTCAGCATCCGGTCACAGTCGACCGATGACGATGCCGAACAGGACTCCTCCGCGCTTAGTGGGGCAATTACCGCCGCGGAAGCGGCGGTCGATTTCAAAAATTCGCTCGCGCGGCTTCGCCGCGCAGAACTCGATCGCGGACTCACCTTGTCCGGTCCACACCGGGACGACCTTGTCCTCACCCTCAACAGGCTTCCGGCGCGGGGCTACGCAAGCCACGGGGAATCCTGGTCGTTCGCGCTCGCCCTCAAACTCGCCTCGGCCCAGGTACTCCGCCGCGAGTCGTCGTCGGGGGATCCGGTGCTCGTGCTCGATGATGTGTTCGCCGAACTGGACGTCTCGCGCCGCGCTCGACTCGCCAATGCTGTGGAGGGATTTGAACAGGTGCTGATTACCGCGGCGGTGCTCGAGGATGTTCCCGAAGCACTCGCGGCCCACATCGTGCACATCACGGCCGGCAAGATCGTGGATCCGGAGCCACTGGCAGAGGTGGAAGAAACCGGGCCATCGGCCGGGCAACCGGGCGCCGACCCGGCGGGGGAGGTTCAGAATGACTGATTCTTCGCCGGGCCGGGAGCCCGGCGGTACACAGGAACCCACCGACGAGGCTCTCGCGGTTTACCTCAGATTCCGAAAGCTCTTCGGGGGAGTGGGGCCGATGTCTCGTGACGCGAAGAAGCGCGCGACGAAAAAAGAGGGCGCCTCCGTTCCGTTTGGACTCGGCCGCGACCCGCACGGAATCAGTGACATTCTCGACAACCTGACCAGCAAACTGGGCTGGGACTCCCCGCTCGCGCAGTCAGAACTGATCTCATCGTGGAGCGAAATCGTCGGTGTCGAGACCGCCGAGCACTCTGCGCCGACCTCGATTGAGGACGGAACGCTCATCGTTCGCTGCGACTCGACGGCCTGGGCGACGCAGCTGCGACTCATGCGTTCGCAGGTGACGACCCAAATTGCCATCCGGTTCCCCGGTGCGGGGATCACGACAGTTCGCTTCGAAGGGCCCAACGCCCCGTCGTGGAAACGGGGCCCCAGATCAATTCCAGGCCGTGGTCCGCGCGATACTTACGGTTGACAAGGCAAATCTGGTCAACCGCGTGATGAAAACCCCGCAGATCGGCGTATCGCCGCTCACGGGGCCTGACTATTTGGTAGACTCATGTAGCCGTCGGGCGCGCTCACATCTGTGAACCTCACCCCCGAATGGCGTGAGTGAACTACCGGCAGGAGCCCAATTTAAGATGTCATCGACCCCTCCCCAGGAACTGCCGGAAGACAACTACGGTGCCGACCAAATCCAGATCCTCGAGGGTCTTGAAGCGGTGCGCAAGCGCCCCGGTATGTACATCGGTTCCACCGGCCCCCGCGGACTCCACCACCTTGTCTACGAAGTCGTAGACAACTCGGTTGACGAGGCTCTCGCCGGTTACTGCGACCTGATCACCGTCACCATGCTCAAGAACGGCGGCATCCGCGTTCGCGACAACGGTCGCGGTATCCCGGTCGACCTCAACAAGCAGGAGAACAAGTCGACCGTCGAGGTTGTCATGACGATCCTGCACGCCGGCGGAAAGTTCGGTGGTGGCGGTTACTCCGTTTCCGGTGGACTTCACGGCGTCGGCATCTCGGTCGTCAACGCGCTCTCCAGCGAAGTAGACACCGAGGTGCGCCGCCAGGGTCACGTCTGGCGCATGAGCTTCCGTGACGGAGTTCCGGTTGCACCGCTCGAACAGGGCGAAGCGACCGAAGAGACCGGAACCCAGCAGACCTTCTGGCCGAGCAAAGAGACCTTCGAGACGGTCGAGTTCGACTACGAAACCCTGCGCGCACGCTTCCAGCAGATGGCGTTCCTCAACAAGGGCCTGCGCATCACCGTCACCGACGAGCGCGGCGAAGAGGATGTCGTCGAGAGCTACATGTACGAGAACGGTCTCGTCGACTACGTGCAGTACCTCAACACTGCCAAGAAGGCAGACCTCATCCACCCGGATGTCATTGCCTTCGAATCAGAGGACACCAACCGCAAGATCTCGCTCGAGGTCGCTATGCAGTGGACGAACGGCTACACCGAAAGCGTCCACACCTACGCGAACACGATCAACACCCACGAGGGTGGAACCCACGAAGAGGGATTCCGCGCCGCACTGACCACGATCGTCAACCGCTACGCGCGTGACAAGAACATCATCAAGGAGAAGGACGAAAACCTCTCCGGTGATGACGTGCGCGAGGGACTGACCGCTGTCATCTCGGTCAAGCTCGCCGAACCGCAGTTCGAGGGCCAGACCAAGACCAAGCTCGGAAACACCGAAGCGAAAGCCTTCGTCCAGACGGTTGCCTTCCAGCAGCTCGGTGACTGGTTCGATCGCAACCCCACCCAGGCCCGCGATGTCATCCGCAAGGCGATCCAGGCATCGCAGGCGCGGCTCGCCGCACGCAAGGCCCGTGAGCAGACCCGCCGAAAGGGGCTCCTCGAGTCCGGCGGAATGCCCGGAAAGCTGCGCGACTGCTCGAGCAAGGACCCGGCGCTGTCCGAAATCTTCCTCGTCGAGGGTGACTCGGCAGGCGGATCGGCCGTCGCCGGCCGCAACCCGGAGTTCCAGGCGATCCTGCCGCTGCGCGGCAAGATCCTCAACGTCGAAAAGGCCAGGCTCGACCGCGCACTCGCCAACAACGAGGTCCAGGCGATGATCACCGCGTTCGGCGCTGGTGTCGGCGAAGACTTCAACCCGGAGAAGGCCCGGTACCACAAGATCGTTTTGATGGCCGACGCCGACGTCGACGGCCAGCACATCACGACGCTCATTCTCACCCTGCTGTTCCGCTACATGCGACCGCTCATCGATCACGGGTACGTGTATCTCGCGCAGCCGCCGCTGTACCGCCTCAAGTGGACCAACGCTGAGCACCAGTTCGTGTACAGCGACCGCGAGAAGGAAGCCCTGCAGGCCGACGGAATTGCGGCAGGAAAGCGGATGCCGAAGGACAACGGCATCCAGCGCTACAAGGGACTCGGCGAGATGGACTACAGCGAGCTGTGGGAAACGACGATGGATCCCGCGACCCGTACCCTGCTGCAGGTCACGCTCGACGACGCGGCAGCTGCCGACGAAATCTTCTCGACCCTGATGGGTGACGACGTCGAAGTACGCCGGTCCTTCATCCAGCGCAACGCGAAAGACGTTCGCTTCCTCGACATCTAGGCGTATCGCCGGGCGGTCACGTAGCGCGTCAGCGCCACAACACCTCCCGCTTCACACCGACGAACCCTCGCCAATAAACGGAAGAACACATGGCTGACGAAGAAACACCAGACGGCACCGAAGCCGCCGCGGAACCCACGTTCGAGAACGCGGCAATCGACACGCGTCACGACAAGGTCGACCAGGTCGACCTGCAGCTCGAAATGCAGCGCTCGTACCTCGACTACGCGATGAGCGTCATCGTCGGGCGCGCACTGCCCGAGGTACGCGACGGACTCAAGCCCGTGCACCGCCGGGTCCTGTACGGAATGTACGACGGTGGCTACCGTCCCGACAAGGGCTTCAACAAGTGCACCCGCATCGTCGGCGACGTCATGGGGCAGTTTCACCCGCACGGTGACTCGTCGATCTATGACGCGCTCGTCCGCCTCGTCCAGCCGTGGAGCCTTCGCTACCCGCTCGCACTCGGCCAGGGCAACTTCGGTTCGGCCGGAAACGACGGCGCCGCAGCAATGCGGTACACCGAGACCAAGATGGCTCCGCTCGCCATGGAGATGGTCCGCGATATCGACGAAGAAACCGTCGACTTCCAGGACAACTACGACGGCAAGACCCAGGAACCGGTAGTCCTTCCGGCCCGCTTCCCCAACCTTCTCGTCAACGGCTCGGTCGGTATCGCGGTCGGCATGGCCACCAACATCCCGCCGCACAACCTCCGCGAGGTGGCTGCCGGCGCACTCTGGTCGCTCGAAAACCCGGATGCGTCCCGTGACGACCTGCTCGAGGCCCTGATCCAGCGGATCAAGGGACCCGACTTCCCGACCGGCGCCCAGATCCTGGGTATCAAGGGAATCCAGGATGCGTACCGCACCGGTCGCGGCTCGATCACGATGCGCGCTGTCGTATCGGTCGAAGAGTTGCAGGGTCGGACCTGCCTCGTCGTCACCGAGCTGCCGTACCAGGTCAACCCCGACAACCTCGCGACCAAAATCGCCGACCTCGTCAAGGAAGGCAAGCTCGCCGGTATCGCGGACATCCGCGATGAGACCTCCGGGCGTACCGGCCAGCGCCTCGTCATCGTGCTCAAGCGCGACGCCGTGGCCAAGGTCGTTCTCAACAACCTCTACAAGCACACACCGCTGCAGGACAACTTCGGCGCGAACATGCTCGCGATCGTCGATGGCATCCCGCGCACGCTTCCGCTCGACGGGTTCATCACCCACTGGATCGATCACCAGATCGAAGTCATCGTGAGGCGTACCCAGTACCGCCTGCGCAAGGCCGAAGAGCGCATGCACATCCTCACCGCGTACCTCAAGGCGCTCGACGCGCTCGACGAGGTCATCGCGCTCATCCGCCGCAGCGCCGACACCGAGACTGCCCGCGACGGGCTGATGGTGCTGCTGACGATCGACGAGCTCCAGGCCCGCGCGATCCTCGACATGCAGCTGCGTCGCCTCGCGGCGCTCGAGCGACAGAAGATCATCGACGAGGCGGCCGAGCTCGAGCGCCTCATCGCGTCGTACCACTCGATCCTCAACTCCCCGAAAGAGCAGCGCGAGATCGTGCGCGACGAGCTCACCGAGCTCGTCGACCGCTTCGGCGACGACCGTCGTACCGAGATCATGTTCGGCTTCGACGGCGACATGAGCGTCGAAGACCTCATTCCAGAAGAAGAGATGGTGCTCACCGTCACCCGCGGCGGCTACATCAAGCGCACCCGCAGCGACAACTACCGCAGCCAGCACCGCGGCGGCAAGGGCGTCAAGGGCGCCCAGCTGCGAGCGGATGACGTGGTCGAGCACTTCTTCGTCACCACGACGCACCACTGGCTGCTGTTCTTCACGAACACCGGCCGCGTGTACCGCGCGAAGGCGTACGAGGTGCAGGAGGCCGGCCGCGATGCCAAGGGCCAGCACGTAGCAAACCTGCTCGCGCTGCAGCCGGGGGAGGAGATCGCCCAGATCCTCGACATCCGCGACTACGAAGTTGCGCAGTACCTCGTGCTCGCGACCCGCGACGGTCTCGTCAAGAAGACCTCGCTCAGCGAATACGACACGAACCGCACCGGCGGAATCATCGCGATCAACCTTCGCGAAGAAGACGAACTGGTTTCGGCGCTGCTGGTAAACGAAGACCAGGACGTACTGCTCGTCTCCCGGATGGGAATGTCGATTCGCTTCACCGCGGATGACGGGGCGTTGCGTCCGATGGGCCGCTCGACGTCGGGCGTCATCGGAATGCATTTCCGCGGAGACGACCAGCTGCTGAGCGCCAGTGTCGTGCCGACACCGGTCGAAGGCGAAGAGTCGACGACCGAGGCATTTGTCTTCGTCGTGACCGAGGGTGGTTACGCCAAGCGCACCGCCGTCGACCAGTACCGCGTGCAGAATCGCGGCGGACTCGGCATCAAGGTGGCAAAGCTGCAGGAGGCGAGGGGAACGCTCGCGGGCGCTCTCATCGTGGACTCCGAGGACGAAGTCCTTGTGGTTCTTGCCAGCGGCAAGGTGGTACGCTCCAGCGTGGCCGAGGTTCCGGCCAAGGGTCGCGACACCATGGGCGTTGTCTTCGCCCGGTTCGCCGATGACGACAAGATCATTGCGCTCGCCAAGAACAGTGAACGAAACCTAGAGAGTCAGGACGAAGAAACCGCCGGCGCTGAAAATGCCGCGGAAGAAACGCCTGGAAAGGACGAGTCAGTAAATGAGTAGCGTCGCGGAAAAGCTGCAGCGGAAATCGCAGCGGCCAGTAGCCACCAAGCAGGTCCGACTCAAGTTGGTCTACGTCGACTTCTGGTCGGCGGTCAAGCTTTCCTTTCTCGTAGCCGTATCCCTGGGTATCGTGCTCGTCGTTGCGACGGTGCTGATCTACCTGGTGCTGCAGTCGACGACGGTGTTCACGAAGCTCGACGAGATTCTCGTCGAAGTTCTCGCGGATGACACCTTCAGCATCACCAAGAACTTCTCGCTGGTTCAGGTGTCGCTGTTTGCATTCATCGTTGCCGTTCTCAACATTGTCGTCGGAACCGCGCTCGGCGCGATCACGAGCATGTTGTACAACTTCAGCGTGCGTTTGACCGGTGGTTTGCTGGTGGGATTCACCAACAACTAGACCGATTCCGGCAGAGAGTGTCGCTCATCACAAAGATGATCGACTCTCGATTGGGGGAAACCGCGCAATTGCGGTACTCTCGAATCTGCCCAACGGGGGTATAGCTCAGGCGGTTAGAGCGCTTCGCTGATAACGAAGAGGTCCGTGGTTCAAGTCCACGTACCCCCACTGGATCCGAGAGATCAGATCCTCGGGGACGTAGCTCAATTGGCAGAGCACCGCCTTTGCAAGGCGGGGGTTAGGGGTTCGATTCCCCTCGTCTCCACAGTGTCCCGCTAGAGATTCTTTAGCCAGACACAGGAGCAAACAAAAAGAAGAGCCTCGCGAAAGCGAGGCTCTTCTTTTTTGCTTAGCTGACGCTACCTGGACTCGAGTTCTGATTCGAACGGCTCGAGGTCACCCGAGTCTGACTCGTCGTCGATCCACAGGTCGTCGTCGGCGCGGAGCGTCTGCCAGGCCGCGTACGCGATCCCCGCAAAGGCGACAACGCCGATTCCGATCAGGATGTACTTGCCCGGACCCGAGCTTTTCGGCTTCACGAGACCGGTCTTGACGCCGACCTTGGTCGCGCCCTTGCTCACGTTGGCGATTGCCTCGCGAACCTGCTTGCTCTTGGCAACTTCGAGAACCGCTGCCGCAGAGGCGAGCGCGGACCCGACGGCGGGGAACACGTCATCCGTGATCTTCTCGCGGGTCTGGTGGACGGCGCTCTTCGCTCCGGAGACACCCGAGGAGACAACCGGACGCACCTTTTCGTCAAAGGTTCCGCGCACCTTGGGTGCGACTTCTTCGCGGGCATAGTTGCCCGCCTGGCGGCTTGCTTCGCGAACGACGCGTGTAGCGTGCTCGAGAACCTCGCGCTGGTCCTGCAGTAGATCGTCGGCCTCACTCCTGAGGCGTTTGAATTCCTTCGTACGCTTGCGTGACAGTCCCACGACTACCTCCATAGATTCGTGCAGTGAACAGCACCAATCCTGCCACGGTGAAGCGGCAAACGCCCGAGTCTGTGTGGGTCCTGAGTGGAAACTGGGTGCTCGCGAAGCAGATTCGGGGGGCGCTATGCAAGAATTGTCCACATGTCTGCCCACACCGCTATTGCGACCATCACCACCAGCCTCGGCGTCATCAAGGTCAACCTCCTTGGTAACCACACCCCCAAGACCGTCGCGAACTTCGTCGGCCTTGCCACCGGCGAGATCGAGTGGACCCACCCGGCCACCGGCGTGAAGTCGCACGACAAGCTGTACGACGGCGTTATCTTCCACCGCATCATCAAGCAGTTCATGCTGCAGGGTGGCGACCCGCTCGGCCAGGGCGTCGGCGGACCCGGCTTCGAGTTCGACGACGAGATCCACCCCGAGCTGCACTTCAACGAGCCCTACGTTCTCGCAATGGCCAACGCCGGCACGCGCGGTGGCAAGGGAACCAACGGATCCCAGTTCTTCATCACCACGGTTCCGACCCAGTGGCTGCAGGGCAAGCACACGATCTTCGGCCTCGTAGCCGATGAGGACTCCAAGCGCGTCGTCGACGCCATCGAGGCTGTTCCGACCGACGGTCGAGACAAGCCCCTCACTGACGTAGTCATTGAGAGCGTCACCATCGAACAGCTCTAGTTCGCCCACCGGTGAGCGACGCGCAGCACGACCCGGAGAACTTCTGTTATCGGCACCCGGATCGCCAGAGCTACATCCTGTGCCAGCGGTGTGGCCGGACGATCTGCCCGGAGTGCTCCACGCAGGCCGCCGTCGGTGTGCACTGCCCGGAATGCGTGAAGGAAGCTCGCCAGAGCGCTCCTAAGCGCAAACCGCGGCTGGTGACGGCATTCCGTCGCTCGAGCAGTACTCCCGTCGTCACCTACACGCTCATCGCGATCAACCTCGTGATGTTCGCGCTGCAGTGGCTTTCCGGGGGTGCTGTCACGACGGCGCTCTACTACGCGCCGTATCTCACCGCTATCGAGCCGTGGACGATGCTGACTAGTGCGTTCCTGCACTCACAGGGATCGTTCTTCCACATCCTCTTCAACATGTACGCGCTGTTCGCGTTCGGGCCGGCCCTCGAGAGCCTGCTCGGCCGCGGTCGGTACATTGCCCTGTACCTGCTGACCGCCTTCGGCGGTTCGGTCGGCGTGCTGCTGCTCGGGACTCCCGAAATGGCCGTGCTCGGCGCATCCGGCGCAATCTTCGGTCTACTCGGTGCGTACTTCGTCATGGCGCGGGGAATGGGGGGCAATACCACCCAGCTCGTCATCGTCATCGCGCTCAACCTCGGAATCGGTTTCCTGTTCCCGAACTCGATCGCCTGGCAGGCTCACGTCGGCGGACTCGTCACGGGGTTGCTCATCGCGTTCATCTTCCTGAGGACGCGGCGCGAGGACCGCAAGGCCTGGCAAATCGGCCTGTTGATCGCCACGGCGATCGTGCTCGTAGCGGTAACAATCCTCGCCGTCGTACTCAAGGGCTATCCGACTCTCTAACCCTCGCAGGCAAAAGTTATCCACAGGTTAATCCACAGTGGGGATAATTACAGGCGTGTAGTTCCCTGTTATTCACAGGGGCAGACAAAAACGGCAGTGCACCGAAGTGCACTGCCGTTTGATCGTCTGAAGCGCTTAGCGCCAGCGGGTGGTCATGAGGAAGCCGATGAACATGATGCCGAATCCGATGAGGATGTTCCACGAGCCGATTCCCGGAATCGGAAGCGACTGGTTGGGCGCGATGTAGAACACGATGATCCAGATCAGGCCGATGAGCATAAAGCCGAACATCACGGGCTTAAACCAGACCGCGTTGGGGGCCTGCTCCGTGGAGCGGGTCTCGGACGGGTTGCTGGTTTCGGTGCGTGCGCTGCTACGGGCCATGCCCAGAATCTTAGCCTGAAACCCTGAATACGCGGGCATCCGGCCCATCGTCCACTCGGTACGACACACTTCGCGCTCTAGACTCTGGAGTATGAGTCAAGACCCGAGTCGGCAAGCCGGGCGTCGAGCCAGCCGCGCACCGCGTCGCCAGCGCGTCAGTGTCGTCCAGGTTTTTGCCGAGCTCCTGCTCACGGCCGGCGTACTGATCGGATTGTTTGTCGTCTGGCAGGTCTGGATCAACAACGAGATTGCCGGTGCTTCGCAGTACAACGTCGCCGAAGACCTGTCGAACGAATGGTCACTCGGACCGGGTGCGACATCCGCTCCGGCCGAAGCTCCCGCCGAGGAAGTCGAGCCAGTGGTGGCGAAGGCGCCGGCGGCGGACGAAAAATTCGCGAACCTCATCGTTCCCCGGTTCGGTAAGGACTTCATCCGTCCCATCGCCGAGGGCGTCGGACTCTCGGTACTGAACAACGTCTCGCTCGGCATGGGTCACTACCCGTCGAGCCAGATGCCGGGAGAGATCGGCAATTTCGCTCTCGCCTCGCACCGCTCCGCCTACGGCGGCGCATTCCACACGATTCACCACCTGCGCGTCGGTGACGCGATCTTCGTCGAGACCGAAGACGGCTGGTACAAGTACATCTACCGCAACACCGAGTACGTGAAGGTCTCGGGAGTCGGTGTCATCCTGCCGGTACCGCAGGATGTCGGGGCCGAGGCCACCGAACGCATCATCACCCTCACCACCTGCAACCCCTTCTACTCGTCCGCCGAGCGGATCATCGCCTACGGCGTCTTCGACGCCTGGTACCCGCGAGCCGACGGCCCGCCGAAGGAAATCGCTTCCCTCGTGGCGAAGGCGGACAACTGATGTACCGCGCAATCTGGGGAATCCTGCCCGGCCCGGTCTGGCTTCGCGTGATCATTGCCCTGCTTCTCGTCGGCGCCGTGCTCGCCGCTCTCGTAATATGGGTGTTTCCCTATGTGGACCACCTCATTACGCCCCAGGATGTGACGGTAGAAGAATGACGCACGTACTCGTCATCGATAATTACGACAGCTTCGTCTACACGCTGAACGGCTACCTGCTGCAGCTCGGAGCCGAAACCACCGTCGTTCGCAACGACGCGTTCCCCGTCGAGGACGTCGCCGAGTACATCAGTGGCTTCGACGCGGTGCTGCTTTCGCCCGGTCCCGGCACTCCCGCGGATGCCGGCGTCTCGATCCCGATCGTCACTGCGGCACTCGAGTCGGGCCAGCCGCTGTTCGGCGTCTGCCTCGGACACCAGGCGATCGCCGAAGCGATGGGTGCGGTCGTCACCCACGCCGACGAACTCATGCACGGCAAGACATCGTCGATCAACCACGATGACGGCGCGTTCTATGACGGAGTTCCCCAGCCGTTCAACGCGACGAGGTACCACTCCCTGGCGATCGTCGATTCGACGGTTCCTGACGATCTCATCGTCACGTCACGCACCGACGAGGGTGTCATCATGGGCGTCCGTCACGCGACCCTGCCGATCTACGGCGTGCAGTTCCACCCGGAATCCGTGCTCACCGAGGGCGGCTACCGGATGATCGGCAACTGGCTCGCGGTCGCGGGACTCCCCGAGGCGGCTGTTACCGCTCGCGGCCTGAACCCGCTGGTCAAGCTCTCCTAGCGGGCGAGCAGGTCTCGCGACTTAGTCGTCGTCGTCGTTCGAGTTGTTCGAACCGGCGCAGTAGGTCAGTACGACGTTCGAGCGCTGCGGCTTGGTTCCCTTGAGCGACTGGCTCGTCACCTTGCCGCCGGTGCAGCTGAAGTTGGTGCGCTGTTCCACGTCGAGCTGGTAGTCGGTACCGGAGAGCGTGCTCGTCGCCGACCCGATGTCGTCACCGACGACGCTGGGGATGTCGATCTCGCCGTCGGACACCAGCAGGTCGACGGTGGATCCGGCGGGTGCCTTTTCCGTCGCGTTCGGCGACGTACCCATCACGACGTTTTCCTCGATGCTCGGGGAGTGGTCCTTCGTCGTCTTACCGACGACGAAGCCGGCCTTCTCGAGGGTTGTGGTCGCCTTCTTCTTGCTGAGGTTGGTGACGTCCGGAATCGTCGCCTGGGGAGGACCGGTCGAGACGTAGACCGAGATGGTCTCACCCGGCGCAACACCAATGCCGGCGACGGGGTCGGTGTGGGTGACGACATCAGCCGCCACTTCGTCGTTGGCCTCGTCCTTGCGCACGGGGTTGAGCTTTTTCTCGGTGAGAAGAGCGGATGCTTCGTCCCAGGTCATTCCGGAGAGATTTGGAACGTCAACGGCGGCATTGAGGTTCGCGGGACCCGACGACGTCAGGTTGAGGGTCCAGTACATGACCGCAACGACGATCACGGCCATGATCGCGATTCCGCCCCAGATCCAGGCGACCGGCGGTCGGCTCTGGCTGCGCGAAACCCGATCGTTCTGGTCGGTGGCAAGCTGGCGGATGGTCGCTTCCGAGCCGGCGGTTGCCGTCGGGTTCACGCCGAAGAGAGTCGCGTTGAAGTCGGCGGCGGGCGCCTTCTTCTTCGGAGCGGGTGCTCCGGCGGCGGCGGCCTCGACATCCTTCCGGAACTCGGCTGCGCTCTGGTACCGCTGGAAGCGATCCTTCGACATGGCGCGAAGCACAACGGCGTCGAGGGCGGGGGTCACCCGCGGGTTGATCGCGCTCGGAACGACCGCCTGCTGGTTGACGTGCTGGTAGGCGACGGCGACCGGGTTCTCACCGACGAACGGCGCACGACCGGTGAGCAGTTCGAACAGCACAATGCCGGAGGAGTACAGGTCGGTGCGGGCATCGACGGCTTCGCCGCGCGCCTGCTCCGGCGAGAAGTACTGCGCGGTGCCGACGATGGTCGACGTCTCCGCGATGGTGGCGGAGGTCTCGGTGATCGCGCGGGCGATACCGAAGTCCATGACCTTGACCTGGCCGGTCGGGGTGATCATGATGTTGCCCGGCTTGATGTCGCGGTGCACCAGGCCGGCGCGGTGGGAGTACTCGAGGGCGGTCAGGACCTGCTCGATGATGCTGACGGCATCCGCTGTCGCGATCGGTCCGCTCGCGATGAGGTCCTTGAGCAGCTTGCCGTCGACGTATTCCATGATGATGAACGGCAACTGCGCTTCGCTGCCGTCGGGCTCGACGAGAGTCTCTTCGCCGGCGTCGAAAATACGGACGATGGTCGGGTGCGCCATCTTCGCGGCGTCCTGCGCCTCGCGACGGAAGCGAGTACGGAAGGCAGGATCGGCGGCGAGGGCCGGGCGAAGAAGCTTGATCGCGACACGACGACCGAGGCGGGCATCCGTACCGACGTACACGTCGGCCATGCCGCCGTGACCGATGAGATCGCCGACCTGGTACCTGCCCGCGAGCAAACGAACACCCTGGGCCACGTCGTCAGTCACGAATTTTCTCCCAGAATCGGCGCCACAATTGCTTAGTCAGTGTACCCGGTGGTCTACGGGGCTCCCTTTACTCGACCGTGATCGTGATCTCCTCGGAATACGGGGTGTTGATATCGCCGCAGACCGCGCGATATTTGACCGTCGTTGTTCCGGGGGTGTCATTGACGAGGATGCTGATATCCGTGGTGTCCGGATCGAGCGGGTTGTCCTGGGCGGCAACGCCGCGCGTGACCGACAGGCTGTAGCCCGACAGGTCATGCCCGGCCGGGCAATCCGTGTAGGTCGACCACGAGACCGTGACCTCGGTGCTGACCGGAGCGGTGAGGCTCGACGCGGTGAGGGCACCCGGCTGGCCGGGGTCCGGAATCTCGGTGTAGAAGTTGACCGTGACGAGCTCGTCGAGGTCGACCGTTCCGGTCGGGTTGTACGAGTAGGCGAGACCGACTTCGTCCGCGGTCGGGGCGACCCGGCCCGGCTGGGCGTCGAGTCGAATCCCGAGGTCGTCGAAGAGGTCCTGTACGCGGGCTTCGTTCGAGCCGATGATCTCGTCGGGGTTGAGTTCGACCGTCGTTTCGGCCGGCGGCTCTTCGGTCGGTTCTTCAGACGGCTCGACCGGGGGTGTCGTGGTGACAACCGGGGCCGGTGTTGTCTCGACGGGCTCCGGATCCCCGGGGTTGGCGAGCAGTGCGATCACCGTGGCGATGAGGACGACGGCGAGCACCGAAACGAGCGCGATGAGCGGCCAGGTCCACGGGTTGCGCTTGCGCTCGGGTTCGAGCTCCTGCGTCTGCGTGGTCGGAAGTACGGTGGTCGAACCGAGAACCTGCGTTGCGGTGGTCTGCCCGTAGTTGGCGCCGGCGGTAGCCGCGAGCGAACCCGACCCGAGAATTGCCGGCACCGCGGTTGCTGCCGCCGCGACATCCCCGCGCCTGAGCGACTGGGCGGCGCGCGCGAGGTGAGCAGCGGATGCCGGGCGATCTGCCGGGTTCTTGGCGATGCACGAGTAGACGAGGTTGCGAACCGGCTCGGCGATGGTCGCGGGAAGCTCGGGGGGAGTCTCGTTGATCTGCGCCATGGCGATGGCGACCTGCGACTCACCCGTGAATGGCCGGCGGCCGGCGAGCGCTTCGTAGGCGACGATGCCGAGCGAGTAGATGTCGGTCGACGGCGATGCCGAGTGCCCGCTCGCCTGTTCCGGCGAGAGGTACTGCACGGTGCCCATGACCTGGCCGGTCGCGGTCAGCGGAACCTGGTCGGCGATGCGCGCGATACCGAAGTCGGTGATCTTGACCCGGTTGTCGGGCGTGATGAGAAGGTTTCCGGGCTTGATATCCCGGTGGACGAGGCCGGCGGCGTGCGCAGCCTGCAGTGCATTGGCCGTCTGCGCGACGATGTCGAGCACGCGGTCGGTCGAGAGAACGCGCTCGCGTTCGATGATTGCGCTCAGCGCCTCACCGGGAACGAGCTCCATGACGAGGTAGGCGCTGCCGTCTTCCTCGCCGTAGTCGAAGACGTTGGCGATTCCCTCGTGGTTGACGAGAGCGGCGTGCCTGGCTTCGGCGCGGAAGCGCTCGAGGAACCCGGGGTCGCCGAGGTACTCGTCCTTGAGGATCTTGATGGCGACGGTGCGTCCGATGACGAGGTCGGTCGCTTGCCAGACTTCCCCCATGCCGCCGATCGCGACCCGGCTGGAAAGCTGGTATCTGCCTCCGAAGGTGAGGCCACTCGTGGGTCTCATTTTTCTAGCACCGCCTCTAGTACTTTCTTTGCAATGGGAGCCGCAATTTCGTTTCCGAAGGACGACTGCCCCTGTCCGCCACCGTTTTCGACGACAACCGCGATCGCGACTTTGGGATCCTCCGCCGGAGCAAAGCCGGTGAACCACAGGGTGTAGGGCTCACCCGCGCCGTTCTCTGCTGTACCGGTCTTGCCCGCCACGTCAACTCCGCTAATTCTCGCATTACTCGCCGCTCCGTTGGCGACGCCGTTTACCATCATCTCGGTCATCGTTGCCGCGGTCCCCTCGCTCATGGGTGTGCTGAAGATCTCGGGTGTAAATCCCTGAATTTCGGTCAGATCCGGGGCGATGATGCTATCGACGAGAGTCGGCTTCATCAGCACACCGCCGTTGGCGACTGCACCGGAGACCATCGCGATCTGCAGCGGAGTGACGCGGTCATCGAACTGCCCGAACGACGACAGCATCAGCTCGGCGTCGCTCGCTACCGCCGGGTACGTGCTCGGGGTGACGGCCATGGGAATCTCGAGTTCCTGGCCGAAGCCGAAGTCGGTTGCCTTCTGCGCGATGGCATCGTGGCCGAGGGCGACGCCGAGCTGCGCGAAGGGGATGTTGCACGACAGTCGGAGGGCCGTGGCGATCGACGCTTCAGCCCCGCCGCCGCAGTTTCCGGCGCCGGCGTTCTTGATTACCGAGGTGCTCTGCGGAAGGGTGAGGCTCGTCGGATTCGGGAAGGTGCTCTCGGGGGTGTACTGGCCGCTCTCGAGTGCGGCCGCGGTAACGACGAGCTTGAAAACCGATCCGGGGTGGTACAGGTTTCCCGAGATTGCGCGATTGACGAGCGGCTGGCTGACCGCGGTGTTCAGGCGCTCGTACTCGTCGATGATCTCCTGGCCGACGTGAACGGCGAGCTTGTTCGGGTCGTAGGAACGCTTCGACACCATGGCGAGGATGCGGCCGGTTTTCGGTTCGTAGGCGACAACCGCACCGGCGTTGTCGCCGAGGGCGTCGTAGGCGACCTTCTGCACGTCGGGGTCGATCGTGGTTTCGACCGAAGCGCCCTTGGGATCCTGGCCGGAGAAGATGCTGCCGAGCTGGTCGAGGAACTGCTCGTTGGCGGTTCCGCTGAGGTAATCGTTGAGCGAACCCTCGATGCCGGTGTTTCCCTGGTTGAGGGTGAAGTAGCCGGTGACCGGTGCGTACAGCGTTCCTTCTTCGTAGACGCGAAGGTACGAGAAGTTGTCGTCGTAGGGAACCGACTTCGCGATTTCCTTGCCGTCGACGAGGATCGACCCGCGCTGGGCCGAGAAGCTGTCATACAGCGTGCGGGCGTTGGTCGGATTAGCCGACAGGTTGTCGGACTGGAAAACCTGGATGATGCTCGCCGACGTGAACAGCGTCAGGAACATCAGCAACATCACGATGCTGACGCGCTTGAGTTCTTTGCTCATGGCTCGACCACCAGCCTCGGGTGGTTGCGCACCGTATCCGAGAGCCTAAGCAGCAGCGCGGCGATGATCCAGTTGGCGACGAGCGACGAGCCGCCGGCGGCGAGGAACGGGGTTGTCAGTCCGGTCAGGGGGATCACGCGGGTGACTCCGCCGATGACGATGAAAACCTGCAGGCCGATGACGAACGCGAGACCCACTCCGAGCAGGCGACCGAAGTCATCCTGGCCGGCAAAGCCGATCCGGAATCCGCGCGAGACGAACAGCAGGTAGAGGGCGAGGATGCCGAACAGGCCGACGAGCCCGAGCTCTTCGCCGAGCGAGGCGATGATGTAGTCGCTGTTCGCGAGCGGGGTGATGCCGGGGCGCCCCTGCCCGAGGCCGGTGCCGATCAGTCCGCCGTGGGCGAGTCCGAACAGCCCCTGCACGAGCTGGTAACTTCCGCCATCCGCCGCGATGATGGTCGGGTTGAACGCATCGAGCCACGCGGTGAAGCGGCCGTTGACGTAGGCGAGCACCTGGCTCGCGATGAGTGCGCCGCCGAGGAAGAGGCTGAGCCCGAGCACGATCCAGCTCGCGCGCCCGGTCGCGACGTAGATCATGACGAGGAACAGGCCGAAGTAGAGCAGCGAGGTTCCGAGGTCGCGCTGGAAAACCAGCACTCCCATCGACGCGAAAAAGACGATGAGAATCGGTCCGAGGTCCCGCGCTCGGGGGAACTTCATCCCGAGCACCTTCGTGCCGACCATCGAGAGCGAGTCGCGCGCGCTCACGAGGTAGCCGGCGAAGAAGATCGCGAGTGCAATCTTGGCGAGCTCACCCGGCTGGAAGGTCAGCGGGCCGAGCTGGAACCAGATGCGCGCGCCGAAGCGGGTCACGCCGACGATCGGCAGCAGCGGCAGAAGCAACAGAGCGATACCGACGAACATCGCGACGAAGCGGTATCGCTGCAAAACGCGATGGTTACGAACGACGACAATGACCACGATCGCCAGGGTGATCGCGATTGCGGTCCAGACGATCTGGCGAATTCCGGCGCTGTCCCAGCCGGTGAGGTTTTTCGACAGGTCGAGTCGATAGATCATGGCAACGCCGAGACCGTTGAGCACCGTGATCACCGGAAGAATGAAGGGGTCGGCCTGCGGCGCGACGATGCGCATGGCAAAGTGCATCGCGAACACGAGCACCGTGAGGCCGAGACCGAGGGTGAGGATGCTCGAGTCGATCGAACCCATCACTCCGAGCTGCACGAGCGTGATCGCGGCGAGGTTGATGATGCAGGCGAAAACCAGCAGCGCCATCTCGAGATTGCGGAACCTGGCCGGCGTGCGCAGCCGCAATTTGATCGTGCCGGTAAACGACGTGCGAGGTTCGGCCGCAGACGGGCCGATGTTCGTCGCTTCGGTTGGCGCGTTACTGGACGACAGCATTGGCTAACTGGTTCACTATGCGCTCGGCGTCGGCGAGATCGTCCGCGGTGATCGTCGCCTCGATGCTCGTGCGGGTGAAGCTCGACAGGGTATCGAGCGAGATGTCGGTCTCGCGGTACACGCTCGAGAGGGTAATCGGACCGAGGTCCTGTTGCACACCCTTGAAGATGGCCACGTTGTTGTCGACGGAGCCGACGAAGTAGCGGGTCTGGGTCCACTCGTAGGCCGACACCAGCGCAACGACAATTCCGGCGACGATGAGGATGATGCCCACGAGCCAGATAATGCGGCGTCGCTTTGCCCGGCGCCGGTCTTCGCGAATGAGTTCGTCGAGGTAGCCGTCGGACTCAGGCTCGAAGTGGCTGTCGTCGGGTTTGGTCGCCTTGAGCGGATGCAGCAGCAGCGTCGGCAGGCGCACCGACTTGCGTACGGTGTCGCCTTCGAAGACGAGCGGAGACGCCGCGGATCCGACAATCAGCGACGGCGCATAGCTCGGGTCGTCCGAGTCGTCGATGTCGACGATCACGACGGTGACGTTGTCGGGCGCACCCTGGTCGAGGCTGTCCTTGATCAGTTTGTCGGCGGCATCCTGCGCCGTCTCACTCGAGGTGAGGGCGTTGGTGATCTTCTCTTCGCTGACGTAGCTGCTCAGTCCATCCGAGCACAGCAGCCAGCGGTCGCCGGGCTTCGTCTCGTGCAGCGCGGTGTCGATCTCGGGGGTGGCATCCACGTCGCCGAGAACGCGCATGAGTACCGAGCGGCGGGGGTGAACGGCCGCCTCTTCTTCGGTGATGCGTCCGCTGTCGACGAGGCGCTGCACAAAAGTGTGGTCGGCGGTCATCTGCACGAGTTCGTCGTCGCGCAGCAGGTAGATGCGCGAGTCGCCGATGTGGGCGACGGCGACTGTGCTTCCGACGATGACCATGCCGCTGACGGTTGTGCCCATGCCGGTCAGCTCGGAGTGGTCGAAGACCGTCTCGGCCAGCTGGCTGTTCGCGGCAACGAGGGCCGCGTGCAGTGCGAATTCCGCATCCGCTCCGGAGGTGTACTCCCGGTCGGTGTCGATGATGCGCTTGACGGCGATCGCCGAGGCGACATCTCCACCGGCGTGGCCACCCATGCCGTCAGCGACGACGAACAGGTGGGCTCCGGCGTATCCGCTGTCCTGGTTATTCGCCCGGATCTTTCCGACGTGCGAAACGGCCGCGCTCTTGCCCGTTATGGCCATTCACCTACCGCCGAAGCTCGAAGCTGGTCGTGCCGATCTTCACCGGTGTGTTCAGGGGCACCTGGGTTGGAACGGTCACTCGCTTGCCATCGAGGAACGTGCCGTTGGTCGAGTCTAGGTCCTGGATAACCCAGCCCTCGGCCCACAGCAGTAGTCGGGCGTGGTGAGTCGACGTGTAATCGTCGCGGATGACGAGCCCGGACTCGCTCGCCCGGCCGATCGTGAGTTGCTCACCGGAGAGCGGGATTTCGAGGCCTTCCTTCGCGCCTCCCGTGATCACGAGGCGGCTGGCGGAGGTCGAGGACGCTGCGCCCGCGGTCGGCGTCGATACTGGCGCGGGAGTGAAGGCCGGCGTCTCGGCAAACGGGGCAGCGGATGCTGTCGCTGCGGCATCCGCCGGAAGCTTGCGGACCTTCTGCCCGAACAGGTCGGTGCGAAGCGCGTAGACGACGGCAAAGATGAAAGCCCACATCAGGCCGAGAAAGCCGAAGCGCAGGATCAGCAGGGTCAGTTCACTCACCGTTGGCTCCCGTCGGCACGAAGATTGGCGAAGCGATCGTCGCCTTCGGCCTGCGCGACGACGCGGAAGACGATGCGGGTGCGCCCGATGTCGATGACCGAGTCGGGCGAGAGCGGTGCTTTTGCGACCTTCTCGCCGTTGAGCAGCGAGCCGTTGGTCGAGCCGAGATCATTGACCTGGCCGCGCTTGCCGTCCCAGAGCACTTCGACGTGTTTGCGCGAGATGCTCGAGTCGTCGACGGTGATGTCCGCGTCGGATCCGCGGCCGATGACGGTGCGCGACTTGCGGATCGGGTAGCGCTTACCGGCGATGTCGAGCACCGGGACCCAGCTGACGGTTCCCTTGACGTTGATCGATTCGATCTCGATCATGCCCTTGCTGAGCGTGGACTGTTTCTGCAGCGATACCGATACGCCGCCGGCGAAGGCGTAGTGCTGGGCGGTCGCGTGCTGCTGGACGAGGGTCGTGAGCTCATCGATCAGGCTGGAGCCGAGGGCATCCATCCGGTCGTAGTCCTCGGTCGAGAGTTTCACCACGAACTTGTTCGGCACGAGAATTCGGTCGCGGGCGACGACCGCTGCCTTGGTGTCGAGTTCGCGGCGAAGAGCGCTGGTGATTTCGATGGGTTGCAGACCACTCTTAAAGGTCTTGGCGAAGGCACCATTGACTGCCCGCTCAAGACCTCTCTCGAAGTTGTCCAGAAGCCCCAAGGATCTCCCATGTTTGTCTCTCGGTTTCAGTCGATGTTAGTCGGTGGCCGGGAATGGAATCTGTACTGCCGCGCATTTACAGCGATCGGATGACGCGCGTGCGGTTCTGGCGGACGATTCTGCGGGCCCGTGGTCTGTGATAATCTCGCTTGGTTGGCGCCCGCGCCAACAGCTACGCGCGAGTGGCGGAATTGGTAGACGCGCACGGTTCAGGTCCGTGTGTTGGTAACGACGTGGGGGTTCAAGTCCCCCCTCGCGCACAGAGGTAGCACTGCACGAATCGCTCTCCTTCGGGAGGGCGATTTGTGGTTTGCGGGTGTGTTTGCGGTCGGCTCGCGCTCGGCGGGCCCGCCCGGCCGGCAATAGTGCCACTTTGGGGCAATTGTGCCTGCGCGCCCGGGAACTTTTGTCCCCAACGGGCACTATTGCCGTGGGCTGCGGCTCAGCGCACAAAGAGGGCCAGGAGGCTGAGGCCCGAGCCGACGACCAGCGAGATGATCGCCAGCGCCAGGCCGAGATTCGCCCGCCGGATGTTTTTCACGTTCGTAGGGTTGGCCGGGTCGCTCGCCTCGCGCGCGAGTCGAGCGATGTCTCCGATCCGCGCGTTGATGTCGGCGATGTCCGTGGTGTTGGTCGCGATTTGATCGTTGCTGGCGGCGATCCGGGTGGAGTTGTCGAGGATCCGGTCGTTGCTTTCCTTTATCGCCGCGCTGGTCTCTGCGTCTTTGAGTTGATTCGCGATGATCTGCCGCAGAAAGTCCTCTACAACGCGCTCGCTGGCAATCGGAACAGCGTCAAGCGAAAAGGACGGGATGTTCGCTAAGCCGAAGGAATAAGTAGTAGCGGAGTGGATCCCTCCCGCCGCAGGGAATGCATACCGGGGCTCCACATAGTCGTATCCGGTCTGGCTGGGCGGCACGCCCTTCACATACGTGATGAGCCCGGGCAACAGCTGTTCGAGGTCCTGGGGCAAATCATCTGCGGACCCCGGCGAAACGTCCGGCAGGTCGTTCGCGACGGCAGTGACCGCCCGATGCAGGATTTCCCGAGCGTGGGGGAGTTCCGCCTGCTCCCACGGAGTGAGTAAAGGATCTTTGCCCAGGGACTCCGCCTGGTCAATTTCCCGCAGCCGACCGATGGTCAGAGGCGGTGGGTTCGATCCGTTGATGTCGTAGTTGGTCGTCATAGCAACTCCCGTCGTCCGTTGCCGACCCACGATGGCGCTGATACGGCCGCCGATCTACCGCTTGATTTACGCCAGCCAGCCCTGCTGGCGCAGCCAGGTTTCGCAGAGGGTGGTCCAGGCGGACGCGCCGGGCTGCTCGGTTGCGAGGCCGAGGGCGTGCGGGCCGGTGGCGAAGACGTGTAATTCGTGCGGCACAGAGTGTGCGGCGAGGGCACTGCCGAGAAGGTAGGAGTGGCCGACCGGCACCGAGGCGTCTTCCGCGGTGTGCCAGATGAAGAACGGTGGCGCGGCGGGGGAGACCAGCAGCTCCAGTGAGGTCTCGGCACGGAGTTCGGCGGATGGATTCTCGCCGAGAAATGCTGTCACCGACCGCACGTGGGGATTGGTCTGCATCGAGACGACGGGATAGCCGAGGATGGCGAGGTCGATCCGCTCTGAGTCGTCCTGCTGTCTGAGCGCAGCGAGGCCCGCGGCGTGCCCGCCGGCAGAGAATCCGAGTACGCCAACTCGCTCGACGCCCGTCGAGCGGATGCGGCGCACTTCCGCGAGCACCGCATCCAGCGCCGCCGGATAGAGCTGGCCGACGGGGTAGGCGAAGACCGAGCTGTCGATGCCGAGCGACCTGATCCACTCGGCGATCGGCTCGCCCTCGTACGGCGCGTGCCGAAGATAGCTGCCGCCAGGGAGCACGATGAGGTGGGATCGGGTCACTCCTCGAGAGTAACCCGCGGTGTTTGTTCCACTTGGGGACTATTCATCCCGGGCGCCCGGGATCAGTTGTCCCCAAGTCGCACAATTACCGGCGGAGGCGGTGGGCGATCGCTCAAGGCGCGGGGTTAGATAGGAACATGCCACTCAGCGGAGAATACGAACCGAGCACGTCCGAATGGGCGCGCACCCAGGCCGAGCGCTACGAAGCGACCAACGGTGAAGAGGCCGGTGACCTGCGCGGAATGCCGGTGATCGTGCTCACGTCGCTCGGTGCCAAGAGCGGCAAGCTGCGCAAGACCGCGCTCATGCGGGTGGAGCACGACGGCAAGTATGCAGTAATTGCTTCGCTCGGCGGCGCCCCGAAACATCCGGTCTGGTATTTCAACCTTCAGCAGCATCCGCTCGTCGAACTACAGGAAAAAGCGGTCAAGCGCGACTACGCGGTCCGCGAGCTCGAGGGCGCCGAGCGCGCCGAGTGGTGGGACCGCGCCGTCGCTGCCTACCCGCCCTACGCGGACTACCAGGTCAAGACCGAGCGACTGATCCCGGTACTGCTGCTCGAGCCCGTCGAATAACAGCGGGGTTTCGACGAGACCAGCGGAAGAACGCGAAACGGCCGGCCCCGAGTGGGACCGGCCGTTTTCGAATTAGCTACGCGACGTTGTAACTACGCGGCGAGGAACTTGAGCAGTTCGGCGTTGACCTCTTCGGCGTGGGTCCAGAGCATTCCGTGCGGTGCACCCTCGATCTCGACGTAGGTGGCCTCGGGGAAGGCGGCGTGGAACTGGCGACCGGTCGCGTCGATCGGCAGGATGTTGTCCTTGGTTCCGTGAACGATCAGGGTCGGGATGCCGGACGCGCGGACCTTCTCGACGTCTCCGCGGAAGTCCTCGAGCCAGGTCGGCACAACGGCGTAGGCGGCGATGGCCGCGCTCGCCGCGGCGACGTTCCAGCTGTTGGTGACGGCTTCCGGGCTGATGCGGCTGCCGAGGTTCTCGTCGAGGTTGTAGAAGTCCTTGTAGAAGTTGGTGAACCACGCGAACCGGTCGGCCTGGGCAGCTTCGGAGATTCCGTCGAAGACTTCCTGGGGAACACCGGTCGGGTTGTCGTCGGTCTTGAGCAGGAACGGCTCGAGGGAGGCGAGGAATCCGAGCTTGGCGACCCGGTCGGTTCCGTAGTTTCCGACGTAGCGTCCGAGTTCGCCGGTGCCCATCGAGAAGCCGACGAGGATGACGTCGGTCAGGTCGAGAGTCTCGAGCACGGTGTTGAGGTCGGCGGCAAAGGTGTCGTAGTCGTAGCCGATCGTCGGCTGGCTCGATCCACCGAATCCACGGCGGTCGTAGGTGATCACCCGGTAGCCGGCGGCGAGAAGTGCCTTCGTCTGGCGCTCCCAGGAATGTCCGTCGAGCGGATAACCGTGCACGAGCACGACGGGCTGGCCGGTGCCGTGGTCTTCGTAGTTGAGCTCGATGTCAGTTGAGTTCTCCTGGCCAACAATGATGGATGCCATGGTCTGTCCCTTTCGATAACGGTCTGAGAACGTACGTTCTCCGGCTCGTCACCTATACTAGAGAACGCACGTTCTCAATGCAAGCTCGAGTCGAAGACTGTAGGAATCATGGCTGAACCCGTCACCCCCCAGCACGTCGTTGACGTCGCCGACCGACTGTTCTATGCGCGCGGCATCCAGTCGGTGCCGATGGACGAGCTTCGCACCGAGGCCGGCATCTCCCTCAAACGCCTCTACTCGCTCTTTCCCTCGAAGGACGCGCTCGTGGCCGCCGTGCTCAGGGGCCGCAACGAGGTGTGGAGCGAGGGCATTCAGCACTGGGCCGACCGGGTCGAGAGCCCGCGCGACAAACTCCTTGCGATCTTCGACTTCCTCGCGGACTGGTTCGCCGAAGACGACTTCCGCGGGTGCGCGTTCATCAATTCGTTCGGTGAACTCGGTGCGGTCGCTCCGGCGGTAGCGGATGCCGCGCGCGCTCACAAAGACGGCTTCCAGCAGTACGTCACCGGCCTGGTCGAGCAGTTGGGAGCGCCCGCCTACCTGGCGCCGCAGCTCGCGTTACTCGCCGAAGGGGCACAGACGACCGCCGCTATTTCGGGATCGGTGGACGCCGCCCTCAACGCTCGTGCAGCCGCCGCGACCCTCATCGACGCGGCACTCGCGTCGACCGGGCACAGCACCGTCTAGACAGCTGCTCGCTAGACAGCGCACTCCACGCAGGTTTCGGCCTCAGGGCGAGCGAGCAGGCGCCCGTCCGCGATGGGTTGACCGCAGATCTGGCAGGTTCCGTAGGTGCCGAGTCCGAGTTTCTCAATCGCGCGGTCGGTGGCATCGAGCCGTGTGACCACGGCCTGCCGCAGACCGTAAACCCGAGACCAGTCGGACGACAGCGTGGAGCCTTCCGGGTCGTGCTCGTCGTCAACCCCGTCGGCGCGAAGTGATCGAACTTCGGCGAGTTCCGAGTCGGCCGCACGCAACTGCTCGGTAAGCGCGGCACGCTGGGCGTGCAGCAACTCAGAAGCGTGGGCGGTGCGGTCGGCGTCGATGCGACCAGTGTAGATCGACGCGACGACACCGTGACTCCGCAAATCTGGGGCAGTATTGAACAAGTCCGCAAGTGAAAGATGACCGGTGACCGAGACTGCTGATTCCACGCTTGTCGTGATTCCCACCTACAACGAGCTGGAGAGCCTTCCGCTCGTTGTCGCTGGACTCCTGGGTCTCGAACGCGACCTCGAAATCCTCGTCGTCGACGACAACAGCCCGGACGGCACGGGCGACTGGGCCAATAACTTCGCCGCGGGCGACGATCGCCTCACTGTGCTTCACCGCACCGTCAAAGAGGGACTCGGCCCGGCCTACGTCGCCGGCTTCCGCTGGGCACTCGAACGCGGCTACGGAACGATCGTCGAGATGGATGCGGACGGCTCGCACCGCGTCGACCAGCTTCCGCTGTTGTTGGAGGCTGTCGAATCCGGTGCTGCGCTCGCGATCGGGTCGCGCTGGATTCCGGGCGGCAGTATCGTCAACTGGCCCTGGTATCGCCAGGCGATCTCCCGTATCGGCACGAGCTACGCCCGCATCATGCTGCACTCCAGCCTGCACGACATCACTTCCGGGTTCCGTGCCTTCAGCCGCTCGGCCCTCGAGTCAGCGGACGTCTCGACCCTGAGCGCCGCAGGGTACGCCTTCCAGATCGAGCTCGCCTGGCGCATCGAACGCCAGGGGCTCCCGATTGCCGAAGTGCCGATCACTTTCGTCGAGCGCGAGTTCGGCCGCTCGAAGATGACCACCAAAATCGTGATCGAAGCGCTCAGCAAGGTCACCTCGTGGGGCCTGCGCGGCTTGCCGAAATCACCACCAGCGAGCTGACCGTGAGTTCGACACTGACGGCGACCGACCGCATCCGCACCGCGCCGTGGTGGCTGAAGGTGCTGGTGATCTACGGGCTTTCACGGCTCGTCACGACCGCGCTGATGTTCGCGGCCTTCGTCGCGGCGTCGAACCGCGGCGGAGACCTGCCGAACAACCCCAAGGTCACCAATCTCTTCACGTTCTCGAGTTCGTGGGATTCCGCGTTCTTCCAGGCGATCCAGCGCGACGGGTATCCGCTTCAGATTCCCGTCGACGCCGACGGCCACGTCGAGCAGAACCTGTGGGCGTTCCTGCCCGCGTACCCGTGGGCGACCGGCGCGGTCATGAAAGTCACCGGGCTGGAGTTTCCGACCGCTGGCGTAGTGCTCGCGTTGATCTTCGGCGCTGGCGCTACCCTCGCGCTGTACCGGATGCTCGTCGGACGGGTCGGCGAGAAGTCGGCGCTGTGGGCGGCCGTCCTGTTCAGCTTCGGTCCGATGTCGTTCCTGTTCCAGGTGGCGTACTCCGAGAGCATGTACCTGTTCTTCCTGTTTGCCGCCCTCGCGGCGATGGTCGAGCGGCGATACCTCTTGATGATCCCGTTCGCGGTCATCGCAGCCTTCACCCGACCCGGAATCCTCGCGGTGGCTCTCGCGCTGGGAATCGTGTTCCTCATCCGGTTCTTCCGAAAGCAGGATTTTCCGCTCGGCGAGAAGGTTCGCATGATCATCGCGGGGCTCGTGATTGCCGCCGCGGGGCTTGCCTGGCCGCAGATCGCGACGGCCGTCACCGGGTTCCCCGACGCGTACGTGCAGACCGAACTGTCGTGGTGGGTCGGCTGGGTGGGTCGGGTGGACCTCGTATTCTTCGCGCCGTCGTTCCTCATCGCGACGAAGTACCTCGGGGCAGCCGGAATAGTTCTCGTTCTCGTCGTTGTCGGCTTGTTCGTGTGGTGGCTGACCCGTCGTCGTACCCGCGCACTCGGTCCGGAGATCCTGCTCTACGCCGGCGGCTACGCGCTCTACCTTTTCGCGGTGTTCCTTCCGCAGGTCAGCTTCTTCCGCATCGCACTGCTGCCCCTGTCGCCGTTGCTCGGTGATCCGGCGATTGCGCGATCGCGGATGCTGCAGCAGGTTCTGCTGGTCGGTAGCGTCGTGCTCCAGTCGGTCGCGATCACGTTCCTCTGGTTCCTCAAATATCCGTAGGACGACTATCCCTGAGTGAAATCTGCCCGAGTGAAATCTGCCTGAGTGAAATCTGCCCGGGTGATATCTACCTGGGTGACAACTCCCTGAGTGCTCGCCCTCGATGCGAGCACCGGGGAATGGGTCGCCTCTCGCTCGGGTTCCCTTTTCCATGAGTACAACTACTGCAGCCGCATCCGGCACCTTCTCCATCGGCGGCGACCTGGCCGTGAATCGTCTCGGCTACGGGACCATGCAGCTCACCGGTTCCGGTGTCTGGGGCTACCCGGCCGACCGCGAGGCACCCGTCGCTGTACTGCGTCGCGCCGTCGAACTCGGCGTGAACCTCATCGATTCAGCGGATGCGTACGGTCCGTTTGTCACGGACGAATTCATTCGCACCGCGCTGCACCCGTACGCGGACGACCTCGTGATCGCGACGAAGGTCGGCTTCACCCGGCAGGGACCGAACCAGTGGACGCCCGTCGGACGCCCGGAATACCTGCGCCAGCAGACCGAGCTCAACCTGCGCAACCTCGCTGTTGACCGCATCGACCTGCTTCAGCTGCACCGCATCGACCCGAAGGTGCCGCTCGCTGACCAGCTCGGCGAACTGAAGAAGCTGCAGGACGAAGGCAAGATTCGCCACATCGGACTGTCGGAAGTCAGCGTCGCCGAGGTCGAAGAAGCCCGCACAATCGTCGACATCGTCTCGGTGCAGAACCTCTACAACCTCACCAACCGCAGTGCCGAAGAGCTCGTCGACTACTCCGAAGCGAACGGTATCGCGTTCATCCCGTGGTTCCCGCTCGCGACCGGAAAGCTCGCCGGCGACGGAAGCCCCCTCGCGGCTCTCGCGAAAGAGCACGGCAGCACCCCGAGCCAGCTCGCGCTCGCCTGGCTGCTGCGTCGCTCGCCGGTCATCACTCCGATTCCCGGAACGTCATCCGTCGCCCACCTCGAAGACAACGTCGCTGCTGCGGAGATCGAACTGACCGACGACGAGTTCGCCGCCCTGACCGCGATCGCCTAACCTCGTCACAACCACTGAGTTGCCCACTTTGGCCCCGTTTTCGCCCGGAAATGGGGCCAAAGTGGGCAGGTCGGTTTCTCCCAGCGGGAGTTTGTAGGGTGGATGCATGCGACTCATCCTCATCCGGCACGGGCAGACGACGTCGAACGTACTGGGGGCGCTGGACACCGCGTCCCCCGGCGCTGACCTGACCGACCTCGGCCGTGAGCAGGCGGGAGCCCTTGTCGCGGCTCTCGACGACGAGTCGATCGGCGCGATCTTCGTCTCGAACCTCGTCCGCACCCAGCAGACCGCCGCACCGCTGGCGGCGTCGAAGGGTCTCACGCCGATCATCCGCGAGGGAGTTCGCGAGGTCGAAGCCGGCGAACTCGAGATGCGCAACGATCGCGCGGCGATCGTCTCGTACCTCGGCACCTTCGCGAAGTGGGCCGCCGAGGATTACAGCGAGCGGATTCCGGGTGGCGAAAGCGGCACGGATGCGTTTGATCGTTTCGACGCGGTCGTCGCCGAAGCCGCATCCCTCGGTCACGACACCGTGGTCATCGTGAGCCACGGTGCGATGATCCGCTACTGGGTCGCCCGCGCGACGATCAACGTCGACGCGGAATTCGTCAGCACCAACGACCTGACCAACACCGCAATCGTCGTGGTCTCCGGCGATCTCGACCGCGGCTGGTACACCGAGACCTGGACCGGCGAAGCGGTCGGCGGACCGCAGCTCACCGATCTCGCCGCCGACGGTCCGGCCGCCAGCGCCCGCTAGACAACCCCCTGCGCCAGACGACCGGGCTCGACTACACGACCAGGCTGAACTCGGCGCGTGAGTACCGCTCGCCGTTGACCTGCACTTCGAGGGCGTGGATGCCGGAGTAGTGAACGCGCGTTGTCATCTGCCTGAAGGCGTGGCGTTTGCTGAGCGTCACGGTCTCGCCGGGCGCGACCGTGACTGCGGCGAGCTTGAACACTTTGTGCGCGAGAGTGCCGTTGCTCTTCGCGAAGTGAATGACGTAGTCGACGACGAGCCGCGCGGATGCGGTGGCATCATTGGTCACGTCGACCGAGAACCCGAGACTGCCGGGCAGTTCGACGATTGCCCGGTCGAGGATCGCCTCGGTAACGGAAACCGTCGCCGGCGCAAAGCCGAGCAGTGCGAGCGCTGCCGGGTCACCGCGCTTGATGAGCGTTCGCAGGGCATGCCGAACCAGGCGGGCAGTGTTCTCGTCGGGGTCCGAGAGCCAGCGCCCGGCAATATCGACAACGAGCTCGGGATTCTGCCGACTGAGGTCGTTGACGTGGTTGGCAACCGAGCGGCGAACGTAGTCGCTCTCGTCCCGGTAGAGAGCGTCGAGAATCGGCACGGCGGCTCTGGGGTCCGCGAGCACCGAGCGCACTCGGATCGCCCACGGCAGGAAGGCACGGGTTCCTTCGCTCGCGAGTCGTCGAACGTGCTCGTCGTCGCTCGCCGCGAATTGCCGGACGATCGAAATCGCCCGTGGGTAGTCGGCCTCGAGCAGGCGACGAATCGCGAATTCGCTCGTGAGCCGCGGGGTGAGCTCGGCGAGCAGGGCAAGGGCGTCGTCAAACGCGGCCGGGTTCGATGACGTCAGGGCGAGAGTGACGGCCGACTCGCTGACCGGCCACATCGTCCAGCCCCGGAACGATTTGTCGCTGAGCGCCGTGCGGAAGATGGCGGCGACCGACTCGTAATCGTCGGGTAGGTCCGACAGGATGGCGGCCGCGACGAGATCGGTTCGCTCGCGCAGGCTCAAGTCACCGAGCGAAGCGGACACCGTCGACAACGCGGCGAGCGGACGTCCGCCGGTGGCGACATCCAGTCGTCTACGCAGTCCGGAAATCGCGCTCGCGTCGATCAGTTCATTCATCGCACCCATTGCACTGACCCTACGGCCAGCCGCCGACGGTCAGTGGACGGGGTGGATCCGCACGTTCGTTTCGGGGCGCAGGTCGTCGAGCGACCCCGGCTCCTGGGTGAGGTGCAGTCCGCCGGCACTGTCCGCGGACAGGATGAGCTGCCTCACCCAGTCGGCGTTGATCACGATCTGCTTGCTTGACGCGTACTGAAAGTAGAGCGGGATTCCGCGGGAGATCCACATGCAGCTCGTACCGTCGCCCGACATCACCCCGTCGCGCCAGGTCAGCATGAACGCCGAGTTGCGCGCGAGCTTGACCGCGACGACGAGTTGAAGATGAGCGAGGATGCGGTCGGTCGACGACATCACCACGCTCGAGCCCGCATAGAAGAGACGACCCATGCTGACCGCTCCCTTCGGGTAGGAACCTGTTGGCCTCACCGTACGGGTGAATACACGGACTGGCTATCGCTCCGAAGGGTCTTGACCGTTCAGCAAAATGCGAGCATACTTCAGTGTCTCTTTCGGTGCCCGCGGGTCGCCGGATATCCTCTCAGTGTGCGCGAGATTCGAATGCCTGTGAACGCCAGCGCTGCGGCGTTGCTGCTGAGCGGCGTGCTCCTGCTCGCCGGATGCTCCGCATCGGCGGGGCCGACGCCCGTCCAAACAACCACGCCGGGGCCCACGGCACTCACCCTCGCTGATCCGGCGAAGAAAGACATCGCGATGCAGCTGGTGTCGAGTGCCGAGAACTCGTCCCTCGACTGGCGAGCGCAGTACGGCTACCTCGAAGACATCGGCGACGGGCGCGGGTATACGGGTGGAATCATCGGCTTCACCTCTGGCACGTCGGACATGCTCGAGCTGGTGCGCAACTACACCGCTGTTGCTCCGGACAACGCGCTCGCCGACTTCATCCCCGCCCTCGAGAGCGTCGACGGCACCGATTCGCACGAGGGCCTCGATCCCGGATTTACGCATACGTGGCAGACCGCCGCGGACGATCCGGTGTTCCAGGGCGCGCAGGATGCTTTGCGGGATACCCAGTACTTCGACCCGGCGGTTGGGCAGGCGATCGACGACGGTCTCGGCACCCTCGGGCAGTTCATCTACTACGACGCGATCGTCATGCACGGTCCGGGAGAGAGCGACGTGAGCTTCGGCGGCATCCGCTCGGCTGCGCGCGAGAACGCGGCGACTCCCACCGACGGCGGCGACGAGGTCGCGTACCTGAACGCGTTTCTCGACGAGCGCGAGCGGGTGATGAACCTCGAAGAAGCGCACACCGATACGACACGGGTCTCGACCGCGCAGCGGGTGTTCCTCGAGGCCGGCAACCTCGCGCTCGACACCCCGCTGCACTGGAAGGTCTACGGCGACGCCTACGAGATCGACTAGTCGCGGCGAGGAATAGCAGCCCGCAGGGTACTGCGTGAGATGCGTTGCTGAACCGTATTCGTGAATGTCCTGCACAACCGGCTCGATCCGGTTTTGCAACAGACCCGCGTGCTACTTTCGGCCAATGACGCGTATTGTGGCGGTCGCACCCGTTCTGCCGGAATATCAGTACACGCAGGCTGAAATCACCCACGAGCTTGCGCCACTGCTGACGAGCGATCCGTCGCGTCGCGCCGTCCTCGAGCGGATGCACGGTTCGGCCCGCATTCTGACGCGCTACACCGCCCTGCCGATCGAGCGCTACCGCGATCTCGGCACCTTCCGGCAGACCAACGAGCTCTTCATCCTCACCGCCACGGACCTGCTCGAGCGAGCCCTTGGCACAGCGCTCGACGATGCCGGCCTCTCACCGGCCGACGTGGACTACGTCGTCTTCACCTCGGTCACCGGCATCGCGGCACCGTCGATCGACGCGCTGCTGGTGTCGCGACTCGGGCTGCGCGCCGACGTCAAGCGGATGCCGTCGTACGGCCTCGGCTGCGTCGGCGGGGCGGCCGGCATCGCGCGCGTTCACGACTACCTGGTCGGGCATCCCGGCGAGGTCGCCGTTCTGCTGAGCGTCGAACTGTGCTCGCTCACCCTGCAGCGCGACGACGAGACGATGGCCAACTTCGTCGCCACCGGACTGTTCGGCGATGGAGCGGCCGCGGTCGTCATGGTGGGCGACGACCACCCGGCGGCAGCGGGACCGGCCGTCATCGCGACCCGCAGTGCCATCTACCCGGAGACGAGCGAGGTCATCGGATTCAACGTCGGCGGAAGCGGCTTCGAAATCGTGCTGACCGGAGCCGTCGCCGAAGTGATCGAAGACAACTTTCCGAGGGAGATGGGGGAGTTCCTGTTCGACAACGCGCTCAAGCTCGCCGACATCGACCACTGGATCGCCCACCCCGGCGGACCGAAGGTGCTCGACGCGTTCAGCGTTGCGCTCGGCCAGCCCGAGTCAGCGTTCGCCCTGAGCTGGGATTCGCTCGCGGCGGTCGGCAACCTCTCGTCGGCATCCGTTCTTCACGTTCTCGCCGACACCATCGCCAGCCGGGAGCCGGATGTTGCGGCTACCGGCGTGCTCTTCGCGCTCGGCCCGGGAGTGAGTGCGGAGTTCGTGCTTCTCGAGTGGAGCGCGTAGTGGACACCTCCGTTCTGCTGTACATCGTGCTGGTGCTGCTGACCGGCGCCGAGCGGATAGTCGAGCTCGTGATCTCGAAGCGCAATGCCTCCTGGGCGTTCGGGCAGGGTGGGGTCGAGTCGGGGCTGCGGCACTTTCCGTGGATGGTCGCCCTGCACACCGGGCTGCTGCTCGCCTGCATCGCCGAAGTAGTCGTGGCCGATCGGCCGTTCATTCCGGCGCTCGGATGGCCGATGCTCGCGATCGTCATCCTGTGCCAGGCCGGGCGGTACTGGGTCATCGGGTCGCTCGGCCGCCAGTGGAACGCCCGGGTCATCGTGGTTCCGGGCCTGCCGGCCGTCAACCGCGGACCGTACCGCTTCGCGTGGATGCGGCATCCGAACTACATCATCGTCGCGGTCGAGGGAATCGCGCTTCCGCTCGTGCACACCGCCTGGCTCACCGCCATCGTGTTCACCGTTCTCAACGCCGTACTGCTGTTGAGGTTCAGGATTCCCGCCGAGAACGCCGCCCTGAGAAGGCTCGCATGACCACTGACGCCGACGTCATCGTTGTGGGCGGAGGTCCGATCGGGCTCGCCGCCGCGATCGAGGCGCGCCTCGCCGGGTTCACGGTCATCGTCATCGAACCGCGCGACGGCTCGATCGACAAGGCGTGTGGCGAAGGGCTGATGCCCGGAGCGTTACCGCTGCTCGAGCGACTCGGGGTGCGACCGGTCGGGATGCCGTTCCGCGGAATCAGCTACCGGGACGGGCACCGCGTGGCGGAGCACCTGTTCCGGTCCGGGTTCGGGCTCGGAGTACGCCGACTTGCCCTGCACGAGGCGCTCTCGGATCGGGCCGCCGCGCTCGGCGTGATGCGGGTCCGGGTTCGGGTACACGACTTCGGCGAGGACGCCGAGGGCGTGTCGGTCGCCGGGCTGCGCGCGAAGTGGTTGTTCGGAGCGGACGGACTGCATTCGACGGTGCGCCGCGTCGCCGGACTCGAGGGACGCCCGCACGGCACCCATCGCTACGGCCTGCGCAAGCACTTCTACATCGAGCCGTGGGACGACCTCGTCGAAGTGCACTGGAGTCCCCTCGTCGAGGCCTATGTCACCCCGGTGAGCCCGGACGTCGTGGGCATTGCGATGCTCGGCCGACGCGGTGCCGGGTTCGACGATGCGCTCGCCGGTATTCCGGAACTCAGTGAACGGTTGCGTGGCGCCGAGCCGGCGAGCTCGCTGCGCGGTGCCGGTCCGTTGCGCCAGCGAGCGAGCCGCCCGAGTGCCGGACGGGTACTGCTGATCGGTGACGCATCCGGCTATGTCGACGCCATTACCGGCGAGGGGCTTCGCCTCGGCCTCGAGCAGGCGCGCGTCGCGGTCGAAGCGATCGCCGAGGACAGCCCGCGGTCGTATGACCAGCAGTGGCGCCGGGTCACGAGGGACTTCCGGATGCTGACGTCTGGCCTGGTCGCGGCAGCCGGCTCACCGCTGCGGCGCGGCATTGTTCCGCTTGCGGCCGCCCGCCCGAGGACTTACGGCGCGATCGTCGAGCGGCTCGCTCGCTAAACCCGTCGCGTTAGACGGCTGCGGTCGCCGCGCTGATCATGCGGGTCAGTGCATCGCGAGTGCGTTCGAGCTCGGCCACGTCGATGCCGAGCTTTCCGACGATGGTGCCTGGCACATTCAGCGCCTCTTCGCGCAGGGCAATGCCGGCGGGAGTGAGGGCGACATCCAGTGCCCGTTTGTCGGTTCCGCTGCGCTCGCGGGTGAGCAGGCCATTGGCCTCGAGCCGGGTCAGCAGCGGCGAGAGCGTTGCGGGCTCGAGCAGCAGCGCTTCGCTGATGTCGCGCACGGTGCGCGGGCTGCGCTCCCAGAGCGCGAGCATGACGAGGTACTGCGGATGCGTCAGTCCGATGCGCTCGAGCACCGGCCGGTAGACGGCGATCACACTGCGCGAGGCAACGGCGAGGGCGAAGCAGACCTGGCGATCGAGGGCGAGGGGATCGGTTGCTGGCATTTAGTTAGCCTACTCACTACAATTGGTTAGTGCACGAACTAATTCGTCAACCGAAGGAAGCATCCATGACCGAGCGACGTCCCTGGTGGGACCGGCTCAACCGCGCACTATTTCCGTACATCGGGCCACCGCCGCTCGGACCGTACAACGAGGAACCGCTTCCTCCGACGGGCGCGAAGGCGTGCCCGATCTGCGGGCAGGAGATGTCCCTGCACACCTTCGAGCGCACCCAGGATCACACCGCCACGCGCATGCACTGCCCGTCGAGCTTGGCTCCCGTACTCGTGCCCACGACGGCCGTACCGCCAGAAGAAGAGCAGCCAGAGAAGTAGCTACCCGAGCAGCAGCGGCACCAGCTCTGCCGCGGTGTCGACGGCCGCGACGGTGCCGACTTCTTCGGCCGGCGAACCGTAGCCCCAGCGCACGAAGATCGTCGGCACGCCGTGCTCGGCACCGCCCTCGACGTCGTGCTTGCGGTCTCCGACCAGCACCGGGCGCGAGATATCGGCGCCCATCGCCGCGAGGCGCCTGAGTGCTTCTTCAACGACATCCTTCTTCGCACTTCGGACCTCGTCGGCGGATGCCCCGGTGATGACGTCGAAGAAGCGCGCGAACCCGAAGTGCTCGAGAATCAGCGTCGCCGGGATCTCGGGCTTCGAGGTCGCGAGGGACATCGGGATGGGGCTCTCGTGGATGGCACGCAACACGTCGCCGATTCCGTCGAAGGACGTCGAGTCGTAGACGCCGTGCTCGAGGTAGTGCTCGCGGTAGATCTCGAGCGCGTGCGCGGACTCCTCGGGGGTCCACTTCGCGAGGTCGCGGAACGAGTCGAGGATCGGCGGACCGACGTATTCGAGCAGTTCTGCCGGCGTCGGGATCGGCTTGCCGAGCTGTTCGAAAACCCAGGCGAGGCTTGCGGTGATACCGGGTGCCGAGTCGGCGATGGTTCCGTCGAGGTCGAACAGGATGCAGCTGTATGGATACGTCATTTGCCTCCAGCTTAAAGCCGCCGCCTGAGCGCCCCCTTCCCCGTCAATTAACCGGTTTCAAGGAACGGAGGCCGCAAATCCGGCCTAACCACCAAATATCTGGTTATTAACCGGCTGCGGTCCTTGAAACCGGTTAATTCGGAGGGGGTTAGAAGAGCCGGGAGTGGCTGTCGTCCATGCCGCGCATGGAGTCGTAGTCGAGCAGCAGGCAGCGGATGCCGCGGTCCTGCGCGAGGGTGCGCGCCTGCGGCTTGATCTCCTGGGCGGCAAATACGCCGGTGACGGGGGAGAGCAGCGGGTCGCGGTTCATCAGCTCGAGGTACCGCGTCAGTTGCTCGACGCCGTCAATGTCTCCCCGTCGCTTGATCTCGATCGCGACCGAGCCGCCGGTGGCATCCGTAGCCAGAATATCCACCGGTCCGATAGCCGTCATGTACTCGCGGCGCACCAGCCGGTAGCCGTCACCGAGCAGTTCGATCTGCTCGGCGAGCAGCTTCTGCAGGTCGGATTCGACGCCGTCCTTCTGCAGCCCGGGGTCGATCCCGAGCTCGTGGGTCGAGTCGTGCAAAATCTCGTGGATCGAGATCATCAAGAGGTCCGCGGTCTTCGCCTGCGCGACTTTCCAGATCTCGGTGACGCCCGCTTCGAGCTGGTCCTCGTCCGGTTCGATGATCGTGAGCGTGCAGGGTGGGCTCATCCAGTTCATCGGCTTGTAGCTCAAAGAGTCGGTGTGAACGAGCACGCTTCCGTCGGCCTTGACGACCAGCAGCCGGGTGCCGAGCGGGAGGTGAGCACTGAGCCTGCCCGCGTAATCGACGGAACACTTCGCAATGACTAGACGCACCCGACGAGTCTAGGGTCTGACGGATATGGCTGGTTCCGTCCGCTGCGGCCAGAGTCTGCGGTCAGGCGCCGGGCGCGACCGGCTTCGGTTCGCGCGCGGCAAATGACACCGCGCCGGCGAGGGCGACAAGACCCAGCACGAGCAGCAGCGCGTGCAGGATGCCGAACTGGTGGCCGAGCAGGCCGAGCACCGGCGGCCCGATCAAAAAGGCGACGTACCCGATCGTGGCGACGGCGCTCACGCGGGCAGCGGCGGTGCGCGGGTCATCCGCGGCGGCGGACATCCCGACCGGGAAGCCGAGCGCTGCACCGAGACCCCAGAGCACAACTCCGACGACAACCGCCCAGAGCACCGGCGCAAAGATGACGAGCAGCAGCCCGATGAACGCGAGTACGGCCGAGCCCTGCAGTACGGGAACACGACCGAAGCGGTCGAGTACCTTGACGCCGGCAAGACGACCAACGGTCATGGCCGTGACGAAGACACCGAAGACGAGGGCGCCGGTTTCACGGTCGGTGCCGTGGCCCTCGACCATCGCGTAGGCGAGCCAGTCGTTGGCAGAACCCTCGGTGAATGCCATTCCGAGCACGATAAGCCCGATCAGGATCGTGCGCGGGTCCTTCCAGATCGCCAGGCGTGAGCGCCAGGTGCTTTCTTCGTGACCGGCGGCTGCGGCCTCCTCGGGGGTTCCGCCCTCCGGACGAAGAAAGCGCACGGCAACCATCACGACCCCGGTGATGACCACGGCCAGAATGCCGATGTGCACTTCGAGGGGAAGGTCGATTCCTTCGGCGAGGGCGCCGAGTGCGGCGCCGATGATCGTGCCACCGCTGAAGAACGCGTGGTAGATCGGCATGATGGCGCGGCCGAGCGCACGCTCGTTGGCTGCTCCCGACACGTTCATGGCGACATCCGTTGTGCCGGCTCCGAAGCCGAAGATCACGAGCCCGGCGAAGGCGAGCGGAAAGATCTCGAAGACCGAGACGCCGAGTGCGGCGACGAACAGCCCGATCGCCGAGAGCGACAGGAACCAGCGGATGACGTTCTTCGCTCCGAGCGTCGCGACGACGTGGCTCGACGCGATGAGACCGACGATCGAGCCCGTTGCGATGCCGAACAGCAGCACGCCCACCTGGCCCGTGTCGAGACCGAGGGAATCGCTGACCGCGGGAATGCGCGCAGCCCAGCTCGCGATGGCGACACCGCACAGCGCGAAGATGGCGAACAGCGCATTGCGCCAGGCGCGTACCCCGGGTGCAACGGTTCGTGCCGGAGTCGTCGTCGACTGGTTGGTCATGTCGTAAGCCTTTGAAACGGTGCTGAGTTCAGTGATCCAGCGGAGTCGAATCGATTCGATCAAATCGATTCGACTAAGCTACCAACTCATGGATGCCGACACAAGCAGCGCTGGTTCGACGGGCACGGCTGTGGCCAGTGCAGCGCCCGCCGTTGCGCCGGGCGCGGGGTCGGGCGCAGCATCAACCAACGCGCTGCCCCGGCCGACGCTCGTCGCGGTCGCCCGGCTCGCGAAGGTGTCGCCGTCCACCGCTTCCCTTGCGTTCAGCGGAGCGGGCCCGGTATCCGAGGCGACGCGCGAGCGAGTTCTCGCGGCTGCGGCAGAACTCAACTATGCCGGCCCGGATCCCCGCGCCCAGTCACTGCGGCGTGGCCGGTCCGGAATCATCGGCGTCATCATGGAAGACCGCCTGCGCGATGCGTTCCGTGACCCGATGAACATCGCCATGCTCGACGGCATCGCCGATGAACTCGGCCTGCTCGGCTCGGGGCTTCTTCTGCTCACCAACACCGGCGAGGGTCCGAGCAGTATCTACAGCGCGCCGATCGATGCCGTGGTGCTCGTCGGCTGCAGCACCAGGCTGCTCGAGTCGGTCGTCGCATTCCGCCAGCGGGGAATCCCGATCGTCGCGATCGAGGCCGAACCGATGGAGGGCGTGCTGCCGGTCGACCTCGACAACGTCGAAGCGAGCCGGGCGCTCGCCGAACACCTGCGTGAGCTCGGGCACACCCGGGTCGGGATGGTGACTCTTCCGCTCGAGTTCGATCATGGCCGCGGGGAGCTGACCCGGGCGCGTGAGAACGTGAGCGATGCGTTCACCGCGACCAGCCGCATCCGCGGGGTTCGCGAGATATTCGCGGATGCCGTTGGCCGCGTGGCCGCCGGAAGTTTCATCGAAGAGGGCGAGCTTGCCGCCCGCGAACTGCTTGCGGATGCCGAAACCCGGCCCACCGCGATCATCGCGCAGAGCGACCTGCTCGCCGTTGGTGTCATCCGTGCCGCCGAGAGCCTTGGCTTGCAGGTGCCGCGAGACCTCAGTGTTGTCGGCTTCGACGGCGTTCGGCTCGACGGCATTGCGCCGCACGACCTGACGACGATGGTGCAGCCGGCGGTCGAGAAGGGCCGGGCGACCGGTCGCGGGATCCTCGCGCTGCTCGCCGGTGAGACCCCCGAGCCGATCAGCTTTACGAGCGAGTTCCACCTCGGCACGACAACCGCCGTCGCGCCAGCCCGCTGACCGCGCCTGCCCGGTCCCGCAAACCAACCCGGCCGCTACCCGAACCCGGCTGGCTACCCGAACCCGGCTGGCCCCGCCCAGCCAGCCATCGCATCCGCTCATCTTCCAAAACTCAGGAAATCCGGTCTTGCTCGCGGCGAGTTGCTGAACCCGGCACGGCGAGTTGGCCGGGACTTCCTGAATTTTGGAAAAGGGGACTTCCTGAATTTTGGAAGGGGGAGGGTCTGGCATTGTGACTCCTGCCGCGCGGGAGCGGCATTCAGCCAGCGACCCTAGGCTTAGTGCATGACTGCTGAGACGCCGCTGACCTCCGGAATTGACTCAACCGAGCTGGATGCGGCGATTCGCCCGCAGGACGACCTGTTCCGCCATGTAAACGGCAAGTGGGCCGCGCGAACCGAGATCCCGAGCGATAAGGCGCGCTACGGCTCGTTCTACGTCCTCGCCGAAGAAGCTGAGAAGGCCGTTCGCGACATCATCATCGACGCGCAGTCCGGCGAACCCGGCACCGAAGAGCGCAAGATCGGCGACCTGTACGCGAGCTTCCTCGACGAAGCGCGCATCGAAGAGCTCGGCGCGACGCCGCTCATCCCGCTGCTCGCCGAAGCCGCTGCCCCCTCCACGGTCGACGAATTCCTCTCTACCCTCGGCAGCCTCGAGCGCCGGGGCATCAGCGGGTTCTACGGCCTCGCGGTCGACAACGACCCCGGAAACCCCGAGCGCTACCTCGTCTTCGTCTTCCAGTCCGGCATCGGCCTGCCCGACGAGGCGTACTACCGCGAAGAGAAGTCCGCCGACATCCGCGAGAAGTACGTCGCTTTGATCGAGCGGATGCTGACCCTCGCGGGCGTCGCCGACCCGGCCGCGAAGGCCGCCAGCATCTTTGCCCTCGAGACCGACATCGCCGGCGTGCACTGGGACAAGGTCAAGTCACGCGACAGCGAGGCGACCTACAACCTGCGCACCTGGGCAGAGGTGAAGGAGGCGACATCCGCCGTCGACCTCGACTCCTGGGTGAACGGTATCGGCCTGCCAGAGGGCACGCTCGACGAGGTCGTCGTCTACCAGCCGAGCGCCATCGAAGGCATTGCGGCGCTCGTCACACCCGATCGCCTTGACGACTGGAAGAACTGGCTGGCGTGGCAGGTCATCCGCTCCAACGCTGCCTACCTGTCGAACGACTTCGTCGAAGCGAACTTCGACTTCTACGGTCGCACCCTGACCGGAACCCCCGAAATGCGCGCCCGCTGGAAGCGCGGAGTCTCGCTCGTCGAGGGCGCACTCGGCGAGGCAATCGGTCGCGTCTATGTCGACCGCCATTTTCCGGAGTCGGCGAAGACCGCAATGGACGTGCTCGTCGAGAACCTGGTCGAGGCCTACCGCCAGAGCATCACGAACCTCGAGTGGATGACCGCCGAAACCCGCGGACGCGCGATCGAGAAGCTCGAGAAATTCACGCCGAAGATCGGTTACCCGGTCAAGTGGCGCGACTACTCCACCCTCGAGATCTCGCCCGACGACCTGCTCGGCAACGTGCGCGCCTCTGACGAGTTCGACTTCCAGCGCGAGATCGGCAAGATCGGCAAGCCGCTCGATCGCGACGAGTGGTTCATGACCCCGCAGACGATCAACGCGTATTACAACCCCGGGTTCAACGAGATCGTGTTCCCAGCGGCGATCCTGCAGGCACCGTTCTTCGACGAGTCGTGGGATGCCGCAGCCAACTACGGTGCAATCGGCGCGGTCATCGGCCACGAGATCGGCCACGGCTTCGACGATCAGGGCTCGAAGTTCGACGGTGACGGCAAGCTGACCGACTGGTGGACCGACGAGGACCGCGCAGCATTCGAAACCCGCACGGCATCCCTCATCGAGCAGTACAACGCGCTCGCCCCGCTGCAGGTGCCCGACCACTTCGTCAACGGAGCGCTCACCATCGGTGAGAACATCGGCGACCTCGGTGGATTGAGCATCGCGTGGAAGGCGTACCTGATCTCGCTCGACGGTGCGGAATTGCCCGTGATCGACGGTCTCACCGGCGCGGAACGCTTCTTCCTGTCGTGGGCCCAGGCCTGGCAGCTCAAGGCGCGGGACGAAGAGGTTATTCGACTTTTGTCGATAGATCCACATTCGCCCAATGAGTTCCGCTGCAACCAGATCGTGCGTAACATTGACGACTTCTACACCGCGTTCGGGGTGACCCCCGCCGACGCCCTGTGGCTCGACCCGAATGAGCGCGTCACCATCTGGTGACCTCCAGTTGTATCCGCAACCCAGAGGCAAGCTGTGTCCGACATAAGAATCCGAGAGCGCTCTAATCGACTGCGCGCGGTGACCGAAGGTCGACACGTCGGTGCCTCGGGTGCGGAGGACTTCTCCCGCTCGTTCAAAGCGCTCGGATCGCTCGCCTACGACGGCTCCCAGGTCTCGGCGAATATCGTCGACCTGGCGACCGGTCGCATCCTCGTGTCGATCGACGACCGCATCGTTCTGCCGACCGCCAGCCTCGGAAAAGTCCTGCTGCTCATCGAGGTGTCCGCGCGACTGACGACGCGGGACTTCTCCGGGTACGGCATCCTCGACAAGACCCCGCGCGACCAGGTCGGCGACAGCGGAATCTGGCAGCACCTGCAGGCTCCCGCTCTTCCGGTTGGCGACCTCGCGACGCTCGTCGGCGCGACGAGCGACAACCTCGCCACCAACCTGCTGCTTCGCCAGGTCGGGCTGGACGCCGTGCGAGCCCGCACCGAATCACTCGGCCTCGCGCGCACCGCGCTGCTCGACGTTGTGCGGGATCTGCGCGGGCCGGATGACGCCCCGCAGCTGTCGGTCGGATCCACCGCGGAACTCAGCTGGCTGCTCGGCGCCCTTGCGCGCGGCGAGATCGTCGACCCGATGACCAGTCAGCGGGTGATGGGCTGGCTCTCGCTCAACACCGACCTGTCGATGGTCGCGAGCGCCTTCGGCCTCGACCCGCTGTCGCACCGCCGGGCCGACCACGATGTACTGCTGATCAACAAGACCGGATCCGACGTCGGCGTCCGCGCCGAGGCTGGCGCCCTGCGCGGCTCGCGCACCGCGGTCTCGTACGCGGTCACGATCCAGTTCAACGATGACAAGCTCGCGTCGAGGCTCAAAGTGCTCGACGCCATGCGCACGATCGGCACCGACCTGCTCGAGTTCGTCCACTAGGGGAGCTCGCCCAATACGCTGGCCGTGTGAATCTCGCGGAGAAAGCAGCACTTCTGGCCGGCAGCGGCTTCTGGTCGACGGCGGCGGACGAGAGTTCCGGCATCCGCAGTGTAGTGATGTCGGACGGCCCGCACGGGCTGCGCCTGCAGCGGGACGGCGGCGATCACCTCGGTCTCGGTGAGGCGGTCGCGGCGACCTGCTTTCCGCCGGCATCCGGAATCGCGTCCAGCTGGAACATCGACCTGATCGAACGCGTCGGCGTTGCACTCGGCGAAGAGGCGCGCGCCGAGGGAGTCGGCGTGCTGCTCGGCCCGGGCGTGAACATCAAACGCTCGCCGCTGTGCGGGCGCAACTTCGAGTACTTCTCTGAGGATCCGCTCGTCAGCGGCGAACTCGGCGCGGCCTGGGTGCGCGGCCTGCAGTCGACCGGCGTCGGCGCATCGCTCAAGCATTTCGCCGTCAACAACCAGGAGACCAACCGGATGACGGTGAGCGCCGAGGTCGACGAGCGGACGCTGCGCGAGCTGTACCTTCCGGCGTTCGAGTCGATTGTGAAGCGCGAGCGACCGCTGACGGTGATGTGCTCGTACAACCGGATCAACGGGGTGTTCGCTGCCGAGAATTCCTGGCTGCTGAACACGGTGCTGCGGGACGAGTGGGGATTCGACGGAGTGGTGGTCTCGGACTGGGGCGCCGTGGATGAGCGGGTTCCGTCGCTCATCGGCGGTACCGACCTCGAGATGCCTGGACCGCAGCCCGAGAGTGCGCGGTCGGTAGTTGCCGCCGTGGAATCGGGGGAGCTTGACGAGGGGGTGCTCGACGTCGCTATCGAGCGCCTGCGGGTGCTCGGCGAGCGGGTCGGATCGATTTCTGGAACGTATGACGCGGAGGCCCACCACGCGCTCGCCCGCGAAGCCGCCGTCGAATCGATGGTGCTGCTGCGTAACGAGGGCAGCGTGCTGCCGATCGCGCCGGGCGCGCGCATCGCTGTGAGCGGCGAGTTCGCTCGAAGCCCGCGCTTCCAGGGTGCCGGCAGCTCGCAGGTCAACGCGAGCCGCGTCGACAACGCGCTTGCCGAATTGACGGCTCGCGCGGAGGTGAGTTTCGCGCCGGGCTTCGCCTTCGATCGACGAGCGGACCAGGCTGCCCTTCGTGCCGAGGCGGCGGCGATGGCGGCGGAAGCGGATGTTGCACTCGTCTTCGTCGGACTGCCGGACGGGGACGAGTCAGAGGGCTACGACCGCACCCACCTGTTTCTTCCCGACGACCAGGTCGCCCTCATCATCGCCGTCGCGGCCGTGCAGCCGCAGACGGTGGTGGTGCTCACCAACGGCGGTGTCGTGTCGCTCGAGGGCTGGCACGATTCGGTCGCGGGAATTCTCGAGACCTGGCTGCTCGGACAGGCCGGCGGGTCAGCAATCGCGGATGTTGTGCTCGGCTCGGCCGCGCCATCCGGTCGCCTCGCCGAGACGATTCCGCTTCGGGTGCAGGACAACCCGAGTTACCTGAACTTTCCGGGCGACGGCAACACCGTGCGCTACGCCGAGGGAGTGTTCGTCGGCTACCGGCACTACTGCTCGGCCGAGGTGCCGGTGCGGTACCCGTTCGGGTTCGGGCTCGGGTACACGACGTTCGAGTACTCCGGCCTGACGGTCGATGGCGGGCAAGTGTCGGTGACGGTAACGAACACCGGAGACCGAGATGGCGCAGAGGTCGTGCAGGTCTATGTAGCGTCGCCGAGCGTTCCGGTGCGCGGACCGGTCCGCGAGCTGCGCGGCTTCGCGAAGGTACCGCTCGCTGCCGGCGAATCGCGGCGGGTGTCGATCGAGCTCGACGCGCGCGCATTCCAGCACTGGGACATCTCGCAGCAGCGCTGGATCACCGAGCCCGGCGACTACGAGATCCAGGTCGGGCGCTCGGCGGAGCACATCGTGCTCTCGCACTCGCTGCACCTGGCGGGGGAACGAGAGACGCCGAAACTCGGACTCGAGTCGCCGATCTCTGACTGGATGCAGCATCCGCTCACCGGTCCGCTGCTGCGCCGCGCCGCCGGCGGCACCCCGAGCGAGGGCGGAACGAGCGTGCTCGACATGGTCGCGTCGATGCCGATGCGGCGCCTGCTGAGGTTTCCCGGAGTGCCGGTCACCGCCTGGCAGGTCCGGGCGCTCGCCGCGGTGGCGAACAACCCGGTAGTGCGCGGGATCGCGCGGTTGTTCGCGCGCTGAGCCCGGGCGGCCGCGCGCGCCGCCGCCGCTCGCAAAAGTGCCCGTTGGGGACAACCGTGGCTGCGCGCGCACAACCAATTGGCCCCAACAGGCACTATCGCCGGGAGTCGCCGAGCGCCGAGCGTTCAGCGACTACTGAGCGACTACTTCGCGAGCAGGTCCTTGTGGTGCACCTCGGCGACGTTCGGGTGCGCGCGCAGGCGGTAACGCAGCGCGTTGTCCCCGTAGGTCTCGAGGATCGGGGCGTTGGTCGGGTCGACCGAGAGGCCGCGGGCCTGGGCAGCGAGCTCCGGGCTGAGCTCGAGCTTGGGCATCGTCGCGTCGAGTGCCGGGTTGAAGAAGAACGGGATCGAGATGCGGTCCTGGCCGATGAGCGGTGAGATCACGCGGTGCAGCGTCGCCTTGAGGTAGCCGCTCGTTGCGAGTTCGAGCATCTCGCCGATGTTCACGACGAACGCGCCGGGAACGGAGGGGGCGTCGATCCACTCGCCGTTGTACTCGACCTGCAGGCCGCCCTTGCCGGGCTCGACGAGCAGCAGCGTGAGCACTCCGCCATCGCGGTGGGCTCCGACCCCCTGCTTCGGTTCGGGGTTCGACTCACCGGGGTAGCGCACGATTTTGATGAACGCCTGCGGACGCTCGGCGAACGCGGCGTCGAAGCTGTCCTCGGGGGCACCGAGCGAGACGGCAAGCGAGCGGAGGATGCGCAGCGCAGCGGTGTTGAGGGCGTCGTTCCAGCGGCCGACGACATCCTTCATCTCGGGAAGGGCTTCGGGCCAGAGGTTCGGTCCCTCGAGGCGCCAGTAGTTGGCGATGCCGTCGCCTGGCTCGACCGTGTCGCGGTCGACACCGATGTCGATCTGCTCACGCCAGTCGATGTCGCCGTGGGTGAGTTCCTTGCCGACGCGCGTGTAACCGCGGAACTGCGGGCTCTTCACGTTCTCGATCGAGAGCTTGTCTTCGATCGGCAGGTCGAAGAAGCGGCGCGAGACGTCGAGCACCTCGTCGATGAGTGGCTGCGGGACCCCGTGGCCGACGAGGTAGAAGAATCCGACATCGTGCATGACGTTGCGAAGGTCGGTGCGGAACGCGGCGGCTTCTTCTGCGCCCCCGTCGAGGCGAGAGAGGTCGAGAATCGGGAGTGTTTCGGGGGCACTCATGTGCTTGTCCTTCGGTTGGGCTCAGGACTCGAGGCTTCGATATGTCCTGTTGTGGCGCGGGCACCACGATATCCAACCGCGCGAATTCGGCGAAAATTTCAGCGCGGCAGAAATTGCTGCGGCGAGCTACGCGCTCGCCACACCGTTTTCACGACCGCTGCCGAGTACCGTCTGGATGCCGTAGACGGCGTCCAGTCCGCTCGCGAAGTCTACGGCCCGGCCGTCCTTCGCGAGCGCGCGGGCACGGACCGAAGGGGTGTGCAGCAGCACGCCGGCGAGGTGGCGAAGGGCCGCTTCTGTCTCGTCGCTCGCGCCCCGTGTTCGTGCGCGGGTGATCTCGTCCTCGAGAACGCCGAAGACGTGCTCGCGCAGGGCGGCGATGGCCGGGCCGACGGCGGTCGATGCCGCGAATTCGGCCGCAGCGTGCGTGACGATCGCGCGGGCGTCATCCGTTGCGCTCAGTTCTTCGACCGGCGCGTGCAGGCTGATGGTCTCGAGGTCGAGCAGTTCGGCCCCGGGCACCTTAGCCACGAGCGGGTCGACGTTGCGCGGAAGGCCGAGGTCGATGACGAGGCGACGGGCGGCATCCGTGAAATGTTCCGGACCAACGGCAAGCACCGACGTGCAGGTGATCACGACGTCGGCGTTCGCGATCGCGTCGACGAGCGAGCGCTCGGCGTGCAGTGCGTACTTGAGGGCGAAGGCCGGGGCGCGGCCCGAGGTGGAGAAGACGCGGATGTCGCTTGCGCCGCGATCGCGCAGCGCGGTGATCGTCGTGCCGGCGTAGTTGCCCGTGCCGACGACGAGCACGCGAGCCGTCGTCCAGTCGGTGATGCGGCTCGAGGCGAGTTCGAGGGCGAGGCGCACGAGCGAGCGCCCGGCGCCGCCGATCGCGGTGCGGTTTTTGACGCCGCGCGAGGTGTGGGACGCGCGCTGGAAGAGGCGCTCGAGAGCGGATGACGTGGTGCCGGCCGTGCGCGCCTCATCGAGTGCGCGGCTGACCTGGCCGGAAATCTCGTCCTCTCCGACGACGACCGATTCGAGACCGGAGGTCACGGCGAACAGGTGACCCGGGACATCCTCGTCGGTGAGAACCGTGATCGAAGCGCGCAGGTCGTCGACCGCGACGCCGCTCGAGTCGCTCAGTGCGGCGAAGGTTGCCTCGACCGCGGTGGTGCGGGCGGCCGTCAGCGGCTCGTCGATGTCGAGGTATGCCTCGAAGCGATTGCAGGTCGCGAGCACGACGGCTCCGGCAACGATGTCGCCGTTTTCAGTCAGTGTGGCTGCCGCGCTGTGCGCCCCGTTGGAGAGGCGTTCAAGCAGGTCGAAGCTCGCATTGGAGTGGTTTGCAGAAAGACACAGGAGCACGTAACTAATGTTAACCGCGTGCCACTGCCTTCCGCTCATCCGCTCATCGACGGTCGAACCGCCGATTCACCCCTTATTCGCGCCTATCGGGGTGACCGACCCCAGCAAACGCCTGTCTGGTTCATGCGCCAGGCCGGTCGCTCGCTTCCCGAATATCGGGAACTGAGAGTTGGCACCAAGATGCTCGACGCGTGTCTCACGCCCGAGTTGTCGAGCGAGATCACGCTGCAGCCGGTCCGGCGCCACGGAGTCGACGCCGCAATCTTCTTCAGCGACATCGTCATTCCGCTCAAGCTCGCGGGTGTCGCGGTCGACATCGTGCCCGGTCGCGGCCCGGTGATGGAACACCCGATTCGCACCGCAGCGGATGTCGCGGCGCTCCGTCCGCTCGACCCCGCCGCACTGCAGCCGATCATCGACGGTGTCGCGCTCACGGTGTCGCAGCTCGGTAAGACGCCGCTCATCGGTTTCGCCGGAGCCCCGTTCACGCTCGCGTCCTACCTCGTCGAGGGCGGACCGTCGAAAGACCAGATCCGCGCTCGCACCATGATGTACTCCGACCCGCAGAGCTGGGCGACACTGCTCAACTGGTGTGCGGATGTCACGGGCGAGTTCCTGAAAGCCCAGATGCTCGCCGGTGCCTCGGCCGCGCAGCTCTTCGATTCGTGGGTCGGATCGCTCAGCGAGCGCGACTACGTTCGTCGCGTCGCGCCGCACTCCAAGCGTGCGCTGTCCGCGCTTCGCGGCCTCGAAGTGCCCAAGGTGCACTTCGGGGTCGGAAGCGGCGAAGTACTGCGCGCCATGCACGGCGTCGGAGCCGACGTCATGGGAGTCGACTGGCGCATTCCGCTCGATGAAGCCAGCCGTCGCCTCGGCGGAGGGGTTCCGCTGCAGGGCAACATCGATCCCGCACTGCTCGGTGCTCCGTGGAAGACGCTCGAGTCGCACGTGCGCGAGGTCGTCGACCTCGGTCGCGATGCGCCCTCGCACGTCGTCAACCTCGGGCACGGTGTTCCGCCGGAGACCGACCCCGACGTACTTACTCGCATCGTCGAACTGGTTCACTCGCTGTGACCTCGTTCGTCGTCGTCGGCGGGGGAGTGGCCGGGCTTGTCGCGGCGCGCACCCTCGCTGCGGGCGGCGCCGACGTCATCCTGCTCGAGGCGAGTGATCACCTCGGCGGAACGGTCGCGCACCACACCGTCGGAGGGCTGATCCTGGATGCCGGAGCCGAGAGCTTCGCCACCCGCGGCGGCACGGTCGCGGCGCTCGCGACCGAGATCGGTCTCGGAGACGAGATCGTCGCGCCGAATCCGGCGGCCGCGTGGCTGCAGCGCCCGAACGGTCCGGTTCCGCTTCCGGCGACGAGCCTGCTCGGCATTCCCGGCATCCCGGCCGCCAACGACGTCATCGCGGTCGTGGGCACAGGTACCGCTCTTCGCGCCTATCTCGAGGCTCTGCTGCCCGGACCGGTCGGGGCGAAGTCGAAGACCCTCGGCGAGCTGGTGCGCAAGCGCATGGGTTCCGGCATGCTCGAGAAGCTCGTGGCACCGGTCGCGGGCGGCATCCATTCCGCGCACCCCGACACCCTCGATCTCGACCGGGTCGCTCCGGGGTTGCGCAAGGCGCTCATCAACGAGGGCTCGCTCGCGCGGGCCGTGCAGGAGCTGCGCGCCAACGCGCCGGCCGGCTCGGCGGTGCTGGGTATTCGCGGTGGCGTGCACCGCCTCGTTCTCGAACTCGAGGCTGACCTGCAGGCGCTCGGAGTCGACGTCCGCCTCGGCCAGCGCGTCGAGCGGGTCACGATCGGCAGCGCCGTGCTCGCGAATGAAACCATTCCCGGAACAATCGTCGTCGCCGCGCCGAACATCGCCGGGGCATCCGAGCGGCTTTCTGTTGCGCTCGAGCCCAAGCGCGTGACGCTTGCAACCCTCGTCGTCGATGCGCCAGAGCTGGATGCCGCCCCGCGCGGCAGCGGAGTTCTCGTCGCCGAGGGCGCCGCCGGCATTGTCGCCCGCGCGCTGACCCACGCGACCGCGAAGTGGCAGTGGCTGGCCGACCGCGCCGAGGGCAAGCACGTGCTCCGGCTGTCGTACGACCCCGATCGCCTTGCACGAACCGACCTGCGCGATGTCGCCCGCAAAGATGCCGCCGCCCTGCTCGGCATCTCGCTCTCGGCACCCCAGGTACTGGACTTCGCGCGTGTCGACTGGACGCGCGCGCCGACGCAGGGTGCAGCCGTCGATGGCGTGACGCTCGTGGGCGAGGCGACGTCCGGCACCGGGCTTGCTGCCGTCATCGCGCAGGCGACCGCTGCCGCGCGTGCGCTGCTCGAGGAGCGCGCGGCTGCCGCTGCTGTCCCGCGCGCCGATCCAGACCCCGGCACCCGCGTAGACGGCGACGACCCCGAGGGCGACGTACCTCCACCCTCGTTGGCTGTGTAGCGCGACGTTCCTCCTTTTCCTCGTTGTTTGTGTAGCGCGATGTTTCCCCCGTCCTCGTTGATTGACTAGCGCGCGACGAAGGAGCACGCGTATCGAAATCATCACCCGCGAGCGACGTTTCCAGCCCGGCGGGCCTCCAAGCGCTAGCCCCCTCACCGCAAAGTCGGCATCTTCCACCGACGCGCCGCTCGGCCCCTGCTCTGCCCGGAGTGTCGCGCAAACTTGCCGACTTTGCGTCGTGGGTGACCGGATTTAGGCGAGCCCAATCAGCGGGGAGCGGCCTAGGGTGGCTGCATGTTGATCGAACATCGCGGATTCACACCGACCATCGACGACGATGCCTGGGTCGCTCCCACTGCCGTCGTCAGCGGAAACGTCACCATCGCATCCGGTGCCCGCATTTTGCACGGTGCTGTGATCACGGCGGAGGACGGCGCGATCCACATCGGCGAGAACTCCGTCGTGATGGAGCACGCGCTTGTTCGCGGTCGGGCCGGACACGACGTGCGGATCGGCAACTCGGTCATGGTCGGACCGCACGCGCACATCAACGGCGCAACGGTGGATGACGAGGCCTTCATCGCGACCGGCGCAGCGCTGTTTCCCGGAGCGACTATCGGGCGCGGCGCCGAGGTGCGGATCAACGGGGTGGTCCAGGTGAACACGATCGTCGCGGCTGGAGTCGTGGTGCCGATCGGCTGGGTTGCAGTCGGCAACCCCGCACAATTATTTTCGCCGGATCGGCACGATGAAATCTGGGCGATCCAGCAATCGCTGAACTTCACCGGCACTGTCTACGGCGCCGGGCCGACGCGACCATGCGCGACATCATGGCCGGGCAGTCCGATTTCTATGGTGCACACGTCTCCGATCGGATCATCGAAACTTCCTGAATCGACGCTCACGCGCTCGGACGCATCGATTTGCGACGGTTCGAGCGAGCGGATACTCCGTCAGAAAGGGGCCGAAACCCTACCTTCGCACCCCCTTGACGGGTGGAGTCGAACGGGAGGAAGATTCACTCGCGGAACAGTACAAACTCCGCACAGACTTACTGCAGAACTATCACCCTCACGTTCAGGACGTGGCCGAGTAGAAACTCTTTCGCCACAACCTCGCCCTCCGTGTCGTTTCAGAGATGAACTCGAGCGCTATTTGTCGTGCCCGAGAAACGAGGAGGATGTCGATGCCCATCGAACTCAAGCACCCAGGTGTGTACATCGAAGAAGTGTCGAGCGGCGTGCGAACCATCACCGGCGTTGCCACGTCGACCGCGGCTTTTGTGGGACGCGCCCCCCGCGGGCCGGTAGGCGTCCCCATAACGCTCACAAGCTATGGCGACTACGTCCGGGAGTTTGGCGGACTCTGGAAAGAGAGTGCGCTCGGATTCGCGGTGAAAGACTTTTTCACGAATGGCGGCACTACCGCGGTTATCGTGCGCCTCGTGGGCGCAAACAACAAGAACGCGGTGTTCAAAGTGGCGAACGTAACGCTGACGGCCCGAAGCCCCGGGGTGTGGGGGAACTCCCTGATAGCTGAAGTCGACCACGACACCGGGCCCGATGAGCCGGGGACCACGAATCAGTTCAACCTCAAAGTCACGGATGATGTTACGGGAGCAGTGGAGGTCCATCGAAATCTTGTGCCGGCGCCCGTCGACCATCCACGTTATGTCGTCACTGCGCTCGAGTTCGAGTCGCGACTGGTGACGGCCACCATCACGGGAAGCAACCGGCCTGCAAAAGCCGAATATAAGGCGAGCGCGAGTCCGGCGGCCGATAGGGGAAAGGACGGCAATGAGCCAGCTTCAACAGAGATTGTCGGCGATGCCCCAGCAGAGAATCACACCGGACTCTATGCCCTCGACAAAGTAGATATCTTCAACCTCCTGGTCATCCCTCCCTTCGTCAATCCTGATGCGAACATTCCGACAACCGTGATCAAGGACGCTGCCGCCTACTGTGAGAAGCGCCGGGCAATGCTCATCCTCGATGCCCCCAACTGGACCGCGCAGAACGCGAAAGACCAGGACCTGGAAGCGACTATCGGGACCGTGAGCAAGAACGCCGCGCTCTTCTTCCCTCGGCTTCGCGAGCCGAACCCGCTCAAGGATGGCGCAATTGAAACCTTCCCGGCCGCGGGCGCGGTGGCCGGAGTCATCGCGCGCACCGACGCGCAGCGTGGGGTCTGGAAAGCGCCGGCCGGCCTCGACGCCGGCTTGGTCGGGGTGCCACAGCTGGAGCAGACCCTCACCGACGGCGATATCGGCCAGCTGAATCCGCTCGGCATCAACTGCCTGCGCACCGTGCCTGGCGTCGGTCGAGTTGTCTGGGGAGCGAGAACGATGCAGGGCAACGACCGCGTCGCGAGCGAGTGGAAATACCTGCCGGTGAGACGCACCGCGCTCTTCATCGAAGAGAGCCTGTTCCGCGGAACGCAGTGGGTCGTCTTCGAGCCGAACGACGAACCGCTGTGGGCGCAGATCCGGTTGAACATCGGCTCGTTCATGACCACGCTGTTCCGCCAGGGCGCGTTCGCCGGAGTCACGCCGCGCGAAGCATTCTTCGTCAAATGCGACCGGGAGACCACCACGCAGGATGACGTGAACCTCGGGATCGTCAACATCCGGGTCGGGTTCGCCCCGCTCAAGCCAGCCGAGTTCGTCGTGATCCGGCTTCAGCAGATGGCCGGACTCGCAACGGCCTGACCCGGCAAGCCCGCCACACCGATAGTGAGGAAGCACGATGGCGCAGTTCAGCATCAACGCGCAGCGTTTCGATCCGTACAAGAACTTCAAGTTCCGCGTGAAGTGGGACGGCCGCTACGTCGCCGGCGTCAGCAAGGTCGGTGCGTTCAAGCGCAGCACGGAGGTCGTCGAGCACCGCGAAGGCGGAGACCCGTCGTCAACGCGCAAGTCGCCGGGGCGCACGAAATACGAGGCGATCACGCTCGAGCGCGGAGTGACCCACGACCTCGAGTTCGAGCAGTGGGCAAACAAGGTCTGGAACTTCGGATCGGGACTGGGCGCCGAGACGTCGCTCAAGGACTTTCGCAAAGACCTCATCGTCGAGCTCTACAACGAGGCCGGCCAGCTGGTCATCGCCTACAAGGTCTTCCGGGCCTGGGTGTCGGAGTTCCAGGCGCTCCCAGACCTCGATGCCAATGCGAACGCCGTCGCCATCCAGACACTCAAACTCGAGCACGAGGGCTGGGAACGCGACACCGCCGTCGTCGAGCCGAGCGAGCCGTCGTTTGTCGAACCCTAACCAGAGCGGATGATGGTGGCAACGACATCCGGCTGGATCGACGCCCGCACACTGGTCGACCTTGCCGACCGCACCAGGGAACTGCAGGGGTTCGACCGCGCCCTCGCGGTGGCCGAGGCGTGGGGAGCCGACCCGATCGCGCTCGTGTCGCAGCCGATCGGGGAGACCAACCGCGTAGTACTCGCACTGCGCGAGGCCGTCTGGGGAGCGGAGCTGACGGCCATCGCCGACTGCCCGCGGTGTGCCGGACGCGCCGAGTTCGTGCTCGACTGCGCGGCGCTCGAAATGCTGCACGCCGACTCGGCGGATGCCTCCGGAGTTATCGCCGGCGAGGTGGTGGTGCGCTGGCGCGCTCCCTCGGTGAACGACCTCCGGGCTGCCGCCCTGGCCGACGACCCCGCGGCAATGCTGCGCGCCCGCTGCCTCTCACCGACCGGAGCCGGTGGCGTCGAACTCGACTCCGCCGACCTGCCACGCCAGCTCATCGACGAGGTCGAGAGTGCCATGATGCTCGCTGACCCGCTCGCCGAGATCGTGGTCTCGGTCGACTGCCCGGAGTGCGGCGCGACCTTCGACGCCGACGTCGACCCGGCCTCGTTCGTCATCACCGAGCTCGACGCCCACGCCGCCCGCCTGCTGCGCGAGGTCGACCTGTTTGCCCGCAACTACGGCTGGACGGAGTCCGAAGTGTTCGGACTCTCCGAGACCCGCCGCGAAGCCTATGTCCGCCTGATGCTGGAGGCCCGCAGATGACGGGCTATCTCGACCGGCTGGCGGCGAAGGCGGCGGGTGCCGCTCCCTCGGCGCGACCGCGCGTACCCTCGCTGTTCGAAGACGCGATCGTCGAAGACGCAAAAGACGCCCAAGACATGACGCGGCCGGATGCCGCCCCCGCGCTCGCCCCCGCCCAACCGCTGCGCGCGAGCGACAACCCGCCCATCCGAACCGCACCCACCAGCGACCCGGCGCGGTCGGCTGTGCCGCCGGCAGCCGAGCGGCTAATCCCGCCGGCTTCTGCCCCCGAGGTGGTGGCGGCACACAGCGCGGACCCGAATCCGATGAGCCCCGCCGGCAAGTCCGCTGGCCCGGAACCGCGGCCGCCCGTGTACGCCGCACCGCATCCGTCCCCGCAGAATCCGCAGCACCGAGACGAGGCGGCCATCGGTCCAGCGCCGGTAGCGCCGCCGATCGCCGTCACCGCCCGTCCTCGCCAGGACGCAGCGCCGTTCGCCAGCGACACCCCGCGCGAGCCCGACACCGTGACGGTCCGTATCGGCCGCATAGACGTGCGCGCGACCCTTCCCGCGCCGATCCCGATCAACCGGCCGACCGCGCCTCGGCCAGCCGATGGTCCATCGCTGCACGACTACCTGGCTGGTCGGCGGGACACCCGATGAGCAGCCCCCTCGCCCTCGGTGCCGTCAGCGCGGTGCTGCGCAACCTGCTCGACAACGGAATGGTCGACGTCGGGGTCGGCTCGGTCCAGGTGAGCGTCGTCGCGCCCGATCTCGTGAAACTCGACGACCAGAACGCCGGCCCGCGGCTGAACCTGTTCCTCTACCGGGTGAGTCCGAATCCGGGCTGGCGCAATGTCGGGCTTCCGTCGTTCGCCGCGGACGGGTCACGCGCCTCGAACCCCCCGCTCGCGCTCGACCTGCACTTTTTGCTGACGGCCTACGGCGTGAGCGACTTCCAGGCCGAGATCCTGCTCGGCTACGCGATGTCGATCCTGCACGAGCGTCCGGTGCTCGACCGGGCATCCATTCGGTTTGCGCTCGATCCCGGGCTGCCGGGAACATCGATGCTCCCTCCGGAGTTCCAGGCCCTCTCGGCGGCCGATCTCGCCGACCAGGTCGAAGCAATCACGATCACCTTCGAGCCGATGGACACCGAGGAGCTCTCGCGGCTGTGGTCAGCGATCCAGTCGCACTACCGCCCGAGTGCGGCGTACCTCGCATCGGTCGTGCTCATCGAGAGCACGAAGCCTGCCCGCAACCCGTTGCCCGTGCTCTCGCGCGGTACGCCCGACCCGGTCACCGGTAACGAGCCCGGCGTCTATGTGCAGCCGAACCTGATGCCGCCGATTCCAACCGTCTTCCGCATCGACGCCGCCGGCCGGGGAGCGACCGCCGTACTCGGCGAGACACTGCGAATCGAGGGGGCGAACCTCGACGGCACGAGCGTCGAGACCGTCTTCGCGCATCCGCTGCTCGACGACCCGATCACCGTCACGGTCGGCGTCAACGCAGAAGCGGATGCCGTGGCCGTCGCGCTCCCGTCGGGCGCGGCGGCAGAGAAGGCCTGGCCGGCCGGGCTGTGGAGCGTGCGGGTGACTCTTCTTCGCGAGGGACGTGTCGAGCAGACGAACACTGCGGCGCTGATGCTCGTGCCGCAGCCGATCCTCGCGCCGGCGCCGGTGGTCTCGAGGGACGGCGATGATCTCGTCGAGGTAGTCGCGAAGGTTCGCCCCTGGGTTCTTCCGGCGCAGCGGGTCACCCTCGCACTCGGAAGCGATGTCGCGGTCGCCGAGGCACGAACGGCGGCGACCAACACGGTGACGTTCCGGTACGGCAATCTCCCCACCGGCACGAAGCGGGTGCGGCTCACCGTCGATGGCGCGGAGAGCCTGCTCGTCGACACGTCGAAGTCGCCGCCGATCTTCGACCCCCTTCAGGTAGTGGAGGTGCCGGCATGAGCCTGATCGACGAAATTGCCCCCACCGAACTGGCGAAGTTGCGCCTGCTCGCGGAACTCGACCGCATCCAGGCCCTGCTCGCGGATCGCGCCGCCGATCGGCCGCCGTCGGTGGGGCGCGTGGATACCGTTCCGGTGCTCGACTGGCTGGCGGATCGGCTCGGGCTGTCTCCGTTCGAGCGGGACACCCTCATGCTGTGTGTCGCGGTCGAACTCGAAAGCAGCATTGCGGCATCCGTCGCTGAACTGCAGGGCTTCTCCGGCGCCCCTCAGTTCGCAACAGCGCTAGCCGTGCTACCCGATCCGCACTGGGACGCCCTGTCTGCCGAACGACCGCTTCGGCGCTGGAACCTCGTTCGACTCGCTCTCGGAGCGACCCGCGCGACGAGTCCGATGGTCATCGACGAGCGGATTCTCGACCTGGTCACGGGCTCCGGACCCGGACGCCTCGGCGGACTTGTCACCGATGGCGAACCGCCTGCACAGCTCACCCCGAGCCAGGCGCGAGTCGCCGACGAAATAGTCGCCGCCGTCACCGCGAGCGATGGCCGGATGGTCATCCGCCTCGGCGGAGCTGACCAGGAAGCGCGACGAGGGGTGATCGCGCGGATCGCGAGCGAACTCGGGTGGGAGCCGCTCGTCATACGGGACGCCGCCGTCGACGAACGCGATCTCGCCGCGGTCGCGACACTGCTCGATCGAGAGGCGATTCTCGACGAGCGGATGCTGGTCACCTCGCACGATTCCCTGCTTCCCCTGCTCGAAACGGCTGTCGTCGTCACCTCGTCGTCGGCGCCGACCCCCGGCCGCATCGAGGTGGCGCGAACCATCGACCTTCCGACCCCGGCTGAGCAGGCGGCGCTGTGGCGAGCAGCGGTGCCGGACGCGATCGGGGCACTGTCAATCGCAGTCGATTCGATCGCGCAGCATTATCGACTGTCCGCTAACGCGGTCGCCGCGATCGCGGCCGAGTGGCGGAGGCTGCGCAATGTCGCAGTCGCCGACCACGCCGCGAGTCTGCGTCGACTAGCGAGGGAGCGAGCGCGGGTCGGCATGGGCTCACTCGCCGAGCGAATCGAACCACGCGCCGGCTGGGACGACCTCGTCCTTCCGCCCGGCCAGCTCGAACAGGTACGGGAAATTGCGCGGCACGTTCGGCACCGTGCGCTCGTCTACAACGACTGGGGATTCGCGGCCCGATCCGATCGGGGGCTCGGAATCTCGGCGCTGTTCACCGGCGAGAGCGGAACCGGAAAGACCATGGCGGCCGAAGTCATCGCCGCCGACCTCGCGCTCGACCTGTACCGGGTCGATCTCTCGGCGGTCGTGAGCAAGTACATCGGCGAAACGGAGAAGAACCTGCGCGCGGTCTTCGATGCGGCCGAGACAAGCGGGGCGGTGCTGCTGTTCGACGAAGCCGATGCGCTGTTCGGCACTCGCAGCGAGATCAAGGACAGCCACGATCGCTACGCGAACCTCGAGGTCGCCTACCTGCTGCAGCGGATGGAGTCCTATCGCGGACTAGCCATCCTGACCACGAACATCCGCTCGAATGTCGACCGTGCGTTCCTGCGCCGGTTCCGGTTCGTGGTGCCGTTTCCGTTTCCTGACCAGTCGTCGCGCACCGAGATCTGGCGGCGGGCGTTCCCGCCGTCGACCCCGCTCGACGGGGTCGACCCCGGTGCGCTCAGCACCCTTCAGGTCAGCGGCGGATCGATCCGGTCGATCGCGCTCGCCGCAGCTTTTTCCGCCGCGGAGGACGGCACCGCTGTGCGACCCGAGCACCTGATTCGTGCGGCGCAGCTCGACTATGCGAAGGCCGAGCGCTCGCTGACCGCGTCCGAGACCGCGGCGCTTCGAGCAAGTGCGCAGAGAAAGGCGAGCGGATGACGCACTTCGAGTTTGAGATCGACCGCATCGTGCTCGATGGAGTTCCGCGCGAGTGGGCGCTGGGCTTCGGCCCGCTGGTCGAGGCCGCGCTGGTTGAGACTGCGTTGATCGAGGCGGGCACTGCCGCGTTGCCGCCTGCTGCAACTGCCCCGGTCTCCGGCCCGGCTGCGCTCGCGACCTTCGTGGCAGGGCGGGTGCTCGCCGACGCCCGGTCCGCCGTCCCTGAAATCGGGAAAGGGGGCACATCGTGACCGCGACCCACGTCACCGAATCGGCCAGGCGTCCCCGCGCCGTTTCCCGCAAATCCGACCAAGCCGAGCTTCAGGCTCACCGCGCCGCGGATGTCGTCGCCTCCGGCGGAAGCGTCGCCGGCTGGTCGTTCTCGTCGGTGTCGTCACGGGCCGACGTGCACCGCGACGAGATCAGCGAGCGGGAGAAGGAGCTGGCGATCCAGGCCGCGCAGAAAACGGACGGCAAGAGCACCGGCGAGAAGGTCGCGGCGGGAGCCCAGAAGGCTGGGGAGGCAGCACTCAAGACACCGCTCGGTAAAGACTTGCAGCAGCGACTTCGCGACCGCCCCGATGTGAAAGCGGTCGAAGAATTTGTTGATTCAACGCCGGGAAAGATTGCCATCGGTTCGGTCGCGCTCGCCGGGGCGGGAGTTCTGGTTGCAACGAGCCAGCCACTTCCGATCGGCATCCCGGCGATCCCGCTGTCTTCGACGGTGTCGCTCAAGCCGGCGATCACAGGACCGCTGGATCGACCGACGGGGATCTCGCTCACCTTGTCTATCTCTGAAAAGAGCGCTCCCGATAAGAAGGGGCCGAGCAGCGCCGATGCAGTGCGAGCCGACATCGCCCGTATCAAAAAGGACAACGCCTGGCTGACCGACGCAATCGAAAAAGCGCGCGCCGAACAGGGCGCCGCGCCACAGCAGCCGGTCCAGCGAGACGCTGTGCGTGGCACGTCAAGCGGTGAAGTGCTCGACCACGGGTCGGTTGATGCCGCGCTCTCGGGCGGCGGCCGACCACTCGATTCGCTAACCCGGCGCACCATGGAGTCGAGGTTCGGCTACAACTTCGGCAGCGTCCGCCTGCACGACGGGGCGATCCCAGCGGATGCGGCACGCGGGCTTCAGGCCTCGGCTTTCACCGTCGGCGAGGACATCGTGTTCGGTGCCGGAGCGTACGACCCGGCATCCGCCCAGGGGCAACACGTGCTCGCCCACGAGCTGGCGCACGTGGTGCAACAGCACGGCGGCTCGGATGGTGTGGTTCGCCGGCAGATGATCGGGTATCTGCCGCCCACCCCAACTCCGTTCCCCGCCGGAACCGGCCAGCAACTCGGCGAGGCGGGTGCGGTACTCGCGGCGTTCTACGTGTTTGCCAGGCAGGTGCCCGGCCTCATCGATGCGCTGGCGGGCTGGAAGACAATCGCAGTCGGCAAGACCGCCGCGGGAAAGAGCAGCTTCGGCGACTCCCTCATCTGGTCGTCAAACGGCGACTGGGGCCTGCCAAAGAATTTCTTCAATTCCAAGGGCTGGCAGGTCTGGCAGTTCGACACCGGAGAATCCGGAACGCCGACGGGCGACGCGACTACCGGTCACGCCGAACAAAGACTCCTCGAGATCGCCGAGACCGAAGGCGCCGTGGTCAAAGCGATCGCCGTCAGTCGAACGCCCTGCGGGAGTTGTGCGGAAGCAATCAGCGCGTATGGACAAAAACACGGCCAGGTGCTCGTGGGAGTGCTGCCGCCTCCGCCGGCCCCGGTGCGTAAAAAAGCTCCCGAGGACGAAAAAGAGAAAGACAAAAAGAAGAAGGAAGACAGCCAGAAAAAAGAACAGACCGATACAACGGTTCCAGAACCCGTCCCCGCCGCCCCCAAGGGGCAGCCGACGCCGGTCGGACAGAACGCGCGAATGCTCGCCGAAAGCACCCTCGAGAGCCTGCGTCAGCTTTCGGAACAGCTCGAAGGCCATCACCGTATTCTGGAAAAGGGCCTGCGAGACGGCACGATCATTTCTTTCGTCGGCTTCTGGGTAAACCGCGTCAATAACGGACCAATGCCGCAACTGTCGGTATGGAACCCCGTGCACTCCGCACTGCTGCACGCTCGCGGCCTGATTCTGGAGAATCGGCTGGCGGAGGCGACGACAACCTTGCAGGAGGCCGCCACGGCCTACGCGGGTGCCGCATCCGAGTTTCTAGCCTGGAAGGACGGCATCGGACCGGCTGGCGTCCAGGCGGAACGGCAGATCGCGATCGCCGCGGCGTTGGCCATCATCGCATTCGTAGCCCCCTCCACCGTGCCTACTGTGCTGAAGGTCGGCTCGTTCGGATCGATCCTCGGCTCCATCGGTCAGCTTGCGCGGATGACAGCCGTTGTTGCGCCAGTGCTGGCGGGTGCGAAGTGACCTCCCCACGCCTCGTCAAAGGCGGCATCGTGCGGGTCGACCCGGCGAGCGGGCGCACGCTTGGGGTGATCGCGCTGCAGTACAACCCGGACTCGCTCAGCCGCACGCTGCAGGTGCAGGCGAGCGGGGACGCCGGGACGGATCGCAGCCAGGCGCTCCGGATCAAAGGTGCAGCGGTCGAGACGATCAAGATCGAAGCGGAGATCGACGCCACCGACTCGCTCGAGCAGCCGGGGCAGAACGCAAACGCGGTGGCGCACGGCATCCATCCCCAGATCGCGGCGCTCGAGCTGCTCGTGCAGCCGGCGTCCGAAACCCTGCAGGCGAATGACAGGCTGTCGCGGTCCGGCATTCTCGAGATCCTGCCCATGCAGGCGCCGCTCACCCTGTTCGTCTGGGGAAGGAGCCGGGTAGTGCCGGTGCGGATCACCGACCTCTCGGTCACCGAAGACGCGTTTGATGCCGCGCTCAACCCGATCCGGGCGAAGGTCTCGCTCAGCATGCGCGTGCTTTCGGTCGACGACCTCGGCTTCGATCACCGCGGTGGGGTGCTCTACCTCGGGCACCTGCGGTCCCGCGAAACCCTCGCCAAACTCGCCGGCAGCGTCGCCATCGCTGCCCTCGGACTGGAGGCCGTCTGATGTCGCCCGATCCACTGCAGGCACTCCTCGCCGCCGGCGCGGTGCCGTCGGTCTCGTTCGCCCCGACGAGTCGCTACGGCGAGGTGGGGATCGCTTTCCACTCGCCCGAAGTGTCGCCGGGCGACGAGGCAACTCCCGTCGCCTACCTGCGGCGGCGCCTGGTTCCGCGCCCCGAGCGGTTCGGCCTGCGGTACCTGCACAGCTGCGAGGAGGGCGATCGCCGCGACCTGCTCGCCGCAACCCATCTCGGCGACGCGGCACTGTGGTGGCTGCTCGCCGACGCGAACGGCGTCATCGACCCCGCAACCATGGCCGAACCGGTGGGGCGGATGCTGCGCGTCACCGGCCCCGCGGATCTCCCGGGGGAGGCGCCGTGACCGCTCTCTCGGCTACCCGCCTTCAGCTGTACACCGGCCCCGCGGTGCCCATCCCCGCGCCGAAGATCGTGATGGATGCCCTGCGAGAGGTCACGGTCGAGAGCGGATCGGGAGACACCCAGAGCGGGTTTGAGCTCGTCTTCGACGTGCCGAAGAAGTCGCCGCTGACCACCCTGTTCCTGCTGACCGGTGGCGCAACCATCCCGATCCTGCGGGTAGTGATCGCGATCAGCGTGAGCGGCCGCACCGAGATCCTGCTCGACGGCGTCATGACCAATCACGAGGTCACGACCGACGGGCCGACTTCGACGCTGCGGATCAAAGGCAAAGACCTGACCGCGATCATGGACTACTTTCCGTTCAACGGCATCCCCTACCCGGCGATGCCGCCCGCGATTCGGGTGCTGACGATCGCGGCGAAGTACGCGGCGCTCGGCATCGTGCCGCTCGTCATCCCGAGCATCGTCGAAGACATCCCGCTGCCGATCAAACACATCCCTCGCCAGAAGGGAACCGACTACGCGTACCTCAAGCGACTGGCGAAGCGCGCGGGCTACGCCTTCTATCTCGACGCGGGACCGCTGCCGGGAATGAGCATCGCCTACTGGGGTCCGGAGATCCGCATCGGCGTTCCGCAGCTGGCGCTCAACGCGGGCATCGACTCCGCCCACGACAACGTGAGCGCACTGACCTTCACCTTCGAGAAGGAAAAGAAGGAGATTCCGGTGGTGTTTATCCAGGACAGCACCACCAAGATTCCCCTCGGCCTGCCGATCCCCGACGTCACCCCGCTGAACCCGCCCCTCGGCCTGCTCGGACCGATCCCCACGAAAATCACTCCACTGAATGACACCGCAAAACTGAGTGTGCCGAGCGCGATCATGGCCGGAATCGCCTACGCCGGCACCCACTCCGACTCGGTTTTTGCAAAGGGACAGCTGGATGTCGCCCGCTACGGTCACGTTCTGCGCTCGCGGCGGCTCGTGGGCGTGAGGGGTGCGGGCGATGCGTTCAACGGGCTGTACTACGTCACGAGCGTGACCCACCAGATCAAGCGCGGCTCGTACTCCCAATCGTTCACGCTGGCCAGGAACGGCCTGCTCTCGACAACCCCGGTGGTGCCAACATGACCGATCTCGATGACCGCCAAGGCACGCAGACGACGTTCTACGGAAAGTACCGCGCCACCTGCGTCAACAACATCGACCCCATGATGCTTGGCCGCATCCAGCTCATCGTTCCCGACGTGTCGCAGTTCCTGCCGACGTCGTGGGCGATGCCGTGCTTCCCGGTGAGCGGCCTGCAGAACGGAGTCTTCACGGTGCCGCCGATCGGTGCCGGCATCTGGGTCGAGTTCGAGCAGGGCGATCCGGACTATCCGATCTGGGTCGGCGGCTACTACGACACCGCCGACGTGCCGGCGATGGCGCGGGCGGTGCCGCCCGGTATCTCCGGACTGACCTTCCAGACCACCCTGCAGAACGGGATCACGATCAGCGACACCCCCGGCCCGACCGGCGGGGTACTCATCAAAACCGCGACCGGGGCAATGGTCTCGATCAGCGATCTCGGAATCGTCATCAGCAATGGCAAGGGCGCGAGTATCTCGCTCGTCGGCCCGACGGTCGACATCAATGCCGGCGCTCTCACGGTGATCTAGGAGGAGACGACGATGCCCGGTGCAATCCTCCACTTAGGAGCGAGTGTGCTCTGCGCGCACGGCGGGCAGGCCGTGCCGACCGCACCGTTTCCCCGTGTGCTCGTCTCCGGGCAGCCGGTCGTGACCCTTGCGACGCCGTACGTGATCGCCGGGTGCTCGCTGACGCCAACGGGGTCGCCGTTCTGCGCCTCCGGGCAGTGGGTCGTCGGTGCTGCGAGGGTGCTCGCCGGGGGCACTCCCGTCGCTGTCCAGGGCGGCACCTCAGTGACGGTCGCAACGGGAACCCCGATGATTCCCGTCGCCGCGCAAGCGAGGGCGGTGGCGACATGAGCGACTCGGCGCTCGACTATCCGTGGGCGGTCGACGGTCGCGGACGAACCCGCGCGAGCGAGTCGAACGACCACGTCCGAGACCTCATCGAACAGGTGCTGTTCACCACTCCGGGCGAACGGGTGATGCGACCGGATTTCGGAAGCGGGCTGCTCTCGCTCGTGTTCGAGGCCGGTGGACCGGAAGCGGCGGCCACCGCGCAGTTCCTCGTGCAGGGCTCGCTCGAACGGGAGCTCTCCGACGTCATCGCTCTCGAATCGGTCGAGGTCGAGGCGGTCGACAGCGCGCTGATCGTGACCGTGGCCTACGTCGTGCGCGCCACCCGGCGCCGCGTCTCCGCCGACTTCCGCACCCCGACGGGAGCGAGCTGATGACGACCTTCGTGTGTGCGAACCAGCGGCGCCTGCTTGCCGTCAAGCTGGCGGGTGTCGAGAACGGGATCGAGTACCTCGAGGTACGCGACCACGACGAGCCCAATCCCGACCTGCGCCAGCGCACGCTGTTCGTGCGGTTGCTGCTTCCGGTTCCGACGACGCTCAGCAGGGCGAACGTCGTCATCGACGGCGGAGAGAGAATCGAGAAAGTAAAGGTCGAGTGGGTGAAGGCGGCAACCGCTCTCACCGCCGCGGAGGCCGCAGACCTGCTCACCGGCATCGATGAGATCGACCGGGTTCTCGTGGTGCGGACTCTCGAGCCGGGGGACTTCTCGCGGTACCGCTTCGCCCTCGTGGCCGCCGGAGCTGACCATCCGCCGGCCGGTTTCGACCCGCTGCTTGGCGAGGTGTCGTTCTCGTTCACCGTCGAATGCCCGAGCGAATTCGACTGTCAACTGCCGTGCACCTGCCCGCCGGGAGTGCACCATCCGGCCCAGCTCAATGCTGCGCCCATTGACGCTGCGCCCATTAACGCAGCGCCAATTAACGCAGCGCCAATTAACTACGTCGCGAAGGATTACGACGGCTTCCGCCGCCTCATGCTCGAGCGGATGTCGCTGCTCGCGCCGGACTGGAGCGAGCGCTCATCAGCGGATGTCGGCGTCGCCGTCGTCGAACTGCTCGCCTACGTCGCGGACGAGTTGTCGTACCGGCAGGACGCAGTCGCAACCGAAGCGTTTCTCGACACCGCGAGGTCGCGGATCTCCCTGCGCCGGCACGCGCGACTCGTCGACTACCGGGTGCACGACGGGAGCGCTGCGAGGGCCTGGCTGCGCGTGGCGGTGGACTCTGGCAGCGTCGAGCTTCCGGCCGGCAGCGTCGTGTTCTCCCAGCCCGGTTCCGGTCGCGGGCAAGCGGCACTGCCGAAACTGCTTTCCACCACCGATTTCGAGCTCGCCGCTCGTTCGGAGCTCATTGTCTTCCGCACAGTCGACGACGCGGTCCTCGACGAGGACCTCAATGAACTGACGTTTTGGTCGTGGGGCGCCCAGGACGCCTGCCTTCCGGTCGGCGCGACGAGTGCGACGATCAGCGGCGATCACCCGTCGCTGCGAGCGGGCGAGGTGATCGTGGTTGCCGAAACGATCTCTCCGATCACTGGCGAACCAGCGGATGCCGATCCGGCCAGCCGCCAGGCGGTTCGCCTGGTCGAGGTCACTACGCGGCCCGATCCGGCCGGGGCGCTGTTCCCGGGCGGGCCGTCGACGGTAACGGACATCCGCTGGCACGCAGACGACGCGCTGGAGAGGGAGCTGCGCCTCGATGTTGCGGGCAGGGACGTTGCTGCGGCGTGGGGGAACATCGTGCTCGCCGAGCACGGCGCGGTGATAGCCAACGAAGAACTCGGCACGGTGCCGGAACCGCGACTGACCAGGCTCGCGGCGGACTGTGACGACGAACCGGAGCCGATCCCTCAGCGATTCCGGCCCGCGCTGAAGTCGGCACCGCTGACTCGTTCCACGGTCGCTGCGGCCGTGCCGCTCACGGTAGTGACGCTCGAGGCCGCGATCGCCGCCGAGCTCGCTGGAGGGGTCTCGGGTGATGCACTGGAGGCGATCTTCGACAGCGTTGGACTGGTGCTTCCCGACAACAGCATTGTTCGCGGAACCTCGCCGCGCTGGTCGGTGAGTGCCTTCGATGCCGCGTGGCTGTTGCGTGAGCGGGCGGGAATGCTCGAGGTGCTGCCCGAGGAGCCGTCCGCGATCGCCTTGCGCCGGACCGGCCCCGATAGTGCCACCCCCGCGATCACTGTCACGGGACTCGACGGAACCGGCGCGCTGCCCTGGGCCGCCCGGGATGACCTTCTCTCGAGCGGTCGTAACGACCGGGACTTCACCGTGGAGACCGAGCACGACCAGACCGCCGTCCTGCGCTTCGGCGATGACGCGCACGGCAGCCGACCAGCGAAGGGGACGGTCTTCAGCGCGACCTACCGGGTCGGCAACGGAACAATCGGCAACGTCGGTCGAGACGCCCTCACCCACATCGTGACCTCCGACTCCGCGGTACGGGAGGTCACCAACCCGTTGCCGGCCTGGGGCGGCATCGACCCGGAGTCCGCCGATGAGATCCGGCGAAACGCTCCGGCGGCGTTTGCCGTCCAGCAGCGTGCGGTGACGGCCGACGACTACGCCGAGATGACAGTGCGCGCCGGCACGGTATCGAAGGCGGCGGCGACGTTCCGGTGGACGGGCTCGTGGCACACGGCGTTCGTCACCGCCGACCGGTTTGGCGCAGCCGCGGTCGATGCCCCGTTCGAGACCGGCCTGCGCTCGTGGCTCGAACCGTACCGAATGGCCGGGTACGACCTCGAGGTCGACGGCCCGGTTTTTGTGCCGCTCGAGATCGCACTGCACGTCTGCATGGCGCGGGGATTTCACCGGTCGGATGTCGCCCTCGCGCTTCGAGCGGTGCTCTCGAACTCGAATGGTCCAGACGGCAGGCCCGGCCTGTTCCACCCCGATGGCATCAGCTTCGGCCAGCCGATCTACCTGTCTTCGGTGCTCGCGGCGGCCCACACGGTACAGGGCGTCGAGTCGGTCGACGTTCGGGCATTCCAGCGCCAGCGCGAACCACAGTCGAGCGGCATCGATAGCGGCGTGCTGCGGATGGGCCGCCTTGAGATAGCGCGCCTCGACAACGACCCCAGCTTTCCGGAGCGCGGCGTGCTCTCCCTGACCTTCGGGGGCGGATCGTGAACGACTGCGCGTGCTCGAAGTGCCGGGCCGCAGCCACCGGCACCCCCGGGGTGGTGACAAACCGGGCCGGACTCGGCAGCATCCGCTATCGCAGCGGTGAGTACGAGGATTTCCTGGCCGCGATGATCGCCGGCCTGTCGACCGCTTCCCGGCCGGCGCTCGCCGGGCTGCGCACCAGGGACCAGGACGACCCGACGATCGCGCTGCTGGATGCGTGGGCAGTGACGAGCGATGTACTCACGTTCTACACGGAACGGCTTGCCAACGAGTCTTACCTGCGCACCGCGCGAGAGCGAGAATCCCTTCAGGAACTCGGCAAGCTCGTCGCCTTTCGGCTCGGACGGGGCGCAGCGGCCCAGACGTTCCTCGCCTTCTCGTTCGAACGACCGCCGGTAGTCCCGATACGAACCCCGCCCGATCCGGGCTCCGGGGTGATTCCGGTGCCGGGAGCCGTGACGCTGCCGGAGCGCTCCCGGGTACAGAGCGTCCCGGGTCCGGGCGAGGTTCCGCAGACGTTCGAAACCGTCGAGGAGATCGAGGCGCGGCCGGAATGGAACTCGCTCACCGTCGTGCGCACCCGCCCCCACCGTCCGGTAATGGATCGCACCGAGCTCTGGCTGAAGGGGATCGCACTCGATCTTCGACCGGGATCGGCGATGCTGTTTGTCGGCGCAACCCTCGACAACGACCGGTGGGACCTGCGGCTGCTGACCGGGGTTCTCGCCGACACCGCCAACGATCGCACCCACATCAGCTGGCAACACGGCCTCGGGTCGCATTCGCCGTTCTCGCCGCCCGCTGCGGACGCGGGCGCCCTCGTTCTCAGAAAACGGCTCGCGGTCTTTGGGCACAGCGCTCCCGATTGGAACCTGATGTCGAACACCGTCAGGTATTCCTCGAGTGCGGCGTACCTGAAGGGCAGGGTGTTCGTCGATGACCAGCACGAACTCGACGCAATTCGGAAAGCAAGCGCGGCGAGTGAGTGGCCGGGGTTCAACGCCGTCAGTGTTGTCGCCGGAGGGGTGAGTGTCGACGTCGAAGGATCACACCCCGACATTGTGGCTGATTCGTGGGTTGTGCTCGCGCAGGACGGATCGGCTCCGTATCGCGAGCTCTACCGGGTCGTGCAGAGCGTTGAACTGTCCCGCGCAGAGTTCGCCGTTTCGGGACCGATCACCCGGCTCACGCTTGCCGGCGAAGCGCACGAGTTCGGAACGCCACGCGACGTTCGTGTCTTTGCGGTGTCAGAGTCGGTCGCAATCGCCGAGGCGCCCGATCCGGATGCGCTCGAATCCCGCACGATCGTCGTCGACGGCGACGCTGGCGAGATGCGGGAGGGACGGCGCCTCGCGCTCGTCGGCGAATCGACCGATGGAGCACCGTTCGCAGAACTCGCGACACTCGAGTCCGTCTCCGTTTCCGGCCAGCGAAGCACGCTCACCCTGCAGGAAGCCCCGTCGAAGCCCGTTGTTCGCGCCACGGCGGCGGTACTCGGCAACGTCGCGCTCGCGACTCACGGCGAGACCGTCACCCAGATTCTGGGGTCAGCGGATGCCCGGGTTCCGTTTGTGAGGTTCGCGGTGCAACAGTCGCCGCTCACCTTCGTTCGTGCCGATACTCCGCGGGGAACCGAGTCGACGCTCGACGTGCGGGTCGACGACGTGCGCTGGAAAGAGGTCGCCTCGACGTTCGCCGCGGGCCCGGGCGACCGGGTATTCACGACGATCGACGGCCCGGACGGCGCCCTGGAGATCGCGTTCGGCGATGGCCGACACGGAGCTCGCCCGGCGACCGGATCGAACAATGTGCGCGCCCGCTACCGCAAGGGGACCGGTGCCGCTGGCAACGTCGGGCGCAATTCGCTCACCCAGGCCCTCGATCGCCCGCTCGGGCTGAGCGGCGTCAGCAATCCCGCTCCGGCGGAGGGCGGAGTCGATCCGGAGGCCGACGAGCACGCGCGCACCTCCATCCCCATTCCGATTCGAACTCTCGGGCGGGCCGTGTCGCTGAGCGATCACGCCGATTTCGCGCTCGCTTTCTCGGGAATCGGCAAGGCCAGCGCCGTTCTGCTGCCGTCGAAAGCCGGCCGCACGGTTGTGGTGTCGGTCGCCGACGAGCTCGGGCTGGCCCCGCCGGACACGGTCGTTTCCCACCTTGCGGCCGAGCTTCGACGATTCGGTGACCCCTTCGTCCGGGTAGTGGTGCTCCCGTGCCGGGTCGCCTACTTCCGGCTCGCGCTCACCATCCGGGTCGACCCGGATCGCGAGCAGGCTGCCGTGTTCGCGGCCGTCGAGGCCGCCGTGCGCGGCCGCTACGCCGCGCCGGCGCGGGCGATTGGAAGCGGAGTGGAGTGGTCGGAGGTCATCGCGACCGCGGCCACCGTGCCCGGCGTCGTGGCGATCGACCTCGATCGGCTCTACCGGGGTACCCCGCCTGCGCTGCGCAAGCGACTGGTGGCGGCGCAGGCAACGGCATCCGCTGGCGGGATTCAGGCCGCGGAGCTGCTCGCGCTGTCGCCGGACCCGTTCGACTGGAGAGGGGAGATGCCGTAATGGTCGACGAAAACAGTCCGACGGTTGACCGGCTACTCGGGCTGCTGCCCGCCGTCTACCGCATTCGGGATGCTGAGAACGAGGGCCTGCTTCGCGAGCTTCTCGAGGTCATCGGCGACCAGGTCGACGTGCTCTCCGAGGACCTCGCGCAGTTCTACGACGACCTGTTCATCGAAACGAGCGCGCCGTGGGTTGCGCCCTACCTCGGCGATCTCGTCGGGTACCGGGTGCTGCACGGCGTCACGCCGGAGGTCGCATCGCCGCGGTCGGAAGTCGCCAACACCGTCGCGTACCGGCGGCGCAAGGGAACGGCCGCTGTGCTCGAGCAGCTGGCGCGAGACGTGACCGGGTCGCCGGCGCGAGTAGTCGAATTCTTCGAGCGCCTCGCGACGACCCAGTACATGAACCACCCGCGACCGGGTGCCCTCGCGACCGTTTCCGTGCGCAACGAAGAGGCGCTCGCCTGGATCGGACGGGACAATGCCGCCTTCGACGACCACGCGCACACCGCGAACATGCGGCGAATCACCGCAGAACAGCCGCACCGGGCCGGGCGGCACAACATCCACAACGTCGGCATCTTTCTCTGGCGTACCGAGGCGATCCCCGTGGCGCGCAGCCCGCTCGTGCATCACGCCGACGGCCGCCGGTTCCGGTTCGATCCGAGCGGCGCCGACACCCCGCTGTTCGGGATGCCGCTGCGGGAACCGGAGATCAGTCACCTCGCCGGGCCGCTCGACGTGCCGCTCGCTCTCGGGCGGCGCTGGCTGCGGGATCACCGCGGTGCGTACTACGGGGCCTCGACCGGCTCGGTGCGGCGCTCGCTGCTCGTCGAGCGGCAGGCCGCGGGGGGCGACATCACGCCGGTTCCGCTGGCCGAGGTGAACTTCGGTGACCTGTCGGACCTTCCGAGCGGAGACTGGGCGCACGAACCGGCGGCGGGGCTCGTTGTCATTGATCCGGTACTCGGTCGCGTCTTCCTCGGGACCGCGCTTGCTGCGGGCGAACGGCTGCTCGGCACCTTCGCGACCGGGATGGCCGTGCCGGTCGGCGCCGGCAACTCGCGGCGGGTGAGTCGGGTGAGCCCGTCGCCCCGCTCCGACGCCGAAGACGGGCAGAACCTGCAGTCGAGACTGGACGCCGTCTCGGGCGGCGGCACCGTGCGAATCGTCGACAACGACCGGTACCCGCAGAGTCTCACCGTGCGGGCAACCACGGCCGCTGCCGGGGATCCACCGACCGAGGTCTGGCTGACCGCGGCGGACCACACCCGTCCGCGCGTCGAGCTCGCTACCGCCCTGACGTTCAAGCTCGCCCCGCAAACCACCGCTGTGCTCGACGGACTGCTGATCTCTGGCGGACCCCTCGTGCTCGACGAGGTGGGTGATACCGAGCGACGCGACATCGTCATCCGCAACTGCACTCTGGTTCCCGGGCACAGCCGCAGCAGCGCTGGTCTGCCGGTGCACCCAGGGCGCGCAAGCCTGATCGTGCTCGACCCGTTCGCGCGGGTGCGAATCGAGGCGAGCGTTGTCGGTTCGATCATCGCGGTCGAGGGAGCCCGGATCGTGGTCGTCGACTCCGTGATCGACGGATCCGACCGCACGGCGGTCGCGATCACCGGGCGGGCGGAAGGGGCGACGCCACGAAAGGTCGAGACCGTCGCCGACATGGAGCTCGGCGCGTTCGGCGAACCGGCCGGCGACATCGACCTCAACGAGACCACCGTCATCGGCGGCATCCATTGCGTGCGGCTCGACACGTCGAACTCCCTGCTCGTCGCGACGCTCGCGCCGGGGGACCTGCGTCCAGCGGCGATTCTCGCCCGGCGGCGGCAGGTCGGGTGCGTGCGGTACTCATTCGTGCCGGAGGGGTCGCGCACCGGGCGTCGGTTCCAGTGTGCGCCGGATCCCGCTTTGGCACCGGCGCAGCGACTCGCGGTCAGGCCGAGGTTCACTTCGCTGGGTTTCGGCGACCCCGGCTACGTGCAGCTCAGCGTGAGTGCGGACCCCGCGATTCGCAACGGTGCCGACGACGAGGGCGAGATGGGGGCAACCCACCGGCTGTTCACCCCGCTGCGAGAACGCAACCTGCGGGTGCGGCTCGACGAATACCTGCGGCTCGGACTCGACGCCGCCTGGATCTACGCGTCCTGACGCGTCGGCAATCACGAGAAACGAAGGAGGACCTGATGGGTGCAGATATCAGCCGCTCGCGGTTTGACCCTGACAACGACCACTCGGGCGTTGTGCTCCAGCAGGGCCGACTGCTGCTCGACGCCGACTGGAACGAACTCGTCGACATTCTCAGCCGACGGCTGCGCGCGGATGCGGCGGATCTCGGATCGGCGGGGCCGTCCGCGGGAATCGCCGGAGTCGCGGTGGTGCCGCGAACAACCCCCGACGCGTTCGGGGTCACCCTCTCCGGAGGTGCGCTCAGCATCGGCCGTGGAAGGATGTATGTCGACGGCCTGCTCGCCGAAAACCACGGTACCGGGCCCGTCGAATTCGACCCGCTGCTCGCCGAAGAACGCGGAACTCTCGATACGCCGTACGAGCAGCAGCCGTACTGGCCGGAGCCCGCCACACTTCCGTCCACCGGCGCGTACCTCGCCTACCTCGACGTCTGGGAGCGGGAAGTCACGAGCGTCGAGAACCCCGGACTCATCGACCCGGCGATCGGCGTCGACACCACGGCACGCACCCAGGTCGCCTGGCAGGTTCGGCTGCATCCGCTGGATGGCGCAGCCGTCACCTGCTCGAGTCCCGACGCCGATATTCCGGGATGGACCGAACTGATCGCGCCGTCGGGTGGACGCCTGACGGTCGACACGATCGAGGTCGACGACGAGGATGACGAGTGCCCGTCCCCGCCGACCGGTGGCTACCGCGGACCGGAGAACCAGCTTTTCCGGGTCGAGATCCACGACGGTGGGCAACCGGGAACGGCGACGTTCACCTGGTCCCGCGACAACGGCTCGGTGCTCGCCGCTGTCGAGGAGGTGTTGCCGGGAGCCACGGGAATTCGTCCGGAATGGATCAAGCGAGATGACGTGCTCGGGTTTCACGACCTGGACTGGGTCGAGATCACCGACGATCATCGGGAGCTCGCGGGAGAGCGAGGCGTGCTTCGGCGGATCGACGTGGACGAAATCGCCGGCACGATCACCTTCGACGACGCGTTGCCGGGCGATCTCACCCTGTCGGTCGATGACGCGAAGTCCCGGCATCTTCGGGTGCGCCGGTGGGACCAGAAGGGGCTCATTTCGGCCGCCGACGGATCGACCGTCGACAATCTCGATCTCGCGGGCGCGACCGGCGTGATCACCGTTCCGGCATCCGCTGCGACCAGGGTCGTTCTCGAGCGTGGCGTTGTCGTGAGCTTCTCGTCCGTCGGCCCGGCCTTCCGGCCCGGTGACCACTGGGAGTTCGCAGCCCGTGTCGCCGACACCTCGGTCGAGGAGCTCGTTGCCGCGCCGCCGCGGGGAATGCACCACCACTACGCCCGCCTCGGCGTGCTGACATTTCCGGCGACCGCCACCGACTGCCGCACCCCCTGGCCGGACGACTGCGGCTGCGAGAGCGGCTGCACCGACTGCACGGTCTGTGTCACGCCGGAGTCGCACGCGAGTGGTGAGCTGACCATCCAGATGGCGATCGACCAGGTGCGGGATGCCGGGGGCGGCACGGTGTGCCTGTCCATCGGCACCTTCCACCTCGACGAGAAGGGCGTGCAGATCGACCGCTGCTCGTCACTGCGGGTGCGCGGCCAGGGGGTGCGCACCGCGCTGATCGCTTCGTACGACGGAATCCAGGTCTCGAACAGCGCGTTCATCACGGTTGAGAACCTCACCGTCATCACCCCGGAGCGCGCCGCCGTTCGACTGCGGACAACCGCCGCCGTGACGCTCGAGCGGCTGACGACTCTCGTGCTCGGAACGCGCGACCTTCCGACGCCGGCGATCACGTTCGACGGCGTAACACTGCTGACGAAGGTGCGCGACAACGTCGTCGTCGCCCAGCACGGAATCGGCGGGGTCGCACTCCGCGGCGAAGCGGTGCTCACGGGAGAGCTCGACATCAGCGACAACACCCTCGTGTGCCGCGACATCGGAATCGGCTTCGGCGGTTCGGTCGCGCATGTGCTCGCGGCAGCGGTGACCGGCAACTCCGTGCTGCGAGCGGATGCGGCCGGCATCCGCCTGCACGGCGCGATCCTGCCCGGCGCCGGTGCGACCGTCACGGCCAACGCCGTGCACGTCGGCGGCGTTGGCATCGAAGTGGGTGCCGGCGGCTACTCGGTCGCGGGTAACCGGGTCGAGGGAACGGTGCTGAGCGTCGAATCGCGCAGCGACGGCATCTCGGTGGTGCCGGTCGACTTCGCGCCGGTTCGCGGGGCGACGACCATTCGGGACAACCGGGTGCGGGATGTCGGAGGACGCGGCATTGCCGCCCTCGCTGCGGTCACGAGCCTCGTCGTGAGCGGCAACCTGGTGGAACGAGCGGGACACGGGATCGTCATGGAGCAGCGTGCCCGCGCCGGGACGGCATCCGTTGTGCACAATTCGGTGACCGAGATCGGCTCGCGGGAGCAGGATCGCGGGGACGCCTCCCTCGGCATCCAGGTGCTCGGGGTGATTCGCGCCTCGATCGAGTCGAACACGGTCGACGGCGTCGGAACCGTCACCGACCCCCGCGGCGACTCGGTGGGAATCAACGTTGTCGCCTGCGCGGATTCCCGGGTGTCGAACAACACGGTGCACCGCATCGGGTTCGTCGAGTCGGGCGCGAGCGAGGTGGGTATTCGCCTGCGAGGTGGTATTCGGCGATCGCTCGTCCACGGCAACTCTGTGCGTCGTCAGCTCGTCGACGTCGATGACGACGGGCCGAGCTCGTTCCAGGGGCTGCTCATCGGAGCGGATGCGGATCCGGTCGAGTTCGGCGGCTTCGCATCCCTCGGCTGGGTGTTCGGTTCAGGGTCGCTCGGTTTCGCGATCGGCCCGTTGACGGCGTTCGCCGTCCGTCCGGGTCCGGCGTCGGTGACGGTGGACGCGAACATCATCTCGGGAAGTGCCGAACTCCCGACCGTGCTCGTCGGTGTCTTCGGCGATGTCGTGGTGAGCGGCAACCAGCTGCACACCCGGCTCGAGGGACCGGCGCCGGCCCTTCGGGTGCTCGCGATCGCCGCGACCGTCGGCAACAACCGCCTGCGTGGCGGGCGGCCATCGGCCCAGCTCGAAGTGGACCCGAGCCGGCTCGCCGTCCTGGGCAACCTCACGAGTGACCAGATCTTCGTCCAGGGCGGACCGCTCACCATGCCGTGGATCCCGCTCAACCCCAGCGGCGTGTAGCCGCCCGACCAAAGGAATCACCCATGCCGCGACTCCACGTCATCACCACGGAGAAGACCGAGGATGCCCTGCTGCGAGCGGTGCTCGGCGCACGGCCGAGTGCCGCCAGAAAGGCCGCGGCCGCGGAGGCGCTTCGCCGCGCCAACCCGTCGCTCGACCTGTCGGCACTCACCGCGGGAACGGTGGTGGTGGTGCCGACGATCGAGGGTGTGCGCCGCGACGGCAACAGCAACGACAGCGATCTGGTGGGTGAGGCTGCGACGAGCGCGCTCGACGCTGCGACAGCGGGCATCGATGCGCTGCTGACCGCCACGAAGGAAGGCGAACGGGAACGCCGACTCGAGCGAAAAGAGGCCGAGGAGCTGTTCGACAGCGAAGGAGTGCGGGCGCTGCAACAGCGGGTGCCCGAGCTCGACGAGAACATCGCGTCGTTGCGGCGCGAGTTCGAGCGCGACGAAGCGGTTTCAGAAGAGCAGCGGGCGGCGCTCGCCGAGGCCGCCGAGCAGTGGCGAGCCGAGCTGGAGCAGCTGCGCGGGTTGCTCTAGCCACTGGTCAATTTCCCCAAAGTCGGCAACTGTGCGCGACACGCTGCGCCAGCAGGCCTGTACCCGGGGTGTCGGGCAGGATTGCCGACTTTGCGCGCGGAGGCCGGGCGACCGGTCGCGCCAACCTGACAGGTTCGGGTGAGTGAGGGCGCTCGCCGCATCCGGCTGGACCGCGCCAGTGCCACATCCCTACGGTAGAGAAATGGCTTCAGCTTCCAGCTCGACCGTCCACACCACCGCTTCCCGGCTCGCGCACAGCCCGATCTTCCGCGGATTCGCGCGCGCCGGATTCGTCGTCAACGGCGGCCTGCACCTGCTCATCGGATTCATCGCCCTCGGGGTCGCGTTCGGAAGCGGCGGCGAAGCCGACCAGGGCGGTGCACTTTCCGCGGTGGCGTCGCGGCCTGGCGGGCTCATCCTGCTCTGGGCGGCCGTAGTCGGACTGTACGGACTCGGACTGTTCCAGGTCGTGGTCGCGCTGCTGGTTCGAGGCAGTGACAAGGATGCCTGGGCCGACCGCGCGAAAGAGGGCGGTAAGGGCGTCGCCTACCTCGCCGTCGGTACCACCGCTCTGACCTTCGCCCTCGGCGGCTCGACCGACAGCTCCGGGCAGACCCAGTCGCTGAGCGCGCAGTTGCTCGCCGCTCCCGGCGGTGTCCTGCTGCTCGTCGTCCTGGCGCTCGCCGTGTTCGCGATCGGCGTCTACTTCGTGGTCAAGGGGTGGAAGAAGAAGTTCGTTGAAGACCTCGTGGTGCCCGCCGGTTCGGGTGGGCGGGCCACGATTGCAACCGGCATGGTCGGTTACATCGCCAAGGGTGTCGCGGTTGCGGTCGTCGGAATCCTCTTCGCCGTCGCCGCCTTCACGGCCGACCCCGACGAAGCGAGCGGACTCGACGGTGCGATGAAGTCCCTCGCTGAGCTGCCGTTCGGCGTCGTCATCCTGACGGCTGTCGCTCTCGGCATCGTCGCGTATGGCGTGTACTGCTTCGTGCGGGCGCGCTTCGCTCGGCTCTAGCCGCGCCCAGGGCCGCTTACAGCCGCTTGCTCAGCTCGAACTCGATCTTGCTGCGATCGAGAACGTACGGAAACCGCCGACCGGTCGGCTGGTAGCCGAGCCGGGCGTAGAACGCACGAGCTCGCGAGTTCTCTTCGTGCACGTGCAGCGTGATCACCGGACCGAAGTGCTTCGCCCACTCTTCGACGCCCGCGATGAGCGCTTCGGCCACGCCGTGCTCCGGACCGCGCCGGTCCGGGCTCACGTACACGCCGACGAGCAGTGGCACGGTGCCGTCGAGAAAGCCGCCCATCGTTCCCACCCACCGGTCGGTGTCGTCGTCAATCGCGACCAGGTAGATGCCGCGGTCGCTGCGCCCGCGCGCGCCCCGCATCCGCCACTCGTCCTCTGGGTGGGTGAGCGCGGTCTCGATCGATTCGCCAAACGCGAGCGGGGTATCCCGGATCATCTCGAGCCGCAGGTCCCGCACCCGTTCCCAGTCGTGCTCCGTGGTCGCTCGCACGTGGAAGCCGGTCATCCCCTCACCCTAGAAGTGCTCCGCACCCCGCGCCACCCGCTGCCGGCGTTCGGCTGATATTCAGCCCGATTCGCAAACGCGACAGTGCGGGGGGAGGATAGAAGCATGACTATTAGCGCTGAAAGCGCAGCAACCCCCGAACTCGGTTACACCCTCTGGTCGGTCCTTCGCCGCAACCCGAACAACGCCGTCACCGGCACCGCCATCGACGCAGCTATTGCAGCCGTCGAAGCGGCCGGTGTCACCATCCGTGGCTTCTACGACGTCTCGTCGCTGCGAGCGGATGCCGACCTCATGATCTGGCTGCACGGCACGACCCCCGAGACGCTGCAGTGGGCCCTCCGCGAACTGCGCCGCAGCGAACTGCTCGTCACCCTTCTGCCGACCTGGAACGCTATGGGCGTGCATCGCGACGCGGAGTTCACCAGTAACCACCTTCCCGCGTTCATGCGCGGAAAAGAGGCGGAACAGTGGCTCACGGTTTACCCGTTCGTGCGCAGCTACGAGTGGTACCTGCTGCCCGACGAAGAGCGCCGCGCGATGCTCGGCGACCACGGCCGCAAGGGCTCGGAGTACCGCCAGGTGCTTGCCAACACCGTCGCGTCGTTCGCGCTCGGGGACTACGAGTGGATCCTCGCTCTCGAGGCACCGGAACTTGTCGACCTCGTCGACCTCATGCGCCACCTTCGCCAGACCGATGCCCGGATGCACGTGCGCGAAGAAGTCCCGTTCTACACCGGCCGCCGCATCCAGGTCTCGGAGATCGCAGAGGTACTGTCGTGACCATCACCAACGGCGAGCTCGCTAAGGGCAATGTGGTGCGCGGGGCCGCATCGGCGCAGGCCGCATCCGGCGCTGAGCACGTGACCGAGGCCGTCGCTTACGACGCCATCCTGCTCGCGAGCTTCGGCGGACCGGAGGGGCAGGATGACGTCATCCCGTTCCTGCGCAACGTCACGCGCGGCCGCGGCATCCCGGAAGAGCGACTCGAGGAGGTCGCCCACCACTACCGCGCGTTCGGCGGAATCAGCCCCATCAACGACCAGAACCGCGAACTCAAGGCGGCACTCGAAGCCGAGCTCGAGCGTCGCGGCATCGACCTCCCGGTGATCTGGGGCAACCGCAACTGGACCCCGTACCTGCGCGACGCGCTGACCGAGGCGAACGAGCGCGGGTTCACCAAGCTCATCGCGATCGGCACGAGCGCCTACAGCTCGTACTCGAGCTGCCGCCAGTACCGCGAGGACTACGCCATTGCGCTCGACGAGACCGGTCTCGAAGGCCAGATCGAAATCGACAAGGTTCGCCAGTTCTTCGACCACCCCGGCTTCGTCCAGCCCTTCATCGATGGCGTTCGCCAGGGGCTCGCGGATGTTGCAGCGCAGGGCATCGCCCCCGAGAACACCCACGTGCTGTTCTCCACCCACTCGATCCCGTCGACGGATGCCGCCAGGAGCGGTCCGGAATCCCGCGGTTTCGGACCGGACGGCGCGTATGCAGCACAGCACCTCGCCGTGGCCGAAGTCGTCATGGCCGAGGCCGCTGACGGCCAGGGCTACTCGCTCGTCTACCAGTCGCGGTCCGGCCCGCCGAGCATGCCGTGGCTCGAACCCGACATCAACGACTCGATCGCCGACCTTGCGAAGACCGGAACCAAGGCCGTCGTCATTGTCCCGCTCGGCTTCGTCTCTGACCACATGGAGGTCAAGTGGGACCTCGACACCGAAGCGATGGAGACGTCTGAAGAGAACGGCATCTTCGCCGTTCGGGTGCCAACGCCCGGCGTCCACGCTGCCTACGTCTCCGGCCTCATCGACCTCGTGCTCGAGCGTCGCGACGGCGTGCCCGTCGAAGACCGGCCGGCGCTGACCGACCTCGGCCCCTGGTACGACGTCTGTCGTCCCGGATGCTGTGAAAACGTGCGCCTTGGCTTCAAGCCGGCGCTTGCAGGAGTACAACCATGAGTGCCGCCACCATCCGCATCGGAACCCGCGGAAGCGCCCTGGCGCTCGCGCAGACCCAGACGATTGCGAACTCTCTCGCTGCAAAGACCGGCGTCACGATCGAGATCATCCCGATCTCGACGCACGGCGACCGCTCGACCGAATCACTGTCGACCATCGGCGGAACCGGTGTCTTCGCCAGCGCCCTCCGCGAAGCGCTCCTCAACAACGAGTGCGACGTCATCGTCCACTCGCTCAAGGACCTCCCGACCGGTGAGTACCCGGGGCTGACCATCGCCGCGGTTCCCAAGCGAGCGGATGCCCGCGATGCACTGTGCGCGAGTGACGGATTGACGCTCGACACCCTCGCCGTCGGCGCGCGGGTCGGCACCGGTTCACCCCGCCGCGCTGCGCAGCTGCTCGCTCGTCGCCCTGACCTCGAGGTCGTCGACATTCGCGGCAACGTCGACACCCGGCTCGGCAAGGTCGGCGATGGCGGGCTCTCGGCCGTCGTGCTGGCTGCCGCCGGACTCGAGCGACTCGGTCGCCTCGATGCCGTCACCGAGTTCCTCACCGTCGACGGCTGGCCGACCGCTCCCGGCCAGGGCGCCCTCGCCCTCGAAGTCCGTAAGGGCAACGAGAAGCTCGTGAGCGTTCTCGACCACAAGCCAACCCGCACGATCGTCACGGCCGAGCGCGAAGTACTCGCGATCCTCGAGGCCGGCTGCGCCGCGCCCATCGCGGCCCACGGGTTCATCGAAGACGGCCTGCTGTTCCTCACCGCCCGCGTGTACCAGCCGGACGGCACCGCGCAGGTCACCGCATCCCACGCGCTGTACGTTTCGGATTCGCCGAACCCGGCGAAAGACGTCGCGACCCGCGTCGCCGACGAACTCCTCGCGAACGGCGCTGCCGACCTCGCACCCCTCGGCCCCCAGGTCGGCTAAGTACCACCAACAGCTTTACAAGGATGACCATGGCTCCGACCATTCGCCCACGCCGACTTCGCCAGACCCCGTCGATGCGGCGGCTGACAGCCGAAACCCGGCTGCATCCGGCCGACCTCGTTCTGCCGATGTTCGTGCGCGAAGGGGCCACCGAGCCGCTCGCCATCAGCTCGATGCCCGGGGTTGAACAACACTCGATCGACAGCTTCCGGCGCGCGCTCGCCGGTGCGGCCGAAGCGGGGATCGGCGGCGTCATGCTGTTCGGCGTTCCCGAACACAAGGACTCGGTCGGCTCAGGGGCGACCGACGAGAACGGCATCCTCAACGTTGCGACCCGCGTTGCGATCGAAGAAGTCGGTGACGCGCTCGTCGTGCAGACCGACCTGTGCCTCGACGAATTCACCGACCACGGGCACTGCGGTGTGCTCGATGCAGACGGCTACGTCGACAACGACGCAACGCTCGAGCGCTACCGCGACATGGGAATCGCCCAGGCGGCATCCGGTTCGCAGCTACTCGGACTGAGCGGCATGATGGACGGCCAGGTCGCGGCCGTGCGTGACGCGCTCGACACGAACTCGTACACCAACACGCCGATTCTCGCCTACGCCGCCAAGTACTCGTCGGCGTTCTATGGCCCGTTCCGCGAGGCCGTGCAGTCGTCGCTCGTCGGCGATCGCCGCACCTACCAGCTCGATTCGGCGAACCGCCGCGAGGGTATGCGCGAAGTGCTGCTCGACATCGCCGAGGGCGCGGACGTCGTGATGGTCAAGCCGGCCGGAAGCTACCTCGACGTGCTCGCAGACGTCGCGCAGGTCAGCGAAGTGCCGGTCTGGGCGTACCAGGTCTCCGGCGAGTACGCGATGATCGAGGCTGCCGGGGCCAACGGCTGGATCGACCGCGAGCGCGCGATCGACGAATCCGTCCTCGCCATCCGCCGGGCCGGCGCCGATGTTGTTCTCACCTACTGGGCCGTCGAGCTCGCAGAGCGGATCTCCCGATGACCACCAATGACGACTCCTTCGCCCGCGCCAAGGCGTCTATCCCCGGCGGCGTGAACTCGCCCGTTCGCGCCTATGGCTCCGTCGGCGGGACGCCGCGATTCTTCGTGCGAGCGAAGGGCGCATACGTCACCGATGTCGAGGGCCGCAACTACGTCGACCTCGTCAATTCCTGGGGGCCGGCGATTCTCGGGCACGCGTACCCGTCGGTCATCCAGGCGGTGCAGGATGCTGCGGCTCGCGGCCTCGGCTTCGGCGCATCGACGCCCGGTGAAACCGAGCTCGCCGAGCTCATCCGCTCCCGCGTCAGCGCCGGGGGAGTGAACCCGATCGAAAAGGTGCGCCTGGTCTCGACCGGCACCGAAGCGACCATGACCGCCATTCGCATCGCGCGCGGCGTCACCGGCCGCGACCTGCTGGTCAAGTTTGCCGGGCACTACCACGGGCACTCGGACGGGCTGCTCGCCGAGGCAGGATCCGGGCTCGCGACACTCGCTATGCCCGGGTCGGCCGGCGTCACCGCGGCGACCGCCGCCCAGACGCTCGTCATCCCGTACAACGACGTATCCGCGGTCGAGACCGTGTTCGCCGAGCACGGCGCAAACATCGCCGGCATCATCTTCGAGGCCGCTGCAGCCAACATGGGGGTGCTCGCACCGGCACCCGGCTTCAACGCCGCTGTCACCGACATCGCGCACGCGCACGGAGCTCTCGTGATCTCCGACGAGGTGCTCACCGGGTTCCGGGTCAGCTCGGCGGGCTACTGGGGACTGGATGCCGCGGGCGCGGCACCGCTCTGGACTCCCGACCTGATGACGTTCGGCAAGGTCGTCGGCGGTGGACTTCCGCTCGCCGCGCTCGGTGGCACGGCATCCGTCATGGACCACCTCGCCCCGCTCGGCCCGGTCTACCAGGCCGGAACCCTGAGCGGTAACCCGGTCGCCGTTGCGGCCGGGCTCGCAACCCTCACCGCCGCGGACGCCGCGGTGTACGTGCACCTCGACTCGGTCGCCGCCACGATCTCGGCCGCGACCAGCGACGCGTTCAGTGCCGAGGGAGTCGAGCACGTCGTGCAGCGCGCCGGCAACCTGTTCTCGTTCGTCTTCAGCGAGGGGGCTCCGGCCAACTACGACGACGTCAAAGCGCAGCAGGCATTCCGCTACCCACCGTTCTTCCACGCGATGCTGGATGCGGGAGTCTCGCTTCCGCCGTCGGTCTTCGAGGCGTGGTTTGTGTCTGCCGCGCACGACGAGGCTGCTGTGTCGCGCATTCTCGAAGCGCTGCCGGCGGCGGCGAAGGCAGCGGCATCCGCTACACCCGCCGAATCGTGAACCGCGCAGTTTCCTGAGAACTACCAGAGCGCCACATTCTCGGCGCTACTGTTAAAGCCCACCGGATAACTCGAAGGAAGGCCCTCACGTGAAAGGCAAGATCCTGCTGGTCACCGGACTGGCTGTCGGCTATGTGCTCGGCACCCGCGCTGGTCGCGAGAAGTACGAAAAGATCAAAGCAACCGCGAACAAGTTCTGGAACGACCCGCGCGTACAGCGCCAGGTCAACCAGGCCGAGGACTTCGTGAAAGATAAGGCTCCGGAGGTCGCCGAGTTTCTGACCGACGGTGCCAAGAAGGTCGCTTCGCAGGTTTCCGGTAAGAAGCCGGCAACCACCACGCGCAAGCCCGCAGCATCGAAGTAGCGATGTCCGACTCGGAACGCACTTCTGGCAAGCGGTCGCTCTTTCGGCTGATCGGTGACCTGCCCGGGCAGCTCATCGACCTGGTCAAGGGCGAACTCGAATCACTCAAGAACGAGATCGTCGGAAAGCTCAAGAGCCTCGGCATCGGGATCGCACTGCTACTCGTCGCGGTCGGATTCCTGTTCTTCATGCTCGCGACCCTCGTCGCTGCTGCCGTACTCGGACTGGCCGTTGTGCTTCCGGGCTGGGCAGCCGCTCTCATCGTCGCCGGCGCGCTGTTGATCATCGCGGCCATCATCGGCCTCATCGGTGTCAACAAGCTCAAGAGCGGTGCGCCGCCGGCTCCGACCGAGACGATCAAGAGCATCCAGCAAGACGTCAAAGCCATTAAGGGAACAGGAAAACGAGACTAATCATGTCGTCAGAATCAACCGAAGCCCGAATTTCGAGCGCTCGCTCAGACCTCGAAGACACCCTCGACCAGCTCGAAGACAAGCTCAACGTGCCGAAGCAGGTCCGTGGTCTCGCTGACAAGGCGAAGTCGTCGTACGAAGAGAACCCCGTGCCGTGGATTATCGGCGCAACGGCCTCCGCAATCGTTGTCGCAGGGCTCGTCGCCTGGGCGCTTCTGAGCGACGATTAGCGCGTTTCATCCTGCCGAGGCAGGATAGGAGACATGAGCCCGACTGCTAAACCCCTGTCGGGCTGGCGTGTGCTCGTTCCGCGGGGCGGAAAATGGGGCGACAATGTCGCCGCAACTCTCCGTCACTACGGTGCAGTGCCCGTCATTGCCCCGATGATCAACTTCGCCAGTACCGAGGATCAGGCCGGACTGTCGGATGCTTTGGGGCGCCTCGAAACCGGCGCGTTCGACTGGCTCGTTATTACGAGCGCGACCACCGTCGACGTTTTGATGAGCCAGCGCACGACGATTCCCGACTCCACGAGAATCGCCGCCGTCGGTGAGACGACCGCCGCCGCGCTGACCCTCGCCGGTTACCGTGTCGACTTCGTTCCCGAGAACGACAACTCCGCTCGCGGACTCGTCAAGGAGTGGGCGGACGGCGACTCCGGTCGCGTGCTCATTCCGCACTCGGACATTGCCGAACCGACGCTCGTCGCCGGCCTCGCCGATCGCGGACTCGAGGTCGAGTACGTCGCCGCGTACCGCACCGTCGGCGTGACGGTCGCCGAGAATGTCGCGGCGGATGTCGCATCCGGTCGTATCGGAGCCCTGCTCGTTACCTCCGGCAGCGTTGCCCGCCAGGTGGCTGCCCAGCTCGCGCCGCTTCCCGAGACCACCATCGTTGCCTGCATCGGCCCCCGCACGGCGTTCGACGCCCGCGGCGCCGGTCTCACCGTGCACGTCATTGCCGAGTCTCGCTCGGCCGGTGCACTCGTCGACGCTCTCGTCGAGTACGTCACCGCCTCGGCGAACTAGCGGCGGCTGAGCCGCACGAGCGGAATCGTCCGCTCCGTTGCCTTCTCCTGGTAGCCGGAGAAGGCGGGATTCGTCGCGGCGATAGCCGCATAGAGGCGAGCGTGGTCGTCGCCGGTGACCTCGGTCGCGGTCACCGGAACCGTCTCGGCGCCGACCTCGATGTCGGTTTCAGGGTGGGCGACAAGATTGTGGAACCAGGCCGGATGCCGTGGCGAGCCGGCGGCGGAGGCGACAATCACCCAGGCGTCCGGCTCGGGAAAGCAGACCAGCGGAGTGACGCGCTCGACGCCGCTCTTCGCGCCGACGGAGTGCAGCAGCACCATCGTCGAGTTCTCGAAGCCGTGCCCGACCCGGCCCTCGTTCGCGCGGAATTCGTCGATGATGCGATCGTTGAAGCCGCTCACGAGACGAACAGCGCAACCGCGAGGAAGATCACCGCGAGCAGCGGGGCGGTGCCCTGGAGTGCCGCCGCGCGAGCGAGCTTCGGATTCGAGGTAATGAGAACCGTTGCGGCGAGCAGCATGCTGAGCGTCGCGTAGATCATCAGGGTGAGGCCGGCCTGCTGCATCCCGGGAACTGCGACGAGGATGACGCCGACGAACCCGGCGAGGCCGAGGAACGCGTTGTAGAAACCCTGGTTGAGAGCCATCGGCTTGACGGTGTCGGCGTCCTCCTGCGACGTCAGGCCGAAGCGTTTCCAGGTCGCTGGCTTTGCCCAGACGACGCTCTCGAAGTAGAAGATCGCAAAGTGGATGAGGGACGCGATGCCGACGAAGACCGACCCGAGGATGAGAAAGATGATGCCCATTTGCTCAGTGTGACATGTCGACGACGGTGCGGCCACGCACCTCACCGGCGAGAATTCGATCGGCGAGACCGAGGGAATCACCGAGAGAGACGGTTTCGGTGAGCGAGTCGAGCAGGCCGAGATCGAGGTCCATGGCCAGGCGATTCCACGCCTCCTGCCGGCGACCGCGCGGGCAGAACACCGAGTTGATACCGGCGAGCGTGATCCCGCGCAGAATGAACGGCATGACCGTCGTCGGAAGGTCCGCGCTCTGGGCGAGCCCGCACGACGCGACGACCCCGCCGTACTTGGTCTGGGCGAGCACGTTCGCGAGCGTCGCGCCGCCGACGGAATCGATCGCCGCCGACCAGCGCTGCGACTGCAGGGGTTTGCCCGGCTCGCCGAGCGTCGCGCGGTCGATGATGGTGCGCGCACCGAGGCTGCGCAGGTAGTCGTGCTCCGATTCGCGGCCGGTCGACGCGGTCACCGAGAAGCCGAGCCCGGCCAGCAGCGCGATCGCGATCCCGCCGACCCCGCCGGACGCCCCGGTCACCAGGATCTCGTCGTGAATGGATGCGCGAGCCGCGGTCTCTTCGATCGCCAGCACCGCGAGCATCGCGGTGAACCCTGCGGTGCCGATCGCGGCGGCCTGCTTCGGGCTGAACGCCGGCGGAAGCGCGACGAGCCAGTCACCGTTCACCCGCGCGCGCTCGGCCAACCCGCCGTGCTGAGTCTCGCCGATGCCCCAGCCGTTCAGGATGACGCGGTCGCCGCTCTTCCAGGCGGCCGATTCCGACGTGGACACCGTGCCGACGAGGTCGATGCCGGCGATCAACTCGTCCTTCTTGATGACCCCGGGCTTGCCGGCGAGGGCGAGTCCGTCTTTGAAATTCAGGCTCGAGTACTCGACGTCGATGGTGACATCCCCCGGCATGAGCACGGCATCCGTCAGGTCGTCCCGCAGCTCAGCCCGGCCGCCGGCCACCCAGAGCCCGCGCCACTTCTTCGTCTCGTCACTCATAGACCCATTGTCCGCGCGAGAGACCCACCACCCCGCTGCATTTAACCGGTTTCAAGGAACCGCGAAGGTACATCCGGGTGTTTCCGGGATGGAACAACCCGAAACCGGCCGCGCTTCCTTGAAACGGGTTAAGAAACGAAGGTCTAGCCGAAGAGGATGCGGGCCTCGTCGTAGCGGGCCTGCGGAACGCGCTTGAGGGTACCGAGCGCGTCTTCGAACGCGACGGTCACGATGTCGGTGCCGCGAAGGGCGACCATGTGTCCCCAGTCGCCCTGGATGGCCGATTCGAGAGCCGCCATGCCGAGCCTGGTGGCGAGCACACGGTCGTAGGCGCTTGGCGTGCCGCCGCGCTGGATGTGGCCGAGCGTGGTTGCCCTTGTCTCGATGCCGGTGCGCTCTTCGATCAGCGGGGCGAGCAGCTCGCCGATACCGCCGAGCCGGGGGCGACCGAATGCGTCGAGGCCACGCTCGCTGTGGGCGTCATCCATCGAGTCGAGAACGAAGCCCTCGGCGACGACGACGAGCGGAGCGCGTCCACGGTCGTGGGCAGAGGTCACCCATTCGATGATCTGGTCGACGCTGGTCTTCTGCTCTGGGATGAGGATGGCGTGCGCTCCGGCCGCCATTCCCGAGTGCAGGGCGATCCAGCCGACGTGGCGACCCATGACCTCGGCGATCATGCAGCGGCCGTGCGAGTCACCGGTGGTGCGCAGTCGGTCCATGGCGTCGGTGGCGATCTGCACGGCGGTGTCGAAGCCGAACGTGTAGTCGGTGGCGTCGAGGTCGTTGTCGACCGTCTTGGGTACGCCCACAATGCGGATTCCGGCATCCGTCAGTCGCTTGGCGGCGGCGAGGGTTCCCTCTCCGCCGATCGCGATGATCGCGTCGATCCCGTGCTCGGCCATGACCTCGCGAACGCGATCGGGTCCACCGTTGCCCTCGAAGGGGTTCGTGCGGGAGGTGCCGATGATGGTTCCACCCTGCTTGTGGATACCCATGATCTCGTGGCGTCCGAGCGGCACGACGTCGCTCTCGATGACGCCCTTCCAGCCGTTCCTGAACCCCACGAATTCTTCGCACTTACCGGTCTGGATGCCGGAGTAAACGATTCCGCGGATAACCGCGTTCAGCCCTGGTGCGTCGCCACCACTGGTGAGAATGCCGATCTTCATGACTTCATCATGCCGTATTCATGTAACGCGCCGACGCGCAGGCAGAAAAGCTCGCATTCATAGCGAATGAGCCGATAGAGTCGGGCGACGGACTTCCCCAGCGGTGGGGGAGAGTCACCCATCTACATTCACTCCAAGGAGACACCTATGTCTGAAGTACCCGCAGCAGCACCCGCTCCCGTAGCCCCCGCAACCTACCCGGGAAAGACCCTCGGTATCGTCGGTCTCATCGCCGCGTTCGTCTTCACGCTCCTCGGCCTGATCCTGAGCATCGTTGCGCTCAACCAGTCCAAGGCCGCCGGATACAAGAACACGCCCGCCAAGGTCGGACTGATCCTGAGCATCGTCTTCATCGTTCTCGGACTCGTCGGTGGAATCCTGAGCGCGGTTCTCGCAGCTTCGGTTCCCGGCGCCGTTACGGTCGACACCTACTAAGTCTTCCCATAAATGCCCCGGCCTTCTGGCCGGGGCATTTGTCGTTAAGAGACGGTTCAGGCGACGGGTTCAGAAAGCGGATGCAGCGCGCAGGCCGCCTGCGCCGAGTGCTCCTCGCAGACCACGAGCTGCTCGCGGCAGCCGAGGTCGTGACAGTTCTGCATGTGCTTCGTCGCGGTGCCGCACAGGTAGCAGTGCCCGATCACCGCAGCGTCGTCGCTGAAGTCAACGGACATCCGGTTGTCGAAGACGTACAGGGAGCCGTTCCAGAGCCCGGCGTCGCCATAGGTCTCCCCGTACCTCACGATGCCCCCATCGAGCTGGTAGACCTCACTGAAGCCCCGATTGACCATGAGCGACGAGAGAACCTCGCAGCGGATGCCGCCGGTGCAGTAGGTGACGATCGGCTCGTTCTTGAGATGGTCGTATTTACCGCTCTCGAGCTCGGCCACGAACTCACGGGTGTTGCTGACGTCGGGCACAACGGCATCCGCGAATTTACCGATCTCGGCCTCGAATCCGTTGCGTCCGTCGAAGAAGGTGACCTTCTTCTCGGCGACGAGTTCGTGCAGCTGTTCCGGTGAGAGCTTGGTGCCTCCGCCGACAACGCCGTTCTCGTCGACCTTCAGTTCACCCGGTGCTCCGAAGCTGACGATTTCGTCGCGCACCCGCACGCTCAGCCGGGGGAAGTCGGCGGGCTCGCCGGCGTCATCCAGCGTGCCCTCGCTCCACTTGAAGTCGATGTGCTTGAACGGCGGGTAGTCCTTCGTCGCACGAACGTACTTTTTGATCGCCTTCAGCTCGCCGCCGACGGTGCCGTTGATGCCGTCGGGCGAGAGCAGGATGCGCCCCTTGATGCCGAGGGACTCACACAGCGTTCGCTGCCACAACCGGATCGCCTCCGGGTCGGCCAGCGGCGTGAAGACGTAGAACAGCAGGATCTTTGGGACGGCCACCAGTCGAGTGTAGATCGCCCCGCGGGTCTAGTTCTTCTTCGCGTCAGCGGCTTCGGCTGCGGCGACCGCAGCCTCGACCTGCTCGGTCGTGAGTGCCTGCCACGGTGAGGTGTCGGGGTCGGTCGAGACGGCCTCCGGGCTGTCGCCCTGGGTCCACCACTTCGCAACGAAGCCGATGCCGGAGAACATGATCCGGTCGCCCTTCTCGTAGATGGCCTTACCCGACCACTCCTCGTAGGTGTCCGGCGGAAGGGTGATCACGGGAGCGGGTGTTTCGCCGGGGAGCACCGGTCCGATGAGCGTCCAGGAGACCTCGAACTCGTCGAGTACCGGGCTGTCGGGAAGGTCGCCCTTCGTCCACCACTTCGCCTCGTAGACGTTGTGGTGCCAGACGATCTTGGTCTTCGCGAGGTAGGTCGTGTTCTCGTCCCAGATCGGGTACGGGCTCGTTGCCGGGTCGTCGACGACTTCTTCCTCGACGGGCTCGGAGGTCGTGACGATGGCGCCGGCCTCGGGGGATCCGGTCATCTTTTTGCCGAGCAGCGTCGCAAAGCTCAGTTCACCCTGCTCGACACCGCTGCAGGCGTCGGAGACGCGCTTGACGTCGGCATAGTTGGGTCCACAGGTCTGGTCGCGGTTCATCGACCACATCGACATGCGGGCGAGGCCCTTCGCCGACGTCCACTCGTTGAAGGCCGCGGCGTCGTCGAGGCTGAAGATCTCGCCGGCGACGTCGTTCTGGCCGATCATCGGAGTCGCGCCCATCTTGGTCCAGAGGGTCGCGTCGGTGAGCGAGATTCCGGCCGCCTTGTACAGGATGCCGAGCTGGCGGTGGGTCGCGGTGAGCGCGTCGGTCGAACCCTTGAGCATGCTGTCGTCACCGAGGGCCTGGCCGTAGTCCATGTTCATGACGTTGACGCCGGCGATGTCGACTCCGGCGTCGAGGAACGCAGCGACTGCGTTGGTGCCCTCTTCGGTGAGCCCGGACGGGATCACCGGAAGGGTCAGCCAGACGGCGAGGTCATCGCCCTTGGCGCGACGGTCTTCCTGCAGCGACGCGATCGCGGTCGCGCGACGCTCGACGGCGGATGCGCTGAGCGCGCGTCCCTCCATGTCGAGGTCGATCGTCGACAGGTTGTACCGGTCGACGACGGCTGCGTAGGCAGCCTCGAGCTTGCGGGCATCGGTGCAGTTTGTGGCGAGTTCGTTGTTCGTCAGTCCGCCGAACGAGACGATTGCCTCGCCGCCGAGCTGCTCGAGCCTGGCGACACGGCGGTCGAGGTCGAGAGTGGATGCCGCTTCATCGAGCGTGTAGACCGAACCCCAGCTCGGCGTGCAGGAGCCTTCGGCATCCGCTACGACGAACGAGAGAACGACGTCGCGTGCGGCCTTCGTGGTGGGAACCTCGAACGCGTACGAGGGGGTAGCCGTGACGTCGACGTAGCCGGCGAACCAGGGTTTGGCGGTCGGGGTCGTTGCCTCAGACCACCAGGACTGGGCGAAGAGGACTCCGCCAGCGACGATGGCGAGCGTCACCACCGAGGCGAGGGTCACTCGCCAGGGAGAGAGGCGTCGGGTTTTGAGCGGGCGCGCGGGAACGGCGGCTTGAGTAGTCATTGCGATTTCTTTTACGTATCGAGAGTGGAGCTAAGCGGGGGTCAGCGCGACTGCGTTGTTGTCGTCGACGCAGGCGCCTTCGACTCGGTCGCGAGTGCGGAGTTACGCACCGACTTACCCGCGACGGCTGGCTGTTCGGCCGGAGCGACGTTGATGACGTCACCGTGGTACAGAACCGAGCGCCAGTCCATTCCGGCGGGCGTGAGGTCCTCTGCAACGACCTCGACCTTGTCGGGCTTCGGCTGCTTGACGTCGACGTAGAGCCAGGCGGTCGCGCCGAGCCAGATGTCGACGATCGAGTTACGGATACCGATGTAGAGCAGCACGGCGAGGGCGGCGAGTGACGCGTTGATGAACGCGAAGGTCGCGTTACCCCAGTTGCCGGCGTTGAAGTCGCGCCACAGCGTCAGCAGCGAGAACGCGATGATGACGTAGGGAGCGACGACGTACAGCAGCGGGGCAGCGGTGCGGTCCTTGACCTTCGGAGTACGCGAGAACGGGATCTTCTTGACCGTGACGGCCTGCTCGATCGACTTGATGACTCCGGCGAGGTTGACCGGGAGCAGGATCAGGTTGAAACCGTAGATGTGCAGGATGTCGCTGAACCGGTAGCCGGTCTGGCGAAGGTCCGCACCCATCGAGAGGAAGTACGGCACTGCGGCGAGCAGAACGACGACGCTCAGCAGTCGCGAGTCGTACGGGTACGCGAGCAGGAAGATGAGCCCGAAGCTCGACCACGCGATCGAGGTCATATAGTTCGTACGCAGGGCGATCTCGGTGAACGTGACGCGCTCTCCGCGCGCCTTGCGCTCCCGGATCTGACGGAAGAACTTCGGCATGATCAGCAGTCCACCGTTTGCCCAGCGGCGACGCTGCACGATGAGCGATCCGAAGTCGGGCGGGGTGGCGCTGTAGCTCAGGCGCTCCGGGTAGTTGGTGATGGTCCAGCCGTGGGTTCCGAGGTCGATGCTCGACTCGGTGTCCTCGATGACCGTGCGGTCCTGAACGTAGCGCTTGACCTCGAAGCCGCCGACGTGCTCGATCTCGACGATGTCTTCCATCGCGCGCTTGCGGATAACCGCGTTCGCGCCGACCCAGAAGGCTGCGCCGTAGTAGGACATGCCCTGGTGCAGGATGTGCTGGATGTCGGTGGTCGCACCGGCGAGACGCTCGATGCGGGTTCCGGCGCCGCGGAACGAGGAGTACGGCGTCTGGGTGACTGCCACGCGGGAGTTCTCCGGCTGCTCGAGAAGGTAGACCAGTCGAAGGCAGTAGTCGCGCAGCAGAATCGAGTCGGCATCCAGCGTCAAAATGAACGTCGAGTCGGGGATGATCAGGTCGGCCGGTTCCGGCAGGTTGACGTTGCGCAGGACGGTTCCGCTCGGCGTCGTCTCGCTGCGGTAGCGACCACCCATCAGTCCGATGTAGGCGTTGAGGTTCATCGCCTTGTTCGCCTCGTGCGAGAGCGAGGCGTACGCCTTGCGCTCGAAGGTGGCGAGTTCGACGTCGAAGGTCCAGGCGAGGCGGCGGTAGAGCTGGTTCATCCGCTCTAGGGAGGGGGTTTCGCCCTCGTCGGCAGCGGCGGTCAGGGCGTCGCCCGCGAGCGAGAGCTCGTTGGCGAGGCCGCGAAGCACCTGCGCGACAAAGAACTCATCGACGTGGTCCTCGAGAACCTCGTCGTCGGCCATCGACTCGAGCCAGTCGGTTGCCCAGTAGTACTGGTAGGCGAGCTGGCGAACCGAGTCGATGCTCGGTGTCGTCTGGTCCATGGTGTCGAGCTCGAAGCTCAGGCGGGCGTCGTTGAACCGGGCGCGGGGCTCAGCGAGCGCCGCGGCTATCTCGGACGTGATGGCACGCGATTCATCGAGCTTGGCTTTGACGGCCGGGTCGGTCGGGAAGGGCGGGTCATCGAGCAGCAGCACGACGCGCATCGAGGGGTACTCCTGCAGCGCGGCTGACCAGAGCGTCGCCCGGACGACGTGGGGCTCTTCTGCATAGGAGGGAACGAGAGCGGTCAGGGTCGAGTGGTTGACCGTGAAGTGGCGGTCGAGCTCGGCGCGCGGAACGCGAACGTGGTCGCGGAAGCGGATGAGCGCACCCTGGCGGGCGAGCAGGTACATGAGCGCGGAGAACGTCAGGAACGTCACCACGACGAGGTAGGAGATCGCTTCCATCGTGAACTGGAAGTTCTCGCTCGCCGTCTCGATAAACTGGCGGAAGATCGTCGTGATGACGTAGATCATCCACAGCAGGACGGTGACGACGATGGCGAGGCGGCTCAGCGCGATCTGGCGATCGGACGGCTTGACGTGCACGGTCGGCAACGGCGTTGTGCTGGACTCAGCACCCCATTGGCGACGGCGGGCAGGCGCGATGGACGTAGGGTTTTCAGGCATTCGGGTAACCTTCGAGCGGACGGCCAGCGCGTTTCGGGCCACGCTTGCGGGTGAACCATCCGTGATGGATTATAAGTCGCTCCCGTGGCGGAGTAATTCCCCCAAAAGGGGTACCGGACTTTGTTCACAGGGGTACATCCGCGGAATTCCGGGCCGATGCGCCCGCATGAATTTTGTAATTCTCAGGGCGTGCCCAGCAAACGACGGTTTGTAGTGCTCTTTCTGTCAGCTCGGCACTCGTAGTCTCTGTGAATGACCAACTCGCTTACTCCCGCCCTTCTCGACTCGCTCGGACTCGAGACTTACGTGCTGCTCACGACCTTCCGTCTCACCGGCGAGCGGGTCTCGACTCCCGTCTGGATCGGGCGTGACGGCGAGGCCCTGCTCGTGACGACCGGTGGGGCTTCCGGCAAGGTCAAGCGCCTCGCCAACAACGCGTCGGTCGAGCTGACCCCGTGTGACCGGGTCGGAACGGTGGCGGATGACGCCCTCACGACGACCGCGCGGGCGACGGTGCTGCGCGATGACGCGTCGATCGCGCGACTGGTCGAGGTGATCGAAGAGAAGTACGGCGAGGCCTACCGGCGGATTCGCGCCGCGGCCGCTGACCGCCCGGCCGGTGCCGAGTCGGTCGCGGTGCGGATCGTCGCGGCGTAGCGCGCGCCTGCTGCTTCCTTTACTGGTTCCTTTACTGCGAGCGTCGTCGGCTCGACGTACTCTCGAGGTAATGAACTCGTGGGTGGATGGAGTGGCGGCGACGGTCGTGGCGGGGTCGATGGCGCCCGCTTCGGCACCGCGCCGTTCGACGCTGTATCGCCCGCCGCATCCGCTCAATCTGAAGCAGACGCTGCGACCGCTCAGCCGCGGCTACCTCGACCCGACTCTGCGCTGGGACGGCTCGGTCGTCTGGCGAACCCTGCGCACCGCGGCCGGCGTCGCGACCCTTCGGCTCGAACAGCAATCGGGCGGCATTCGAGCGGATGCCTGGGGCGAGGGCGCTGAACTCGCTATCGACGGCGTACCAGAGCTGTGCGGTGCGGGCGACGACTGGACCGAACTCGACGTGAGCGCCAACGCGTTTCTCGCCGATTCGCTTCGCCGTGCGCCCGGGCTGCGGCTACTGCGCACCAACGCGGTGTTCGAGGCGATCCTGCCGGCGATCCTCGAGCAGAAGGTCACCGGAAAAGAAGCGCGGCAGGCCTGGCGGGTGCTCATCACGAAGTACGGCGAGCCGGCTCCTGGACCTGCGCCACAGGGGATGCGCGTGTTTCCGTCCCCGGAGGTCTGGCGGCGCATCCCGTCCTGGGAGTGGCACCGCGCCGGGGTCGGGCCGCAGCGCTCGGCGACGGTCATGCGGGTGGCGCCGGTTGCGGCATCGCTCGAGCGCACGCTTGCGCTCGGACGCGGCGGCACCGAAGTGGCGTCGCGGCTGCGATCGATCGTCGGTATCGGCGTCTGGACGGCGGCCGAAACCACCCAGCGCTCGCACGGAGACCCGGATTCCCCGAGCGTCGGCGACTACCACCTGCCCGCCGTTGTCGGCTGGGCACTGATCGGAAAACCGGTCGACGACGACGGCATGCTCGAACTTCTCGCCCCGTGGGCCGGCCACCGCCAGCGCATCATGCGCCTGATCGAGGTGAGCGGATTCCGTAAGCCCGCCTTCGGCCCGCGCATGACCATCCAGGACCACCGCTTCCACTAACTTCCCTGACCGTGCTGCCCTTTGTTATCCGTGCGCCCGTTCACAGCCCCGCACCAATAACAAACCCCCGCACTGTCCGCCGCGATAGCGTGGCAGCCATGGATAACTCGCGCGCGAAGCGCAGCCGTGCCGGCGACCTCAGCCCCGACGAGTTCGCCGCGGGGCTCAAGGAGCGCGTGTACGCGACGTTCACCGGGCTCGCAATCCTGCTCGCGGTGCGATCGCACGGCGAACACTTCGATCCGACGAGCGCCAACATCTCGCTCATCATCGGCGTGGTCGGAATCGTGCTCGCCGGCTTCGTGTCTGACCTCATCGCGCACCTCGTTGCCCACAAGAAACTGCCCAATGCCCGCCAAATCCGCCACTTGCTCTGGGTCGGATTCGGCGCGCTCAGCAGCCTTGTCGTTCCGGCGGTCGCGCTCGGGCTTGCCTCCCTCGGGATCCTCCACGCCGAGGTCGCCGCCCGCATCGCGCTGACCGCACTCATCGTGACCCTCGCGCTCATCGTGCTGCTCGCGGTCCGCAGCACCGGGCTGACGTTCATCCAGCAGCTGTTCGCCCTCGCGATCCTGGTGCTGCTCGGCGGAGCGGTCATTGCGCTCGAGCTGCTCGCGCACGGCTGACCACCCGCACCCGCCCGCATCGGCCCGCACCCGCTGACCGTGCGCCCGTTCGTTATCAGTGCGGGCTTTCAAGCGGCCGCACGAATAACAAACGGGCGCACCGTCATCCGCTTGCCCGGAAGTGTGTCGTGACACATAATTGACGTATGCCGGTTACCAGCGTCAGCGTCATCAGTACCGGGTCGGTCCAGATCCGTCCCGAGCACGTGGAATCGAACGGCATGCCCCTGTTCCTGTGGCTGCTGGCCTCGCGCCGCTGGACCGCGCCTCGCCCGATCAACGTCTACGTCGTCGAGCACGACTCGGGCCTCGTCCTGTTCGACACCGGGCAGGACCGCGCGTCGGTGACGGATGCCGACTACTTTCCCCGGGGACCGCTGCGGTTCTTCTTCAACCGGCTCGCCCGTTTCCGCATCGGCGCCGGGGACACGCTCACGGCGCAGTTAGCCGCCGCCGGATTCGACATCGCCGACGTCACCACGGTCGTCATTTCCCACCTGCACCAGGACCACATCGGCGGGCTGCGCGAACTCGGTCACGCCCGGATCGTCGTCGGCGAGACCGAATGGGCGAGCCTCGCCTCGCCGCTCGCGGTCGCGGACGGCGTGCTGGCGAAGCACATCGATCTCGCCGGGCTGACCTGGCAGCGGATCAGCCCGGAACAGACGACGGATGCGGACCTCGCTCCGTTCACCCGCGCGCACGACCTCGCGGGCGACGGCAGCCTCATGCTCGTGTCCACGCCCGGCCACACTCCCGGTTCGCTCTCGCTCATCGTGCGCCGGCCGGAGCATCCGCCGCTCGTGCTCGTCGGAGACCTCACCTACGACGTCAGGCTGCTCGAGCAGGTGCGGGTGCCGGGAGTCGGATCCCGCCGGGTACTTGCCACGACATCCGCTGCGGTGAATGAATTCGTCGGTCGCAATCCCGGCGCGCTGGTGCTCGCCGCCCACGATCCGGCGGCCGCCGGGATGCTTGCGGGCGTGACGGCGTGAGGCAGGCCGAGCGGGTTCGCTACCTGGTGCTCGCGGCGCAGCGCGAGGGAAATAGGATGCTGGCCGCGCAGCTTCGTCCGCTCGGCCTGACGCCCTCGCAGGCAGAGGTCATCCGAGTGGTGGCCGACCGCGGCGAGCTGGCGATCGGCGAACTCGGCGAACTGCTGGTGTGTGAGAGCGGCACCAACCCGAGCCGCCTCGTCGAGCGGCTGGTCGAGTCGGGGATGCTGCAGCGCCGCCCGGGGGACCACGACCGGCGGCGGGTGGTGCTGTCGCTCACCGAGCGCGGCCGGGGCGCTGACACTGAAGTGCGGCGAATCGAGCAGGCGATGTACTCGGCGATCGATGCGGCGTCCGACGGCATCGACCTCGATGCGGTCACGACCTACCTCGCGCGTCTCAGCGCGGGCAGCCCGTCCGGGCTCGCGGTCGGACGCCGCTGACCGCGCTGCCGTTTGTTATCCGTGCGGGGTTTTAAACGTCCGCACTGATAACAGGCAGGCGCACGGTAGGGCTACGCGGAGGCGCGGACCGCCACGAGCTCGATCTCGACGAGCATCGTCGGGTCGAGGAACGGCAGCACGTGCAGCAGCGAGAGTGCCGGGCGGATGTCGCCGAAGACCTCGCCGTGCGCGCGGCCGGCGAGCTCCCAGTTCGAGATGTCGGTGATGTAGAGCTTCGACTGCACGACATCGCCGAGCGAGAAGCCGGCTTCGGCGAGAACCGCCGTGAGCTTCTCGAGGGCGAAGCGGGTCTGCTCGTACAGGTCACCGGTGGTGGTGCCATCCGCGGCCGCAGCCGAGGTCGCCGAAATGTAGAGGGTTTCTCCAGCCTGAACGGCTCGCGAGTAACCCATTTTCTGTTCCCAGGCCGAACCCGAGGAGTAAAGCGTACGCATGGGTCTAACCTAACGCGGTGCACATGATCTATCGGACGCTCTTCTACCTCCTCCGCGCTCGCCGCAGTTCGAAGCTGCACCCGCACGATGTCGGTCGCCTCTCACTGCGGGTTCTGCCCACCGACCTCGACACCTTGCGGCACGTCAACAACGGCATCTACCTGTCACTCATGGACCTCGGCCGCACCGACCTGCTCGTCCGCGCCGGCATCTACGACACCTTCGCGAAGCTCGGCTACTACCCCGTTGTATCGAACGAGACGATCAGTTTTCGCCGCTCACTTCAGCCGTGGCAGAGGTTCGTCCTCGAAACCCGCATAGTCGGTTACGACGCGAAAGCGGTCTTCGCTGAACAGCGCTTCGTCGTCGATGGCGAGACCTACGCCGTCGGTTTCGTGCGTGCCCGGTTCCTCAAGAAGACCGGTGGAACGGTCACCGTCGCCGAACTCGGAGACGCCGTCGGCATCGACCCGGCGTCGCTGCCGGTGCCAGAGTGGCTGACCCGCTGGAGCGCGGATGTTGCGCTGCCGCCGTCGCGCGCGGCCGCCCCGAGCACCTGGCCGGGCGAGTAGAGCCCCAACAATTAACCGGTTTCAAGGAACTGCGGCCCCCGAATCGGGCTAGTAGCTAGAAATCTGGACTTTGCGCGCGCCGGTTCCTTGAAACCGGTTAAAAAACTGTGGAGGAGGGGGCTACTCAGCCGGGCCGAAGACGAAGACGCGGTCTGGATCGTACGTGGAACGCACGGAAGCGAGCCGCGCGAAGGTGTCGGCCGGCCAGGACGTCGCGAACTGGGCGACGTCGTGCGCAGGTCCGGCAAAGTTGATCGTCGTCTCCGGCGAGACCCAGGGCGCGATGGCATCGAGAACGTCGGCCGCCGCGGCCTCGACCGCACCCTCGATTCCCGGCTGCATGAGGCTCGCGATCAGCATGAACGTGAAGTCGTTGCCGCGACCTCCGACGGCTGAGCCGCCCGCGACATCCGTGCCGGTCGCTGCGCCGATGTGGCGAAGCTCGAACGCGACGAGGGGTACCTGCTTGCCGGCGCCGACCACGCCGAGCACTGCGGTCGCCAGGTCCTGGTCGACCGACGAGAGCATGCCGCCGGAGGTCCACGCCTTGCCGGGGTCGGTCGGGTCATTGTGAATCGTGGCGATCGCCGCGACCGGAAGCACGCCGACGTTGTCCATCATTGCCGGGGCTGCCGCGCGCAGCGGCGCGATCGCCCGCTCGCCGACCTCGGCCGAAACCGGGTACGCGACGCGCAGTGCGAGCAGCGTCTTGCCCCGCAGCGGCGCGGGTACGACGTCGAGCGGCGGGAACCGCATGATCGCGACGCTCGTCGTGAGCCCGTCCGGTGCAGTTGCGGTGAAATCGACCCAGGTGCGCAGCACGTTCTCGATGTGCTCGGCCTCGAACAGCATGTTGCCGCCGTAGATTTCGCTCAGCTCGACGAGCTGGACGCGAACCGAGGTGACGATACCGAGCCCGCCCTTGCCGCCGCGCAGTGCCCAGTACAGGTCGGGGTTTTCGGTGTCGCTCGCTTCGACGAGTTCACCGGTACCGATCACGACGCTGAACGACAACACGAAGTCCGACCCGAACCCGTGGCTGCGGGCGAGCGGTCCGACCCCTCCGCCGAGCAGGAACCCGACGACGCCTACCCCCGCGGCCGATCCGGTAACCGGAGCGAGCCCGAGCGGTGCAGCGGCCTCGACGACGGATGCCCAGCGAACCCCGGCACCGATCGTCGCGACCCCGGTCTGCGCGTCGATCTCGACGGCATCCAGTCGCTTCGTTGTCAGCACGAGGCCGTCGGTGATGGCGGAGTGCACACCGTGCCCGGTCGCGAGCACGCGCACCGGCAGCGAGTGCGCGGCGGCGAAGCGGACGGCGGCAGAGACATCCGCGGCGCTGGTGACTCCGACGACGACGTCGGGGGTGTGGGTGAAGACGAGGTTGATCCCCAGAAGCTCCTGGGCGTAGCCCTCGGTCTGGGGGTCGAAGACGGGTCCTGCGACATCGGAAGCGAGCTGCGAGTAGTCAGTCATGGGCAGAGGCTAGCGAAGTCGGGTAACGGACGAAAGACCCGTGGGTGTCGTAGCACGCGGATTTCGCGGCCTCCGCGGCGTGGGACGATGCAAACATGGAAATCGCACTCTGGATCGTCACCGGAATCACCGCACTGTTGTACATCGTCGCCGGATCGACCAAGGCCTTCACCCCGAAGCGGAACCTCGCCGAGCGGATGCCGTGGAGCGTCGAGATGCCGGCCTGGCAGGTCAAGTTCATTGGCATCGTCGAGATCCTCGGAGCGATCGCCCTCATCCTTCCGGCGCTGACCGGCATTGCGCCGATCCTCACGCCGATCGCCGCGATCGGGCTCGTGATCATCCAGGTGCTCGCGATCATCCTGCACGTGCGTCGTGGCGAGCAGAGCTCGTTGCCGTTCAACTTCGTGCTTCTTGTGCTTCCGGCGCTGGTCGCCGTCGGCCGCCTCTTCTTTAGCTAGCCTTCGAGAACCGCCATCGCGGCGTTGTGACCGCCGAGAGCGCTCACGGCGCCGCCCCGCTGGGCACCGGATCCGCACAGCAGGATGCGCGGATGCCGTGTCGCCACGCCCCACCGGGCCGCCGCCGTATTGAGCTCCGCATCGTCCTCGACGAACGGCCAGGCCAGCGGACCGTGAAAGATATTGCCGCCGGGCATGCCGAGAGCGTGCTCGAGATCGAGCGTCGTCTTCGCTTCGATCGTCGGGTTGCCGGCGGAGTCGGTGAGCAGCAGGCTCTCGATCGGTTCCGCGAGCACAGAGTCGAGTGACTCGATGGCGGCGGCCTGCAGCGTCGCGCGCAGCTCGTCGTTGTTCTGCTCGGTCGCGAGCCGGTCGGGAGTGTGCAGCCCGAACACCGTGATCGTGTGCGCGCCGGTCACCCGTAGTTCGGGGGAGAGGATGCTCGGGTCACTCAGGGAGTGGCAGTAGATCTCGAGCGGCAGCGGGGTCGGCACGGATCCGGTGGCGGCGGTCTCGTAGGCGTCCTGCAGTTGTGACCACGACTCGTTGACGTGGAACGTTCCGCCAAAGGCCGCTTCCGGCGAGACGGCGGCGTCCCTGAGCTTCGGCAGCCGCGAGAGCAGCAGGTTGACCTTGACTTGGGCGCCTTCCGGCCGCGAAGCAACGCGCTCGCCCTCGCCCAGCAGTCTCTCGAGAACAAACGGCGCGACGTTCGCGAGGATGGTCTCGGCGCCGAGCACTCGGGACCCTCCGCCCAGCTCATACCGGACCTCGCCGTCCGGAGTCAGGCTCGTGACCTCGGCACCCGTGACGATCTCGGCTCCGGCTCGCCGCGCGGCGCTGAAGAGCTCGCCGGTCACCGCGCCCATGCCGCCGACCGGCACGTCCCAGTCGCCGGTCTCGTTTCCGATGACGTGGTAGAGAAAACAGCGGTTGGCATCGAGCTGCGGGTCGAGGTTCGGCGCAAAAGTGCCGATGAGCGCGTCGGTCAGGGCAACTCCGCGAACGACGTCGTTGTCGAACGAGCTCGCGATGGCCTCGCCGACCGGGCGCTCGATGAAGTCGTTCCACAGCGCGTCGTCGCCGAGTGCGCGCCGGGCTTCGCTGCGGGTGAGCAGCGGTTCGGTGACGGTTGGGAAGAGCGCATGGGCGAGCGTCGCGGTCCGGTCGTAGAAGGCGGACCAGGCCACGGCATCCGACTCCGCGCCGATTGAGGCGAAGGATGCAGCGGTCGCGGCTGCATCGCCGTTGTCGACGAGCAGTCCGCGATCGCTGCCCGGGAGCGGCGTGTACGACGAGTACCGCCGGCGGATGAGCGAGATATCGAGACCGAGGTCGCGGATGATGCGCTTCGGCAGCAGGGAGACGAGATACGAGTAGCGCGAGAGTCTCGCGTCGATGCCTTCGAACGCGTTCGCCGAGACCGCGGCGCCGCCGACGTGCTCGAGCCGCTCGAGCACGATCACGCGCTTGCCCGCGGCGGCAAGGTAGGCGGCCGCGGTCAGCCCGTTGTGGCCGCCGCCGATGATCGCGACGTCGTAGCGGTCGTTCATTCGGTGGTTCCTCCGGTCGTTTCGCGCACGCGCGTGGCGAGCCTGGTGATGACGGCGGCTTCGTCGGGAGTGAGCGCGTCGAAAAAGTGGCGCCGAAGCAGGGCGTTATGCCCGCGCATAGCGCCGAGCACCGCCCGGCTTCCGGTGGGAGTGATGGCAACCCACGTGCCCCGGGCGTCCGTGTCGCACTCTCGACGTTCGATGAGCCCGCGGGTCTGCATGCGCGACACCTGGTGGCTCACCCGGCTTTTCTCCCAGCCGAGCAGGTCGCCGAGTTCGCTCGGCCGAAGCTGCTTCGACGCGGAGCCGAACAGTGACATGAGGATGCTGAAATCGGCGTCTGAGATTTCCGACGACGCCTGGAGGTCGCGTTCGAGCACGCGCTCGAGGTCACGCCGGATCTGCCGGAACGAACGCCACGTCTCCCACTCGTCGGGGGTGACCGCTCCGGTGTCCGTCATTGCACCATTCTAGCGAATAGTTGACACATCAACCATTAACGAATTATGGTGACACGTCAACCATCTACGAAAGGCCCCCGTGTCAGACCTCAGAATCGGCATCATCATCGGCAGCACCCGTCCCGGACGCAACGGCGCACAGGTCGCCGAGTGGGTGGCGGCGCTCGCCGCTGAACGCACCGATGCCACGTTCGAACTCGTCGACCTGCTCGACTACAACCTCCCGCACCTGGACGAGGCCGTTCCGGCATCCATGGGCCAGTACGCCAACGAGCACACCCGCACCTGGGCCGAGAAGGTCGCGTCGTTCGACGGCTACATCTTCGTGACGCCCGAGTACAACCACTCGACCTCCGGTGCACTCAAGAACGCGATCGACTTCGTCTACGGCGAGTGGAACAACAAGGCCGCTGGCTTCGTCAGCTACGGCTCGAACGGCGGAACCCGCGCGGTCGAGCACCTGCGCCTCATCGTCGGCGAACTCCAGATCGCCGACGTTCGCCAGCAGGTCACCTTCTCGCTCATGACTGACTTCGAGAACTACAGCGTTCTCAAGGCCGGCCCGCAGCACGCGGCCCAGCTGTCAACGCTGCTCGACCAGCTCGTCTCCTGGTCGGGTGCGCTCGCCGGAACCCGCGCGGCCGCTATCGCCGCAGCAGCCTAGGCAGACCGGTCGGCGGGCGCTGCCACTCGGTAGGTCAGCTCGTCGACCGTCTCGCCCTTGAATTCGGCTCTCTCGCTTGCAACGAGCGTCATTCCGAGTCGTTCGAGCAGGGCAGCGGATGCGGTGTTCCGGGCATCGAGGGTCGCCGTCACAGCGAGAAGCGCCGCCTCGCCGAACGCGAACTCGAACATTGCGGTGGCTGCCTCGAAGGCGAGTCCCTTGCCCTGGTGATCAGCGCCGAGGGCGAACCCGAGTTCACCCTCGCGCCGCTCGATGCTGGTGTTCTTCAGCAGCACTTCGCCGATGACGCGGCTGTCACCACGCAACTCGATCGCGAGGATGAGCCACTGGCCCTCCTCGGTCACCTCGAACCGGTCGAGCTTGGCCTCGAGCGCGATGCGCGTCTGCTCGAGCGTTCGCACCGGCCACGGAACGTAGCGAACGACATCCGGGTCCGAGTGAAACTCGAACAGGTCATCGACGTCGGCGCGAGTGTGCGGGCGCAGCAGCAGGCGCGACGTTTCGATCGGAAGGGCTGGCCGCCAGGGCCGGAACTCCGACATCCGCTCTACGCTCTACGCTCTAGCGGCGTTACGGCTTGGGGTACGGGCGGGCGAGGTATTCCTCGAGGTAGCCGTTGATGACGCGCGCGGTTTCGGAGATGAAAAACGGGTTTCCGTCGGGGTTCGTCTCGAACGCCTTGGCGAGCAGCCCGTCGACGATTTCGACCATGACCTCGATGTGCTCCTGAAGGTCAGCGCGGTAGTCGACCTCGAAGCGCTGGACGAAGACGTCAGACATGTTCTTGGCGAGGACCGACTTATTGCTCTCGGTTCCATCGATCAGGGTGCGGCTGACCGAGTCGCCGAGACGCAGCCAGCGGAAGCCGGGCTCGGTGCGGTACAGGCCGGAGTAGAGCGTCACCATGTTGGTGAGCGCGTCCTGCCACTCGAGATCGGGCTTGGCGAGTTCTTCGTTTGCCTTCTCGAGGAACCGCGTCAGGTTGCGCATGGCGAGGGCCTTGGCGATGCCGTTGAGGTCGTCGAAGTAGCGGTAGAGCCCCGGGCCGGACATCTCCGCACGCTTGGCAACGAGCGTCATGGTGATGGAGGGGTAGCCGACCTCATCGATGAGCGCTGCCGTCGTATCGAGAATAAGTTCGTATCGCTGTGCGCTGCGATCCTGGCGAGGGCGGTGCCGTACTCCGGCCGCCGTTGCGTTACTCATTCAATGCCCTTCTTTTGGTTCTTCCACCCTACGCGGGGGCTTGCGAGGGCGAAAACCCGGCCGCCGATGCGGGCGAGATTCTCAGCTAAACACGAATACGTGTAGTTATTGCGCAGTCTGTATGAAACTGACACTAGTCAACATTGCGGCCACTCGGCCCGCAGGCCGGTAAGCCGCGCCGGTCAGGGTGAGTTCCGGCGCCGCGATTCGCCAGCGCCCGGTGCCTCCAGGAAAGCGACAGAGCGGCGGAGGATGTCGCGGCAGGCAACGATCGTCGGACGTTCGCTGCTCGCCTGGCGCACTGACGTGAACACCGTGCGTGTGGGGTTACCCGCGAGCGGGACGAGTTCGACGCTCGGCTCCCGACCCGCCCAGACCAGGTCGGGAAGCAGCGCCGCGGCGTTTCCGGATTCGACGAGCCGGATGTGCGCCTGCAGGTCTGCGGTCTCAAATCGCACATCGGGTTCGAACCCGGCCTGCCGGCACGCCTGCTCGGCAAAGTGCCTGCTCGCCGTTCCGCGCGGTTCCATCACCCACGCCACCGACGCCGCGTCCGCGATCGAGCGGATGCCGCTGGCGCGCGGTACCCCGAGCCGCAGCTCGTCTGCGCAGAGTGCGACCCGGTCGAGATCGGGCTGGCGCGGGGCGGCATGCCCCGGGTACTGCTCGGCGATAACGAGATCGAAGTCCCGTGCCCACACTTCGAACAGGGCGTTCTCGGGTTCGCGCTGGGTGATCTCGACGCGCAGTTCGGGGTGCTCGTTCGCCAGCATGGTCAGGGCCTGCGGAATGATTCCGAGGGCAGCCGACTGGAAGACCGCGAGTCGCACCGTGCCGCGGACCTCGGTGAGCGAGGTCACGAGTTCGGCCTCCATCAGCTCGACCCGATCGAGCAGCAGTTCGGTATGGGCGACGAGCACCTCGGCCTGGGGTGTGAGCTGAACGCGCCGCCCGGACTTGGCCAGCAGCGGAACGCCGGCCTCGGTCTCGAGGAGGGCGAGTTGCTGCGAGACGGATGACGGGCTGTACGCGAGCGCCTCGGCGACCGCGGCGATCGTGCCCCGGATTTTGAGTTCGCGCAGCAGGCGGAGTCGGCGCAGGTCGAGCATCCGCTCTCCAATCATTGGGTTTACTTAACAATATCGTGCGTAAACCATCGCTTTTGCTTGGGTGTCACTCGCTGCACAATGAGCGAGTGCGGTGATCGTCGCATGGCCTTTTTCAGACCGGGAGAACTATCCTCGTGAGCATGTCAACCCACGGTTCCAGCCCGGCTAACGGCTTCGACGAATCGAGCGCGAACGACCTCGCCGACGAGACGATAGCGACCGTTCGGCGCTGGCTCGCCGAGAGCGCAAACGTCGCACCGGACAAGTCGGCCGAGCGCCTCGCCGGTGTACTGAAGGACCCGAACGGACTCGAATTCACGATCGGGTTCGTCGACAAGGTTGTGCGCCCGGAGGACATCCGTGTCGCCGGTCGCAACCTCGAGCGCGTCGCCAAAAAAGTGCCGGCGTTCCTGCCCTGGTACCTGCGCGCGGCAATCACGATCGGCGGCGGATTCGCGACGCTCATCCCATGGGTCATCGTTCCGATCGCCCGCTGGGTTCTCCGCCGCATGGTCGGCCACCTCGTGATCGACGCGACGCCCGCCCACCTCGACAAGACGCTTGCCGCGCTGCGTGCCCGCGGCATCCGCCTCAATCTCAACCTGCTCGGCGAGGCGGTGCTCGGCGACGAAGAGGCCGACCGTCGCCTGCGCGGAACCCGCCAGCTGCTCGCGCGCCCCGACGTCGACTACGTGTCGATCAAGGCGTCCGCCGTCGCAAGCCAGCTGTCGATGTGGGCCTACGACGAGACCGTCGACCGCGTCGTCGACCGCCTCACCCCGCTCTACGAGGTCGCTGTCGCGTCGCCGACCCCGAAGTTCATCAACCTCGACATGGAGGAGTTCAAAGACCTCGACCTCACCATCGCGGTCTTCACCAAGCTGCTCGACCAGCCGCAGCTGAAGAACCTCGAAGCCGGCATCGTGCTGCAGGCCTACCTTCCCGATGCGCTCGCTGCCCTGCAATCGCTCACCGCGTGGGCGATCGAGCGCCGCCTCGCGGGAGGCGCGAGCATCAAGGTGCGCGTCGTCAAGGGCGCCAACCTCGCCATGGAACACGTGGATGCCGCCATGCACGACTGGCCGGTCGCCACCTGGCCGACCAAGCAGGCGACCGACACGAACTACAAGCGCGTGCTCGACTGGGCATTCACGCCCGAGAACACGGATGCCGTTCGCATCGGCGTCGCCGGCCACAACCTGTTCGACGTGGCCTGGGCCTGGCTGCTCGCGAAGAAGCGCGGCGTCGAGTCGCGGGTCGAGTTCGAAATGCTGCTCGGAATGGCGACCGGACAAGCGGATGCCGTCAAGCGCGACGTGGGCGGACTGCTGCTCTACACACCCGTTGTGCACCCGCGCGAGTTCGACTCGGCGATCAGCTACCTCATCCGTCGGCTCGAAGAGAACGCGAGCCCGGAGAACTTCATGTCCGGTGTGTTCGAGCTCGCCGGGAACGAGTCGGTGTTCCAGCGCGAAGAAGGCCGTTTTCTCGCGTCGCTCGCCGATCTCGACGACGAGGTCCCGGCATCCAATCGCGTGCAGAACCGCCTCGCTCCGAAGCCGGCCGAGATCGCGACCCTCACGGAGTTCCACAACGAGCCCGACACCGACCCGGCGATCGCCGCGAACCGTGCCTGGGGACGTCGCATTCTCGAGCGCAGCGAAAACTCGCGCCTCGGCGCCGGCACGATCGCCGAAGCTCACGTCACGAGTGCCGACCTTCTCGAGCGCAAGATCGCCGCGACAATCGCCGCGGCAGCCACCTGGGTCGCACGCACGCCCGACGACCGCGCGCAGCAACTGCACGACGCCGGTGACGTGCTCTCTGCCTTCCGTGCGCGCCTCATCGAGGTCATGGCGAGCGAAACCGGAAAGACGATCGCCGAAGCCGATGTCGAAGTGAGCGAAGCCGTCGACTTCGCGCACTACTACGCAGCGCGCTCGCTCGAACTGGCCGCCGTCGACGGAGCGACGTTCACGCCGTCGAAGCTCATCGTCGTCACGCCGCCGTGGAACTTCCCAGTGGCAATCCCGGCCGGCTCGGTGCTCGCCGGCCTCGCGAGCGGAAGCGGCGTCATCATCAAGCCGGCTCCGCAGGCCCGTCGCAGCGCCGCCGTCATGGTCGAAGCGCTGTGGGAAGCCGGAATCCCGCGCGACCTGCTCACGCTCGTCGACATCGAAGAGGGCGAACTCGGGCAGCAGCTCGTTTCGCACCCGGACGTCGACCGTGTCATCCTCACCGGTGGCTGGGAGACAGCGCAGCTGTTCCGTTCCTGGCGGTCCGACCTGCCGCTGCTCGCCGAGACCAGCGGCAAGAACTCGATCATCGTGACGCCCTCGGCCGACCTCGATCTCGCGGTGGCGGATGTCGTGCGAAGCGCGTTTGGCCACGCCGGCCAGAAGTGCTCCGCCGCATCCCTCGTCATCCTCGTCGGATCGGTCGCCCGCTCGGAGCGTTTCCGTCGCCAGCTCGTCGACTCCGTCACCTCGCTGCGGGTCGGGATGCCGCAGGACCCGACCACGCAGATGGGCCCGATCATCGAGCCAGCGAGCGGCAAGCTGCTCTCCGGGCTGATGAAGCTCGGCGAGGGCGAGAACTGGCTCGTCAAGCCGCGCCAGCTCGACGGCGACTCGGCGCCCGTGCTCGAGGGGCGCCCCACCACACCGTTCGCGATTCCGGGTCGACTCTGGAGCCCGGGTGTTCGCGAGGGAGTCTCCGAGGGAAGCGAGTTCCACCTCACCGAGTACTTCGGGCCGGTCCTCGGAATCATGACCGCTGCGACGCTCGACGACGCCATCCGCCTGCAGAACGCGAGTGCGTACGGGCTCACGGCCGGCATCCACTCGCTCGAGCCGACCGAGGTTGCCACCTGGCTCGACACCGTCGACGCGGGAAACCTCTACGTGAACCGCGGAATCACCGGCGCGATCGTGCAGCGCCAGCCCTTCGGTGGCTGGAAGCGCTCGACGGTCGGCGCTGGTGCGAAGGCCGGCGGACCGAACTACCTGCTGACCCTCGGCAGCTGGTCGGCCGTCGCTGCCGAGGAAGGTACCGACCTTCGCCTCGACGACCTGTCGCAGCCGGTTGCTAGCGTCATCAAAAATGCCCAGAGCGGGATCGAATTCAGCGAGTTCGACCTCGTGCGGCACGCTGCGCAGAGCGACGAGATCGCGTGGAAGGCCGAGTTCGGCACCGCACGCGACGTCAGCGGGCTCGGCGTGGAGCGGAACGTGTTCCGCTACCTGCCGGTGCCGGTCACGCTGCGGCTCGCCGAGGGTGCGCCGCTCGGGCACCTGGTCCGGCTTATTGCCGCCGCCACCCGCGCGGGCTCCGTCATCGACATCACCTCGGCCCTGCCGCTTCCGACGACCCTCGTGCAGCAGTTCCTGTCTGAGCGCTCACCGGTCACGGTGACCGGCCTGGTGGTGGAATCGGATGCCGCCTTCCTCGCCCGCGCCGCATCCGGTGACGTCGTGGCCAGCCGCATCCGCCTCGCTGGCGGCGACGCCGTGGCGCTCGCCGAAGCCTTCGGCGGGAATCCGGATGTCGCCATCTACGCCGGTGAAGTCACCACCGCCGGGCGGATCGAGCTGTTGCCGTTCCTGCACGAGCAGTCGGTCACGATCACCGCGCACCGGTTTGGCAACCCCGACCACGCGATGGCGACGCTGCCGGTCTAGAGCACGTAACTCAGGCAGATCGGCTGCCGGCCGCATCCGGACCCGCGGAATCCTGCGGAATCCGGTCGGCCGCTGCGAATTCTGCCTGAGTTACGTTCGTGAGTCCCGCCGGTAGAGCCCGTCGAAACCTGACGGGGTGCAGGATGGAACAATGACAGTTCCCACGCTCGCCCTCAACGACGGCCACTCCATCCCGCAGCTCGGTCTCGGCACGTGGCCGCTCGACGACGCCGAGGTGAGCGACGTCATCCAGACCGCCACCGGCCTCGGCTATCGGCACATCGACACCGCGGCCAAGTACGGAAACGAGAAGGGTGTCGGAGCCGGCGTCGCGGCGTCCGGCATCCCGCGTGAAGACCTGTTCGTCGCGACCAAGCTCGACGGCGTCTACCAGGGCGATGACCGCGCGATTGCCGGGCTCGAGGGTTCGCTCGAGCGACTCGGGCTCGACTACGTCGACCTGCTGCTCATCCACTGGCCGCTGCCGAAGCGCGGCGAGTTCGTCTCGACCTGGCGCACCTTCATCGGCCTACGGGAGCGGGGACTGGTCCGTTCGATCGGTGTCTCTAACTTCAAGCCTGCGCACCTGGCGACCCTTATCGGTGCGACCGAGGTTGTGCCGGCGGTCAACCAGATCCAGTTGAGCCCGTTCATCGTGCGCACCGAAGAGCGCGCGGCGAACGCTGCCCACGGCATCCTCACCGAGTCGTGGAGTCCGATCGGCGGCGACGGAGCCAACGTTCTCGAGTCACCGGTCATCCGCTCGATCGCCGACGAGATCGGCAAGACGCCCGGCCAGGTCGTGCTGCGCTGGCACGTGCAGCAGGGGCTTGTCGCGATTCCGAAGTCGCGCACCGCATCGCGCCTGGCCGACAACATCGCGATCTTCGATTTTGAGCTGACGGATGCCCAGCTCGCGTCGATCGCGACGCTCGAGCAGCCGGGCACCGGCGTCGACTCGGACGTAACCGGTCACTGACCGGTACTGAGGCGCCGGCCTATCCCAGAGCGCTCGTCACCCAGGCGAGTGCGACCTCCCGGTCGATGCCGAGTGCGGTGATGCGTTCGGCGTAGGCGCGAGCGGCGAGCTGTCCCTGCTGTTCGGTGGGGTCGCCCTGGGCGCTTACCAGCGTGCCGTTGCGTCCGCGGGTTTCGATGAACCCATCGGACTCGAGCTCCCGGTAGGTGCGGGCGACGGTGTTTGGCGCGATACCGAGGTCTTCGGCTAAACGTCGCACCGTCGGAAGACGGGTCCCCGCGGCGAGTTCACCCGACCTGATCTGTTCGAGCAGCTGGAGGCGAAGCTGCTCGAACGGGGGAATCGGCGACTTGGTGGTGATGGTGAGCACGTTAGGCAGCTTTCACCGGCTGGGCAGCCGCAACTTCGGGCCAGAGCCGGCGCAGGTACTGCTGCTGTGGCTTGGTGGCGATGCTTGCGATCGCGGCGATGACGATCCCGACGAAGATGACCACGCCGGCGCCGATGGCGATGACCGACGCCGCACCGCCGACGGCGGGGTCGGCGGCTGGAACCTGAGCGAGATCGATGCAGACCGCCAGGGCGCCCCAGATTCCGAGACACATGGGGGCGCTGGCAATCGAGCGCATCGACATCCCGCGCAGGGCGTCGTCCCAGGCGAGTTCCGCGGGAGAGGCGACCGGCTGCCCTCGATCGAGGATGCTGCGGATGGCGAGTTCGAAGGCGAACAAAGAGATGACGGAGAGCGCGGTGACGACGACGCCAACCGTGACGACCGGATCCGGAGCGATGAGTCCGGTCGCTGTCACCAGTATCCAAGCAACGAGCGCGACCGCTCCGATGCCCGCGGCGATACGCGAGCCGACCAGGTCGATCGGCGAGAGGTAGTCGTCGATCCTAACGGCGGTCGAACGAGCGAAGCGTTCGCCGGCGGGAAGAACTGACTTGAGCGTGAGCGCGTTGACGATCGCGCCCGCCGAGACGCCAATGACGATTCCGCCGAAGACGACCCACAGATCGGCGGCGCCGGACTCGTCCCCGGTCGGCACTATGAAGCCGAGTTCCACGGCTGAGACGACCGCGGCCAGCCCGATGAGTGAGCCGATCCAGCTGATGATCGACCGGCGAGTCAAGCGGTCTGAAAGCGGGGTGGCGAGGACGTCCGGCACGGCGAGGCCGACCGAGGTGCCGAGAGTCCGTACTCGCGAGCGGCGGTACGCCGGGATGAGATTGAGCCCGAGACCGATGATGCTCGCGAGGGTGAAGGCGATGCTGACTGTCCACATTCCGGGAGTCATGATTTCTCCTTTGTTCTGCGTTTGTACCAATGTAGCAATACAAACAAGAGAGCGCAAGAGATCGCTCCGGCAGTCCGGCCCGGAGAGCGGATGCGGCTGGCTTTAGGTGCGCAGCGCAGCCGTGACGTACTCGAGTGCAGCATCCGCTGGCACTCCGAGCTGGCGAACGCGGTCGGCGAAGCTGCGGGCAGCGAGCTGCACCTGCTGCTGCGTCACGTCACCGTGGGCGCTGATGAACGTGCCAGCGCGGCCGCGCGTTTCGATGATGTCGTCGGCTTCGAGCTCGCGGTACGCCTTCGCAACGGTGTTCGGCGCCACGGCGAGCGATTCGGCGAGCCCCCGGACGGTCGGGAGCTTCGCGCCGGCGGCGAGTTGCCCGGCGCGGACCTGGTCGATGATCTGGGTGCGCAGCTGCTCGTGCAGGGCGATGGCGGATTCGGGATTGATGGTGAGGGTCATGGAGTATTCACAAACGGGTCGGGTAGGCACGGGTTTCGGGAACCAGTGACGACCGGCACAGCCTCGGTGCTGCTCAACGCCGGGGCGAAGGGCATGGTCGTCGTAGTCATTCGGGCCTCATTTCCGGCCCAACGCTATCGAGCAACCCTCAGGCGAACAATGCCCCAGATCGGGGCGCGTTTCAGCGTTCGTTCAGGATTCTTGCGGGTTCGGATTGCGGGGCGTCTGCTTTGTCCGAGCCCACCGTTCGCAGTGGGTAAGCGTCGCGGAGGAGCGCCTGTGAGCGGCGATATTGTTCCGGGTGCAGGATGCCCATGGCGCGAAACGGGCCAGCCGGCTCGGCCAGCACTGGCAGCAGGATGATCGTCAACACAACCAGCGCAACGCTCACAAATGAAACCAGCTGCAGGTTATCCAGCAGCACACTCCGGGGATTGTGCAAGGCAATTCTTGTGGCCGCGATGTGGCTTCCCATCGAGACGGCAGCAAAACCGCTGAGCAGCGCCGTAGCAATAACGAGATAAAGCGCCTGGGCAACAACCACCGTCGCCCATACTTCGGGAAGGTCACCGTTTGACCTCATAACGATGCGCCTTCCACTCAGCGCGAAGGTGGCGAGGGCGAGAAGCGATACTGCTGCAGCGATCATTGCGGGTGAGGTAAGTGCGATAGCAAGTGGAAAGTCGCTATTGAGATCGCCGACCAACCCACCAATGGCGCAAACGGCACCCATTGCCGCGACGAGAACCGCGGCGAGCAGCAGTGGCCCGGGTACAAAGTCCCGAAGGTGGACGGACGCAGAGGTCGGATGGCGGCGGGCCTTCCGAAGTCCGAGGAAGAGGGCTGTGCCACTTGCTACGACCGAGAAGATGACCGTTGGAATGGCCAACATCGCGGTGACACCGCCTCTGGAGCTCCACATCCCGATTGCGGACGTCTCAGGCCGGTCGGCCAGGAGATCGAACGAGGCGTAGAGAAGTGCTGTCAGCGCAGCGGCGACTCCCGAAATGATCGGAAGGATCTGGCTGCGACCGATACGAATCATCTGGTCGGGCCACACGCCAAGTTGGAACTTCCCGGATGCCGTTGCAGCCGTCGACCGGATGCCCGTCGGGGAGAGCGACTTGATCACCTGAACGGTGGGAGCAACCAGAATCAGCAGCACAATGAAATACACCGGCATGCCGCCCCTCCTGGTGATGTAGCCGAACGCTAGCAGTTCTCATGTAACTTGTGTGGTTCGGCCTACCTCGCGACGCAAAGTCGGCGAGCGTGTGCGACTCGCCGGGCGGGGGCGCTGTGCAGCGGCGTGGCGGCGGGGATTGCCGACTTTAGGGTCGGGGGAGCGCCGCGAGACCGCCGGCAGAGCGCCTAGTCGTGCGCGCGGTGGATGAGGCGCGACAGCACGATGGCGCTGCGGGTGTGGTCGACGTTGGGGGCGACGCGTACGCGTTCGAGAGCCAGTTCGAGCGAGGGGATGTCGCGGGCGCGCATGTGCACCATGGCATCCGCTGAACCGGTGACGGTTCCGGCATCCACAACCTCGGGAACAGCGGAAAGGATGCGGCGCAGTTCGTCCGGTGCGACAGTTCCGCGGCAGAACAGTTCGACGTAGGCTTCGGTGGCAAGGCCGTCAACGGCGGGGTCGACCTGGATGGTGAATCCGCGGATGACTCCGTCGGCGACCAGGCGGTCGACGCGACGCTTCACGGCGGAGGCAGAGAGTCCGATCACCTCGCCGATATCCCCGTACCCGGCGCGGGCATTGATGCGAAGTCTGTCGATGATTCCGTAGTCGAGAGCGTCCATCCGAACACTCTATGGTGATTTCTTGTGCCGGGGTAATTGTTTGCGCTGATTTAGTGCGCCCAAAGCTCAGACATTGTCATATGGTGCGTGTGAGACTGGGTGCATGACCATCACCGACACCTCGTCCGCCGTGCCGGCGCGTACCGCAACCAAGCGCACTGTTCTTATGTGCCGCCCCGAATTCTTCACCGTCGTGTACCGCATCAACCCGTGGATGGACCCCGCTCTGCCCACCGACACGAGCCTCGCCGTTCGCCAGTGGGAAGTGCTGTACCAGACCTACCTCGACCTCGGCTTCGACGTCGAACTCGTCGACCCGATCGACGGACTCCCGGACATGGTCTACGCCGCCAACGGTGGATTCGTCATCGACAACATCGCCTACGGCGCAAGCTTCACCCACCCCGAGCGCCAGCCCGAGGGACCGGCGTACATGAAGTGGTTCGGCGAGAACGGCTTCGACGTTCGCGACCCCCAGAACATCAACGAGGGCGAAGGCGACTTCCTGCTCGTCGGCGACCGCATCCTCGCCGGAACCGGATTCCGCAGCGCCTCGAACAGCCACGAAGAAATCGCCGGCATCTACAACCGCGAGGTCGTCACCCTCAACCTGGTGAACCCGAGTTTCTACCACCTCGACACCGCGATCGCGGTTCTCGACGACACCAACATCGCGTACCTCGAGAGCGCGTTCGACGAAGAGTCGCTCGTGAAGCTCCGCGCGCTGTTTCCGGATGCGATCCTCGCGACCGAAGAAGACGCCGCAGTTCTCGGCCTGAACTCCTACAGCGACGGCTACAACATCGTCATCGCCTCCCGCGCGAAGGACTTCGAGCGCCAGCTGCGCGAGCGCGGCTACAACCCCATCGGCGTCGACCTGTCCGAGCTGCTGCTCGGTGGCGGTGGGGTCAAGTGCTGCACCCTGGAGCTGCGCCGATGAGCCACACGAACTCGGTCGGAATCGCCACGAGCGCAGCGGCTGCCGCCGCGATTGCCGTCGAAGAGGCCAACACCGCCCACAACTACCACCCCCTCGAAGTCGTCGTCGCTCACGGCGAAGGCGCCTGGGTGACGGATGTCGACGGCCGCAAGTACCTCGACTGCCTCGCCGCGTACTCCGCGGTGAACTTCGGTCACGGTCATCCGGCGCTCATCGAGGCCGCCAAGAAGCAGCTCGACCGCATCACGCTGACCAGCCGGGCGTTCCACAACGACCAGCTCGGCCCGTTCGCGGCCGCTCTCGCCAAGCTCGCCGGTAAAGACATGGTGCTCCCGATGAACACCGGTGCCGAAGCCGTCGAGTCGGGCATCAAGGTCGCCCGTGCCTGGGGCTACCGGGTCAAGGGCGTGAAGCCCAACGAGGCGAAGATCATCGTCATGGACGGCAACTTCCACGGCCGCACCACCACGATCATCAGCTTCTCGAACGACGAGCAGGCACGCGCCGACTTCGGTCCGTTCACGCCCGGATTCGTGAGCGTCCCCTACGGGGATGCCGCGGCGCTCGAGGCCGCGATCGACGAGAACACGGTTGCCGTGCTCGTCGAGCCCATCCAGGGCGAGGCCGGAATTGTGGTGCCACCGGCCGACTATCTGCCCGCTGTTCGCGCCCTCGCGACGAAGCACAGAATCCTGTTCATCGCTGACGAGATCCAGTCCGGCCTCGGCCGCACCGGAGCGACGTTCCAGTGTGACAACGCCGGAGTCGTTCCGGACCTGTACCTGCTCGGCAAGGCGCTCGGCGGCGGAATCGTCCCGGTCAGCGCCGTCGTCGGCAACGCCGACATCCTTGGCGTTCTTCGCGCCGGCGAGCACGGCTCGACCTTCGGTGGCAACCCGCTCGCCGCGGCCGTCGGCCACGCGGTCGTCGACCTGCTGTCGACCGGCGAACTGCAGGAGCGCGCACGGATGCTGGGCGAACGACTGCAGGGCGGCATCCGCTCGCTCATCGGTCACGGTGTCGTAGAGGTTCGCGGAGCCGGCCTCTGGGTCGGCGTCGACATCGACCCGGCCATCGGAACCGGTCGCCTCGTCTGCGAGAAGCTCATGGAGCGCGGAGTCCTGGTCAAGGACACCCACGGTTCGACGATCCGCTTCGCGCCGCCGATCGTGGCGTCAATCGACGACCTCGACTTCGCCGTCACGCAGCTCACCGCCGTGCTCGACGAACTGCGCGCCTAGCACTCCCTCAATCGCCCCGGCCGGATGCGCAAAGGCGTCCGGCCGGGTGCACCTCCTGCCGACTTGCCCACTTTGGCCCCGTTTTCGGCCGAATCCGGGGCCAAAGTGGGCAACTCGGTGAAGGCGGGGGCGCTCGCCTAGGCTTGAACGCATGGCTGAGCTACTTCCGAACGAGACCCGCGAACCACTGGACGGGCTGGAGTCCGCGATTGTTGCCGCGCGCTCCGGCGAGCTGAGCTTCGACACCCTCATCGGCATCTTCGCCGAGACAACGCTCGTCGTGCCGTCGACGAAGGACTTTCGCGAGGGCGCCGACAGCTTTCAGCCGATCACTTTTCCGTTCGACGGGGGAGAGGGCTACGTCATGGCCGTCTTCACCGCGCAGGACCGCACCGACGCATTCGACGGCATCGCCCCGTTCCAGACGGCGCTGAGCGGTCGCCAGATTCTCGGCGGCCTGCAGTCCGACGTCGGAATCATCGTCAACCCCGGCACCGACCTCGGCTTCGAGCTCGCCCCGGCCCAGGTACCGATCGTCGTCGCTGCGCTGGATGCGGCGCTCAAGGCGGAGCTCTCCACCGGCGACCCCGACCGCGACTTCACCGCCGTCGAGCGTGCAATCCTCGCGAACGAATCGGGAACCGGCAGCTTCGTCGACGTGCTCGCGGCGTTCGAGCGCTCCGACGTCTTCGTTCCCAGCCGTACCGCGCCCGACGAGATGATGGACGAGCTCGACCCGATCCTGCTCGACAACGACGGCAGCCCGCTGCTCGCGGTCTTCACCGACGTCTCGCTCATCGGTGACTTCTCGCAGTTCGCCGAATACGTCGTCGAGATCAACGGCGGAGCCATGGCCGAAGCCCTCACCGCCGGAACCGGCATCGTCATCAACCCGAACCGCGCCCTGACCTACGTCATCGAGCCGGCAGAGGTCGCCGAACTGCACTCGTCGCTGTAGCTACCCGCCCTAGCCGAGACCGATCGGCTCCTGGTGCCCGTCATCGTCGGACACCGTCCCGGCGACCGGCTTACGTGAGATTCCGACCGAACCGGATGCCGCACCCTTCGACGTTGCCGCAGCGATCGCCGCGCGGTCATCGGCCTTCGAGTACGCGTGGCGGAGCTTGACCGGGTCGACGCTCTTTCCGGTGCGCTTCTCCTGGCGACGCTTGTAGGTCAGGTTGAGCGCCTCGACGACGATCGCGAACGCGATCGGTACGTAGATGAGCGCCTTGTCGATGTGGATCTCGAATCCGTCGGCGATGAGCGTCACGCCGATGAGCACGAGGAACGCGAGCGCGAGCATCTTGACCGTTGGGTGCTTGTTCACAAACGCGAACAGGAACTTCGACGAGAACAGCATCACGCCGAACGACAGCACTACGGCAACGATGATGACGAGCAGGTTGTCGACCATGCCGACGGCGGTGATGACGGAGTCGAACGAGAAGACGATGTCGAGCAGCAGGATCTGCGCGATGATCGCGCCGAACGTGACGGCCTTACCGCCACCGTTTCCGTGCGACTCGGTTCCCTCGAGCTTCTCGTGGATTTCGTGCACGGCCTTGTAGACGAGGAACAGCCCACCGGCGATCAGAATCAGGTCGCGCCCCGAGAAGCCCATGCCGAACAGTTCGAACAGGTCGTTGGTCAGGCTGATGATACACGAGGCAAAGAACAGTAGTCCGATCCGGATGAGCATCGCGAGCGTCAGGCCGAGGTTGCGGGCCTTCGCCTGCTGTTCGACCGGCAGCTTGCTGGCGAGGATCGAGATGAAGATGACGTTGTCGACACCGAGAACGATTTCGAGAACGAAGAGGGTGAGAAAGGCAACCAGGAGGTCGGGCGTCAGTTCGAGAGCGAAGTCCATTCTTTGACGATATCGGCGCGGAAGTCCCCGTAACTGAGAGAACGCCAGAACAATCCGCGCGGTAGCGTCGAGGCGTGACTTCTGCAGCCGATCTCGACCGTTCCGACCCGCTCGCCGCGCACCGCGACCTGTTTGTGCAGTCGCCGGACGTCGTCGCCTACCTCGACGGCAACTCACTCGGGCGGCCGCTCACGGCATCCATTACGCGCGTCAGCGAGTTCATGACCGACCAGTGGGGCTCGCGGCTCATTCGCGGCTGGGACGAGGGCTGGATGGAGCAGGGCGAGAAAATCGGCGACGACCTCGGTCGCGTTGTGCTCGGTGCGGCCGCCGGCCAGACCTCGATCGGCGACTCGACCACGGTGCTGCTCTACAAGCTCGTGCGCGCGGCGGCCGACGCGCGCCCCGACCGCACGGAGCTCGTGATCGATCGGGACAACTTTCCGACCGACCGTTACGTGCTCGAGGGCATCGCCGCCGAACGCGGGCTCACCGTCCGCTGGATCGACACGTCGCCGACCGGCGGCGTCACCAAAGCGGATGTCGCGGCCGTGCTCTCGACAAACACCGCGGTGGTCGTGCTCAGCCACGTCGCCTACCGCTCGGGGTACCTCGCCGACGTCCGGTCGATCACGGCGCGCATCCACGAGGCCGGTGCGCTCGCGCTGTGGGACCTCTGCCACTCGGCCGGCGTTGTTCCCACCGAACTCGACGCCTGGGGAGTCGACCTCGCGGTCGGCTGCACCTACAAGTACCTGAACGGCGGGCCCGGTTCACCGGCCTTCGCCTACGTCGCCGAACGCCACCAGCCGCACCTCCGCCAGCCGATCCAGGGCTGGCTCGGATCTGCCACCCCGTTCGAGATGGGGCAGGGGTATGAGCCCGCCGACGGCATCCGCCGCTTCCTCAGCGGCACCCCGCCGGTGATCGGAATGCTGGCGATGCGCGACATGATCGCTCTCATCGAGAGTGTCGGTCTGGATGCGGTGCGCGCGAAGTCCGTCGCGCTCACGGAGTACGCGATCACCCTCGTCGACGAGCTGCTGCCGAGCGCGGTGCTCGCATCACCACGAAACGCAGCCGAGCGCGGAAGCCACATCACCATCGATCGCGACGGCTTCGACGCGATTATGCCGAAACTCTGGGAGCAGGGGATCATCCCGGACTTCCGTCGCCCCAACGGCATCCGCCTCGGTCTCTCGCCGCTGTCCACGAGCTTCGGCGAGGTTGAACTCGGGGTGCGGGCGATCGCGAGCCTGTTGGAACACCCCTAATCCTGCCGTGATACTGCCGACAACTGGCAGGGTCGAAGGATGATCTTCGCAGCCGAGTCCCCGCTCGACGACCTCTCCGGCATTGTCGGTGTCGCGGCGCGGCTCATCGACCAGCTCGGTGTGGTCGGGGTCGGGCTCTTTACATTTGCTGAGACGGTGTTCCCGCCGATCCCCAGCGAAGTGATTCTGCCGCTCGCCGGATTCGCGGCGCAGCAGGGGAGCATGAACATCGTGCTGGTCATCGTTGCCGCGACGCTCGGTGCGTATCTCGGTGCACTGCTGCTCTACTTTCTCGGCGCAAAGCTGGGTCTCGAGCGATCGATCAGGGGGCTCGCGAAACTGCCGCTCGTCGAGCGGAGCGACTTCGAGAAGGCCGCCGACTGGTTTTCCCGGCACGGGCGCTCGGCGATCTTCTTCGGTCGACTGCTGCCCGGCATCCGCAGCCTCATCTCACTTCCGGCCGGGGCGAGCCGGATGAACCTTGCGACGTTCAGCGTCTTCACTATCGCCGGAAGCGCCCTGTGGAACACCCTGCTCGTGTCGCTCGGTGCACTGCTCGGCACCCAGTACGAGCTCATCAACGAGTACTCGCGGTGGCTGAACTACGCGGTGTATGCCGCGGTCGGTGTGGTTGTCGTGCTGCTCGTGGTGCGGAGGGTGCGGCGCGGGAATCGCTAGTGTTGGCGCATGCCAGCGATCAGAAGGCGGATGACCGCACGGGACGTCAGCGAGTCGCACCGCGCATCCAGCCCCCTCGAACTGCTCTTCGACCTGACCTTCGTCGTCGCGATCGCCCTCATCGCCGCGCAGCTCGCGCACAGCATCGAGGCCGGCACGGCGCTCGACACCCTCGGCCCGTACCTCATGGTGTTTTTCGCCATCTGGTGGGCGTGGATGAACTTCACCTGGTTCGCGTCGGCCTACGACACGGATGATGTTCCGTATCGCCTGCTGACCCTCCTGCAGATGGGCGGGGTGCTCGTGCTCGCGGCCGGCGTGCCCGCGGCGTTCGAGGGGCAGAACTATGCGGCGGTGACCATCGGCTACCTGATCATGCGGGTCGGGCTGGTGAGCCTCTGGATCCGGGCCGCGGTGCAGCATCCGGCCGGTCGCACCACCGCAATTCGTTATGCCGTCGGCATCAGCGTCGTTCAGGCGCTGTGGGTGTCGCGACTCGCGCTTCCCGAGGAATACCTCGCCCTCTCGTTCGTCATCATCGCGGTGCTCGACCTGTCGGTGCCGCCGTGGGCCGAGCGCACCGGCTCGACTGCGTGGCACCCGCACCACATCGCCGAGCGCTACGGGCTGTTCGTCATCATCCTGCTCGGCGAGAGCGTGCTCGCCTCCACCGTCGGGGTGCAGGAATCCCTCGCCGCCGGTCTCAGCCTCGAACTCGTGGTGATCGCAGCATCCGGTCTCGTGCTGCTGTTCTCGCTGTGGTGGCTGTACTTCTCCGAGCCGGCCGGCGACGGGCTCGCCAGCAAGCGCGAGCGATCGTTCCTGTGGGGGTACGGGCACTACGGCGTCTTCGCGGCGCTCGCCGCCATCGGAACCGGGCTCGAAGTCACCGTGAAGTCCACGGTTCCGGCCGCCGCGGGCGCCGCGCACCACTCTTCGATCTCGAACCAGGCCGTGGCGTTCGCCGTCGCGATTCCGGTCGCGATCTTCCTGATCCTGCTCTGGGCGCTGCACGCTCCGATCGTGAACCGGGTTGTCATCCGCCCCGCGGCCATCATCGTGGCGGCCGTCGCGATCATGCTCGTGCCGCTCGCGGCCGACGACCTCGGCATCGCCGCATCGCTCGAGGCGATCACCGGGATCACGGTCGTGCTTCTCGCCTTCGCGCTCGCCGACGAATCCGCGCGCAAGCACGCAAGCGCGCGTAGCCTTGGCGCGTGACGACACTCACCCCTGAAATGCTCGAGCGGATCCGCTCACGTGCGGCCGGCTACGACCGCGACAACACGTTCTTCACCGAAGATCTCGATGAGCTGCGAGCGGCCGGCTACCTCGAACCGCGCTCGCTCGCCGAGGCCGTCCGCGACCAGCGTCTGCTGGCCGCCCACGCGCCGGCGACGGCGCTCGGCATCAACATGCACCTCGTTGTCGTGGGCATCGCCCACGCGCTCAAGGCGCGCGGCGACTCGAGCCTCGACTGGATCCTCGCGGATGCCGCGGCGGGCGAACTGTTCGCGTTCGGCAACAGCGAGGCCGGCAATGACCAGGTGATGTTCGACTCCCGCACGAGCGCCGTCCCCCAGCCCGACGGGTCCTACGCCTTCACCGGCACCAAGATCTTCACCTCGCTCTCTCCGGCCTGGACACGCCTTGCGCTGTTCGGACGCGACGACTCCGACCCGGCCAACCCGCTGCTCGTGCACGGCGTGCTCGACCGCGCCGCCGGCGGGCACCGCTCGCTCGGTGACTGGAACACGCTCGGCATGCGCGCGACGCAGAGCTACACAACCGTGCTCGAGGGCGCGGTCGTTCCCGCAGACCGTCTCACGCGCGTGCTGCCGGTCGGGCCGAGCGCCGACCCCTACGTCTTCGGGCTGTTCGCCAATTTTTTGCTGCTGATCTCCGCGGTCTACGCCGGCATCGCCGACCGGGCGCTCGAGCTCGGCATTGCTGCGGTTCACAAGCGCACGTCCCTCAAAAACGAGGGCAAGCCGTACTCGGCCGACCCGGACATCCGCTGGCAGCTCGCTGACGCCGCGATCCTGCGCGACTCCCTCGGTCCGCAGATCGAGGCGCTCGCCGCCGACGTCGACGGGCTCGTGAGCCACGGTGCCGACTGGTTCCGCTACCTCGTCGGCACAAAGACGCGAGTAGTGGATGCGGCACGCTCGGTCGTCGACACCGCCATCCGGGTCTCGGGCGGAAGCTCGTACTCCGCCGACTCCGAGCTCTCGCGGTTGTACCGCGACTCGCTTGCCGGACTCTTTCACCCGAGCGACCCGGAGTCAGCGCACTCCACCGTCGCCAACAACCTGCTCGGGCCGATCGCCTGATCCTCTTCAACGAAGGGCTGCTGCCACCGTTTGGCTCGATTCGCAAGACCGGCGGCGCATACCTGAACGCTGACTGAGCGCTACTTTTTCGAGGTCTATCGTCGTCTGGAGAACGACCTCAGGGAACGAAACGTGGAGTGTTTATCGTGTCAGTGACGACGGGAAAAACGAATAACCCCGACCGCGTAGTACGCAGTCTTGTACCGGCCCGCATGGACCGATTGCCGTGGGCGAAGTTCCACTGGATGGTCGTCTTCGGGCTCGGCATCTCGTGGGTGCTCGACGGGCTCGAGATCCAGATCATCGCCTCGAACGGCTTCCAGGAAGACCTCGGGATGTCGTCGGCGCAGGTCGGTCTCGCTGGCACGATCTACCTCGTCGGCCAGGTGATCGGTTCGCTCATCTTCGGCCGCATGAGCGACGCGCTCGGGCGGCGCAAGCTGTTCATCCTGACCCTGTTCATCTACCTGATCGGGTCGGGCATCGCGGGGCTCTCGCCGAACATGGAGTTCCTGTTCGTGTTCCGGTTCATCGCCGGCCTCGGCATCGGCGGGGAGTACGCGGCCATCAACTCGGCGATCGACGAGCTCATCCCGTCGCACTATCGCGGACGCATCGACATCGCGATCAACGGCACCTACTGGGGAGGCGCGGCTCTCGGCTCGGCAGCCAACCTGTTCCTGCTGAACCCCGACCTCTTCGCCGAGAACATCGGCTGGCGTCTCGGATTCTTCATCGGGCCGATCCTCGGTATTCTCATCATCTTTCTGCGGCGGCACATCCCCGAGAGTCCGCGCTGGCTGATGACGCACGGGCGCGAGGAAGAAGCCGAGAAGACCGTCGACGAGATCGAGAAGCAGGTCGAGCAGTCGACCGGCAAGAAACTCGACCCGGTACCGGACGATCAGGCGCTTGAAATCACCCCGATCAAGCGGGTGCCGTTCACGACGATCTTCCGGGTGCTGTTCCGGGACTACCCCAACCGGGCCGTTGTCGGACTCACGATGATGATCACGCAGTCGTTCCTCTACAACGCGATCTTCTTCACCTACGCGCTCGCACTGGAGAACTTCTACGGAGTCGAGAAGAGCGCCGTGCAGTACTTCTTCTTCCCGTTCGCGATCGGCAACCTGATCGGACCGCTCGTGCTCGGCCACCTGTTCGATGTGTGGGGCCGGCGCAAGATGATCCTGCTGACCTACGGGCTCTCCGGCGTGATTCTCACGATCTCCGGATTCCTGTTCCAGGCCGACGTGTTGACGGCGACAACCCAGACAATCTTCTGGTGCGTCGCGTTCTTCTTCGCCTCCGCCGGGGCGTCATCCGCTTATCTGACGGTGAGCGAACTGTTCCCGCTCGAGATCCGCTCGCAGGTGATCTCGTACTTCTTCTCGATCGCGCAGATCGCCGGTGCCACCGCGCCGCTGCTGTTCGCGGCGCTCATCGGGGAGGGCGAGGACCGTGGGCCGATCACGATCGGCTACATCGGCGCCGGGGTGATCATGATCATCGGCGGACTCGTGGCGTGGTTCTTCGGAGTCAACGCCGAGCGACAATCGCTCGAGTCGATCACCGGGCCGCTGTCGGTGGTCAAGAAACCGGCGCCCTAGTACCAAATGAAGGAATAGGCGACGTACAACGGCCGCTCACCCGCGTGATTGCGGGGAGCGGCCGTCGTGCGTTCCTTCATGTGGTCCGGGAACGAGCGGATGCGGTGCCTAGTTCTGGACGTCGCCTCGCCACGCGCCTTCCGGCGTGCCCTGCTTCTCGATGAACTCCTTGAAGTTCTTGAGGTCGGCCTTCACGGCGTGGTTGTCGACGCCGATTGCGGCGCCGAGGTGCTCGAGCAGGCCCTTGGCCTCCCAGTCGAGCTGCACGGTCACGCGGGACTGGGTGTCCGCGAGCTTGTGGAAGGTGACGACGCCGGCGTGGTCGACCTCACCGCCGGTGCTGTTCCAGGCGACGCGCTCGTCCGGGTGCTGCTCGGTGATGACGGCTTCGAACTCGCGCTCGACGCCGCCGACTTTGATCTTCCACTCGGTCAGGGTGTCGGTGACCTGGGTGATCGACTCGACGAAGCTGAGGAAGTGCGGAAACGATTCGAACTGCGTCCACTGGTTGTAGGCGACGGAGACGGGAACGTCGACGTCGATGCTTTCAATGACCTGGGGCATTGGTGTTCTCCTTGGCTGGTGTCCACGGGTTGGTGGAGTTTTGACGGTAGTTCGGCTGCCCCGGAACGAAGCTGGGATCTCGGCGCTTCACAGGCCTTTCACGAGGTCAGGCTGGCTCCCGAGATTGTGTGCATCAGTGTTCGTGCAGCGCAGCTCGTGCATCAAAGCCGGGTAGCGTGATGAATGCGCGACCGCTGATGGTCGATCACCGTTTGCGCCGCGCGCGCTGCACCGAGGGAACCGAAATGAACACCAGCATCACCTGCGACGTCGTGATCGTCGGAGCCGGGGCGACGGGACTCACCGCCGCAACAGCGCTGCGTGCCACTGGACACTCGGTCGTCGTGCTCGAAGCGCGCGACCGCGTGGGTGGCCGGTTGTGGACGGACCACGTCAACGGCCAGCTCTTCGAGATCGGTGGCCAGTGGGTGTCGCCCGACCAGAGCGCGCTGCTGCAGACGCTGGCCGAGCTCGACCTGCCGACCTACTCGCGGTACCGCGACGGTGAGAGCGTCTACATCGGCATTGGTGGCACCGCCGCCCGGTTCGAGGGGGAGATCTTCCCCGCTCCCGAGGCCACGCAGTCCGAGCTGGTTCGGCTGATCGACACACTCGACCACCTCGTCGCCGGACTCGACGTCGCCGAGCCGTGGTCGCATCCGCTCGCCGCCGAGTACGACTCGATCTCGTTCAAGGCCTGGCTCGAGCGCGAATCGAGCGACGCCGAAGCCCGCGACAACATCGCCCTGTTCATCGCCGACGCCATGCTCACCAAGCCCTCGCACACGTTCTCGCTGCTGCAGGCGCTGCTGATGGCCGCGAGTGCCGGAAGCTTCAGCCACCTCGTCGACCCCGACTTCATCCTCGACAAGCGGGTCGTCGGCGGCCTGCAGCAGGTACCGCTTCGACTCGCCGAGGCGCTCGGTGACGCGGTTCACCTCGGCCAGCCGGTGCAGCGGCTGGAGTGGGCGGATGACGAAGTCACGGCTTTCACCCCCGACCTCACGGTCCGGGCGAAGCGAGTGCTCGTCGCCGTTCCGCCGAACCTCTACGGCCGGATCGACTACGCGCCGGCGCTTCCGCGCATCCGCCAGCAGCTTGCCCAGCACATCTCGCTCGGCCTCGTGATCAAGGTGCACGCGACCTACGAGACGTCGTTCTGGCGATCGAAGGGACTCTCGGGAACGGCGTTCAGCCCGTACCAGCTCGTGCACGAGGCGTACGACAACTCGAACCACGGTGAAACGCGGGGAACGCTCGTCGGCTTCGTGTCCGACCGCAAGGCTGACGACGTGTTCGCGCTCTCCGCGGAGGACCGCCGCGCGCGCATCCTCGAGTCCCTCGCCGCGTACTTCGGGCCGGAAGCGCTCGAGCCTTCGGTGTACTTCGAAAGCGACTGGGCCGCCGAAGAGTGGACCCAGGGTGCGTATGCGGCGAGCTACGACCTCGGCGGGCTCAGCCGCTACGGAGCGCTGCAGAGCGAGCCGGTCGGCCCGATCCGCTTCGCCAGCAGCGACCTCGCGGCCGAGGGCTACCAGCACGTCGAGGGTGCAATTCGGATGGGAAAGCGCGCAGCAGCCGAGATCGCCGCCGAAATCTCCGTCGAGCGCTAACCGCAGGCCCTAGGCGGAATCGCGCCAGACGATGTGCGTGTCGAGAAAGGTGCCGGCCGTGTCGACGGCTTCGCCGCGGATCTGCGCGAGCACCGACTCAGCGGCCCGGCGGCCGAGCTGGGTTGCCGGCTGGTGAACGGTCGAGAGCGGCGGCTGCGAGCGGATCGCCCACGCGCTGTCGTCGAATCCAACCACACCGACGTCGCCGGGGACGCTCCGTCCGGCCTCGCGCAGCACGTCGAGCACGCCGGCAGCGATGGCATCGGATGCGGCAAATACGCCGTCGACGTCGGGTGCCCGGCGCAGTAGCTCGCGCATTCCTTCGATGCCCGTCGAGTGCGCATAGAGCGGCAGTTTGACGACGAGGTCTGGGTCGTAAGAGTCTCCGAGGGCGGCTGCAAACCCGGCGACGCGGTCCTGGCCGGAGTCGCGGTCGAGCCCGGCGGCGATCATTCCGATGCGGCGGCGGCCGGTCTCGCGCAGTCGAGTGGTGATCGCCTTCGCGGCCGCGAAGTTGTCGATTCCCACGTAGGGGATTCCCTCGATATCTACCGGATGCCCGACAAACGCTGCGGGGATTCCGATCTGCGAGACGACCTTGGCGATCGGATCGTGGGCCCTGGCCGAGACGATGATGACGCCGTCGACGAACCCGCCGGTGAGGTACTCCGCGACGCGATGGCTGTCCCGGTCGGAGTCGATCACGAGCGAGACCAACTGGTAGTCGGCATCCGACAGGACCGAGTTCGTTCCGAGGAGGATGCTGCCGATGTTGGGGTCTTCGAGAAACAGCGAGTGCGGTTCGTGAACGATAAGGCCGATCGCGTGTGACTGCCGGGTGACGAGGTTGCGTGCGGCGGTGTTGCGCACGTACCCGACCTGCTCAATGGCCGCCTCAACAGCAGTTTTTGCGGAATCCGAGACGTAGACCTCTGAATTGAGAACCCGTGAAACGGTACCGCGAGAAACTCCGGCGACCCTCGCGACGTCGTTGATCGTCGCGCGCGCGGAGGGGGAACGGCGCTCGATCATGCTCTCACTGTAGTGCGCGCCGGCCGCCGCGACCGGGGCGGATCGGCGTGGGTCGGTTGACAGTTTCCCAATCGTCTGTCTACTCTGGGAGCGTTCACAGACTCTCAACGAAGAGTTGTCGGGCTCTCCTCTGGGAGCGTTCACAGAATTCCGCGACTATCGCGGTCTCGTTGCGTATCTCTCGAACCGGGCGCCGATCCAGACGTCCGCCGCAGCAGACCTGGAGTAAGAGACCCGTGAGCAAGACCCCCGTAGCCGAACTCATCGACGCTGAGCGTCCCCGGTTCATTTACGGCTGTGACTACAACCCCGAGCAGTGGTCGCCGGAGGTGTGGGAAGAGGACGCCCGGCTCATGCAGCTCGCCGGGGTCAACCTCGTGGCGATCAATATCTTCGGCTGGGCCGAGCTCGAGCCGCTGCGCGGCGAGTACACCTTCGATGCGCTCGACGCCGTCATCGAGGTGCTGCACGCACACGGCATCGGCATCAACCTCGGTACCGGAACCTCCTCGCCCCCACCGTGGCTGACCTACGAGCATCCCGAGATGCTTCCGGTGACGGCCGACGGCACGACGCGCTTCCCGGGCGGTCGCCAGGCGTTCTGCCCGAGCTCGCCGGCTTTCCGCGAGAGTGCAGCACTACTCGTGAAGCAACTCGTCGATCGCTACGGATCCCACCCCGCCATCAAACTGTGGCACGTTGCCAACGAGCTTGGCTGCCACAACGCGCACTGCTATTGCGCCATCTCTGCCGAGGCGTTCCGCGGCTGGCTCCGTGCGCGGTACGGAACTCTCGAGGCGCTCAATGCCGCCTGGGGAACCTCGTTCTGGAGCCAGCGCTACGCAGACTGGAACCACATCCAGGTTCCACGCCTCACTCTCTCGAGTCGAAATCCGACTCAGGCGCTCGACTACCTGCGCTTCAGCTCGGACGAGGTCCTCGCGCTGTACACGACCGAAGAGACGATCCTGCGCGCGGGATCGTCGGTTCCCGTCACGACGAACTTCATGGTGACCGCTCACATCCGCAGCCAGGACTACTGGGCCTGGGCGCCGAGCATGGACGTCATCGCCAACGACCACTACCTCGACAACCGCCTCGCCGACCCGCGCCTCGAGCTCGCGTTCTCTGCTGACCTGACGCGCGGGCTCGCCGGCGGTGAGCCGTGGTTCCTCATGGAGACCGCGACGAGCGCCGTCAACTGGCAGCCGCGCAACGTCGCGAAGTCCCCACGCGAGCTCGTGCGCAACACCCTCAGTCACGTCGCCCGAGGTGCTGACGGCATCAGCTTCTTCCAGTGGCGCGCGTCGCTACAGGGAAGCGAGAAGTTCCACTCGGCGATGCTTCCGCACGCCGGTACCAACACCAAGGTCTGGCGAGAGGTTGTCGAACTCGGCGAGACTCTTGACCGGCTCGCCGAAGTGACCGGGTCCCGAGTGGTCGCGGATGCCGCGATCGTGTTTACCTGGCAGGCCTGGTGGTCTACCGACCTCGAATCGCACCCGAGTGGCGACGTCGAGTACCTCGAGCAGGCTCACCGCGCCTATGCCGCAATGACTGCGGCCGGCCTCACGGTCGACTTCGTCGCACCGGGAGCCGCGCTCGACGGCTACCGACTGGTTGTCGTGCCGAGCCTCTATCTCGTCTCCGACGCGGATGCCGCGGTGCTGTCCGACTATGTAGCTGGCGGCGGCAGCGCGGTCGTCACGTTCTTCAGCGGAGTCGTCGACGAAGACGAACGGGTCCGCGCCGGCGGCTACCCCGGGGCATTCCGCGAGTTGCTCGGTGTTTCGACCGAGGAGTTCTTCCCATTGCAGCCGGATGTCTCGCTCGCCCTCGACGACGGATCCACGGCGACCCTGTGGTCCGAGTGGGTTCACCTCGTCGGGGCAGAGGCAATCGCTTCGTTCACAGATGGAGCACTCGCCGGGGTGCCGGCCGTCACCCGCAATCGATTCGGTTCCGGCCTAGGCTGGTACGTCGCCACCAACCTCGATGCCGATTCGTTCGCGTCGACGATCACGCGGGCCGCATCCGATGCCGGTATCGATGTGCCGCTCGCCCGCGACGGCGTCGAGGTCGTGACGCGTCGAGGTGGCGGGTTCGACTACCTGTTCGTCATCAACCACACGACCGTCGGTATCGAACAGCCAGCGATCGGCGTCGAACTCATCACCGGCGACTCGGTCGCCCGGATCATCACCGTGCCGGCCGGCGAAGCACGAGTAGTGCGCACTGAAACAAGGGAGATCCAGTGAGTGTCGAAACCGTTGTCGGCCGCGCAGCGAGCGGTCCGATCGACGCGGCGAGGGCATCCGTGCCGAAGAAACCGCGACGCATTCCGATCAAGCACAAGCGTGCGATCGCTGTCTTCATTGCCCCGTTCGCGGTGCTGTTCGCCCTGTTCTACCTGCTTCCCATCGGCTGGGCGATCTACCAGTCGCTGCTCGTCGTCGAGCGCGATGGTACTTTCGGGCCGCCCGTCGAGGTGTTCGGCGGACTCAGCCAGTACGTCCTGGTTTTCCAGAACGAAGCCTTCTGGGCCTCCGTCGGTCGCGTTCTGCTCTTTGGAGCAGTGCAGGTTCCGATCATGCTCGGCTTTGCGCTCGTGCTCGCGCTGCTGCTCGATTCGCCGCTGGTGAAGGGAAAGAAGTTCTTCCGGCTGGCCTTCTTCGTGCCGTACGCCGTTCCCGGCGTGATCGCCGCGATCATGTGGGGCTACCTCTACTCGCCGAACCTCTCTCCGTTCGCGTCGATCACTCAGAACGTCGACCTGCTCGCGCCCGAGAGCGTGCTCTGGTCGATCGCCAACGTCGTGACCTGGGTCTACGTCGGCTACAACATGCTCATCATCTACTCGGCACTGCTCGCAATCCCGAGTGATGTGTACGAGGCGGCACGGCTCGACGGTGCCAACCAGCTGCAGATCGCCTGGTCGATCAAGATTCCGCTGGTGATGCCCGCGATCGTGCTCACGGCGATCTTCTCGATCATCGGAACCCTGCAGTTGCTCGCCGAACCGCAGGTCTTCCGCAGCTTCACGTCGTCGGTCTCGAGCACGTTCACCCCGAACCTCGCGGTGTACTCGACCTCGGCGGTACCGAATGTGAGCCTGGCTGCCGCGATGTCGGTCATCCTCGCTCTCGCGACGTTCATCATGTCGTTCGCGTTCCTCAAGTTCACCCAGCGGAAGGCCGACAAGTGAGCGCCTTGACTACGACCGCCCCTAGCGCAACTCCCCAGAAGACCGGCGGAGCTCCAAAGGAGAAACTGCTCTCCCGCACCGCCGCGATGATCGTGATGGGCGTCTCTACGCTGTACTTCCTGATCCCGATCTGGTGGCTGTTCATCTCGTCGACGAAGAGCCGCGGCGACTTCGGAAGCACGGCCGGGCTCTGGTTCGCCGACTTCAACCTGTTCACCAACATCGCCGACCTCATCAACTACGACGGCGGCGTCTACCTGCGCTGGATGGCGAACAGCATTGTGTACGCGGCAGCGGGCGCACTGCTCGGCACCTTGTTCGCGGCGATGTGCGGCTACGCGCTTGCCAAGTACCGGTTCCCGGGACGCGAGATCATCTTCAACGTCGTGCTCGGCGGCGTGCTGGTTCCGGCCACGGCGCTCGCGCTTCCGCTGTTCCTCATCTTCAGCCAGTTCAACGCGACCAACACCTTCTGGTCGGTGTTTCTGCCGAGCCTCGTGAGCCCGTTCGGTGTCTACCTCGCGCGGATCTTCGCGGCATCCAGTGTTCCCGACGAACTGCTCGAGGCGGCACGGCTCGACGGTGCCGGTGAGGTGCGCACGTTCTTCTCGGTTTCACGCCGACTGATGACGCCCGCGCTCGTCACGATCTTCCTGTTCCAGTTCGTGGCGATCTGGAACAACTTCTTCCTGCCGCTGATCATGCTGCGCGACCAGTCGCTGTTCCCGGTGACGCTCGGTCTCTACACCTGGAACTCGCAGGTCAACCAGATACCCGAAATCCGCACCTTCGTCATCATCGGCGCCTTCCTGTCGATCGTGCCGCTGATTATCGCGTTCCTCAGCCTGCAGCGCTTCTGGCGCGGCGGCCTGGGCGCCGGCGCCGTCAAATAGTTCTCCATTCCCACCGCACCATCCACCCACACAGATAGGAACAGAAATGCAGATCTCACTCCGCAAGCGCACAGTCGCGCTCGGTGTTCTCGCAGCGCTCACCCTCACCGGTTGCGCTGCCGGTTCGACCACCGGCGACACAGCGGATGCCGCAGCGTGCGCGCCGTCCGAGGGCAAAGTCGACCTCACCTTCACCTCGTGGATCCCCGGAATCGACAAGGTTGTCGACATCTGGAACCAGAAGAACCCCGACATCCAGGTGACGGTGCAGACCGGACCCAACGGTAACGGCGGAACCTACAAGAACTTCTTCAACCAGCTGAGCGCCGGCAACGCTCCGGACCTCGGCCAGATCGAGTACGACGCCCTGCCGAACTTCCGGGTCCAGGACGGCCTGACCGACATCGCTGGTTGCGCCGGCGTGCTCGACAGTAAGGACAAGTTCATCGACTGGACCTGGAACCAGGTCACGTTCAACGAAGAGGGAGCCGTCTACGCGGTGCCGCAGGACACCGGCCCGATGGCCATGTACTACCGCAAGGACCTCTTCGAGAAGGCCGGCATCGCCGTGCCGACGACGTGGGACGAGTACCAGGCTGCCGCCGTCAAGATCCGTGAAGAGAACGGCTACATCACCAACTTCCCGCAGAACGACGTGAACTGGTTTGCCGGTCTCGTCTGGCAGGCCGACGGCCAGTGGTTCGCCAACGACGGGGACGCGTGGGATGTCACGCTTACCTCGCCCGAGTCCGAGAAGGTCGCCGACTACTGGCAGGGCCTCATCGCCGACGACCTGGTGTCAAAGGTTCCGGCCTGGACCGACGAGTGGAACAACGCCTACAACACCGGCAGCGACTGGACCTGGATCTCGGCGGTGTGGGGCGCGAACTCCATCTCGTCCGGCGCCCCGGACACCGCGGGTGACTGGGCTGTAGCCCCGATGCCGCAGTGGGAGGCCGGCGGAACCGCCGCGGGCAACTGGGGTGGATCATCCACCGCCGTGCTCAAGGGATCCGCTCACCCGTACGAGGCAGCGCAGTTCGCCCTGTGGCTGAACACCGACGACGAGGCCCTCACCGCCCTCAACAAGGAAGCCAACCTGTACCCGGCGACCAAGGATGGCCTGACCCTTCCGGTTCTTGCCGAGGGTGTCGAGTTCTACGACAACCAGAAGATCTACGACATCTTCGCTGAGGCAGCGAACGAGACGAACCCCGACTTCACCTGGGGTCCGACGATGACGCAGACCTACAGTGACGTCGCGGACGGCTTCGGCCAGGTTCTCGGTGGAACCGGAACACTGGGCGAGGCGCTCACGACCGGCCAGACCAAGACGATCGCCGCATTGGATGCCGCGGCCATTCCGGTCAACAAGTAACGAGAACTACAGTCAACACGTGACCGTAGCTATTCATCACCTCCGTGCCGCGGGTACCAGCCTCGTGCTGGATGCCCGCGGCACGGGCGTGCCCGTCCTCATCCACTTCGGCGCCGACCTCGGTGCCCTCTCCGACGATGACCTCACGGCTCTCGCCGATGCGCTGGTTCCCGCCGTCGGGCCGAGTTCGATCGACACGCCGCTTCGGCAGTCGATCCTCCCGGTCATCGCCGACGGCTGGTCGGGTCGACCCGGGATCTCGGGTCACTTCGTGGCTGCTGCGACCGGGCACGCCCACGTCTTCAGGCTCGGCTCGGTCGAGAAGAGTGCTGGCGGCTTGACGCTACAGCTCGACGCGATGCCCGTCGATGACGGCGTCGCCCGGATGGCCACGCTCGTTGTGACCGTCGAGCTGGAGCTCACCGATTCCGGAGTGCTGCGCCAGCGGTTGAGAGTGAAGAACCAGAGTCTCTCGGAGTTCATCCTCGCGTCGCTCGACGCGACGATGCCGCTTCCCGCCCGGGCAAGCGAGGTGCTCGACTTCACCGGTCGGTGGCCGCGCGAACGCCAGCCGCAACGACGCGGGGTTGCCAACGGCAGCTGGAGCCGCGAGTCCCGCCACGGCCGTCCCGGTCACGACGCTGCCTTCCTCACCGTCGCCGGGACTCCCGGTTTCGGATTCCGCTCCGGCGAAGTGTGGGGTTCGCACCTCGCCTACAGCGGTGACCAGCGGGTCTGGGTCGAGTCCACTGCGACCGGCCACACCGTGCTTGGCGCCGGCGAACTGCTCGATTCCGGAGAGATTCGGCTCGCGCAGTTCGGGCGGTACGAATCGCCGTGGCTCGTATCGGCCTGGTCGGACACAGGGCTCGACGGTCTCGCCGCGCGCTTCCACTCCTACGTTCGCGCACGTCGCCCGCTGCCGGTGCGCAAGATCATGCTCAACACCTGGGAAGCGGTCTACTTCGACCACAACGCTCCGAGGCTCATCGAACTCGCGGACGCTGCCGCCGACCTCGGCGTCGAGCGTTTTGTTCTCGACGACGGCTGGATGCTCGGTCGCACCGACGACAAACGAGCGCTCGGTGACTGGGTAGTCGACCCGGCGAAGTGGCCGGACGGGCTGCATCCGCTCGTCGACCACGTCCTCGCCCGGGGCATGGACTTCGGTCTCTGGGTCGAGCCGGAGATGGTGAGCCTCGATTCGGTTGTCGCCCGGGAGCACCCCGAGTGGGTGCTCGGTTCGACAAACTCGGACCTTCCGCTGCCGTGGCGGTTCCAGCAGGCGATCGACCTGGCGAACCCGGGTGCGTACGCTCACGTTCGCGACCAGCTGGTCGCGCTGTTGCAGGAATATCCGATCGCGTACCTCAAGTGGGACCAGAATCGCGACCTGCTCGGAGGTTCCGCGCACTCGCAGACGGAGGCGACTTACCGCCTGATGGACGAGCTTCGGTCGTCGTTCCCGGGGCTCGAGATCGAGTCGTGCTCGTCGGGCGGCGGCCGGGCCGACCTCGGTGTACTTGAGCGCACCGATCGGATCTGGCCGAGCGACACCAACGATTCGCTCGAACGGCAGTCCATCTACCGCTGGACTGCCGGGCTCATTCCGCCCGAGTTCCTTGGCGTGCACCTCGGAGCCCCGACCGCGCACACGACGGGGAGGACTCACGACCTCAGCTTCCGGCTGGCGACGGCACTCTTCGGCCACTCCGGAATCGAGTGGGACGTCACGACCGCGTCGCCCGCCGAGCGCGAGGCTATCGCCGGGTGGATTGCGATTTACAAACAGCACCGCGGTCTGCTGCACAGTGGCACGGTGGTGCGGGCCGACCCGAGCGATCCGGCACGGTGGCTGCACGGGGTCGTGGCGGCGGATGCGGCATCCGCTCTGTTCGCGGTCGTCGCGCTCGCCGCGACCCGCGATGCGATTCCCTCGCCGGCAACGTTCCCGGGCATCGATCCGGACCGTACCTACCGGGTGTCACCGGTGAAGCTCGGCGAGTGGCCAGCGTTCCTGCAGGACGCGCCACCTCCGTGGTGGGCCGCCGGTTCGGTGACCCTGCCCGGTCGGGTGCTCGCGTCGGTCGGCCTTCCGATGCCGCTGCTGCAGCCCGAGCAGGCGCTCGTGCTGCACTTCACCGCCGAGTAGCCCGCCGGCTAGTCGATTTCTCCGACCTCTCCGTACCAAATGAAGGACTGAATCGTTCCACCCGGCGGTGCCGCCGCGGCATTCCGCGGGGCGGGTCGCGTCCGTTCCTTCATTTGGTCCAGAAACCGGAGGGTCAGTCGGCGGTGTCCCAGGCGTAGTAGGAGCCATCGGTCGTAAAGACCATCCAGCGGCTGCAGTCGTAGCCGTCCTCCGGGATCGTCGCCGGCCACCAGTCGACCGAGAGCTCGGTCGGGGTTCCGGTGATCGGACCGGCGTGGCAGTTTTCGGCGGTGATGCCGACCGAAGAATCGAAGCTCAGCACCGCTCCCTTGCTCGACGCGCGCCCGACGAACTCGATGTTGGTGGCGTCCGTCGGGAGGAGTCCTGGAAGGCGGGATGAGTCTTCCTGCGCCTCGTCGAAGGTCGCGAACGACTTCACGATGTCGGGACTGGGCTCGGTGCTGCATCCGGCGAGGGTGAGGGCAGCAGCGGATGCCGCGAGCGCGAGAAGAAGGCGTGGCGAGTTCATGATCCCAGTCCAGCGGAGCGGCACAGCCAGCGCGTCAGCCTGAGGATTGCTTCGCGTCATCCCAGCGAGGTACGCGAACGACGAAACTCCCCGGATCGACCCAAAAAAGGGATTTTGCGTCGATCCGGGGAGTTTCGGCGAGCACAGGGGGTGGAGAGATGAAGTCGTCCGCGGCGGCGACCACCACAGCGCCGCCGCGAACGAAACTGGGGGCCTAGCCGCGGCGCGGGATCAGGCGCTCGAGCTGGGTGACGTGCTTCGGCTCGAGTTCTTCGATCGACTTGACGCCGAGCAGGCGCATGGTGCGGCTGACCTCGGTGCTGAGGATCTCGATCGTGCGGTCGACACCCTGGCGTCCACCGGCCATCAGGCCGTACAGGTAGGCGCGACCGATGAGCGCGAACTTGGCACCGAGCGCGAGTGACGCGACGATGTCGGCGCCGTTCATGATTCCGGTGTCGACCATCACCTCGGTGTCCTTGCCGACCTCGCGCACGACCTCCGGAAGCAGGTGGAACGGGATCGGCGCACGGTCCAGCTGGCGTCCACCGTGGTTCGAGAGCAGGATTCCGTCGACACCGAAGTCGGTCAGGCGCTTCGAGTCTTCGACGTTCTGCACGCCCTTGACGACGAGCTTGCCCGGCCACATGTCGCGGATGATTTTGAGGTCTTCGAAGTTGATCGACGGGTCCATGGCGGAGTCGAGCAGTTCGCCGACGGTGCCGCCGGTCGAGCTGAGCGAGGCGAACTCGAGCGGGGGAGTCGTGAGGAAGTCGACCCACCACCACGGGCGCGGGATCGCATTGATGATCGTGCCGGCGGTGAGCTGCGGCGGGATCGAGAACCCGTTGCGCTTGTCGCGGAGGCGCGCGCCGGCGATCGGGGTGTCGACGGTGAACATGAGTGTGTCGAACCCGGCGGCGGCTGCGCGCTCGACGAGCCCGTACGAGATCTCGCGCTGGCGCATGACGTACAGCTGGAACCAGTTGCGGCCGTTCGGGTTGGTTGCCTTGACGTTCTCGATCGACGTCGTGCCGAGCGTCGACAGGGTGAAGGGGATGCCGGCGGCGGCGGCAGCACCGGCTCCGGCGATCTCACCCTCGGTCTGCATGAGGCGCGTGAAGCCGGTGGGTGCGATTCCGAACGGCATCGCGGAAGTGCCGCCGAGGATCTTCGTCGTCGTGTCGAGCGCTGAGACATCGCGCAGGATGCCCGGGTGGAACTCGATGTCCTCGAAAGCCTGGCGCGCGCGAGCGAGCGACAGTTCGCCCTCGGCAGCACCCTCGGTGTAATCGAAGGCGGCCTTCGGGGTGCGACGCTGGGCGATCGTGCGGAGGTCGTAGATCGTCAGTGCCGACTGCAGGCGACGTCGCTTGGCGTTGAGGTCGGGCGACTTGAACTTCATGAGCTTGGCCAGCTCAACCGGGTTCGGAAAACTTCTCTGCATTGCTCAGGCTTCTTTCTGGTGTTCGAGGTCGTACCGCGCGAGGAGCTTGTCGCGGGAAGAGTGGATGTGCTCGCGCGTGCGGGCAATGGCGAGATCGGTGTCGCCGGCGTAGGCGGCATCCAGGATTCCCTGGTGCTGCGCGACGATGTCGAGCGGAGCAACGAGTCCCTGCGACTGCACCTGCCCGATGCACAGTTCGATCTCACCCATCAGCAGGCCGTGCATGCGCGCGAGCCGCGGGCTCGACTGGCCGGCGACGAGTGCGCGGTGGAAGGCGATGTCGTCCTGCGCGAACGGAGAGTCGGTGTCGACGCTGGCGACGAGCGCGCGGTGGGCCGCGATGGCTTCGGCGGGAACGAGCCCGCTCTGGGCGAGGGATGCGATTGCCGCGCACTCGACGACGGCCCGGTTGTCGAAGAGGTCGACGATGTCGTCGCGGGTGAGCTCGGGAACGTGCGCGGCACGGTGTGATTCGCGGCGCAGCAGGCCTTCTGCGACGAGGCGCTCGATCGCGAGCTTGGCGGTCGGACGGGCAACGCTGAAGCGCAGCGCGACGGCCGATTCGGTGAAGGTCGAACCGGGCGGGAAGCCCTGGTCGAGGATGCCGGAGCGAAGGCTCTCGTAGATCGCATCCGGGGCGAGAGTGGTGGGTTCGACTGACACGACCACTCCGTCCTCATTGGCGTACCGGACGACTCAGTGTCGAACGATTGTTAGACAATGTATCAGATTGTTAGACAATCGGGAAGTTTTTTGCTCGCTGGAACCTCCCTCGCAGGCTCGGTCGGCGCTGGGGTCGCGCAATCGCTGGCGCGATTGCCATAGCTCCACCGCGCTACCGTCCGAGCTGCACCCAGTCGGGCTGCAGCCAGTCGCGCGGCTCGGGCGGGCCGGCCGGACCGAAGAGCGGCCGCGGAAAGACGACCGAGCCAGCCGGCGCAGCGGACAGGAACGCCGCCCACCAGCTGAAGGTGCTGTTCGCCCCGACGATCGCACTCGCCTGGCTGAGCAGAAGCAGGTTCTCCAGCGGGCTGCTCGAGTCCGGCGACACCACGACGTGGTCGAGATCGACGGTTCCGGCTAGGTAGTCGGCCGCACCGATTGGGTCGTCCGAAAACAGCCAGACCGGCCGTTTGCCCCCGGTTTGCCGCTCGATCAGTTCGACCGCCCGGCGGTAGTAGTCGGCCGGTGTCACGCCGTAGATGTGCTGCAGGTTGAGGTAGTCACCCCAGCGGACGTGCAGGGCGATGGCACCGCTCTCGGCGAATCTCTGTGACTCCTCGAGGTACCAGTCGCCCGGCTGCCGGATGCTGCGGACCTGGCCGGCAAGCTCGGCCTCTCGCCCGGAGAAGAATGCCGCCGATGTGCAGTACGCGTTGATCCGCACCCGGCCGCGGTAGGCATCCGCGGCGCGAATGAATGCCGCCGCGTCGTCGCGGTTCTCCCGGGCGTACACGCGCTGCCCCAGCATCCGGGCGTACCGGGAATCGCCGATCGAGCGCTCGACCTGTGCCCGGTAGCGCACGGCGCGCTTGCCGAACGTTGCGCCGCCCGGTTCGCCGATGAACGAGCCGGCGTGGGCAAAGGAACTGATCTGTTCCGGCCAGCGGGAGATGCCGCCGCGACTGACGGAGACCGGCGGAAGCAGCGACCGATCGAGCAGCAGCTCCGCGGTGTGCCTCGCGCTGAAAGCGAAGCCCGCCGCGTACTGGAAGAGCTGGTTTCCCAGTCCGCCACGCAACTGGACCACGACGCTCATTGGATCCCCATCTGTGACGGCGGCTCAGTGGGAGGTCTGCTGAGTCACCGAATGACGCTCGGAGACACCATCATGCCCCCGGCGCCATTCGTTGACCAGACCTCGCGTTCGGTCACAAAATGGTGTAAATCGAACCAACCGGTCAGCGCGGCAGGTACGTCTTCGGCTCGAATGCGGCGGAGACGATCGACCGCATCGCCTCGAGGCTTCCCGACACGAATCCCTGCGCCCGCGCCTGGACGAGCACGTTACCGATCGCGGTCGCCTCGACCGGTCCGGCCTGCACGCGCAGGCCGCTGCGGTCGGCGACGAGCTGGCAGAGGAGTTCGTTCTGCGAGCCACCGCCGACGATGTGGATGACGTTGACGTTCTTGCCCGAGAGATCGCTGGCTTTCTCGACGGCTTTCGCGAACGCATCCGCGAGGCTCTCGATGATGCTGCGCACGCACTCGGCCTGGGTCTGCGGCACCGGGGCATCGTGCTCGCGGCACCACTCGGCGATTCGCGCCGGCATGTCTCCGGGAGCGGAGAAGTTCGGATCGTTGGCGTCGAACAGTGCGACCGGCTTCGTGACAGCGGATGCCGCGGCCAGCAGTTCCGGAAGCGAGATGACGGATCCCTCGGCTTCCCAGGTGCGCACCGATTCGCTCAGCAGCCACAGGCCCATGACGTTGTGCAGGTACCGAACCCGGCCGTCGAGCCCGCCTTCGTTCGTGAAGTTCGCGAGGCGCCCGGCGTTGCTGATGATCGGGGCGTCGAGTTCGACGCCGACGAGTCCCCAGGTGCCGCACGAGATATAGGCGAAGTCCGCATCGGCGGCGGGCACGGCAGCTACAGCGGATGCCGTGTCGTGCGATCCGACGGCGCTTACCTCGAGGCCCGCGATACCGATGCGGTCGGCGAGCGCGGGGAGGATCGGCCCCACCGGCGAGCCGGCGTCGATCAGGTCGCGGAAGATATCCCGCGGCAGACCGAGCTTCGCGATCAACGCGTCGTCCCACTCGCCGGTGTGCGGCGAGAGCAGGCCGGTCGTCGAAGCGTTGGTGCGCTCGGCGAACTGCTTGCCGGTGAGCCAGAACCCGAGCAGGTCGGGAACGAGCAGGAAGGTGTCGGCCGACGCGAGTCGACCGGCTTCGAGGTCGTCCGCGAGCTGGAACAGGGTGTTGAAGTCGAGGTGCTGCAGCCCGTTCGCCGTGTACAGCTCCTGCGCGCTGACCTTCGCGTTCACGAGCGCAACGCCGTTGGCGGTGCGCTCGTCACGGTAGTGGAACGGTTCGCCCTGCAACTGCCCGGCGGACAGCAGCCCGTAGTCGACGGCCCAGGAGTCGATACCGACACCGGCGAGCTCGGGCTCCTGTTTGGCGGCAGCGGCGATCCCGGAGACCGCGTGCTCGAACAGTCCGGTGACGTTCCAGTGCAGCGCACCGTCGATCGTCACCGGCCCGTTCGGAAACCGGCTGACCGGAACGAGCCGAAGTTCGTTGTGCCCGACGTACCCGAGCATGACCCGGCCGCTCGTTGCTCCGAGGTCGACCGCCGCTACCGCCTTCACCACTACCTCAGGAACGCTGCAGCAACACCGGCGTCAACCGGGATGTGCAGGCCGGTCGTGTGGCTGAGGTCGCTCGTGCACAGCACGAAGACCGCGTTCGCGACGTTGTCGGGAAGCACCTCGCGCTTGAGCAGTGTGCGCTGCGCGTAGTACTTGCCGAGCTCCTCTTCGGGAACCCCGTAGACCGCGGCGCGCTTCGCGCCCCAGCCGCTGGAGAAGATACCGGAGCCGCGAACGACGCCATCCGGGTTGATGCCGTTGACCTTGACGCCGTACTCACCGAGTTCGGCGGCGAGCAGGCGAACCTGGTGCGCCTGGTCGGCCTTGGTGGCGGAGTACGCGATGTTGTTCGGGCCGGCAAAGACCGAGTTCTTCGACGAGATGTAGACGATGTCTCCACCGAGCTTCTGGTCGATGAGCACCTTCGCAGCGGCACGGGAGACGAGGAACGATCCCTTCGCCATGACGTTGTGCTGCAGGTCCCAGTCGGCGACGGTGGTCTCGAGCAGCGACTTCGACAGCGAGAGCCCGGCGTTGTTCACGACGAGGTCGAGTCCGCCGAAGGCGAGTACAGCGGCATCGACGGACGCCTGCACCTGGTCTTCGTCGGTGACGTTCGCCTGGATGCCGACGGCGACATCCGTCGATCCGAGTTCGGCTGCGGCTGCCTGTGCCTTTTCGAGGTCGAGGTCGGCGATGACGACGCAGGCGCCTTCGGCCGCGAGGCGGGTCGCGATGGCCTTTCCGATTCCGGATGCCGCACCCGTGACGAGCGCGATGCGACCGGCGAGGGGCTTCGGCTTCGGCATGCGCTGCAGCTTGGCTTCCTCGAGTGCCCAGTACTCGATGTTGAACTTCTCGGCGTCGCTGATCGGCGAGTAGGTCGAGATCGACTCGGCTCCACGCATGACGTTGATGGCGTTGATGTAGAACTCGCCGGCGACGCGGGCGGTCTGCTTGTTCGCGCCGTAACTGAACATTCCCACACCCGGGATGAGCACGATGGCCGGGTCAGCGCCGCGGATCGCGGGGGACTCCGGGGTCGCGTGCGCGTCGTAGTAGGCCTGGTAGTCGGCGCGGTACAGCTCGTGCAGTTCGTCGAGTCGCGTGAGGGTCTCTTCGACCGAAGCGGATGCCGGAAGGTCGAGTACCAGCGGCTTCACCTTTGTGCGCAGGAAGTGGTCCGGGCAGCTCGTGCCCAGGGCACCGAGTCGCGGGTGCTCGCTGCGGCTGAGGAAGTCGAGGACGACGTCGGCGTCGGTGAAGTGTCCGACCTGCGCCTTGTCGGTCGAGGCGATTCCGCGCAGGTGGGCGCCGATTGCGGCGGCCTTTGCGAGGCGCTCCTCCGCGGGGAGGGCGGTGTAACCGTCAAGGACGGTTCCAAACGGATCCGTGCGGCCGTTGGCGTCGAGGTAGGCCTGCGCCGTCTCGATGATCCAGAGCGAGTTCGCCTCGACCTGGTCGGAGGAGTCGGCCCACGCGGTGATTCCGTGGCCACCGAGGATCGCGCCGATCGCGTCGGGGTTCGCCTCGCGGATCGCCGCGATGTCGAGACCGAGCTGGAAACCGGGACGGCGCCACGGTACCCAGATGACCTTGTCGCCGAAGGCCTTTTTCGTCAGCTCTTCGCCGTCGGCCGAGGTGGCGAACGCGATTCCGGAGTCGGGGTGAAGGTGGTCGACGTGGGCGGCGTTCACGAGGCCGTGCATGGGGGTGTCGATCGAGGGGGCAGCGCCGCCCTTGCCGTGCAGGGTGAAGTCGAAGGCCGCGACCATCTCATCTTCGCGGTCGACGCCGGGGTAGACGTCGGTCAGGGCGCGGACGCGGTCGAGGCGCAGGACGGCGAGGCCGGCTTCCTTGAGGGTTCCGAGGTCTCCGCCGGATCCCTTGACCCACAGCAGTTCGACCTCTTCGCCGGTGACGGGGTCAATGGCGGTTCCCTTTGCGGAGGTGTTTCCACCGGCATAGTTCGTGTTCTTGGGGTCTGCGCCGAGCCGGTTCGAGCGGGCGATCAGCTCGGCGGCAGCGCTAACGGCTGGGTTGGACATCCGGGGCTCCTTTGCGATGGACGGACCATCAGTTGTGCGTGTCTGTGAAATATAACAACAAATAACTTGACGCCGCAAGGATCGAACTACAGCAACTGCACGAGCTCCCGATACTCATCGAGCCGGGAGTCACGCGGGTCGAGATCGGTGATGAGCGTCGCAACGTCCTGCAGCGGGAATCCCAGTGCCACCGACTGCTGGCCGAGCTTGGTGAAGTCGACGCAGAGAACGGTCTCTTTGCTCACCCTGGCGAACGCTCGCTTGACCTGGCTCTCGGCGAGCGAGACTTCACTCGTTCCGAGCCGCGAATCGACGGCGCTCGCCGAGGTGAAGAACCGGGTGTAGAGCATTGAGGATGCCGCTTCGACGGCAATCGATCCGATGAAGCTGCCGGTCTCTTCCTCGGCTTCGCCGCCGACGAGAACGGCGGTGACCCCGCGCGCCTTGCGCAGCGCCATGAAGTTCTCGTACGAGTTGGTCGCGACGGTGAGCCCGTCGCGGGTGCCGATGCTGCTGCCGATCGTGCCGGCGGTCGTCGATGCGTCGAGGGCGATCGCCCCGGAACGGGGAACCAGCTGCAGCGCCTTCTCGGCGATGGTCTCCTTCGCGCGGGACCTGACGACGCGACGCTCACTGAACGGGCGGGGTCCGGCGATCGATACCGCGCCTCCGCGGACCCGTCGCAGCAGGCCTTCGGCTTCAAGGTCGTCGAGATCGCGGCGCACCGTCATCGACGAGACGCCGAGGTCGGTCGCTGCCTGTTCCAGCTGCACGGCGCCGTCGCGTTCGAGGCTCGCGAGCAACCGGGCTCGACGTTCTTCGGCCTGCAGGGTGCTGTTCGTTGCCATTCGGCTCTTTCTGGCGGGGCGAGTGGTGATCGTTCATGTTACAACCCACCGATAGTGACAGCTATAGACCGTTCTGTTGCCCGGAAACAACTGTTTTCACCTGATCGAAGGATGTCGTTGACACCGCGAATAGCAACTGATAGGTTCACTGAACATAAGGTTCAATGAACCAAATGTTTCCCAGGCAACGTAGCCTTTCGCTCTTCGGGTGAGGCTGCCTGGCAACCGCTCGAGGAGAAAACGGCATGACAAACGGAGCCTACGAAAACGTCGCATCCAGCGCCTCCGGCATGGATCGCGCGCTCGAAGCCGGAGACGGCATCATCCGGTTCGCACCGGCGTGGGTGCCGCGCGCGTTCTGCACGCCCGGCCGCCGCATCCGCCTGCACCCGGACGACTACTTTCCCTTCGCGCAGGGTCGCGGCGGAATCGACGAGCGCTGGCTCGCATCCGCTGTCCGTGCCGACAACGGACCGCTGACCGGCGAGCACGAGGGACTCAGCCTCGTCGTCGATCCCGATGGCGGGCTCATCCCGTTCGACGACTTCGTCGGTCACCACAAGGCAGAGATCATCGGATCCCGCCTGTGGGACCAGCACCAGAAGTGGCCGATGTACTCGAAGTTCTTCGACAACCAGCAGGCGCTTCCGTTCCACGTTCACCACACCGACGAGATGGCCGCCCTGGTCAACAAGCCGGGAAAGCCCGAGGCGTACTACTACTCGCCCCACATGAACAACCACCTCGGTGACCAGCCGATCTCGTTCTTCGGATTCCAGTCCGAGGTGACGAAGGAGCAGGTGAAGGCGCGCCTCGCCGTCTTCGGTGACGGCGGAGACAACAACATCACCGCCCTCTCGCACGGCTACCGCACGCAGCTCGGCACCGGGTGGGACATTCCGTCCGGTGTACTCCACGCCCCGGCGAGCGTCGCGACCTATGAACCGCAGGCAGCCTGTGACGTGTTCTGCATGTGTGAGTCGTGGAGCAACAACCGCGAGGTGCCGGAGGAACTCCTCTGGAAGGACGTCCCCGCCGACAAGCACGGTGACCTCGACTTCATCATCGGGCTGCTCGACTGGGAGAAGAACATCGACCCCAACTTCGTCAGCAACCGCTTTATGGTTCCCTACTCGACCGAGCAGTCGAAGGCCGATGGCGAAACGGCGTACGTCGAGAAGTGGATCGTCTTCCGCTCGACGTCGTTCAGCGCGAAGGAACTCACGGTTGCTCCCGGTGCAACGGTGACCATCACCGATACCGACGCGTACGGCCTCATCGTCGTGCAGGGAGCGGGAACACTCGGCAACCACGACATCGCCGCGGCCACCCTCATCCGCTTCGGCCAGCTCAGCCAGGACGAGTTCTTCGTCTCGGAGTCAGCGGCCCGCGGCGGCGTGAAGATCACCAACCGCAGCGCCACCGACGACCTCGTCATCCTCAAGCATTTCGGTCCGGAGAACGCGGAGCTCGGTCTGCATGTCTAAAGTCTTCGGCGCCACTGCCCCGGAACTGCGCGAGCGGATCGGAGTTCTCGCGCAGGTCATTCGTGTCGACAGCTTTGTCGAGACGCAGGGTACGGCGAGGGGCGCGCGGCGCTTGCGACTCGTCAACGGTGGCGGAATCGAGATCGAGGTCCACCCGGACCGCGCTCTCGACATCGGGCAGGTGACGATCGACGGCATCCCGATCAGCTGGATGTCGCCGACCGGAATCGCTGCCCCCGAGTTCTACGAACCGCAGGGCCAGGGCTGGCTGCGCACGTTCGGTGGCGGCCTGCTCGCGACCTGTGGTCTCGACACGTTCGGCCCTCCCGGCGAAGACGCCGGCGAGACGCTCGGCCAGCACGGCCGCATCGGCACGCGCCCGGCAGAGCTCATCCGCGCCGAGGCGACCGCCGACGGCGTCGTGGTGGAGGGACTCATCCGCCAGGCCAACGTCTTCGGCGAGAACCTGCTGCTGCGTCGCCGCATCAGTTCGCCGGCCGGATCCGACACCGTCGTCGTCGAGGACACCGTCACCAACGAGGGTTTCGCCGAGTCGCCGCACATGATCCTGTACCACGCGAACCTCGGCTGGCCGCTGCTCGATGCGGACAGCACCATCGAGATCCCGTCGTCGTCGGCAACGCCGAGGGACGCGGATGCGGAACCCGGGCTGGCAACGCGGGGCGAGGTCGGTCCGCCGGTACCCGGCTTCCGCGAGCAGGTGTACCTGCACGAATTCGACGAGGCCGCGGCAGACGTGCAGGTACGAGTGACGAACCCGCGCCTCGGTGTGCAGTTCGAACTCGCGTTCTCTACCGTTCAGCTGCCGTATCTCTACCAGTGGAAAATGGTCGGCCAGGGGCACTACGTGCTCGGTATCGAGCCGTCCAACTGCCGCAACGTCTTCGGACGCAAGGCCGCACGCGAGGCCGGGGAACTTCCCGTACTCGCGGCGGGCGAGAGCGTCTCGTACCGACTCGAGTTCCGCCTGCGACGGGTCGAATCCTCGGCCGCGCGTTTCGAAGGGGAAACAGCATGACGATTATCGAGGAGCAGGCACTCGCGCTCCGAATGACGGGAATCTCGAAGTCATTCCCGGGGGTGAAAGCACTCCAGGAGGTCAGGCTCGACGTCAGGCCGGGCGAGGTCCACGCCATCGTCGGCGAGAACGGCGCCGGTAAATCCACCCTCATGAAGATCCTGGCCGGTTTCTACCAGCCCGACGAGGGAGAGATCGAGGTCGGCGGCGAGGTCGTCGGCCACTGGACTCCCCGCGAGGCCCGCGACCGCGGAATCGGCATGATCTACCAGGAGCTCAACCTGGTTCCCGACCTGTCGGTCGCCGAGAACATCGCGCTCGGCGTCATGCCCCGCCGTGGACCGTTCGTGAACTTCCGCGCGGTCAGCACGCGGGCATCCGCTGTCCTGAAAGAACTCGACGCCGACATCGACCCTGGCACGCGCCTCGGCAACCTGTCGATCAGCCAGCAGCAGCTCGTGGAGATCGCCAAGGTCGTCGCGAGCCGCCCGAAGATCGTCGTCTTCGACGAACCGACCTCGTCGCTCGGCGAGAAGGAAACGCGCATCCTGTTCGATGTCATCCGCCGGATGCGCACCTCGGGAATCGCGATCATCTACATCAGCCACCGCCTGCAGGAAGTCATGGAGATCGGCGACCGGGTGACGGTGCTGCGCGACGGCCGTCACATCGAAACGCGGGATGTCGCGGGAATCACCCCCGACCACATGGTTCGCCTGATGGTCGGCCGCGACCTCAGCGAGATGTTCCCCAAGTTCGAGATCGAGCTCGGTGAACCCGTGCTCACGGTGTCGAACCTCAGTGGCGGTGCGTTCGACGACGTCTCACTCGACGTGCGCGCCCACGAGATCGTCGGGCTCGCCGGCCTCGTCGGCTCCGGTCGCACCGAGGTCGCTCGCGCGATCTTCGGGCTCGACCCCATCGACTCCGGTGAGATCGTGCTGAAGGGCAAGGCGCTGAAAATCGGCAACCCGCGCCAGGCCGTCGCCGCCGGCATCGCACTGGTGCCCGAGGATCGCAAGGGCCAGGGGATCATCCCCGGACTGTCGGTCCGCGAAAACTTCACCCTGCCGGTGATCACCCGCATCACCAATGCCCTCCTGATCTTCGCCCGGCGCGAACGCACGATCGTCAACGAGCTGGTCGACCGGCTGAAGGTCAACCCGCCGCTGATTGAGCGTCCGCTCAATACCTTCAGCGGCGGCAACCAGCAGAAGGTCGTCCTCGGCAAGTGGCTGCTCTCGAAGCCCGCGCTGCTGATTCTCGACGAGCCAACCCGCGGAGTGGACGTCGGGGCCAAGGCCGACATCCACGAGATCATCGGCGAATTCGCGAAGACCGGCGGCGCTGTACTCATGATCAGCTCAGAACTGCCGGAGCTGCTCGCGGTGTGCGACCGCATTTTTGTGCTGCACGAAGGAAACCTCGTCGCAGAAATCCCCCGCTCGCGCGCCGACGAAGAGTCGGTCATGCGGGCGGCGACAGGACAGGTGATCGCATGACCGATCTCAAAGCCCCCAACCAGGCCACGGCGGCGGCGCTCTCGCGGCCGACACCCGGCTCGCTGTTCAGCCGGCTGAGCATCCCGATCGCGATCGTCGCGCTGCTCGTCATCGGTACGTTCGTGTCGCCGTCGTTCCTCACGGTCGGCAACCTGCTCAACGTGCTCAACGCGAACTCGACCGTCGGGCTCGTCGCCCTCGGCATGACGTTCGTCGCAGTGTGTGGCGGACTCGCCGACCTCTCGGTTCCGGCGAACGTCGCCATGGGCGCGCTCGTCACCCTCGGTGCCCAGCCCGCCGTCGGCGCGGAATTCGCCGCGCTGCTCGGCATCCTGGTCGCGACGTTCGGCGGGGTGGTCAACGGACTGCTCGTCGGTTACCTGCGCATCAACCCGATCATCGCAACGCTCGGCACCGGTTCGGTGCTGCTCGGTGCAAGCCAGCTGCTCATCGGCGGTGGAATCGTCTACGGCGAGCCGAGCGCCCTCTCGGACTTCGTCTCGGGAAGCGTCGCCGGCATCCCGGTCTTCGTCTGGATCTTCGCGTTCGTCGCGATCATCCTGCAGCCGGTGCTGTCGCGCACCGCGTTCGGGCGCTGGAACCTCGCCGTCGGCGGAAACTACGAGGCGAGTGCAGCGAGCGCGGTTCCGGTTCGCTTCACCAAGGCGAGCGCGTTTGTGCTCACCGGCCTGCTGTCGGGAATCTGCGGAACGCTGCTCGCGCTGAGCAACGGCCAGGCCCGTCCGATCATCGGCACCGGGTACGAGTTCATCGCGATCACCGCCGTCGTCATCGGCGGAACGAGCCTGTTCGGCGGTTCCGGCAGCATCATCCGCACGGTGGGCGGCGTGCTCATCACGGCGCTCATCGGAAACCTGACGATCCTCATTGGCTTTCCCACCCCGGCAACGGGACTCATCACCGGAGCGATCGTGCTCGGTGCCGTGGGAATCGATGCTTACTTCCGACGCAAGGCAGGCAGGGAATGATGCGCTTCCATCCACGACAGTTCGGCGCCTACGCGGTGCGCTACCGACTGCTGGTGATGCTCGCCGGCGTCGCCATCTTCGGCGGGATCAGCGTTGACGACTTCCTCACGATCGATACCTTCCAGTCGGTACTCGACCGGGCATCCGTTGTCGGCTTTCTCGCGCTCGGTCTGACGCCGCTGCTCATTGCCGGGCAGATCGACCTGTCGATCGGCTCGACGATGTCGATGGCCGGGATCACGACGATCTTCATGCAGCCGATCATCGGCAACATCCCGGCGGCGCTCGCCGGGCTCGCGGTCGGAATCATCATCGGGGCGATCAACGCCGCGATCGTGGTGATCTTCAAGATCTCCTCCCTGGTCGCGACCCTGGCAACGCTGCTGATCTTCGCGTCGCTCGCGCTGCTGGTGACCAACTCTCAGCCACTCAGTTCGGCCGACCCGGTCTTCGGCATCCCGCTGACCTCCGACCTGCTCGTGCTGTTCACTCCGCGGTCGGCGATGTTCATCGCCGCAGCACTGATCATGTTCGTCTGGCTGAAGGCGACGCCGAGCGGCCGCAACTTGTACGCGGTCGGCAGCAATGCGCCGGCGGCAACCTCAGCCGGCATCAACGCCAACGCCTACCTCGTCGCGACGTTCATCATCGCCGGCGTCTGCAGCGGGGCGGCCGGAGTGCTCCAGGCACTCAGCACCGCGACCGGATCCCCGGTGGCGGGTGCGGTGATGCTCATCCCGGCGATCACCGCTGTCGTCATCGGCGGCACCCGGCTCGAGGGAGGACGCGGGTCATCCCTCGCCACCCTCGGCGGTGTGCTCGCACTCGGGGCACTGACGACGCTGCTCGAGTACAACGGCGTTCCGTCCTACACGCAGGCGGTTTACACCGGCCTGCTGCTCATCCTGCTCATCACGCTCGACCGGCTGGTCAGCGGCGATGGACTCACCAGCTCCCGGACGCGAAGACGCGTACGGGTTTCACCCCCAGCACCAAGCAATTCCTAGGAGGAAAGCATGTCCGTACACCGCAACATTTTTGCCGCGTCTGCTGCTGCCGTTGTCCTGCTCGCCGTAGCGGGCTGTTCCGGCGGCGGGACGAACGCCCCGGACGCCGAGGGCGGAAGCGTCGAAGGCAAGACGATCTGCTACATCACCGCAGCCAACTCGCACCCGTACGTCACGCCAGCCAACGAGGGCGCGCAGGCAGCGGCGGATGAGGACGGCGTCGAGCTGACGATCGTGTCCGAGGAGTTCTCTCCCCAGACCGGTGCCGACCAGCTCAACAGCTGCGTTTCGCGCAAGGTCGACGGCATCCTGCTCTGGCCGCTCGACGACAACAGCTACCTGCCCGGCCTGCTGAAGGCACAGCAGGAGGGCATCCCCGTTGTCGCGATCGACACCACGACCGGTGAGGACTCGATGAAGCTCATCAAGTCGTTCGTCGGGGCCGACAAGTACGACCAGGGCAAGATCAGCGCCCAGCAGCTCGAGAAGGCACTGGGCGGCGAGGGCGGAATCGTCATCATCGCCGGCCAGGCCGGCAACGGTACCGAGATCGCCCGCACCGGCGGATTCGTCGACGAGCTCGAGGCGAGCGGATCGAAGCTCGAGGTTCTCGCCACCGTGAACGCCGACTTCGACCAGCAGAAGGCACTCGTTGCCTCGCGTGACCTCATCACCAAGTACGGCGACAAGATCAAGGGCGTCTACGCCGAGGACGACACCATGGCGAAGGGCTTCCAGCAGGCACTCGCCGAGAGCGGACTCGACATCACTCCCGCCGTCATCGGTATCAACGGAGAAAAGGGCGCGTTCGAGTCGATCAAGGCGGGAACGCAGTACAGCACGATCATCCAGCCGCCCTACACCAACGGAGAGCTCGCCATCCAGACGCTGATCAAGGTCATGTCTGGTGAAGAGGTCGACGCCAACGTGCCGCTCGAGAACACCGTTGTCGATGCCGACAACGTCGACTCGCTCGAACCGGCGATGTAAGTAGCTTCACCAGTAGGGAATGGGTGGGATCGCGCTGTCAGCTGCGCGGTCCCACCCACTCGACAATTTAAGGGAGTGGCCATGAACGACGAACTTCGCACACTGGGAATCGGGATTATCGGAGATGGGCTGATGGCCAAGGAACACTCGATGGCCTGGCGCAGCGTGCGCGCCGTCTACGGGGACCTGCCGTTCGAGCCGCGACTCGTCACCCTCGTTCACCCCGACGCTGGCCGGGCAGCGGATGCGGCGGCCCGGTACGGCTTCGCGCGATCGTCGGCCGCGTGGCAGGACGTCGTCGACGATCCGGAAATCCAGATCGTGAACATCGTCACGCCGAACGCCTTCCACAAGGAGGTCGCGATCGCGGCGGTCCGTGCCGGCAAGCACGTCTGGTGCGAGAAGCCGCTCGCGCTCAGCGCCGACGATGCACGCGAAATGACGGAGGCCGCGGAGGCTGCCGGAGTGAGCACGCTCGTCGGCTTCACCTACCTGCAGAATCCCGGGCTCGCGCTCGCGAAGAAGCTCATCGACGACGGCGAACTCGGTGAACTCGTCTCGTTCACCTCATTCTTCAGCGCCGACACCATGATCGACCCCGCGGTGCCGTTCAGCTGGCGCACCGATAGGGCACGGGCCGGTGGTGGCGCGCTCGGCGATCTCGGATCCCACCTCGTCTCGATTGCCCGTTACCTGGTCGGACCGGTGGCGCGCGTGAGCGGGCTGACGCGGATCGTCGTTCCCGAACGTGCGGACGGCGAGGGCGTCATCCGCACCGTCGACAACGACGACCTCGCGATCTCGATGCTCGAGTTCGACAACGGGGTGATCGGCACCATGCAGGCGAGCCGGGTCGCGACCGGCCGGGCGTTCGAGGTCTCGTTCACGCTCACAGGCACGAGGGGCGTCATCCGCTTCAGTCAGCAGGACAGCCACAAGCTCGAGGTCTCGCTCGACTCTGACGGCCTGGACACCCACGGCTTCCGCACGATCGAACTCGGCCCAGGGCACGGCGACTTCGGTGACCTGTGGCCGATGTCGGGAATCAACCTCGGGCTGCACGAACTGAAGATCTTCGAGGTACGCCGGTTCATCGAGGCGATCGCGACCGGCGAGCGACTGCTGCCCGACTTCCGCGAGGGCTGGGAGATCGAGCGCACGATCGAGGCCGTCGAGCGCTCGGCAGCCTCCCGCACCTGGACCGACGTCCAGGGCTAACCGCGGGAGAAGTTGCTCGACTCGCGAATGAAGAGTTCGGGCGCGAAGCTCACGTGTTCGTGCACGTGCGCTGCGCCCTGTTCGATCTCGTCGAGGATCATCCGTACGGCGGTGCGACCGAGCAGGTCGCGCGGCTGACGCACCGAGCTGAGTGGGACGGTGGCCGCACTCGCCCACTCGAGGTCGTCGAAACCGACGATCGCGATGTCTTCGGGAACGCGGATGCCGTGCAGGGCCAGTTCCTGCAGCAGCCCGAGCGCGAGCAGGTCGTTGGCGCAGAACACCGCTGTCGGACGGTCGGCCGGATTTCGCTCGAGCAGCAGGCGCCCGATGACGCGGCCCTCTTCCATCTTCCAGGACGGAACCGGGATCAGCTCGACGGCATCCGCTTCGAGGCCCGCGTTGACGACAGCGGTGACGAGGCCGTGGTAGCGGTCTTCGACCTGTCGTGAAATGTCGATTCCGCCGACGAACGCAATGCGGTGGTGGCCCATCTCCATCAGGTGGTTTCCCGCGAGTTCGCCCCCGGCGAGGTCGTCGGTGGCGAGCCAGCAGCACGGCCGGTCGCCCGAGATGCGGTCGACGTAGACCACCGGGACCCCGCGCGCGACGAGTTGCTCGAGGCGCGGGTTACGTTCGTCGACCGGAGTGATCATGATGCCGTGCACGCGCTGTTGCACAAGCAGGTCGAGGTTCTGTTCCTCGCGGGAGGGGTCCTCGCCGTTGTGGACGATGACGACGCCGACCCCGAGCTCTTTCGCGGCGGACTCCGCGCCGAGTGCGACATCCACGAAGAAGGGGTTTCCCATGTCGGCGAGGGCGAAACCGAGGGTACGCTCGCGGCCGGCGCGGTACTGGCGGGCCGCCGTCTGGGGCACGAAGTTGAGCGCGGCAATCGAGTCGAGCACTCGCTGTCGTGTCTCAGCATTGACGTAACTCGGCCGGTTGAGCACGTTGCTGACGGTGCCGGCTGACACGCCAGCGTGCTTCGCCACATCCCGAATGTTCGCCATCGAATCCCCAGGTCTGTATCCGGGTTCAGAACTGTTCAATGAACCCGCCCAAAGTCTACGACGCCGCGCCGCTGCTCGCACGCTTAACCATTAAAAAACGAATTGCCCACTTTGGCCCCGTTTTTGCAAAGAAATGGGGCCAAAGTGGGCAAGTCGGTGAAGGGGTTAGGCGCCCCAGGAGAGCTGGGTGCCGCCGGCGCGCTCGTCGGCGAGCTTCTTGGCCCAGCCGGATTCGGCGTAGGCCTTCATCGGGTCGGCCGGCAGGCCGCGCGACTCGCGCCAGGCGGCGAGGTCGGGGCGCACGTCGGTGTAGAAGGCATCCATCAGGACCGCGTTCGATCCGAGTACGTCTTCGGCTTCCTGCGCAGCGGTCAGCGCGTCGCTGTCGACGAGCAGCGCACGCGCCGTCATCTCCTGCACGTTGAGTACCGAGCGGATCTGTCCGGGGATCTTGTCTTCGACGTTGTGGCACTGGTCGAGCATGAACGCGACCGGGCTGCCCTCGGCGAGGCCGCCACCGCGGACGACTTCGTAGATGATGCGGAAGAGCTGGAACGGGTCGGCCGCACCGACGATGAGGTCGTCATCGGCGTAGAAGCGCGAGTTGAAGTCGAACGAGCCGAGCTTGCCGAGGCGCAGCAGCTGCATGACGATGAACTCGATGTTGGTTCCGGGGGCGTGGTGACCGGTGTCGAGGCAGACCAGCGCGCGCTCGCCGAGAGCTGAAACCTGGGCGTACGAGGTTCCCCAGTCCGGAACATCCATGTGGTAGAAAGCGGGCTCGAAGAATTTGTACTCGAGCACGAGGCGCTGCTCCTGGCCGATGCGCGCGTAGATCTTCTCGAGCGAGTCGGCGAGGCGGTCCTGGCGGCCGCGGATGTCGCCCTGGCCCGGGTAGTTGGTGCCGTCGGCGAGCCAGATCTTGAGGTCGCGCGACCCGGTCTGGTCCATGATGTCGATGCAGTCGAAGTGGTGGTCGATCGCCTTCTGGCGCACCTTCGGGTCGATGTGGGTCAGGCTGCCGAACTTGTAGATGTCGTCCTGGAAGGTGTTCGAGTTCACGGTTCCGAGATCGACGCCGAGGTCGTTGGCGTAGCGACGGAGTGCGGAGTAGTCGTCGACCTTGTCCCACGGGATGTGAAGCGCGACCGTCGGCGCAAGCGCGGTCAGCTCGTTGACCTTTGCAGCATCCGCGATCTTCTCTTCAGCGCTGCGCGGGGTGCCCGGCGTCGAGAAGACCTTAAAGCGCGTACCCGCGTTACCGAACGCCCAGGAGGGCAGCTCGATGGCCTGAGCCTCGAGGTCTGTGGTGATGTCGTTGAACGATGTCATTTCTTCTTTTCTTTCATGAGAGCGTCTTTGCTTATGAAACGTTTCAAGGCGGGCTCCGCACTGACCCTATTCCGATTTGGGAAGAGCGTCAATCTGGGTTTGGAGGTTGAAGATCTCGTCGAGGGTCACGGCCGACTGGTCGGGCCGTCCGCCGAGCGAGACGAAGAAGTCGGCCATCTCGGCTTCCCACGGGGCGGTGCGTGGGTCGGCTTCGAGCAGTGCCTGCGACCGCTCGACCGAGTCGGTCTCGTAGTAGCCGATGAGCAGTCCGTCTTCGCGCAGGAAGAGGGAGTAATTGGAGCGACCGGATGCCGCAATCGCGTCGAGCATGTCGGGCCAGACGGCCGCGTGGCGCTCGCGATACTCGGAGAGGCGCTCGGGCTTGACCTGGAGCTGGAAGCAGACGCGTTCCATGGGACCTGTCCTTTCTCAGAAATGGTGGTCGAGGAGGTGATGGTGTGGTGCCCGGCCGGCAGCCGAAGCTGCCGGCCGGGGTGGTGCCAGGTGTTGCGCGGGTGACCTAGAAGTCGAAGTCCGCGATGTTGTCGGCGTTGAAGGTGTACGGGTCGCCGAGCAGGACGGTTGCGTCAGCGCCTACTTCGTAGTCACCGAGCTTTCCGGCCTCGAACTTGTCGCCCTCTTCGCCGGTGATGGTGCCCTCGATGAGTGCCTTCGTCGCGTAAGCGGCGAGGTAACCGAGGTCGGCCGGGTTCCAGAGAGCGAACGCGGTGACGGTTCCGTCGGTGACGTAGTCGCGCATCTGGTTCGGGGTGCCGAGTCCGGTGAGCTGGACCTTGCCCTTGAAGTCAGACGTCTGGAGGTAGCGAGCTGCAGCGGCGATACCAACGGTCGTGGGGGAGATGATTCCCTTGAGGTCCGGGTAGGTCTGGAGCAGTGCTTCGGTCTTGTCGAACGAGGTCTGGTCGTCGTCGTCGCCGTAAACGGTGTCAACGAGCTCGATGTTCGGGTGGTTGGCTTCGATGTCAGCCTTCATGAGCTCGATCCAGGCGTTCTGGTTCGTGGCGTTGGCGGTAGCGGACAGGATTGCAACCTGGCCCTCGTCACCGATCTGCTCGGCGATGAGGTCGACCTGGACCTTGGCGATACCTTCTGAGGTTGCCTGGTTGATGTAGAGGTCGCGGCAGTCAACGCTGGTGTCGGAGTCGAAGGTGACTACCTTGACGCCGGCGTCGCGTGCTTCGTTGACCGCGTCGCACAGGGCGGTGGGGTCGTTAGCCGAAAGCGCGATGCCGCCGACCTGCTGCTGGGTCAGGGTGTTGATGAAGCTGACCTGTCCGTCGGGCGTTCCCTCGGCGGGAGCCTGCTCGTCGTAGGTTCCACCGAATTCTTCGATGGCTTCCTTTCCGCCGGCGTCCGAGGTGTCGAAGTACGCGTTACCGAGGTTCTTCGGAACGAACGTGATCGCGAGGTTGGCGTCTCCGCCCTCGCCACCCTCGGTCGGGGTCGACGTGCCAGCGGAGCAACCCGTCGCGACGAGCGCGACCGACACTGCGAGGGCAGCAAATGCACCGGCGCGAGCTACGCCCGAGGTGCGTGAGAATTTCTGAAACATCCTTGTTCTCCTTGGTTCAATCTTCTTTGAATGGATTCAATGGAACGGAAGTCGATGTGATTGCACCGACACGAGCGGTTCCCCTAGCTCTTGGCGGCTGAGGGCTCCGTTTTCTTTCCTCCGGGCTTGGTTCGCTTCTTGTGAAGCCAGGCCAGGAAGCTTGTGGACACCACCGAGAGCACGAGGAGTGTTCCGGTGATGATGTTGATCACGTCAGACGTGATGGAGGCGAGCCGAAGTGCGCTGCCGAGGGTACCGATGAGAAGGACGCCGGCGATGACGCCGGGAAGTGCGCCGCGGCCACCGAAGATCGAGACGCCGCCGAGCAGTACTGCGGCGATCACCGACAGTTCGAGCCCGGTCGCGTTGTCTCCGCGGGCCGTGCCGAAGCGCAGCGTGTAGTAGATGCCGGCGAGAGCCGAGATCAGCCCGCTCAGCACGAACAGGATCAGCTTGGTGCGCTCGACGTTGATTCCCGAGAACTTCGCTGCTTCGTCGTTGAGACCGAGCGCGAAGATGCCACGACCGAACGGGGTGAAGTGCAGCAGGATGCCGAAGGCGATAGCCAGCACGATGAAGATGATCACGACGGTCGGGATCGACGTGTCGCCGATCTTCGACTTGACGAAGTCCTTCCACGACTTGGTGAAGTCGGTCACCGCGGTCGTGCCAAGGATGCCGACGGCGAGTCCCCTATAGAGGGCGAGTGTTCCGATGGTCACCGCGAGCGACGGAAGGCCGACGACGGTGATCAGGAATCCGTTGATCGCACCGGCGATCGCGCCGACCAGAAGGGCGACGAGCGCCGCCTGTTCGATCGGAAGTCCGCCCTGGTGCAGCACACCGAGCACAACACTCGAGAGTCCCATGGTGCTTGCGACCGACAGGTCGATCTCGCCGGTGATGATGATGAGCGTCATCGGCAGCGCGATCAGCAGGATCGGCAGAACGTCGAGCAGCAGGTAGTAGAACGTGATCGGGGTTCCGAAGTTCACGACCGTCGAGTTCGAGACGATCAGGACGAGGATGAGCGCCCCGATTACCGCGGCTTCGCGCGAGATCAGCAGGCGGCGCCAGAGCGGGCGGCCGTAGTCCTTATAGGTACGGACGGTGGTCTTCGTGCCGGTGATGGCTGATTCGGTGGTCATTTGTCTCTCGCTTCCACTAGCTTGCGAGCTGTTCGGATGGCGAGCACACGGTCGAGCACGATGGCTCCGATGATCAGTACGCCAACGACAGCACGCTGCCAGAAGTCCTGCACGCCGAGGATGGGGAGGGCGCGGTTGATGGTGAGCAGCAGGTAGGCGCCGATCGCGGCACCCCAGACGGTTCCGCTTCCGCCGAAGATGGCGACTCCGCCGATGACGGCCGCACCGACGGCATCCAGCTCGTAGCCGGCGCCAGCCTGCGAGTTCACCGTTCCGTAGCGGGCGGTGTACAGCACTCCGGCGAGACCGGCGAGGGCACCGCAGACGACGAACGCGACGAGCACGCGCTGCGTGACCTTGAGTCCGTAGAGGTTGGCGGCCGCGGGGTCAGAGCCGATTGCGTACAGCTCGCGTCCGCCGCGCAGGTTCTTCAGGTACCAGCCGGCAACGATGAGCACGATGACCGCGATGATCGTCAGGATCGGGATGTACAGGATGGTCTGGGTTCCGAGAGCGAGGAACGGCTTCGGCATATCGGACGCGTTGATCCGGTCGCTTCCGGTCCACAGCACGTTTATCCCTCGATACGCGTACAGCGTGCCGAGTGTGATCACCAGCGCCGGCACTTTCGCGAACGCGATCAGTGCCCCGTTGATCAGGCCGAGGAACGCACCGAGTGCGATTCCCGCGATGAACACGACGATGATCGGGATGCCGGGAACGTCGATGAACAGGCGACCGGTCAGGTAGGCGGTGAGTCCGAGCGTCGAACCGACGGAGAGGTCGACGTTACGGGTGATGATCACTACCGCCTGGCCGACGGCCATGAGCATGATGATCGACGGCGTCAGCAGCAGGTTACGGAAACCGTCGTTGCTGAAGATGAAGTTCGGGTTCTTGATCGTCGCGATAGCGATGACGATGACAAGCGCCAGCAGGATCGCGGTCTCGCGCGCCTTGGCGAAGTTGCCGAATCCGTGCAGGAATCGGTCTCTCGTCGAGGTGGACGGCTGGATAGTGGTCGTCATCGAGCTACTTCCTGGGTCTGGGTCGCTGCGAGCATCACGGTCTCAGCCGTGGCATCCGCTCTGGCGATGTCTGCGGTGATCCGGCCTTCGCGAACGACGAGTACGCGATCGGCCATGCCGAGTACTTCGGGCAGCTCCGACGAGATCATGAGAATTGCCATTCCCTTGCCGGCGAGCTGGGAGAGCAGGCGGTGGACTTCGGCCTTGGTGCCGACGTCGATACCGCGGGTCGGCTCATCGATGATGAGCACCGACGGGTTGCGGGCGAGCCACTTGGCCAGGACGACCTTCTGCTGGTTTCCGCCGCTCAGGGTTCCGGCTTCGGTGTCGAGCGCCGCGGTCTTGACCTCGAGGCGGCTCGACCACTCGCGAGATGAGCGGTTCTCGGACGGCGTGAACAGCAGGCCGAACTTCGTCAGGGACTTGCGGATGGCCATGGTCGAGTTGCGCGACACGCTCGTTTCGAGAACGAGGCCCTGCTTGCGGCGATCTTCGGGCACGAGGGCGAGGCCGAGGTGCATTGCGGCGGCGGGGTTCTTCTTCGGAACGCGCTTGCCGTTTACCGTCACCGAGCCCGAGCTGTAGGGATCGACGCCGAAGACGGCGCGAGCGATTTCGCTGCGGCCGGCACCGACGAGCCCGGCGAGGGCGACGATCTCGCCCGACTTGACCGTGAAGTTCACGTCGTGGAAAACGCCGGCCTCATTGAGGCCCTTGACGACGAGGACGTCGTCGCCGATCTCGGCGTCTTCCTTCGGGAAGAGCGTCGTGACGTCGCGACCGACCATGCGGCGAACGATCTCGTCGACGTTGATGTCGGCGATCTTGCTCGTCGCGATGTACTCACCGTCACGCATGACCGTCACGGTGTCGCACAGGTCGAAGACCTCGTCGAAGCGGTGCGAGATGAACAGGATGGCGCGGCCCTCGTCGCGCAGGCTGCGGGCGACGGCGAACAGGCGCTCGACCTCGACGCCGCTGAGGGCCGCGGTCGGCTCGTCCATGACGAGTACCTTCGCGTCGAGCGAGATCGCCTTCGCGATCTCGATGAGCTGCTGGTCGGCTATGGAGAGGCCGAGGGTCTGGCGGTCCGGATCCATCTTGACGCCCAGGCGGTCGAACAGCGCGACGGCCTGGGTGCGCATGAGCTTGTAGTCGATGCGACCGACCGAGCGGGTCGGCTGGCGGCCCATGAAGATGTTCTCGACAACCGAGAGGTCGGGGAAGAGGGTCGGCTCCTGGTAGATGACCGCGATGCCGGCCGCCTTCGACTCGGCGGTCGAGGTGAAGTTGACCGTTTCGCCCTCGAGGGTGAAGTCGCCGCTGTCGCGCTGGTACAGGCCGGCGATGATCTTCACGATCGTCGACTTGCCGGCACCGTTCTCGCCGACGAGGGCGTGAATGGAGTTGGAGTGCAGCTCGAGGCTGCCGTTGCTGAGCGCAATTACGGCGCCGAAAGCTTTAGCGATTTCACGAAGCTCAAGCGTGGGGGTGCTCGCTTGGGCAGTAGGGGTGATCGACATTGATACCTTGACTCGACGGTGAGATTGAATCGTTTTAACACGCTGGACTGGATGCACTCTATGACGCAGATTGTGAGTGAGTCAAGTCACAGTTTCGAGACAGTTCACATTGGCGCATATTGGCGCTATTGCCGTCTACGGCCCACAATAGGGAAATCGCCGCGCCTCAGCAGCGACAATTCCGATCAGGAGCTCCCATGGCGAGAGTGAGCGTGCGCGACGTTGCGCACCTTGCCGGTGTGTCAGTTGGCACCGTCTCCAATGTGATGAACCACCCGGAGAAGGTTTCCGACAGTGTTGTCGACCGCGTTCACGACGCGATTACGCAGCTGGGTTTCATCCGCAACGACGCGGCACGGCAGCTTCGCGCCGGCCGCAGCAAGACCATCGGGCTCGTGGTGCTCGACGTTCGTAACCCGTTCTTCACCGACATTGCGCGGGGTGCAGAAGACAAGGCCTCCCAGGCCGGACTCGCCCTCACCCTCGGCAACAGCGATGAGAGCGTCGAGCGCGAGTCTGCATACCTCGACCTCTTCGAAGAGCAGCGGGTGCACGGCATCCTGATCTCACCGTTCGGCGACATCACGGATCGGCTTGCCGCCCTGCGCGCTCGCGGGATCCCCGCTGTGCTCGTCGACCGCTCGAGCGGTGACGATTCGTACAGCTCGGTTTCGGTCGACGACGTCGCCGGAGGGCGGATGGCCGTCGAACATCTTCTCGAAATCGGACGGCGAAAAATCGCTTTTGTCGGCGGGCCGGTCGAGATCCGCCAGGTGTCGGATCGAGCCCATGGCGCACAGGACGCGGTCGCCGCCATGCCGGGCGCAACGCTCGAGACCATTACGACGGACGCCCTCAGTGTTCTTGCTGGTCGGACGGCAGGTTCTGAGATCCTGGCCCGGGCAGCTTCCGATCGTCCGGACGCGATTTTCGCCGCCAACGACCTCGTCGCGATGGGTGTTCTTCAGGCCCTGATGCTGCGCGGAAACGGGCTCAACGTTCCCTCTGACATCGCGATCGTCGGGTACGACGACATCGACTTCGCGAGCGCCGCAGTTGTACCGCTGTCGTCCATTCGGCAACCGAGTGCGCTGATCGGAATGACCGCCGTCGAGATCCTTCTCGAAGAAGCTGCCGACCCGTCGATCGAGCGCCGGCAGATCGTCTTCCAGCCCCAGTTGATCGTGCGGGAGAGCACCTCGGCCGAGGGCTGACCTGCCTGGATTTTGCTCGGGCGGGCCTTTGCTGCCAGTGTCGAAGCTGGCCCGGTATCCCGTCGCGCCGTTCGTCGTCAGGAGTTCCGTCGTGCCCGTAGTCGTCGCCATGCAAACCCCCAAGCCCGGTCGCATCCAGGAGATCCTGGATGCTTTCGCCGTCGTCTCGCCGCTCGTCCACCTCGAGCAGGGATGTGAACTGTACGCGGCCCACACCGACGGCGATCGCTGCATCATGGTGGAACGCTGGACGACACAGGCCGACCTCGATGCGCACGCGGCCGGTGAGCCGCTTAAAGAACTCAACCGCCTCTTCGGTGACGCGCTCGCGAAGCCGTCCGAGGTGTGGGTGCTCGAGAACGTGCCGTTCGGCGACCCGGCGCTCGGCACCATCGCGTAGAACCACCAGCGGCGCAAGTCGGGCGTTCGATCCTCCGGGTCCGCCGTGGATCGCACGGCATCCAGCTGGCACGAGGGGTGGCCCGCTCAGGATTGGCCCATGACTAGTGAACGCGGTGTGGCAGTGGTAACCGGCGGAACAGCCGGACTCGGACGAGCGGTCGTGCGCGAGCTCGCCGACCGGGGCTGGGATGTCGCGATCCTCGCTCGCGGCTTCGACGGGCTCGAGGGTGCCGTCGCCGACGTCGAAGCGCGCGGGCAACGATCCATTGGCATCAGCACGGATGTCGCCGACCGCGACGCCGTCGAAGCTGCCGCCGATCGTGTCGAGCTCGAACTCGGCCCGATCGAGCTCTGGGTCAACGACGCGATGACCGGCGTCTTCGGGGAGTTCCTGTCAACCGCACCGGAGGACTTCGAAAGAGCCACCGCCGTCAACTACTTTGGGTTCGTGAACGGAACCCGCGCTGCGCTCTCGCGGATGGTGCCGCGCGATCGCGGGCACGTCATCCAGGTTGGTTCCGCGCTGGCTCACCGCGGAATCCCGCTGCAGGCTGCCTATTGCGGTGCAAAGCACGCCGTCCAGGGCTTCACCGAGTCGGTCACGACGGAGCTCATCCACAACGACAGCGCCGTGAAGATCTCGACGGTCGACATGCCGGCCCTCAACACCATCCAGTTCAACTGGGTCAGGTCGCAGCTTCCGAACCACCCGCAGCCGGTCGCACCGATCTACCAGCCGGAAGTCGGCGCGCGGGCGATCGCTGCCGTTGCCGACCGCCCGCGGCGGCGTACCTGGGTGGGTGAACCCACGATCGCCACGGTGCTCGGCAACCGGTTCGTCGCGAACTTTCTCGACTGGTACCTCGCGAAGACCGGTTACGACGGCCAGCAGGCACCGGACAAGACCGAGCCGATGCTCGGCGACAACCTCTACTCCCCGCTGCCCGGCGACCAGGGCTCCCGCGGAATCTTCAGCGACCGGGCGCTCCAGATGACCCCGGCGGTGTGGGCGATCAGCCATCGCCGCGCCACCGCAGCCATCGCGACGGGTCTCGGTGCTGCTGCGGCCGTCGGCGTCTTCAGCCTGATCCGGCGCCGCTGACCCATGGCAGAATTCGACGCGATCGTCATCGGGGCGGGCCCGAATGGACTCGCCGCCGCGGTGACCCTCGCTCGCGCCGGGCTCTCGGTGCGCGTCTACGAACGCAACCCGACCATCGGCGGCGGTGCGAGAACCGCCGAGCTCACGCTTCCCGGCTTTCACCACGACATCTGCTCTGCCGTGCATCCGATGGCGCTCGCCTCCGAGTTCTTCCAGCAGTTCCAGCTCGAGCGTCGAATCGAACTGATGCAGCCGCCGATTTCGTACGGGCATCCGCTCGACAACGGCCGCGCCGGGATCGCCTGGCGTGACCTCGAGCGGACCGCCGACGGCCTCGGCCGGGACGGCGCTGCCTGGCTGTCCCTCATGGGTCCGCTCGTCGACAACGCAGCGGATGTCGCCCACTTCACCGGGTTTCCGCTCGTACGGCTTCCGCGCAATCCGATCACCGTCACGAGGTTCGGACTGCGGGTGCTCGAGCAGGGACTGCCGAGCTGGAACCTGCGCTTTCGAGAGGATGTCGCCCCCGCGATGCTCACGGGCGTCGGCGCGCACTCGATCCGCCCGATGCCCAGCCCCTCGACCGCTGCCGCAGCGCTGTCTCTCGCTACCTACGCGCACGCGAAGGGCTGGCCGATCCCGGTCGGCGGAAGCCAGTCGATCGTCGATGCGATGGCCGCCGATCTCGTTGCCCACGGCGGTGAGATCGTCACCGGTGTCGAGATCGCAGCGCTCGCCGAACTGCCGAGTTCACGGGTGGTCCTGTTCGATACCAGTCCGAAGGCGCTGAGCCGAATTGCCCGGAGTGCGCTGCCCGACAACTACGTGCGCTCGCTCGCGAACTTCCGGTACGGGAACGCGGTTGCGAAGGTCGACTTCGCGCTCTCCGGCCCGGTCCCGTGGACGAATCCCGACCTGCACGGAGCCGGAACCCTGCACGTCGGCGGGTCGAGACCCGAGATTGCGGCCGGCGAAAAGCTCGTTGCCAGCGGCCGGCACGCGAGAAGCCCCTACGTGCTCGTCGCGCAGCCCTCGATCGTCGACGCCACTCGCGCGCCGGAGGGCAAACACGTTCTCTGGGCCTACACCCACGTGCCCCGCAACTCCGAAGTCGACCAGACCGAGGCGATCACCGCCCAGCTCGAGCGCTTTGCGCCCGGTTTTCGCGACCTCATCCTCGCGTCGTCGAGCCTCACCGCGGTCGACATGCAGAACTACAACCCGAACTACGTCGGCGGCGACATCGCGACGGGAAGCGCGAGTGTGCGGCAGCTGATTGCGCGACCGGTGCTGTCGCCCGACCCGTGGCACACCCCGGCGAAGGGCATCTACCTCGCGTCGTCCGCTACTCCGCCCGGCCCCGGCGTGCACGGTCTCGCGGGCTGGCACGCGGCGAACAGCGCACTGCGGCACGAGTTCGGGCTTGCGTCGCCGTCGCTCGCGATTCAGTGACGCTCTCGCTCTGATTGAGCCCGCCGACACCGAGTTGGATGTGTGGTTTCGGCAGGCTCAACCAGCGGGAGATTGTTAGCCGAGCAGTCCGGCCTCGGTCAGCCAGTCAGTAGCAGCGGTCGCGGCCTGGGCCTTTTCGTCACCCTCAACCCGGTCGCGCAGGGCGATCAGGTCGTCGGTGGTGAGCGCAGCGGAGACGGCGTTGAGCGCGGTCGCGAGCTCGTCGCTGTACGAGTCGGTGTTCAGCAGCGGGATGATGTTCTGCGCCGCGATCAGGTTCTCCGGGTCTTCGAGAACCAGCAGGTTCTCTTTCACGAGGTCGGGCGACGTCGTGTAGATGTCCGCGACCTGGACCGCGTCATCGACGAGCGCCTTGACGGTGTCCGGTCCGCCGAAGTCCTCGATCGACACGAACTTCACGTCCTTGACGCCGTAGACCGACTTGAGCCCGGGGATGCCGTAGCCGAGTTCGCCGAACTGCGGGTTGGCGCCGAGGCTGAACGGCTCGATCTTCGTCAGGTCGCCGATCGTGGCGAGGCCCTCGGCGTCGGCGAGCTTCTGCGTGACGACGTAGGCGTCCTGGTCTTCGGCCGGCGACGAGTCGAGCACCTGGAATCCCTCCGGAACCTTCTCGGCGAGTTCGGCATCCACCTCGTCGGTAGAACGCGCGGCCGATTCGGTGTCATAGAAGAACAGCAGGTTTCCGTTGTACTCGGGCATCAGGTCGATCGAGCCGTCTTCGAGGGCGGGAATCGTGGTCTGGCGCGGGCCGAGGTTGAACGAGCGCTCGACCGTAAGGCCGGCGTTCTCGAGTGCCTGCGCGTAGATCTCGCCGAGGATTTCGCTCTCGGGGTAGGCAAAGCTTCCGACGACGATGGTGTCTCCGGTTGATTCTGAGGGATCCGTTGCGGTCGGGTCGCTCGTGGCGCACCCGGCGAGGGCAATGGCGGATGCTGTGGCGATAGCGCCCGCAAGCAGGCGCCCCTTTCTGGCGGAAGTGAACATTAGATTTTCCTTTCGTCGGTGGCGGCGGCCACCTCCGTATCCAGCCGGGACGACCGGGTACGAAATTGGGGGAGACGACTCGGCGCGGCAGTGCCGAGTCGACGAGTGAGGCGCTGGACCAGCGCGAAGATTCCATCGAAGAACAGGGCGAGGGCGGTCACGAGAATCGCGCCACCGAGAATGCGGTTGTTGTCGTTGAGGCCGATTCCGCTCGAGATGATCGCGCCGATACCGCCGAGCGAGATGTACGAGGCGATCACCGCCGTCGCCATGACCTGCAGCACCGAAGCCCGCACGCCGCCGATGATGAGCGGCAGCGCGAGCGGGACCTCCACTTTCCAGAGCAACTGGAACTCGGTCATCCCGCTCGCCCTCGCGGCGTCGATCGTCTCGCGCGAGACGGATTCGAGCCCGGCGTAGGCGCCGGCGAGCATTGACGGGATCGCGAGCACGATGAACGCGATGAACGACGCGATGAACGCGGTTTGCGTGAATGGCACGACGTTGCCGATGACGACGAACAGCGCCATCAGCAGCCCGAGCGTCGGAAGCGCGCGGGCAGCACCGGTGAAGCCGATGACGAACTGGCGACCGCGACCGGTATGCCCGATGTAGAAGCCAAGCGGAAGCGCGATGATCGCCGCGAGGGCGACGGACGCGAAGACGTAGAACAGGTGCTCGCCGATACGGTCCTGGATCGGCAGCGGGCTCTGGGATCCGGCTACATAGTTCGCCGGGTCGAACAGCCAGGCGAGCGCTGAGAGGAAGAACTGCACTAGACGGCCGCCTCTCTGCTGCGGGCGGCGGGCGCCCGGAGCGACGGCATCCGCCCGGGAATGCGCGAGCTGTGGTGCCACGGCATGAGGATGCGGCCGATCCCCACGAGAATCAGGTCGAAGACGAGCGCGATGAGCAGGCTCGCTACGATGCCGACGAGGATCTCTTCGAGAAAATCGCGCTGCTTACCGTTGGTGAAGAGGTAGCCGAGGTTGCGGGAGCCGATGATTGCGCCGACCGACACGAGGGCGATCGTGCTGACCGAGACGACGCGGATGCCGGCGAGCAACACCGGACCGGCGAGCGGAAACTCCACGCGCCAGAACAGTCCGACCGGCGAGAAGCCGAGAGCGGTGGAGGCTTCCTTCGCGGCAGCCGGAATCGAGTCGAGCGCGTCCGCCGCCGACCGCACCATCACGGCGACGGCGTAGATCGTCAGGGCGACGAGAACGTTGATCTCGCTCAGCACTTTCGTGCCGAGCAGGTACGGAAGCATCACGAACAGGGGAAGAGAGGGCAGCGTGTACAGAAGGCTTCCGCCCGACACGATGATCGCCCGGAGCGTGCGTCGACGGCTCGCAAGCCAGCCGAGCGGAACAGCAATGGCGAACCCGAGCACGATCGGGATGACGCTCAGCCGGATGTGGTTGAGAGTCAGTTCGACGATCAGATCGAGGTTGGCGAAAGTCCAGGTCATTCCGCGCCGCCTTCGTCGATAAAGCGGACACTCATGCCAAACGGCTCGTTCCTTCAGGGCGTCGGGCAGGTTCCGTCGCTCAAACTACTCAACCACCCCGCTCGCAACCCGGCAATCGATCTCGTCGTTTTTTACTCAACCTGTGAGTTAGGCCCGATCTGTCGCCCCGCAGCGACGCGCTGACGCCTCTCGGAAACATCGCCGCAACACCCCGGCCTTAGGCTGGGGCAATGGGAGACCTTTTCGACGGCTACGGCGTCACTACTGCGCGTCGTGCGAAGGTCCCGGCTTTCGACGAGATGTTCTCGGAGCCGGGCAGCGCACGGTCCCCGTATAAAGAAATCTATTCGGCGCTCGCCCAGATGACGCAGGAAGAACTGCGGGGGCGCACCGACGCACTCGCGAGCTCGTACCTCGCGCAGGGCGTGACGTTCGACTTCGCCGGCGAAGAGCGGCCATTCCCGCTCGATGCGGTTCCGCGCGTCATCGACCAGGCCGAATGGCTCGACGTCGAAGCCGGAATCAAGCAGCGAGTCACCGCACTCGAAGCGTTCCTCGCCGACATCTACGGCAAGCAGAACGCCGTGCGCGACGGGGTGATCCCGGCAAAACTCGTGACGTCATCCAGCCACTTCCACCGCGAAGCGGCGGGAATCCACCCGGCCAACGGCGTGCGGATCCAGGTCAGCGGCATCGACCTCATCCGCGACGAGCAGGGCGGCTGGCGCGTTCTCGAAGACAACGTGCGCGTGCCCTCCGGCGTCAGCTACGTCATCTCGAACCGTCGGGTGATGGCCCAGACGCTTCCCGAACTCTTCGTCTCAATGCGCGTTCGCCCGGTCGGCGACTACCCGCACAAGCTGCTGCAGGCGCTGCGTGCGAGCGCGCCGGAGGGCGTCGAAGACCCCAACGTCGTCGTGCTCACACCCGGTGTCTACAACTCCGCCTACTTCGAACACACGCTGCTCGCGCGCCTCATGGGCGTCGAGCTCGTCGAAGGCCGCGACCTGTTCTGCTCCGGCGGTCGGGTCTGGATGCGGACCACCGCCGGTCCGACCCGCGTCGACGTCATCTACCGTCGCGTCGACGACGAGTTCCTCGACCCGCTGCAGTTCCGCGCCGACTCGATGCTCGGCAGCCCCGGGCTGATGCTCGCCGCCCGCCTTGGCAACGTCACGATCGCGAACGCGGTCGGCAACGGTGTCGCCGACGACAAGCTCGTCTACACCTACCTTCCCGACCTGATTCGCTACTACCTCGGCGAAGAACCCAAGCTCAAGAACGTCGACACCTGGCGCCTCGAAGATCCGGGAGCCCTCGAAGAGGTGCTCGACCGCCTCGACGAACTCGTCGTCAAGCCGGTCGACGGCTCGGGCGGTAAGGGCCTCGTCGTCGGTCCGGCAGCATCCAAAGACGAACTCGAGCAGCTGCGCAAGCGCCTGCTCGCGGACCCCCGCGGCTGGATCGCCCAGCCGGTCGTGCAGCTTTCGACCATTCCGACCCTCGTCGACGACGGGATGCGCCCGCGTCACGCCGACCTGCGCCCCTTCGCCGTCAACGACGGAAAAGACATCTGGGTTCTGCCCGGAGGCCTCACCCGCGTCGCTCTTCCCGAGGGTGAACTCGTCGTCAACAGCTCGCAGGGTGGTGGGTCGAAAGACACCTGGGTCGTCGGAATCGACCCGCTGCAGGTCGCGCGCCACAGCATCCAGGGACTCGTCGCCGACCAGGCCGCGACCCACACCTCGTCCATCCCGATCATTGCGGCCGAGCACCTGCAGGACCACGGTCCGGAGGATCGCCCGAAGGGCAACGGCCAGCAGGAACAGCAGCAGCAGACTCTTGGTGAACCTCTGGTTCTCCCGACCGCACCGACCGATGGAGGCACATCATGCTGAGCCGCATCGCCGAATCGCTGTTCTGGATCGGACGCTACATCGAGCGTTCCGACGGAACCGCGCGCATCCTCGATGTTCACCTGCAGCTGCTGCTCGAGGACCCGTGGATCGAAGAGGACCTCGCCTGCCGCTCGCTGCTCAGTGTCATGGGAAGCGAAGCTCCCGATGACCGCGAACTGACCCGCCAGGACGTCCTGTCGATCCTCGCCGTCGACCGCTCGGAGCCCGCGTCCATCGCCTACTCACTCGGCGCCGCCCGCGAGAACGCCCGCCGTGCCCGCGAGATCGTCTCGACCGAACTGTGGGAGTGCCTCAACACGACGAGGGCACGGATGCCGCGCAAGGTCGCCGGAGACAAGGTCCACGAATTCTTTGGCTGGGTTCGCGAGCGCTCGGCACTCGCGGTCGGCATCATCGAATCGGCGACGAGCCGCGACGAAGCCTGGCAGTTCTTCACCCTTGGTCGGTCGATCGAACGGGCCGACATGACGGCACGCCTGCTCGCGACCCGGTCGCTTACCGAGGCGAGCGGCCCGTCCTGGACGACCATCCTGCGCAGCTGTGGCGCCTACGAGGCGTACCTTCGTACCTATCGCGGAGTGCCGAGCGCACGCAACGCCGCCGAATTCCTGCTGCTCGACCGCCTGTTCCCGCGCAGCATCCTGTTCTCGGTCACCCGCGCCGAAAGCTGCATGCGCGAGATCGAGCCCCGTGCCGAGCGCGTCGGAGTATCCGACCAGGCCCAGCGACTGCTCGGCCAGATCCGCAGCGAACTCGAGTACCGTCCGATCGCCGAAATCCTCGAGGATCTTCCTCGCCACATGGACAACGTCCAGCTCGCCACGAGTGCAGCGTCCGAAGCGATCCGCCAGCGGTACTTCCCGACGAACGCCGCACCGAGCTGGGTGGGAGAAAGCTCATGAACCGCCTTCGCATCAAGCACATGACCGGCTTCCGTTACGGCGGGGACGTCACCGCGTCGTACAACGAAGCGCGCATGCTTCCGGTGAGTTCCGACGGCCAGCTCGTGTTGTATTCGAACCTCGAGATCCTGCCGATCTCGAGCCACCACAGCTACGTCGACTACTGGCAGTCGCGGGTGTCGTCCTTCGAGATCCTCACGCCGCACAGCCAGCTCTCGCTCACGGCGACGAGTCTCGTCGAGGTGCGAACGCGCGTCCACGAAGACAAGAAGCTCACCTGGGACGAACTGACCGCGGCATCCGAAGCGGCCACGGAATACGTCGAACAGACCAAGCAGACCCGTCGCACTGCCCCGCCCGAAGAGGTCAGCCAGATCGCCGCCGACATCGTCGCGCGTTTTCCCGACCCGTGTGAAGCAGCGCTGGAGATCTGCAAGGCGATCGGCAACGCCGTCGAGTATCTCTCCGGTGCGACGACGGTTCACACCACGGCCGCCGAGGCCTGGGAGCAGCGCAAGGGCGTCTGCCAGGACATCACCCACCTCGCGATCGGCGCACTGCGCTCGGTCGGAATCCCGGCCCGCTACGTCTCCGGCTACCTTCACCCGAAGCCGGATGCCGCGATCGGCGAGACCGTCACCGGTGAGTCGCACGCCTGGGTCGAGTGGTTCTGCGGCGACTGGCGCGGCTTCGACCCGACCAACCTCATCGACATCGGCGACCGTCACGTTCTCGTCGGCCGTGGGCGCGACTACAACGACGTGCCGCCGCTCCGTGGGGTCTACGCGGGACCCTACGGATCCCAGTTGTTCGTCGCGGTCGAGATCACCCGCGAAGCGTAGTCAGCGCCGGGCGAGGGATTCGTCGACGGCCAGGCGATCGGCGAGGTTCTGCGCCGATCGATCGTGGGTGAGATAGACGCGGATGCCGTTGCTGCGGTCGACGCGCAACCGAAGTTCGTGGCGAGCAACCATCCAGGTCACCCCGATGAGGGCTGCGACGAGGCCGGATGAACCTCCGACGACGATCGCCGAGCGTGGCCCGAACTCGTTGGCAACCCAGCCGATGATGGGCGCACCGATCGGGGTTCCGCCGAGGAAGATCGCCAGGTAGAGGGCCATGACCCGACCGCGCATGACCGGGGCGGTCGTGGTCTGTACGGTTCCGTTCGCCGTCGTGAGCAGGGTGATCGAGGTGAACCCCACGACGATAAGGGCGACACCGAAGCTCCAGTAGGTCGGCATGAGCGCGGCGACGATACAGGCGATCCCGAACGCCCCGGCCGAGGCGAACACGACGCGCAGCCGCGGGCGTTCCCGTCGGGCGGCGAGCAGCGCGCCGGTGACCGAGCCGATCGCGAGCATCGACGACAGCAGCCCGAACTCCCCGGCACCGTGGTGGAATTCCACGCTCGCCATTGTCGCGGCGAAGATCGGAAAGTTGAGGCCGAAGGTACCGACAAGGAAGACGATGACGAAGACGACCAGCAGGTCAGGGCGCCGCCGGACGTAGACGATTCCCGCTTTCAGCTGCCCGGGTCCGCGGGCGGCGCGGGGAGCGATTCGCAGCTCTCCGCGTCGAAGCAGCAGCAGCGAGAGCAGCGTCGCAGCGAAGGTGAAGCCGTTGATCACAAATACCCACCCGGCACCGACGGCGACGGTGAGCACGCCGGCAACGGCCGGCCCGATGAGCCGCGCACCGTTGAACGATGCCGAGTTGAGCGAAACAGCATTCGGCAGGTTCTTCTCGGAGACGAGCTCGGAGACGAACGCCTGGCGGGCCGGCGCGTCGATGGCGCTCGCGATGCCGAGGGCGAGTGCGAACGAGTACACCATCCACAGTTCGGCGATCCCGAGCACGACGATGAGTCCGAGTCCGAGCCCGAGGAGCGCCATCGCCGACTGGGTGGCGATCAGCAGTTTTCGGCGGTCGAAGCGATCGGCAATGAGGCCCGACCACGGCACAAGGACGAGCTGTGGTCCGAGTTGAAGTGCCATCGTGATGCCGACGGCAACGGCGTCATTGTCGGTGAGCTCGGTCAGCACCACCCAGTCCTGGGCGGTGCGCTGCATCCAGGTGCCGATGTTCGACACGAGGGCGCCGGCGAACCACAGGCGGTAGTTGAACCCGCTCAGCGAGCGGAACATTGCTGCCACGCGTTACCGGTCCGCGAGGGATTTGAGGATGGGCGCGGCCCGCTCGATGATCGAGCGCTCGTCGGGCGTGAGGGTGGCAAGCCGCGACGAGAACCACTCGTCGCGGCGGCGACGGGTCTCGCGCACGAACTTCACCCCGGGCAGGGTGATCGCAATGGTGACGCGGCGGCCATCGTCGGCTGCTGTCTCCCGTGTGACGTACCCGAGCTCGACGAGCGCACCGACGGTGCGGTTCATCGACGGGGGAGTTACCCGCTCGCGCTCGCTCAGTGACCCGAGCGACTGCTCGCCGTTCTCTTCGAGCGCGAACAGCACGGAACGCTGGCCGTCGGTGACATCGCCCTCTGCTTTTTGGCGACGCATGTGCCGCGCCAGCCGCATGATCGTCAGGCGAAGTTCGTGGGCAGGGTCGGCGGGCATTTACTTAGCCTAAGTAATTAGCAATGCTAAGTAAAGCCACCTCACGCCAGGGCGCGTGCCCGCAGGTCCTTTCGCAGGATCTTGCCCGACGTCGACTTGGGAATGACATCGATGAACTCGACGACCCGCACCTTCTCATGCGGCGCCACGAGTGTTGCAACGTAGTCGATGACGTCGGTATCGCTGAGCAACGCGCTCGGCTGCACGACGACGAACGCCTTCGGTACCTCCTGGCCATCGGCATCCGCTATTCCGACGACGGCGGCATCGGCGATGAGCGGATGCCGCAGCAGGATCGCCTCGAGGATCGCCGGGGCGACCTGGTAACCCTTGTACTTGATCAGTTCTTTGAGGCGATCGACGATCGTGTAGACGCCGTTCGCATCGACCGTCGCGATGTCACCGGTGTGCAGCCAGCCGTCGTTCGTGAGAGTCGAGGCGGTCGCCTCGTCGTTGCCGAGGTAGCCGACCATGACGTTCGGGCCGCGGCAGAGCAGTTCGCCCGGCTCGCTCGGTCCATCCGCCGGCACCTCGATGTCGGCGCCGGTCTCGGTATCGACGAGCCTGCACTCGAGGTTGGGAAGGGCGAGTCCGATCGACGAGAGCGGAATGTCGTCGCGAAACAGCGGAATGACGTGCGAGACCGGGCTGAGCTCGGTCATTCCGTATCCCTGCCGAACCGTGCAGCCGACGCGGTCGGCAACGGCCGTCGCGAGGGCCCCGTCGAGCGGGGCAGCGCCGGAGAACACGACGTCGACGCTCGACAGGTCGAACTCGCTGACGAGCGGATGCTTCGCGAGGGCAACCGCAATCGGCGGGGCGATGAAGACCCAGGTGCACTTGTACTCGCTGGTGATCCGCAGGAATTCCGGAAGGTCGAATCTCGGCATCGTGACGAGCGATGCCCGGCAGCTCAGTGCGTAGTTCAACAGAACTGTCAGCCCGTAGATGTGGAAGAACGGCAGCACGGCGAGCACCCGGTCGGTGTCGACGAGCCCGATGACGCCCTTGCTCTGCTCGACGTTGGCGACGAGGTTACGGTGCGTGAGCATGACGCCCTTCGGCTTTCCGGTCGTGCCCGACGAGTACGGCAGCACCGCGAGGTGGGTTGCCGGGTCGAACTCGACGTGCGGTGCCGACTCCCCTTCGCCGAGCAGGTCGGCGAGGGATGGATGCCCGGTCGCGCCGTCGAGTACCACGACGTTCTCGGGCGCGAAGCCGGCCCGCGTTGCCGCGAGGTTCGCCCCTTCGAGCAACGGGGAGACAGTAAACAACCAGGTCGCTTTCGCATCCGTCAGCTGGTTTTCGATTTCCTCGGGGGTATACAGCGAGTTGATGGTCGTCACTGTCGCGCCGGCCCGGAGGATGCCGTGAAAGACGATGGCGAACGCCGGGGTGTTCGGGCACAGCAGCCCGACGACGTCACCTTTGCCGACTCCGCGTGCAGCGAGAGCTCCGGCGAGCGCGTCAATCCCCGCGACCAGTTCGCCGTAGCTGGTCTCGGCTCCGCTGGTTCCGTCGATGACCGCGACCCTCGCGAGGTGTTCGGCGTCGAGGCCGCTGAACAGGTAGTCGTAGACACTGAGGTTCGGAATTTCCACGTCGGGAAAAGTGCTGGTCGTCATCGGTCTCTATCTCCTTTGATAGTCGATGCGCCGCGAAACGCGCGCGCCTCCGTGGGTGCCATTGTCTGCTGTTCGTCACCCGATGCGCAATCGATGGGAGCTACTGCCACGGTTCTGGCGGCTACCCGTCAGTCGTGGATGCGGCTGACCCGCACCAGCACCTGCGCGCTCTCGGTGTCCGGTTCGGTCAACAGGCTGCGCACCGCTGAAGCGACGGCCGCCGCCGTGATCGGTGCCTGCCCGCTTCCCGTGACACCGACATTGACGGTTACGGTAAGGGTCCCATCCTGCCGGCTGACCGCGACGAGCGGAACGCTGTTGTCACCGCTCGTGAGCTGCCGCGCCGAGCGGGCGAGCGGTGGCAGCGCCGAGTAGACGGTGATCACACCGGGAACCGTGCGGGCAGCCGTCTCGACCCGGGCGGCGAGGTCGTCGTCGGTCATTCGGTGTCCCCGTTCAGGATGACGTGGACGTCGGCGACCGTCACGTCGACGGCCTCGATGCTGAGTTCCGTGTGGGCGAGCAGTTCGGAGTACACGCGCTGCCGAACGCTCTCGGCGGCTTCGTGCACGGGGGAGCCGAGCAGCACACTGATCGTGATCTCCACCCGGATGCCCGTTCCCGGTAGCTCGACATCGCCGTGCAACTGGCAGCGTCCGACGAGCACTCCCGCAATGGAGTCGCCGGCCGCACGCACGAGTTCCCGCACGGCTCCCTCGGTAATGGAGAGTCGGGTTTTGGGATCGGGCGACCCGAGCGGAATGTCGCGTCCGGCCTTTGCCTCCTGCGAAATGGAGGCGAACAGGGTGCCGAGCCAGGATTCGTCGAGGGTCGGGTTCGCCTCCGCGTCCTTGGCGACGAGGTCGCGCGAAAGCGCGCTCACGCGTTCGAGGGAAGACAGCACTGAACGGCACTCGGCGTTGTCGTCGATCTGCGGGATGGCCGGCTGTCGACCGCGATCGAGGTAGTCGCTGAGATCGTCGAGCGAGTACCCGGAGCCGCCGATGCCGCTGTCAGCGCGACCGGGGTCCGTTGGGGGATTCTCCATCGTCATTTCCACACCTCCATTTCGCTGATCACTGTTGCGCGGGCGCGGGCAAGCCGGCCGCGGACCACTGCCGGGGTGATCTCCAGTTCGTCGGCGATCTCTTCGTAGGAGTATCCACCGACTTCCTTGAGTACCCAACACTGGCGCTGGCTCTCGGGGAGTTCGGCAAGAACGGCCGCGAGCGCATCGAGCTGCGACGTCGCGATCGCGCGCTGCTCCGGTCCGCGGCGCACGTCATCCATCCGCTGCTCGTCGAGTTCACTGGACGGTTTGCGCCGTCGGATGCGGTCGGTCGACTTTCTCGAGACAATGCTCGTGAGCCAGGCGCGCACCTTGCTGAAGTCTTCGAGCGACGACAGTGCGTCCCAGGCGGTGATGAGTGCATCCTGCACCGCGTCGTCGGCGTCAGCGGCCGATCCGGTCAATCTGGTGGCAAAAGCCCGCAGGTATGGGCCGTGTCTCCGAACCAGTACAGCGAAGGCGATTTCGTCACCGTCTGCGGACCTCTCGGCGAGGAGTTCGTCGGACGCCGACGCGAGATCCGTCATCGGGTGACCGCAGCATTCAGGCTGTGCCCACTCAGGAAGTACACAGCAAGAAAACCGGTCACCGACCGTGACGTTTTCTGCGCTGGATGCGTCTGAGTTATGTAGCCCACCGAGAACCACGATACGTCAGGGCTTGTCCGGTTCGACCGGACAGCAACCAAGGGAGAGACAAATGCCAGCTAAGTCCGAAGTCACCAGCACCATCACCACCACGCCGCTCGGCGCGACCACCGTCGCCACCGGAAAGACCGTCATCGTGGATCCCGTGATCGCCAAGATCGCCGGCATCGCCGCTCGCGAAGTTCCCGGAGTGTTCGCCCTCGGCGGGGGAGCCGCCCGCATGGTCGGAGCAATTCGCGACGCGATGGGAAACACCGACCTGAGCCAGGGCGTCAAGGTCGAGGTCGGCGAGACCGAGGTCGCAGCCGACGTGACGATCGTCGTCGAGTACCCGCTTCCGCTGATGCAGGTAGCTGACCAGGTACGAGCGGCCGTCGCCGCCGCGATCACCGACCTGATCGGAATGCAGGTTGCCGAGATCAACGTCACTGTCACCGACGTACACATTCCCGGTGACGACACCGAGGTAGTCGTCGAAGAATCGCGCGTCGCATGAGCGGCACCGTGACCGGCGTTCTCGTCGGGGCGATCCTCGCGATTGCCGCCCTTGCCTTTGGTTTTTGGGGCTTCCTGCTCGTCGCGGTCTTCGCGGCGATCGGCGGACTCATCGGTGCGATCGTCAGCGGCCGCCTCGACGTGCGAGCCGTAGTGGATGCCGCACGCGGCCGCCGGAGCGCGTAGTGACGCTTCATGCCGTCCCCGGCCTCGTCGCGGTCTCGAGCCGGGCGCTCGAGCGCACCGCGGTCGCGGTTGCGGCCGGTGCGCTCGGTGTCGACGTCTCGACGGTGCGTGTCCGTCTCGCGGATGAAGCAGGTTCGCTCGGCGTGAGCGTCACGGCGCCGCTGCGCGTGGCCGCCCTGCGCGGTGATGTGCCGCGCGGAGAAGTACCGTCCGACGGCATTCTCACGCGAGTGCAGGCCGCGCGCCACGACATCCGGAATGAACTGACCGCAATCACCGGTCGATCGATCGGCACGGTGAGTGTTGCGGTAACCCGCGCCGAGGTCCGAGAAGAAAAGAGAGTTCGATGACCACCCAGTTGAATGCGGAGCGTGCGCTCTACCGTCGCTTCGTGCGCCGGTCGCGCCACCGCTCCCGCTCGGCGGCTGTGATTGTCGCGCTCAGCGTGATCGCGCTCGCCGCCGTCTATGTCGGCATCGAGTCGGTGCTGTCGGCCCTCGGCCAGGGCCCGATGCTGATTGCGCCGGATGCCGCCGTCGCCGCGCTCGAACGACCGGAGCCGGTCGTGCTCGTCGGGACCGCTGTCGTCGGCCTGCTCGGCATCGTGTTCCTCTTTCTCGCCGTGCTCCCCGGCGCGCGTGGTCGCCATGAGCTTCCGAACGAGCGCCTCGCGATCGTCGTCGATGACGGCGTTCTCGCCGGCGCGATCGGACGTACCGCCCAGCGCGCGGCGGGTGTTGCGCCCGGTCGGGTGCAGACCACCGTCAGCGCGCGACGGGGAACGGTGAGCATCACGCCGACGAGCGGACTTCCCCTCGACCGTGACGCGCTCGCCGCGACGGCACAGGAGTTCGTCGAGACCCTCGCCCCTCGCCCCACCGTGACGGTGGCCGTCGCGGTCGCTGCAAACGGGGTGGTCGGCTCATGACCCGCAGCAACCGCCTACTCAACCGCGTGATCCTCGCGCTCGTCGGTCTCATCCTGATCGGCGCCGCCGCGTGGGTCGCCAACCGGGCCTACCCGATCGTCGAGATCGCGGGGATCGAGGCACCGAGCGGCCGCAACCTCTGGGTCGTCGCGGGCGCCGCGCTCGTTGTGGTGATCCTTGCCCTCGCGTGGATTCTCACGCGCGGTCGTGGCCGCACAACGTCGATCGTCACTGCGGCGGATGAGCGCGGCAGCGTCTCCATCGACGCCCGGCTTGCGTCCGACCTCATCGGGCACGACCTCGCGGCGCTCGCCGACGTGGTCTCGGTCTCGTCGACGGCGTTCCGCACCGGTGCCCGATCCGCCCCGACGGCGCTCGAACTCCGAGTGGTCACTCGCCGCAGTGCCGATCTGCACACCGTCGTCAACACCGTGACGAAATCGGTCGAGCAGTTCGATACTGCTCTGGAAACCAGGCTTCCCGTGCTGCTTCACGTGGCAACGGGAGTGCGCGCGTCATTCGCGCGCGAACAGCGGGTCCGCTGACGCGGCCCCCACAACTAACAGAAAGAGGCTCACCATGAGCGCAGGAGACAAGATCAAGAATGCTGCTGACGACCTGGTCGGCAAGGGCAAGGAAGCCGTCGGCAACGCGACGGACAACGACAAGCTCGTCGCCGAGGGCAAGGCCGACCAGGCCAAGGCGAGCGTGAAGAAGGCCGGCGAGGACGTCAAAGACGCGTTCAAGTAGGGCCTGACGACCCGGCGAATAAGCCGGGCAACCAAGCCGGCGCGGCCGCGGTGCAACCCGAATGCATCGTGGCCGCGCCATTGCCTATCCCGGCCGGGTGCCGCTCACTAGGATGGCCCTAAAGGGGAGGCAACGATGCCAGATGCACCGTCAGCGACAGCTCGTACTTTCGTCGACGCCCAGGGCGTGACGATCCACTTCTACGTCTGGAAAGCCGCGAATCCCCGCGCCGTACTCCAGCTCGCGCACGGGCTCGGCGAATACGCCAGCCGGCACTCGAATCTCGCCGAAAACCTGGCAGCGGCCGGCATCTCGGTCTACGCCGATGATCATCGCGGCCACGGGGCAACCGGCCTCGCGCAGGCCGGAGGCGATCACTCCAAACTCGGCGCCCTCGGCCCGGGCGGACTACGCGCGGCCGTCGACGACCTGCATCAGTTGACCGGTATCATCGCCGACGAGAATCCGGGGCTGCCGATCGCATTCCTCGGTCACAGCTGGGGCTCGCTCATGGGCCAGCGCCTGATCAACGACCACGCCGACGATTTCGCCGCGGTCGTCCTGACCGGAACCGCGTTCCGCACGCTGACCTCCATGAACAGCGGCAACCTCAACGCGAAGCACAAGCACCTCGGAACGACCGGCTACGAGTGGCTGTCGCGGGACACCGCAATTTCGCAGGCGTTCCTCGACGATCCGCTGACCTTCTACGCCGACGCGCTCAAGCTGTTCGGCGTCGTCGACGGCCTGCGCCTCCTCGGTCGCCCGCGCAAGCCGCTTCCCGCCGATGTTCCGCTGCTCATCATGATCGGCAGCGAAGACTCGCTCGGCGGCGAGAACAGCGTTCGCAAGCTCGCAGAGAGCTACATCGACCGCGGTGGACTCACCGACGTCACCGTCGAGATCTACAGCGAAGCCAGGCACGAGGTCTTCAACGAGATCAACAAAGACGAGGTTGTGGCCGATGTGCTGCAGTGGCTCGAGTCGCGGCTGTTCGCGACGACCGATGCCCGCTAGCCGGTTAGGTTAGCCTTAGATCTGCGTTCTCACGCAGGAAAGAGGCATCCGATGCACGGCGAATTCAAGGTCCCGGGCGGCAAGCTCGTTGTGGTTGATCTCGACGTAGTCGAGGGACGAATCGCGAACTTCCGGCTCGCCGGAGACTTCTTTCTCGAACCGGACTCCGCGCTCGAGGGCATCAACTCCGCCATCAACGGACTCTCGTCCGAGGCGGATGCCGCAGTGATCGCCGCCGCCGTCCGCGCCTCCCTCCCAGAGGGTGCAACCCTGCTCGGCTTCAGCCCGGAGGCAGTCGCCACGACGATTCGCCGCGCCCTGCGCAAGGCGACCGGCTTCAAGGACTACGACTGGCAGCTCGTGCACGGTGAGGCGTACTCGCCCGTCATGCAGATGGCGCTCGACCAGGTGCTCGCCGACGAGGTCGGCGAGGGGCGCCGGGAACCAACCCTGCGCATCTGGGAGTGGAAAGACCCGGCCGTTGTCATCGGAAGCTTCCAGTCGCTCAAGAACGAGGTCGATCTCGAGAACGCCGCGAAATTCGGCTTCGACGTCGTCCGCCGCATCAGCGGGGGTGGCGCCATGTTCATGGAGGCCGGAACCGCGATCACCTATTCCATCTACGCGCCGGCCGAGCTCGTGCAGGGAATGAGCTTCGCCGACTCCTACGCCTTTCTCGACGAGTGGGCGATCGTTGCCCTCAAGTCACTCGGCATCGAAGCCAGCTACCAGCCGCTCAATGACATCACGAGCCCGAAGGGCAAGATCGGCGGGGCCGCCCAGAAGCGACTCGGCAACGGCGCCGTGCTGCACCACGTCACGATGAGCTACGACATGGACGGCGAGAAGATGGTGCAGGTGCTGCGCATTGGCCGCGAGAAGATGAGCGACAAGGGAACCAAGAGCGCGGCCAAGCGGGTCGATCCGCTGCGCAGCCAGACCGGACTCAGCCGCGCGGAGATCATCGAGCGCATGGAAAACACCTTCACCGGGCTGTACGGTTCGACTTCGAGCGACATCACGCCGCAGGAGATCGCGAAGGCCGAAGCCCTCGTCGCCGAGAAATTCGGCACCGAGGACTGGCTGCAGCGCGTTCCGTGAGTCGAAAAGCCAAGGGTGTCACCCTCTCTCTAGTGCTCGCCGTCGCCCTCGTGGCCGGCGTTCTCGTGTCATCGATCATCGGCCAGCTCGCGATCACGCCGGGTGAAGTACTCGGCTCGCTACTGCGTGCGGTCGGCATCCAGAACGATCTCGCCCCCACCGACCCGATCATCGAGTCGACCCTGTGGGTCGTGCGATTCCCCCGCATCGTGATGGCTCTCGCGGTCGGCGCAGCGCTCGCTGTCGCCGGGTCCGTGATGCAGGCAATTTTTGGCAATCCGCTCGCCGAACCGGGAGTCGTCGGGGTGTCATCCGGTGCCGCGCTCGGAGCATCCGCCGCCATCGTGCTCGGAGCGAACGTCGGAATCTTCGCCGCGTTCGGCAGCTGGACGACGGCGGTCTTCGCCTTCGCTGGCGGCCTGCTCGCAACACTGCTGGTCTATTTCATGTCGCGGGCCAACGGCCGCACCGAGGTCGTCACCCTGCTGCTGACCGGCATTGCGATCAACGCGTTCGCCGGTGCCGGGCTCGCCTTCCTGCTCTTCATCGGAGACACCGCGAGCCGCGAGCAGATCGTGTTCTGGCAACTCGGATCGCTCAACGGTTCACGCTGGCAGGAAGTCGCGATCGTCGTCGCCGTCACGGTCGTCGGGGTAATCGTGGCCGCGCTGCTCGCGCGAAAGTACGACCTGCTCGCCCTCGGGGAGCGCAACGCCCGCCACCTCGGCGTCAACGTCGAGGCACTGCGAATCGGGTCGATCGTGCTCGTCGCGCTGCTGACCGGCGTCGCCGTCGCCTTCTGCGGAATCATCGCGTTCGTCGGGCTCGTCGTTCCACACATCATCCGGATGGCGATCGGCCCGTCGCACCGGGCGCTCATCCTTGCGAGCACCGTCGGCGGTGGCGTGCTGCTGGTCTTCGCCGACCTGCTCGCGCGCACGCTCGTGGCCGGCGCCGACCTGCCGATCGGCATGCTGACGTCGCTCATCGGTGGACCGTTCTTCTTCTACCTGCTCGCCCGCCAGCGCAAGAGCAGTGGAGGGTGGGCCTAGTGAAGGCAAAAATCAGCGCAACGGATGTCTCGGTCACCATCAACGGAGCCGCGATTCTCGACTCGGTCAGCCTCGACATCGTCGCGGGGGAGTTGCTCGCCCTCGTCGGCCCGAACGGCGCCGGCAAGTCGACAATGCTCGGAGTGCTGAGCGGTGACCTCACGGCATCCGCCGGAACGGTCGAACTCGACGGTCGCGCTCTCGGCTCCTACTCTCACCTCGAACTCGCGCGCCGGCGCAGCGTTCTCACGCAGGAGAATCACGTGAGCTTCGCGTTCACCGTCGCCGAGGTCGTCGAGATGGGCCGCAGCCCGTGGGCGAAGACACCGCAGCTCGCCGACGACGACGAGGCGATCGAGTCAGCACTGACGGCGGCGGATGTCTCCCACCTGCTGTCACGTCACTACGGTTCGCTGTCGGGCGGCGAGAAGGCGCGAGTGTCACTCGCGCGGGTACTCGCCCAGCGGACCGAGGTCGTGTTCCTTGACGAGCCGACCGCGGCGCTCGATCTTCGCCACCAGGAAGAAGTGATGCGCACCGCGGCCGCGCTTGCCGCATCCGGTCGTGCGGTTGTCGTTGTTGTGCACGACCTGTCGCTCGCTGCCGCCTATGCGAGCCGCGTCGCGCTCATCTCGAGCGGACGACTCGACGCCGTCGGCACGCCGGCCGACGTCTTCACGGCCGAACGCATCCACCGTGTCTACGGCCTGCCGGTCGAGATCTTGACCCGCGACGGCCGTCCCGTCATCCTGCCTCTGCGCGCGGTGGAGCTATAGGCAATCGCGCCAGCGATTGCGCGACCCCAGCGCCGACCGAGCCTGCGAGGGAGGTTACGTTCGACACCGAAGATTTCGACAGGCTCAATCAGCGACCGAGTAGGTCTTCGTACCCGTCGTTCTTCTGTAGCCAGGACGCCACGAAGGGGCAGTCGGGCGCGAGACGGTACGGGGTGTCGGCGCGCAACTGGTCGAGCGTCGAGGTCACGAGCGCTGAGCCGAGGCCTTTTTCGCGACGGTTCCGATCGACCTCGGTGTGGGTCAGGTGAATGGTGTTGTCCTGCACGAAGTAGTCGATGTGACCGGCGTAGTCGCCGTCGATCCGCAGTTCGTAACGGTTCTGTTCCGGGACGTTCGCTACCGAAGTTGCCATGAGCCGAGCCTATCGGCGGGCGGGCTCCGTTGCCGGAGCGTTACCTTATGGCCGGAGTTTTAGGGTGATTCACCAGCCAACGACATGCGATTCCAACCTAGGCTGAGCAAGTGGTTAATGGGTGGATCGTTCTGGGCGCTATCGTCCTGCTCATTGCCCTTGGCTGGGTAGCCCAGCACTTCGGCTGGATCGACCTCTCGAACAAGACGCAGTCCGGGGGATCCCGCGGCGGGGCGCTCGGTATCGGTGACGAGGTCTTCCACCCCACCAGGCACGAAGCGCAGATGGAAATGGAGCGCCAGACGGTGCTTCCCGCGCCGGCTCCCGTCCCCGGCGACGGCGACAAGGGCGTGTACGGCGGAAAAGTCGAGATCGACCTGGACCGCAAGCGCCGCTAGAGCCTGGCGGAATCGCCTACGCGCTGTCGCGCACGACCATCCGCGTCTTCATGATGCTCTGGCGTTCCGGTGACTCGCCGCGCAGCAGCGCGAGCAGTGTCTCGGCCATCTTCTCGCCCATTGCGGCCGACGGCTGCTGAACGGTCGTGAGCTGGATGTCGCCGCTGATCGCAGCGGGACTGTCGTCGAAGCCGACAACGGCTACGTCTCCCGGCACCGATCGGCCGCGCTCGCGCAGCACCGACAGTGCGCCCGTCGCCATCAGGTCGCTCGCAACAAACAGTCCGTCGAGATCCGGATGAGTATCGAGCAGCTCACGCATCGCGCGTGCACCGCCGAGCATCGAGAAGTCTCCGACAGCCCTCGCGGTCGCGTCGAACCCGGCACCGGTCACGGCGCGAAGCCAGCCGTCGGTGCGGTCGAGACCGGCCGGCATGTCGGGCGGTCCGCCGATGATCCCGACCCTGGTGCGACCCGCATCGAGCAGGTAATTTGTGCCCATTTCGGCGGCCTCAACGTTGTCGACGTCGACGTAATAGCTCGACTGTTCCTCAGGGCGGAGCGGGCGGCCACCGAAGACTATGGGCAGTCGCTCGCCGAGGCTCGCGAGAAAATGATCGCCGGAGTGGTGCGAGACGACGAGCGCGCCATCCACGTTGCCGCCGCGCAGGTACCGCATCGTCTTCTCCGACGGCTCGAACGGGCTCGCGAGCTGCAAATTGAGAACGTAATCGCTCTCGGCCAGGCCGGTCGTGATTCCCTGCACGATTGCCGCGAAGTACGGGTCGCCGAAGAACCGCGTGGTGTCCTCCGGCACGACGAGGGCAATTGCCATCGTCTGCCGGTTGGCGAGCGAACGGGCCGCCCGGTTCGGAATGTAGTTGAGTTCGTCGATGGCGGCGGTGACGGATGCCACGACTTCGGCACTGACCTGCGTCGATCCGTTGATCACCCGCGAGGCGGTCGACCGGGAGACGCCGGCGGCTGCGGCAACCTCCTCCAGCGTTGGAGGAAGCTTGCGCTCGTTGTGCACGCTAGTCATGGAATACGCCTTCCGACCGAACCGCTAACAAGATGGCGCTGTCCAGATGGATCGAGGGAACATCGTCATCTTATCCAGTGCGTGTTTTACAGCGCCCTTTCGCCGATGATCCGACGGTATTCGATAGCGCTGTCCTTCAGCGTTCTCTCCTGGGTGTCGTAGTCGACCCGCACGATTCCGAACCGCTTGTGGTAGCCCCAGGCCCACTCGAAGTTGTCCATGAGCGACCAGTAGAAGTACCCGTACACCGGAACTCCCGCGTCGATCGCATCGAGGATCGCGTCGAGGTGGACCGAGAGGAAGTCGGTGCGCTCGGCGTCGTGAACCGAACCGTCCGCTTCGACAACGTCGTTGTACGCGGCACCGTTCTCGGTGACGTAGAGCTTGACGGCCGATCCGGTGTACTCGTCGTGCACGCGCTTCAGCAGGCGGGTGAGTCCCTCCGGCTGCACTTCCCAGTCCATCGCCGTGAGCGGGAGGTCGCGCTGGTGCCAGTAGATGCCGTCGGCCGCCGGGAAGGGCGAGCGCTTCGGGCGTTCAGACGGAGCAGCGGTCGACATCTCGACCTGCGCCGGATGAACGCTCACCGCCTCACCGTGGTAGTAATTCACCCCGAGGGCATCGATCGGCGCGGAGATGATCTCGAGGTCACCCGGCTCGATGTACTTCTCGAGGTTGAACGGCGCGACATCCTTCAGCAGGTCATCGGCGTAGTAACCGCGGAAGATCGGATCGAGGAAGAAGCGGTTGAACTGCCCGTCGATGCGACGGGCTGCATCGACGTCGCCGGCGTCGGTCGGATCGACCGGGTCGGGGACGGTGAGGTTCAGCGTGATGCCGAGCTGCAGCGACGGGTCGGCTTCGCGCAGGTTGCGCACCGCGAGCCCGTGGGCCAGCAACAGGTGGTGTCCGGCCGCGAGACCGGCCTCTTCGCTCTGGCGGCCGGGGGCGTGCTCGCCGCCGGTGTAGCTGAGGAACGACGAGCACCAGGGCTCGTTGAGGGTGGTCCAGGCGTCGACGCGATCGCCGAGCGCGGCGTGCACGTCGCTCGCGTACTCTGCGAACAGGTAGGCGGTATCGCGGTTGGCCCAGCCGCCCTTTTCTTCGAGCGCCTGCGGCAGGTCCCAGTGGTACAGCGTGAGCCACGGCTTGATGTTCTTCTCGAGCAGTGAGTCAACGAGCCGCGAGTAGAAATCGATTCCCTTGCGGTTGATTTCTCCACCGTCCGGGCGGATGCGGGACCACGACGTCGAGAACCGGTAGGTCTGCAGGCCGAGGCCGGCCATCAGTTCGACGTCGCTCTCGTAGCGGTGGTAGTGGTCGCAGGCGACGTCGCCGTTGTGGGCGTCGATCACGGCACCGGGGACGCGCGAGAAGGCATCCCAGATCGAATCGGTGCGCCCGTCTTCGTGCGCGGCGCCCTCGATCTGGTACGCGGCCGTCGCGGTTCCGAATAGGAAATCCTTCGGGAACTCGCGGGTCGTCTTCGTCTGATCGGTGAACGTTGGCAGTGTGGTCATCCCTTCACCGCTCCTTCCATGATGCCCTTAACCAGTTGGCGTCCTGCAACGAGGAAGAGCGCCAGGAGCGGCAGGATCGAGAGGATCACGCCGGACAGGATAAGAGAATAGTCGTCGAAATAGTTGTTGGACAGTGTGCTCAGGGCAACTGGCAGGGTGACCGTGGTTGAGCCCTTGAGTGCAATATACGGCCAGAAGAAGTTCGTCCACGTCTGGATGAAGATGAACAGCGAGAGCATTGCTGCGGCTGGCCGGGCCGCCGGCAGCGCGATGCTCCAGAACGTGCGGAACATGCTCGCACCATCCATTCTCGCAGCCTCGATGAGCTCGAACGGCAGCGCCTGGCGCAGGTACTGCGTCATCCAGAACACGCCGAACGCCGAAACGAGGGCCGGAAGGATGACGGACGGCAGCGTGCCGACGAGCCGCAGGTTCACCATCACGATGAACAGCGGAACGACCGCGAGCTGGGTCGGAACTGCGAGGGTGCCGATCACGAAGTAGAGCAGCGCGTCGCGACCCCCGAACCGGAGCTTCGAGAAGGCGTACCCGGCGAGCGTCGAGAAGAACACCACCGAGACCGCGACGATCGTCGACACGATCACGCTCGCGAGCACCGAACTCCAGAAGTTCACCGTCGGGTTGTTGATGACCGAGAGCGCGTTGTCGATGAAGTTCGGGCCGGGCAGGGAGAGCGCCTCGCGCCGGGTGATTGTCGACTTGTCGCCGCTCGCGATCATGAACGACCAGTAGATCGGGTAGATCGCGGCGAGCATGACGATCACGAGGAACGCGTAGCCGAGTTTTCCGGGTCGGTTGCCCGCGGTCGCCGCACTCAGGCGAACGCGCGGCTTCGGCGAAGAGGGACGAGCGGATGTCGAGCGGGCTTCGTCGACCGCTTCCTTGGTGAGAAGAGTCATTTGCCGCTCCTCGCTCCGCTGCTCGCGATGCGCCGGGTGATCATGAGATTGAGTAGTCCAAAGGCGATGATGATGAGGAACAGCAGCCAGGCGACGGCTGCCGCGCGACCGAAGTCGCTGTCGGTCCAGCCGAGCTTGTAGATGTACATCGTGAGCGTCATCCACTGGCTGTCGGAGCCGCCGAGACCGTACTGGTCGAACAGCCGGGGTTCGTCGAAGACCTGCAGGCCGCCGATCGTCGAGGTGATCACGACGAAGATGATCGTCGGGCGCAGCTGGGGGATGGTGATCGAGAAGAACCGGCGCAGCCTGCTCGCCCCGTCGATCATTGCGGCTTCGTGATAGTCCCGTGGCACGGCCTGCATCGCCGCAAGGAAGATGAGCGCGTTGTAGCCGGTCCAGCGGAAGTTGATCATGGTCGCGATCGCGATGTGGCTCGGGATGACCTGCGAGTGCCAGCCGACCGGGTCGAGGCCGATGGCTTCGATGAGCCCATTGACCACACCGGTCTGGTCGGCGAACAGGCGGGTGAAGATCAGCGAGATGGCGACCGGCGTCACGACGTAGGGAAGCAGCACGCCCATTCGCCAGAAGGTCTTGGCGCGGATGTTGGTGTCGAGGACCGCGGCGATGATGAGGGCGAAGATGACCTGCGGCACCGCCGAGAACAGGAAGATGCTGAAGGTGTTACGCAGCCCGACCCAGAATTTCGGCTGCGACAGGATGAAGGTGAAGTTGTCGAAGCCGACGAACTCACCCTGGCCGCCGATGAGCGACCACTCGTGCATCGAGACGTAGGCGGTGTACAGCAGCGGGAACAGGCCGGTCACCGCGAACAGGATGAAGAACGGTGAGATGTAGAGGTAGGGCGAAACCTTGACGTCGAAACGGGTCAGGGACTGCCGAAAGCTGACGAGGCGGACGGGCCGCTCGGAAAGTGCGGGGGTGGTCATGGGGTCCTTCGGTGCAGGGCTGACAGGGGATGAGGGGCCGGGCCGCGGAGGTGTGCTCCGCGACCCGGCCGCCTGGCCAGCTGCCTAGCCGAACGCCTTGACGTCGGTGACGAACTTGTCCCACGAGCTGTCGGCGTTGTCCGTCTCGTCGACGTCAACTCGGGTGAGAGCCTGCGTCATGGCGTCCTGCACCTTGAAGTAGCTCGGTCCCTTGAACGGCGGGGTCGGGTCGACTGCCTTCGCGCGGTCGGCGAAGATCGCGCCAACCGGAGCATCGTTGAAGTACGGGTTGGTGAACCCGGTCAGGTCAGCGTTCTCGTAGGCTGCGGTCTGGCTCGGGAAGGTTCCCGCGGCGACGAAGGCCTGGATCTGCTGCTCGGGTGCGGTGAGCCAGTCGGCGAGGGCGGTTGCGGCCTCGGGGTGTGCGCCCTGTGCCGGAACGGTCAGGTAGGAGCCGCCCCAGTTGCCGCCGCCGTTGGGGAACACGTTGGCGATGTCCCACGTGGTGGTGTCGGGAGCCTGTCCGGAGATAACACCCTGCATCCACCCCGGGCAGAGCATCGTGGCGAACTTGCCACTCGCGATACCGGCGTTCCAGTCGTCGCTCCACTGGCCGAGGTGGGCTGAGAGGTCTTCGCTCGCGTCGAGAACGTCGGTGTAGATGTCCTTGACCGCGGGGTTTTCGGCGGCGATGATCGTGCCGTCGTTCTCTTCGTAGGCGTTGGTGATCTGGTTCACCATGCCCTGGTAGGTAGCGCCGGCCGAGTCGAACCAGGCTGCGTCGCTCTTCGACACGAAGTCCTCACCGATGTCGAAGTAGTGCTGCCAGTCGCCCTCGAGGAGTGCGGCGACTTCTTCGCGGTCGGTCGGAAGGCCGGCGTCGGCGAACAGGTCGGAGCGGTAGCAGACTGCCTCCGGTCCGATGTCGGTCCCGTAACCGATCAGGCGTCCGTCGGGGTCGGTTGCTGCCTCCGACTTCCACGAGATCCAGCGGTCGGCGGTGTCGTCGGAGGTGAGGTCGGTGAGCTTGTCCGAGTAGGTCATGATCTCGGGCAGCCAGTCCACCTCGACTGCCTCGACGTCGGCGAGACCGCTGCCGGCACCGAGCTTGGTGAAGTAGTTGGTGCGGGCGTCGTTCGAGGTCGCGGCGATGGTGTGCTCGACCGTGATGTTCGGATATTCCTTCGTGAATCCGGCGAGGAACTCGTCGGTGTAGCCGAAGTCGTTGAAGGTAGCGACCTTCAACGTGATCTTCTCGTTCTTCCAGTCGTCTCCGGTTGCGGGTGCGGCCGGGCCGCTGCAGCCGGTGGCGAGAAAGGCGAATGCGGTGGCGCCTGCGATTGCAGCCGCCGTTGTGCGTCGTGAAATTGTCACGGTCACTCCTTTGTGTGCGTGGGTGGGTGACTGCGTGGTGGGGCTTGAGAGCGCTCCCATCGACATCGATGGGAGCGCTCTCACGCAATCGCTGTCAGGATAGGGAGTGAATTTAGCGGGTGTCAAGCTTTATTTGGGAGCGCTCTCACGGATGCGGCTGCGAGGCCGAATGCAAACGGCCCGTTCTGCCAGCGAATGACTGGAAGAACGGGCCGGATGGCGAGCGAGAAAATCAGTCCGAGATTTTTGCCGCCGGGGTGCTCGAATTCGCGGAAGCGGCCGGGGTGGCAGCCGGGGTACCCGCAGCGGTTGCGGCGGCCTGCGCTGCACTCGCGGCGTCGGCATCCGCGTTCTCCTGCAGTGCCGACTTCTCGCGAAGCGGCGAGGTCTTCAGGAAGAAGCTCAGCACGAACGCAACCAGGACGACTCCGAGCGCTACCCAGAAGATCGACACCGCGGCGTTGTTGAAGCCGTCGAGGAAGGGGGCCGCGAGGCGCGGATCGGCACCGTTGAGGAACGAGCTGTCACCGTTCAGTGCGGTACTCACCGAGCTGGTGTCGCCGCTCGCGGCGTTCGAGAGCACGCCGAGGATTCCCTTGTTCGCCGGGTCGGCAATGACGTCGGGATCGGTGGATGCCGCCTGCAGCCCGGCGAGGGTCGCCTTGTTGTCGAAGGCGGCCGCGATTGTCACCGGGATGCGCGTGTAGAGCACCGAGAACAGGATCGCGACACCCAGCGTTCCTCCGATCTGGCGGAAGAACGTCGACGAGCTCGTCGCTACACCGATGTCCCGTGGTCCGACCGAGTTCTGGGCGGCGATAGTCAGCGTCTGCATCAGCTGGCCGAGGCCGAGGCCGACCAGGAACATCCCGATCATCATGTACCAGACCGGCTTGTCGGCGGTCGCGAAGGTGAACCACAGGAATCCGAGCGCCATGAGCGCCGTACCGGTGCGGGGGAAGTACTTGTACACCCCGGTGCGGGCGATGATCTGGCCGCTCACGATCGACGCGATCATGAGGCCGAGGATCATCGGCAGCATGAGGAAACCGCTCTCGGTCGGAGTTGCTCCGTTGACGAGCTGCAGGTACAGCGGAATGGTCAGCATCGCACCGAACATGCCAAACCCGACGAGCACACCGAGAATCGTCGACATCGAGAACGTGCGGTTCTTGAACAGCTTCAGCGGGATGAGCGCGTCATCTCCCATGAGCTTCTCGCTCAGGATGAAGCCGGCGATTCCGAGGACGCCGATGACGTAGCAGGCGAGAGCGCCGGGGGAGTCCCAGCCCCATTCGCGACCCTGCTCAGCAACGACAAGCAGTGGCACGAGCGCGACGATGACCGTCGTTGCTCCCCACCAGTCGATGCGGACCGAGCGCTTGGTGTGCGGGATGTGCAGGAAGCGCATCACGATGGCGAGCGCGATGATGCCGATCGGCAGGTTGATCAGGAACACCCAGCGCCAGCCGGTGACGAACAGGATCTCGGGCGAGCCAGCGAGCAGCCCACCGATGAGCGGACCGACGACGCTCGAGATGCCGAACACTGCGAGGAAGTAGCCCTGGTATTTGGCTCGCTCACGCGGCGCGAGGATGTCTCCCATGATCGCGAGTGGAAGCGCCATCAGTCCACCGGCGCCGAGGCCCTGCAGCGCGCGGAAGCCGGCGAGTTCGTACATCGAGGTCGAGAAGCCCGCAGCGAGCGAACCGACGAGGAAGATCACGATGGCAATGATGAACAGCGGGCGACGACCGAAGATGTCGCTGAGTTTTCCGTAGATCGGCGTCGCGATGGTGGAGGTGACGAGGTAGGCGGTGGTAACCCAGGCCTGGGCGTCGAGACCCTTGAGGTCGTCGGCGATCGTGCGCATCGAGGTTCCGACGATCGTCTGGTCGAGTGCGGACAGGAACATCCCGGCCATCAGGCCGAAGATGATGAACAGGATCTGGCGGTGGGTCATCACGCCGCCGGCGTCGGCAATCGCCTGGGCGGCGAGTGCGCCCCTGCTCTTGCTGGTGGAATCAGCGCGGGACATTGAACCTCGAAAAAGTTGGGGTGAAAAAAGTCGGTTAACGTACGCGACCGCTGGGAACCAGGTCTCCAGCGGCCAAAGATTATTGCGTAGAGTGCAAAGTTACACCCGTGGCAACGAGCCCGCAAGCATGGCTGCGCGGCGGCTGGTGACCGGCTTTCGGATGCCGCCTCTACAATCGAACCCGTGTCTTTTGTCTCGCGCATAGTCCCCTCCGCCCTGCTGGTCACAGCACTGCTCGCCGTCGGCGGGTGTGCGTCGAACCAGGACGGGATTGCGGTCGGCGGCACCGGAGCGGCATCCGAGACCCCCTCCGCGCCGGTGGCCCCGTCGAGTGAGGCCCCGACGCCCGACCCCGTCGTGACGCCGACTCCGACCCCCACGCCCGAAGGCTTCGACAAGACCAAGAAGTCGATCGACAATCCCGCGAGCTCGTGGGTCGTAGTCAACAAGCTCCGCCCACTCGACCCCGCCGACTACGCGGCCGATGATCTGGTCAGTGTGCCGGTGCCGTACCAGAATCCGCCGATCCTGCGTAAGCGGGCGTCGGATGCCGTCGTCGAGATGTTCGACGCATTCACCGACGAAACCGGGCTCGAAATGCAGTCGCAGAGTGCCTACCGCTCGTACAGCGCGCAGGTGCGCGTGTACAACGGCTGGGTCTCGAGCCTCGGCAAGAAGGCCGCCGACCTCACCAGTGCGCGCCCCGGATTCAGCGAGCACCAGACCGGTCTCGCGATCGACATCAACGCAAAGCCGACGGAGTGCACGCTCAAGGCGTGCTTCGGCGACACCAAGCAGGGAAAGTGGCTCGCGAAGAACGCGTGGGAATACGGCTTCATCCTCCGTTACCCCGAGGACGCGACGGACATCACCGGCTACGAGTACGAGCCGTGGCACTACCGCTTCGTCGGGCTCGACCTCGCCGAAGAAATGCACGACACCGGTACGGAGACCCTCGAGGAGTTCTTCGACCTTCCGGCGGCACCCGACTACAAGTAGTCGGGCAGTGCAGTTCAGTGGCAGTGCCAGCCCATTGGCTGCGCGAGCCATTGGCTGCGCAGTGGCGGCTGGCTAAACTCGCTGTCATGAAATCCTCCGTTCGCGCGATCCTGCGCGCATCCGCTGGCCTGTTTGTGGCGGCGACACTCGTCGGTGGACTCGCGGTGGCTCCCGCATCCGCTCGGTCTATCCATTCCCAGGCGGAGTTCGACAAGACGCGCAATTCGACGACGAAAGCGAGCAGCGCCTGGGTCGTGGTGAACAAGCAGAACCCGCTCAGCCCGAAGAGCTACGTGCCAAAGGACCTGGTCAGCGTTCCGGTCGACTATGTCTACGCGCCAAAACTGCGCAAGGCTGCGTCGGCGGCCGTGGTGAAGATGTTCAAGGCGTACAAGAAGGCGACCGGCAAGAAGATGCAGGCGCAGAGCGCGTACCGCAGTTACAGCTCGCAAAAGTCGGTCTACAACGGCTGGGTCGACAAACTCGGCCAGAAGAAAGCCGACCTGACGAGCGCGCGACCCGGGTACAGCGAACACCAGACCGGCCTCGCGATCGACATCAGCGCGAAGCCCGCGAACTGCACGCTCAAGGCCTGTTTCGCGAAGACCAGCCAGGGAAAGTGGCTAGCGAAGAACGCCTGGAAGTACGGCTTCATCCTGCGCTACCCGAAGTACAAGACCGGCACGACCGGCTACGAGTTCGAACCGTGGCACTACCGGTACGTCGGAAAGGGACTCGCGAAAGAGATGCGTTCGACCAAGACGAAGACCCTCGAGGACTTCTTCGAGACCGGCAAAGCGCCCACCTACTGAGCTGGCTGCCCTGCCAGCCTCGTCGCGTCAAGCGGTGTGAGGTCGGGTGCCCACCGGATACGCTGGCTCATCATCACTTCGCGATCAGTCCACACCCTCGTGCCCACCTCGTCCGCGCGCCTGCTTCCGGCGGCCGGGGTCGTCCTGCTGCTCGCGCTGTCCGGCTGCTCGGTGACTGCGGCGGGCGCGCTCCCCAGGGGAATCGTTGTCACCGGGGCGTCGCTCGACTCCGGGTCGCTGTCGGGCGGAGATGAGATCGTGCTCACCGGAGCACACCTCGACGAGGTGAGCGGAGTCGACTTCGGCTCGGCCGCAGCGGAGTCCGTCACGCTTGACGGCGATTCGCTCGTCGTGGTGACGCCGGCGTCGACCGACTTCGATGCGAAAACCGTTCCGATTTCGGTGCACTGGGAAGGCGACAGCGGAGCACCGACCGGTCTCGAGTTCTCCTACCGGGTAGTGACCCCGCTGGACGCGCAGATGAACTACCTGCTCGCACACTGGGATTCGCCCAACGCCCTGACGTTTGGCCGACTGAACGGTACCGACTGCGTGAACTTCACCAGCCAGGCGCTGCTCGCGCGGGGCTGGACGATGACGAGCGAGTGGTGGCACTCCCAGTCGAGCGGGGTGAACCAGTACGGACGGCCGTGGATCAGTTCCACGGCGTTCATGCGGTACCTCGAGGATCACCCGGAACTCGCCGTCCCGGTGGACGCAGCGGATGTCGCGGTCGGCGATATCGCGCAGTTCGACTACGAGGGCACCGGTATTGGTGACGCCGCCAAGCGCAATCACACCGGAACGGTGTCGAAGGTGCTCGGCGACGAGGTCTTCGTCGTGCAGCACAACAAGGACTCCGACTACGAGCCGGTCGCCGACATGCTCGCGGCCCACGGCCCGCAGGCGACCGTCTTCTACTGGCGCGTTCTCTAGCTCGTTGGTCTCATCCAGAGTCCGCCGATCTATCTGGATCTCGTTGGTCGAGTGCGAGCGCCAGCGAGCGTATCGAGACCATAGCCATCGATTGACGCCAGGCCGCTCGACGTACGCGCCGCGTACCAGCGATTCAGGCTAACCAGCCAGCGCCGTATCGACGATCGCCTTCGCTTCGGCCTGAACGAGCGCGAGGTGCTCGGCTCCCTTGAACGACTCCGCGTAGATCTTGTAGACGTCTTCGGTGCCGCTCGGCCGCGCCGCGAACCACGCGAACTCGGTCGTGACCTTCACTCCGCCGACCGCAGCCCCGTTGCCGGGAGCCTCCGACAGCCGCGCGGTGATCGGGTCACCCGCGAGCGTCGTCGCGGTGATCGCCGAACCGTTCAATTTGCCGAGCGCAGCCTTCTGCGTCTTGGTCGCGGCGGCATCCACCCGCTGGTAAACCGGGTCGCCGTACTTCTCGACGAGCTCGGCGTATAGCTCCGACGGGGTCTTGCCGGTCACGGCACGGATCTCGCTCGCGAGCAGCGCGAGCAGGATGCCGTCCTTGTCGGTGGTCCAGACGGTGCCGTCCTTGCGCAGGAAGCTCGCGCCGGCGCTCTCTTCGCCACCGAACGCCACGGATCCGTCGATGAGCCCGGGCACGAACCACTTGAACCCGACCGGTACTTCCCACAATCGACGGCCGAGCGACTCGGCGACCCGGTCGATCATGCTGCTGGAGACGAGGGTCTTGCCGATCGCGGCATCCGCTCGCCATTCCGGACGGTGGTTGTACAGGTACTGGATCGCCACGGCGAGAAAGTGGTTCGGGTTCATCAGTCCGCCATCGGGCGTGACGATGCCGTGGCGGTCGGCGTCGGCGTCGTTTCCGGTGAGGATGTCGTACTCGTGCTGGTGGGCGAGCACCGAGGCCATTGCCGACGGGCTCGACGGGTCCATCCGGATCTTTGCGTCCCAGTCGAGCGTCATAAACGACCAGGTCGGGTCGACGTTCTTGTTGACGACGGTCAGGTCGATTCCGTAGTGCTCGGCGATGAGCTGCCAGTAGTGGACGCTCGCTCCACCGAGCGGGTCAGCGCCGATGTGCAGGCCAGCGGACTTGATGGCGTCGAAGTCGATGATGTTGGCGAGGTCGGCAACGTAAGCGCCGCGGTAGTCGTAGGTGTCGACTGCACTCGGCTCGGCGCGCTTCACGCCGCGGTTGCCGTCGGCGATGAGCTCGTTGGCGCGGTTGGCGATCCAGCCGGTTGCGTCGCTGTCGGCGGGTCCGCCGTGCGGCGGGTTGTACTTGAAGCCGCCGTCGCGGGGCGGGTTGTGGCTCGGGGTGATGACGATGCCGTCGGCCTGGTCGTCGTGCCCGGCAGCGTTGTAGACGATGATCGCGAGGCTCAGCGCCGGGGTCGGAACGAAGTCATCGAACTCGTCGACGAGCGCGTGCACCCCGTTCGCCTCGAGCACTTCGAGCGCCGTCGTCTCGGCCGGGCGCGAGAGGGCGTGGGTGTCGCGACCGATGAAGAGCGGCCCGGTGATGCCCTGGCTCGCCCGGTATTCGACGATGGCCTGGGTGATCGCGGCGATGTGGGTTTCGTTGAAGGCCGCATCGAGCGAGGAGCCACGGTGCCCACTCGTTCCGAAGACGACCTTCTGGTCGGGGTTGGTGACGTCCGGAACGAGGGAGTAATACGCCTCGATCAGGGCGGTGACATCGATCAGGTCAGTTGCCTCGGCAGGCGTGCCAGCGCGCGTGTTCATGCCCCCAGTCTGGCACTGCTCCGGGCCGGTGATCGGGTGGAAATGAGGTCGCCAGCAATTTCAAAGTCGATGTCGTCGGCGCCCAATGTCATCACGACGACGGATGCCCCCAAACGACGTCCTGAATACCCTCGACACATGTCTTCAACGCTGGCCGCCCAACGGCTGCGCTCGTTTCCCGTTGCCACGCTGTTGATTCGCGGAATCGCGCTCGGCAGCCTGTTCGCCATTCCGGTGTCGGTCGGGCTCGGTCCGTTCTTTATGTTCGGGATGGCGCCACTCTCGGTCGTAGGGGCTGCTGCCGGACTCGGCGCGGCAGCAGCCGTGAGCGCGGTGCTGTACGCCAACCATCGGCTGGTCACCGCGCACGTGCGACGGGGCCGCCTCGTTCTCGCCGTGACGGGCGCGATCGGCGCTGCCGCGGCATCCGTCGTTCTGCTCCTGCTCTGGAACGGCCCAGTCGGCCCGGAGTGGGAGAAAACCTACGTGCAGTACTGGGCGGCGCCGATCATCCTCGGGGCCGGACTGATCGCCGCGATGAACCGCGCCGCCGTCATCCGGGTGGTCGCCAGCAATGACACGGCGGGGCTGCTCGTGCGGGGTGCCCGCTGGATCCTTCTCGGCGGGACGCTGTTTCTCACCACTGCTTTCGCGCAGTACTTCGTGATCTGGCTCGCCGAGTTACAGGCCGAAATCGCCGAAGAACCGGCTCGGTTCGACCACAGTGCGGTCATCGCCCTCGTCGTTCCCGCTCTTGTGATGTTCGCGGTCGCCGCCACCGCGCTCCTGTGGCCAGCGCCGGCCGAAGCGAGAGCCCGCGAAGACGCATCGGCGGTGATTGCCGTCGGCGGCGCGGTCGTCTGCACGATCACGCTCATTTTCCTCATCGCGGGCAACCGCTAGCCGCAGCGCGCAGCCTCTAAACTCGTGACCATGCCAGCCACCGAAGCCACCCCGGATGACGCCTACAGCTATCTCGGCCCGGCCGGCACCTTCACCGAAGCTGCGCTCAAGCAGGTTCCGGATGCCGTCGGCAAAACCTGGCACTCGGTCAACAACGTGAGCGAGGCGCTGCACGATGTGGTGACCGGCCGCAGCGTTGCCGCCATGATCGCGATCGAGAACTCGATCGAGGGCGGAGTGAGCGCCACCCAGGACGCCCTCGCCAACATCCCGAACCTCCGCATCATCGGCGAGTACCTCGTCGCGGTGAACTTCGTGCTCGTTGCCCGCCCGGGAACGACGCTCGCCGACGTCAGAATCGTCAACGCGCATCCGGTCGCCTACGGCCAGACCCACAACTGGCTCGATAAGAACGTTCCCGACCACGGGCACATCCCGACGAGCTCGAACGTTGCCGCGGCCGCCGCGCTGCTCTCGGACGACACCGCGGGAATAGCGGATGCCGCCATCGCGCCCCCGGGAATCACCGACCACTACCCGCTCGACGTGCTCGCAACCGGCATCGGCGACAACCCCAACGCTGTCACTCGCTTTGTGCTCGTCAGCCGCACGGTCGCGGTGGGGGAGCGCACCGGTTCAGACAAGACGAGCATCATCGCCGAGCTCCCCGACGACCGGGCTGGTGCACTGCTCGAGATGCTCGAGCAGTTCGCGACACGCGGCGTCAACATGAGCCTGCTCGAATCGCGTCCGATCGGTGATGCTCTCGGCCGCTATCGCTTCGTGATCGACCTCGACGGGCACATCCTCGACGAACGCGTTGCCGATGCCCTGCTCGGCCTCAAGCGGTTCAGCCCGAACGTGATCTTCCTCGGTAGCTACCCGCGCGCAGACAAGCTCGCGATCGAGGTGACCCAGCGTTACGGCGACGAGAAGTTCATCGAGGCCCGCGACTGGCTGCGCGGACTCGTCAACGGCGAACCCCAGTAGCCCCACCACTTATTGCAAAACTCAGGCCCCAGAGCAGTCTCAGCCCGCCACGCGGGATGGGATGACTCCGGGGCCTGATTTTTGCAGGAAGACGGAACGGTTTAGACCGACCCGACAGGGGCCTTCACCGTGAGGGCTCCGGGGTCGACCCAGGCGCGCACACGCTTCGCCTCGCCGAACTCGTCACCGTCGAGCTGGAACTCCTGCGGAGCCTCGACCGAGAGCCGCAGGTCTTTGCCGGTGAGGTACATGACGTCTTTGACGTCGCGGGAGAGGTCGATGATCTTGCGGCCGATCGCGCTCTTGCGCAGCACGCCGTTCTCCCAGGTGACCTTGTTCCAGACCTTGAGCCACCCGAACGGCCCGCGCGGGCGCAGGGCAGCGATGTCGAGGATGCCGTCGTCGGGTTTCGCATCCGGCATCAGCAGGATGCCGCCCGGCAGTGCTCCGCAGTTGCCGATGATGACGGTGTGAACGCTCGTCGTGCGCTCCTGCGCACCGTCGAGGCGGTACTTGATCTTCACCGGCTTGATCTCGGCGATCGACCGGACCCCGGCATCCACGTACGCCAACCAGCCGACGGCCTTCTTGAGCTTCGAGTTGGTGTTGGCGATCATCTTGGCGTCGAGCCCGAGGCCGGCCATCACGAGAAAGACGTGGGTCTCATCCGAGCCATCGAGGCGTTCGATCTCGGCGATGCCGAGGTCGATGACGTGCTCGCCGTCACCGAAGCCGACGGCGATCGAGTCGCTCAAGTGCCCGAGGGTGAAGTGCAGGTTGCGGGCTAGCAGGTTGCCGGTGCCCGACGGCAGCAGCGCGATCGGAACGCCCGATCCGCGGAGTCCCTCGGCAACCGCGCGAACGGTTCCGTCTCCGCCGGCGGCCATCACGACGCTCGCGCCCTGCTTGATCGCTTCGGCGGTGGCGAGCTGGCCCGCCTCTTCGGCGGTGGTCTCGAAGAAAATCGACTCGCCCCAGCCCGCGGCGGCGGCGTGCTCGGCGACGGAGGCGCGCAGCACTTCGGCGTCCACCTTTATCGGGTTGTAGACGATGGCGGCGATCCTGGCGGCGTTCGAGGTGTCTGTCGTCACGTCCCTAACTTATGGCAATCGGCCCCAGAAACAGCCGTGAGCGCCGCAACCTAGAATGGACTCGTGATTGACCCCCAGCTGCTTCGCGAAAATCCTGCCCTCGTTCGAGCCTCGCAGGAGGCCCGCGGGTCATCCGTCGACCTCGTCGACGAGGCCGTTGCGGCCGATTCTCACCGTCGTGCGGCGATCAGCGAATTCGAAACCCTTCGGGCCGAGCAGAACCTCTTCGGCAAGTCGGTTGCGGCCGCGCCCAAGGACGAGAAGAAGGCCCTCGTTGCCCAGGCGCAGGAGCTCGCGGCACGCGTCAAGACCGCGCAGCAGGCAGCAGCGGATGCCGAGGCCCAGTTCTCGAAGATCGTGGGCGCCATCCAGAACCCCATCATTGCCGGCGTTCCCTCCGGTGGCGAAGACAACTTCATCACGCTCCGCGAGGTCGGCGACAAGGCCACATTCGACTTCGAGCCGCGCGACCACGCGGAACTCGGTGAACTGCTCGGCGCGATCGACATCACCCGCGGCACCAAGGTGTCGGGCAGCCGCTTCTACTTCCTCAAGGGAGTGGGAATGCGCCTCGAGCTCGCCCTCATGACGATGGCGCTCGACAAGGCGCTCGCCGAAGGCTTCATCCCACTGATCACGCCGACGCTCGTGCGCCCGGAGATCATGGCCGGCACCGGCTTCCTGGGTGAGCACTCGGACGAGATCTACTACCTGCCGGCCGACGACCTGTACCTCACCGGCACGAGTGAGGTCGCGCTCGCCGGGTTCCACTCCGACGAGATCATCGACGTCACCGAGGGCCCGATGCGCTACGCCGGCTGGTCGACCTGCTACCGCCGCGAAGCCGGCTCTGCTGGTAAGGACAACCGCGGAATCCTGCGCGTTCACCAGTTCAACAAGCTCGAAATGTTCAGCTACGTGCTTCCGGAAAATGCCGAAGCCGAGCACGATCGCCTGGTCAGCTTCCAGGAGTCGATGCTGCAGGCGTGCGAACTCAGCTACCGCGTGATCGACGTTGCGGCCGGTGACCTCGGGTCGAGCGCAGCACGCAAGTACGACATCGAAGCGTGGGTTCCGACGCAGGGCACGTATCGCGAGCTCACCTCGACGAGCAACTGCACGACCTACCAGGCCCGCCGCCTCGACATCCGCTATCGCACCGAGTCGGGAAAGACCTCACCGGTCGCGACTCTCAACGGAACGCTCGCCACCACCCGCTGGATCGTCGCCATTCTCGAAACGCACCAGCAGGAGGACGGCTCGGTCGTTGTTCCGGTCGCGCTTCGTCCGTACCTCGGAGGGCTCGAGCGCTTCGAGCCGATCGCGTGACCGACCGCCTGCTGATCGCCCTCGACATCGACGGCACCGTTCTGACTGAAAAGGGAACGCTGACCGATGAGGTCGCCGCCGAGGTCACTCGCGTGCGTGAACTCGGACACGAGATCATGCTCGCGACCGGTCGTTCGGTCGCGATGACGCTTCCCGTCGCCGACCGGCTCGGAATCACGCCGGAGTACATCGTCTGCTCGAACGGAGCAATCACTCTCAAGCGAGACGCATCGGCGCCGACCGGCTACTCGCGCGAGTTCGTCGAGACCTTCAACCCGAGCGAAGTGCTCGAGACCATTCGTGCCAACCTCGAATCGGCCAACTACGCGGTTGAGGACGAAGCCGGCCTGTACCGCTACACCGGGTTCTTTCCCGACGGAGTGCTCGGAGCCGCGAGTGAGAAGGTCGAGTTCGAGCAGTTGCTCGAGCACGTCGCCACTCGCGTCGTGGTCATCTCGCCGGAGCACGCCATCGAGGACTTCCTCTCGGTCGTCAGCAAAATGGGCCTGCACAAGGTCAGTTACAACGTCGGCTGGACCGCCTGGCTCGACATCGCGCCCGACGGCGTGAATAAGTCGACGGCGCTCGAGCGGGTCCGTTCGATCCTCGACATCCCGCGCTCGCGAATCATCGCGATCGGCGACGGACGCAACGACATCGACATGCTCGAGTGGGCAGCGGTCGAGGGTCGCGGCGTCTCGATGGGCCAGGCTCCGCAGGAAGTCGTGGATGCCGCAAACGAGACCACGTCGACCGACCTCGACTCGGGCGTCGCGAGGGTCTTCGCGACTATTTGAGCGTGGCGGGGCGCTCGCCTGACTCCCTGCTCTATTCCATGTCGTGGGCGTTCGTGACGCGGTTTCCCTGAATCAGTCGCGACGGGTTGTGGTGCACCACCGGCTTGTCGCCTTCGGGAAGATCGTGCTCGCCGAGTGAGGTTGGGTCGCCCTTTGCGGTCGAGCCGGGCGAGAGGGCGTCATCGGTCGTGTCGGCGAGTTCGGTCTCTGCATCGCTCGACGGGGAGAGTTCAGGGGATCCGCTCGAGGTCTTTTCGTTGCTCGTCATGAAGCCACGATAAAGGACCTTGCTGGGCCCATAGCGGCCATTCAGGATCTAAAACTCTACTTTCCGTTACACTCAGGACTTGGTCTCCCAGGAGGGCTGTCCGAGCGGCCGATGGAGCCAGTCTTGAAAACTGGTGATGTGAAAGCATTCGTGGGTTCGAATCCCACGCCCTCCGCTCTTTCTTCTGCACCCGATTTTTCGCCTTTTTCGCCTAGTGAAGGGATCCGGAATGAGTGATCTGCGTCCACGCTCAAACCGATCTACCGAGGGCCCCGTCGAGGGCATCGCCCGCCACGGGCAGTTGAAAAAGCCGAATGCCCTGACGTCTGTCCTACGGCTCGCGGGTATCGGCCTCGCAGTTCTGCTTGTCTCGACGCTGTCGGTGGGTGGCGTTGTCGTGAAGACCGTCGCCGAACAGATCGAGCAGATTCCGATTCCACTGCCGAATGAAACCAATGGAGCCCCTCCCCAGATCGGCGCGATCAAGGGCGGGTTCAACGTCCTGGTCGTCGGCTCCGACGAGTGCGAGGAGTGGGACGGCTGCCAGGGCCCGGGTGACCGCGGTTCGGGCAAGCTCAACGACGTCACGATGCTGCTGCACGTCTCGGAAGACCAGACGAACGCCACAGCGATCAGCTTTCCGCGTGACCTCGTGGTTCCGATCCCTTCCTGTGAGAAAGAAGACGGAAGCGGCTCAAACGCTCCGATGGTCGGACAGCCGATCAACGTCACCCTGTCTTACGGCGGAGTCGCCTGCACGGCAAAGACCGTTGAGGCCCTGACCGGCCTCGATATCCAGTACGCCGGGCTGATCACCTTCAAAGGCGTCATCGCGATGACGAACGCCGTCGGAGGAGTTGAAGTCTGCCTCGCGGCAGATCTCGACGACGACTACTCGAAGGTGCACCTCAAGAAGGGCACCCAGCTGCTGTCGGGCAAGAACGCCCTTGGCTTCCTTCGTGCCCGCCACGCGGTCGGTGACGGCAGTGACCTGACCCGCATCAGCTCGCAGCAGGTTTATCTCTCGTCACTCGTACGCACGTTGAAGTCGTCGGACACTCTCGGCAATCCGAGCAAGGTGCTTGGACTGGCCAACGCCGCGACGCAGAACATGCAGCTCTCGAGCTCGCTCGCGTCCGTCGACACGATGCTGTCGATTGCACTGGCACTGCGGAAGGTCCCGCTCGAGAACGTGAACTTCGTGCAGTACCCGAACACTACGGGCCAGGGCGGAATCTACGAGGGCAAGGTCGCCCCGGTGCAGGGTCAGGCCGACAAGCTGATGCAGCTCATCAAGGACGACGAGCCCTTCACGCTCGCGAAGATCGGCGACGACCGCGGCTCCGTGCTCGACAAGAAGGCGCAGAAAAAGGCTGACAAGGCCAAGGAAGCCGCCGACGCGAAGGCCGCTGAAGAGGCCGCTAACGGCACCGCGACCCCGTCGGCCACCGCATCCGGTACTCCCGCTGAAGACGACAAGACCGTCATTGACGTGCGTGGCCAGCCCGCAGACGCCTACACCTGCTCCAATCCCCGCTAATTTCGCTAAGACCCTGTAAGACCCGATAAGACAAGGCCGAGAATGAGTGACCTGAGACCGCGCTCCAACCGATCTGCAGCGCAGGTCACCGGGATTGCCCGCCATGGACGACTGAAGAAGTCCAGCCCGTGGCCATCCATCCTCAAGTTCATCGGTACGGCACTCGTCGTTGTACTGGTTGCCGGTGTGACCGTCAGTGGTGTTGTCGTCAACTCGGTGAAGGTCGACCTCGAGGCGAACCAGGTGACCCTGTACGGCGAGACCGCCGGTCCGCTGCCCCAAATCGGCGCGATCAAGGGCGGATTCAACGTTCTCGTCGTCGGTTCTGACCAGTGCGAAGAGTGGGACGGATGCCGCGGCCCCGGCGACCGGGGATCGGGCAAGCTCAACGACGTGACGATGCTGTTGCACGTCTCCGAAGACCAGACCAACGCCACGGCCGTGAGCTTTCCCCGTGACCTCGTCGTTCCGATCCCGTCCTGCACAAAAGAAGACGGCAGCAGCTCGAACGCCGCGATGGTCGGCCAGCCGATCAACGTCACGCTGTCGTACGGCGGACTCGCCTGCACCGTCAAGACCGTCGAGAACCTCACCGGTCTCGACATCCAGTTCGCCGGGCTGATCACCTTCAAGGGTGTAATCGCGATGACGAACGCTGTCGGCGGGGTCAAGGTCTGCCTTGCCGCCGACCTCGACGACGACTACTCCAAGATCCACATGAAGAAGGGCACGCACCGCCTTTCGGGCAAGAACGCGCTCGCCTTCCTCCGTGCCCGCCACGGGGTCGGTGACGGTAGCGACCTGACCCGCATCAGCTCGCAGCAGGTCTACCTGTCGTCGCTCGTCCGTACGCTCAAGTCGTCGGACACCCTCGGCGACGTGAACAAGGTGCTCGACCTCGCAACGGCCGCCTCGCAGAACATGCAGCTGTCGAGCTCGCTCGCTTCGGTCGACACAATGCTCTCGATTGCCCTCGCTCTTCGCAAGGTCCCGCTCGAGAACGTGACCTTCGTGCAGTACCCGGGAACCACCGGCCAGGGCGGAATCTACGCCGGCAAGGTCGCGCCGATCCAGGGACGAGCGGATGCCCTGTTCAAGCTGATCAAGAACGACGAGCCGTTCAACCTCAAGAACACGACCGATGGTCGGGGCGCTGTGGTTGACAAGAAGGCCCAGAAGGAAGCCGACAAGGCGGCTAAGGCCGCCGAGGAAGCCGCCGCAGCAGAGGCTGCGGCAAACCCGGACGCGACGGCGACGGCGACTGCGTCGGCGGAACCAGACAACTCCGATGCCGCGACCGTTGACGAACGCGGCCAAAAAGCATCCGACTACACCTGTTCAAACCCGCGATAGTGAGGTGGCGAACGGGCCATTCTCGGCCCGTTCGCATTTTGCGTTGAGACACTTCGTAGAGCGAAGGGAATCCGCCAATGACTGAACTACGCCCGCGCGCGCGCAGAAGTGCCGCCTCGGCCGCTGCTGCACGCCACGGACAGCTCCCCAAACGGGGACCGGCCGCGGCGCTTCTGAAGTACATCGGAGCGGCACTTGTTGTCGTTCTGATCAGCGCCGGCTCCATCACCGGAGTCGTCGCCTACTCACTCGCCAAGACCATCAAGGACGCCTCTGTCGAGATCGGTGAGGTCGGCGACGTCGTGCCGCCGAGCATCAGTGCGATCAAGGGCGGGTTCAACGTTCTCATCGTCGGTTCGGACGAGTGTGAAGAGTGGGACGGCTGCCAGGGACCGGGAGACCGCGGGTCGGGCAAGCTCAATGACGTGACGATGCTGCTGCACGTTTCCGAAGACCAGACCAACGCAGTCGCGGTCAGCTTTCCGCGTGACCTGATCGTGCCGATCCCGTCCTGCAAGAAGGAAGACGGAAGCGGAGCAAGCGGCGCGATGTCTGCGCAGCAGATCAACGTCACGCTCTCGTACGGCGGACTCGCGTGCACCGTCAAGACGGTCGAAGCGCTCACCGGGCTCGAGATCCAGTACGCCGGGCTCATCACCTTCAAGGGCGTCATCGCGATGTCGACCGCGGTCGGCGGAGTGGATGTCTGCATCACCGGAAACCTCGACGACGACTACGCGAAGATCCACCTCAAGAAGGGCACCCACACCCTCGAGGGAAAGGAAGCGCTCGCGTTCCTGCGCGCCCGCCACGGCATTGGCAACGGTAGCGATGTGACGCGAATCAGTTCGCAGCAAGTGTTCCTGTCGTCGCTCGTGAAGAAGCTCCAGGCCGAGGGAACCCTGACCGACCCGGGTACCGTCTACGGACTCGCCCAGGCGGCCGCGACGAACATGCAGCTGTCGACGAGTCTCGCGAGCGTTGACACGATGTACTCGATGGCGCTCGCCCTCAAGGACATCCCGCTCGACTCGATCACGTTCGTGCAGTACCCGGGCCTGCTCAACGTTCCGGGGCCGTACGAGCAGAAGGTGCTGCCGGATACGGCCAACGCCAACAAGCTCTTCGACCTGATCAAGGATGACGAGCCGTTTGTGCTCGCCGACGACGGAGTGGACGGCGGACACGTCGATCTCGCGGACGATGACGAAGAGGAAACCCCTTCGACGGCGTCGCCGACCGAGACCAGCACCGCCACACCGACGAAGACGAGTGAGCCGGAGCCAGCGGCAACCGTCAACGCCACCGGTACGACGGGCGCAACCAAGAGCTGCTCGGTCACCAACTAGCTCGCGTTGATTGGTTGGCCCGTGAACAGCGGGCCAACCAATTGACGATATGCTTGACAGTGAATACTGGAGACGTCGCATAGTCCGGCCTAGTGCACCACCCTGCTAAGGTGGAGTACCCTAACGGGTACCGAGAGTTCAAATCTCTCCGTCTCCGCAATAAATTTGCTGGTCAAAGCCCCCTCTTGCAGGGGGCTTTTCCAGTTCTGCGATGCGCCCGATGGTGCGAAGCGGCGACAGCGCCACCCAGATGACCGTGCCAAGGCAGAGGACGGCTCCGACGGCCAGGCCGGCTCGGGCGCCGAGCCAGTCGCCCACCACACCGCCGGCGAGAGCGCCGAGCGGGATCGTGCCGTAGGTCACGGTGCGCATGGTCGCATTCACCCGCCCGAGAATGGAGTCGGGTGTACGCAGCTGGCGCACGGTGATCAACAGGACGTTGGAGAGAGCGGTTCCGGCGCCGTTCACGGCCATGACGCCCGCCAGCACACCGATGGCGGCGGTGTGGTTCCAGGCGGGGTCGACGAGCGGGATGAAGAGTAGTGCTGCGCATTCAGCCGTGGCGCACAGGACGAGGATCCGCCCCACGTGCGAACCGCGGGAGGCTCGCCCACCCGCTGCGGCGCCAGCGACGGCACCGACCGCGCCCGCCGAGAACACGATTCCGAGTTGAGCGGCATCGAGACCGAGAGCCGTCACGGCGTAGAGCGCCAGCAGAATAGTGATCCATTGGGCGAAGGGGTTGTACAGGGCCGAGAATCCGACGTTCGCGAGCAGGTAACGATCGCGCAGCACGTGCCGGGCGCCGTCGCGCAGTTCACCCAGGAAGCTGCGTTCGCCCTCGGCAGTCGGAAGAGGTTCGGGAGTGCGGATCAGCCCCAGCGCCAGAGCGGACACAAGATGGCTGGCCGCGTTGGCCGCCAGGGTCAGCGGGATGCCCAGGAGCTGCAGGAGCAGGCCGCCGAGGCCGGGTCCTCCGATCTCGCCGACGGCCGCCGTGGCCTGGATGCGGGAGTTCGCGCCGCCCAGCTGCTCGCGCGGGACCAGGGCGGGGATGGCTGACTGGTAGCCGACTTCGTAGACCACGGTCAGGAACCCTAGGGCGACGACGGCCACGAGCAGAAGCGGAAAGCCGAGCAGTCCGGCGGCGGCCGCGACCGCGAGGGCCGCCGTGATGACCGCGCGCCCGGTTTCGGAGGCGAGGAGCAGGCGGCGACGCCGGCGCCGATCGATGACAACGCCGAGGGGGAGTGCGAACAGCAGGAACGGCAGCCACTGGGCGGCCCCGAGGACGCCGAGATCTATGGCGGATGCGTTCAGTGCGGTGATGGCGATCAGGGGAACGGCGAACTCGCGGATCTGGTCGCCCATAACCGATGCGCCCTGCGCGGCCCAGAAGAGCCGGAAGTCGCGACGCCAGTTTTGCCTAACGGGTGCAAGAGCAATCATGCGTTAAAGTTTTACCCAGCTTCTAATGGATGCACAACCCAATAGGCGTTAGAATCAGAACATGTCAACAGAGGTCCGGCGAGAGGTTTACTCCCAGATCGGTGGCCACCCGGCCCTCGATCTGATCAACACCGTGGAATGGCGGCTCAACACCGGCAGGTTCGCCGATGACCTGATCGACTACGAGGACCTGGTGCGCTGGGGTGGGCAGGTGGGTCTCGTGTCCGAGGCGGAAGCCAGCGTTCTGCGGGAGGCCGCCTCGGTCGCTCCGGCTGACGCAGCGAAGGAATTCTCTCGCTCCCGTTCGCTGCGGGACGCGCTCTACGCAACGCTGTTCGCCGCCGGTGACCCCGGTGTCGTGGCGCGGGAATACGCCGACACGGTCGGAAGCGGTCGCCTCGATCTCGTGGGGGACCGGTGGGAATGGGAGGTGCTCGTCGATCTGGCCCTGCCTCGTCGCAGGATCGCGCTTGAAGCGTTCGACCTGCTTACGCGAGCGGACCTGTCCACGCTTGGACAGTGCCAGGACGCCGACTGCGGATGGGTGTTCCTCGACACCTCGCCCCGACAAAACCGACGATGGTGTGTCGCCGCCGATTGCGGTAACCGCAACCGCGCCCGCGAGTTCTACCGCCGAGCTCGAGCGTCGTAACCGGCACGTATTTCGGACGATAGGCTGGCAGCAACCCGCTACGACCCATCCTCTTATTGGGGCCCGGAATCGGACTTATCCAGGAGTCGTAGCCCCATGCGTCGTGCCCCCTTCAGTGCTGCTGCAGTCGTAGCGATCGCCGCGAGCATGTTGATCGTCTCGGCGCCCGCATCCGCTGCCAATCCGAGCAGCGACTTCCTGTTCGCGCTGGCGAATGGCAAAATCTCCATCCTCGACTACCAGGGCACCGACACCGACGTCGTCATCCCCGCCGAAATCTCGGTCTCGGGTGTGGACTACCCGGTGACCGACATTGCCGCTGAGTCGTTCCGGGGCAACGGCAATAGCTACGGCACTGGCGTCTACCTGACCTCGGTGATCATTCCCGACACGGTCGTCTCGATCGGAGCCAACGCGTTTCGCGGGGGCTATTTGAACTCGCTCGTGATTCCCGACTCCGTTGTGACGATCGGAACCTACGCGTTCTACAACCACCTGCTCGAGTCCGTCACCTTCGGCGACTCGCTCACCACTCTGGGCAACAACTCTTTTCGGGGTAACTACCTGACTTCGCTGACGATCCCGGCGTCCGTGACGAGCATCGGCAACAACACTTTCGCCGACAACCAGACCGGGTTGAACACGCTTACTTCGGTCATCTTCGAAGGCAATGCCCCGACACTCACCGCAGCTTCAGTGAATGGCTCCTTCACGGGCGCCGGGCCGGTCCTGTATTACTATGCGGGCGCCACGGGTTTCTCTTTGCTTTACCAGGGCTATGTCGCCCGGGAGATCTCTGCTGCGGAGTCTGATCTGAGCGCGTCCCCGCTCGGCTCGGTTCTGGCCGATGGCACCGAGACGATCACGCTGACTGCGACGGTTCGGGATGAGACCGAAGCGGTTGTCGCGGGAGTTCCCGTCGCCTTCACCGTGCCGGGCGATCTCACTGCGTCAGACACCACCTGCACCACGGGCTCAGACGGCACCTGCGCGATCACCCTCACAGCGCTTACTGCCGGCGACTTTGCGATCACGGCGAAGATCGGATCGGATCCAACAGTGCTGTCGCGGACCGTCACCTTCACCGAGGTTCCGGTAGCGCCGTCCTTCACGGCGTCGACGCCGTCGGAGACTGCGACCGTTGGCGTTCCGTATAGCTACACGTTTGCGGCCACCGGTTTTCCGGATGCGACGTTTGCCCTCGCATCCGGCGCGCTGCCGGCTGGTCTCGATTTGGCGAGTGATGGCGTTGTGAGCGGTACGCCGACCGCCGCCGGTCCGGGCACGTTCACCGTAACCGCGAGCAATGAGGTCGCCCCGGATGCGACGACGGACCCGCTGACGATCACTGTCGCAGCAGCTCCGGCGGCGCCCGTGTTCACCGCTTCCGCTCCGCCGGCGACCGCCTTGATCGGTGACGAATACGCCTACACGTTCACCGCGACCGGCAACCCGACTCCGACGTTCTCCGTCGGGTCCGGCGCGCTGCCGGCCGGTCTCGAACTGGCGAGCGATGGTGTCTTGTCGGGCACGCTGACTGCCGTTGGCTCGAGCACCTTCACGGTTGCGGCGAGCAACACTGTGGCCCCGGATGCGGCGACAAGTGCTCTGACCATCACCGTCTCGGCAATTCCCGTGGCGCCGGTCTTCACCGCGTCCGCTGCGCCCGCGACGGCGACCGTTGGTGATTCCTACTCGTACACGTTCGCAGCTACCGGGGCACCGACTCCGACCTTCTCGATTGCATCCGGAACCCTGCCTGCTGGTCTCACTCTGACGAGTGTTGGTGTGTTGTCGGGTGTCCCGACCGCGGTCGGTCCGAGCACTTTCACGGTTGGCGCGAGCAACGGTGTCGCGCCCGACGCGGTGACAACTGCGGTCACGATCACCGTCGCCGCAGCCGTGGTGCCGGATCCCGATCCGACGACCAGTCCGACTCCCGACGCTGAGGATGGCGATGTTCTCGCGTCCACCGGTCTGAACGGGGTGCCCGCCCTGCTGACACTGAGCGGCACGCTCGTCGTCGCCGGGTTCATCGCGCTGACGGTGCTGGCCATCCGGAGACGTCGCGCGCTTTCGTAGCTGGCTCCTGCTCGGAGCTTACAAAAGCAGCAGCGACGTCGTGGTGAGGGGCCTCATCGGTCTCGTTCGAAAGCGTTTGTCGTCGAGCTTTTCGTGGGGCCCGGTGTCCCGGGTGATGATTTCGATACGAGGTTCCTAGGCCTGTCGAAGGGCGCAGAGCTCGCACTCAATCAAGGGGTTTCTCGAACCAGTTGGATTGGCGAGCAACGGTTTCGATACGCGAGCTCCTTCGTCGCGCGCTACTCAACCAGCGAGAATTTCGCCCCTCTCGTTGGTTGAGTAGCGCCGCGAGGAACGAGCGCCGCGTATCGAAACCATCACCTGCGACGGGGATTTTCGCCGCGACGTTCTATCCGAGGTGGGGGAAGGTTTCGGTGTAGGCGGGGCTTCGGGGTTTCATCCGCTGCGGGGTTTGCGCCGGATCCACGTCCGGGGGTGGGATGAGCCAGAGTTCTTCCCCGTTCGGTCCGGTTTGCGTGATTTCCCAGCCGTTGGTGTGGAGTAACTGGTGGTGGTAGCGGCAGAGGAGGATGCCGTTGACGAGGATTGTTTCGCCTCCGCGGCTGATCCAGATGATGTGGTGGGCTTCGGTCCAGGACGCTGCCCGGTCACAGTCGCCACACATGCACCCACCCTGGGTGACCGCGAGAATCAGCCGCTGTTTCTTGTCGAACAGTCGCTGGGTGCGGGCGACATCGACGGCTTTTCCGGTCTCGTCGAAGATGACGGGGATGATTTCGCCGTCGCAGATGAGCCGGTCGATGGTGGCCCCGCTGATGGGGTCGGGTTGTCCGTCGATGTACCCGTGTCCGGTCGGCGCCTGCGTCACAGTCCCGTCGTCGGTGACCGTGGGTGGGGTTTGTTTCATGATGACCCGGATCTGTGGGGCACCGGTGCCGAGGAGCTGGGACGAGTCGGCATTCGCTCCAGCGCGAAGTAGTGCGAGGTGGACGTCGTAGGCGAGCTGTTCCACCGTCCGCGGGTCGTTGAGGATCTGCTCGGCTTGGGCTTGCCGGTCGGGGTCGACGAACCGGACCCCGCCACGTTTGGGTGAGGTGGACCGGTCGTAGATGTCTTTGGCGAGGGCAGCACCCTCGATGTCGTACTCGGTCCTCGACCACGCGGACCCGTCGGGTCGCATCCGGAAGGTGAATGCCCGCGCTTCATACCGGGCTCGTTCCCGCTCCGCGATGCCGGCTTCATCGATACTGTCGCGCAGGCGCCGGCCATGGTTCTGCAACCGGTCCGCATCCGTCGTCCGTGCGATCTCCAGCAGTTGCTCCACCAGCCCCGCCAACTGGACGGCAGTCACCGTCTCCGACGGTTTGCCGATGCTGATCCGGATCGCGTCCGCCATCTGCGTCGACAAGGTTCCGGCAGTCACCGCGGCCGCGACCGCGGACATCCATGGTTCCGCCGACTCAAACACTTCCCCGGTGGCCAGGTCGATGCGGCCGTCGTCGGCGGCATCCTGCGCCATCTTCCCGGTCCGGACCGCGACTGCGGCATCCCGAATCGTCGTCCCGGTGGTCTTGCGGACGAGTTCGATCGGGTTGATCAGTCCGAGCCGCTTCGCCATCCCCTCATTACCCAACTCGGGGGCGGAGCGGCGGGCCATTTCCCCGGCGATCAACGCCGTGTGGGTGGACGCGAGCCGCTGGTTGGCGGAGGAGATGCGGGCCGCCTCGAGCAGCTCGTTTTCAGAGAGTTGGCGGTAGGCGGTGACGTCAGTGGGGACACCCGCGAGCGCATCCTGCGCGGCAGTCGCGGCTGCCAGCACGAGGGCTGGTGCTGCGGTGGGAGTCATCGTCTGCGTCATACAACAATTTTCCCACCTCGCACAAGTCTTCGGGGCTCAGATACCCGATCTGTGGATAAGTTCGAAATTAATTACGACCACGCCGTTCAGTGCCGGTACTCGTTGATGACAACGCCGGAGTCAAAGGAGCGGCTTCGTTCCAGACGGAGTGCTTCGGGCGAGAACGCCGCACCGCCGACGCCCGCCCGACCAAACAGCGGGATGCCCGCGCCAAGCAGCACCGGGTTCACCTTGACGACGAACCGGTTGATCTCGTCGATAAGTGTTTCCGCGAGCTCGCCGCCTCCGCACAGCCAGATCGAACTGCCCGTTGGTTCCGCCTTCAAACGTGCGGCGACGGATCTCGGGTCTTCTGCGGTGATCTCCACGCCATCCACCGCCTCTCGTTCAGAGCGTGAGAAGACGAACTGCCTCAGGTGCGAGTACGGGCTGAGGATGCCGACTGAACCGCCGACCTGGTAGGTATTCCAGCCCATCAGCACGGTGTCGAACACCGACCGGTCCGGCTCGATCCCGAGCGCTCCGGCAACGTGCGACGGCAGCGCATCGGCGAACTCGCCGAACACCACTTCCATGTGGTCGCCCTCGATCGGGAAGGCGTCAGTTTCTCCGCCCGGTCCCGCGATGTAACCATCGATGCTTATTGCGACGTAGTAGACGAGTTCCCGCATCAAAAACCTCCGTGTGTCCGAGCGTCCGTTACCGCGGCCAGATTAACATCGTGGTCTCCCAGCGTCCCGAGAATTCGCCGGCCGCTGCGCAACCGCGTCACTAGGCTTAGGACGTGGATGATTTCGAGCGGATGCTCTTCGAGTACCTCGTCACGGTCAGTGTCGCCGGTCTCGGTCCGCAGCTCGCCGTTCTCGCGCTCATCGTCGCTGTTGCCATGCTCGCGATCGCCGAGAGTGTTGTGCTGCTGCAGCTCATCGGCGTCCTGCGGCTTAGGGCCACGCCGAGCGTCCTCGCGCCGTGGTTCGATACCCACCGCCCGACGAGCACTGTGTTCCGCGGTCCCGCGCGCGCCCGTGCTCCGTCGATCGTCGGAGAGTTCGCCCGCGCCTGATCCATCCGGAGGTGCGGTTGTCCGCCCCTCCACGATCGGATCCTTATGCTCTCGCGCCTCCGCGCACTGTTCTCGTTTCTCGGCTACCGCGTCTTCATGGCGATGGGGTCGATGTACGTCGTCGCCGCATCCGTCATCGGATTCGAGACACTCGCCCTGCTGCTCGGGTACGCCACCATGGCTCCGATCGCGGTACCGGTGATGATCGCTGGCATCGCACTGTGGGCAGTCATTCGCCGTCGACTGGACCGACGTCTGCACCGTCGACTGAACCGAGCGGATGCTGACAGCGACACCGCCCCGCCGGACTGATCGAAGCCGCATTGATGGAAGCACAGAACACGCCGGTCGGGGACGGGTTGTATTCGCGCTGAGTCAGGGACAAGAATTCACGCCTGCAGCACGCTGCCCCAGGCGTGCCTCGTTCGGAGGAGCCACCGATGGCCAGCAAGATTCGTAATAGAGGTTCAGTTCCCGTCGCCGATATTTCGTCGGGTGAGATCGTGCGTCGTGGGCGACCGATCCGCATCGCGGGAGAGTTCAGCGAACGAGATATCAACGCTGTTGTGGTCACGGGCGGTGGGGTCGCCGACGTTTCGTTCGACGCCGGCGCTCTCGTCATTGACACGTCCGGCCTCGCGAATGGCGGTCACACCGTTCTCGTCAACGGGATCCCCGCGAGCAGCAAAGTGAAAGGGAGGCAGGACACCGCTATTGACGTCATCGTCATCGAGACCCCCGCGTCGTTCGATGACGGGTTAGCGGTGTTTCACTCCACTCGGATTCGGATCGGCGACCTCGACATTGAGTCTCTGCCGATGACGGCGGGCATAGACGGTGAGTTTCGCGACATCTTCAAGGTGGTCGCCCGGGACGGCACGAAAGCGGACACCCTCGCTTTCGACCAGTCGGGCGAACGGGTCGACATCGACCAAGAGCTGGCGGCCTTCGCCAAACGGAGGCAGGACCGGTATGGGCGAATCGAACCGGCGCTGTACGACGACCTCGAGCGCGGCGGCGAGGTGGAGGTCGCGGTGTGGGCTTCGACGGCCGGGGTCGACGTGCCGGCGCCGGAGAAATCCGAGAAACGACGGGCGCGAAAGCCCGGCCGCAGCGACAAACGAACCACCATGGTGTGGACCGAGCTGGCTGAGAAGCTGGCGGAGGCCGGCCGCGAGTACCGACTCGAAGTCGATCGAATCGATCAGGCAGCTCCCGTCGTGTACGGCCGCATCCCCGCTGAAGCAGTGCCGAAGCTCGCTGAGCATGAACTGGTCGCCGGTGTCTTTCGTCTTGATCGCGACGGTGTCGACGACCTCGACGACTCGATCGCCGTCCACAACAGCGACGACGCGCACGCGGCAGGGTTCACCGGTTCGGGCGTCGATGTTGCCGTCTACGAAGAGGGGCCGGATGTCACCACCAACCTCGTGATTTCCGACCGGTTCGATACTTCACCCGCTACGAGCAGCCACTCCCGCATGACGCACGGAATCATCCGTAACAGCGAACGCAATCGCCCGCACGGGCACGCTCCAGACGCCAACCTGTTCTCGGCGAACAGCTACGACCTCGACGCGATCGCCTGGGCGGCGCGGCAGGGCTGCACCGTGATCAGCCAGAGCTTTCACCGCACCGCCGAGCAGACCAGCGACTCGCTGTCGCACGACGACAACTACAAGGACTGGCTAGCCCTGCACTGGCCGTATCCGACGATCGTGGAGGCGGCTGGCAACGGCGCATCGACGGAGTTCGTCAATCACAAGGGCTACAACCGTCTAACGGTCGGCAGCCACGACGACAACGCGGGCGCGATGGCATCGACGTCGGTGTTCCGCAATCCCCGGTCGACCCACGGCGATCGAGAGCTTCCCGAGATCGCGGCCAACGGCGTCGGGGTAACTGTTGTCGGGCTCACCGACAGCGGCACGAGCTTCGCCGCACCTGCCGTTGCGGGCATCGCGGCCTGCGTGCAGGAGGCGGCACCGGTGCTGCAGTCCTGGCCGGAGGGGACCCGCGCCGTGCTGATGGCCGGCGCGTGGCGCAATCCGAGCGGCGGCCGGTGGCGAGCGGATCTCGCTGCGGGCGTCGACGGGCGCGACGGTGCGGGCTCGGCCGACGCGATCCGCTCGACGTCCATCGCCCAGTCGCGGCAGGGCCGCAACAACACTGGAGCACTGCGCGGATTCGACGTCGGCACACTGCGGTCGGCCGACATCGATGCGTCCGGGCTGGCGACCTTCCGCTACCGGATCACGACACCACGCTCGCCGCTGTTCTTCGGATCACACGTCAAGGTCGCCCTCGCCTGGGACTCGAAGGCGACGCGCACCGACCTCTTGTTCCTGTCGATTTACCAGAACTCGCTGACCGTCGATCTGGACCTCGAGGTGCGCGATTCGAACGGCTCGGTCGTCGCGTCAAGCATGTCCTGGGACAACAGCTACGAGATTGCCGAGTTCGACGCCAAGGCCGGTGAAAGCTACGACATCCGAATCCGTCGCTGGTCGGGAACCGACGACGTGTGGTTCGGCGTCGCGTGGACGCAGATCTCAACGCTGTTCGACGTCTTCGGTTCGGTGCAGGCCGCGCCGGTCTTCGAACTGTGACGGCGGATGTCGTCGTACAGGCGATCGTGTCCGGATGTCTGGGCTGCATGGCCGCCACAGCGGGGCGTCGGTGATCGACCCTCAGCACACTGGAGAAGCCGCCCCGGATAGAGCGGGCGGCAGCGGAAACGCTCTCTCACCAGTGAAGGAAAAGACATGTCAGTCATCACCGTCGGCACCGAGAACAGCACGTCCATCGACCTGTACTACGAAGACCACGGAACCGGCCAGCCGGTGGTACTGATCCACGGGTATCCGCTGAGCGGAGCATCCTGGGCGCCGCAGACCCGGGCACTGCTCGAGGCCGGCTACCGGGTCATCACATACGACCGCCGTGGATTCGGCAAGTCAAGTCAGCCCGCGGTCGGCTACAACTACGACACTTTTGCATCCGACCTCAACATCGTGCTGAACACACTCGACCTCAACGATGTCCTCCTCGTCGGCTTCTCGATGGGGACCGGCGAGGTGGGCCGCTACACCGCGACCTACGGCACCGATCGCCTCGCCAAGATCGCCTTTCTCGCTCCGCTCGAGCCGTTCCTGCTGAAGACCGACGACAACCCCACGGGCGTTCCGCAGGAGGTCTTCGACGGTATCATCGCCGGCGCCGAAGCTGACCCCTACGCGTTCTACACCGCGTTCTACTCCGACTTCTACAACCTCGACGAGAACCTCGGAACCCGCGTGAGCCCGGAGGTCGTGACCGCGAGCTGGAACGTCGCCACCGGCGGATCGCTCATCGCGGCGTCGGCCGTTGTGCCGGCCTGGCTCGAGGATTTCCGTGGCGACATCGTCAAAATCCGCGCCAGCGGCATCCGCAGCCTGATCATGCAGGGAACCCTGGACCGCAACCTTCCGATCGAGTCGACCGGGCGCCCGTTCCACGCGGCATTCCCCGAGAGCGACTACGTCGAGATCGAGGGCGGCCCGCACGGTTTCGGCTGGAGCCATGCAACCGAGGTCAACGAGCACCTGCTGAAGTTCCTCGCGAGCTAGATGGCCTCGAGAGCCCATCGCCGATTGCTCGGCGATGGGCTTTTGCGTAGCTAGCGATCTGCCCTCGCGCCAGCCGACGAGAACCTGCCGCGGTACTTGGACGGCGGAATCGAGAGGTGTGAAATGAACGCTCGCCTGAGGGATTCGGACGTTCCGAAGCCTGAGGATGCGGCGACATCGGTCACGGTTCGACCGTCGTCGAGCAGGACTTTCGCCCGGTCGATGCGGATGAGTTCGACGTACTTTCCGGGCGTGGTTTCGAGCTCGTCGCGGAACAACCGGGACAGGTGCCGTGGGCTCACCCGGGCAATCTCAGCGAGGCTGGCGATCGTATGCTCGCCTGCGGGGTCGGCGTGAACGGCGTCGATCACGGACTGCAGCAGTGACCCTCGGGGCACGGAGTCCGGCAGTCCCGTCGAGAACTGCAACTGTCCGCCGTCGCGCTGAAGGTAGACGACGAGTGACCGAGCGACAGCGCGCGCGACATCGATACCCTCGTCCTCTTCTACGAGTGCGAGCGCGAGGTCGATTCCGGCGGTGACTCCAGCGGAGGAGTAGATCGACTCGTCCTTGACGAAGATCGAATTGGGCTCAACCCGTGTTCGGGGATAGCGCAGGGACAACTCGCGGGCGTGGGCCCAGTGCGTCGTGGCGCGTTTTCCGTCGAGCAGCCCGGCCGCAGCCAGCACAAAAGCGCCCGTGCAAATCGACGCGGTGCGGGACGCGTGCCGCGACATCCCGCGAACGGCAGTGACGAGAGAGTCCGATACGTCGCCGGCCGGAAACACCTCGCCCCCCGCAACGATCACGGTGTCGAACGCTCGTGCGCTGGCGGCGGCAGTATCGACGGCGATCACCAGCCCCATGGAGGTGCGCACGTCGCGGCCATCCGCCGAGACCAGGCTGATCTGGTAGTTGCCGCCGTGGTGGTTCGCCTCGGCAAAAACCTCGGTCGGGCCTGCAAAGTCCAGCAGTTTCATCCCGTGGAAGACGAGCATCCCGACATTGTGCGGCGCGGATGTCACGGTGCAACCCTTCGCTCCGGCGAAATAGCGACGCTTACCTCTGTGGAGCGACCCACAACGCGACGATCAGGCGCAATTGAGGTAAGTAAAGCACAGCTGGCTTCCGTGACGGGCGCTACTTCGTGGCTGACCGGTCAGTGCAGCACGCCCGGCCGACGCAGGCCGTGGTTGAGGGCGATGATCACCAGTTGGGCGCGTGAGTGCGCTGACAGCTTGGTCATTGCCCGATTGACATGCGTCTTGACCGTCGCGCGCGCGATGGAGAGGTCGACGGCGATCTCTTCGTTGCTCTTTCCCTCGGCAACCAGGGCGAGAATACCGAGCTCCCGGGGCGTCAGGGTGTCGAGCTCTTCTTCGGTTCCCGGGTCGCCGGACGATTCCACGAACCGGGTGATCAGTGCGTGGGCAGCCCGCGGAGAGAGCAGCGCCTCGCCGCGAGCGACAGCGCGGATCGCCGCGAAGATCTCTGACGGTTCGCTCGACTTTCCGATGAAGCCACTCGCCCCCGACCGGATCGACCGCACGACGTTCTCGTCCTCCTCAAAGGTCGTGAGAATCAGCACTCTCGTCTCACTCAACGAGGGTTCGGCGCGGATCAGTTGGCAGGCACGGATGCCGTCGATATCCGGCATCCGGATGTCGAGCACGACGACGTCCGGGGTTGTTCGGAGTGCCGCCGCAACGGCTGTGCGCCCGTCCGATGCCGATGCGACCAGCTGGAGATCCGGCTCCTGCTCGATAAGCCTGGCCAGCGCGGAGCGGATCAGTGGCTGGTCGTCGGCGAGCACCACGGTGATCATGACGGAACTCCGATCGCGAACGGCACTCGCGCCGCAACGCGGAACTGGGAACCCTCGACCCCGGCCGTGAAATCACCGCCGACTCCGCCCACCACCTCCGACATCCCGGTGATGCCGTGGCCGGCAAAGAACTGCTCACGCCGGCGACGAACTCCGTTCACCACGACGATCGACAACTGGTCGGCATAGTCAACGCTTACGGTCGTGATGCCCCGCGGGTCACCGTGCTTGAGCGCATTGGTGAGTGCCTCGAGAATCAGTCGGTAGCCGAGTGCCGATGCGGACGCTCCGACCGAGTCGATCAATCCAGATTCCGAGAATTCGATCTTCATGCCGCTCAGTCGCAACCGATCGACGAGCTGCGGAACATCGCCGAGCCCCTGCCGGGACACCGTGGACCGACCGGCACGAAGGTCGTGCAGCAGGTCGTGGATGTGGGCGATAGTCTCGCGCGACGCCGTCTGGATCGTCGCTAGTGAGCGGTTCACCTCGGCGATGTCCGTCGGTAGCGCGCGAAGGCCAACTCCCGCATTGAGGTTGATGACGGCCATTTGGTGGGCAAGGGTGTCGTGAAGGTCGCGTGCGGTGCGAAGCCGGTCTTCAGCGATTTGCCGGGCGATCTCTGCGTCGCGGGTTGCTTCGGCGAGCTGGACCCTTGCAACACTGTCGGTGACCAGTTGGTCCCGCGATCGAAGCGCGAGGCTGATTCCGACGGCGAGGCCGGTGGCCGCGAGTAGTGCCGCCGAAGTTGTCGTCAGGAAGCGCCACCCCTCCGTCGACGCGAATGCCACGAGTTCGGCGAGCAGCGTCGGCACAACAACCGCGAGCGCGTCGCGGGTCTTGAGGTATCGGAAACCGGTGAACACGCAGACTGCCCAGGCGACGTGAGTGCCGAGCGGCGTGAGGCCGGTCAGGTCGGCGGCGATATCGGCGGCGGCCGCCGCGACGATCGCCAGCCGCGGAAAGCGTCGCCGCGTGACGACGACAACCAGCACGACCGCTGCCACGCCCCACTGGCCGGCGCTCGTGAATTCGGGACTGAAATAGCCGATGTCATCCGAGCGAAGGGCCGTCAGTGCTGCAACAGCCAGCGCGAGTGCGACGTCACCAAGAGACGGGCGCCATCGCCTGTCGCTGTGTCGAACGTCGTCGTCCATGGTGGTCATCCTGTACCCCCGAGAGCGGATCGGCAAGCTGAAACTACTGCGATCGCGGTACACGCGATACCGCGCCGAGCCGATGCGCGGGAGTTGCGCCGCTGTTGTAATTGCATCGCCGGTTGAAAGGATTCAATCGGCTAGGACAATGTCGTCGAAAGGTTCACAATGCTCCCATCACGGAAGCTTGCAGCCGCGGTCACCGTTTGCGCCCTCGCCCTCACCGGCTTGAGCGGCGCAGCGCTGGGATCCGCCACTGCTGCAATACCCGACAAGGGGCCCGCGCTCCTTGATACTCACCTCACTGCGGCGAGCTTCGCCGACCCTGGCGCCACCGACCAGGTCTGGGTGCGCTGGACGCTCTCACCGGACGTGTCCAATAGCCAGCTTCGCGACGAGCTCGTCGGCATGAAGGAAGCCAACATCTCCGGTGCTGAGATCGGCCAGGGTTACTACCCGTCCACCTCGCAACTGCGAGTCATTTACGAGAAGGCCAACCAGCTCGGCATCACGATCAGCCTGAGCCACGGCCCGGTTGCGAACCCGAACGGGTTCTCGATCAACGACGACCAGGCACGTAAAAAGCTCGTCTATGGAATGGCCGTCGTCAACGGTGGCGACAGCTTCACCGGCGCGATTCCGGCAGCCACCCCCGCCGTGACGAACCGCACGACCATCTTGAAGGTCCTGGCGTACAAGTGCGTTGGCACTTGCTCCACTACGGTCACTAGTTCGCTTGACCAGTCATCGGTGATCGACCTCACGTCACAGCTGACCGGAACAAATTCGCTGGGCATCCAAGGCGGATCAACCGCCGGTTCGCTCGCCTGGACAGCTCCGGCAGGAAGCCAGTGGGCGCTGCTCAGCTTCTACAGCACGGGAAACCTCGCACAGCCCGACCTGCTCACCGAGGAGGGCACCAAAGTCCTCACCGATGACATGGATGCCGAGTTCGCACCCATCAAGGACCTCCTGATCGAGAACGGAGGGGATCTGTTCTACGACTCTCACTCGTCCGACCGCGGATCACCGACCGACACCTGGAGCAACACCATGTCGGCAGATTTCAAGGAGGAGAAGGGCTACGCCATTGAGCCGTACCTTCCGCTGCTCGTGAACCGTGCGGCATCCGGTTTTGGGGCTGCTCCGCTCGCGTTTACTTTCACCGACGCGTCAACGACGGCGAAGGTCCGCAACGACTTCTACGACGCTCGCACCACCCTCTGGATCGACAACCAGGTACTCCCGCTGCAGAAGTGGGCAGACACCTACAACCAGCTGATCCGTATCCAGCCCTACGGCGAGAACGGATCCGCGGTCGATGCGATCACGGGTGCCGCTTACAGCGACAAGACCGAGAACGAGACCCTGTGGGCCGGCGACGAGGTCGACCAGTACCTGCCCGAAGCATCCGCGAACCACATGACCGGTCGCAACTGGTACTCGATCGAGGGAAGCGCCGCGCTCAACAATGCGTACGCGATGACCTGGCAGGACCAGGTCGTCCACATGAACAAGGCGTTTGCCGGTGGAATCACGAAGCTGATCTACCACATCTACCCCTCCGAATCGGGGGCCGCCTCGAAGTGGCCGGGCTACTCGCTGTTCCCGAACAGCTTCGGTGACTCGTGGGGTCCGCGCTCGCCGATGTGGGTCGACGCGGCCAACGTCAACGACTACTTCGCCCGCAGCCAGCAGTTGCTGTCGCAGGGTGACGCAAAGGTCGATGTCGCTGTCTACATGCAGAACTACATCTACCCGCAGCCGTACTCGATGAACAACCTGCAGTTCTGGTCTGACCCGACGCTCGAACGCTCCGGCTTCACGCGCGACTACCTGAACCCGACGCTGCTCGATCTTCCGAACGCGGTTGTCAGCAACGGTGTGCTCGCCGAAGATGGTCCGTCGTACAAGGCCTTCATCTTTGACAGCACCCAGTTGCCGGCAACGGCACCGTCCGCAAGCACCGTCACAGTGGATGTCGCGCGCAAGATGCTCGCTTTCGCTCGCGCCGGACTTCCGGTTGTCATCGTGGGCACCGCGCCGGTCGGCGCACCCGGACTGGATGCGACCGCCGATGCCAAGGTGCAGGGTCTTATTTCGCAACTGCTCGCCAACGAGAACACCCACGTGGTGGCGAACGAAGCTGCAGTGCCCGCACTGCTCGCCGACCTCGAAATCACTCCCGCGGCCCAGCCGGTCGAAGAAGGTCCGGTCCTGACGGTTCACCGCCAGGACGCCGACACCGACTTCTACTGGTTCTACAACCAGGGAAGCGTCATCAGTGCCGGTGAGCCGGCGACCAACTTCGAGTCGGGAGTCGGATCGCCGATCAGCACGGAGTTCACCCTCACCGGTGACGGTGTGCCGTACCTGCTCGACCCGTGGAACGGAGAGATCACGCCGATCCTCGAGTACACCCGCGAGGGCGACACGGTAACCGTTCCGATCGATCTCGATCGCGAAGACACGGCGATCATCGCACTGACGACCGAGCCGGAACGCTTCGACTCCGAGGATGCTGCAGTGCACGTTGTCTCGACGACGGCGGATGAGCTGGTCACTTCGGGCGGTCGCGTTTTCATTCGCGACTCGGAGGCGGGAACCTACGCGACCACGCTCAGTGATGGTCACGTTGTTCACACCACGATCGGTGCCTCCCCGGCTGCGGTCGATCTCACCGACGTCGACTGGAACCTGAGCGCACAAACCTGGGCTCCGGCATCCACCTACGGCACTACGGGTACTGCCGGTGCGGCAACGGCGGTCTCGACCGTCGAGGTTGCGCTCGAGGGTCTCACGGCCTGGCCCGACATCCCGGCGCTCACCGATGCGTCGGGAATCGGAACCTACAGCACGACCTTCGACTTGCCGTCGGACTACTCCGGCAGCGTCGGAACAGTGCTCGACCTCGGAGAGGTGATGGACTCCTTCACGCTCGAGATCAATGGCGAAGAAGTGCCCTTCGTCAACCAGCTTCGAGCGAGTGTCGACGTGGGTTCGTACCTGAAGGCCGGTGAGAACGACATCACCGTTCGCGTCGCGACCACGCTGCGCAACAAGCTGCGCACGCTGGACACGACTATCGGCACCCGGCCGAAGCAGCAGTACGGTCTCATCGGCCCGGTCACGCTGACCTCGCTGGCGCAGGGTGAGGTCGCGCTCAGCGGCGAAGCTCCGAGCGTCACGACCCAGCCGACGGCGGAGGTTCTCACCAACGCCGGAGCGACGGTCACCCTGACCGCCGCTGCCGACTCGGATAGCCCGATTACCACCTCGTGGCAGCAGAGCACCGATGGCGGCACCACCTGGACGACGGTTCCGAATGCAACGACGGGAACGCTCAGCGTGACCGCCGCGGTGTCCGGCATCCGTTACCGCGCGGTGTTCAGTAACGACTGGGGCACGACGACCTCGCACGAGACTCGTGTTCTGCTCCGCGGGGCTCCCGTGGTGACGACGCAGCCAGCGTCGACCATCTCGAAGGTGACCGGTTCGGCTGGAACGCCGATCACGCTCAGCTCGGCTGCCAGCGGCACGCCGACCCCGTCGATCCAGTGGCAGAAGAGCACGGACAAGGGAAAAACGTGGAAGAACGTCGCCGGTGCAACCGCGTCGAATCTGACCGTGACGCTCAAGCCGTCTGCAGTGACACCGAAGTTCCGGGCGAAGTTCTCGAACGACTCGGGAGCCGTCTACTCCTCGGTCAGCACCGTGAGCGTCAAGCTGAAGACGACGGCATCGGTGTCGCTCTCCAGCAAGGTGCGCAAGGGCAAGGCCGGCACCGCATCGGTCAGCGTCGCCCCGCGCGCTGACAACCCGACCGGTTCGGTGGTGGTGCACGTCGGATCGAAGAAGTTCACCAAGCAGCTGAAGGCCTCGGCCGATGGTCACGTGACCATCAAGCTGTCGAGACTGAAGAAGGGCTCGTACAAGGTCTGGGTCGAGTACAAGGCGACCTCGAACTCGAAGTTCGCTTCGTCAACCTCGAAAGTGACAACGGTGAAGGTCTCGTAGCCGGATTCACAGTCTGACCCGAGAGCGGGGCGCCCACCGTGTGGGCGCCCCGCATTTCTTTCGCGCTAGGTTCAAAGAGTACGAAAGGACACCATGGGCGCGAGCTTCATCAAGATCTGCGGGCTCCGCACCGCGGAGATGGTCGACGTGTGCGTCGGGCTCGAGGTGGATGCGATCGGCTTTGTGTTCGCGGAGTCGAGTGTTCGCTATCTTCCGCCCGCCGACGTTCGCGTACTCATGGGCCGGGTTCCGGATGCGGTGGAGGGTGTCGGGGTTTTCCTGCACGTGCCAGCGCAGACAGTGATCGCGCAGGTGGCCGAGGCAGGTCTCGGTACCGCCCAATTGCACGGCGACTATTCCGCCAGCGAGATCTCGGCGATCGAGCAGCACGGCATCCGCGTCATCCGTGCGCTTTCGGTATCCGAGTATCTCCGCAGCGCCACCGCCTTCGACCGCGTGCTCATCGACGGGGACAACCCCGGCAGCGGTGCCGAGTTCCCGGCCGAGTTGCTCGCCGGCCGTGACCTTCCGGCGAACTGGATTCTCGCCGGGGGACTAACCCCGCAGAACGTCGCACGACGAATCCGCGAGCTGTCGCCGTCAGGCGTCGATGTGTCCTCGGGAGTTGAATCATCGCGCGGCGTCAAGTCCGGCCAGCTCATCGTTGAGTTCGTGCACGCTGCGCGAGGATGATGGGCGCATGACCAGCGCAGACGCAATCACCGTCACGGACGACGAGCTCGCCGATCTGAAGCAGCGGCTCCGCAATACCCGGTGGTCGCCGACCTGGCCCGTTGCGGGCTGGACGGCGGGAACCGACGAAACCGAGCTTCGACGGCTGGCGTCGTACTGGGCAGACGGATTCGACTGGCCGGCTCGGCAAACAGAAATCAATGCGCTGCCCTGGCACAGCGCCGACATCGACGGCACGCCGCTGCGCTACCTGCGCTTCGACAGCGAGACTTCGGGCGCCCTTCCGCTCATCCTCACCAACGGCTGGCCGAGCACCGCGTTCGAACTCGTCGAGCTGGCGAAGCGACTGGCCGCGCCGTCACAGTACGGGGGAGCTGCAGCGGATGCCGTCACGGTGATCGTCCCGGCGCTTCCGGGATTTCCGTTCTCACCCCAGCGACCCACCCATGAGGAACAGAACCACGAACTGTGGCACCGCCTCATGCGCGACGAGCTCGGCTTCGACCGCTACGCGGCGCACGGGGGAGATCTCGGGGCGAACATCACCTCCCGACTCGCGGAGGCGTACCCGGATGAGATTGTCGGCATCCATCTGCTCGCCGTCGCGTATCCGAAAACGCTCGACGTCGAATCGCTGGTCGGGGAAGAACACGACCATGCAGCCGCCGTCGAGGCCTGGAGAAAAGAAGAGGGCGGTTACCAGCACCAGCAGCAGACTCGGCCGCTGAGCCTGGCTCCGGCCCTGAGCGATTCGCCGGTGGGCCTGCTCGCCTGGATTCTCGAGAAGTACCGAGCGTGGAGCGACTCGGGCGGAGACCTCTCCTCCAGGTTCAGCGACGACTTCCTGCTGACGCAGGCGTCGCTCTACTGGTTCACCAATTCGATCTCGATGTCGTTCCGCCCGTACTGGGAGTTTGCGGCAGGGTTCAGTCCCCCGGTCGGTCGAGTGACCGCGCCGACCGCCGTCGCGGTATTCCCGCACGACCTCATGAAGCCGCCGCGGTCGTGGGCAGAGCGCACCTACAACGTCGTCCGGTACACGGTTTTCCCGGCGGGCGGGCACTTCGCGCCGCACGAAGAGCCGGAACTGCTCGCGACAGACATCCGCGAGTTCCTGCGTTCGCTGCGCTGATCGTCAGTTCACTGCGTCAGTTCTGAGTATCGGCCGCGGGCATCAGCCCGCCAAGCGCAACGGTGACCCGCTCGACCGCGATCCGCTGGATTTCTGTCTCGTCGAGACGGGCGAGAACGCCGTCGTTGACGGCCTGAAAATAGATGCCGATGACGATCGCCGCAACCATCTCGGGTGCTGCCAGCATTTTTCGACCGTGCGAAGCGGCCGCCTGGCCGAACGCGCTCCCGAGTCGCTCGTGGATCTTGTGGAACTGCTCCGTATAAGCCGCCGCTGCGTCCGCATCGCGCATCGCGTGCAGTCGAAACTCCTCGGTCAGCAGCGCCCACGTGACGTGGCCGTGTGGGCGACTCGAGTACAAGGTACTCAGTAGCTCGATGACCTGGCCGATGTCATCCACCCCGGGTTCTGCCGCAGACGCCAACAGGCCGAGCACCGAGTCGAGCTCCCGCTCCATGAGTGCGAGAAAGAGCTGCTCTTTGGAGTCGAAGTTGTAGTAGAACGCACCGCGGGTCAACCCGGCGCGCTCGCAGATGAGCTCGAGGCTCGCACCGCCGAAACCGTTTTCTGAAAACACATCGACCGCTGCATCCATCAGGCGCTCACGTGTTCGTGCGCGCTTGGGAGTGTCGGCTTTCGAGACCTGGTCAAGCTGGGAACTCGTCGAAGACGTCATCGTACTGCGCTCCTTTTTGTCCAATAAGTTTTCATACAGGTTTGTATTTTATACACTTGTGTATGTCCGTGGGCATTTCGTCCAGTGTAAAAGGAGAACCGTGTCGTCACTGCTGTACTCGATCGGGCGCTGGGCCTACGCGAACCGAGTCCGCGTGCTCGCGCTGTGGATCGTCGTCCTCGCCGTCACCGGCGCCGCAGCTGGCCTGCTGTTCCGGGGCATGGACACCAGCGTCTCGATCCCGGGTACCGAGTCCCAGCAGGCTCTCGACGAGCTCAGCCATACCTTCCCGCAGGTGAGCGGCTCCGGCGCGCAGATCGTGATCACGACCGACGAAGGTTCGGTGTCCGATCCCGCCTTCCGCAATGCGATCAGCGATGAGATCAGCTCGATCGTGCTCATCGACGGCGTCGACAACGTGCAGTCCCCGTTCAGTGAACTCGGCGAGCAGAACCTCTCCGAAGACGGCCTCGCCGCGATCGTGCAGGTGCAGCTCGCCGATCCGACCGACGAGGTCTCCGAAGAGACCAAAGAAGCGCTGATTGAGGCCGGAACGAGTCTCGACGAAGCGCTTCCGGCGGATGCCGAGGTCGCCGTCGGCGGAACGCTCTTCTCGCAGGGAGAGACCGGTTTCAGCGTGCATCCCGGTGAGATCATCGGCGTGCTCATCGCGATCGTCATCCTGTTTATCGTCTTCCGCTCGTTCCTCGCCGCGATCATGCCGGTCATGTCCGCGTCGATCGGCGTCGGAATCACCCTGTTCCTGATCTGGGCGGCAACGATCCTTGGCGGCGTATCGGTCACGACGCCGGCGCTCGCCGCAATGCTCGGTCTCGCGGTTGGAATCGACTATTCGCTGTTCATCATTTCGCGCTATCGAGAGATGATCCGGGAGGGCGTCGAGCTGCAGGAGGCCGCCGCGCGCGCGAACGCCACCGCAGGCTCCGCCGTCATCTTTGCCGGAATCACCGTCATCATCGCGCTCGTCGGGCTCTCGATCGCCGGCATCCCGTTCCTCGCGACGATGGGTATAGCCGCGGCGGTATCGATCGCGTTCGCCGTGGCGATCGCCGTCACGCTGACGCCCGCGTTCACCGGGTTCCTCGGTGCCCGCCTGCTGCCGTCCGCCAAAGCTGCCGCGCGTATCGACAAGAAGCTTGCGCGCCGGGCGGCACGCAAGAACGCCAAGCCCGTCGGAATCGGGTTCTACCGGCGCTGGGTGCGGATCGCTACGCGCTTCCCCGCCCTCACGATCGGCGTGGTGATCCTGATCATCGGCGCTCTCGCTCTTCCCGCTCTCGGCCTGCGACTCGCGCTTCCCGACGCGAGCAAGCTTCCCGAAACCAACTCGGCCCGCCAGGTCTATGACACGGTGACCGAACACTTCGGTGCCGGCTACAACGGCCCGCTCATCGTCACCGGTTCCATCGTCGAGAGCGACGACCCGCTGCAGCTCATGGACGACCTCAAGGCCGAGATGGAGAAGCTGCCGGGCGTCGCCAGCGTTCCGCTCGCGACCCCCAACGAGACGGCCGACACCGGCATCATCCAGGTCGTTCCGACGACCGGGCCCGATGAGCAGGGCACCAACGACCTCATCACCGTCATCCGTGACAAGCACGACTACTTCGAGTCGGAGTACAACGTCGACCTCGCGGTCACCGGCCAGGCCGCGGTCGGCGTGGACATCTCCGACAAGCTCAGCGGCGCGCTGCTGCCGTTCGGTGGTTTCGTGGTCGGTCTCTCGCTCATCCTGCTGATGATGGTGTTCCGCTCGATCGCCGTCCCACTCAAGGCCGCCGCCGGTTACCTGCTCTCGGTCATCGCCGCGTTCGGAGTGGTGTCGCTCGTCTTCGTCAACGGCGTGGGCGCCGACCTCATCGGCGCAGAGTCGGGAACGGTACTCAACTTCCTACCGATCCTGCTGATGGGAATCCTGTTCGGCCTCGCGATGGACTACGAGGTCTTCCTTGTTGCCCGGATGCGCGAAGAGTACGTCCACAACGGTCGCAATGCGAAGAAGGCGATCGAAGACGGCTTCGTCGGCTCTGGCCCGGTAGTTACCGCGGCGGCAATCATCATGTTCATCGTCTTCGCCGGCTTCGTTCCCGGTGGTGACGCATCGGTCCAGGCGATCGGCCTCGGCCTGTCGGCCGGGGTCTTCATCGATGCGTTCCTCGTGCGCATGACCCTCGTCCCGGCGGTCATGGCACTGCTCGGAGATACAGCGTGGCGGATGCCGAAATGGCTCGACCGCATCCTTCCGGTTGTCGACGTGGAGGGCGAGTCCCTCGCCCACGAGCTCAAGCTCGCTGACTGGCCGGGCGACGACTCGGTCATCGCGGCCCGCGGGCTGCGGGTCGACGGGGCGCACGATCCGCTCTTCCAGGACGTCGATCTGCGCGTTGCGGCCGGCGGCGTTCTCGTCGTGCAGGCTCGCGAGCACCAGCGCTCGACGGGACTGCTACTCGCGATTGCGGCCCGCCTCGCTCCAACCGACGGAGATTTCAAGGTCATCGGGCGAGTGCTGCCGATCCACGCTGCGGCTGTCCGCCGACGCGTCGGGCTCGCGCTGCTCGCTACCTCGAACGACCCGAGTGGTGATGTGCGCCTCGCCCTGGCCGGTCGCGTGGAGATCGTCGTCATCGACGGACTCGACACGGTCGTCGACCCGCGCGAACGAACCGCCGTTGTCGGGGCGATTCGCCAGGCGTACTCCGATGCCCTCCGTCGTGGCCGGCCGTTCGCCCTCGTCATCAGCACAGCGGATGCCGCACGGGTCACCGGGGTTGTTCCCGATGACGCCGTCGCGGTGCAGACCGTTCGAATCGGCTTCGTCGCCGAGCACTCAGAAAACGCCGCAGCTGCCCAGGAAGTGACCCGCTAATGTCTACGACATTCATCGAATCCACGAACGGAACCGTGCGCGTGCGCTGGTATTCGATCGCCGCTCTCGTGCTCGTCCCGGTGCTGCTCGCAGGTGGTGTCCTGCTCGCCGTGCACGACTACTCGTCGAAGCTCGGCTCGGTCAGTGCGGCAATCGTCAACAACGACGACGGAACCGAGATCGACGGCCAGACCGTCCCGCTCGGCCGCCAGCTCTCCGCAGCCCTCGTCAAGGGTGCGGCGAACGATGTCGGCGTCGACGGCAACTATGACTGGGTGCTGACCGATGACGCGGATGCGGACAGCGGCCTCGCCGACGGCCTCTACGCCGTCGTCGTGAAGATCCCGAAGGACTTCTCCGAGAACGCGACCTCGTTCTCGGACGCCGAGACGGCAACCCAGGCGACCGTCTCGGTCGAGACCTCTAACCAGAGCCTTGTCGCCGACGACGCGATCAGCACGATCATCGCGAGCGCGGCAACGCGCAGCTTCGGCACCGAGCTCTCCACCCAGTACCTCGACGGCATCTACATCGGGTTCAACACACTGAACGACCAGCTCGGTGAAGCAGCGGATGGTGCGGAAGAGCTTGCCGACGGAGCGCACCAGGCGAGCGACGGTACCGTCGAACTCGCGGACGGCGCGGACGACATCTCCTCCGGAACCGGCGAACTGAGCGACGGAATCGGGCAGCTCGCGACGGGTGCCCGCCAGAGTGCGACCGGGGCGAAGACCTTCGCCAAGGGGCTCGGCCAGTTCACCGACGGCACGACGTCGCTCTCTGACGGTCTTGGCCAGCTCGCCGACGGGACGGCCGATCTGCCCGCCCAGGTCGATGCGCTCGCGGATGGTTCCGCGGGAATCGCCGCGGGAGTCGACGGCATCGCCCAGATCGCGGCCGCCCAGCCGGACATGACCCTCGCCCAGCTCGACGCCTATCTGACGAGCCAGGGTGGCTCTCTTGCCGATCTCTCGTCGGGTGCAAGCCAGCTCTCCGGGGGACTGTCGCAATTCTCCGCCGGCGTGCCCGCGATCACCGACGGAATCGCGGCATCCGCTGACGGAGCGAAAGCGCTCTCGAAGAACGGCAAGAAGCTTTCGTCCGGGGCGGACGATCTCGCTGACGGGCTCGACCAGCTTGCGGACGGCGTCGAGGCAACGGATGCCGGAGCCGCGACCCTCGACAGCGGCATTGCCGACTTCGCCGACGGAGTGCGCCAGCTCGCCGACGGCAGCATCGAACTCGCCGACGGTACAACGACCCTCGCTGACGGCCTCGGCACCGCGGTCGAAGAGATCCCGACCTATTCGGAGTCCGAGCGCACCCGTCTCGCCGATGTTGTTGTCGCACCGGTAGCTGCTGAGTCGGCGTCCGACGGAGGCCTGCTCACTCGATCGGCGCTTCCGTTGCTCATGGCGATTGTGCTGCTGCTCGGTGCGCTCGCGACCTACCTCGTGATCGCGCCGGTGACCGCTCGTGCTCTCACGTCGCGCCGGTCGTCGGTTCGCCTCGCTCTCGGCGGGCTCATCCCGGGTGTCATCGTCGGAGCCGTCCAGGGTCTCGCCATCGCGGGGATCGCCCAGCTCGTGATGCGACTGGATGCCGGGGCGTGGTTCGCGCTCGCGGGCATTTCCGTGCTCGCGGGTGTCAGTTTCGCCGCCGTTGTCCAGGGGGTGGTTGCCGTGCTGCGCAACGCCGGTCGACTCGTGATCGCGCTGGTTGCGGCGATCGCGCTTGCCGCCGGAATCATCTCGACCGCGCCCGCGCTGCTGCTGGACCTCGCTGGAGTTCTTCCGACTGCGGCAGCGTCATCCGCTCTCGGTGCGATCGAGTCCGGCGCGACCGGTGTCGGCTCGGCGATCGGTTCGCTCGTGCTGTGGGGTCTGATCGGTTTTGTGCTGTCAACGGTCGCGGTGGTGAGCCGACGCACGGTGACGGCTCGCCAGCTCAGCGCCCTGTCGCCGAGCACCCGCTGATCGAGCCCGCACCCGCTGATTGAGCCACCACCCGCTGATTGAGCCCGTCGAAATCTCTGTCCGTCGTCGGCGAGGTTTCGACGAGCTCAACCAGCGGTAGCTACGCCAGGAACTCCTTCACGTCGGCGATCTCCTCGTCGGAGATGGAGTGCGCGATCCCGGGATAGATCTTTTCGGTGAGGTCGGTGTTAGCGCGCAGCCAGGTGCCGGTGCGCTCGACCTCGGCTTCCGGGATCGCGCCGTCGACATCCGCTCGGCCCCAGAAGACCCGGGGGCGAATGCCGTCGGGGAGCGGTTCGAGCACGTCGCCGTCCGCTCGTACGTAGCCCGAGAGGTTCACGACCGACGTGTACCGCGACGGTCGGCGACGCAGCAGTTCCAGCGACGTGACGGCCCCGCCGGAGAATCCGAGCAGGGAGATCTCGCGTTCCGGAGAGTCGAGCCCCTTCTCGTCAAGCCACCTCTCAACCGCGCTGGCGGCCGCGCTGGACGGCAGAGATTCAGTCGCCTCCGGCGTCGAGAACCACGAGTACCCCTCGCCCCACGGCAGCGGTGCGCGCAGCAGTCCGAACGCGAAGCGCTGCGGAAGTCCGGCGATGTGGGCCGCGAGGTCGCGCTCGTTCGAGCCCCGGCCGTGCAGCAGCAGCAGCAGTGGGCGGCTCGTGTCGGCGGCGAGTTCCTCGCGCGAGACCGTCAATAGCCCGACGTCGATCCGCACGTCCCTCGTCACGCTCATTTTGCAGCCACCGGCTTGCGGAAGTTCAGGTACGAAACTCCCGACTCCACTTTTTCGTAGCCGTCGTTCGAATCGAACAGCGTCAGGTCGCCGATGACGAGAACGTCGTCGCCGGCCTGCCAGTCGGCGGGGGTGAAAGCGCGATCCCGGTCATAGAGATGCAGCGAATCGATCACCCGGATGATCTCGGCGATGTTCCGGCCGGTGCCCTGCGGGTAGGTGACCCTCCAGCGGACGGTCTTCTGCGGATCGATGAGAATCGCCGTGCGCGACAGCCCGACCTTGCCCTTATGGTCGGTGCGCAACAGACCGTACAGGTCGCCGACGGCGAGCGCGTCGTCCGCGATGATGGGGAAGTCGATCGGAACGCCTGAGTACTTCGACAGCTCGCTCGACCAGCGCAGTTGGTCGTCGATCGTCCCCTCCGATACGGTGATCGCTTTGACGCCGCGCTTGCCGAGCTCGGGTACGCGCCGGGCCTCAGCGATCAGCTCGGTCGAGCACACCGCCGTGAATGCGCGGGGATGAGTGGTGAGCAGCGTCCAGGACCCGTCGATGAAGTCGTGAAAGTTCAGATCGCCCTGCGTTGAGGGAGCGACGAAGTCCGGGGCGGCATCGCCGATATCGATGTAGTTGCTGCGGGTGGGCATGAGTTTCTCCTTTGTGAGAGGTGGGGGATTAGTGGACAAGGGGAGCGCCGGCGCCGACCGGTTCCGGTTGTGCAGAGTTCGTTTCTGCGACACCGGAGCGGAGCGCGAATCCGGGGACCGCCGCGATGAGTTCGCGGGTGTACTCGTGACTCGGGCGCTCGAACACGTCGGCGGTCGGGCCGTGCTCGACGACCCGCCCGCGCTGCATGACGACGACCTTGTGCGAGATGCGCCTCGCGACGGCGAGATCGTGAGTGATGAACACGGTGGTGAGGCCGAGTCGCAGCTGGAGTTCCGCGATGAGATCAAGGATCTGCCGCCGCACGAGCACGTCGAGCGCCGACACCGACTCGTCGAGAACGAGGACCTCCGGGTCAACCGCGAGCGCTCGCGCGATCGCGACCCGCTGCGCCTGGCCACCCGACAGCGATCGCGCCCTGCGATTAAGAATCGCGGCGGGCAGCGCAACGAGCGCGGCCAACTCTTCCGCCCGGCGGCGACGCTCCGCTCGTCCGCCAGTGCCGAAGTTACGCAGTGGCTCGTCGAGGATCTGCGCGACCGTGTACCGCGGGTCGAACGAGCCGGCGGAGTCCTGGTGGATGAGCTGGATCCGGCGCAACAGCGCCTTGCGTCCGCGCCCGGAGAAATCGCGAACGCTCTGCCCGTCGATGGTGATCTCGCCGGAGTCGAGCGCGAGCTCGCCCATGATGAGGTTTGCGACCGTCGACTTTCCGGATCCCGATTCGCCGACGATCGCGACGGTGCGACCGCGCGCGACAGTGAAGCTCACGTCGCGGGCTCCGGGTGCGTCGTCGTCAGCGGCATCCGCTGATCGAAAAATCTTCGTCGCAGCGGTCAACGCGAGCACCGGTTCGGCGGCGGTTTCTCCGGACGAAGCGGATGCAGCACCGTGGCCGAGCGCTCCGTCACCAAGCACTTCGTCGATCAGTCGTCGCGTGTACTCCTCGCCCTCGCCGGCGAGCAGGCGGGCCGGGGTTGTCGACTCGATGACAATGCCGTGCTGGAGCACGATGATCCGGTCACAGCGTTCGAGCGCGATACCGAGATCGTGGGTCACCAGCAGCAGCGACGATCCGTTGTCTGCGACGAGTCGGTCGATCAGGTTGAGTACCTTGCGCTGGGTCGTGACATCGAGTGACGCCGTCGGTTCGTCAGCAACGATGAGCTTCGGCGAAGTGGCGAGTGCTGATGCGATCAGAGCACGCTGTCGCATTCCGCCGGACAGCTCGTGCGGGTACTGCTTCGCTCGGCGAGTGGGTGCGTCGATCGCTACCGAATCGAGCAGCGCCGCCGCGGCCCCGTGCTGCCCGTGTCGCAACGCCCGATGCAGTCGAAGCGGTTCGACGACCTGGGCGCCGACGGTGCGCAGCGGCGCAAAGGACGTCGATGGGCTCTGCGGAACGTAGGTGAGTTCCGAACCGAGCACACGCTTGCGGTCATCCCGCTTCAGCAGATCGAGGCTTCCGCCCCACTCGACCTCTCCGCTGATACTGGCGGATGCCGGAAGTAGCCCGAGCAGCGACCGCACGAGCGTCGTTTTGCCCGAGCCTGATTCTCCAACGATGCCGACTATCTCGCCGGCACCGATGACGAGGTCGACTCCCCGCAGAACCGGGTCACCGGTGCCGTAGGCAACCCGCAGGTTCCGTACTTCCAGTTGCTGCTTCCCGCTCATCGCTGTGCCTCCGAATTCGATCGATTGACCAACCAGCCCTGTACCACCGAGAGCAGCGCGACCGATGCGACAAGCACGAGCCCGGGAAGCGTCGTGAGCCACCACGCGGTGTTGAGGTACGCGCGTCCTTCCGCGATGATGAGTCCCCACTCGGGCGTGGGCGGTGGGGCTCCGTAGCCCAGGTAGCCGAGCACTGAAATGGACAGCACCGCCTGCCCGATCTCGACGATCACGAGTGCTGTCAGAGGCACCCACAGGTTCGGAAGGATGTGCCGGCCCAGGACACTGAGGTACGACGCTCCGCTGATGCGCGCGGAGCGAATGAACAGCTCTGGCTTGATGCGCAGCACCTGCGCCCGCACGAAGCGCGCGAACAGTGCGATCGACCCGATGCCGACGGCGATGCTTACGATCTCGATTCCGGCGCCAACGACGGCGAGAAGGCAGAGCGACAACAGCAGGCTCGGGATCGAGAGCAGCACGTCGATGATGCGCATGAGCACCGAGTCGACCCACGACGGAAGGGTCGCTGCTGCGAATCCGATGATCGACCCGGTTACAACGCCGACCAGAACCGCGAGGATTCCGGCGAGCAGAGTGAGTCTCGCGCCGTAGATCACGCGGGCGAGCAGATCGCGGCCGAGGTAGTCGGTGCCGAAGGGATGCTGCAGGCTCGGCGGCACGAGCGCCTCGTCGAAGGCGCCGACCTCGGGGTCGAAGCTCGTGAATGCGCTCGGCGCGATCGCCCACGCGAAGACGAGCAGCAGGAATGCGACCACGATCCCGCCGAGGCCCCAGTTGCGGATGCCGACGAATAGCCGCGCTGTGTCCCGCCCCGGCGCCTGAGCAATTGCGGCGGTCATGCGATTGCCTCCGCGACGGTCGGGACGGCTGCTTTGCGCGCTCTGCGGCCAGCGGGTGCCCGGAGTCTTGGATCAATTGCCAGGGCGGCGAGGTCGACGAGCAGGTTGACCGTGATGAACAGCACCGCTGCAAAGAGCACGATTCCCTGGACGACAGGGATGTCCTGCGAGAGCACCGCGCGCTGTACGAGGCTGCCGACGCCGGAGCGTGCGAAGACGGTTTCGGTGACGATCGTCGAGGTCATAAGGGTTCCAAAGGTGATGGCGATCACGGTGAGGGTCGGAATGGCAACGGCCCGGATTCCGTAGCGAGTGAAGATGTCGAGGTTTGATGCGCCTCGCGCCGTCGCGACCTCGACGAACGGGGACGAGACGAACTCGCCGATGCTCGAGACGAAGGCCTGGGTGATCGCGGCTGAGATTGGAATTGCGAGGGAGATGGATGCCGCGAGCAGAGCCGGGAACCCGTCAGTTCCGAGGGCCGCGAATAGGCCGAGCTGGTAAGACCCGACCTGGATGAAGACGATGCCGGTCCAGTAGACCGGCAGCGCGCTCGTGATCGGGGGAATCGAACGGACGAGGGTGACCACCCACGTTCCCCACCGACTGAATGCGAGCAGGCCCGCGAGCAGCGCGGCGATAACCGCAATGACGAGGGTGAGCCCGGTCAGGGCGATGGTCGAAGGGAGCGCGCCGGTGATGCGCTCGAGCACGGGTGCACCGTTCTCGAGCGAGTAACCGAGGTTGCCCAGGACAAGCTGTCCGAGCTGCGTGAAGTACTGGACCCACAGCGGCTGGTCGTACCCGTAGTAGCTGCTCAACCTCTCGTAGTCCTCGCTGCCCGGAGTGGCTATCTCAGAGAACCGTAGCGAAATCGGGTCGGAGGGCAGCACGTTGAGCAGCACGAACACGAACGTGTAGGTGAGAAAGATCACCAGGATGGATTGCGCGATCCTGGAGAGGATGTACCTGATCATTCGGTGGTCCTTGGTTGGTGCACCGGGCGGGCCGCTTTCGTGTTTACGGCTGGAACGGCCCGACCGGTGACGTGGATCAGTTGTCCGAGTCGTCGACCCAGAACTCCTGCAGGTTGGGGTGAGCGGTCGGCGTGAAGCTGGCGTTCTGAACCCGGGCGGAAGTGGCAAACACCTGCACCTCGTCGTAGAGCGGGAGCGAGTAGCCCTGCTCGGTCAGGTAGTCCTGAACGTCTCCGAGCAGTTCGGCGCGCCTGGTGTCGTCGAGTGTCGACAGGGCGGTGCTGAGCAGGCTCTCCAGTTCCGCATCCGATCCAGCCAGCAGCAGGTAGTCACGCGACCACGAACCGAGCGAGTAGATCGAGTCGGGAGTCGGCATCCGCACCGAGAAGAGGGCGACGTCGGGGTCGGTCTGCGAGGTGACCCAGAAGGCCTGGTCGCCGACCTTCGAGATGTCGAGTTCGACGCCGATCTCCTTCAGCTGCTGCGCGACGAGTTCGAAGACGCGCTTGATTGCCGGACCCTGATTGGAGCCCGAGACCACGAGCGAGAGCTTCTTGCCGTCCTTCTCGCGGATGCCGTCATCGCCAACGGCCCACCCGGCTTCGTCGAGCAGCTTTGCCGCCTCTTCCGGGTTGTAGGCGAGCGCCGCCGACTGGTCCTTGTAGCCGAACGAGATGTGGTTGAGGCTGGATGACGCCGGAATGTACGAGTCAGAGAGCACCGTCGAGACGATCTGCTCCTGGTCGTATCCGATCTGCAGGGCCTTTCGTACGCGCACATCGGTCAGCAGCGGGTGACCGGGTCGCGGCAGGATCTGGGTTCCGGCGCCGATGCCGAGCTGTGCCGCGTGAACTACTCCGCCACCCGCGGTGATGGTCGCCTCGTCGCTCGGGGCGATACCGCGCACGAGGTCGGCCTGGCCGGAGGTGACGAGCCCCGCGCGGGCCGCGCTCTCGAGCTGGAACCGAACGGTCACCTTGTCGAGGTGAGCGGCTCCCTGGTTTGTCGATCCCTCGAAGGACCACGCGTAGTCGGGCCGCTTGACGAGCACGAGCTCCTCGTCTGCCTTGTACGAGTCGACGGTGAACGGACCGGATGCGATGACATTCGCGAAGTCAGCCTGCTCTTCGGCGGAGAGGTCGAGGTAGGCGTTCGCGACGATGCCGTTGTCCGGGATGGCCAGCGCCTCGAGGACGAGAGCGTTCGACGTGTCGACCTTGAGAGTGACGGTACGGTCATCAACGACGTCCGTGCCGACGTAGCCGGCGAGGTAGCGACTCTTCGGGAGCCCCTTGTCGAGGTCGCCGAGACCGAAGGTGTCGAGGTTGCGCTTGACGTTCTCGGCATCCACCGGTGTTCCGTCGCTGTGGGTGACGCCCTCGCGAAGTACGAAGGTGAACTCGGTGGCGTCGTCATTCACCGTCCACGATTCGGCAAGCCACGGGCGGATTGCCTTGGTCTCCGGGTCGATGTAGACGAGCTGGTCGACGAGGCTGTTGCGGATGTTCGCTTCCTGGAACGTCGTGCGGGCCTGCGGTGCCGCGCTCGGCAGCACACCGGATTCGACGTAGATGATCTCTCCGCCGTCGACCGGTTCGCCGACCGGATCGGTGTTCGAGCTCACGTTCGCCGTGCCGGGTGCGCACGCCGTCAGCAGTACCGCCGCGAGTGCGGTGGCCGCTATCGCCGTGCTGAATCGGGTTGATCTCTTCATTTCAGTGTTCTCCTCTGGTGCTGGGATCTAGTGAGCGACTGCTGCTGCGTAGTCGCGAATGTGACGGGGCGAGAGCGTTGTACCGATGCGCTCGCGGAAAGTCTGAGTCGGGGTGCCGGTTCCCGGTCGCGGGGGCAGCACGCCGCGCTCGCGCAGAATCGGGAAGACCCGCGTGGTGAGCAGTTCGTAGCTGTTGGCGCTGTGCACGGTGAAGCTGTCGATCGCCCCTGACCGGAACCACTCGATGATGGTGTCGGCGACTTCTTCGGGGGTCCCGATGAACTGCGCGTGGCCGAACGACGTGCCGAAGCGGGTGAGGAACGCGCGAACGGTGGGGTACTCACCGGATGCCGCCCAGGAGCGATAGATGAGCGCGCGTGACGTGCGGCGACCGCCGGCCCTAAGCTCGTCTTCACTGGGGAAGCGGTCGATCGGCAGGACGGCGTCGAGGTCGAGATCATCGAGGTTCAGTGTCGGAATCTCGCCCTTGATTCCCTGCTTCGCCGCGATCAGGTCCTGGTCGGTGAGTACCGAAAGGTAGGCGGCCTGCGCCTCGTCGTGAGTCTCGCCGAGGTACAGGCGAACGCCGGGGGAGACCCGGATGTGCGAGCGGTCCCGACCCGCTGCGGCCGCGTACCCCGCGAGCTGGTTCGAATACTCGATCGCACTCTCAAGGTCGGGGGTGGCGACGTAGACGACTTCGGCGTTCTTGCCGGCGAGCTCGGTACCAGCCGCGGACGAGCCGGCCTGCACGAGCACGGGGATCCGCTGCGGCGTCGGCGGGATGTCGATCGCCTGCTGAACGGAGAAGTACTGCCCTTCGTGGTCGATGTCGACGATTCGGTCGGCGTCGACGCCGAAGGTGCCGTCCGCGCGCTCTACCTCGTAGTCGGGTGCCCACGAGTTCCAGAGCGCCGCGACGACATCCAGGTACTCCTGCGCGCGCTCGTACCGCGCGCTCGGGCTGGGCAGCTGGGTGAGTCCGAAGTTCTTCTCTGACGTGAAGGACGTCACGATGTTCCACGCCGCTCGTCCTCCGCTCAGGTGGTCGAGGGATGCGAGCTGCCGGGCGAGGTTGTAGGGCTCGGTGAACTGGGTGCTGAACGTTCCGATGAGTCCGATACGTTCGGTTGCGACGGCGAGAGCGGCCAGCCGCGTGAGCGGTTCGAAGCGACGGATGCCGAACGGTCCGTCGCCGTTTCCGCCGAGTGTTTTGCGATTGATTCCGAGGAAGTCGGCGACGAGTACGGCGTCGAAGCCGTCCTGTTCGAGCTCCCGGGCGAAGGCGAGGTATTCCTGCACGGATGCCCCGGAGCCCGACGATTTGCCCGCGGTGACGCTACGCGTGGCGAAGCGGTCGTCGAACTGGAACTCTGCGGTGGTGAAGAGCGTGAGGTGTCGCGGGGTGGTGTCAGCCACGGGAATTGCCTGCTTCCGATCGTCGGGGTGGGACTGGTCCGACAAATCTCTGACAGAACGCAAACGAGTGGCGGGGTCGGCGTAACAATCAAGCGCTCGCCGTAATACGACGAAAGATAGGCACAAAAACGACAGCTGTCGACGAGAAACCGTTCATACTGTGCGGTTGAAGCGGCGATTCCGGATGTTCGTCGAGGAAGGAGACGCTCGTGGTGACCCTGCTGAAAGGCTCGAGCCCGGAGGACGACTTCGGCTGGGCGATCAAGAACACTGTGGTGCCACGGCCGATCGCGTGGGTGTCAACGCGGGGTGATGACGGCACGGCCAATGTTGCGCCGTTCAGTTTCTTCAACCTGCTGACGCTTGAGCCGCCTACCCTCTACGTGAGCTTCGGTGGTCCGCGGGACACCCTCGGCAACATCCGCTCGACTGGGTCTTTTGTTGTCAATCTGGTCAGCGAGGACCTGATCGAGAAGGTTGCGCTGACGGCTGTTCCGTTCCCGTCCAGCGTTGACGAAGCCGAACGCGCGGGACTTGCGCTCGCCGAATCGGATGTCGTTGCGGCACCTCGACTGAAAGATGCCAAGGTGTCACTCGAGTGTGTGTTCGAGGCGGAGCAGCGGGTGCACGGTTCGGTGATCGTCTTCGGCGAGATCGTCGCGATCCACATAAAGGACGATGTCCTGAAGCCCAACGGGCGTCCGGACTACGCGCGCTACCGACCCGTGGGTCGAATGGGTGGCTCAGAGTACGCGGTCATCCCCGGCAGCACCGAGGTGCGAATCCCGGTTCTTCAGCAGAAGTTCTGACCGCGGCTCGACGGGCGACAGGGCCGCCGACGCCAGGAGCGCGAGTTTCTCGGCTGCCTCGGTTCCGGCATCCGGGTGGTAGATCACGAGCATGATGTTGTCGGTGCCACCGACGACCAGCTTCTCGCGATTGAGTCGAAGTTCGCCGACCTGGGGATGGTTGAGCACCATCTCGACGCCCTGGCGTGGGCCGACGTCGTGGCGTGCCCACAGCTGGCGGAACCGGTCGCTCGAGAGCGAGAGCTCGCCGACCAGTTCGATGAAACGTGGGTCGTCGGTGTCGGTGCCGACCGACTGGCGGAAGCCGGCGACGATCCCCTGGGTTGCGCCTTCCCAGTTCGGAAAGAGCTCCGCCTCTGCCGGATCGAGAAAGACATCGCGCAGCCGGTTGGCTCCGACCGCCCAGCGCGGAGAGATCGCGGTCGCCAGCGGATTCGCGACGAGAACGTCGAGGTAGCGGCCTTCGACGAAAGCGGGCAGTGGCAGCCCGGCCACGAGCTTGGCGATGCCGATCGGCACGGTTTCTTTGCGGGCGCGCTTCACGCGGCGGGGTTTGTCGGCGGCAAGTCCGAGTAGGTACGTAGTCGTGCCGTCGTCGAGCTGCAGCACCCGCGCGATCGATTCGAGCACCTGCACCGACGGATTCCGGTCGCGACCCTGCTCAAGCCGGAGGTAGTAGTCGGCGCTGATGCCCGCGAGCATCGCGACCTCTTCGCGTCGAAGTCCGGCGACTCGGCGGATGCCCAGCACCGGGATCCCCGCCTGCTCCGGCGTGACCAGCTCGCGCCGGGCACGCAGGTACTCGCCGAGGGCGTTCGACTCATCTGTCATGGCTCCACCGTACGCCGCAGGGCGCTGCCGGTCCCTAGCCGTGGGAGTCCTGGGGATGCGGGAGCACTGGCTGCGTGTGTCCACCGGGAGGAGTGTTGATCTCGGCCAGCACGGCCGCATCATCTCGAAGAAGGAACATCCACCCATGACCACGCAGCGAGTTCTCGTCACCGGCGGTTCCGGTTTCATCGCCGGGCACTGCATTATCCAGTTGCTCGAGCAGGGCTACCTGGTGCGCACCACCGTTCGCTCGCTGTCGAAAGCGGCGGCCGTGCGCTCCGTCCTGAGCGACGCCGGAATGGTCAACGACGAGAACCTGAGCTTCGTGGCGGCTGACCTCATGGACGACAGCGGATGGGCGGATGCCGTCGCCGACGTCGACTTCGTCCTGCACGTTGCGTCGCCGGTCAAGCCGGGACACGTCGAGAACGAGGACGACCTCATCATCCCGGCCCGCGAGGGAGCGGTGCGAGTACTGCGCGCGGCGAGTGCTGCGGGAGTGAAGCGGGTGGTGCTCACCTCCGCCTTCCACGCGGTCAGTTGGGGGCATCCGCACAACGATCACGTCTTCACCGAGGCCGACTGGACCGTTCTCGACGGACCCGGCGTCGACGCGTACGGCCGCAGCAAGACGCTCGCTGAGCGCGCGGCCTGGGACTTCATCGCCGCCGACGGCGGACCGCTGGAGCTCGCGACGATCCTTCCGGTTGCCGTCATGGGTCCGGTCATGGGCGCGGAGATCTCCGGCGCGAACCACATCGTCAAGAACATGCTCGACGGAGCAATGCCCGGCTACCCGGACCTGTACTTTCCGATCGTGGACGTTCGCGACGTCGCCGCCGCGCACATTCTCGCGATGCTGACGCCGGATGCCGCCGGCCAGCGCTTCCTGCTCTCCAGCGGCCCGGTTCTGGCGATGAAAGAGGTCGGCGCGACGATTCGTGCGAACCTCGGCGATGCCGCGAGTAAGGTGCCAACCCGATCGATTCCCGATCTCGTGGTGCGCCTCGGCGCACTCTTCTCGGCCGAGTTCCGGCCCATCGTTCCCGACCTCGGCTACGCCAAGAGAATGTCGAACGAGAAAGCCCGCCGGGTACTCGGCTGGAGCCCGCGCGATTCGCACGAAGCCATCGTCGCCGCCGCCCGAAGCATGGTGAAGTAGACCGCGCGCCGGTTTGTTGTCAGGGTGCGGCCGCAAACCCGTGCACTGGTAACCGACCGCAGCGTGGTTTGTCTTGCCGTAGCGAAGCGTCACATACCGAGGCTTGATCCGGGCGCCGGCGGGCACCGCGGTTAGCCTCGATGGGTGAAGAAAAGTACCGATCGTATTCTGACCACCCACACCGGCAGCCTCGCTCGCACCCCCGAGCTCACCAGGCTGCTCGTCGCGCGCGAGCGTGGTCGCGAGTACGACAGGGCTGATTTCGAGCGCGAAGCGAAGATCGCCCTCGACCTCGTGCTCGATGGACAGCTCAAGGCCGGTCTCGACGTCATCAACGACGGCGAAGTGCCGCGCGTCGGCTTCTCCACCTACGTGACCGAGCGGATGTCCGGATTCGGCGGCGTCAGTCGCCGCAAGCAGTCGCTCGACCTGCAGAAATTTCCGGCCTGGGCCGCGTTCGGAGACTCGCAGATCGGCATCGCCGAAGACCTCGCCCGGGTCTGGGACACCGCGCAGGCGCAGCAGGCCGTGCACTACGAAGACGACCTCGCCGGGGTGACGAGCGATCTCGACGCGTTCGATCGCGGCCTCGCCGAGCGGGCCGGCCAGTACACCGAGACCTTCGTCTCCGCCGCATCGCCCGGCATCGTCACGACCACCATGCTGCGCGCCGACGACAACCCCGCCTATGCGACCGATGCCGACTACGTCTTCGCCGTCGCAGAAGAGCTGCGCAAGGAGTACGAGTACATCGTCTCGCGCGGCCACATCCTGCAGCTCGATGCCCCCGACCTCGCCATGGAACGCGTGATCATGTTCGGCGACGATTCGCTCGACGTCTTCCTCGATCGCGTTCGCCTGCACATCGAAGCGATGAACCTCGCGCTCGTGAACATCCCGGCCGAGCAGGTTCGCCTGCACGTCTGTTGGGGCAACTGGCAGGGTCCACACCAGGACGACGTACCCGTCGCCGACCTGCTCCCACTTCTCTACGAAGCCAAGGTCGGCGCCCTCAGCATCCCGCTCGGAAACCCGCGACACGAACACGAGAACACCGCGTTCCGCGACAACCCACTGCCCGAGCACATGCTGCTCATTCCAGGCGTTATCGACGTCACCACGAACTATCTCGAGCACCCGGAAGTCGTTGCCAACCGCATCCAGGCCTCGATCGACGCCGTCGGCGACCCGACCCGTGTCATCGCCGGAATCGACTGTGGGCTCGGCACCTTCGCGAGCTACGAGTTCATCGCGACCGACGTCGGCTGGGCCAAGCTGAGGGCGCTTCGCGACGGGGCGGACATCGTCTCGAAGCGCATCTGGGGCTGAGGTGACCCTCTCGTCCTTTGCCGCGAGTCGTGCGGGCCGACGGTTTACCGCGGTCGTCGCCGCGTTTGCTCCGCTCGTCTTCCTGGTGGCCGAGGCGATCACCGCCATCGCGTGGACGGCCGGCACCTACGACTACGGCCACAACTTCATCAGTGACCTCGGCACGACCGTGTGTGGATCGGAGTTCAGCGGTCGGGAAATGTGTTCGCCCGCCCACGCGGTGATGAACTTCGGATTCGTCGCGATGGGGCTCGGCGTCGCCGCCACCGCGGCGCTCCTGGCGACGCGGCTGCCTAGCGGCCGGCGAATCACTGCGACGGCGCTCGGCTGCTTCATCGCCATCGGAATGATCCTGGTCGCGACGTTCCACGGCGGAGTCGAATCCGTCGACAACGGAACCATCGCGCTGCACGTACTCGGTGCCGGAATCGCGATCTCGTTCGGCAACTCCCTCGCGATCATCACGGGCGCGAACACGGCCAGGCTCGGCTTTGCCCGCTGGTACCGCCCGACGGCCATCTCCCTCGGCATCGTGGGGCTCAGCGGGCTGGTTCTGCTCGTCTCCGGGCTCGAGATTCTCGATCCGGCGGTGTTCGAGCGGATTTCGGTCTACGCGATCTTCGCCTGGCTGCTAGCGACATCCGCTGCCCAGCTCCAGGCGAATCGCGCCGCTGGCGGCAGCGAATGACCGCCGGGCCCATCTTCGAACCGTGGATTCACGGCGCCGACCCGCGAGGCGCCGCGATCGAACCTCCCATTCAGGTCCAGTGGTTCGGAGATCGCACCGCGGTGCTGCGCCAGAGCAAGGCCGTCGACTACGAAGCGCCGTTCCTGTTCCTGTTGTTCGGCGATGATCGTGCGTTCCTGCTGGATTCCGGAGCGACGGTGGATGCCGCGGCGTTCCCGTTGCGCGCCACCGTCGACGCGCTCGTCGCCGACTGGCTCGCACAGCATCCGCGCGAGGGGTACGAACTCGTTGTCGCACACACTCATGCGCACGGCGACCACGTCGCGGGCGACGCGCAGTTCGTCGATCGACCGAACACCACGATTGTGGGCACGGATGTCGAATCGGTGCGTTCGTTCTACGGCTTCAGTGCTGGCCCGGACCAGGTCGCCCGGCTCGACCTTGGCGGACGCATCCTCGAGGCGATCCGCATCCCCGGCCACGACGAAACCTCGATCGCACTCTTCGACGCTGAGACCGGCTGGCTGCTCACCGGCGACAGCGTGTACCCGGGGCGTCTCTACGTCACCGACGGCCCGGCGTTCGTCGCGAGCGTCGCACGGCTCGACGATTTCGCCGGGGCCCGCCCGGTGACGGCGATTCTTGGCTGCCACATCGAGATGACCCGGATGCCGGGCGTCGACTACCCGACCGGCACGCTCTGGCAACCCGACGAGCCGCCGCTCGAGCTGACGGTGGCGCACCTCGCGCAGTTGCGTGAGGTGGCCGACGTCGCGCTGGTCCCCGGTCGTTACGTGTTCGACGACTTCATCATCGAGTCACGCTGACTACGCGGCTGGCGTCGCAATCGTGGCGACGTCGATCACGAAGCGGTAGCGGACATCCGACTTCAGAACGCGCTCGTATGCCTCGTTGATGTAGTCGGCCGAGATGAGTTCGGTCTCCGGCGCGATTCCGTGCTCGGCGCAGAAGTCCAGCATTTCCTGCGTCTCGGCGATGGAACCGATGCTCGAACCGGCGAACGAACGACGGTTGCCGAACAGGGTGAAGACCTGGATCGGCAGGCCCTCCGGCGGGGCGCCGACGTTGACGAGGGTTCCGTCGAGCGCGAGCAGCTTGAGGTACGCATTGATGTCGAGCTCGGCGCTCACGGTGTTGATAATGAGGTCGAACGAGTTCTTGAGGTCGCTGAACGTCGCCTTGTCGCTCGTTGCGTAGTAGTGGTCGGCGCCGAGGCGAAGGCCGTCTTCCTGCTTCGAGAGTGACTGCGACAGCACGGTGACCTCTGCGCCCATCGCGTGGGCGATCTTGACGGCCATGTGGCCGAGTCCGCCCATTCCGACGACGGCGACGCGCTTTCCGGGGCCGGCGTTCCAGTGGGCGAGGGGGGAGTAGGTGGTGATGCCGGCGCACAGCAGCGGTGCGGCTGCTTCGTACGAGATGCTCTCCGGTACGCGCAGAACGAAGTCCTCGTCGACCACGATGTGGGTGGAGTATCCGCCCTGCGTGATGGTTCCATCACGGTCGGTAGCGGCGTAGGTTCCGGTGTTGCCCTTGAGGCAGTACTGCTCGGCGCCCGCGAGGCAGTTCTCGCACTCGCGGCACGAGTTCACCATGCAGCCGACACCGACGCGTGCGCCGACGGCGTGCTTGGTGACATCCGCTCCGACCTCGGTGACGACGCCGACGATCTCGTGGCCGACGACCTGCGGGTAGGCGATCGTGCCCCAGTCTCCGCGCACGGTGTGGATGTCGGAGTGGCAGATTCCGGCGTAGTGGATCTCGATCAGCACGTCTTTCGGGCCGACGTCGCGGCGCTCGATCGTGGTCGGAACGAGCGGCTCGGTGGCTGAGGGGGCGGCGTAGGCATTGACCGTGAGCATGGTTCTCCTATCGGGAGGGGTGAAAGTCGGGATTCGAAGTCGGGGGTGCGGAGAAGTGCAGCGGATGTCCGGCGCGGTTCTCCTCGGCACTTTCGAGCGTACTCGCCGCACCTGCACAGAGTGTGAATGAACTCTCTCACCCGCGAATAAGCAGGGTGTTGTTCACGTACCAGCTTTAGAGTGGCGAACATGAGTGAAAAGCGCGGCGGGGATGACCGGCGGTTTCCCCGCTCTGTCTACGGCGTCGGCTCGGAACCAGATCCGCGGTTCACTCTCGCGAACGAGCGGACCTTCCTGTCCTGGATTCGCACCGCCCTCGCGCTCATCGCCGGCGGTGTAGCGCTCGAGGCCGTTGTGCTGCCGATTCAGCCCGGGTTCCGAGTAGCTGCGGCGGCCGTGCTCATCGTCGCCGGCATCCTGTCCGCATTGCAGGCCTGGTTCGGCTGGGCACGAATCGAGCGAGCGATGCGGATGTCGCTTCCGCTGCCCGCATCCCCGCTCAATGCTCCGCTCGTGGTGCTCGTCATCGTGGTTGCGGTGCTGGTCGCGCTCGGGTTCCTGCTGCGATGAGCTCCGCACCTGTCGACGCCGGGTTGCAGATCGAGCGCACGGCGCTCGCCTGGCGACGCACCGGCATCGCCGTGCTCGTCGGCTCGCTCATTGGACTGCGGGTGCTCGCGCCGCAACTCGGCTGGGGGAGCGTGGCGCTTGGTGTCGTGGGCGCCGCTCTCGCGCTGCTGCTGCTGTGGGCATCCGCTCGTCGGCATCGCCGGGTGGTCGAGGCGATGCCCGGCGCCGGCTCGAGCGCGCTGCCGGGTGGGATGCTACTCGTTGTCGTCGCGGTGACTGTGCTGCTGCTCGGGGTGGGTGCGCTGACCTACCTCGCCCTGACCTCTCTCGCCCTGGCCCATCTCGCGCTCCGATAGCTCGCCCTCAAAAATACGTAAAGTCGGCAACTCGCCGCGGCACGCCGGCATCCGGTGCGGATGACCGGCGTGGCGCAGAAAGCTGCCGACTTTACGGTTGTGGGGAGTTCGCTACTGCACTGACCAGCCACCGTCGGACGGCACGATCGCACCCGTCACGTTGGTGCCGTCGTCGCTCAGCAGGAAGGTGATGGATGCCGCGAGCTGCGAGGCTTCGGCAACCGGCGGGATGGTGGCCATGATGCCGCCGATGCGCTCCTGGCCGAGTTCGGAGGCGAACGTCGCCTCGATGTTGGTCAGCACCGGGCCCGGAGCGACCGCGTTCACGCGAATGCCCTTGCCCGCGTACATGAACGCGCTGCTCTTTGTGATGCCGACGACGGCGTGCTTCGACGCGGTGTAGGCGACGCCGGCGGCCGATCCGCGCAGGGCGGCTTCGGAAGCGACGTTGACGATCGAGCCACGACCGGCGGCCAGCATGGCCGGGATCACGGCGCGCGACAGGCGGAACGCCCCGTCGACGTTGACCGCGAAGACACGATCCCAGACGGCATCCGATACTTCGTGGATTGGGGTCATGTCGTCCATGACGCCGGCCACGTTGGCGAGACCGTCGATGCGGTCGCCGGCTGCGGCGATGATCTGCTCGATGCCCGCCGGGTCGGTGATGTCGGCGCGAACGGCGACGACGGCGCCTCCGGGGAACTCGGCGACGAGCTCGTCGAGGCGTTCGGCCGAGACGTCGACCGCGACGACGCGGCCGCCCTCGCGCACGATGCGGGATGCCGTGGCGCGGCCAATGCCGGATCCGGCGCCGGTCACGATCACCGTCGACCCGTCGAAGCGACCGGTGGAGACGCGCTCGGTCCACGGCCGGGGGCCGGAGCCTGGCTCGTCATCCGCTTCGTCAACGTCGACCGGGGTCTCGCCGCCATTGGCGCGACGCACGAGGTCGTCGACGGTTTCCTGGGTCATGAGCCCTTTGCTCAGGGTCACGAGCTTCTGCAGCGAGAACAGGCGAACGGGCTTGAGTGCTGAAACATCCTGGCCGCCCGCAGCGAGCATTTCGCGGATCAGTTCGCCGCCGACCGGGTGATCGATCCAGGTGCCGAGCGACGACTTCGCGGTGAGTGGCTTGTCTTTACTGGCCATCATTGGCCCCTTCCGTAGGTGGTGATTCGAGTCGATTCTGTGCTCCGAAGCCAGTTAAGTCAACATTGTTGACAGTTTGCCCAACGAGTGGGCCGATGCGGGTAACCTTTTGCGAGAGCGTGCACAAACGGCGCCCACATTCGCGACCACCCTGCCGGACGGAGAGTGACGATGGCTGCTGCACCGCGCGGAACGAGCAAGGTGGCGATCTGGGCCGCTGCCTCCGAACTCTTCGCTGAAAACGGCTTCGCCTACACCGGCGTGCGCGACATCGCCGCGCGAGCCGGTGTCGATCCGGCGCTCGTGATGCGGCACTTCGGATCGAAAGAGCAGCTCTTCCTGCAGACGATGCAGCTCACCGCCGACGAGGTGCTGCAGTTCGATGGTCCGCTCGACACCCTCGCCGAGCGCATCGTGCGCTTCGTGCTGCAGACCGACGGCCGAGTCCGTTCGACCTACCTGGCCCTCGTTCGCGCGAGTGATGCGGGGAACGTGCAGGACATGCTCGGCGCTCTTCACGAAGAAGCGTTCGTCCAGCCGCTGTTTGTGCGGCTGGAGGGCCAGAACCGCGAAATCCGCGCGCGCCTGGCCGCCGCGATGATCGGCGGACTCATGTACTCGCTGTGGACGGTCGACGACGACATCCTGCAGAACGCCCCGGCCGACACGGTCGTGGCGACCTACGCGCCGGCGCTGCAGACGCTGATCACTCCGTAGCTCACTCCTCGCGGCGGGACTTACCCGTTCGCGGCGAGACTTATTCCTGTGGCGGCGGGAGATACCCGTTCGCGGCGGGACTTGCAACTCCCGCCGCGAGGCACTTTCTCCCGCCGCGACAGCAGGAGCGGTCTACCCGCAGAGCCGGTTCGCATAAACTCGAGGCAGTTCGAGCGCGGTCGCTCACGGGCTTTGGTCCGGCGAACACCGCACCCGCCCGAGTCGCACCAGAGCAGAGGATGACGTCGTGTCCAGCACTATCGAACCGACCACCCCGCCCAAAAAGGCCGGGCGTCCGCCCCGTGAACGCAACGTCTCGATCGAGGGGCTCCGCTCCGTCAACATCGCTCCGAGCGAGCCGGCATCGAACGAAATCGCGCGGGCGATCCTCGACTACATCCTTTCCGGCCACGTCGGCCCCGGAGAGAAACTGCCGTCCGAGCGTCAGCTCAGCGAGTCGTTCGGCGTCGGCAGGTCAACCATTCGTGAGGCCCTCAAATCTCTCGGTCTGCTGGGTCTCGTTGAATTCCGGCACGGCGGCGGAACCTACTTCCGCGGCGCGGAATCCGACCTTCTTCCTCGCGTCATTGAGTGGGGACTCCTGCTCGGCGAGCGCCACACCACCGACCTGATCGAGGCGCGCCAGCACCTCGAGCGCATCACGACCGGACTCGCGGCCGAGCGCCGCAACGAGACAGAGCTCGAGGCAATTGAAGTCGCACTCGCCGCGATGGGAAACGCCACCAACACCGACGAGTTCGTCGCCGCCGACGTTGCCTTCCACCTCGCGATCGCGGATGCCTCCGGCAACGTCGCGATCGCCAACATGCTCAAGAGCATTTCGGCCCTGTTGCACGTCTGGATTCACCGTGTCATGGATGCTGAGACGAGTTTCGACGTGTCGTTCCACGAGCATGAACCGGTCTTCGAAGCGATCAGGCAGCAGGATTCCGTCGCTGCGAGCGCCGCGATGGAACAGCATATGACGCGCGCGAGTGCCCGCCTGGTCGCGACCCTCAACGAGGAAAACCAGTAGCGGCTCGGTCGTATTCGAGCCGATCTGGAGCACGCGTCACGCCCTTGCATGCCCGTTATTCAGGGCTTTTCGATTAAGTGGTTGACCAGTTGACCACTTTCGGCGATGATAGATCCACACACGGGCAACGGATCGATCGCCCGACTCAACGAGGAGCCAGACCGAATGATGTACCAGCAAATGTTCGAGACCTTTCGCAAGCAGGACGAGGTCGTCGCTGGAGTCATCGGAGCTGGCCAGTACGCAACCGCGATCGTGACGCAGGAACCGCAGACCAAATACTTGCGGGTAGGAATCGTCGCTGACATCAACCTCGCCAGCGCGAAGGACGCCTACCTCAAGGCCGGCCGCACCGAGGACGAACTGGTCTACGCCGAGACCGCGGCCGAGGCACAGGTCGCCATCGAGAGCGGCAAGGCCGTCTACACCGACAAGCCTGAGATCGTCGCGGATGTCGCAGCGATCGACATTGTCTGCGAGAGCACCGGTATCCCGGAAGCGAGCGCACGCTTCGCCCGCGACGCCATCGCCAACGGCAAGCACGTTGCAATGGTCACGAAGGACACCGATGTGACCGTCGGCCCCATTCTCAAGAAGCTCGCGGATGAGGCCGGCGTCGTGTACACCCCGGTCGACGGTGACCAGCACGGCTTGTTCATCCAGCTCGTCGAGTGGGCAAAGGCCATCGGCCTCACCGTCATCAGCGGCGGCAAGGCAACCGATGGTGAGTTCATCTACGACGAAGAAGCGTCGACGGTCTCGATTCACACCGACAAGAAGATCCATGCTCCGTACCAGGAGACGATCGTTGTAGCCCCCGAAGACAGGAAGTTCCTCGGGATGATCCCCGAGGGCAAGTCGGCGGAGTACGTTGCGGAGCGCGCTCGAATTCTCGCCAATCTGCCTCAGCCGGGTTCCTACGACCTGTGCGAAATGACAATCGCCGCCAACTACACCGGCTTCGCTCCCCAGGTCGACACGCTGCTGCATGCGCCACTGCGCATCACCGAGATTCCGGTCGCGTACGCGCCGACCGAGAACGGTGGCGTGATCGAGAACGAGGGAACCATCGATCTCGCCACCTGCTTCCGTACGCCCGCTGAATCAGGACTCGGTGGTGGCGTCTTCATCGTTGTCCGCGCCGATAACGCCTACTCGAACCACATCATGACCACCAAGGGCCAGATCGCCAACTACGACGACACCGCCACGGTCATCTACCGTCCGTACCACCTCTGTGGTGTCGAGACCTCGACCACCCTGCTCGTCGCCGGACTGCTCGGACTCAACACCGGCAGCAACGACTACAAGCCGAGCTACGACCTGGTCAAGGTCGCCGCAGTCGATATCGCCGCGGGCGATGTCTTCGGCAACGACCACAGCCCGCAGCTCACCGCACGCATCGTGCCCGGTGTAGCGATCGGAACCGGGCATCCGGCATCCGCTCATCTACTGACCGGTAACCGCGCGAAGGTCGACATCGCCAGGGGAACGGTCATCACCTACGACATGGTCGACCGCCCGGATGACTCCGTGCTGTGGGGCCTCCGAGAACTTCAGGACAGCACCTTCCTCGCCTAGGCGAAGAAGCCCCGAGTGAGGGGATTGCCCTGCTCCCGACGGCACAGCTGTGTCGGGAGACAGCATGGCCTCGCCATGCAGAACCACCAGAACCATCCGATTCACCAGAACTACCAGCATCACAACGTGAGCGGCACCCGTCACTCACGACGCGGCCCTCGGGCTCGCGGGTAACTACGTAAAGGAGCGTGGCACACATGATCACAGCATTGGCTTGGGTGATGATCATCGTCTTTATGGCGCTGATCATGGCACGAAAAGTACATCCGTTCGTTGGGTTGGCGTTTATCCCGCTCGCGTTCACCGTCCTCGGCGCCTTCCTCGGAGTATTCAAGGGAGCGGTCGGTGAAGCGCTCGAGAAGCCGGCGGCAGACGTGACGCTGCTCGACCAGTTCCAGACCTTCGGCGACTGGGCGAAGGACGGCATGGTCACGACGTCGGCAACGGCGTTCCTGCTGCTGTTCGCGATCCTGTTCTTCTCGGTCATGCTGCACGTCGGTGTCTTCGACCCGATCACCAAGCGCATCCTGAAGATCGCAAAGGGTGACCCGCTGAAGGTGATGATCGGTACCGGTCTCATCTCGGCAATCGTGTCCCTCAGCGGCGATGGCACGACGACGACCCTGATCGTCTGCACCGCGCTCATCCCGATCTACAAGAAGCTCGGCATGCGCCTGCTCGACCTCGCGGTCATCCTCATCCTGATGAACACGATCCTCAACCTGCTGCCGTGGAGCGGTCCGACCGCCCGTGTGCTTGCGGTTATGCCCAGCATCGACCCGAACGAGATGCTCCGTGCGCTCGCACCGGGAATGGTCGCTTCGATCGTCTTCGTCATGCTGATCTGCGTGTTCCTCGGCTTCCGTGAGCGTAAGCGCCTCGGCATCCAGGAGCTGACCACCGAAGAGATCGACCGCATGATGGCGAACTTCGACTCGAGCGGCGGAAGCAGCGTTGATGGCGGTGGCCAGGGCGTTGCACCCGACGGAACGCCGATCACCGATGGTTCGGGTGGCGGCACCGCGGTGCTCACGGTCAAGAAGAACAAGGTCGTCATGACGATCAACTCGATCCTCACGATCGGCTCGCTCGTTCTGCTCGTCCTCGGGGTATTCGCCCCGGTCTTCATCTTCCTGGTCGCGACGCTGCTCGCCTTCCTGATCAACTTCCCGAAGATCCCGAAGCTCAAGGCGTTCATCGACTCCGCATCGCCCGACGTTCTGCAGACCGTCATCATGGTCATCGGTGCCGGAATCTTCCTCGGACTGTTCTCCAACTCCGGAATGTCGGATGCCGTCGCCCAGAGCATGGTCGACTTCATCCCGGCGTCGCTCGGTTCGCAGTGGCCCATCATCACGACGCTGATCTCGGCGCCCGGTGGCTTCTTCCTCTCGAACGACGGATTCTTCTACGGCGTGCTCCCGGTGCTGTCGCAGGCCGGCCAGGCCTACGGATTCACCGAGTTCGAGATCGGCTACGCGTCGCTCATGGGCCAGGCGTTCCACATGCTGAGCCCGCTCACGGCGTTCATCTACCTGCTGCTCAACATGACCGGCCAGGACCTCGGCAAGTGGCAGCGTTCCGCCGGAAAGTGGGCGCTGGGTATCTTCATCATCCTGATCGCCGTCTCGCTCATCACCGGCCAGATCAGCCTAAACAACTAGGTGTCGGGCCGGCAGGCGGAGCGATCCGCGGCCGGCCCGCAACTGGTCGACCACTAATACTAGAATTACTTCGGCAGTACATCCCGAGGAGGCAGCCGCAATGTTTACCGTTTTCGTCACCCTTGACATCGAACCGGGCCGCATCGACGAGTTTGCCGCGGTCATCGCCGAGAACGCGCAACTGTCGGTCGAGAACGAACCGGGATGCCTCGTCTTCGATGTCAACCAGTCGACCGAAGTTCCCGGACGCTTCTATCTCTATGAGGTCTACGTCGACGAATCGGCCTTCGTGCTCGATCACAAGGGCTCTGACCATTTCGCCCGGTTCGTGAACCAGTCGGCAACACTGGTGATCCCCGGTTCGAAGCGGGAAACCTTCGCGGAGCGAACTGTTGCCGAGAAGAAGACAGAAGAGAGAACCCGATGACGCTTTCTGCGAAACGTCCGCTGATCGCACTCGTCAGCGCTGTTCCGGCTGCCATCGCACCGGCGGAAGCGGCCTTTACCGAGGTCTTTCCCGACGCGCAGGTCTGGAACATCCTCGATGACCGCCTGCTCGAAGAGGCGGATGACCGCGGCGGAATCACGCCGGAACTGTCAGAGCGAATGGTGCGGCTTATCCGTCACGCGGTAACCGAGGGTGCCGACGGCATCCTGCTCACCTGTTCCATTTACGGCCAGGTCGCCCATGCGATCAGCGACCAGGTCGATGTTCCGCTGTTCGGCGCAGACGACGCGGCGTTCGACGCTGCCGTACAGGCCGGCTACCGCTCGATCCTGCTGATCGCTCCGGCATCCGGTCCCCTGGCTGACTCCGCCCGTCGTCTCGCACAGGCCGCGGAAAACGCTGGCGTCGCGCTCGACATCGTTCCGGTGGTGGCTGTCGGCGCTGCTGCGGCAGCTCGCACCGGAGACATCGACGCGCTCGTCGCGCGTCTTAACGAGGCCTACCTCTCGATCGACGTGCCGGTGGATGCCATCCTGCTCGGCCAGTACTCGATCTCTCCCGGAGCGGCGGGGCTTGCCTCGCTCACCGGATTGCCCGTACTCGCGACGCCCCAGCGCGCGGCAGCAGCACTCAAGGCCGCCCTCGAAGCCGGAGCAGCCGAATGATCGGCGCGATCGCCGATGACTTCACCGGTGGCACGGATGTCGCTGTCGCGTTCCGCAGGGCGGGACTGCGCACGGTGGTGGTGTTCGGTGACCCGGCGGGAGAAACCGACCTGCCAGAACACGATGCCCTCGTTGTCGCGCTGAAGACTCGCACGATCGATGCGAGTGAGGCGGTTCGTGCGTCAGTCGCCGCGGCCGAATGGCTGCGGGACCGCGGCGCCGACCAGCTGTTCTTCAAGTACTGCTCGACCTTCGACTCCCGGCCCGATGGCAACATCGGTCCGGTCGCCGATGCGCTCGCCGACCTGCTCGGGGCGCCGCGTGCGGCGGTCGTGCCGGCGTCGCCAGAGCACCTGCGCACTCAGTACCTCGGTCATCTGTTTGTCGATCGCGTGCTGCTCTCGGAGTCTCCGATGCGGCACCACCCTCTTACCCCCATGACCGACTCGTACATTCCGCGTGTGCTCGAATCGCAGACGTCGCGATCTGTTTCACTCGTTGGCCTGGCCGACGTGCAAAAAGGCCGGGATCACATCCGCTCGCTCTTCGACGCCGCAGAAGCCGACGGCACGCGCTACGTCGTCGTCGACGCGATCTCCGACGCCGATCTCGTCGAGATCGGCTTTGCCTGCCTTCCCGATGCGCTCGTTACCGGAGCGGCCGGGCTCGCCGGCGGGCTCGGTGTCGCACGGTTTGAGACCCTGCGCGCTCGCGGTTCTGACCCCGTCGGACCTCTACAGAACGATCCGATCGGGGCCGTTCCGGCCGCGGTGCTCGCCGGAAGCTGCTCGGCGCGCACGCTCGAACAGATTGCCTTTATGCAGGCCGACCACGAGTCCTACCGGCTCGACCCCATCGGCACTCCCGATTCGCGGGCGCTCGCGGATGCTGCACTCGCGTGGTTCGACGAGCGGTCGTCGCAGGGCGCTCCGCTGATTTACTCCTCGCTGCCTCCGGCTGAGCTGCAGCACGTACAGGAAGTGCTCGGGGTCGACGGCGCTTCAGAGATTCTCGAAACAGCGATGGGACTCATTGCCACCGGGCTCGTCGAGCGCGGCGTACGCCGGATCGTCGTTGCCGGCGGCGAAACTTCCGGCGCGGTCGTCACGGCGCTTGACGTACCCGGCGGCGTTATCGGCGAGGAAGCAGCGCCCGGAGTTCCCTGGATCTACACCACCGGCCCATCGCCGATCGCGTTGCTGCTCAAGTCCGGAAACTTCGGGGACGCCTCTCTGCTGTCGCGTTCGGTGGACGCATTTGCCCCGACGGAGCTCGCCGTATGAGCGCGCCAGCCGAGGCGTTGACCGAAGCGCAGGTGCGCGATGCCATCGTGCAGGCGGCGCGGTCGATCTTCGATCGTTCCCTCACTCACGGCAGCACGGGCAACATCAGTGTTCGCGTCGGCGATCGCATCCTGGTCACTCCGACCGGCAGCAGCCTCGGTACCGTACTCGCCGAAGAGCTGTCGGTCATCGATCTGAGCGGAAAGCACGTCGACGGCGCCAAGCCGTCGAAAGAGGCGTTCCTGCACGCCGCGGTGCTGCGGGCGAGGCCGACCGCGACCTCCGTCATCCACACCCATTCCACGTATTCGGCCGCCGTGTCGTGCCTTGCGAACCTCGATCCAGCCAACGCGCTTCCGCCGCTTACCGCGTACTTCGCGATGCGGATCGGCCGCCTTCCGCTGCTTCCGTACCACGCCCCCGGTGACGACTCGCTCGAAGCTCTCGCCGAGGCGATGGCAGCCGATCATCTCGCGCTGCTGCTGAGCAACCACGGGCCGGTCGTTGCCGGTGGCACGATCGGCGCCGCTCTCGATGCGCTCGAAGAGCTCGAAGAGACGGCGAAGCTGTTTCTTTTGCTGAACGGTCATGCGACCCGGCCGCTCACCGACGAACAGGCGAGCAAACTGGCTCCTCGCTAGTGCCGGGTTTCTGAGGTGCTGGGAGTACTGACCGGTTTCGCCATCATCGCGGTGGTGATCACTGTGGGCTATCTCGTCGGACGATTCAACATCGCCGGTGACAACGCGCGCCAGGTCTTCTCGCGCACGGCGTTCTTCGTCACGAACCCCGCGCTGTTGTTCACCATTCTCGCCGGGACCGACGTTCACAAGATCTTCTCGACCTCTGTGCTCGTCGCGGCATCCAGTGCGATTGTCATTGCCGGGCTGTTCGTTCTCGCGAGCCGGCTGTTCTTCAGGCGATCGGCGGCCGAGACGACAATCGGGGCCATCTCGGCATCCTTCGTCAATGCCAACAACATCGGTATTCCGGTCGCGATCTACGTCGTCGGGGATGCCTCGCTCGTCGCACCCGTCATCCTGTTGCAGCAGCTCGTTTTCACCCCGGTCTGCCTCACTGTTCTCGACCTCGTCTCGGGCGGAAAGCCGTCAGTGCGCTCGATTGTGACCCAGCCGATCCGGAACCCGGTGATCATCGCATCGGTTGCCGGAGCAATCGTCTCGGCGCTCGGCTGGGTAATTCCCGAGCGGGTACTCGCGCCACTCGAACTGCTCGGCGGATCCGCTGTGCCGCTCGTGCTGATGGCGTTCGGCATTTCGCTGTACGGCATGCGGCCGTTCCACGCCGGTCGCGAGCGGGTGGATGTCGTGGTCGCGACGATTCTGAAGTCCGCCGTGATGCCCGTGGTCGCGTATCTCATTGCCCGATTCGTTTTCGGAGCGACCGGCAGCGAGCTGTTCGGTGCCGTGGTCATGGCGGCGCTGCCCACGGCCCAGAATGTGTTCCTCTTCGCCAGCCGCTACGAGCGGGGAGTGACGGTCGCCCGCGATGTCGTGCTGCTCAGTTCCATCTCGGCCGTTCCCGTCTTGATCATCGCCGCCGTTCTACTGAGTTGAAGGAAACACCGTGACCGACCTGACCCTGCCCACCCGGCATCCCGACCGCAATCTCGCGATGGAACTCGTTCGCGCCACCGAGGCTGCGGCAATCCGTGCGAGCCCGTTCATCGGAAAAGGCGACAAAAACGCCGCCGACGGTGCTGCGGTGGATGCGATGCGCGCGTTCCTCGGAACCGTCGACTTCGACGGAGTCGTTGTTATCGGCGAGGGTGAGAAGGACAACGCGCCAATGCTCTTCAACGGCGAGCGGGTCGGCACCGGTCGTGGGCCGGCGTGCGACATCGCCGTCGACCCGATCGACGGTACGAGTCTTGCCGCCGCCGGTCGCCAGGACGCGCTTTCGATGATCGCCGTCGCCGACCGTGGGTCGATGTTCGACCCGTCGGCCGTGTTCTACATGGACAAGATCGTGACCGGCCCGGACGGCATCGGCGTGATCGACATCAGCCGGCCGATCGGTGACAACATCCGTGCGCTCGCGAAGGCACAGGGGCGTTCGGTGGAGGACCTGCGGGTCGCCGTGCTCGACCGCCCGCGGCACGCGCGGCTCATCGAGGAGATCCGCGAAGCAGGAGCGAGCACTCGCCTGCTGCTGGACGGCGATGTTGCCGGCGGCATCAATGCTGCTCGCGGCGACTCGCGGATCGACATCTGTGTCGGGACAGGCGGGACCCCGGAAGGCATCATCACCGCCTGCGCAATCAAGGCGCTCGGAGGGCTCATCCAGGGCATCCTGCGGCCGAAGGACGACGACGAACGACAGCGTGCGATTGACGCCGGGCACGACCTCGACCGGATCCTGCACGCCGACGATCTTGTGCGCAGCGACAATACCTATTTCGTGGCGACCGGCGTGACCAATGGCGGGCTGTTGCGGGGAGTGCGCAAGGAGGGCAACCTCATCCACACCGAGAGCATCGTGCTTCGGTCAAGCTCGGGGACCACCAGGCGGGTGACAGCCAACCACCTCGCCGAGCGCTGGCTGTAGCGGAGCTACGCCGCGAGCTCCACGCGCACGGCCGCGTCGAACTCGGCGCGGTCGAGCGTCGCACCGAAGACCGGACCGCCGGGTTCGAACGAGCGGCCGGCCGCGAGGGAATCGAGGGTGACGACGTCGTAGCCGATGCGCTCCACGATCCTGGCCACGACATCCGCTGCTGCTGCATCGTCGGACGCGACGCCCAGCGCCTTGCGGTCGGCGGCACCGACCGGGCGGCGCTCGCTCTCGAGCTCGTGGTAGCCGATGTGGTTGAAGGCCTTCACGACGGTCGACCCGGCGAGGCGCTGCTGCACCACTTCGCTGCTGCTGAGCAGTTCGTTCTCGAACAACTGCTGCACGCCGTCGGTCGGGGCCCAGTAGTTCATGAGGTCGACCACGAGCTTGCCGTCGAGCGATGAGGCGTCGAACGCGTCAAAGCGGTGCAGCGGGATCGCAAGCATGACGACGTCCGCACGCTCGATCGCGTCTGCGGCCCAGCGCGGTTCGGCGCCAGGGGTGAGGATCTGGGCGATGAGCGCGATCTTCTGGGGATCAGCGGATGCCGCCATCGAGACGTCGTACCCGGCCTCGACGGTCACGCGAGCCATGGCCGAGCCGACCCGGCCGGCGCCGAGTACGGCGATGCGGGGGAGCTGCTCGATCGCTGGGTTCATCATGGTCCTCTAAGTCTATGCGTTTACATAGACGTCAACGAGGGAGGGCCGCGGGGAATTCCCGCACGCGCCATCCAGCCGGTTGAGCCCGCCGAAACCTGGCGCGGACGACAACTCAGTCCAGCTCGAACAGGCTCACCCGATCGGCGAGATACCGCTCGAGCGGGATGCGGCTTCCCGACGCCAGCCGCACCAGCACCACGTCGCCGTCCAGTGACAGCGGTCCCGACCCTTCGCGCAGCGCGGCATCCGACAGGTCGAGCGGCGTGAAACCATGATTGATGGTTTCACCCCCGCGAAACGGTCCGCGAGCGGCCGCGCGCCGATATTCGCGCTTGAGCTCGGCATCCGCTGACCGGTTGGTGACGGCGATTTGCGGCTCGATTGCCCGGGTGATGTCGCCGGTTGCGTAGAGTCCGCCGAGGCGATCGAGCAGCACGACCCCGAGTCGCCAGGCGCGGCCAATTGGCGACAGGTATGGCTTGCCGCGCAGTCGTCCGATGCCGCGGTCGCGCAGTTCGGCGAGGGACTCATCGGCCGCACCGATGCGCTCGAGATCGGCGACGGTGCGAGCGAGCAGCGCATCCAGCTCGGTCATGCCTCCAGTCTCGCAGGTCCCTCCACGGTGCCAAATGAAGGACTGAAACGTTTCGGCAGCTTCCCGGCCCGCGACCGTCCGCGCGGGTGAGCCACCGAGCGTTCCTTCATTTGGTCCCTCAGCTCCGGGCTGCGAGCACCTCGAGGTAGTGCGGGTTGTACATGAGGCCGAGGATGTTGCCGAACGGGTCGATGACGGATGCCCCGATGAACCCTTCGCCGAAGTGCATCGGGGGCTGGTGCAGCGTTGCGCCAAGCTCGATGGCGCGGTCGATGGTCGCCTGCACGTCGTCGACGTGCCAGTACAGGATGACGCCGGCGGGCCCGGTTGCGGCCGACCCCTCCGGTCCGATCTGGCCGAGCACGGCCGAGTCGATGAGACCGAGTTCGTGGCTGTAGTCGCCGAGGCGGAACTCGGTGTAGCCGGGGCGGGTGAAGTACGGCTCGACGCCGGTCAGCTCGGTGTACCAGGCCACCGCAGCGGCGTGGTCGGCGACGGGATAGACGGCGGTGGTGAGTCCTCGCAGCATGATGTCTTCCTCTCTTCGTGCCGACCGGTGTCGGCGATTGATTCCATACTGCGCTTCTAAAGTGCTCACCTTTTGACTACTTTTACGACGAAGATTGACTCATGCGCGCCGACCGTTTAGTTGCGACCCTCCTGCTGATGCAGGCGAGGGGACGAGTGACGGCTGCCGAGGTTGCGGCGGAGCTCGAGATCTCCGTCGCGACCGCTCGGCGCGACTTTGAAGCGCTCTCGGTCGCGGGAATCCCTGTCTATCCGCAGTCCGGTCGCGGCGGAGGTTGGATGCTGCTCGGCGAGGGCCGCACCGACCTGAGCGGGTTGAGCTCGTCCGAGGCGCAGGCGCTCTTCCTGCTGCTCGGTCCCGCGGCATCCGTTGCCCCCGACGCGCAGTCCGCGCTGCGCAAACTCGTGCGCGCGCTTCCGGCGTCATTCCGCAGCGATGCCGAAGCGGCCGCCGAGGCGATCATCGTCGACCCGGCAGCGTGGGGCGATCGCGAGCGCAGCCGACCGGATGCCGTCGAGAGACTGCAGTCAGCGGTCGTCTCGAGACGGGTCGCCGAGTTCTACTATGCGAATCGTGCCGGCGAAGCCTCGACGTTGATCGTCGAGCCGTGGGGACTCGCCGACAAGGACGACGTCTGGTACCTGATCGGCGGGGTGCGCGGCGACGGTGAGCCGGCCACCCGCACTCTGCGGGTCGATCGGATCCGCGAGCTACGCATCACGGACGAGCGATTCGAACGCCCGGCGAACTTCGACCTGGCCGCCGAGTGGTCGAAGGTCGTAGCCCTCGTCGAGTCCCGGCGGTCGCTCGTCGATGCCGTTGTGCTCGTGGATCCTGCGCTGGCATTCGTGCTGCACGACCAGTTCGGCAGGCACAGCGCGGCGGACGGACTTACGCCCGACGGCCGCGCGCGGGTTCGGGTCTCCGCGCCATCCGCCCTGACGATTGCGCAGCAGCTCGCGGGCTGGGGTGACGCGATCGACGTCGTTGATTCGGATGCGGTGCGCGCCGAACTCGCGCGCATCGGCGCGGAGCTGGCCGCGCGCTACCGCTGAGCCCGCGCCAATAGTGCCAGTTGGGGACAACCGTTTCTGCGCGCGCAGCCACTATCGCCCCCAACTGGCACTCCTGGCATCACTTACCCCGACAGCACGTTCTACCGGATGTCCGTCGGCGGCGGTACAGTCTCGACATGGCAGTGCCGCACCCCGAGGTTGTCGATCCGCAGCATCCGCTCGTCGAGCGCGTGCGGTCGATTGCGATGGAGTATCCGGAAGCCGTGGAGGTCGAGGCCTGGGGACGCCCCAGTTTTCGCGCCGGCAAGAGAATTTTTGTGCTGGTCGGGTCGACGATGGAGAACCCGTTCTCGATTATTTTCAAACCCGCAGCGGATGAGCGACTCGCCCTGGTGCAGGACGTTCGCTTCTGGTCACCGCCCTATTGGGGGCCCGGTGGCTGGCTCGCGACGGGCATCGAGGGAGCGGATGTCGACTGGATCGAACTCGCCGAACTGATCGATACGTCGTACCGGCACGTGGCTCTCGTCCGCCAGATCACGCAGTTGGACAAGACCACCCCCAAACGGCTGGTATAGTTTTCCAGTTGGCTTCTGCACCTCGGTGCGAAACTAACTGGCATGCGCCCGTAGCTCAGCGGATAGAGCAATTGACTACGGATCAATAGGCCGGGGGTTCAAATCCCTCCGGGCGCACCAACGAATAGCCTCGTAATCTGCGTGATTGCGGGGCTATTTTCATGTTCTCGCTCGAATGAACCTGACGAAACCCTACAAACGCTTCCGCTCGTGCCTGATTCATCCGATCAGAAACAGCGTCAAGGTCGTCCCTAAACGGATCAGCGTAGGTGTCGTGGGTCATCGCCGCTGAGCCATGTCCGAGCATTCGCTGCACTGCGCTCGGGTTGGCGCCAGCACTGATCGCGATGCTGGCTGCAGTGTATCGGAGGTCGTGAGGAGTGAGTTCGGGAAACGACTTGTCAACGCGCCGGATGCGAATTTCAGGTCGCCTGACGTGTTGGCTTCAACCAACAGCGATCCGCCGACCACATGACTTTCAGTCGAGTCAGGTCCCGCAAAATCGGGCGTCCACTCTGCGATAATGCCCGGAAACGTGGGGACCGCCAAGCTTGTATGATCATGTCGCCACCTGCAGAATGTGCTCGGCTTGTAGTCATTTCGTAGTCACGAAGCCCCGGCCATCAAGAAGATGGTCGGGGCTTTCGTCACGCATGGATCTGGCTAGGCGGCATCCTCTGCCGTGGCGTCGAGCTCGCTGAACTTGCCCTGCATCGTGGGGTTGCCCTTGGTGAGCTTCTTGATGGTGAGGCCCGTCGCCTTGTCGTTCGCGAGACGGAGGTTGTTCTCCGAACCGACCAGACTCTCCTTCACCTTCTTGAGACGCTCGATAGTCAGATCGATATCCTTGATGGCGGTGTCGAACTTTCCCTTTGCCAGGTCATAATTGCGTCCGAAAGACGTTTTGAACTCGCCGAGCTCGTTCTCAAACGTCGTGATGTCGATGTTCTGCTTCTTGACGAGCTCCAATTCCGCCTTCACGAGGATGGTGTCCTGGGCAGCATTACGCAGCAGGGCGATCATCGGGAGGAAGAACTGCGGGCGGACCACGAACATTTTCGGGTAGATGTGTGAGACATCCGTGATGCCGGTATACAGCTCCGAGTCCTCTTCGAGCATTGAGACAAGCACCGCATACTCGCAGCCCTTTTCCTTGCGGTCCTTGTCGAGCTTGGCGAGGAACTCAAGGTTCTTCTTCTTGGTCGCCGACGTATCGCTTTCGTTCTTCATCTCGAACATGATGGAGATGTACTCAATGCCCTTATCGTTCGAGTCGCGGAAGATGTAGTCGCCCTTGCTGCCGGAAGATGCGTCGTTGTCCTTCTCGAATACCGCGTACGGGAAGGCGAGCGAGCGAGCACGGTTAAACTCGGTCTCGCAGTGCTGCTCCAGGGTCTCGCCCAGCAGCTTCACCGACAGCTTCGCCTTCATATCCTTGAACCGCTCGATGAGCTCGTCCTTCAGGGCGAGCTCCTTGGAGTGGGTCTCGGCGCGCGCGGCATCGTTGGCCCGTTGCTCGGCGTTCTGCAGGGCCACCCGGTTCTCCGACTCGCTGAGCTGCTTTGACACGAGGGAAACTGCGGTCGCAACCGCGAGCTCCTGCACGGTGCCTGCCTTGTCCAACTCAGCCTTGAGGCTCTGGATCTGGGCATCCTTTTCAGCACTGGCCTCCGCCGCCTGCTGGGCGACCTTCGCTTCGGCGAGGGCGATTTCGGTCTGCTTGACCCTTTCGGCTTCCGCCAGGCGCGCGTGGAGGTCGGTCTCGAACTCGGTGGTGCGAACCTGGCGAGCGATGTCGGCGTACTCCGCTTCGTCGATTGTGAATACCGTCTGGCAGTGGGGGCACTTGATTTCGTGGGCGGGGTTGGCGGTGGTGGACTCGTTCATGTGTTGCTCCGATCTCGTTGAGGTGGAGGGCTTGGCGCCCTCCGCTGCAATAGTGAACCCCGTCTTCGTCACGCAAATTCAAAACAGGGCGATAAGAGGGGTTATCAGACGTAGTAAACCTCGTAGGAGGATGATGAGTATCTTTGTCTCATGGCGAACCACCCCCCGCTCCTCATCGACCTGACCGGCGTAGCCCGGCTGGCCGGTGTGCAACGTCCCGTGGCATCCGTCTGGCGGCGTCGGTTCTCGACAAGCGCCGATCCCTTCCCAGTCGCAATTGGGGAGCGTGGGGGTCGCGCGATGTTTGATGCAGAATCGGTCGCGGATTGGCTCATGCGCAACGGACGCGGGAAGAACCCAGAAGCGGTTGCAGACGCTGCTGCGTCTGCCTCACCGGTCGACTTTGATATCACCGACTCTGAGCACGTCGCGACGCTCGACGCGCTACTTACCCTCCGATTCGTGTCGGGTGAAGCTGTGGGTGGGCTGACGGTGCACGAACTGATGGACCATGCCACCGCCGTTGACCCAACTGACTCGTGCCTCGTGACTGAGGCTTCTCGCGCTACGACGAGTTGGGCGACGTGGGCAGACCGTCTCGCGGACGCGGCCTATTCGCCTGTCGCGGCTTCGCGGCTGCTTGAGCGTCGCCATATGGCTACTCGATCTTTGGCCGGTTCGGCGGGGCGGCTCACTGACCCCGCCGAGCTCTTGCTGATCGTCTTGGTCGAGGCGCTAAGTAGGGACGACCAAGGCGAGCTGGTACTGGGTGCGGGTATTGGGCCCTCCCTCGCAGCCGAACTTGATTCGCGGGTCGGTGACGACGTTGACCTCGTGGTTCCCGCCGTGACCGGAGGTCGAGGCATCCGTCGGCGTCGCCTATGTGATGGGGTTGCGTTGCCCGCTGCCGATTCAATATCGGAGGCGCCACGTCTGTTTGTCGAGCGCCTACCCACCGATTCGGCGCGGTCGGCAACCGAGTTGTTGACTGCTGTCGACGATTTAGTGCTTGGAATGCGTAATCACGATCGGGTCGCTGTTCTTGCCCCGGCCTCGGTGCTGGTCGGCTCCGTCGGACCTGACGACATGCTTACGCGCACGGATGTGCTGCGCACCGGACGCGTTCGGGCAATCGTCAAGCTGCCAGCCGGCTTGCTGGTTGCGGCGCCGCGGGAGGCGCTTGCGCTATGGGTGCTGGGCCGTGACACGGTCGGGGTGGCTATGGCCGATCGCATGACTGCGGTCGCAGATTTGACAGAGGTGTCGCTGACCGAAACGGTGACCAACGATCTTGCTAGCGATGTGCTGGCCGCAATGGGCAGCGCGCACGAGGCCCGTGCTCATTCGTTTCGATTCGTACAGTTTGTGCGGACTGCCTCTCTCGTCGCCGCTCGCGGTTCCCTTCCTATCCCTGCCCGTATGCGTAGAAACGGTTCAGTGTCGAACGGGAGTTTGCCAGCTCTCCTTGACCAGGCGTTCGCGCGCCTTGGGGAGGACGCGCCCATGTTGTCGACGGTTGCGGTAGAAGGCATCCCGGAGTCCCCAATGGCCGTTGATGAACTCCTCACCGCGAAGAATCTGCGTCTTATTGCGGGCACGCGTGTTGCGGCCGACGAGTATTACGACTCAGGCTTTGCAGTGATCAGTTCGAGTGATCTCGACGACCCCAGACAGATAGGTGCTCGCCATGTCGACCCGATCGTGTTTAGGGCAAGGCACCCATCCGCTCGACGCACTAATCCTGGCGATATCGTCTTCCGAACCTCACCGACGGCGAAGGCGTGGGTCGACGCCGATGGCGAAAAGGTCGTTCTCTATCCTCTGCGAATTCTGCGGATACGCCGTTCCGACCCTGCGGGACTCGTGCCGGAGCTAGTCGCCGCCGACATTAATCATTCCCGCGGCGGCGCTGGACAGTGGCGGCGCTGGCGTCTGCGAAGGGTTGCGCCGGCTGCCTCGACATCGCTTCGCGCCGCACTCTCTGATCTAGCCGATCACCGTGAGGCGCTAGCCCGCCGGGTCGACGCGCTCGATTCCTACGTCGATTTACTGTCAGCTGGAGTGGTCTCCGGCACCGTACTGCTCTCCGAACGCGCCGCATCCGCGGCATCTGAACACTGAAGGACACCATGCCCCGCTCACTGAAAACTGCTCCGGCAGCGCCGTCAACGATGAAAGAGCTGAAGGACACGCTCTGGAAGGCTGCCGACAAGCTGCGGGGGTCGATGGATGCCTCCCAGTACAAAGACGTCATCCTCGGGCTTGTCTTCCTTAAGTACATCTCGGACGCGTTCGACGAACGCCGCGGGCAGATTCGCGATGAGCTGGGTGCTGACGGGTACGACGAGGCGCAGATCGCTGAGCTCATCGACGACACCGACGAGTACACGGGCCGCGGTGTCTTCTGGGTGCCGGCCAATGCCCGGTGGTCGTTCCTTGCCGAGAATGCCAAGGGCATCGGACCGTCACTCGACGCGGGCGAGAAGTCGATCGGTCTGCTCGTCGACGAGGCCATGGATGCGGTGATGCAGACGAACCCGCAACTGACGGGCACTCTGCCCCGCATCTTCAATCGCGACAATGTCGATCAGCGCCGGCTGGGTGAGCTGCTCGACCTGCTCAACTCGGCGCGCTTCGCAGGTCAGGGACAGTCCGGGGCGTCAGGGCACCGCGCCCGCGATCTCCTCGGCGAGGTGTACGAGTATTTCCTCGAGAAGTTCGCCGCGGCGGAGGGTAAGCGCGGTGGCGAGTTCTACACGCCCGCGGGTGTCGTGCGGGTGCTCGTCGAACTGCTGCAGCCGACCCATGGTCGTGTGTACGACCCGGCGTGCGGTTCGGGCGGCATGTTCGTGCAGGCCGAGAAGTTCCTCGAGTCGCACGAGGGCGAGGGGTCGAACATCTCCGTCTATGGTCAGGAGCTCAACGAGCGCACCTGGCGCATGGCCAAGATGAACCTCGCGATCCACGGTCTGTCCGGCAATCTCGGGTCGCGTTGGGGCGACACGTTCGCCCGTGACCTGCATCCGGAGCTCTCCGGTGACAAGGGCGCCGACTTCGTCATGGCCAACCCACCTTTCAACATTAAGGACTGGGCTCGAAACGTGTCCGACCCACGCTGGAAGTACGGGGTGCCGCCGGCGGGAAACGCGAACTACGCATGGATCCAGCACATCCTGTCGAAGCTGGCCCCTGGTGGTCAGGCGGGTGTCGTGATGGCCAACGGTTCGATGTCGACGAACTCCGGGGGCGAGGGTCAGATCCGCGCCGAGATCGTCGAAGCTGACCTTGTGTCGTGCATGGTCGCGTTGCCGACACAGCTCTTCCGCTCGACCGGCATTCCCGTCTGCGTCTGGTTCTTCGCGAGGAATAAGGGCGCGCGAGCGGGCGAGGTTCTCTTCATCGATGCGCGGAGCCTCGGTCACATGATCGATCGCGCCGAACGAGCGCTGGCGGATGAGGACATTGCCTTGATCGCGGGCACCTTCCACGCCTGGCGCGGGATCGAGTCGGGAGCCTCGGTTGGCGAGTATGCGGACGTGCCGGGATTCGCGTACTCCGCAAGCCTTTCCGAGATTAAGGCTGCCGACTACGCGCTGACCCCGGGTCGATACGTCGGCGCGGCAGATGTTGAGGATGACGGCGAGCCGATCGAGGAGAGTCTGGTGCGACTACGGTCCGAGATCGAGGTGCAGTTTGCGGAGTCGGCTCGGCTCACCGATCTTGTGCGCGAGCAGCTCGGGAGGGTCCATGTCTGAGATGACCCTAGGCGCGCTCGCCACAGCGGGTGTGCTTGCGATCGGGGACGGATATCGCACGCGGCAAGCTGAGCTGACATCAGACGGCTTCCGCATCATCCGAGTCGCCGACGTTAAGGACGGTCGGATCACGCTCGACAGCCCTGACTTTGTAGACGGCGCCTTCGAAAAGCAGATCGGAGCGAAGGTTGCGACTGAAGGCGATGTCCTTCTTACCACGAAGGGAACTGTTGGTCGGGTCGCGATCGTTCCCAAGGGAGTCTCCCGAGCGGTGTACTCACCTCAGCTCTGTTGGTTTCGAGTCCTGAACCCCGAGGTGATCGATGGTCGTTACCTCAGCTACTGGTTGCAGTCGCCGGCGTTCACGTCTCAGTCGTCACACATGCAAGGCAACTCCGATATGGCGCCATATGTTAGCTTGTCGGACTTGCGGAGTTCAAGGATCACGGTGCCGCTTCGCTCCGAGCAACAGGGGATCGCCGAGGTACTGGGCGCACTCGACGACAAGATCGCCTCCAATACCGCTCTTGCATCCAAGATCGAGGATCTAGTCCAGGCTCGGTACCGAACGATTGCTCCGAGGTCCCGGTACACCGGAACACGCTTCGCGGACGTGGCTCAGATATCTGGGGGAGGGACCCCGTCCACGAGTGATGCGTCCTATTGGGACGGCAAAGTGTGGTGGGCCACACCAACCGACATGACCGCACTCGCTGGCCCATACCTAGACAGCACTTCCCGTACGATCACCGAGGCCGGACTGGAGGCGTGCAGTTCGAAACTCTTTCAACCGGGGGCAATTCTCATGACCTCACGCGCAACGATTGGAGTCCTCGCCGTCAACATCGTTGCGACGGCGGTTAATCAAGGGTTCATCGTGGTCCAGCCAAACGATGAGCGTCTTCGTTGGTGGATCTTCCACCAGATGCGAGCTCGCGCCGATGAGTTCTTATCGTGGGCGAACGGCGCTACCTTCCTCGAGCTCAGTCGCGGCAACTTCAAGCAGCTCCCGTTCTTGACGCCCCCAGACGGGTGCTTGGATCAGTTCGCCGTATTCGCGGAGTCGCTTCACGCTCGCGCACGTGCGGCGCTTGAGGAAAACGGCAGTCTCGCCGCAACACGCGACACCCTGCTGCCCCACCTCATGTCGGGCAAGCTCCGCGTGCGCGATGCTGAGGCCGCGGCATCCGCCGCTGGCGCGTGAGACGAGAGGTAACTAATGAACTCGAACGACGACAAGATGGAGAGTCCTGGCGTGACAACCGAGTCAGACAATGGGGACAATCCACCCGAGATTGACCAGACGCAGTTCATCGAGGCCAACGAAAATGCGAAGGCCAAGTACGGGCGCTTCAACCTCGCGATCATCGGAGGCACCGGTGTCGGCAAGTCCTCACTCGTCAACGCGGTGTTCGGGCGCGACTTGGCGAAGGTCGGTAAAGGGCTGCCAGTGACTCAGGGCGTGCACTACTTCCACGACGATTCGCTCGGTATTTGGGACATTGAAGGTTTCGAGATCGGGTCTGCGATGTCGCCGGCGGAGAAGCTCAGGGGCCACCTCGAAACGATTGCGGGGCATCCACTCATTGAGCAGATCTCGGTCGTCTGGTATTGCGTGAAAGGCAACGACGACCGCCTGACGCGCCCCGACATCGAGATGATCCGCGAACTCGACGCCAAGGGTCTGCCGGTCATTCTGGTTCTCACGAAGGTGGACTTCGGTTGGAGCCCTATTCCCGGGAATCGTGCCGTGCCGAAGGGCGTCGAGGAGTTTCGAGAATGGCTGGAGAATCCGGACGCCGACGGTGAGCCTATCGACATTCCTTTCCAGCGCGTCATCCTGACCGCAACTGCGGACAAGAACGGAAAGGGCGCGGGGTACGGCCTCGGTGAACTCGTCAGCGAGACTCTCGCACTCTCGCCCGACAACGAGAAGGATGCCTTTCGCGTTGCTCAGCGACTCAACCTTCCATGGAAACGGGAGATGGCCCGGCCGGTCATCGCGGCCGCTGCGGCTGCCGCTGCCGGGGCCGCGGCGATTCCCGTTCCCGTTGCGGATGCCGCGATTCTGGCGCCGATTCAGCTAGCCATGATGGGGCGCGTCGCAGCCATATACGACCTTGAGCTCAAGACCATGATGTCCGGGGCAGCGCTCGCGCAGTTGGGCATGCAGATCACGGGGCAGGCATTGGCGCGCAGCTTTCTCAAGCTCATCCCCGGTGCAGGGAGCGTGGTGGGCGCCGGCGTGGCATTCGCTCTCACTGCTAGCACGGGCGAGGGTTGGCTGCGCCTGTGCGAACAGGTGCACACCGGCAAGCTCGACGTGAGCAATATCACAGACTCGTGGGGAGCTTTCGCGCCGACCTTCCTAGACGTGGTCCGCAAAATGGTTGCGCAGAGGGTCGTGAAGCCATGACTGGCATCTCTGAGGCTGCGTGGGAGCAGGCCGCCCTCGAGACCTTGGCCGAGCCGCTCCTATGGGCACCGAAGCGCGGCGAGGAGATTGCCCCCGGTAGTGGCGAGCGCGAAACGTGGGACGAACTACTGATTCGCCCGCGCTTGTTCGAGGCAATGCGTCGCCTGAACCCTGCCGTGCCCATTCCGTTCCTGCAGCAGGCGATCGCGGAGATCGCTGCGCCAAAGTCGCTCGATGCCATCACCGAGAACCACCGGATTCACGAGTACATCGTCGGCGGATACCCGCTCAGTTACATCGATAGCGACGGTGTCGAGCAGAACCCGCGTCTTCGTTTGCTCGGCACGCCGGACCAGAACGACTGGCTAGCAGTAAACCAGGTGACGATCCGGCAGGCCGAGCTGCACCGTCGCTTCGACATCGTGCTCTATGTCAATGGCATGCCCCTCAGCATCCTCGAGCTAAAGAGGGCCGGAGCCGAGTCCACCGGCGTTGCTCCGGCGCACGCCCAACTCCAGACCTACCTCCGGGAGTTCCCTGCTGCCTTCCGGTTCTGTGTCTTCACCCTCGCGAGCGACGGTCTCGATGCCAAGTACGGTACGCCGTTTACGTCCCTCAACCACTTCGCGCCTTGGAACGTCGACGATGACGGAGCCCGGCTGCAGCAGCCGCGCATCGAAGACGGAAGCGATGTGCTACCCCTCGATGACGCACTCAATGGTCTCTACAACCAAGAGCGATTCCTGCAGCTCGTGCGCAGCTTCACTGCTTTCGATGAGGGATCCGAGGGCCTCGTGAAGCGCATTGCGAAGCCGCACCAGTACTTCGCCGTGACGAAAGCGGTCGGAAGCACAATCCAAGCGGTGGAGACCAACGGAAAGGCCGGTGTCGTCTGGCACACCCAGGGTTCCGGCAAGTCGATGGAGATGGAGCTGTACGCGAACCTGGTGTCGCGGCATGCGAAGCTCAGAAATCCCACCGTGATCGTCGTAACGGACCGCAACGAGCTCGACGGTCAGCTCTTCGGCACCTTTAACCGCAGCCTGCTGTTAGCTGAGAAGCCGGTGCAGGTGCGCGATCGCGCACAGCTGCGCGAAGAGTTGACCCACAGGGTTACCGGCGGCATCTACTTCACAACGCTGCAGAAGTTTGGTCTGACCGAGTCAGAGAAGCACGCCGGCACCCAGCACCCGCTGCTGACTGATCGACGCAACGTCGTCGTCATCGTCGACGAAGCGCACCGCAGCCACTACGACGACCTCGACGGCTATGCCCGCCATCTGAGGGACGCGCTCCCGGACGCGACCCTCATAGCGTTCACCGGCACTCCTATCTCGTACGCCGAGCGTGATACGAAGGCCGTCTTCGGCGACTACATCGATATATACGACCTGACGCGAGCGGTGGATGACGGCGCGACCGTTCCCGTGTATTTCGAGCCGCGCCTCATCAAGGTGTCGTTTGCGGAAGGCGCGACTGAGGAGGACATTGACCGCGCCGCCGACGAGTACACACTCGGCCTCGACGATGCCGAGCGCGCACGTATCGAGGCGTCCGTGGCAGTGGTGAACGCTGTCTACGGCTCGCCCGAGCGGATCGATACCCTCGCGAAGGATCTTGTCGCCCATTGGGAGGAGCGCAGAGCCCGGATGACCCCCTTCGTTGGGTCGCCCGGCAAGGCGTTGATCGTCGGAGGGACCCGCGAGATCTGCGCGCGCCTTTATGCGGCGATCGTCGCGTTGCGACCTGACTGGCATTCCGATTCGCTCGACCGCGGAAAGATCAAAGTCGTGTACTCCGGATCGGCAACGGACCAACCGCCGGTAAGCGAACATGTCCGTCGGGATTCCGCGAACGCGGCAATAAAGGACCGCCTCAAGGATCCGTCCGACGAGATCGAACTCGTGATCGTTAAAGACATGATGCTGACCGGTTTCGACGCACCCCCGCTGCACACCCTCTATCTAGACCGCCCTCTCAAGGGGGCTCTGCTCATGCAGACGCTTGCTCGCGTGAACCGCACTTTCGAAGGCAAAGAGGACGGACTTTTGGTCGCGTATGCGCCGCTTGCCGACAACCTTGCCAAGGCCCTCTCGGAGTACACCAGCATCGATCAAGCAAGCCGGCCGGTCGGGCGTGATGTCGATGAGACTGTGGCCATCGCCACCCAACTCGTCGCTCAGATTCGCGACATGCTAGCCGAGTGCGACTGGCGGGCCATCATTCGGCGCGGTGGGCCGCGTGCAATGCTCACGGCCACGACGACCGCGACCAACTATTTGCGGGATGTCACCAATCCATTCAACGACCCGACGCTCGAAAATGAGCGGCTCGCGAATCGGTACCGGGCTACTAGCGGGTCGCTAGCTAGGGCTTGGGCGCTGAGCTCGGGTCGGTTCGGGCTCGCGGATTTACACGATGAGATCGCTTTCTACGAAGAAGTTCGCGTGTGGATGGCGAAGTTCGATGCAATGGAAAGGCAGGCGCGTGACGAGCCGGTGCCCGAGGAGATCGAACGTCTGCTCAGCGGCCTGGTCGCGGAGGCGATGTCGACCGGCGATGTGCTCGACATCTATGACGCGGCCGGGCTGCCACGACTCTCGCTCGACGACCTCGGGCCTGAGTTTCTTGCCAAGGCACAGGCGGCCCCGAACGCGCACCTCGCGATCGAGGCGCTGCGCAAGTCACTGGTCGACGCCGGGTCAGGGGTGACACACGGCAACCTCATTCGCCAGCGCGCATTCTCCGAACGTATTGCCGACATCATGAAGCGCTACACGAACCAGCAGCTCTCGGCGGCGGAGGTCATCGCTGAGTTGGTGGAGTTGGCTAAAGAAGTGGCCTCTGAGGCTTCTCGTGGCGCGCGCTTCTCGCCTCCGCTGTCACAGGACGAGCTTGCGTTCTACGACGCGGTCGCACAAAACGAGTCAGCAATCACAATTCAGGGGGAGGATGTCCTGGCGGAAATCGCGCGTGAACTTGTCTCCGTAATGCGCCGCGACGTACGCACTGACTGGACGGTGCGCGACGACGTACGCGCGAAGCTGCGGTCCTCGATCAAACGACTCCTCGTCAAGTACAAGTACCCGCCGGACAAGCAGCCTGACGCGATCAAGATGGTCATGGATCAGATGGAGTCAATGGCGGCGCGGTATGCGGACGGCCGCCGGATCGGACTCTAGCCAGATTGAACGGGTAGCGCTCTTACCCGCTGGCGTTCTGCCATGCCGACACCGATATCGAACCTAATTCACGAGCAGCGTCCATGCTCGGTGACACCGCTGGTACGCACACCGACAGGCTGACTCCGCTGGGTTGTCTCATGCTGACCGAACCACGTGTCGCGCCCGCATCCAGCATTCGCTGGCGACTCCGCCGATGACTGGCGTGTATCTGCTTTAGCTGTCACGCGACCCGTTGCACCGTCGTAGGTGTCGGGCCTCCTCGGTACTATCGTGCCGTGCCGACTTTTGAGGATGTCCGCGCGATCGCCGCGACGCTGCCCGGGAGTGAAGAGCGCGCGACAACCGGTGGGGCGGCGTGGTTTGTGCGGAACAAGGTATACGCGTGGGAGGCCCACCCGTGGCCGAGCGTCGCCGCGGATGTTCGAGCCCTTATCGAACGGGAACCGGTCTTTGTGGTGAAAGTGCCCGCGGAAGAGTACAAGCGCGCGTACCTCGACGGATGGCCCGACGTGTTCGTGGGGCAGACCACCGGGTGGAGCGAGCCCAAGATAGCCCTGCGGCTCACTCGCGTCGAGCCGAAGCTGCTCGTCGAGCTGGTTATCGACGGCTGGTACAGCCAGGCGCCAAGGTACCTGCAGCGCGAGTACGACCTGGGGGCGTCGAGCTAGGTCGCACGTTCTGCGAGTGCCAGGTTCGAGAGCAATTGCAGCCCGTCGTACGAGGCCGATCCCGGTTCGGCCGAGAAGACCAGCATCTGGAGGCCCCGGTCGGAGGACAGGTCCATGTCCTGGAACGTGAGATCGAGTCGCCCGACGATCGGGTGGTTGATGCTCTTGATGCCGGTGCGGTGTTCGCGCACGTCGTGAGCGCCCCACAGCTTTCGGAACAGATCGCTGCGGGTGGAGAGCTCACCGACGAGGTCGCTCAGCCGCCGGTCGTACGGTGAGCGGCCGGCCTCGGCGCGGAGGATGGCGACGATCTGGCGGGCATTCCCCTCCCAATCAACATAGAAGTCCTGTGACCGTGGGTCGAGGAAAACGAACCGAGCGGCGTTCACCGGCGGGCGGGCATCATCGAGCATTGTCGCGAACAGGGCGCGGCCGAGCGGATTCGTCGCGACCGCGTCCAGGCGGCCGTTCTGGATGAACACCGGGACCGTCGACATGGCGTCGATGGTCTGCTGCATGGCGGCGCTGAGCTGCGTCTTCCGCACCTGGCGTCGGCGCTGCGGGTGAACCCCGGCGTTGGCCGTACGGACGAGTTGGTAGAGGTGTTCCCGTTCGGCTTCGTCGAGCTGGAGTGCGCGGCTGATGCCGTCGAGTACCGCCTCGGAGACTCCGGAGGCGTTGCCACGCTCGAGGCGCTTGTAGTACTCGGCGCTCATGCCAGCGATGAGTGCGACTTCCTCACGACGAAGTCCCGGAACGCGACGGCGTCCACCGAAGTCGGGGATTCCCGCCTGGTCGAGGCTCAGCCTGGCCCGGCGCGAGGTCAGGAAGTCGCTGATGTCGCTGGTCGTGTCGTCCATAAACACGAAGATACGCCGACGGGCTGCAAGTAGAGGGGCCCTGATGGGGAACCTCACGGCGGGGCCGCGCTAACAACGGCGGACCGCTGTTGACTCGAATACATCAGCCGCCGCGAATGCCCGGCAGCATCTCTTCCGAAAGGTTTCACCATGAGCAACAACGTCTGGTTCATCACCGGCTCCGCCCGCGGAATGGGCGTCGACATGGCCAAGGCCGCGCTCGCCGCCGGCCACTCCGTCGTCGCCACCGCTCGCGACGCGGCCAAGATCACCGCGGCCCTCGGCGAACACGAGAACCTTCTCGCCCTCGCCCTCGACATCACCGACCCCGCCGCGGCAGCCGCCGCCGCGGATTCCGCAATGGAACGCTTTGGCAGCATCGACGTTCTCGTCAACAACGCTGGTAACTTCTACGCCGGGTTCTTCGAGGTCACCAGTGACGACCACCTGCGCAAGCAGATGGAGACCAACTTCTTCGGACCGCTGAACGTGACCCGCGCTATCCTCCCGGTGATGCGCAAGCAGCGCTCCGGACACGTCATCACCATCACCTCGGCAGCGGGCATCATCGGCGGCGAGTTCACCGCCGCCTACGCCGCCTCGAAGTTTGCGCTGGAAGGCTGGATGGAGTCGCTGCAGTACGACGTCGAGCCCTACGGCATCACCACCACCATCGTGGAGCCCGGGTTCTTCCGCAGCGAGCTGCTCGTCAGCGGCGTTTCCTCGATCTGGCCTGAACTGGTCATCGACGACTACGCCGAGCGCACCGAACAGACCATCGAAGGCTGGAAGAGCATGAACGGCCTGCAGCCCGGTGACCCCGCCAAGCTCGGCGCTGCCCTCGTCACGCTCGCCGCGATGGACAAGCCGCCGCTGCGTTTTGTTGCCGGAGCGGATGTCGTCGCCGGCGTCGAGCAGAAGGCCAACCTCCTGCTCGCGCAGGTCGAAGCCCACCGCGCGCTCTCGTCCAACATGGCCATCGAGGAGTAACGCCCCACCGTACCGGACCAGGCACGAACGGGGAGCGAAAGATCGGGGTCAATTCTCCGGTACCCACGCGAATCACGTTGGCAAGCGCGCGATCTTGACGATTATCTGTACTGCGCCCATCGAGCTCGGATGACACCATCGGCATCTGGCAGTACAGCGCTTAGCAACGGCAGGGACTCCCCAGCGTAGATAGACATGACCGCGGCCGCGCGGGCGTTCGCCAGCGCTGCTCTCTGAGTACTAGAGTCCGGGTCGACCCACCCGCTGGTTATTAGTCCGCCATCATCTTCTCGGACGACGAGAACGGTGTCGTCCTGCAGAAGCGTCAGCAAATGAGTGATGTCGGTGGACAGGTCTGGCCATAGGTCAACAACTGATCTGGGCAGCAAGCTCGCACGGACATCAGCAAGGTTGTCGAGGAAAAGACGGTGCCAACGCGATTGGTTGCTGACAGCACTCGCCTCCAGTAGTAGCGGACCACGCTGGGCGATGAGGTTTTCAACCTCGCCCCAGAAGTCTGTGTCAGCTGGGGGATAGGGAACATCATCTGGATCCCAGGTGTCGGGTGACCCTGAAATTGGCTCCACGAACAGCCCAAGTTTGTGGGCGACGTCGACCGCGCGTTCGCTCGATACACTGCTCCCGATGTAGAGATATTGGTCATAGCCGATGTGAATAGAAAATCGGTCATCCATCTCCAGGCGGCACCATGCACCGTTGTCTCTCAGCATGGCTCGTACGAGTTCGCGCCCGACATGGAGCGAAACTTCTGCCCCGTCGTAGAAGCCATCAGCACCCTCAGGGAATAACCCGGTCAAGCCATCGCCGTCGATGGTTGGCTCGGCACCAAAGTTCACTTCGCCGGCGACTTCTGGGACACGAATGGACAGGCTGGTCACCCCCGCATCCGCTGCGAAGGCAGAAATAGCGTCAAGGTAGGCCGTTTCCACGGGTCCGTGGTCGCTGAGAATATTCTCCGGCCCGACGTACCAGCCCTCGTCACTGCGGTCAGCTGGGTTGTACTTAGTCACGCAAAAATTGAAAGCGAGCGCGGGTGCTCGTGGGACGGACGAGGCGTTCACCGCTTGACGTGTCTGGCGAAGAATTGCTCGTGCATGCGTTGATCATGGCAGAACCCTGCCGTCGACCTCGCTCAGCCCGTCACCTCTGCCAGTAGTTGCGCCGCGTCCGTCGACCCCGAGTACTCGACAACCCGCCCGTTGACCACACGGAAGAACGCGAAGTCGGCGACGTTCAGGTGGCGCCGGGTCGGTGCGGAGCCGCGGAACGTGCCCGTGTGAGTTCCGCTCGCGCGCAGGTGCACGGCCAGTCGATCGTCTTCGACGAGCAGCTGGATGCGACGCCACTGCCAGTCGGGAAAGCCCTGGAACAGGTCGGCGAGATCGGAGATCCACGCGTCGGCTCCGGCGGGGAGGTGCGCCCGCCGCACGGCGGGATCGACGAGCGCGCGTATCGCTTCGAGATCGTGCCGGTTGCTGGCCTCGAGATAGTCGGCGAACCACTCGCGCATTTCCCAGGGCTCCACCGCTCCATTATCGCAAGGGCGTGAGAGCGTGCTCTTCGTTGGTCAAGTTAGTGCAACTGCACGGTTGCATTAAGCGAGATCTACTGCAACCATTGAGTTGCATCAACCAACGAAAGGAACGATCATTGTGACTATGACAAACAACCCGCCCGCGGTCGTGGACGAGGCGGCATTCACCGTTCGTCGCACCATCTCGATCGCCGCACCCGTGCAGAAAGTGTGGTCGGCCGTCACCAATCCCGAGCACATCTCCCGGTGGTTTGGGCAGGTAGAGCTCGACGAACGTGGCGTCGGCACCATCGCGTGGCCCGACCACGTGCTGCCGCTACGGCTCGAGTCGATCGATGAGCCGCGCTCGGTCAGTTACCGCTGGACGAACGACGACTTCAATCCCGCTGCCCCCGCCGTCGTCGACGACGCGCATTCGACGGTCTTCACCTTCACGCTCGAAGCGACGGACGAGGGCACACTGCTCACCGTCGTAGAAACGGGTTTCCAGACTTTGGAGCACCCGGCTGCCAACCTGGCCAGCCACAGCGAGGGCTGGACAATCGAGCTCGACAAGCTCGTTGCCCTGGTCGAGTCCGCCGAATGACCGCTACGGCGCTGATCACGGTGTTCGCCGCACTCGGTGACGAGACGCGGTGGAGCATCCTGTCGGCGCTTGGCGAGGGCGAGGCATCCGCATCCGCTCTCGCCGGTCGCCTGCCGGTCACCCGGCAGGCGATCGCGAAGCATCTTGCGGTTCTGCAGGAGGTGGGGCTCGTGGAGCCGGTGCCGGTGGGTCGCGAGATCCGGTATCGGGTCGTCGGCTCGGAGCTCGCTGCGACCGCCCGACAGCTCGACGTCGTCGGTGCTGCCTGGGATCGACGGCTCGCTGCGATCAAGCGGATCGCCGAAGAACTCTGAGCTCGATGCAGTTTCGGCACTGCGCCTTGTCCGTCGAAATTTCCGACGAGCAGGGGACGCGTTAACGGCGATCGTCTATGTTCGACCTAAGGAGGTCGTTATGACTACGCGAATCAAACGACGAATTGCCCTGGTTGCTCACGACAACAAGAAGGCCGAGCTGATCCGCTGGGCAGCCTTCAATCGAGAGACGCTCGTCCACCACGAACTGCTCGCCACCGGGACGACCGGCACCCTGCTCGAGTTCGAGCTTGGCCTGTCAGTTACTCGCCTGCTGAGCGGGCCGGTCGGCGGGGACCAGCAGATCGGCGCCCTCATTGCCGAGGGCAAGATCGACGTGCTGATCTTCTTCTGGGACCCGCTCGAGCCCCAACCGCACGACCCCGACGTCAAGGCGCTGCTGCGCATCGCCGCAGTTTGGAACACGGCGGTTGCGTGCAACGTCTCCAGTGCGGACTTCATGATCTCGTCGCCGCTGCTCGCTGGCGACTACGTCTTCACGCGCCCGGACTTCGGCGATCGGCCGGCGGAAATTTTCGCGAGCGAACCGAGCCCGGCCTAGCCAATTCCTGCGCACTAGGGCTGAACCTGCGACCGCGGGTCGGTGAGGGTGTGCCCGAGCCGGATGATCGCGTCTCGCAGATCGAAAGTTGGGTCGAGCAGCCATTGAATCTGCAATCCGTCTGAGGCGGCGATCAGGGTGCGGGCGCGCCACTCGGCCGTCTCGGGGTCGGCGTTGGTCGTTGTGGCGATCCACTGCTGCAGCTGCTCGAGCAGTCGGGTGTAGCGGGCGGAAAAGAAGGCGTGGGCCGGATGTTCCGGGTTGCTTGACGCGGCTGCCATCTCGAGGAACAAGCGAAGCAAGCGCGGGGTCTGCTGGTTGTGGGCGGCGATGAGCCCGGCCCTCTCTTCGAAGGTCAGCGGAGGCTGGAAGGCAAGGGCATCCACCCGGTCACGTTCCTCGAGCACTGCCACCAGCAACTCGTTCTTACTGCCGAAGTAGTGGTTCATTCCCTTTTCGCTGAGCGAAACTGAATCGGCAATCTCTTTGAACGACGGCTCTCGGCCGTCCGGATCCGAGTACGCCGCAAGCACAGCCTCAAGGATCTGTTGCCGCTTGGCGATTCCCTTGGCGTACCTGCCGGTCGACGTAGGTGTACTCACGAGTCCAGAGTAGGCCGCTAGCAAAACCCGGTCGACCGGGGTTTGGTGTATTCTCGGAATTCTTGAGTTATCCGATCGGTACGGTGCCGGTATGGAGAGAGGTCCGCTCCGTGTCCGATTCCGCGCAATTGCCCCGCGTCCGGCCTCGATTGCGTCGCACCGCAATGGTCGTCTCTCTCGTGCTCAGCGTTCTGGTCCTCGCCCTCGCCGGAGGCAACCTCTTGCCGGCCGGAACAAACACGGCCACACTCGTCGCCGCGTCGGTCTGGGGCTGGATTGGTCCGCATCTTGTTGTTGTTGCGCTCGTCGCTTTCGCGATCTCGCTCCCGGCGGTCGTGCGCTGGAGGACCTGGCGCACCGTACTTGTCGCTTCGATGTCCGTCGTTGCAATTGCGGCATCCGCGACGATCGTCGGGTCGATCACCCTTGCGGCCAACGCGGCGGGCGGCGCCGTGGATCCGGTGTCGGCGCTGGTGCTCGCGGGCGGGACGCCGGGTCCCGATCGCGACGTGGTCTTCGAAGTCGTCGAGGGCCAGGAACTGCACTCACTCGTCTACGAACCGGACCTGGTGAGCGACGCTCCCGTTCTGCTGTACATCCACGGAGGAGGCTGGGTCGGGGGCGACGCCAGCGAGGGCGTGACCATGGCCAGCGAATACGCCAAGCGTGGGTGGCTGGCAATGAGCGTCGACTATCGCATCGCAACACCGCAGCAGGATGCCTGGGCTGCCGCTCCGGCCGACGTCGGATGCGCGCTCACCTGGGCTGCCGGATACGCGGCGGAGCTCGGCGCAGACCCGCGCCGAATCGTCGTCATGGGCGACTCGGCCGGAGGTAACCTTGCGCTCAACCTCGGCTGGTCTGCCGCGGTGGGCCAGGCAGCGTCGAGCTGCCCCGAACTCGGCAAGGTGCCGGTTCCCCAGGCTGTGGTCGCGTCGTACCCGGTGGCGAACCCGCAGTACGCCTATGACGAGGGCCGCACCTGGTTTTTCGACCAGACACCGAACGACTTCACCGACACCTACCTCGGTGGCACACCATCAGAATTTCCCGAGCGGATGCATGGAATCTCGCCATCGACCTACGCCTCGGTGTCTTCGCCGCCGACCCTCATTGTGCAGCCCGAGCGCGACGACTTCGTGCCGGCCGCAGGCAACTACGAGCTTGTGAAGGCAGCGCGAGGTGCCGGTGTCGACATCACGCTCGTGAAAATCCCGTTCACCCACCACGCCTTCGACATCCTGCCGGGCAGCCTGGGATTTCAAGCCAAGCACACGACCGCACAGGCATGGCTGGCGGCTTCAGGGCTCGCACCGTAATTCTGCAGCTCGCTTCCAACGAACTAGCGAGCGGGTTCGTCCTCCGCGGCGACACCGTCGGAACCCCAGTCCGGAAGTGGCGGATTGGGGTCCTGTTCGCCGGTTCCTGCCGCTTGAGCGGTCGTGTTGCCGGTGGCGCTTTCTCCGGTTTCGCGAATCGAGTCGACGGCATCGTCGAGTTCGAGTTCGGCAGGCGTCTTTTCGTCGCTCATGGTCGAGTCCATTTCGTTTCTGCACGCGGGGGTTCTGCGAGCACTTCCAACCAATCACGAATGTCCCGGGCGCGGCTCGATCCAGGAGCCGTTCACCGGATGTCGTCAGCAAAACTAGCCGTGCGGTCGCTGTGATTAGTCGAGATCGCTGCCCGTGCGGTCAGGCTCTGCTCGTACCGTTGTTACTTACGTCGAACGGAGAGCGATGAAAACCACGGTCGTCATAACGGGCGCGTCGAGCGGGATCGGTCGGGCGACCGCACACGCGTTCGCGCGCAACGGTGCGGCGCTTGTTCTCGCCAGCCGCCGCCTCGGTGCGCTCGAAGAAGTTGTCGCCGAGTGCAAGGCTCTCGGCGCAGAGGCGATTGCGGTTGTGACGGATGTCAGCGACGGCGAGCAGGTGAAGCGGCTTGCGAACGCTGCAATTACGCACTTCGGCACGCTCGACGTCTGGGTCAACAACGCGTCAGTGGCAGCGTACGGATCGCTGCTGCAGATTCCGGTTGACGACATTCGCCGCGTGATCGACGTCAACGTCATGGGCTACGTCTACGGTGCGCGAGAAGCGCTGAAGGCGTTTCAGGCGTCCGGACGCGGCGCTCTCATCAACGTCGCGTCGGTGATCGGCGAGGTCCCGCAGCCGTACTCGGCGCCGTACTCGATGTCGAAAGCCGCCGTGCTCGCGCTGGGTGTCGCCCTTCGCCAGGAGGTCGAGCTCGGCGAGCACAAGAGGATCTCCGTGTCGACCGTGCTGCCGGCGACGACCGATACACCGTTCTTCCGCCACGCTGCTAACTACTCCGGCCGTGCCTTGCGGGCGATGCCACCGGTGTATCCGCCCGAAATCGTGGCGCGGGCGATCGTCCGCGCTTCCACTCGGCCCCAGGCGGAAATCACCATCGGGGCCGCCGGCAAAGCGTTCGTCCGCGGCCATCGGCGTCACCCGCGTTCCGTCGAGAGCCAGATGGCACGACTCACGGATGCCGCGCAGCTGTCCACGCGCGAGGCCGCGGTCAACACCGCGGGAAACCTGTACTCTCTCCCGCCGACCGACGATGGTTCCGTGACCGGCGGCTGGGATGGTGCACGGCGCCACTCGCTTCGCAAACAGATCGGAAGCGTGCTGCTGGTGGGTGCCGGACTGCTTGCTGCGCTGCGCGTCACAAAGTCGTCGCGCACCCGCTGAGCAGCGGCCCGGTTTAAGAGATCGCGCGCTGCAGCCAGGCGACGATTCCGCCAACGTGCGCGGCGAGGCTCGACTCGGTGCGCTCGACATCATGGTTGCGCAGCGCATCCAGAATCGCGGCGTGCTCGTTGAGGGTGCGCTCGGTCGCGTCGTCCTGGGTGATGCCGCGCCAGATCCGCGCCCTGATGGTCGAGCTCGACATGCTCTCGACGAGGCTGGACAGGTAGGCGTTGCCGCTCGCTTCGGTGATCAGCCGATGGAACTCGAGATCGTGCTCGACGAGTTCTTCGACCGGTGTCGACTCGTTGACCGAGTCGAGCGTCGCAGCGAGCGCGTCGAGTTGTTCCGCGGTGATCCTGGCTGCCGCAAGCCCGGCGGCGAAGGGCTCGAGAACCCGCCGTACCTCGAAGATCTCGAGCACCGACGAGTCCTGGTGCAGGTCGACGACGAACGACATTGCCTCGAGCAGCAGGTGGGGCTCGAGGCTCGTCACGAACGTCCCGTCACCGCGCCGCACGTCGAGCACCCGGATGACCTCGAGCGACTTGACTGCCTCACGCAGCGAATTTCGCGAGAGCCCGAGTCGCTCGCTCAGTTCTTTCTCCGGAGGCAACCGCTGGCCCGGCTTCAGCTCGCCAGACACGATCATGGCCTTGATCGTCGAAATCGCCTCGTCCGTGACTGCCATGCGGTCAGCCTAGCCGCGCGCCTGGAAGTCGAATTCCGAGACGGATGCCGCGAGCATCTCCGCCCCAGACCCCGCCAGCTTCGGAGCCCAGTAGCGCCCGTCATGAACGTCGACCGGTTCGACGAAGTGCTCGTGCAGGTGGTCGACGAACTCGATCATGCGGCCGTCCGTTGTGCCCGACACGGCGATCGAGTCGAACATCGACAGGTGCTGCACGATCTCGCACAGTCCGACCCCACCGGCGTGCGGGCACACCGGCACCCCGAACTTCGCGGCCAGCAGGATGATCGCGATGTTCTCGTTGACGCCGGCAACCCTGGTCGCGTCGATCTGCAGCACCTGCAGCGCATCCGCCTGCAGGAACTGCTTGAACATCACCCGGTTCGCGCCGTGTTCGCCGGTCGCAACCGGGGTCGGCGCGATCGCGCGCGAGATTGCGGCGTGGGCGAGGATGTCGTCGGGGTTCGTGGGCTCCTCGACCCAGGCGATGTCGAATTCGGCCAGGTCGCGAATCCAGTCGATCGCGTCATCGCGGTCCCAGCGCTGGTTTGCGTCGATGGCAATGCGGATGTCCGGACCGACGGTTTCGCGAGCGATCCGCAGCCTGCGCACGTCATCCGCCCGGTCAGCCCCGACCTTGAGTTTGATCTGGGTGAAGCCGTCGGCGACGGCCTCGCGGCTCAGTCGCACGAGCTTCTCGTCGGAGTAGCCGAGCCAGCCGGGGGTGGTGGTGTACGCGGGGAACCCGTCGGACAGCAGCGCCGCTTCGCGTTCAGCGCGTGCCGGCAGGGCGGCGGTCAGGATCTCGAGCGCGTCTTCGCGGGTGAGGGCGTCCGTGAGGTAGCGGAAGTCGACCAGGTCGACGAGTTCCTCGGGCGAGAGCCGGGAGAGCAGCTGCCAGAGCGGAAGTCCTTCGCGCTTGGCCTTGAGGTCCCAGATGGCGTTCACGGCAGCGCCGATCGCCATGTGCACGACACCCTTCTCCGGTCCGAGCCAGCGCAGCTGCGAGTCGTAGACGAGCTCCCGCCACAGGCCACCCATGTCGGCGAGCATCGGCTCGACCTCGCGACCGGCAAACCAGGCCTCGAGCGCCTTGATCGCCGTCGTCTCGACGTCGTTGCCCCGGCCGATCGTGAAGACGAAGCCGTGGCCCTCCAGGCCGTCATCCGAGTCGGTCGTGATGCGCAGGTACGCAGCCGAATAATCGGGATCCGGGTTCATCGCATCGGACCCGTCCAGCGAGAGTGAGGTCGGGAATCTCACGTCGGTCGTCTCGAATGCGACGATCTTGCTCATAGTGCTCCTTCGGGCTACGGTGGTCCCGAGCCTAAACATCGGATGTCTGCGCGTCAACCGAGGGCGCGTGAAAGGAAGCAATGAAGCTTGGACGACTGGGAAACCTCGGCGAGGAAATTCCCGTACTGATCGAGGACGACCGCTACTACGACCTGAGCGGCGTAGTCAGCGATATCGATGCGTCGGCGCTGTCGACCGAGGGGCTCGCGAAAATCGCGGCGGCCGTCGGCTCACTACCCGAGATCGAGGACGCGGGCGAGCGACGCCTTGGCGCACCGGTCGTGCGGCCGAGCGCCATCATCTGCATCGGCATGAACTACGCGGCCCACGCGGCCGAGTCCGGTTCAGCGCCGCCGAAGATCCCGATCATGTTCATGAAGACGCCGAACACCGTCGGCGGACCCAACGATTCGGTAGATATTCCGCGCAAGAGCCTCAAGACCGACTGGGAAGTCGAGCTCGCTGTCGTCATCGGCGAGCGTGCCCTGTACCTCGATTCGCCCGCCGACTCGAAGAACCACATCGCCGGATTCATGGTGGCCAACGACCTGTCCGAGCGCGAGTTCCAGCTCGAGATCTCCGGCGGCCAGTGGAGCAAGGGCAAATCATCGCCCGGCTTCAGCCCGCTCGGCCCGTGGCTCGTCACGGCCGATGAGATCGACTCGACGAACCTGCGCCTGCGCAGCTGGGTCAACGGCGAGCTTCGCCAGGACTCCTCAACGGCCGACCTGATCTTCAACGTCGACTACATCATCTGGCACCTCAGCCAGTTTCTCGCCCTCGAACCCGGCGACGTCATCATGACTGGAACCCCCGAGGGCGTCGCGCTCTCCGGGCGCTTTCCGTACCTCACCGAAGGAGACATCGTGGAGATCGAAATCGACGGACTCGGCCGCCAGCGCCAGGTTATGGGCCAGGCATGAGCGCGCACGGTGAATTCGACGGCCTCGTCGCCGTCGTCACGGGCGGGGCATCCGGCATCGGAGCATCCGTCGCCACGCGGCTGCTCGAGGGTGGCGCGAGAGTTGCCGTACTCGACCTGAACATCACGGCGGCTAACCCTGAGACGTTCGCCGTGCAGGCGGACGTCTCGGATCTCGCCTCCGTCACGACTGCGATCGACGCCGTGGCCGCAGAGCTCGGCGGGATCGACATCGTCATCAACAACGCCGGGATCGGGGCGATCGGATCGGTCGAGACCGTCGACGAAGCCGAGTGGGCAAGGGTGCTCAGCATCAACGTCACCGGCATGGCGCGCGTGGCGAGCGCGGCGCTCCCGTACCTGCGCAAGTCGTCAGCCGCGGCGATCGTCAACACGTCATCCATCGCGGCCACCGCCGGCCTGCCCGCCCGAGCGCTCTACAGCGCATCGAAGGGCGCAGTGCTCTCGCTGACCCGCGCAATGGCCGCCGACCACCTGCGCGAGGGAATCCGCGTCAATGCCGTCAATCCGGGCACCGCCGACACCCCGTGGGTCGGTCGACTACTTGACTCCGCGGATGACCCGTCGGCCGAGCGCGCAGCGCTTGCTGCCCGCCAGCCCCACGGGCGCCTCGTCGATCCGAGCGAGATCGCAGAAGCGGTCGCCTACCTCGCCAGCCCGCGGAACCGGTCGACCACCGGCACGAGCATCGCGGTCGACGGCGGAATGCAGGAACTGCGCCTGCGCCCGATCGAGGGTTGACCGTGCAGCGGCACCTGCAGCTCGTCGGCGTCCGTCCGGAGAAGCGCGAGGAGTATCTCGAGCTTCACCGGGCGGTGTGGCCGGAGGTCGAACAACGCATCAGCGCGAGCAACATCACCAACTATTCGATCTTCGTACTCGGCGACCGGCTCGCCGCCTACTTCGAGTACACCGGTGATGACTTCGAGGCCGATATGGCCGCGATGGCCGCCGATCCGAAGACCCGGGAGTGGTGGGCGCTCACCGACCCGTGCCAGGTGCCGCTTCCGGATGCCCCGGCTGGCGCGATCTGGGCGGATACGACCGAGGTCTGGCACCTCGCATGACGCCAACTCACTCGAGAGTCATCGACTCTCACGCGCACCTTTGGCAGCGATCCCGTACGCCCCAGCCGTGGATCGACCCGGAGTCAATGGCGGTCATCGACCAGGATTTCTGGACCGACGATCTCGTGGCCGTCCAGGCCGAGGTCGGAATCGACGGCGCCATCCTCGTGCAATCGTCGAACTCCGCACGGGAGACCGCTGACCTGCTCGCGATCGCCGGTCATCCGTCGGTCGTCGGCGTCGTGGGCTGGATCGACCTCGAGGGCGATGTGTCCGCGCAGCTTGCCGCGCTGGATTCCCCGCACCTCGTCGGTATCCGTCACCTCGCCCACCAGGACCCCGACCACGAGTGGCTGCTGCGGCCGAGCGTCGACTTCGCGGCGCTCGCGGCGGCGGGCCTCCCGTTCGATCTCGTGGTGAACCCCTCGCAGCTCGCGCTGGCAGCTACAGCGGTCGCGTCGAACCCCGGCACCCACTTCGTGCTCGACCACCTGGGAAACCCGCCGATCGCTTCGGGCGACCTCGACGAGTGGCGCAGCGGTGTCGCCCGGCTGGCGGCCCTCGACAACGTCTCGGTCAAGCTCTCCGGCATCACGCTGCAGACAGACTGGGCGAGCTGGACCGTCGACGACCTGCGCCAGCCGATCGACATCGCACTCGATTTGTTCGGTCCAGAGCGGATGCTGTTCGGTTCCGACTGGCCGCTCGTCATGCTCGCCTCGTCCCTGTCGGCGTGGATCGAGATCGTGCGCGAGTTCATTCCGGCCGAGCACCACGACGCGGTCTTCAGCGGCAACGCCGAGCGTGTCTATCTTGGAGAACCCCATGCGTGAACGACTCATCCACGGCACCGACGTGCTGCTCACCGAGCTTGCGTTCGGCGGAGCATCCCTCGGCAATCTGTACACCGTCACGAGTGACGCGGATGCGGTGGCGAGCGTCGACCAGGCCTGGGCCAGCGGCATCCGCTATTTCGATACCGCCCCGCACTACGGGCTCGGGCTGTCGGAGCGCCGGCTCGGTGCTGCGCTCGCGGGCTTCACGCGCAGCGAGTACGTGCTCTCGACCAAGGTGGGGCGGCTGATCGTTCCGAACGAGAACCCGACCGACCTGGACGACAACGGGTTCGCCGTGCCGGGCGACCTGCGCCGCGAGTGGGACTTCTCCCGGGACGGCGTGCTTCGGTCGGTCGAAGCGTCGCTCGAGCGACTCGGAACCGACTACATCGACATCCTGTACCTGCACGACCCCGACGCGAGTGGCATCCCCGATGCTGCGGCGACCGGTGCGGCCGCCCTCATCGAACTCCGCGACCAGGGCGTCGTTCGCGCGGTCGGTATCGGCTCGAACTCCGCCGTCGCCGTTGCAGAACTCTTTCGCGAAACGGACATCAACCTCGCGATGCTTGCCGGGCGGTACACACTGCTCGAACAGGATGGCGCAGACGCGGTGTTCGAGGCCGCGGGCGACCGGTCGATCGTTGCCGTGGGGGTCTTCAACTCCGGGCTGCTGTCGACGGCTCGACCGGCGCCGGGAGCGAAGTACAACTACGAGCCAGCCCCCGCCGAGGTCATCGCCCGGGCGAACCGTCTCGCCGACATCGCCGAGGCGAACGGCGCCACCCTGCCACAAACCGCGGTGGCGTTCGCCCTGCGCAATCCACAGGTGGCGAGCATCGCCATCGGCATGCGCACCGCGGCCCAGGTTCTCGGAAACGCCGCGCTGCTCGAGAACGAGCCCGCGGCATCCGTCTGGTCCGACCTCCGTGAGGCCGGCCTGCTGAACTGACTGGACTGCTGATCTAACGGGCCCGCTGAACTGGCCGGCGCAGCTGCCGGCCGGCTCAGCTGACCGGCAGCTCGGCGTGGATCAGTCGGATGACGGCCTGGCTCATCGTGTCGTAGTCGTGGGTGTTGTCGACTTCGCCGGTGATCGCGAAGCGGTCCATCACGACGATGCGGTCGGCGAGCGTCACCATTTCGGCGAGGTCGCTCGAGATCAGCAGGATGGCGAGCCCGTCGTCGGCGAGCTTCCAGATGAGGTCATAGAACGACCGCTTGGTGCGCACGTCGATGCCGACCGTCGGCTCGTCGATGATGAGGATCTGCGTCTGGGCAGCGAGCCACTTGGCAAGCGAGACCTTCTGCTGGTTGCCTCCGGAGAGCTGGCCGGCCAGCTGGTCCTGCGACGAGATGCGGATGTCGAGGTCGCGAACGTAGGAATCGACGAGCGCGCGCTCCTTCTTTCCGCTCACGAACCCGAACGCCTTCTCGAGGTTCGACCACACGGTGACCGCGATGTTGCGCGTGATCGACTGCTCGAGGAACACGCCCTCTTCTTTGCGGTTCTCGGTGACGTAGCCGATGCGGTACTTCTGCAGTGCCTGGCGAACCGACTTGATCGACGCGGTGCTTCCGTGCACCGAGAGCGTGCCGGTAGTGATGCGTTCGAGGCCAAGGATTGCCCGGGCCAGTTCGGTGCGACCGGCACCGACGAGTCCGTACAGGCCGAGCACTTCGCCGGCACGCAGGTCGAGGCTGACGTCGTGGTGCCCGGCGGTCGTGTTGACGTGCTCGAGCTCGAGAACCGGAGACGCCGAACGATCGACGCTGCGGGTGGGAACCTCGAGACTGGCGAGCGACCGGCCGACCATGATGTCGACGATCTCGTCGCGGGAGTGGGCGCTCAGCGGCTCGGACTGCAGGATCGACTTTCCGTCGCGCAGCACGGTCACGGTGTCGCAGTGGGCGAATACCTCTTCGAGCTTGTGGCTGACGAACAGGATCGCAGCGCCCTCCTGCTTGAGCCGTGCGACGACGCGGAACAGGCGGTCTGATTCGTTGCCGCTGATCGATGCTGTCGGCTCGTCGAGCAGCAGCACCTTCGTCTCGGTATAGAGACCGCGGGCGATCTCGACCAGCTGGGTCTGTGCCGACGAGAGTGCGGCCATCGGGGTGTCCGGGTCGATGTCCAGGTCGAGCATGGCGAGGCAGCGCCGCGCTTCAGACCGCACGGCGGTCCAGTCGACGCGCGGTCCGCGCCGCGGCATCCGGGACATGACGATGTTCTCGCCGACAGTGAAGCCGCGAATGACGTTGCGTTCCTGGTGCACGACGCCGATGCCGGCGGCCATCGCCGCGGACGGGCTCGAAATGTCGGAAACGACTCCCGAAAGGGAGATCGTTCCGGTATCGGAGGTATGGGCGCCGGTGAGGATCTTGATGAGCGTCGACTTGCCGGCGCCGTTTTCACCGAGCAGGGCGTGCACTTCGCCGGGGGCGAGCCGCAGCGAGACGTTGTCGAGCGCCTTTACTCCGGGAAAACTCTTGGAGACGCCGACGGCCTCGAGGGCGAATGCGGTCACGATGCTGCTCCTGTCGGGGCCTGGCCGGGTGAGGCTGGGCCGGTTGTCTGTGGTGCTTTCGCTCGCGCGGCGCCTGCGCGACGTGAATCGCGTACCTCGCGCGCGCGGCCGAGGGCGACCGTGCCGAGAACGACGGCGCCGATCACGAAGTTGACCCAGGCCGGTGCGAGCTGGAATTCCGCGCGGGCGGAGTCGACGAGTCGCACGACGGTGGCCGCGAGAGTCGTGCCGAGAATGGCGACGGTTCCGCCGGTGAGTGCGACACCGCCGATGATCGGGGCCGCGAAGCTCGGCAGCAACCAGTCGCCGCCGACGCTCGTGTTGACGCCCGAGAGCGAGGCGAGGCTGATGAACGCCGCGACTCCGCAGAGAAGGCCGGATGCCGCGTGCGCGATGATCACGGAACGGTCGTTCGAGATGCCGCTGAGTGCGGCGGCGTGCGAATTGTCGCCGCTCGCGAGCAGCCGGCGACCGCCGACCGTGTGGTTGAACGCGAGAGAAACCAGTACCGCGACCACGATCGCGAGAATGAAGACCACCGGGATGCCGCCGACGGTGGCCTTGCCGAGGTCAGCGATCGGTGCCCAGTTGGTCGACGAGATCGTGCGGGTGCTGACGATCGCGTACTGCGCCCCGGACAGGATCGTCATCGTGGCGAGGGTCACGATGAAGCCGTTGATCCGCGTCGCGACGACGAGCCAGCCGTTGATGAATCCGGCGACCGCGCCAACCACGAGCGTGACGACGACTCCGAGCACAGCGGGAACGCCGAGGTCGGCCATCATGACACCGGCGAGGCAGGCGGCGAAACCGCCGATGGATCCGATCGCCAGGTTCAGCTGGCCGACCGCGACGGTGATCATCTGGGCGAGCCCGATCAGGATGGGGACGGCGAGAAACTGGAAGAACGTTCGCACCGAAACGGGGCTGAAGAATCCGCCGCCCGAAGTGACGCCGAGCAGCACCACTCCGAGAACGATGATGACGGCGAGCGTCAGGTTTTGCGACCTGGCGAACGCGAGTGCCTGGCGCTTCATGCGGAGACCTGTTCTGTAGTGGGTGCCGAGTCGGCGACGACCGCCGGAGCGGGCTTGCGCTTTCGGCGGATGTCGCGGATCCGGTCGGTCGAGAGCGCAATCAGCAGGATGAGACCGAGCAGCACGTTGAGGCTCTCGAGCCCGAAGCCGAACAGCTCGAGGCCCTTACGAATCAGCAGTGCGAGCGTGATGCCGAGGAACGTGCCAGTGATCGACACGTAGCCTCCGGCGAGCAGCGTTCCGCCGAGGATCGGGCCGACGAAGGACTGGAGCATGAACTCCCCGCCGATCGCCGGGGTGAACGAACCGATGCTGGCGGCGAGCAGGAATCCCGCGAACGCGGCGAGAAGGCCGGACAGTGAGTGGACGATCACGATGCGGCTCGCCGTCGCGACTCCCGAGAGCTGGGCCGCCTTGATGTTGCTTCCCGTCACGAGCAACTCGCGCCCGAGCCGGGTGCGGTTGTACAGGTAGGCGACCAGGAGCATGGTGAGGATTGCCGCGATCACGATGATCGGAATCGAATCCGGTCCGCAGTAGCCAGCGACACAAACCGAGGCGAAGCTGTCCCGACCGAGGAAGTCGAAACCGTCGGGCTTGGTCGTGAAGGCCGAGCCGGTGCTGAGCCACGAGTAAACCGTCGGCACCAGACCGATCAGGGCGAAACTCATCGCGAGGGTGACGATGAAGGAGTTGACGCCGGTGCGCGCAATCAGCCAGCCGGTAAGCGCACCCACCGCGGCGCCGGCCACAAGGCCCGCGATAAGGCCGAGCACGAGCGGAACGTTCAACAGCTGGAAGCAGATTCCCGAGACCATTGCGCCGAACGAGGCCATCTGGCCGATCGCGATGTTCATGTGCCCGACCGAGAGCACGAGCATCTGGGCGAGCCCGACGATCGTGAAGATCGAGATGCTCGTCAGCAGCGGTGCGATGACGAACGGACCGTTGAAGAACGCGGGCTTCGCGACACCGAAGACGATGACGAGCACCACGATAATGATCGCGAGAAAGAAGCGCGGCGTCGCAATGAAGCGCAGGGCCGAGTGCCTGCGGGCGAGTCGCCGCTCAGCGGCGCTGAAGCTCACGCGACCCTCCGCTTGTCGATCTCGTCGGCGTTCCAGTCGATTCCGAGCCCGGGGGTCGAGGGAGCGAAGGCGCGGCCGTTCTCGATCCGGATCTCACCGTTGGTGATTGCGCGCAGCTGCGGGATGTGCTCGACGTAGCGACCGTTGGGCACGGCGGCGGTGAGGCTGACGTGCAGTTCCATCAGGAAGTGCGGGCAGACTGCGACATTGAACGCTTCGGCGAGGTGAGCGACCTTGAGCCACGGGGTGATCCCGCCGACGCGTGCGACATCCGCCTGGATGATGCTCGCCGCTCCACGCTCGAGGTACTCACGGAACTGTCCGACCGAGTACATGGACTCGCCGACCGCGATGGGGATGCTGGTCGCCTGCGCGAGCCGGGCGTGCCCGGCGATGTCGTCGGCCGGTAGTGGTTCTTCGAGCCAGAACAGGTTGACCTCCTCGAACGCGCGCGCTCGCCGAATCGCTTCGGCCGATGTCATCGACTGGTTCGCGTCGACCATGATGTCCATGCGGTCACCGACGGCGTCGCGTACCGCCCGCAGCCGGTCGAGGTCTTCGACGAAGTGGGGCTTGCCGACTTTGAGCTTGAGGCCGGGCCAGCCGGCTTCCTTCGAGGCAAGCGCACCGGACACGAGCTCGTCGGTCGTGAGGTGCAGCCACCCGCCTTCGGTGTCGTACAGCGGAACGTCCTGGCGGAACCCGCCGGCGACCTCCCAGAGCGGAGCGTTTGCACGTTTCGCCTTGAGATCCCACAGGGCGGTGTCGACGGCGGCAAGCGCGAGGGACGTGATCAGGCCGGTGGTCGTTGCGCGGGTGGAGGCGAAGAGGTCCATCCAGACGCCCTCGACGTGGGCGGCGTCCTGGCCGGCCAGTCTCGGGACCAGGTGGTCGCGCAGCATCGAGAGAACTGCGCGACCCCCGGATCCGATTGTGTAGGCGTAGCCGGTACCCGTCAGCCCGTCATCCGAGTCGATCTCGACGAAAATCGTCTCTTGTTTGATGAAGCTCTGCACGGCATCCGTCCGGACGGTCTCGACTTCGAGATCGACCAGATAGGCGCGCGCGGCGGTGATGATGGGCATAGCTCGGCCTTCGTAATCAGGTGTTCGTCAGTTACTTGCAGTCGAGCAGTTCGGAATCGAACGTCGTCTTCAACTCTTCGGATGCTGCGATGCGCTCGTCGTTGTAGCTGTCGACGTTGTCCTTCGTCACGATGAACGAGCCGGAGTCGACGACAACGCCGGGATCCGCAACGGTGCACTCCTGCGTGGCGAGCTTGCCGAGCACGTAGCTGCCGACGTAGGCCTGGCCGACCGGGTTCTGGGCGACCGTCGCGTAGACCGAGCCGTCGGCGATGGCGGCGAGGATGGTTTCGTCGTCGTCGATTGCGACGAGCTTGATGTCGAGGCCCGACTCCTTCACTGCGGTAGCTGCAGCGACTGCGGGGTTGTAGGCGGTCGACACCATTCCGGTGATCGTGTCGCCCTGGGAGGCGAGCAGGTCAGCGACGGCCTTCTGGGCCGTGGTGAGGTCGACGTCGATGTCAGTAACATCCGGAAGCAGGGTGACTGCGCCGTTGGTCTCGTCGACGGCCTTCTTCACGCCAGCAATGCGGCGCTGGGTGTTGGAGTCGGCGTTGTTGCCGGTGAGGTGCGCGAGTACGCCCTTGCCGTCCATCGCTTCGATCGCTGCGACCGCGGCCTTGTACGCGGCCGTTTCGACGTCGGTGGACAGGCAGAAGTCGGCTTCATCGGTGTCGCCGGCCGGGCAGGACGCGATCGAGCCGACCGCGATGCCGTTCTTCTTGAGGTTGGCGAACGTCGAGTTGATGTCGGTGGGCGAGACACCGAAGATGCCGAACGCGTTGTAGCCGTTCGCGACGAGGGAGTTGATCACGTCGTTCTGCTTGGTCTGGTCCCACTCGGCCGTCTCGTTGAACGTGACGTCCGCGAAACCGAAGTCGGTCTTCGCCTGGGCGCCGGCCTCGATCCACGGCTGGAAGTAGGGGTGTGCTCCACCGGATACCAGGGCGATCTTGACGGTGTCTGCGCCGGCGGCTGCTTCGCCACCGGTGCCTCCGGCTTCGGGTGCCTTGGTGCAGCCGGCGATCGAAATGGCCACTGTCGCTACTGCGACGATGGCGAGTGAACGAGCAATGCTGTGTCTCATCGTTGAGCCTCCATTTATGGAATATAAAAGATCCTATAGGATCTGTAGGCATTACGATTGGGCATATCGTCGTAAATGTCAAGCGAAGCGCGAAGGAGGGTTTCTGTTGGCTGATGTAGTACCGCTCTCGACGAGCCTCGTCATGTCGAGTCTGCCACCGCGCCAGGCGCTCGCCGACGAGGTCTATGCGCGGCTGCGCACACTCATCATGGACAGCACCATTCCTCCGGGTCGCCGCATCAACATCGAGGATGTCGCCAGGCAGCTCGATGTCTCGCCGACGCCGGTGCGCGAATCCCTCGCTCGCCTCGAATCCGACGGTCTCGTCGACAAGCTCCCGCTCAAGGGCTACCGCACCACCGAGTTGCTCAATCGTGACCAGATCGACGAGCTCTATGAACTGCGCCTGCTGATCGAGCCGCACTCCGCCGCACGCGCGGCCCTCACGGTGAGCGACGAGCAGGCTCGCGAACTGCGCGCGGAGATGGCGGCGGCATCTGCGGCATCCGCTTCATCGGAGTACACGTCGTACCAGGAGCTCTCGAACCACGACGTTCGCCTGCACGATCTCGTGCTTGAAATTGCCGGCAACGAGACGATCCGCCAGGCCTACGCTCGCACCCACTGCCACCTGCACACCTTTCGGCTGGCGTTCTCGGGAACATTCGGCGCACACACGATAAACGAGCACGCCCAGGTCGTCGACGCGGTTCTCGCCCGGGACGGGGTCGCGGCCGAACACGCGATGCGCGAGCACGTCGAGGCGTCCCGTGTGAGAATCAGCGGGCAGTTCGAAGTCAGCTAGCGCGCGAGCCAGTCGGCGATCAGGTCGGCAGTGACGATTGTCGCGTCGCTGTCGGGATCGTTCAGGTAGCCGTGGTCGACGCCGGGAACGCAGTGCTGGTGGATGTCGACGCCGGCAGTCTCGAGGTCGGCAGTAAAAAGTTCGCCCGATGCGCGCAGGGTGTCGAACTCGGCTGTGATAACAAACGTCGGTGGTAAGCCGTGAAGGTCAGCGAGTCCGGCAAACGCGTGCGGGTCACCCATTGCTTCTCGTGAGCCCGCGTAGGTGAGGGCGATCGCGTCGACCCCCTCCGCCGCGAACAGTAGGTCCGCCGGGATCGACGGAACAACCGCCTCGAGCTGTGTCGACAGCGGCGGGAGAAACGGATGCAGCAGCGGCACCGCGAGCACAAGGCACGTTGGCAGCACGGCGCCTTCGTCGCGCAGCGCAGTAGCTTCGTCGCGCAGCGTTACCGCGACGCCGGCTGCCAGTGCGGCCCCCGCGCTGGCCCCCGCAAGCCCGACGTCGTCGAATAGTTGGACTGCCCAGTCGAATGCGGCTCGGACATCGTTGTTCGGAATCGGAAAGTGCACGCCGTTGCCCGCAAGCCGGTAGTCGACGGTGATCACGCGGATGCCGCGCTTCGCGAGTTCGCGCGCGATCCGATCGGGCTCGACACGATCGAGGTCTCCGCGCACAAAGCTGCCCCCGTGCGCCCAGACGAGGGTCCTCGTCGGCTCGGTGTCATCCGGCGTCTGGATCCGGATCGGCACCGGTCCATTCGGGCCGACGATCGTCTGGTTGGTAATCATCGGTCCCTTCCCTGGCCGCGGCAGCAGCGAGTCCACCATAGGGCCACTCATCGCGATCGAGGTACTGACAGGGCCTCTCTTTCGCAGAGGGTGTCGGCGTAAAGTCGCCCCATGGACACCCGTGACGACATCCGTGAATTCCTGACCTCGAGGCGTGCAAAGATCACGCCAGAGCAGGCGAAGCTTCCGGCATACGGAGGCAATCGCCGGGTGGCCGGGCTCCGCCGGGAAGAAGTCGCGATGCTCGCCGGAGTGAGCGTCGACTACTACACCAAGCTCGAACGCGGCAATTTCGGATCGGTGTCGGAGGGCGTACTCGAAGCCCTCGTACGTGCCCTGCAACTCGACGAAGCCGAGCGCGAGCACCTGTTTCACCTGGCGAACGCCACGGCGACGATCAGGCCCGGCGGCCACCGCGAGGCTTCACCGCACGTGCGGCAGGCGGTGCAGCGCGTCGTCGACGGATTGTCGGATGCCCCGGCTTTCGTCCGCAACAACCGCCGCGACCTGCTCGCGAGCAACGCGCTCGGCCGCGCCCTCTACTCGCCGATCTACGAGGGCGTTGCTGCGGGGGAGCCGGTCAATACCGTACGGTTCCTGTTCTTCAACTCGCAGGCACGCGTCTTCTTCCGCGACTGGAACAAGGCTGCAGCGGATGTCGTCGCCAACCTCCGCACGGAGGTTGGGCGCGATCCGCATGACCGCCTGTTGCAGGAACTCATCGGCGACCTGCTGGCGCGCAGTACCGAGTTCGGCGCCCTCTGGGCATCCCACGACGTTCGCTATCACGACACCGGTTTCAAGTCGGTGCGGCATCCGGAGGTCGGTGACCTCGATCTCACTTTCGAAACTATGGACCTTCCGGCTGACCCCGGCCAGGCGCTCATCGTCTACGGGTCAGAACCTGCCTCGGCCACGGAAGCGTCCCTGCGCCTGCTCGCCAGCTGGGCGGCGACGGCCGCTGTAGAAACCCGCGCGGACGCCGAATAAGGGAGGCACTGCCAGTACCCCGAACGACAGGGACTCTCCGATCGGGGCGGGTAGGCGTTGACTGGCTTGTGACCCATTACGAGCAAAGGAATCCCCGCAGCATGCGAGCAACACTGATGTACGGCGCCGGAGACGTGCGCATCGAGACCGTACCCAACCCGACCATCCAGGAACCGACCGACACGATCGTGCGCATCGTGGCCGGGTGCATCTGCGGAAGCGACCTGTGGCCCTACGCATCGCGCGAGTCGACCGAGCCCGGGTCTCGGATGGGCCACGAGTTCGTGGGCGTCATCGAAGAGATCGGCTCCGAAACGTCCGGCCTCACGGTCGGTGATTTCGTGATCGTGCCATTCGTTGCATCCGACGGAACCTGCGATTTCTGCCGCGAAGGGTTGCAGACGTCCTGCCGGCACGGTGCGCACTGGGGCGGGCACGAGGATGGCGGGCAGGGAGAGTACGCCCGCGTTCCGCAGGCCTCCGGAACCCTCGTCGTCGTGCCAGCTGGTTTCGATGAGAAGCTCATCCCCTCCCTTCTGAGCCTCTCCGATGTGATGTCGACCGGTTATCACGCCGCGAAGAAGGCTCGCATCGAGCCGGGCCAGACGGTGACCGTCATCGGTGACGGAGCGGTCGGACTCTCCGCCGTGATCTCGGCACGGCTCATGGGCGCATCGCGCATCATTCTGATGGGCCGGCACGAAGCCCGCACCAATCTGGGCCGGGACTTCGGCGCAACCGATGTCGTCGCTGAACGCGGCGAAGCGGGAATCGCCGCCGTCAAGGCGCTCACCGGTGGCGACGGAACCCACGTGGTTCTCGAGGCGGTCGGACTGCTCTCCGCCCTGGAGATGGCAATCGGCGTCGTTCGCGACGGCGGCACCATCAGCCGCGTCGGAGCACCGCAGTTCGCCGAGGTTCCACTCGGATTCCCCGAGTTCATGCGCAACATCACTCTCACCGGCGGGGTAGCTCCGGCTCGCGCGTACATCGACGAGCTGCTTCCCCTCGTTCTCGACGGCACCATCGAACCCGGCCGCGTCTTCGACCGCACTGTAGACCTCGACGGTGTGCCGGACGGCTACCGCGCAATGGCCGACCGTGAAGCGCTCAAGGTTCTCGTTCACCCGTAACTGATTCGTCCGCAACCAACAGAGAAGGAAAAACCATGATTGACATCACTCTCAACAACGGCGTGACAATGCCGGCCCTCGGACTCGGTGTCTTCCAGACCCCGCCCGACGAGACGACGGATGCCGTGGCATCCGCACTGGAAGTCGGCTACCGCCACGTAGATACGGCTGCTGCATACGCAAACGAGCGTGAGGTCGGCGAGGGGATTCGCCGTTCGGGCGTCGACCGCTCGGAAGTTTTCATCGAGACCAAGGTGTGGATCACCGACTTCGGCTACGACGAGACCCTGCACGCGTTCGACAAGAGCGCCGGAAAACTGGGCGTCGACCAGATCGACCTGTTCATCCTTCACCAGGCGCTTCCCGGGGAATTCGAGAAGACCATCGGGGCCTACCGGGCGCTCGAACAGCTACTCGAGGATGGCCGCGTGCGCGCCATCGGTGTGAGCAACTTCATGCGGTCGCACCTCGATGCGCTTCTCGCGCGCACCGCTGTCGTACCGGCGATCAACCAGATCGAGCTGCACCCGTACTTCAGCCAGCCCGACGTGCAGGCGGCAAACGCGGAGCACGGAATCGTCACCCAGGCGTGGTCGCCGATCGGCGGAATCACCTCCTATCGCGGAACTGGAAAGAGCGTCTTCGACGAGCCCGTCATCCTCGACATCGCGAAGGAGTTCGACAAGAGCGCTGCGCAGGTCATGCTGCGCTGGCAACTGCAGCACGGTCGTTCCGCTATCCCCAAGTCGACCAAACCGGAGCGCATCGCCGAGAACTTCGCTGTCTTCGATTTCGAACTCAGCGCCGAACAGGTGGCCGCTATCGACTCCCTCGACACCGGTGAGCGCGGTGGGCCCGAGCCAGAGGCAGTGACCCTCGAGGCGTTCGGACGGGAGATCCCCGAAGCATGACGTCCACGACACCACTCGTTGTTCTCGTCGTCGGCGCGACCGGAAGCATCGGTCGTCAGGTTGTGGCCGAGTCGGTTCGGCAGGGTCACGACACCCGGGCGCTCGTTCGGGATGCCGCCGCCGCGCGCCGCCTCGACCGGGGAGCGCGCGTCGTTGTGGGGCAGTTGACCCGACCGGAGACCCTCATCGACGCCGTTGCCGGAATCGACGCGGTCGTCTTTACCCAGGGCTCGTCCTATGGTGATGCGGCCGCCGCCGAAGCCGTCGACTACGGCGCCGTGAAGAACGTGCTCGATGCCCTCGGCGGCCGAAGAGTTCGAATCGCGCTCATGACGTCGATCGGCGTTACTAAGCGTGGCGGAAGCCACGACTGGAAACGCCGAGGCGAGCGCCTCGTGCGGGCGAGCGGAAACTCGTACACGATCGTGCGTCCGGGGTGGTTCGACTACAACGACGATGACCAGCTCGAGATCACCCTTCTCCAGGGCGACAACCGACTCGCGGGCAGCCCGGCCGACGGGGTCATCGCCCGACACCAGATCGCGCGGGTGCTCGTGAACAGCCTCACGTCTGCCGCCGCCGATCACCTCACCGTCGAACTCGTCGCCGAACACGGTCCGGCCCAGGACGACCTCGACCCCGTCTTTGCGCAGCTGACAAAAGACGTGCCCGGCTCGTTCGACGGAGTACGCGACACAGACAACATGCCGGCCACGGCAGAACCGGAGCGCGTTCGGGCAGACCTCGACGCGCACCGCACCAACTAGGAGACAACAATGGACTACCGCTTCCTGGGACGCACCGGCGTCGAAGTAAGCCCGCTCGCACTAGGCACCATGATGTTCGGTGCGTGGGGAAACACCGACACGAACGACTCGATCCGGGTAATCAACCGTGCCCTCGACCGTGGGATCAATTTCGTCGACACGGCCGACGTCTATTCCGCCGGGGAATCCGAAGAGATCGTTGGCAAGGCGCTGAAGGGCCGCCGTGACGACATCGTTCTCGCGACGAAGTTCTTCATGCCCGTGGGCGGTGGGTCGACGGGGGAGGGCCCGAACCGCGGCGGCGGTTCGCGGCGGTACATCATGAAAGCGGTCGAGGACTCACTGCGCCGGCTCGACACCGACTACATCGACCTCTATCAAGTGCACCGCCCGAGCCCGGTAATGGATGTCGACGAGACTCTCGGGGCGCTCACCGACCTCGTCCGTCAGGGCAAAGTTCGTTACATCGGCTCGTCGTCGTACTCGTGTAGTCAGATCGTCGAGGCGCAGGTTTCCTCCCGTGATGCACACCTCGCCCGCTTCGTCACCGAGCAGCCGCCGTATTCGATCCTGGTGCGCGGCATCGAACAGGACGTGCTCCCCACGACGCAGCGGTACGGCATGGGCACCCTGAGCTACAGCCCGCTTGCGGGCGGCTGGCTCTCGGGGAAGTGGCGAAAGGACGCGGCTCCGGTTCCCACGTCGGCTAACCGTCCGAGCGCACGCTTCGACATGTCGAGCGTCGCCAACCAGCAGAAGCTTGAGGTGGTCGACGCTCTCGCGACGATCGCCGCGGACGCGGGGATCACCCTGATCGAACTCGCAATCGCCTTCGTCATCAACCATCCCGGCATCACGTCGGCGATCATCGGCCCACGCACCATGGAACAGCTCGAGTCGCAGCTCTCAGCGGCCGACATCACGCTCAGCACCGACGTCCTCGATCGCATCGATGAGCTCGTCGCACCGGGCGTCACCATCAACCCGGACGACAACAGTTACGGGGCGACCGAGCTAGCACCGTCCGCCCGGCGTCGGTAAATCCGAAAGGAACAACAGAATGAACATCGAACCCGCGCACGCCGCAGGTCCCGGAGTTTTCATGGAGCACATCGCCATGCTCCAGAATGGCGAAGACCCCGCGACCACCACGACCTGGGCCGAGCACATTACGGATGATGAGTACAACGGCAGATAACTAATCTCGTCATGGCGGATGCGCGGCGATAGAATCCGGCATGCCCAGTCCGCATCCGCTCGGCGACTACCTCAGAGCCCGCCGGGAGCTCCTGCGCCCTGACGACGTCGGTCTTCCGACCGGTGCGGGACTTCGACGAGTGGCGGGCCTCCGGCGATCCGAGGTCGCCAGCCTCGCGGGTATCAGCACCGAGTACTACGTCAAGCTCGAGCAGGGGCAGGAGTTCCACCCCACCGACCAGGTACTGGATGCGCTGTCGCGGGCGTTGAACCTGGATGCCACCGCCCGCTCGTACCTGCATTCGCTCGCTCATCTCACGGCAAGGCCGACGACGCCGATGTCGTCGCCGGCGATCGATCGAACGCGCTGGTTGATCGACTCGTGGCCCATGACCGCGGCGATGATCCTCGATCGCCACAACGACATCGTCGCGACGAATTCCCTCATGTCGGCGCTTATCGGCGGATTTCGGACCGGCCGCAACACCCTGACGGCCCTGCTGCTCGACCCCGGCGTCCGCAGTCTCTACGTCGAGTGGGATGGGCTGAGCATGCGTTCGATCGCCCTTCTTCGCTCGCGGGTCGGACTCGATCCCGACGACCAGCGCGCCAAGGAACTCATCGCAGAGTTGACGCGTGACAGCCCGAGATTCAGGGAGTTGTGGCACCGCCACGACATCGCGGGAATCACGCAGGGCACCCATCCGATAGTCCACCCGGTCGCCGGGGCGCTCTCGCTCCACTTCGCGCACCTGCCGCTCGTCGGCATCGAAGACCACGCGATCTTCCTGTACTACGCCGAGCCCGGCTCACCGTCGGAGCGCGCCCTCGCGCAGCTGGCTGGACCCTAGGCGAGGGAGGTAGCGCCACTACTAGGCACAGCCGGGGCACGCACGCCGCGATCGCTCGCCCCTAGTCTCGCCCCATGGATCTTGGGCTCTCCGGAAAAGTCGCCGTGGTCACCGGCGCGAGCAAAGGTATCGGTCTCGCCATCACGCGGGGGCTCGTTGACGAGGGTGCGCGGGTCATCGCCGGCGCACGGTCATCTACCCCGGAACTCGACGAGCTGGTGGCGACCGGATCGGTGCTGTTCGAGAGCGTGGATTTGGCAACAGCGGATGCCCCGGCGCGGCTCGTTGCGCGCTCGACCGAACTGGGCGGGCTCGACATTCTCGTGAACAACGTGGGCGCGGTAGCGTTCCGCTTCGAGGGGTTTCTCGCGATCACCGACGACGAGTGGCTGGACACCATCAACCTCAGCTTCCTCGCCGCGATGCGCACAACGCGTGCGGCGATTCCTCTGCTCATCGAGAGGGGTGGCGGCAACGTCGTGACGATCGGATCGGTCAATGCGTTCCTGCCCGACCCGCCCGTTGTCGATTATTCAGCCGCGAAGGCCGCCGTCTGGAACCTGTCCAAGTCGCTCTCCAAGGAATTCGGCGCGCAGAATCTCCGCTTCAACACCATCAGCCCCGGTCCCGTCGCGACCCAGCTGTGGCTCGGCGAAAACGGCGTCGCGGCAACCGCCGCACGCAATCTCGGTGTGGACTTCGACACCGCGCGCGACCAGGTCGTTGCCAGCCAGGGCGGGTTCTCGACGGGCCGGTTCACCCAGCCATCCGAGGTCGCCGACCTCGCCCTCATTCTCGCGAGCAATCGCGCTGGCAACGTCACCGGTTCGGACTTCCTCATCGACGGCGGACTCATCAAAACCCTCTGAACCACTCGCGCACCAACCAGGGAGCACTCATGGCAAAGAACGTCGTCTTCATTCACGGACTGTGGATCCACTCATCGGCCTGGCGGCCGTGGCAGGACCGGTTCGAGCAGAAGGGCTACTCGACCGTGGCACCCGGCTGGCCGGGGGACCTCGACACGGTCGAAGCAACCCGGGCGAATCCGGAGGGCCTCAACAACCAGGGAATTGCAGAGATCTGCCACCACTACGCCGACATCATCGAGCGTTTCGACGAGAAGCCGATCGTGGTCGGGCACTCGTTCGGAGGTCTCATCGCCCAGGAACTGCTCGCCAACGGTCTCGTTGCTGCCGCGGTGGCAATCGACCCTGCCCCGATCAAGGGAGTCAAGGTGCTGCCGTTCTCGCAGCTGAAGTCGGGCTTTCCCGTGCTCGGCAATCCGGCCAATAAGTCGCGTACCGTCGCGCTCAACGAGAAGCAGTTCAAGTACGCGTTCGGCAACCTGCTCACCGAGGAAGAATCAGACGCCCTGCACGCGGCCTGGACGATCCCCGGCCCGGGACGCCCGCTCTTCGAAGACGCGACCGCGAACTTCGTGCGCAATTCACCCGCCGCTGTCGACACCCACACCGCCGTCCGTGGCCCACTGCTGCTGACTTCCGGAACCGAGGACCACACGGTTCCCCAGGTCGTCACCGTCGCGGTGGCGAAGCTGTACTCCGACAACGCGTCGTCGGTAACCGTGTACCACGAGTACGAGGGGAAGGGCCACTCGCTCACCCTCGATGCCGGCTGGACGGATGTCGCGGACGACGTTCTGGCGTGGCTGCAGGAGAAGGGCCTCTAGATCGCGGGGTCGCGGTCCACTTCGTCGGCGCTCGCAGCCTCTTGCGCCCCAGACTCTCCAGCTTCCGTCTCTTCCGCACCGGTTGGGCGCAGGTACTGTGCCGACAGCAGACGGTACGAACCGGTGAAGAAGGCCACGATGGCAGCGATCACCATGATGATTCCGGCGACGAGAAAGACGAGGGCGATCCCGCGTGCCTGGCCGTCGCCGAGCAACCAGCCGAAGCTCTCTCGTCCGGCATCCGAGTTCATGTACGGAATGATCAAGAACTGCGCGATCGGCGCAATGAGGAACGCTGTGATCGGCGCCGCGGCTGACTCGAATGCCGCAGCGAAGCCGAACACCCGGCCCTGGGTCTGGAATGGCACGACCTTCTGGATCACGGTCTGTTCGGCCGCTTCGACCGCAGGGATCAGCGTCATGTAGAGCCAGATACCCACCGCGTAGAGCACCCACCATTCCCGAATCGTGAACAGCGCGCCGAGCACACCCATCAGGATCACGAGCAGCAGCAGGGTGCGGATCGGGTTGCGCCCGAGTCCGAATTTCGCGACGAGCAGGCCGCCGATGATGAAACCGGTGGAGGTGACTCCGAGCACGACTCCCCACCACTCGACCTCGAACAACTCGAGACCGTAGGGGTCCATCAGCGCCATGTACACGCCGCCGATGAAGTTGTTGAAGGTGGAGAAGATGATGAGCGCGAACAGCCCCGTCGCCGCGCGAACGGCGGTGATGCTTCCTCGGAGATCAATGAGCGGGCGCCGTTCGCCGTCCTGCTTCGGCTGCTCTTCCGGGATGCCCAGGAACAGCAGGTGCACGAGCGCCGCAGCAGAGAAGAAGATCGCGATCATCAGCGTCCAGCCCATGCCGAGCAGCCCGATCGACAGGCCGCTGAAGACGCTCGTCACCATGAATGCGAGTCCCTGCACTGTGCCGACGAGCCCGTTGGCGTTGGCGTGACGCTCTTCGGGAATCAGCAGGGTGACCGTCGTCGAGAGCGCGATGTTGCGCATGTTTTCGATGACCGCGCCGAACAGGATGACGCCGCTGAACAACCAGAACATCGGCCCGCCGAGATCGAGCAGTGTTCGCTCCGGGAAAGCCGCGTAGAAGCCGAGGCTGATGCTGAACGCCACGAGGGTCACCACCCCCGCGAACACCATCACCGTGTGTTTGCGGTGCCGGTCGACGATCGTGCCGAACGCCATCGAGCACAGGGCGACCAGCAGCATGTACGCGCCGCCGATGATCCCCGTCGCGAGTACCGACCGCGTTTCGAGGTAGACCCAGAACGTCAGGGCGAACCAGAGAAAGCTGGTCGTGACGTTGGCGACCGCGGTATTCACCAGGATTTGCGCAAAAGTGCGGGATCCGCCGGGCGGCGGTGCGTCAGGTGTGACGGTCGCCGTTCCTTCGGCGGGGATCGCGGCGTTTGTGCCGTCGGTGGTAGCCATCTAATCCTCCGGGCGGCGCACTCGCACCCGAGGTCCGAGGGCGAGCGGTGCTGGAGTGGACAGTGCTGGATTCGACAGGGCGCCGCATTAACGTCGAACCGGTGGCGACTACTTTAACGAGCCGACGACTCCCTGTCGAGCAACAGCGGTTAGTTCCGCAGCTCCAGGTACTTCGCGATGAGGGCCTTGCTCGAGGAATCCTGCGACTCGAGAGCCTCCGCGTCGCCGGCCACGGCTGGGGTGATCTGGAGTGCGAGCTGCTTGCCGAGCTCGACGCCCCATTGGTCGAACGAGTCGATGCCCCAGATGGTGCCTTCGGTGAATACGATGTGCTCGTAGAGCGCGATGAGCTGTCCGAGCACGCTCGGGGTCAGCGCCGGCGCGAGGATCGACGTCGTCGGCCGGTTGCCGGCAAACTCGCGGGCGGGAACGACGGATTCCTTCGTTCCCTCTGCACGAACCTCGTCGGCCGTCTTGCCGAAGGCGAGAGCCTTGGTCTGGGCAAAGAAGTTCGCCATAAAGAGGGTGTGTACGTCCTGGCCGGGCTCGACTCCGGCGCCGTCGCCGGCAGCGTCCTTGAGCGGATGCCCGGGGTTGGCTACCGCGATGAAGTCTGCGGGGATGAGACGGGTGCCCTGGTGGATCAGCTGGTAGAACGCGTGCTGCCCGTTGGTGCCCGGCTCGCCCCAGAAAATCTCGCCGGTATCGGTCGTGACGGGTGAGCCATCCGAGCGAACACTTTTACCGTTCGACTCCATGGTGAGCTGCTGGAGGTACGCGGCGAAGCGGTGCAGGTACTGCGCATAGGGAAGGACGGCGTGGCTCTGTGCTCCAAGAAAGTTCGAGTACCAGACGTTGAGCAGGCCCATGAGGACGGGAACGTTTTCTTCAATCGGAGCCGTTCGCATGTGCTCGTCGATTGCATGGAACCCGGCCAGAAACTCGCGCCAGTTGTCCGGACCGATTGCGATGACGACGGACGTACCGATCGCGGAGTCGACAGAGTACCGGCCCCCCACCCAATCCCAGAATCCAAAGGCGTTTTCGGGGTCGATGCCGAAGGCGGCGACCTTGTCCAGCGCCGTCGATACCGCGACGAAGTGCCTGGCGACAGCGCCCGAGCGGGCATCATCCGAGTCGTCCAGTACGCCGGCAGCGGCGAGTTCAGCCCACAGCCACTGGCGTGCCAACCGCGCGTTGGTCAGGGTCTCAAGGGTGCCGAACGTTTTTGACGCCACGATGAAGAGGGTGGTCTCGGGGTCGAGGCCCGCGGTCTTTTCAAAGACATCGTTGGGGTCGATGTTCGAGACGAACCGTGCTTCGATTCCCGCCTGTACATACGGCTTCAGAGCTTCGTACACCATGACCGGGCCGAGGTCGGAACCGCCGATACCGATGTTGACGACTGTTTCGATGCGCTTGCCGGTGACCCCGGTCCACTCGCCGGAGCGCACCTGCTCGGCGAAAGCGTAGACCTTGTCGAGCGTTGCGTGGACGTCACCGTCCACATCCTGGCCGTCGACGATGAAGCCGTGGGGCGGAACGAGATTGTCGCCGTTCCTGGGTCGACGCAGCGCGGTGTGCAGAACCGCGCGGTCCTCGGTGACGTTGATGTGTTCGCCAGCGATCATCGCCTGGTAGCGACCGGCAACATCGACGTCCTTCGCGAGCTGTACGAGCGCGGCGAGAACCTCTTTGGTGATGAGGCCCTTCGAGAGGTCGACGGTGAGGTCCGCTGCCTGGAAGGTGTAGGTCTGTGCCCGGTCGGGATCTGCATCGAACCACTCGCGAAGAGCGGGCGAGAATCCTTCAGCGATCGCGGCGAGCTTCGCCCAGGATTCGGTCGAGTTCGGGTCTACGGGGGCAAATTCAGTCAAGGGGATCTCCACAACGCCAGGGGAAGCGTATTTCGCGGCTCTCGCACGACGCGAGGCTGGCCGTGTTCAAGCCTATTCCTGCGGGGGCACCGGTGCGACTCGTGAACGCACCGGAAAAGAGCGTCGTTCCCGCCACTCTTCGACGAGGTACTGCCCGCTCGACGTGACAGCCGATGTGGCGTCGGTGCATCGGGCCACAATGGCACTGTGACTCGTCGTGGACTACTGCTCTTTGCCGCCCTCGGAATCGCCTGGGGCATCCCGTATCTCTTTATCAAGATCGCCGTGGGTGAACTCGAACCGGCGATGGTCGTGCTCGCGCGCTCGGGGCTTGCGGCCGTGCTGCTGCTGCCGCTCGCGCTCTTCCGTCGCGAGGTCCTCGCGGTGTTGCGGCACTGGAAACCGATGCTCGCCTACACGCTCGTCGAGATCGTCGTGCCGTGGTACTTCCTGAGTTCCGCCGAACGGGAGCTGCCGAGCTCGACCGCCGGCCTGCTGCTCGCGGCCGTTCCGCTTGCCGGTGTCGCGGTGGCGTTCTTCATGGGTCGCCCGGCCAGGTTGTCCGGCCTCAACTGGGTCGGCATCCTGATCGGAATGCTCGGGGTCGCCGGCCTGGTCGGGCTGGATGTCGGCGGCTCCGACCTGCCGAGTGTGCTCGAAATGAGCGTTGTGGTCGTCGGGTACGCGGTGGGACCCGCGATCCTGTCGCGGTGGATGCCGGACCTTCCGGGCGTCGGTGTCGTCGCCGTTTCCCTCGCCGGCGCGGCCCTCATTTACATTCCGATCGTGCTGCTGACGCAGAGTGTGCCAACGGCGTGGCCGTCGACAAAGGTCATCGTCGCAATCGTTGTACTCGCTGTCGTCTGCAGCGCGCTCGCGTTCCTGCTGCTGCTCGGCCTCATCGCCGAGATCGGCCCGGTCAAAGCGACGACGATCACCTACGTCAACCCGGCCGTCGCGATCATTGCCGGGGTACTCGTGCTCGGCGAAGCGGTCACCGTCTGGACCATCATCGGGTTCGCGCTCGTGCTCACCGGTTCGTGGCTCGTCACGCGCAAGCGTCGCGAAGTAGCGGCATCCGCTGGTCCGGAAGGTGCTGCAGCTCAGTTGGAGTGAGGAATCAGCCGCAGTGAATCGGCCGCAGTGAATCAGCCCCGGTGAATGAGGTCCAGGATTTCGCTGTAGTGGGAGTGGAAGACCGCATCGCCCAGCATTTCGGCGTCGCGCGGACGCGGCAGGTCGATGGTGATCTCCGCCTGCACCTTGCCCGGACGAGGGGTCATCACCACGACTCGATCGGAGAGGAACACGGCCTCTTCGATGTCGTGTGTGATGAGCATGACGGTCATTCGGTTCTGTTCCCAGACCTGCGTGAGAAGCTCCTGCATGGTGCGACGCGTCAGGGCGTCGAGCGCACCGAACGGCTCGTCCATCAGCAGTACTTCCGGCCCGTAGGACAGCGATCGAGCGAGCGCCACGCGCTGCTGCATGCCGCCCGAGAGCTGGGCGGGGTAGGAGTTCTCGAAGCCGGTCAGACCGACCTGGTCGAGTACTTCTCGCGCCCGATCGAGTCGGGTGCGTTTGGTGAGGGATGCGTCATCGCGAAGCGCGAACAGGATGTTGTCGATCGACGACAGCCACGGAAGCAGGGTGGCGTTCTGGAAGACGACTCCGCGATCCCGTCCGGGGCCGTACGTGGTGAATCCGTCGAGCGCCGTCTCGCCAGAGGTGGGCTCTTCGAGGCCAGCGATGACCGAGAGCAGCGTGCTCTTGCCGCAGCCGGATGCCCCGACCACCGAGACGAACTCGTTGTCGCCGAGGGTGAGACTGATGTCGCTGAGCGCCGTGACGTCGCCGAACTGCTTGGTGAGGTTCGACACTGTCACTTTTGGCTGGTGTTCGAGGGTGCGGTCGCTCATCAGGAACGGCCTTTCAGGTAGCGGAAGAATCGGCGGCCGAGACCGCGCATGAGTTGGTCGAAGATCAGGCCGAGAAGGCCGAGCACGATCACGTAGCCGATGATGAGGTCGGTCTCGAGAAAACGCTGCCCCTGGGTGATGCGATAGCCCATACCCGAAGTGGCGGCGACGAGCTCGGCGACGACGAGCCAGGTCCACGCCCAGCCGAGGCTGATGCGGAGGGCATCCCAGATGCGCGGAAGTGCGGACGGAAAGACGATCCGAGTGAGGATCTGCAGTCGCGAGAGACCGAGGGTCGCGCCGAGGTTGAGGTACGACGGCGGTACCTGGCGTACCGCATCCGCGAACATCAGCACCTGCTGGAAGAAGGTGCCGAGAAAGATGATGAGAAACTTCTGGCTGTCATCGGTGCCCACCCACAGGATCGTGAGCGGCACGAAGGCGACGACCGGCATGTAGCGGATGAAGTCCATGATCGGTTCGATCGCGGCTTCGACCCGGTTGAAGGATCCGCAGAGCACACCGATCGGAATAGCGATGGCACTCGCGAGGAGGTAGCCGACCATCACCCGGTAGATGCTGACGCCCATGTCGGACCACAGCTCGCCGCTCGCGACCTGGTCGAACAACTTCGCGCCGACCGCAATCGGCGACGGAAGAAACAGGGGCTGAACGAGTCCGGAAAGCGAGACGGCCGCCCACACCACGAGCAGGGTCACGAAACCGATGACGGCCGTCAGGATGTACTGGCGACGCGAGAGCGGACGTGACCGGGTGGTACGACGGCGAGCCGCCCCCGCGACGCGCTGGGTGCGCGTCGCCGAGGCGGCCCGGGTGGAGTCGATGGTCATTACTTTCCCGTGACGAAGGTCAGGTCGACGACGGTGGGAAGGTCGATGCCCCCGTCGACGATTCCGATCTCGGAGGCGATGTCCTGTACGGCGGGGAGCGTCGACTCGAGGTAGGTGCCGCCGAGTTCGGACGCGTTGTCTTCGAGCGAGAAGAACTTGACGCCATCGAACGCGGTGTTGAGCGCGGCCGCGTCGCTGCCGACGTTCTCAGCGATGATCCCGCGAGCCTCTTCCGTGTCGGACTCGTAGAAGGCGATTGCCGGCCCCCACGCGTTGACGACACTCTGCACGGCGTCGGCGTTGTTCTCGAGGTAGTCGTTGCTCACGACGAGGACGTCGCTGATGAGGCCTTCTTTTTCAGCGGCCGTGAAGACGGTGTGGAACGCGTCACTGTTGCTCTCGGCTTCGGAGATGTAGGGCTCGTACGTCACCGCAGCCGGAACGCTGCCACCGATGAGTGCCGTAGCCGCTTCGGACGGACCCATCGGTACCGGGGTGATGTCGTCGAGGCTCAGGCCGTTCTCCTGCAGCGCGTAGCCGAGCAGGAGGTTGCTCACCGATCCCTCTTCGAACGCGATGCTCGTTCCCTTGAGGTCGGCGACTGACTGGATGCTGTCATCCGCGAGGATCGCGTCCGCGGTGAGCGAGGCATCCAGCAGCAGCACGATTGAGATGTCCAGATCCTGCTCCATGAACTTGAGGGCACTGTGGCTGGCGACGTTGGCCATGTTGATGCGCCCGGCGGCGAAGGCCGCCGTCATGTCGGCATCCGTCATGAAGTTGGTGAGGGTCACGTCGACGCCCTCGTCCTCGAAGTAGCCCTTTTCATCGGCGATGTACCAGGGGCCGTAACCGAGCCACGGCTGGATGCCCATTGCGACGGCGGTGGATCCGTCCGCGTTCTCGGCGGGGCCGGCGCTGCACGCGCTCAGTGCGATGGTGGCGGCGATCGCGACGGCGGCGACGCTCGCGGTACGGCGGGAAAGTCGGTTCATAATGAGGTCCTCTCGGTGGTGCTCGAGCCCCGTGCTGTGAGGGTTGTGGTCAAGCTTCAGGGGTCGAACCGGAGGTAAGCAAATAGCAAAGCGCGGGAGTGTTTATCTGACTTTTTGATGCAATCCATCAGCAATATCGTCGAAACCTATACGAAACAGGGATGGCTCAGAGTGGGCTTCACGGCGCTCGATTCGGCAGTCCCAGGCACGTCCGGGTGCGGAATGGAGACCAATGTCCTCGACTGTCTACGCCAACGGAATCCTGTACCTCGGCGGCGGTGTTTTCGAAACCGGATCCCTCGTCGTTGCCGACGGCCTCATTACCCAGGTGCTTCGGGCCGACGAGCCGCTTCCGGCTGCCGATGAGGTGGTCGACCTCGAGCAGGGAACCCTGCTGCCCGGATTCCAGGACGCCCATGCTCACCCGCTTCTCGCCGGGGTGCTGCTCATGGGCATCGACCTTCTTCCGGTACACGACCGGGGTGAATACCTGCGAATCATCGGCGATTACGCGGCGGCTCATCCCGAGCTCACCAGCATCGAGGGCGGCGGATGGTTCGGTGACGTTTTCGACGGAGGGTTTCCGACCGCGGCAGAACTCGACGCGATCGTCAGTGACCGGCCGGTGATTCTGAGCAGCCACGATGCGCACGGGGTGTGGGTGAACTCGGTCGCGCTTCGCCTCGCCGGAATCGATTCCGACACCGTCGACCCGCCCAACGGGCGAATCCAGCGCGACGGGGACGGCGAGCCGTCCGGGGTGCTTCTCGAGGGTGCGACAGCGCTGGTCGCCGGCCTGCGATCGGTGCCCGACGAGTTGTTCAACTCGCAGGCGCTGCTGCGCGCGCAGGAACGACTCCACTCGGTGGGCATCACCGCGTGGCAGGACGCCTTCGTCGGTGACGGCGACATCGGCCCGAATGCGCTTCCGGCTTACGAGCACCTCGATCAGACCGGACAGTTGACGGCGCGCGTGGTGATGGCGCAGTGGTGGGAACGATCGCGAGGGCTCGAACAGATCGACGAGCTTGTTGCGGTTCGTGCCCGGTTCGAGGAGAGCGATCGGCTGGATGCCGGAACGGTCAAGGTCATGCTCGACGGCATGATCGAGAACGGCACCGCTTCGATGATTGATCCGTTCGAAGGACGCCCGGATGACGTCGGCATCACGTTCATCGACACCGAGGCCGCGTGCGAGTTGGCGATCGCCCTCGATGCCCACGACTTCCAGATCCATTTTCACGCCGTCGGCGACCGCGCTGCCCGCATCGGGCTCGACGCCGTCGCGGCGGCCCTCTCGGCGAACGGCCAGCGCGGAAACCGTCACCACATCGCGCACCTCGACATCGTCGACCCGGCCGACGTGCCACGGTTCGCCGAGCTCGATGTCACCGCGAACATCACCGCCCTCTGGGCGCGCAGGGACGAAGAGATAGTGACCCGCAAGCTGCCGCTTCTCGGGGCGGCGCGCGAGGCGATGCATTTTCCCTTCGCATCGCTCCACCGGGCCGGCGCACGCCTGGTGGGCGGAAGCGACTGGCCGGTCACCGATCCGAATCCGCTGTGGTCCGTTCACACCGCAACAACCCGTACCGGGGTGGCGGAAGACCCGCACGCCATCGGCGACGAGGTGTTTGCTGTGCCGCTGCTCGCGGACGAAGCGATCGACCTCGGCACCGCGCTCGACGCGTACCTGTCCGAGGCCGCGTACATCAACCGGCTCGATGCGAGCACCGGGGTGCTTCGAGTCGGTGCCGCCGCCGACCTGGTCTGGATCGACCGCGACCTGCGCGATCCGGCGGCGCTCGGACCGGCCGTCGTTCGACGCACCCTCATCGACGGGCGCGTGGTTTACGCGGCGCCCGCACCCCAGCCCGACGCACCCCTGATAACGGAGTACCCATGATCCACCCACTCGATCGCATCAGCGCCGCGGAGATCGACGTCAATCGCCGTGCACTGACCGAAGCGGGGCTCGCCGACGCCGAGACGGCCTTTATGCTCGTCGACGTTCTCGAGCCGGACAAAGCGGATGTCCTCGCCGGCACGGTGACGCAGCGCCTGGTCTCGAACGTGCTGATGAATCGTCGGACCGGCGAAGTCACCAGGGTGCTCGTGGATGTTGCCGAGGGCGTGGTGCGCGAGAGAGTCGTCGTCGACGTTCACGCCGAAGGGCAGCCGCCGATCGTCGACGAGGAGTTCGATCGAGTGGAGCTGCTGCTTCGCCAGCACGACGGCTGGGTCGCGGCGATGAAGCGTCGCGGCATCACCGACGTCTCGCTCGTGCGAATCTCTGCCCTCTCCGCTGGCCGTTTCGACATCCCCGGTGAAGACGGAAAGCGGATCGTGCGCTGCCTGTCGTTCCTGCAGCAGGACGTCGACGACAACGCCTGGGCGCACCCGATCGATGGTGTGGTCGCCTACCTCGACCTCGTGAGCGGCGAAGTGACCCAGCTCATCGACGACGAGCTGTTCGAGATTCCGCAGGAGCGCCACAACTTTCACCTCGACGACGAGTTGCCGACTCCGCGAACGTCGCAGAAGCCCATCGTCATCACGCAGCCCGAGGGGCCGAGTTTCACGGTCGACGGAGACGTCGTCGAATGGGAGCACTGGCGATTCCGGATCGGGTACAACCAGGTGGAGGGCCTGACCCTTCACCAGCTCGGATTCACCGACGGCGACACCCACCGTTCGATCATCTACCGCGCATCCGTTGCCGAAATGGTTGTTCCGTACGGTGATCCGAGTCCGGTGCGCTTCTGGCAGAACTACTTCGACGCCGGCGAATATTCGCTCGGCAAGGTCGCAAACTCCCTCGAGCTCGGCTGCGATTGCCTCGGTGACATCCGCTATTTCGACGCGACGATCGCCGACACCGACGGTCGCCCCCGCGTTCTTTCGAATGCGATCTGCATGCACGAAGAAGACGCATCCATTCTCTGGAAGCACACCGACGAGTACTACCACTCGAGCGACGTGCGCCGGAACCGGCGACTGGTCATTTCGTTCTTCATCACCGTCGGCAACTACGACTACGGCTTCTACTGGCACCTCTACCTCGACGGCCGAATCGAACTCGAGTGCAAGGCCACCGGCGTCGTCTTCGCGTCGGCATACCCCGGTCCGCAGGCCGACGGCAGCGACTACCCGTGGGCGTCGGAGATCGCCCCGGGAATCGGTGCCCCGTACCACCAGCACCTGTTCTCGGCCCGCCTCGACATGATGCTCGATGGTCTGGAGAACGCCGTCGACGAGATCGAAGCGGTGCGGGTTCCGATGGGGGAGAACAACCCGTACGGCAACGCGTTCACGATGCAGGCCACTCGGCTGACCCGGGAGTCAGAGGGAGTGCGCGAAGCGGACAACAAACGCGGGCGGACCTGGCACATCGTCAACCCGGGCGTCACGAACCGGGTGGGTAAGCCGGTCGGCTACATGCTGCGGCCGGAGGGGCAGCCGAGCCTGCTGGCGGATCCGGAATCATCGATCGCGCGGCGTGCAGCGTTCACGACGAAAGACCTCTGGGTCACCCGGTATGACAAGTCCGAGCGGTTTCCGTCCGGTGATCTCGTCAACCAGAACAACGGATTCGGCACCATTGATCGCTGGATCGAGCAGGACCGCGAGATCGACGGTCAGGACATCGTGCTGTGGCACACGTTCGGGCTCACCCACTTTCCCCGCACCGAGGACTGGCCGATCATGCCCGTCGACCGCACCGGGTTCTCGCTCGTTCCGCACGGGTTCTTCGATCGCAACCCGACGCTGGATACCCCGCGTCCGGTCGCTGCGCACGCTGGTCACGACCACGACCACGACCATGACCATGACCATGACCACGGTGGCGGAGGCAGCTGCTGTACCAGTGGAACGTGCACGTGCCACGGCACTGATGCGTACTAGGGAAGCGGTCCGCGCCTTGCGATGATGCCGGCGAACAGAGCGTGTAGCAGCGGCAACGCGGACAGAACCATCAGGACCGTGCCGAAGACCACGTCGTCGGAACGAAGGACGATTCCGCCGATCAGCAGCGCGGCGAAGAGGATGGCCGAGATGAGCTGGCGCGCGGTGCGCTCGAGCACGCCGAGCCGGCGGTCAAGCCGCGGGGTCTGAACCGACACCTTGCCCTCATCGATGCGGGTGGCGAGGTCGTCGAGTCGCTGCGGCAGCCGTGCGAGTACGCCGGCAACAGACATCGCCTGCTTTGCGAGGTCCTGCACGACATTGCCGCCCTCCGCCCGGATGAGCTGGGCGGAGTACGGCTCGACGGCATCCCAGATGTTGAAGACCGGATTGAGTGAGCTGGAGACCCCGGACGTCAACGACAGTGCGCGAACGATCAGCAGGAAGTTCTCGGGCAGCTGGAACGGGAGGGTGCGAACGACGTCGCTGAACTCGTTCGCGAAGGCGCGGAACTCCCGCGGGTCCACCTCCTGCAGCTCGGCGAATCCCATTCCGCCGAAGCGGGAGAACAGTTTGGTCATTGCGCGTTCGAGTTCGGCGGTATCGGCCGAAGGCAGCAGCACGCCGACCTGGCGGATGCCGTTGACCATTCCCTTGCCATCGCGCGACGCCGCGGCAATGAGAACCTGGCGAAGGCCGGCGCGCAGGGTCTCGGGAACCTCGCCCATCATCCCGAAGTCGATGAAGGTGAATCTCCAGGCCCGACCGCCGTCGGAATCTGCGCTGGAGAGTGGGGTGACGAAGATGTTGCCCGGGTGCGGGTCCGCGTGGAAGAAGCCCTGCACGAACAGCTGGTCGAACATCACCGAGGCGAATTCGGCAGCAACCTCCGCCGGGTCGATGCCTGCGGCGCGAAGACCTGCAACGTTGTTGATCTTGATCGCGGTGACGTCCTGCAGCGTCAACACTCGCCGGGTCGTGCGTTCCCAGACGATTTCGGGAACGCTCACTCTGGCGTCGTCGGCGAAGTTGCCCGCGAAACGCTCGGCGCTCTGCGCTTCGTGCAGGTAGTCGATCTCTTCGAGGCTCGTGTTCGCGAACTCCTCGACGAGTGCGGGCATGTCCACGCGGTCGTAGACGAGGCGCACCCGGCTCAGCCAGCCGCCCACCCGGCGAAGAGCCCGAAGGTCGACGGCGACGATGGTGTCGATGCCCGGGCGCTGGATTTTGATCATGACGTCGACCAGCCCGGTCTGGGCCGCATCCGCTTCAGCCAGCGTCGCGCGATGAGCCTGTCCGAGGGATGCCGCGGCGACCGGCACCGGATCGACGTACGAGAAGGCGCTCTCGAGCGGCACGCCGAGCTCGGCTTCGGCGAGGGCGCGAATGGCCGGGAACGGCACCGGCGGAACCTCGTCCTGCAGGCCCTCGAGTTCGGTAGTGATCTCGGGCGGAAGCACGTCGAGGCGCGACGACATGAACTGCCCGACCTTGATCATGAGTCCGCCGAGATCGATCGCGAGTACCCGGAAGCGACGGGCGATGTGAAGCATCCGGCGCGTCCGGGTGCGTTCAGCGATGCGGGTCAACCCGAAGCGCGGAAGTACGAGTTCGTACCACCAGGTCTGCACGAGGTAGCGCGCCGCGAACCGCAGGATCCTGCGGTAGCGGGCGCGCATGCTCCCGGCGTCGGTCAGCTGTTCGCCGGTCCGACCCGTTTGTGCCACTCGGTCAGTCCTTCGCGAGGATGGCGTAGAGCTTGCGTCGTGCTTCGTTCAGTACCTCGACAGCCTCGTCGACCTGTTCGGCTTTGCCCGAGCGGCCGACCTGGGCAACGGCCTGGGCGAGGTCGAAGCCGGCCTTCGGCAGGGCGCCGGTGCGGCTGCGAGTGCCTGATCCCTGCGCTTCCCACGGAGCGGAACGGTCGCTTGCGGCATCCGCAACCACGCGTCCTTCTTCGGTGAGGGAGTAGGTCTTGCGGCCACCCGATTCTTCGGCGCGGATGAGGCCCTCGTCGGCGAGCAGCTGGAGCGTCGGGTAGACCGAGCCGGGGCTCGGCTTCCAGGTGCCGCCGCTGCGCTCTTCGATCTCGGCCATGATCTGGTAGCCGTGCATCGGTTTCTCGGCGAGGATCGCGAGCACGGCAGCGCGAACGTCGCCCTTGCCCATTCTCGTTCCGGCCTTCTGTTCGAACTGGCCGCGAAGCTGTTCCATCGCGTCCCAGACTGCCGTGCCGGCCCAGCCCTCGCCGGGGGCGCTGCGCTGTCCGCCGAACTTGTCGCCCATGAATGATCCGTTCATTTCTGACCTCCGTATGCTTGTGCCCTTGCGGGTGTGCGTCGCCCGTTCGGGCTCAACGATGCTTAACGATATATCGGGGGAATGCGCTCGCGCCGGGGAATCAGGGTATTCACGGCAGTCGTTCACTGCGGACCGGGACGTACGCTGGTCGGTGCGAAAGCCGGTGAGCGCGTACAGTTGCCGCATGGATCTCGAGGTGTCGCCGTCCCTCACGATCCCCGCGCAGGAACTGCAATGGAGATTCTCGCGGTCGTCCGGTCCGGGCGGCCAACACGTCAATACGTCGAGCAGCCGGGTGCAGCTGACCTGGAGCGTGACCGACTCGATCGTGCTCAGCGACGACCAGCGCGCGATGCTGCTCACGAGGCTAGGGCGGCGCATGATCGCCGGTGGGATTACCGTGACCGTTCAGGAGCAGCGGTCCCAGTTGCGCAATCGTGAGTCGGCGCTCGAATCGCTTGCCGAAATGGTGCGAGCAGCCCTCGCACCGCCGGGTCCAATTCGCCGTGCGACCCGGCCAACCAAGGGTTCAGCGCGCCGGCATCTCGCGGCGAAGAAGCAGCGCTCCGAGACCAAGCAGCAGCGCCAGCGTCCGACCGGGGACTAACGCGGCTGCCAGCTAGCGGTCGCCGCCAGCGCTCACCCGGTCAATAATCGCGTCGATTCGATCGCGCTTCTCCGACGGGCCCGCGACGAGCCCGATTGACGGATCGCCCTCGCTGGTTCCCCACGGCACCAGAACGTCGAAGTCGAGCTCTCGCACGAGGGCGAGGCTGTCGAGATAACTGCTGCGAAGTCCCTCGCTCAGCACCACGGCTTTCCACTCACCGTTCTCGATCCGGATGAAGTCGCCGGTAAACAGGAAGCGGTGTGCTCCGTTGTCCCAGAGAAAGGATGTCGTGCCGGGAGTGTGCCCCGGGGTGGGGATGACTTCAAGGTCATCGTCGATCAACTCGTTGCCGTCGAACGTTCCTGCGACGTCGATCGACCGGGACACCTCGGCGCGGTCTTCACGGTGAACCCAGATGGGATCCTCCAGCTCTGGCTGCCCGTACATTGCCTCGTGGCCGTGGTTGACCAGCAGGCGACTCGGGGTGCCGAGCGCTCGAATGGCGTTCGCTGTTTCGCTCACGCCGGGGGAGTTGTAGACGATGAGGTTTCCCTGCGGTCGCTCGAGCAGGTAGGAACGCAGCAGCACATTGTGTTGGTAGGGAAGGCGGGATGTCGGGGTAGCGAGCAGTCCGCCGACGAGGGTTTCCAGCGGCTGGTTTGCGTCCTGTGCCATTCGTTCCTCCGGGTGGTTGCTATGCCGAGGTAGTGGAATCAAATCTACGACTTCGACGTTGTAGTTGATATAAGTCATCTATACGGATATAGTTGACCCCAATCAACTACATCAGCTAGGACCATCTTGTCTTCTTCACTTCCTCCCGAAATCCAGCAGCGCTCACCGCGCGAAGTGCTGGTCGCCCTCTCCGGGCTCATCATGGGAATGTTCGTCGCCGTGCTTTCCGGCACGGTCGTCTCGACGTCCCTTCCGCGCATCATCGCCGACCTCGGCGGCGACCAGGCGTCATACACCTGGGTCATCACCGCGACGCTGCTCGCCACCGCCGTCTCCACCCCGATCTGGGGAAAGCTGAGCGACCTGCTCGATCGCAAGCTCCTTCTTCAGCTTTCGCTCGGCATCTTCGTGGTCGCCACGGTCATCGCCGGTTTCTCACAGAGCACCGCGATGCTGATCACGCTGCGCGTCGTGCAGGGAATCGGGGTCGGTGGCCTCACGTCGCTCGTCTTCGTCGCCGTCGCCCTCATCATCAGCCCGCGCGAGCGCGGCAAGTACATGGGAATCGTCGGTGGCGTCATGGCCGTCGCAACGATCGGTGGCCCGCTGCTCGGCGGAATCATCACCGACGCGTTCGGATGGCGTGCCAACTTCTTCATCGGCGTTCCCTTCGCGGTCGCAGCAATCATCATCATCCAGCGCACGCTGCACCTGCCGCGCAGCTTCCGCAAGGTTCGCATCGACTACGTCGGCGCCGCCCTGCTCGCGCTCGGCGTCTCACTCCTGCTGATCTGGGTATCGATGGGCGGAAGCCAGTTCGAGTGGAACTCGATGATGAGCTACTCGCTGATCGGAGTCGCGGTACTCGCGCTTCTCGCCTTCGTCTTCACCGAGTTCAAGGTCGCCGAGCCGATCGTGCCGATGTCGCTGTTCAAGAACCGCACCTTCACCCTCTCGGTGATCGCCAGCATCGCCGTCGGTGTCGCGATGTTTGCCACCAGCGTGTTCATGGCCCAGTACTTCCAGCTCGCGCGCGGCGCCAACCCGACGCAGTCCGGACTCATGACGATCCCGATGGTCGTCGGCCAGATGGGTGCGTCTATCCTGATCGGCCAGTTCATCAGCCGCTTCGGTAAGTGGAAGCGCTGGATGGTCACCGGTTCGGTCATGATCCTCGCCGGTGTGAGCCTCATGTCGACCCTTCGCTACGACACCGACTTCCTCTGGGTCTCGGTGTACATGGTGATCCTCGGTGCGGGCCTGGGAATGGTCATGCAGAACCTCACCCTCGTCGTCCAGAATGACACCCCGCCCGAGCAGCTCGGAGCCGCAAGCTCGAACGTGAGCTTCTTCCGTTCGGTCGCCGGTGCGATCGGCGTCACGGTGATGGGCTCGATCCTGGCCAGCCAGGTGACCACCCACATCAGCAGCTCGCTGAAGGACTTCGTCCCGTCGACGCCCGCCGAGATCACCGCCCTCAAGAGCCTCGCCACCGGCAACCTGCCCGATGTGAGCTCGCTGCCCCAGACGGTGCGCGTGATTGTCGAGTCTGCCTACGGAGCCGGTATCGCCGACGCGTTCATGGTTGCCATCCCGCTTGCACTGGTCAGCCTGATCGCGATCATTTTCCTGCCCAACAAGTCCCTGTCGACGAAGACCGCCGCCCAGACTCTCGCCGAGAGCGCGGAGTCGTCGGCGATCGACCAGGCCGAGGCCGAAGTCGGCGCTACGACGACCGGCTCAATCACCGTGGTCAGCGTCGATGGCAACGCACGGAGGTAGTGTGACCACTCCCGTCAGTACTGTCCCAGTTGACGCCGACGAAGCGATCGCGACGGTCGAAGAGCAACTGAGTGTGCTCTTCGGCCGCGCGCGGGCGATCTGGAAAGACTCTGCCGCGCAAATCCATCCGGACCTCCAGCCGGTGGGCTACAAAGTCCTCGGCTCGATCGTTCGGCTCGGTGAAACCAACGCTTACGTTCTCGCCCAGCAGCTCGAAACCGACAAGAGCATAGTGAGCCGCCAGGTTCGGATGCTCGAGGATGCCGGACTCGTCACCAGCCGAGTCGACGACCGGGACGGCCGTGCCCGGCTTCTCACCGCCACTCCCGCCGCGATCGAGAAGGTCCGTACGGTGCGGTCGGCTCAGCAGGAACGACTGCGCGAACTGCTCCGCAGCCGTCCCATCGACGACGTGCGCGCGTTCGCGAGCATGCTGCAGCTGATCAACGAGAGCTGAGCCTGGCTCGGCGTCGCGACACCGCGAACAGCGCGGCGCCGGTCGCGCCGGCGCCGAGAGCCAGAAGCAGGGCTGGCACAAGGTCGAGGCCGGTGGGAGCCAGGTCTTCGGATGCGGGCGGGACGACGCAGGGCTCGGTGCATTCGGCCATCGGCTCGATCCGGACGCTGATCACGTACGAGCCGTCGTTCTCGATGTCAGCGGCCGCGGCCGGCAGCGGCACCGCTGTGAGGGCCGTAAGAAGAACGATGCCGGCGAAAACACGGCGCAACCGACGGCTCATCCGCGAACCGCTTCGGCCTGCTCGCGACGACCTTCGGCGCGAGCCTGTTCGAGCAGAGTCGCGATCTTCGCCGAGCTACGTCGGCGGGCGAGAATGAGGAATGCGGCAACGGCGATAATGCCGAGAAGTACGGCGAGGTGCAACCACGGAATAGCGATGGCGCTCACCGTCTCGGTCGCCGGCGCCACGGTGAGGGTCGCATCGCTGGGCACTGAACCCGCGACGGTCAGCTGCTTCGAGATCACCACGAGCGGCCAGGCTGCGACCGGGTCAAGCGAGATGGTGCGGGTCTCCCCGGGAAACACGTCGCCGCGTTTTATTGACTCTGCGTCGAGGGAGTCGCTGATCGACAGTTGGGTATTGCCCGCGTTCGTCACTTCGTAACTGACGCTGAGCTTGCCGGGAGTGAAAAGATTCCAGGACGGGGTGTATTCGCTCGTGACCCGCCCGATGGACAGTGCGGGAGCGAGGTCGCCGGTCACCTGCGTCATCACGCGGAAGCCGACCCGGCTCTCCACGCCGATCTGGGTGCCATCGCTCGTTGTGCCCGTTGTCGAGACGGAAGCCGCGATACCCGCGGGATGATCACCCGGAGTCGCGTTGTCGGGAACGGTGATCGTGAACGGCACCACCTCGGTGCCACCCGCCTTAACCGTCACCTCTTTCGCGACCGTGATCCAGGTTCCCGCGTCGACCGATTCCTGCCCGGCCTGCAGCATGTTGAAGCGGCCCGTTGTCGTGAGGTAGCCGTCGGCCGCGGTCAGCGCGAAGGTAGTTGTGGTCTTGCCGAGATTGCGAATGGCAAGGTATTCGGTCGTGCTCTCGCCGGCATCCAGCTTCGACTCCACCCACGAACGATCGTCCGGCCCGTTGGCATCGGCCGGTGCGACCGACCAGGTGACCGGTTCGTCGGCAGCGGATTTCGAACCAGCGGATTCTGCGAGCGCGGGCGTTGCAAGCGACGGCATCGCAAGTGCAAAAAGTGCCGCCGTGACTATGGCGCCGGCGAAAGCGGTGGTTTTCATTCGTTCCTCTGTGCGGCCGTGTGCGGCTGTGCGCTGTGCTGCGCCCATGGCGCTGGGCGCCCGACGATCGATCAATCGGTCGGACGCCCAGCGCGTGAATTGCTCTGTGTGAACTGGCTCTACTCGAACAGAGACAGCGTGAGGGTCGCGGAGTACTCGCCGGGCGCGACGTCAGCGCCGGTCAGCAGCTTCAGGTCTGCGCTCGCTGACCAGCTTCCGTCCGGGTTGATGATCTTCGAGTCGTACGCCATCGAAAGGATCTCCGGGTCGACGAAGCCTTCACCGGGCTCGATCGGGGATCCGGCAGACACGTTGCCCGGGTCACCCTCGGTGATTTCGGGGGTCCAGCCGAAGCTCTCGGCGGAGTCGATCGGGGCCTGGCCGTCGTCGCCGACGAAGTCGGTGATCGAGCCGAGCACGTACCAGTAGGTATCTTCGGGAATGTCCTCGGGGTCGCGGGTGTCGGTAACGGTCACCGTCGGAAGCGAGCCGGTGAACTGTCGTTCGGTTGCGGTCGAGCCGGCCTCGGTGAGAGCCGCTGATTCGCTGTCGACCGTGAGCGCCAGTGCGCCGTTGTCGATCTTGGCGATGTCGACCGAGACGTCGACGTCCTGGTCTCCGTAGTCCGCTGCCGCGGCGAATCCGCTGCCACCGACGGCGGCGAGCGTCACTGCTCCCACGACCGCGGCGGTGACGCGATATCCGATTGCTCGATTTTTCAAGGTCCTACTCCAGGGGTATGTCCGTCAGAACGGAGATCAACCGTCGGTGACCACCGACGGTTCCCGTCACGGCGTGCGCATGAGGCCTGAAGAAGTGCGTTCGTGGCTTCACTGACACGAGTGTTGGGGGTTGCGGCTCTGTGAGTCGCTGGCCGAAAAAACGCCAACCTAGGGGGAGGGCTTCGACCTTCGAGAACTATACGGTGACATACAAACATTTGTCGAGCAGCATCCAAAAGTTGTTTATTAATCTTCAAAAGACGCCTAGACTGTGGAATCTTCACGTCGCCCGGACGCACTGACGCATCCGTTGGTTAGCCTCGTGAAGTTGCAAAGGAGCAATGGTGCCCTCAAATAGTTCGCCAGCGGAAAGACGATTCCGGTTGCGGCGTCGGTCCGCAACGATCCTGGCCGGATCCCTCGCCGGCCTTCTCAGCCTCACCGCTTTGGCCCCCGCCGCAGCTGCGGCCCCGACTGGACATGAGCCGGGCGTCACGCTCCGTTCGTTCCAGATGCCGCCCGGCCTCGTCGACTTCTGCACGATCAAGTCGGCGACAACTCCGAACGTCGACAAGCTCACGTCGACCATCGACTACACGACAACCGCGCAGTTCGGACTCTCTGACAACTTCCTCTCGGTCGTCACGGCGAGCCTGACCATCGCAACGCAGGGCGTCTACGCGTTCCGCCTCATCAGCGATGACGGCTCGAAACTGCACATCGACAACAACCTCGTTGTCGACCACGGTGGACTTCACGGCAACACCTCCAAAGACGGAAACGCCACCCTGACGGCGGGCGTTCACGACCTCCGCGTCGACTACTTCGAAGCGGGCGATGGGCAGGAGCTCAAGCTCCAGTGGAAGAAGCCGGGCGATTCAGCTTTCACGATTGTGCCGAGCACGGTGCTGAGCACCGAGGCGAACGTCGTACGAGTGACCGCCCCCGGCACGAAGTACTGCGAGGGCGCCCTCGACACCGCGGGTGACGGACTCCGCCTCGACTCGGTCAACCCGAACTACACCCTGACCAACCTTCGCCCAGCCGGATTCGAGCCCGAAGTAACCGGCCTCGACTTTCTGGGTAACAAGCTCGTTGTCACCACCGCTGGCTCCGTGAGCTCGGGCGGATGGGTCGAGAACGCCAAGCCCGGAGAGGTGTTCCTGCTCGATAACGTGGTCGGCGCAACGAGTGCGGCCAACGTAACGGCAACCAAAATCGCCACCGGCCTGCTGAACCCGATGGGTGTCGACGTCATCGGTAACGACATCTTTGTTTCTGAGCGCTACCAGCTCACCAAGCTGACCGACCCCGACGGGGACGGCCAGTACGACGTCAAGACGAAGGTCGCCGGGTGGCCGGACGGTGGAAACTTCCACGAGTTCGCTTTCGGTCTCGTGCACGATGAGACCAACTTCTACGTGAACCTCTCGGTCGCCATCAACAATGGCGGAGCATCCACCGTGCCCCAGCCCGGAGCGAACCGCGGAACAGCGATCAAGATCAACCGGGCGACCGGAGTTGTCAGCTACATTGCCGGCGGACTTCGTACTCCCAACGGTGTTGCACTGAACGAGGCGGGTGAGCTGTTCGGCACTGACAACCAGGGCGGATGGCTGCCGGCAAACAAATTCGTGCAGATCAAGCAGGATCGCTTCTTCAACCACTTCACGACGCCAGCCGGACAGTTCGACGCGAAGCCCGTTACTCCTCCGGTGCTGTGGATTCCGCAGAACGAGATCGGAAACTCGCCGAGCCAGCCGATGTTCATCGAGGACGGTCCTTTCGAGGGCCAGGTTCTCATCGGTGACGTCACCTACGGAGGACTCCAGCGTGGGTTCCTCGAGAAGGTCGGTGGTGAGTATCAGGGTGCGATCTTCCGTCACTCGGCAGGATTCGAAGCCGGCATCAACCGCACCATCACCGGCCCGGACGGCGCAATCTACGTCGGCGGAATCGGCGAGGGCGGCAACTGGGGAGAGTCGGACAAACTCCGTTTCGGACTCCAGAAGCTCACCCCGACCGGAGATAACGCGTTCGACATGAAGTCGGTCGAGATCACCGAAGACGGTTTCGATATCGAGTACACCAAGGCCATCTCTGACGAGACGGCCGACAACATCGCCGCCGCGTACCGGGTGAAGCAGTGGCGCTACGTTCCGACGGCAGACTACGGCGGACCGAAGGTCGACGAGGAAACCCTCGTCGTCACCGGTGCCGAGGTCTCGTCCGACCACAAGACCGTGTCGATCGCCATCGATGGCCTGAAGCCCGGTCGTGTCGTGCACATCCGCTCGCCGCGTCCATTCGAATCGGCCACCGGAGCAGACCTCTGGAATACCGAAGCCTGGTACACCGCCAACGTCGTCCCCGGCTACACGCCGCCGGCCGACCGCGGCTGGTACGAAGCAGAGGATGCGACGCTCGCGAACGGCGCAAAGGTCGACACCGAGCACAGCGGCTACTCCGGAAGCGGATTCGCCGGCGGAACGTGGAACGCCAATTCGTCGATCAGCTTCACCACGAGTGTTGCGGAAGCCGGCACCTACCCGGTCAACGTTCGCTACGCGGCAGGTCCGAACCCGTTCGACGGGGACAAGAAGGTCGCGCTCTACGTCAACGGCGTGAAGCAACCCGTGTGGACGTTCCCGAAGACAGCCAGCTGGAAGTCGTGGGCAACGCAGACGAAGCAGTTGGCTTTGACCGCGGGCACCAACACGATCGCGTTCAAGTACGACTCCGACGTCGACGGCAACGTGAACTTCGATGCACTGTCGATCGGTGCGAGCGTTGACATCTGCTCGCCCGTCGCCGGAGAGAGCGGATACACCGGTCTGTTCGACGGGACACTGGCAAGCCTCGACAAGTGGAAGATGGCGGGTGCCGGCTCGTTCGGTCGCATCACCGACGACTGCACGATCCGCGGAAACGGTGGCCTCGGGCTGCTCTGGTACACGCCGAAAAAGTTCGACTCGTACAGCCTCAAGCTCGACTGGAAGCTCGTCTCCGATCACAACGGTGGCGTCTTCGTCGGATTCCCCGACCCCGGCAACGATGCGTTCGTCGCTGTCAACAAGGGATACGAAATCCAGATCGACGCGACTGACGCGGCCGACCGCACCACCGGATCGATCTACACGTTCCAGGGCGCGAACCCGGCTGCTGTTACCGCAGCGCTGAAGCCGGTCGGAACCTGGAATTCCTACGAGATCGTGGTGAAGGGCCAGACCATCAAGGTCGTGCTCAACGGCACCGTCGTCAACGAGTTCACCAGCACGGATCCTGCCCGGGATATCTCGAACGGATTCGTCGGTGTGCAGAACCACGGAGCGGGTGAGGCGGTGTCCTACCGCAACATCCGCATCAAGGAACTGCCCAAGACGCTCGCGGTAAGCGCGACCGTCGAGGTTCGCTGTGTTGCCGGCAAGGCGCTTGTCGCCGTGCGGGCAACCAACGACGACACCGTGAACGCAGATCTCACGATCGCGACGACGTACGGAAACAAGTCGCTGGCGGCGGTGAAGCCGGGCGCTGCCCTCTTCAACACCTTCACGACGAAACTGGCCAGTGTTCCCACTGGAAAGGCAACCGTGACGGCGACCGGCGACGGTCGAACCGGCACAACGGAAGTGACCTGGGCCGCGAAGTACTGCGCCTGATCTGAACCTTCGGGGGCGGGCTTTCGCCCGTCCCCGAAGTTCTCTCCCACATTTTTTGCGGCCGCGTCGCCTCGCGACGCGGCCCACTGAAAGGACCACCCCCATGCTGGAACGAATCGGACGCCTGGTCGCGAGACGTCGCAAGACCGTCCTCGCAGCGTGGGCGGTGCTCATCGTCGGCGGAGTAGTGCTGGGCGGAGGAATCTTCGACCACACCAGCCCGGTCGACGACTCCCCGGCCGGAAGCGAGTCGATGCTCGCGCAACAGCGACTCGACGCGCTCGATCCGGAAGGCGAAATCCTTACCGCCGTCATCACCGGTACCGACTTCTATACGCCCGCTCTTCGCGACAGCGCGAACGAGGTCATCCCGCAACTCCGCGACATCGCCGGGGTCTTCGAGGTCAAAGACGCCTATACCTCGGGCGGGATCATCGGGGACGACGGCCACAGCTCCCTCGTCACGGTCGAGTTCGCGCAGAGCCTGGACGAAGACCAGCTGCGGGTCGCCACCGGTGAAGTCTCGACCCTGCTGCGCACCATCGAACCGGCGGACGTGCTGATCGGTGGAAAGTTCCTCGCCTCGCAGGAGTTCGTCGATCGAGCGTCCACCGACGCAGCCATCGGCGAGGGCGGCGCCATTCTCGTGCTCTTCGTGCTTCTCATCGTCGCGCTGGGCGGCGTCCGGGTCGCAGCCTTCCCGATCGTTGCCGCGGTCGCGGTCATCGCCGTCTCCTTGCTCGCACTCGCGGCGGTCGTTCTCTTCGTGCCGGTCAACGAATTCGCCGTCAACATCGTCACCATCCTCAGCCTCGGCCTCGCGGTTGACTACAGTCTGCTCGTCATTGCCCGGTATCGCGAAGAACGGCACCGGACTCCGGATGCCGCACTCGAGGACGTCATGGCGCGCACGGTTCGCGGGTCGGGTCGTGCGGTACTCATCTCCGGGCTCGCGGTATTCATCGTGCTCATCGGCCTCATGCTGCTCGGCAACTCGCTGTTGACCGGAATGGCCGTTGGAGGAGCCGCGGCAGTGCTGCTCGCAAGCCTCGCTGGCCTCACTCTTGTACCCGCGCTGATCGCCATGTACTCCCGGCACATCCCGCCGAAGGGAAAGCGGCTGTGGCCACTGCGGTCGACTTCGGCCGAGGGCGAATCCGGCCCCGGCGCGCTCGCCCGTCTCGCCGGCCTCGCGCAGCGGTCGCCCGTACTCGTGTCGATTGCTGCCGGTGCGGTGCTCCTGTTGCTTGCGGCGCCGCTGGCGACGCTCACGCTCGGAAGCTCCGACATCCGCTCGCTCCCGGTCGACTCGGAACAGCGCCAGACGCAGGAGTTCATCAACTCCGGGTTCGCGGACGTCACCGAAACAGCGGCGACCGTTGTCATCGAAACCCCGGTTTCAGACCCGCGGGTAGTCAGCCTGCTCGACGAGATCAGTGCCAACCCGCTCGTGATCGACGCCGACTTCGTGCTTGATCTTCCGGCCGAAGTCACCGTCGTCGAGTTCGCCACGGCGGGAGACATCACCGGCGCCGCGGCCCAGCAATTGGTTCGCGACATTCGGGCAATGCCGACGGATGTTGCCGTGCTGGTCACGGGACCGGCCGCCGAGGTCGTCGACACCGAATCGCAGTTGCTCTCTCGTTTGCCCTGGGCTGGCGGGGTGGTGCTGCTGGCAACGTTTGCGCTGCTGCTGTTCCTGACCCGATCGGTCGTCATCCCGCTCAAGGCGGTCGTGCTCAACGCCCTGAGCGTTGCCGCGACGCTCGGTGCGGTCGTCGCGATCTTCCAGTGGGGCTGGGGATCCGGAATCCTCGGCTTCGAGCCGTGGGGTGCTGTCGACGTGACCACTCCGCTGTTGATCGGGCTGCTTGCCTTCGGCCTGTCGATGGATTACGAGGTGTTCCTGCTCGCCAGGATCCACGAGGAGTGGAACGGCCGTGACCGTTCGCTCAGCCAGCGGCTATCCAATGACCGTGCGGTGCTCGGTGGGATCACCGCGACCGGCCCGGTGGTTACCACGGCCGCTGTCGCGATCGCCGTTGTCTTCATCGGCTTCGCGTCGAGCAGCCTGCTCGCGATGAAGGAGGTCGGAATCGGCATGGTCATTGCGATCCTGCTCGACGTCACCGTCGTCCGCGGACTGTTGGTCCCCGCCCTGATGACCTTGCTCGGCCGCTGGAACTGGATCGGCCCCGGCAACTGGCCGACGAGGCGCGAACAGCCTTATTCAGGCGGAAGTGGCGAAGCCAGCACATTGCAGCGCCCAGACGAACCGGCGCTGGTGGGGAGCGTCAGCCGGGGCTAGCCGTGCGCCGTCGCGAGTGCCTGTTCGAGATCCGCGATGAGGTCGTCGGCGTGCTCGATTCCGACCGACAGTCGCAGCAGGTCGAGCGGCACCGGTGATCCGGCTCCTTCGACGCTCGCGCGGTGCTCGATCAGGCTCTCGACGCCACCGAGCGAGGTCGCGCGCTTCCACAACTGGGTGTTCGCGGCAACGCCGATGGCCGCAGCTTCCCCGCCTGCGGTGCGGATCGACAGCATCCCGCCGAAGCCGCCGGTCATCTGGCGCGCGGCGACGTCGTGCCCGTGGCTCGACGGGAGTCCCGGGTACAGCACTTCGGCGACGAGCGGATGCCCGTCGAAGTGCTCGGCGATGCGGAGTGCCGAGGCGCTCGCCGCACGCACCCGCAGGTACAGGGTGCGGAGGCCCCGAAGGAGCAGCCAGGATTCGAATGATCCGAGCGTCCCGCCGATCTGCGCCCGGACCGCGCGAACACGCTGCCAGTGCTCGTTGTCGGTGCGAGTCGTGACGGTTCCGGCGGTGAGGTCGGAGTGGCCGTTGAGGTACTTGGTGGCGGAGTGCATCACGAGGTCGGCGCCGAACTCGATCGGCTTCGTGAACACCGGGGTCGCAGCGGTCGAGTCGACCGCGAGCAGTGCCCCGGCGGTGTGGGCGAGTTCGGCGGTCGCCGCGATGTCGGTGATCGTCCACAGCGGGTTCGCCGGGGTTTCCACCCAGACCAGCTTTGTCACTCCGGGGCGCAGCGCGGCCTCGACTGCGGACGGGTCGGTCATGTCGATGAGCTCGACGTCGAGCCCCCACGATGTCGCGAATCCCATCAGCCAGTTGCGAAGGCTCCAGTACATGACCCTCGGTGCGAGCACGTGGTCGCCGGGGCGGAGGCCCTGGAAGACAGCGGTTGCCGCTGCCATCCCGCTCGCAAAGAGCAGCGTCTGGTGGCCGGACTCGAGGGTGTTGATGACCGCCTCGGCCTGGTCGAAGGCCGGATTCTGGTCGCGCATGTAGACGCGGCCCGAACGGTATTCGTTGTCGGCGTCGCGCAGGTAGGTGCTCGAGACGTGGATGGGCGGGTTGATCGCGCGGGTCTTTTCGTCGATCCAGCCGAGCGCCTGCGCAACAACACTTTCGGGCTGAACATCATCCTTGGGCATAGGCCAATGCTAGACGCGCACGGTTGGCGCCGGTCTCACCAAACTGCCCGGTCTCACCAACTCTCGCGTCGGCGCTCCTGGTCGACGACGGCTTCGCGGTCGGAGAGCTGCCGCAGGGCGGCCAGCGGTTGACGCATCCGTGCGTTGGCCGACAGGCGGGACTCGTTGCGATCGAGGAACGCCCAGTACCCGGCGGTGAAGGGGCAGGCGTCCGCGCCAAGGCGTTTTTTCGGATCGAACCGGCAGCTGCCGCAGAAGTCCGACATTTTGTTGATGTAGGCGCCGCCCGACGCGTACGGTTTGGTCGCCACGATGCCGCCATCCGCGTGCTGTGACATCCCGATCACGTTCGCCGGCATCACCCACGGCGTTCCGTCGACGAACACGTCGGTGAACCAGTTGTTGAGTGCAACCGGGTCGTAGCCGTGCTGAAGTGCCCAGTTGCCGAGCACCATCAGGCGCTGGATGTGGTGCGCCCAGCCGTGACGGCGCATTCCGTCGATCGTCTCGCGCAGGCAGTTCGCCTCGATGAGCTCAGGGTCGAGAGCGGTGAATGCGGGCGGCAGCGGAGTCGTCGCCCGCAGGTAGTTGTTCTGTCTCGGATACGCCTCACCCAGGTGCCAGTAGAGATGCCAGACATAGTCGCGCCACCCCGCGATCTGGCGGATGAAGCCCTCGACACCGCTGAGCGGGGCATTGCCGGCGCGGTACTGCGCTTCGGCCGCGTCGACAACCTCTCGCGGGTCCAGCAGGCCGAGATTGAGCGGAGCGCTGAGCAGCGAGTGTGCCATCGTCCAGTCGCCCTGCAGCATCGCGTCTTCGTAGGGTCCGAAGTCGGGCAGGCGGTAGGTCAGAAAGTCGTCGAGCGCGAGGTGCGCCTCCGCCTCGGTCGCCGCGAAACGTCGCGGCCCGTCCTCGCCGAGGAAGCGAACGCTGCCGTCCGCGACCCAGCGGTCGAGATCGGCGCGCACTTCCGCGTCAATGTCATCCTCGGTCGGCCACCAGGGTGTAAGCCCGAGGGTTGCAGCATTCCGGGGCGGCGGTCGGCGATTGTCGTGGTCATAGTTCCAGGTGCCGCCCTCGGGCTCTGACCCCTGCATCAAGATCCCGGTGCGTGACCTCACGTCGCGGTAGAAGTCCTCGAGCAGCAGGCGATGCGCTCCTCGTGATCGCGCCCAGGTTCGAAAGTCGGTTTCGCTCGTGACAAACCCGCGACTGGGGAGCGTCTGGATGCCGTGGTTGCGAACGAAGCGCCGTGCGCTCCACGAGGTGGGGTCAATGACTTCGAGGTCATCGCGTCCCTCGATCACGTCGCTGTACCGCTGAACCTGGTGGAACTCGACCCGATCTCCCAGTTCGCTCGCACGGTGGCGCAGGGCGGAGAGGATGAGGTGTGCCTTTGCGCGGTGCATGGGCCGACGTGCAAATACTGATTGTGCTTCGATGATCAGGATCCGGCCGCCGTCATCGAACTGCGAACCGAGCTGGCCAGCGAACAGCCAGCGCGTGCGGTCGAGACTCATTCACACATCCTGACGCCTGCGCGGCGCCCGGTGGTGCGTTCAGACAAACTGCTAGCTCGCTTGCGGATTCAGGCCGAAGCGGGCTGTTCCTCACTCGGCGGGCGGCTCCCACAGTTCGATCGGCAGGCCTTCCGGATCGTGGATGCGGGCAAAGGTTCCGTACTCCTCCGTGTTCCACTCGTCCCGGCGTTCAACGGCGATCCCCGCCGCTTCGAGAGTGGCTGCGAGTGCGTCGAGGTCGCTGACGCGAAGGTTGAGCATAAACGGCTGGTCGGCGGCGAAGTAGTCGGTGCTCGCCGGGAACGGTGCGAACACCGTCATTCCCGCATCCTGCTGCCAGATGCCGGTATGCCCGGCGTCGATGCCGAGGTGATCGCGGTACCACTGCGCCCGCGCATCCGGATCGCTGCTGCGAAAGAACAGTCCGCCGATACCCGTAACTCCCATGGAGCGCCTCCCGTGTCGTACGGCCCGATGACCGAGTGGCGGTCAGCCTAACGCCGTGATCGAGGGGGATTCAACCGTTGGCGCCTCTAGCGTCTCGACCACCGACGGTCGAGAATCGACGCATGAGTGACCCATTCACCAACCTCGAGCAGAAGACCGGACGATCCATGCCCCAATGGATCGGCGTTGTCGAGTCGTCCGGCCTGAGTAAGCACACTGAGATCATCGCCTGGCTGAAGTCCGAGCACGGGATCTCCCACGGATTCGCGAACGGAATCGCCCTGGCGTTCCGCAATCGCGGAGAGTCCGGCGAGCCCGACGATCTCGTCTCCGCCCAGTACGCGGGCCCGAAGGCGGCACTTCGTCCGATCTACGAGAAGCTCGTTGCGGCCGCGAAGGCGCTCGGTGACGACGTCGAAGTCGCGCCGAAGAAGGCGAACGTCTCGCTGCGTCGAGCGAAACAGTTCGCCCTCATCGAGGCGCCGAGCGCCAGGCGCGTGCAGCTCGGACTCCAGTTGCCGGGGGAGCCGACCACCGATCGGCTGCTCGCCGGCAATGCCATGTGCTCGCACCGGGTCGTCATCTCGACAATCGACGAGGTGGATGACGAGGTGCTCGACTGGCTGCGGCAGGCCTACGAGCGTTAGGGCTACAGGTCGTTCAGGAACCCGCGGATGACGGTGCTGAGAAACTCCGGACGTTCGGCGACGAGTCCGTGGGTTGCCCCCGGCACGATGCAGAGTTGAGCGCCGGGAATCGATGCGGCGATGAGCGTGCTGTGGTCGGGCCGGATCGAGTCGCGATCGCCCGACATCACGAGTGTCGGGGCGGTAATGCGTGCGAGGTCGGCCGGGTCGATTCGCGGTTCCGAGGTCCACAGTGCGAAGAGCTTCTCGAGGATGACGCCAGCGTGTTCGGCGCCATCGGGAGACAACCGGTCGTAGTGCATCCGCTCGAGGTCCGGTTTGTTCGGATCGTGGGCGGGCTGCGCGAGCAGCGGGACCCCCGCGGCCTCATCGGAGTGCGTGAATCCCGATGGGTCGAGGTTGCCGCTGATCGCGACGAGCGACCGCACTCGCTCCGGGTGGTCGAGCCCGAGCAGCAGCCCGATGATCGCGCCGTCGCTGTACCCGATGATGTGCACCGACTCGAGGTCGTTGGCGTCCAGGTACGCGAGCGTGTCGGCGACGCCCTGCGCATAGCTGATCGGCCCGTCGACGTCGGCCGATCGGCCGTGGCCCGGGCGTTCGAAGGCGAAGACCCGGTGGTCGCCGACGAGTGCGTCCGACTGCGCGCGCAGCGATTCGAGGGAGCAGAATCCGCCGTGCAGGAGCAGCACGGGGTCGCCGTCTCCGGCGACCTCCGAGTACAGCTCGGAGCCATTGATGCTCAGGTACGTCATCCGCCCATCCTCCCCGATGGAGCCAGCAAACCGTTTACAGCTTCTTCGACTCCCGCAGGATCGCGGCGAGCTCGGTCAGGTGGGTTGCCTGCGACGCGTAGTCGAACGACGAGACGATCCAGGTGTGGGTCTGGCCGGCAACGAGTGCCGGGTCGGATGCGAACGTCGGCTGGGCGGCGAGGTCGGCTTCCTGGAATCCCTCGTTGTCGATCAGCAGGACGTCACCGGACATGACGTCGGCCGCGTTCTCCCAGCTGTAGATGTCCCAGTAGAAGTCGGTGTCGGGGTTCAGGTCGGTGAACTTCACGCCGAGGCTGCGGTACAGCTCGTCTTCGGGGCTGTCGGCGGGCTTCACGAGGTAGAGGCCGTCGGCATCCGCGTAGAGGTGGGTGAGCTCGAGGTCGGACTCACTCGCGGCAGCGGTGAGGTCTGCCGCTGCTGCGTCGTAGTCGGCCTTCGCCGCGGCGATCAGGTCGGCGTCGCCGCCGAGTGCGACCGAGAGCTTGTTCTGGCTCTCGATGACGTCGGCGCCGTTTCCTCCGACGGTGATCGTGAGGATCGGAGCGATCTTCTCGATCTGGTCCTGCTGTTCCTGGTCGGCGAAGCCGTAGTACGGGGTGTCGATGGTGCCCTCGCGGTCACCGGGCGATGCGCCGACGATGACGACGTCGGGAGCGGCCTCCGCCAGCGCTTCGAGGTCGATCTCGCCGTAGCTGTTGCCGACGATGGCGGTCTCGGACAGGTCGTAGTCGGCGAAGCGCTCGTCGGTCGCGACATCCGTGCGGCCGAAGACGGCGACGGGGGTGATGCCCGCGCTGAAGAAACCGGTGGCGTAGTCGGTGAAGCTCGCGACGCGCTCGGGCTGGTGGTCGAGCGTTACGGTGGTGCCGACCTCGTCGGTGTAGCTCCACTCGGTGTCAGCGCTCGCGGCATCGTCAGACGCCGGGGCGGCGCAGCCGGCGAGGGCTCCGATAGCGAGGAGCGGGGCGAGCAGGAGGGCGGAGCGGCGCACGGCGCGGAAATTCTTCACTGGGTTAGGTTAGCCTAAGTCGCCGAGGGAAAAGCGTGCACGGGCTGGGTGCGCACCGTCGGCACAACGAGCGGGCTGCCGCTCGACGGGTCGGGAATCACGATCGCCTCGAGATCGAACGCCGAACGAAGAATCTCCGGCGTGAGCACCTCCCACGGTGTCCCGTCGGCCAGCACCCTGCCGTCGCCGACCACGACCAGCCGGTCGGAGTAACGCCCGGCGAGCGACAGGTCGTGCAGCACCATCACCACGGTCGATCCGCGCTCGCGGTTGATCGCGCGAACGAGCTCGAGTACGTCGAGCTGATGGCTGAGGTCGAGGAACGTCGTCGGTTCGTCAAGCAGGATCGTCGCAGCTTCCTGCGCGAGAACCAGCGCGATCCAGGCGCGCTGCAGCTGTCCACCCGAGAGGGATGCGGCATCCCGGTCGGCGAGACCGTCGAGTCCGGTAGCGGTAAGCGCTGCGTCGACGACCTCGGTGTCGCGCGGGGTCCACGGCCGCAGCAGGCTCTGGTGCGGATGCCGCCCTCGCGATACGAGGTCGCGGACGCTCGTCGCCGACGGGGTCAGGGGTTTCTGGGGAAGGATCGATAGGCGACGCGCGATCTCTTTCGTCGGCAGCTCCCGCAGCGGCCGGCCGGCCAGGTGAACGGAGCCGGCGGTGGGCGCGAGCAGTCGTCCGAACGCCTTGAGCAGCGTCGACTTGCCGCTGCCGTTTGCCCCGATGAGCGTCGTGATGCGGCCCTCTTCGACCCGCAGGTCGAGGCCCTCGAACACCACCGAACGCTCGTAGGCGAGTGTGACTCCCCGCACCTCGAGCGCAGGGGGTGTCTCTGCTGGTGAGTCGGTCATCCGATCCTCTCCCGTTCCGTGCGCCTGGTCAGCAACCAGATCAAATAGGGTGCGCCGACGATCGTCGTGATGATGCCGACGGGGATTTCGCCCGGCAGGACGCCGCGCACGAGCGCGTCACCGCCGAGCACGATGATGGCGCCGATCAGCCCGGACGCCAGCAGCGGCGGCCGTGCCGTCTTCGCGAGTCGCCGGGCGATCTGCGGGGCAACGAAGGCGACGAATTCGATCGGCCCGCTCGCCGACACCGCGGCCGCCGTCAATACAACCGCGCACACGATGATGATCAGGCGGTGGCGCTGTACGGCGAGCCCGAGACCGGTCGACAGGTCGTCGCCGAGCTGGCTGAGTTCGAGGTTGGCCGACTGCAGGAGGGCGATCGGAACGATCACGATGACCGCGACGAGCACCGGCCAGACGCTCGACCACGAAACACCGGAGAGGCTTCCGATGAGCCACTGGGCGGCCGCGGCAGCGTCGGTGATCTGGGCGCGGGCGATGAGGTAGCTGGTGATTCCGGTCAGGGTCGCTGTTGCGCCAATGCCGATCAGGATGAGCCGGTAGCTGTCGATGCCGCCGCGCCAGGACAGCCCGTAGACGACCGCCGAGGTGATCAGGGCGCCGAGGATCGCGGCTGCAGGGAGCCCGACCGAGAGCAGCCCGGCGCTCACCGAGTAGGCACCGCCGCCGAGCACGATTGCGGCGACGGCACCGAAACTCGCGCCGGAGGTGACGCCGATGATGTCGGGGGTCGCGAGCGGGTTGCGCGCGAAGGTCTGGGTGAGCGCACCGGCGAGGCCGAGCGCGAAGCCTACGAGCAGGCCGGCGACAACACGGGGCAGCCGTAGTTCGAAGACGATGAGTTGCTCGCCGCCGGTACCGCCGCCGAACAGGGTGCGTACGACGTCGGGAATCGTCAGTGACGACGAGCCGACGACCGCGCCGACCAGGCCGAGCGCAATGACCGCGACGAGGCAGGCAAGGGTGACGACGGTGCGGCGCGCTCGTGGGCGACGAACGGCAACTGATGAAGTCGGGGACGGCGCGGTCACAGGCTCGCCATCCGCCCGCGCCTGACGATCGCCATGAAGACGACCCCGCCGAGCACCGTCAGCACGACTCCGACCGAGACCTCGGCGTTGCCACCGATCAGCCGGCCGACGATGTCGCAGGCGAGCAGCACGATGGCGCCGACCAGGCCGGATGCCGGAAGCAGCCAGCGGTGGTCGCCGCCAATGACCGAGCGCGCGACGTGAGGTGCGGTGAGCCCGACGAATCCGATCGGGCCGGTGATCGCCACGGCGCTCGCCGTGAGGAAGGTGATTGCTGCGAGCCCGACGACGCGCGCCCGCAGCAGGTTGACGCCGAGCCCGCTCGCGAGCTCCGTACCGAGCGCGAGCGCGTTGAGCGAGCGAACGTTCGCGACCGCGAAAGCGAGGCCAACGAGCGCGAAGGCCAGGGCGGCATCCACCCCGGTCAGGGTGCGCCCGGACAGCGATCCGACTACCCAGATGCGGTACGCCGCGAGAGTGGTCTCGTCGGAGAGCACGAGGAACGACGTGAACGCGACGAGCAGCGCCGAGACAGCGGTGCCGGCGATGGCGAGAGGCACCGGGCTGGAGAGCCCGCGCCCGAGGGCGGCGACCGAGAACACGATGACACTCGCGATGGCTGCCCCGGCGAGCGCGAACCACAGCGTGGTGAGTACCGACGCGGTTCCGAGTACGTAGACGCCGACCACGACGGCGAGGCTTGCGCCGGCGGAGACCCCGAGGATGCCGGGGTCCGCGAGCGGATTGCGAGTCTGGCCCTGCATGACGGCGCCGGCAACCCCGAGGCTGACGCCGACGAACAGACCGAGCAGGGTGCGGGGAACGCGGGATCCCCAGACGATCGCATCGGTGTCCAGTTCCGGATGAACGAGTCGCGAGATCACCTCGCCGGGCGCGATGAGGTTGCTGCCGAGCAGCAGGCTCACGAACGCCACGATCAGGACGGCAGCGAACAGGCCGCCAAGCACGAGGACGCGCTGTCGGAAAGCGGCGGACGAACGGGGCACCGAGTAAGCGTAGCCTCGCCTAACGGGAGCATGCTCCATTCCGGCGGGTTCACCAGCCACGGGACCAACGGCACTGTGCGTGCTGTTCGGTCTCCGGTTGGCTTGCACCATGACCCTCCCCACCTCTTCCGCAGTAGACCAGCACGCCCTGGGCGCACGATGAAAACCGTTTCTGCCGTCGAGTGGGATGACCTCAAAGCGCGCACGCGAGCGCGCATCGGTGCGCGGATGCTGGCCGTTGGTGCCCGGGGAGTACACTCCGAGGGCGACGTCACCCGACGTCCGGAGACGAGGCTCGATGAGCCGGTTCGAACGCCTGGACTTTCCCGACGCGCCGCGGTCCGACCTCGAGCGGACAATCGAGGAGCTCGTCGCGAGCGCCCAGCGCGTACTCGCCACGCAGGGTCGACTTCGGCACCTGCTTGACGCGAACCGTTCGGTGGTCGAAGAACTCGATCTTGAACAGGTGCTGCTGCGCATCGTCGAAGCTGCCGTGTCGCTCGTCGCGGCGCAGTACGGCGCTCTCGGCGTGATCGCGCCGGACGGGCACCTCGAGCAGTTCATCCACGTCGGCATTCCCGACGACGACGCCGTCGCGATCGGTCACCTTCCCCGTGGGCACGGGCTGCTGGGCGCGGTCATCGATGACGCGCAGCCGATACGCATTGAAACCCTCGGTGCGGATGCCCGATCGTCCGGCTTTCCCGCGCACCACCCGGTGATGGACGGATTCCTCGGTGTGCCCATCCGGGTGCGCGGCGAGGTCTACGGCAACCTGTACCTCACCAACCCCGCGAGCGGAGCGTTCAGCCAGGAAGACGAGGACCTCGTCACGGCGCTCGCCGCAACGGCCGGTGTCGCGATTGACAACGCGCGGCTGTTCGACGAGACAACCCGGCGGCAGCGCTGGAGCGCGGCGACGGCCGACGTCACCTCCGCACTGCTCTCCAGTAACTCGGATGATGCGCTGACGGTCGTGGCCGACCGGGTTGCGTCGTTCGTCGACGCGGCTTTGGTCTGCGTCGTCGTGCAGGGCGCGGTCGACGGAACCCTCACCATCCAGGCCGCGCGCGGCCTGCACTCTGAGCGAGTCAGTGGGCAGGCGTACCCGGCGGAAGGGACCCTCGTTGGTCGTGCCCTTGCCGACGGACGGACGACGGCCGAAGACGAATTTCCGGAGCGGGTGCACTTCGACTGGTGGCCCGAACTCGGACCGACGGTCGCTATCCCGCTCTCGGCTCTCGGCCGATCACTCGGCGCACTGACGATCGCGCGGGCCGTCGGTGGTCCGCGCTTTACGCCGGCGGAGCTCGACATGGCTTCGGAGTTCGCGGCGCAGGCGAGCCTCGCCATCGAACTCGCCCGCGGGCGGGTCGACTCGATCCAGCTCGAACTCGTGGAAGACCGCAACCGCATCGCGAGGGACCTGCACGACCACGTCATCCAGCGCCTGTTCGTGTCGGGGCTCGGCCTGCAGTCACTGGTCGGCCGGGTCGACCCCGCCCTGCGCGACACCCTGTCCGAACAGGTCGATGCAATCGACTCCGCCATCGCCCAGATCCGTACCGCCGTGTTCACGCTCGGATCGCGGTCGGTCGCGGGTCCAGCGGGACTCCGCAGCCGGGTTCTCGAGGTCGTCGGGGAGTTGACGCCGCACCTGCCGTCCACGCCGACGATCACCTTCAGCGGTCCCGTCGACCTGATGATCAAGGGCGAGTTCGCGGACGATGTCGTCGCGGTCGTCCGCGAAGCGCTGAGCAATGTCGCCCGGCACGCTGAGGCGAACGAGTCGAGCGTCGACGTCGCGATAACGGATGACGCGGTCGTCGTTCGAATCGAGGATGACGGTCGCGGTATTCCGCTCGACCGGCAGCGCTCGAGCGGCACCGGCAACCTCGCCGAGCGAGCACGAAACTACGGCGGGACGTTCGAGCTGGTGCCAAGGGTTCCGAGAGGAACCGTCGCCGTGTGGCGCGCACCGCTGCGGGTGAACGAATGACCAGGGTCTTTCTCGTGGACGATCACGAGATTGTGCGCCGGGGAATCGCCGACATCATCGATGCGGCGCCCGACCTCGAGGTCGTCGGCGAGTCCGGAACCGTGCGTGGAACCCTTGGCCGGGTCACCGCCACCCGGCCCGATGTGGTGGTGCTGGATGTGCGACTGGGTGATGGGAACGGGGTCGACCTGTGCCGCGACATCCGCTCGGCGTTTCCGGAGACCGCGTGCCTCATGCTCACCGCGTTCGATGACGACGATGCGAGCCGGCTCGCGGTGATCGCAGGTGCCGCCGGCTACGTTCTCAAGGACATTCGAGGGGCGAAGCTGCTGGACGGGATCCGGCAGGTCGCGCTCGGTCGTTCACTGATCGCCCCGGCCCTCCGTGACCTCGTTGCGGCTGAGCTGCACGCGTCGCTTCCGGAGGAGACTGCCATTTCACCGCTGACCCTGCGCGAGAGCCAGGTGCTGCAGCTGATTGCCGACGGGCTGACCAACCGGCAGATCGGCGAGCGCCTTCAGCTGGCCGAGAAGACGGTGAAGAACTACGTCTCCGCGCTTCTTGCCAAGCTGAACATGGAGCGTCGTACGCAAGCCGCGGTCTATGGGGCGCGGCTTGCGGACGACCACCGGTGATTCATCCGGCGAGGCTCGTTCGGGGAAAGGCATACCGGTCGATCCGTCGGCCGGTGATGTCGGTCGGCATGATGCGCACGTAGTTGAACTTCGGTGTCTCGCTCCACGGCACAAGGTCCATGACGCCCGACTCGATGATCTCCGCGTCGTTGTTGAGGCGGATTGCCCGGCCGTGAATGACGACGCTCCAGTGCCAGCGGCCGTCGAATCCGTCGGACTCGAACGCGACCAACGGTGCGGCGGTGAGGCCAGCGAGCTTGGAGCCCGGCGCTGACCGGAACAGGATCGACCCGTCGTGCACGAGGTAGTTGACCGGAAAGATGTCGACCATTCCCTTGGCGGCGATGGCGAGCCGCCCGAGCCCGGAGGTGTGCAGTTGAGTCCAGCAGTCCTCCGCGCTCAGGCGTTCGTCCGCAGCGGGTGTGACCTGCATCAGTAGAGCCAGGACTGGGTGCGGACGACCGGCAGCTTCTTCCACTGCGTGCCGAGTCCCCAGGTGTTTCCCGCCGCGGTCGCGGCAATCACGATCAGGGCGAGCGCGTAGATGATGTGGTAGTCGACGAGGGGGTTCGTTGATGCCGTGTACGCGGTGAATGGCCACTCGGCCAAGTACATCAGCACCATGATTGCTGTGCCGACGACCGCGCTGATCCGCAGTCCGATGCCCAGGACTACGGCCAGTCCAATTCCGAGCATGCCCGCCATGAACAGCACGTCGGTGAGCGGGCTCGCGATGCTCGCGAAGAATCCCTTGAGTGGTCCGGTCACGCCATCGCTCATCAGGAAGCCCTGGCTCGGGGTTCCGCCGTTGATCCAGGCGCGTTCGGTCGGCGTCGAGAATCCGAGGCCGAAGGTCTTGTCGAGGAACGCCCACAGGAAGATGAAGCCGGTAGCGAGGCGCAGGATTGCCAGGCTGTAGCGACCAGCGGATGTCGTGGTGGCGGTGGTCGTCTCCGCGCGGGTCCCGGCGGTTGTAACCAGCGTGGGAGTGGCGGCAATTGTTGCGGTCATCAGATTCTCTTTCCCTCAGGACCAGTGCCCCGGCAGGCGCCGGATGGTCGATAACCCAAGGGTGCAACCGCGCAGTTGAACCCGTTAGGGCCGAACGTCCCATGGGAGTTTCGCCACGTTTGGGGTGCAGCGTTTTAGGCTGTTGCGATGGTGCTGCATCAAACATTTCTCATCACCGGTGCCGGTCGCGGGCTCGGCCGGGCGATCGCAATTGCCGCCCTCGAGGCCGGGCACAACGTGGTCGCGACGGTTCGCGCAGACCACGACTTGCCGGAGCACGAACGCCTCGCGGTGCGCGAGCTCGACGTGCGCGATCGCGCAGCCGGGCAGAGGGCGGTCGACTACGCCATCGAGCGATTCGGACGGCTCGACGTGCTTGTCAACAACGCCGGCTACGGACTCGTCGGTGCTGTCGAAGAGGCCAGCGAGTCAGAGGTGCGCGACATCATCGACACGGATCTGCTCGGCGCGCTGTGGCTCACACAGGCCGCCGTCACCGAGATGCGTGAGCAGGGCGCCGGTCAGATCGTGCAGATTTCGACCGTTGGTGCGGTGGGAACAGTGCCGACCCTCGGCCTCTACAACGCGGCGAAATGGGGGCTCGAGGGATTCAGCGAGGCGCTCGCCGCCGAAGTCGCGGGCTTCGGCATCCGCGTCACGATCGTCGAGCCCGGTGAGCTCGACATCGAGTGGGCGACCTCGAGCATGCGGTTCGCCGCACCGATTTCCGACTACGACGAACTGCGCACCCGGCTCTTCGGGTCTGCGGAGATCCCGTGGCCGACCAGCACAGCCAACGACGGCGGCACCGGCGGCGGAACGAGCACAGCGGATGCCGCGGCCGCGATCCTCGCGCACCTCGCCGACCCGACCGACGACCGGCTTCGACTGCTCGTCGGAGATGACTCACCCGGCCAGGTCGCCGAAGCACTGAAACGTCGTCGCGCTGACTACGAGAAGGACCCGCGCTTCGGCTGAGCGCATTTACGCGAACGGCAGCTCAGGCGGTAAGGCCCCTCTGGTCGACCGCTTGCATTGCGCGCGCCACCGCGTCGATCGACAGTGCGATGTCGTCAGCATCCGTCGACCAGTTGCTGACCGAGATGCGCAGTACGGCGCGGCCTCGCCAGGTTGAGCCGGACATCCACACAGCGCCATCGGCAATCAGGGCCTGGGTGACTGCTCTCGTGCGGTCGTCCGAACCGAACGCGAGCGAGATCTGCGTGTAAACGACGTCGTTGAGTACTTCAACGCCCGGCAGTCCAGCCAGCCCTTCGGCGAGGGCGCGCGCATTCGCCGCGAGACCCTCGACGAGGGCCACGGTGCCGCTGCGTCCGAGCGAGCGAAGTGCCGCCCAGACCGGAATGCCGCGCGCCCTCCTCGACAGCTCGGGCACGAGGTCCATCGGGTCGGGGATTCCGGCATCGTCGCGAATGAAGTAGCTGGTGTGGGCGGTGAACGCCGACCGTGCGGCGCCGGCCCTCGCCACGATAGCGACCCCGCAGTCGTACGGAACGTTGAGCGTCTTGTGCGCGTCGGTGGCCCACGAGTCCGCCGTCTCGACCCCGTCCAGGTCATCCGTCCACCGTGGGCTCGCGGCGGCCCAGAGGCCGAAAGCCCCGTCGATGTGCACCCAGGCGCCGTGCTCGTGCGCCAGCCGGATCGACTCGCGCAGCGGATCGAACGCCCCGGAGTGAAGGTTGCCGGCCTGCAGCGAAACGATCACCGGGCCCTCCACTCCCGCGAGGGCGTCGGCGAGCGCCTCCGGTCGAATCCGGCCCTCGTCGTCGGCGGCGACGAGTGTCGGCATCCCAAGCCCGAGATACCGCAGTGCAAGCTCCACCGAGCTGTGCACCTCGGCTCCCGCCAGCACGATAACCCGTGGTGCGCCGGTCAGGCCGTCACGGTTGACGTTCCAGCCGACAGCCTCGAGCACTGCGCCGCGTCCGGAGGCAAGACCGACGAAGTTGGCCATCGTGCCACCGGTGGTGAAGCCGACGGCGCTGCCAGCCGGCAGCCCGAGCAGGTCGAGAATCCACGCGCCGGCCCGCTCTTCAATCGCCGCAGCGGCCGGAGTCGCGTAGCGAAGGCCGTTGTTCTGGTCCCACGCGCTCACCAGCCAGTCCGACGCAAGCGCGGCCGGGAGCGCGCCACCCATCACCCAGCCGAAGAACCTGCCGGACCCGATCGCCATGAGTCCCGGTTCGGCCAGTCGCGCGAGCTCATCGACGACCATCGCCGGATCGGACGGATGTTCCGGCAGCGCAGCGTCGAAGGCCGATTCGAGATTTTCTATACCCTCCGCCGGTGCGACCGGCCTGGTGGGAAGCGAGTCGAGCCACTCCCTCGCGTGCAGGACGGCGCGGTCGAGCGGCGCTTCGTAGTCATCCGGAGACAGCGACACCGTCATACCTCGAAATCGGTCCAGCCGGCGATGTCGACTCCGTGGTTGTCCGGAGAGGCGATCGTCCACCAGCGAGGGGCGAAGTCACTGTTGACGATGCGTCCGCCCGCGGCCACCGCCGCCTTCACCCGCTTTTCAGCCTGGTCGGCCGGCACGGACACGTCGATGTGGGTGCGACCGCGGCCGGGCCGCGCGGGCGTCAGTTCGTGAAACCAGAGGTGGGGTCCACGCCGCAGCCGATCGGTCAGGTCTTCGTCGCCCACCCGCTGGTAGCCAGAGACCGCCTCCCAGAACGGGCGCGTGTCGACTCCGGCGTCCTGGGCGACCGCGATACCGATTACCTGCAGCCTGCTCGGGTCGGGTTGCAGGCCGAGCCTGTGGGCGGCGTCGCTGATGACCACCGCGAGCGCGGCATCCATTGCGCTCAGCGATCCGTCCGGCCTCGAGCAGGTCCTGACGGTGACGCCTTCCGGCCGAATGTCAACGTCGGGGTAGTGGTTGATCGCCACCGCGGCCGCGGCGATCTCGACCGCGAATGCCGCACCCTGCGCGAAAGAGCGCGTCGCGTAGAAGGCGTGCGCACCCCAGTAGAGGACCCGCCAGTCCTCAACCCCGGGCGTCGCGTGAAACTTGCGAGGGTGAAGTCGGGGCAGAGCTTCGTCGACATTCGTTTCGTTGGCCATGGGAGCCTCCTCGCGGCATCCGATTCACGTCTGTGCACGAGACGTTAGCCGTTTCAGCGGATGCCGGAAAGGGAGTGCGCTCAGGCGACGAGTTCGATCTCCACCTGCGCGCCGAGCGGAAGTGCCGCCACCGCGACCGTCGTGCGGGCCGGGTACGGTGCCGAGAACACCGAGGCGTAGACGCCGTTCATTGCCGCGAAATCGGCCATGTCGATGAGGTAGACGTTCACCTTGACCACATCGTCGAGGGTGCGCCCGGCCGCCGAGAGTACCGATTCGAGGTTGGCAAACACCCGCCGGGTCTGGGCGGCGACGTCCCCGTCGACGAGGGCGCCGGTAGCCGGATCGATCGGCGTCTGCCCCGACAGGTAGAGCGGTCCGGCGGGGTGAATCGCCGCGTGCGAGTACGGCCCGACGGGCTTCGGGGCATTCGGGTCGGTGACGGTCGATCGAGTCATGGCAGCAGTTTAGAAGCGCGCCAGCGATGTTAGGGTTCGACCATGCGCTGGGGGCGAGCATATTTCGGATTGCAGGCCATTGCGGGCGCCGCGTGGTGGATCGCCGTTGCGCTCTCACCGTGGGTTCGAGTCACGACGCTCGGAAGCCTGGATGCCGCCGCGGTCGCGGTGGTCGACATCCCGCTCTTCGTCGTCGCGTCAGCGGTCGCAGCACTCGGCGTGCGCTTCGCAGCGATGGTCGCCACCGGGTGGACGCTTCTCGTCGTGATCGCGCTCGCGGTGTACGCGACCGTGACGACCGAGGCCGGCTGGGGAGTGCTCGTGATGGCCGCTGCGGCCGGCTGCTCGGTGCTCGCGCTAGCGCTCGTGCTGCTCGGGCGGATTCCCACCGAGTGGATCATCAACGGTCCGTTCGCTTTCCGAACGGCGAGGGCTCGAGCGAAACCCGCGGCCCACGTCGTCGCCACGTTCGCCCAGATCGTGGTGTTCTGGGGACTGTTCCTCGTGGTCTTTCCCCTGGTGATCGCGCTCCTCGAACAGCGCTGGGCGGTGGGCATCCAGTTGCCGCCGTTCGCCGTTCCGGTGGGCATCGCCCTACTGGCGCTCGCGAGCGCCCTGGGGATCTCGTCGGCGATCTCGATGTCGACCCGCGGCGACGGCACCCCGCTGCCCTCGGCAATGCCGAACCGGCTGGTAATCGCCGGGCCGTACCGCCTCATCCGCAATCCGATGGCGGCGGCCGGCATCATCCAGGGCGTCGCCGTCGGTGTGCTGCTGTCGTCCTGGCTCGTCATCGTCTACGCGATTATCGGCTGCATCCTCTGGAACTACGCGGTGCGTCCGCTTGAAGAAGCCGACCTCGAGGAGAGGTTCGGCGACGAATTCCGCCGCTACCGGGACTCGGTGCGGTGCTGGATTCCGGGGCTTGCTTCGCTCACTGGGCGAGCGAGTGTTCCAGTGCAACCCACGGGAGCATCGCGCACTTGACCCTGGCGATGTAGCGGGAGACCCCGTTGAGGGCGATCGCATCACCGAATCGATCTTCGTCGAGTTCGATCTCGCCGCGTGATCGCATCGCGACGCGGAAGTCATCGAGGTAGGACCGCGCCTCTGGCACCGTCGCACCGTCGAGCAGCTGCGCGAGCAGGGAAGCGGATGCCTGCGAGATCGTGCAGCCGTGGCCTTCCCAGCCGAGGGCGACGATCTGTTCGTCGCGGACCTCTACCGAGAGCGTGACCTCGTCTCCGCAGGTCGGGTTGATCTGGTGCGAGCTCGCGGTCACGGTCTCGAGGGTCACGCGACCGTGCGGCTCGCGGGCGTGGTCGAGGATCAGCTGTTGGTACAGCCCGGTCAGTTCGTCGCTGCTCATGCGGGGACTCCAAAGAATGATCGAACGTCGCCGAGGGCGTTGAGAAAGAAATCGATCTCTGCCGTCGTGGTGTAAATCGAACCGCTCGCGCGGGCGCTCGCGGTGAGGCCGAGTCGGCGGTGCAGTGGCTGGGCGCAGTGGTGACCGACGCGGATGGCGATGCCGCGGTCGTCGAGGAACTGGCCGACGTCGTGCGCGTGCACTCCCTTGACCTCGAAGCTTGCGAGGCCAACCCGGTCGCCGAACGCGCCGAGCACGCGGACCCCGTTGATGGAGCCGAGACCGTCGAGCAACTGCGTGCTCATCTGGTTGCCGTGATCGGCGACGTGCTCCATGCCGATCGCGTCGAGGTAGTCGACCGCGGCGGCAAGCGCGATTGCCTGCGACACCCGCTGGGTTCCGGCTTCGAACCGCTGCGGTGGCGCGAGGAACCCGGAGTCTTCCATGGTGACCGACGTGATCATCGATCCGCCGGTGAGGAACGGGGGAAGCGCGGTGAGTAATTCGCGACGCCCGTAGAGCGCGCCGATGCCGGTCGGCGCGAGCATCTTGTGCCCGGAGAACACGGCGAAGTCGACGTCGAGTGCGTGCAGGTCGAGCGGCAGGTGAGGTGCCGACTGGCAGGCGTCGAGCACGACGATCGCGCCAACGGCGTGCGCGGCGGCGACCACGGTCTCGACGGGGTTGATGACCCCGAGCACGTTCGAGACGTGCGACATGGCGACAACGCGGGTGCGGTCGGTGATGATGTCGCCGAGCCGGTCGAGCTCGAGTGCTCCCTCGTCGTCGACCGGGATGAAGCGCAGTACGGCTCCGGTCCGCTTCGCCAGTTGCTGCCACGGCACGAGGTTGGCATGGTGTTCGAGTTCGGTGACGACGATCTCGTCGCCCGCGTGCAGGCGCAGGCGCTCGGACTCCGCTCCCGCCCATTCCGCGTTCGAGATGCCGTAGGCGATGAGGTTGATGCCCTCGGTGGCGTTCGAGGTCCAGACGATTTCTTCGTCGTCCGCGCCGACGAAGCGGGCGACGGTGCTGCGGGCGTTCTCGAACTCCTCGGTCGCCTCGGCAGCGAGGGTGTGGGCGCCGCGGTGCACTGCCGAGTTGCGGCTGACCGTGAACTCGCGTTCGGCATCCAGTACCGAGCGCGGTTTCTGCGAGGTGGCCGCCGAGTCGAGGTAGACGAGCGGATGCCCGTTGACCCGGGTCGCGAGGATCGGAAAGTCCTCGCGGATGGCGGCGATTGCCGACTGGTCGAGCGCCGTGGGCGTTGGCGTGAAGTTCATAGCTCTAAGTGAATCACCACTGGCGGAAGCGAGCTCGCGGCCGGTCAGGCCGAGGGCAGCACTTCCGCCAGTGTTGGGCGGGTTAGGCGGTGACTTCCCGTCCGATGCGGCGCTGTTCCTTACGATTCTCGATCATCGTGTAGAGCACGGGGACGAGCACGAGGGTCAGCAGGGTTGAGCTGAGCAGGCCGCCGATGACCACGATGGCGAGCGGCTGCGAGATGAAGACGCCTCCGCCGGTCAGGCCGAGCGACATCGGAACGAGCGCGAAGATCGTCGCCGCGGCCGTCATCAGGATCGGACGAAGACGCAGGCGGGCGCCGTTGATCACGGCGTCACGCAGGCTCTCGCCCTCTTCGCGGAACTTGTTGATGAGGTCGATCAGTACGATCGCGTTGGTCACGACGATTCCGATCAGCATGAGCAGTCCGATGAGCGCCGGCAGCGCGAGCGGGGTACCGGTGACGAGCAGCGCGAGCACGGCTCCGGTTGCCGCAAACGGCACCGAGACGAGCAGTACGAGCGGCTGCAGCAGGCTGCGGAACGTCGCCACCATGATCAGGAACACCAGGGCAATGGCGATGAGCATTGCGAGGCCGAGCTGGGTGAACGACTCGGTCTGCTGTTCGCTGACTCCACCGAACGACACCGAGATGCCATCGGGAATGTCAGTGTCATCGAGGATCGCCTGGATGTCGGCGGTCGCCACGGCGAGCTGCTCATTCTGCGGGGTGGCCGAAACGGTGACCTGGCGGTTGCCATCCTCGCGGGTGATGGTGGCTGCCGTGGTCGTTTCGGTCACCGTTGCAACGTCGGAGACGGTGATCGCGTCAGCCTCGGTGTTCTGGATTTCTTCCTGGTCATCGGCGGCCTTCTCGGCGGCTTCCGCCTGCTCGTCCATCGAGTCGAGCTGGTCTTCGAGGCTCTCGATCTGGGAGTCGATCGAACCGGAGCCCGAGCGGGCCTGGGCGATTCCGGAGGTCAGGGCGGTGACGGCCTGCTGCAGCTGCACGTACTGCTGGCTCGCGCAGTCCGGAATCGGGGTCGTCGTGTCCGGCAGCACCTCGCACGGGGCGGCCGCGAGCGCATCGAGCGCCTTCTGCGCCTGCTTGAGCTGCTTCTTCAGCGCGCGAACCTGCTTGTCGGTTTCTGCCTTGGCGTCGCGCAGGTCGGCGATGCCGTTGGCGATGTCCTTCTTGGCGTCCGCGGTCTGCTTGTCGGCCTTCTTCTCCTGCTTGTCTGCGTAGTCGTCGGCTGCGTCCTGCTGGGCGATGCCGTTCTGCAGCTGGGTGACTGGCAACTTGATTGCCGCGATCTCCTTGGGGTCGGCGTTCGGGTGCTCCGGCGAGATCACGATCTCGCGTTCGACGCCCTCGAGCGTCACCGTTCCGATGCGCTGTCCCTGGACCGCGTTGGAGACCGCCTGGCCGATCGTGGCCGGGGTGTAGCCGTACTTCGCGGCGGCGAGGTGGTTGACGTCGACCTTGAGGATGGGCTGGTCGGCCGAGAGGTTGCTCGACGCGGCCGAGACGGAATCGAGCTCGGAGATCTGCTTCTGCAGGTCGTCGGCGACGGCACCCATCGCCTCGAGGTCGCTGCCGCCGAGCACGAGTTCGATGTCTCCGCCAAGCCCGGTGCTGGCGACAGCCCCGACGGTGACGTCGCCGACATCCGTCAGCGCGGCGAACGACTTGTCGAGTTCACTCTGCAGTGCCACTTCGTCGACGCCGTCTTCGAGGATGACCGAGATGCTGGCGTTGCCGGCTCCGGCGCTACCGCCAAAGGACGACCTGCCAGCGGAGCCGATGGTGGTGACGTAGCTCTCGACACCCGGCGTCTTCTCCAGAACATCTTCGAGCTTCGTCGCGGCAGCATCCGCTGTTTCGAGGGTGGAGCCCAGGGGCAGCTCCTGCGAGACCGACAGGATTCCCTGGCCGGACTGGCTGAGGAAGTCGACCTTGAGGCCGGTCGCGGCGACGCCGGTTCCGAGAAGGACGACGACCGCGATGGCGATCGTGCGCCGACGGTGGCGAAGCGTGGCGTCGAGGATTCCGACGAAGCCGCGCTGCAGGCGGTCGTACGGCGATGAGCCTTCGTCTTCGACCGGGTCGGCGGTGCCCTGGCGAGGCGACTCGACGAGAACGGGAAGGGGCAGCGGATCCCGGCCGCCGTTCACGCGCGCGGCATTGATGCGTTCGGCGCGGGCGAGCTTCGATTCGTAGCGGCGGACTGCCTTGCGGTGCTGGCGTTCCTCCCACTCGGCCTGGGCGACGTCCTGGCGGGCGAGCTTCTCGGGCGAGACCGGGCGCGGGGGGTTGCGCAGGAACCAGTAGGCCAGGGTCGGCACGATCGTCAGTGCGACGAGCAGTGAAGACAGCAGCGCGATGGTGACGGTCACCGCGAACGGGCGGAACAGTTCCCCGGCGATTCCACTGACGAACGCGATCGGAAGGAAGACCGCGACGGTCGTGATCGTCGATGCAGTGACCGGCCCGGCGACCTGCTTGACCGAGTCGAGAATAAGCGCCGGCGTCAGTTCACCGCCGCCCTGCCGTCGTTTGATGTTCTCGATCACGACGATGGAGTCGTCAACCACTCGACCGATCGCGATCGTGAGTGCGCCGAGGGTGAAGATGTTGAGGCTGAAGCCGCCGACCCAGAGCCCGATGAGGGTGATCAGCAGGGACATCGGAATGGAGATCGCCGCGATGACGGTCGGACGGATCGCCCAGAGGAACAGCAGGATCACCAGGACGGCGAAGATGAGGCCGAGCCCGCCTTCGGTGAGCAGGTCTTCGATCGACTGCTCGATGTAGGGGGCCTGGTCGAAGACGGTGATCGTTTCGACGCCTTCGCCGAGCGATGCATTCGTGACGACTTCGTCGACAGCGTGGGCGACGGTGACGAGGTTGGCATCGTTCGTCTTCGTGATACCGAGGGTCAGCGACGGCAGGCCGTTGACGCGCGCGACGCTGGTCTCGGGGACCGGCTCGAGGGCGACATCCGCTATCTCGCTGAGTCGTACTGGACCGTCAGCGGTCGGGATGGCGATGGCCGCGATCTCATCGACCGAATCGAGGGTCGAACCGACTTCGATGGGAAGGCTGAGCGAACCGGTGGTGCTCGTGCCGGCCGGGACGACGATGCCGTTCGCCTGCAGCAGCTGGCTGAGAGTGGTGGTGTCGATGTCGTTCTTCTCGACGTCGGCGGGGCGCAGGGTGATTCCGACCTGCTGTTCGTCCTGGCCGGCGAGTGCGGCATCCTGCACGCCCTCGATCGACTGCAGCTCGGGAACGAGGGTGTGCTCGAGCTTGTCGATCAGGTCATCGCGGTCCCCGGTGGTCGTGAAGGCGAGCTGCACGATCGGGAAAGCGCTGAGGCTGAAGGTCGAGACGTTGACCGAGGCGCTCTCGGGAAATGATGATTCGACGCGATCGACCGCGGTCTGGATCTTGCTGACCTGCCCGTCGGTATCGGTGCCGAACGGCCAGGTGACCTGCGCCGTCACCGACCCGCTCGACGTGGTGGTGATGACCGAGTCGAGATCGGGAACCGATTTCAGCGCCGTCTCGAGAGGCTCGGTGACCTGGGTCTCGAGGGCCTCCGGTGACGCACCCTGGACGATCACGCTGACGGATGCGCCGGGCGTCGAGATCGACGGCGTCAGTTCCTGGTTGAGCGAGTTGGCGCTGACGAAGCCGAAGACGGCGATCACGAGTGCGAGCAGCCCGACAAGAAGTCGGTTGCGCAGGCTCAGGCGAGTCAAAAAGGTCACGAAGTACTCCAGTGTTTACGACACACGAAGAGCCGGCATCGGGAATGCAACTGCGCACGCTCGGGCCGGCCCGCTCCTAGCGTGCCACCGTTCGTGCCCCGCGGCGTACTCCTTTCGGAGTAATGTTCGGCAATCTCCGTCGCTCGGTGGAGGGCATCCTGCGCAGCTCCCTCGCCCGGTGGAGCAGTGCGGTGAGATCGCCTCGTTCTTGAATCTTCGCTGAAAGTCGGTGCTCGCCCGTAGCTGTCACGGTGGCGCTGAGTACCCTTGAGGCATGGGTAAGGGTCGCAGGAACATCGCCGCAGTACTGGTCGCCATCGGCGCGCTCATCTACGGCATCTCGCCCATCGATGTCATTCCGGAGCTGCTCACCGGCCCTCTCGGACTCACGGACGACCTCGCCGTGCTGCTCGGGTCGGGCTTTGCCGTGTGGAAGCTGCTCTCCGGCCGCTCGCCGCGTCCCGGCGAAGCCACTCCGCCGCCGGCCCGCTGACAGCGCTGCCGGTTGTTATCCGCGCGGCCGTTTAAACGGCCGCACTGGTAACGAAGGGGCGCACGGATGCGGCCGCGGGCAGCGGTTCGCGAGCGACGTCACGCAAGGCCAGCTGGAACTCGGCCGCCGTCCCGGGCCACAGCAGCGTCACGCGGCCGCTGCGGTCGTCGACGTACCAGCTCGTGCACCCGCTCAACCAGACCGAGTCGGTGCTCGCGGCATCCAGCTCAGCGCTCCAGTTTTGCTCGGCAGCATCGGTCGTCTCGACAATCGCGACTGGCTGGGTAGCCATCCGGCCGATGAGGTTCGCCATCAGTTCGACCTGCGCTTCGATCATCGCGAAGGCCGAGTTGTGGCCGAGTGCCGCGTTGGGACCGTCGAGAACGAACAGGTTCGGGAATCCGGCCATGAGGATCGACGCGTAGGCGGTCATCCCCTTCGACCAGTGCTCGGCGAGAAGGCGACCGTTTCGTCCACGGACGATGTCCGCGAAGGGCGGCCGGGTCGCGCTGAACCCGGTGGCAAACACGAGAACGTCGATCGGGATCCTGGCTCCGGATGCCGCGACGCCGACGTTGCCGTCGAGGGCAACGAGCGCGGACGGTTCGAGCGCAACCGCCCCCGACGCCAGCGCCGGGTAGTAGTCGTCCGACAGCAGCACGCGCTTGCAGCCGATTTCGTAGTCGGGTGTGAGCCGGCGGCGAAGCTCGCGGTCGGCGACCTGGGCGTCAAGGTGGTCGAGGGCCGTCATCCGCAGTGCCTCGCGTTCCACTCCGTCGGATACCCGCGCGGTGTGCCCGGCCTCGGCTTCGGCGAAGAGCGCGTCGCGGTGGGCGCGGAGCGCGGCGGGATTGCGGGCAAACTCGTCTGTCTTTTCCGGTGCGACCGGGGCATCCGCTCGCGGCACGACCCACGCCGCCGAGCGCTGGAACACGGTCGTAGCGGCGCCGAGTGCCGCCAGCTGCGGAACAAGCTGCACGGCGGAGGCGCCGGTTCCCACCACTCCGACCCGGCTGCCGCCGAAGTCGACGCTCGCGTCCCAGGTGCTGCTGTGCATGATCGGGCCGGTGAAAGTCTCGAGGCCGGCAAGGTCCGGGATGATCGGTGCCGACAGGCGACCGACCGCGAGAATAAGCACTCTACAGCGGAGCGGACCGCGGGTGGTCGACAGCTCCCAGAGCTCGTCCGCGTCGTTCCACTCCATGGCGGTGACGTCGGTTCCGAACCGGAGGTGCTCGGTGAGTCCCTCTTCGGCCACGACGTCGCCGAGGTACGACTGGATGTCCGCACCGGTTGAGAAACGGTTCTTCCACCGCGGGTTCGGGCGAAACGAGTACTCGTACAGCGAGGCCGGGATGTCGCACGCGACGCCCGGGTAGACGTTGTCGCGCCAGGTGCCGCCGATGTCGTTGGCGCGTTCGAGAATGAGCATGTCGCCGGAGAGTCCCTCGCGGCGCAGCTTCGCCCCGGCGGCGATGCCCGCGATGCCGGCGCCGACGATGATCGTCTCGAGAGTGGTCATCACGCCACCGGTAGGGCGGTTGCTGAATAGGTTGCCGAGTAGTCGGTGCTGCGCTGGCGGCTCGGTCGCCCGACGGCCGCGGCGATGGCGTCGATGTCGGATGCGGTGAGCGTGAGTCCGGCTTCCGGTCCGGCCGCCGGCCACAGTTCGCCGTCGAGCAGCACGCCGCCGATGTCGTCGGCTCCGCCGCGCAGCACGTCGGCGGTGGTGGCGAGTCCGAGCTTGGTCCACGCCGCCTGCACGTGGTCGATGCGTCCGGCGAGCAACAGGCGCGCAACCGCAATGACGGCACGGGACTGCGACGGCGACGGCCCGAAGCCGGCGACAATCGGGCGAGCGGCATCGCCGGGCACAAACGGCATCGCAATGAATTCGGTGAAGCCACCGGTGCGATCCTGGATCTTCGCGAGAGTGCGCAGGTGCGCGACGATCTGCTGCGGTGTCTCGACGTGGCCGTAGACCAAGGTGGCGGTCGAGCCGAGGCCTGCCCGGTGTGCCGCCTCGATCGTGTCGACCCATTCGGAAACGGGCGGGAACGTGCCTCCGCTGAAGATGCTGCGCACACCGTCGTCGAGAATGGCGGCCGCGGTACCCGGCACGCTCGACAGGCCCGCCTCGCGCAGGTCGGCGAGGAATTCCGGAACGCTCACCCCGAGCCGGCGGGCGCCATCCTGAATCTCGGTTGGACGGAAGCCGTGGATCTGGATATCGCCGTCGAGGCTGGTTGCTGCCGCCTTTACGGCGCGCACGACGTCGAGGTAGATGGATCCCGGCAGGTGCGCTGCCGGCATCCCCTGCAGGCAGATCTCCGTCGCACCGAGCGCAAAGGCTTCCACGACGAGGTCGGAGACCGTGCCCAGCGTCAGCGATCCGGTGACTGGCAGGGTGGCATCACTGAGCAGGCTGGTGTCGAGGTTGCGGTTGATCGCGTAGGTGATCGCGTCGTTCCCCGAGGCCGCGCGGGCGGCATCCGCGATTCGTGCGAGCTCCTCGAGTTCGGGGCCGCGGGCGGACAGCAGCCGAGCGGCCTGGTCGTCGGAGAGGTCGCCGCGGGAGGCTGCATCGAGGGCATCCCGCAGGTCGTGATTGCCGCTCGGCGAGTCGGATACGGCGACCTCGGCTCGCGGCCGCACCCGAGCCTTTTCGTCCGCGAGCAGGGTGGCCGGATCCATGAGCGCGTGCAGCGACGGGGCTACGTGGGGGTCGAGCCAGCGCTCGGAGTCGGCAAGGTACGCGGGGTAGGCGGTCAGGCGTTCGCGCAGGTCGTATCCGCTGTTCGCGGTCAGTTCGGTGATGAGTTCGATCTCGGGCCACGGGCGTTCGGGGTTCACGTGGTCCGCGGTGAGCGGGCTCATTCCGCCCCAGTCGTTGATTCCGGCGCGGATGAGCAGGCCGAGTTCGGTCGTGTCGCTGAGGTTCGGCGGTGCCTGGACGGTCGCGTCCGGTCCCATCACCACGCGTGCCGTCGCCACCGCGGCGATGTACTCGTCGAAATCGAGGTCCGGTTCGTTCTGCATGGCGGTGCGGGGCTTCGCGCGGAAGTTCTGCACGATCGTCTCCTGCACGTGCCCGAAGCGCTCGTGCAGGTCGCGGATCGCGAACAGCGCATCCGCTCGCTCGCGGTGGTTCTCGCCGATGCCGAGCAGCACGCCGGTCGTGAACGGGATTCGCGCGCGACCGGCGTCTTCGATGACACGCAGGCGAAGCGCGGGATCCTTGTCGGGGGAGCCGAAGTGCGCTCCACCGGGCTCCGACCACAGGCGCGTCGCAGTGGTCTCGAGCATCATTCCCATCGAACCCGCGAACGGGCGAAGACGCTGCATTTCGTTCCACGACATCACCCCGGGGTTGAGGTGCGGAATCAGCCCGGTGTCGTCGAGCACGAGCTGTGCCATTGCGGCGACGTACTCGAGCGTCGAGCTGTAGCCGTGGTCGCTCAGCCACTTGCGTGCGATCGGCCAGCGGTTCTCCGGCCGGTCGCCGAGGGTGAACAGGGCTTCCTTGCAGCCCATCCCGGCACCGGTGCGGGCGATCGCGAGAATCGCCTCCGGCTCCATGTACGTAGGGATGCCGTTGCGGGCGAGACCGCCGGGCGTATCGACAAAAATGCAGTAGTGGCAGCGGTCCTGGCAGAGCTGCGTGATCGGCAGGAAGACCTTTTTCGAGTAGGTGATGACGCCCGGACGACCGGCCCTCGCCAGTCCTTCATCGCGGATGCCGGACGCCAGGTCGAGCAGTCGCTCGAGATCGTGGCCGCGGGCTCCGAGCAGCGTCGTGGCGGTCTCGATCGTGGCTGGTTCTCCGCTGCCGAGCTGGTCGATAACGTCGCCGACGGTGGGAGTGAATGAAAGCTTCACGTCAGGGCTTTCTGGCTGGCCGGTACGCACACGACGATTGACGTGCGCAGGCGTCCAACGGAACGCCACGAACCAAAATCCAGGCCCGATATGAAGTAGTTCGATGCTACGCCCGATTGGTTACCGGGGCGTTACGCGGTCAGGTCAGAGGGTGCCGCCGCGCTCCGTCCGTTCCGCGATCGTTATCCCGTGCCATTAGGCGACACATATACGAAACATCGTCGCTATATGGCATCCCTACGCTGAGTGCTCACGACGTCGCCGCGGGGCTGCGTCGACCGCTACCCGAGGGATTCGCAATGAGTGGAAATAACGTCAGGCTTCAAGCGATCACCGACGTGGAAGCCTATGTGCCTCCCACGGTGAGTTTCGACCCGACTGAAGCGCCCGGAGAAATCTTCGGCGAGAACGTCTTCAGCAAGGTCGTTATGCAGAAGCGCCTGCCGAAGTCGGTCTACAAATCGGTCATCGCGACCATCGAGCACGGCGAGAAGCTCGACCCGCTGGTTGCCGACGCCGTTGCCTCGGCGATGAAGGACTGGGCGCTCGAAAAGGGCGCAACCCACTACGCGCACGTCTTCTACCCGCTGACCGGTCTTACCGCCGAGAAGCACGACAGCTTCTTCGACCCGGTAGGCGACGGAACCGCGCTCGCCGAGTTCGCCGGCAAGACGCTCGTCCAGGGCGAGCCTGACGCATCCAGCTTCCCGAACGGTGGCCTGCGCAACACGTTCGAGGCCCGTGGTTACACCGGTTGGGATGTCACGAGCCCCGCCTACGTCCTCGAGAACCCGAACGGCAACACCCTCTGCATCCCGACGGTCTTCGTCTCGATGACCGGTGAAGCTCTCGACCACAAGACCCCGCTGCTGCGCTCGCAGCAGGCGATGGGAACGCACGCGACCCGCATCCTCGAGCTGTTCGGTCACCAGAACCTCAACAGCATCGTCGCGTTCTGCGGACCGGAGCAGGAGTACTTCCTCGTCGACCGTCACTTCTTCCTCGCTCGTCCCGACCTGCTCAACGCGGGCCGCACCCTGTTCGGCGCCAAGCCGCCCAAGGGCCAGGAGTTCGACGACCACTACTTCGGTGCGATCCCCGAGCGTGTCCTCGGATTCATGATGGACACCGAGCGCGAACTGTTCAAGCTCGGAATCCCCGCCAAGACCCGTCACAACGAGGTTGCGCCCGGCCAGTTCGAGATCGCGCCGATGTTCGAACGCGGCAACGTCGCATCCGACCACCAGCAGCAGCTCATGACGACCTTCAAGTCCGTTGCCAAGAAGCACGGCATGGAGATCCTGTTCCACGAGAAGCCGTTCCAGGGCGTCAACGGATCGGGCAAGCACGTCAACTTCTCGCTCGGAAACAACGAGCTCGGAAGCCTCTTCGTTCCCGGCGACAACCCGCACGACAACGCGCAATTCCTCGTGTTCTGTGCCGCGACGATCCGCGCCGTCCACAAGTTCGGCGGACTGCTTCGCGCCTCGGTTGCGTCGGCGTCCAACGACCACCGCCTCGGTGCGAACGAAGCTCCTCCCGCGATCATCTCGATCTTCCTCGGTGACCAGCTCGCCGACATCTTCGAGCAGATCGCGAAGAGCACCCTGAGCTCGTCGAAGGGACGCGGTTCGATGCACATCGGCGTCGACACGCTTCCGGTTCTGCCGACCGACCCGGGTGACCGCAACCGCACGAGCCCGTTCGCCTTCACCGGCAACCGGTTCGAGTTCCGCGCTCCCGGATCGCTGCAGACCGTCGCCGCCCCGATGGTCACGATCAACACGATCATGGCCGACTCGCTCGACTACATGGCAACCAAGCTCGAGGCCGCCGTCGCTGACGGCACCGACTTCGACGAGGCAGTGCAGCTGCTGCTCACCGAGATCATCACCGAGCACGGTGCCGTCGTCTTCAACGGCGACGGATACTCGGATGCCTGGCCGATCGAGGCCGAGAAGCGCGGGCTGAAGAACCTCAAGACCACGCTCGACGCTCTTCCCGAGCTCATCACCGACGAGGCGATGGAACTCTTCGAGAAGTACGGGGTCTTCAACCACCGCGAGATGCACAGCCGCTACGAGATCGGACTCGAGCAGTACGCGCTCACCATCGGTGTCGAGGCTCGCCTGTCGCTCGAGATCGGTTCGACGGTCATCCTGCCCGCCGCTGTCCGCTACCAGACCGAGGTCGCGCTCAACATCGGTGCACTCAAGGCCGCCGGGGTCGACACGGATGCTGCACCGCTCGAAGAAGTATCGGTTCCGTTGTCAGAGCTGCGCTCGGCTCTCGCAACCCTGCGTTCGGCAGTCGACGGGGAAGCCGGACACTCGGCCCTCGAAGAAGCCGAATACGCGCTCGGAACCCTGCTGCCGGCGATGAACGCCGTTCGCGCCGCTGCTGACAAGCTCGAAGAGATCGTCGCTGACGACCTCTGGCCGCTTCCCACCTACCAGGAGATGCTCTACATCCTGTAGCAGGAACACAGCCTGTAACGGGTACACAGTCGCGCTGGTGGCCGACGGGAACGGTCAGCCACCAGTGTTCTCTACCGGAAGCCCCGCAGACGTCAGGTCTGCGGGGCTTCCGTCGATTAACGACAATCCGGTCATTCGCCCGCTGTTAGTGTCGAGTCTCGTGACCTCGACACCGGCATCGGCACCTACATCGACACAGACACAGACACAGACGCAGGCGCGCGTGCCGCGGCCCTCACCAGAAGCAACCCACGCCCGGTTCGGTGTTGCGGTGCTGTTCTTCACCAACGGTGCGCTTTTCGCCAACCTGCTGCCTCGCTACCCCGAGGTGCTTCGTGAGCTCGACTTGACCAACGCGGCGTTCGGTCTTGCCGTCGCGGCCTTCCCTCTTGGTGCGCTCCTCGCCGGTCTCAGCGCCGGGTTTCTCGTCAGGCGATTCCGGTCGTCCCGGGTTGCTGTGGTGGCAACCGCGCTGACGGCGATCGGCATCTTCGTTGGCGGAACCGGACAGTCCTGGATCGTGCTCGCCGCCGGCCTGTTCCTCGCCGGGGCGATGGATTCGATTACGGATGTCGCCCAGAACTCCCATGGGCTGCGGGTGCAGCGCCTGTTCCAGCGTTCGATTCTCAACTCATTCCATGCGATCTGGAGCGTCGGCGCGGTGCTCGGCGGAATCCTCGGTGCCGTAGCGGCCCAGGCCGGCATCCCGATCGCGGTGCACCTCGCCAGCTCGGCGGTGTTGTTCACCGCCTGCGCTGTTGTCGCGTACCGGTTCCTGCTACCCGGAGATGAGCCGACCGAAGTCGAGATCGCGCCGAATACGGCGTCAGCAACCGCGGCAAAGACGAGCCGGGGGATCGCCCTCTACGGCGTACTCGCCGCGCTCGTGATCATCGCGTCGGCCGGGGCGATCGTCGAAGACTCCGGGTCGTCCTGGTCGGCGATCTATCTCTCGGACTCGCTGCGCGCATCCGCATTCCTCGCCGGGACGGGGTTCGTCGCGCTGCAGGGAATGCAGTTCGTCGGCCGGATTTTCGGGGATCGACTCGTTGACCGGTTCGGGCAGCGCGCGGTTGCGCGAACCGGGGGAGTCATCGTCTTTCTCGGAATGGGAACCGCGCTCGCGTTTCCTTCGATCGCCGGAACCATTGCCGGATTCGGCCTCGCGGGTCTCGGCGTCTCGACCCTTATTCCGGCGGCAATGCACGCGGCGGACGAACTGCCGGGCCTGCGCCCCGGCACCGGCCTCACGATCGTCAGCTGGCTGTTGCGCGTCGGCTTCCTCGTCTCACCGCCGATCGTCGGTGCGATCGCCGACAACTCGGCTCTTCGGTTCGGGCTGCTGATCGTGCCCGTCGTCGGCCTGCTCGTCGTGGTGTTTGCGGGAGTGCTCAGCTCCCGGCGAGCGAGCCCCTCGCGCTCGTAGAATTGGGTCGCGGGGACAGGCTGCTGCTGTGCTCGACGCCCGACCGACACCCGTTCGAAGGACCGCGAATGCCTGCAATTCCCGACCTGCTCCACGCCAGCCTGCTTCGCGTCTTCAACGAGCGAGACAGCGACGCCCGCCTGGCAGCTCTCGGTGAGATCTATGCCGACGACGTGCGATTCAGCGACCCGGAAGGCGTCGTCACCGGGCGTGACGCCGTCAACGCGAAGGTTCAGGGCCTGCTCGATGGTGCGCCCGGATTTGTCTTCACCGTCGCGGGACCGGCCCACGAAGTGCAGGACCTCGGCACGCTCAACTGGAACTTCGGCCCGGAGGGCGCGACGCCGGTCGTCTCCGGAACCGACGTCGTCACCGTGGTCGACGGCAGGATCGCGACGCTCCACACCTACCTGACGAGCTGACCAGCAGCTACGCGATCAGCGACGCCGTCTCTTCGGCGGCGTAGCCGAGAGCGTGAGCGACCTCGGCGTTGTAGACGACGCCGTTGTGTGTGCTCAGTCCCTTTGCGAGCGCGGGGTCGGCGGCGATGGCGCCCTTCCATCCGGCATCCGCGATTCTGAGCACGTATGGCAGGGTGGCGTTGGTGAGCGCCTGGGTCGAGGTCTGCGAGACCGCGCCGGGCATGTTCGCCACGCAGTAGAACGTGCTGTTGTGTACCTGGAAAGTCGGGTCGTCGTGGGTGGTCGGGCGGCTTCCCTCGAAGCATCCGCCCTGGTCGATCGCGATGTCGACGAGAACGCTGCCCGGCTTCATGGCCTGGATCATGGCGTCGGTGACGAGCTTCGGCGCAGCGGCGCCGGGAATGAGCACCGACCCGATCACGAGGTCGGCGTTCTTCACGAGCGCGGCGATTGCATAGCTCGTGGAGACCGCGGACTTGAGGCCGGTGTACTGGGCCTCGAGCTGCCGAAGGCGCGGAATCGACAGGTCGACGACCGTGACGTCGGCGCCCATTCCGAGGGCGTTGGCGACGGCGTGCTCACCGGCAACACCACCGCCGATGACGACGACGTTGGCTTTTGCGGTTCCGGGCACTCCACCCATGAGCACCCCTCCACCGCCGTGCGGGCTCATGAGGTGATACGCGCCGACCTGGACCGAGAGGCGGCCGGCGACCTCGCTCATCGGCGAGAGCAGTGGCAGGGAGCGGTCGGTGAGCTGAACGGTTTCGTACGCAATGGATGTTGTACCGGCGTCGATGAGGGCGTCGGTGCACGGGCGTGAGGCGGCGAGGTGCAGGTAGGTGAACAGCACCTGGTCGCGGCGCATGAGCGGGTATTCCTGCGCGATCGGTTCCTTGACCTTGAGCAGCAGGTCGCCAAACGCCCAAATCTCTTCAGCGGTGGCGAGCATCGTTGCTCCGGCCTCCACGTAGGCGGCGTCCGCGACGCCAGCTCCGATGCCGGCGCCGGACTGGATGGCAACTTCGTGGCCGCGGCCAACGAGTTCGTGTACCCCGGCCGGCGTGAGCGCGACGCGGTTCTCGTTGTTCTTGACTTCGGCGGGAACTCCTACGCGCATGGTTCGTCCGTTCACTCGGTGTCGCTCATTCGTGGTTGAGCCTCTATTTTCTAGTTACTTCGCTTCGAGCATGTTTTGACCGAAGATACTTCGCTAATCTGTGCTGAGATCGATTGCATCGAGCGTGAAGGAGTGCCTCATGGACGCGCTACAGAAGATTATTCAGCCACTCGACGACGTCGACCTCGCGCTCTGCCGCCTGCTGCGCCTCGACGCGCGGATGTCGAACGCGAGTCTCGCGGAACAGGTCGGCATTGCACCGTCCACCTGCCTCGTTCGGGTGCGCTCCCTGATCGAGCGCGGCGTCGTGCGCGGCTTCCATGCCGAGCTCGACCCGCGCGCGCTTGGACTCGGTCTCGAGGCGCTGATCAGCGTCGGAATCAAGTCCGGCGCACGTAAGGCGGTGGCGACCTTCTCCGAAGAAATGCGCGGGCTCTCCGAGGTCGTGCAGGTCTTCTTTCTCGGTGGCGCGGAGGACTTCATCGTGCACGTCGCCACGCGCGATACCGACCACCTTCGCCAGTTCGTCGTCGATAACCTGTCCGCGCATCCGTCGGTCTCGTTCACGCGCACGAGCCTCGTCTTCGAGCACCACACTCCGGGCCTCGCAGGCTGACTCTCGCAAGCTAACCCCTTGAAGCGCGGCGACCGCCGTCCCTACAATTCGCGCATGGCTATCGACAGCATCCAGTCCCTGACCCTGCTGGTGAGCGACCAGGCGAGCGCACTCTCGTTCTATACCGACGTGTTGGGCCTCGAGGTCAAGTCCGATCGACCGTTCGGGGATGCCCGATGGATCGAGGTGTGGGTCGGCGATGGAACCTCGATCATCCTGCACCTTCCGTTTGAGGGAATGACGGCGGGCGGTACCGAAGGGACCGTGCTCGGCACGACCGACATCGCCGCGACGGTTGCCGCATTGCGGGATGCGGGCGTCCCGGTCGACGGCCCGGATGACGTGCCGTGGGGCAAGCAGGCGACCTTCGCTGACCCGGACGGCAACGGTTTCGTGCTCATCGGCTAGTGCGTGGTGCCACGGCGTCTTCGAGGAGCCGTGGGCGGCTCGCGACCCAGCCGCTCACGATCATGACCGCGATGCTCGCGAACAGCAGAACGAACGAGCCGGTCCAGGTGCCGGTCGCACCGTAGAGCAGGCCGATGCACAGGGGCCCGACGCAGGCGAGCCCGTACCCGAGGCCCTGCATGGCGCCGGAGAGGGTCGCCGAACCGGCCGGAGTGCGGGTGCGGGCGTTGATCAGGGTCAGGCACATCGGGAAGGTGCTGACCCCGAGCCCGAGGCACACCACCCAGACGATGGTTCCCGCCAGTGGGGATGCTGCGAGCCCGGCATAGCCGACGGCAAGCAGTAGTGAGCACGCGAGAACGATGCCGAACGGGCTGCGCAGTCTTAGCGTCAGAGGTGGAATCACAAACGCGGCTCCCAGCCCGAACACCGAGAACAGCGCGAGCAGGGTGGCGCTGGTCGCGGGTGCGATTCCAGCATCCGTCAGTATCGTCGGCAGCCAGCTGATGATTGCGTAGGTATTGAGGGCGGTCATTCCGAACAGCAGCACCATGCTCCACAGCAGTGACGATCGCCAGGCACCGGCGATGCGGCCGGGTTTCGCGGCAATCACCGCTGGCTGCGTTCGCCGCGACCGCAGCATGACCACGATCCAGAGGACGGTCGCGAGGGCAACCGGCGCGGCCCAGATGCCGATGGCGAACCGCCAGCCTCCCGCATCCGCCAGCGGAACCGTCGAGAGCGGGGCGACGAACTGGCCGACCTGCAGCAGGGCGAGGTACATCGACGTCACGAGCTTGAGGTGCTGCGGAAAGTACTTCTTCACCAGCGGCACGATGAGCACGTTCGAGGCGCCGACTCCCGCAAACGCGATGACGGTGGATGCGATGAGTCCCGCCGTTCCCGGTGCCCCGGCACGCAGCAGCACGCCCGTCGTCGTCAGCAGGGTCGCGATGGCGATCGTCACCTCGAGGCTGAGGGTGCGCGCGATGAGCGGAGCGAGCAACCCGAAGACGGCAAACGATGCCGTCACGATCGTGCCGAAAATGCCGTAGACGGCCGGGCCGAAGTCGAGGTCGGCGCCGATCGTTTCGAGCAGCGGGCTGAACCCGGTGACGGCTGTCCGCAGGTTGATCGCTGTCGCCGCGATGGCGAGCAGTGGCAGGATTGCGAGCGTCACTCGCGGGTTGGCCGACGTCGTTGTCAGGGTACTCATGGGCATTACCTCAAATAGATAGGATGATGGGATGAATCTAGCGGACGCAGGACAGCTCGCGCCAGTGGTCCAGTCCCGGCTCGGTGATCGGGTCGCCCGGCTTCTGCGCGACGAGATCACCTCCGGGCGCTGGCCGGTCGGTTCGCGCATCCCGATCGAATCGAGACTCGTCGAGTCGACCGGGGCTGGCCGCAACACGGTTCGCGAAGCAGTGCAGGCGCTTGTGCAGAGCGGGATGCTGCGCCGGGAACAGGGTCGCGGCACGTTTGTGATCGCCGACTCCGAGCTCGCCACCACGCTCGGTCGACGAGTCGCCGGGGTCGAACGGCGGGACGGCCTCGAGTTGCGGCATACGATCGACAGCTCGGCTGCGGCGCTCGCCGCGGAGCGCCGCACGGACGACGAGGCCGCCCAACTCGTCGAACTCCTCGCGGCTCGGGCCGCCACCTGGCAAGCACCGGGTGTCGCCGCACGGGTTGCGGCCGACACCGCCCTGCACCGTGCAATTGTCGAAGCGACCCACAACCGTCTCTATGTCGAGCTCTACGACGGGCTCATCGACGTCTTCGAGTCAGTGCTCGTGGATGACGTTTCGGGCGACGTTGATCGGGATGCCGAACATCACGCTGCACTCATCCGGGCGATTGTTGACCGGGATCCGCTGGCGGCCACAGCGCACGTGACGGCACTGCTCGCTCCGCTCATCGACACCAGCCGGTGAGGCGTGCCCCGTTCGGGGTTCTCGACAGAGCGGTATCCGGCGTACAGGCTAGCTAGGTAAGCCGAGACAGATCATCGCGACTCTCTCGATCGAACTTTTGGACAATCATCGGAGATTTGTGAAGAAATCAATTGCTGGACTCGGCGCGGTCGTAGTCGGCTTCGCTGGAGTAATCGTCGGCGCAACACCCGCCCAGGCGGCCCCGGTGCCGGCGCCAACCCCGGACTGCACAACCACTGCCGGCGGCTCCTACGTCCTGACTGAGAATGCCGCCGACCGTGATTACTTCGCGGAATGCATCCCTCAATATGGAACCTTCTCGAAGGAAGACATCGATTTTGTGTCGGAGACAGGTTTTCCTGACGACTTCGAGATGGGCAGCGATGACTTCACGACAGCCGCAAGTGAGTTCGACGACGCGGCGGCCGGTGCCTACCTCGATAACGAGTATCGCGGCGGATTCTCATCCCTTGACACCGATCTAATTTCCGAGGATCACAAGAACCTTCTCGCCACAGCGGCCGGCGCCATCAAGCTTTCGGTTGAGAAGCTGACGGACTTCACCGTCAGTGATGTCTGCGATGTCGACGACGCAGAGTACGACGCCGCCTACCGCTACACCTGGGCGCCGCTCTCGACGACCTTCACTACAAAGGCCAATCTGAGCATCGATGGCACTCCGGGCACGTTCCTGGTCGAAACCGCGCCGCAGGGGTACACGGCCTTTCTGAACTTCGCGCCCAACTCGGGTGGCGGCGCCGATGTTTTCGATCCCGAAGCGCCGCAGTGCGTTGATGGTGAAGACTTCCAATTCGGAGCAAACAACCAAACCGGTGAGTGGTTCGACGCGCAGTACGCCGCCCAGTACCCGGCACCTCGGGTCAGTTTTGAAACGTCGACCTTCCAGACGACAGCAACCGTGCCGGCTATCAGCACCTCATCGCTGCCGAACGCCGTCACCGGAAACGCTTACTCCGCGACAATCGGAGTCACCGCTGGACCGGCAACGAGTTTCAGCACCGTCGGATCACTCCCGGCGGGTCTCGCCCTCAACGCGACCACCGGTGTCATCTCCGGAACGCCGACGAAGGTCGGATCGACGAGCTTCTCGGTGAAGGCAACCAACAGCGTCGGCTCCGCATCTAAGTCGCTCAGCATCAAGGTCCTCGCCGACAAGCTTGACCCGTACGTCAAGGTCGAGACAACTGCGCGTCACTACGGGCAGGCGTCGAGTGCGACTGTCTGGGTCAAGAGTGATTCGAAGGCCGCATCCGGTTCGGTCACGGTGACGGTCGACGGAAAGACCATCAAGAAGGCAGCCCTGTCGAAGGGCAAGGCAGTCATCGCGCTGCCGAAGACCCTGAAGCCCGGCAAGCACGACGTTGCAGTCACCTACGCCGGAAACAGCTTCACGAAGACCGAGGTGAAAACCGCAACGGTAAAGGTCAAGAAGGGCGTTTCGCGCGCCAGTATCGTGATCAAGAAGTCTGCGGTGAAGGGCAAGACAAAGCTCAAGGCCAAGGTCTCGGTCCGTGTTCCCGGAACCTCGGTCGTGCCGACCGGTGCCGTCGAGATTCGCGTCAACGGCAAGCTTCTGAAGACCGCAACACTGAAGAAGGGTGTGGCGTACTACACACTTCCGGTCTTCACCAAGAAGGGAACGGCCAAGGTCACTGCGACCTACCTCGAGTCCGAGCTGGTCTGGTCGGACAAGTCGGCCACTTACAAGGTCAAGGTCAAGTAGCTAACGCTGAGAAGCGAGAAAGGCGGTCCGGCAGAAGCCGGGCCGCCTTTCTGCTGCAAGGCCATCAGCCCAGGGGCTCAGGTCCGTCCATACTCGGTGTGGTCTCGGTGCGGGCTGCGAACCGGGCGGGGTATCGCTGCGCGGCCATAAACTGCTCGCCGAGGTCCGTGCGGCGACCGTCACTGCGCAGACGTCCGGGCCATCCGAGGCTCTGGTGTAGTGCATCCGCTGCGTAGATCAATGCGCTACCCGCTTTGCGCCGCCGCCAGCCCTGCGCGACGTAGACCTGGTGCACCGTTGCGATCGTCGGGTACCAGCGGATGGCGCCCACCTGGTCGTCGTTAGAGACGCCGAGGCTGGCGAACTGGTACTTGGTGACGACGGTTCCTGCGGGAAAGTGGTCGGTGGCGAAGCCGACGAGGTTGGTCGCTCGCGGCGACGCTTTCGGCTCGTCGACGTGCACGAACCAGACGTTCGGCGCATCCGGAATCTCGTCGGGGCCTACTTCAATCCGCAGTAGTCCGCGATCGCTCGCCACCGTCTTCCACACCAGCGGCGGTACCGTGCTCCATTCGGGATTGTCGACAACGGCGCCGTCGTCATACAGGGCGGTACGATACGCCGAGACCGCCCAGCGAGATTCGGCCAGAGCGCTCTCGCGAACGTACACAACGGCATCCATCGAATGTCACGGCCCTTCGTCTTGCTCGAACACGGTGCCGACCAGCGGCATACCCATCATGGTGGATAGCCGAAGTGAACAACCGCCCTTCCGCCTAGCCCCCGCGCTCGCGCGGACAAAACCTCTCGCGCTCGACGGTCGTCAGGCGTAACCTACGCCGAGTACTCAATGAGGAGGAAACCATGACGCTGGTCGCAGGCTTTGCCGGGGAAATTGTTCAACCCGAGTCACCCGGCTACGAAGTTGCGGCAACGTCGTACGGAGTCCTGGGAAGCCCGGCACTCGTTCTGCGTCCGACCACCACCGCGGATGTCGCCGCAGCCATTCTGTTTGCCTGCAGCGAAGACCTCGTGATCTCGGTGCGCAGTGGCGGACACAGCATGTTTGGCACCAACGACGGCGGCGTGGTCATCGACCTGTCCGGCATCCGCGATGTCGAGGTGCTCGACGACAACCGGGTGCGGGTCGGCAGTGGAGCGGTATGGGGCGATGTCGCGAAGTCGCTCACTCCGGACGGCCTGGCCGTGTCATCCGGTGACACCTACTCGGTGGGGGTCGGCGGGCTCACCCTCGGCGGTGGAGTGGGCTGGATGGTGCGCCAGCACGGTCTCGCTATCGACAGTCTCGTAGAAGCGGAGGTCGTGCTCGCGAGTGGCGATGTCGTGACAACGAATACCGAAACCGAGCCCGACCTGTTCTGGGCACTGCGCGGCGGTGGCGGAAACTTCGGTGTGGTGACGCGCTTCACCTTTCAGGCGCATCCGCTCGCCGGCGTGGTGTTCGGCTCGATCGTTTTCGACCCGTCCGCCCTCGAACAGACGCTGCGCGGGTGGCGGGATGCCATGCGCGTCGCTCCGGAAGAACTCAACTCGACGTTTCTGGCGATGCCGGCGATGGGTCCGGACTTACCGGCGTCGACCTCAATCCTCGTGCTCTATGCCGGCGCGGATGAACGGGCAGCGGATGCCGCTATCGCGCCACTGCTGGCGTTGCCCGGCGTCATCTCCAGTGAACTGTCGGCGAAGGCCTACGCCGATGTGCTCGATGAGCCGCACGGTCCGGAGGGCGAGGTGACGATGGTCGATAACAACACTTTCGCCGACGATTTCAACGATGAGCTCATTGGAAAGCTCGCCACGGCCCAGGCCGGCATGGGCGCAGCGGTGTTGATGATCCGCTACCTGCGTGGGGCCTTCAATCGCGTAGAACCGGACGCGACCGCGGTCGCCTGGCGAAACGCCGAAGTGCTCATCATCTCGGCGGCCTTCCTGCCGCCGAACGCATCGGAGGCTGAGCAACAGCGAATCCATGAGCTCTGGGCGACGCTTGCCGCGCACACCGGCGGAAAATACGGCAACTTTACGGTCCGGACGGGAGCCGAGACGATCGGCCTGATGTACCCGCCGGCGACCGCTCGCAGGCTCAAGTCGATCAAAGGCGTCTACGACCCCGACAACGTGTTCGCCCGCAACCAGAACATCGTGCCGTAGCTGGAACGCGCCTTGGCGCGCGCCGTAGCTCATGCTTAGCTCGCCTGCGCCACCGCGAGCTCGATCTCTTCTTCGATCAGGTCGTGATTGATCGCCGCCCCGGCCATGGTGCCCGCGGCCATTGCCACGGGTACCGAGGCGCCCGGGTTGGTGACGTTGCCCGCCGCCCACACGCCCGGTGCGCTCGTCTTGCCCATGGCATGCACCGCGATCCACGATCCGCCGAATGCCTCGTTGCGATCGAGGGCGAGAGAGCTCACCATCTCGTCGATCGGAGTCGACACCGGGCGGATGAAGATCGAGTCGACCTCGAACTCGCTGCCGTCGGCCAGTACGAGGGCGCGGAGTTCTCCGTCGACGGCGTCGACCCCGACGATTTCGCGTTCGTCGATGCGGATGTCGCGGGCAACGAGCTTCGCCCGGTCGCTCTCTTCCAGGGGGAAGTCTGCTCGCGGAAAGTAGGTCACGTCGTTCGACCACTGGCGCAGCATCTGGGCGTGGGCCGGCGCGAGCGGGTCGTTCGCGATGACCGCGATGCGGCGGTCGCGGACTTCCCAGCCGTCGCAGTACGGGCAGACAACGGCGCCGGTTCCCCACTGTTCAGCGAGGCCGTCGATTGCCGGAAGCCGGTCGCGAATCCCGGTGGCGATCAGCACGCGGCGGGCCGGTACGCGGTCGCCGTCCGAGGTGACAACGGTGTAGCCGTTGTCACCCGCCATCACATCGGTGACGTGCGCCTGGCGTACCTCGACGCCATAGCGCTCGAGCTCGGCGCGACCGTCGGCGACGAGTTGCAGCGGGGAGGTGCCGTCTCGCCCGAGCACGCCATGCATGTGCGGGGCGACGCGATTGCGCGGAAGTCCGCTGTCGAGCACCAACACGCGTCGGCGAGCGCGGCCGAGCATCAGTGCCGCGCTGAGTCCGGCGCTCGCGCCGCCGACGATTACTACATCCCATTCGATTTCAGTCATGGATCAAGCCTCGGCGTCGACCACTGAAGCAGCAAGTAAAGTTGCTGAAACAGCAAACAAGAGGACGTGCTCATGGCGGAAAAGAACCTCACAGCGGTACTGGACGACGTTGCTCCGCGCCTGAAGGCGCTGCGGCAGCGTCGCGGCACGACGCTCGTTGAGGTGTCCGCCGCGACCGGCATTTCGGTGAGCACCCTGTCGCGGCTGGAGTCGGGACAGCGAAAGCCATCGCTCGAGCTGCTGCTTCCGCTCGCGCGGGAGTACGGGGTTGCCCTGGATGACCTGGTGGGTGCGCCGGCGACGGGCGATCCCCGCATCCGGCCCCAGCCGTTTCGGCGGCACGGGCGCACGTTCATTCCGCTGAGTCACCGCAGCGACGGGTTGCACGCGTTCAAGATCATTTTTCCGGCTGACAGCAGCAACGGGCCGATTACCCAGGGCGTACACGACGGATACGACTGGTTCTACGTGCTGTCGGGTCGGTTGCGGCTCGCGCTCGGTGATGTCGTGTCGATCATCGAGGCGGGTGAGGCGGTGGAGTTCGACACCCGAACACCGCACGGATTCGCGAGTGCGGGTGGTCCGGTCGAGATCCTGAGCCTGGTGAGCGCCGCGGGTGAACGCGTGCACGTGCGCAACTTCTAGGCTGGGGGAGTGAGCTACGAACAAGACCTGACCTTTGCCCTGCGGATGCGGGGACTGACTGACGCCGAGATCGCGAAAGCACTCGGCGAGGCGGCCACCTATTCGGTCGAGGCCAGGAGTTCGCTGCAGGACCTGTTCGGTTCGCCGGTGGAGTACGCCTCGCAGTTTCCGAAGCGCAAGCGTGCGTCGCTCGGTCGAAAGGTGATCACGACGACGACCGTCGTCGCACTCGTTTACGTGGTTTTCGCGCTGGTAGCTCAGCCGCTCTGGGGGCTGGATGTCGCTGCTGCGGTCGGTGGATTCCGGGTGTGGCCGGCGCTGGTACTCGTCATCGTGGGAGGGCTGGGCGGATTCCTGCTCGACTACCGCCTGCCGGTGAAGCCGCTGCCCGCGGAGTAGTTATTCGGCGTGGCCAGTGTCGTCGGTGATGGTTTCGATACGCGGCCTCCTGCGTCGGTCGCTACTCAACCAGCGAGTTACTCCGCTGGTTGAGTGCGAGCTCCGCAAGCCGTTGGTTGAGTGCGCGCCAGCGAGTATCGACCCTTCGCGTTGGTTGAGTGCGAGCGCCGCAAGCCGTTGGTTGAGCGCGAGTGCCGACGGGTATCGACCTTTCTCGTTGGTTGAGTGCGAGCTCTGCGAGCGTATCGAAACCATCACCGGCGGCTGCGGTTAGAACGGGGTGCTGTTGGTGTCGAAGCCGGGCACCCAGTCGAATGGTTCGGGTGGGGGTTTCTTCACTGGTGGTGGCTGGATTTTCACGGCGGGCCGGGACACGTATTTGCGTCCGGTGGGTGTCGTCCAGATCAACGTCCCGGTGGAGCGTCCCTGATGGTCGCGTTCGTGGCTGATTGACCATCCTTCGCCCCGGTTGGTGAGTTTCCCGTCGGGGTCTCTGCTGCCGTCGGTGAGGAGGGAGTGTTTCGTGGTGTGGATGCTGCGGGCGATCGCGGCGAGGTTGTCGTAGCTGGTGTCGCCTCCTTGCGCCCAGGCGAGGTTGTGGTCGATGTCGCAGTCTTTGGCCCGCCGGTTTGAGTTCGGCCCCCGGCACACCTGGTCACGGAACCTGATCCACCTCGCCAGATCCGGGGGAGGTTTGTACCGGTCGCGTCCGATCGAGAGCACGGTCCCGGTCTCCGGGTGAGTCAGCAGCCGGATAAAACTGGTGGCGGTCCCGGCAAGTTCGATGGCCTGCTCCATCGGGATGGGGCCGTACCCGTCGAGTTCTGCGGGCCCGTGATCCCCGGGCTCTTCCCCGTTCACTTTCTCCAGCATTGCGAGGGCCGGGACGGTGACCATCACCGTCGGGCGGATGCTGGCGTAGCGGCCGATACCCCGCTGCGGTGACTCGGGCTGCGGGGTGGTTGGGGATGCTGTGGCGGGCTCGTCGAGCGAGGCGCTGTCCTCGCTGGTGCTGCTGGCCTCCGTAGTTGTCGCGGTATCGGCGTTGGTGCCGGTGGTGGGTGGGTAGATGTCGCCGTCTTGGAGGATGTGGGTAGCGACATCGGCGCGGAGTTGGGTGACGGTGCGTTCCTCGCCCGGTTGCCGGTGCAGCATGTCGGCGATGGCGTAGATCCGGTCCTGGATGGCGATGCCGTCGACGGCGGAAATGTAGAGACTGATCTCGGCCATGCCGTCCTGTTTCGGATCGACCGCGAATTCGCGTTTCGCGAACGCGGTGCGGTGCCGTTCCTCCAGAGCAATCGGGTTCAGCCGCTCCCGCAGCTTCCGGGCGAAAGCGGTGAACTTGCTGACCGGCTGCTCGCACGCCGTCGGCAGCGCCGCTTCCTCGAACAACAGCTTCGATGCCGCATCCAGCCCGGCCGTGTGGGTGACGATCGCGGCCGCGTGCCGGTAGGAGATCTTCCCGAGCCGCAACGCGTCCAGGGTCGCGGGCAGGAAGGTGGTGAGTTCGTAGGCGTCGTCGATCAGCAGTTGCGCGGTCCGGTCGGGAACATTCATCGCCAACCCGATCTCGGTCGTGAACGACCGCCAGCACAGCTCATCCGACATAAACCGGACACTGCCCGTTGCCGCCAACTCCGCCTTGGTCAAGGCCTGGATGGTCTCCTGGAACCGGCGGGCATCCTCAATCGCGACCAGCTGCGCCGCCGCCGCGGTCCCTTTGGCCCGTTCGGTGTCTTCAACAACACCGAACCGGTCTCCGAGCTGCTCCAGCAGGGTCACCGGAATCCCACCGGGACGGACGACCAACAGGTCTTCCGGACGCACCTCAGGCTCCTCGGCCGACTGCTCATCGGGCTGTTGAGCAGGTACGTTGCCGGCCTCATCCGGGTCCGGTTCTGGGTGTTCGTTCGGGTCTAACATGCCTCTATTTTCGAAGACACCACCGACACAAACACCCTAAAAACAGTGGAATGTGAATAAGCCCATCAAAGAAAAAAGGGGAGGAGAAGACACCGACAATTCGGGGCGAAAGACGCGGTCACCGCCGGTACATTTCGGCAGACCGCGCGACGGTTTCGATACGCGTGCTCGATCGTCGCGCGCTACTCAACCAACGATTTGCTGGACTAAAAGGAGCTGGCGCGGGCGCTACGAACCGGACCTGCGCCGCATCCGCTCGATCTCCGCGTCGATGTCGGAGTCGGTGATGTAGCGACGCCCGGGACCATAGGCGTCAAGCCCCATGAAGAAGGCGCCGATTCCCATCCCGAGGAACGGCCAAATCGGCCAGAAGTACGACCCGACCCCTCCACTGAAGAACCAGATCACGATGAGGAACACCGTCACCGCAGCCCAGATCCCGAGGTAGTTGATGAAGTCGCGCTTCGCTTTCAGGCGCCGCTTGGCCGCGCGACGCAGGTCATCATCGGAGAAAGAAGGTCGGCTCGAAGCAATACCGTTGAAGTCGTCGTTGCTCATGCCCACAGTGTCGTACCTCTCGAGCCTGCACAACAGGGGTCGTGTCGCCGATTCCGGCATCAACCGGTCGGTTGATCTCGGGAAAACGTCACCTTTGGGCGATACCATTGCCAGTCACCGGCGCGTTCGCGAAGCGGATGCCGCTGCAGAATCCCAGGGGCTGTGATCGTGAGCGTGGAATACACCAGCAATACCGGCGTCGTCAGTAGCGCGGAGTTCGACGCGTTCGGCCCATGGATCGAAGTCCTCCGTTCGCCCGAGGCCGTCCCACGGCTGTACGCCGGCTATCCGATCGACTTCGAGGCGAGCCGCCTCGTGCTCAAGGTCCCGCGCAACCTCAGCCGCCGCGATGCGCACCCGTCGATGCACCTGTACGACCACATCCTCATCGTCGGCGACGGCGAACTCAGCGTCCTGAGCCGCACCGGCGGCGACCGGGGAGACGCGAACTTTACCGAATCACGAATCGACTACGCCGCAATCGCCGCGATCACCGACAGCGTGAACCTGCTCGACGGCATCCTCAGCATCCAGACCGTCGACGGGCAGAAGCACACCGTCATCTACAACGGGTCGTCCGAAAAGGTCATCGCCGACTTCATCGACCAGGTCCGCGAGCAGGTCAGGCGCACCCGTCCGGCCCCGCTACCGACCGTTCGTGGAACCTCGCGCGGGATGACGGCCATCACACCCCTCGAACTCGACGACCTCGGCAAGAAAGACGTCGCGCTCGTCACGTCGTTCCGCGACCTCGTGCGAGCGGATGCCGGACTCCGCCTGCTCGCCGCCCACGGACGCTCGATCGTCGCAACCTCTGGCGACGCCCTGGCCCAGGCCGCCCACCTCGCCTACCCCGCGACCCTGCACGGCATTGTCGTGAGCGCGAACAACGACGAACTGCAACTGCTCTCCCGCCGCGACTGGATCGTCCGCCGCGGCGCACCGGTCGTCTCCCGGGTGCGAACCGTCATCCCGTTCCACACGCTCAGCGCAGTCGAGATCGCACCGCATCCGGACTATCGAGACGTGGATGTCGTGACCCTGGTCGCGGGCGCCGCCCGAGTCGTCGTCGTTGTGCCTCGCAACTCGGTCGCCGAACGCGCGCTCGCTGAACTGGCACCGCACTAGTCGGGCACCTCGATACCGGCAACTCCACAACTCGCACGTCACCGGTCTGGGAGACAATTGACCGGTGGTAAATTTCTGGCGCGCACGTCGAGTGGATCTCGGCACGTACGTCGCGCCCGAGCGTCGAGACCCGGTGCCGGTCGAGCGGGTGGTCGACGAGGGCCTGCTCATTGCGACGTCGGCCGTGCGAATGGCCGTCAAGAACAGGCTCATCGTCGACGCGCTTCGCGAGAATCGCGGATTCGACCCGGACAGCCTTTCGGCGAGTGCGAGCGATGAATACCTCGAACTCGCCCGCCAGAACGACGCCTCGGCATCTCGCGTCTGGCGCGACGGGGAGTGGGACGACGAACCGCGGGACACCACCACCGTGCAGCGGCACCGGTCGATTTTCACGGGCCTCGCATCCGCTCTTCGCGAAGCAGCCGACGACGACAGCCTGACCGCGGCGATCGTCGCGGGCGCGCGGGACGATGCCCTCGAAGAACTCGTCGCCTTCCGCGCGCAGATCATTTTTCAGCCGGAAGCCGACGAGCTGTACGAGCGCGAACGCGACTCCCGCATCCGCCTCGTCGAAGTCGACCTCGCCGACCTCGAGCGCCGCAGAAAAGCAAGCGACACTCCCGCCGACTGAGCATCGGCCTGCACCAGCCCCTGCATCCAGCAGACGTGCGGTTCTGTCGGGTTATCGTGAGGGGATGACGACCCTTGCGACCCTCCCCGACGGCGACCTGCGCGGAGTGGAGAGCGAAGGACTCCTGAGGTTCAAGGGCGTTCGCTACGCCCGCGCCGGACGCTTCGAAGCACCGGTCGACGAGAGCCCGTGGACCAGCATCCGCGACGCCATTGACGACGGCGCGATGTGCCCGCAGCCGCCATTCGAGCTCGCACTGATGGGGCTTCCGGATGCCGTCACTGAACTCGACGAGGACTGCTTCTTCGTCACCGTCACGCTCCCGTCGACTCCCCACCGCACGCCCGGGCCGCGACCGGTCATGGTGTGGGTGCACGGCGGCTCCTACGTCAACGGAACGGGTGCGAGCGAGTACTACGACACCGGCCGCATCGCCCTCGATGGCGACGTCATCGTCGTCGCGATCAACTACCGGCTCGGTGCGTTCGGATTCCTGCACAACAGCGACACCACCGAACCGAACCTCGGAATCCTCGACCAGCTCTCGGCACTGAGGTGGGTGCAGCGCAACATCGCCGGTTTCGGTGGCGACCCGTCGAACGTCACGCTTTTCGGACAGTCGGCTGGCGCGGACGCCATCGCCTACCTGATGGCGATCCCCGAAGCGGACGAACTGTATTCGCAGGTCATCCTGCAGAGCGCTCCGCTCGGCCTCGACGCCGATCGCGTCTCGATCGGCGCGCAGGTCAACGCCAACTTCACCCGCGTGCTCGCCGAAACCGGACTCGACTCGATGTCAGCCACCACCGAGCAGATTCTCGATGCCCAGTCCCGCGCCGTCGGGCGGATCACCGGTAACCGCCTCACCGCCGGGATGCCGTACGCGCCGGTGCCCGGCAAGGGACTCGTTCCCGGGCGCGCAGAACTGGTGGCGCGGTGGCGAGCCCGCGCTCCCCGCATCCGCGCCATCGTCGGTTATAACCGGGATGACGCCTCACCGTTCCTCGAGGCGCTTCCGTCGCTCGAGCGCGCACGTCGGTCGCCGTCGCTGCGCGGACTGACCGAGCCGCTGTCGGGCTGGCTGACCCGGCGCATCTTCGGCGGGCCCGGCATCCGCCTTGCCGCCGTGCTCGCGGGAGCGGGCGCAACCGTGTTCACCTACCGGTTCGACTGGCGTCCGAAGGGCACACCGTGGGGCGCATGCCACACGCTCGAGCTGCCGTTCTTCTTTGGGCCGCAGGCCCAGTGGGCGAACTCACCGATGCTCGGCGGCATCGAGTGGAACGAACTCGAAACGCTCGGTGCGCGCCTTCGCCGGTCGTGGACCGACTTCGCGCGCACCGGGCGTCCCGAGGGTGACGCCTGGCCGACGTTCGCGAAGTCGAAGCCGCTTGGCAAGCGGTGGAACTTCAGCCGGCAGGCGTAGCGCCGCTGCTTATGCGCCGCTGCTTATGCGGCGGTGAAGCCGCCGTCGACGACGAATTCAGCACCGGTGATGAATGATGCTTCGTCGCTCGCGAGATAGGTAATCATCGAGGCGATTTCCTCGGGCTCGCCGAGGCGTCCCATCGGCGTCGTGCTTGCGAGGGCGACCTTGTCGGTGTCGCCGAGGATCGGGGTGTTGATGAATCCGGGGTGCACGGAGTTGACGCGAACCTCGCCGGCCCAGTGCAGAGCAGCGTTCTTCGTGAGCAGTCGAACGGCGCCCTTGGCCGCCTGGTAGGCGGGGCCGGCGAATGCTCCGCCCACAATGCCGTACATAGAGCTGATGTTGACGACGTTCCCGGTTGCCGACGCGTGAAGTGCGGCGCTCGCGGCCTTCATTCCGAGAAAGACGCTCGTCTGGGTGACGGCGATGGTCTTGTTCCAGTTCTCGATCGTGGTCTCTTCGATCGGAAGGGCGTCGCCGATTCCGGCGTTGTTCACGAGGATGTCGAGCGCACCGTACGCGGCTACGGTCGCTGTGACCGTCGCGTTCCAGTTGTCTTCGTCGGTCACGTTGAGCTGCTCGAAACGGGCTTCCCCGCCCGCAGCGGTGATTTCGTTGACCACGGCTTCACCCGCCGCCTGCTGGATGTCGGCGATGACGACCTTCGCCCCCTCTGCCGCGAATCGCAGCGCGGTCGCCTTGCCGATTCCGCTCGCTGCTCCGGTGACGATCGCGACTTTTCCGTCGAAACGTGACATGGGGTGGTCCTTCTTCCGTGCTTCTTTAGCTGTGCCCTATTCAGGACAGAGTGTCCTTTTACATGCAAACGTATTTAAGTGTCGTCCTGTTTTCTTTCTGGTGCAAATTCGGCGAGCGGCCGGTCGCAACGACGAAGGGCCCCACCGCGTGTGCAGTGGGGCCCTTTGGTTCGGTCGGGAGAACGGGCGAGATTAGTCGCCCAGGATGCCGCCGAGGTCGAGGTCGCTCGTGACATCGTCGACGATGTCGTTCACGTCGACGGAGTCGGTCACGTCTTCGACGATGTCAGAAACATCGCTCGAGATCTCGCTGGTGGTGTCAGTGGTGTTGTCAACGACGTCACTCACGTCGGAGCTCACATCCGGGCTCACGTCGGACGAGTTGCCACTTCCGTTGCCATTGGCACTGCCATTGGCGTTACCGTTGCCGCTGCCATTTCCGGTGGAAGCCTCGTTGCCGGTTCCGGCAGAAGTCTCGTTACCCGAGACGACCGGAAGGCTGGTGTCGTTGCCGGAGCCGATTGCGCCGCTACCGATGTCACCACCGCTGATGTCACCGACGTTTCCTACGTCGCCGACTCCGATTCCGCCGAAGCCGATCTCGGGCGAGAAGACGACGGGCGAGGTGTTCGACAGGTCCGTGATGCGGAACAGGTCTGAGATGTTGCTGGTTCCCTCGGTCGCACTCGAGGTTGTCGAGCTGTCGCTCGTGATGTCCGTCGTGTCGGCGGCCATGGCGGGTGACGCGAATCCAGCAACGAGCAGTGCGGCCGCAGCCGTACCGGTGGTGATGCCGAAAGCGGTCTTCTTCGTGATCTTGTTCATGTGAGTGAACTCCTTCAGGTTGTGCTCCAGGCCTCCCCGAACTGTTGATCCGGTCGTGCCGTGGTGCATGAGTGATCCGGATGCACCGGGCAATTGGTTTGGGTGCCCGGCGGCGTTCCGGCCCGTGCGGACGACTTGCTGGGAGTTGCTGGGTGCCTCGATCCGCGCTCTGCTGCCGATCGCATCCGCTCGAGAGAAAACTCTGGCAAAAACCTGATTGCGCCCGTTGGCTAACACTGTTATTTGCGCGTGAGAATGATCGGCGAAGGCCAACAGCGCCGGTAGATTAGAAGCAATGTCTACGCCATTTGTTCTCTCCGCTGAAGTTGCCGCCGCCCTCGACGAGAAGCGCCCCGTTGTCGCGCTCGAGTCCACGATCATCTCGCACGGGCTTCCGCGCCCGCGCAATCACGAAGCCGCCATCGAGTTCGAGGAGATCCTCCGCTCGAAGGGCGTGACCCCGGCCACGATCGCCGTGCTCGACGGGGTGCCGCAGATCGGACTGGATGCCGAAGGCGTCCGTCGTATCGCCGAGGAGAGCCTCGCAAAGGCCAGCGTTCGCGACCTTCCGATCATCGCCGCGGCCGGCGCAAGTGCAGCGACAACGGTCGCCGCTACCTCGCACCTCGCCGCCCTCGCCGGCGTTCGCATCTTCGCCACCGGCGGTCTCGGTGGAGTCCACCGCGGAGCGAGCACGACGTTCGACGAGTCGGCTGACCTCTCGACCCTCGCCGTCACCCCGATCACTGTCGTCTCGGCCGGCGTGAAGTCGGTTCTCGACATCGCCGCGACGCTCGAGCGCCTCGAGACGCTCAGCGTGCCGATCATCGGCTACGGAACGAAGATCTTCCCGAGCTTCTGGCTGCGCGAATCGAAGTTCGAACTCGACTGGTCCGTCGCCGGTGCGACCGAAGTCGCCGCCGTCATGAAGTCGCAGGACGAGCTCGGCCACGGCCAGGGCATCGTCGTCGCGAACCCGATCCCGCTCGACCAGCAGTGGGACCCGGCCGAGCACGACCGCATCCTCGACGAGGCCCTCGCTCTCGCCGACGCTGCCGGCGTCTCGGGCAAGGCCGTCACACCATTCCTGCTGCTCAAGATCGTCGAGCTCTCGGGCGGACGCAGCCTCGAAGTGAACCTCGACCTCGCTCGCAACAACGTGCGCGTCGCCGGCGACATCGCGATCGCCTGGGCCGCACTGCATGCCTGATCCCGCAGCTGCCGCCGGGCACCGAGTTGTCGTTGCCGGTGACGTTATCGACGACATCGTCGTCGTTCCGTCCGGAGGGATCCGCCGCGATACCGACACTCCGAGCAGCATCCGCTTTCGGCCCGGTGGGTCGGCGTCGAATACGGCGGCGTGGCTCGGATCGCTCGGAACGGCGGTCGACTTCGTCGGTCTCGTCGGTGCCGACGACGTTGAGCGGCACACCGCGCAGTTCGCTGCGCACGGGGTGCGGGCGCGGCTGACCGCCCACCCTACCCTTCCGACCGGCACGATCGTGGTGATCGTCGACGACCAGCAGCGCGCAATGCTCACCGAGCGCGGAGCGAACGCCGACTTCGACGGTGACCTGGTGACCGACGACTTGTTGGCGGGCGCCGCGGCGCTGCACCTGACCGGGCACACCGTCTTCGGCCGCGAGGACTCGACGAGTATCGAGCGACTCGTCGCCCGCGCCCGTGCGCTCGGCGTCGAGGTTGCGGTTGATCCGGGATCGGCCGGCTACCTCGCCGACCGCGGCATCGAAACGTTCCAGCGGGTCTTCGCCGGCGCAACGGTGCTATTCCCGAGCCTCGACGAGGGAGTGGCACTCACTGGACTCAGCGAGCCGGGCGAAATCGCCCTGGCCCTCGGTGCCGGCGGAGCGCTCGTCGTGATGACCATGGGCATCGAGGGCGTTGTGATCGCCGAAAACGGCGTGCTGGCGAAAGTTGCTGCTGTTCCGGCCGTGGTCAGCGACCCGACCGGAGCTGGCGATGCGTTCGCCGCCGGATTCCTCGACGAGTGGGTTCGCTCGCGGGATGCCGTTGCTGCCGCAGCCGCCGGGGCGCGCGTTGCTTCGCGTTCGGTCACGATCGTCGGTGGTCGCCCGGCCTGACCCGTGCCGGCCGCTGGCGCCGACCGTGCGCCGGTTCGTTATCCGTGCGGCCGTTTGCCGACCCGCACTGATAACAAACCGCAGCACTGTGTGGCTGAGCGGATGCGGCGAGCGGATGCGGCCGAGCGGTCAGCGGGCGTTCGCCTTTGCGGCCTTCACGGCGTCGTAGGCGGCGAGGGCATCCTTGCGCGACTGGGCGAGGTCGACGATCGGTTCCGGGTACTCCGCGGTGTCGAACTCCGGCACCCAGCGGCGGATGTATTTGCGGTCGGGATCGAACTTGTCGGCCTGCAGGACCGGGTTGAAGACGCGGAAGTAGGGGGCGGCATCCGCTCCGCTTCCCGCTACCCACTGCCAGTTGCCCGGGTTGCTCGCCTCGTCCGCGTCGACGAGGCAGTCCCAGAACCAGGCTTCGCCCACTCGCCAGTCGACGAGCAGGTTCTTGATCAGAAAACTCGCCGTCACCATGCGCACGCGGTTGTGCATCGTTCCGCTCTGCCAGAGCTCGCGCATACCGGCGTCGACCAGCGGGATGCCGGTCGTGCCGGTCTTCCAGGCGGTCAGTTCGCGCTCGTCGATGTCTCCCCAGCCGAACTCGTCGAACTCCGAACGGTAGTTGTCTTTCGAGAGCGTCGGAAAGTGGAACAGGATGTTCCAGTTGAACTCTCGCCAGCCGACCTCGCTCATGAACTTCGCGGCGTTCTTCGACGCTGCGGGGGAGAGGTGCTGGCCCATCCGCTGCCAGATCTGGAACGGGCTGATTTCCCCGAACCGCAGGTGCGGACTCAGCCCGCTCGTGGTCTCGATGCCGGGCTCGTCGCGGCGGTTGTAGTCCTCGAGTACTTCGTCTGCGAACCGGTCGAGGCGGTCGTGCGCGGCAGCTTCGCCGGGCGTGCACCACTGCCGAAGGCCCTCGGCCCAGTCAGGCTTCGTCGGCAGAAGTTGCCAGGATTCCAGGTCGTCGGATGCCGCAGCCGCACCGTTTGCCGGAAGCCCGTTGATGGACTCCGGTGCCGCAAACGGCTCGCGTACGCCGCCGCGCTCGAGGCAGGCCTTCCAGAACGGGGTGAAGACCCGGAACGGGTTTCCCTCTCCGGTCGTGACGGTCCACGGTTCGAACAGCAGGCTGGCCTGGAAGCTCTTCGCCTCGATGCCGTCCTCGGTCAACCGGGACTTGAGGTCGGCATCCAGCTCGCGTGCGGCCGTGTAGCGACGGTTCCAGTAGACGGCCGTGGCGCCGGTCTCGTCGACCAGTCTCGGTATCTCGACAGCGGCATCCCCACGCCGCAGAATGAGTGACCCGCCGATTGCCTCGAGGCTTTCGGAGAGGCTCGCGAGGCTGTGGTGCAGCCACCACTTGCTCGCGGAACCGTGCGGGCGGATGCCGCGGCCGACCTCGTCGAGCACGTAGACGACCGCAACCGGTCCGCCTCGTTCGACGGCCGCGGCCAGTGCCGGGTTGTCTGCAATGCGCAGGTCGTCGCGGAGCCAGACGATGGTGGTGTCAGTCACGCGACCCTACTTTGCGGCGCCGGCCCGGCGAACCGTCGTCGGAGCGTCGAGTCGGAGCTTGTTGCACAGCGCAGTCAGCTGAATGAGTTCGTCTGTCGACAGTGCGCTGCCGACGCGGTCGCTGATCGACTCGGCGTGCACGACGGCGACGCGGCGAAAGCTCTCGTAGCCCTCGTCGGTGAGGCAGACGATCGTGCCGCGGCCGTCCTCGGCGTCGCTCTCTTTGTAGACGAGCCCGCGCAGGGCAAGGCGGTCGACGAGTCGGCTCACGCTGGGCTGGGTGAGAAGCAGGTGGCGGTTGAGGTCGCGGATTCTCAGGCGCCGTCCGGGCTGGCGGGAGAGGTTGAAGAGCACGTCGTATTCATTGAACGAGATGTCTGTCGTGGGGAACTCGCTGTTGAGGAATCGCAGAACGGATACCTCGGCTCGGAAGAGGGATTCCCAGGCGTCGATTGCGGTTGTCTTGTGGCTCACGCGACAACTCTATGCAGTTGCAACGACTTCGGCAGGGGGGTTTACACGCAACCGAGTTGAACGGGCCGACGAATTCGCCAGATCTAGTGGAAACTAGCCCGTTAAACAGGATTGAGGGTGGGTTCCAGAGGCTTGGAACCCACCCTCTCCCTTGCACCAAGAGTGTCCTGCAATCACATTCCGCATCAGCTGCCACAGCAAACAACTTCTGCTCTACGAATATATAACGGCTAGGTAACGGAGCGCTAGTTATGCAAACGTTATTTTTCTGCGAGTTGTCTGAATGGCACAGCGCGACTTGAGATCCAGGTGGTCAATTGCAGTCAGACCATCCGCCACGACCTGTCAATCCAACGTTCGTCCGGTGGGCTCTGCGCACGCGGTAGGTTCGTTCTGTGGCCGAAACCCCCGCGCGCGCCGTCGACAGCCGCACACTGCGCACGGTCGCGGCAATCGAGGCCGCCGTGCGAGCGGCCCTGCGAGAGATTCCCCTCGACGACCTCACCATCGCCGAGGTGTGCCGCCTGGCCGATATCAAGCGTCCGAGCTTCTACACGCACTTCGACTCGATCCCCGAACTCGTCGCTCACATGCTGACGGCGGAGATCAACAACGTGCTGCCCATTCCCGGGGTCGAGGAGGTTGCCGCCGAGCAGATCGAGCCGTTGATTCTCGATAACTTCGCCGTGGCCCTCGAGCTCATCGCCCGGGATCGCGAGCTGTACCGGGCGGCCTTCACGTCGTCATCGTCGGGAGTGCTTCGCGACGTGCTCGATCGAGCCATCGGTATGCGGGTGCGCAACATCATCACCATCTGGCAGGACCGCGGACTCGTCGGTGACGTTGATGTCGCCGTCGCAATACCTTTTGTCACCGGCGGCATCATCCGCGCGATCGAAGCGTGGGCGTTCGATGACGCGACGGATGCCACCGACCGCGCCCGCGCCATCCGCGACCTGATGCCGGGCTGGTGGCCCACGGCCTCGTAGCTGGCTGGGCTCAGAGAGCGGATGCCGCGAAGATCGCGTTCGACAGGCGAGGTCTAGGGTTGCCTCATGACTGTCCCTGAAGAGAACTCACGTGTAGGAGTCCTCGGCGTCATCGGCCGTTCGCTCGCGGGAGTGGTCGCCGCTGCCGCTGGCGTGGTCTTCCTGCTCTGCGCCTGGCAGGCGCTCTCGAGCCGGTTCTGGGCATCGCGGGAGGACCTGCACGGCTACGGCCTGATTTTCGGCGTCTTTCTCGCGATTGTCTTCGCGTTCATCGTGGCGGTCATGCTTCCGCTCGTCTTTCCTCGCCGGCGACGCAGCCGGCTGTACGCCGTGACGCTCGGGTCGTTCGGTGTCGCGTTCATCCTGCTCATCGCGCTGCTGGTCACCGCATAGCGCTGCGCCGTCAGAGGAGCAGGTAGAAGATGATGAAGTTCATCACGAGGTTGAACCCCGCGTGGGCGATGATCGCGCCGAGCAGCGAACCCGAAAGCAAACGAAAGCCGTAGAAGACGAGCGAGCTGAGGAACATCGCGATCACCCAGATCAGTGCGGGAACGGGCAGGAATCCCCACGAACCCGCGACGTAGACGATGCCGAAATGAGCGAGGTGCGCGAGCGCGAACGCCCCGGCCTCGGTGAGCGCCGCTCGTCGGCTTCCCCAACCCGTTGCGAGGCTTTCGTGCACGAGGCCGCGGTAGAAGAGCTCCTCGCCGATCGGGCTGAATGACATTCCGATGACCGCGAAGATGATGAAGAAGATGAGTCGGCTCTGGTCACTCAGCTCGGTGGGGACCGCAGAATAGCTGCGAGCGATGTACGCGAACGGGTTCTCGATGCCCGAACCGTAGAGCAGCGAACCGATCGTGTAGACCGCTGTCGCGCAGCCGGCTCCGGCGAGCAGGGCAACCGGCACCCACCGCCATCGCGACGGCCGCACGATTCCGATCCGTCGGCGCCCTTCCCGAGTGAGGACGATGAATGGCAGCGCTGCCATCGCAATGAAGATGAACGAGGTGGCTTGGTAGCTGCCCGTTGCGTTCGCCTGCAATACCAGGGCAACGCGAACAGCGGTGAACACCACGATGAGCACGAGGCCGACGCGAACGCTGAAACCGAGTGTGCGCCGAAACGGTCTTCGGAACGTCTCCAGGGTGGCGGGGATCGAGCTCGTCGTAGACATAACGCGAGCATAGGTCCGGAACGGCCGCTCGCGAGGTGTTCAGCGGGTGCCGGGCTCGCTTGGCGACTTCCCCCGCGACCGGCCTTCTCGGACTCGAGCGTCTACTCGGCCCCGAGCTGCCTCTCGATCGGCACTGTTCGCTCGACAACGACATCACCGGTGTGAGCGGTCGTCACGGTTTCAATGAGCACAATCCCGACCTCTTCTACGGCGACCGGATTGTGCTGGACGCCCTTCGGCACGACATAGAAGTCACCGGCCGAGAGCGCGACCTCGCGCTCTCCCTCGAGCTGGATGCGCAGATCACCGTAGACGACGATGAACATCTCGTCTTCGTTTCCATGGGCATGCCACACCAGCTCGCCGAGCAGCTTCGCGACTTTGACGTACTGGTTGTTGACGCGACCGACGACGCGCGGGGTCCAGTGCTCGGTGACGAGGTCGAGTTCAGTTCGGATGCGGGTTGGCTCGAGAAGTTCCATTTCGCAAGCTTAGGATTCCGCTCCACGAAATGATGGGCCTACCTCAGCGATCTGCCTTTTCGCCATAGCGGCCGCTGCCGACTGCGAACAAATGGCGCACGGTCGTGAGCCGTTCCCGTTGCTGACCGCCGGCGTCGAAATTCTCGGGAGCGAGCCACGCGACAAACGCGGCACGCAGCGCCGGCCATTCACCATCGACGATCGAGAACCAGGCGGTGTCGCGGTTCTCGCCCTTGACCACCAGGTGCTGGCGGAAGACGCCCTCGAACGTGAATCCGAAGCGCTCTGCCGCACGGCGGGACGGCTCGTTGAGGTCGTTGCACTTCCACTCGAGGCGACGGTAGCCGAGACCGAACACATAGTCGGCGAAGAGGAACATCGCCTCCGTTGCCCCGCGCGTGCGGGCAAGGCTTGGTCCCCAGACGATGCTCCCGATTTCGATCACGCCGTTCGCCGCGTCGATGCGCATCAGCGCCTGCCGGCCCTCGGCGCGACCGGTGGCCCGGTCGACGACGGCGAAGAACAGCGGATCCGCGCTCGCGCTGGCCGCGGCGACCCACCGCTCGAAATCGGTGACGTTTGTCGGCGGATGTTCGGCCATAAAGCGGAACCGATCGTCTGAACCGGCAGCGGCGGAAGCCTCGAAGAGTGTCGGAGCGTGGGAGTCAGAGAGCGGTTCGAGACGCACGTATCGTCCGTCGAGGGTGTCTCGCGCTGGCGCGGATACGCCGGTCCAGGTGGTGAGGGTCATGGTCGTGTCTCTCGCTAGTTAGTTGGAGTTGGCTGCAGCCGCGCGACGCCTGGCCATGCGCACCCGCGATCCGCATCGGTTCGAACAGTAGGTCTGGGCGGAACCGCGACCGAGCCCCGAGAAGACGAGACCGCAGCCGGGGCGGGCGCACCTGCCCCAGGTGATTCGGCTGTGGTCGCTGAGGGTGACGGCCATCGACAGGGCGCTCGCCGAGAGAAACCACGTCGCCCAGTCGAACGGCTGCTGGTCGACGTGCAGGTGCCAGCGAACTCCGCCGTGGTTGGAAAGCCGCGGAGCTGACGCTGTGGCACTGAGAATTTCATTGAGTCGCGCTGCGGCCACGTTCACGTCGCCGATGTCGAAGAGTGCCTCGGCGGTTACCGCAGCCCTGCCGACCGCGGTAACCGCGTCGTCGGAGTAACTCTCGGCGCCGTCGGCGAAGTCGGTCAGCGCGGTGCGGATCGCCTCGGCCTGCCCGCGCGCATTGACCACGGCGACCAGTCGCTCGAGCGCCGAATGGCGGGGCGCTGAATCGGAAGTGGCGTCATCCATCCTGCAATGTTACGGCTTTAATCAGAACGCCGTAACAGCACGGAGATTCCGTTCACCCCCTTGATCGTCACAACCACCGGTCGTCATGCTGGATCAATCGCACGGCATCCGCAGAAAGGTCGAGAACCATGCCTGAGACGACGAGCTTCGCTGTTCACGTCATCCGCGAATTCAATGCCCCGATTGACCGGGTCTGGCGGGCGTGGACCAATCCGGGGGACCTGCGAGCGTGGTGGGGCCCCACCGGATTCGAGTGCACGAACGCCACCGCAGAGATCCGACCCGGCGGTCGAATCTTCACCACGATGAAGGCACCGGCCGAATACGGCGGCTTCGAACAGCACAGCACCTGGAACCTGACCGAGCTCGACGAACCGCGGCTGATCCGTTACGTGTTCAACTTCGCGGACGCCGACGGCAACCGCATCGAACCTGCCGAGGCAGGTATCCCCGACGGTGTGCCCGCGGACGGCGAGCACGAGGTAGTCCTCAGCGAACTGCCGAACGGACGCACTCGGCTGGCGATGAGCGAGAGCGGATACGGGACCCCCGAGGTTCGCGATCTGTCCCGCGTCGGGCTCGAACAATGCCTCGACAAGATGGCGGCTCTCGTCGAGCAGGAGTGAGCTAGCCCACCCAGATCGTCGACAGCCAGATCGTGACCCCCGCGAGGCCGAGCAGCGCGATGTTCATTCCAATCTGCCGCGCTTCACCACGCATCAGATGAAGGGTGATGGCGCCGACCTGCACGAGTGCAAGCCCGATCGCTGCCACGATGGCGAGGCCGGGAGCGACGCCGGTCAGCGGCGGCACGATCAGGCCGAGGCCTCCAAGGATTTCGAGAGCACCGATGATTCGCACAAACGGCATCGGCACCTGGTCGACCCACCGCATCATCGGGCGAAGCGCATCTTTGCCCTGCGCAACCTTCTTACCGCCGGAATAGCCGTAGAACAGGGCGAGAAGGGCGGCGATGATCCAGTAGGCGATTTCCATGACGGCTCCGTGAGGTCGGTTACGATTTGTAAGTAACCACATCATGAGTGATCACGGTGAGGCTTACAAAAGGAACAGAACTGTTAGCGACTCCCATCGGAGACCCATGTCGAAGTTCAGCGATGCCTGCCTCATCCGCGCCGACGCCGGAAAAACCCTGCGGTCGGTGCTTGACCGCGTCGGCAACAAGTGGACGCTCCTGATCGTCGCCACGCTCCACGACGGCCGCATGCGCTTCACCGAGCTTCAGCGCGAGGTTCCGGGAATCTCGCAGCGGATGTTGTCACTCACACTTCGCCACCTCGAACGGGACGGACTGGTGAAGCGCACCGTCCACGCCGAGGTGCCGCCGCGGGTTGAATACGAACTGACAGCGGTGGGCGAAACGCTCATCGAACCGGCCCTCGCGCTCGCGTCCTGGGCGATCGAGCACAATCCGTCGATAGAGGACAGCCGCGCCGACTACGACGAGAAGGTCCCGGCAGACTGAACGCTCCGGCATCCAGCGGCGTGGGATCGGGTCCTTCTGATGCGCCCGGGTAGGATTCCTCACCATGACCGATTTCGCCGCCCCGGCCGCCATTCCCACCCGTACGCTCACCCTCAACGTTCGCAAGCAGCCGCTCATCGCGACGAGCTGGGTTGCGCCGATCGTGCTGCTCGACGGTCACCGGTTCCAGCTCGGCTGGGGCCCGCAGGTGCTGACGATCCCCGCCGACCGCCCGGTGCGCGTGCAGTGCGAGATGCCGTTCATCTACACGTACGGTCGCGCGATCGCGGTGCTGCAGCCAAACCAGCTCCCCGAGCTCGAGTACAGCCCGCCGTCACTGAATTTCTTCGCCGGCGAGATCGGTGCGCCCGGCACGACCAAAACTCGCGGCACATGGCTGGTTTGGTCGCTGCTGGGATTCCTCGGGCTGTTCGTTTTCGGCTCGATCATCCTTTCGGCCGTCTCAATCGGGATGTCGAACTAGCTTCCGTGCCAGCAGGCATCAGCGCGCCGGCAATTGCTTAGGCGCACCGAGCAGGTAGGCGGTCATCGTCGATGACAGGCTCCCCGCCGCGAGTAGTCCCGCCAGGACCGTCACCTGGAAAATGCCGGCGTTGACCGGCGATGCGCCGGCGAGCAGCGCACCGACGAAAGCGCCAGGCAGGGTGACGAGGCCTGTCGTCTTGGTCTGGTCGATCGATGGTCGAAGCGCTTCGACCACCGCGGCCCGGGCGATGTCTGCGACCGACTGGCGCGGGGTCGCACCGAGCGCGAGCCAGCCCTCGATCTCGTCGCTGCGGTGAACCATACCGATCCAGAGCTGGCGACCGGTCGTCGATGCCGTTGTCATGGATCCGCCAATCACGATCCCCGAGAAGGCGAGAACGTACCGCGCATCGAAGTCGAACGCCCCGGTGCCGAACACGATGGCGAGCGTCACGGTCACCCCGCTGAGGATGGCGAGTGCCACCGGACCCGTCGCCGACGGAAATTCGCGAAGCCGACTGGATGCCGTGATGATCGCGGTGCCAACCATGACCAGCAGCACAATTGCTCCGGCCCACCACAGGGTGAGAGCGAAGCCGAGCAGGACGCTGACGATGGCCAGTTGCCCGGCACCTCGCGCGACGGCGATGACGGCACTTGCTGCGACCGGGATCCGCGCGATGCGCAGTACGAGCACGGTCGATGCGAGCAGCAGCACGACACTGACGGCGACAGCGATCGGGTTCACTCGCTGAGTTTAGACGCCGGGCGATTCTCATCGGCGCGGCGATTCTCGTGGTGCGACTCTTCTAGAGCGAACGACTCCACGCGACTTCGCGGGCCAGCTGGCCGGATTCGGTGAAGGCGCGCACCTGGTGGGAGTCGGCGAGAGCACCAGCCAGGGCATCCCGATCGGCTTGCTCGAAGCCCAGTTTCTGCCAGAACGGTCCCGACCGCCGACTGAAGAGCCAGGCCGTCACGGCGCCGCTCTCTCGTGCGCGATCGAGGGCGAAGGTCGCGAGCTCCGATCCCCGTCCCTTCGATCGTCGCGCCGGATCGACCGCGACACTTCGGATGAGGGCATGCCGACCGTTGGCGCTGAGCTCGAAGCCGGTGCTCGCAACCAGCGCACCGGCGGCGTCACGCTCTACCCACAGCCGCACCGCAGGGTCGTCGAGCCCGGCCGTTGTCAGGTCGACAGTGCGCAGGAAGGCGGTAAGGGTGAGCGTGTCCTCGGGCAGGGCGCCGGCGAGCGTGAGCATGATACTTAGGATACCCTTACTGGTTCGATGACAATTCCCACAGCTGAACCGCGCAAGGTCTTCGTCGACCTTGCACCGCTCCGAACTTCACCGATGTTCGCTCGACTGTGGATCGGATCCGCGGTGTCCGGGGTAGGCGCCCAGATGACGCTCGTCGCGGTCGGCCTGCAGATCTACGAGATCACGCGGTCGACCCTTGCCGTCTCTCTCGTCGGCGGCATCGCCCTGTTCCCGATGATCGCTGCAGGCCTGTGGGGCGGAATGCTCGCGGATGCGTTCGACCGCCGCCGGGTACTCATCGTGACCGCGATCGTCAGCTGGGTGAGCATTTTCGGACTCGTCGCTCTCGCGGTGATCGAAGACGCCCTCGGAGCATCCCACGTTCCGCTCTGGCCGATCTACGCACTGACGACAATTGCAACCATGTCGGCGACTATCTCGCAGGCAACGCGTTCGGCGGTCATCCCGAGGATCCTGCCGGCCGACATGGTGTCGAGAGCGACCGCACTCGGTGGGATCTCGGGCGGCCTGCAGCTCACGATCGGGCCGGCGCTCGCCGGTGTGCTCGTTGCGACGGTCGGATTCCCGATCACCTTCGCCGTGGATGCCGTGCTGTTCACGGTCGGATTCCTCGGCATCGTCGCGTTGCCGAGGCTGATCCCGCTGGTGAAGACCGCTCGACCGGGACTGCAGTCGCTGCTCGACGGGGTGAGATTCCTGCGCACCGCTCCCAACGTGCGCCTGAGTTTCGTCTTCGACATCGTGGCGATGACGTTCGGACGCCCCATCGTGCTGTTCCCGGCCATCGGTGCGACGGTCATCGGCGGAGGCGCCGTGACCGTCGGAGTGCTCACGGCGGCGACCGCGGCCGGCGCGTTCCTCGCGAGCCTGTTCAGCGGACCGGTGCAGCACATCCACCGCCACGGCCTTGCCGTTGCGCGGTCGATCACCGTCTACGGAATCTTCATCGCGCTCTTCGGCGCGGTCATTGCCGCAAGCCAGTTCGGCTGGCTCGAGAACGCCGCGACGGCGCCCGGGGGAGTGGCCCTGGTTGTGCTCGTGATCGCCGCGCTCGCTCTCGCGGGGTCCGGCGCAGCAGACGAGATCAGCGCGATCTTCCGCTCCACGATCATGCTGACGGCAGCTCCCGACGAAATGCGGGGCCGACTGCAGGGAATCTTCACGGTTGTGGTCGGCGGCGGACCGCGCGTCGGCGACCTCTATGCCGGGATCCTCGCGTCACTCGCCGCGCTGTGGTTCCCGCCGTTGCTCGGCGGACTCGTGATCGCGGCGTGGATAACCCTGCTGTTCAGGCTGCGCCCGGGATTCCGGGCCTACGACGCCCGGCACCCGACGCCCTAATCTCGGCAGGCTCAACACACGCTGGGCAAGCGGTATACCCCCTAGCGGGATTCCCGCGACCGTTGCACTATGGCTTCTGAGTCCGTTGGTGCTGACCTGTTCGGCGGACGCCCACGAAAGGTCGGAAGCCATGCGACACGTTACGTTTTCTGAGAAGTCGCTCCTCATCGGAGATGAAGCAGCAGCTTTGCTCATCGAGTACGCGGCGCTCCTGGCGAACCTCAAGCGGGCAGACACCGTCGACTTCAACGCGATCGGCGCGGACGGCGCGGATGTCGTGGCGACGTTCTTGCTCGACGCCGGCGCCCCGATGATGACGGAGACCACCAACTCGAGCATGGCCGAGCCCGACAACTCGGTTGCCGTTGCTTACATTCGCGAGCGGATGTCTGCCCTCACGCGCCCGACGACCGCGAGCGTCGACAACGACCACTCGCCGGAGTACTTCGACGACCTCACGATGTAGCTCCGCCGAGCGGTGAGTTGAGGTGGGCTTTAGAAGAAGTCGGGCGACGGGGTCGAGGCGTGGCGGATCGACACGTCGGCGTGACGGTCGAAGCGGTAGCCGACTCCGCGCACCGTGCGAACGATGTCTTCGTACGCGCCGAGCTTTGCGCGCAGGCGACGCACGTGCACGTCGATGGTGCGCTCGTTCGGGATCTCGTCGTCGCCCGCGGCCCAGAGCGAGCTGATGAGCTCGGCGCGGTCGATCGTGCGGCCTTCGCGCAGCACGAGGTACTGCAGCAGCTCGAACTCTTTGTACGTCAGCGGCGCAGTCTCGCCGTCGAGCTGGAGGCGCTTGCGGGAGATGTCGATGACGACGCCGCCCTTTGCGGTCGGGGTGGCTTCCGGCGTCTGGCGGTGCTTCGCCAGGGCGGTCGGGTCCTGGAGTGCGAGACGGACGACGTCGACGTCGCGACCGCCGGCACCCTGGGGTGCGAGCGCGACTGCGGCGTAGGTTTCGGCCGACGGGACGAGGTCAGCGGTGAGGCGCTTGAGCTGGTCGACGAGCGCGCCGAGGTCGATGCCGGCTTCGGCTGCCTTCAGCTCGTCGACTCCGACGTAGAGCACGAAGCCGCGGGCCTCGGTTCCGGTGGGGACGGCGCGAAGGCGAGGTGCGGCATCCGCTGCGGGTGCAGTCGAAGTGGTGATCGGTGAGGCCTGCGGTGCACGGGAGATTCGGGGAGCCGGGGCGATTGCGGGGGCTGCGAACGTCGGGCGGGAAAGGTCGATGGTTGCAAGAGACATGTGCGTGTAATCCTTCGGAGGGGTGAAGGGCCTCTAATGATGAGGGTGTGATCCTTCGGGGTAAAACAGATGAAGCAATACAGACAGCTCCGTAATGAGAGGAGGTATCCGGGAGGTCTCACTTCACAGAAAGGAAGCAGACCTCAGCGAGGATTGGCCGATTAGGCACACATTCGACAACAGACAGCAGCAGCCGACACCACAGGGGTGATCGAGGCGTGCGCGTGAATGGTCATAGCCCCATGATTCTGTAACGGGTCGACAAATGTCAAGCCGAAAGCGGGAACGCGCCGCAATCCGCATGAAACAGGCACAAAAAAGCCAGTGCGCACGGGGCGCACTGGCTTTTTGGACGAGCGAATGTCGCCAGTCGAGCCCTGTCGCTAGTCGAGCCCTGTCGCTAGACGAGTCCGTAGAGGCGGTCGCCGGCGTCGCCGAGACCGGGAACGATGTAGCCGACTTCATTGAGCTTCTCATCGAGGGCACCAAGAACGATCGTGACGTCGCCGCGTCCGTTCATCGCCTTCTCGACGGCCGCGAGACCCTCGGGGGCGGCAATGAGGCACACCGCGGTGACGTCCACGGCGCCGCGAGCGAAGAGGAAGTCGATGGCGGCAATGAGCGAACCGCCGGTTGCGAGCATCGGGTCGAGCACGAAGCACTGGCGGTTGGACAGGTCTTCGGGAAGTCGCTCGGCGTAGGTCGTCGGCTGCAGCGTCTCTTCGTCGCGCACCATACCGAGGAAGCCGACTTCGGCTGTCGGAATGAGCTTGACCATTCCCTCGAGCATGCCGAGTCCGGCGCGCAGGATGGGTACGACCAGCGGACGGGGCTGGCTGATCGCGAGGCCCTTGGTCTCGGCGACGGGCGTCTGGATCGTCACGACCTCGGTGCGCACGTTACGCGTTGCCTCGTACGCGAGAAGCGTCATGAGCTCCTCGGCGAGAGCACGGAACGTCGGAGACGGGGTGTTCTTGTCGCGCAAAACGGTGAGCTTGTGCGTGATGAGCGGGTGGTCGGCAACGTGAACTCGCATGAGGCCAATCTACTTCAGGTGCGCCCTCATCCCCGCACGGTTTGCTGCACAAGTGTGGTTACAGGAAGCCGCTCTCGTCGACGAACTCGACGCCGGTAAACGCCGGTCCCGCGAAAACCCGCAGCACGGTCTGCAGCCCCGGGGCGTAATCAGCCGGATCGTAGGACGGGGCGAGAAGCCCGGTAACGACCGGAACCGAGTGGGTGTAACCGAGAACCGGCTGTTTCGGCTGCAGTTTCACGAGCATCGGGTCGTCGTATTCGGCGGTTTCGCGGTCGTGGAATGCGAACTCGAGCTTCGTGGTGGCGTGGCGGTTGAGGCTGCGCGGTGTCAGCAGGCTCGAGCGACCGGGGAGCCGCACGACGGTCACGTGCAGGCGGATCGATTCGATTGCCTCCCAGGCAATCAGCACGCTGCCATTGGCGTTGCGAAGGTAGATGCCCGACTCGTCGGCTTCGAATCGTGCGTAGTAGTTCGCCCCGATACGGCCGAAACTCCAGACCAGGACGAACGCGTTCACGATCCCCAGCAGGAAGGCGCCGAAGATGCCCATGAACTGGCCGCCATTGCTCTGCTCGATCGGGCCGAAAACCTCGAGAACACGCAGGAGTCCGACGACAGCGACCACCAACAGGGTGGCCGACAGCAGCACGAGAAAAATTGCCGCCCCGACCGAAGTGGCCCGCGGTGCCTCGTAGCGCAGGCCGGTTGCCGCAGGTTCCTTGTCGGTTCGCATAGGCTCAATCTACGGGAGGACGAGCACTATGGAGCAATACTCACGCTGGATGCACGACGCAATAGCGGATGCCCGGCTCGCCCTGCAGACCGGCGATGTTCCGGTCGCGGCCTTCATCGTCGACGCCGAGGGAAACCGCCTCGGCTCCGGGCGCAACAAGCGTGAACTGCTCAAGGATCCGACCGCGCATGCCGAAGTGCTGGCGATTCGCGAGGCCGCTGCCGCTCTCGACGACTGGCACCTCACCGACGCAACGCTCGTGGTGACCCTCGAGCCGTGTGTGATGTGCGCCGGCGCGATCCTCAACGCCCGGATCCCACGGGTCGTCTTCGGCGCCTGGGATGAAAAGGCCGGAGCGGTCGGCAGTATCCACGACCTGCTGCGCGACCGCCGGCTCAATCACCGGGTCGAGGTCATCGCCGGGGTCGAGGCCGAGGCGTGTGCTGCGCTGCTCGTGGAATTCTTCGCTTCGAAGCGCTGACGGTGAGTAAACACTAACCTGCCATCGGTTCCAGTTATCGGACTCGTCCGGCGGCTAGGGTGAGTGAACACTCACCGTTTCGCCAAGAGGAGATTGCCCGTGACTGCCCGCGAAAGAATCATCGATGCCGCTGCCATCGTGGTGCGCCGCAACGGTCTCGTTGCCGCGACGACCAAGGCGATCGCGCTCGAAGCCGGCTACTCCGAGGCCATGCTCTACAAGACCTTCGCCGACAAGCGGGAGATCTACCTCGCGGTCCTTCGCGAGCGCGGAAGTGTGCTCGAGAATCCGGCTGACCTCGTCGGCCGGCGTGACGTCGAAGAGAACCTCGTCGACATCACCCGCCAGCTCATGCGACTGTACGTCGAGTCGTTTCCGGTCACGGCATCCGTCTTCGCCTCACCGGAGCTGCTGTCGGCCTGGCGCGAGGGGATGACCGCCGGTCGCGGCCCGCGCTCTCCGATCAAGCTCGTCGAGCGCTATCTCGACGGCGAGATCGAACTCGGCCGGATCGACCGCGAGATCGATGCCTTCGCGAGCGCCTCACTGCTGTGCGGGGCGGCGTTCCAGCACGCGTTCTTCGCCGGGTTCGACGGACTCCGCGCCGTACCCGACGAGCGCGACCTGGCCGGTCGCCTAGTCAAGAGCCTCGCGCTGAGCTGAGCGGACTCAGCCCGGCGATGCCCTAGTCGGCGGCGCGGATGACGATCGACTCGGTTGGTGTGTTTCCCTTCGGGCGGATGTAGACATCCGGCTCGATGTAGATGACGCGGGCGATCGGCACGACCTCACGGATGGCGGCCTCGACCTCGTTGATCGAATTCGCGACCTCGATGAGCTGATCGGACTTGGCGAAACCGATCTTGGCGCCGATGAGCAGTTCTTCCGGTCCGAGGTAGAGCGTCTTCATGTGGATGAGCGCCTCGACCTTGGGGTGGGCGTTGATGGCATCGCGGATGGCGACGGTATCGGCGGGGTTAGCTCCCTCACCGACGAGCAGGCTCTTGGTCTCGATGCCGAGCACGATTGCGACGAGCACGAGCAGCACACCGATGCAGAGGGTGCCGATCGCGTCGAAGACTGAGTTGCCGGTGATGATCGTCAGGCTCACGCCGAGCAGCGCGAGAACGAGTCCGATGAGCGCGGCGAAGTCTTCGAGCAGAACGACCGGAAGCTCGGGTGCCTTGGCGCGGCGGATGAACTCGACCCAGCCCTGCTTGCCACGGACGTGGTTCGACTCCTTGATCGCGGTGCGGAACGAGAACCCTTCGAGGCAGATCGCGATGAGCAACACGACGATCGGCAGCCAGGCGTTCTCGAGCGGGTGCGGATCGTGCAGCTTTTCCCAGCCCTCGTAGAGCGAGAACACGCCACCGATCGAGAACAGGATGATCGAGACAACGAAGGCGTAGACGTAGCGCTCGCGTCCGAAGCCGAACGGATGCGTCTCATCCGCTTTCTTGCGCGACTGGCGCCCGCCGAGCAGCAGCAACCCCTGGTTGCTCGTGTCGGCGAGGGAGTGAACACCCTCGGCGAGCATCGAACTCGAGCCGGAGAAGGCGAATGCGACAAACTTTGTCACCGCGATTCCGAGGTTGGCCAGTAGTGCCGCGACAATTGCCCTGTTGCTGCCCGATGTGCTCATGCCCCAATCCTAGGATGGTCGCATGACCGTCACGCTCCCGTCCATCGCCATCCTCGGAACCGGATCGATGGGAGGTGCGATTCTCGCCGGACTCGTCCACCCCGACGTGAGCGTGACCGGGGGAATCCGCGTCACCAACCGCAGCATCGAGAAGGCTGAAGCGCTCGCGAGCGACCGGGTTACGTCACTGGCAACATCCGTGGATGCCGACGCCAACAAGAAGGCCGTGGCCGGCGCGAAAGTGGTGCTGATCGGTGTGAAACCGGTCATGGTCGCCGCCCTGCTCGAGGAGATCGCCGATTCACTCGAGCCAGATGCGATCGTCATCAGCGTCGCCGCCGGTGTCACGATTGCGACGATGGAAGCGCTCGTCCCCGGCGTTGTACTCCGTTCGATGCCGAACACGCCTGCGGTCGTCGGCCGCGCCGTGACCGGGCTCTCGGCGGGCACCCGCTCGAGTGACGACGACCTCGCGATCGCGACGTCCGTCTTCGAGACGGTCGGATCGGTGCTCGTCGTACCGGAAGACAAGATCGACGCCCTCAGTACGATTTCGGGATCCGGCCCCGCCTACGTCTTCCTGCTGATCGAAAAGCTCACGGCGACCGCGATCGGCCTCGGCTTCACGCCCGAGGAAGCAGCTCTCATGGTCAACACGACGTTCCTCGGGGCTGCGGAACTGCTGGAGTCCTCCGATGTCGGGCCCGCCGAGCTGCGTCGCCGGGTCACGAGCCCGAACGGAACCACGGAGCGAGCGATCGCCGAGTTCGAGAAGGCTGAACTCGGCCCCGTCTTCGACCGCGCCGCTGCCGCAGCCCTCGCCCGCGCCAGGGAGCTCGCCGCCGGCTGACCCCCGCCCCGCCCCCGCCGCCCCCGACCGCGCTGCGGTTTGTTATCCGTGCGGCCGTTTAAACGACCGCACTGATAACAAACCGGCGCACTGTTCCCAGTGGCCTCTGGCCGCGGCCATAGGGAACCCATAGGGAAACTCGGAAGTGTGATCCATCAAGGAGAGCACCGGCACACCGCCGGCGATGCTCGGAATGGAGAGCACCATGGTCACCAATGAGAATTCGGATGTCGAACCGGCAGCAGAGCCCGCTCCGGCTGCAGAGGTCGTCACCCCGGCCGAGACACCGATAGCCGAACCGGTGGCGGCATCCGCTGCCCCGGTCGCGCCGAAGACGAAGCGCAAGGGTCTCATCCTCGGCGGAATAATCGTCGGATCGGTGCTGGCCGCAGCGCTGATCTTCGCGGGCGGAATAGCCGTCGGAGCCAACCTGCCGGGTAACGGTGGCGGACGCCCGAGCCAGGGCCAGTTCGGTGACGGCGGACCGCAGGGCGGCATGCAGGGTGGCCCACTGGGCGGAACCCAGGGCGGAGACGGAACCGACCGCCCGAGCGCTCCCAACGGGGCACCCGGCTCTGATTCCGGCACCGATTCCGGTACCGGCAGCGGCACGACCGACGGAACCGACACCACCGAGGGCTAGCCCCGGGCGCGCGTTCTAGCCCTGCAGGCTCGCGAACTTCTCGATGTCTGTGGAGTTTCCGCTGACGATGATCAGGTCGTGGTTGGAGATCACGGTCTCCGGAGTCGCGTAGGTGAAGTCCTTGCCTGGAGCTTTCACCCCGACGACGGTGATGCCGTATTTCTTGCGAACCTGCGACTCGGATAGCGGAATACCGCGAATCGGCTTCGGCGGGTACATCTTGACGAGTGCGAAATCGTCATCGAACTCGATGAAGTCGATCATGCGACCGGAGACGAGGTGGGCGACGCGTTCGCCCGCCTCGGCCTCCGGATAGATCACGTGGTTGGCGCCGATGCGCGACAGGATCTTGCCGTGCGACTGGCTGATGGCCTTCGCCCAGATCTGCGGGATCTTGAGGTCGACGAGGTTGGCGGTGATGAGCACGCTCGCCTCGATCGACGAACCGACGGCGACAACCGCGATCGAGAACTCCTGCGCGCCGATCTGGCGGAGCGCATCGATGTTGCGGGCGTCGGCCTGGACGGCGTGCGTGACGCGCTCCGACCACTTCTGCACGAGGCCCTGGTCTGCGTCGACGGCGAGTACCTCGCGGTCGAGCCGGTCGAGCTGGCCGGCCGTCGCAGCGCCGAACCGGCCGAGGCCGATTACGAGCACCGGCGCGTTGTGGGCAATTCGATCAACCAACGATGGGCCTCTCTTCTGCTTTCTGGAACAACTGCCGGCTCTGGCTCGCCGCGAGTGCCGCGGCTAGAGTCACCGTACCAACGCGGCCGAAGAACATCGTCGCGGCGAGCACATAAACGCCGCTGTCGGGCAGGGATGCCGTGAGTCCGGTCGAGAGACCAGAGGTCGCGAAGGCAGAGATCACCTCGAAGAGCACGAAGTCCAGCGGTGCCTTCGAGATCTGCAGCAGGATGATGCTCGCGGTTGCGACCGTCGTCGCTCCCCACAGCACGACGCTCACCGCGAGGCGAAGGACATCGGACGGGATGCGGCGGTCGAACGCCTCCATCGACTCCCGGCCGCGCGCTTCGGCGAAGGCTGCGAGAAACAGCACGGCGAGGGTGGTGACCTTGATTCCACCGGCGGTCGATGCCGAACCTCCACCGATGAACATCAGCATGTCGCCGACGAGCAGGCTCGCGCCGTTGAGCTCGCCGATGTCGATGGTCGAGAACCCGCCCGACCTCGTCATCATCGACAGGAAGAACGGCTGGAAGATGCGATGGCCGATATCGAGCGATGCGAAGGTCTTGTCGTTGCCGAGCTCGAGCACAAAGAACGCGAGGCCGCCGAGAACGAACAACAGCGTGGTCGTTGCGAGCGTGATCTTGACGTGCACCGACCAGCGTTTGGGGCGACGCAGGTTGCGCATGAGTACGTAAATGACCGGGAAGCCGATGGCGCCGAGAAAAACGCCGAGCATCAGGATGCTGAGAAACCAGTAGTCCTCGGCGTAGGGGGTGAGACCCTCCGCCGTCGGCAGGAACCCGGTGTTGGTGAAGGCCATGACCGAGTAGTGGAAGGCCTGGTAGGCGGCGTCGAAGAACGGGACGCCCTCGAGCAGGATGCGCGGAAACAGCAGCGCAGCGACGGCGAGCTCGATGATGAGGGCGCTCGCCGCGACCGTGACGAGCAGGCCACCGATGTCGCCGAGCTTGACGGACTGGCTCTCGGAGATTCCCTTGTTCATCCGCAGCGGGTTGCTGTCGCTCGCGGCGAGCAGGCGCTGGCGAAGACCGAGTCGGCGGGAGATCACGAGGCCGAGGATCGAGGCGAGCGTCAGCACGCCGATACCGCCGATCTCGACACCGAGCAGGATCATCCCGTGCCCGAACGGCGACCAGTACGTCGCCATGTCAACGGTCGAGAGCCCGGTGACACAGATCACCGAGACGGCGGTGAACAGGGCGTCAGCAAACGGCGGGACCTTGCCGGATGCCGTGGAGATCGGCAGGGAGAGAATCAGCGTGAAGACCAGCACAAGGCCGGCGAAGATGAGGATCGCAAATCGGGCCGGCGTTGCGGCCGCGAAATGATCGACAAAGTCACGCGCCCTGGCGAACGCATTGTCACGCGACACCGGCCTCGTGCGCATGCGTCTCTCTTCCTTGCGATGACCACCAAACAGGTTGTCATGGTACTCCCCGCGGGGCCTCGCTACTGTGTTGCCATGACCGACATCTTTGACGTGATCGCAGACCCGACCAGGCGCCAGTTGTTGACTGTGCTCCGCGACAGCCTAGCCAGCGAGGGTGCGGGGGCGAGCGAAGTCGAGGTTTCGGAGTTCGTCCAGATCCTGGGGAGCACCCGTCCGACGGTCCTCAGGCACCTCGGAGTGCTGCGTGATGCCGGTGTTGTGATTGAACGCGTCGAGGGAACCAGGCGCTTCTTCACGATCGACGTCAGCCCGCTCGAGGAGATCGAAGACTGGCTGGTTCCGTTCATCGGAATCGGTGATGCGACATCCGCCCCCGCCGTCGGTGATGACACGTCGGTGTTCGCCGCCTGGTCGGGCGCGGACGTTGGCGAGTCGATCGGGCGCCGGATCGCGGATCGGTCGCACCAGGCGCGCACCGTCATCCACGACGCCTCCGAAAAGGTTTCGAAGGTCCTGCCGAGAAATGCTCGCCGACCCCGGCCCTGATCGTCACAGTTCCGCACTCACCAAAAACCTAGACTTTTAGTCACAACAGCCTCTAATGTTACGTTTCAACACTCCAGTCACACGAGTCACAGGAGTTTCGCGACGGTAAGCACACCCGGGGAAGCAGAAAATGGCGCACGATCTCTCTGACGTCCGGTTCCTCACGGTCGCCGAAGTCGCGGAAATGATGCGAGTCTCCAACATGACCGTTTACCGGCTTGTGCACTCCGGAGAGCTTCCGGCCGTGCGATTTGGGCGTTCATTCAGAATTCCGGAATCTGCCGTTGTTGCAGCAATTTCCACGCCAATCAGCCACACCGGGTAGCGGCTGGGTGCCTCAAAAACGCCAGGCTGTCAGCAGCCCTACCTCAGTGCGCTAGACTTACGCAGTACATTTTTCCGCGGTTCTGAATCGGACCGGGTCGGTCAGTTCAGAAATCAGTGAGGTCCCTATGGGTTCAGTCATCAAGAAGCGCCGCAAGCGTATGGCGAAGAAGAAGCACCGCAAGCTGCTTCGTAAGACTCGTCACCAGCGTCGCAACAAGAAGTAGAGCTTTTCAGGAGCGCCAGGCCTTCGGGCCTGGCGCTTTTGTGCTTAACTCCCCGCCAGCGCCGTCTGCGGCGGGCGCATAAACTGCACTCGTGCCCTCCGTCTCGCTCACCCTCATCGGAAAACCCGGCTGTCACCTCTGTGACGCCGCGCGGGACGTGATTACGGATGTCGTCGCATCCATCGCCCCCACAACATCCGTCGTCGTCGACGAACTGTCGATCCTCGACGACCCGGCACTGCACGAGAAGTACGTCGAGGAGATCCCGGTGGTGCTGATCAACGGACGCGTGCACAACATCTGGCGCGTCGACCCGACGCGACTCACCAACGCCCTACTGGAGGCAAGCGAATGATCAGGCACGTAGTCAGCTGGAAGCTCATCACTCCGGACGCGGCGGGCAAGGACGCCGGTTTCGAAACGATCCGCACCGCTCTCGAGGCCCTGCCGGCGCTCATTCCTGAAATCGAGTCGCTCGAGGTCGGGCGCAACATCGCCTACCCGCAGAGCAACTGGGACGTCGTGCTCATCGCCGACTACGCATCACTCGACGCTCTCGAGGCGTACCAGGTACACCCGGAACACCAGCGAGTCGTCGGCATCATCAAGCCGCTCGTTGCCGAGCGCTCGAACGTCGACTTCGAACTGTAGGTCCCGGCCTGGTAGGGCGCGGCTTTTACTGCGCGCCCCGTACTGCGCTGCCTGTAGTGCGCTGGCCGCTACTTGTGGGTCTTGACCGGCTTCGTCGCGAGCGCGTCACGCTCGGCCGAGAGCGATGCCCTCGTTGATGCTTCGAGTCCGTGCACGGTGACGCCGGCGAAGGGGCTCTCGAGCCCGGTTTTCGCGCTGACGACCTCGGAGTAGGCGATGGCGGCTTCGCTGACTTCAGCGGCGGCTCGCTCTGCCTTCTTGAGAGACACTGCAGTGCCACCCACGATTGCGGCGTGCTTCTTCAGGGCCTTGGTCAGGCTCTTTCGTGCGGAGTCGATTTTCTTGGACATAGGGCTCATCTTGCCGTACGAAGGTGAACGATCGCCACCGGCGGTCAATCGGGCCTTTTTGCACCCGGGATGACGGGGGTCAGGAGGCGACCGAGCCCCGGACGACCGTTGTTTTTGTCGCAATATCGTGCACGGAACCGCGGCCGGAAAGTGCCGCGAACAACAACATCGCGAACCAGACCACCCAGACGACCCAGGAGAGACCGAATCCGGCTCCCCACAAGCCATAGACGGGCGATCCGATCAGATCGAGCAGAACGAGCAGCAGGATCGGCGAAATGATGATCGCGAGCCTCGCCAGCGTGCGGCCAGGCCCGATGAGGCGGCCGGTGGCGGCGTCGACGACGCGAAGTCCCGTCATCCGCTGTCCGAGCGTGCAGCCGAACAGCCAGACCATCACGGTGTTGGCGACGATGGCGATCGCGGGGATGCCGAGGACGCCGACCAGTCCGCTATCGAGGTACGCATTATTGAAGCCGAAGCTGAACGTGAAGATCGTCGCAACGAGCACGACGATAAACGTCAGGAACAGGTCGAGGATGAACGCGCCGGATCGCCTGCCGACGCTCGCGGGGATCGGGCCGGTCGGTGCTTCGGTGGCCAGTACTTCGGTGCCCAGTACTTCGGCGCCCGGGCCTGGCACGGTGCTCGCCGGCGCGTAACCCGTGTCGAGGGGAGGCGTCGTGCCGCTGGTCGGCTTATCCAGCGGTCGCGGCGGCACCGGGGGAGCGGCGTGCAGGTTGCCCGTCGGCGTAGCGGAGGCTGCAGCGTACGGCGAAACCGGAGGGGTGGCATCCGCATTTTCCGGAGGAAGGCTCATGCGCAAAGGCTACCGGTACACCCCATTGCTGGCCCTGCAGCGCGAAGGCAACATTGCCGATCCTGCCGGGACTGTACTCTTACCTGAGCAATTCTACCGAAGATGGTTTCCGGGCGTTCGTCCCGCGGATCTGCACACCGCCCTCAGCGTGCCCACAAGGCGAAGGAAAAACTATGACCGATCCCACCCAGCCCACTGAGCCCACCCAGCCCACCGATCCCACTCAGCCCGCTGAGCCCGCCCAGGCCGCTCCGCCGGTCCAGCCCGAGGCTCCCCTGCCCGTTTACGAACAGGTGACCCCGAAGAAGAAGGCGTCGACGGCACGTCGAGTCATCGTGATCGCCGTGACCGTGGTGATTTTCGCCATCGCCTTCTTCGGTGTTCGGTTCATCATCGGCGCGTTCACGACACCGGCCGCGAACAGCCCCGAGGCCATTGCTGAGACGGTCGAACTGCTGAAGTCGCAGCTCGACCTGCCGCAGACCATCGACCAGGTCACCACGCTCGATGACATCACGGCCGAGAAGACCGCGGTTCACTATCACTACACGATCGCCGGAGCGGACACCACCGCGCTCACGGACGAGGCGCTCGCGAGCGTCATCCTTCCCGGAATTTGCTCGCAGAAGGCAACGCGGGAGGTGCTCGACAACGACATCGGAATGACGTACTCCTACGTCGTCGCCGAGACCGGCGACGAGTTCCACTTCGAGTTCACCAAGGCTGACTGCTAGGTCTTGCCGGCATAACAAAACCCGCACCGGCTTTCCGGTGCGGGTTTTGTCGTTGAAGCGTGACGGTTACGGCAGCAGGCGCGTCGGTCCGCGGAAGAGGTAGGTCGCTTCGCGCAGGTTCGGCAGGTGCAGCATGAGCATCAGCACGCGGCTGAGTCCCATTCCGAATCCACCGTGCGGCGGCACTCCGTAACGGAAGAAGTCGAGGTAGAAGTCGAGCTCTTCGGGGTCGAGTCCCTTGTCCTTCGCCTGCTCGATGAGGATGTCGATGCGGTGCTCACGCTGGGCACCGGTCGAGATCTCGACACCGTTGAAGATGAGGTCGTAGGAGTTCGTGAGGCTCGCGTCGCCCTCGTGACGCATGTGATAAAACGGGCGGATACTTGACGCGTAGTCGGTCAGGAAGACGAATTCGTGCCCGTAGGTCTCCTTGACGTACGCCGCGATCTGGCGCTCGCCTTCCGGGTCCATGTCGTCGTCGGCGCGCGGAACCTCGTAGCCACGCTCCGCGACGATGCGCTTGGCTTCGGCGAGCGGGATGCGGGGGAACGGCGCGGTGGGAACCGTCACCTCGACGCCCCAGAGGGCTTCGATCTCGGCTCCGTGCTTGTCCTTGACAGCCTGGAAGCCGGCGACGAGAAGCTCTTCGTGCAGCTTCATGACGTCTTCGTGGCTGTCGATCCAGCTGATCTCGGAGTCGACGGAGGTGAACTCGGTCGCGTGGCGGCTGGTGAAGCTCGGGTCGGCGCGGAAGGCCGGACCGACCTCGAAGATCTTGCCGAAGCCGGCGGGCTGGGCCATCTGCTTGAAGAACTGGGGGCTCTGCGCGAGGTACGCCTTGCCCTCGAAGTAGTCGACCTCGAACAGCTCGGCCTTCGACTCCGACGCCGATGCCATGAGCTTCGGGGTGTGCAGTTCGATGAAGTCGTTGTCGACCCAGTAGGTGCGCCAGGCATGCTCGAGCGTCGTCTGGATCTTGAAGATGAGGGCGTTCTTGGGAACGCGCAGGTCGAGGAAGCGCCAGTCCATGCGCTTGTCGACGGCCGAGTCGTCGGCGATCGGGGTCTCGGGGATCGCGGCTCCGACGACCGTGAGGCCGTCCAGCTTGATCTCGACGCCGCCGAGCTTCACGCGCTCGTCGTGCTTGAGCTCGCCGGTCGCGGTGAGGAAGGTGCCCTGCGCGAGGCCCGAGATCGAGTCGGCGATGGCGTCCTCGGCCGGGGTGCCGTCTTCGTTGAAGATGCGCGGGTGAACGAGCTGCGTCGCACCCGACTCGTCGCGCAGAACGACGAACTGCACCTTCTTCTGGTCGCGGACGGTGTCGACCCAACCGGATACAGAGATGGGGCCGTCGGATGCCGCGGCGAGGTTCTTAATAAGGGTGCGTTCAGTCACGGTCCTCAAGTTTACGCTGTGAGCGGTTAGTCAGCGTTGCATCCGTATCATTGAGCCGTGCCTGCAGACCTTCTTCATCTCGTGCGCCACGGCGAGGTTTTCAACCCGACCGGTGTGCTCTACGGACGCATCCCCGGGTTCCACCTCTCCGAACTCGGACACCGGATGGCCGCCGCTGCAGCCGCCGCCCTCTCCGGTCGCCCGGTCACGAAGCTCTACGCGAGCCCCCTGCAGCGTGCGCAGGAGTCCGCGCAGCCGTGGAGCGACAACTTCGGCCTTCCCATTACCACCGAAGACCGCATCATCGAGCCGACCAACAAGTTCGAAGGTACGAAGGTCAGGTTCCCCGGTCTTTTGCTCAAGCCGAAAATGTGGACCTGGGTCTACAACCCGTTCCGCCCGAGCTGGGGCGAGGCCTACAAGAGCATTGCCGCCCGCATGGATGCCGCGATGAAGGACGCCTGGAACACCTCCGACGGCGGCGAGGTCGTCATGGTGAGCCACCAGTTGCCGATCTGGATGGCCACTCGCGCGGCCGCCGGCGAATCGCTCTTCCACGACGCCCGCAAGCGTCGCTGCAGCCTCTCGAGCATCACGACCTTCCAGCTCGTCGACGGAACCTTCGTCGAGGTCGCCTACCAGGATCCGACCGGCGGCCTGCTGGCATCCGCCAAAGACCTCGGTGCAGTATGAGGCAGAAGCTGAAAGCGCGACGAATGACGTTCGTCGCAGCGGGAATTGCTCTGGCCGCGCTGCTCGCGGGCTGCTCGAGCGACGGACTCGCTGACCAGTACGGCAAGGGCGGCAACCAGAACTACATCTCCGGCGATGGCTCGCTGAAGACCTTCGAGATCGCAGACCGCGGCGACGCCGTCTCGTTCGAGAGCGAAACCACCGACGGTGACGCGGTCTCGTCCGACGACTACGTCGGCGAAGTACTCGTGGTCAACTTCTGGTACGCCGCCTGCCCGCCGTGCCGCGTCGAAGCGCCGGATCTGAAGGACCTCAGCGACCAGTTCACCGACAAGGGCGCGAGCTTTCTCGGGGTGAACGTGCGCGATCAGAAGGAGACCGCCGAACTCTTCGAGTCAGATTTCGGCATCACCTATCCCTCGGTGATCGACACCAATAACGGCAACCTGCTGTTCGCGTTCGCCAAGAACGTGCAGCCCAACGCGGTGCCGACCACCCTCGTGATCGACAAGAAGGGTCGCGTCGCCGCGCGCTTCCTCGGTCTCATCGAGGAGCCGACCACACTCGAGACGATCATCCGCGAGACCATCGCCGAGGACGACTAGCGTGCCGGAGATCGGCGAATTCATCGGGAGCGGCCAGCTCTACCTCGCCGTACCCATTGCGCTTCTCGCCGGCCTCCTCTCTTTTCTCTCTCCCTGCATCCTTCCCCTCGTTCCCGGCTACCTCGGCTACGTCGGGGGAGTGAGCGGCAACGGCGGCAAGTCCGACCGCGGCCGGCTGCTGCTCGGCGTGAGCCTGTTCATCCTCGGGTTCACGCTCGTATTCGTCGCGATGAACGCCGCGTTCGGGCAGCTCGGCCGCGTCCTCTATGTATACGGCGACCTCATCACCCGCATCTCCGGGGTCGTCGTCATCATTCTCGGTCTCGTCTTCATCGGCCAGTTCACCTTTCTGCAGCGGTCGGTCAAGCCGTCCTGGCTTCCCGCGACCGGCCTCGCCGGAGCGCCGCTGCTCGGTATCGTCTTCGGTATCGGCTGGACACCGTGCCTCGGCCCGACGCTCATCACCATCACGTCCCTCAGCCTCGACGGCGGATCCCCGGCGGTTGGCGTGCTGCTCGGAGCCGCGTATTCGCTCGGCCTCGGCATCCCGTTCCTGCTCGTCGCCATCGGTTTCGGCTGGGTCACCACGAGCGTCACCTGGGTCAAGCGCCACATCCGCGTTGTCAACATCATCGGCGGCTCGCTGCTCATCGTTATCGGAGTACTTATGGTCACCGGCATCTGGTCGCTCTTCATGAGCTGGTTTGGGGCGGTGATCAATGGATTCGTCACGGCCATCTGACCACTTCGACTCCCCGGCACAGGTCAGCGGAATCTCGCAGCCGAAGCTCGGCTTCGTCGGCTACCTGCGCTTCTTCTGGCGCCAGCTCACGAGCATGCGCACCGCGCTGCTGCTTCTGTTGCTGCTCGCGTTCGCGGCGATCCCCGGCTCTCTCGTACCGCAGCGCACCTCCGACCCCAACGGTGTCGTGCAGTTCAAAACCGAGAACCCCGACCTCTACCCGGTGCTGGACACCCTGCAGGTGTTCAATACCTACTCGTCGGTGTGGTTCTCGGCCATCTACCTTCTGCTGTTCATCTCGCTCATCGGCTGCATCATCCCGCGCACCCGGTTCCACCTTGCGGCCCTGCGCGCACGCCCGCCGCGCACCCCGGCGCGACTCGACCGGCTGGCCGGCTTCACCTCGATCACTGCCGAGGCGGATGCCGCAGCCGCGCTCGACTCCGCTACCTCTCTATTGCGCCGCCTCGGCTACCGCGTCGAGAGGTTCGGCTCGAGCGTCAGCGCTGAGCGCGGCTACCTGCGCGAAACCGGCAACCTGGTCTTCCACTCCGCACTCGTCGGGGTGCTCATCGCCGTCGGCCTCGGCGGCGGCCTCGGCTACAGTGGCCAGCGCGTCGTCGTCGAGGGACAGAAGTTCGTCAACGTTCTCGGCGACTACGACTCGTTCAACCCGGGTCGATTCTTCTCGAGCGACTCCCTCACGCCGTACCGCATCGAGCTGAACAGCTTCGATGCGACCTACGAGACCGAGAATCCGAACGCGATCGGACTGGCCACCTACTACAGCGCCAACGTCACGACGACGGATGAGAACGGCAACACGGGCGAGAGCTCGATCAAGGTCAACTCTCCGCTGGATATCGGCAACTCCGAGGTCTTCCTGCTCGGCAACGGGTACGCCCCGGTGCTGACGGTTCGCGACCCGGAGGGAAAGGTCGTCTGGACCGATGCCGTCCCCTTCCTTCCGCAGGATGCCTTCCTTACCTCGGTCGGAGTCGTCAAGGTTCCCGACGGGCTCGCCAAGCAGGTTGGAATGATCGGACTGTTCTACCCGACCGTCGACACGCTGGAGTCGGGAGCGCTCGCCTCGACCTTCCCCGGGCTGGATGACCCGCTGCTCACGCTTCGCGTCTACACCGGTGACCTCGGTCTCGACGACGGAGTACCGAAGTCCGTCTACGCTCTCGATCCGATCGGCCTCACGCCGATCGCCGGCGGAGACTCCGACGTCGACTCCCTCGAGCTCGGCATCGGCGACACCGTCGAGATCCCGGGCGGACTCGGAACCGTCGAACTCTCGGGCGTCAAGCGCTTCGCGTCGTTCGACGTCCACCATGACCCGGCCCAGCTGTGGGTACTCGGGTTCGCGATCCTCATCCTCGGCGGACTCCTCACCGGCCTGTTCATCCCGCGTCGCCGGGTGTGGATCAAGGTCGTCGAAACCGAAGGGTCGAACGTCCGGATCGAGTACGCGGGACTCGCCCGCGGCGAAGACCCCGGCCTTGAGTCTGCGGTGACTGATATTGCCGCACGGCACTCCAAGCAACTCGGGCTTAGGCTGAACCCGTGACCGAAATCTTCGAAACGTATTCAGTGATTGCCGTGTACTCGGCGCTCGCCGTCTACACCATCGCCTTCATCGCCTTCACCCTCGACCTGGCCCGTCGTTCAGCCCCCGCAACCGCGACCGTTCGTACCGGAGCGCTTGCGAGCGCTTCGGGTGGACGAGCGACCGCGCTGCTCGAGCGCCTGGCGACGGACACTCCCTCGGACACCCCGGGCAAGGCATCCCGTCCGCTGCAGCTCGCGATGGGCTTCACCGTCGTCGCATGGTTGCTGCACGTTGCCGCGGCCGTGCTGCGCGGCCTCGCCGCCGGTCGGGTTCCGTGGGCGAACATGTTCGAGTTCTCGCTCACCGCGACGGCGATCATCGTCGGCGTGTTCCTCGCCATCCAGTTCTGGCAGGACCTGCGGTTCCTCGGCGTGTACATCACCGGGTTCGTGATCCTGCTGCTCGGAATTGCGAGCGTCAACTTCTACGTGCCGATCTCGCCGCTTCCGCAGTCGCTGCAGTCGGCCTGGCTCGTCATCCACGTCTTCGTCGCGTCCCTCGGTACCGGGTTCTTCGCGATCGGGGCCGGACTCTCCCTCGCGCAACTCCTGCAGTCGCGTCGTGAGCTCACCGGTGCCGGGCCACGATTCCTCGCCACTCTTCCCTCGGCGGCTTCCCTCGAGAACCTCGCCTACCGGGTGATCCTCGTCGGCTTCGTGTTCTGGACCTTCACCCTCATCGCCGGCGCCATCTGGGCCCAGCGTGCCTGGGGCCGGTACTGGGGCTGGGACACCAAAGAGGTCTGGACCTTCATCATCTGGACGATCTTCGCCGGCTACATTCACGCGCGGGCGACCCGCGGATGGCGTGGTTCGCGGTCGGCCTGGCTCGCCATCGTGGGGTTCTCGGCCGTCATGTTCAACTTCACGATCGTGAACCTGTTTTTCAAGGGCCTGCACACCTACAGCGGCCTTTAAGCCGAGGATTTCACGGGTTTTTCTCCCTGCGAATTTGCTCCTGAGGGAGACTTTCAGGCCGAGAGTGCGTACGGTGGATCAAGTCCCGAAGAACTTGAACCCGTTCTACAACTGATTCACAACCCCCTGGGGAGTGAATTTGTCGCAAAGGAAACACTGTGCCCGAACTGCATTCTCCGAACAATCGGAATGCTCTCTCGACGCCGGCAAACACCCCACATTCTTCAGCTACACCCACTCGTCGCTCGATTCGCGACAGTGCTGGAAAGCCGGTTAGCCGCGATCGCTTCGCGGAAAAGCCCGGACAGGCTGTCGCCGCCTATGTGCCGACCAAGCCCGTCAAGAAGCAGATGCCCGGCCAGAAGCGTGCCGTCGCACTGCTCACGATCCTCGTCGTTCCCGGCTTCATTGCCACGACATCCATCCCGGCCTTCGCGCTCGGAAACCAGACGGTCGAGACGGTTGAATACGCCGACTCCACCGTCGCCCAGGAAGACGAGCAGACGGTAGTCGCCGAAACGATCATCGGCGACGTGCAGGTCAAGCGCGGAGCGTTCGACGCAACCACGCAGGCCGAACTCGACGCCAAGAAGGCCGCAGCGGCAATCACCGCCGCTCGCAACGGCCAGTACAGCACCGTCGGTCCGCGCGCAGCCGGAGACGACTACCCGTGGCGCTCGTCGAGCGGACTCTCACCGCTTCGCTACGTCGCACGCCAGTGCACCGACTTCGTCGCGTGGCGCATCAACCGCGACGCCGGTTCGACCAGTGCCCCGTGGAAGTGGGACTGGGGAAACATGACTCCCGGTGGCGGTTCGGCTTCGGCCTGGGCCGGAGCCTGGAAGCGCAACGGCTGGAAGACCAGCAACACGCCCGTTCGCGGTGCTGTCGCCTGGTTCAGCGGCAACCACGTCGCCTACGTGAAGTCGGTCGACGGCAAGAACGTCAACCTCGAGGAATACAACTGGAACGGATCCGGCGCGTACCACACGCGAACGATCTCGACGAGTGACGTCGCGCTCTTCCTCTACCCGCCTCCCTAACCTTTCCATCCCAACTCGTTGGTTGAGTAGCGCGCGAGGCACGAGCACGCGTATCGAAACCATCCCCGACGACGTCGCCTAAACCAACGTCGATCTCGCAGGTGATGATTTCGATACACTCGCTGGCGCTCGCACTCAATCAACGAGTGTCGGTGAACAGGTCGTAAGTGCGCTCCAGACGCCCTCTCCACCACTGGACCCGCTCTGCGTCCGCCGCGTACTCGTTGAGCAGCGCAGCCGACGGCACAACGCGCCTGACGGGCAAAGCTCCGTCGACCGGCAGCAGCGGTTTGTCGGTCACGTCGGCGGCGAACAGGGCGGATGTCGCCAGCCCGCAGTCGTACTCGAGTTCATCGATCGTCGCTGCGAGATGCAGCCCCATCGAAATGCCCACCGACGTATCGAGCGCGCTCGACACCACGACCGGCAGCCCGGCGTCGGAAACGATTGCCCGGGCGGCGGTGATGCCGCCGAGTGGCTGGGCCTTGATGACGAGCAGGTCCGCCGCTCCCGCACGCGCAACCGCGAGCGGGTCACTCGCTTTGCGAACGCTCTCGTCGGCGGCGATCGGGATGCCCATGTACTTGATCCGCGCCCGCAGCTCGACGAGCTCGTCAATCGTTGTGCACGGCTGCTCGACGTACTCGAGGTCGAACCGCGCGAGGGCGTGGATCGCGTGCTCCGCTTCGTCGACATTCCAGCCGGCATTGGCATCGATGCGGATGCGACCCTCCGGTCCAAGCAGCGCTCGCGTCTCGGCGACGCGCGCCACGTCATCCGCCAGCACCTGCCCGGCATTAGCGACCTTGATCTTGACGGTGCGGCAGCCGGGGAACCGGGACAGCACTTCGGCGACGCGGTCGGGAGTGACGGCGGGGAGCGTAGCGTTCACGCGGATGCTCGAGCGCTCGAGCGCGCCGACCGGCGTCCAGCCGAAGTCGACCGCGGCAGCGAGCCAGGAGCTCGCCTCGGCGTCGTCGTATTCGAGAAACGGCGAGAACTCGGTCCAGCCTTCCGGTCCCTCGAACAGCATTGCCTCGCGAGTAGTGATGCCGCGGAATGGCTGGCGAAGCGGCAGGGAAACGACGCGAGCGGTAGAAAGCAGGTCGGTCAGCGCGGGAAGCATGGTCCCAGTCTGTACCGGTGGGCGGGATAAACTGCGGAATCCGAGGAGGAATCCATGACCGACGAACGCGAACCAGAAACGCTCGACGAGACGTACCAGCGACTCTCGCCGTACAGCGGCTCGCCCAGGGCGGCACCGGTTCCTCCCGCACCGCCGAAGCCCCCGCGCGTCTACGGGGATACGGCACCGGCCCCGAGCGGTCCGCCATCTTCTTACGCGCCGCCGCCGCCGGGAACCCCGTCCGTCCTGCCACCCGCTCCGCTCCCGTCAGCAATTCCGGCGCAGGAGGCGTTTGAGCCAGTTGCGTCGGCACCGAACGGCCTGCGAACCGGCGTCATCATTGCCATCGCGGGTGCGCTCGTCGCAGTGCTCGTGTCGACCGTCGCCGTTGTCACTGTGGCGGGTGACCAGTCGAGTGTCGCCGTCGCCGATCCGAACATCGATCCGGATCCCAACGTCGAGCCGGATCCGAACGTAGATCCGGGCCCCGGCGTAACCCCGGTACCCCCGCCGATCAATCCCGGTGTCGTCGACCAGTGGACCACCTACCCCGGCAGCGCCTTCGAGGACTCGGCGGCCGTGCTCGCGGGTCCCTCGCAGGAGAAGGTGGTCGCTGACTCCGAAGCGCTCATCGCGGAGTTCACCTCGACCCTGACCGCCGACCTCGGTGTCGAGTGGGAACAGACCTGGACCGGCATCCTCGATACCGGCTCGAACGGCTATGGCGGCGATTCGATGCTCTACGACTACTACAGCCCGGAGTGGATCGGTTCGGTCAAGCTCGATGACCCGACCGCTCGGCAGCAGGTCTACGACCTGCTCACGCGCCTCTCCGACGATGCCGGCGGGGAACCGCTGCTGTTTTCCAACGAGGTGTACGAGGACGATGTCGCGTCGTCGAAGGAGCAGTTCGGCGCTGCGACGATCCCCGATCAGGCCATGTGGTCGTTTTACGGTCGGGATGCGATCACCTCAGGACTCTCGATCTCGAGCCGGGTCTACGATCTCAATCTGGCGACCGACCCCACCTTTACCGGCGACTCCTGGTTTACCAACGCCACCGAGCCAGGGGTTCTCTACGTGAAGATCCAGCTCTCGGCCTACGGGTTGCTCGCCGAGGGCGACCGCGCAGAGTTCGAGAGACTGCTCGGCCCCTACGACGAGGATGCCAAGCCCGAGCCCCGCTAGCGGCTGTTCAGACGAGCCGGCTGGGAGATCCGGCTAAACGATCTGCGACGCGGTGAAGACGTTGCCGACGTTGTCGGTGACCGTCAGGCGGTAGTTGATGCAGCCGAGGTTCGCGGGCAGCGGCTCGGGGTTGGCGGTGACGGGCTCGAAGCCGCCGTAGAGCAGGCAGAGCAACGAGCTCTGGCGCTCCCAGACGATCGACGCGATTCCCGACCCGGAGTCCGTTCCGATCGTGTAGCCGGTCTGGCGGGCTGCTCCTGCGCCGGTGACGTAGATCGCGAATCCGGTCGGGGCGGTGTTGTCGAGAATCGGCGTGAACGTCGCGGCCGAGGTGAGGCTCGCGTTGTTCGTCGCGGTGACGTTCTTGGTTCCCGTCGCGACGGTCGGGTTTGCCGTCCAGGCATAGGTCTGGCTCAGACCACTGCCGGGGGTAGTCCAGCCGGTGCCGAGCGAGGGATACGCGACGCTCGCGATCCCCGAAGTCGGGTCGTTCGCGCCGGAGGCGATCGTGAAGCTGCCCGCTACCGACCCGCGGTAGTAGACGTTTGATCCGCTGACGTACGAGTTCGTGCCGGCGGTCGCTGTCGCGGCGATGCTCGGTGCGGTCGTGTCGACCTTCACCACGGTCGAGGCTGCGTAGCGGGTGTAGTTGAACAGGGTGTCCGGAACGACGTACTGGTACGCGTAGCAGGTCTGGTCGCTCATGGTGTCGGCCGCCGGGCTGGCGGCGTCGGCGCCTCCGGTCACGAGGGTGAAGGCCGTGAATGTTCCGCAGGTGCCGTTGGCAGTGCCGCCGGCGGAGGTCAGCGGAGCGGTTGCACTCATCAGGCGGCTGCCGGTGGGCGAGAGGCCGCCGCCGACATCCGTGCCCTTGGTGAAGGTGACCGAGCCGGCAGCTGATGTCGCATACGCGCTTCCGGTACCGACCAGGCCGGTGGCGGCGATGGATCCGCCGGTCGGACCGACGATGTCGCTGTACGTGTTCTTACCCAGTGTGTAGTGGCTGGAGATGGTCGACGCGGTGACCGCCGTTGTGTACAGCGATACTTCGTCGATCGATCCGTTGAAATACCGCCCGGAGTCGGCGTCTCCGGCGAGCGGGAGGATCGCGCCGATCGACAGCCCGTTGGCGCCCAGTACGGTGCTGCGGGTCGCCGCCTGCGACGAAACGAGTGCGCCGTCGAGGTAGAGCGCAATGGTCGTGCCGTCGTAGACCTGCACGACCTGGTGCCAGACCCCGTTGTTGACGGCCGCCGGCATCGTGAAGGTCTTGTTCGCCGCGGTTCCGTAGCCGAACGCGGTCATCGTTGTGCCGCCCGCGTCGAGCAGCAGTCCGAACGACGACCCGTTCGCGAGGGTGCCGTAGTTGTACAGCGCCTGGCGGCTCGAGCTGGTGGTGCGGAACCAGACCTCGACCGAGCGCGCCGCACTCGATGCCAGCGGGAGTCCGGTGGTCGACGCGACCTGGACATACCCGGTCGAGCCGTTCGCCGTGATTGCGGTGTTGGCGTCCCGGGCGAGCTCGCCGCCGACCCCGGGCGTTACTCCGCCGAGGTAGTCGCCGGTGTTGCTGCCCGCCGTGTCGGCCGCGCGGGATGCCGTCGCCGAGCTCTCACCGAGGCGCCACTGGCTGAGAAGGCCGGCGGTGGTCGACACGGCGCCGGCGTAGTCGACGATTGCCTGGTTTGGGCTGGTGATCGTTGCGGAGTTGCCGAGTACGTCGGACACCACGTAGCGGTACTGGTAGCAGGTGCTGTTGATGGTGGCCGTGTCGACGAACGGCGAGGCCGGGTTTGCCCCGCCGACCGCTGCGAACGACGTGTAGGTTCCGCAGCCGGTGCCGCCGGTTGCTCCGCTCGAGGAGCCGCCGACCGTGCCGAGATAGAGGGCGGATGCCCGCTGCAGCTGGGCGCTGGCGATGCCAGCTCCGGCATCGGCCGCCGTCAGCGCGACGCTGATCGATGCACCGGACTGGAAACCTCCGGTGTACGAGACGCTTCCGGTCGGTGCCGTCGAGTCGTTGACGAAGGTCAGGTTCGTTGTCGCGGTGTTGCCGATGACGTCGCGGCCGGTGACCGCTTCGGTCGGCGACCCGGTTGCGCCGGCGCTCCAGCTGAAGACGGAGGAGACGTAGGGGCCGCCGGTCGGCGTTGCCACGGTCGACGGCGAGTGGGTCCAGCCGGTGCTCGTGCCGCCGAGGGCAGAGGTGGAGCTCGACGCCGGTCCGCTGCCGGCGTCGGTGAGCGCATTGGTCAGGGTGAACGAGCCTGCGACCGAGCCGCGGTAGTAGATGGTGTTGCCCGACTTCAGCGTCGACCCGGTCACGTTCGAGAGGGTGATCGCATTGACCGGCGGGGTGGACTCGAGGGTGACCGGCGTGGTCTTTGCGCTCTCGGCGCCGGTCCAGTTGGTGGCGAAGCGCGGGGTGATCGAATAGCGCCATGCTCCCGCCGGAACGGAGGTCTCGGTGCAGGTGAGCGCGGTCACGAGCCCGGAGCACCCGGCGAGGGTCGACTGCAGCGTCAGTGTTGCGGAGTCGTAGCGGTTGACCGTGTAGCCGTTGACCGCTGTGCCCGTCGACAGCGTGCTCGCGCTCCAGGCGAGGGTGACGGATGTCCCGCTCGCGATCGTCGCGGTCGGCAGGTTTCCGGCGCCGACTGTTGCCGCCGTCGACGTCGTGTTGCCGCCGGGAATGGTGCCGGCCGTCCAGAACGCCCACGCCACTGTGGAGGTGAACGCGCCCGCGAGCGAGATGGCCATGACGAGGCCGAAGGCGGTGACCCGGCCGGCCAGGCTGCTCGTGCGGGAACTGCGGGCACGGCTCGCGCGCCGGTGGGCGACCGGGCGGGCTGCGAGCGCGCGGCGGCCGCTCATACTGCGCCCGCTCATACTGCGCCCACTCTCACTATGCCCGCTCACGATGAGGCCCGGAGGTAGGCGGTGAACGAAGCACCCTGGCAGGAGTTGGCCGCATTTGCACTGAGGGTGAGGGCGCTCGGCAGGCTGATCGACAGCGAGCCGTTCGTCGAGCCGACCTTCGCCGGAACGGTCCAGCCGGCGCCGCCGTTGTTCTGGGTTGCGAACCCGAGGGCGGTGAGGGTGCAGCCGGAGTGCCCGGCATCGACCGTGAACCCTCCGGTGCCCTGCGTCGTGTCGAGCGCGAGGGAGGGAATGACGATCGGAGAGGTGTTCGGATTCGTCGCCGTCAGGGTGACCGTCACGGTCGAACCCGGATACAGGCCGGGCGCGGCGGTGCCCGTGCTGAGAGTGAGGGCGCTCGTGACGCCGGTCACGCCGGTGCCCGTTCCGGTGCCGGTCGTCGTCCAGAAGGCGTAGGCGGCACCGCCACCCGCGACGACGAAGGCGCCGACGGCGAGGGCCGCGAGCATCATCCGTCCGGTGCGCGCGCTCATCGGGCGATCACCGTCGCGGTGCGTGCCGAGAAGCGCAGGGTGAGGGACGCGCCACGGCATCCGATCTGGTCGGAATCGCGGTCGCGCATCTGCACCCACGGCCACTCGGTCCGCGGCAGCGTCGACGCGCTCAGCCGCAGCGTCGTCTGCGCGGCGACGCCGATGATGACCGACGAGCGTGGCTGGGCGATGGTGTAATCCTCGGGAGTGCAGGGGTGGTTCGAATCAGAGAACGGGGCGTAGATGTCGACGATCTCGACCGTGAGGTCGGTGACGTCGATCGGCACGGGGTGCCGATTGATCAGTACGAGGTCGAGCGGGATGGAGCTGCCGGGCTCGAGGGCCTGGTCGGCCTCACCGGTGATCTGCACCGGAGTCGGCATGGTCATCGGCGCGCACGCCGTCAGGCATGCCAGTACAGCGCCACCCGCGAGGGTGAGCGCTACACCGCGGTTTCGGGCTGTACGCATGGATGACCGGATTCTCACCTGGCCCGTCGCTGGAGGACGACGGGCCAGGAAGAGAGCGGTGAGGAGCCCTTGGGTGGCCCCTCACTTCGGCGTTTAGTTGATGGTGTACGCGAGGTTGACCGTGGCGCCCTTGCAGCCGTCCTGGTTGGTGGCCTTGTTGACGAAGTTGATCGTCGCACCGGTCCAGGCTCCGACGTTGGTGCCGGCGGGAACGTCAGCGCCGACGGCGATGGGCGAGCCGGCAATGACGTAGTCCGATGCGATACAGGTGCCAGCGCCGACGGGCGTGACGCTCGCGACGGAGACGCTGATGCTCGTCACGTAGGTCGGGCCGTCGTTGGTGTTGGTGAAGTTGCCGCTCAGGGTCTGGGCGGTGCCACCGGGGTGCAGGTTGGTGATCGGGCTGGTCTGGTTGGCCGTGATGGCCACGTTGGTACCGGTCGTTGCCGTGCCGGTACCGCTACCGCCGGCGGTCCAGAATGCGTACGCAGCTCCGGCACCTCCGAGGAGGAGCAGGGTAACTCCGGCTACAGCCAGGTTTCGCTTGGTTGCCCGCTTGTTGTTGGTGGTGCGTCGCATTTCATTACTCCGTGATCGGTGGCAATTTGCCAGAGTGATGGAGGGACCACAGCACAGATCTCTGGCCCAAGTTAGAAATGCCTTGTCCCCCCGGTTTTCAATTGAGAGCAACGGTAAGCGGAATTTATGCAAATGTCGAGACTTAAGATACAGATTGTGTTGTAGGTCCCGACCCCAGAACAAGGGTCGTGCATCGCCTCGAGTAGCAGGATGCATGGCTGGCGAGCGCAGCGTTGCTCGTAGGCTGGAGCCATGACTCACGTATCCGACCTGTTCGACCCGTCCGTGTGGCGCGATGTCCCCGGCTTCGACGCCCTGACCGACATCACCTACCACCTGGACGTCGCGGGCCGGGTCGCGCGGATCGCCTTCAACCGCCCGGAAGTGCGCAACGCCTTCCGCCCGCACACGGTCGACGAGCTCTACCGCGCCCTCGATGACGCGCGCCAGAATCCGCGCGTCGGAGTCGTACTGCTCACCGGGAACGGCCCGAGTGCGAAGGACGGCGGCTGGGCGTTCTGCTCCGGGGGCGACCAGCGCATCCGGGGCCGCGACGGGTACCAGTACGAGGGAACCGGTACGGCGCCGACCCCTGGCGCAACGGGTCGGCTGCACATTCTCGAAGTCCAGCGCCTCATCCGCTTTATGCCGAAGGTCGTCATCGCGGTAATTCCCGGCTGGGCCGCGGGTGGGGGGCACTCGCTGCACGTCGTCTGCGACCTCTCGATCGCGAGCGCCGAACACGGAAAATTCAAGCAGACGGATGCCGACGTCGGGTCGTTCGACGGAGGGTACGGAAGCGCGTACTTCGCCCGGCAGGTCGGACAGAAGTTCGCCCGTGAGGTGTTCTTCCTCGCCCGGGAGTACGATGCCCAGCGCGCACTCGACACGGGCGCGATCAACGCCGTCGTTCCGCACACCGAGCTCGAGACGGTCGCCTACGAGTGGGCGAACGAGATCCTCACCAAGTCACCGACGGCGATCCGCATGCTGAAATTCGCCTTCAACGCCGTCGACGACGGAATGGTCGGCCAGCAGGTCTTTGCCGGTGAAGCGACCAGGCTCGCATACGGAACCGACGAGGCCGTCGAGGGTCGCGACTCGTTCCTCGAGAAGCGCGAGCCGGACTGGGCGCCCTACCCGTGGCAGTACTAGGCATGGCAGTACTAAGCGTGGCAGTACTGGAAGTACCGTCTAGCGCGTGATCTGCGTAGCGTCGCGACGCACCACGACGCTGCGGTGAACCTCGCCGTCATCGACGAGCACCGAGCCGATCTCGTTGCTGTCGAAGGGGCTGAGCCGCGCGGTGACCGTTCCGCCCTTCGCCCGGCGCAGTTCGAGCACGAGGGCGTCCTCCGCAAGCAAGCGGTCCGAGGCCTCGAGCCCCGGTCCGCGATCGTCGATGAGCACGACGCGGATGCCGCGTGCACGTGCGCTGCGGATTTCCTGGGCCGCCACGTCACCGGAGAACCCGGAGGCGATGATCCCGTCGCGCAGTGATTCGGCGAGCAGGGCGATCCCGCGGCGCTCAGCTTCGCCGAGCGGGGCGGGCGAGAGCAGGCGCTCGAGTGCCGGTCGGGCGTCCCGCTCGAGCCGGGCGGTCTGGGCGGCGCGCTCGCGAATCGCGCTGGCCGTTGCGGCCTCGCGCGACGAGCGAAGAAGCTTCGCATCCTGGATCGCGGCGATCGTGCGGCCGGCTCGTCGAAGAACGAGGGCGAAGAGCGTTCCGATCGCGAGGGTTCCGGCCTGGCGCGCAAGGTCATTGATGGCGGCGACCGGCGGTTCACCGGTCGAGAGCGTCGAGGCGAGCGTGATCACAGCGAGCGCGGCGAACCCGATCCACGCGAACCCCCGCCGACCGCGCAGCGCGAGCACGAGCAGCACAAACGTGATGGCCCCGAGGTACCACGCCGCATAACCGGCGGCGTTGGGTTCGGCGATGTTCCAGGCCGAGAGCAGCGCGATGAGCGTGGTTATCGCCAGTACCCCCGCGGTCAGTCTCGCGTTGAGCGGATCGGGGCCGGGCACCGCGAGAAGCACCAGCGCACCCCAGAGCAGCAGGACCGAAACCAGTCCGGGAATCGGCGACAGGAGTCCATCGAGGTTGAGCACGGCGACAATCGCGGTTCCGGCGCCGTAGAAGGCGAACAGCGCTCGCCCGCGCCCGTCGGTCAGTCGGAGGATTGTCGTGACGTCGGTGCGCGCCGTCCTCGCGGTAAGGGGGAGAGTGCTCACTTGGCTGTCGCCCCTTTCTGCCAGGCAAGCCTGACGATGGTGCCACCCCGCGCCGACGATTCGACCGTCGCGGTTCCGCCGTCGAGCGCATTGACCCTCTGCAGGATTCCTACCCGCACGCCGAACCGGTCGAGCGGCATGCGCGAGACGGCGAATCCGCGGCCATCGTCGCTCACCTCGATCTCGACTCCACCGGCGGAGACGTTCACCCGCGCCCGGCGCAGGACCGGTCGATCGGATGCCGCACCGGCGTGGCGCACGCTGTTGCGCACGGCCTCGGCGAAGGCCTCGGCCAGGGCGTCGGCGACGTCGGCGGGAATGAGAATGCGACCGTCGCGCTGGCTGGCGACGGTGAATCCGATCGGTACATCCGCGAGTTCCTCGGTGCGCAAGAGCGCTTCGAATTCTTCGGGGTCGAGCACCGACGGGGTCGGGTAGTCGTTACGGAACTCGTCCATCTTCGCGAGCGCCAGGGCCGCGCGGGCGCCGGTCGCCGCGGCATCCGGCCCGTTGATCGACGCATCGTGCAGCGTCGCGATGACGTCGTTGCGGGTGAATTCCTGGTAGCGAGCGCGCTGGCGTTCCGCGGTTTCGGCGGCACCGGTCGCCGCCGCTTCGAACTGGGCCTCGAGGGACGCCGCGTCCTGGGCGCGCCCCGACCGCAGCGTCAGCTGCACGAGCGTGACCATAACAACACCGAAGAGGGCGATCATGAGGGCGTCCTGGAACGGCGTCAGCAGGTCGTCACTTCCGAGCAGCTGGAACCGCAGGAAACCGGATCCGACCGAGACGGCGGCAAGGTAGATCCAGCTCCACAGCGCGGGAAGGGCGATCGCGCCGGTGCAGGAAGCGACGGCGATGGTGTTCATGATCCACGGCACGCTCTCTGTGGGGACGCTGCCGGGGGTGCTGAGCGGATACCAGAACAGCAGGATGACCACTCCGCTGAGCGCGTGGACTCCGGCGAGAACCCGTAACAGGGGAACCGGCACTCGAAGGGCGACCACGGCGAGGGCTGGCGGAAGAGCGCAGAACAGCACGTACGCGGGGTAGGAAAAGACGGGATCGAGGGTCGGGTGCTGCTCGATCATCGCCGCAAGTCCGAGCAGCGTGAAGATCGCACTGCCGATGCCGATGGAGAGAACCAGGATGCGCAGAACGCGATCGTAGGCGCCTTCGATGGCCATTGGCGGTCCTTTCGTGACCGAAAATCCAATAAAGCGGCCAAAATAACCTTCGCACACACCGTGCGAACGGCCGACACCCCCGTTGGGGGCAGGCCCCGGGGCTGGGAGCCGGCTGACGATCCCCGGCTGTCTACTGTCCGTTCTGCGGATGCCCGTTTGCGGGATTGTCGGGCTCCGGTGGGCTGCTGGGAACCGATCCGCCGGTGATTGTTGTTTCGGTGACGACGATCCGCCGGTACTGGCCGACCTCATCGACGACGATCGTGGCGATGTCGTCCCGCCCGAACGGGCTGAGCCTGGCGGTGATCGTTCCGTATCTCGTCGCCCGGTATTCCGCGATGAGCGCCGTCTCGACGCGCTCGCGTTGCTCGTCGGCGAGGTCGGCGCCGCGGTCGTCGAGCAGGATCACCTGCAGCCCCCGGCCCCGCGCGACGCGGGTCTCGGCAGAAAGCCGATCGCCGCTGAAGCCGGCGGCGCGAATCCCGTCGCGCAGCGCAGCTTCGAGCAGGGTGAACTCGCCGAGGTCGTCTTCGGTAAATGGCCGTTCGTCGAGAATGCGATCGAGCGCCGGCCTCGCGAGGCTCTCGAGCCTGGCGTTCTGCAGCGCGCGTTCGTGGGTTGCCGCGATCATCGACGCGTCCGCGGCGGCCCGGCGGATCTCTGCCTCTTCGAGCCGGGTAATCGTCGCGCTCGTGCGCGTGAGGATGATGGCGAACAGGGTTCCGATCAGCAGCGTTGCAGCCTGGCGGGCGACGTCGTTTGCCGCTTCCGCGAATCCACGATCGGTCGTGATTCCCGCGACAATGACGATCGCACCGAAGGCGGCGTAGGTCGCCCAGGCGAACAACCGACGACCACGCAGTACCAGCACGAGCAGCAGGAACGTCGTTGCCCCCAGGTGCCAGCCCGCGTAGCCGGGGTGGTCGGGATCGACGAGGTTCCACGCCGAGATGACGGTGATGACCAGCACGAGCGCGATCACCATGACGGTGGAGCTCAGCGCGAACGGCTCCGGTCCGGGCCTCGACAGGATCGCGAGCGCGAGCACGAGCATCAGCAGTGACAGGATGCCGAGCGCCGGCACGATGAGACCACTGAGGTTGAGGATTGCGACGAACGACGTGGCCGCCGCGTAGAACCCCAGGATGATGCGACCGCGCGAGTCGGTCAGCCGCAGGATCGCGGCAACGCTGCCGTTCACCGCTGGTCCTTCGACGGTTCCGGCGCGATCCAGCGCAGGGTCACGGTCGTCCCCTTGCCCTTCGACGATTCGATGGTGGCGATTGCCCCCGGCTGGGTGTTGACGCGCTGCAGGATGCTGAGGCGCACGCCGAGCCGGTCGGCCCCGACCTTGCGGGGGTTGAAGCCGCGGCCGTCGTCCCGGACGACGATTTCGGCGCCGGTCGAGCGGATGCGCACTGTCGCACTCCGGTGCACGGCGCGGCCGTCCGGCCAGTCAGCGTGGCGAAGGCTGTTGCGGATCGCCTCCGTCACCGCCGCCGAGAGCGCTTCGGCGACGTCGATCGGGGTCCGCAGCATCCGCCCGCCCGGCTCCTCGATAGCGATGTCGACGGTGACGTCGTTGTCGACGGTCGCGGCCGCCAGCAGTGAGCCGAGAACCTCCGCGCCGAGTTCTGCCCCGATGGTTCCCTCGTACCGGAACTCCTCGAGCTTGAGGATCGCGCTTCGCGCGCTCGCCCGCGTGAGTTCGATCGTGTCCGGCGTATTGCGGGAGGCCGAAAGCAGGGTGGCGAGCACGTTGTCGTGCGTGAACGCCTGGTAGTTGGTGCGCTGGGTGTCGAGCACCTGCGCGGTCGCTGCGGCGGCAGCTGCCTCGCGGGCGACGTGCGCCGCGGCATCCTGTTCCCGTCCGGCGCGAAGCGTCAGTTGCAGCAGCGCGAGCATGACGGCGCTGAACAGAGCCGTCATGACGCCGTCCTGCAGGGATTTCAGGCCGTCTTCTCCGCGCGACACCACGTAGGGGAGGATGCCAGCGCCGATCGAGATGGCGACGAGGTAGATCCACCCGAACAGCGGCCTGAGCACGATTGCGCTGGCGCTCGTCGCGACGGTGATGAGCGTGAGCACCCACGGCGGTTCGTTGTCGGGAAGCGGCATCCGCAGCGAGGCGGGAACCCAGAGCAGCAGGATGACGACGGCGCTGACGATCTGCACGCCGGCGAGTACCCGCAGCGCGGGGATCGGTGCGCGAAAGGCGAGGAGCCCGAGCACCGGGGGGACGCCGCAGAACAGGACGATGGAACAGACGGCGAACACCGGATTGAGGTACGGCATCTGCCTGGCCATCGGGCCGATCGCCAGGAGGCTGAAGACAACACTCCCGATTCCCACCGAGCCGGCGAGAATGCGGAGTACCCGGTCGTAGGCGCTCTCTGAGGTCATCCTCGTCCCGAGGGTGTAGTGCCGGACGGCGAACCGAGAACGCCGTCCTCGACCGCGCGCACGTGCAGGTCGACCTTCGTCTGCGCGAACCGGCCGACGCGGGCGTACTTGGCGCGGATACGGCCGATGTAGTCGGTGATCGTGTCGCGCGAGAGCCCGGTGAGTTCAGCGACGGTCTGCGCCTTCTCGCCCGACGCGTAGAGGGCGAGGATCTCGCGTTCGCGCGGGCTGAGCCCGGCGTCGGGAAGCGTCACGTCGGCGTCGATCGCGGCTGCCCAGTCGGTAGTTGCAACGGTTTCGCCGTGGGCAGCGCGCCGGATTGCATCGACGAGAACGTGCATCGGTTCGGATTTGCGGATGATGCCGCGGGCACCCGCGCGGGCGGCCTCGCGAACGTGCGCCGAGTTTTCGCCGGCGGTCAAAACGAGCACCTCAATGCCGGCTTCCCGGATTGCCGCAATATTCGCGGCGGGAGTCGAACCGTCGTCCAGGCGAAGGTCGAGCACCACGAGATCGAGCCGTTCGGCGGCGAGATCGAGCTCGCCGAGACTGCGAACGACGGTGACGAGAGAGATGTCGTCGATCGATGCGATGACCTCTGAGAAGCCGATGCTGACGACCTCGTGGTCTTCAACGTGGGCGATGCGAACGGGGCTCGGAGCGGTACTCGACACGGTGACCTTTCATTGGGGCCCGGCGACGAGAGGAATGGCCCCCATTTGGGCGCCCCCTCAACTGTCGTATCGCCGTTACGACCAGCGTGGCACAGTTTCGGTATCCCGTCGCTGCGGTTACTTCTTTATTCGATTACTGCCACGGCGAGGGACACACGAGGCGAAGGACCCCACAGTGATAGAGACACAGCCCCACCTGGAAACTGTCGTCGAGAACTATGACGTCATGCTCGACGAAATGCGCGACCTGATTGCGCGCGAAATGCCTTCCGGATCGTGGTCGAGCGCCCGCAACGCGACGATCGTCGACGCCGATGAATTTCCCGGACTCAGCATCGGGCGTTCTGCACTCTGGATCTTCACGGCATCTTCGACCCCGACCCATCGGATGTTCGTCGTCGACGAGCTCGCGATGATCGGTGCGCGCTACGGCTTCGGCTCGCTCGAGGTCGACTACGACTTCACCGGCGGATTCCAGTCGACCGCGTTCGACGAGTTCGGCGCACGCCTCGACTTCGGTGGATCCGTTCACCTCACCATCTCGTACACGACCGGCATTCACGCCGCCCGCACGAGCCGGGCGCGACTCGTCGCCTAACGTTCGCATAGAGCACGGGCTGAAGAGCAGCAGGCGCAGTAGAGCACGCGCAGTGTGGCACGGCCGCTTGCGGCCTACCCTTGGACTATGACCAGGTCGCTGAGCGTGATCCCGGCCGGCGACCCCGTCGGCGTGCTCCGGGCGCTGGAGCGTCGCCTCGCGGGAAGCGGAGCGGCGGTGCTTCCCACCGCCGAGACTGCCGCCGACGCGGCTTCCGCCGCGCCCGTCCCCTCGACCGTCGGCCACCGGATCGCGCTCGTCGTCGAGACGAGCGGATCAACCGGACGACCGAAGCGGGTGGCGCTCAGCGCGGACGCCGTGCTCGCGTCGGCCGCGGCATCAGACTCTGCACTCGGGGGTCCCGGCCAGTGGTTGCTCGCGCTCCCGGCGAACTACATTGCCGGGCTCAACGTTCTCGTGCGGTCGATCGTTGCCGGTACCAGCCCCGTCATCATGCGGCCAGGCCACTTCGGAGCCGACGCGTTCGTGACCGCTGCGTCCGGTCTCACCGAGCCGCTGCGCTTCACCTCCCTCGTACCGGCCCAGTTGCTTCGGCTGCTCGAGTCTGAGGCCGCGACCGACGCGCTTCGCCGGTTCGACCGGGTGCTCGTCGGCGGGCAGGCGACGCCGCCGAGCCTGGTTGAGCGCTCGCGCGAGCTCGGCATCCGCCTCACCCGCACCTACGGATCGAGCGAGACCAGCGGTGGCTGCGTCTACGACGGTGCGCCGATCGGCACCACGGCCATCGCGATCGTCGACGGGGAGATCGAGTTGTCCGGACCGGTGCTCGCCGACGGTTACCTCGCCGACCCTGCGCGCACCGAGCGGGCGTTCGTGTTGCGCGACGGCCGGCGCTGGTACCGCACCGGCGACGCCGGCTCCGTGGTCGACGGCGTCCTGTCGGTCAGCGGGCGACTCGACGACACGATCATCTCCGGTGGTCTCAAGGTGCCGCTCGGCGAGGTCGAGGCGATCGTGCGCGACCTGCCCGGATTTGCGACGGCGGTCGTGATCGGTGCGGCGAGCGAAGAATGGGGCGAGGTTCCGGTCGTGGTTACCGCGGCCGTGGCTACCGGGGCCGTGGATACCGGTGCGGATGCCGCCTCGGCGCTCGCCGCGGTGCGTTCGGCGGTGAGTGAGCGGCTCGGCCGCGCGGCTGCGCCGGCGCGAATCGTCGTCGTCGACCGCCTGCCGCTCACGGCATCCGGCAAACCCGATCGACTCGCCTTACGTTCAGCGGTCGATCGCTAGACTCTCGATCGTGGCCACGACTCCCAAGAAACCAGCGCAGAACAAGCCGGCCGGCTCCAAGAGCGGAAAGCCCGGCGGTCGTCCGCCCGGCGCCCCGGCCATCCCGAAGGCAACCGCACGGGACTGGATCGCGGGAGCTCGTCTTCGCACCCTCTCGCTCTCGATCGCACCGGTAGCGCTCGGAACCGCGGCGGCCCACCTGCTCGGCGACGGCGAGTGGCACTGGGTTCGCGCCCTCGCCTGCCTCGCCGTTGCGCTGTTCCTGCAGATCGCCGTGAACTACGCGAACGACTACTCCGACGGGGTGCGAGGCACCGACAAGCACCGCGTCGGTCCGTCCCGCCTCACCGGATCCGGGGCAGCGAAGCCGCGCACCGTGCTGACCGTCGCGCTGGTGTTCTTCGCGCTTGCCGCGGCCGTTGGCATCGCGCTCGTCATCGTCACCGGCTTCTACTGGCTGCTCGCCGTCGGAGCCGCGTGCATCGTCGCCGGCTGGTTCTACACCGGCGGCAAGCGCCCGTACGGCTATGCGGGTCTCGGCGAGATCTTCGTCTTCGTATTCTTCGGGCTCGTTGCCACCGCCGGAACGACCTACGTGCAGGCCGGAGACGTCAACGGCGACTCCTGGCTCGCCGGTGTTGCGGCCGGGTTCCTGGCCTGTGCCGTACTGATGGTCAACAACCTGCGCGACCGCGTGCAGGACAAGGCCGCCGGCAAGAAGACGCTCTCGGTGCGCGTCGGTGACCGGGCATCCCGCGTGATCTTCGTGGTCTTCCTGCTGCTGCCGTTTGTGATCGTCGCGATCTTCTCGTTCTTCTACGCTGCAGCGAGCCTGACGTACTTCGCGCTGCTCGCTGCCCTTCCGGCCGCGCTCATCGTGGTGACCGGCAAGACGGCGAAGGAGTTCATCCTCGCGCTGCAGCTGACCTCGCTGGCGTCGCTCGCGTTCGGGCTGATCCTCGCAACGGCGATCGCGCTGTAGCTAATCTTCGTTGGTTGAGTGCGAGCTCCAGCGAGCGTATCGAAACCATCGCCCGCGAAATCGTCTAGCGGTCTTCCGCAGCCTCGTCCTCGGCGTTGACCGTTCCGGTTCCCGGCGTCGCCTTCTCGGCGTGCCGGGCGTTGTACAGCTCGGTCGCGGCGCGTTCGCGGTGGCGACGCAGGAACAGGTACGAGACGCAGAAGGCGATGATCGCGGCGACGATGGCGGCGATCCAGCCCTCGATTCCGAGCAGCAACAAAACCGTCAGCACGACGGCGAACAGTGCGATGCGGATAAGACCGTACGAGACCCAGGGTTTCACGCCCCAAGTCTAGGCAGCGGATGGCTGTGAACAAGTCGGGCGACCTCGGACCGCCCGGTCACGAATGGCCTAGAATCGTGCCATGGGCAGACTTTACGCAATCATCGCGATCATTGACATTGCCTTTCTGGTCTTCTCGCTCGTCGACATGATCCTGACGCCGCAGTGGCGCGTGCGTGGGGTTCCGAAGATCGTCTGGGGCGCCATCATCGTGCTGATCTCGCCGATCGGTGGAATCCTGTGGTTCTGGATCGGCAAGGAACCGGCTGACAAGCAGGAGCCGGGCCGCCCGGTGCACCCGGACGACGACCCCGACTTCCTCGCGCGCATGCGCCGCGACAAGGAACAGGACGAGCGCATTCGTCGACTCGAACAGGAACTCGCCGATCTCGACGATGACAAGCCAAAGGAGTAGCTCCCCGGCTACAGCCTTCGCGGTGGCGCTACTCGACGAATTCGTCGAACTCGGCGTTCGCGACATTGTGCTGAGCCCCGGATCACGGTCGCAGGCACTCGCTCTCGCCGCTGCAGAGCTCGAACGTGCCGGCCTCGTGCGCCTGCGCGTGCGGATCGACGAACGCGTCGCCGGTTTCCTCGCGCTCGGCCTCGCCGTCGAGTCGAAGTCGCCCGTACTCATCATCACCACGTCCGGTACCGCGGTCGCGAACCTGCACCCGGCCGTTCTCGAGGCCCATCACTCCGCAGTTCCCCTGATCGTGATCAGCGCCGACCGCCCGGACGAGCTGCGCGGAATCGCCTCGAACCAGACCACCCACCAGCCCGGAATGTTCGGCGTCGCCGTTCGCCGGGAATGGGATATCCCGGCGCCGACCGGGGGAGACGAGCAGGCGGCCGTCGAGCTCGCTCGCGACGTCATCGCGGCCGCGACCGGACCGCTGCACGTGAACCTCGCTTTTCGCGAGCCGCTCTCCGGTGCGCTGCCAGCCAGGGTCGCGCCGGATGCGCCTGCCCTAGACATGCCGCCGGCAGAGCTCGCGCCGCTGGACGAAACCCCCGCCGTCATCGACGGTGCGCTCGAACTCACGCCCGCTCCCGGCACCGTCGTCGTCGCGGGCAGCCGCGCCGGGGCGATTGCCGAAGCGACCGCACGGGCACTCGGAGCACCGCTGCTCGCCGAGGTCGCGAGCGGCGCCCACTTCGGCCCGAATCTCGTCGTCGACTACCGCACGCTCATCTCGGCCGCCAATTTCGGCGACCGGGTCGAGCGCGTGATCGTGTTCGGGCATCCGACTCTCAGTCGTGAAGTCCCGGCCCTCATCCAGCGCGACGGGGTGACGTCGATCGTCGTACGCTCCGGTTCTCCGGAGGACTACAACCCCGGGCACGCCGTGACCCAGTTCGCGGATGCCGTGGTCGTCACCGCTGCACCCGACGCATCGCCGGCGGCGCGTTCGTGGCTCGGACGCTGGGTCACGACCTCGCGCGCCGCACTCGAACAGCAGGATGCTCCGGCCATCGACATCGACATCGCCATCTCGAGCGAACCCGCCGACCAGGCTGCGTTCAACCGCGCGGTGCTCGCCGGCCTCAAGGCCCCGGTCACCCGCCGCGTCCTCGCCGAAGCTGTCTGGCGGATGACCTGGCCGCACGACCGGCTCGTACTCGGTGCATCCCGGCTCATCCGCGAGGTCGACCGCTACGCGCCGGGCAAGAAGATCACCGTCTACGCCAACCGCGGTCTCGCGGGCATCGACGGCACCATCGCAACCGGCATCGGAATCGCGCTCGCGAGCCAGTCCGAAGAGGGTCCGACCGCCGGCGGCATCACCCGGGTGCTGCTCGGCGACCTCGCCTTGCTGCACGACGCCGGAGCACTGCTGTTCGGCGCGGGCGAACCGCGACCGCGCCTGCAGGTGATCGTCGGTAACGACGGCGGCGGAACGATCTTCGACGCGCTCGAGGTGTCCGCATCCGCTGATCCGGAGCGATTCGACCGGGTGCTGTTCACCGGCCACGATGTGTCGATCGAACAGCTGGCTGCCGCCTACGGCTGGAACCACACCCTCGTATCGAGGCGCGGCGACCTTGACTCCGCACTTACTCCGAATGACGGCGTGACCATTATCGAAGTGCCGCTCGCGAGGTAGCCTCGGCTCCATGAGTAAACACGGTGGCATGCATGACCTGCTGCAGGTGCGCAGTGGTTTCGAGCTCGCCGCGATCGACCCGGCATCGACGCCGGGGTTCGCGGGCGGAAAGGCGACCGGGGCAAAGGCGCTCGAGCGTGGCGCGAAGGAACTCGCGAACCTGCAGGAGCAACTCTTCGCCGAGAGCCTGTTCGGCGGGACGCGCTCGGTGCTGCTCGTGCTGCAGGGAATGGATACTTCGGGCAAGGGCGGCATCGTTCACCACGTCGTCGGGGCGACCAACCCGCAGGGGCTGTCGATCCACGGTTTCAAGGCGCCGACCGACGAAGAGAAGAGCCACGATTTTCTCTGGCGGGTTCGCCCGCACCTGCCCGCGGCCGGCCGCATCGGTGTTTTCGACCGGTCGCACTACGAAGACGTGCTGATCCACCGGGTGCGCGGGTTCTCGACACTCGAAGCGATCGAAGAGCGGTACGGGCTGATCAACGAGTTCGAGGCATCGCTCGCCGCCTCCGGCACGACGGTGGTGAAGGTGATGCTGCACATCAGCCCGGTCGAGCAGAAGGCTCGCCTGCAGGAGAGACTCGATCGCCCGGACAAGCACTGGAAGTACAACCCGGGCGACCTGGACGAGCGCCAGTTCTGGCCCGCGTACCAGCAGGCGTACCAGATCGCCCTCGAGCGCACCTCGACCGACGCGGCGCCGTGGTTCGTGGTGCCCGCCGACAAGAAGTGGTTTGCGCGCCTCGCGGTGCAGGAGCTCCTGCTCGAAACCCTCGGCGGCCTTGGCCTCGAGTGGCCGAAGGCCGACTACGACGTCGAGGCCGAGAAGACGCGGCTCGCCGCGTCCTGAGTCCGGTTGCGGCTAGACCCAGGCGGCGAAGTCCGCCTTGCGGATCATGCAGTGCACTCCCTTGACGGCGTCGACGACCTGGCTGACCTCGAAGTCACCGGCCGCTGACAGGTAGGCGAGTGCGACGTCCCGCGGCACGCCGAGGCGCGTGTTGAGGAACGCGATCGCGTTGCGAACGGCGATGCGCATTGCCTCGTCGAGGTCCGCATCCATCCCGGTCGGAATCCAGTGGGTGGGAGTCTCGACCACCGGGTTGGTGAGGGTTCCGATCGCCGAGTGGGCGGCGTCCGAATCCAGCACTGTCAGGCGAACCGTCGCGCGCAGCGAGGCCTCGAGCGCGGTCAGCGCTACCTCGCCGTTGCCCTGCGCGAAGTGCGGGTCACCGGTGTAGAAGCCGGCGCCGGCGACCTGCACGGGCAGGTACAGGGTCGAACCGGTCACGGCGTGTTTGATGTCGATGTTGCCGCCGTGGTCGCCGGGCGGCACCGAGGGCACGAGCTCGTCGGTTGCGCGGGCGACGCCCATGAGTCCGAGGAACGGGGCGATCGGAAACTGCACCGTGCGTCCGCCGCCGGCGGAGATGAGTCCGACGAGGGATCCGTCGCGGTTCTCGACCCAGCTGAAGTGGCTCACGGTTCCCGAGTTGACGATCGCGTCGATCTCGCGGGTCGGCTGCGAGTCGTCAAACTCGGGGAACTCGCCGGCGAGCGCTCCGAAACCGTGCCGGCTGCTGATGAAGCCGTACGGAACGCGCAGCGCGAGGTCGAGGATCTCGACCTTGAGCACATCGCCGGGCTTTGCGGTGGCGAGGTGGATCGGGCCGGTCACGATGTGCGGGCCGTCTTCTTCGGCGTGGGCGAGGTCACTCGCGGCGATGTCGACGACGTCGCGCAGAACATCGGAGACGCCGAACTGCTCGAGGTAGGGAAGCGGCGCGCGGCCCTGGTCTTCGAGGATTCCCTCGTGGCTCACCGTGTCGATCGTGACCGTCTCACCGGAGGAGACCGAGAGAACCGGCTCGGTCGACTGGTTGGGCAGCCAGCCCCAGAGCACCTCGTCGGTGCGGGACGGAAGGTAGTGGGTGCCGTCGATCGGGCCTTCGCCCGGGTGCAGGATGGGGAAGGTCATGACAGCTCCGTTGGTTCGAGTGGTGTTTCAGTTGCAGGTACAAGCGCAGAATCAGGGATACCGACGATCAAGTCGATCTCGACCACTGCGCCGACGGCGAGACCGGTTGTTCCGACGCAGGTGCGGCTCGGCAGCGGACCGGTGAACCACGAGACGTACTCGGCGTTGAACGCCGCGAAGTCGTCGAAATCGGTGAGGTACACGCGAACCATGAGCGCGTCATCCAGCGTCGCGCCGAACTTCGCGATGACCGCCGAGAGATTCGCGAAGACCTGGCGGGTCTGTTCGACGAGCCCGCCTCCGACGAGCTGGCCGGTCTCGGGAACTGTGGGCATCTGCCCGGTCACGTAAAGAGTGTCGCCCCAGCGCGTCGCGTGAGCGAAGGGCCCGACCTGGGGCGGAACCCCGTCGGCGACCGTGAAGCTGTAGGTCTGTTTGCGCGGAGTCATACTTCTGCTGGTCCCATCGAGTTGACGAAGCGCGCCGTGACCGGGTGCTTCGGGTGGTTGATGACCTGGTCGGCCGTGCCCTCTTCGACGACGACGCCGCCGGCCATGAAGACGACGCGATCGGCGACATCCAGTGCAAAGCGCAGCTGGTGGGTCGCGATGATCATGGTCAGTCCGTGGTCGTGGGCGAGGCTGCGGATGACCTCGAGAACCTCGGAGACGAGTTCGGGGTCGAGCGCACTGGTCGGCTCGTCGAGCAGCAGGACCTTCGGCTGGGCAGCGAGTGCACGGGCGATTCCGACGCGCTGCTGCTGGCCGCCGGAAAGGTGGCGGGGGAGGACGTCGGCCTTGGCGGTGAGTCCGACCTGGGCGAGCAGGGCATCCGCTCGCTCAGCCGCTTCCTCTTTGCTGAGCCGCTGGATCCAGCGCAGCGGCGCCGCGATGTTCTCTTTCGTCGTCAGGTGGTGGAACAGGTTGAACTGCTGGAAGACCATTCCGACGCGCGCGATGACGCGAAGCCTGGCAATGCGGTTCTCGGGAAGCGGGGTGCCGAACTGGCGGTAGCCGAGGGTCTTGCCGTCGATGAGGATCGTGCCGGAATCGACCGACTCGAGGTGGTTGATCGTGCGCAGCAGGGTGCTCTTGCCCGAACCGCTCGGGCCGAGCAGTGCGATGACCTCGCCCTCGCGAATCGAGGTCGTGATGCCCTTGAGCACCTGGTTGTCGCCGTAGGACTTGTGCAGGTCGGTGATCGCGATCATCTCGTCGCCGATCTCGCGACGTTTTCCTCGCGGCGGCCGAACCGGTGCGAGTCCGGAGTCGGTGGTGTCTTCGACGACCGGTGCGGCATCCGCTTTCTTCGTCCTTCTGCGCAGGACGAGCCGGGACAGGATCGACCGGCGGTGGGTGCGGTCGAGGTTGAGGGCGTCTTCGAGTAGCAGCTGGATGACGCTGAGCACGGCGGTGAGTGCGAGGTACATCACGGCGGTGGCGAAGTAGATCTCGAAGTAGTCGAAGGTGGCGGATGCGAGTTGCTGAGTTCGGAGCGTGAGCTCGGGTACGGCGATGATCGAGGCGAGCGCCGAGTTCTTCATCGTCGAGATGAACTCGTTGCCGAGGGCCGGAACCATCGAGCGGAACGCCTGCGGGGCGATGACCCGCTGCATGAGCGAGCGCGGGGTGAGCCCGAGTGCGCGGCCGGCGAGCGACTGCCCCGGGTCGACGCCCTTGACGCCGGAGCGCAGGATCTCGGAGATGAAGACCGCTTCGTTCATCGCGAGGGCGACGGCCCCGGCGACGAGTGGCGGAAGGGTGATGCCGATGTGCGGCAGTGCGCTGAAGACGAAGACCAGCTGCAGGATGAGCGGGGTTCCGCGGTAGATGACGACGTACGTGCGGGCGATCGCCGTGAGCGCCTTGAAGCGCGTGAGTTGAAGCGCGGCGAGGAGGAGGCCGATGACCAGGCCTCCTCCAAACCCGAGAACCGTGAGCTGGAGGGTGAAGAGAATACCTTCGAGCAGCCAGGGCAGTGTCAGGTAGTGAAGAAACTCTTCCATGATTCTCGGGTGCGCTTTCTACTTGGAGTGGTTACTTAGCCGACGGACAGGATGGTCGGTTCGGCCACGGCGTTCTCGACGAGTTCCCACTTGGAGGCGAGCTCTTCCTGCAGCCCGCTCGACTGGATCTCGGTGAGGGCGGCCTGGATGGCGTCACGGAATTCGATGTCGCCCTGGGGGACGCCGATGCCGATCGTGTAGTCGAGCATCACGGTCTCGGCCGAGTCGAGCTCGTCCGGGTGCTCTGCGATGAAGCGGACGACCGTGTTGACGTCGTTCATGTACGCGTCGGCGCGGCCGGCGAGGATCGCCTGCATGCAGTCGGCGCTCGAGTCGAACAGGCTCACGGTCGGGGCTTCGAGTCCGGCAGCGACGCAGTCGGGGCCGACGGCCTCGACGAGCGGGATCTCGACGTAGCCCTTGTTGAGGGCGACGGTCAGGCCACAGAGGCTCGTGTCGATTCCCTTGATCTCCTTCGGGTTGCCCTTGGCGGTGAGGATGCCGTCGAAGACCTTCGAGTAGCTGATGAAGTCGACTCCACCGGCAGCGCGCTCTTCGGTGGCGTAGAGGTTGGAGAGGATCCAGTCGGCCTGGCCGCTTGCGACGGTCGGGATGAGTTCGGCGAATCCGACAGCGACGTAGTCGTTGCTGAACCCGAGGCAGGCGCCGAGCGCGTTGCCGAGGTCGATGTCGAAGCCGATGTACTCGTCCGGGTTCTCCGGGTTGATGGTCTCGTAACCCGGGGTGTACGGGTTGATCGCGTTGGTCAGCGTCTCGCCCTCGAGGTCGGGGTATTCGGTGCGCAGGTCAGTACAGGCTTCCGACGAAGCGACGTCGGCGAAGTCGCCGCCGTCTGCCGCGGGGGCGTCTGTCGGTGACGATGCGCAACCGGCCAGCAGGGCGATGGCGACGGGAACTGCGAGGAACGCAATCCGGCGGGTGCTCTTCATGGTGGGTCCTTTCGTTGGTGCACGGTGACGAGGCGATCTTCCGGTGGGAAGTCGCCTCGATGCGGAAGGGAGTGATTGGAACTTGCCGATCGGAATCAATCGGCAATGGTCGGGTGGTCGGACCAATTGGGATACACGCTAATCGCCGTGACGAGTCTGCCTGAACGATATTGCGATCTCGTAACACGCAATTAATCTGATCGAAACTTGGCCGGACCAATGTGCGCCGTGGTCCGGCCATCAGTCCTATGATGAGAGAAATTGCGTCACCCGATCCAAGAGAGCACGCGAATGAAAGCAACGGACATCTCGGGCATCCCGCCACTGGCGCGGCGTTCCCATGGCATCTCGGTGGCACTCGCCGCCCACTTCGAGAAGCTCATCGCCACCGGCGAGATCCTCCCGGGCACGAGGCTGCCGTCCGAGCGCGAACTCGCCCTGTCAATGTCCGTCTCGCGGTCATCCCTTCGCGAGGCGATGCACGAACTCGAGTCGAAGCACCTGATCGAGCGCACCCAGGGCCGCGGCACGATCGTGCTCGCGCCCACCGCCGGCGTGGATGAGCTGCTCGCGATGTCGGTCGGAGGCACCGAGCAGGAGCACGCCGCCGAGCTGCGGTCGATCATCGAGCCGTCCGTCGCCGGTCTTGCCGCGCACCGCGCGACGCCGGCCAACATCCTTCAACTGCACGACGTGCTCGACAAGTCGCACGAGAACCTGCTGCAGGCCGAGTCGCTGAGGCTCGACGTCGAGTTCCACCTGCTGCTCGCCCAGGCCGCCCAGAACCCGCTGCTCACCGCGCTCCAGACGATGGCGAGCGAGTGGACCGGCGAAGTGCGCGCCCACTCGCATGCCACGAAGGAAGCGCGCCGGTCATCCGTTCTCGGGCACCGCGCGATCTTCGAGGCCGTGCAGGCGCACGATGGCCTCGCCGCCCGCCAGGCGATGGAGGACCACCTGCGTGACGTGCGCGAACTCATCGCGCGGGAGACCCGCAGTTGAGCGTCGTGACCTCTTCTTCACCCGCCGCAGTTGCGCCGGCTGCTGCCGCTGTTCGCTGGCCGGAGACCCGCTATTCGATCGCTCTGCTCGTGATGACCGCGGCGACCGGGGCGGTGGATGCCGTCAGTTACCTCGCGCTCGACCGCGTCTTCACCGGCAACATGACCGGCAACGTGCTGTTCATCGCCTTCGGCGTCATCGGCATCGACGACATCCCGGTGCTCAATAACCTCGTCGCGCTGCTCACGTTCATGCTCGGCGCCGTTGTTGGCTCGCGCATCATCCGCCGTACCGCCGAGACGATCCACCTGCCGCTGCGTTCGATCGTCTGCCTGATCGGCACCACGGCCGGCGCGGGGGTGCTCGCGACCGTCTGGCTGTTCGTCGGCGAACTGACCGAGCCGATGTTCATCGTCATCACCGGCATCCTCGCGTTCCTGCTCGGTGCCCAGGCGGCGTCGGTCAAACCGATCGGCATCCGCGACCTCTCGACCGTCGTAGTGACAATGACGATGGTGAACCTGTCCACCGACAGCCGTCTCGCCGGTGGCAAGGGCAAGGACTGGCTGCGCCGAATCTCGGCGATCCTCGCGATGGGACTCGGCGCGCTGCTCGCAGCTCTGCTCTGCACCCGCGTCGGTGGTCCGATCGCACTGCTGGCCGCGACCGGGCTCATGGCCGTCGGGGTCGTGCTGCTCGCGCTCGCCCGGCGGCGGGAGCTCGCGCTGCTGTAGCGCCGGCATCCGCTCGCCCGATCCGCTAATAGTGCCATTTGGGGACTAATCATCCCGGGCGCCCGGGATTTTTTGTCCCAAAGTGGCACAGTTACCGGGCGTGCTTCCAGAGCAGGGGCTCGGTGTTACCCGAAAGCTTCGACCACCGGGCGGAACTTCATCTTGGTCTCGGCCAGCTCGCGGGCGGGCTCTGAGCCGTCGACGATTCCGGCGCCGGCGTAGGCGGTGATGCGACCCGTGGCCGAGACGTGCGCGCAGCGCAGGGCGACTGCCCATTCGCCGTCGCCGTCGGCGTCGACCCAGCCGACCGGTCCGGCGTAGCGGCCGCGGTCGAACGGTTCGAGTTCGTCGATGAGGGCGAGAGCGGATGTCGTCGGGGTTCCGGCGACCGCCGCGGTCGGGTGCAGCGCGGCGATCAGGTCGAGCGAAGTGGAGCCGTCGGTCAGGGTTCCCTCGACGTCACTCGCGAGATGCCAGAGGTTTGGGAGCTTGAGGGTGAACGGCTGCTCGGATGCCGCGAGCAGCGAGCTGTGCGGCTGCAGCGCCGTCATCACACTCGCGAGCGCGTACTGGTGCTCGTCGAGGTCTTTCGTCGACGTCGCGAGGGTGACCGCCGCGTCGTGGTCGGCTTCGGCATCCGCTCCGCGACCCATGCTTCCGGCGAGCACGCGGGCGCTCACCGAACCGCGGTCCACGCGAACGAGGGTTTCGGGGCTCGAGCCGATGAGGCCGTTGACGGCGTAGGTGAAGCAGTCCGGATAGCCGAGCGCGAGGGAGGCGAGCACGAGCCGGAGGTCGGCGCCCTCGGGGAGGTGGCCGAGCAGGTCGCGCGCAATAACGACCTTGCTGACCGAGCGGTTGCGGATCGCCGCGATCGCGGTATCGACGGCGGCGAGGAAGGCGTCGGCCGTCATCTGGCCGGGAAGAAGGGAGATGCGGTACTCGGGCCCGAAGACGGTAGGCACGGGAACGGCGGCGGACGAGTTGACCCTCGTGATCCAGCTGACGCCGTCGCGCTTGCCGACAATGACCGACGGAACAATCAGCACGCTGGTCGCGGCGGAATGCTCAGAGAACGCGAAGCTTCCGAGGGCGACGAGCCCGGTGCCTGGCAGGCTGACGGCATCCGTGATGTCAGCGTCGGCGACGAGCGAACGCCAGGCGACAGCGGCATCCGTCATACGATTCGGGCCGGTGAACTCGAGTCGCACCGCCTCGCCAATGCCGGCAATGCCCTGTCCGCGGCGGATAAACAGCAGCGGATCGCGCGGATCGAGCAGCTTCACGAGCGGCCCGATCGTGTCGAGGGCCACGGTCTCCACCGTGAGCCGGGGTACCGGAACCACTGTTTCACTCACTCCACCAGCGTACTCTCCGGTTGCTCCAAGTCTTTCTCACTAGACTTGATGCCGTGACTAGTGCGGATATGGACAAGCAGCCCGACGAGGTCGCAGGCATGTTCGATGAGGTCGCGAAGCACTACGACCGCACGAACGACATCCTGTCGGCCGGCAACGCCATTCTCTGGCGCCTCGCGACGGTTCGCGCCGTCGCCCCGGAGGCCGGTGAGCGGATCCTCGATATCGCGGCCGGAACCGGCACGAGCTCAGCGGCTCTCGCGAAGTCCGGCGCCCGAGTGGTCGCCGTCGACTTCTCGCCCGGCATGATCGCCGAGGGTCGCCGCAAGCACACCAACATCGAATTCATCGAAGCGGATGCCGAAAAGCTCCCGTTCGGTGACAACGAATTCGACGCCGTCACGATCAGCTTCGGCCTTCGCAACGTGCGCAACCCCCGCACTGCGCTCAGCGAGATGTACCGCGTGCTCAAGCCCGGCGGTCGCCTCGTCATCTGCGAGTTCTCTCGCCCACCCCGCGCGCTGCTGCGCGCCGGCTACTTCGGCTACCTCAAGTACGTCATGCCCACCGTCGTCGGCGTGACGAGCTCGAACCCGGTCGCCTACAACTACCTCGCCGAATCCATTCGCGAGTGGCCCGACCAGGGCCAGCTCAGCCAGTGGATCCGCGCCTCCGGCTTCACCCGCGTCGCTTACCGCAACCTCACGGCGGGCGTCGTCGCCCTGCACCGTGGGCGCAAGCCGGTCGACGCGTCTGTCCTCGCATCCGTTGCCAAGCGTAAGAGCGCGGCGACGACCCGGTCGATCCCGATCCTGCCGGCGGCCGCGAACCCTGAGGCCGCGAACCCTGAGGCCAACACCCCCACGGCCTAGCAGCCTCCACAATCAGATCGGTACGAGAGTGAACTCGAGCCTTCCACTAGCTCGTCGTAGTAACACGCTGAGCTCATCGCTCGGCCTCGGCGAAAAGCTGTTCGCCTCAAGCAGCGAACGCCGATTCGCCGACGCTATCTCCGAGGGCCTCGACCAGGTCGAAGCCGGCCTGCTGTCAGAGATGTCGTTCACCGACGACCTCGCCGACGTCACGAGCCGCTACCTGCTCGAAGCCGGTGGCAAGCGCGTTCGCCCCGTACTCACCCTGCTCACCGCCCAGCTCGGAAGCGGAAACAACCCGGACGTCATCCGCGCCGCGATGGCGATCGAGATCACCCACCTCGCCTCGCTGTACCACGACGACGTCATGGACGAAGCGGCGATGCGCCGCGGCGTTCCCTCGGCCCAGTCGGTCTGGGGCAACTCGGTCGCTATTCTCACCGGCGACCTGCTGTTCGCCCGCGCATCGAAGCTCGTCGCCGGAATGGGCGAGCAGGTCATCCGCCTGCAGGCAGACACCTTCGAGCGACTCTGCCTCGGCCAGCTGCACGAAACCATCGGACCGCGCGAGGGCGAAGACGCCATCGCCCACTACATCCAGGTGCTCGCCGACAAAACCGGATCGCTCATCGCCGCCGCCGCCCAGGTGGGCGTCATGCTGTCGGATGCCCCGGCCGAGTACCGCGAACCGGTCGTCGAATTCGGCGAGAAGATCGGCGTCGCCTTCCAGCTCATCGACGACGTCATCGACCTCTCGTCGCGAACGGACGAAACCGGCAAGGTCGAGACCGGCAAGGTTGCCGGTACCGACCTGCGCGCCGGCGTCGCAACCCTTCCGCTGCTGTACCTGCGCCACGACGCGGCGACCGACGCGGATGCCGCAGCGCTGCTCGCGCGGATCGAACGCGACATCGACCCGTCGAACGACGGGGCGGACGACTCCGACCTCACGGCGGCAATCGCTGAGCTGCGCGACCACGAAGTAACGAAGCGGACCCTCGACGAGGCGCACCGGTGGTCGAGCGACGCCGTTGCATCCCTCGATCCTCTTCCCAAGGGCCCCGTCAAGAAGGCGCTCACGCGGTTCGCCGCAACCATCGTCGAGCGCAACAACTAATACCTGTAAAAACTAAAGACAAAGGAACTCCATGACCAAGCTTCGCCTGGCCATCATCGGAGCGGGACCGGCAGGCATCTACGCCGCCGACATCCTGCTCAAAGCAGAAAAGCAATTCGACGTCTCGATCGATCTTTTCGAACAGCTCCCGGCTCCCTACGGACTCGTCCGCTACGGCGTCGCCCCCGACCACCCGCGCATCAAGGGAATCATCAACGCCCTGCGCGAGGTGCTCGACTCCGGCCAGATCCGCCTCTTCGGCAACGTGCTGTTCGGTCGTGACATCACCCTCGACGACCTCAAGAAGCACTACAACGCCGTCATCTTCTCGACCGGTTCGATCCGGGATGCCGCGCTGAACGTTCCCGGAATCGAGCTCGAGGGCAGCTACGGTGCCGCCGACTTCGTCAGCTGGTACGACGGCCACCCCGACTTCCCCCGCGAGTGGCCGCTCGACGCGTCATCCGTCGCCGTCATCGGTAACGGAAACGTCGCGCTCGACGTCGCCCGCATGCTCGCGAAGCACGCGGACGACCTGCTGCCGACCGAGATCCCGGATAACGTCTACCAGGCTCTCAAGGCGTCGCCCGTCACCGACGTGCACGTCTTCGGTCGTCGCGGCCCCGCCCAGGTGAAGTTCTCGCCGCTCGAGCTCCGCGAACTCGGCGAGCTGAACGACGTCGACATGATCGTCTACGACGAGGACTTCGACTACGACCAGGCCTCGAAAGACGCGATCGCCAGCAACAAGCAGGTCTTCGTGATCGACAAGGTGCTTACCCAGTGGCGCGCCCGCGAGACCGGCGCAGCCTCCCGCCGCCTGCACCTGCACTTCCACGCCAAGCCGCTCGAGATCACCGCAGATGACAACGGCCGCGTCGCGTCGATTACGTACGAGCGCACCGAGCCCGACGGTTCGGGCGGAACCCGCGGCACCGGCGAGATCCGCGAGATCCCGATCCAGGCGCTCTACCGCGCCGTCGGCTACTTCGGCTCGCCGCTCGACGGTGTTCCGTTCGACGAGAAGCGCGGAGTCATCCCGAACCGCGAGGGCCAGGTGCTCGACGACAACGACGAGCAGGTCTACGGCGTCTACGCGACCGGCTGGATTAAGCGCGGTCCGGTTGGCCTCATCGGTCACACCAAGAGCGACGCGATGGAAACCATCAAGCACGTCATGAACGACCAGGCCAACTGGTGGGCGCCCTCGCACCCCGAAGAGGACGCGGTCACCGCGCTGCTCTCGGAGCGCGGTGTCGAGTTCACCAACCTCGACGGCTGGCACAACCTCGACGAGCATGAGAAGGCGCTCGGTGAGCCGCACGGCCGCGTTCGCATCAAGGTCGTCGACCGCGACGCGATGGTCAAGGCGTCGAACCCGGCCTAGCAATGGACGCTGTGGGGGACGTCGGGTGGGAGCCCGATGTTCTCGGTGCCGGTTTCGAGCGGATGACGCTGCCGCTCGAGCCGGACGCGCAGGGCGCGGTGGTGGCGACCGTGGTTCGCTACGTGCCGGCCCCGGCCCGGGAATCCCTGCTTGACCGGGTCCTTCGGCGACGCCCGGAACCCGGAGTCGCCGCGGGAGCAGCGGTGCTGTACCTGCACGGCTGGTCGGACTACTTCTTCCAAAAGCACCACGCCGAGTTCTGGCATAGGGCCGGCGCCGATTTTTACGCGCTCGACCTTCGCAAGTACGGGCGCAGCCTTCGGCCAGGCCAGACGCCCGGGTACATCACCGACCTGAAGACCTACGACGAAGACATCGAGGCGGCGATCGCGGTCATCGGTGCTGACGGTATAGGGCCAGACCGGCCGCTCATTCTCGTCGGGCACTCGACCGGCGGACTGACCCTGAGCCTGTGGGCGGCGCGCAACCCCGGTCGCTTCGCCTCCCTCGTGCTCAACAGCCCGTGGCTGGAGTTTCAGGGTAACCAGGCCGGGCGCCTCGCCATCGCACCGGTTGTCGGCCTCGGGGCCCGCTACCGGCCGCTGGAGCGCCTGCCCTCGGTCGACCTCGGCTTCTATACGCGAACGGTCTCGTCGCGGTTCGACGGCGAGTGGGACTACTCGGCCGAGTGGCGTCCGGATCACGGTTTTGACGTACACCCGGCCTGGCTCAACGCGATCCTCGAGGGGCACGCCGCCGTTGCCCTCGGCCTGAGAATCGATGCGCCGGTGCTCACGATGCTGTCGGCTCGCAGTTCACTGCTGCCGCGCTGGGCGCCGGGTATGGCTGAGTCAGACACGGCGATCGACGTTGAGATCGTCGCCCAGCGTTCGCTGCGACTCGGTCCGCTCGTGACCGTACTGCGGCTGGACGGGGCGCTGCACGACGTCTTCCTGTCGAAGGGTCAGGTGCGGGAGCGAGCGTTCGCCGAACTCGAACGCTGGCTGCGCGGGTATGCCCGCTAGCGGCATCCGCTCTGTGTCTGCTGGTGCTGTGTCTGCTGGTGCTGTGACTGCTGGTGCCGTGACCGCTGGTGCGGCGGCTACTGGACCGTTGCGGTGAGCCTGGCGACGTTGTCGAGTACCTTCGAGCGCAGCGGCTGCTTCTGCCAGTCGTCGAGGGTGAGCTCGCGGCTCACTGCGCGGTAGCTCGCCTCGACCTCGCGCAGCTGGTCGACGAAGCTCTTGCCGTGCACCATGACCGAGATCTCGAGGTTGAGGCTGAACGAGCGCATGTCCATGTTGCTCGAGCCGACCACCGCGACCTGGTCATCGATGGTGAAGTGCTTGGCGTGCAGCACGGTCGGTGATTTGTACAGCCAGATGCGGACCCCCGCGCGCAACAGGGCCTCGTAGTAGCTGCGCTGTGCGTGGTAGACGACCGGCTGGTCACCGATCTCCGATACGAAGAGTTGCACGTCTAGGCCGCTCTGCGCGGCGGTGGTGATGGCGTAGAGCATCGACTCGTCGGGAACGAAGTACGGGCTCGTGATGATGATCTTCTCCTGCGCGCTGTACAGCAGCGAATTGAAGAGGCGCAGGTTGTTCTCGCCGTCGAATCCCGGTCCGCTCGGAACCACCTGGCAGTCGAGCAGGTCACGCTGGATGTCGGGGTCGGGTGGGCTCACTTCGCGCTCGAGCAGCTCGTTCGTCTCGCTGTACCAGTCGGTGATGAAGAGGGCATCGATTCCAGCGACGATCGGGCCTTCGAACCGCACCATGAGGTCTTTCCACTGCAGGCCGCGGCGACGGTTCGAGCGCTTGTTGTAGCTGCGATCTATCATGTTCTGCGAGCCGGTGTAGGCGATGGTTCCGTCGATCACGAGCAGCTTGCGGTGGTTGCGAAGATCGGGGCGCTGGAACTTGCCCCGGAGCAGCTGGATGGGCAGCATGAGCTGCCACTTGACTCCGGAGCGGCGGAGCTTGCGGATGGTGCGGTAGTAGTGCGGTGAGCGCCAGGACGCGACGTGGTCGAGCAGTACGCGAACGGTCACTCCGCGCTCGACGGCCGCGGTCAGGGCCTCGAAGAATGGCACCGTGGTGCGGTCGAACGCGATGATGTAGAACTCGGCGTGAACAAACGTGCGGGCCTTGTTCACGGCATCCGTCATCGCTGCAAGCGACTCGGCGTAGTCGGGGTACAGCTTCGCGGAGTTGCCCCCGACGATCGGCATTGCACCGAGCTTGCGGTTGAGCTCGACGATGGGCTCGAGCCACTCCGGCCACTGGTCGCTGTGCTCGAGTTCGGCGAGATTCTCGACCGACTCGGTGATGTACTGGTTGATCTGGCGCTGGCGCTCCCGGCGCTTGCGCGGGAGCTTGGTGCTGCCAAACAGCAGGTAGAGGATGAACCCGATGGTCGGGATCGTCATGATGGCAAGCAGCCAGGCGGTCGCTGTCTGTGGCTTGCGATTGACCGGGACGATGACGACCGCGACGACGCGGATCAGGATGTCGATCGTCAGCAGGATCGCAGCGTAAACCGGGCCGAAACTCAGCTGCATAGGGGCCGGTTACCTGAAGTTGACGAACTGCAGGTCAACGTCGAGGTCCTTGCCCTTGAGCAGTGCCATGGTGGACTGCAGGTCGTCGCGGCTCTTGGACGAAACACGCAGCTCGTCACCCTGGATCTGGGCCTTGACGGTCTTCGGCGCCTCGTCGCGGATGAGCTTCGCGACCTTCTTGGCGTCCTCCGACGAGATGCCGTTCTTGAGCGACACCTCGATGCGGTACTCCTTGCCGCTCGGGTACGGCTCTCCGGTGTCGAGGCTGCGCAGGCTGATGCCGCGCTTGATGAACTTGGCCTCGAGTACCTCGAGGACCGCCTTGACGCGCTCTTCGGCGCTTGCCTTGAGCAGGAGCTTCTCGCCGCTCCAGTCGACGGATGCGCCAACGCCCTTGAAGTCGTATCGCTGGGCGATTTCCTTCTGGGCCTGGTTGACGGCGTTGTCCGCCTCCATCTTGTCGACCTTGCTGACGATGTCGAATGTGGAATCTGCCATGTCCCCATGGTAGAACCTCAGGGTGCTTGCCCGTAGACACCCCCGGCTTTTCGTCGCCCTGATTGTGGTCGGACTCGGTGTTCTCGCAGCGATTGTCTTCCTCGCGCTCGCCCCGCTGGTGAAGCCGGCGATCAGTATTGTGACGCCGGATGCGGCCGCTCCGACCTGGGGAGAACCGTCGACGTCGCCCGTGGCAGTTGCGGACCCGGAGGGTGAGGGAATCACCGCGCGGGTGGATGCGGACTGGCTTGCGGCGACATCCGCTCGAACCGGCATCCCCTCGCGTGCGCTCGCAGCCTACGCTGGCGCGGCGCTGCTCGCCGCCGAAGAGAAGCCAGAGTGCGGAATCAGCTGGAACACGCTCGCCGGCGTCGGGTACGTCGAGAGCCGGCACGGGAGCTACGGCGGGGCGGTGATGGCCGACGACGGCACGATCAGCCCCGGGATCTACGGGATCGCGCTCGACGGCGGAAGCACGGCGCACATTCCGGACAGCGACAAGGGAAAGTACGACGGTGACAAGCAGTACGACCGTGCTGTCGGGCCGATGCAGATGATCCCGCAGTCCTGGCGCAACTGGGACGTCGACGGTAACGGCGACGGCAAGCGCGATCCGCAGAACATCGACGACGCAGTGCTCGCCGCGACGAACTACCTGTGCCGGGCGCGCGAAGACATGACGACCGAAGACGGCTGGCGCGACACGATCGCGACCTACAACTCGGCGCCGTCGTACCTGCTGGCGGTGGCGCTTGCGGCGACCCGCTTCGGCGCCTGACTAGCGCGGGCGGGAGGTACTCGAGCGCACGATGAGCTCGAACGGCAGCGGCGTGTTGGTTGAGCGCTTGTCGCGGCGGTGCGGGTGCAGTTCGTCCATCAGGATCTCGACCGCACGCATTCCCTGGCCAACCGGAAACTGTGCAATCGTCGAGAGACCGAAGAACGCGGCGAGTTCGTGGTCGTCGACGCCGATCACCGAGATGTCATCGGGAACGCTTAGCCCGAGGTCGCGTGCCGCGAGGATCGTGCCGATCGCCATTTCATCGGATGCCGCATAGACGGCGGTCGGACGCTTGCGCGGATTGCCGAGCAGCTGCTTCGCCGCCCGGTAGCCCCCCTCCATGGTGAAATCGGCGGCTTGGAACAGCTCCGGATCGATCGGGATGCCGACCGCTTCGAGCGCTGCTTCGTACCCGACGCGGCGATTGGTGGGCAGGTGGAAGTCGCGTTCGACGTCCTGGCTTCCGCCGATGTGCGCGATCATCCGGTGCCCGAGCGAGAGCAGGTGCTCGGTGGCGAGACGGGCGACCTGCACGTCGTCGATGCTGAGCGTCTGCACGCCGGGCAGCGGGCCGCCGATACCGACGATGGGCTTTCCGAGTTCGAGCAGGCGGCTGACCTCGTCGGCCGTCAGCTCGAGCGAAATCGCGATGACGGCATCCACTCTCTTGCGAAGCAGGAAGTGCTCGAAGACGCTGCGCCGTTCATCGCCGCCGCCGCTGAGGTTGTACAGGGTGAGGTCGTAGCCGTGTCCGAGCAGTGCCTGCTCCGCGCCCTCGAGCACCGAGCTGAAGAACCAGCGGTTCAGAAACGGGACGACGACGCCGACGTTCTTGGTGCGTCCGGTCGCGAGGCCGGAGGCGTTCGACGAAACGACGTAGTCGAGTTCGAGGGCTGCGGCGAGAACCCGCTCTTTCGTCGCGGGGGAGACGTGTCCGTTGCCGCTGAGGGCCCGTGAAACGGTTGCGGTAGAAACTCCGGCAAGTTGTGCAACTTCATTAATTCCGGTCAATTCCGCACCTCCAGCGGTCGTGCCGATACTACCGGGAGGGCAATTGGGGCCGGTGTGATTTTTAGAGTGGCAAAAGTCACGCTATTCTTGTCCAGCGCGTTCGGTCAGGTGAATACACGTGGACGAAAGCGCTCTGGCTAGTTACCCAAGTGGCCAAAGGGATCTGACTGTAAATCAGACTGCATCGCATTCGGGGGTTCGAATCCCTCACTAGCCACCAGAGAATGCACCGAAAGCCCCGGCCTTGCGCCGGGGCTTTCGTGGTTCCCGGGCACGGTCGTTCTTGCCGGTTCCAAAGCCGCCAGCGTGGCCGTGCCATGCTTGCCGTTCGCCAACGGACGGAACCCGATGACCTTCACGCCCTCGATGTTTGTGCTGCTTATCGTGCTTGTCGTCGCCGCGCTGACGGTGCGCGCAGCAATCGCGCGAAAGTCGATCATCCTTGAGCCGACGTTCAACCGGCTCGCCGTCATCGGGTTCGTGCTGGCCTTCGTCGTGCCGCCTGCCGGAGTCGTCGTCAGCCACATCGCCCTCGCGCAGGTCAAGCGCACGCGCGAACGTGGGTGGGGCCTCGCCATTGCCGGGCTCTGGGTCGGTTACTGCTTCACCGTGATCCTGGCCCTCTACATCCCCCTGTTTGCGTACAGCGCGTACATGAGCCGCTAGAGCCGAACAGCGCAGGACTACCCTCGAAGGGTGACCAATTCTGTGACGAACGCCGCCCTGCTCGAGATTGCCCGCACCATCGCCCTCGAGGCCGGGGCGCTCGCCGCCCTTCGCCGCTCCGAGGGGGTGTCGGTCGTCGATCGTAAGTCGTCACCGGTGGATGTCGTCACCGCGGCCGACCGCGAGACCGAGGCATTCATTCGTGCGCGTCTCGCTGAGCTCCGTCCGGACGACGGTTTTCTCGGAGAAGAGAGCGGCGCCGGAACGAGCACGAGCGGCCTGACCTGGATCGTCGATCCGATCGACGGCACCGTCAACTTCCTGTACGGAATCCCGAACTATTCGGTGAGCATCGCCGTCGTCGAGGGCGAACCCGACCCGCTGACCTGGACCGCTCTCGCTGGCGCGGTGTTCAACCCGGAGACCGGGGAGAGCTACACGGCGAGCGCCGGCGGCGGGGCATTCCTGGGCGATCGCAGACTCGAAGTTCCGGCATCCGTCGACCTGTCGCAAGCGCTGATCGCGACCGGCTTCGCCTACTCGGCCGAGGAGCGCGGGCGCCAGGGCGCGATCGTCGCGCAGTTGCTTCCCGAGGTGCGCGACATCCGCCGAATGGGCACGTCATCCCTCGACCTGTGCGCCGTCGCAACCGGGCGCGTGAACGCGTACTACGAGTGGACGCTCAGCCCCTGGGACCACGCGGCGGCCGCCCTCATCGCCCGCGAGGCCGGCGCAACCGTCAAGGGACGAGCGGATGCCGCCCCCAGCCGCGACTTCATTCTTGCGGCCGCACCCGAACTCGCGATCGTGCTCGAAGCGAAACTGCTCGCGCTGGGAGCGTGACGCACAGCCTTCCGCCGGAGCGGGCGAAGGGTGGCCCTTCAATGGGCAAAGCGCTATCGTTTATGAATCCGTTACTTGGCCCAGTGGGGGGCGCCGTAACGAACCCGAAGAAGTTCCGTACTACCTACCCGAAGAACCCGCGCCTCGAGCGCAGGTTTTAGAGGAGCACTCGCGATGACTCTACGTTCACGTAGCGCTGCGACGACGGAATCTGCGGCGACGGAATCTGCGGCGACGGAATCTGCGACGACGGAATCTGCGGCGACGGTAGCCGCGGCCCTCGGAGGTCGTACCGAGTGACGACGGATCTCACCACCCAGCCAGCGCAGCCGCTCACCCGGCGCCAATTGCGCGACAACGAGCGCGCCCGCGTAGTGCCGATTCCGGCCACGAGCGTCGCCGGTCAGGCGGAGGTCCCGGCGCCCGCACAGACGGCATCGCCAGCCCAGTCGACGGCACCGCAGGCGTATGACCCACGGACGTTCGCTCCCCTTGTTGGGAACGATCAGTTTGTGGGGAACGATCATTCCAGCCCGGTGACTCCGGCTCCCATGGCTCCTGCTGCTCCCGCGGTGCAGCCGAGTTCCTCCGACTTCGGCGAGTTCGACCAGGTGCGCAGCCGCCGTCCTTCCCGCTCGGTGGTCGCCGCCGCCGGCGCGGTCACCCGCCCGCCGGCTCGAATCGAATCACCGAAGGCAGTGCGCGGCTGGCGCAGGCGAGTGGCATCCAAGATCTTCTCGACTGCAGCGCTGCTCTTCGCGGGTGCGCTGCTGGTCGGTTCGTCGGTCCCGGCGAACGCGTTTTTCTTTGGCGGAACCCCACAGCCGACGGCTGACGGCTACGCGATCATGGCGGTCGGTGAGCAGCAGCTCGCTGTATCGCCGGAAGACGTTCTCGCCGGCGACATCGACCGCAACACCTACAAGGTGACCTCCGCCGCCGAGATGCTCGCGGCCAAGTATGGCAACGTCAGCAACAACTTTGAAGTGACCAAGGGCGCCATCCGCTGGCCGTTCCCGTATTCGGTGACGACGAGCGACGGATTCGGTCCGCGCGCCGCACCCTGTGGCGGTTGTTCGACCTTCCACAACGGGCTCGACTTCCTTCCCGGTGCCGGAACCCCGATCTACGCGGTCGCCGACGGTGTCGTCTCGTTCCACGCGATGGACGGCAGCCTCGGCAACAAGGTGACTATCGACCACGTCATCAAGGGCCAGCCCGTTCAAAGTGTCTACGGTCACATGGCCGTCGACTCGAGCGCGCTGCAGGTCGGCGACAGGATCAAGGTCGGCGATTTCGTCGGACTCGTCGGATCCACCGGCGTTGCGACCGCGCCCCACCTTCACCTCGAGATCCACCTCGCCGGTGTTCCGGTCAATCCGTTCAGCTGGCTGACCGCGAACGCCAAGTAGCCCTTCCCCGCGTAAACCGATTTGCCCACTTTGGCCCCCAATTCGGGCGAATTCGGGGCCAAAGTGGGCAACTCGGTGAACTGATTGCCTAGTGGGCGGGGGCGTTGAGCCAGACGGTCGTGTCGCCGGGCAGGATGCTGCCGGAGACGGGTCCGCTCGCGAGGGTGATCGTTCCGGTCGGCAGTTCGATCGGCACCGAGCCGGTGTTCGCCACAACGATGACGTCTCCGTTGCGGAACGCGACAACTGCCTCGCCGAGCCCCGTCACCCACTCGACCGAGCCGAAGCCGAGGTCGTTGTCGTGACGAAGCGCGAGCGCCTCGCGGTACAGCTCGAGCGTCGAGCCCTCGACACCGATCTGCGCCTCGCGCGCGTAGGGCGCCCAGTCGTCGGGCTGCGGAAGCCAGCTCTCGCCGGTCGGGCTGAACCCGTACGCCGGGGCGTCGGCGTCCCACGGGATCGGCACACGGCATCCGTCGCGCCCGTAGCGCTCGCCGTTGGTGCGGAACCAGGTCGGGTCCTGGCGTGCGTCATCCGGAAGGTCGATGACCTCGGGAAGACCGAGCTCCTCGCCCTGGTAGATGTACGCGCTGCCGGGTAGCCCGAGCATAAGAGCGGATGCCGCCCGCGCGCGCTGCAGGCCGACAGCCCGGTCCGGAAGGCCGGCTGACTTGGGTCCGATACCGGCACCCTGCGGGTTCTCGGCGGTCAGGGCCAGTCGCGAGGCGTGACGGACAACGTCGTGATTCGAGAGCACCCAGGTGCTCGGGGCGCCGACGCCCTCGAACGCGGCCATCGACTCGTCGACGATGCGGCGGAGCGCCTGCGCGGTCCACGGGGTCTCGAGGTAGGAGAAGTTGAACGCCTGGTGCATCTCGTCCGGGCGAACCCAGCGCGCGAGCTTTGCGAGCGGCTCGACCCACGCCTCGGCACACAGCACGCGGTCACCCTCGTACTCGGCGAGCACGTTGTGCCAGTCGCGGTAGATCTCGTGCACGCCGTCCTGGGCCCAGAACGGAGCGACATCCTCGTGGTCGCTGATGCCGGGCTCGAGCGAGACGCCGTCGGCCGAGACACCGCTTCCGCCCATGCTTCCGCCGGGCTTCGGTGTGTAGTCCGGAAGCCCCTCGGCCTTGATCATGCCGTGGGCGACATCCACCCTGAAGCCGTCGACTCCGCGGTCGAGCCAGAAGCGCAGGATGTCGCGGAACTGCTCGCGCACCCACGGGTTGGTCCAGTCGAGGTCGGGCTGCGACGTGTCGAACAGGTGCAGGTACCACTGGCCCGGAGTGCCGTCGGCGTTGGTCGTGCGAGTCCACGCCGGGCCGCCGAAGACGGATTCCCAGTTGTTCGGGGCGATCTCACCGTTCTCGCCCTTGCCGTCGCGGAACATGTAGCGACCGCGCTCGGGGGATCCCTCGGGGGAGGCGAGGGCCGCCTTGAACCAGGCGTGCTGGTCGGAGGAGTGGTTCGGAACGATGTCGACGATGACCCGCAGTCCGAGTTCGTGCGCGAGGTTCTGCATGACCTCGAAGTCGTCGAGGGTTCCGAATAGCGGGTCCACGTCGCAGTAGTCGGCGACGTCGTAGCCGGCGTCGTTCTGCGGGGAGGTGTAGAACGGCGAGAGCCAGATGGCGTCGACCCCGAGGGCAGCGAGGTGCGGGAGCCGCTCGGTGATTCCGGGCAGATCGCCGATTCCGTCGCCGTTGGAGTCCGCGAACGAGCGCGGGTAGATCTGGTAGATCACCGCACTCCGCCACCACTCGGTGGGAGAGGATGTCGCAGAATCCTGCGGAATGGGGTTGAAAGTGGCCTCGGGCTCAGGAGCGCTCGCGATAGTCATGGTCGCCACTTTACCGATCGGACCCCCAAATTGTGTAAGCGGTTGCAGCCGGTATCCTGAACTGAAGTTGCTGGCCCTCCGGCTGGCCCGTCAGCGATGCGCGGCCAGGCCGCCGGAACGGTGAAGTGAATGACTCGAGCCATCGACGGTGCAACGGCGCATCTTTCCCAGCTGCCCCACCACGACGGTTCGCCGCTCTACGTCTCCACCCAGGCGCCCGAACTGGGCGATATCGTTCGCGTTCGCGTGCGCATCCCGCGCGGTTTTGGAGTCGCCGAGGTCCACGCCCGGTCGAACCCCAACCGCGAACCGCTGTTCTCGCCCGCCGTGAACATCGGCGAGATCGACGGCTGGGACTGGTGGGAAGCCCCGGTCACGGTCGAAAACCCGGTGCACGGTTACCGCTTCCTGCTGACCTTTGACGATGGCGGGTTCGCCTGGCTCTCGGCCGCGGGGTACTCGACGATCGAAACGCTCGACTCCACCGACTTCAAACTCGTCACCTACCCCGAGCCGCCGGCCTGGGCGAAGACCACCGTGCTGTACCAAATCTTTCCCGACCGCTTCGCGAGAAGTGAAAAAGCGGATGCCCGGGAGTTGCCATCGTGGGCCGAACAAGCCGACTGGGGCGACGAGCCGATCCACATCGGTCCGTCCATCGGCCGCCAGTTCTACGGGGGAGACCTCGCCGGTATCGGCGAGCACCTGAACCACCTTGTCGACCTCGGCGTCACGATGATCTACCTGACGCCGGTCTTTCCGGCGCACTCCAACCACCGCTACGACGCACTCTCGTTCACCCACGTCGACCCGCTGCTCGGCGGCGACGAAGATCTCATCGCACTCATCGAGGCCGCGCACGAGCGCGGACTCACCGTCATCGGCGACCTCACCTCGAACCACTCCGGCGACGCGCACGAGTGGTTCACCTCGTCGCACCTGAACCCGGGTGCTCCGGAGAGCGAGTTCTACTACTGGCGCGACGACGAGCAGCGCAGCTATGAGTCCTGGCTTGGCTACGAGAGCCTTCCGAAGTTCAACTGGAACTCGGGCGAACTCCGCCGACGCTTCATCGAGGGCGACGACTCGATCGTCGCGCGCTGGCTCAAAGCGCCGTACAACCTCGACGGCTGGCGCATCGACGTCTCGAACATGACCGGACGCTACCTCGACGAGGACCTCAACCTCGACGTGCGGCGCATCATCCGCAAGACCATGATCGACGTGAACCCCGACACGATCCTGCTCGGGGAGTCGACCAACGACGCCTCCGTCGACTTTCAGGGCGATGCCTGGCACGGGGCGATGACCTACGCGAACTTCACTCGTCCGCTGTGGGGCTGGCTGTCGATTCCGGGCATGCCTGCCGGCGGTGGACTCGGGATGCCGCGGGCGCGGATTCCCGCCTACTCGGCCGAGCAGTTCTACGACGCGCACGCGCAGTTCTCGGCCGGATTCCCGTGGCGGGTTCGCCTGCACAACATGAACGCGCTCGACACGCACGACACCCCGCGCTTCCAGACCCACGCGCTGCCGGGCTCCGTGCCGGTCGCCCTCGGTCTCTCGGTGACACTTCCCGGCATCCCTGTCGTCTTCGCCGGCGATGAGTTCGGGCTGGTCGGCGATGACGGCGAGCACTCGCGCACCCCGATGCCGTGGTCACGCCTCGACCCGGACTCCGACGATGCTGCAGCCGACAAGGCCCTCGCTCGCGAGAGAGTGGACCTGTACTCGCAGCTCATCCACCTGCGGCGCGAGCATCCGGCGCTGAACGGCGGCGGCATCCGCTGGCTGCATGCGGCGAATGACGTGCTTGTATTCGTGCGCGAGTCGGCCGAGGAGTCGATCCTCGTCGTCGCTGCGCGAAGCGACTACTCGGTGTCACTGCCCGCGGACGTGTCGACCGGTCTTCCCCGCGCGATCTGGGGTGAGGGTGCGGCATCCATCGAAGACGGTGTGCTGTGGCTCGAGGGCCGGGGTCCGTCGTTCACGGCGTTCGAACTGCCCGGGGTAGAGCTGCCCGAGTTCTAGGTTGTCTGGCGGGTTGTCCAGACGACCCGGAAGCGCTCGAACAGCACGTCGGAGTCGTCGGTGAAGGTCTCGCCCGCGGTGCGCTGCCAGAAACGTCGGTGCCCGGCGAGCCAGGAGTCGCGGGTGCGGTCGTCCTCGCCCTCGTCCCACGCGAAGGCGTCGTCGACGCTGTCGATCGGACCGATACGGATCTCGATCGTGCGAATGACGGCGCGCGGATGTCCGGACCCGTCGCAGGCCACCCAGTGGTCGCCGACCGCCGGAAGCGGTTCGCCTTCCCGTTCGTAGTCAGCGACGAGGGATGCCGTGGCGGTCTTGGTACCGTCGAGAACGAGCGCGATGAATTCGTTCGCCATCGCGGGCGAATCGCCGAAGTAGTCGACCGCGGTGAGCTCGGCGGCGGTCTCCGCAGCGTCCGGAAATGGATTCGCGGCGAGGTACTCGGCGAACAGCGCTGCTGCGGCCTCCCGGTCGGCCCGGATCTGGCTTGTCATTTCTCCCCCTCATCCGCCCGTCGCGTACCCCGAATTGGCGGTATCGGGGTACAGCATCCGTCCCGTAGTCTCGCCGCATGAGCGTGAAGCGAGCATTCCTTATCGCGCCGGTGTCGAGCCTGTTGATCGCCGAACCGAGCGTCGAATCGCAGCTGGTTACTGAGGCGAACGTACCCGAACTCGCCCAGCTTTACATCGACGCGTACCGGAATTCGGTCGACGATGTCGGGCTGTCGGTTCAGGATGCCCGCGGCAGGCTCTCCGGACTCGCTGCCGGCGGGGCCGGCGAACTGTTGCCGGGCGGCTGGCGCGCGATCTACGCCGGCTCGCCGACGCCGGTCAGCGCGATCCTGTGCACGGAGTGGCGCGGAACCCCGTTCATTGCCGAGCTGATGACTCTTCCGGCGCACCGCAATCGCGGATTCGCGAGCTCCCTGGTCCGAGAGGTTGCGCAGAGCGTTGCCTCCCGCGGCGGGAGTGCGATCGGAGTGATGGTTCATCGCGACAACGGGGCGCTCGCGCTGTGTGCCGAGCTCGGATTCCAGGAACTGGTCGTTCCAAGCGGCGTCAGCTGACGGCATCCGCTCGGTCTTGTGAATGTCCGTTGACGACTGTCGGGTAGCGTTCACCCGCGGTGTGCAAAAAGCACCTCTCGCGGATGCTAGTCTCTTACGGTGCCAAAGCGGCGCGACGCCTACGGGCCCGCCCGCATAGTGCGCCCCCTTAGCTCATTGGTAGAGCACTTCCTTGGTAAGGAAGAGGTAGTGGGTCCGATTCCCACAGGGGGCTCGATCATCCTTATGAGGATGTCGAGGCTGAGTAGCTCAGTTGGTTAGAGCGCACGACTCATAATCGTGAGGTCGCGGGATCGTGCCCCGCCTCAGCTACCAGCAAAGCCCCGGATTTCCGGGGTTTTTTGCGTTTCTGAGCATCGAGGTTCGACAGCCGCATGGAAGAACACGAAACACTGCCCGGATTCAGCCGGCCCGAGTTCGAACCGATGATCTTTACCGACGCGGCAGGGAACGTGATTCCCTATGGCGATCGGTGGGACGACGAAGACGCGCCGTCCGAGAGCTACGACTCGAGCGATCATCTCGAACGATTTGCTCCCATCCACGACGTCGCGGACGCCCTCATCGATCATTTGGTGCGCACGTACGTGGTTGCCCGCGATGAAAATATTGCGCACCTCAGCGAGCTGATCCGCCTTCCGAGCGGTGCGTCCCGAGCGGTGCGGCTGCAGCCGACCGATGACACCTGCACGCCTGTGACTCTGGTCTTTACGGACTTTCCGGCTGTTGTTGGGCACGCGGGTTGGAGCCTCGAGACGTTCCTCCCCGATTGCGGGTGCGACGCGTGCGATGAGACCTGGGAATCGTCGGCTGACGGGTTGGAGTCCTGGGTCGACAGTGTCGTGAACGGGCACGTCGTCGAATCATTTGGACCGTCTGCCGCGGGTGAGCACCGGACTACCATTCGTGACCGGGACGGCAACCTCATTGGCGAGCGGCGGAGTGGAGGGATCGATCCGGAACTTTTTGTCGCCACCCCGCTTCGGGAGCAGGACCTGCCCCTAACCGTCTCGTGGAAGCCGTGGCCGCGCCGAGCGGATTCGCCGACTGGACAGCGTCGACTGTTCACTCCCTGACAACACCGTCCGAATCGCTCGGGGCGTGGCAGCCGCACTGAACAGCCGCCGTAGTCTCGCCCCATGACCGATGAGAAGAACAACCAGCAGACCTCCTCGAGCGCTCCGGACGGATCCACGGACATCTCCGAAGAAGAGAAGGCTCGAACCGCGGCGCTGAGCGATGGAACCGGAAACGACGGCGACAGCGACGATAACAGCGACACCGCATCCGGCGGGGCTCCCGAATGACCGCCGCTGATCGCGCACAGGACAGTGCAAACGACGAGGCGTCGAGCCCGGTAAAGCCGGAAGACGTCGACCTCGAGAACGGAACGGAGACCGACGGCACCCCCGTCGAGAACCCCTCCGGCTAGCTCTCGGAACGGGCGCGGGTCTAGGGGCGACTACCGTCCAAGGGTCCGCCGTCGAGAGTTGCAAGCAACGCAGCCACGTCGTCGAACACCTCTGCGGCGCCGGCCGACAGCAGTTCGTCGCGTCCGAAACCGCCGCTGAGCACGCCGATCGCTGCGACGCCGGCACGCTGCGCCGCCTTCATGTCCCAGACCGAATCGCCGACCATGACGGCATCCTCGGCGCGCACTCCCGCCTTATCGAGGGCCACCTGGATGATGTCCGGGTGCGGTTTGGCGGTGCCGACATCTTCCGATGAGGTGACGGCGTGAACCGACGAGTCCGTGCGCAGGACCGTGAGCAGGGTCCTGAGCTCGTCCTCGGGAGCGGATGTCGCCAGCACGACCCGGGTTCCCCGCCGGTTGAGCTCTGCGATGAGTTCGCGGGCGCCGCCGATCGGCCGCAGCCGGGAAGCCATGTCCGCGTAGAGGCGTCCGTGCTCCTTTTTCGCGGCTTCGCCAATGATCTCCGACTCGTCACCGAGCAGGTCGTCGAGCAACATGGCGGAATCCATCCCGATTGAGCGGTGGATTCTCCAGACGTCTACCGGATGGCCGACCGAGCGAAACGCTCGATCCCAGGCGTCGATGTGCAGGTAGTTCGAGTCGACGAGAGTGCCGTCGATGTCGAAGAGCACGGCGAACGAACCGGTCGCGTTGTCTGAGGTCATTGCGCAAGCAAACCGCAGCTGCGACGAGTGCGCAGTGCGCGAGCGATCTCCACCCCGAATGCACAGCCGACGGCAGTCAACGCACAGACGTGACGTTCCCTCGACCCCGATAGGCTTGGCCGAGTCCCGGCCAGAGATCACTGCGAATCGAGCACACATGCCCAGCCCCACGACCTCTTTCCGACTGCTGTCGGGACTGGCTGCGCTCGCCGCGACCGCGCTGGTGCTGAGCGGATGCTCGTTGCTGCCGTCGACATCCGCTGGCCCGGTTGAAATCACGCCGACTCCGGCGGCCCTGCCCGTGCCGGACGGCGCGAAGACCATCGAAGAGGCGTGGGAAGTGCTCGGCTGTTCGGTCGAAGATGGCACTGCGATGAAGATCATCGAGACGGACTACGTCACCGATCGCACAGCGACCTGTGATCCGTGGGACGACCTGGATGCGACCGTCGGTTTCTATCAGGTGCCGGATGCTGAGTCGATGGTCTTCCTGGTCGAGCGAGCCATGGCGGAGTTCCCGCCCGAATCACTGTTCGTCGACGGGCTGGTGCTGGTTCGGGCAATCGATGAGCCGGCGACCGAGCGACTAGCGCCGCTGTACGACCGGTACGAGTAGCGCTGTCGCACTTGATGGGCTAGCGGCATAGCCTTCGATCGTGAAGCGTCACTAGGCATCCGGATTCGGTTGGCGAGTGAGTTCGAGCATTGCCTGCCAGGCGAGATTTAGCCCGTCGGTGATGTTTACTCCGGCGATACCCGCGCGCACTTTCCCAATTCGGACGAGGGTACTGTTCGTGTGCGACGTGAAACGTCCATGGTCTGTGATTTCGGTCGCGGTCCACTCGTAGGCCGACTCGATTGAGCTTGTCGTCGGATTGACGATGATGAAAACGCAGATGTCAAAGTCTGTGGATCGGATAGACGAGAAAGTGGCCGAGGGCCTTGTGTCTTCCCTGACGTTGCGCACTTTGACCTGCACCTTGCGGCCGTCAGCCGCGACCAGGTCGTAGGACTTTTCAGAGTTGGGTGCCAGCACGCCCTCGTAGTAGGCGGCACAGGCGTACTCGGCGAGGTCGCCAATGGGGGCATTGTTGGTGCGCACCATGCCGCGGCTCCTGAGCTCAATCAGCAGACTCGTATAGACGTGCAGTATCTCTCCGACGGTCAACAGGCCGGGATCGAACCCTGGCGAGTCGGGCGCGGCGTTCGGAGCGAAAGCCGTGCGCACCGCATCCGCTTGCTCGGAAGTCAGTTCCCGCAGTTGTCCAAGCTCTGCTCCCGGCCGATAGCCCTGCTTGCGCAGCCAGCCTCGCAGTCTCTTGGGATCCACTCCGAGCTCGCGCGCAAGTTCTACCGGGGTCGTGGGGCTGCTCAGGGGTTGCATACCGAGAGCGTAAGTGTCAGCTCGGCCGGGCGACAGTGATTGCGTTGACGATCCTCGTCACGCCGAAATCCCAGGCGTCGTCGACATTGCCGCCGAGGTTGAAGCCGCTGTTGAGTTCCATGCTGACGAAACCGGCGGCCCAGGCGGTCAGGGTGCGAGCGGCCTCGAGCGCGTGAGCCTCGCCGGCGAGAGCTCGGGCGACGCGGAGCATGGGTGCGCTGGCTGCGATCGCAAACTCGGTGCTTGCGACCGGGGTGCCGGCGCCGGGGGTCATTACCAGCTGGAACGCCGCCGGGCGCTCGTGGCCGAACGCACGGAACCGGTCAGCGAGCTCGCGGGGGTCGGCTGCGGCATCCAGTCGTTCCGCCAGATCAGTCAGTGTTGCCTCTGCGACCAGTTGGATGAGCCGGTCGCGACCCTGCACTCGCTTGTAGAGGGAGGGCGCGCGAACGCCGACGCGATGAGCGACCGCCTGCATGGTGAGGCCGGCGAGGCCGTCCTGTTCGAGCAGGTCACGGGCGGCAATGACGATCGCCTCGAGGGAGGTGCGGTCTGGCGTAGGCATGGTCCCAGTATAGCTATTGACAATAGCCATGATAGCTATGTAGCGTAGCCATCATGAAACTCAGTCCTTCACTCCACCGCATCGGCAACGACATCGTCGCCGTCTACCTCGTCGAAACGCCCGAGGGCATTACCGTCATCGATACCGGTCTCGCCGGCCACTGGAACGACCTGCTCGACGAGCTCGAGTCGATGGGCCGCTCCATCGCCGACGTCAAGGGCGCGATCCTCACTCACGGTGACTCCGACCACATCGGCTTTGCCGAGCGCTTGCGAAGCGAGCGGGGCGTGCCCATCTACGTTGGTGCCGGCGACGCCGACCGGGCGAAAGGCCTCTCCAAGTCAAAGACCGCCTGGCCGTCGATGAAGTTGGGCCCACTGCTCGGGTTCATCGGATACTCGATGCGCAAGGGCGGACTGCGCACGAGCTATCTGACGGATGTCGTTGACGTTCACGACGGTGACACGCTCGACCTGCCCGGTGCGCCGCAGATCATCGGGCTTCCCGGGCACTCCGAGGGCAGCATTGCGATCTATGTGCCGCTGGTCGATGCGGTGTTCGTCGGCGACGGCCTCACCACTCGCCACGTGCTCACGGGCAAGGTCGGCCCGCAGCCCGCGCCGTTCACTGACGAGCCCGACCGTGCGATTGCGTCATTGTCCGCCCTCGTCGCCACCGGCGCGAAGTGGGTGCTGCCCGGCCACGGTGCTCCGTGGAGCGGCGGTGTTGCGGCTGCGGTTGACGCGGTCGAGGCTGCTGCGCGGGAGTTGAAGTAACCGCGGGAGTTGGACTAACGAGGACTAGAAGCGGAAGGGTTCGATCGCCCTCGTCATTAGCGCCCGGTTTGCGCCGAGTGCCCGCCAGGTCTGGGTCGGATCGACGTGGAACGGTGCGAGGAGCCAGGGCGTTCCATTGAGCATCTTGAGTTCATAGCCCGAGTATTCAAGGAACTTGTGATGCGCCGGACAGATCAGGACTCCGTTCGAGACTTCCGTTTTGCCACCCTGTGAGTATTCGAGCACGTGGTGGGCGTCGAGCCAACCCGGCGGAGCGCAGCATCCCGGCCAGATGCACTGGTGTCCGTCGCGGACGATGATTTGTTGTCGCATTCTGGCAGGAAAGAACCGTTGCCGCGGTGCGGTCGCGATGAGCGCTCCGTTCTCGTCAAGCACGATCGGCGTGAATCCAGCTTCATCGGCCATTTCACGCACTGTTTTCGCCGAGACGGGCTCGGTAATACCGTCTATCCAGCCGACGCCTCGCCCGGACTCGAAGTCACTCGCCGTGATCACGACGTTGACGGTGGCGAGGCTGCGGCATCCGCTGTCTCCGGTCTCCTTCGACCGGAGGCCGGCGCGAATGTTGCCGATCAGCACGTCGTATTGGCGCTGGACCCTGGTTCGTGGGTCACGGAAGACCTCTTCGAATTCACCTTTCTCGTTTTCGACGAAGGACGTGTTCGCGTCGCGTTCCTCGTCAGAGAGGAAGCGCGGTTTGGTTCCGAACTTCGCTGACTCGTCCCACATGCTCTGGATCAGGGCGAGGTCGGGGCTCGTGACCAGGAGTGTGATCGGCGTGAGGCCTTCGGAGCATTCCCCGGCTCTGGCGCTGCGCTTCGTCCACGCTTTTTCGTCGCGGGGTTCGGTGCCGTCGGGGTCGAGCGCCGCGCGCCAGGCCTCGGCCTGGGTGCGAACGAGGTCTGCCGATAGCGACGCGGCCGATTTGACCAGCGCTTCTTCGGCTGCTCGGATGCCCTCCGGAGCCGCATGGTTGCGGGCTGCCGAGTCGAGAATGCGGGTGACGTGTGCTGCGGCGTCGATTCCCATCACGCCCGCGCTCATTGCCGCCCCGACGAGAGGGAACTCCGCCTCGAGCAGGTACCCGTCGAATCCGCTCCGCGGGCGTACCCGCCGTCCGAGCACCACCCGGCGACGAGCTTCGCTGGCGGAAGTGCGTGTGAGCTGCTCGATGAACGAGACCGCCCGCTTCTGGCCGTGTCGAAAGGCGAGCCCGGCGGATCCGAGTTCGTCGCGAGAGCGCTCGTCGATCTCAGCCGCGGTCTGCACTCGCACGGTGTCGAGCAAACGCCCGACCTGCTCGGCCTGTTCGCAGGCTCCGACCAGAACCTCGTCGGGAAGTTCGGCGAGAGGCAGGGCTGCCAGTTCGCTCAGCGCGGCCTTCGCCTGCGCCAGTGCTTCCATCGGGTCCGTCATGCAAGAAGTATGGATGCACCCACCGACATTGCGTTTGTGCTGATCAGAGCCGGTATTTGCTGTGGATAACCCGAATTGCGATGACCTGTGGAGGAATGGATGTCGTGCGGTGGCCTGCGAAATGTCGCCGGGTGAGCCTGTCGACACCTCGGTGTCGCGCGGGAGGTTTCGACAGGCTCAACCAGCGAGGACCACTCGCTAGACCGTAGCCAGCTCCGGCTCGACGAGTTCGGCATCCACCGGCATCCGCCTGGGGCGCGGGCGAGCGAGTACCGGCACGAGGGCGCCGCCGACAGCAAGAGCGGCCCCGACGATAAACGCCGTCGTGTAGCCGCTCTCAATCGGAGCACCACCGACACCCGCGCTCGAGGCGACCACGGCAGAGAAAATAGTCGTGCCGAGGGCGCCACCGATCGTCCGGATGTTCGCGTTCATGCCGGTGGCGATCCCGGTCTGGCTGGCCGGAACGCTGCGCACGATGAGGTTCGGCGTCGACGACGTTATCAGTCCGGTGCCGAGCCCGAGCACGCCAGCAGCAATGGACAACTGCACGCCGTTCTCGTGGAACAGCACGATCGAGATACTCGCCGCTGCGGTCAGCAGCGAGCCGATGGTCAACTGCGCTGCGAACGGCAGCACGCGACTGAGCGGGCCGGCGACGAATCCGACCGACGCCATGGTGACGAGCAGCGGAAGCATGATCAGTCCGGCGAGGCTGACGGATGCCCCGATTCCGAATCCGCTTGATGCAGGAGTCTCGGCAAGGCGCGGCAGGAATGCCCAGAAACCGAACATGGCGGCGCCGGTGAGCAGCGCGGTCAGGTTCGTCGACCAGACGGCTGGTAGTCGCATCATGCGCATGTCGACGAGTGGTGACGGCGATCGCAGCTCGACCATGACCCAGATGGCGGCAAGAGCCACAGCGAGTACGAGCAGGCCGATCGTGAGGGGCGAACCCCAGCCCCACAGGCTTCCCGCGCTGAGGGGAAGGAGCAACGCGACGAGCCACGACGACAGCAGGACCGCAGCGACCCCATTGAGCCGCACGCCCGGCTGGGTCGCGGTCTTGTTCATTCCGCGCAGGGTGATGACGAGCGCCGCGGCAGTGAGGATGAGCGGTAGCGCGAACAGTCCGCGCCAGCCGACGACGAGCGAGAGCGGACCCGCGATGACGGTTCCGAGACCGCTGCCGACGGCCATGATCGCGGACAGGGCACCGATCACGGACGGAACCCGCGCCGCCGGGAACGCGTCGCGCACGACTCCGAAGCCGAGCGGGAAGACCGCGCCGCCGATGCCCTGCAGGACTCGCGCGATCAGCATGATGCCGAGCGTGGGTGCGAAGGCCGCCAGGATGCTGCCGACAGCGACCGCACCGAGCGCGAGCAGAAACATCCGCCGCCGTCCGATGAGGTCGCCGGCGCGACCAAGCAGGGGAGTCGCGACGGCCGCGGTGATGAGCCAGACGGTGAGGATCCAGGTCATGCCGACGGTGTCGGCGCCGAGGTCAGTGCCGATGACCGAGAGCACGGGGATAAGAAGGGATTGAAGACTCGCGACCGCGGCGAACCCGACCGCGACAGCGGCGAAGGTTAGACGGGGACGTGGGCTGACGTCGATGGACGACATGGGTGCCTTTCGAGCGAGGGAGAGATAGAGTGGAGGTTGCCTCCGGTTACAGAACCATACCGGAGGGTGCCTCCGCTTTGCAAGACCCCGGGAGAATTCGATGACCGATCCGCACGTCGCCGCGCTCCTTGACCAGCGCCGCCCGGCCCGCGCTGACGCCCGTCGCAACTTCGATGCACTCGTGGATGCTGGACGTGACGTCTTCGCCGAGAGCGGCCTGAGCGCATCGCTTGAAGAGGTAGCGCGCCGGGCCGGAGTGGGTATCGGCACCCTGTACCGCAACTTCCCTACGCGTGACGCGCTCGTCGAGGCCGTCTATCTCGAGGAGGTCGCTGCCGTCGCCGCCTACGCGGACGAGCTTGACGACGAAGCACCGTTCGAGGCGTTCTCCGCCTGGATGCGCCGATTCGCCGCCTACGCCAGCACGAAGAAGGTGCTGCTCGACGGGCTCAACCGCGACTCCGAGGTCATGCAGGCCTGTCGGGGCGTGGTCACCATCGCCGGCGCGCCACTTCTGGCTCGGGCTCAGGATGCGGGAGAGCTTCGCTCGGACATCACCATCGACGACGCCGTGCGCCTGGTCTACGGCCTCGCCGGTGTCGCCGTGGCTGAACCCGGGCAGGGCGACCGGTTGATCGGGATCGCGCTGGACGGGCTGCGGCCGCGGGTGTAACCCTTTCGGTGGCTGGGCTGCCCGCTCTCCGCCGCACCACGGCCTACTAGAAGGCCGTCCCGTTGTCGAGGCCATCATTCGGCCGCGCGCGTCGACGTACGGTTTGTCCATGGCCCTCGAGATCGACACCGCCCACGATGAGCAGCTGCGCGTCTCTCAGCTCGAGCGGCACGCCTCGATGCTCTTCCTGGCGGCCTCGCTATTTATGGCGATCTTCTGCGGGGCGATCATCGTGTCGGGCTGGTTCGCCGGCGTTCTCATCGACCAATGGGAGCGGGTGTTCTGGGCCGGGGCGATACTCGGCGGGTTGATGGTGACGACATTCGCAGTCGCCGCGGCTCCGGCCGGACGAAACGCGGGCCAGGCGATCGCGCGCATCACCTGGCTGTCGAGGATCGGCCTTGCACTGTTTGTTCTCGCCCCGGCTCTCTGCCTCATTGGCCTCATCGGCAACTTCTACCGGTTGTGAGCGAGCGGGCGCAAGAACGACCTCGCACCCGCCGCCCGGTCCTGTGAGTTCACATCCGCTCGTCAGCCTCGCGGGCATCCGCTTGACAGTCCGTGCCGCGTTCAGCAGGCTTGCCGAGACACCACGGGGGATTCGCACATGAGACGTCAGGCTTACTCGAACCTGCAACTGACCGCCCACTCGCCGGCAACGCTGATCCTGTCAGTCGCCGTCGCGCACGCCGACACGATCGACTCGCTCTCGGTGATGCAGGGTGGCACCGAGCTCGAGAAGACCGAGGTGCTCGACCAGCACGGCGCCCGGCTGCACGTGGTCGACGTCGGCGCAGGCCCGGTGTCCGTCGACTACCGGGTCGATCACGCCGGAGCGTTTCCCGAGGCGATCTCTGAACCGATCGACGTCATCCGCTATCTTCGTCCGAGCCGGTACTGCGAGTCAGACACCCTCGGTCCGATCGCGCGAACCGAGTTCGCCGGGCTCACCGGTCACGACCTGCTCGCCGGAGTGAGTTCCTGGGTCGGGCAGCAGCTCTCATACGTTCCCGGCTCGAGCCAGCCGACGGACGGGGCGGTCAACACCCTGCTCTCGCGCCGGGGAGTGTGCCGCGACTACGCGCACCTCGTCATCGCGTTCCTGCGCGCGCTCGACGTACCGGCGCGGCTCGTCTCGGTCTACGCGCCCGGCCTCTCACCGATGGACTTCCACGCGGTTGCCGAGGCGTACGTCGGCGACCAGTGGAACGTTGTCGACGCAACGACGCTCGCACCGCGCAAGACGCTCATGCGCATCGCGACCGGGCGCGACGCATCCGACACGGCGTTCCTTTCCACCCGCGGCGGCGCCGTGAGCCTGGACAACATGGAGGTCTCGGCGGTTGCCGACATGCTTCCGGACGACGACGTGCTCGAGTTCGTGCGCCTGGCCTGAGTGGGGCCGGGCAGCCGGCTAACGCAGGTAGTCGAGCAGCAGCACGGTCTCGGTGTCGATGCGGTACTCCGACGCGTAGACCGTGAAGAGTTCTCCGCGCGGAGAGATCTGCGACGTTGCATCGAGGATTCGCTTCTGGTCGCCCGTGATGTCGTCGAGACTCGGGAAGTCGCCAAAAACGACTATCGAACGCCGGGCGATTCTGGTCGCGACATCCTTGGCGATGCCGTGGCGGATGAGCTCGTACGTTGCTCCGGACGGGGAGCTAAGCGTCGAGCCCTTGACCGACCACTCGCCGGTCCACTCACCGCTGCGCTCCAGCGTTGGAGACGGGAAGGGCTGAGCGGATGCGGTGGTACGGCGGGTAGTGAACAGCGAACGACGGGGGCGCGTTCGCAACGTGAATGATTCGGGTATCAAGTTGAGACTCCTGGGTGGGGAGTGGGCGGTGGTGGTGTTCGCCGCTGCAGCTTCGGGTTGCAACGACAGGTCAATGATAATCCCATTAGCTGAAAACTGTCGCTGAAAACACAACGGTTGCTAGTGCGCACGGGGCACTAAAACGAACGGCTTGATGCTACCCCCGTTCGGGGGGTTATTATGCATCCGGCGGAGCGCGATTGTCCGAACTGCTACCTGCAGTTCAGGCTCGGTTTTTGACTTGAACTGGCGGATGTCCGCTCTTACTGTCGCCGCAGCGGCTTCGGCCGCAACCTCGGCCTTCCGGTCGGGGAGGGAGCGGTAACGGTGCCGGTTCGACCGCAGCATCGCGCCGCTGACTATGGAGGTGTTCGGTGAAAGAGCAGAGGTCAGCAGAGACTGGCAACAAGAAGCGGCTGTGGATCGGGATTGCCGCTACCGTCGCACTAGCTGCGGCGGCCGCGGTGCCGACCGCGGCGCTCGCGGGTTCGTCAACCCAGTCGAGGGATGGCGCGAATTACGCGGGCAAGTACCCCGTCGTGGCGACGGACAAAGGCAGGGTTCGCGGCGAGGCGGACTCGATGGTCACGTCGTATAAGGGAATACCGTTCGCGGCACCACCGGTCGGAGAACTGCGGTGGGAAGCACCGCAGCCGGCGAAGAAATGGTCGGGCGTGCGCGACGCGACCGAATTCGGGGGATCCTGTGTACAGGGCACGGGGTGGGACCCGGGTTACGACCAGCCGACCTTGAATGAGGACTGCCTGTACCTGAACGTCTACCGCCCGAGCGGCACGAGCAAAAAGAAGTTGCCCGTCTTCGTCTGGAACCACGGAGGCGGAAACACCGGTGGAGCGGGACGAGACACCAACCCCGACAAGTTCGTCACGCGCAGCGATGTTGTCTTCGTGACGATCAACTACCGGCTTGGAGCTATGGGGTGGCTGGACACGCCAGCGCTCGAAGCGGACAACCCGGACGGCTCAACCGCCAGCTTTGGGCTACTCGACCAGCAGGCTGCGCTTCGCTGGGTACAGAAGAACATCGCGGCGTTCGGTGGTGACCGGAATAACGTCACTTTGGCCGGGCAGTCCGCCGGTGCGAGCAACAACTGCGCACAGTTGGCATCCCCAGGCGCAAAGGGGCTCATAGACCGCGCGATTCTTCACAGCGGAGGATGCTCGTCGCGCACGCTCGAAGCTGCCCGAAACTCGGGAGCACAGTTTGCCGCCGAACTCGGCTGCAGCGATGCGGCGACCCAGGTCGCCTGTCTCAAGGGCAAGACTCCCGCACAGGTGCTGGCGGCCCAGACCAAGTTCCGCCAGTCCGGCACCGTAGCAGGCAACTCCGTGGTGCCGATCGAGCCACTGGCACTCCTCAAAGCTGGCAAGCTCACAAACCTGCCGGTGATCATCGGAGGGACCTCCGATGAGTCCCAGCAGAGCGTCTTCGGTTCCTACGACTACCTCGGCAATCCGATCACCGAGGCGAAGCTCAGTGAGCTGATCACGAGCACCTACCCGGATGGCGCGGAGGAGGTGACGGCTGCCTATCCGGCATCCGATTACAAGTCTCCGACCGTTGCCTGGGGTCAGATCCAGAGCGACCAGCGAGCGTGCGCCGACCAGACGCTTCGCGATCGGATGGCGAACAACACTCGAACCTATGCGTACGAGTTCGCGGAGAAGAATGGCCCGGCGTTCACTTCGATCTGGCGGCTGAACACCGACTACCCATTCGGAGCAACCCACGTGAATGACCTCGGCTACCTGTGGGACTATCTCGGAACGGCGCTTCCGTTCAACACCGATCAGGTTGAACTGTCCAACCAGATGATCAGCTACTGGTCGAGTTTTGCGACCGACGGTTCGCCGAACACGAAGTTCACGCCGAAGTGGCCCAAGCACACCGATGGCGGCAAGCTCATGCAGTTTGCTGCTCCCAGCGGGCAGGTGGTGAGCCACGCCACGATCGACTCACAGCACAACTGTGAACTGTGGAACGCCGTGGCACCAGCCGCCTAAGTCGGCGCAGGGAACGGGGTCGTCGCGCTTATGGCGCGGCGACCCTTTCCGTTCGCCCTGCCACATTTAGTCACGCGCCGGGGCTCCCGTGCGCTCTCGGATACACTTCAACCTGTGCCCGGCGGGGTAGCTCAGGTGGTTAGAGCACACGACTCATAATCGTGGTGTCGCGGGTTCGAGTCCCGCCCTCGCTACAGTTTCCCCTCCCCTCCCGCCCATCTGACTCGGCGTGGTGACTACAGTCGGCAACTCTCTTCGACGCGCCGCTACCGTGTGCGCACGCCCGGCGAGTCCGCGAAAGTTGCCGACTTTGGCATAGCGGGTGCGGTCCACGGTGAGCGCTCCGGAGCGGCTCGAAAAATATTTCCGACAGTTGTTGTCTACGGATGGTAGAAATGCCACCATCTATCTACGCGCGTAGACCGCACGTATTTCGCACAATAAGGACTGCAATGTTGCTTTCATCGGCTGAGGCCGCACCCGTTCCGGTCGTGACCGTATTCGGCAGCATCAACCTCGACGTGTCCTATCGTGTGAGCGAACTCCCGGCAGCGGGCGAGACCGTTCTCAGCACCGGATCCACCTCCGGTCTCGGCGGCAAGGGTGCAAACCAGGCCGTCGCTGCAGCGCGTGCCGGCGCTCGCGTCAACTTCGTCGGAGCCGTCGGCGCAGACGCGGCCGGACTTCGCCTCGTCGACGTTCTTCGCCGGTCCGGCGTCCAGACGGACAACGTCGAGATCATTTCGGAGATCGAGAGCGGCGGCGCGATGATCGTCGTTGACGAGCGTGGCCAAAATCAGATCGTTGTCTCGTCTGCCGCTAATGCGGCCGTCACTCCCACGAGCGCCGACGTCGCCCACGCCGTCATCGAGGCGTCCGATGTTCTCGTTGTTCAGGGGGAACTCGCGGCGGATGCCACGGTGCGCGCTGTGCACACCGCCGAGCGCGCCGGGGTGCGAGTCATCGTCAACCTCGCTCCGTATTTCGACCTCGTTCCCGAACTCGCGTGCGCCGATCCGCTCGTCGTCAACGAGGTCGAAGCGAGTCAGGTTCTCGGCGTAGAAGTCGATGGACTGGAATCCGCTCTGGCCCTCGCTCCGCGGCTGTTGAAGTCCAGCCGATCCGCCGTCGTCACGATTGGCGCGGAGGGTGCCGTGCTGGTGACGACGGACGAGGTTGTCCACATCCCGGCCCCCTTTGTCGATTCGGTGACCGACACCACCGGCGCCGGCGATGCGTTCGTTGGAGTACTGAGCGCAGCACTCGCCGGGGCCCGACCGCTCCGCGACGCCGTGCGCTCCGCGGTTGCGGCGGCAACCCTCAGCGTGCAGTTTCTCGGGGCAGCCGAGCGGTACCCGGACTTCTCCGAGGTGCTCGCCGGCGGCGTGGAGGTGCAGTCGTGAACCGCCGGCGCACCACCCGTGACGACGTCGCACGTCTGGCCGGAACCTCCACTGCGGTCGTGAGCTACGTGATCAACGACGGGCCGCGCAACGTGTCGGAAGAGCGTCGTGCCCGGGTGCTCTCGGCGATGGCCACGCTCGACTATCACCCGAACGCGATAGCGCGATCGCTCGCGGCGACCGAGACGCGAACCGTCGGGATGATCGTTCCCAACATTTCCAACTCCTATTTCTCCGAGCTCTCGCTCGAAGTCGAGGAAGCGGCAGCCCAGCGCGAGCGCCTGCTCTTCGTTGGCAACTCGAACGAGGACCCCAAGCGCGAAGACGAATACATTTCGAGCTTTCTCGAGCAGCAGGTCGACGCGATTATCATCATCGGTGTCGCCCAGTCGTCCTCGGTGCGTCGCGCGTTCAGTAGCGGCGTTTCAGTCGTGGTCGTCGACCGCGCGATCGAAGGATCGCACGCCACCACCGTCAGCATCGATCATCGTGCTGCCGCGTTTACCGCGACCCAGCACCTCATTGAGCACGGCCACACCGCGATCGCCTGCCTCGGTGGCCCGAAAGACCAGTCGGTCGCCCAGGATCGCGAGCGTGGATGGGCGGATGCTCTCACTCTCGCGGGAATCGACCCGGCCGAGCAGGTGCAGTTGAACTCGCCGTTCTCGCTCGCCGGAGGCAGCGCGGCCGCGGAACGGCTGTGGACGGAGCCGGGAATCACACCTACGGCCGTCTTCGTTGCGAGCGACGAACAGGCGCGCGGACTTCTCGCCGCCGTTCCGCGAGGAAACCGGCATGTACCGACCGACCTCGCGATCACGAGCGTCGACGGTACGCGGGAGGGCGAGTTCACGAACCCCGCGCTCACAACCGTCCGACAGCCATTTTCGCTGATCGCCGAAAAGGCGATCTCATTTGCCCTCGCGGGCGACAGGCCAGAGCCAGGTCACGTCGTGGTCGGGTCTGATCTCGTCATTCGTCAATCATGCGGTTGCGCCTAACAAGCCAGCCCGAAGGAGAAGAAAATCATGGAATACATCTCAGACTGGGAACGCGCATTCGGCATCAGCCAGGAGCCGTTCGGTCTCGCCCTCAACGAGTTGACCCAGGCCGAAGAGACGGGGCACGACGTAGCCGAAGCGCGAGCGCGTTTCGAGGCCATCGAACCGAGCGACGACGCTCCGTTGCTGGCAATCTACGACGCACTCCCGAAGTCCCCACCGGCAGAGTGGCCGCACTTCGAGGGATCCGGTCTGTCGGAGATCCTCGCGCAGCTTCCCGCATCCACTCCGGCAAAAGCGCCGACCGGAGCCGACCTCACGTCGCGGATTTCGGGCGCCTGGCACGGACGGATCGCCGGCAACATGCTCGGTAAGCCAGTTGAGTTCGGGTGGCCTCGCGCGAAGATCAAGGCCTACCTCGAGGAGCGCGACGCGTACCCCTTCACCGACTACATCCCGATCGAGGACGAGTCGCTTGCTGCAGAACTCGGTTTCCAGATGTGGGAGGGCTTGTCGAAGGGTCGGGTCACGAGTGGCGTCCGGGACGACGACATCGACTACACCGTCCTCGGGCTGCACCTGCTCGAAACCTACGGCTTCGACTACACCTCGCGTGACGTCGCGTACGAGTGGCTGTCCCGGTTCCCGGCCTATCAGGTCTACACCGCCGAACGGGCGACCTACCAGAACCTGGTTCGCGAGGTCCCGCTTGACGAGGTCGGCGAATTCCACAATCCCTACCGGGAGTGGATCGGCGCCCAGATCCGTGCCGACATCTACGGCTACGTGGCCCCGGGCGACCCTCGCCGTGCAGCGCTCCTCTCTTATGCAGACGCATCGCTCAGCCACCGCGCGAACGGCATCTACGGCGAGATGTGGGCTGCCGCACTCGTGGCCACCGCCTTCACTGCGGCGAGCCCGGAAGAGTCGATCGTCGAATCCCTCAACCATGTTCCGGCGACCTCGCGTCTTGCCGGCGAGGTGCGCACGGTGCTCGACGACTTCAGGGCGGGACTCAGCTGGGAGGAAAGCCTCGACAAGCTCGACGCCCGCTACCCGGACATGAGCTGGGTGCACACCATCAACAACACTGGTGCCCTGACCGCGGGAATCCTGTGGGGCGAAGGCGACTACACGAAGACGATCGCTCTCACCGTGCAGGCCGGTCTCGACACGGACTCCACCGGCGCCACCGCCGGTTCGTGGGCCGGTGCGTTCCTCGGGTACGACGCCATCCCGTCGCACTGGATCGATCCGCTCGCCGACCACACGGTGAGCGCCCTATTCGGCTACGGCGATGTCGCGATCTCGGATCTCGCAGCTCGCACGCTCGCACTGATCGAAGGATCGAAGTGACTACAGCACTACGCCAGGAGGCCCCCATGGTTGCCATCACCACTCACGGTGACGATGAGTTCGACCCGGCAGTAGCCGGAGTAGGTCTCGTCGGCAAGCTCGGCGTTTTCGTAGCCGTCACTGCTATCGCCATGACTGCAACTGACCCGGTTCTTCTGGCCGGCGTCCTTGTCGTGTCGCTCGTCTTTATGATGGCGACCGGACTCAAAGCCAAGGCATTGTTGGCGGCAATCAAGCCGCTCGCACCGGTAGTCATTCTGCTTTTCGTGTTCTCCGGGCTGTTTTTTGACCCGCGCGGCGCGACTCTCCCGGTCGCCAGGCAGGTGCTGGTGCAGCTCATCGACACCGAGTACTTCAGCCTGTCAATCAGCATCGGCGGCATCCTCTTCGGTCTCGGCTTTGTCGCCAAGCTGCTGGCGATGATGGCAGCGTCGATCTACCTGATCGGCACAACTCCGATGGAGCAGTTGCTCGCGGCACTGCAGAAGCTTCGCGTACCGAACGCAATCGGACTCATGATGTCGACCGCGATCCGGTTCATCCCCACCATGACGAGCGAAGTTGCCACCATCAAGGACGCCCAGCGGGCGCGCGGTGCCGGTAGCAAATCGCAGAAGAAGGGAAGGGGCCAGGCAGTTCAGGGCACCCTGCCCCTCTTCGTTCCGATGATCGTTTCCTCGATGAGACGAGCGGACACGATGGCCATGTCCATGGTTTCGCGCGGCTACGGCTTCACCAAGAATCGCACCCTGCTCACCCGCCTGCGAGTTAACGGCTGGGACTGGGCGCTCATCGTGGCCTGTGCCGTGATCGTCACCGCATTCTTCCTGCTCCGCGCTTCCCGCGGACTCGGAATCCTGTAACACCCCAACCCGAAAGGTACAAGCATGACAAGCAACGACGCTTCCGTCGCCAGTAGCGAAGCACAGGTAGTCCGCTCCAAATCGTTCTTTACTCCGATCCGTATCTCCCGAATGGCAATCCTCATTGCGCTGTCGGTAGTCGGTGCCTTCATCAAGATCCCCACGCCAACCGGCGACGCGGGCCTCGACTCGGTTCCCGCCTACTTCGCCGCAATGATGAAGAAGTGGGACTGGAAAGAGGCGGCGATCATCGCCGTCCTCGCCAGGCTCCTCGCTGCTGCGGTCGTCGGGTTCCCTCTCGGACTCCCGATCCAGGTCGCCCTCGGTGTCCTCAATGCCGCGTGGGTCGCCGTCATCGCGCGAGTTGCCCGCCTGCGATTCGGATACATCGCGGCCATCGTCGCGACCATCCTGTTCGCGGTCGTGCTCTCGCTCACCGCGAGCCCGGCCATCTACATCGCCGGTCTCGGAATGAACTACCCGGCTGCGATCGCTATCGCTATCGCCGGTCTGCCCGGCCTTGCCGTCGCGGCTGGCCTTGCCGTCATCATCGCCGTTGCGGCAGCCAAGGCTGTCGAGAACACCGCACTCGCGAAATAGTCAAAAGGACAAATCATGGAAACACTGTCGTTTATCTTCTTTATCCTCCTGACCGTCGGCCCGCTCCTCGGCTACGGTCTCTACACCGCTCGCTTCGGCGAACCGCGCCGTCCTGACAAGCCCCGCAAGGGTCGGACCGGCCGCACTGCAGGCAAGGGAAGCGTCGCCTGATGATTGAACTGCGGAACGTGACGTGGCAGTACGAAGACGATCTTCCCCCGGCACTCGATGACGTGTCGATGAGCGTCGCCGAAGGCGAGTTCATCGGGATTGTCGGAGCCACCGGATCAGGTAAGAGTTCGCTGGCGTACGCCATTCGGGGCATGATCCCGACCTTCTTCGAGGGCGGCACGTTCCGCGGTTCGGTCGTCACCGCCGGAATGAACGTTGCCGAAAGCGACGCACAGTTCTCGTCGGATCGCATCGGAATGGTGTTTCAGGATGCCTCGTCCCAGGCATTCGGATCGACCGTTCTTCAGGACGCCAGCTTCGGTCCGGTGAACCTCGGTCTGCCCCGCGCAACCGTGGTCGACCGGGTGCGGATGTACCTTGAGCGGGTGCGACTGCAGAAGAAGCACAACCAGTCTCCGGCGACCCTCTCGGGTGGCGAGACCCAGCGCCTCGCGATTGCCGGCGTGCTCGCCATGCAGCCGCGCGTGCTGATCCTCGACGAGCCGGTCGCCGAGCTCGACCCGCACGGACGCAAGGAAATCTGCGACATCCTCGACGAGCTGCGTGCCGATCTTGGTGTCACAGTGATCCTCATCGAACAAGACCCCGACCTCATCGCTCGGTACGCTGACCGGGTTCTGATCATGGCCGACGGCAAGATCGCCAGGCAGGGAACCCCGCGTGAAGTGTTTGGCGACGCCGAGGCATGCATCGCGCTCGGCGTCTTCCCGCCCGAAACTGCGCTGCTCGCCCAGGAACTGACGCGTACCTTCGGCGACTTCTACGCCGAGACCCCGCTCACGGCGACGGAATTCGTCGCCGACCTGCTGCCGCGCCTCTCGGCAACGCCGAACCTTTCCGCTGTCGGATCCGCCGTAGTCGAGTCCACCGGGGATTTCGTCCTCGAAGCGATCGGTGTTGGTCACCGGTATGAAAACGGATTTCAGGCGCTCAACGACGTGAGCCTGCAGATTCGTACTGGCGAATACGTGGCGATCGTCGGAACCAACGGTGCGGGCAAGACCACGCTGACGAAGCACTTCAACGGCATCCGCCGCCCCACCAGTGGCACCGTCCGCGTGGATGGTAAGGACATCCTGAACGTCGCGACGCCCGACCTCGCGATGTCAATCGGCTACTGCTTCCAGAACCCCGACCACCAGATCTTTGCGCCGTCGGTGTACGAAGAGGTTGAATACGGGCTCAAGTGCTACGGGGTATCAGAGGAAGAGCGCGAAAAGCGCGTTCCCGAGATCCTGGCCGTGTTCGACATCGACGAACTTGCCGACACCAACCCGCTCAACCTCGGTAAGGGCCAGCGACAGAAGGTCGCCCTCGCGTCGATCCTCATTCTGCGCCCCAAGATCCTCGTCATCGACGAGCCGACGACCGGACTCGACTGGCAGGAGTGCGTGCAGATCCTGGACATTCTCGACGAGTTCCACGCCAGTGGAACAACCATCGTCGTGGTAACCCACGACATGCGACTGGTGCGAGAACGTTCGAAGCGCGTCATTGCGATGAGCGCGGGACAGGTCGCCTACGACGGCCCGAGTTCGGAGTTCTTCTTCCAGGCTGACGTGCTGACGGAGGCGGACATCGAACTGACTCCGCTGTCGGAAATCGCAACCATGCTCGCCGAACGAGTCGGAATCACCGCTTCCGACATGCCGCTGACCGTGGACGGGATGGCGGCGCTTCTGGCCGAACGAGTAGCGCCGTAACTCCGCGGGTGGCCCGCCATCGATCGAACTGGGACCAGGCGGTGGCGGGCACCGGCTTCGCTGCGGAAATTGCCGATGGTCTGGACGACCTGCGCCGCTAAGCGGACGAAGGACGGAAATCTCCGGCTCAATCGATCTCCTGATCGAGCCGGGGAGCGGTAGCTTTCAGACCATGAACGCACAGAAAAATCAGTCGTCGTCGAACTCGCACGCTGAAGTGGGCTTCTTCGGAAGTGATCGCTCGTGACCCTCGATCTGCTTCCCGGCGAATCGGTACTTCTCACGAGCAAAGCGAACGCGATCGTCGTGCCGAGTGACTATGGGCTGACCCAGTTCGCCGCCGGACACCTGCTCGGGCTCGTCGGCATGGCGAATCGGGAAGCGATCGGCGGCCAGCTGCACATCACGACCGCGCGAGTAGCTTTTCAGGCCCACGCCTTCAATCGGCTTCGGGGCGTGCTTTCGATACCGATACCCGCCATTACGTCAGCGGGAAAGTACCGCTCGGGCCTGGCATTCGGGGTCCAAATCGAGACGGCTGCGGCACGACTGCAATTCGTGAACTGGTCGGGGGACAAGGTACTCGCAGCGATTGGCAGTGCTCAGCGCAACTACGGAAGCTCAGAGCGGTCGGTTCTGAACTCGGTTGCCGGTGCCCTTCAGGACCTGGCCATTCGTCCCGGTGCCGAAGGCGCGAACATCCTCGCGACCCTTGGGCTCGGCGCGACGGGAGCAATGCCGACCTGGATCGAGGCCCTCAGCTCGATCGAGTGGCGCACTGCCGCGGAAGCGCCGATCCGCCCCTCCGATCCCGCCTGACGCGTCGGCAACCGTGCGGCGGCTTGTTGTCGGTGCGGGTGTTTGAGAGGCCCGCACTGATAACAAGGTGGCGCGCGGTCGGAATCAGGCGCCCCGGGCGGGCAGGCCACTACGCGGCGGCGGGCACCCGAACCTTGAGCGCGCCGGGCTCGATCCAGGTCTTGAACGCGACCGCCTTGCCGAATCCGTCGCCGTCGAGTTCGATCTCTTCGGGCTTCGAGAGCCGCGCGACAAACTTCTTGCCGGTCTCGTAGCGCAGGTTGCGGTCGTTGCGGTGCTCACCCGCGAGGGCGCGACCCGCTTTCGTGCGGCGAACGACCCCGTTCGTCCACGCGACCTTCGTCCACACCTTGAGCCAGCCGATGAATCCACCCGGTCGCATCATCATGAGGTCGAACAGCCCGTCGTCGACGACGGCGTCGGGCATCAGCAGGATGTTGGCCGGCAGCGAGCCGCAGTTTCCGATGATGAGCGTGTGCACGGTTGCACGCTTGGGGCCGCCATCGTCGAGTTCGAATCGCACGTGCAGTTCGTCCGGATCGCGCAGCGATTTCACGATCGCGTCAACGTACGCGGCCCAGCCGGCCTTCGCCTTGAGATCGTCGTCGGTGTTCTTGATCATCTTGGCGTCGATGCCCATTCCGGCCATCACGACGTAGGAGTGCCGGTCGCGGGTGCCGTCCTCGCGTTCGATGTCGATGACACCGAGGTCGATCGCCCGCTCGTCGCCCGTGAACGCGGCGATGACGGAGCCGGGAACGTCGTTGAGGGTCAGGTTGAGGTTGCGGGCGAGCAGGTTGCCGGTTCCCGACGGAAGCAGCGCGATCGGAACGTCCGATCCGCGCATGGCCTCAGCGACCGCGCGCACGGTGCCGTCACCCCCGGCAGCGATCACGAGATCGACGCCCGCCTTCAGCGCTTGCGCGGTCACGCCCTGTCCGACATCCTCGATCGATGTCTCGAGCCAGAGAGTCTCGCCCCAGCCGGCATCGCTCGCGGCAGAATTCACCGCTTCGCGGAGGGCGTCGAGGTCGACCTTGACGGGGTTGTAGACGATGGCGGCTTTTCGCGAAATGGTGTCGGTCACCGTTCGAATGTATTCGCGGCCTCGCTGTGATCGCGAACCGTCCAGCGGACAGTCAGGATTCACACAGCGAAGCGGCCCTCGGCGCCTAGTCCGCCCGAGGCTCCGGTTCGGTACGGAAGCCGATGATCTTGTGAGTGCCGTCGCAGAACGGCTTGATGACGGACTTGCCGCAGCGACAGAGTGCGATGGTCCGTCGATCCCGCGGAAGTTCCTCTCCGTCCGGGTTGGTCAGCGAGATCGGTCCGCGCACCAGGAACGGTCCGTTCGGGTACGCCACGATCTCGACTTCGTCGGCGCTGCTCATCAGGCGTCCACCACCTCGAAGAGCGGATGCCGCAGCGAGCTTTCGCCCTCGGCCCAGGTGGTGAGCAGGTACTCGCCCGCCCACCCGTCGACGGCGAGGCACGCGGCCGCGCCAAACAGGATGTCGTTGAGAAGCTCCGGCTCTGCCTCGGCCAGGCCACCCGCGAGGTCGCGACCGGCGATCTGTTCGTGCACGGCATCCGCTTCGACGTGTTCGTCGAAGTACCAGGTCGCGTCGCTGTCGAATCCGAGCCGCCGGAATCCGTCGCCGTAGAAGCGGTTCGGAATCGACGAGGTCATCTCGAAGGCGGCGAGGTGCCCGACGATCGCTCCGCGCAGGCGGCGGTGCAGGCCGAACATCGTCATCATGTTGACCGAGGCGAGGGTGATCGCCGGAACGAGGTCGACGTAGGTGCCGTACGCGCTGTCGAGCCCGGCGGCACGGACGGTTCCGGCGAAGATCGCGCTGTGCATGCGGTGCGGGCGGCCTCCGCCGTACTCGTCCGACTGGATCTCGACGAGCGCCGCCTTGGCCCGGCCGGACAGCCGTGGCACGGCCCAGCTGTGCGGGTCGGCTTCTTTGAGCGTGTAGATCGAGCGGTGTACCAGAAACTCCTGCACCTCTTCGAAGCTCGCCTTGCGGGCAATGTAGCGGGACAGGCTCGGCCCGGAATCGGCAGCGGTCAGTTCGAACAGGGCCGCACCCACTGCGTCTGCCTGCGGCTCGGGCGCGTCCGGCACGACGACCCGTTCGCGCAGGGCCGCCTCGAGCGCGGTCTCGATCAGGGTGCGGGCCGCGATCAGCTCGGCGTTCCACTCGAGGGCGTCATCCGCTCCGATGATGCCGCCGTAGTGCAGTTCATACAGGCAGAACAGCGTGAGCTGCAGGTCGTCGTCGCTGATCACGTCGGGGCTGGATGCGATGGAGCTCTCGACTACGGGAGCGAGTTCCCGGGGTTCTCGCGCTCCGGTGAGAATGGCCATCGCCAACTCGCTCGCTGCGCCGCGAGCTGCCGGAAGCGGCATCGGAAACTGGGTGACGATCTGGCCACGGGGCTGGGTAGCAGTCATGCACCGAATGTAGGCGCGTCCCGGCGCGGAGCCAGGCCCGCGTCACCCATTCATAGCTGGCAAACAGGATCGACGTTTTCGAGCCGTTCGGACCGCCACCCCGCCGCACCGCAAAGTCGGCAACTTCTCGCGACGCGCCGTCGGGGGAGGGTGCCGAGCGGCGTGTCCGGCGGGGTTGCCGACTTTAGTGCGCGAGCGGATGCTGCCTGCGAACGCCCGCCCGTCATCCGCTGTTTTTCGCGCGTTAACCCGGCCGGGTTACCTTCGGTGCACGAATAACTCGAGCAAGGGAGAGCAATGACATTCGCAGAAGCTTTCGACCTCATCGAGGCCGGGCAGGGACGCTGGGAAGTCCGCTACCGCGGCACCATCATCGTTGTCGGCAACGTGCTCCGGATCGCAGCAGGGTTCGATGCCCGCGACTGGACGAATATCTCACTCGGAATCCATTCGACGATGGATGACGCGCTTCGCCAGCTGGTCAAGGTCGCCGACCCGGCGTTCCTGCGCGTCGCGTAGTCAGTAACGCGCAATTGGCGGGGCGGATGCCGAACCGCAATTCCTGAGAGTCGGCGGCCAGTCAGCCGCAGATGAAGATTGTGAGTGCGAGCGAGCGTACCGTGGCCGCCATGATCGGACTCGTCATCACGCTGCTCGTCGTCTGGCTCATCCTCGCCGTGGTGGGTATCACGATCAAGGGGCTGTTTTGGCTCGCGATCATCGGCATCGTCCTGTTCCTCGCTACGGCGATCTGGGGTTGGGTGCGCCGTGGTTCCGGCACGACCTGACCCACGCGCACGCCTAACAGCCGGCCCCGGGTGATCCCAGCAGTCGGGGCCGGCATCTAAGGACAGAGTCCGCCCGCTGGCTATTTGTCCTTCGGGTCGATGCCCGGGCGCACGGCCGCGGTCTCCGCGATATCGATGCGCGTTGCGCCGTTCTCGGTGGTGGAGGTCGTGATGCGCGGGGCGGCATCCGACTCGTCTGACTTGGGTGCACGCGTGAGTTCGTCGTGCCGTTTTTCGTCGTCAGTCATGCCGATGTCGTGCGAATTCCCGGTGCTTTCAGTGGCGTCCATTCCCGCACGGTAACAGCGATCGGGGCGGGTTGACAGTCAGCGGATGCGGCGGTCGGCAAATGCACAACCAATCCGATTGCGGGCAGGCGCCGAACCACTGTTACATCCGCAGCATCCCTAACAGAGGACAAATCATGCGTAAGTTTTACAAGATGACCGTAGGAATCGCCACCGCTGGCCTCCTCGTTGCCGGCCTCGCGGCCTGCGCCCCGACGGCAGAGACGCCTTCCGAGTCCCCGTCCGCTTCTGAGGAAGCCGCCCCGGAGCCGATCGCCTCGATCCCCGCCCTTGACGGTGTTGACACCCAGGTCACCCTCGACGCTGGCTTCGTTGAAGCCCTCGGAACCCTGGGCCTGACCCCCGGCGTTCTCGGAACCGCGACGCTCTCCGACGCCGGAGTGCTCGCCTTCCCGATCACCGGCGGAAACGTCGACTACTACGACCCCGAGGCCTCCTACCGCCCGTACGTCCAGGGTGAGATCGACCACGATGGTTCGGGTATCTCCCTCACCGCCGGCGACACCGTCGTTGAGCTGACCGACTTCCGCATCGACCCGGGAACCTCGCAGCTGTTCGGAACGGTCACCGCGAACGGTGAAAAGGTCGGCGACGACATCTACATCTTCAACCTCGACGGTTCGACCCTGAACCCGCTCGAGACCGACGCTGACGGCAACGCTGTCCTCGAAGGCACCACCGTCCTGGTCAGCCCCGACGCTGCCGGACTGCTGAACAGCACCTTCGGCACCGACGCGGTCACCGACCAGCTCGTCGTCGGAATCGCCAAGATCACCGCCAAGGCCGCTTCCTAAGCCCTAGCTACGCGAACCTGCCCACCACGCGCCCAAGGCGTGGTGGGCATTCGTGTTTAACGGCTGCGTAGTCATCCTGCGAATTAACCGGTTTCAAGGAACGCAGGCGGCTAACAACCAGATTTCTGGTTATGAGCAGCGGATGCGGAGGGCAGCTCCTTGAAACCGGTTAATTCTGGGCAGGGTGGCGACACGCGCGGGGTGGTACGAGGGCGAAAACTGGGGCAAAGAAATCGGGTTCCGCGGCTTTTAGCGGATCACGGTGTCAGTGGCTACAGCAATAATGTGAATAGATCGCGACACGCCGAAAACACTAGATGTAGTGGAATGACATCCATGTCATTCCCGTTATATAGTGAGAACCCTCGCAGCAACAGCAGCGATCACACAACTACTAGTCAGAGGAGGATCGTATGGACAACGACGACAACGTCGGCGGTTACGCAGTTCCCGTCGACCCAATGGATCTTCTGCAGTGCGACAGCTGCCAGTAGGCGCTTTTCACTTCTAAAGACCCCCGTAAACACCCCGGCCACCTCACGGTGACCGGGGTTTTACTGTTAACCCGGACGCCAAACCTGCGCAACTAAACTGTGGGGGTGCCAGTGAACCCAGACCTGCAGGGACGCGCCTTCGCGCCGACCGCGCCGTACCTCGTCGGGCGGGAGAAGATCCGCGAGTTCGCTCGCGCCGTCTTCGCCGAGAGCCCGATCAACCACGATCCGGAAGCCGCTCGCGCCGCCGGGTACTCCGACATCGTCGCGCCGCCGACCTTCTCGGTCGTCGTGCAGGAGTCGACGCTGCAGCAGTTGCTGTCGGAACCGGATGCCGGAATCGACTTCTCGCGCGTCGTCCACGGCGACCAGCGGTTCACCTACACGCGCCCCATCGTCGCCGGTGACGAACTCACGGCGACCCTCGCGGTCACCGCGATCAAGTCGCTCGGCGGCCACTCGATGGTCACCGCGGAGTCGACGATCGTCGACTCCGACGGCGAGCACGTCGTCACCGCCATTTCGACACTGGTAGTAAGGGGAGACGAATGATCGCCGAGCTCGGCCAGGTCGTCGCCGAAAAGACGTACGAACTCACGCGCGATTCCCTCGTGCGCTACGCCGGGGCATCCGGTGATTTCAACTCGATCCACTACCGCGATGACATCGCCGCAGAGGTCGGTCTTCCGGGCGTACTCGCCCACGGCATGCTCACGATGGGCTTCGCAGTGCAGCCCGTCGTCGACTGGATCGGCGACAGCGGCCGGATCCTCGACTACCAGGTGCGCTTCACCCGCCCGATCGTCGTCGACCCGACCGATGGTGCGACCGTCACGGTTGTCGCGAAGGTCGGCGCCCTCGACGACGCCGAAGCCCGCATCGACCTCACCGTCAGCTACAACGGCTCCACCGTTCTCGGAAAGGCGCAGGCTCGCGTGAGCCTCGCGTCGCTCTGATCTCTGTGACGACAACGCCTCGATGACCACACCGCTCTCTTCCCTCACGACCATGCGCGTCGGTGGCCCGGCGACCCGGATCGTCGAACCGACGACGCCGGCTGATCTGGTCGAAGCAGCCCTTGACGCCTGGAACAGCGGCGACGAGTGGTTCATCCTGGGTGGCGGCTCCAACCTCGTTGTGGCGGACGGCGGATTCGACGGCACCGTCATCCGCGTCGCCACCCGCGGAATCGAACGAGTGGATGCCGGAACTCCCGGTCGCGTGCGCCTCCGGGTCCAGGCCGGCGAACCGTGGGACGCCCTCGTCGCGTACACCGTCGAGCACGGACTCACCGGCATCGAAGCACTGAGCGGCATTCCCGGATCCAGCGGTGCAGCGCCGATCCAGAACATCGGCGCCTACGGGCAGGATGTCTCGGAAACCCTCGTCGCCATCGAGTACCTCGACTACCTCACCGGAGAGCTCGCGCGCGAGAGCGCGGCGAGCCTCGAGCTCGGCTACCGCTGGTCGTCGCTCAAGGCCGGCCGCCAGGGCCTCGTCGTTGCGATCGAACTCGACCTCTACGCGAGTGAAGACGGGCTGGGGCGTCCGATCGAGTATTCGCAGCTGGCATCCGCTCTCGGTGTTCAGATCGGTGCGCGGGTACCCGTCGCCGACGTGCGCGCCGCGGTCCTCGCCCTGCGCGCGTCAAAGGGAATGGTGCTTGACCCCGCCGATCCCGACTCGGTGAGCGCCGGTTCGTTTTTCACCAACCCGATCGTCGGCGAAAACTTCGCCCGCACGCTTCCCGAGGCGACTCCGCGCTGGCCCGTCGAGCCTGAGCCGGTTGAGCGGGTCGTACCGCTCGGCGAAGAGCCGGCCCTTCCGGCGCAGCGCACCGATCACCGGATCAAGCTCTCCGCGGCCTGGCTGATCGAGAATGCCGGGATCACCAAAGGCTTCGCTCTTCCGGGCTCGAAGGCCGCCATCTCGAGCAAACACACCCTTGCGATCGTCAACACCGGTGGAGCAACGGCCGACGAGGTCTCGCAGCTCGCCCGCTACATCCAGACCCGCGTCTTCTCGGAGTTCGGCGTGCGCCTGCAGGCCGAGCCCGTGCTCGTGGGTGTGTTCCTGTAACTGCCGGTCTCGTTGGACTCAGAGCAGCCCGAGCTCCATCGCTTTTGTCACGGCCCGCGTGCGGTCGCTGACCGACAGCTTTTCGAACACGTGCAGCAGGTGCGTCTTGACGGTCGCTTCGCTGAGGAACAGCGATCTCGCGATCGACGGATTGCTGTGACCGGCAGCGACGAGCCGCAGGACTTCGGTCTCGCGCGGGCTGAGCGTGACCGCCGGTGACTTGACCCGGCGCACGAGCAGGGCCGCAATCGACGGCGCGAGGGCGACGTCGCCGCGAGCGACCGAGCGGATGCCGGCGAGGATTTCTTCCTGCGGCGCGGCCTTCAGCAGGTAGCCGCTTGCCCCCGCCTCGATCGCAGTGAGGATGTTCTCGTCGCTCTCATAGGTCGTGAGCACCACGATACGGATGCCCGGGCTGTTCTGCAGGATCGCGGCGGTTGCCTCGTCGCCGGTGAGTTCCGGCATCCGCAGGTCCGTCAACACGAGGTCGGGCTGCAGCGACAGCGCGAGCTCGACGGCCTCGGTGCCGGTCGCGGCCTGGCCGACGACCTCCATGTCGTCAGCGGAGTCGAGCAGCGCGACGATTCCGCCGCGCACGATGGGATGGTCGTCGGCAACGACGATGCGGATCATTCGACACTCGATTCGAGGCGGATGCCGACCGCTTCAGCCGGCAGCGTGATGATGAGCCGTGTTCCGGCGGGGCTCGACGAGACATCGAGCGCACCGTCAACCAGCGCGAGCCGGTCGCGCATGCCGCTCAGGCCGTAGCCGTCCCCGGGCTCCTCGAGGTCGAACCCCGAGCCGTCGTCGCTGATTTCGAGGGTCGTGCCGCGGTCGCTCGCAATCAGCACCACCGTCGCGGCCGAGGCACCGGAGTGTTTGCGGATGTTGGCGAGGCCCTCCTGCGTGCAGCGCAGCAATACAACCTCGGTGGCGCGATCGAGTGACGCGGTGACGTCGGTGCGCACCGCCACCGCGATCCCGGTCTCGCGCTCGAACCGTGCGCCGAGGCGCTCGATCGCCGGGGCGATCCCGCCGTCATCGAGCGTCGGCGGAGAGGAGGTCGCGACCAGCGTTCGGGTCTCGGTGAGGGCGAGCCTTGCGCTTTCTTCGAGCAGTGCGAGCTGCCGGTCCGCCCCGTCGAGGTCGGCGGCGGCAACCATCCGCCTCGCCTGTTGGGAGAGCAGCACGAGCCCGGTGAGGTCCTGCGCGATCGTGTCGTGAATCTCGCGGGCGAGTCGCTCGCGCTCGCTCGTGACTCCGGCATCCCGGTTGAGCGTCGCGAGGCTCGACTGGGCCGCGGTCAGCTCGTCGATGAGCCGCTGGCGCTCGGTGCTGACGTCGAAGATGCGCGAGATCCAGACGCCCATAGCGAGGCTGAAGGTGAGTGAGAGGGCGACGACGATTGCTGCTTCTCCGGCCGAGTCGGGCGTCAGCCCGAAACTGAAGGCGTACCCGATGCCGACGGCAATCGCGACCGCGATATTGCCCACGATCGCCCGGCGCAGCGTCGGCAGCAGCATCCAGACCAGCGGGTAGGTGATCGTCTGTACCGTTGCGAGCGACGGGTGGATGAAGGTTGCGAGGCCGGTCAGGATGACGAGGATCACCACGTAGAGGCGAGTGCGCGTTCGGTTGCACATCGCACTGCGGCCGATGAGGATCCAGGCGGCGACGTAGACCGCGAGCACGATGAGCGCCGCAACCAGCCGGGCGCCCTCGACGCGGTTTGCCACCAGGAGCACGACAGACACGGCGGTCGCGCCCGCGACCGCGATGTCCCACCAGCGTGTGCTCGTCATGGCTCTACTCTCGCGCATTCCCGGGCTGCTAGCTGTCCTTGCGGATCCAGCGGAAGGTCAGCCGGCACAGCACGAGTCCGACGACGAGCCAGAGTCCGGTGACGAGTGCGACGTTGGCGAGGTCCCAGGTACCGCCGACCTCCTGCGACTCGTAGTTCGACGGCAGGAACACCGCGCGCATTCCCTGCGCCATCCACTTCAGCGGAAAGACACTCGCGAAGTTCTGCAGCCACTCGGGCAACTGGGCAAAGCCGAGGTAGACCCCCGAGATGAACTGCAGCACGAGGGCGATCGGAATGATCACTGCCGTCGCACTCTTACCGCTGCGGGGGAGACCGCTCACCGCGATTCCGAGCACAGCGGATGTCGTCACGCCGAGCAGGAACACCCAGGCGAATGTCGCCCACGCTTCGGGCTCGGTGGGAAGAGCGACCCGGAAGACGATGCCGGCGACCGCGATCAGCAGCGCGGCCTGCAGGATTCCGGTCACGAGAACCTGCCCGATCTTGCCGATGAAGTAACTCATCACCGGAAGCGGGGTGCCCGCGAAGCGTTTGAGCGTTCCATCGCTCTTCTCGCCGGCGATGTCGACGCCGAGGTTCTGGAGTCCGCTGAGCAGGAGCCCGGCGGCAAGCATGCCCGGAAGGTAGTAGGAGGCGGCGTTCACGTCGTTGCCAGCGGCATCCGTTCCGAAACTCTGCTCGCTGAACGCGACCGAGAAGATCGTGAGCATGACGAGCGGAAACAAAAAGGTGAAAAAGACCGAGTCGCCCTGGCGAAAGTAGGTGCGGACTTCGTAGCCGATGCGGCTCGCGCCGAGACGGATGGTGCGGCCGGCGGGGAGGCGCGGGATGGTGGCTGTACTCGCCAGGGGCGTGGTTGTCGTTCTCACAGTGCGGGCTCCAGTTCGCGGGTGGCCTCGTACTGCGAGACCAGGCTGAGGTAGACGTCTTCGAGGGATGGACGCACGATCTCGAGCTCGTCGGGTTCGGTGCCGGCCTGCGCGAGGTGTGCCACGAGTCGCCCGGGTTCGCTCGTGCGCTCTTCGCGAAGGACGCCGTTCTCGCGCCAGCGGACGAGCGGGATGCGCGCATCCGCTCCGCCAAGCTCATCGATGGCGCCTAAGTCGATGAGTTCCCCGCCGGCGATGATTCCCGCACGGTCGCCGAGTTGGGCGGCCTCGTCGAGGTAGTGGGTGGTGAGCAGGATCGTCGTGCCCTCGCTCTTGAGCGAGCGGATGAGCTGCCAGAACTGGCGGCGCGACTCCGGGTCGAAGCCCGTGGTCGGTTCGTCCAGGAACAGCAGCTCGGGGCGCCCGATGATGCCGAGGGCGACATCCACTCGACGGCGCTGCCCGCCGGAGAGCTTGCGGATGAGCGTCTTCGCCTTGCTCTCGAGGCCGACGGCCGCGATGATCTCGTCGACGCCGCGGGGGTTCGGATAGTAGCCGGCGAAGTGGGTGAGCTGTTCGCGCACCGTGACGTTGCCGCTCTCGCCGGTCGACTGCAGCACGATGCCGAGGCGGGCCTTCCAGTCGAGACCGCCCTTGCCCGGGTCGATGCCGAGCACCGTCGCGCTGCCACTCGTGCGGTCGCGGTAGCCCTCGAGGATCTCGATCGTGGTGCTCTTGCCGGCGCCGTTCGGGCCGAGCAGGGCGAACGTCTCGCCGCGGTGGATGTCGAAGCTCACGCCGTTGAGCGCCGTGACTTTTCCGTAGGTCTTGCCGAGGTCACGCACGCTGACTACTGCGTCGGGGTTGGGTCGGTCTGGTGTCATGCCAGCAATACTCGTCGCAATCGCGGCGGAGCGGCAGCCGTGCACCGGGTGAATCCGGCATCCACCATCCGGTTGATGCGTCCGTTAATTCACCTACCTGACGCGGCGGCGGTTGCGCTGCGCCTGCCCGATGAAGCTCGCGACACCGATCAGCAGGGTGAGTGCGCCGGCCAGGATGAGCACGATCATCCAGATGTTGCCGGTCGAGATCGAGCCGAGCCAGGTCGCCACCGCAATGCTGCGGGCAGTGTCGGTCACGATCGCGAGGATGGTCGCCGCGATGATGCAGACGACAAGGCCCCAGGCGATCGCCCCGACCCGCACGTGCGGTGTCGCGGTCGGGAGAGCGGATGTTGTGGCCCCGGTCGCCTCCGTCGCTTCGGTGTCGACCCTTGCCTCGGTATCCACGATCGGCTCTGTTTCGGTGGTCTCGCTCATGTCGTTCACTGTCCGTCCTGCTCGGGGTAGGCGTCGTAGATATAGACGTTGCCGACGCCCTGCCACAGTCGAATCGTGGCCGAGGGAGTCGCTGCGTCGCCGATGATGAAGTCGTAGCTGTCGTCGGAGTTGTAGCCGCGCCCGAACTCGACCGGGTCGATCTGGGTCGTGACCTGGGCGACGAGCACGCCGTCGGCGAGGGTTACGACGCCGTCCCCGTTCATGTCGTCCTGCTCGTCGACGATGCTGTCCTGGTTGTAGTCGTTCTTCAGCTTCGGGCTGGCGTTGTCGACGGTCCAGCTGTCGTGCAGCACCGTTCCGCTGCGCACGTCGGCGATGACGCGAATGCTCGTTCCCCGCGGAACCTCGATCGAGGTCTCGCCGACGCCGTGCCAGAGGTCGATGACCGTACCGGCCTTGACGAGCTCGCCCTCATCGACGCCCTCGGCCAGGTAGATGCTCGCCGAGTTGTTCAGGATCGAGTACTTGCCTGAGGTTGCCAGGTCGATCGAGCTGGTGAAGAGCAGCTGTCGATCGGTGGGAAGAAACGCTCCGATCGAGGTGCAGGCGACCAGGATTACGGCGATAAAACTCAGGAAGCCGCTGCGGCGACGGAAGGTTCCGGCGACGATGATCGCGAAACCGACTATGAGGGTTGCAACCGCGAGCCCGACGACGACGTGCTGGCCGGTCACCAGTTGGGAGCCGATCGCCCCGGAGATCGCGGCGAGCCCGACGACGATTGCGATGATCGAGCCGCGCAGCCGCGGATTGGCCGCCCGCCACGCCCGGTTGCGTTCGGCGACGCGAGCTGCGGCATCCAGTCTCTGCTGGCGATACTCGGCCTGGGCGCGCAGGTTCGCCTCCGCAGCCTGGCGCCGGAAGTCGTCGTTCTCGGCCTTCCACTTCTGCTGCTGGTCGCGCCAGGCGGCGAAATCGGCTTCTGGGGCTCCGGGCGGCGGCGGGGTAGTTGCGGTGGTGTCGGCCGGCGCGGATGCGGCTGCCGGCGCGACGAAAGTGGTCCCGGATGCGGTGGCGGCCGCATCGGCGCTGGCCGGCGGTACAGGAGCCTTGCTGGTTCGGGGCTGGCTGGCACCGCGGCGCGCAATCCAGACGACGAACCAGGTCAGAGCGCCGAGCACGGTGATCGTCCACAGCGCCCGCCCGATCGAGTTCGGCAGGACGGGGTCACCCCAGAACGACGACCCGACGAACCAGAATCCCTGCGTGATCGGCAGCATCGAAAGCGCTGCAAGACCGAGGATGGCCGCGACGGGGGACTCGAAGTGACCGCGGAGAACCTGCTCGAGGTGGATCTTGCCGCCCGCGTCGTCGTGGACGGTCGCATCCGGGAGCAGCAGCCAGGCAAGGGCGTACAGCAGGATCGCCGGGCCGCCGAGCACGGCGGCGACAACGAAAATGCCGCGCACGATGATCGGGTCGATGCCGAGGCGAGCGGCGATGCCCGCGCAGACTCCGCCGATCCACCCCGGCTGGCGGAAGACGCCGATCGAGCGCAGCCAGCCGAAAAACCGGGACTGCGCGGGCGGCGGCGGCGTGGGGTCGTCCGGGGAATCGGTTGGTGCCGTGTCCTCCGGAGCAGCCTCGGAGGCGGCGGCGTCAGCGGGCGGTGGGGTGGGAGTCTTTCGAGCCATGCTCCGATCGTGGCGTGTCCACGGCATCCGCTCTATGGGGTACGACCCTGACCCGACCCTGATTTACCCTCCGGGGTAGCGGCGGTGGGCGGGTTGTCTGTTTGGATTGGCAGATGACGACCGCCGCTTCGCCCGCCACGCGCCCGCCGCTGCTGCGGCCGCGCGAAGTGAGCGTCGGCGGGGTGAGCGCGGCGCTCGCTGCGCACCTCGATGTTCGCACCGCCGGGATCCGCGTCGCGTTTGTCGCGCTGACCTTCGCGGGTGGAGCCGGCGTGCTGCTCTACGGCTGGTTGTGGGCGCTCGTTCCGCTGCATCCGCTCGGCTCGGACGAGCAGCCGGGAGTGCGTCACCGAGTGCCCATGGTCTTCGGTGTCGGGGTGCTCGCGCTGTGGGCAGCGCTCGTCGCGTGCGGACAGTTTTTGCAGGGCTACGGGCTGCGTGCGACGCCGGCCCTCGTCGTTTTCGCGGTGCTTGCCGCGGCGACGGTCTTCTGGAATCTCGTCTTCGATCGCACCGACCCCGGCCGGTCGGATGCCTACCGTGCCGTTCCGCGAATCGCGATCGCGGGCCTGATGCTGCTCACCGGGGCGGTCGCGCTGGTCTCGCGGCCGGGAACGGCCAACACCGTCATCGCGGTCGGGCTCATCGTGCTCGGCATCGGGGCCATCGCTGTCCCCCGAGTTGTCAGCCTCTGGACGGAACTGATGACCGAGCGCACCGCCCGCGTTCGCGACGTGCAGCGCGCCGAGATCGCCGCGCACCTGCACGATTCGGTGCTGCAGACTCTCGCGCTCATCCAGAACCGGGCCGGGGCATCCAGCGAGGTCGCGCGCATCGCGCGGGCGCAGGAGCGCGAGCTGCGCGACTGGCTGTTCGCGGGCGAGGACCCGGCGACGATGGATCTCGCTACCCAGCTGCGTGATACCGCCGCGGCGATCGAGCTCGACCACGCCGTGCGCATCGACATCGTAACGACCGGAGAACCCGTCGAGGCCGCAGCGCCGATCATCGCGGCCGCTCGCGAGGCGATGCTCAACGCTGCCCGGCATGCCGGCGGCGACGTGTCGGTGTACCTCGAGACGTCGCCAAGCGCGATCGACGTCTTCGTGCGCGATCGCGGCCCGGGTGTGCTGCTCGACGATATCCCTGCCGACCGCCTCGGCATCCGCGAATCGATCATCGGGCGGATGTCGCGCGCCGGCGGCAGCGCAACGATGCGACCCGGCGTTAGCGGGTCCGGTACCGAAGTTCACCTGCACCTGGAGGTAACACCATGACGAGTGTGCTCATTGTCGACGACCATTCGATCTTCCGGTCGGGGTTGCGCGCTGACCTCGACGAGTCGCTGACCGTGGTCGGCGAGGCCGCGACGGTCGACGAAGCGGTTGCGCTCATTGCGCTGCTGCTGCCGGAGGTCGTGCTGCTCGACGTTCACCTGCCGGGAGGCAAGGGCGGCGGGGGAGCCGAGGTCATCACTTCCAGTTCTGCACACCGGGACCGGGTGCGTTTTCTGGCGCTGAGCGTTTCGGATGCGGCCGAAGACGTTGTGGGCGTCATCCGCGCCGGCGCTCGCGGGTACATCACGAAGGGCAGCTCGGGCGACGAGGTCAGCCGGGCAGTCATCGCGGTGGCGAGCGGAGATGCGGTGTTTTCGCCGCGGCTCGCGGGGTTCGTGCTCGACGCGTTCGGTGCCGTCGCCGGCGAGCAGGCGGAATCGAGCGAGGAACTCGACCGGCTGAGCGCGCGCGAACGCGAAGTCATGCGCCTGATCGCGCGCGGGTACGCCTACAAAGAGGTCGCGACCGAGTTGTTCATCTCGGTGAAGACCGTCGAGACGCACGTTTCGGCGGTGCTGCGCAAACTGCAGCTCTCCTCCCGCCACGAGCTCACCGCCTGGGCCCTGGAGCGCAAGCTCCTCTGAGGGGCTACTCAGTAATCGACTTGCCCACTTTGGCCCCAATTTCAGCGATTTTCGGGGCCATTGTGGGCGACTCGGTTAGCGAGCGGGGCGCCATCCGTGCTTTACGAGGATTGAGCGGATGCGGGCGATCAGTTCGACAGGGTCCCGCAGGTCGTCGGCGTTGATCTCCATCACGTACCACCCCTGCGCCTCCAACCGGGAGCGGCGGGTCATATCCTTTCGCCACTGCTCCTTGCTGCGGTGGTAGTCACCCTGATATTCGAGCAGCACCTTGTACTTCGCGAACGCGAGGTCAGTCCGGACGCCGGGCCCTTCGTCGGTCATGACGATTTCGTAGTTCACCTGCGGCTCGGGCAACCCCGAAATCACAATGAAATACCGCAGTCTCGACTCGGGTGGCGATTCCGATCGCGCATTGAGGCAGGGAAGTGCTTCGAGCATCTTCTTCAGCCCGCGCTTTCCGGGGAAATTCTTCACCGTTTCATAGAGGGCGAGGGTTGTCGTGAGCGGCTGTCTCCAGTGAATGAGGAAGTCGCCGGCTGCAACGAGATCCGCGACGCTAAGAATGGATGCGAGGTCGCACCAGGTTCGCTCGGCACTCGTGTGTGCGAGTCCTTCGGTCGCTGCGACTTCCCACTGCGAAAGCGTGAGGGCGTGTCCCTTGATCCCCGTAGCGTGCGGTGCTCGGGCTGGCGCCGGAACGCCGATATCGAGCACATCACGTCGCTCGAGTCGATAGGGGAGCGGGATGGAAAGAAGCGTCGCGGCGGTCACATGGCTGAAGAACGCGTCGAGCGGCATCCGTACGGCGAACATGCGAGCTCGGCGAATGACATCGTTTCGCCAATCGGGGGCATCTCGCTGAGACAGCGACCTCACTCCCCAGACCGAGCGATCGAACCCGGGGCCGCGCAATCGTTTTCGGGTCAGGCCCGCATCGAGCGCATCACGAGTCGTGAACGGGCCGATCCTGCCAGCGGCATCTGATGCATCCATCGCGCAATAGTGCGCCGGATTGCCCGATCCCATCCTGATTCGTCCACAACCTCACCGACTTGCCCAAAATGGCCCCAATTTATGCGAAATCTGGGGCCAAAGTGGGCAACTCGGTGGAAGAGGGATTTGGCGCCCCTCAGGCGAAGAGGGCCTGCAGGCGCTTCACGCCCTCGAGGAGGGGCGCATCGCCGAGCGCGTAGGAGAGGCGCAGGTAGCCGGAGGGACCGAAGGCCTCGCCGGGAACGACGGCGACTTCGGCCTGGTCGAGGATGAGGTCGGCGAGCTCCAGCGAGGTCGTTGGTGTCACTCCGCCCCAGGTGCGACCGAGGAGGCCCGTGACGTCCGGGTACACGTAGAACGCACCCTCGGGCATCGGGCACAGCACGCCGTCGATCTTGTTGAGCTCGGCGACGATCGTCTGGCGGCGGCGGTCGAATGCTTCGCGCATCGTCTCCACGGCATCCTGCGGACCGGTCAGCGCCGCGATCGCCGCGCGCTGCGAGATGTTCGACACGTTCGACGACAGGTGCGACTGAAGATTGGATGCCGCCTTGATCGCGTCGAGCGGCCCGACCATCCAGCCGACCCGCCATCCGGTCATCGCGTAGGTCTTGGCAACGCCGTTGACGAGGATCGTGGTGTCGGCGAGCGCGGGAACAGCCTCGACGATCGAGATCGCCTTCGGGGCTTCGCCCTCACCCGTCGCCGAGTAGGTCAGGTTCTGGTAGATCTCGTCCGAGATGACCCAGATGCCGTTCGCGAGTGCCCACTCGCCGATCGCGCGCGTCTGCTCTTCGGAGTACACGGCACCGGTCGGGTTCGACGGCGACACGAATAGCAGCACCTTCGTGCGCGGCGTGCGAGCGGCCTCGAGCTGCTCGACGGTGACGAGGTAACCCTGGTCGCTTCCGGCGAAGACCTCGACCGGAATACCACCGGCGAGCTTGATCGCCTCGGGGTAGGTGGTCCAGTACGGAGCGGGAAGGATGACCTCGTCGCCCGGGTCGAGCAGCGTTGCGAACGACTGGTAGACGGCCTGCTTGCCGCCGTTGGTGACGATCACCTGCGCGGCGGTCACCTCGAGCCCGCTGTCGCGCAGCGTCTTCGCGGCGATCGCCTCGCGCAGTTCCGGCAGGCCGGCCGCGGGCGTGTAGCGGTAGTTTTTCGGATCGAGAACCGCAGCGGATGCCGCCTCAACGATGTAGTCGGGGGTGGCGAAATCGGGTTCGCCGGCCGCGTAGCTGATGACCGGTCGCCCGGCAGCCTGCAACGCTTTCGCTTTCGAGTCGACCTTGAGGGTCGCTGACTCGGCGATCGCGGCGATGCGACGGGAGATTCTGGCGGAGGACGCGGGGCTCGTTGAGGCTTCAGGCACGTAGTCAAGCTTAAGGCGTCGGGGGTCTGCCCAAACAAGAACCGGGCACGAGAAAACCCGGCCGCATCGTGGACGGGGGGACCAACGATGCGACCGGGTAGGTCCGGTGGTGACAGCCGACTTGGGCGACTGGTGTGACCGGGTCTGGTCTGGTCGTGCCACCCGACTTGGGCGAGTGGCACGACCAGAGTTTGTTACGCCTCCGTGGTGAGATCCACGTCGACGGAATGGGTGCGACGGTAGTGCTCACGGGCGACCAGCGCGGTGCCGGTGGCGAGCAGTGCCGCGATCAGGGCCAGCAGGGCGACCAGGTCCATGCCGGTGAAGGCGAGGGAGCCGTCGGCGCTGGTGTCGACGTAGCCGTCTCCGGAGCCGTCGTCCGATCCGTCATCCGAACCATCGTCAGATCCGTCGTCCGGGTTGTTCGAGTCGTCCGGGTCATCGGGGTCGGTCGGATCGGTGGGGTCGGTCGGATCCGTGGGGTCAGTCGGATCCGTCGGGTCGGTCGGGTCGGTCGGATCCGTGGGGTCGGTCGGGTCCGTCGGGTCCGTCGGGTCGTCCGGGTCGTCCGTCACCGCGAGGTTCGGGCTGACGCTCGCCGCGGCGAGGTTGATCGTCGTCAGTCCGCCGGATGAAACGGAGGGCAGTACTGCCACCCGGAGCGCCGTCTCGGTGAAGGTCGAGCCCGACTTCGCCTGCAGGTTGAGCTTGATCGACACAACGCTCGAGAGCACGGAGGTGAGGCTTCCACTGCCCAGAAGGTCATCGTTTGCGTTGTTGACGACCTTGGTGCGCAGCGCCGAAGCGAGTGACTTGACCGCACCGTTCGAGTCGAACAGGGTGTCGACGAGGGAGTCATCGAGCACGTTCAGCAGCTTGCCGGTGGAGATCGAGATCGGGATGCCGAGCACCTTCGCCTTTGCCGTTACCGGCGACTTGCCGTTCAGGATCTGCTGCACCGTGCCGTGAACGTCAACGTGAACGCTCGTCTCGAGCGACTTCTGCGGGATCGAAACCGTCTTGCAGACGATCTCGGTCAGCAGGTCGCCAACGCCACCGAGCAGGTCGCCGACGAGGCCGCCGTCGCTCTCAACCGGCACTTCCTCGCAGACCTTCTTGGTGAGATCCGGCTGCTTCTTGAGCAGCTCGAGGTCGACGTCGATATCGACCTCGGCGTTGCGCAGGGCCTTGTCCACCCGGTCCACGACGTCGTCGGCCAGGTCAGCAACGGTGTCGGTCAGGGCCGAGACGATGTCCTGCACGGCGCCGTCGTTCAGGACGTCATAGCCGACGGGCTTGCCGTTGAGGTTTCCGCCCACGATCTTTGCGAGGTCAACCGCGACCTTTCCGGTCTTCAGGTTGATCTTGATTCCTGACTTGCCGTAGGTGTGGTCGAGCAGGTCTTCGAGGATGCCGTCGATGTCGGCCTTGATCCTCACCTTGACGTCGGCTTTCGAACCGGCGAGGTCGAGGGCGGGGTTCAGCGCCTTCAGCAGACCGAGGGTGTCATCGGCGAGTTCGCCGTCCGACCCGGCGAGAGCGTCGAGCTTGACCTCGATCGGTTCGAGGCTGTCGTCGATGATCGAGTCGAGCTGCCCGATGACCGGGCTCGTGAACTTCAGGGTCAGCCCCTCCATGTAGTAGCTGCCGGAGGTTCCGCTCGCGCTGCCCTGTGCCTGGGCTGCCACCGCCTTGATTTCGAGGCTGAGGTCCTTGATGACCGCGTCGAACTTGGAGTTGAGCAGGCTGTCGATGTCGAGCTTGAGCGATCCGCCCGGGTTGCTCGCGTTCGGTCCGATCGCGCCGCCACCGCCGATCGTTCCACTCGCGCCGAGGGCCGACCCGTCGTTGTTCGCTTTCGCGTACTGCGACAGGATGCCGCCGGTCGTCTTCTCGCCGATATCGACGAGTTCTTCCGGGGTGAGATTGATGCGGTCAGCTTTGACCTCGACGGCACTGAGAAGTTTGAGCGCGAGCGGGTCGACGTCGGTCTGGGTCGACTGGTTGCCGTTGTTCGTTGCGCTGGCCGCCTTCACCTCGGCGACTGCAGCGAGATCGATACCGGCGATTGAACCGGAAAGGAACTGGCCTTTGGCTGCACTGCCGGCTTTCGCCGGCGCAGCGGATGCCGCCATCGGCACCGCGAGCGCGAGACCGGCGCTGAAGACGACGGCTGTCGTCATCGCTCCGATCCTCATGAACGTGTTTTTAGTCACGATTCGTACCTTCCTTACTCCAAGTAGTAAGCGGGCCTGTCATTTGACAAACGCTGGGCCGAGAAACTCTGCCTGCTTATGGGAAGAGACGGGGGAAGCATCGATCTATGACGCGGATTGGCTAAAAAAACTCTTAATGTTTTTTCGGCGGGCCGATAAACCGGCCGAGGGCAGCATCCATGCCGGGATTGCACTGGCGAGGGGAGCCGGGCCAGCGGTTTGCGGCGCTCGCATTTTGCGATGCGCCCGGATGCCTTACACTGGTGGAGGTAGTGGAAATCTGCCAAGCTTTCGCGCGCCTATTTTGGCAATCCCGTCAGATCGAGCGTGTAGAGCTATGTGGTTTCCACCTCCGCTATGCAGTGCATATTCTTGAGGGGCTTACCCTTGTGGATGTAACGCATAGGGCGGTGGCTCAATTGGTAGAGCAGCGGTCTCCAAAACCGCAGGTTGCAGGTTCGAGTCCTGTCCGCCCTGCAGGTCCCCTCGTACGCTCCAGTGCGAGAGCCGGGGAAAAGTGAAAATCGAAGTCCTGGAAATCAGGGTTTCGGTCGGAGCTGTCCCAGATCGACGAACTGTCGGAAGGTAACAGAGTGGCCAAGAAGATCATCGACGAGCCAAGCGAGGACGTCGTAGCGAACGCCAAGAAGGAGCGCGCCGAAAAGCGTGGTCCCTTTGGGCGCCTTGCCCTGTTTATCCGCCAGGTAGTCGCAGAACTGAAGAAGGTCGTCACCCCGACCCGCAAGGAACTGGTGAGCTACACGCTCGTCGTCCTGGTGTTCGTCATTGTGATGATGGCGCTCGTCGGCGGTCTCGACTGGGTGTTCGCACTCTTCGTCAACTACGTGTTTGGCAACGGCGACCTAATTACGGGTTAGCCCGTCGCCGAGCCCACAATTTTCCGGTAGCCCGGAGAGCAACGAAATGGAATGAGATCCAGTGTCTGAGAACCACCGCGACGATATCGACCTCGCGACGGCAGCAGAGCAGTCGTCCGAAGAGGACGAAGCCCAGGAGGGCAACTCGCTCGAAGCCGACGAAGATTCGGTCGACTCGGCGGAACACGAGGCCCTGCATGTCGAAGACGAGTCCGAAGAAGAAGGCGACCTCGCCGGACTTCTCGAAGCACTCGATGCTGCGGTAGACCCCGAGGCCGACGCCATCATCGATGACGCCCTCGACATCGACTCGCTCGAAGAGGCCAACGCTTCCGTTGCCGCCGTCGACGACGAAGAGGACATCGAAGAAGAGGAACTCGCAAACGAGGTTCCCGACGTCACGCCTTACGACGGACCGGAGCTCGGCGACGACGAGACCCCGGCGCTCGACGAGAACGGCGAACCCGTAGAGGTCGACCCCTACGAGGCGTTCCGCTCTGAACTGCGCTTCCTTCCGGGTAAGTGGTACGTCATCCACTCGTACGCCGGTTTCGAAAAGCGCGTCAAGTCGAACATCGAGAACCGCAAGGTAAGCCTCTCGATGGAAGACTTCGTCTACCAGGTCGAAGTACCGATGGAAGACGTCGTCGAGATCAAGAACGGCCAGCGCAAGCTCGTCACCCGCGTTCGCATTCCGGGATACGTGCTCGTTCGCATGGACCTCAACGAAGACTCGTGGTCGGTTGTCCGTCACACGCCGGGAGTAACCGGCTTCGTCGGCAACTCGCACAACCCGACGCCGCTTCGTTTCGAAGAAGCGTTCAACATGCTCAAGAGCCTCGTCCAGATCGTCGAAGCCCCCGTCACCAAGACGTCGGGTGCAAAGGGCAAGGGCGTCAGCCGCTCGATCCCCGCCGAGATCGACTTCGAGGTCGGAGAGACCATCACGATCAAGGAAGGCTCGTTCGCGGGTCTTCCCGGATCGATCAGCGAGATCAAGCCCGAGAGCGGCAAGCTCACGGTCCTCGTCTCACTGTTCGAGCGCGAGACCCCGGTCGAGCTCAGCTTCGACCAGGTCACCAAGCTCTAACCGGCACGGGCTGCACAGCCCCCACAAACCACCGCAACCGGAACTACCGGACCTGCGGGAGAACATCCGCTCGAAATAGCGGATGCTCGATACGAAAGAAGGAAAAATGGCACCGAAGAAGAAGGTCACGGGTCTGATTAAGCTTCAGATCCAGGCCGGCGCCGCTAACCCCGCCCCGCCTATCGGCCCGGCACTTGGTCAGCACGGCGTGAACATCATGGAATTCTGCAAGGCCTACAACGCAGCGACCGAAGCCCAGCGTGGCAACGTCATCCCCGTTGAGATCACCGTGTACGAAGACCGTTCGTTTACGTTCATCCTCAAGACCCCGCCCGCAGCCGAGCTCATCAAGAAGGCTGCCGGAGTCGCCAAGGGTTCCTCGACGCCGCACACCGTCAAGGTTGCACGTCTCACCAAGGAGCAGGTCCGCACCATTGCGGAGCAGAAGATGGTTGACCTCAACGCCAACGACATCGAAGGCGCAGAGAAGATCATCGCGGGCACCGCTCGCTCTATGGGAATCACGGTGGACGCATAATGGCTAAGAATTCAAAGGCTTACAAGGCTGCCGCCGAGAAGATCGAAGACGGCAAGTTCTACACGCCGAGCGAGGCAGTTTCCGTTGCTCGCACGACCGGTTCCGCAAAGTTCGACTCCACGGTTGAGGTAGCCCTCAAGCTCGGTGTCGACCCGCGCAAGGCCGACCAGATGGTTCGTGGAACCGTCATCCTGCCCCACGGCACCGGTAAGACCGCCCGCGTCATCGTTTTCGCAACCGGCCCGGCAGCTGAAGCTGCTATCGCCGCTGGCGCAGACGAGGTCGGTGGCGCTGAGCTCATCGAGAAGGTTGCAGCCGGTTACACCGCGTTCGACGCAGCCGTCTCGACCCCCGAGCTCATGGGCCAGGTTGGTCGTCTCGGTAAGGTACTCGGCCCGCGCGGCCTCATGCCGAACCCGAAGACCGGCACCGTGACCCCGGACACCGCAAAGGCAGTGTCTGAGATCAAGGGTGGAAAGATCGAATTCCGCGTCGACAAGCACTCCAACGTGCACTTCGTCGCCGGAAAGGCATCCTTCACCGAGGAGCAGCTCGCTGACAACATCAAGGCCGCTCTCGATGAGATCGTCCGTTCGAAGCCGTCGAGCTCCAAGGGCCGCTACATCACCAAGGGAACCGTTTCGACGACCTTTGGTCCTGGCATCCCGCTCGACATCAACGCCCTGGTCTAACCAGTAGTTGTGTTTCACTGAAAGGGCCCGCTTCGGCGGGCCCTTTTTGCATCCCCTGAAAGGAACCCCCTGTGACTGATTCAGTGTCGACCGCCGTTGTCCGACGGGCGGGAGCAGCGGATGCCGGGGCACTTCACGCGCTCGCTGCGGCCACCTTCCTGCTCGCCTGCCCTCCCGGCACCACCGCCGAGTCAGCCGATGCCTTCGTCGCCGAACACCTGTCGCTCGAGAAGTTCACCGCCTATCTTGCTGACCCGGCGCGTGACCTGTTCATCGCGACCGTAGACGGGGTCGACGGCGGCTACACGATGCTCGTCGAGGGCGAACCAACGGATGCCGACGTACTCGCATCGATCACGACCCGCCCGACGGCAGAGCTCAGCAAGTTCTACGTACTTTCCGTGCATCACGGCGCCGGGACATCCGCTGCCCTGATGGAGACAACGATCGCGGCAGCCAGCGACCGTGGCCTCGCCGCCGTCTGGCTCGGCGTCAACCAGTTCAACCCGCGGGCCAACCGCTTCTACGAGAAGAACGGGTTTGCGCGGGTCGGCACGAAGAAGTTCCTCGTCAACGGCAAGTGGGAAGACGACTTCGTGCGGGAGCGAGTCCTCTAGTAGTCGCTGACCTTCAGCACGATCTTGCCGCGGGTGTGCCCGGTCTCGAGGGCCCGGTGCGCATCCGCTGCTTCTTCGAGTTCGAAGACCTGGTCGACGTAGACCTTCACGTCTCCCGACTGCAGGAGGCGGGAGATGACGGCCAGGGTCGCACCGTCGGGCGCGACCTTGAACGAGCTCGAGCGAACGCCCGCGGCCGTGCAGTCTTCGATCACGGTCGGCCAGCTGCCGGTCGGAGCGTTGATCAGGATGCCGCCGGGGCGGAGTACCGAGAGCGAGCGCGTTCCGGTGTCGTCGTGGACATTGCCGACCAGGTCGATGACAACGTCGACGGTGTCGACGACGTCTTCGAACCGCTGGGCCGTGTAGTCGATCGCCTCGTTGGCGCCGAGTTCGGTGAGCCAGCTGAGGTTACGAGTGGATCCCGTGGCGATGACCCAGGCTCCGAAGAACCGTGCGAACTGGACGGCGAAGTGACCGACGCCGCCGGCGCCGGCGTGGATCAGGATCCGCTGGCCCTCGTGGGCCTTGGCGATCTCGACGACCATTCCCCACGCGGTGAGCGCAGCGAGCGGAACGCCCGCGGCTTCGACGTGCGAGAGGGCGTTCGGCTTGCGCGAGATGTTGAGGCTGGGAACAGCGACGAACTCGGCGTAGCTTCCGCCGACACGGGGAACCGGGGTAACCCCGTAGACCTCGTCGCCCGGTTTGATCGGGTGCGCTTCGTACGGTGCCTTGACGACGATTCCGCTGAACTCGTTTCCGAGGATGGCCGGATAGCTCGTGATGGAAGCGGAGACACCGCGACCGGCACGCGTCTTCGCGTCGATCGGGTTCACCCCCGCAGCGATGACTTTGACGAGGAACTCGGCGTTGACGGTGGTCGGCAGTGGTACTTCCGCTGCGATCAGTGCGTCCGGTCCGCCGGTGCCCTCGATAACGATGGCCCGCATGGTGCTCATTGTCGGCCTCTTCCTGTGTGCTCCCAGTAAAGGTGACCAATGATTCGGCGGTGTTACGGAATTGTCACCCTGAGGCAAACTCTCCAGCGTCGGTTTGACCCTTACCCGTCCCGATACGATCGAGATGAGCCTGTGTACCGGGTGAATACGCGCTAAGGAGTGCCCATGAGAGCCGCAACAATCGTTCTGCGCCTTGCCGGTGCCCTCGCGATCGTGGCCGCGATCGTCGGCCAGCTCACGCTGAGCTACGCGAACTGGAGCGCGACCGGTGCCGACGTCGGCTTCCAGTTCGTCAACTTCTTCAGTTTTTTCACGATCGACGCGAACGTGCTGAGCGCGATCGTCCTCGTCATTGGCGCAGTTCTCACGGCGAGGCGGATGACGGACCCGACCTGGTTCGCCGTCGCCCGCGGCTCCGTCGTCACCTACATGGTCGTGACCGGAATCGTCTACAACCTGCTGCTGCGCGGAATCGAACTCCCGCAGGGCACAACGCTCGCCTGGTCGAACGAAGTGCTGCACGTTGTCGCGCCGATCGTGCTCGTGCTCGACTGGCTGTTTGCCCCGGGGCGCGTCGAGCTGGCGACCCGCCGCATCTGGATCATCATCATCTTCCCGCTGGTCTGGGCGATCTACACCCTCGTCCGCGGCCCACTCGCGATCGATCACCGCACCGGCGACGCGTGGTACCCGTATCCGTTTATGAACCCGGCGACGAGCGCGAACGGCTACCTGTCGGTCAGTTTCTACATCCTGCTGATCACGGTGATCATCGGATTGGCCGCGGCGGGAGTCATCTGGGTCTCGCGCAAGCGGATGCCGGTCGGAGCTTAGCGGCGCACCATCGCGAGCAGCTGGTTGGCCAGGCCGACCAGGATGTGGATCTGGTTGTCGTCGCGCTCGATCCACTGCACCCGCGGCTCTGCGTCGACGGGTACGAAGTCGAGGTGCTGCTCCCAGACCAGCAGCGTGCGCTCGGCGCCGAGTACGTACTGCTGCCACCACACCTGGCGAAGGTAGGAACGCGGGATCGACTTCCAGGCTGAGCTCGTGGTCTTGATCTCGGCGAGCACGAGCACTCCGTCGATCTCAGCTACGCCATCCGGGGTGGCGAGGTGTGCCTTGTGGTGTGCGGAGTGGAAGAGGGCCGCGCTGGGGGAGATGCCGTGGTTCGCGAGCACCCAGCGGGCGATCTCCGGCTCGCGCTCGGTGCCGTGGTCGGTGTACGCGTTGCCGCCGAACCCGCTGCCGTTGATCTTGTCGTAGGCGACGGCGGCGAGTGAGCGCTCGCTCGAGAGTCTCGCGACATCCGTTGCCGTCACCCCGGTGCTCCGGGCGCGCAGCCAGGCGACCCGGTCGGTCGAGTGGGCGAGAATACGGTCGCGGTGACTCGGCGTCGGCTCGTCCCAGAGCGAGAGTGTCGGCTGCACGAATGTCACGTTTCCATTGTCCCTCGCCCCGCGGACAAACCGGCGCCGCCGCACGCACAGCGTTATCAGTCTCCGTTCACAGGCAGTCCATAGGAAACTCTCAATACTGGAGATATGAGCACACAGGCCGAGCCGTCCCGTCACATCCAGTCGACGGCACAGCCGCGAATGACCAAGCCGGACGGCAGCCCGCTGCGCGCCCTCGTGGTCGACGACGAGGAATCGCTCACCGACCTGCTGTCGATGGCGCTGCGCTACGAGGGCTGGGACGTGAAGTTCGCGAGCGACGGCCAGCGCGCCCTCCAGCTCGCGCGGGAGTTTCGCCCCGACGTCATCGTGCTCGACATCATGCTTCCCGACATCGACGGTTTCCAGGTGCTGACGCGGATGCGGAACGACGGCCTGCAGACCCCCATCCTGTTCCTCACCGCGAAAGACTCGCTCGACGACCGGGTCGCCGGCCTCACCGTCGGGGGAGACGACTACGTCACCAAGCCGTTCAGCCTCGAAGAACTCGTCGCGAGACTGCGTGGGCTCATCCGCCGGTCGACTATGAGCACCACCGAGGCGAGCGACTCGTTCCTCACCGTCGGCGACCTGTCACTCGACGAAGACAGCTACGAGGTGCGCCGCGGCGAAACGACGGTCGAACTGACCGCGACCGAGTTCGAACTGCTGCGCTACCTCATGCGCAACCCGCGCCGCGTGCTCAGCCGCAACCAGATACTCGATCGGGTCTGGAGCTACGACTTCGGCGGAACCTCGAGCGTCGTCGAGATCTACATCTCGTACCTGCGCAAGAAGATCGACACGCTCGGCCCGCCGATGATCCACACCGTTCGCGGCGTCGGTTACGTACTCAAGCCCGCCCTCTGATGCCGGTAATCATTACCCGGCGCGGGTGGACGCTGCGTCGGCGCCTCGTCGTGGGAATCGTCGCGCTGCTCGCGGCGGTCAGCGTCATCATCGGAACCGTGAGTGTCCTCGCCCTGCAGTCCTCGCTGATGACCCAGCTCGACTCCCAGGTCTCTGAGGCTGCCGAGCGCAACCAGCAGACCGATCGCCCGGGCTTCGGGGGCGGCACTGCGCCAACGGACCCGACCGATGGCATCCCGCGGTTCGGCCTGGAGCCTGGATCGATAGCGGCGCGGATCTCGACGACGGGCACGGCCGCCGTGGTTATCGGACGCACCATTACGAGCACGGCCGAAACCGGCCCGCAGCTCGTCGTGACCGACCTGTCCGCCTCGGCGAAAGACCAGTTGGCAACCCTCGCGACCGACGGCACGCCGACCACCCTCGACTTCGGCGGAGACCTCGGCAGCTACCGGCTGTCGGCGGTGACCACCCGTACGGGCGACACTGTCATCATCGGGCTGCCGCTCTCCACCGTCACGACGACGGTCACGCAGCTCGTGCTCGTCGTCATCGGCGTCACGCTCGCCGGGCTCGCCGCGGCATTCCTGGTCGGCACCGCGATCGTTCGGGTCGCGCTCCGCCCGCTCGAGCGGGTCGCCTCGACTGCGGCCCACGTCTCCGAGCTGCCGCTCGAGCGCGGAGAGGTCGCGCTCGCCGTGCGCGTTCCCGAAGCCGACGCAGACCCCGGAACCGAAGTCGGCCAGGTCGGGGCCGCGATCAACCGGATGCTCGGACACGTCGCATCCGCTCTCACCGCGCGTGAGTCGAGCGAGCAGAAGCTGCGCACCTTCGTCGCGGATGCCAGCCACGAACTCCGTACCCCGCTCGCCTCGATCCGCGGCTATGCGGAACTCACTCGACGTGGAGGGCACGACCTTCCGCCGGATGTTGTCCACGCGCTCGGTCGCGTCGAGTCGGAATCGGTGCGGATGACGTCCCTCGTCGAAGACCTGCTGCTGCTCGCGCGACTCGACGACGGCCGAAGCCTCGATTCGAAGCCGGTCGATGTAACCCGCATTCTCGCCGACGCGGTCAGCGATGCCCACGCTGCCGGGCAGGACCACAACTGGGTGCTCGACGTTCCGGAAGAGCCGGTCATTGTTCCCGGGGACTCGGCACGGCTGCACCAGGTCATCGTCAACCTGCTCGCCAACGCCCGGGTGCACACCCCGGCCGGAACGCGCGTCATGGTCTCGGTAGCCGAGCCGAAGAACGGTCGGGTTCTCATCGCGGTAGCGGATGACGGGCCGGGCATTTCGCCGGAGGTGCTGCCGTCGGTGTTCGAACGATTCGCTCGCGGAGACAGCTCCCGCTCCAGGGCCGCCGGGAGCACCGGACTCGGCCTCGCGATCGTCGCGGCCGTCGTCGACGCGCACGGCGGCGAAGTGACGGTCGACAGTTCGCCGGGTTCGACCGTCTTCACGGTGTCGCTGCCGGCCTGACCGCATCCGCTGTTCGGCTGGATTTGCACTGCGGATGCTGCCGGGTTATGGTTATCGGAGCCAAAGACCGCAGGTTTTTGTCGTGCGCTCGAAGCAATTCGAGTCGGATGACAACGAAGGTCCGTTCAACAGAACGGCAACCAGCGCAGGTGTTCGAAGTAACTCTTTTCAGAGCCAGCTCCGCGCGCTTGCGCCGGAGCTTATTTTTTTTGTGATTTCCCGCAACGGAACCGCATCAGCTCCTGCGCCTTGGCTAACTCAAGAATCTATTAAGGAGTGCCATGGCGAACAAGGAAGCTTCGGTTGCCGAGCTTACGGATCTGTTCCGTAACTCGACCGCTGTACTGCTGACCGAGTATCGCGGACTCACGGTTGCGCAGCTCAAGACGCTGCGTACAAGCATCCGTGCGGACGCATCATACGCCGTGGTGAAGAACACGCTCACAAAGATTGCGGCCAACGCGGCCGGCATCAGCTCGTTTGACGACGAGCTTGTCGGTCCGTCCGCTATCGCATTCGTCCACGGCGACCCTGTCGCTGTTGCGAAGGCACTGCGTGACTTTGCCAAGGCAAACCCCCTGCTCGTTGTGAAGGGTGGTTACTTCGACGGTAACCCGCTCACCGCTGCAGAGGTCACCAAGCTCGCTGATCTCGAGTCCCGCGAAGTTCTGCTCGGCAAGCTTGCCGGCGCCTTCAAGGCCTCGCTGTTCGGTGCCGCTTATCTCTTCAACGCACCGCTGTCGAAGGCCGTTCGCACGGTCGACGCGCTGCGTGAGAAGCAGGAGTCCGCGAACTAGGCCCAGCCTGACCCGCGGTTAGCACGTAAAGAAATCTAGAAGGAGAAATCATGGCAAAGCTGTCAAGCGAAGAGCTCATCGAAGCATTCAAGGAGCTCACGCTCATTGAGCTCAGCGAGTTCGTCAAGAAGTTCGAAGAGGTATTCGAGGTCACCGCGGCCGCTCCCGTAGCAGTTGCTGCTGCCGGTGGCGCTGCTGCAGCCGTCGAAGAGGTCGAGGAGAAGGATTCCTTCGACGTCGTCCTCGAGGCTGCTGGCGAGAAGAAGATCCAGGTCATCAAGGAGGTTCGCGCGCTTACGAGCCTCGGACTCGGCGAGGCCAAGGCTGTCGTAGATGGCGCCCCCGGCGTCGTCCTCGAGGGCGTCAACAAGGAGACCGCCGAGAAGGCAAAGGCTCAGCTCGAAGAAGCTGGCGCCACCGTCACCCTCAAGTAGTCCCTTGCAGCGCTTGCGCTGCTTCCACAGTGCGGCTGTCACCCCTCGGGTGGCGGCCGCGCTGTCGTTTAAGGCACCGCACTCAGCCAGCGAGCGAGGCCCCGGGGGCAGCCGTACTCGCCCGCACCCGCAGCGCCACCGGCACCACGCGTGCGGCCCCGGCGACGACATCAGCATCCGTCCCCAGCGCCTCCATCGCCAGCCCCACCGACAGCGACCCCAGCCGCGCCGGCTCCTGCCGCACCGTCGTCAGCCCGAACATCTCGGCAAGGGCGTGATCGTCGATGCCGACGACCGAGAGCTGCTCCGGCACCGCAATACCCAGTTGTCGTGCCGCGATGATGACTCCGATCGCGATCTCGTCACACCCTGCGACGATCGCTGTCGGATGCGGGCCTGGTGCCGACAGCAACGCGAGCGCGACCTCGAACCCGCCGGGAATGCTGAACGCGGTCGCACGGAAGTCGTCGTCGTGAACAAGGCCAGCGGCATCCAGCGCGCCGCGGAATCCGCCGAGTCGCTGGGCGTGGACGCTGAAGTCCATCTGCTCGTCCTGGTCGCCGCCGAGGTGGACGATGCGCTTGTGACCGAGCGACAGCAGGTGTTCGGTGGCGAGTCGAGACGCCTCGACGTCGTCGATGCTGAGGGTAGGGATGCCGTCGATCGCTCCTCCGATTCCGATGATCGGTTTGCCGAGGGACTTCAGCATTCCGACTTCGCTCGTCGTCAGCGCGATGCCGACGGCAATCACCGCATCGACGCGCTTGCGTACCAGAAAGTAGTCGAAGACCCGGCGACGCTGGTCGGCATCCGTGCTGAGCCGGTACAGGGTCAGGTCGTAACCATCGGCGATGAGTGCCGACTCGATTCCCTCGAGAACTTCGGCGAAGAACCAGCGATTGAGGAACGGGATGACCACTCCGACGTTCCGGGAACTGCCGGTGACGAGGCTTGCGGCGTTGGACGAGGCGACGTACCCCATCGCACTCGCGGCCTTCACGACTTTCGCGCGGGTCACATCCGACACATAGCCTCGCCCGCTGAGGGCTCTGGAGGCGGTTGCTTTGGAGACGCCGGCGGCGCGGGCAACGTCGGCAATTGCGCTCACAACCACACCCCTCATTAGGTGAGATGACTCCAGAAATCCACAGTCTAGTGATTTCGTCGCTAAACATGGAACCGATTCCAGCTTTTGGCCATCGGCGAAAAGCAGTTCCAGTTGATTACGGGGATGCTACACGCTCCCATGAAAACCGAAGAGAGGCCGACGATTGTGTGCCAAGCGCTTGCAATAGCGGCGCGAGTGCCATAGCTTGTGATCTGGAACCGGTTCCCGACGCTGCGGATCTACTAGCGGCGTTCGAGCTCCAGATTCACCCTTGCAATCACAACTCGCGCTTCTCCTGCGGCGCGGGTCGACCCTCAATGAGGAGGAACAATGAGTAGAAACCTGCACCGTCGTTTCACAGCACCCATCACCCTGTTCGCCGTCGCCGGGCTCGTGCTCGCTGGCTGTAGCGCAGAAGGTGGCGGCGGAGCCGCTGAGGGTCCCGGCGACTATGGCGACGCGGATGGCGTCGTTACCGTCTACGGAACGATCGCCGACACCGAAGCAGAGCTTCTCGAGCAGTCCTGGGCTGACTGGGAAACCGAGAACGACATCGACATCCAGTACGAATCCAGCAAGGAGTTCGAGGCGCAGATCAGCGTCCGCGCCCAGGGCGGAAACGCTCCGGACCTCGCCATCTTCCCGCAGCCCGGTCTACTTTCCGACCTCGCTACCCGCAGCTTCATCCAGCCGGCACCCGAGGGAGTCGCAGCAAACGTCAAGGAGTACTGGTCAGAGGACTGGGCTAACTACGCGACGAGCGACGACGTCCTGTACGGCGCACCGCTGATGGCAAGCGTCAAGGGCTACATCTGGTACTCGCCGGCTAACTTCAAGAAGTGGGGAGTTGAAGTTCCCACCACCTGGGACGAACTGCTCGCCGTTACGAAGACCATCCAGGAGAAGACCGGCAGTGCACCCTGGTGCGCCGGCTTCGGTTCGGATGCTGCATCCGGTTGGCCCGGAACCGACTGGGTCGAAGACCTCGTTCTTCGCCAGGCCGGCGCCGACACCTACGACAAGTGGGTCAGCCACGACGTGACCTTCACCGACCCCGCGATCAAGAGCGCGCTCGACTCCGTCGGTGAGATCCTTCTCAACCCCGACTACGTCAACGCCGGTCTCGGTGACGTCAAGTCGATCAACGCAACCCCGTTCGGCGACGCAGCCCGCGTCATCGGTGACGGTTCGTGCGCACTCACCCACCAGGCATCCTTCTTCGACGGTTTCATCACCGACCCGAAGAATGGAAACGCCACGGTTGGACCCGACGCTGACGTCTGGGCGTTCATGACGCCTCCGATCGACGCTTCGGCCGGCCCCGCCGTCACCGGTGGTGGAGAAATCGTTGGAGCCTTCTCGAACGACGCCGACACCGTCAAGGTGCAGGAGTACCTCTCCAGCCCCGAGTGGGCCAACAGCCGCGTCAAGCTCGGTGGAGTCATCAGCGCCAACAACGGACTGGACCCGGCCTCCGCGTCGAGCCCGATCCTGCAGGACGCCATCAAGACGCTGACCGATCCCGACACGACGTTCCGCTTCGATGCATCAGACCTTATGCCTGGTGTTGTCGGGTCGGACGCCTTCTTCAAGGGAATGGTCAACTGGATCAACGGAACGCCGTCGGACGAGGTTCTCTCGACCATCGACGCTTCGTGGCCGAGCGACTAAGTACGACGACGCTGGTCTAAAACCCAGTGAAACCAAGGCGAGGGCTGACGGATACCACCGTCAGCCCTCGCTGTCACCCCCGTAGTTTCGCTTCCCGAGGCATGCTCCCCGGCTGTAGCGTGAACCCCTGAGTCCAACGTCGTACTCGAAAGGTAGATATGTCCGATTTCCTAGTGTGGGTTTCCACGCTTCCACCGCTCGCGCAGATCCCGCTCGTGCTCCTTGCGTTCGGCATCATTGTTGCCCTGCTCATCTTCTTCCTCGAGATCGCGCCCCGTTCCGGGCGTAAGTTCACGATCATCCGCCTCGCGGTCTGTGTCATTGCGCCCGGCCTCATCTTCTGGGCCCTCGGCTCGGTCTGGTGGGCCGCCATTGCCGCGGTCGTTCTCGGTGGCGTGTTCTTCCTCCTCGACTACCGCTCTCGGCAGGGTGCTGGCTACCTGTTCCAGCTCATCGGCTTCCTGAGCCCGGCACTCGTGCTCCTCGCCGTCGGACTCATCTACCCGTCGATCCAGACCTTCGTCCAGGCGTTCCTCAACAGCCGCGGAAATCGCTTCGTCGGGCTCGAGAACTTCGCCTGGGTATTCACTCAGGACACCGGTATTCGGACTGTTCTCAACACGATCGTCTGGGTGCTCATCGTTCCAACGGTGTCGACGATCTTCGGTCTCGCGTATGCCGTGTTCATCGACAAGTCTCGCGGTGAGAAGTTCTTCAAGATCCTCGTCTTTATGCCGATGGCGATCTCCTTCGTCGGCGCGAGCATCATCTGGCGCTTCGTCTACACCGCTCGCCCGGCCGACCAGGAGCAGATCGGTTTGCTCAACCAGATCGTCGTGTGGCTCGGAGGGCAACCGGTCGACTTCCTTGCGAACTCGCCGTGGAACACTTTCTTCCTGATCGTCGTACTGATTTGGGTGCAGACCGGATTCGCCATGGTTGTGCTCTCAGCGGCCATCAAGGGTGTGCCCGCCGAGCAACTCGAGGCGGCCGAACTCGACGGAACCAACGCCTGGCAGCGATTTATCAATGTCACGGTTCCCGGCATCCGCTCGTCACTCGTCGTTGTACTGACGACGATCTCGATCGCGTCGCTCAAGGTCTTCGACATCGTTCGAACCATGACGGCAGGATCCAACCAGACCAGCGTCATCGCCAACGAGATGTACACCCAGTTCAAGGGCTTTGAGTTTGGACGATCGGCGGCACTCGCCGTCGTGCTCTTCATCCTTGTTCTTCCCATCGTCGTCTACAACGCACGACAGATCTCAAAGCAGAGGAGCATCCGATGAGCGCGACGATTCCGGCAAAGCTGCCCGTCGACAAGGCGACCGAACGCCAGCTCGGTAAGGGCGAAGCGATTCTCGAAGGAACGGTTGCCAAGCGCACCAAAAAGCGCCTGACTTCGCGGGGGGCCACCATTGCGGCCCTCATCATCGCGATCCTGTGGACGACTCCGACCTTCGGCCTGTTCGTCACCTCGTTCCGGCCGCCAGAGGAGATCAACCGCAACGGTTGGTGGACCATCTTCCAGAACCCCGGCTTCACGCTGCAGAACTACAGCGACGTTCTCGCTGCCGGTAACAGCCAGCTGACGCTCGCTGGCGCGTTTATCAACTCGCTGGCGATCACGCTTCCGGCAACATTGATTCCGCTCGTGATTGCAAGCCTCGCGGCGTACGCTTTCGCGTGGATCGATTTCAAGGGTCGCAACTGGATCTTCATTGGAGTGTTTGCGCTGCAGATCGTTCCGTTGCAGATGGCGCTCGTTCCGCTGCTGAGCCTGTTCTCTCGCGGACTCAAGATCGGCGGCGTCCAGCTCTTCGACGGTCTCGGTGCGTCGGGTGGTTACTCCCAGGTCTGGATCGCGCACACCATCTTCGCGCTTCCGCTGGCGATCTTCCTGCTGCACAACTTCGTGTCAGAGATCCCGGCAGAACTGATCGAAGCGGCGCGCGTCGACGGTGCCGGTCACGGGCAGATCTTCTTCAGGATCGTGCTTCCGCTGACCATGCCGGCCATCGCATCCTTCGCGATCTTCCAGTTCCTCTGGGTGTGGAACGACCTGCTTGTCGCGCTCGTCTTCGCCGACGGTAACGTCGCGCCGATGACGAAGCTCCTGGCTGAGATCACCGGTAGCCGTGGACAGGACTGGAACCTGCTCACCGCGGGAGCCTTCATCTCGATCCTGGTCCCGCTCATCGTGTTCTTCGCCCTGCAGCGCTTCTTTGTTCGTGGCCTGCTCGCGGGTTCGACGAAGGGCTAACGCTCACGCACAGCGGATGCCGCTGCCGGTCTTTCGAGACTGGCAGCGGCATTTGCCGTTAAGGGGTTGTGAGTAGTTCGCGGTGAGCGGATGTAGCAACTCGCGTCACCGGCGCAACATAGGGTGAGACCGTGAGTGGAATGCGCGGTGGCGGCCCCGGTGGGCCGCGCGGACGAATCAGTGGCAGCGACGCCGAAGCGCAGCGCGCGGCGAACGCGACGGCCCCGAAGATCCCGCACCTGCTGAGGCGCATCGCCGAACTGTTCTCCGGTCACCGGCGCGCACTCGTCGTCACGATCAGCCTCGTGCTCGTGAGCGCCGCGATCAGCGTGCTTCCTCCGCTGCTGACCAAGCAGGCGTTCGACGTCGGGCTGTTCCCGCCGACCGGCGGCCCGAACGTACCCGTGCTCGTCGAGCTCATCGTCATCATGGTGATCCTCTGGATCGCGTCGGCGGCCCTCGGCGTGTGGCAGACCTGGCTGACCGCCACGGTGGGCAACAAGGTCATGGGCGAGCTCCGCATCCGGCTGTTCAGCCACCTGCAGGCAATGGAACTCGCGTTCTTCACCCGCACGAAGACCGGCATCATCCAGTCCCGCCTGCAGAATGACGTCGGCGGCGTCGCGACGGTGCTCAGCAACACCATCTCGAGCGTCATCGGCAACACCGTCACCGTCATCGCGGCCGTTGTGTCGATGCTCGTCCTGAGCTGGCAGATGACGATCGTCGCCGTGATCCTGCTTCCGGTGCTCGTCATCGCCCAGCGCAAGGTCGGCCAGGTGCGTGCCCGCATCGCGACCAGGACGCAGGAGTCGCTCAGCGACATGACCGCGATCACGCAGGAGTCGCTGAGCGTCAGCGGAATCCTGCTCGCCAAGAGCTTCAACCAGCAGGACGCCGAGACCGGCCGTTACAGTCGCGAAAACGACAACCAGGTTCGCCTGCAGGTGCAGCAGCAGATGAGCGGCCAGTGGTTCTTCGCAATGGTCTCGATCTTTATGTCGATCATCCCGGCGGTCATCTACCTGACAGCCGCGTGGCTGATCCTGCACGACACCCCGGTCACCGCCGGAACCATCGTCGCGTTCACCACGGTCCAGGCGCGGCTCATGTTCCCGCTGCTCGGGCTGCTGCGCGTGGCGCTCGACCTGCAGACGTCATCCGCCCTGTTCGCCCGGATCTTCGAGTACCTCGATCTCAAGCCCTCGATCACCGATTCCCCGGTGGCGAAAGACGTCGACGACGCGCAGCTCGGAAAAGTCGCGTTCGACAACGTGGTCTTCCGGTATCCGGATGCCCCGCTCGATTCCCCGGCGACGCTCAAGGGAGTCTCGTTCGAGATCGAGCACGGGCAGTTCGCCGCGTTTGTCGGCCCGTCGGGTGCCGGAAAGACGACGGTGTCATACCTGATCCCGCGACTGCACGATGTGACGGACGGCCGGGTGGTGTTCGCCGGCGACGACGTGCGGGACCTGCACGCGGACTCGCTCGTGCGCAACATCGGAATCGTCAGCCAGGAGACCTACCTCTTTCACGCGACGATCGCCGAGAACCTTCGCTATGCGAAACCCGAAGCAACCCAGGATGAGCTGGTCGCCGCGGCGAAGTCGGCGAACATTCACGCGACGATCGCCTCGTTCCCCGACGGCTACGACACCGTCGTCGGCGAGCGCGGCTACCGGCTGAGCGGTGGTGAGAAGCAGCGAATCGCGATCGCGCGCGTGCTCTTGAAGGATCCGGCCGTGCTGATCCTCGACGAGGCGACGAGTGCGCTCGACTCGATCGGCGAGCGCGTCGTGCAAGAGGCGCTCGACACTGCCTCCCGGGGCCGCACGACGATCGCGATCGCCCACCGGTTATCGACGGTGATCGGTGCCGACGTCATCTTCGTCGTCGCCGGGGGAGTCATCGTCGAGCGCGGAACCCACGCCGAGCTTCTCGAGGCCGGCGGCGAATACGCCGCGCTCTACTCGCAGCAGGTCGCCGCGCGCGCGTAGCGGCATCCGGCCACCCGCAGCGTTTGTGCCACTTCGGGACTATTCATCCCCGGCGCCCGGGATGAATCGTCCCGAACTGGCACAGTTGCCGTGATCTAACCCCGAGCGGCGAGCAGGTCTTCCATGTAGCCGATCTCGCTGGTCTGCGCCTGAACGATACTCGTCGCGAGCGACACCACCACACGCTCGTCGCTGCGCTCGAGCAGGGCTTCGGACATCAGTACCCCGCCCTTGTGGTGCGCGATCATGAGCGTCAGGAAGTCCTTCTCAGCGGCAACGCCGGTGAGAGTTTTGAGCTCGGCGATCTGCTCCGGGGTCGCGAGCCCGGGCATCGGGTCGCCCGCGGTGTGGGCGCTGTCGCCCTCACCGTGATCGTGGCCGGTTCCACCCGTGAGCGGCGGGCGCGTCATCCAGGTCATCGACGGTTCGGGCTCGGCCTGGGGAAGGTTCCACTCGGCGAGCCAGCCGAACATCTGACCGGCCTGCTGGGACTGCGACGTCGCGATGTCGTAGGCGAGCAGGCGGATGTCCGGATCGTCGGTTTCGTCGCGGACGATCAGCGCGAGTTCGACGGCCTGCGCGTGGTGCGTCTGCATGTCGCGCGCGTAGCCGGCTTCCGCGCTCGTATTGCCGGGGGCGGTCGCGACCGGCGCCGAGAGGCGACCGATCGCGAACGCGCCAGCGGCAACGAGCGCGAGCACCACCACGGATGCCGCGGCGGTACGCGCGCGGCTTCCGCGGCGACTAGGCGATTTTTCCTGCGCCATCGAGGCCACCGACGCACGAAGCGCCGGGCTCCGGAGCGTCAGCCGACTTCCAGAACTTGTCGATGAAGAGGTCGAGACGTTCGTCGTCGACACCGGTCAGCTGCACCTGCTCGCCCCACGCGGAGGCGACGACGGGAGCGGGGAGACCCGGGTAGGGCGAGACAACCATGTAGGTGCTCGGCACGGCGTTCTGCAGCGTCGAGATCTCGTCGGCGGTCAGGGCGTCAGGGTCGTAGGTGACCCAGACGGCGCCGTGCTCGAGGGCGTGGACGGCGTTCTCGTTCTGCTGCACCTCGGTGTAGATGCCGCAGTTGAGCCACTGTCCGAAGTGGTTGCCACCGGCCGGCGGGTTCATTCCGTACTCGGCTTCGTAGTCGACCGGGGTCGGGTCGATGTGAACGGCCGTCAGGTCGGGGTAGGACTGCAGTCCCTCGATCTCGATCGACGCCGGGTCGACCTTAGGCTGCATGCCGGAGATGATCACGGCGGCAACGAGTCCGAGCACGGCGAGAACGCCGACGCCGCCACCGATGAGACCGATGGTCAGGTTGCGCTTCTCGCGCGCCTGCTGCTTCTTCATCAGCGCAACTTTTTCGGCTCGGCGAGCCTCACGCTGCTGCTTGGTGGTCTGTTCCGGAGGTACTGGCACGGCGAAGTCCTGTCAGGCTGGGGTCGAGTAGTTGCAGCTTCAAGTATCGGGCATCCAGACTGCGAAAATGGTGGGGAAGCGAACAATTCCTCGGGCGGTTACCACCAAAGCGCCGCTGGTAGATTGGGGCATCATGAAATACGCACAGACGGTTCTCGACCTCGTCGGCAACACGCCCCTCGTCAAGCTCAACAGCGTCACCGAGGGAATCACGGCGACGGTACTCGCCAAAATCGAGTACCTGAACCCGGGCGGTTCATCCAAAGACCGCATCGCAACGCGCATCATCGATGCCGCTGAGCGCGAAGGCCTGCTGAAGCCCGGCGGAACGATCGTCGAGCCGACGAGCGGAAACACCGGTATCGGTCTCGCGCTCGTAGCCCAGCAGCGCGGCTACCGCTGTGTGTTCGTCCTGCCCGACAAGGTCGGCGAAGACAAGCGCAATGTGCTCACCGCGTACGGTGCAGAGATCGTCGTCACCCCGACCGCCGTCGCGCCCGAGAGCCCCGAGTCGTACTACAGCGTCTCCGACCGCCTCGCCCGCGAAATCCCGGGTGCTTTCAAGCCCAACCAGTACTCCAACATCAACGGACCGCTCAGCCACTACGAGACCACCGGTCCCGAGATCTGGCGCGACACCGAGGGCAAGGTCACTCACTTTGTTGCGGGCGTCGGAACCGGCGGAACCATCAGCGGTGTCGGCAAGTACCTCAAAGAGGTCTCGAACGGCGCGGTGCAGATCATCGGTGCTGACCCGGAAGGCTCGGTCTACTCCGGCGGCACGGGTCGCCCGTACCTCGTCGAGGGCGTCGGTGAGGACTTCTGGCCGACCGCCTACGATCCGAGCGTCGTCGACCAGATCATCGCGGCATCCGACGCCGAATCGTTCGACCTCACCCGCCGGCTCGCCCGCGAAGAAGGTCTCTTGGTCGGGGGATCGAGCGGACTCGCCGTCGCGGCAGCGCTCAAGGCCGCGAAGGATCTCGGCCCCGACGACGTTGTGGTGGTGTTGCTTCCCGACGGCGGCCGCGGCTACCTCGGCAAGATCTTCAACGACAAGTGGATGACGTCCTACGGATTCGCGCAGGTCTCAGACGAGAAGACCGTCACCGACGTCATCAGCCAGAAGACCGGCGGACTGCCCGATCTCGTTCACCTGCACCCGTCGGACACCGTCCGCGATGCCGTGCAGATCATGAAGCAGTACGACGTCTCGCAGCTTCCGATCCTCACCGCCGAACCTCCCGTGGTGATGGGCGAGGTAGTCGGCGCGCTCGACGAGCGTTCGCTCGTCGACTACATCTTCAGCGGCAAGGCGAAACTGACCGACTCGATTGCGGAATTCATCGGCGCCCCGCTCGGTTTGATCGGTGTGCACGAATCCGTTTCCGCCGCGCGTGCGGCCCTCGCGACGGCGGACGCACTGCTCGTCACCAACGACGGAAAGCCGGTCGGCGTACTCACGCGCCAGGACCTGCTGACCTTCCTCTCCGACTAAGCGCCAGCGCGCACTCTCCAACGAAAAGATTCCTCTTGTCAGACAACACCGGCTCAACCCAGTACGGCTTCAACACTCGCGCCATCACCGCTGGCCAGGCTTTCGATCCGACGACCGGCGCCGTTGTGCCTCCCGTCTACCTGACGTCGACCTTTGTGCAGGACGGCATCGGCGGCTTCCGCGGTGGGTACGAGTACGCCCGCGGCGGCAACCCGACGCGTGACTCGCTGCAGGAACTTCTCGCATCGCTCGAAGGGGGAGTCAAGGCTTTCAGCTTCGCTTCCGGTCTTGCCGCCGAAGATGCACTGCTGCGTGCGCTGCTCTCACCCGGCGAAGCGATCCTGATGGGCAATGACGTCTACGGCGGAACGCACCGTCTGGTCAACCGCATCTTCGTGCCGTGGGGAGCATCGCTCTCCACCGTCGACATGAGCGACCTTGATGCCGTTCGCGCGGCCGTCACGGAGCGCACGCCCCGCGTGCTCTGGGTGGAAACCCCGAGCAACCCGCTCATGAAGATCACCGACATCGCAGCACTCGCCGAAATCGGCCACGCCGCCGGTGCGATCGTCGTCGTCGACAACACGTTTGCGTCGCCGTACCTGCAGCAGCCGATCTCGCTCGGTGCCGACGTTGTTGTGCACTCGACCACCAAGTACCTCGGCGGGCACTCCGACGTCATCGGTGGTGCCGTTGTACTGAAGGATGAGGCGCTCGCCGAGAAGGTCGCGTTTATGCAGTTCGCCGCCGGTGCGGTGTCGGGGCCGCTGGATGCCTGGCTCACCATTCGCGGAATCAAGACTCTCGGAGTGCGAGTCGACCGCCACTCCTCGAACGCGATGGCGATCGCGCAGGCGCTCGTCGGACATCCGGCGCTCGAGACCGTGTACTACCCGGGGCTCGAATCCCACCCGGGCCACGAACTCGCTGCGCGCCAGATGAAAGCCTTCGGCGGAATGATCTCGCTCGGCCTCGCCGGCGGAAGCACGGTTGCTCGCAAGTTCACCGAGTCCACCTCGGTGTTCCAGCTCGCGGAGTCACTCGGCGGTGTCGAGTCGCTCATCAGCTACCCGTCGGAGATGACGCACGCGTCGGTCCGTGGAACCGAGCTCGAGGTGCCCGAGAACATCGTGCGTCTCTCGGTCGGCATCGAAGACGAGGCCGACCTCCTGGCCGACGTGCTCGAGGCGCTGGACCGCGCCACGAAGTAAGGAACAGCCCGCGCGGGTTGAGCTAACGAGGTTGGGGTGCGCTGGCACGAGTTCGTACCCCGGTGGCGGTATATCGATGGACGGCACATTGCTGCCACTGCCATGCTGGGGTCATGACCAGCGAGCACCCGAAGCAGTACCGCGCCCACTTTGACGCCGAGGTTGAGTTCACGAACGGGGGAGGGCTGACCGCTAACGGCTTCCGCCTAGACCTGCCCGGTGCCGACGCCGACGAAACGATTGTCGGCCGGCTGTTCGTGCAGCACCTGGGGCTCGCGCTCGTCGGCCGGGTCGACATCCGGGGACTCGAGATCGTCGAAGAACTGCACCGTGGATCCCGCGGAATCGAAACCGCGCCCGCAAGCGCAACGAACGGCACGAGCCGCTTCGTCGAGCTCAGCCACGTCATCCGCGCCGGGCTCGTCACCTACCCGGGGCTTCCCGCACCGGTCATCACCCCGCACCTGACCCGCGAGGATTCGGTGTCACACTACGCACCCGGCACCGACTTTGTGATGGACATCCTCACCATGATCGGCAACACCGGCACCTACCTCGACAGCCCGTTCCACCGCTACGAGGGCGGCGCGGATCTGGCCGGTCTCAGCCTCGACTCGCTCGTCGACCTGCCGGCCGAGGTCTTCCACCTGCAGGACTCGACCGAGCGCGGCATCCCCGCGTCGGTGTTCTACGACCGCGACGTTGCCGGCAAGGCCGTGCTGCTGCACACCGGGTGGGACAGCCTGTTCGGCACCTCGGAGTACGCGACGAACGCGCCCTACCTCTCGGCCGAGGGAGTCGCCTACCTGCTCGAGCAGGGCGTGACGCTCGTCGGTATCGACTCGCTCAACATCGACAACACCGACGCGGATGCCGCTGGCGAGCGCCCGGCGCACACCCGCCTGCTTAACGCCGGCATCCATGTCGTCGAGCACCTCACCGGGCTCGGCGAGCTGCCGCCGAGCGGTGCGCGCTTCACGGCCACGCCGCCGCTGGTCGAGGACTTCGGGACGTTCCCGGTGCGGGCGTTTGCGACGCTTCTCGCATAACCGCGCGCAGGTTTGTTATCCGTGCGGCCGTTTAAACGTGCGCACGGATAACACACCGCAGCACTGTCGAAGGGGTCAGGCCCGACCGGCCGCCGCCCGCGAACGACGAGACAGTGAGTCGATGATCACGGCGAGCACGAGTACCGCGCCGGTGATGATGTAGCGGATCGACGAGTCGAGGTTGAGCAGCGTCAGGCCGGACGAGATCGACATGATCACGAGGATGCCGAGCAGCGCCGAGAACGCCGACCCGCGTCCGCCGAACAGGCTCGTTCCGCCGATGACCGCTGCCGCGATCGCGTTGAGGTTGGTGTCGCCGCCGCCGCTCGACTGGTTGCTTCCGGCGAGTCGGGCGGCCGCCATGAGCCCGCCGACCGCTGCAAAGGTCGAGCACAGCACGAAGACCGAGATGTAGATGCGGTTCACCCGGATGCCCGCGCGCCTGGCCGCTTCGACGCTGCCGCCGACGGCGTACACAGCCCGGCCCCACTTGGTGCGGGTCAGGGCGAGGTTCATCGCTGCGACGAGCGCGAGGAACACGACGAACATCACTCCGACGCCGCGGGTGAGGTTGAGATACCAGGCGGCGACCACGAGTACGACGAGCAGCGCACCGACCCGCAGTGCGATGACGCTCGTCGACATCGCCGCGAGTCCGGCATCCGTTCGCCGGCGCGCCTGCGACCACAGTCGCCAGGCGTAGGCGAGCACCACGAGGGCGATGAGCGCGTAGGAGACGAGCGGCGGCAGGAACAGCTGCTGCCCGAACATGACGATCCAGGAGTCGAACGGAATGTTGATCGAACCGGCGCTGCCGAGAACGTAGAGCTGTACTCCGAGCACGGCGAGCAGGCCGGCGAGCGTGATCACGAAGCTCGGAACCCCGAACCGCGTGTAGAGGAACCCGAACACCAGGCCGACAGCCGCGCCCGCCGCGAGGGCTGCGGCGATGACGAGCAGCAGCGGCCAGCCGAGCTGCACGAACGCGACCGCCAGGATCGCTCCGGCGAGGCCGCTCACCGAACCGACCGAGAGGTCGATCTCTCCGATCAGCAGTACGAGAACGATCCCGATCGAGATCGTGCCGACTGCGGCCGACTGCATCGTCAGGTTCACGAGGTTGGTGCTCGACAGGAACGTGGGGTTGAGAATCTGGAACACCGCCCAGATGATCGCGAGCCCGACGATCACGGGAAGCGAGCCGAGATCGCCGCCGCGCAGGCGGTCGATGAACGACGTCACCCAGCCGCGGATTCCGCTGTGGTGGGGATCGTGGATGTCGCTGGTCGCGCGCATGGGCGATCCGGAGTCGGCGGGGATCAACGGTCGTCTTCCGGCTTGAGTGGCGTGGCGGTGCTGCTGCGGCGGCCGGCCGACGCGTCGGTCGCTCCGGTGATCGCGGCGATGATCGTCTCGCTCGTGATGTCGGCGACCCGGAAGTCACCGTTGTTGCGACCGAGGCGAAGCACTACTACCCGGTCGGCGACGGCGAGCACGTCGGCGATGTTGTGGCTGATGAGAATCACGCCCAGCCCGCGTTCCCGCAGCCGCTCGATGAGATTGAGGACCTCGGCGGTCTGGGCAACGCCGAGAGCTGCGGTCGGTTCGTCGAGGATGACAACGTGCGGCTCGCCGATGAGTGACCGGGCGATCGCGACGGTCTGGCGCTGTCCGCCGGAGAGCGAGGCGACCGGTGTGCGCACCGAGGTCAGGCGGGCGCGAAGTTCCCGAAGCAGGGACCAGGAGCGCTGCTCCATCTCGACCTCGTCGAGTGCGCCGTTGCGAGTGAGTTCGCGACCGAGCCACAGGTTCGAGACGACGTCGAGGCTGTCGCACAGCGCGAGGTCCTGGAATACCGTCGCGATGCCGAGGTCGCGGGAGTCGGTCGGGGTGTTCATGGTGGTCGGCGTTCCGAAGAATCGAATCTCCCCGGCATCCGGTGGGTGAACCCCGGCGAGAATCTTCACGAGGGTCGACTTACCGGCGCCGTTGTCGCCGACGATTGCGACGACCTCGCCGGCGTAGATGTTGAGATCGATGCCGTTGAGCGCGCGAATAGCCCCGAATCTCTTCGAGATGCCCCGCAGCGACAGGATCTGTTCGGGCGAGTGGTTCCTCTCGGCGGAAGCCGGAGTCGTCAGCGTCATATCACCTATCCTGCCTCACCGACGTGGCAGGTAGTCCACCCAGCGGACCGAACACCGCGCACTATTCGATGCCGGCTGCCGTGCACGCTGCCGCGTACTCCGGTGTGCAGATCTGCTCGACCGTGAAAACGCCGTCCGCGACAACGGTTTCCATGATGTTCTCGCGGGTGACGACCACCGCATCGAGGAGAGTCGTCGGTGTTCCGTTCACTTCGGTGTCGCCTTCGACCGCCTCGCCGTTGGCGAGCTTTACCGCGACCTCCGCGGCGAGTTCGGCCTGGGCGCGCATTGCCTTATAGATGGTGAGGTACTGGTCACCGGCGACGATGCGCTGGATGCCCGAGAGCTCGGCGTCCTGCCCCGAGACGATCGGCATCGGTGAGACGTTCGCGGCTTTGAGCGCAGAGATCGCGCCGCCCGCCGTCCCGTCGTTCCCGGCGTAGATGCCGGCGATCTTGCCGTCGAACTGCGTGATCTGGCCGGCGACCCAGTCCTGGGCCTTGTCCGGGCTCCAGTCGGGAGTATCGAACTCGTTGAGCAGGGTGAGCCCTGACCCGTCGAGAACGCTGTGCGCGCCGGTCTTGAACTGCGGGGCGTTCGGATCGGTCGGCGACCCGTTCAACATCAGGATGCCGTCCCCGGTACCGTCGGCCTCGACCTTCTTCGCGAACGCCGTTGCCTGCAGCACGCCGATGTTCTCGTTGTCGAACGACACGTAGTAGTCGAGCTTTCCGCCGGCGACGATGCGGTCGTACGCGATCACCGGCACATCCTGGGCATTAGCGGCGGTCACGATGCTCACGGCCGACGCTGAGTCGACCGGATCGAGCACGAGCACCTTCACCCCGGATGCGAGAGCAGCTTCGGCCTGCGACTGCTGCTTCGCGGCATCCTGGTCGGCGTTCGAGTAGAGCACCTGGTAATCGCCGAGCGAGGCGATCTTCGCTTCGAAGAACGGGCGGTCGGATGCTTCGTAGCGCGACGTCTTCGACTCCGGCAGCAGGAGTGCGATTTTCACCGCGCCGCCGGAAGCGCCTTCGACGGGTACGCACGCCGTGAGGCCGCCGGTGAGAAGAAGCGCGCCGAGAGCAAACGCTCCGAAAGTGCGCGCGACGGAGGTGAGGTTGCTCGTCATTGAATAGCCTCTCGGTGTCCCCGCTGCCTCCGGCGGGTTCCTTGAGTGTGCCAGCCGACGATCAGCGGCGGCAAGGCGCCGGGTGCCAATCGCAGCAACCCGTGATGAAGCCGTGACCTCACGCCGTCAGGCCCGCAGCCCGGTCGCGGTTCCGGTGAACCGCAGGTCGGAATCGACGCCGACCTGGTCGATCGCGAGGGCGAGGCAGCCGAGCAGTTCTGCCCGGTCGCCGAGTGCGCCCTGGATAATCTCGGGAACACCCTCGGAGCTCGCGAGTACCGAACGTTCGAGCGCGTGGCGCATCGGTGCGAGTAGTGTCTCGCCGGCCTGCGCGAGCTCGCCGCCGATGATGAGGAGGTCGGGGTCGAACAGGTTGCACAGGCTCGCTGCCGCGATACCGATGTGACGTCCGGCATCCGCAATGACGCGCTTCGCACTTGCGTCACCGGACTCCGCGCGCAGTAAAAGGTCACGCACCCGCTGCATCCCGGGGTCGCCACGGAACAGTTCGAGCAGCGCCGGGCCGCCGGCGAGGGTATCGAGGCAGCCGCGGCTTCCGCACCGGCAGATCGGACCGTTCTCGTCGATCGTGACGTGGCCGATCTGGCCGGCCTTACCGGTGACGCCGCGGAAGATCGCACCGTTGATGAGGAGACCTGCGCTGATGCTGTGGCCGACGCGGATGTAGGCGGCACCGCTTGACCCGCGAGCGGATCCGGTGCGGAGCTCGGCGAGTCCGCCGAGGTTCGCCTCGTTGTCGACGAAGACCGGAGTCTGGATGCGGGCGCTCAGTTCGTCCGCGATCGGGATTCCCTCCCAGCCGCGCATGAGCCCGGGAGTAGAGATCATGCCGGTGTGCATGTCGACCGGGGTGGGCAGCGCGACGCCGACTGCGAGGATGTCGGTGAGCGACGCATTGATCGACTCGACCATGTCGCTCAGCAGCAGCGCCGCGCGGTCGAGCTCGCGGTCGTGACGGTGTTCGAGCGAGAGGGGCACGTGGTTCTCGGCGATAACGGTTCGCCCGATGTCCGAGATCGCGATGCGCAGGTGCCTGGCCGAGAAGTGCATTCCGGCGACGAGTCCGAGTTGGCGCGCGAGCCTGACTTCGACGGCGCGACGACCGCTGCGAGAGGCAACAGAGGTGTGCAGGACACCGGATGCCGCGAGCTCTTTGACGATGTTCGACACGGTCGCCGGAGACAGACCGGTGGCACCGGCAAGTTCTACTTGCGTCAAATGGCCGTGGTGTTTGAGGGAGTCCACAATGCGAGCACGGTTGGCTTCGCGGAGTGAAGTCTGAGAACCCGGCGTTGGGCTTCGGCTCGTCACAGCATCACGATACACGCCGATCGGCGAGATACCAGCGGGATTACGGTCATTTACCGAGGGCTGCAACAAATGAACTCACGCGGAATTCCGCGCTTTCTGGCTTAATGCTTTGACGACAAATAACAATCCGGGACCACTTTTATCCAGATTTCCTGTTCCTTGCGTTTACTATTTGACGCCAAGGCTTTCGAGGCCTATCTTCAGTACGACGCTGTTTGAATTCGCGCGTTTGGAATAACCCTGACAAGGAGGTCGCCCCGGTGGTAGTTGCGGCGCACACGGAACCCACGATTCTCGAAATGAGATCGATTACAAAGGAGTTCCCGGGTGTAAAGGCCCTCGACCAGGTCTCGCTCACGGTCAAGGCCGGCGAGATCCACTCCATCTGCGGCGAGAACGGGGCTGGCAAGTCCACCCTGATGAAGGTCCTCTCGGGTGTCTACCCGTTCGGAACCTACGAGGGTGACATCGTCTACCAGGGCGAAACTGTCCGCTTCAGCGGAATCAAGGCGAGCGAAGCCGCCGGAATCGTCATCATCCACCAGGAACTCGCGCTCATCCCCGAACTGTCGATCACCGAGAACATCTTCCTCGGTAACGAGCCGGGCGGCGGAGGGGTCATCAACTGGGTTGAAGCCCAGCGCCGCGCCACCGAGCTTCTCGCTCGCGTCGGACTCGACGACGACCCCGACACCGCGGTGAAGAACATCGGTGTCGGCAAGCAGCAGCTCGTCGAGATCGCAAAGGCGCTCAACAAGAACGTCAAGCTGCTTATCCTCGACGAGCCGACCGCTGCTCTCAACGAGAACGACTCGCAGCACCTTCTCGACCTGATCCTCGGCCTCAAGGGCAAGGGAATCTCGTCGATCATGATTTCGCACAAGCTCAACGAGATCGAGCAGATCTCCGACTCGATCACGATCATCCGCGACGGCAAGTCGATCGAGTCGCTCGACGTCAAGGCCGACGGGGTCGACGAAGACCGCATCATCCGCGGAATGGTCGGTCGTACTCTGGGCAACCGGTTCCCGGAGCACACCGGCGAAATCGGTGAAGTCTTCTTCGAGGTCCGCAACTGGAACGTTCAGCACCCGCTCACCGCGGAGCGCATGGTCGTCAAGAACTCCTCATTCACGGTTCGCCGCGGAGAGGTCGTCGGATTCGCAGGGCTCATGGGCGCCGGACGCACCGAGCTCGCGATGAGCCTGTTCGGTCGCTCGTACGGCAAGTTCATTTCCGGCCAGGTCTTCAAGGACGGCAAGGAGATCAAGCTCCGCACCGTCACCGAGGCCATCAACCAGGGGCTCGCGTACGTGAGCGAAGACCGCAAGGCGCTCGGGCTCAACCTGCTCGACACGATCAAGCGGTCGATCGTTTCGGCGAAGCTCAAGAAGATCTCGAAGCTCTCGGTCGTCAACGACATCGAAGAAGCCCAGATCTCCGAGGAATACCGCAAGTCACTGCGAATCAAGACTCCCACCGTCGAGGAGGGCGTCAACAAGCTCTCCGGTGGAAACCAGCAGAAGGTCGTCCTGGCCAAGTGGATGTTCTCCGACCCCGACCTGCTGATCCTCGACGAGCCGACCCGCGGCATCGACGTTGGAGCCAAGGCCGAGATCTACCAGATCATCCGTGACCTCGCCGCCCAGGGCAAGGGAGTCATCATGATCTCCTCCGAACTGCCCGAACTCCTCGGTGTCTCCGACCGGATCTACACGATCTTCGAGGGCACCATCACCAACGAACTCCCGGTTGCCAAGGCCGATCCCGAAACCCTCATGCGAAGCATGACTTCGTCCTCACAGAAAGTTGCCGCCTCATGAGCGCCCCCGTCACCGAAAAGAAGAGCGGATTCAACATCCGCGACCTGCGCAACCTGTTTGGCGGCGGCGGATCGCTGAAGCAGTTCGGTATCCTCGGCGCGCTCATCATCATCATCGTGTTCTTCCAGATCTGGACGGGAGGCAAGACCCTCCAGCCCGGAAACATCATCAACATCGTCCAGCAGTACTCGTACATCCTGATCCTCGCGATCGGAATGGTGATGGTCATCATCGCCGGCCACATCGACCTCTCGGTCGGTTCGGTCGCTGCGTTCACCGGCATCATCGTCGCGATGGCGATGCAGGACTGGAACTTCCCGTGGTGGGCCGGCATCCTGCTCGGTCTCGTCGTCGGTGCAGCGATCGGTGCCTGGCAGGGATTCTGGGTCGCCTATATCGGTGTGCCCGCGTTTATCGTGACCCTCGCCGGAATGCTGATCTGGCGCGGTGGAAACCAGCTCATCGGTGACTCCGCAACCGTTCCGGTCGGTGCAGAGTTCCAGACCATCGGTAAGGGCTACCTCCCCGAGATCGGTCCGGCAACCCCGTTCAACAACCTCACAATGCTGCTCGGCCTGCTCGTCGTCGCCATCCTGGTCGGCCTCGAGATCCGTGGACGCCGCACCCGCAAGGTCATGGGCGCCGCTGCTGACCCGCTGTGGATCAGCGTCGTTCGCGTCGTACTGCTCGGCGCCGTCGTCATGGTCGCCGCCTACCTGTTCGCCACCGGCCGCGTCGGCACGAGCTTCCCGGTATCGGGCATCATCCTCGTCCTGCTCGTCGTCGCGTACTCGTTCATCACGAACAACACGATCATCGGCCGCCACATCTACGCGGTCGGCGGCAACAAGCACGCTGCAGAGCTCTCGGGTGTCAACTCGAAGGCCGTCAACTTCTTCGTCATGATGAACATGTCGGTACTCGCAGCGCTCGCCGGCATGATCTTCGTCGCCCGCTCGCAGGCATCCGGTCCGTTCGACGGAACCGGTTGGGAACTCGACGCCATCGCCGCAGTCTTCATCGGTGGAGCCGCGGTCTCCGGAGGTATCGGAACCGTCGCCGGCTCCATCATCGGTGGACTCGTCATGGCCGTGCTCTCTAACGGACTCGCGCTCAAGGGCATCCAGTCCGACCTCGTCCAGATCATCAAGGGCCTCGTGCTGCTGATCGCGGTCGGCGTCGACGTCTACAACAAGACCCAGGGACGCCCGTCGATCATCGGCCTGATGACCCGCAAGAACAAGGGCGAAGCCGTCACGACGACCTCCGACGACGCAACCTCGAACGAGGTAACGCCCGGCGGCGGAACGCCCGACACGGCAACCCCGGCCGACGTCTCCAAGTAGACGTCCCCCAGTTTTATCGCACTGATAATCACCGGAGAATCAGCTCCAACCCAACGCACCACCACAGAATAGAAAGAAAGAGATCCAATGAAGAAGATCCTTCTTGCAACGACCGCAATGGTTGCAGTCGCTGCGTTCGCCCTCACGGGCTGCTCCGACTCCGGTCGTGGCACTGACACCGGAGACGCCACTGAAGCCGGCTTCGCTGCTGACTCGCTCATCGGCGTAGCGCTTCCCGACAAGACCAGTGAGAACTGGGTTCTCGCCGGAGACCTCTTCACCGATGGCCTCAAGGAAGCTGGCTTCGAAAGCGACGTCCAGTACGCCGGTGCAAGCAACGCAGTAGCCGACCAGCAGCAGCAGGTGTCGACCATGGTCACCAACGGTGCCAAGGTCATCATCATCGGTGCCAAGGATGGCGCCCAGCTCGGAACCCAGGTTGCAGAAGCCAAGGCTGCCGGCGCGATCGTTATCGCTTACGACCGCCTCATCCTGAACACGGAAGACGTCGACTACTACGTCGCGTTCGACAACTTCAAGGTCGGCCAGCTCCAGGGCCAGGCACTTCTCGACGGTCTCGCCGCGAAGTTCCCGGACAAGAAGTCCTACAACATCGAGCTCTTCTCGGGCTCGTCGGATGACTCGAACGCTCCGGTCTTCTTCAACGGTGCAATGGACGTCCTCCAGCCGAAGATCGACGACGGAACGCTCGTCGTAGTTTCCGGACAGACGGACATCAAGCAGACGGCAACCGATGGCTGGAAGCCGGAGAACGCCCAGAAGCGCATGGACACCCTCATGCAGGGTACGTACAACAGTGGCGACACCGTTGACGGCGTCCTTTCGCCGAACGACACCCTTGCCCGCGCCATCATCACCTCGGTGAAGGATGCCGGACAGTCTGACCTCCCGATCGTCACCGGTCAGGACTCTGAGGCCGCTTCCATCCCGCTGATCATGTCGGGCGAGCAGTACTCCACCATCTACAAGGACACCCGCGCACTCGTTGCAGAGGCAATCAAGATGGCTCAGTCCCTCCAGGCTGGCGACACCCCCACCGTCAACGACACCGAGTCGTACAACAACGGTGTCAAGGTTGTTCCGGCTGACCTGCTGACCCCGGTCATCGTCACCAAGGACAACGCTGCTGAGGCGTACGCCGAGAACCCCGACCTCCTCGCACTCACCAAGTAATTTCGGTTACTGAGTAACGAGTAGATCGACAGATCCACCACGCAGAACGACCGGTCGGGCATTGCCCGGCCGGTCGTTCTGTCGTTCGGGTGACCGCGCAAAGGCATAATGGGGAACGAACCCCGATGTGAACGTACACATCGAGGCGCACCACCACAGGCCGTTGCAGTGAGTCAGGTACCGAGAGTGACACTAGAACCAGAGAAGGTTCGTGCTCCGAACATCCGCGACGTTGCCGCGCGCGCGGGAGTCTCGTACCAGACGGTTTCGCGCGTACTCAACGACAGCCCGAGCATCAAGCCGACCACCCGGCAGCGAGTACTGGACGTCATCGCCGAGCTCGGCTACCGTCCCAACCAGGCCGCTCGCGCCCTCGTCACTTCGCGCTCCCGCACGATCGGAGTGCTGTCAGCCCAGAACAGCGCACTGTACGGGCCGACGACCGCGATCAACTCGATCGAGCAGGCCGCTCGCGAGGCCGGCTACCGCCTCAGCATTACCAACATCAACACCGGCGACTACGCGTCGATCAAGTCCGGCCTCGACTACCTGCTCAGCCAGTCCGTCGAAGCGCTCGTGGTCATCGCCCCACAGGTGCGCGTCTTCGACGTCATCAACGACCTGTCGATCAACGTGCCGTTCGTCACGCTCGAAGCGACCGGCCGCAACCCCGGCCACAACCTGTCCGTCGACCAGTTCGCCGGCGCGCGCCTCGCAACCAAACACCTCATCGACCTCGGCCACACCGAGCTCATGCACATCTCCGGACCACAGGACTGGATCGAAGCCGAAGCGCGGATGCAGGGCTTCCTTCACGAGATCAACCAGGCCGACCTGCGCACCCGCGCTCCGATCCTCGGTGACTGGAGCGCGCACTTCGGGTACTACGCGGGACTCGAGCTGCTGAAGTTCCGGGACTTCACGGCCGTGTTCGCTGGCAACGACCAGATGGCCCTCGGCTTCATCCATGCCTGCCGCGACGTCGGGCTCGACGTGCCGGGGGACGTCAGCGTCGTCGGTTTCGACGACATCCCGGAAGCGGCCCACTTCTATCCGCCCCTGACTACCGTTCGCCAGAACTTCGTCGAGGTCGGCCGTCGGGCCGTCGATTTTCTGCTCGCGGAACTCGGCGGTACGGAGCACGGCACCCACGCGGCCATCCAGCCGGAGCTCATCGTGCGATCGTCGGCGGCGCGAATCCGGCAATAGCCGCGAATTTTCGGGCAGTTACCGATCTGTAACCGACAAGACGTTGACAGATGTGACCGTTTCGCCTGTAACATGGCGGCAGCGAATGTGAACGGTCACATGGCCGGGGTTCGCAACAGTTTCAGAACGTAAGACCAGCATCACCGACAACGCAGTCAAGACAATGAGGTCATCGAAGTGAGCAGTGCCGTACCGTCCCCGGAAGACACCTTTGTTATCGGTGTTGACTACGGCACCCTCTCCGGTCGCGCCGTTGTCGTCCGGGTCTCCGATGGCGCCGAACTCGGCACGGCAACCCTCGACTACCCGCACGCGGTGATGGACACGACCCTCGCCTCGAGCGGCGCAACCCTGCCGCCCGAGTGGGCGCTGCAGGTTGCCTCTGACTACGTCGACGTTCTCAAGAGTGCCGTTCCGGCTGCGATCGCCGCGGCGGGTATCGACCCGGCACGCGTAATCGGAATCGGAACCGACTTCACGGCATCCACTCCTCTTCCGGTTCTCGCCGACGGAACTCCGTTGAACGAGCTTCCCGAGTTCGCCGACCGCCCGCACGCCTACGTCAAGCTGTGGAAGCACCACGCGGCACAGGGCCAGGCCGACCGCATCAACCAGGCGGCAACCGAGCGGAACGAATCCTGGCTTCCCCGCTACGGCGGGTTCATCTCGAGCGAGTGGGAATTCGCCAAGGGACTGCAGCTGCTCGAAGAAGACCGCCAGGTCTACGACCGGATGGACCACTGGATCGAAGCGGCCGACTGGATCGTCTGGCAGCTGTCGGGCACCTACATCCGCAACGCCTGCACCGCCGGTTACAAGGGAATCCTGCAGGATGGCCAGTACCCGACCCGCGAGTTCCTCGGCAGCCTCAACCCCGACTTCGCGAGCTTCGCCGACGATAAGGTCGCGCACGAAATCGGCCAGCTCGGCGCCCTCGCCGGAACGCTCACTGCCGAGGCAGCAGCGTGGACCGGACTGCCGGAAGGCATCGCGGTCGCGGTCGGCAACGTCGACGCGCACGTCACTGCCCCGGCGGCCCAGGCGGTCGAACCCGGCCAGATGCTCGCCATCATGGGAACGTCGACCTGCCACGTGATGAACTCGGATGTCCTGGTCGAGGTGCCCGGAATGTGCGGCGTCGTCGACGGCGGCATTGTCTCCGGGCTCTACGGCTACGAGGCCGGCCAGTCCGGCGTCGGAGACATCTTCGCCTGGTACGTCAAGAACCAGGTGCCCGCCCGCTACTACGAGGCCGCGGCGGAAGCCGGCGTCTCGATCCACGAGCACCTCACGAGCCTCATCGAGCACCAGCCGGTTGGCGGTCACGGGCTCGTTGCGCTCGACTGGCACAACGGCAACCGCTCGGTACTCGTCGACACGAACCTCTCCGGCGTCGTTTTCGGCTCGACGCTCACGACCCGCGCGGAAGAGATCTACCGCGCGCTGTTCGAGGCGACCGCGTTCGGCGCCCGCCGCATCATCGAAACCTTCAACGCGAGCGGCGTTCCGGTCACCGAGTTCATCGTCGCCGGCGGCCTGCTGAAGAATGCGTTCCTCATGCAGACCTACAGCGACATCCTGCGCATGCCGATCTCGACGATCGCCAGCGACCAGGGTCCGGCCCTCGGTTCGGCAATCCACGCCGCCGTCGCCGCGGGCGCCTACCCGGACGTTCGCGCTGCCGGCAAGGCGATGGGCAAGCTCAACCGTGCCGTCTACACGCCGAACGCCGATTCGGCTGACGCCTATGACGCGCTGTACTCCGAGTACACGTTCCTGCACGACTACTTCGGCAAGGGCGGAAACAACGTCATGCACCGGCTGAAGGCACTCAAGCGCGGAGCTCTTACGGGGGTGGCAAAGTGAGCGGCTTCTCTCCCGAAATCGAGGTTGCGATCGCACGCACCCGTGACGACGTCGCGAACCTGCACGCCGAGCTCGTTCGCTACGGCCTCGTGATCTGGACCGGCGGAAACATCTCCGGGCGCGTTCCCGGCGCAGACCTGTTCGTCATCAAGCCGAGCGGCGTGAGCTACGACGACCTCAGCCCCGAGAACCAGATTCTATGCGACCTCGATGGCAACGTCATCCCGGATACCCCCGGCTGGGACCGCAGCCCCTCGAGCGACACCGCCGCGCACGCCTACGTCTATCGCAATATGCCCGAGGTTGGGGGAGTCGTTCACACGCACTCCACCTACGCCACCGCCTGGGCTGCTCGCGGCGAAGCGATCCCGTGCGTCATCACCGCGATGGCCGATGAATTCGGCGGGGAGATCCCGGTCGGACCGTTCGCGATCATCGGCGACGACTCCATCGGGCATGGCATTGTCGAGACCCTCGCCGGCCACCGCTCGCGCGCGGTACTCATGCAGAACCACGGCGTCTTCACGATCGGCAAGGACGCAAAGGATGCCGTCAAGGCCGCCGTCATGACCGAGGATGTCGCCCGCACCGTCCACATCGCCAGGCAGGGCGGGGAACTCATCCCGATCCCGCAGGCCTCGATCGATTCGCTTTTCGACCGGTACCAGAACGTCTACGGACAGAACCCCGCAGGAGCCCTCAATTGAGCACGTCAATCGTCCCCGACCTCGCCGCCAATGAGATCTGGTTCCTCACCGGAAGCCAGGACCTCTACGGCGACGACACCCTCCGCCAGGTCGCGGAGCAGTCGCAGGGTGTTGTTGACGCGCTGAACGCGTCGAGCGACATCCCGGTCACGATCGTCTGGAAGCCGGTGCTCAAGGGTTCCGATGCGATCCGTCGTGCGATGCTCGACGCGAATTCCGATGACACCGTCGTCGGAGTGATCGCGTGGATGCACACGTTCAGCCCGGCCAAGATGTGGATCCGCGGCCTCGACGCCCTCGAGAAGCCGTTCCTGCACCTGCACACGCAGGCGAACGTCGAGCTGCCGTGGGCCGAGATCGACTTCGACTTCATGAACCTCAACCAGGCCGCGCACGGCGACCGCGAGTTCGGGTACATCGCGAGCCGGATGGGCATCGCCCGCAAGACCATTGTCGGTCACGCGTCGAACCCCGCCGTGACTTCGCAGATCGGAACCTGGTCGCGTGCAGCATCCGGCGCGGCCTCGATTCGCAACCTGCGCCTGGCCCGCTTCGGCGACAACATGCGCAACGTCGCCGTCACCGAGGGCGACAAGACCGAGGCTGAGATCCGCTTCGGTGTGAGCGTCAACACCTGGGGTGTCAACGAACTCGTCGAGAGAGTGGATGCCGCAAGCGAGACCGACGTCGACGCGCTCATCGCCGAGTACGACGAGCTGTACGACATCGCCCCTGAACTGAAGATCGGTGGCGCCCGCCACGATTCCCTCCGCTACGGCGCGAAAATCGAACTGGGCCTCCGCAGCTTCCTCGAAGAGGGCGGATTCAGCGCGTTCACGACGAGTTTCGAAGACCTCGGCGGCCTGCGCCAGCTTCCCGGCCTCGCCGTGCAGCGACTGATGGCCGACGGCTACGGCTTCGGCGGCGAGGGCGACTGGAAGACCGCCGTTCTCATCCGCGCGGCAAAGGTGATGGGCGCCGGTCTCCCCGGTGGTGCATCGCTCATGGAGGACTACACCTACAACCTCACCCCGGGCGAAGAGTCGATCCTCGGAGCGCACATGCTCGAGATCTGCCCGTCACTCACGACGAAGCGCCCGAGCCTGGAGATCCACGCGCTCGGTATCGGCGGACGCGAAGACCCGGTCCGCCTGGTCTTCGACACGGATGCGGGACCCGGCGTCGTCGTCGCGCTCTCGGACATGCGCGACCGCTTTCGGCTCGTCGCCAACGTCGTCGAGGTCATCGACCTTCCCGCTCCACTGCCGCACCTTCCCGTCGCTCGCGCGGTGTGGAAGCCGGCCCCCGATTTGGCCACCTCGGCCGGTGCCTGGCTCACAGCCGGCGCCGCGCACCACACCGTGCTCTCCACAGCACTCGGTGTCGAGGCCTGGCAGGACTTTGCCGAGATCTCCCAGACGGAGCTTCTCGTCATCGATGAAGACACAACATCACGCGGGTTCACCCGCGAGGTGAAGTGGAACGCCGCCTACTACCGACTGGCACAGGGGCTGTAACACCGCACTACCGAACACCACAATTCAAGACTTGCCAGGGTCGGCCTTTCGGCCCGCGGCATGGACCCGGCTTTCATGGACGAATCCGGGTTGGGTAGCACCAGACAATGACGTCCATCAATCGAAAGGAAACACAGTGAAGAAGAGAGCACTTCTGTCGCTTGTCGCCGCAAGCGCAATGGTTGCAGGCCTCGCGGCTTGCGCCCCCCAGGCATCCGAGGGTGGTGGCGGCGAAGGCGATGGCGGAATCATCGGTGTTGCCATGCCGACGAAGTCATCCGAGCGTTGGATCGCCGACGGAAACTCAGTCAAGGAAGCCCTCGAGGCTGAGGGCTACACCGTCGACCTCCAGTACGCGGAAGACGACATCCCCACCCAGGTCAGCCAGATCGAAAACATGATCACCAAGGGTGCAGAAGCCCTGATCATCGCCTCGATCGACGGAACTACGCTCACCAACATCCTCGCGGATGCTGCTGCAGCCGACATCCCGGTCATCGCTTACGACCGTCTGCTGATGGACACCGAGAACGTCGACTACTACGCAACGTTCGACAACGAGCTCGTGGGAAACCAGCAGGCCTGGTCGCTCCTCAACGGACTCGGCCTCACCGAACTCGACGGAACCCCGATCGAGGGCGCGCCTGCCGGCCCGTTCACATCGAGCTCTTCGCCGGATCGCTCGACGACAACAACGCGTTCTTCTTCTTCAACGGAGCGCTTGATGTCCTGCAGCCCTTCATCGACGACGGAACGCTCGTTGTGAAGAGCGGCCAGACCACGATCGAGCAGGCGGCAACGCTTCGCTGGGACGGCGAGACCGCACAGAGCCGCATGGAGGACCTCCTCACCGCGAACTACTCTGACGGCTCGAAGGTCAACGCTGTTCTCTCGCCGTACGACGGCATCTCCCGTGGAATCATCGGCGCCCTCTCGGACGCCGGTTACTCGGTCGGGGCAGAATGGCCGATCATCTCGGGCCAGGACGCTGAGATCGACTCGGTCAAGGCAATCAACTCGGGCGAGCAGTACGCCACGATCTTCAAGGACACCCGCGAGCTCGCGAAGAAGGCGGCAGCAATGTCGATCGCAGCCCTCAACGGTGACACCGTCGAGACGAACGACGACAGCACGTACAACAACAACGTCAAGGACGTTCCGTCGTACCTGCTGCAGCCGATCACCGTCGTCAAGGACAGCATCCAGAAGGAACTGATCGACACCGGTTACTGGACTGAAGAAGAGGTCAACGGCTAAGCCGTAGGCATCCACTCGGTCTGCTGATCTGACGATCACAGCCACGCTGGTGCCGGGGAGGCGACTCCCCGGCACCAGCACCCCGTTTCACCCCCACACTTTAGGCAAGGAAGCCGGACTACACGTGACAACGAACATCCTGGAAATGCGGTCGATCACCAAGACCTTTCCCGGCGTGAAGGCGTTGCAGGACGTCACCCTCGAGGTGGCCCGCGGCGCGATCCACGCCATCTGCGGCGAAAATGGCGCAGGTAAATCGACCCTCATGAAGGTGTTGTCCGGCGTGTACCCGATCGGGAGCTACGACGGAGACATCGTCTTCGAGAACGAAACCGTCGCGTTCCGCGACATCCGCGATTCTGAAGCACTCGGAATCGTCATCATCCACCAGGAACTCGCGCTCAGCCCGTACCTGTCGATCGCCGAGAACATCTTCCTCAACAACGAGGTCAAGGGCGCGTTCGGCCTCATCGACTGGAACAAGAGCAACTCGGAAGCGGCAAAGCTGCTCGCCCGGGTCGGCCTTCGCGAGAACCCCACGACCAAGATCATGGATCTCGGTGTCGGCAAGCAGCAGCTCGTCGAGATCGCGAAAGCGCTGTCGAAGCGAGTGAAGCTGCTCATCCTCGATGAGCCGACCGCCGCTCTCAACGACGAAGACTCCGATCACCTGCTCGACCTGATCCTGCACCTCAAGGAGCAGGGCATCACGTCGATCATCATCAGCCACAAGCTCAACGAGATCAAGAAGATCGCTGACTCCGTCACGGTCATCCGCGACGGCAAGACGATCGAGACGATCAGCAAGTCCGAAGTGAGCGAAGAACGCATCATCAAGGACATGGTCGGTCGCGACCTCGAGCACCGGTACCCCGATCACACCCCCAACATCGGTGACGAGATCCTGCGCGTCGAAAACTGGACGGCGCATCATCCGCAGGACCCCTCCCGCGTCATGGTCGACAACGTCAACCTCAACGTGAGGCGCGGCGAGATCGTCGGTATTGCCGGGCTCATGGGCGCGGGCCGCACCGAGTTCGCGATGAGCCTGTTCGGCAAGAGCTACGGAACCCGGATCTCCGGCTCGGTCTTCAAGAACGGCAAAGAGATCAAGACCCGCAGCGTTGCCGAGGCGATCGAGAACGGTCTCGCCTACGCCACGGAGGACCGCAAGCAGTACGGCCTCAACCTGATCGAGGACATCAAGCGCAACATCAGCGCTGCCGCCCTCGACAAGGTAGCAAGCGGCGGACTCGTCAACGACAACGAAGAGTTCAAGGTCGCGAACGAGTACCGCAAGAGCATGAACATCAAGGCTCCGACAGTGCTCGTCAAGACCGGAAAGCTCAGCGGTGGTAACCAGCAGAAGGTCGTGCTGAGTAAGTGGATCTACTCAGACCCTGACGTGCTGATTCTCGACGAACCAACCCGCGGCATCGACGTGGGTGCCAAGTACGAGATCTACACGATCATCAACCGGCTCGCGTCCGAGGGGAAGGGCGTCATCGTCATCTCCTCCGAACTGCCGGAACTCCTCGGTATCTGCGACCGGATCTACGCGATCTCCGAAGGCCGCATCACGGGCGAACTGCCCATCGCCGAGGCAACCCCCGAAGCACTACTCACGCTCATGACCATGGAAAAGCCGCGCTAGCGCCGGCGCGCGCACGTACAAGGAGACTGACAAGCAATGTCTGAAACAACCACTCGCCCGCAGACCGAACCGGTCGGGCCACCGCCGTCCTCCAGGATCGGCTCCGCCCTCAGCCACGTCATCACCGACCTCGGCAAGAACGGTATCTTCCTCGCTCTCATCGCCGTCGTTGCGCTGTTTGCGATTCTGACCAACGGCATCCTGCTTCGCCCGCAGAACATCTCGAACCTCATCGTGCAGAACGGCTACATCCTGATCCTCGCGATCGGAATGGTCATGGTGATCGTCGCCGGTCACATCGACCTGTCGGTCGGATCGGTTGCAGCGTTCGTCGGTGCCGTTTCCGGTGTCTTCGCGGTGAAGATGGACATGCCGTGGTGGCTCGCCATCATCCTGTCCCTCGCCGTCGGAGCTCTGGTGGGAGCCTGGCAGGGGTTCTGGATCGCCTACGTTGGCATACCGGCGTTCATCGTGACGCTCGCCGGCATGCTCATCTTCCGCGGTCTCGCTCTCGTCGTACTCGGCAACTCGAACATCGGGTCGTTCCCCGAGGAGTACCGCGCACTCGGTAACGGATTCTTAACCGACCTGCTCGGTGAGTTCCAGGTCGACCCGGTGACGGCGGGCGTCGGCGTCATCGCGATCATCCTGCTCATCCTTCAGCAGGTGCGCACGCGCCGCGGCCGCCAGTCGTACGGCCAGGATGTCGAACCGCTGGTCTGGTTCGTCGCGAAGCTCGTGCTCGTCACTGTCGGAGTCGGCCTGTTCGCCTTCGCCCTCGCGACGTTCAAGGGCATCCCGATCACGCTCATCGTGCTTGCGATCCTCGTGCTCGTCTACGGTGTCGTCACCAACCGCAGCGTCTTCGGTCGCCACATCTACGCGATCGGCGGCAACCGTCACGCGGCCGAGCTGAGCGGTGTGAAGACGCGCAAGGTCGACTTCTTCATCTTCGTGAACATGGGCTTCCTCGCGGCGCTCGCCGGACTCGTCTTCACCGCCCGCCTCAACCTGGCTGGACCGAAGGCCGGTGACGGCTTCGAGCTCGAGGCGATCTCCGCGGCCTTCATCGGTGGAGCGGCCGTCCAGGGCGGTGTCGGAACGATCGGTGGAGCCATCATCGGTGGTCTCATCATCGGTGTCCTCAACAACGGTATGTCGATCCTCGGTATCGGTATCGAATGGCAGCAGGCGGTCAAGGGCCTCGTGCTGCTGCTCGCCGTTGCTTTCGACGTGTTCAACAAGCGTCGCTCCGGCGGTCGCTGACCCTCGAAGCGCCCCGGCGGCCCCGTTCATCCCCTGATGAGCGGGGCCGCTGTCGTTCCCGGCGTGTTTTCTTCGAGTGAGAGGGTTCACATTTGCGGATGCTGCGGGCTCCGATTGGTGGACGCAAGCGCTGTTGGTGGCGGGAAAGGGCAGCGAATCACTGGCGATTCAGGCAGTCCGTTACCAAACCGAGATATAAGCCGCTTGTCGCGCAGGAATTGTGAGCGCTAACATCCAGTCAGGCCAGAATGACCTGGCCGGCCGGACCCACGTGTCGCGAATGCAATCACCGCGAACCCGGAACACTGAACAAGGAGGTTTAGTTCGATGAAGAAATTCATTGGAGCCGCAGCCATTGGCGCGATGCTCATTGCACTCACCGGTTGTGCCGGCGCTGCTGGCGGAGACGCCGGCGACGGAGGAACCGGCGATCTCGTCGTTGGCTTCTCACAGGTCGGCGCGGAAAGCGGCTGGCGCACAGCGAACACCATCTCGATCCAGGGCGCGTTCAAGGACGCGGGAATCGACCTGAAGTTCTCTGACGCCCAGGGCAAGCAGGAGAACCAGATCAAGGCCATCCGCTCGTACATCCAGCAGCAGGTCGATGTCATCGCCTTCTCGCCGGTCGTCGAGTCCGGCTGGGACACGGTTCTCAAAGAAGCCAAGGATGCCGGGATCCCGGTCGTCCTGACCGACCGCTCGGTCGACTCGACCGACGACACCCTGTACGAATCGTTCCTCGGTTCGGACTTCATTCTCGAGGGTGAGAAGGCTGGCGACTGGGTCAACACCGAGTTCGCAGATGCCGACAAGGTCAACATCGTCGAGCTGCAGGGCACCACGGGAGCGGCCCCGGCCAACGACCGTGCCGAGGGCTTCCGGAACAAGGTGACCAACCCGAAGTTCGAGATCATTGCGAGCCAGACCGGTGACTTCACGCGTGCCGGCGGCAAGCAGGTTATGGAGGCGTTCCTCAAGGCCAACCCCGACATCGATCTCGTCTACGCCCACAACGACGACATGGGGCTGGGTGCCATCGAGGCAATCGAAGCTGCTGGTCTCGTTCCCGGTGAAGACATCAAGATCGTCACTGTCGACGCGGTCAAGGACGGCATGACGGCCCTGTCAGAAGGCAAGATCAACTTCATCGTTGAGTGCTCGCCCCTGCTTGGCCCGCAGCTCGTCGACATCGCCACGAAGGTTGCCGCCGGTGAAACCGTCGACAAGCGCATCGTGACCGAAGAGACGACCTTCGACCAGGAGCAGGCGACCGCCGCGCTCCCGGACCGTCAGTACTAGGCTCCATCGCACGTCGAGCATCCGCACCATCGCCGGTCGGGCCGCCCTCTCGGGTAGCCCGGCCGGCACCGCACAGCAGAGCACCTGAACAGCAGAGCACCTGAACAGCAGAGCACTCAATGAAGAGGAGCCCCCGGGCATGACGATTCCCACCGCGACGCCGGCGGCGGCACGCACAGCCGAAACCGCCGTACCGATCATCGAGATGTCGAACATCTCGATCTCGTTCCCGGGCGTGAAGGCGCTCGACTCGGTCGACTTCAGGATGTTCCCCGGAGAGGTCCACTCGCTCATGGGCGAGAACGGCGCGGGCAAGTCGACGCTCATCAAAGCACTTACCGGTGTCTACTCGATCGACAGCGGCACGATCACCCTCGCCGGAACCACGCTGTCGATCAGCGGCCCGGCCCAGGCCCAGGCCGCGGGGATCTCGACCGTCTACCAGGAGGTCAACCTCCTCACCAACCTCTCGGTCGCCGAAAACATCATGCTCGGCCGCGAACCGCGGCGGTTCGGAGTCATCGACTGGCGCGCGACCCGCGCGCGGGCCGCCGAACTCCTCGAACGCCTGCACCTCGACATCGACCCGGCGTCACCGCTGAACTCGCACAGCCTCGCCGTGCAGCAGCTCGTCGCAATCGCACGGGCGACCGACGTCGACGCGAAGGTGCTCATCCTCGACGAACCGACGTCGAGCCTCGACACCGACGAAGTCGCCGAACTGTTCCGGGTCATCCGTCGCCTCAAGGATGACGGTGTTGCAATCCTCTTCGTCTCGCACTTTCTCGACCAGGTCTACGCGATCTCCGACCGCCTCACCGTGCTGCGCAACGGTGCACTCGTCGGCGAATACCTCACGCGGGAGATCCTGCGGATCGAGCTCGTCCACAAGATGATCGGCAAGGAACTCGCCGTGCTCGATGACCTCGAGGGCCGGGTCAAGGCGACCACCTCCGCCGAGAGCGAGGAAGTTCCGTACCTTCGGGCAACCGGCCTCGGTCGCAAGGGTTCGATCGAGCCGTTCGACCTGTCGATCAACGAGGGCGAGGTCGTGGGTCTCGCGGGCCTGCTCGGCTCCGGGCGCACGGAGCTCGCGCGGCTACTCGTCGGTGCCGACCGAGCCGACTCCGGCGAAACGTTCATCGGCGGCATCCGTCGCAAACTCCGCACCCCGCGACTCGCGCTCAAGGAACGCATCGCGTACTCGTCAGAAGACCGCAAGCGCGAGGGCATCGTCGACGACCTGAGCGTTCGGGACAACATCGTGCTCGCGCTGCAGTCGGACCGCGGATGGCTCAAGCGCATCTCGAAAAAACGCCAGGACGAACTCGCCCAGAGCTACATCTCGGCCCTCAACATTCGCCCGGCGAATCCGGATGCTCTCGTGAAGAACCTCAGCGGAGGAAACCAGCAGAAGGTGCTGCTCGCTCGCTGGCTCGCGGTCGCACCCCGGCTGCTGGTGCTGGATGAACCGACCCGCGGCATCGACGTCGGCGCCAAGGCCGAGATCCAGAAACTCGTGTCGAACCTCGCCGAAGAGGGGATGTCGGTGATCTTCATCTCCGCCGAACTCGAAGAAGTCCTCAGGCTCAGCCATCGCATCGCCGTGATGCGGGACCGCCGCAAGGTCGCCGACCTGCCCAACGAAGACGTCAGCGTCGGCCAGATTATGAGCCTCATCGCGAGCGGAGCCGACTCATGACCGCCCTCGCCCCCAAGCCGACCCCACCGACCTCTCCACCAGAACAGCAGGGCAATCGAATGAGCGCGTCTCTCGTCATCCGGGATCTTCCCCGGCACCGGTTGTTCTGGCCGGTCGTGACCCTGCTCGCACTGTTCATCCTGAACTTTGCGGTCTCGCCCTCGTTTTTCGCGGTACGGATCCAGGACGGTCACCTGTTCGGATCGATCGTCGACATCCTGCGCAACGGGGCACCGACGATCCTCGTCGCCCTCGGAATGACCCTCGTCATCGCCACCCGCGGAATCGACCTCTCGGTCGGCGCGGTCGTCGCGATCTCCGGCGCTCTCGCCTGCACGATCATCGCCGACTCCGCCGACCCGACCAACGTCGGCACCGTGCTCTTTGCGGTCACCGTGTCGATCCTGTTCTCACTCGTGCTCGGCTCGTGGAACGGCCTGCTGGTGTCGGTGTTCGGCATCCAACCGATCATCGCGACGCTCATCCTGATGACCGCCGGCCGCGGAATCGCAATGCTCATCACCGAGGGCCAGATCATCACGGTCTCGAGCCCGCCGTACAAGGTGATCGGGGCCGGCTACTGGTTCGGGCTTCCGGCATCCATCATCATCGCCGGAGTGATGTTCGCGATCGCCGCCGTGCTCACGCGCAAGACCGCGCTCGGCATGCTCATCGAGTCGGTCGGTATCAACCCGGAGGCGTCGCGCCTGGCGGGCGTCCGCTCGCGCAGCATCATCTGGACCGTCTACGTTTTCAGCGCCGTGTGTGCGGCGATCGCGGGTCTCATGATCTCGTCGAACGTCACGGCCGCCGACGCGAACAGTGCCGGCCTCTGGATCGAGATGGATGCGATCCTGGCGGTGGTCATCGGCGGAACCTCGCTCGCCGGCGGCCGCTATTCGCTGCTCGGCACGCTCATCGGGGCGTTCGTCATCCAGACCCTCACGACGACGGTCTACACGATCGGCATCGCGCCGGAGATCACCCTCGTCTTCAAGGCCCTCGTTGTCATCGCCGTCTGCCTGCTGCAGTCGCCGGTCGTCCAGGCGCGAATGCATCGTCGCCGGCCCGCCCCGGAGAACACCACCACGACTACCGCTGGAGCCACCTCATGACCTCGACCCCCGCACCCATCGCCCCGCTGCGCGGCCGGTTCGCGCAGTTCATCCCGTCGTCGCGCTACACCTCGGTTCTCGTGACACTCGGCCTGCTCATCGTCATGTTCGTGGTCGGGTCGAGCCGGTATCGCGGCTTTGCGTCCGGCCAGGTCGTGCTCAACCTGTTCGTCGACAACGCGTTCCTCATCGTGCTCGCGGTCGGGATGACGTTCGTGATTCTGACCGGCGGCATCGACCTCTCGGTCGGGTCGGTCGTTGCGCTCTCCACCATGATCGCCGCATCCCTTGCTCGTGCCGGGTGGCCACCGCTCGTGGTGATCCTCGTCGTTCTCGTCGCCGGATCGACGCTCGGCCTGCTGACCGGGCTCGTCATCCACTACTTCCAGATCCAGCCGTTCATCGCGACCCTCGCGGCGATGTTCCTGGCCCGCGGACTCTGTTACGTCATCAGCCTCGACGCGATCTCGATCACGGATCCGTTCTTCACCTCGATGGCGCAGACGCGGATACCGCTCGCAGCCGGGCTGACGATCTCGCCAAGCGTCATCATCGCGATCGTCGTCGTCATCGTCGCGTTCGTCGTGCTGCACTACACGCGCACCGGACGAACGGTTTACGCGATCGGCGGCAACGGCCAGTCGGCGATGCTCATGGGCCTTCCCGTCTCGCGCACCAAGGTGCTCGTGTACGTGATCAGCGGATTCTGCTCGGCGGTCGCCGGCGTGCTGTTCACCTTCTACACCCTCTCGGGCTACAGCCTCACCGCCGTCGGGATGGAACTCGACGCGATCGCCGCGGTCGTCATCGGCGGCACGCTGCTGACCGGCGGCTATGGCTTTGTGCTCGGATCGCTGCTCGGAGTGCTGCTGCTCGGCATCATCCAGACCATCATCAGTTTCGAGGGCACACTGAGCTCCTGGTGGACGAAGATCGTCATCGGATCGCTGCTTCTCGTGTTCATCATCCTGCAGCGACTGCTCACGGCCCGGCGCCGATAGCGGAATACCGGGGGCACGCTGGCATAATTGAGCGCGGGATTCCGCGCGCACGAGCACTGGGAGTACAACAGCTGGTGAGTACGGATGACAGGGCGAGAGCCGCGAACATCTTCGATGTCGCGAGGCTCGCTGGTGTGTCCCACCAAACGGTGTCGCGGGTGCTCAACAACCTGCCGAACGTGCGGCCGGCCACGCGCGAACGCGTCGAGAACGCGATCAAACAACTGCGTTACCGGCCGAGTACAGCGGCACGGTCGCTCGTCACCCGGCGCTCTCGCACCATCGGCCTGATCACCACCGGGAGCTTCGACTACGGCCCGTCGTCGACGCTGCTCGGGTTCAACGAGGCGGCGCGGGTCGCCCGCTACCTCGTGAGCATTTCGAGCATGCTCGAGACGGACGTGGCTTCGATGCGGTCATCGGTCGACCTGCTGCTCGGCCAGAACGTCGAGGCCATCGTGCTGATCGCCGCGCACCGCGGTGCGCTCGAAGCGATCCAGGGGATCGACCTCGGGGTTCCGCTCGTCGCGGTCGAGTCGAGCGGCCGGGTCGGATTCCACAGTGTGTCGATCGACCAGTACCGCGGAGCCCACGACGCGACAACGCACCTGATCGAACTCGGCCACCGCAGCATCCTGCACCTCGCGGGCCCAGCGGACTCGATGGATGCCACCGAGCGCGTTCGCGGGTGGCGCGACGCCCTGAGCGAGAACGGGCTCGTTGCCCGCGAGCCACTCGTCGGGGACTGGACACCGGGAAGCGGATTCGCGCACGGGCTTACCCTTGCCGCCGACCGCTCGTTCACCGGTCTCGTCGTCGCGAACGATCAGATGGCTCTCGGGGCGATGCACGCACTGACCGCGAACGGCATCAGCGTTCCGGAAGACGTGAGTGTCATCGGTTTCGACGACATACCCGAGGCCGAGCACTTCAGTCCGCCGCTCACGACGATCCGGCAGGACTTTGCCGAGCTCGGACGAACGGTGATGTCGACGGTGCTCGAAATGCTGATCGACGAAGCGCGCGAAGAAAGCCCGCACCCGGTACCGCAGCTCGTCGTCCGGGCATCCACGGCGCCGCCGCGCCCCTGACTTCGTGGGGTGGATGGGGAGTTGGTGGGGCTCGCGGATCGGACCGCGCCCGTGCCGCGAGCCGCCCGATCCGCGAGAGTCTGGTTAGGCGCGTCTCGCCGCGTACTGCTCGGCGATGATCGCGGCGGTGTTCGGCTCGAAGACGGCGGAGGTTGCGGTCGACCACGCGGGAAGCTCGCCCGTGAGTGCCCAGCCGGCCTGGCGCGCAGCCCCGGCAGCGACGTACTCGCCCTGCTCGGGAACGTGAACGGGCACCGAGAACACCTCGGCGGCAATACGGCGGACGGCGTCGTTCTGGGCGGCCCCGCCGATGAGCAGGATCCGGGATGCCGGAGAACCGAGCGCCGTGACCGCCGCGAGTCCGTCGGCGAGGGCGCTCAGCATCCCCTCGATCGCGGCGCGCGCGAGGTTCGGCCGGGTGGTGCTGGCAAGCGTCATGCCGAACAGGGTCGCCGTGGCGTCCGGGAGGTTCGGGGTGCGTTCGCCCTCGAAGTACGGCTGCAGTACGAGCCCGGTAGCGCCGGGGGCGGCGTCGAGCGCGAGAGCACCGAGTTCGGCGAAGTCGACTCCGAGGAGCCCCGAGACCGAGTCGAGGATACGCGCCGCGTTGAGCGTCGCAACCAGCGGAAGGTAGTTGCCGGTGGCATCCGCGAATCCGGCAACGGTGCCGGTCGCATCGCGCACCGGTTCGGCGGTCACGGCGAACACGGTGCCGCTCGTGCCGATCGAGATGACGACGTCACCGGCCGCGGCGCCGAGACCGAGGGCGGCACCGGCGTTGTCGCCCGCGCCAGCACCGACGACGATCCCGGGGGCTGCCCCCGGAAATTCAGGCAATGCGCCGACGACACCGGCCTGCTGCTGCGGATCCAGTACCCGCGGCAGCACCACCGGGGGGCGATTGCCTGAGTTTCCGTGTTCGTCGGTCGGGTAGAGGGCGAGTTCTAGCAGGTCGCGGTCGTACTCGCCGGTCGTGGGGTTCCAGTAGCTCGTGCCGCTCGCGTCGGACCGGTCGGTCGTGAGCTCGTCGAGCACCGGGCCGTTCGGCGAGCCGGCCGGACCGAACCCGCGAAGTCGCCAGGTCAGCCAGTCGTGGGGGAGTGCGACGGCAGCAACGCGGGCGGCGTTCTGCGGTTCGGCGTCGCGTAGCCAGCGGAGTTTGGTGAGGGTGAAGGATGCCACGGGAACCGACCCGGTGCGCTCGGCGAATTCCGCGGCACCGACCTCGGCGATCAGGTCAGCGGCGGCGGGAGCCGAACGGGTGTCGTTCCACAGCAGGGCCGGGCGGATGACGTTGCCTTCGACGTCAAGCACCACCATTCCGTGCTGTTGCCCGGCGATCGAAATCGCGGCGACATCCGCCAGGCCACCGGCATCGGCGATCGCGGTGACGAGCGCTGACCACCAGGCGTTCGGGTCGACCTCGGTGCCGTCGGGGTGTGGCGCGCGGCCCTCGCGAACGATGGCGCCCGTCTCGAGGTCGCGGATCACGACCTTGGTGGACTGGGTGGAGGAGTCGACTCCGGCGATGTAGGGCATTCGTGGTCCTTGGTTGTGCGAGAACCACGGCCGGTCTGGGCCGTGGTTCTCGAGGTGGTGCGGGGGTGGTTAAGACCTAACGAGCGCCCATGAGGTGCTCCATGGCCAGCTGCTGCAGGCGCACGAAGCCGAAGCCCTTGCCGTCGAAGTAGGCGGCGGAATCGAAGTCCTCGTAGGAGGCGCGGTCGGCAATGAGGTCGTCGTAGCTCTCGCCAGCCGACAGCGTCGTCGTGTTGATCTCGTTGACCTTCGCGAACGCGAGGGCTTCCTGCACGTCGGGGTCAGCGCGGAATGCGGCGGCGCGCTCCTTGAGCAGCAGGTACATGCGCATGTTGGCGGAGACGGAATCCCAGACACCGGTGATGTCCTCGGTGCGGGACGGCTTGTAATCGAAGTGACGCGGTCCGGTGTAGGTCTGGGTTCCGCCGGGGCCGCCGAATTCGAGCAGGTCGACGAGCGAGAACGCGTTCTGCAGGTCGCCGTGACCGAAGACGAGGTCCTGGTCGAACTTCACACCGCGCTGGCCGTTGAGGTCGATGTGGAACAGCTTTCCGGAGTACAGCGCCTGCGCGATGCCGTGGGTGTAGTTGAGGCCAGCCATCTGCTCGTGGCCGGTCTCGGGGTTGAGGCCGACGAGTTCCGGACGCTCGAGCGTCGCGATGAAAGCGAGGGCATGGCCGACGGTCGGAAGCAGGATGTCGCCGCGGGGCTCGTTCGGCTTCGGCTCGATCGCGAACTTGATGTCGTAGCCCTTGTCGGTGACGTAGTCACCGAGCAGGTTGACGGCTTCGCGGTAGCGTTCGAGGGCGCCGCGGATGTCCTTGGCTGAGTCGTACTCGCTGCCCTCCCGGCCACCCCACATGACGAAGGTCTTCGCTCCGAGCTCAGCGGCGAGATCGATGTTGCGAATGACCTTACGAAGCGCGAAGCGACGGACACCGCGGTCGTTGGAGGTGAAACCGCCATCCTTGAACACCGGGTGGCTGAACAGGTTGGTGGTGATCATCGGAATGATGATGCCGGTGTCAGCGAGTGCCTGCTTGAGGCGGTCGATCTCGGTCTGGCGTTCGGCATCCGTGCTCTCGAACGGAAACAGGTCGTCGTCGTGGAAGGTCATGCCGTAGGCGCCGAGTTCTTTGAGCTTCTCAATGGCGGTCACGGTATCGATGTGGGCTCTGGTCGGGCCACCGAACTGGTCCTGGGCATTCCAGCCGAGGGTCCAGAGTCCGAACGAGAACTTGTCTGCGGGGGTGGGCTCGATGGCCATAGTGGTGCTCCGTCAACATCATTGGTGAATAGTTACAGGTAACAACTTATTGCGTGATCGGCGCGCTGTCAAAGCATTTCGTGCTCGCCGATCTGCTTTCGGTCGGATTACAGCAGAGTCCCATTCACCGGGGCGCGGGGCATCGCGCGTGGAAAACCGGGAATTGTTCGACATTTGTTTCAAACCTCCACAAAAGACCAAACGAGTCGAAACGCTCGGAATGCGTTGCCGTGGGTAGGCTGATCGGTCAGGGACCGCTGTGGTCACGGTAAATCAGGTCGCTGGTGTGAGCGGAAGGAGGGCATCGTGAGTAGAGCAGTGCCCCTTCCCTCGCGGGGCAGCGGGGCAAGCAACGACCAGACGCGTCGCCACAACCTGTCGACCGTGCTGAGCGCCCTTCACCACGACGGCCCGCAGCCACGGTCTCGACTGACCGCGCTTTCCGGCCTCAACCGGTCGACGATCGCGGCCCTCGTCGCTGAGCTCGTCGAACTCGGACTCGCGAGCGAGACCGATCCCGACCCGACTAACCGTGTCGGCCGTCCAAGCCCGACCGTCCAGGGCGACCCGCACGTCGTCGCTCTCGCCGTCAACCCCGAGCTGGATGCCGTGACCATCGGAGTCGTCGGCCTGGGCGGAAAGCTGCTCAAGCGCGTCCGCTACGAAACCGCGACGCCTCCCACCGCGCGCGAGGCAGCCAACATCAGCGCCGCTGTCATCGCCGGTTTCCGCGATGAGCTCGAACGCGAAGGCCGAATCTGCGGGGTCGGCGTCGCCGTGCCCGGGCTCGTCCGGGTTGCCGACGGCGTTGTGCGCTTTGCGCCGCACCTCGGCTGGACCGACGAACCGATCGCCGCGATGCTGACGGATGCCACCGGTCTTCCCGCATTTGCCGCCAACGATGCGAGCGTGGGCGCCATGGCCGAACTGCTCTTCGGCGCCGGTCGCGGAAAAACCGACCTCGTGTACCTCAACGGCGGAGCGAGCGGAATCGGCGGCGGACTCATTGCGGGCGGCGTTCCGATCGGCGGGGCCGGCGGATTTGCCGGTGAGTTCGGCCACATCAGGGTCGATAACTCGGCCGGGTCGTATGACGATCCGGAGGCCGGAAGCCTCGAATCCCAGGTCAACCGGGGAGCGCTGCTCGCCGCTCTTGGTCTCGAGAAAGCGGATGCTGACGAACTCGAACGCGCGCTGCTGGCATCCGAAGATCCGGCTGTGCTCGCGCTGGTGCACCGCCAGCTGGAGTACCTGAGCACGTCGCTGCGAAACGCCGTCAACGTGCTCAACCCCGAGGTCATCCTGCTCGGTGGCTTTCTCGCGTCGATCTTCGAAGCCGACCCGGACTACCTGCGAGCCTGCGTCGAAGCCCAGTCGCTCAGGGTGTCGTTCGAGGGGCTCGAGATCAAGCGCGCCGCCCTCGGCTCGGACCTGCTGATGATCGGTGCGGCCGAACTCGCCTTCGCCCCCGTGCTGGCGGCGCCCGCCGGGTAGTGCGGCGCCGGTGTAGAGCGTCGGTGATGGTTTCGATACGCTTGCTCCTTCGTCGCGCGCTACTCAACCAACGAGTTGCTTACTCGTTGATTGAGTGCGAGCGCCAGCGAGTGTATCGAAATCATCGCCTGCGACACCGATCGTTAGTGGGTTCGTCCTCGGGCGGCGAAGCGTTGCTGGAGGAGGACGGCGACGACGATGATCAGGCCTTTGGCGACGGCCTGGACGGAGGTGTCGAGGTTGTTTTGGGTGAATACGTTGGTGAGGGTGGCGAAGATGAGGACTCCGAGGACGGTGCCGACGATGGAGCCGCGCCCACCGATCAGGAGGGTTCCACCGACAACGACCGCGGCGATCGCATCCAGTTCGTAGAGGGTGCCGTGGGTGCTGGTGCCGGCGGTGGTGCGGCCGAGCATCATGACTCCGGCGATGCCGGCGGTGAGGCCGGCGAGGGCGTAGAGGTAGACGGTGTGGCGTTTCACGTTGATGCCGGCGAGTCTTGCGGCTTCGCGGTTGCCTCCGATGGCGACGGTGCGGCGGCCGAAGGTGGTGCGGTTCAGCAGGATCCAGCCGGCGACGGCGACGAGGAGGAACATCCAGACCAGGATCGGGATGCCGATCAGGTTGCCGCCGAAGATGTCACCGAAAGTATCGACGTTCACGATCTGGGTGGAGCGTTTCGACAGGATTTCGGCGACACCGCGGGAGGCGACCAACATGGCGAGAGTGGCCATGAAGGCGACGACGTTGCCGTAGGCGATCACAACTCCGTTGATGATGCCGGCGAATACGCCGACAGCCAACGCGACGATGACCATGAGCGGCCAGAACGAGGTCGCGGCTTGTTGCACGGCGGCGAGGGTGGCGACGACGGAGGTGAGTCCGAGGACGCTTCCGACGGAGAGGTCGATGCCGCCGGAGATGATGACGAATGTCATCCCGATGCTGATCACCCCGATGATCGACGCGAGGCGCAGCACGGTGAGGAGGTTGTTGACGGAGAGGAAGTTCTGCCCCGAGGTGATCCCGCCGATGATGATCAGCAGGATCAACGCGATCACCAGTCCGGCGTTGCGGCCGGCGGACCCGCCGAGGATGCGTTTGACGATGCTGGACGATTCGGTGCTGGAATGAGCAACGGTGCTCGTGGTGTCGCTCATGCGGCAGTTCCTTTCATGACCAGGTCGAGAACTCCGGGTTCGTCGATCTGGTGGGCGGGTAGTTCAGTCAGTACGGTCCCGTCAGCGATGACGAGGACCCGGTCAGCGAGTCCGAGTACTTCTTCGATCTCGGAGGAAACGACGATGATGCCGGTGCCGGCAGCGGCCAGCTCCCGGATCAGGCCGTAGATTTCGGCGCGGGCTCCGACGTCGACTCCGCGGGTGGGTTCGTCGAGCAGCAACACTTTGGTGCCGTGGACCAGCCAGCGGGCGAGCAGGATCTTCTGCTGGTTACCACCGGACAGGGTGCGGGCCGCCCGGTCCGGATCCGCCGGGCGCAGCTCCAGGGATTCGAGCTGCGCGCGGGCGGTTGCCCGTTCGGATTTTTCGTTCAGGAAGTTGAACCGGCCGAACCGGGCAAACGTCGACAGGGTGACGTTGCGGTAGATCGGCTCGTCCAGCAGCAGTCCCTGGCTTTTGCGTTCCTCCGGGGAGAGTCCCATCCCGTTGTGAACGGCGTCCCGCACAGACCCACGCTTCAGGACGGTTCCGCCGAGGGTGACGGTTCCGGTCGTCGACTTCCTTGCGCCGTAGATCGCTTCGAGGATCTCGGAGCGTCCGGAACCAACCAGGCCGGCTAGTCCCACGATTTCCCCGGCGCGCAGGGTGAAACTCAGTGGGTCGAAGACGCCTTTGACGCTGAGGTTGTCGACGACGAGCAGATCTGCCGCATCGGCCGGGATGGGAGTAGCCGGCGGGAACACGTTGGCGACGGCGCGTCCGGTCATCAACTTGATCAGGTCAGCGGTTTCCGTCGTCTGCGCATCCAAACCGGACGCCATGCTCCGGCCGTCTTTGATGACGCTGATGCGGTCGCCGATCTCCCGGATCTCCGCGAGGCGGTGGGAGATATAGACGACGGCGATGCCCTGCGCGGTCAATTCCCGGACGACACGGAACAGGTTCTTCACCTCTTCGGAGTCCAGGACCGCGGACGGCTCGTCCATCACGATCAGCTTGATATCCCGCGACAGCGCCCTCGCCATGGCCACGATCTGCTTATTCGCGGGAGAGAGGGAACCGACCTCGCGGGTCGGGGACAGGTCCCCGTGACCGAGGCGCTTCAACAGGTCACGGGTGCGCTTATTCGCGACCCGGGCATTCAGCACACCGGCGGTGGAGAGTTCGTGACCGAGGAAAATGTTCTCCGCAATCGACAACCCGTCGACAACATCGAGTTCCTGGTACATCGTCGCAATCCCCAACGACAGCGCCTGCGTGGGGGAAGAGATCGTGACCTCTTCGCCCTGCCAGATGATCTGCCCATCATCGGGAAGATGAACACCGGCCAGAGTTTTGATCAGTGTCGACTTGCCGGCACCGTTCTGCCCCAGCACACAGTGCACCTCACCGGCAGCGATAGAGATGTTCACCCCATCCAGCGCCTGAACACCGGCAAAAGCTTTACGAACGCCCCGCACTTCGAGCAAGGGTGTTTCATGGTCGACTTTGATCATGCTCGCAACATAACAGATATCCGAGCCATACGCACCGCCTATTTCGCGGATTTCTGCGGCGGAGAGAAGTGCCTGAGCGCACCGTACTACGGGCGTGATTCCGGCCCAGTGGCTCCGGATCCCGGATTTTTACAGTGATTGACAGGCGTCAACCAAATATCGAGTTGTTCGTTGCGATCGTCATGTGACCGCTCGCATGCCAGCATTCGTATAGAAATCACTCTGGGCCAGCACATAGCCAGCGCTGGCCGTTCGGTCAGGTTTCATCAAAATCACCTGTTGATATGCCCGCGCGGTCTGTTATGTTGCATGAAACGTCAATGTGGACCACGTGGATGCAAACCGGCAACGTAGCCGTCGAGCCTTCGCCAATTACCTCCCGTTGGCGCAAGAGAACTGCATCTCACTTACTCAGGAGGAATCACATGCGTGTTACCCGTTCATCCAGATACAAACTTCTTATCGCCGCCGGCACCTCGCTCGCGGTTGTCGGTCTTCTCGCCGGTTGCACTGCGCCGAGCGAAGGCACCCCGAACGCTGCCCCGACGAACAATGTCGGTAACGATGAGTCGGGTGACACGATCACGATCGGGTTCTCCGGTCCTGCGGCTGACCACGGCTGGTTGGGTGCGATCAACTCGTCCGCGATCGCGGAGGCGGCGAAGTACCCGGACATCGACCTGAAGGTCGCTGAGGGAACCAACGACGCGAACCTGCAGATCAGCCAGGTCGAGGGATTCATCAACGACGGCGTCGACGCCATCGTCCTGCTGCCCACCGACGGTGCAGCCCTCACCGATGTCGCCATCAAGGCGATGGAGGCCGGGATCCCGGTGATCAACGTCGACCGGGAGTTCTCTTCCACCTTCGCCGCCCGCGCCACCATCCTCGGCGATAACTACGGCATGGGTGTCTCCGCCGGTACCTACATTTGTGGCGAACTGGGCGACAACCCCGACGCTGTCATCGCGGAAATCGCCGGCATCGACGCCCTGCCGCTGACCCAGGACCGCAGCAAGGGTTTCTCTGACGCCCTCGGCGACTGCGGACTCGAAGTGTCTAACCGGGTTGCCGCGGACTTCACCGTCCAGGGTGGCGAGGCTGTCACCTCGCAGCTGCTCGCCGCCGCACCGAAGATCGACGCGATCTGGAACCACGACGACGACCAGGGCATTGGTGTCCTCGCCGCCATCAAGAACGCCGGCCGTGACGAATTCTTCATGGTCGGAGGCGCCGGATCCGCCAACGCCATGCGCGACATCCAGTCCGGAGACGGCGTACTCCAGGCGACCGTCATCTACCCGTCCACCCAGGCAGCCGACGGCATCCGCCTGGCCCGCCTCGTCGCCCAGGGCAAAGCACTCGGAGACCTCGTCGAAGTAGAGGTCCCCAACCGCATCGTCCTCAACGCCCCCGTCGTCACCGCCGACAACGTCGACAAGTACCTCCCCACGGCATTCGAGTCCTAAGTCCGGACCCGCATAGGGAGCAGTAACTGTTTCACCGGGGTGCCCGCGCGTGTGGGTGCGGGCACCCCGCCCCTCAAACTTTGTTTTCAGGAGAATCCACGATGACACGAGGAACAGGCTCACTTCGGATCGGCATGGTCGGTTACGGATTTATGGGCGCCGCCCACTCCCAGGGCTGGCGCGTCGCTCCTCGTTTCTTCGACCTCCCCGCCCAACCCAGCATGGACATCCTCGTCGGCCGCAACGAAACCGCGGTAGCGGATGCCGCCACCAAGTGGGGCTGGAAAGAAACCCTCACCGACTGGCGCGAGCTTGTCGCCCGGGACGACATCGACGTCATCGACATCGTCACCCCCGGCGACTCCCACGCCGAAATCGCCATCGCCGCGCTCAACGCCGGCAAACACGTCCTCTGCGAAAAACCCCTCGCCAACACCGTCGAGGAAGCCGAAGCGATGGCCGCCGCCGCCGCCCGCGCCGCCGAACACGGTGTCTTCGCGATGGTCGGCTTCACCTACCGGCGCGTTCCCGCCGCCACCCTCGCCCGCAACCTCGTTACCGCCGGCCGGATCGGCGACATCCGGCAGGTCCGCGCCAGCTACCTGCAGGACTGGCTCGCCGACGAGAACTCGCCCATGACCTGGCGCCTCGACAAAAAACTCGCCGGCTCCGGCGCCCTCGGCGACATCGGCGCCCACGCCATCGACCTCGCCCAATACATCACCGGCGACACCCTCGAATCCGTCTCCGGCACCATCGAGACCATCGTGAACGAACGCCCCCTCCTCGCCGAAGGCCACGGGCTCTCCGGGACCGCATCCACTGAACGTGGCACCGTGACCGTGGATGATGTCGCGCTCTTCACCGGGAGGTTCAGCTCCGGTGCACTGGGAAGTTTCGAAGCGACGCGCTTCAGCACCGGCCGAAAGAACGCGCTGAGGGTAGAAGTTTCCGGCTCCACCGGTGCCGTTGCCTTCGACCTCGAGAATCTCAACGAACTCGAGTTCTACGACGCCACGGCGCCCGCCGACACCCAGGGGTTCACGAAGATCCTCGTCACGGAACCACTGCATCCCTACATCGAAGCGTGGTGGCCGGCCGGCCACATGCTCGGGTACGAGCACGGTTTTTCGCACCAGGCCAAAGACTTTGTCGAAGCGATCGCGGCGGGAACCCAGCCGTCGCCGTCGTTCGCCGAGGGGCTCCAGGTGCAGCGAGTGCTCGCCGCGATCGAGACAAGCTCTGGCGCCGGAAGCGCCTGGACTACTACCGCCTAACTCACCCACCGCACAATCCTGGAGGCATGATGACTCGTCCGATTACTCTTTTCACCGGCCAGTGGGCCGACCTTCCGTTCGAAGAAGTCGCCAAACTCGCCTCCGGGTGGGGCTATGACGGGCTCGAGATCGCGTGTTGGGGTGACCACCTCGACCCCAACCGGTGGGACGAACCCGGCTACGTCGAGTCGAAGCTGGCAGTCCTGGAGAAATACAACCTGAAGGTGTGGGCGATCTCCAACCACCTCAAAGGCCAGGCCGTCTGCGACGACCCCATCGACCAACGCCACCGCGACATCCTCCCCGACAACATCTGGGGCGACGGCGACCCCGAAGGCGTCCGCCAGAGGGCCGCCGAGGAAATGAAAAACACCGCCCGCCTTGCCGCAGCCCTCGGGGTGAAAACGGTGATCGGGTTCACCGGATCCTCGATCTGGAAATACGTCGCCATGTTCCCACCCGTCTCCCAGGACGCGATCGATGCCGGCTACCAGGACTTCGCCGACCGGTGGAACCCGATCCTCGACGTCTTCGACGAAGTCGGCGTTCGCTTCGCCCACGAGGTCCACCCGTCCGAGATCGCGTTCGACTACTGGACCACCGTCCGCACCCTGGAGGCCATCGGCCACCGCGAAGCATTCGGGCTGAACTGGGACCCCTCCCACTTCATCTGGCAAGACCTCGACCCGGTCTCGTTCCTCTGGGACTTCAAAGACCGGATCTACCACGTCGACTGCAAAGACACCAAAAAGCGGATGGGCAACGGCCGCAACGGACGCCTCGGCTCCCTCCTCGCCTGGGCCGACCCGAGGCGCGGCTGGGACTTCGTCTCCACCGGCCACGGCGACGTCCCCTGGGAAGACGCCTTCCGCATGCTCAACACCATCGGCTATACCGGCCCCATCTCAGTTGAATGGGAAGACGCCGGCATGGACCGCCTCCTCGGCGCCCCCGAAGCCCTCGACTTCGTCACCCGCATCAACTTCGACGCCCCCGACGCCGCCTTCGACGCCGCCTTCAGCACCAAGTAGTCGGCGCGGGCGAGGGGGAGCGGTACGTGTCGGTAGATTCGAGCGACGTTCCCGTCGTCGGCAGACACGGGAGCGCCAGTTCGAGCGACACCACCCGACGTGCGAATCTCTCGCTCGTGCTGTCCCTCGTCCACCATCGCGGGGCGCTCAGCCGATCGGAACTGACCCGGGTCACCGGCCTCAACCGTTCGACGATTTCGACGCTCGTCGCCCACCTCGGTGAGCTCGGGCTCGTTTTCGAGACCCCTGCCACCGGCGTTGCCCAGATAGGTCGGCCGAGTCCGGTGGTGCACGCGACGCGGTCAACGGCTGCCCTCGCCGTCAATCCGGAAGTGGATGCCGTCACGATCGGCTTGGTTGGCCTCGGCGGGCAGGTCATTCGTAAGATCCGATACCCCACCGAGCACCCGCCTTCGGCGCAGGAGGTTGCGAATATCACCGCCGCGATCGTCGAGGGAATGCGCACCGAACTCGACGCCAACTACCGCATCGTCGGGCTCGGGGTCGCCGTGCCCGGGCTCACCCGCGCCGAAGACGGTGTCGTCAGCTACGCGCCGCACCTCGGCTGGCGTGATGAGCCGATCGCGGCGCTGATCGCCGGCGCCACCGGCTACCCGGTGAGTGCGGCCAACGATGCGTCGCTCGGAGCGGGTGCCGAACTGCTCTTCGGTGCGGGCCGTGGCTGCCAGGACCTGCTCTATCTCAACGGCGGGGCGAGCGGCATCGGCGGTGGGGTGATCAGTGCCGGGGTACTGCGCTCTGGGCGCAACGGCTATGCCGGCGAACTCGGGCACACGCTCGTGTCGTCCGGAGGCCTTCCGTGCCACTGTGGAGCGAGCGGATGCCTCGAAACCGAGGTCTCGCTGCTTCGGTTACAGAGACTGGTCGGGCTTCCCGACTCCGATGTCGACGCCGTCGAGCATGCTTTGCACTCGCTCGATCCCGCGCTCATTACCGCCGAGATTCACCGCCAGCTCGACTTTCTCAGCATCGCGCTCCGCAACGCGGTGAACGCGTTCAATCCCGAGCGGATCATCCTCGGCGGATTCCTCTCCACCGTCTTTTCGCTCGCTCCGCAGCGCCTGATCGACGAGGTGCGAAGCCTGTCGCTGCACGGGCCGGGTGAGGTCGTGACGATCTCGCGGGCCGTCCTCGGATCGAACATCCTGATGATCGGGGCGGCCGAGCTCGCGCTGTCGGGCCTTCTCGCCGACCCCCTGGCCCTCGCGACGGAGAACGCGCCCTGAGCCGACCCGACCCCGGATTCACCCCTCTACGGGTGTCGTCGGCCGCGTAATTGTTGTGAGTTCGGATTTAAGGGCCGCCGTGAGAGCGCGCCCAACATTACAGCGCTATCCCGCCTAGCTGAAAACATTTCTCGTGTCCATTCTTCGATATTGCTTGACACGCAACAAATGGAGAAAATACCATCGCGGTACCAGTCCGGTCACCGTCGACCCGTTTCCATCGGTTCGTTGCGATCACCGCCCGGATGCCTGACCCAACCGAGGAGAACAATGTTGTTCACTGCAGACCGTCCACGAGAGCTGCCACGGCCGCTCGCGCTACTGGTGGCATTCATCATGCTGCTGACAGTGGCCATACCGAGCGCCCTCGGCGTCGGGGCAAGTCCCGCCGCCGCCGCGGACGAACCAGAGCCCGAGTTCAAGGTGCTGGTCTTTTCCAAGACAGCGGGCTTTGTGCACCCGGCGATCGGACTCGCGAAGACCGCGATCCAGACGCTCGGAACCCAGAACAACTTCGACGTCGTCGTCGATGACGATGCCGGCAGGTTCACCGAAGCCGGCCTCGCCGAGTTCGACGCCGTTATCTTCAACTCGACGACCGGAGACGTTCTCGACAACGCGCAGCAGGCAGCGTTCGAGGACTACATCCAGGCCGGCGGCGGCTACGTCGGGCTGCACTCCGCTACCGACACCGAATACGACTGGGCCTGGTACGGCCAGCTCGTCGGCGGCTACTTCGAGGGTCACCCCGCGCAGCAGAACGCCACGATCAAGGTCGAAGACCACGTCCACCCGTCCACCGCGCACCTCGGGGACACCTGGCCGCGATTCGACGAGTGGTACAACATCCGCGACCAGGACCGGGACAAGATCCACGTGCTCCTGTCGCTCGATGAGAAGACCTACACGGGCGGCACCGACGGTGCAGAGCACCCGATCGCCTGGTGCCAGGACTTCGACGGCGGGCGCAGCTGGTACACCGGCCTCGGTCACACCGATGAGTCCTTTGCCGAACCCGCATTCCTGACCCACCTCCTCGGTGGAATCGAAACCGCCGCCGGCAACCAGGCGGCCAGCTGTGGTGCATCGCAGAGCTCGAGCTTCGAGCTCGTTCCGCTCGACGAAGGTACGTCCAACCCGATGCTGCTCGACATCGCGGAAGACGGAACCGTCTTCTTCGCCGAGCGCGACGGCCGTCTTCGCCGCATCGACCCGACCACCAACACGACCACGACCGCGATGACCCTCCCGGTCACCACGGCGAACGAAGACGGACTGCTCGGAATCGTCCTCGATCCCGACTTCGCGACCAACGGCTGGATCTACGCCTACTGGGGTCCGTCAAACGTCGGATCGGACGGACCGCACAACCGGTTGAGCCGCTTCGACTACAACTTCACGACGAAGACGGCAGCGCCGTCGACCGAGAAGGTGCTGCTGAAGGTCACCACCCAGCGCAACACCTGCTGCCACGCGGGCGGCGACATGGAGTTCGACAACGATGGCAACCTCATCCTCGTCACCGGAGACAACACCAACCCGTTCGAATCGACCGGTTTTGCGCCGATCGACGAGCGCGCGGGCAAGGAAGACTACGACGCCCAGCGCAGCTCGGGCAACACCAATGACCTGCGTGGAAAGGTCATCCGCATCACTCCGACCGACGCGGGAAGCTACACGGTTCCGGCCGGCAACCTGTTCGCAGCCGGCACCGCGAAGACGCGCCCCGAGATCTATGGAATGGGTTTCCGTAACCCGTTCCGCATCGGAGTCGACGCCAAGACCAACAACATCATGGTCGCCGACTACGGACCGGACTCGAGCACCTCGAGCCCGACGCGTGGACCGGATGGCCGGGTCGAGTGGAACCTGCTGACGGAAGCCGGTAACTTCGGCTGGCCGTACTGCCACTCGAACACCTGCTACAACGACTACAACTTCGCGACCGACACGTCCGGGGCGGTCTTCTCCGCAACGGCGCCGATCAACAACTCGCCGAACAACACCGGTCTCACGGCCCTGCCGCCGGTCACGATGGCGACCGTCTGGTACGGCTACGGCACGAACCCGCTGTTCCCCGAGATCGGTGGCGGTGGCGCTCCGATGGCCGGACCCGTCTACCGGTATGACCCCGACCTCGACTCCGACGTCAAGTGGCCGGAGTACTGGGACGGCAAGGCGATCTTCGGTGAGTGGAACCAGGGAAAGCTGTACTCGTTCCAGCTCGACCAGGAGACCGGCGACAACCTCGTCGACATCAACCGCATCCTTCCCGGCATCTTCGACAACGCCAAGGGCTGGGCCCGTCCGATGGACTTCGAGTTCGGTCCGGATGGTGCGCTCTACATCATCGACTGGGGCAGTGGCTTCGGCGGTGACAACGACGACTCCGGTGTCTACAAGGTGAACTACACCAAGGGCAACCCGTCGCCGATCGCCAAGGCGAAGTCGGACGTTACCGACGGGCTTGCTCCGCTCACGGTCGCGTTCAGCTCGGAGGGAACCCGTCACCCGCTGTCGAAGGACTTCACGCTCTCGTGGAACTTCGGCGACGATTCGGCGCTCTCCACCGAGGCGAACCCGGTTCACACCTACACCGAGAACGGCGACTTCACGGCGCAGCTGACGGTCACCGACGAGGACGGCCGCACCGCGGTCGACAACGTCAGGATCGTCGTGGGTAACCAGCGTCCGACTATCACGATCGACTTCCCGGACGACGGCGGATTCTTCGAATTCGGCGACCAGGTGAAGTACGAGGTCACCGTTGATGACCCGGACGGCGTTGTCGACTGCGACAACGTCATCCTGAGCCCGGCCCTCGGCCACGACTCGCACGGTCACCCCATGGAGGTTCTCGAGGGTTGCGAAGGCACCTTCCAGACGTCCCGCGACGATGGCCACGGAGCGGAGGCGAACCTGTTCTGGATCGTCGACGCGAAGTACACGGATGACGGGGGCGCCGCCGGCGTTCCGCTGACCGTGTTCGACACGCAGATCCTGCAGCCCAAGCGACTGCAGTCGGAGTTCTTCACCTCGACCGGCCGCATCGGCGGAACGGGCGGAGCCGACGACGGCGTCAAGATCGAAACGACGAGCGACACCGCCGGTGGAGGAAAGAACATCGGATTCCTCGAGGCGACCGACTGGTGGGCTCACGAGCCGGTCAGCCTTCGCAACATCGACACGCTCTCGCTTCGTGCGGCCAACCCCAACTCCACCGGGAACATCTCGGTTCGCTGGGGAGCACCGGACGGACAGGAGCTCGGAGTCATCCACGTCGAACCGACGGGAGGATGGCAGACCTACCAGGACTTCAGCCTGACTCTCGACCCGACGACCAAGCCCGAGGGTAGCGCTGGCCTCTACTTCGTGCTCGTCAGCGGTGGCGGCGTCAACGTGAACTGGCTGCAGGTCGCGGGAGCGGGTGTGACCTCCAATGTCCGCCCGACACTCGCGCTCGAAGCAGATCCGCTCATCGGTGCTGCTCCGCTCACGGTCAACGCGACCGCTACGGCGACCGACCCCGACGGTGAGACGAGCAACATCGTCTACACCTGGAACCAGGGACTCGGCGACGGACTCGAAGCCGGGACCGCAACCGACTCGTTCGAATACACGACACCGGGCACCTATCGCCTGACCGTTCGTGCGACGGACGAAGCGGGCGCCTACGCCGAGAAGTACGTCACCGTGACGGTCACCGACCCGTCGAGTGGCCTGTGCCTCGAGGGGCGTTCCGACGGCTTCACGGGAACCAGCCTCGACGAGGACCGGTGGGACACCATCATCCGCCGCAACCAGTTGTTCTCCGTTGCCAACGGTCACCTGACCATCCCGGCATCGAAGACCGACCTCTACGGAAACGGCGGATCGGCCGAGAACATCGTCCTGCAGGATGCCCCGAACGGAGCGTGGACGGCGACTACCAAAATCAGCCTCACGGCCCGGACGCAGTACCAGCAGGCGGGTCTCATCCTCTACGGTGACGACGATAACTACGCGAAGATCATGCTCCAGGGCCGCGGCACTGGTAATGATTCCGCGTCGCGTATCTTCCAGTTCATCCGCGAGGTAAACGGAACACCGATCACCGAGGCGTCGGATTCACCGGCTCTTGGAGCGTCGTTCCCTGACACGTTCTACGTTCGACTCACGAGCGATGGAACAAGTGTCGGTTCGTCGTACTCGGCTGACGGAACGACGTTCACGCCGCTCTCGACGCCGAAGGCGATCGCCGGAATCACCAACCCGAAGATCGGTCTCACCGCGTTTGCGAACGACGGCTCCAACGCCGCCGTGATCGACGCGAAGTTCGACTGGTTCTCGATCACGCCGGATGACACCGCCGTGTCGTCGGGACCGGATGACGAATTCGACGGAACGAGCCTCAACTCGTGCCGCTGGACCGTCGACAACGAGGACGTCACCGGCTACCGCGTAGCCGACGGCTCCCTCGAGATCGACACGTCGCCGCTCGACATCTACGGTGCCGACACCGGAGCGACGAACTTCGTCCTGCAGCCGGCACCGAGTGGCGACTGGGTTGTTGAAACCAAGGTCGATGGATCTGACTTCGACCGCCAGTACCAGCAGGGTGGACTCATTGTCCGTGCCGACGACGATAACTACGTGAAGCTCGATATCGTTTCGACCAACACGGCAGGATCGACCGTCACTCGCAATCTCGAACTGCGAAGTGAAATCGGCGGTACGGTGCAAAACCCGCAGCAGAACGCAGCATCCGCAGCCAGCGGAGTGCAGTACCTGCGCCTCGGCAAGACGGGCAACGTCGTGACCGGTTGGTACAGCACGGACGGCGTCGAGTGGACGCAGTTCGCTGAAACGCTCACCAACGCGAGTCTTGCGAACGCGAAGGTCGGCGTCTATGCCCTCGGTGCACCGGCGCAAACCGCGGTATCGACGGCGAAGTTCGACTACTTCAAGGTCGTCCCTCCCGCACCGCCGGCAGAGCCGCTCGAAGTGACCGCGACCGTTTCTCCGGAAGAGCCGACCGCATCCGGTTGGTACACGGATGACGTCACGGTCACGCTCGAAGCCGAGGGTGGGGTCGGCGATGTCTACCGGTCCTACTCGCTGGACGGTGCGACCTACCAGGAGTACACGACCCCGGTCGTGGTCTCCGGGCAGGGTTCACACTCGCTGAAGTACAAGGCGAGCGCATCGGGTGAGAACACCGATGAGGCAGAGGTCGAGTTCAAGATCGACGGTGAGGCCCCGGTCTCCAGCGCGGTCGTGGATGAGGCCGCTCGCACGGTCACCCTTCGCGCAGCGGATGCCGGAAGCGGCGTCGATTCGATCGAGTACTCGACCGATGCCGGTGCAACCTGGAAGCCGTACACCGCTGCGGTCACCGTCGGCAGTGCCGCCGAGACGGTCGCGTTCCGCGCGACCGACAAGGCCGGCAACGTCGAAGCGACGAACCGGGCACGGGTACCCGCCACGGGCATCGAACTGAAGGCATCGTCGACGGCCGGACTCCTGTCCGTCTCGACCCTTCGGTACGGTGCAGCGGCGACGGTGAACGTGCGAGTGACGGGTGCCGGAGGTAACCCCTCCGGAGTCGTCAGTGTGGTGTCGAAGAACGTGGCACTCGCCAGCGGCAAGATCGTGAACGGTCGGGTAGTGCTTACCCTTCCGAAGCGCTCGCTGCTTCCTGGCGCGTACCAGCTGGAGCTCCGCTACAGCGGAGATGCAGCATTCGCGGCATCCTCCGACTCGGCGAAGCTCACCGTGCTGAAGGCACTCTCGAGCACCAACTCGACGTTCAAGAAGTCGACGGTCAAGCGCTCAGGCGCCGACCCGAAGCTCACCGTGATCGTCAAGTCCGGCGCCCCGGTAACGGGAACCGTCACCGTGAAGGAAGGATCGAAGATCCTGAAGTCGAACGTGACGCTCAAGAACGGCAAGGCGGTCATCACGATCACCAAGTCGCTCAAGGTCGGGAAGCACAAGCTGACGGTGTACTACAACGGCAGCGCAACGGTCTCCCCGAGCAAGGACGTCACCGTGAACCTCCGGGTGAAGAAGTGACGGCGCGTCGCTCGCGGCTGACCTTTGCGACGATCGCCGTAGTGGCGGGAGTGCTGGCGCTTGCGCCGGCCCTCCCGGCCGCGGCCCACGGCGGAGAGATCGAACTCCAGGTCGTTCACGACGGAACCGGCGGCATCAACGTGCTGCCGACCTTCGAGGCCGACGGCCACCCGGTGCAGGACATCATCGATCCGGTGCTCACGGCGACCTCGTCGTCGGGGGAAACCGTCGGCCCGGTGTCACTCATCTCGTCGTCGGAGGGGGTGGGCAACTGGGAGACCGCGGAGCCCGTTCTCGACGAGGGCAGCTGGACTGTCACCGTCGCGATCACCGAACCGAGCGAGGCGACCGAAACCATCGAGGTCGAGGTTGTTCCGCTCGCCGAGCCGATCGACAATTCGACAACGGCGGATGACGCGACGGTAGCCGAAAGCGAGCCGGCGTCATCCGCACTGCCGGTCCCGCTGCTCGTCGGCGCACTCGCGTTGCTCGTGGTCGCGGCGATCGTGCTGCTGGTGTTGCGTCGCCGTTCGGCGATCCGACTGGAAGGCGGTCGCTAGGATCATAGGCAACTAACGCATCGAAGCGGCTACGCTTCGTGATCCAACGGGGCACCCCTTTCGTGCGATACATTGCCCTGCGTCTCTGACGCAGGCTCGCATCGAGAGGGGTGTTCCCGTGAGCGGACTCACCACATCCCGCCAGATCGCGCCCCGGCGCAGCACCGGCGTCGTCAGGGGCAACAACCTCGACGTCGTTCGCCAGCACAATCTCTCGGTTGTGCTTGAGATCGTGCATACCGAACGGTCGGCATCCCGGGCGGCGCTCACTCGCGCCACCGGCCTCAACCGGTCGACGGTCGCGGCCCTCGTCGCCGAACTCGTGCAGCTCGACCTCGTGCGTGAGTCCGAGCCCGACGCGACCAACCAGGTCGGACGTCCGAGCCTCATCATCGAGCCGAGCGAGCACCTCGTCGCGATCGCGGTCTACCCGGAACTGGATGCCGTGACGATTGCGCTCGTCGGCCTCGGCCAGAGGGTGCAGCGACGGGTTCGCTACGACAATGTGCGGGTGCCGTCGGTGCGCGAGTTCGTCAACATCGTCAGCGCTGTCATTTCCGGAATGCGCGACGAGCTCGATTCGAGCTTCCGGGTTGCCGGTATCGGCCTCGCCGTTCCCGGCCTCGTCGGCGTCAGGGACGGCGTCGTGAGCCTGTCGCCGCAGCTCGACTGGCGCGACGAACCGATCGCGCAACTGCTGCAGGACGCAACCGGCTACCCGGTCTGGGCCGCGAACGACGCTTCGGTCGGCGCTATCGCCGAGAGCCGTTTCGGCGTAGGGCGCGAAATCGACGACCTCATCTACCTCAACGGTGGCGCCAGCGGCATTGGCGGCGGCGTCATCTCGGGCGGGACGCTGCTCGGCGGGGCGTCCGGATTCGCCGGCGAGCTCGGCCACACGCTCGTGAACAGCAACGGTGTGCGCTGCCACTGCGGAGCGACCGGCTGCCTCGAGACCGAGGTCGATCGTGCCCCGCTGCTCGCGGCCCTCGGTCTTCGCCCGGACGAATCGAGCCGCCTCGAAGACGCGCTCGTCGCGGCCTACGCCGGAGCGCCATCCGCTGGACTCACGGCCATCGTCGACTCGCAGCTGACGTATCTCGGCATCGCGCTCTCGCAGTTCGTCAACCTGTTCAACCCGCGTACCGTCGTGCTCGGCGGGTTTCTCGGAGCCCTCTACGCTGTCGCGGGCGATCGGCTCGACGCCGACGTTCGGGCTCGGGCGATGGTCGGGTCGCGCGACACCGTCGAGATCACCCGCCCCTCGCTCGGCGACGACCTGATGATGATCGGAGCGGCAGAGCTCGCGCTCGCCGCGATTCTCGCCGACCCCGCCGGCTGACCGCCTCGCCTGCGAGGGCTCGCCGGTTAGGGTGAGCAGATGGCTGACAGAGACTTCGACGACTACCGCGACACCGGCCTCGAGTTCGCACCGGGCTTCCTGATCGGATCGGCGACCGCCGCCTACCAGGTAGAGGGAGCCGCGCACGAAGACGGTCGCGGCCCGTCGATCTGGGACACCTTCAGCCACACTCCCGGCCGGGTCGTGAACGGCGATACCGGTGACATCGCCGACGACCACTATCACCGGCTCGACGCCGACCTCGACCTGATGGCGCACCTCGGCCTCGAGGCGTACCGGTTCTCGATCGCGTGGTCGCGGGTGCAGCCGACCGGGTCCGGCGGGTCGAATGAACAGGGCCTCTCGTTCTACAACCGACTCGTCGACGGACTGCTGGTGCGCGGCATCCGCCCGATTGCAACGCTGTATCACTGGGATCTTCCGCAAGCGCTCGAGGATGCCGGTGGCTGGCCGGAGCGCGATACCGCGTATCGCTTCGCCGACTACGCCGCGCTCGTCGGGGACTCACTCGGCGACCGGGTTCACACCTGGACGACACTCAACGAGCCGTGGTGCTCGGCGTATCTCGGCTACGGCTCGGGGGCACACGCGCCCGGCCGCACCAGGGGGGAGGACGCCCTCGCTGCGGTACACCACCTCAATCTCGCGCACGGTCTCGGCCTCGAGGCGCTTCGCTCGGTCGTGTCGAACGATCCGCAGTACTCGGTGACGCTCAACTTCCACGTGCTGCGCCCCGGCACCGAGGATCCGGACGAATCGGCCGACGCCATCCGCCGCATCGATGCCCTCGCGAACCGCGCGTTCACCGGTCCGCTGCTGCGCGGCGCGTACCCGCAGGACCTGCTCGAAGACACCCACGGCGTAACCGACTGGCAGTTCGTGCGCAGCGGCGACCTCGAGATCGCCCACCAGCCGCTCGATTTTCTCGGCGTCAACTACTACTCGACGGCCACCGTTCGCGACTGGACTGGTCGCGCAGCGAAGCAGAACGCGGACGGGCACAAGCCGTCGAACGGCACGCCGTGGCCGGGCAGCGAGCACGTCGAATTCGTACAGCAGGCCGGACCGTTCACGGCCATGGGCTGGAATATCGCGCCGGAAGGTCTCGAAGACCTGCTCGTCTCGCTGCACGAGCAGTTTCCGGAGCAACCGCTGATGATCACCGAGAACGGTGCGGCGTTCGATGACGAGGTAGTGGATGGGCGGGTCAACGACACGCGCCGGGTCGACTTCCTGCACCGGCACTTTGTCGCCGCGCACCGGGCGATCCAGCGCGGAGTCGACCTGCGGGGTTACCTCGTCTGGTCGCTGCTCGACAATTTCGAGTGGGCGTATGGCTTCACCAAACGCTTCGGAATCGTGCACGTCGACTACGACTCGCTGGTGCGCACGATCAAGGACTCCGGGCACTGGCTCTCCGAGCTCGTGCGCTCGCGCCGCATCCCGCCGGTAACCCGCGACTGACCCCACCTTTTTAACCGGTTTCAAGGATCGCAGCCGGTTAACAACCACATTTCTGGTTATTGGGCCCGAATCCGAGCGGCATCTCCTTGAAACCGGTTAAGGGGATGGTGGGAATGCGGGCGCGTGGGTCGCAGTTGCAACTGAGGACGGGGGAGTCGCAGGGCACCCCCGTGTCTGCCGGGCGCCGCGCGCACACGGTATATCGCCGTTCGTTATTCTGCAGGGACTGTTTTTCTTGACCACCGTTGTGCACCCGGGCGACTCGCTCTCTTCCCGTCAAAAGCTCGTCTACGTGATCGTCCTCGGTGCACTCACCGCCCTCGGTCCGTTCACGGTCGACCTGTACCTTCCGGCGTTCCCCGCCGTGCAGAAGGAACTGCTCACTACCGAAGCGATCGTGCAGCTGACGCTCACCGCGACGACAATCGGATTCGCGCTCGGCCAGCTCGTCGTCGGTCCGTGGAGCGACCGCATCGGCCGCCGCCTTCCGCTCATCATCGCGACCGCGGTGCACATTGCCGCGAGTGTCGCGATCGTGCTCGCACCGGACGTGCTCTGGCTCGGTATTTTCCGCATCCTGCAGGGAATCGGCGCCGCCGGCGGTGGCGTCGTCGCCATGGCGATGGTGCGCGACCTCTTCGGTGGACTCCCGCTGGTGCGGATGCTGTCGCGACTCGCGCTCGTCAGCGGGCTCGCGCCGGTGATCGCCCCGTTGATCGGATCGCAGCTGCTGCTGTTCCTCGACTGGCGCGGAATCTTCGTCTTCCTCGCCGCCTACGGCGTCTTCGCGCTCGTCGCGGCGGTCTTCTTCCTCGTCGAAACGCTCCCGGCAGCTCGCCGCGCAGACATCGGCCACAGCTCGATGCGCGAACGCTACCGGTCGCTCTTCTCAGACCGGGTCTTCGTCGGCTCGATCATCATCGCCGGAATGACCTTCACCGGCCTGTTCGCCTACCTGTCGTCGTCGCCGTTCCTGTTCCAGGGCGTCTATGGCTTCGACGCGCAACAGTACGGCCTGCTGTTCGCGGTCAACTCGATCGGAATCGTCGTCGGGGTGCAGGTGAGCTCGCGCCTGGCGAAGTACGTCGGGCCGCAGTGGATCCTGCTTGGCGCCTCGACGAGCATGCTGTTCTTCGCCACCATGATCCTCGTGCTCGACCTGGCCGGTGTCGGGCTGTTCGGAGTGCTCATTCCGCTCTGGTTCTTCATCATGTCGTGCGGGTTTGCGTTCCCGATGCAGCAGGTGCTCGCGCTCAACAACCACGGGAGCGAGGCCGCAACCGCGGCGTCGCTCATGGGTGCGGTGAACTTCGGCGTCGCCGGGATCATCTCACCGGTCGTCGGGCTCTTCGGAGTGCACAACGCGGTACCGATGTCGGCGCTCATGATGGGAACCTCGGTGATCGGAATCGCGGTGATGCTCGCCGTCGTCCGGCCGCGGTCGGTTCCGGCGCTGGCGCGCTAACGTAGTTACCGAATGCTGCGTCGGGGAGCGTGAGGGGGAGGCTGCAGTGTCACTGCTGTTTTCTTCTGCCCAGGCCGCGAAGAACACCAGCGTTGCTCTCGCGAGCGGTGCGTTCTGGTTCGCGGCGGTGTGCCTCACTTCGGTGATCGCTCGGCTCGTCATCGACGACTGGGGCGCGCGGATGCCGGTGCTCGCGTCGCTCTGCATTCTCGCCATCATCGGAGGCGGCGCCGTACTCGTCACCGGGTCGCGTCGTTCAATCGGGGTGCTGGTTGCTGTCGCGGTACTGCTCGCCGTGAGTATCGCTGTCTATACCTGGGCTATCACCGATCCGACTGCACCGGGCGCGGCATCCGATGCCCTGTCGCTCACCACCCCGGCGGTCTGCGTGACGCTACTCGGGGTTGTTGCCGGACGCCATTTCAACGACATCGCCAGCCTCGTGATCGCTTTCGTCATCGGGTACGGCGTTCTGATCGCTGTCGCCGCTGTCGAAGGGCGCCGAATCGTTTTCGACGGGACTGTGTTCGGTTTCTTCGCCGTCACCCTCGTTGTCCTCGTCGGGTTGAAGCTCAGCCGACGGAAGTCGCGCTCCGGAGTTCCGACGATGATTCGGGCGGTCAGTGACGACCGCGAAGATCACGACCGTGATGCCCTCGCCCGATCCGCCTCCGCGCTCGTACACGACACGATCCTGGGTGAGCTGGCCGTCGTCTCCCTGGCGCCGACCGGCGAACTCGGCCCGGAGGCCCACGCCCACCTCGCTGCGAGCCTCGGCACGATCGAGTCCCGTGACTGGCTTCGATCAATCCCGGCCCCGGACGAATCCGGGTTCCAGAGCACGCTCGGCATGGCGGTCTCGGCCGCACGGGACGGCGGCCTGGCGATTGATTTCAGCGGTGACATCGACGAACTCCGTTCGATCTCGCAGCGCGCTGCCACAGCCCTCGGCCGTGCCGTGGGGGAGTGCCTGTCGAACGTGGCGAAGCATTCGGGCGTCGACCGCGCCGAGGTCGTGGTGGTCGCCGCAGACGATCACATTTCAGTGATGGTGATCGACGGTGGGCGCGGATTCGACGAGCAGGCGGTCAGCCCGGAGCGGCTTGGCCTGCGGCACTCGGTGCGCGCGCGAATTGCCGAGGTCGCGGGCGTTGTGCAGTTGTGGTCGACTCCGGGCGCCGGAACCTCCGTCGTCATCACGGTGCCGCGATCGTGAGCGAAAAGACCGCCCAGCAGCTCGACCCGGTCGGCGGGGTTACCGCGCGACCGATCGTGGTTGCGACGACGGTGATCGCGGTGGTCATTGCGGTCGCACTGTCGCTCGCATCCACCGACCAGGTGACCAGTCCGGTCGCCGCGGTCGCGGCGGTACTCGCACTCGTGCTCGCGGGCGCGCTGTTCATCGTCGCGTCGAGTCCATTCCGCGCACCGCTGCGAATGGCATCCCACATCGCTGTCTGCCTGCTCGCCCTCGCGGCAGTGTTTCTCAACGCGATGAGCCAGTGGGGGTTGAACACCTCCCAGCGAGACGACTGGGGCCCGTTGTCGATGGCGGTGCTGACGATCGCCTTCTGTTCCTACCGTCCGGTGGCTGAACTCGCGGGGTGCGCGGTGATCTCGTCGGTGATCGTCGCTGCAATCGTCCTGGTCAACCCCCCAACGGTCAACGGGATGTCGACCTCGCTTGTCCTGGTGATGGCGGTCACCCCGGTGCTCGCATCCGGGGCCGCTGCCGCGGGGTTCGCGGCGGCACTGGTGCGAATCCTGTCTGTCGCGCGCACGTCCTCGAGCTCGAATCCGCAGGGCGGCGACACGACCCAGAGTGTGCTGGTCGAGGCGCTGTCGTCTCCGCAGGGAGTGCTGCTCACCGAGCGGATCCTGCCGCACCTTCGCACCATCCGCGACGATCGGCAGCTGACCGATGAGCGCGCGGAGTTGTCGCGCGAATTTGCCGATGAACTTCGCCGGCTCATGGTGTCGGATGCCGACCAGAGCTGGTTGACGCGCGCGGTGACGAGCGCCACCGACCCGGATCGCCTCGCCGACCGGCTCGAAGCTCCGCAGCGGTCGCTCCTGCGCGCGCTGTTCGAACGGTTGCAGACCGATGGCGCTTTTCGTCGCGGCACGCTCGCAGTGACGGTGAGCGCCGACGGTGGTGGTGTAGTCGTCCGCGTCACCGCGAGAGTCTCGGCCGGTGCCAACCCGCGCACCACGATCGCACCGTTCGTCGCCGTCGCGCGAGGTATTTTCGCGGGCAGCACTGACGAGTTCGATACGACGTCGATCGCCCTGTCGTTCGCGACGACCAGCCGTTGACGCCCCGGCTACATCGATTACCGCGACACGCAGAACGGTTAGCTTTGCCCCCGTCGGTGACTCGTCTACTAGTGTGACAATTCCGAGCCAGGGAGGGCCCGCCATGGCCCTTGTCTACCCGGTTGAACTCGCAGCGAGAAGTACAACGATCGCTGTTTCGCGAGGCCTGTTCTGGTTCGGTGCGCTCTTCATCGCCGCCGACGTAACCGCCCTCACCTTCATCAGCATCGATCGCGGAACCCTGGTCGCCGTTCCCGCGACGATCGCGATGCTGGCGATCCTCGGCGGAGGAATCGTTGTGCGATCCACCCTGGGTGCGGCCCTGCGGTGGCGCATCATCTCGGCGGCCGCCGGCATCGTCTCAATCTCGGTGATTGCGGCGGTTCTCGTGCCGCGAGTCGACCCGTCCCAGCCCAGTGACACGATCGTGCTCTCGCTGGTCAAGGTCTCGATCATCGTGTTCGGTGTCGTCGCCGGGCAGCACGGTAACCCGATCCTCGCGTGCATCGCGGGCCTCGCGATCGCTGAGCTGCCGGTGACCATCGTCAGTATCGCCTCCGGACATCCGTTCACGTTCGACGTAGCGACGGCAACCTGTTTCGGCATCGCCATTCTTGCGGTGGGGCTGCTCGACTACAGCCGCGCACGAACCCGCTCGATGTCGACGAGACTCGCGACGGCCACTGATGAGGACCGCAGGGCCGTTGAACTCGAGCTGTGGGCACGGTCGTCGTCGGCGCTCGTCCACGACACCGTGCTCAACGAGCTCGCGGTGATCTCCGCGATAGCGCCCGGCGAACTCAGCGAATCGGCGCGGGATCGGATCAGGCGCAGCCTCGCGCTCGTCGGCGGCCCCGTGATCGTCGACGCCGAGCCGGTACTCGTCCCGGCTGCGTCCCCGCTGTCTTCGGTGCTCAGCCGTGCGAGCGAGGCCGGGCTCGACATCGCCCTCAACGGTGAAGTCGAGGCCGTTCAAACCCTCAGCCCCGACGTAGCAAGTGCGCTCGTGCTGGCCGTCGGGCAGTGCCTCGAGAACGTCATCCAGCATTCCGGCGTGAGTTCGGCGGAGCTCACGGTGCTGCAGACCGGCTCCGAAGTGTGCGTTCTCGTCATCGACGCCGGAGTGGGCTTCGACGAGAAGTCCGTGGGCGGGGACCGGCTGGGCCTGCGCAACTCTGTACGCCGGCGAATCGTGGATGTCGGTGGACGAGTGGATGTCTGGGCCGCGGTCGGCGCGGGGACGTCGATCTCGATCCTGGTGCCGCGCTCGTGATCCGGGTCAGTCCGCAACAGCTCGACCCGCTCGGCGGGATTACCGCGAGGCTGCTGGTCTTTATGGTCGCGATGCTGTCGATACCGATTGCCGTCGTGATGACCGTCGCATCGGCCGACCAGATCTCCCACCCGGGGCTCGAACTCGGCGCGATCATCGCGATGGTGGCATCCGGTGGGTACTTCATCCGTGCGACGAGCCCGTTCCGTGCACCGTTCGGGCGTCGGGCGTTCGCCATCGTGCTCGCGCTCGCGTGCATCGCCATCGTTCTCGACGCCTTCGCCCAGCAGGGTACGAACACCATGGTCCGCGACGACTGGCCGCCGATCGTGCTCGCGCTGCTGACCGTGAGCCTCGGATCGTATCGGCCGCCGTGGGAGATCATCGGGGCGTCATTGCTCACGGCCCTCGTCGCAGCGCTGTCTACCCTCGTTGGCGCGCCGACTTTTCGGGCTGACGCGCCGACCCCGCTGTTCGCGATCCTCATTGCGCTGCCGATCATTGCGGCCGGGCTCGCTGCGGCTGCCGCATCGCGCAGCCAGGTCATCGACCTGCAGCGCTGGCGCGACGGCGACCACGAGCCGCGAGCCGGTCATCCGGCGATCGGTGACCGGGGACTCGACGACGTCGCGCTCGCCGGCCTGGTCGGTCACCGGGCGCTGCTCGAAGAAGACGCCATCCCGTTCCTTGCGCTCATTGCCGAGAAGTCGAGGGTCACGAGACGCGACGGTGCGCGTGCGCGTGCGCTGTCGAAGGACATGCGCGCGCTCATGATCATCGACGACGAAGAACGCTGGGTGACTCGGCTCGTCGGCGGGGCGAACGATCCCCGGCGCCTGTCGGTCGCCATGACGCCGGAACAGCGCGGCTGCCTGCGCGCGATCATCACCCATGTGCGATCGAGCGCCGAATTCGACGGGGACAGCCTGCGCCTCGGGTTTTCGGTCGACCCGCGAAATCCCTCCCGCGCTCGCTGCACGCTGAGGGTGGGCATCAACTCTGCCCGTCGTGCACGGGTGCAGCTCGCTCCTTTCGCGGCGATCGCCCGCGGCGTCTTCTTCGACGCCGACTCCGACTTCTCGTCGCGCGGCGCCCGAATCGTTTTTCGATTCGCCGTCTCGGCCGGGTCTACCTCGTTCCGCCCCCGTGTCGGGTCCGCAACTCATGGTGGATCGCGGCAAAAGAGCGCTAGCGTCGAGTTATGAGAATCCTGCTCGTTGGCGCCGGCGGCGTCGGCAATGCCATCGCCAAAATTGCGGCCCGTCGCGACTTCTTCGAGGTCATCGTCGTCAGCGACTACGACCTTGCTCGCGCTGAGGCCACGATCGCGTGGATCGAGGCGAAACACGGCGAGCAGGGCGGCCGATTCATCGCGGCGCAGATCGATGCGTCCGACCCCGACCACGTCGAGGCCGTCGCGCGGGGACACGCGGTTACCCACGTGATGAACGCCGTCGAACCCAAGTTCGTCCCCACGATTTTCGCCGGTGCGCTCGCCGCCGGTGCGGACTACCTCGACATGGCCATGAGCCTGTCCGAGCCACACCCGACCGAGCCGCACTCCGAAACCGGCGTGAAGCTCGGCGATGACCAGTTTGCACAGGCACCCGACTGGGAGACCGCCGGTCGCCTCGCCCTCGTCGGCATGGGAGTCGAGCCCGGTCTCAGCGACGTGTTTGCGCGCTACGCGGCCGACCACCTGTTCAGCGAGATCGACGAGCTCGGCACCCGCGACGGCGCAAACCTCGTCGTGAGGGATGAAGCCGGTAACGAGATCTTCGCGCCATCCTTCTCGATCTGGACCACTATCGAGGAGTGCCTGAACCCGCCGGTGATCTGGGAGAAGGATCGCGGCTGGTACACGACCGCCCCGTTCAGCGAGCCGGAGATCTTCGTCTTTCCCGAGGGCATCGGCCCGGTCGAGTGCGTCAACGTCGAGCACGAAGAAGTGCTGCTGATGCCGCGCTGGGTCGACGCGAAGCGCGTGACGTTCAAGTACGGGCTCGGTGACGAGTTCATCGGCATTCTCAAGACCCTCAACCAGCTCGGCCTCGACAAGACGGAACCCGTGCGGGTCCGTTCAGCGAACGGTCCGGTCGAGGTTGCTCCCCGCGACGTCGTCGCCGCCGGGCTTCCCGATCCGGCAACCCTCGGCCCGCGGATGACAGGCAAGACCTGCGCCGGACTGTGGGTCACCGGCCTCGGCCTCGACTCCCACCCGCGCGAGGTCTACCTCTACCACGTGAGCGACAACGAGTGGACGATGGCCGAGTACGAGAGCCAGTGCGTGGTCTGGCAGACCGCGCTCAACCCCGTCATCGCCCTCGAACTTCTCGCACAGGGAACCTGGACCGGCACCGGTGTGCTCGGACCGGAGGCATTCGACGCGAAGCCGTTCCTCGACCTGATGGCCGCCCCGATCGGCGAGGGTGGCTACGGCCAGGCCTGGGGACTCGAGGATCGACTGGCGTAGGACCCGCACCGTGAAAATCGAAGCGGTCGAACTGCACCGGCTCGCGATGCCCCTCGTTCGTCCGTTCCAAACCTCGTTCGGAACGCAGACCTCGAGGGACGTGCTGCTCGTCAGGGTGCGGACGAGCATCGGTGACGGCTGGGGAGAGTGCGTGGCGATGGCCGCCCCGGTCTACTCGAGCGAGTACGTCGAGGGCTGCGCCGCAGTGATCCGGGACTATCTCGCGCCGGCACTGATCGCCGCCGACGACGTGACCGCTGAGTCCGTCGCCGGCATCCTGCGGTTCGTCATCGGAAACCGCATGGCAAAGGCGGCGCTGGAGACCGCGGTGCTGGATGCCGAACTCCGGTTTATCGGGGTCAGTTTCGGTGAGTATTTCGGTGCGACTCGCGCCGAGGTCGACTGCGGTGTCTCGGTCGGAATCGCGCCGTCCATCGACGAGCTGCTCGACGAAGTGCAGTCCTACGTCGACGCCGGCTACCGGCGGATCAAGCTCAAGATCAAACCGGGGTGGGACCTCGAGCCGGTGCGCGCCGTCCGGGAGCTGATCGGCGAGACGCTGCTGCAGGTCGACGCGAACACCGCCTACACCGAGGCCGACATCGAGCACCTCGGCGCGCTCGATGAGTTCGGACTGCTGCTCATCGAGCAGCCGTTCGTCGAAGAAGACATCGCGACCCATGTTCTGCTCGCCCGCGCGATCTCCACGCCGGTGTGCCTCGACGAGTCGATCGTGAACGCCGAGATCGCGGTCGATGCGATCACGCGCGGAGCGACGAGCATCGTGAACATCAAGGCCGGCCGGGTGGGCGGCTACCTCGAAGCCGTCCGCATCCACGACGTCTGCGCGGAACTCGAGATTCCGGTGTGGTGCGGCGGCATGCTCGAGACCGGGCTGGGGCGCGCCGCGAACGTCGCACTCGCCGCGCTCGAGAACTTCACGCTTCCCGGCGACACGTCGGCGTCAGACCGGTACTTCGCCGAAGACCTCACCGAGCCGTTTGTGCTCGTCGACGGCCGGCTGACCGTACCGACGGCACCGGGATCGGGCGTCGAACTGCGGCAGGAGCTCGTCGCGAGTCTCGCCACACGGCCGGTGCTCAGCATCCGCTCGAACTAGCGGATCCGCCACCAGTCGGCCTGAACCTGCGCGAGCATGATCGCGAGGTTGAACGCGACCGCGACGACGATCACGGCGAGGGCGACGGCGATGGCGATGATTGCCGGATGCTTTTCGAACCAGTAGAGCAGCCCAGGGTGGCTGTCGAGCAGTTCGCTCGCGGACACCGATTCGCCCAGCTCGGTCAGCGGGATGTCGAGCATCTCGGCGACCGAACGCATCGCGGATTCCGACCAGAACTGGCCGCGCATCCGCAGCAGTTGCTCGCCGTTGCCGTCGCAGACAAACAGTTGCGGAGCGGTATCCGAGCCGCTGCCGCGGTAGGTGTTCGCGAGAATGATCGCGTCGATTTTTTCTCGCGGCACCGAGGTCCAGCGGCCGAAGAAACCGCGTTCGATGATCCCGTGCCGGCTGACCCAGAACCCGGTCTGGCGGAACGAAAAGAATGCGGCTAAGAAAATGACGACTACAGCGACCTGGCTGACCAGCACTAGCACCCACGGACCGCCGGGTGCGGTGAGGAAATAGAGCGCGGTCGAGACCGGCACGAGAAAGGCGAGTACCCCGGCTACCGCCTGCCAAAACAGGGAGCGATTGGGTCGCAGTCTTCGCGCATCCGGCGGGAGATCGCGAATTCGCATAATGAAAGATAACTTACGAGCCGGAATGTATTACAAGCTGTACCGCTGGGGCGTGGGAAAGTTGCCGACTCGCGACGGATTCCCGCCGAAATTCGGCCCGCCACCGGACGGGTCGGTGGTCGGTCGTACGCTGGGCAAATGATCCAGCAATCGACCGTGCCACGAACCTTCGATCGGGCCGCGGCCATCGCCGCGTCGATCACCGTGCTGCTGTGGGCATCGGCGTTTGTCGGCATCCGACTGGTCGGTGATTCGTTCTCGCCGGGCGCGCTGACTCTCGGTCGCCTGCTCGTCGGAAGCGTCGTCCTCGCGATTCTCGTGCTCATTCGGCGCCCGGCGTTTCCGCGCGGCCGGGACCTGCTGTTCATCGCGGCCTACGGCGTGCTGTGGTTTGCCGGCTACAACACCGCGCTCAACGCCGCGGAGCAGCTTCTGGATGCCGGAACGACGGCCGTCGTCGTCAACGTCGGCCCGATCCTGATCGCGATCCTGTCGGGCATCTTCCTGTCAGAGGGGTTCCCGCGCCCGCTCGTAATCGGCAGCATCGTCGCGTTCGGCGGCGTCGTGGTCATTGCGCTCGGATCCGGCTCTTTCGCGGGCGGTTCCGTCGACCTCGGCGGGGTGTTGCTCGCCCTGCTCGCCGCCGTGCTCTATGCGCTCGGCGTGCTGTTCCAGAAGCCGGCGCTCAAGCGGGTCGACCCGGTGATGGCGACGGCGCTCGGCTGCGGGATCGGTGCCGTGGTTTCGCTGCCGTTTGCCCCGGCGCTGATCGGCGAACTCGCCGTCGCCGAGCCCGGCGCTGCCGCCGGCATCCTCTACCTCGGCATCTTCCCGACGGCGATTGCGTTCACAACCTGGGCATTCGCGCTCGGACGAATGGATGCCGGAAAGCTGAGCGCCACAACCTACCTCGTGCCGGCGATCGCAATCATTCTCGCGTGGATCGTTCTCAGTGAGCTTCCGACGGTGTTCGGCCTCGTCGGCGGTGCCATCTGCCTGCTCGGTGTTGCGCTCACCCGGCGCCGGCCTCGACCGTCGGTGGCGCCAGCCGACCTTCCCTAAAGTGGGGGAGTGAATCCGATCCGAACCGTCGTCAGCGCACCGGGAGCGGTGTACCTGCTCGCGACATCCCTCGTTGGACGCCTTCCCACCGCGATGGCCGCGCTCGCGATCGTGCAGCTCGTGCGCCTGCAGGGCGGAAGCTTCGAGCTCGCCGGAATCATGACCGCGGCGTACGTTGTCGCCGGTGCCGTCGGACAGCCGGCCCTCGGGCGCTGGATCGACAACGCCGGCCAGACGCTCGTCATGCTTGTCGCGGCCGTTGCCGGATCCGCCGGCTTCGTCGGAATCGCCGTTTTCAGTGCGGATGCTGCACCGATCGCGGTTGCCTGCGCCGCCATTGCCGGGTTGTTCACGCCGCCGCTCGAACCGGCCCTGCGCTCGCTCTGGCCGAGCATGGTCCCGGCCGGGGCACCGCTCAAGGCCGCCTTCAGCCTCGACGCCGGCGCCCAGGAACTCGTCTTCATCGCGGGCCCGCTGCTCACGGTGCTCGGCATCTCCGCGTTCGGAGCGACCGGCAACGTCCTGTTCGCCGCGGCGCTCGGTCTCGGCGGGACACTCGCGTTCGCTGCCCACCGCCTGTCCCGGCAGGCGCGTCCGGTCGAGCGTTCCGCCGTTCCGCATTCGTCGCCGCTGGCGAGCGGGGCATTCCGCCGTGTTGTGCTGCTCCAGGTTGGTGTCGGCATCCCGCTCGGCATCCTCACCATCGCTGTCACCTCGTACGGCGAGACGAACGCGGTGCCGGAGTTCGCCGGGCTCGCCCTCGCCGCCAACGCGGTCGGCGCACTCATCGGAGCCACCGTCAGCGCTGTTCGACCCGCTCGCCGTGCGCCGGCCAGCCTGCTCGCACTCTTCGGCGCGCTGCTCGCGGTCGGGTACCTGCCGCTCGCCGCGCTGACCCTTCTTGGACCGCGGGCGCTGCCGGTGCCGGTCGTCCTCGTGTTCGCACTCGTCGCCGGGCTCATGCTTCCGCCGGTTCTCACCCAGGTGTTCGACTGGGTACACACGGCGACCAACCCGGCCTCCCTCACCGAGGCGAACGCCTGGGTGATCAGTGCGTTGAACGTCGGGATTGCCGCGGGGACGACCGGAAGCGGTTTTGTACTCGGCGCGGCCGGGGCATCCGCTCTTCCCGTCGTGGTTCTGGTTGGCAGCGCCCTCACGCTGCTCGCGTCGCTCCTCGTGCTGCCGGTCTTCCTGCGGCGAGCGGTCGTCCGCCCCTAGCGGTGAAACGCGCGCTCGTAGCGATCGTTGAGTTCGTTCCAGCCGTAGTTCACCGACTCGTGCCCGACGACGCGGGGGATCTCCCGGCCGTCCAGCCGCGCCGTGAGCACGGCGAAACACAGGTGCCAGCCGGCGGCCATCATCGCCGCCTGGTCGAGTTCGTCCGGTCCGAGCTTCTGCTCGATTGCCAGAATGCTTCCGGCATCGGATGCGGTGAGCGTCCAGCGCACGGTCGTCGGACCCCAGCGATGAACGAGCTCGTCCGGAGCATCCGCCAGCAGTACTTCCGCGTCGTTCGGTTCGGCATCCGGAGTTTCGCGCGCCGTGGCCGCGCCGGTCCCGGTGAGCGGCCGGTCCGGCACAATCGGTGACCACTGTGCGAGCAGTTCCGGGTCGGTGATCCACTGCCAGGCGACAGCGGTCGGTTCGGTGAGCGGATGTTCGAGCACGAGGGTCGCGCCCGTCCCGTCCTCGTGGCGGGTGAGCCTGGCGACCAGCAACTCGTCGGTGGCAAGGTTGCGCAGTGAATCGGGCACGGGGACTCCTCACGTCATTGGGTGGGTGTCGCCAACGGTAGTCCAGCCCGTCGCGGTCGGCCACCGGTTGCGGCTCGAATCCGCGTGCGGTGCCGGGCGGGGAAACACGCAGCAGCGATCGGCATCCCGCGCTGGCCTGCCGTCGCTGTCGTGCCGGTTTGCGGGCCGGCGCCAGGTAAAAGTGCCTGTTTGGGACAATTGTTCCCCGGCGCGCAGGCACTTTTGCCCCAAACAGGCACATTCGCTGGCGCAGTCACCGGTTAACGCAGAAACGCCCGCGCAAGGCGAGCGTTTCTGGGGTGTGGCGGAGAATGGGGGATTCGAACCCCCGCACGTGGGGACGGCTTGCACCCAACCAACCGGTTCCGAAAACAGAAACGCCCGCACAAAAGGCGGGCGTTTCTTACTGGCGGAGAATGGGGGATTCGAACCCCCGAGGGCTTGCACCCAACCAACTTTCCAAGCTGGCGCCATAGGCCACTAGGCGAATTCTCCTGGTGATTGTCGCGCTAACGCGAACAGCCTCGATAAATCATACCGGTAGATTTCACGCGCAACGCCAAGTGGCCTCCGCGCGACGACTCGGCTACTGTTGACAACGGCTCCTCGCGTGGCGCCATCCAGGCCAACTCCCCCAGGACGGAAACGTAGCAAGGGTAACCGGGCTCTGTCGGGTGCGCGAGGGGCCGCTTACGTACCCGGGACATTTAGTCATCTCCTCCTCCCAGGTCGGGACTTAAGCCCCCTGCCACTGTTCAGGCTGCACCCCTAGGGTTGGTGCGTGGCACGAAGCATCTACATCACGTCAGCCGAGGGGCATTCGGGCAAGTCTTCCGTGGCGCTGGGGGTGCTCGACACTCTCAGTCACGAAGTTGAACGGGTTGGCGTCTTCCGCCCGGTCGCTCGCTCCACCGATGAACGCGACTACGTACTCGAACTCCTGCTCGCGCACGACGGCGTCGAGCTCGACTACGACGACTGCGTCGGCGTCACCTATGAAGAAGTCCACGACGACGCGGATGCCGCACTCTCGCGGATCGTCGAACGCTTCAAGGCGGTCGAAGCCCAGTGCGACGCCGTCGTCATCGTCGGCAGCGACTACACCGACGTCGGCAGCCCGACCGAACTCGGCTTCAACGCGCGCATCGCGGCCAACCTCGGCGCCCCCGTCCTGCTCGTTCTCACCGGCCGCAGCGTCGACGAGTCCCGCGGACGCACCGCCGACGAGATGCGCCAGATCGCCGACCTCACCCTTCCGGAACTCGCGAACGCCCACGCGACCGTTCTCGCGCTCGTCGCCAACCGCGCTGATGCAGACCACCTCGACGAGATCACCGCCGCGCTCTCGACGGATGGCGTGCTGGCGTTCGCGATTCCGGAAGATCCCTTCCTCGTGGCGCCGACCGTCGAGGGCATCATGTCCGCCGTCGACGGGCATGTGCTCCAGGGCGACCCGGCACTCTTGGCCCGCGAAGTCATGGGCGTGGTCATCGCCGCAATGTCGATGGAGAACGTGCTCCCGCGCCTGATCGAAGGCGGACTCGTGGTGATCCCCGGCGACCGAAGCGAAATGATCCTCGCGGCGCTCACCGCCCACGCTTCCGGAACGTTCCCGTCCCTCGCCGGCATCGTGCTCAACGGCGGATTCGAACTCTCGCCCGTGATGACCCGCCTCATCGCCGGTCTCGACGAGAGCCTCCCGCTCATCGTCACCGACCTCGGAACCTACCCGACCGCCCAGCGCATCGCCCAGACCCGCGGTCGCCTGGCCGCAGACTCGCAGCGCAAGTACGACACCGCCCTCGCGCTGTTCGAGAAGCACGTCGACACGCGAATCCTGCTCGACGCCCTGAGCGTCGGAAAGTCGGATGCCGTCACGCCCCTGATGTTCGAGTACGGACTCATCGAGCGCGCGAGGTCCAACCGCAAACACATCGTGCTCCCCGAGGGTGACGACGACCGCATCCTGCGTGCCGCTGCGACGCTGCTCAGCCGCGATGTCGCCCAGCTGACCATCCTCGGTGACGAGAACGAAGTTCGGTCGCGCGCTGCCGGACTCGGCGTCGATCTCACGGCCGCCCGCATCCTGAGCCCGCTCGACCCGGAGCTGCGCGAACAGTTTGCCGCCGAGTACGCGCGAGTGCGCGCCCACAAGGGAATGACGGTGGATGCCGCCCGCGATGTCGTGACGGATGTCTCGTACTTCGGAACGATGATGGTGCACCTCGGGCTCGCCGACGGCATGGTGTCGGGAGCCGCCCACACCACGGCCCACACCATCAAGCCGGGGTTTGAAATCATCAAGACGATGACCGGCGTCTCGGTTGTCTCGAGCGTGTTCTTCATGGCGCTCTCCGACCGTGTGCTCGTCTACGGGGACTGCGCCGTTGTGCCGGACCCGACGTCCGAGCAGCTCGCCGACATCGCAATCTCGTCCGCGGGAACGGCAGACCAGTTCGGCATCGACCCGCGCGTGGCGATGCTGTCGTACTCGACCGGCGAATCCGGTGCGGGAGCGGATGTCGAGAAGGTGCGCGCCGCAACCGCCCTCGTGCACGAGCGTCGGCCCGACCTGTTCGTGGACGGCCCGATCCAGTACGACGCCGCAGCGGATGCCGCCGTCGGCGCATCGAAGATGCCCGGTTCGCAGGTGGCCGGCCGTGCGACGGTGTTCATCTTCCCCGACCTGAACACCGGCAACAACACCTACAAGGCTGTGCAGCGCAGTGCCGGAGCCGTCGCCGTCGGCCCGGTCCTGCAGGGACTCAACAAGCCGATCAACGACCTCTCCCGTGGCGCACTCGTGCGCGACATCGTCAACACCGTCGCGATCACCGCGATCCAGGCCCAGGGCGCCGCAGCACCCGTGGTCGCCACAGAAGGAACACCCGCATGAGTCTCGTCCTCGTCATCAACAGCGGCTCGTCGTCGCTTAAGTACCAGCTGATCGAGCTCGTGGGGGAGCGCACGCTCGCCTCCGGAATGATCGACCGCATCGGTGAGTCCTCGAGTGTCGCGAAGCACACGACAGCGGATGAGAACCACGAGAAAGAGCTGCGGGTCGCCGACCACACCGAAGCGCTCGCCGTCGTGACGAAGGCGTTCGACGAGTGGGGCCCGTCGCTCACGACCTCGCCGCCCGCCGTGATCGGCCACCGCGTCGTGCACGGCGGAAGCGAGTTCGCCGAAGCGACCGTCATCACCGACGAGGTCATCGCAAGAATCGACGAGCTGTCAGCCCTCGCGCCGCTGCACAACCCGGCGAACCTCGCGGGCATCCGCGCCGGTGCTGCAACGTTCCCCGGAGTGCCGCAGGTCGCCGTCTTCGACACCGCATTCCACCAGACCCTCGCCGCAGATGCGTACACCTACGCGATCGACGCCGAACTCGCGAAGAAGCACGGCGTTCGTCGGTACGGCTTCCACGGCACGAGCCACAAGTTCGTGTCGGAGCAGGCGGCGGAGTTCCTCGATCGTCCACTCGGGCAGCTGAAGACGATCGTGCTTCATCTCGGAAACGGCGCCTCGGTCGCCGCAATCGACGGCGGCAAATCGGTCGACACCTCGATGGGCCTCACGCCGCTCGAGGGACTCGTCATGGGTACCCGCTCCGGCGACCTCGACCCGGCTGTCCTGCTGCACCTCCACCGCGTTGCCGGCCTCGACTTCGACGAACTCGACGCGCTGCTCAATCGCAAGAGCGGGCTGCTCGGGCTCACCGGCTCCGGCGATATGCGTGATGTACAGGCCGCCGCCGCAAAGGGCGACGAGGCTGCAGAGGCGGCGCTCGCCGTCTGGCGGCACCGGATTCGGCACTACATCGGTGCGTACATTGCGCAGCTCGGCGGACTGGATGCCCTGGTCTTCACCGCCGGAGTCGGCGAGAACAACGCGCTGCTTCGCCGCCGCGCGCTCGCCGGGCTGGAGTTTCTCGGCATCGAAGTCGACGACAATCGCAACGAGCTGCACTCCCGCGAGGCGCGGGCGATCTCGCCCGCCGGCGCGCGCGTTGCGGTGCTCGTGATCCCCACGAACGAGGAGCTGGAGATCGCGCGACAGTCCTTCGCGGCGACGGTCTAATCGTTCGGCGAGTAGCGCGCGACGAATGAGCACGCGTGTCGAAACCATCGCCGACGAGAGACACAGGATGGCTCGTGAGCACTGACCCGATCGTGCTCGAGGTTCGCCGGTCGCGAAAGCGATTTGTCGCCCACACGATCCAGACCTACGGTCCGCTCGTCGTCATCACCCTCATCGCGAGCATGCTGTTCGGCGACCTGCGTTCCCGCGTCATCAGCGTCACGATCGTCATCGTCGTGGCGGTCTCGCTGTCGACGGTCTACTTTCGCCGCGCGCGGGTGTTTCTCACCGCCGAGAAGCTCGGACTGCGGGGCTGGTTCGGCACCTGGTGGATTGCGAGATCGGATCTCGCCCGCGCACTCCTGGTCGAGTCGCTCGAAGTACGCAGCGGCAAACGTGGCCGCGAGCTGTTCCTGTTCGACCGGGCCGGAAAACGACTGTCGCGACTGAGCGGTCGCGGCTGGGGTAACGCATCCATTCTGCGGATCGCCCAGACCCTCGCGATGCCGCTGGCGACGATCGACCGACGGATCTCGGTCAAAGAACTCAGCATCGCCGAACCGGCCGCCCTTCGCTGGTATGAGTACCGGCCGTACCTGCTCATCGGCGTCCTGCTCGTCGCCGTCGCGGCCGTCATCGCCGCCGCCATCGCCCTGGCCGGTTAGCCCACATTCTCCTGCAAAACTCAGGCCCCACGGCCATCCCATCCCGCCTGGCGGGCCGGGAGCGGTCCACGGCCTGAGTTTTGCAGGAGGCGGGGAGGCCGTGTGCACTCGGCGGCACGGCTATCGGTGGTTGCGGCTATCCTTAGCTGGTGGTCACAGCCCTGTATCGCCGTTATCGGCCAGAGACGTTCGCCGAACTCATCGGTCAGTCGCAGGTGACCGATCCGCTGCGGACGGCGTTGCGCAACGACCGCGTCAATCACGCCTACCTGTTCAGCGGCCCACGCGGCTGCGGCAAGACGACGTCCGCCCGCATCCTCGCTCGCTGCCTCAACTGCGCGGAGGGTCCGACCGACACCCCGTGCGGCGTCTGCCCGAGCTGTGTCGAGCTGTCGCGCGACGGTGGCGGCTCGCTCGACGTCGTCGAGATCGACGCCGCGAGCCACAACGGTGTCGACGACGCCCGCGACCTGCGCGAACGCGCGGTGTTCGCGCCGGCCCGCGACCGCTACAAGATCTTCATCCTCGACGAGGCCCACATGGTCACGCCGCAGGGCTTTAACGCCCTGCTCAAGATCGTGGAAGAGCCGCCGGAGCACATCAAGTTCATCTTCGCGACGACCGAGCCCGAGAAGGTCATCGGCACGATTCGCTCGCGCACCCACCACTACCCGTTCCGGCTGGTGCCGCCGGCCCAGATGCTCGAGTACACGCAGCAGCTGTGCGAGAGCGAGCACGTCGAGGTCGCTCCCGGAGTGCTTCCGCTCGTCGTCCGCGCCGGCGGGGGTTCCGTGCGCGACACCCTCTCGCTGCTCGACCAGCTGATCGCCGGGTCCGACTCCAATACCGTCGAGTACGAGCGCGCCGTTGCCCTGCTCGGCTACACGCACGGTGCGCTGCTCGCCGAGGTCGTCGACGCGATCGGTGAGCGGGATGCTGCCGCGGTGTTCGCGACCGTCGACCGCGTCATCCAGACCGGCCAGGATCCGCGCCGCTTCGTCGAAGACCTGCTCGAACGCCTGCGCGACCTCATCATCGTCTCCGCCACGAGCGACCACGCGGCCGCCGTGCTGCGCGGTATCCCGCAGGAAGAGCTCGCCCACATGGCGAAGCAGGCGACGCTCTTCGGACCCGCCGAACTCTCGCGATCAGCGGATGTCGTCAACGCCGCCCTCACGGAGATGACGGGAGCTACGTCGCCGCGCCTGCACCTCGAACTCATGGTCGCCCGCATCCTCGTTCCCGCGAGCGACGACACCGAACGCGGTGCTCTTGCCCGCGTCGAACGGCTCGAGCGCCGCATCGGAGTCGAGGGCGCCGCCGCAATTCTTCCGGCCGCCGGACACACCGTGCCGACGATCGAACGCGCCGCGCCCGCTGCGGCTCCGGTTGCCGCAGCACCTCCCGCCGCGCCAGCCGCGTCGACTGCGCCAGCCGCCGCTCCGGTTGCACCGACGCCGCTCGCTGCTCCCGCCGCTGCCGCGCCGGCCGCCCCGCCCCGCCCGGTCGGTCCGATCACCTTCGCCCAGCTCAAGGATTCCTGGCCCGAGATTCTCGAGGCCGTCGAGAAGGCGAGCCGCAAGTCCTGGCTCGTCGTCTTCACCGCGACCGCGCGTGACCTGCGCGACGACGTTCTCACCCTGACCTTCTCGAGCCAGAACGACGTCGACGCCTTCAAGCAGTCGAGCCCGACCGGTGACAGCGTGAGCGAGCACCTTCGCACGGCGATCCTCGGTGTGCTCGGCCTGCGCGTCAAGTACATCGCCCGCGTGGACGCCACGCCGCCAGCCGCTCCGGCAGCAGCGCAGCCGACCGCCCCCGTGAAACCAGCCGCGGCATCCGCTCAGAGCCTTCCGAAAATTCAGGCGGCCTCCGGGGGCTGGGCAGTCGCGCAGATCCCGCAGTCCGAAGAGCCACCGGAAGACGACAGCCCGGCCGAGCCGGCCTGGGCATCGTCGCCGACCGCGAGCGCACCACAGGCTCCCGCAGCAGCACCGGCCGCGCCAGCCCCGCCCGTCGCAGTGGCGCCAGCGGCACCCGCGGCACCCGTGCGCGCCAAGTCGCAGCCGGCCCCCGGCGAAAACCAGCGCTACGGCGAAGCTGTCGTCCGCGAGATCCTGGGCGCGAGCTTCATCGAAGAGCAGCCACACGTCCAGCGTGTCATCCCCCGAGGCGAGTAGAGCGTGTACGAAGGCATAGTCCAGGAACTCATCGACGAACTGGGGCGCCTGCCCGGGATCGGACCGAAGTCCGCCCAGCGCATCGCGTTCCACATCGTGCAGACCGAGAGTTTTGACGTCACGCGGCTGTCCGAAGTGCTCGCCGAGGTGCGCGACAAGGTGCGCTTCTGCGAGATCTGCGGCAACGTCACCGAACAGCCGACCTGCCTGATCTGCCGCGACCCGCGCCGCTCGCACGCGAGCATTTGCGTCGTCGAAGAGGCGAAGGATGTCATCGCGATCGAGCGCACCCGCGAGTTCCGCGGGCTGTACCACGTGCTCGGCGGTGCGATCAGCCCGATCGACGGCGTCGGCCCGGACGACCTGCGCATTCGCCAGTTGCTCACGAGGCTCGCGGATGGCTCGGTCACCGAGGTCATCATCGCCACCGACCCGAACCTCGAGGGTGAGGCGACGGCGACCTACCTGACCCGCCTGCTCATCCAGCCGAACCTGCGGGTGACGCGACTGGCATCCGGTCTCCCGGTCGGTGGAGACCTCGAGTACGCCGACGAGGTAACCCTCGGTCGTGCCTTCGAGGGCCGCCGCCTGGCCCAGAGCTAGCCGCAACCCCCGCGCAGTAACACGACGGAAACACGCGATAGGATCGCTCCGGACCCGTGCAAAGGCCCGCACCCCCAGATATTCCAGGAGTACCGAGTGAGCTTGATCGTGCAGAAGTACGGTGGATCTTCCGTTGCCGATGCCGAAGGACTCAAGCGAGTAGCGAAGCGCATCGTCGAGACGCGCAAGGCCGGCCACGAAGTCGTCGTCGTCGTGAGCGCCATGGGCGACACGACCGATGAGCTGCTCGACCTCGCCGAGCAGGTAGTTCCGCTGCCGACCGGTCGTGAACTCGACATGCTGCTGAGCGCCGGAGAGCGCATCTCGATGGCGCTGCTCGCCATGGCGATCAAGGGCCTCGGTGTCGACGCCCGCAGCTACACCGGCAGCCAGGCCGGAATGATCACCGACGCCCAGCACGGCTCGGCTCGAATCGTGGATGTCACCCCGGGGCGGGTGCGTGAAGCTCTCGACGAGGGAGCGGTCGCGATCGTCGCCGGCTTCCAGGGGTTCAACCGCGGAACCGGAGACATCACGACCCTCGGTCGCGGCGGGTCCGACACCACGGCTGTCGCGCTTGCAGCGGCGCTCAAGGCCGACGTCTGCGAGATCTACACCGACGTCGACGGCGTCTACACGGCCGACCCGCGCCAGGTTCCGACCGCGCGCAAGATCGACCGCATCACGAGCGAAGAGATGCTCGAACTGGCTGCGGCCGGTGCAAAAGTTTTGTACATCCGGGCGGTTGAATACGCCCGGCGTCACGGGGTAGTACTGCACGTGCGTTCGTCGTTCAACAACAACGAAGGCACGCTCGTGGTCAACCCGAAGGATGGAGAGAGCGTGGAAGAGCCAATCATCACCGGTGTCGCCGCCGACCTGAGCGAAGCGAAGATCACCGTTGTCGGTGTTCCGGACATTCCAGGTAAGGCCGCGCAGATCTTCACGATCGTCGCCAAGACGAACGCGAACATCGACATGGTCGTGCAGAACGTGTCGACGGCCGCCACCGGTCGCACCGATATCTCGTTCACCCTCGCCAAGTCCGACGCCCAGCGCGCCATCACCGCACTGACCGCCGAGCAGGATGACGTGGGATTCACGTCGCTCCAGCACGACGACCAGATCGGCAAGCTCGCCGTCGTCGGAGCCGGAATGCGCACGAGCGCCGGAGTCACCGCGAAGCTGTTCACGGCGCTCTTCGAAGCCGGAATCAACATCGAGATGATCTCCACGAGCGAGATCCGTATCTCGGTCGTCACGCGCGCCGACACGATCAACGACGCCGTTCGCGTCGTGCACCACGCCTTCGGCCTCGACGCCGAGGTCGAAGCGATCGTCCACGGCGGCACCGGCCGCTAACCCGGCGCTCGCCCGACTGCACGGCGCGCGGATGAAGTGGCAGCTTCTCGGGCGTCGCTGGCAGTGAGCAGACGCGAGATTCCGGCATCCGCTGGGCGCGCCGCCCTAGAATAAGAGCTTCGAACCAAGCCCCGGCAGCGCCCGAACACGGCAGCGCCAAACAAGCCGGGGCGCCACAAGCCAGCACGAACGAGTGGACCAGCAATGAGCAACACCAGCGGAGTACGTATCGGCGTCGTCGGCGCCACCGGACAGGTCGGCGCCGTTGTGCGTCGCCTCCTCGAAGAGCGCGACTTCCCGATTGCCGAGATTCGCTTCTTTGCGTCGGCTCGCAGCGCCGGTACGACGCTTCCGTTCAAGGGCGAGGACATCGTCGTCGAAGACGCCTCGACCGCTGACCCCACCGGTCTCGACATCGCGATCTTCTCCGCCGGTGCCACGACCTCGAAGGCCCAGGCCCCGCGCTTCGCCGAAGCCGGAGTGCTCGTCATCGACAACTCGTCCGCGTACCGGATGGACCCCGACGTTCCGCTCGTCGTCAGCGAGGTTAACCCGCATGCGATCGCCGAAGCCCGCAAGGGAATCGTCGCGAACCCGAACTGCACCACGATGGCAGCGATGCCCGTGCTCAAGGTGCTGCACGCCGAAGCCGGCCTCGAACGTCTTATCGTCTCGACCTACCAGGCGGTGTCCGGTGCCGGGCTCGTCGGAGGCGAAGAGCTGTACGCCCAGACGAAGGCCGCGATCGACCAGGACCCGCGCTCGCTCGTGCACGACGGCTCGTCCGTCGACTTCCCGGCCGCCGGAGCCTTCCCGAAGACGATCGCGTTCGACGTCATCCCGCAGGCTGGCAACTTTGTCGACGACGGACTCTTCGAGACCGACGAAGAGAAGAAGCTGCGCAACGAGAGCCGCAAGATCCTCGAGCTTCCCGAGCTGCTCGTCTCCGGAATCTGCGTTCGCGTGCCGGTCTTCACCGGCCACTCGCTCGCCATCAACGCCGAATTCGGTTCGTCCCTCACGGTCGAGCGCGCCAAGGAGCTCCTGAAGGATGCCCCCGGTGTGGTGCTGACGGATGTCCCGACCCCGCTCGAAGCGGCGGGCAAGGACCCGAGCTACGTCGGTCGTCTTCGCCAGGACGAGGGAGTACCGAACAACCGCGGCCTCGCGCTGTTCATCTCGAACGACAACCTGCGCAAGGGTGCGGCGCTCAACGCCGTGCAGATCGCCGAGCTCGTTGCGGCAACGCTCGTCTCTGCGTAACTCGCCCGGTCACGCGTGACCAATCCGAACGCAGCACCGCGCCGAATCACCGGCATGGGAAGACGTCTGTTTATCGTGGGTACGATCGTTGTTCTCGCGGTGATTGGAGTAGCGCTGACCATGACAATCGGTGGAAACCCTAAGCCCGACAGCACGCAGCCGGCGACGAACGCGACGGGGGAGCGAGTTGCCTTCTACGGTGACTCCTACACTCTCGGCACCGGTGCGTCCTCGGCCGACAAGCGCTGGTCGACGATCATCTCGGAGCAGCGCAACTGGCAGGAGTTCAACCCGAGCGTCAACGGCCTCGGGTTCTTCAACAACCGCACCGACTTCAACGACGGCGACCTTCCGAGCCTCGTCATCAAGGACGACCCCGACATCGTGTTTATCACGATGGGACTCAACGACAACTTCAGCTACGACTTCGCCTCGCAGGCGATCAAGGAGCAGATCACCGTCGACTTCGATCGGCTCGCGACCGCGCTCCCGAGTGCGCACTTCATCGTGGTCGAGCCGTTCTGGTACACCGATGAGCGCCCAGAGTCGCTCGACGTCATCAGCGGCTGGGTGAAGGATGCCGCCACCGACATAGGCGCCGACTACATTTCCGGTGCCTCGCACTGGATCGAGGGCCACCCGGAGTGGATGGCGAGCGACGGACTGCACCCCAACGACGAGGGCTATGCCGAGATGGCGCTGCGAATGGACGAAGAACTGACCGCGCTGGGCATCTGAGGCTCGTCGGATAAGTAAACTGACTGGGTGAATAAGCCCATTGATGTCGCGCTGATTGGCGGGGGCATCATGAGTGCCACGCTCGGAACCCTGCTGAAGCAACTTCAGCCCGACTGGGACATCCGCATCTTCGAACGCCTGGGCGAATCGGCGCTCGAGAGCTCGAACCCGTGGAACAACGCCGGTACCGGTCATTCCGCGCTGTGCGAGCTCAACTACACACCGGAGCGCGCCGACGGGACGATCGACATCGCGAGCGCGGTAAAGGTCAACGAGCAGTTCCAAGTCTCGCGCCAGTTCTGGTCGTTCCTCGTCGACGACGGACTGCTTCCCGACCCGAAGGCGTTCATCAACGCGACGCCGCACATGAGCTTCGTCTGGGGCGACGACAACGTCGAGTACCTGCGCAAGCGCTACGAGGCGCTGAAGGATCACCCGCTCTTCGCCGGTATGGAATACAGCGAAGACGCAAGCGTCATCCGTGGCTGGACCCCGGTGCTCATCCCCGGACGCAAGAAGTCCCAGCCGATCGCCGCGACCCGCATCGCCGCGGGCACCGACGTCGACTTCGGCTCGCTCACGAACCTGCTCACCGACGCTCTCATCGAGAACGGGGCGGATGTCGAATACGACGTCGCCGTCACCGGACTGCGCCGACAGAAGAACGGCAACTGGCGCATCGCCTACCGCCGCGAGATCGGCCACACGCCGCTGGATACCGAAGCGCGATTCGTGTTCGTCGGTGCCGGCGGAAACGCCCTCAACCTGCTGCAGAAGTCCCGCATCCCCGAGATCCGCGGCTTCGGAGGCTTCCCGGTGAGCGGCGAGTTCCTGCGCACCGACAACCCGGAGATCGTCGCCCGCCACCAGGCAAAGGTCTACGGCAAGGCGGCCGTCGGGTCCCCGCCGATGTCTGTTCCACACCTCGACACCCGCGTCGTCGGCGGAACTGCGAGCCTCATGTTCGGCCCGTACGCCGGCTTCAGCCCGAAGTTCCTCAAGACCGGGTCGTGGTTCGACCTGTTCAAGTCGATCCGCCTGCACAACCTCGTGCCGATGGTCGCAGCCGGTCTCGGAAACCTCAGCCTTGTCCAGTACCTCGTCGGCCAGCTCGTCGCCCGCAAGAGCACCAAGTTCGCGGCCCTGCAGGAGTTCTTCCCGAACGCCGACCCCAAGGACTGGTACCGCATCACCGCTGGCCAGCGCGTGCAGGTCATCAAGAAGGATGCCAAAAAGGGCGGGGTGCTGCAGTTCGGTACCGAGGTTGTCGCGGCCGCCGACGGCAGCATCGCCGGCCTGCTCGGAGCCTCGCCCGGGGCATCAACGGCCGTCCCGATCATGCTCGGCCTGATCGAGAAGTGCTTTCCCGAGAAGATCGACGAGTGGCGCCCGCAGATCCTGAAAATGGTCCCTAGCTTCGGTACGCAGCTCGCCGAAGACCCCGCGAAGGCCGATGCGACGATGAGCCGCACGGCGAAAACCCTGCAGATTCCCCGCTAGGACAAAGCACGATTTCGCCCGTTGGGGCACAGAATCGGCGTTGAGGGGCAATCTGCGCCGATATTTCTCTGATTAAGGGGTACAAGTCGCGCTGTGGCGCTGCCATACTTTGGGTGCGAATCGCCACCCGGGGAGAGATGCAATGCCACTTGGCCTGCCCAACCACCTTGCGCCACGCGGCGTAAGCCGGGCATTCTCGCGGGCGGCGCACGCCGTCGCGTTCGTGTGCCTCATCGGTGCGCTCCTGATCGCCGTGTCGATCCAGTTCGCCCAGCCCGAACTCATCCTGTGGCCGGCGATCCTCGCCCTCGTTCCATTCCTCGCCGTCCTCGTGCTCCTCGATCGCCGGCGCACCACGTTCTTCGCCGTCACCTACCTGCTCGTCGGCGGCGCCTGCATGTACTGGTACGCGGTTACCGGCACCTTCGAGGTAGAAATGGCCGGCCGCACCGATTCGCTCGTGCTTTCGCTGCCGAAGGTCGCACTTATCGCGGTCGGTGCCGGCGCTGGGCCGGTCTCGGCATCCCTGTGGGCAATCGCGGGGCTCGCGGTGGGTGAAGGGGTCACGATCCTCGCAGCGAGCCAGGCCGGTGGCGTCATCGTGCCCGACGGTACAACGCTCATCGCGCTGCTGATCATGTTCGTGGTGCTCACGTTCATCGCGCTCAACCGGCGGAGCGTGAGCGGAGCGCAGTCGAGCGTCACCCGCGCCGCCCGTGATGAGCAACTGTCCGAAGTACGATCGCGAATCGAGGCTCAAGCGACGGCCATCATGCACGACACGGTGCTCGGCCACCTTGCCGCCCTGTCGGTCGCGCGCCCTGGCCCGCTCTCGCTCGAGCTTCGCGCGCAGATCGCGCGCGATCTCGAAGTGCTCGTGGGGGAGGAGTGGCTGCTCGATACCGACGTCGAAGACGAACACGCTCGTGCGACCTGGCGCGAGAGCACGCTGTTCCAGGTCGTCGAGGACTCCCGGGACCTCGGGCTCACCATCAACGTCAGCGGTGACGTGTCTGCCCTCGCCAGGGTGGATACCGCTCGAGCGTCAGCCGTTGCTCTCGCGGTCAAACAGTGTCTCGTCAATGTTCTTCACCACTCGGGCACGAGAGTCGCCGAGGTCGTCGTCTACGGCGCCGAATCCGACATGTCGATCATGGTCATCGACTCGGGAGTTGGCTTCTCCGAAGCCGAGACGGGAAGCGATCGTCTCGGGCTCAAACAGTCCGTTCGTCGCCGGATCGAGACCGTCGGGGGAGCGGTGCAGGTGTGGTCGACACCGGGCCAGGGCACGTCGGTCATGATCCGGGTTCCGCTCGGCAGCGAGCGCCGCGCCGGGGCGATTTCGGATGCGACGGCCCTGCAGTGACGGATCGCGAGCGTACCCTCCAGCAGCTTCACCCCCTCGGCACTCTTGCGACGCGGCCGATCACCCTGGTCGCTGCGGCTTCGCTTCCGATCTACGCGTCGGTGATGACCTGGCTGAACGGCGCAGACATCCGCTCGACGCCCCTCGCCGCGCTCGCGCTCATCGCCATCACGGCGAGCGGGGTGATTCTCGTCGTTGGCTCGCGGCCGCTGGTCGCGCCATTCACCCGGGCGCAGTCGGCCGCTGCCGTCGGCGCCGCACTCGTCGCTCTCACCCTGAGCGTCGCGTCGACGTGGACGCTCAACAGCTACGTGCGCGACGACTGGGCGGCTCCGGCCATCGGCCTCGTCCTGCTCGCACTCGCGCCGTTTCGCCCGGCGTCCTGGATCGTGCTCGCCGGCCTGCTGAGCGCGGGCTTCGCGGGAGTACTCGCCGCCATCCAGTCGCCGTGGTTCGTTACGCCGGTTCCGCCGACGGTGTTCGTCGTGACCCAGACGGTGCCGATCGTCGCCCTCGCACTAGCCTCTGCGGCGTTCTCGAGATCGCTTGTGCGGGGGCTCGAACGCTGGAGCGAGCAGGCGACGACGGCGGTATCAGCCCTCGGTGATTCCCGTGTCGACTGGATCGCACGCTCGGTTCAACAGGACCGGGTGACGATCCTCGGGCGGGCGGTCATCCCGTACTTCGCGAGCGTGGTGCAGTCGGGCGAAGTCACCGCGGAATCGCGCGAGCGGGCGCGGGAAATTGCGGACAGCATCCGCTCGGTGATGGTCGCCGACATCGACCGGAGCTGGCTGGACGGAATCGTCGAGCAGGCGGCGATGGGCGCGGGTGTCGCCGGCCGGCTGTCGAGCACGGCGGTGATCGACGCGGCCGGGCTCGTCACGGAGCTCGATATCGATCGTCGGACCGCCCTTCGTGCGCTCGTCGTCGCGCTGTTCTCGCACCCGGACTTCTCGCCGTCATCACTGCAGATCCGGGTCATTCCGGACGGCGAACGGGTGTTCATCACCCTGAATGCCGCGGTCGATTGCTCCGGTGGTCGGCTGCGCACGAGGCTCGAGCCGTATTTCGCGGTGATGCGAATCCTGTTTCCCGATTCCGTTGTCGCCTTCGACAGGCCCTCTCTGCGGCTAAGGTTTTCGTATGAGCAGTAGCGAGGGGGATGCCGCTTCTCTCGCGGTCCCCGGTGACGTATCCCGGGTTCGCCTCGCGATCCTCGACGACCACGAAGTGCTGCTCGACAGCCTGAGCACCTGGATCGCCGCGAACGCGCCCGACTTCGAGCTCGTGCTGAGCGCGAGCACCTGGCTGCAGCTCGTTCACAGCGACAACTTTCCGACCGACCTGGTCTTTCTCGACTTCCAGCTCAAAGAACACGTGTCGATCGAGGCCCGCGTGCGCACCTGTCGCGCGGCGGGAGCGAAGGTCATCGTGCTGTCGAGCCTCGACAGCCGCGAGTCGCGCGAGCGGGCTCTCGAGGCCGGTGCCGCGGCGTTCCTGTCCAAGGCGCTGCCGATGCGCGAGGTGATGGATGCTGCACGCGTCGTCATGGGCGTCGAGCGCGGCGAGCCGGTGCAGCGCGACTGGCGCCCGCTTCCGGTTGGAGCAACCAACCAGTCGCGGCCGAAGCTCAGCGCCGGCGAGATCGAAGCGCTCAAGCTCTATGTGTCGGGAATCTCGACGACCGAGGTCGCCTCCCGCATGAACGTGCAGTACGAGACCGCGAAGACCTATCTTCGCCGGGTCCGAGAGAAGTACGCGAAGGCAAACCGCCCCGCGAGCAAGAAGGCCGAGCTGATCAGGCGAGCGGCCGAGGATGGGTACCTTAACTAGTGTCGAAGCTGTATTTCCGTTACGGGGCAATGAACAGCGGCAAGAGCACCGCGCTGCTCCAGGCGGCCTATAACTACGAAGAGCGCAACCAGCAGGTGCTGCTCGTGAAACCCGAGATCGACACGAAGGGCGAGTCGCTCATCGTCTCTCGACTCGGGGTCTCGCGCCCGGTCGACTTCACCGTCGCGCCCGGCGAGGACATCTTCGAGAAGTTCGCCGCCGAACGGGCCCGCGTCAAGAGCGAGACCGGAACCGACGTCAGCTGCCTGCTCGTCGACGAGGCGCAGTTCCTCAGCGAGGCCCAGGTCGACGACCTGCTGCGCATCGCCATTCTCGACCGGGTTCCGGTACTCGCGTACGGCATCCGCACCGATTTCCAGACGATCGCGTTTCCCGGTAGCCGTCGCCTGCTCGAGATCGCGCACTCGCTCGAAGAGCTCAAGACGATCTGCCGTTGCGGCCGCAAGGCGGTCTTCAACGCCCGCAAGGTGGGCGACCGGTTCATCTTCGACGGCGACCAGGTCGCGATCGACGAGTCGCTCGACCTCGGCCAGACCGTCGGCTACGAATCGCTGTGCGGTGCCTGCTACCTCGAAGAGAGCAACGGCGTACTCAACAACGGTCGCCGCGTACGCGGGGAGTTCAGCTACCAGGTCGAACCCGACCCCGACTTCACCTAGGCGCGTCCCGCCGCTCCAGCGATTGTTCCCGTTCGGGTCAATAGTGCCTGCGCGCCCGGGAACTATTGCCCCAAACGGGCACTATTGCCAGCGGGTTAAACAGCTGATGCCCTCCCGCATGGGAGGGCATCTGGCTGTCGGGGTAACAGGATTTGAACCTGCGACCTCTTCGTCCCGAACGAAGCGCGCTACCAAACTGCGCCACACCCCGATTGTCACGCGCTAGTCGCGCGCGAACCTGTTCAAGAATAGCCGATATTTGAGGGCTCGAGAGTCACCAGCACCGCTTCGGGCCGGCAGGCGAAGCGAATCGGCGCATAAATCGAGGTTCCGATGCCCGCAGAGACGTTCAAAATGGCGGTAGAACGGGCGTGGTGCCACAGGCTGAGGCCCTGGGCCTGGTGCCGGGGAATATCGCAATTCGTTACCAGAGCGGGACCGAACGGAATCCGCACCTGTCCGCCGTGGGTGTGCCCGGCGAGGATGACATCCGCTCCGTTGGTCACAAACGAGTTGAGCACGCGCTGGTACGGCGCGTGGGTCACACCGATGGTCACCGCGGTGTACTCCGGAGAATCGGATGCCGCGAGCTCTTCGCGCAGGTCATCGATCGCTCCGGGAAGCGTGCCGAGTTTGTCCCAGTTGCGGTGGGCGTCGTTCACTCCGAAGAACTCGATGCGGGAACCGGCGACCTCGAGCGATTCAGCCGCGTTGTTGAGGTTGACCCAGCCGAGCGAGTTCTCGAAGTAATTCTCCATGCGCGCGGTATCGAGCGGTACGGCGGAACGCGGGCTGGTCGACGGGTTGCGCGACGGCCCGCTGAAGTAGCTGAACGGGTTCTTGACCGACGGGCCGAAGTAGTCGTTCGAGCCGTTGACGAAGACCCCGGGGATGCCCGCAAACGGTGCGAGCGCGAACTCGAGGGCGTCGTACGCGTCGTCGTGGCTGAAGTTGTCGCCCGTGTTGACCACGAGGTCAGGCTTCAGCGCCGCGAGCGATCGAACCCATTCGATCTTCTTCGACTGCCAGGGCGCAAGGTGAAGATCACTGAGGTGAAGGATCCGGATCGGGCGCGACCTCGGCGGAAGCACGGCGACCGCCTCGGAGCGCACGCCGAACATGGTTCGTTCGACGAGCGTTCCCCAGGCGAGCGCGGCTACGCCGGCGGCGGCGACCACACCAAGCGTCGCACCGACCGCCGAGCGTGGTGCCGCCATAACTAACAGGCCTCGCGGATGACGGCGAGCTTGATGTTGCGCTCGCGCGACACGGCCTTGTTGGCCGGAGGGTCACTCGACTGGACGGTGTTCAGCAGGGCTGGATCGCCGTCCTCGGGCAGTGGCGTACAGACTTCGGTCACGGTGGCGAAACCGGCACCGTTGATCGTCGCTACCGCGGCGTCGAAGTTCTGGCCGATGACATCCGGCATCCGGGTCTGCTCACCGTTGCTCAGCCAGATCTTCACGGTTGAACCGAGTGCAGCCTTGCTGCCGGCACTGGGGCTCTGGCGGGCGATCTGACCGGCCGGCAGGTCGGAGTCGACCGTTCCGGCCTTGTCGTACTCGAGCTTGGCGCCCTCGATCGCGGACTTCGCGACCTCCGGAGTCGTACCGATGTAGTCACCGACCGTGATCTGCGTTCCGGTGATCAGGCGGTTCGGCGCATCGTCGAAGTCGCCACCCTTGTAGCGCTTGTTGACCGCGGTCATGATCTCGTTGGCGATGATGTGGCGGATGTTGGATCCACCCGGGTAGGTACGAATCGGGTACGTTCCCGAGATGTTTCCGACCCAGATGGTCGTCGTGACCTTCGAGCTCGAGCTGGTTACCCAGGTCTGCTTCGAGTCGTTGGTCGTTCCCGTCTTACCCATGAGCGGCGTGCCGTCGCTGGTCTTGGCCTGGTAGCCGTTCATTGCCGTCTCAAGGGCGCTGACCGCAGCTGCGGCGACTCCTTCGCTGATGGCCTGGCGGCACTTGGCGTCCTGGCCGGGCAGTTCAGAGCCATCCGGGCCGAGCACCGAGGTGACGGCGATCGGCTCGCAGAAGATGCCGTGGTTGGCGATACCGGCGTAGGCAGCGGCGACCGTGAGCGGTGCGATGTCGTTGGTGCCGAGGATCGACGAGGGGTTGGTCTGGATCTCGTTGTCGATCAGCGTGGTGTTCGGGTTGTCGACCTTGACCGCGGTGTGGATACCGAGGGACTCGGCGATCTCCTTGGTCTTGCACAGGTCCAGCTGCAGGGCCATCGTCGCGAACGCGCCGTTGACCGAGGCGGCCGTCGCCTGGCGGACCGTAATAGCGGATGCCGTCGGCGAGTCATTGCGCAGCGGCCAGGTTCCACCGTGGGTACCGGCACAGGTGTCGGTGAAGTCGGATTGCTGGATCGTACGAGCCTGCGCGTTGACGACCTCGTTGAGACCGTGGCCGCTGTCGAGCCAGTTCAGCAGGGTGAACACCTTGTAGGTTGATCCGACCTGGAACCCGCTCGACCCGCCGTAGTCGAAGTCGGTGTTGAAGTTGATGGCGGTCGCGCGGCGTCCGCCACCCTTCTTGGTGTCGTCGAAGCGCTTGTTCTGCGCCATGAAGAGGATCTTTCCTGTGCCGACTCCGACGCCGATTGCGGAAGAACCGAGCTTCAGCCTGGTCTCGCTGCTCGGGGCGTACTTGCGAACGGTGTCCTGGGCCTTCTTCTGCAGCTTCAGGTCGAGGGTCGTGTAGAGCTTGTAGCCACCGATTTTCCAGTTGGCGCGGCGCTCAGCGGCGTCGCTGCCAAGGGCTTCGAGGTCCTTTACGCTGTGCACGACGTAGTCGCAGAACTGCTTGGCGTACGAGTTGGCGGCAATACAACCGTTCTTCGGGGCCGTGAGCTTCACGAACTTGGCGTCGACCGGAATCGCGAGCGCCTCATCCATCTGCTCCTTCGTGATCATGGTCTTGCCGTCGACGACGGTCTCTCCCATGACGTTCAGGATGTGGTCGCGGCGAATCTGGTTCGCTTCGTACTTGGACTCGTTGTCGAGGCTTCGAGCGGTCGGCTCCTGCACGATGGCGAGAAGCGAAGCGGCCTGGGCGATCGTGACGTCCTTGGCGTCGACACCGAAGTAGCGCTGCGCTGCGCTCTGGATGCCGTAGGTGTTACCGCCGAAACCGGCGATGTTGAGGTAGGCGAGAAGAACGTCGTCCTTCGAGTACTCCTTCTCGAGCCCGATCGCGAACTTCATTTCCTTGAGCTTGCGGTCGAAGGAGCTCTTCTGGCAGTCCTTGATCGCCACTACCTGGGCGTCGTACTGGTCGACCTCAGAGAAGTCCTTGACGGCCTTCATGATGCAGATGTTCTTCACCAGCTGCTGCGTCAGGGTCGACGCACCCTGCAGGTCACCGGTGGTGATGTTGGTCACGGCTGCGCGGGCGATACCCTGCAGGTCGATTCCGCCGTGCTCGTAGAAGCGCACGTCTTCTGCGGCGAGGGTGGCGTCCTTGAGAACCTGGGGGACTTCATCCCACTTGAGCTCTTCGCGGTTCTGGCTGTAGACAGTGGCGATCAGCTCGTTCTCTTTGCCGTTCTTGGCGAAGATCTGGTTCTGCTGGGGCTGCTGTTCGATCGTGATGTACTCGGGAAGATTGTCGAAGATATCGATGGTGTTGGTTGCTGCCATGCTGGATACTGCAAGCGCGGGCGTCACCATGACTGTTACGAGAAGTCCAGCGAGCGCGCTGAATCCGATGAGTCCGAGGAAGGCGCCTATAGCGCCCTTGGGCCGGGATTTTTGGGCAGACATAGACTGAATGCTACGCGAAACGCCGTGTTTCAGCCTGAGCGAAAGCCTACAAATGACCACTTGGGAATATCTGACTACCCCGCTCATGATCCACAACACCGCCGCGATCCTCAATAACTGGGGATCCGAGGGGTGGGAGCTCGTCCAGGTCGTCACCGGCCCGGAGGGCGGCCTTGTTGCCTATTTGAAGCGTGAAAAAAAGGAGAACGTATAAATGAGCACCGTCGCTGACCGTCTCGCCGAACTCGGCATCACTCTTCCCCCCGTCGCCGCGCCCGTCGCCGCGTACGTTCCGGCCCAGATCACCGGAAACCTCGTCTACACGTCCGGGCAGCTGCCGTTTGTCGACGGGGCGCTGCCCGAGACCGGCAAGCTCGGCGCCGGTGTCGATGCGGATGCCGCGAAGGGCTACGCGCGCCAGTGCGCACTGAATGCGCTCGCCGCCGTCGAGAGCGTCATCGGCTCGCTCGACCGGGTGACCCGCATCGTGAAGGTCGTCGGCTTCGTCGCCTCCGACCCGTCGTTCACCGGCCAGCCCGGCGTGATCAACGGGGCGTCCGAGGTGCTCGGTGAGATCTTCGGCGACGCCGGCAAGCACGCGCGCAGTGCCGTTGGTGTTCCGGTGCTGCCGCTCGACTCGCCCGTCGAGGTCGAGATCATCGTCGAGTTCGCCTAACCGCGCTCGCTAAGAAGGGCCTCGCCACTGCTTGAAAGCGGTGCCGGGGCCCTTCTTGTCCGTCGAACTAGCGCAGCTTGTCGGTGATGATCTGCATCACCGACGTGTCGGCGAGCGTCGTGGTGTCCCCGACCTCGCGGCCCTCGGCGACATCCTGCAGCAGGCGGCGCATGATCTTGCCGGAGCGGGTTTTCGGAAGCTCGGCGACGATGAAGATCTGGCGCGGCTTCGCGATCGCTCCGATCTGCTCGGCGACGTGGTTGCGCAGCAGGGCAACCGCTTCGTCGACCGTGTGCGCGTCGGCCTGGTTCGACTTGATGATGACGAACGCCACGACGGCCTGGCCGGTGGTCTCGTCCGCCGCTCCGACGACCGCGGCCTCGGCGACGATCGGGTTGGACACGAGCGCGGATTCGATCTCCTGGGTCGACAGCCGGTGGCCCGACACGTTCATCACGTCGTCGACGCGACCGAGCAGAACGATGTCGCCGTCGGCATCCACGTGCGCGCCGTCGCCGGCGAAGTATTTCCACACGGCCGCTTTCTCTGCGGTGGCCGGCGTCGAAAAGCGAGACCAGTAGGTCTCGATGTACCGGTCGGGGTCGCCCCAGATTCCGCGCAGCATCGACGGCCACGGTTCGGAGACCACGAGCAACCCACCGTGCGGCGGGTCGACGCGGGTGCCGTCTTCGCCGAGGATGTCGATCTTGACTCCCGGCATCGGCACCTGTGCTGAACCGGGCTTGAGAGAGGTGATACCCGGCAGCGCCGAGATCATGATCGCGCCGGTCTCGGTCTGCCACCAGGTGTCGACGATCGGGGTCTTGCCGCCGCCGATGACGTCGCGGTACCAGATCCAGGCCTCCGGGTTGATCGGTTCGCCGACCGATCCGAGCACCCGCAGCGACGAGAGGTCGAACTTGTTGGGCACCTGCCGCCCGAGCTTCATAAACGAGCGGATGGCGGTCGGTGCCGTGTAGAAAATACTGACCTTGTACTTCTCGATCAGTTCCCACCAGCGGCCGGGGTGCGGAGTATCGGGGGTTCCCTCGTAGAGCACCTGGGTTGCGCCGTTCGCGAGTGGCCCGTACACGACGTAGCTGTGGCCGGTGATCCAGCCGACGTCGGCCGTGCACCAGTAGACGTCGGTCTCGTCGTGCAGGTCGAACACGTTGCGGTGGGTGAAAGCCGCCTGCGTGAGGTATCCGCCGCTCGTGTGCAGGATGCCCTTCGGCTTACCGGTCGTGCCCGAGGTGTAGAGGATGAACAGCGGGTTCTCGGCGTCGAACGCTTTCGCGACGTGCTCTGCGTCGGCTGCGGCGAGGGCATCGTGCCACCACAGGTCGCGACCTTCGGTCCACTCGACCTCGTTTTCGCCGCGCTTGACGACGAGAACGCTCGTGACGGATGTCTCTCCGGAGACGGCTGCATCGACCGCTGCTTTCAGTGGAAAGACCTTGCCCTTTCGCCAGCCGCCGTCGGCGGTGATGATGACCTTCGCGTCGGCGTCTTCCACGCGCGAGCGGATGCTCTCGGCACTGAAGCCCCCGAAGATGACGGAGTGCACGGCTCCGATACGGGCGACAGCGAGCATCGCGACGACAGCCTCGGGAATCATCGGAAGGTAGATGGCGACGCGGTCGCCCTGGCCGACTCCGAGCGAGAGCAGCACGTTTGCCGCGCGCTTGACCTCCGCGGTGAGCTCGGCATAGGTCACCGACCGGGAGTCGCCCGGTTCGCCCTCCCAGTGGAAGGCGACTCGCTCGCCATTGCCGGCGATCACGTGCCGGTCGAGACAGTTGTACGCGACGTTGAGGGTGCCGTCGGCGAACCAGCGCGCGAACGGTGCGTTCGACCAGTCGAGCGACTGGGTGAACGGCTTCTCCCAGTCGAGCAGCTCGCGGGCCTGCGTCGCCCAGAACTCGACCCGATCGGCGTTTGCCGTCTCGTACAGTTCGGGGCTGGCTATCGCGCCCTGCACGAACTCATCGGACGGAGGAAACCGTCGGGACTCGGTCAGAAGGCTGTCGATCGAATTTTTGGACATCGTTATCCTTGGGTCTCTCGCGAACCTGCCAGGATGTGCGCGAATTGAGCGAGTGATTGTGACGATCCTAGACCGAACCGCTCGCCGGAAGGACCCCGGTTGACTCGCAACTTCACACCGGCGCCGCCGGCGCTGGGGATCCGCCTTGGAGCCGCTGTCAGCGCGCTGAAAACTCCATTGCGCGCGGGGACAGAAGGGGTACACTAAATTCCGTCAAATGCTAAGCATTTAGACTGGCAACGCGTACGATTCCCCCCAATCAGCGTTGTCGTGGCGGCGCCTGTTCCCCCCAACGGGCGCCGCCCCTCTTTAACCTCTCAGCGCTCATCCGGCGCCGGTTTCGCCCGGATTGTCGTGGCTTGCGTCCTCCACAACGCTCGCGGTTGGCGATGATCCCCGCGACGCTCGGATGCCGCCCTACCGGGCCCGACGCCGAACTAGCGTGTGGGAATGCTCGAGTCCGTCGCCGCTCCGCCAACGATCAGCGTGCTGCCCGGGGGTGTTGACGCCGCAGATCGGGGAACGTTTGTCGCTCGCCGGCCCGGCGCTGAGCCCGAACGGGAGGAGCACCTGCGGGTGACCGCATCGACACCTCCCGTGCGGCGGGGCGGCCGCCCGGAAGAGTTCGGTCCGCTTGCGCCGCTGATTGCCGACCCGGCTGTCACCGACGTCTTCGTGAACGGTGACGGCGGAACGTGGGTCGACCGCGGATCGGGAATCGTTCGCGTGCCGGAGCTCGCACTCGATGAGCCAGCGCGCCGGGAGCTCGCGATCCGGCTGCTCTCGCTCGGCGGCAGGCACGTCGACGAAGCGAACCCGTGCGTCGATGCGCGGCTGCACGACGGCATCCGCGTGCACGCTGTTCTCCCTCCCATCTCCCCGAGCGGGACGCTGCTGTCGATCCGGCTGCCACGGGTTGGCGGCATGAGCCTCGCTGAACTCGAATCCGGTGGGTTCTTCGCCGACGGGCAGCGAGCGGTCGTCGAACAACTCGTCGCCGAGCGTCGCAACCTGCTGGTCACCGGTGCCGGGGGAAGCGGCAAAACCACACTGCTGGCCGCGCTGCTCGGGGCGGCCAGCCCCGCGGAGCGGATCGTCGCGATCGAAGACGTCGCGGAACTCCGCGTCGCCCACCCGCAGTTCGTCTCGCTCGAGGCCCGCCAGGCGAACATCGAGGGCGCCGGCGAGCTCGGGCTCGAGCGACTGGTGCGTGAAGCCCTGCGGATGCGGCCCGACCGGCTGGTGCTCGGTGAGTGTCGCGGGCGCGAAATCCGCGAGCTGCTCTCCGCCCTCAACACCGGCCACGACGGGGGTGCCGGAACGCTGCACGCCAACTCGCTCGGCGATGTCCCGGCGCGGCTCGAGGCACTCGGAGCGCTTGCCGGGCTCGGCGACCGGGCGATTGCTCGGCAGGCGACGAGTGCGATCCACGCCGTTCTTCACCTCGAGAACTCCAACGGCGTCCGCCGCCTCGCGGCGATCGGCCGATTTCGCGAGGGCACGCGCGGGCGACTCGCGGTGGTGCCCGTCGAGAGCGCGACAGCGTGAGAGAGAAAGGGGGCTCTGGATACGGGGCGGTCGCCGACGTCGCGCAGCGGCTTGCCGTACTGCTCGGGGCCGGGGTGCCGCCGGGCGCGGCGTGGGGCTACCTGGGTGCGGTGGGTGCGCGGGTTGCCGCGGCGATCGAAGGCGGGGCGGATGTCGCGGGGGCGATCCGCGCGGAGGCGACCTCGGCATCCGATCGTCGCGCCTGGGCCGCTATCGCCGCGGCCTGGCAGATCGCGACGGATGCCGGGGCTCCGCTCGCGGCAACGCTCCGCGAGTTCGCGGCGGCCCTTCGCTCGCTCGAGCAAATAGAGAGGAACGTGGCATCGGCGCTCGCCGCGCCGCGGGCAACAGCGCGCATGGTGATGGTGCTTCCCGCGGTGGGCATCCTGTTCGGTGCCGTACTCGGTTTCAACACCGTGGGGGTGCTCGTCACGACGCCGGCGGGTCTAGCCTGCCTCGCGACCGGTGGCGCCCTCATGCTCGTGGCGAGGGGCTGGAATCGCCGGCTGGTCGCCGCAGCGAAACCGGACGGCTCGATCGCCGGCCTGAGGCTCGATCTCACCGCGATCGCCGTCGCCGGCGGGTCCTCGCTCGAGCGGGCTTCACTCGCCGTCGATCGTGCGCTGCTCAGCGCGGAGCTCGGCACAACCGCCGACGATGCGGCGACCGTCGATTCGGTGCTCGACCTCGCGCGCCGGGCGGGCGTTCCGGCCGCAGAATTGCTGCGAAGCGAGGCCGATCAATCACGACGGAAAGTCGCGACGCAGGCCGAGCGCCGGGCATCCATACTTGCCGTTCGACTGATGCTGCCGCTCGGATTGTGCATCCTCCCGGCGTTCATGATCCTTGCGGTCGTTCCGCTGCTCATAGCTGTGGTTTCGTCGACCATTGGCTCGGGGCTCGCACAGTGAAGGAGGACACTCAGCCCTGTTAGAGTGGGGTGCCTTCACCGCGGTCATTCTGGCATGCCGCGAATCTCTTCCCACTGTTCGACCAGGAGCTCCATGACCTCGCCTCGTAGCGCACCAGTATCGGCGCGTCGACGGATCGTATCGATCATTGATCGAGCGCTCGCGGCCTTTGGCCTTGTACGTATTAACGGCGCGCGCAACCAGCGCGGCAACCCGCAGCTCGTCGGACGGCTCAACAAGTTCCGCTTCGCCTACGCTCGCCTTCTCGATTCGCTCAACCTGTACTCCGGCGAACCGGAAGACATCCAGACGCCGTCGAACATCGACGCCATGCGCATCGCCAAGGCCGTCCGCCGCATCGTCGGCCCGCGACGCCTGATCATCGGCAAGAAGCCGCCGATCCAGCCGATCAACGTCTCGCTGCTCGACGCCGTTCGCGCCACCGTCAAAGCCGGTGAGCCGATGACCGCTCGCGGACTCGCGATCGATCTCATCGAATCCGCCGAGATGGTCGGTTCGTTCGGAAGCGGAATCGCCTCCATCAAGCTCTCCCTCTGGGACAACGCGTACGCGCGCCTCAGCGCATTCGGCCGCACCCGCGCCCTGCAGTTCGTTCCGGACGAGTACCTGCACGCTGCGGCCCAGGTCGACAAGGCCGAGGCGATTGCCGCCGCGACCGAATTCATCGCCGGCAAGGGAAACCTCGCCGCCGACAAGCTCGACGCCAACCGCTGGCTGCGCCTTGCCGAGCGCCTCATCATGCTCAAGCAGAACGAGCTCGTCGCGAAGGCTCTCGAGCTCGCCGAGTCGGCAGAGGGCGCGGCTGACTACGCGCTCCAGGTCGAGTACCTGCGCAACTGGCTCGCGATCGAAGAAGAGACGACGACGGTTCCCGCCGGCGCGATCTCGATCGGAATCGTCGACTACAAGCAGCCCCTCTTCGACAAGACGTCGTCGAACCTCGGCGACCACGTGCAGACCCTCTCGTCGATGGGCCACCTCGTGCGTCACTCGAACCTGACGTTCAGCGGAAAGCCGGAGCTCGCCGGACTCGCCGACGAGCTTGCCGCCCGCGTCAAGCCCGAGCGCGCCGTCACCGACTCGGCCGCCGCGAACGCCAACCTCGTGCTCGTGCAGCGCGATGGTTCTGACCTGCAGCAGATCCCCGAGCAGACCTGGATGGTCACCTTCGGCTGGTACGCGCAGTACCGCCCCGACATGACCTACGGCATGCCGCTGCACGCGAATATCCGCCCGATCTTCGTCTCGGTGCACATCAACCACATCAGCCTGCTGACGCCCGAGACGATTGCGTACCTCAAGAAGTACGCGCCGGTCGGATGCCGTGACTGGAACACCGTGCACCTGCTGCACGCCGCCGGAATCCCCGCCTTCTTCTCCGGTTGCATCACCACGACCGTCGACACACTGTTCGCCGGTGCACCGGGCGAGCGCGGGCACGGAAACATGTTCGTCGACACCAAGCCGACCGGTCCTGGCGAGTTCTGGAAGCAGGTTCGCCCCGAGGTCCGCACGGACCCGTTCGTCACGAACATGCACAATGCGCTCGACAAGCTGACGTCCTACCGTGACTACTACGACAGCGTCTACACCTCGCGCCTGCACTGCTACCTCCCCGCCCGCTCGATCGGCGCGGATGTCACCTTCATCACGAAGAAGGAATCGGACCCCCGGTTCGACGGTCTCATCGGAATCGATGATGTGGCGTACGAGAAGATCCGCCAGGGAATCCTGACGAAGCTCGACGCCGTCTACCGCGTGATTCTCTCCGGTGCGTCGGAAGAAGAGGTCTACGCTCGCTGGGTCGAGGTCACCGCCGACGACGTTGCGTTTGCACAGCAGGTTCGCGACGCAGCCACCGCGAAGCCGATCGAGCAGGTCGTGGACATTGCCCACGTCATCCACTCGGCCGAGAACCTCACGAAGCACTACCCGCGCAGCATCGAGGGCGTCGGCGGAGAAGTCAACGTCGAGCTCTCGCTCGATGGCAACTTCAAGACGCAGATGCTCGTCATGGTGCAGTCGATTCTCGAGAACACGCAGCGTCCGGTTCACTTCTGGGTGCTCGCTCGCGACCACTCCGAGAGCGACTACGAGCTTGCCGCACGGTTGTTCCCGCGGGCGTCCTTCACCTGGATTCCGACCGACGAGATCGACTACGGCACGATCAAGAGCATGATCAGCCACACCACCGTTGCGACGATGGACCGGCTGCTGCTTCCGCTGTTCCTTCCGAAGGAGTCGCGCGCGCTGCACCTCGACCTCGACGCGCTGTGCATCGGAGACGTGGGCGAGCTGTTCGACATCGAGCTCAACGGAGCGGCAATCGGCGCCCGTGAGAGCCAGGGCGACCTGCTGCAGAGCGGATTCGCCGAGGTTCGGTCGATCGCCGCCGGACTTCCGTCCGACCGCGCCCGTGAGCTCGTTGCTCGCTCACACTCGGTTCGCACCTTCGACTACGACGTGTTCAACGCCGGTGTCATGGTTCTCGACCTCGAAAAGATGCGCGAAGACGACTTCGTCGGCAATTACCTGCCGTTCGCGAGCCACTTCGGAATGCACGACCAGAACGTACTCAACCTGTACTCCGGCGGAACCTTCACCCGCTTCGGTTACGAGTGGAACAACCTGGCCCGTGACGAGTCGATCGAGGGCGGAAAGTTCATCCACTGGGCCGGTTCGCGCAAGCCGTGGGGAACCCTGCCGGTTCGCGGACAGGACCTCTGGGTTGCCTCCCGCGCCGCACTGCTCGCACGCCTCACCGAAGACGAGCTGGCCAGCGTTGTTGCGCCGACCGTCGCTCCGGTAACCGCGCTCTAAGCAGCCGTCACCCCACCCGGCATTTACGGCGAGTCCTCTCGTCAACAGCCACAGCCTCACGCGGTGATCCACCGCGCGGGGCTGTTGCTCTGTGTGCCCCCGCGAATGCTCGAACACTGGGTGTATCCAGTCGAATCGAGCAAAGGGGTAACGCATGGGGATCAACCGGGAACACAGCAGGTTTCGCGCCGGCAGCGAAGCGGGCTCGGCAACCGCGGAATATGCCATAGCCACGATGGCAGCGGTGGGATTTGCCGGGCTGCTCGTCGTCATCATGCGCAGCGACGAAGTACGCGGCCTGCTCACCGAACTTGTGCGCAATGCGCTCACGTACGGCGGGTAGCGACCGGGGTAGCGTCGCGGCCGAGTTCGCTGCGGTGGTGCCCGCGGTGGTGGTGGTCCTCGTCGTGTGCGTGGCCGGATTCCAGGTCGCCGGCGCCAAGCTGAGACTTCAGGATGCCGCGGCGATGGCGGCGCGCTCGGTCGGTCGCGGGGCGGCGGCCTCGGTACCAGCTCTCGGACCGGGCTTTGGAGCGGTTTCCGCCTCGCGCTCTTCGGTCGGCGACCTCGTCTGCGTGCGGCTGGAGTCGACCGTTCACCTCGGTTCGTCGTTTGCGATGCGCATCAGCGCTCGCAGTTGTGCGCTGGACGGCGGGCACTAGTGCGTGTGCTGCGAGCGCCACGCCCGGCCAGCGCGGTGCGGGTCGGGAGCGGAGTCGAGACCGGATCCGGGTCGATCATTGCGGTCGCCCTGCTCGCGGCGATCCTCGCGCTCGCGACACTCGCGCTCTCGTTATCTCTTGCACTCGCCACCAAACAAATGGTCGCCGCGGCCGCGGATGCCGCAGCTATCGCCGCGGCCGATGCCCGGGCCGGAGCGGTCAGCGGAAGCCCGTGTGACCGGGCGCTTCAGGTTGCCACGGCTGCGGGAGTACAACTCGTTCGGTGTTCGAGCGACGGGCTCGTGATGACCGTGCGGATGGAGCGCAGAATCCTCGGAATAGCCGTCGCGGTGACGTCGACGGCGGGCCCGCCGGGGCAGTGAGAGCGTGCAGCAGGCGAGAGTGACCACCCAAAGCGGAGTAGTTTCAAGAGGAACGGATTAGGTCCGACCATGGTTCACCTGTGTATGGTGTCGCTGACGGGGCACATATTCCGTTGAAGAAGCTTGTGTAAAAGAGGAGCACCGTGCCAGGCACGAAGAAACTGGTCATCGTCGAGTCGCCGGCCAAGGCCAAGACGATCGGACAGTACCTGGGGGATGGCTACGAGGTCCAGGCCTCGGTTGGTCACATCCGCGACCTGATCGAGCCCAAAAACCTTCCGCCCGAGCTCAAAAAGGGCTCGCTCGGCAAGTTCTCCGTCGACGTCGAAAACGGCTTCGAGCCGTACTACGTCGTCTCCGACGCCAAGAAGAAAACGGTCGCCGACCTCAAGCGGGCCCTCGCAAACGCCGATGAACTCTTCCTCGCAACTGATGAGGACCGCGAAGGAGAGGCCATCGCCTGGCACCTGCTGCAGGTGCTCAAGCCCAAGGTCCCGGTCAAGCGCATGGTCTTCCACGAGATCACCAAAGAGGCAATCGAACGCGCGAAGAACAGCCCGCGTGAACTTGACACCGCACTCGTCGATGCGCAGGAGACCCGTCGTATTCTCGACCGTCTCTACGGCTACGAAGTTTCTCCCGTGCTCTGGCGCAAGGTCGGCCCCGGCCTCTCGGCCGGGCGCGTGCAGTCCGCCGCAACCCGTCTCGTCGTCGACCGCGAGCGCGAGCGACTCGCGTTCGTCGCCGCCGGCTACTGGGACCTCACGGCTCTGCTCGCGGCATCCGCTGAAACAGACGCTCAGAACTTCGAATCGCGACTCGTTCGCCTGAACGGCAAGCGCGTGGCCGTCGGCCGCGACTTCGATGACAAGGGCCAGCTGAAATCGGATGCCGTCGCTCTCGACGAGCAGGCAGCGCAGACGCTCGCCACCGCGCTGCGTGACCCGGCCGTTCCGATCATCGTCACCTCGGTCGAATCCAAGCCCTACACGCGCCGTCCGGCCGCTCCGTTCACGACCTCGACCCTGCAGCAGGAGGCCGGCCGCAAGCTGCGCTTCAGCGCTCGCCAAACCATGAGCGTCGCGCAGGGCCTGTACGAAAACGGCTACATCACCTACATGCGTACCGACTCGGCAACGCTGTCGGGCCAGGCGATCAACGCCGCCCGCAGCCAGGCCGCTGCCCTGTACGGCCCGGAGACCATCCCCGAGAAGCCGCGCGTCTACGCCGGCAAGAACAAGTCGGCGCAGGAGGCCCACGAGGCGATCCGCCCGTCCGGTGAGACCTTCCGCACGCCCGCTGAGCTCTCCGGGGTGCTGCGCGGCAACGACTTCAAGCTCTACGACCTCATCTGGAAGCGCACCGTCGCCTCGCAGATGGCCGACGCCAAGGGATCGACCGCGACGGTCACGATCACCGCGGGTCCCACCGACGATAAGGCCCTCGCCGAATTCTCGGCCAGCGGAACCGTCATCACCTTCCGCGGATTCCTGCACGCCTACGAAGAGAGCCGTGACGAAGAGCGCAACGCCGTGGCCGAGCCGGCCGAAGCGAAGCTCCCGCAGCTGACCGAGGGCCAGAACCTCACGCTCGTCGACCTCGAAGCGAAGGGCCACGAGACCAGTGCCCCGCCCCGCTACACCGAGGCGAGCCTGGTCAAGGCGCTCGAAGAACTCGGCATCGGCCGCCCGTCGACCTACGCGGCAATCATCTCGACGATCGTCGACCGCGGCTACGTCACCCCGCGCGGCCAGGCCCTCGTTCCCAACTGGATCGCGTTCTCGGTCGTTCGCCTGCTCGAGGAGTACTTCGGTGACCTCGTGCAGTACGACTTCACCGCCGGCATGGAGAGCGACCTCGACCTCATCGCCGGGGGAGAAGCCGACCGCGTCGAATGGCTCACTGGGTTCTACTTCGGCAACGAGAAGCACCGCGGACTGCGCACGGTCATCGACAACCTCGGTGAAATCGACGCACGAGAGATCAACTCTGTGCGCATCGCGGACGGCATTACCCTGCGCATCGGAAAGTACGGCCCCTACCTCGAGGCGCCCACCGACAACCCGGAAGTTCCGCGTCGCGTCAACATCCCGAGCGAACTCGCGCCGGATGAGCTGACCGCTGCGAAGGCCCGCGAACTCATCGATGCACCGGTCGTCACCGACCGCGTCATCGGCATCAACCCCGACTCCGGCAAACTCGTGCTCGCGAAGGACGGCCGATTCGGCCCGTACATCACCGAGGCCGACCCGGTCGACGAGGTTGCGGTAGCCGCTGCGGCTGCTGCGGCGCTCGAAGCCGCGGCAAAGGCCGCTGCGGAGGCTGCTGCAGCCGAGGTCGTCGACCCGGTCACCGGCGAAGTCATTGCGGCGAAGCCGAAGCGCAAACCCGCTGCCAAGAAGTCGACCGCTCCCAAGGAGCGCACGGCATCCATCTTCAAGTCGATGGATCTCGCGACGGTCGACCTCGACACCGCACTGCGCCTGCTGTCGCTGCCGCGCGTCGTCGGTGCGGACCCGGAAACGGGAGCAGAGATCACCGCGCAGAACGGCAAGTTCGGCCCGTACCTGAAGAAGGGTGTCGACACTCGCTCGCTCACGAGCGAAGAGCAGATCTTCGACATCGATCTCGCCGGTGCGATCGAGCTGTACGCCCAGCCCAAGTACGGCGGACGTGCGGCCTCGAGTGCGCTCAAGGAATTCGACGCTGACCCGGAGAGCGGAAAGCCGATCAAGATCAAGGACGGCCGCTTCGGTGCGTACGTCACCGACGGAACGACCAACGCGACGATTCCGCGTGGGGAGACCGTCGAGGACGTCGACTTCGAGCGTGCGGTCCAGCTGCTCGCGGACAAGCGCGCAAAGGGACCGGCGAAGCCCAGGGCGAAGGCGGCGGCCAAGAAGCCTGCCGCGAAGAAGCCGGCAGCGAAGAAGCCGGCTGCCAAGAAGCCAGCCGCGAAGTCGACCACCGCATCCGCTACCAAGGCGGCCGCGACCAAGACCGCGGCGGCCAAAGCCCCAGTGAAAAAGGCGACAACGTCCACGGCGGCGAAGCCGGCGGCACGGGCGACGGCGAAGCAGGACTAGGCGTGCCCGGACTCTTCCTCACGCTCGAGGGCGGGGATGGATCGGGCAAGTCGACCCAGTTCCGGCTGCTGGCGGAATGGCTGGCCGGTGCCGGCCACACCGTCGTCGAGTCCCGCGAACCCGGGGGAACCGACCTCGGGCTGGAGCTTCGCGAGATCATCCTGCACCGCCGCGGCTACATGGCCCCGCGCGCCGAAGCGCTGCTCTATGCGGCCGATCGCGCGCACAACATCGCCACCAAGGTTCGCCCGGCGATGGAGCGCGGCGAGATCGTGCTGCAGGACCGCTACTTCGATTCGTCCGTCGCGTACCAGGGCGCCGGGCGCGTGCTCGACGCGATCGAGGTCCGCAACCTGTCACTCTGGGCGACCGAGGGACTGATTCCCGACCTGACTGTGCTGCTCGATATCGACGTCGAGGCCGGCCGGGCGCGGCTCGACAGTTCCCGGTCGAAGTACGACCGCCTCGAGGCCGAACTGCACGACTTCCACGAGCGCGTACGAGCGTCGTACCTCGAGCTCGCGGCCGCCGAGCCGGAGCGGTTCTTTGTGGTCGACGCCACGGCCCCCGTCGACGAGATCGCAACCGCCATCCGGGAACGTGTTGAGCGTCTCCTCTGACGACGCGAACTCCCAGCCGCCCGTCGCAGGTGCCCCCTATGCTGGCCGAATGGCCGTGTGGGATGAACTGACCGGGCAGTCGGAGGCGATTGCCATCTTCGAGGCTGCGGCGTCCGCGTCGAGCGTCGGCGGAAGCGACAGTTCGGCCATGACGCACTCCTGGCTCATCACCGGCCCACCCGGTTCCGGCCGCTCTAACCTCGCCTACGCCTTCGCGACGGCGCTGCTCAGCTCGGGCGATCCGGTCTCCGACGCCGCCACCGCCCGCCAGGTTGCGGCCCGAACGCACCCCGACCTTGCGGTGCTGAGTACCGAGCGCGTGATCATCCCGATCGAAGACGTGCGGCAGCTCGTCTCGAGTTCGCAGTTCTCGCCGTCGGTAGGTCGCTACCGCGTCATGATCATCGAAGACGCCGACCGGATGGTCGAACGCACCTCGAACGTGCTGCTCAAGGCGCTCGAAGAACCGCCGCCGCGCACCGTCTGGATCCTGTGTGCGCCGAGCGAAGCCGACCTGATTCCCACGATCCGCTCCCGCGTGCGCTCAGTGCGCCTGCGGGTGCCGGCCGTCGAAGAGGTCGCCGAACTCATTTCGCGGCGCGACAACGTCGATTTTGCCACCGCCACGCGGGCCGCACGCGAGGCCCAGAGCCACATCGGCATGGCCCATCGCCTTGCGACCAACGAAGACGCTCGCAACCGCCGTGCGCGCACCCTGGAAATCGCGCTCGGCATCCACTCGGTCTCGCAGGCAGTGCTCGCGTCGGCCGCTCTCATCGAACTCGCCAACGAGGACGCCAAGGCGATCACCGAAGAACGCGATGCCGAAGAGCGCGAGTCGGCGCTGCGCTCACTCGGTGTGGAACCGGGCGGAACGATCCCGCCGGCACTCCGTGCCCAGCTGAAGAACCTCGAAGAAGACCAGAAGCGTCGCGCGACCCGCAGCCTCCGCGACGGGATCGACCGGATCATGGTCGACCTGCTCTCGCTCTACCGCGACGTGCTGCTGCTACAGCTCGGGGTCGAGAGTGAACCGATCAACCTGAGCATCTTCGGCCAGCTCGAGAACGCGAGCAAGCTCTCGACGCCGCAGGAGACGCTCGCAACGGTGGATGCCATCTCCATCGCCCGGCGCCGGATCGAGTCGAACGTGACGCCGGCCCTCGCGCTCGAAGCGATGCTGATGACGGCGAGAAGGCGAACGCAACCACTATGAGAACCGGTCTTCGCCGATCGGCCGCCCTCGCGGCGGTACTGGCCGCCGCGGTAGCGCTGTCCGGCTGCTCCGCCCTGTTCGGCGCACCCTCTTCCACCTCGACTCCCACCGGCGAAGACGTGGATGCCGCCCTCGAGCCGTTCTACAGCCAGGTTCTCGAGTGGTCACCGTGCGAGTCGGACTTCGAGTGTGCGACGGCGACGGCGCCGATGGACTGGACAGACCCCGAGGCTGACTCGATCGAGCTCGCGCTCATTCGCCAGCCGGCCACCGGGTCGACGCGGCTCGGCTCGCTGCTCGTGAACCCCGGCGGGCCCGGTTCGTCGGGGTACGACTTCGTTGCCGCCAGCATCGAGCGACTGGCCACCGCCGAGGTGCAGGCCAGCTACGACATCGTCGGCTTCGATCCCCGGGGGGTCGGGCGGTCATCCGCCGTCTCCTGCTACACCGATCCGGCGAGTTACGACGAGTTCCTGTACGGGATCCTGCCGGGAAAGCGCGGCTCGGACGAGTGGATCGCCGCCTACGCCGAGGCGAACGCTGAGTTCGCCGAGGACTGCCTCGACGACACCGGCGACCTGCTCGAGTTCATCGACACCGAGAGCTCGGCCCGCGACCTCGACCTGCTGCGCGCGATTCTCGGCGACACGAAACTCAACTACCTCGGGTATTCCTATGGCACCTTCCTCGGGGCAACCTACGCCGACCTGTTCCCGCAGAACACCGGGCACATTGTGCTGGACGGTGCGCTCGATCCGCAGACCACATCCACTGACGTCAGCCGGACGCAGGCCGAGGGCTTCGAGAGCGCACTTCGCGCCTACCTCACGCAGTGCCTCGCTGGCAGCGAGTGCGCGTTCAGTGGCAGCGTGGATGACGCAATGGTCGACATCCGCGCCCTGCTCGACCGCCTCGATGCGAGCCCGCTGCGCGCGGCTGACGGGCGCGAGCTCGGCAGCGCGACGATGACGAACGCGATCGTGCTTCCGCTCTACAGCGAGACGACCTGGCCGTATCTCGACCAGCTGTTCAGCTCGGTCAAGAGCGGGGACGCCTCGGTCGCGTTCAGCCTCGCCGACAACTACTACGGCCGCGACACCGACGGCACGTATGCGAATAACGCGAACGAAGCGTTCACCGCGATCAACTGCCTCGACTACACGGGCGACAGCTCGCTCGAGGCGATCCGGGCCGAAGAAGCCGAACTCGTGGCGGCCGCTCCCGTTCTCGGCTCGCAGCTCGCCTACGGCGGGGTCGGCTGCGCCGCCTGGCCGTTCGCCCCCACTCGCGACCGGGTGGCTATCCACGCGCCGGGTTCGGCAGATATTCTCGTCGTCGGCACCACCAACGACCCGGCAACGCCGTACCGCTGGGCCGAGGCGCTCGCCGACGAACTCGATAACGGGCACCTCGTCACCTACAACGGCGAGGGCCACACCGCCTACAACCGCTCCAATGACTGCGTGAACGACGCGGTCGACGACTACCTGATCAACGGCACTGTGCCGGCATCCGATCCGCAGTGCTGAACGGCATCCGCTGATCGCAGAGTACGAGGGAAAAATTCGATGGTGAGTTTTGGGATCGAAGAGGAATTCATGTTCCTCGATCCGGCGGAGTTGCGCCCGGTGGGGGTCAGTGCGGCCCTCCGCACCGAGATCGCCCTCGATCCCCGGCTTGCGCCGTACACGAACCGTGAGTTTCTCGCGTCGCAGATCGAGTACTCGTCGCCGATCTTCGATTCGCTGGATGCCGCGCGTACGGAGCTCGGCGCCTTTCGGACCGCACTCGCCGCGGCCGCGGAGGAGCACCGGGTGATCGCCGCAAGCTCGGGAACGCCGTTCGTGACGGCCGGCCCGGCGGAGATCGAAGACGACGCCCGGTACCGCCGGTTCGGTACCGAGTTCGGCGCGATCATCAACGACCACCAGATCAATTCGATCCACGTGCACGTCGGTATCCCGTCGCGAGAGGCGGGCGTAGCGGCGCTTAACGGCATCCGTCGCTGGCTTCCGACCCTGCTGGCGCTCTCGGGCAACTCGCCCTACTGGCACGCGGCAGATACCGGCTTCGCGAGCTGGCGCAACATCCACCTGCGGCGCTGGTCGACGAACGGGTGCCCGCCGCACTTCGTCGACGCCGCGGACTACGACCGGCGTTCGTCGACGCTCGTCGGTATCGCTGGCACGCTCGACCTCGCGACGATCGCCTGGAGCGCCAGGTTGTCGGACAAGTATCCGACCCTCGAGGTGCGGATCGGCGACGCGCAGCTCGATGCCGACTCCGCCGTGCTGATTGCCGCGCTCTGCCGGGCGCTCGTCGTCACGGCGATGGCTGCCGCCGACGCGGGGTCGCCGGCCGGCGACATCCCTCCGGAGATGGTGGATGCGGCCATGTGGCACGCGGGCCGCAACGGCCTTGCTGCCGAGCTCGTCGACATCGACGCGCGGCAACTGGTGCCCGCCCGGGTAGCGATCGAGGCGATGATTTCCTGGGTGACGCCCGCCCTCGAAGCCGACGGCGACCTGGCGTGGATCCACTCGATGCTCGACCGCGTCTGGCGTGATGGTACCGGCGCCCAGCGCCAGCGCACGGCCTTCGAGAACGGCGGACCGCGCCAGCTCGGGCGCCTTCTCTCCCGGTCGCTCGTCGAGTAATCGGCCGACGCAATATTGCACGCTGTGAAACAATGAGCGCGTGACGATCGAAGCGACGGTACCCGGCCTGCGCGAGCGGAAGCGGCTTGCCACCCGGCACGCCATCCAGCTCGCCGTTCTCAACCTTGCCACCGAGCGCGGCCTCGACAATGTCACGGTCGATGAGATCAGCCGCATCGCGGATGTCTCCCCGCGCACATTCTTCAACTATTTCGCCTCGAAAGAGGAAGCCCTCATCGGGGACGGCCCGTCGCTTCCGCAGTCGGACAGCCAGCAGCAGTTCATCGACGCCGGTCCGGATGCCGATGTTCTCGCGGGGCTCGGCGAGCTCATCGCCACGGCGAGCGAAGAAGCGAGCGAACACCGCGACCTCGCCGCACGTCGTCGCGGGCTGCTCAAGAATCACCCCGAGCTGTTCGCGATCCGGATGGCGAACATGCGTGCGTTCGAAGATGAAGTGACCGCGCTGGTTTCTCGGCGACTGGTGGCGGATGGTGTGTCCGCCGATCTCGACGATGCCGAGCTTGCCCAGAAAGCGCGCCTGATCACCCTGGTCGCCTTTGCCGCGATGAAACACGCGTGGGCGTGCTGGGCGGATGCGGGAGGTTCCGACCCGCTGTCGACCCGCCTTCGCCAGTCGTTCATCGAGGTGCGCGCGCTGTTTGGGCAATAACGACCCGAATCATCGGCTAAGCTTTCATGCTGTGCCTAGGCTTGCTTGGTCACGCCGCCTTAGCTCAGTCGGTAGAGCATCTCACTCGTAATGAGAAGGTCGTCAGTTCGATTCTGACAGGCGGCTCCGTTTTTCTTCTCGCCCGGTCATCCGTGCGGTCCGTTGTTATCCGTGCGCCCGTTTGCCGGGCCGCACTGATAACAAACCACCGCACGGTCGCAGCGCAGGGCAGCGCAGTTAGGCGTGCGGGCGTGGAGTGTGATGGGGTTGGCGGGTACGCCCGCGTTTTGGAGACACCCGTTGATCAGCACGTTCATCATTGAGAACTACTTTCTCGTCCGCCTCGTCCTTGTAATTGCCGCGATCCTCTTCGTGGTGATTGCGGCGCTCCTGGTTCGCGCCGGGCAGCGCGGAAAGCGGATCGCGACCGTGATCGCGGCGGTGGGGGTTGTCGCCGTGCTCGGGCTCACCCTCGTGCCCGACACCTACCCGATGGCCGGCGTGACCTGCAGCTTCAATCCGTCCGAGTTCTACCGCGACTCGTTCAACGTCATGCTCTTCCTGCTGCCGGCGATCTTCGCGGTCATCGCCGTGCGGCATCCGCTGCTCGTCTTCGCGGGCGGCGTCGCGCTGTCGGCAGCGATCGAAGTCATCCAGGCGCTCTCGCCGGTGCTCGGCCGCCGGTGCGACATCGGCGACTGGCTCGCGAATTCGACGGGAACCGCCATCGGCGTGCTGCTCGCCGTCGGAGTGATAGCGGTAGTCGGCCGGATCGGTCGCCGACGCGCAGCGTCCGAAACCGCGGGAGTTTCGCACCGCTAGCCCGCGATTTCGCGGGTAGACGGGGTCGTCACCGGTCCCTATCCTGATCCCGTGACAGCCGAGGACACGTCAACCGACTACGTGCGCCCGCATGGGCTCAGGCGAATGCTCGGTCGCGACCCGCACGAACGCCACCGCACAACCGGGTTGTGGTTTCGATACGCGGCTCCTGAGTAGGCCCGCCAGAGCCGTGTCGAAGGGCGCAGAGCTCGCGCTGAACCAACGGGTATTTCGAGCGACTCGGTGGCGCTCGCGCGATGAACCACTCGCACCCCGCGGCCGGTTACTTAGCGGTCGCTCCGCATCCGCGTGAAAGCGTGCGCCCGCCTCCGGCATCGGCGAGAGTAGAAGGCATCACTCAACGAAGAGAGAAGGCACGCCATGATCGACACGTCGAGGGGCTTCACGCTCGTCCGGGTACTCGATGCAACTCCGGAGGCGATCTGGACCGCCTGGACGGATGCGGATGACGCGAGCCTGTGGTGGCATCCGCGGGGCTTCAGCACCCCGCGCGAATCGGTCACGATCGATGCGCGCGTCGGCGGCCGGTACGAATACACGATGGTGAACGATTCGACCGGAGAGGGTTTTCCGACGGCGGGGGAATACCGCGAGGTCGTGCCGACCAGGAAACTCGTGTTCAGCTGGGGCTCGCCGGACGACGACCCCGGCGACAGCCCGCTCGTCACCGTCGAGATCGAACCTCTCGGCGAACTCACCCGGCTCACCTTCGACCTGCGGGGAAGGGACGGCATGCGCGGAGACCAGGACGTCTATGACGGCTGGGACAGCGCGATCGACGTACTGGTCGAGCACCTCGGCCAGCACGAGGTCTTCGGCTGAGCGACCGCGTCGCGTAACGAACCTGCGCACGGATGCGCGGGCGTGTTTAGGCTGGATACATGGCTCGCAAGAAGGAGATCAGCGACACCCGGCTGAACGTCTCGCGCTACCAGGTCGATCAGCTGGGCGAAGGGACCGCGCCCGACGGTGCGCCCATAGAGCCGAAAGAACCGGACGCCGGCCAGGCATCGATGGACCAGCGAGCCCAGTTTGTCGAGCTGACAATCCAGCAGGCGATGCGCCGTGGGGACTTCGACAATCTTCCGGGCGCCGGCAAGCCGATTCCGAACCTGCTGCAGACCGATCCGGACTGGTGGATTCGCCAGAAAATCGAGAGCGAGCGGATCACGGGGCTCGGCCCGCCCGCGTTGACGCTGCGCAGCGAGGACGCCGGCCTTGATGCCCGCATCGACGCTGCCCCGTCCGAAAATGCCGTGCGCGACATCCTGCGAGACTTCAACTCCCGCGTCATCGAGGCCCGGCGCCAGCTGCAGGGTGGTCCGCCGGTCGTCACGCCCACACGAGACGCGGATGCCGAGATCGCGCTCTGGCGGGCACGTCGCGCCGAGCGATTCCGCGCCGTCGCCGCCGCGCGCGAGGCCGCGGCGGACGAGCTCCGGGCGATGACCTGGCGCGAGCGTCGTCGGGCCCGTCGAGGCACCTGAATCGTTACCTCCTGAACACGAGATGTTGTAAAAAGTGAGCACAAATCGTCGCTACACTTCGAGCGTGGAATGGATCTTTCTCCTGGTGACGGTGGCAGCTGCGGCGTTCGCGATTTGGCAGGGATTCACGGCGCGATCGGCGAGAGCTGAAGCCCGCCGAATCCTGGCCGAGTGCGTATCGCTGGTCGCTGCGGCCCGAGAACTCGAGAGCACCACCACCGAAGCTCTCGGTCGCCAGACCAAGGCCCTCGAGCGTGCGAACGAGCTCGCCGAAGCCGTGCTTCCGACCGACATCGCCAAGTGGCAGCTCGTGCACTTCGGCCGTGCCCGCTGGGGACTCCGCAACATCGGAACGCGCCGGGCCGAACTCGCAACACTCTTCGACGTCACGGTCAAGCAGGGGTTCATTAAGATCGAGAACTCGACCGCCGTCGATGTCGAACCCGATGCCCACCTCGAGTTCATCCTGCGCACGGCCCACGATTCACCCGACCCGCGCGTGCAGGTGCGGTGGCGTGAGACCGACGGCCCGATGCAGAGCAAGGCGTTCGCGCTCAGCCTGTAGTTGCTGCTGGCGCGAAATATCTACGCCGGATCGCGCGTCGTCGACCGAAGTGCGAGCCGTGCCGCTTCCGTGACCTCGGCAGCGCTCGGCCGGCCATCCGGATCCCGCGCCGTCATCGCCCGGAGCAGCTTCGCCCACGGCTTCGGGATACTCCGCGGAATTTCCGGGTCGTCGGTGATGCGCCGCATGGCCGATTCGACCGGCGCGCCGGGAAATGCGCGCTTGCCGGTGAAGCACTCGAGTAACACGAGCCCGAGCGAGTAGATGTCCGAGGCCGTCGTCAGGGGTTTGCGTGCAACCTGCTCCGGGCTGAGGTACGCGGCGGTGCCGGTGGCCGTGGTCTTGCTCGGCGCCGGGGGAGCGGATGCGTCAATCGCGATCCCAAAGTCGGTGAGCCGAGCGCGAGCCCGGGACGACTTCGTTCCGTAGTCGACCAGCATGATGTTCGACGGGGTGATGTCGCGATGGATGACCCCGTTCGAGTGGATGTACTCGAGGGTTTCGGCGACCTCGTAACCGATTTCTCCCGACTGGTGCACCGAGAGTTCACGCTCGGCGAGGGTGTCGGTGATGGTCTTTCCGCGGACGAGTTCCATGACCAGGAACGGTCGCGGGTCGGTCGGTGTAGAACCGTCGATTCCGGCGTCGATGATCGAGACGACCCCGTGGTGGCTGAGGCCCGCGAGCACCTGCATTTCGCCGAGGTAGCGGTCGACGTCGACGGCCGTACCCGCTCGAAAAAGCTTGATGGCGACATCCCGTCCCAGCACTTCATCCCGGCCGCGAAACACGGTCGACATGCCGCCGCGCGCCAGCAGGCCAAGCGGACGGTATCGCTCGAGCAGGAGCGGTGCGTCGATTTCGGAGTCGGCGATGGGCATTGGATCCTCTGGAGCTGAATGGATGCCGCGGAGTGCGCGGCCGGGAGTCGGCTAGCTGCCGGCGGAGTCCGGTGAACCCGGCGGGCGGGACTTCGGCTCCGGCCCGACGACGAGCCCGGTCGACTTCGCGGCCGACAGCAGAAGCTGGTCGATCCAGTCGCGGTTTATCAGCGCTGGGCGTGATCCGCCGTAGAAGAAATGAATCGGCACACCGTTGTCGATCCAGATCGCCCGGCGTCCGCTCCCGCGTTCCATCGGGAGCGGCCAGGTGATGAAGAAATTCTCCCGGCGGCGCAGCTTGGTGCTGATGACGAACTGGAGATGGAGAAGCACTCGATCGTCGAAGTCGAATTCTTCGCCGTCATACGACAGGATTCCCATCGCACTCCCTTCAGCGCCATTCACGGACAGTGGTCCGCCTGTTTGCAGGATACCCCGCAATCAGTGCGAATCTGACGCACACTCGAACGGCGTGCTGGGAAAGTAGCGAGACAGTTACAGACGTGGTCTTGCGCGACGGCCAACGCGATAGCCTGCTTGAGTGGCCGGATACCGGCCATGCGGCAGAGGGGTGGGACTTAAGTGATCGTCAACAGGCTTACGGTCGATGGCAAGGACTACTTCCTGCCCGAACCGGTTACCGAACTCCGCAAGCGCATTCTCGAGGCGATTCGCGCCGGCGGCGACTATGTGACCATTCCGCCGCTTCGGTCGGGACCCGGGATCGAGATCCTGTTTTCCCCCGGGATGCCGGTGCTCTGGGCCCAGCTCGACATCGGTGGCGAAAACGGCCAGGCAACGGATGCGGGCCACCCCGACAACGACGCGATCGTCGAAGCCGAAGGCATCTTCTAGGCGCTGACCGGTAGCTACCGCTCGGCGTCTGCTACTGCTTAGCGTTTGTTGCTGCTTAGCGTTTGTTACTGCTCTGAGAGCAACTGCTGGATGACGTCCTTCGGCGCTGCCCCGCCGATAAGGTAGCCCTGCGCCCTCGCCACCCGGAGTTCGCGCACCAGGTCGAGCTGCTCCTGGGTTTCGATTCCCTCGGCGACGACCCGAATTCCCTGGTCGCGCGCGATCGCAATGACGACTTCGAGACCCGATTTTGCGGCGGTTGGCTCGGCCTGCACCAGCGTCTGGTCGAGCTTGACCTCGGTGGCGGGAAGGTTCGCGAGTTGTTCGAGCGACGAAAAGCCCGTGCCGAAGTCGTCGATCGAGACACCGACCCCCAGGGCGCGAAGATGGGAGAGGCGCTCGATTGCGCTGTCGACATCCAGAATTTCTCGTGATTCGGTGATCTCGATCGTCAGGATGTCCGGCTGGATCCTGGCCCGGGTAACGATGGTGGCAACGTCGTCGAAGAACGCAGGTACCGCGAGCTGGGTCGCGGATACATTGACGGCGATCTCGACGCCGATGCCGGCCGCGTGCCATTCTGCCGCACTCTGGCAGGCCTCCTCGAGCATAAAGCGGCCGATGTCGACGATGAGCTCCGTGCCATCGGCGAGGGGAATGAAGCTCTGCGGGTACAGCAGGCCTTCGGTCGGATGGTTCCAGCGGCACAGGGCTTCGACGGCGACGATCCGGCCCGTCTCAACGTCGATCTGTGGCTGGTACCACGCCTCGAGTTCGCCGTGGTCGATGGCGCTTCGCAGGTCGGCGAGCAGAGTCGAATCATCCATTAGGTGCGTCTCCGAGACGCCCTCTCCGTATTGATCGTTCTGTGCCCTATGCGACGATTTCGATCCTATGCAGAGTGTCGGAAAACATTCAACCGGCACTCAGCTTTCTGGGGGGAAATCCCAAGACTGGGTCGCGGTGAGCGGCCGCCCAATTGCCCGCTGACTTTCGTCAGGATATTCTTGGCGTGCCGCGGATTCCCGGCGACCTCCTGCGCCCCGAAGCGCTTACCCGAAGCCGACCAGGACCACCCATGGCCACACATCCCGACGCGAGCCCGGAAACGAGTATCGATGTTCTGCGACGCAACAACGTCACCGAACTGGGTACTCCCGACGGCCGAACCCTGCTGCTGGCGCACGGGTTCGGATGCAGCCAGGAGGTCTGGCGCAAGGTAGCGCCCGACCTCGCGCGCGACTTTCACGTTGTGCTCTTCGATCACGTCGGCGCCGGTGGCTCGGACCTGTCGGCGTATGACCCTGGCAAGTACGACTCGCTGCACGGTTACGCCGACGACGTCATCGAGATCATCGAGGCGCTCGATCTTCGTAACGTCGGCTACATCGGGCATTCCGTCAGCTCGATGGTCGGCGTGCTCGCGTCCAACCTTCGACCGGAACTGTTCAGCGACCTCATCCTGGTTGGCCCCTCCGCTCGCTACGTCAACGACGGCGACTACGTCGGTGGTTTCGAACAGGCCGACATCGACTCGCTTCTCGACGCACTCGACTCGAACTACCTCGGCTGGTCGGCGCAGATGGCGCCCGTCATCATGGGCAACTTCGACCAGCCGTCGCTCGGTGCAGAGCTCACCGAAAGCTTCTGTCGAATCGACCCGGAGATTGCGCGCCAGTTCGCCCGGGTGACGTTTCTCTCCGACAACCGCGCCGACCTCGCCGCCGTCACGACGCCGACGCTCGTGCTGCAGTGCTCGGACGACGTCATCGCGCCAACGACCGTCGGGCAGTTTGTTCACGACAACATCCCCGCAAGCCGCATGGTCATCATGAAAACCCGCGGCCACATTCCGAATCTTTCCGGGGCAGACGAGCTGCTTGGCGAGATCCGGGGCTACCTGAAGTGAGCGCCCTGACGTGAGCGACGGACTCGAGGCTTCGTACCGGCGGCTGTACGAAAACGCGCCGTGCGGTTTTCTCTCGATGTCCGGCGACGACGAGATCATCGCTGTCAACGACACCCTGCTCGCCTGGCTAGGCCGTGAGCGCGAGGATGTGGTCGGGTCCACTTTCAACGACCTGCAGACCGTCGGCAGCACACTGTTCTACGAAACCCGCTACCAGCCGGTCCTGCAGCTGCAGGGCGAGGTGCGCGAGGTCTCGCTGACCCTCCGCCGCGGCGACGGCACCGCAATGCCGGTGCTCGTCAATGCCGTCGTCGACGCCGCCACCGACGAGTCACCGCGAGTGGTGCGCGCGGCCATCTTCGATTCGACCTCCCGGCAGGACTACGAAAAGGCGCTGCTGGATGCCCGGCGCTCGGCCGAGTCGTCGGAGTCCCGGGTACGCGTGCTGCAGGATGCCTCGAGCGCATTCGGTGCGGCGAGTTCCGAGGCAGACCTTGCCGCCGCGGTGGTGAAGATCGCCCGCGAGGCATTTTCTGCCGGCTCGGCAGCAGTGCTGCTTCTTGACGACGATGGGCGCCTCCGACTGGCTGGTGGCCGGCATCCGTTCCACGATTCCCTCGCGCCGGGCGATGCCCGCCCGGAAATGCCGTCGATCGATGATGGTGAACCACGCGTGCTTACCGTCTCGCGCGGCGAACTGTCGGAGTTTCCGGTTGCGGCGGCCGGGCTCGCGGACTCCCGCATCCAGACCATGAGCGTCGTCCCGATCCCCGGCGACGAACGACCCGACGGAGTTCTCGTGTGCTTCTTCGGTCGCGCGCGCACCCTCGATTCGCACGACCTCGAACTCCAGAAGGCCCTCGCCCGGCAATTCTGCCAGGCCCTCACGCGCATCCGCCTCCGGCGCGAACTCGAGCGACTCGCGCTCTACGACAGGCTCACCGGCCTCGCGAACCGGGCGCTGCTGCAGCACCGGCTCGGCGAGTCCCTTGAAAGCGCGACAGCGAGCGGCACGCCAATGGCCGTGATCTTCCTCGACCTCGACGGCTTCAAGCCGGTCAATGACCTTCTCGGGCATGCGGTCGGCGACTCGGTGCTGCAGCAGGTGTCCGGTCGAATAGCGGATGTCGTGCGCCGGGACGACCTCGTTGGTCGATTCGGCGGTGATGAGTTCGTCGTCGTCTGCGACGGCGCTGACGAGTCAGTCGCGCGCTCCATCGCCGAGCGCATCGCTGAGGCGGTTGCCGTTCCGCTCGGTACCGACAGCGAAGACGTCTTCATCACCGCGAGCATCGGAATCGCGATCTACCGGCCCGGCGACCGGCCCGGCGACGGCGCGAGCGCCGACGACGTTCTTGCGCTCGCCGATGCCGCGATGTACCGGTCGAAGAAGAGCGGCTCGCGCGGAGTGATCACCGCCGACTTCGTCTGATCGACCGGACGAAACAACGAGCGATCACCTGTTATCGTCTGAGTGGTTGGGCAGCCACGGGCGTGCTGCCACCGCTTATGGATCGGAAGAGTCGTGTCAGAAAAGCTTCGCTGGGGAATCATCGGAACCGGTTTCATCGCCGAGCTCTTTGTCACCGACCTGCTCGCCAACGGTTTCTCCGTTGCGGCCGTCGGCTCGCGCACCGAGGGTGCAGCGCAGGAGTTCGCCGAGCGATTCGGCATCCCCGCCGCCCACGCGAGCTACGAAGCCCTCGTTGCCGACGAATCCGTCGACATCGTCTACGTTGCAACGCCGCATCCCTTCCACCTCGCCAACGCGACCCTCGCCCTGAACGCGGGCAAGCACGTGCTCGTCGAGAAGGCGTTCACGATCAACGCGAAGGATGCCGCGGCAATCGTCGCACTCGCCGAAGAGAAGCACCTCGTGGTGCTCGAGGCGATGTGGACCAGGTTCCTTCCGCACATGGCTCGCCTGCGCGAGCTCATCGCTGAGGGAGTCATCGGCCAGGTGCGCACGGTCATTGCCGACCACAACCAGAGCCTGCCGTCCGACCCGACGCACCGCCTGCAGGACCCGGCCCTCGGCGGCGGAGCACTGCTCGACCTCGGAATCTACCCGGTCTCGTTCGCCTGGGACATCCTCGGCAAGCCGACGTCGGTGAGCGCGATCGCGAGCAAGACCCCGACCGGAGTCGACCGCCAGACAGCCATCATCCTCGGCTACGAGGACGGCCAGCAGGCGCTGCTGCACACCGCGCTCGACACCGCCGGACCGAATACGGCATCCGTGATCGGAACCGACGGCTGGGTCGCGATCGAGCGCGTGTTCTACGAACCAACCGCGTTCACCGTCTACAACACCGCGGGTGACGTCATCGAGCGCTACGAATCGCAGGTCTCGGACCGCGGGATGCAGTACCAGGCCGCCGAAGTCGAGAACCTCGTGCGGGCTGGCGCGCTTGCCGGCGACATCCTGTCGCCGAGTGAAACCGTCGGCATCATGGAAACCCTCGACGAGATCCGCGCGCAGATCGGGCTGGTCTACCCGGGCGAGTAGTTCCGGATCCGGCGGCGAATGCTCGCAGGCGCACCCGATTATCATGGACGGGTGAGTGAGCCTACCGAACCCATGTCTCGTCGTGCCGCTCGGGACGCCGGGAACACCCGTGGAACGGCCGCCGTCGACGAAGCGACCGGCACACCCGTTGCCAGGACCGGCATCGCGGCGCTCGTCGCGAAGCACCCGGCCGCCTGGCTCGCCGGCGCGCTCGGTACGGCGTTCCTGCTGCTCGCCGGTGGTGCGCTCGCCGCCGGCGCCGCTGTCGGCACCAGCGCGCAGGCCCCGCAGGAATCGTTTGCCCCCGAAGACACTCCCGTCACCGAAGACGGTGGCCGCGTGGTGCCGACCGAGCAGATCGACGCGCAGCACCTGCGCTCCTGCTCCATCGCGAGCCTCGCGAGTGATGACCGCATCGGCAAACTGCACGGCTACGTCGTCAATGCCGATACCGGCACCGTGCTCTACAGCGCGAGCGGAACGAAGGCGGCAACGCCAGCCAACCTCGTGCAGCTCGTGACCGCGTCAGACGCCATTGCGATTCTCGGTCCGGACTACCGGATGACGACCAAGGTCTACAAGGGCGCGAACGACGGCGAGATTGTGCTCGTCGGCGGCGGAGACGTCACCCTCAGCAACACCGACCCGGGCGAGCAGAGCGTGTACCGTGACGCTCCGAAACTCAGCGACCTCGCCGACCAGGTGCGCGGCGTGCTCGGCGAGACCCCGGTGACAAGCATCGTTCTCGACGCGAGCTACTGGGATTCGAAGGATTCATACAACTCGACCTGGTCGAAGTCCCTGCTGAAGAAGGGCACGATCTCGCACGTGACCGCGCTGCAGGTCGACGGCGACCGGTCGGACCCGACCAAGCAGGCGAGCGCACGGTCGGATGACCCGATCCAGCGCACCGGCGAGCTGTTCGCCGAGAAGCTCGGCTACCCGGACGCCGCGCTCACCGTCGGAACGGTGCAGGAAGGCGCGGAAGAGATTGCGCGCGTGCAGTCCCAGCCGGTGTCGAGCCTCATCAACACCATGCTCCTGACCGCCGACAACACGCTCGCTGAAACCCTCGCTCGCGTGACCTCGAAGGAGTTCGGCCTCGACGGCGCTGCGGCATCCCTCACCGCGACCGCGACCGGAGCGCTCACCGAGCTGGACGTGCCGGCGGATGACTTGCTGATCGTCGACGGATCGGGCACGAGCACCGACAACAACATCCCGCCGAAGTTCTTCACCCGGCTGCTCACGTCGATCGTCGACGGCGGGCACAACCTCAACAACGTGTACAACTCCCTTCCCGTCGCCGGCAAGACCGGAACCCTCGAGGATCGCTTCACCGGCGACAACGAAGACGCCCGCGGCAACGTGATCGCCGCGACCGGATCGATCAGCGGCGAGAAATCGATCGCCGGCGTCGCGAAAGCCGAAGACGGGACCACGCTGTCGTTCGCGTTCTACGCGATCGGTGACGAGGTGGGGTCGTCTACGGCTGCCGCTCTTGATACGCTCACGACGGGCATCTTCGACTGCGGCGACAATCTCGCCAACGGCTGAGTTGTGACGCTCAGATACTGATCCCTGACCAGGAACGGGTGCAACCGATGAGCACGGCGCTCTTCATCATCGACGTACAGAACGATTTCACCGAGGGTGGTGCGCTCGGCGTTGACGGAGGCGCTGCCGTCGCTGCCGGCATCACGGCGCTGCTCGCCGCCGACCCGGATCGCTACTCGCACGTTGTCGCTTCCCGCGACTGGCATGACGCCGCGAACGACAACGGCGGCCACTTTGCCACGACTGCTGCGCCCGATTTCGTCGACACCTGGCCGGTGCACTGCGTCGCCGGCACGACCGGCGCCGAATACCACCCGGCTCTCGACACCTCGCTCATCGATATCCACGTGCGAAAGGGCCAGGGCAAGCCCGCCTACTCGATCTTCGAGGGAATGACGGATGACGGTGAGACGATCGCCGCGAAGCTCGCCGAGCTCGGCGTCACCGACGTCGACGTCACCGGGATCGCCACCGACTACTGCGTGCGCGCCTCAGCCCTCGACGCCCTGTCCGACGGACTGAAGGTGCGGGTCCTCACGGATCTCGTCGCCGGAGTCGCCGCAGAATCGAGCGTTGCAGCGCTCGCCGAACTCGATGCCGCCGGTGTCACGATCACGAACGGACTACTGGAATGACAGATTCTGCCCTCGAGACAGCCCTCCTCGCGAAGGTTCCCGACTCGCTGTTCATCGGTGGTGAATGGGTCGCATCCACCTCTGGTCGCACCATCGACGTGCACGACCCGTCAACCGGTGCCGTTATCAAGTCGATCGCTGACGCATCCGTCGCCGACGGAGCGCTCGCGATGGACGCCGCGGCCGATGCCCAGGCGTCGTGGGCCGCGACCGCTCCGCGGGTTCGCGGTGAGCTGCTGCGCAGCGCGTTCGACCTGCTGCAGGAGCGCGCGGACGAATTTGCGCTGCTGATGACGCTCGAAATGGGCAAGCCGCTCGCTGAGGCGCGTGGCGAGGTCGGCTACGGCGGAGAGTTCCTGCGCTGGTTCAGCGAAGAGGCCGTTCGCATCTCCGGGCGCTACGGCAAGAACCCCGAAGGCACCGGCCGCATGATCGTCACCCACCTGCCGGTCGGGCCGTCGTTCCTCATCACCCCGTGGAACTTTCCGCTCGCCATGGCGACGCGCAAGATCGCGCCGGCGCTCGCGGCCGGCTGCACCACGATCATCAAGCCGGCGGAGCTCACCCCGCTCACGACGCTGTACTTCGCGAAGCTGCTCGAAGACGTCGGGCTGCCGAAGGGCGTCGTCAACGTCATCACGACCTCGGCGTCGAAGGATGTCTCCGGTCCGATCATCGCCGACCCGCGCCTGCGCAAGCTCAGCTTCACCGGTTCGACGCCGGTCGGGCGCACGCTGCTCAAGCAGGCATCCGAGAACGTGCTGCGCACCTCAATGGAGCTCGGCGGCAACGCCCCGTTCCTGGTCTTCGACGACGCCGACCTCGACAAGGCCGTCGACGGCGCGATGCTGGCGAAGTTCCGCAACATCGGCCAGGCCTGCACCGCAGCCAACCGGTTCATCGTTCACGAGTCGGTTGCGGCGGAGTTCGCCTCGAAGCTCACCGAGCGTGTTGCGAAGCTCTCGATCGGTCGCGGGACCGAAGACGGGGTCGGCATCGGTCCGCTCATCAACGACGGTGCTGTCGACAAGGCAGACGAACTCGTCCAGGACGCCATTGGCCGTGGCGCGAAGCTGCTCGCCGGTGGTGCGCGCGTCGAGGGTCCCGGCAGCTTCTACGAGCCGACGGTGCTGACCGAGGTCGTCGCCGGAAGCAGCATCCTGCGTGAAGAAATCTTCGGTCCGGTCGTGACGATCGTGCCGTTCACCGATGAAGCGGATGCCGTGGCCAAGGCCAACGACACCGAGTACGGCCTGGTGAGTTACGTTTTTACCCGCGACCTCGCCCGCGGGCAGCGGCTCATCGAGACGCTGCAAACCGGGATGATGGGGCTCAACGTCGGCGTCGTCTCCAATGCGGCGGCCCCGTTCGGTGGCGTCAAACAGTCGGGCGTCGGCCGCGAAGGAGGGCTCGAGGGTATTCACGAGTACCTCGAAACCAAGTACGTGCTGACCCCGGACCCGTTCCTGTGAATGACACTGGGCATGTGAACGACACTGGGAACGTGAACGACACTGTGCGTATGAACGACACTGGGCACGATGTCGACAACGATCCGGAGCTGACCGAGACGGATGTCGAAACCCGCCCGCAGCGCCTGTGGCCGGTGATCGTGGGCCTGGTCGTTCTCGGCGTGCTGGTCACGGCGCTCGTGTTCGTGGTCGCGTCGTTCATCTCGAACGCTGCGCCGACCGCCCCCGAGGCCCGCACGGTCAGCCCGGATGTTGTCCAGCAATACGTGGGAGTGGTGATTCCCGACCGGGCGACGGTGAAGCAGTCGGCAATTACCGAAGACAACGGTGTGTACACGAAGACGGCCGTCGTGGTGTTCCCCGCCGGCGCCGACGACCCGTTCGGCCAGTCCGGGTACTACGAGGTCGGTGATATTCCGACCGAGGTGCTCGAGTCGTCTCCGGTCGCGATCACCGACCCGCACTATTACACCGCAGCCGGAGACGCCACGTTCTACTCGGCACTCGCCGGGACGGATGAGAACGGTCACCTGGTCGTGTCCTTCACGACCACCAGCGAGCAGTAGGCGTGCCGGTAATCCCGATCGCTGACCTCAGCGATCCCCGCCTCGCGGACTATTCGCACCTGACCGATGTCGCGCTGAAAAAAGCGCAGGGCACGGAGCACGGGCTGTACCTGGCGGAATCCGCCCTGGTGCTCGAGCGCGCGCTGCGAGCCGGGCATCGTCCGCGGTCGGTGCTCGCGCTCGGCGGCACCGTCGACGAGGCGGTCGCCCTGGTCGGCGACGACGTGCCGGTGTTCTCCGGTCCAGGTGAGCTGCTCGCGGAACTCACCGGCTACATCCTGCACCGCGGCCTGATCGCGTCGATGCACCGCCCGGCGCTGCCGTCGGTCGAATCGCTGCTCCAGGGCGCGCGGCGCGTTGTTGTTCTCGAGAACGTCGTCGACCCGACCAACGTCGGTGCGATCTTCCGCTCGGTCGCGGCGATCGGAGCGGATGCCGTGCTCGTCACGCCGCGGTGCTCCGACCCGTTCTACCGTCGTGCGATCCGCGTCTCGATGGGCACCGTCCTGCAGGTGCCGTGGACGCGCGTCGGTGACTGGACGTCGACGCGGGAGCTGCTGGCGGCATCCGGTTTCCACATTGCAGCGCTTGCGCTGTCGGATGACGCGGTCTCGCTGAAAGACTTCGCCGCGACGGCACCCGAGCGAGTTGCCCTCGTGCTCGGCACCGAGGGCGAGGGCCTCACCGCCGAGGCGATGGCCGCGGCGGATACGATCGTGCAGATCCCGATGGCTCACGGAATCGACAGCCTCAACGTCGCCGCGACCGCCGCGGTGGCGATGTTCGCGCTGGTGTAGCTGCTGCCTACGCTCTCGGGCGCGGCCAGAGGCGCGCGACGAGCGCGGCCAGCAGCGGCACCGCGAGCCCGAGCAGGGCGAACTCTGGCAGCGGCCCGACGCCCGTTCCGGCGGGCCAGAACGACAGCGTCAGCAGGGCCGCGGCGCCCGCGCCGATGACGCTGCCATAGCCGATCACGAACAGCGCGTACCAGCCGGAGATGCGTGAGGCAATCCCTGGGCGAGCGCCGAGTGCGAGCAGGGTCCGAGCGCTGCTTCGTCCGTCGACGCGAGCGAGGCCGACCGCAGCGATGGCGATCGCGAGGGTTGTGAGAATTCCGATCGCGAGTCCGCCGATGACCCAGGCGTAGTCGGGCGAGGTCGGTCCGCGCTCGATCCAGGGAATCGGCACCGACTGGCCGAACGCCTCGCTGCCGAGTGCGGAGTCGAAGGATGCCGCCGCCTCCTGCTCCGTGGTCGGCGGGCTGTCGAACTGGGCGAGCACGATCGTGGGGTCGGAGACGAGGCCGGCCGCCGCTGCGGTATCCGTGCTCAGGAACATGCCGTAGGTCAGCGCGTGCTCGAGCGGCACGACGGTGGCTGGCAGGGTTACTTCCTTCAGCGGTGTGCCGGTCGGAAGGAACTCGCCCGGTTCGTTCTCCGGTACGAACTGGTCGGGCCCGTACCAGGCGATCGTCGTGGTGTCATCGGCCGCGAGGTAGCGGGCGTCGAAAACGATCGCCCCACCGGAGAGGAAGGTGCCCTTCGTCGACGCATCAGGCTCGTGCCCGAGCATCAGGGCAAGGTCGGCGAGGTCTCCCACCCAGATCGCGCGCCGCAGCGGGTCGAGTTCGAAGTTCACGCCCGGGCTCTCGCATTGCCACTGCGGAAAACGATCGGATGCCGTCACGCACGGCCCGTCGTCGGCGATCACCGGTGTCGGAAGCCCGCCGCTGGGGAACACCATGAGCTGCCGCCCGCTGTAGCCTTCGAACTCGTCGACCGGCGACCCGTAGTACGGGCCGTTCACCGCGCTGAGGACTCGTGCCGGCACCTCGAGGTCTGCCGCGAGAGAATCCCGCACCGCGACCGGATCGGCCCCGTCAACGACGTGGGGGTCCAGGGGTGCGTTCGTCTCGTTCCAGCCCGGGTCGATGAGCTCCACCTGCGCCTGGTTGAGCTGCAGTGTCCACTGGTAGTTGACGACCTGGTCGATTGCGCTCGCGCGGAACACCGACGAGTATGCACCGATCACGAAGCAGATGATCATGATTGCGGCGATCGTCGGGAGCGAGCGCGTGCGTGACTGTCCGGCATCCCTCGCCGCGAGTCTCGCCGCGGTCGAACGGCGCAGCAGCCGCTCGAACGACTCGAAGGCGGCGGGAGCCTGCAGGATGGCGCCGGCGAGCAGCAGCAGAAGTGCGGGAGTGATGAGCATCGTCGTCGCCGACAGCAGGAAGACCAGCCAGCCCGCGACGTCGAGCGTCGAGCCGGCGACGATCCCGGCGATCGCAACCAGCAGCAGGGCGAAACCGATGACGACGAAAATGCGGCCGAGCTTGCTTCGGTTCCAGCGTGGTCCGAGCGGGCGCGGAAGCGCCCTGAGCTCCGCGAGCAGCGGCCGGGATGACGGCTGCAGCAGCGGCACGAGCGACGTCAGCCAGCCGAGGAGGAACGCGCACACCGCCGCTATCGTTACGGCGACGGGTGACACGTCGAGGTGAGCGGCCGGGAGGAACAGCGCGAGGTAGCCGGCACTGGCTGCGACGCCAAGCACGAGCGAGACAGCGGCGGCAAGGAGGCCGAGGATGACGCCGCTCGCGGAGGCAACCCGCAGCCGCACCCGGTGCCCGGCACCGACGGCTTCGAGCAGCGCGAGGGTTCGCTCGTTGTCGCGGGAGCGCACGAGAAGGGAGGCGGCTACAAGGGTCGCAGCGATCGCGGCCGGGCCGAAGCCGAGCGGTGCGGCGCCCACGAGAACGGTGAACGTGATGCTGGCCGAATCGGTGGCGTTCGGATCGACGCTCGCCGCGACGGCGTAGACGAGGAACAGGGCCGCCACCGGGACCGCTAGGGCGATCGCCGACACGACGGTTGCCAGTTGCCCATCCCCGACGGCGCGCAGCGCGAGGCGCGCGCTCAGGGGCAAGCGACGCGAGAGTCGAAGCGGGCGACGCTCGGGCGAACTCATGCCGGTGTCGTTTCGTGCTCGAGCACTCCGTCGGCGAGGTACAGGGTACGGTCGGCCCAGGCGGCCAGCCTCGCGTCGTGGGTGACGACGATGGCGGCGGCTCCGGCATCCGTCCGCTCCCGGATGAGGCGGATGACCCACTCGCCGGCAACGCTGTCGAGCGCGCCGGTCGGCTCGTCCGCGAGGATCAGGCGCGGTGAACCGACGACGCTTCGGGCAACGGCAACGCGCTGCTGCTCACCGACGGACAGGTTTTCAGGCAGGGCGGATGCCGCACCCTCGAGCCCGACGGTCGCGAGCGCCGCGAGGGCCGACGCGGTTCGCTGCTCGAAACCGACGCCGTCGAGCTCGAGCGGCAGGGCGACATTCTCGAGGATCGTGAGCAGGGGAACGAGGTTGTACTGCTGGAAGATGAACCCGACATCGCGGCGACGCACGGCGGCGAGTCCGTCGCGGTCGAGCTGGCTAAGGAGTTGTCCATTGACGGTGACGGTGCCGCTCGTCGACTGCTCGAGGCCGCCGGCGATTCCGAGCAGGGTCGACTTGCCCGAGCCGGACGGCCCCATGATCGCCACGAGTTCACCGGCGGCTACCGCGAGACTGACGGTGGCTAGCGCCGGAACGTCACCGCGGGGACCCGCATAGGAGTGCGAAACGGCGTCGAGCCGGAGGATCGTGGCTGGCATCGGATCAGGCATGGGAATCGGCTTTCGTGGTCGGGGACGCCGGTCGCCCGCGGCGAGGCGGATCGGAGTCGAGGGGTACGTCGAGCGTGAGGCCAGCGGCGGTCGCCTGGGCGATGCGGCGGGCGACGTGGTCGAGCCAGCGCACCTCGGTCTCCGCTTCGAACAGGATCGCGTCGGAGACCAGTTGCCGCGAGAGCTCGTCGGCGGTGGTCGGGGCGGCGGTGCCGGTCTCGCGGGTGAGACGCTGCAGGTGGCGGATGGCCGCGGCGCGCTGGGCGCGGATGACGGCGACCGCATCGACGCCCGGCAGGGTCGTGGCGAGGGCGATCTTGATGGCGACGTCGTTGCGGGCTGGCGCGACCGGGTTCTCGTCGGTGTTCTTTTGCGGGCCGGCGAGCCAGGTCGTGACGGCCGCTCTTCCGGCATCCGTGATCTCGTAGAAAATGTGGCCGGCGGCATCCGACCGCGCGGACTTCGCGACGAGGCCGTCGCGCTCGAGTGTCTCGAGGGTCTTGTAGACCTGGCCAACGTTGAGTGGCCAGGTCGTGCCGGTGCGGCGGTCGAACTCGGCGCGGAGCAGGTAGCCGTAGCTTGGACCCTGCGCGACGAGGGCGAGGATGCCGAGTCGTACGCTCATCCGCTCACCCCCTGCTCGTCCCGAAACTAATTACATACTAAGTATGCATTAACTCCGACGTCCCGCAACTCTTTGCAAAACTCAGGCCCCGGCGCCGTCTCATCCCGTGAACGGGGATGAGGCTGGCGCGGGGCCTGAGTTTTGCAGGGGGAAACCTGTTGTGAGGGACAGCTAGACGAGCAGCTGGTGCTTCGCGAGCTCCTTGTACAGCGGAGTGGACTTCACCAGCTCGGAGTGGGTGCCGACGCCGACGACCGTTCCATGGTCGAGCACCACGATCTGGTCGGAGTCGACGACCGTCGAGAGGCGGTGTGCGATCACGATGAGCGTGCGGTTCTCGGCGACGGCATCGATCGCCTCGCGCAGCATCTGCTCGTTGAGGCCGTCGAGTGAGCTCGTCGACTCGTCGAGCAGCAGGATGGGCGGGGCCGCGAGCAGGGTGCGCGCGATGGCGAGTCGCTGGCGCTCGCCGCCGGACAGCATCACGCCGTCCTCGCCGACGGCGGCATCGAGGCCGAGGTCGTTGCGCTCGAGTACCTCCATGAGGTTGACCGATCGCAGCACTTCGACGCACTCGGCGTCGGTCGCGTCGGGAGCTCCGAGCAGCAGGTTCTGGCGGATCGTGCCGGCGAGCACCGGGGCATCCTGTTCGACGTAGCCGATCTGCGCGCGCAGGGCTTCGCGGTCGAGGGCGCGGACGTCGACGCCGCCGAGGCGGACCACTCCCGCCGTCGGGTCGTAGAAGCGCTCGATGAGGGCGAGGATGGTGCTCTTGCCAGCGCCGGACGGGCCGACGAGCGCCGTGCGCTTGCCGCGCTCCGCCGAGAAGCTCACGCCGCGCAGTACCGTGAGGTCCTGCTCGTGAACCGGAACCGCGCCGGGCAGAACGCTGCCCGCGAGCGTCGCCGGCTGCTCGGTCTTCACCGGCGCCGCACCCTCCGGGTAGCTGAACTCGACGTTCTCGAACGTGATCGCGGCATCCCCGGGAATGTCGACGGCCGCAGAGTCGGCGAGGGCCGAGTCGTTCTGCGTCTCGGTCGGCAGGTCGATGACCTCCTGGATGCGGCCGAGGGCACCGAGTGCCTGGTTGACCGAGTTGAGCGCGCCGAAGGCCTGGCCGAGCGGCATGATCATCATGAACAGGAAGAGAATGAACGCGACGAGGCTCGCGATCTCGATCGCACCGCTCGCAACCCGGAATCCGCCGACGCCGAGCACGACGAGCAGCGAAACCTGCAGGGCGATACCGGCGATCGGCACGACGAGCGCGGAGATCTTTGCGACCTGGATTCCCATCGCCCACGCGCCCTCGGCATCCTTCTCAATCGAGCGGATCTCCCGCTCGGTTGCGTTGGATGCGCGCACCGTGCGGATCGCGCTGATGGCACGTTCGACGGCCGCGGCGAGATCGCCGACCTTCTCCTGCTGCTTGCGGCTCACAACGCGGATGCGGCCGGAGAGCAGCACGACGGTCACGATCGAAACGGCAATGACGAGCACGGTGAGGCCGAGCAGGACGGGGTCGATGATGAGCATTGCGATGAGGGCACCGACGAACAGCACCGCGCCTCCCAGTGCGTCAACGAGGCCCTGGGTGATGACGGCGTAGAGCAGCGTGGTGTCCGACCCGACGCGCGAGACGAGGTCGCCGGTGCGGCGGGTGTCGAACTCGCTGATCGGCAGGCGCAGGATGCGCTGCACGAGCTGCCGCCGGGCGGAGAGCACAACGGAGGTGCCGGTGCGCTGCAGCAGGTAGTGCTGGAATCCGCTGAGCACCGCGGAGATGACGACGAGTGCCACGAGCGCCCAGACGAGGTTGCCGAGCGTGTCGCCGGCCTGCACCTTCTTGACGACTTCCTGTACAAGCACCGGCTGGCCGAGGGAGGCGCCGGCGGCGAGCAGGCTCAGAGCGATGACGACGCCGAGAACCTTTTTGTGCTCGAAGAGGTATGGCAGGAGCTGTGTGAAGCTCGCGCGTGGTCCGTCATCCTGCGGCCTGCCGAAGGGGGAGCGGCGGGCGGGCGTGGTTGTGCTCATGATTTCTTTCCGTGGGGGAGGCGCGGCGCTAAGAGCGGCCGTATTTCTTATGGACCGCCTGGCGGGTGACGCCGAGCGCGAGGGCGATGAGCTGCCAGGATGCGCCGCGGTTGCGCGCGGAGCGCACCGTCACAGCTTCGACTCGATCGAGCTCCTTATGGAGTTCGGCGATGGCGTTCAGGGCTTCGATCGGGTCATCCGAGCCCGCGCCGGCGGCGAGGGTGTGAATGGTGACGTGGTCCATGCTGTCAACCATAGTTGACAGGCGCCGCGCGAAGCTGAATGGATGCTGTCAACTCAGGTTGACGCATCCGCTCGCATTGCTCCCGCCGCACGAGAAAGCCCCTGCCGTGCGAGCAAGCGCACGACAGGGGCCGGTTCGGCGAAGCGCCTACAGGACCTTCGAGAGGAAGGCCTGCGTGCGCTCGTGCTGCGGATTCGACAGCACTTCCCGCGGGTCGCCCCGCTCTACGACAACGCCGCCGTCCATGAAGATGAGCGAGTCGGCGACTTCGCGCGCGAATCCCATCTCGTGGGTGACGACGATCATGGTCATGCCGTCCTTCGCGAGTTGCTTCATCACGTCGAGCACCTCGCCGACGAGCTCGGGGTCGAGGGCGGAGGTCGGCTCGTCGAACAGCATGAGCTTCGGATCCATGGCGAGCGCCCGGGCGATGGCGACACGCTGCTGCTGTCCGCCGGAAAGCGACGCCGGGTACGCCTTCGCCTTCTCGGCGAGGCCGACGCGCGCCAGCAGTTCAAGGCCGCGAGCCGTCGCCGCTTCCTTCGACTGGCGCTTGACGATCGTCGGAGCCTCGATGACGTTCTCGAGAACGGTCAGGTGCGGGAACAGGTTGAAGCGCTGGAACACCATTCCGATGTCCTTGCGCTGCTGGGCTGCTTCCTTCGGCTTGAGCTCGTAGATCTTGTCACCGCGCTGGCGGTACCCGATCAACTCGTCGTCGACCATGATGCGTCCGCCGTCGAGCTTCTCGAGGTGGTTGATGCAACGAAGGAACGTCGACTTGCCCGATCCCGACGGACCGATCACGCAGACAACTTCGCCGCGGTTCACCGTGACCGAGATGTCGCGCAGAACGGTGTGCGAACCGTAGGACTTGACCACGCGGTCGGCGATCACCATCGGCCCGGCTGCTGACGGCGTGGATGCTGCACTGGCGGTCATGAGGGATCTCCGTTATTCGACGGGCCACCGCGCGGGGTCGGCGGAGGGGTGACGGCCGCTCCAGTCGTCGGTGCGGTGGCAGCGGCGACGGTCGCGCCCGGTCCGACATCCACGAACCTGGTTCCGCGGGCGAATCGGCGCTCGAGGAAGAACTGCCCGGTCATCAGGATCGAGGTGAAGAACAGGTACCAGACCGAAGCGACGATGAGCAGGGGGATCGGGTTGAAGGTCTCGGCCGAGATGTCGCGGGTGCGGGTGTACAGCTCGGTTGAGAGCGGCACCGCGGTGACGAGCGACGTTGTCTTGAGCATCGAGATCACCTCGTTGCCGGTCGGCGGGATGATGACGCGCATCGACTGCGGAAGGATGATCCGGATCATCGACTGCGCCCACGACATTCCGAGTGCGGTCGACGCCTCGGTCTGCCCCGGGTCAACGGAGAGGATGCCGGCGCGCACGATTTCGGCCATGTAGGCGGCTTCGTTGAGTGCGAGTCCGATGACGGCGAGCCAGAAGACCGTGATGGTGTCCTGGGTTGTCCAGGACGCCCACGGCTCGGTAAACGGGATACCGACGCTGATGGTCTTGTAGATCGTCGCGAGGAGTCCCCAGAAGACGAGCTGGACGTAGACCGGTGTGCCGCGGAAGATCCACAGGTACACCCACGCGATGCCCTTGAGTACGGGGTTCGGCGAGAGGCGCATGACAGCGATGAGCGTGCCGAGCACGATCGCACCGATCATTGCGAGCACCGTGAGTTCGATCGTCACGAGGGCGGCGGCCGAGACGCGCTGGTCGAACAGGTACTTGCCGACGGCCGGCCAGTCGTAGGTCGGGCGGTTGGTGGCGGCGTCCCAGATGAACGCTGCAACGATCAGGATGAGGATGATCGCGACGATGTTGCGGATCGGGTGCCGGAGCGGGATGGCCTTGATCGGCTCCGGCAGATCCGCAGCGCCCGGCACCTCGTGCCGGGCGCTGCGAGAAATGGACATGTCGAACTAGTCCGTTGCGCCGTTGATGGTGATGCCGTCGATTGCGCCGGCTTCAACGCCCCACTTGGTGAGGATCGCGGTGTAGGTTCCGTCGTCCTGCAGCGACTGCAGTGCTGCCTGGAGGGCTTCGGCCATCGTGCCGTTGTCCTTGGCGATCGGCATTCCGTAGAGGAAGACCGAGTAGACCTCGCCGGCGGTGATGAGCTTGCCGTCGGACTGGGCTACCGCGTACTGGGTGACGGGCGAGTCAGCGGACATTGCGTCGGCGCGACCGAGGGTCACTGCTGCGGTGGCGTCGTCCTGGGTGTCGTAGCCGAGCAGTTCGATCGGCTCCTTTCCGTCGGCGACACAGGCGTCGGACTTGGCCGGGCCGTCATCGAGAGCCTCGGTCGTGCCGTTCTGGACGGCGAGGGTCAGGCCGCAGGCGTTGTCGGGGTCGACGTTCGCGTCAGCGAGCGAAGCCCACTGGATGCCGGCGGTGTAGTAGTCGATCATGTCGACCTGCTGCTGGCGCTCGACGGTGTCGAAGAACGACGACAGCCCGAGGTTGTACTTACCCCCGGTGATCGACGGGATGATGTTGTCGAACTTGGCGATCTGGTACTCGGGAGTGAGTCCGAGCTTGGCTGCCATAGCGTCGGCGAGCTCGATCTCCCAGCCGATCGGGTTTCCGTCGGCGTCCTTGTACTCGTTGGGCGCGTACGTCGCGTCGGTGCCCATAACGAGCTTTCCCGATTCGACGACGTCGGCGGGAAGCAGCGCTGCGGCAGCGTCGTCCTTGGTGACGGCGGTGGCGCTCTCGCTCGACGTCGGGGCGGCGGTGGGCGTGTTGTTCACACAACCGGTGAGCATGAGTGCAACGGACGCCGCGAGGGCGACCGGCGCGATGTGGATCAACTTCATGGTTCTTCTTCTTTCGGATGGGGCGGTGCGCAGCGATGATCGCTGCGACTGGTTAGAAGACACGGTGTCCTCGTACCCAGGTCTGGGTGGTGCGGGTTCGTCCGATGTCGTCGGGTTCCCCTGCAAACGGATCGCGATCGGTGATGACGAGATCGGCGTCGAAGCCGACCCGGATGCGGCCGGCCGAGTCGCTGTGGTTCAGGTAGGCGGATCCGGCGGTGTAGGCCGCGATGGCGGTGGCCAGGTCGAGCGACTGTTCGGGGAAGAACACGAGATCGGTGTAGTCGGGATCGTCGGCCACGAAGGTGCGATTGACGGCGACGTGCAGGGCGAGCCACGGGTTGGGGTTCGTGACCGGCCAGTCGGAGCCTGCGCCGAGGCGCGCTCCGGAGCGGGCGATGTCACCGAACGGGTACTGCCACGACGCGCGTTCGTCGCCGAGCACCGGGAGGTTGAGGTCGACCATCTGCGGTTCCCAGGTCGCCCACAGTGCCTGCAGGTTGGCAGCGACGCCGATCTCAGCAAACCGGGGAACGTCATCCGGGTGCACGATCTGGATGTGGGCAATGTGGTGGCGCCCGTCGCTCTCGCCGTTGCGTTTTTTCGTCTCTTCGAGCGAGTCGAGCGCTTCGCGTACCGCGCGATCACCGATGGCGTGGAAGTGCACCTGGAAGCCTTCGGCATCCAGCGCCGTGACGTAGTCGGTGAGCACTGCCGGGTCGACAAACGAAATGCCGGAACCGGAGTCTCCGCAGCGGCATCCGCCGACAAAGTACGGGTCGATCATCGCCGCGGTCTGGTTCTCGGGGATGCCGTCCTGCATGATCTTGATGCTCGTAGCTGCGAAGCGATCGTGCTGCAGCTCGGCCCGGCGTGCGAGCAGGCCGGGAAGCTGCTCGATGCCCTTTTCGCGGTCCCACCAGAGCGCCGCGACCACTCGAGCGGTGAGGTCGCCGTTCTTCGCCGCTCGAAGGTAGACGTCGCCGGTGTCGCTGTGGTTGCCGTAGTCGCCGACGATCGCGTCCTGCCAGCCGGTGACGCCGAGCGAGTGCAGGTAGGCCTGCGCCGACAGCAGCGCTTCGTAGTTGTCGTCTTCGGTGTCCTCGGGGACGAGGTGAGTGACGAGCAGGCGCGCGCCCTCTTGCAGGACTCCGGATGGTGCTCCGCTGGCATCGCGTTCGATGCGGCCGTCGGCTGGATCGGGGGTGTCAGCGGTGATCCCGGCGGCGGCGAGTGTCGCACTGCTGACCCACGACCCGTGATGGTCGCGGTTCGAGAGAAAGACGAGCCGGTCGCCGACGATGGCGTCGAGGTCGCTCGCGAGCGGAACTCCGCCGGGGAACGCGGCCATCTGCCAGCCGCCGCCAAGAATCCAGGGGGCGTCGGGGTTCGCGTCGGCGTACTCGGCGACGATGCGGAGGTAGTCCTCGCGCGTTGCTCCCTCGGAAAGGTCGCACCGCATCCGCTCGAGTCCGCCCTCGATGGGGTGAACGTGCGCGTCGATGAACCCGGGCAGCAGAAGGCCGCCGTCCAGCTCGACGATGGTGGCGCTCGCTGCGGCAGAGGCAGCGAGGCCGGGCCCGATGGCCGTGATAGTGCCATCGTCGATGACAACGTCGGTGCCGGGGGCGAGAAGGGCTTCTCCGTCGAAGACTGTTCCGCCGGTGAATACGACGGGGTACTGAACGTGCATGTGTGGATCTCCCATCGCGCGGTATCCGGCGGAGGGCCGATGCGCGATATTCGCAGCCTAGCCGACGAATCGCGACTGATTCCGCGACGTAATCAACAATTTACAACCCAATTCGACCCTCGTCGCTTCGGATTGCCGAGCGCTCCTCGACCGCGGCCGCTGGTACTCGGAACGATGGGCGGAGCAGGTTAACGACGCAGCGCGCGACATCCAGTGGATGCCGCGCGCTGCGGTGAGTCGAACCGAGACTACTTCGAGTAGTCCATGTTCTTGGTTTCCTTGCTGATGAACAGCGCGATCAGGGTGATGACCGCTGCGGCGCTCAGGTAGAGACCGACGAGCACCGGGCTGCCGGCGGCGCCGAGCAGCGCGAGCGCAATGGTCGGGGCGAGCGCGGCACCGAGGATCGACGCGACGTTGTAGCTGATCGCGCTTCCGGTGTAGCGGACGTTCGTCGGGAACAGCTCGGGAAGCACCGAACCCATCGGACCGAAGGTGAGTCCCATCAGCGTGAAGCCGATGATGAGCAGCGCCATGACGCCGACCGTTCCGGCGCCGAACAGCGGTACGAAGAGCGCGCCGAAGACGATGATTCCGGCGGTGGTGAACAGCAGCGTCTTGCGACGGCCGAAGCGCTCCGCGAGCGGACCGGCAACGAGCGTGAAGATTCCGAAGAAGACACAACCGATGATGAGCATGATGAGGAAGTCGTTGCGCGAGTATCCGAGCCCGGCGACGAACGTCGTCGGGTCGAACGGCTTGCCCGCTGCCTCAGCGGCGGCCGCTGCGACGTTCACATCGGAGGGCGTTGTTCCGTAGCTCAGGGTGAACGCGGTCATCAGGTAGAACAGCACGTAGGTCGCGAGCATGATGAACGTACCGAGGATGAGCGGGCGCCAGCTGGTCTTCAGCACGCGAGCGAGCGGAAGCTTCGCAACCTCGCCGCGCTCGACAACGCCGGTGAAGGCCGGGGTCTCGACGAGCTTGAGGCGAACGTAGAGGCCGATGATCACGAGGACGGCGCTCGCGATGAACGGAACGCGCCAGCCCCAGGCCTGGAACTGCTCCGGGGCGAGGTTCAGCGAGAGGATCAGGAAGACGCCGTTGGCGATGATGAAGCCGATCGGTGCACCGAGCTGCGGGAACGTACCGTAGATCGCACGCTTGTTCTTCGGGGCGTTCTCGGTGGCCAGCAGGGCTGCACCACTCCACTCGCCGCCAAGGCCAACACCCTGCGCGAAGCGCATGGCGACGAGCAGCGCGGGGGCCGCGAACTCCCAGCCGGGGGTGAGTGCGGTCGGCAGGATACCGATGATGAAGGTCGCGATACCCATCGTCAGCAGGGATGCGACGAGGGTTCCCTTGCGACCGATGCGGTCACCGAAGTGGCCGAAGAGGATCGATCCGATCGGACGCGCGATGAACGCGACACCGAACGCCGCGAACGAGGCGAGCTGCGAGGCAGCCGCGTTGTCGCTCGGGAAGAACAGGATCGGGAAGACCAGTACGGCCGCGGTTGCGTAGACGTAGAAGTCGTAGAACTCGATCGAAGTTCCGATGAGGCTCGCGAGGATGACGCGCGAACGAGGGTTGACGGGTGCTGCTGGTGCGACAGTGTCGTCGACTTTAGACATGAAAGGGGCTCCGAAAAACGGCGTGAAAGAGAGGACGAGGCGTCGCTTAGTGGGACGCGGAGAGATGGTGGCCCGCTTGTGGCAGACATTCAACCCTACGCGCGTTTTTGCATCTCTGCGTTCTTGTGCACTTGACCGCGCTTGTCTTGGTCCTCTGACCGCGATTTTTGGCTGGGGTACACGGGCTCCGCCCGTGGCGCGGACCGCTTGGGCAATCGCGCCAGCGATTGCGCGGTCCCAGCGCCGACTGAGCCTGCGAAGTCGGACCACACCAATTCGCTCGTGCACCCCAGCCAAAAATCGCTGGTTGCGCAGGTTCGCTGGTTGAGTGCACGACGCGAGGAACGAGCGCCGCGCTTATCGAAACCATCACCTGCGAACGAGGACTCGCTCGCTGGTGATCGTCTCGATACACTCGCTGGCGCTCGGGCTCGACGAACGACGGGGGTGCTAGGCGCGGATGGCTCGCAGGATGTTTGCGGTCGCGAGGGCGGCCTCGGCCGCCTCCTGGCCCTTGTCTTCGAGGCTGCCGGGAAGCCCGGCGCGGTCGAGCCCCTGCTGCTCGTCGTCGAGGGTCAGCACACCGAAACCGACGGGCTTGCCGGTGGCGATGCTGACCTGCGTGAGGCCGCTGGTAGCGGCATCCGACACGTACTCGAAGTGCGGGGTACCGCCACGGATGATGACGCCGAGCGCCACGACCGCGTCAGCTCCCGCATCCAGCGCTGCCTTCGCGACGACGGGAAGCTCGAAGCTTCCGGGGACGCGGATCTCCGTCACCTCGGCACCCGAGGCATCCAGAACCCGGTGCGCGCCCGCGAGCAGGCCCTCCGCGATCACGGTGTGCCAGAGGCCGGAGACGATCGTGACCTTGAGGCCGGTTCCGTCGGTGGAAATAGTTGGTGCTCCTGCGCCGCTCATGACGAGAGTCCTTTCTGCCTCGAGAGGATTGCCTCGTCGAGAGTTTCGTTATCGGGAAGAATGTGGCCCATGAGGTCGCGCTTTGCCTCGAGGTAGCGTTCGTTGTAGACGCCGACTCCAACGACGAGGGGAACCTGCTCGAGTACGGTGACCCCGCGGTCGCCGAGCTGGCGCAGCTTTTCGGGGTTGTTTGTGATGACGCGAACCGCATCAAGGCCGAGGTCGTCGAGAATGGCAACAGCAGCGCCGTAGTCGCGGCCGTCCGCCGGGAAGCCGAGGGCGATGTTGGCCTCGAGGGTGTCGAGTCCCTGCTCCTGCAGCGCGTAGGCCTTGAGCTTGTTGATCAGTCCGATGCCGCGCCCCTCGTGGCCGCGCATGTAGATGACGACTCCGCCGGACTCCTGGATCGCGTCGAGCGCTGCGTCGAGCTGCGGACCGCACTCGCACTTGAGCGAGCCGAAGACTTCACCGGTCAGGCACTCCGAGTGGACCCGCACGAGCGTGCCGTTGGTCGGGTTGCCCGAGATGATCGCGAGGTGGTCGGCGCCGGTCATGCGGTCGCGGTACGCGCGAAAGCGGAACTCGCCGTGGGCGGTCGGAATGTTCGTCTCGACCTCGAAGATCACGCGCGACGTTTCGGGGATTTCGACGGCCACCGGGACATCCGTGTCGCAGTGGGTCTCCTGCAGGAAGTCGATCAGCGCGGCGATCGTGATGACCGGCACGCCTTCGCGCTCGCCGAGTTCGATGAGCCCGGGAAGTCGCATCATCTCGCCGTCTTCCGCGACGATCTCAGAGATCGCGCCGACCGGGATAAGTCCGGCCAGCTTGAGCAGGTCGATCGTCGCTTCGGTGTGGCCGTCGCGCTCGCGCACACCGCCCTCGACCGCGCGCAGCGGCAGGATGTGGCCGGGGCGGTTGAGGCTGGACGGAACGGATGCGACGTCCGCGAGTACCCGCAGCGTGTGCGCGCGGTCGGCGGCGCTGATGCCGGTGCTCATGCGGTCCGCCGCATCCACCGAGACGGTGTAGTTGGTTCCGCGCGGGTCCTGGTTATCGGCGACCATCACCGGCAGCTCGAGGCGGTCGGCGATTTCGTTGGTCATCGGGGCGCAGATAAACCCGGAGGAGTTGCGCACGAGCCAGGCGAGCCACTCCTGGCTGGCGAACTGGGCGGCGAGCACGACGTCGCCCTCGTTTTCGCGGCTCTCGTCGTCGACGACGATGACGGGTCGCCCGGCGCGCAGTGCGTCGAGCGCGGTGGGGATGTCAGCGAGGCTCATGCGTTGCTCTTCTCTGTTGAAGCTGTGGTGCTGATGGTGCCGGTGTCGATGTGTCCGAAGACACCCTCAGAAACGGGGCGGATGCGGTCGGGCACGACCTGGAATTCCTGCATCCGGGCGACGTGGCGGGCCAGGATGTCGGTCTCGATGTTGACCGAGTCGCCGACGGCGCGTGCGCCGAGGGTCGTAGCACTGAGCGTTTCGGGAATGAGCGACACTTCGAGCCAGTCGATCCCGACGTCGCTCACGGTGAGCGAGACACCGTCGATCGCGATCGAACCCTTACGGGCGACGAGCGGCGCGAGTTCGGGCGAGAGCGAGAATCGCACGACGCGCCAGGCCGAGCCGTCGGTGACCGACAGCACGCTGCTGGTTCCGTCGATGTGACCCTGCACGATGTGCCCGCCGAGGCGGTCGCCGACCTGCGCCGCGCGCTCGATGTTGACGCGGACGCCAGCCGCTGCACCCGCGAGCGTGCTCATCGCAATCGTCTCGGCCATGACATCCGCGGTGAACCAGTCGGCGCCCTGGTCGACGACGGTGAGGCAGACTCCGCTGACGCTGATCGAGTCGCCGTGCTTGGCGTCACTCACGGCGAGCGGGGCACGCACGGTGAGGCGGGCGGCATCCGCTGTCGGTTGCCAGGCGGTGATCTCGCCCAGTTCTTCGATGATTCCGGTAAACATGGTTACTCCTTGCCGGCGGTCGAGACCGGGCGGGCGACCAGAAGAAGGTCGTCGCCGAGGTGTTCGACCGCGGTGATGGTGAGGCGACGCTGGTCGCCGATGGAGGCGACACCGATGTCGCCGATGGCCGTTCGCGACCCGCCGAGAAGGGTGGGGGCGAGGTAGATGAGGTACTCGTCGACGAGCCCGGCCGCGATGAACGCGCTAGCCAGGGTCGGGCCGCCCTCGACATAGACGCGGCGGATGTCGCGGTCGAAGAGTCCGGCGAGCACGACATCGAGGTCGCGGGTGAGCGTCTCGATGAGGCCGGCGGGGTGCTGGTGCAGCTTCGCGTCCCCCGGGATCGGGCGCTCGCCGATGATGACCGGGATCGGCTGGTGGAGAAGAAGTTCGCCGCCGTCGCCGCGAGCGGTGAGGGAAGGGTCGTCGGCGAGCACGGTGCCGGTTCCGACGACGATCGCATCGGACAGCGCACGCTGCTCGTGAACGCGCTGGCGAGCCGCCGTGCCGGTGATCCACTGGCTGGAACCATCGGATGCCGCAGCCCGGCCGTCGAGGCTGGACGCCCACTTCACGGTGACGTACGGGCGGCCGAGTCGTGCTGCCGTCAGCCACGGGTGGATGAACTCGCTGACCTCGTCGGCGAGTACCCCGCCGATGACGTCGACACCGGCGGCACGCAGGCGCTCAGCGCCTCCGCCGGCTTCGACGCCAGGGTCAGAGACGGCATAGACGACGCGGGAAACCCCGGCGTTGATGAGGGCGAGTGCACAGGGGCCGGTGCGACCAGTGTGGTTGCAGGGTTCGAGGGTGACGATCGCGGTGAGGCCGGCGGCATCCGCGACCTTCGACAGTGCGTCGACTTCGGCGTGGGCGGTACCTGCTCCGCGGTGCCAGCCCTCGGCGACAATCGTGCCGTCGGCGGCCACGAGGACGCAGCCGACCTGCGGGTTCGCGCCGGTCGCCGGGCCGTGGCCAGCGAGCGAGAGCGCGTGGCGCATGAGCTCGTTGTACCGGGCGTTGTCGGTCGGGGCAGCACCGTTTGCCGCGCTGTAGCTGCGCGGTCCGTGTTCGGCGGTGGTCATCCGGTTCCTGGCCTTCGGTGGGAAGACGGACTCCGGGCAGGTTCAGCGATCACCAAACCATTCGCTCTCGCCGTTCGGCGATTGCGCGTGCACCTCTCATCCGGACTGAGGAATCTTGCGATCCCATTACCGTCGGTGCCGGAATTTCACCGGCTCAGCCACGATCCGATTTTCATCGAACCGCAGGTCGCGGACTATAACCGCCGGTTCGGATTCTCACCGACCCCGGAGCACGTTCTTACTGCGTACGAGTGTATATAACGCGGCCGGGTCCCGCTTATTCCCGCGTAACACTGCCAGCCCACGCGCGAACTACCCGAGCAGCGACGGCAACTCCGCGAGCGACGCGATCACGCCCACGCCGGACTCGGCCACGATCGCGGCCTCCTCGGCGGTCACGGTGCCGCGGCGGTTCAGCCAGATCCCGGTGAGTCCAGCGGATGCCGCCCCAACCGCGTCCGTCTGCAGGCGGTCCCCGACATAGACGGCTTCGCCGGCGGGCACTCCGTACAGCGCGACCGCGTGCCGGAAGATCAGCGGGTCGGGTTTCGTCGCACCGACCTCACCCGAGGCAACGATGTGTTCCATCCGTGGCGTGAGGCCGAGCGCGTCGAGTTTCGACTGCTGGAACGGAAGCTCGGCGTTCGTGATGATCCCGAACCGCACGCCGGGGATCGTCTTTTCGAGTGCGTCGAGGCAGGCGAACACGTCGTCGTGCAGCGTCCAGGCCCGCTCGTACTCGATGAGGTAGGCGCCGAACCAGGCGTCGGCAGCGGCATCCGTCTCGAGGTCGATCCCGAACGGCGCCACGAAAGCGCGGGCGCGGTGGCGGCGCTGGTCTCGAAATCCGACCTCACCACTGAGGTAGCGGTGGTAGTGGATCTCTTCGAGCTGGTTCCAGCGCGCGATCTCTGTGGCGTCATCCGCTGAGGCGAGTGTTCCGCCGGATGCGCGACGGTGCGCGGTCACGCCGTCGGCGACCGCAAGCCGATGCGCGAACAGGGTGTCGTCGAGGTCGAACAGTACAACCGTCGGCGCGGTCACAGCGGCCATCCGTCGTCGAAGCTGCGGTCGTCGCTCGCGAGCAGCGTCGCCTCCCACGAGTCGAGCCGCTCGTCGCGGTGCACGATCGACCCGCGCGAGACCCCCTCGAAGTGAAACCCGGCCCGCCGCGCGACGATCGCCGAAGCGTAGTTGCCCACGCCCGACTCCCAGTGCATCCGGGTCAGGCCGAGGCCGTCCGGTTCGAACGCGAACTCGACGAGCGTCTGCAGGGCCTCGGTCATGATTCCCGAACCACGGTGTGGGCGACCGAGCCAGAATCCGACGGTCGCCGACTTGAGTGGTTCGAAGCGCAGCTCGATCAGCCCGAGCATCCGTCCCTCGCTGCGGATCGCCCAGATGGTGAGGGCATTGGATGCTTCGGCCGACCGGGCGTGCGGGCCGACGAAGTAGGTGGCATCGGTGAGCGCGTACGGCTGCGGAACCGGGATCCAGCGCTGCAGGTCGTCGTCCTGGCAGTACTCGAACACCGCCTGGGCGTCGTCGGGCGTCAGCGCATCGAGAACGAGGCGCTCCGACTCCAGCCGCGCGGACTTCATACGCGGGGGAGGAACCCGATGTTGGCGTAGGCGCGAGCGAGCGTCGCGTCAGCGATCTCGGCGGCGCGGTCGGCGTTCCGTGACAGGATGCGGTCGAGCTCGGCCGGGTCGGCGAGCAACTCCAGCGTGCGCTCGCGGATCGGGGCGATCTCGGCGACAACAACGTCGGCGAGTTCCTTCTTGAAGTCGCCGTAACCCTTGCCGACGAACTCGGCTTCGATCGACGGGATGTCGCGGCCGGTCAGCACGGAGAAGATCGTCAGCAGGTTCGAGATACCGGGCTTCTCGGCCGTATCGAAGGTCACCTCGCGACCGCTGTCCGCGGTCGCACCCTTGATCTTCTTGGCGAGGGCGGCATCCTCGTCCATCATCCACAGCACGCCGGAGCCGGTCGCAGCCGACTTGCTCATCTTGCTCGACGGATCCTTGAGGTCGTAGACCTTCGCGGTCTCCTTGAGGATCTTCACCTCCGGGATCACAAAGGTGTCGCCGAAGCGGGTGTTGTAACGGTTCGCGAGGTCGCGGGTGAGCTCGATGTGCTGGCGCTGGTCCTCACCGACCGGAACAACAACCGCGTCATAAAGCAGGATGTCCGCCGCCTGCAGCACCGGGTAGGTGAACAGCCCGACACTCGTCGAATCGGCGCCCTGCTTGGCCGACTTGTCCTTGAACTGCGTCATCCGGCTCGCCTCACCGAAACCGGTGATGGTATTCAAAACCCACGCGAGCTGCGGATGCGCCGGAACGTGCGACTGCACAAACAGGATCGACTTCTCCGGATCGATGCCTCCCGCGATGTACTGTGCAGCGGTGCGGCGGGTCTGCTCGCGCAGTGCCGCCGGGTCCTGCGCGACCGTGATGGCGTGGAGGTCGACGACGCAGAAGACGGCATCGTGGGTCTCCTGCATCTGCCTCCACTGCAGGAGGGCCCCGATGTAGTTTCCGATATGAAGGGAGTCGGCAGACGGCTGCATACCGGAGAACAGGCGGGGCTTGGGGGTCATGGTTCCTAGTCTTTCATCTCTCTTGCTCGTGCCTTGCCGTCTTTATAAGTCGTTGGCAGATTGTATTTCGCTGGCAGATTTTTGGCGGCAGACCATGGGCTCCGCCCATGGAGGCCCACCGCACCAATTCGCTCATGGCCTCCCGCCAAAAACCTGCGGTTGCTCGGTTGGAAATCGGGCGCGAATTATGGACGTCTGACGTCGAGATAGTGACCGGTGCGTCCGTGCTGTTTTTCGCAAGGGGCGCCAAACCCGCGGGGGTCGGCATGCACCGTCCGCGGGGCGACGTGAACGGCAGAGGGGTGGGGCGGCTGGGTCGTCGTCTAGAGCGACGAGGGTGACGGGGAAGGGGGCTAGATCGCGTAGTCGACTACTACGGGGGCGTGGTCGCTCCAGCGGTGGTCCCAGGCATCGGCGCGGTCGATGACGTAGTCGGTGACTGTAGCGGCGAGTGCGGGGGTGGCTACGTGGTAGTCGATGCGCCATCCGGTGTTCGTATCGAAGGCCTGGCCGCGCTGCGACCACCAGGTGAACGGGCCCTCGACCTCGCCGGCGAAGGTTCGCCCGACGTCGACCCAGCCGAGGCCGGGTCCCTTCGAGCCGTCGACTGCCTCGACGGTCTCGCCGGCCGGACCGAAGAACCGGTCGAAGTAGGCGCGCTCTTCGAGCAGGAAGCCGGCGCTCTTGCGGTTGCCCTTCCAGTTGCGGATGTCGAGCTCGCGGTGGCCGACGTTGAGGTCACCGACGATGAGGGCGAGTTCACTGTGCGCCTGCAGCTCGGGAAGGCGAGCGGTCATCGCATCCAGAAACTTGTACTTCTCGACCTGCTTGGGGGTATCGACAACACCGGAGTGCACATACGTGCTGACGACCGTGACGATCTTGCCGTCGACCTCGTAGTCGGCCTCGAGCCAGCGGCCGGCGCTGTCGAAGTCATCGGCGCCGAGAGTGACGCGGTGAATGGTTGCTTTGTTCCGGGAGGCGATCGCGACACCGGCGCGTCCCTTGGCCGTTGCGGCATCGTGCAGGATGTCCCACTCCGGGCCGAGCAGTCCCTCGAGGTCTTCGGTCGACGCACGGACTTCCTGCATCGCGAGGATGTCGACCCCGCGACCTTCGAGCCACTCGCCCATTCCCTTGCGGAAGGCGGCGCGAACACCGTTGACGTTGACTGAGGCGATACGCAGGGGAGTAGGCATGGCTTCGATCCTAGTTTCGACCACTGACCTTCTCGGGCGCGTCGGCGGTGTCATCGGCGGCCTCTTCGCTTCGCTCCCGCCGGGCAAGGATCTTCCCGAGCCAGCGCGGACGCACTTCGGTGATGACCTGCTGGCGAAGCTGCTCTTTTTCGAGCCGCTCGGCTGCGAGCCGTTCGGCCTCGAGCTTCGGATCGGCAGCAATTCCACGGTCGGCCATGCCCACGGCGATCCACGACGCGGCGATCAGGATCACTTGGCAGATGAAGTTGAACCAGATGAGCAAACCGATGATGACGGCGAACGAGGCGAGCAGTGGGTTGCTGCTCGCGCCACCGAGAAGACTGGTTCCGAGCGCCTTGAGGATGCCGAGCGCGGCTGCCCCGATCAGCGAGCCGCCCACGAGGCGGCGAGTCGGTATCGCGATGCCCGAGACCAGCCGGTAGAACAGCGCGAGCACCACGGTGTCGAGCAGGAACACCACGAAGAGGCCGGCCACGCGGGCGGAGTAGTGGGCGACATCCGCTTCGGGGTCGACGCCGAGACCGGCGAGGATCCACGACAGCGCGGCGGTGCTCGCGATCGACAGCGCAGCCGACAGCAGCAGAGCAAACCCGAAGCCGACCGCGAGGCCGAGGTCCTTCAGTTTGAGCAACAGGAAGTTGGCGCTCGCGGCGCCGATTCCGAACATCGCCCGAACGGCATCCCTCCCGGAAGCGAGCCAGCCGAGCGCTGTCGCGACCAATCCGACGAGCGCGATGGCGCCGGTCCAGGTCAGAACCCCGGTTTCGAGCAAAACCTCAGGGTTAATGGCGCCCCGGCCGTCACCGTTGTCGATGAGCCCGGGAACGGAGGTGCTGAGCACGTTGAAGATCGCCTGCTGAAGCGACGGATTGGACTGGATGACGAGCCCCGCGACCGAGAAACTCACCCAGATTGCCGCGAAAGTGGCGAACAGTGCCTGGTAGGAGAGGCCGGCGGCGAGCAGCGGACCACGGTTGCCGCTGTACGAGAGAAATACTCGAACGACCCGCAGTTTCATCACCCAGGCGATGGTCCGCGCAATCCACGATTGCTGTTTCGCGGCCGTCTTCTCGTCGGTGGCAGTCGCATCCATCTTCTAACAATACGAGCGCGGCTAGGCTTGCCAGCAGGCAACAGCATTTGAGAGGCAGAAACATGGAATTGCACGGCGTTGGAGTCGGCCGCGGAGTGGCAGTCGGCCCTATCCTCAGGATGCCTGACCCGCTTCCTGAACCCAAGGATGCCAAGCACGGCGGAGACGCTGATGCGGAGTTCGCCGGAGTGAACACGGCGCTCGCCGCGGTCGCCGCAGACCTGACCGCGAAGGGTGAAAAGGCCGGCGGATCGGCGAAGGAAGTTCTCGAAGCGGCCGCCATGATGGCCCAGGACCCGACCCTCGTCGACGATGTCAAGGCCCGCATCGATTCCGGCACGACCGGTGAGCGCGCAGTGTTCGACGCGTTCGGTGCGTTCCAGGAGATCCTCATCGGCATGGGCGGCTATATGGCCGAGCGGGCAACCGACCTCGGCGACGTTGCCCAGCGCATCATCGCCCACCTCCGCGGAGTCGCGGCGCCCGGTGTTCCGACCAGCGACGAGCCGTTCATCCTCGTGGCCCCCGACCTCGCGCCGGCCGACACCGCTCTGCTTGACCTCGATAAGGTACTCGGGCTCATCACGCGCGACGGCGGCCCGACCAGCCACACGGCAATCCTCGCCCGCTCGAAGTCGATCCCCGCGATCGTCGGCGTGACCGGCGCGCTCGAGCTGACCGACGGCACCGTGATCATCGCGGATGCCGCCACCGGCGCCATCACCGTCTCACCGAGCGACGACGCGGTTGCCGAAGCGCGCCAGCGCATCGCCGACCGTGCCGCAGCGCTCGCCGCCCCGATCACCGACGGTGTGCTCGCCGACGGTACGAAGGTGCCGTTGCTCGCGAACCTCGGTTCGCCCAAGGAAGCCGAGAATGCCGTTGCGCTCGGGGCCGAGGGTGTCGGACTGTTCCGCACCGAATTTTTGTTCCTCGACTCGGCCACCGCGCCGACCGTCGAAGACCAGACCGCCCAGTACACCGAGCTGCTCACGCACTTCGCCGGCAAGAAGGTCGTCGTTCGTGCCCTCGACGCCGGAGCCGACAAGCCGCTGAGCTTTCTCAACGACGCCCACGAAGAAAACCCCGCACTGGGCCTTCGCGGTCTTCGTGCGCTCCGCGCATCCGAGCAGATCCTTCGCGACCAGCTCACCGCTCTTGTCAACGCGCAGAACGCCACCGAGGCCGACCTCTGGGTCATGGCGCCGATGGTGTCGGATGCCGAAGAGACCGAGTATTTCGTCTCGCTGGGTAAGGAACTTGGTTTGAAGACCGTCGGTGTGATGGCCGAGGTGCCGTCGCTCGCCGTTCTCGCCGACCAGGTGGCCGAGGTGAGTGACTTCGTGAGCATCGGAACCAACGACCTCACCCAGTACACGCTCGCTGCCGACCGCATGCTCGGTTCGGTCGCCAGCTACCAGGACCCGTGGCACCCTGCGGTTCTCCGTCTCGTCAAGCTACTCGGCGACGCCGGTGCGGCCGCGAGCAAGCCGGTCGGAATCTGTGGTGAGGCAGCGGCCGACCCGCAGCTCGCCGTCGTTCTCGTCGGACTCGGCGCCGCGACCCTGTCGATGACACCGGCAGCGCTCGCCGACGTGCGCGCGGAGCTTGCCGGAGTCACCCTCGAGGACGCCAAGCGCAAGGCCGCAGCAGCACTCGGCGCCCGCACGGCCGCCGGCGCGCGCGAGGCGGCATCCGCGTAGCTCGTCCCGCAGCATCCGCTCGCAGAGCGAACAACAGTGCCGCTGTTTGTTATCAGTGCCCCGGTTACGGGCGTCACACGGATAACGAATGGCGGCACTGTTGTCGTGCGGGGCAGTTTTATATTGGGCGACAACATTAACTAGTGAGAGGGTTTCACTAAACACTGGCGTTTTTGAAACACTTCACCCACAATGGTCCTACCCGAGAAGGACCAGGGGGACATGAGTGACGGCACTCTCGCGCAACTAAATAGCCCCGACGAGGCTCTCATCGAGAGCTCTCGCACCGGTGACCGCCAGGCATTTGCCGAACTGTGGCGTCGCCACTATCGGTCCGGCCTCACCGTGGCCCGCCAATTCACGAGCATCGACGCCGATGACCTGGTCTCCGAAGCGTTCGCGCGCATTTACAAGCGAACAGTGGATGGTGGGGGTCCGACGGGCGCGTTCCGCCCGTACCTGTACACAACAATTCGCAACCTCGCGTGCACCTGGGGCTCGCAGTCCCGCGACGTCCAGGTCGAAGAGATCGACATTCTCGGCGAGGTCGAGAGTGCTGAAGAGCCGGTCGCCCGCGCGCTCGACAGCCAACTGACCGTGCGTGCCTATGGCACGCTCCCCACACGCTGGCAGACGGTGCTCTGGTACACCGAGGTCGAGGGTCTCGATCCGCACGAGGTCGCGCCGCTGATGGGGCTGACCGCGAACGGTGTCGCTGCGCTCGCCTACCGAGCGCGGGAGGGCCTGCGCAAAGCCTGGCTGCAGGCACACGTCAACGATGCCACCGCATCCGGAGCCTGCCAATGGGCGGTCAGCCGCCTCGGCGACTACTCGCGTCACACGCTCACCGACCGCGAACAGCTGAGGATGACCGACCACCTTGCGTCCTGCGCGAAGTGCTCGATCATGTCGGAAGAGGTCAACGACGTCGGAGCGCGCCTCGCCATGGTGCTGCTTCCGGTGCTGCTCGGCGGTGTCGCCGGTGGCTCGCTGCTCGCCTCGCTCGGAACGGCCGCGGCCGGCGCCGGAGCGGGCGTCGCGACAGCCGCAGCGATCCCGGCGCTTCCCGCGAGCATCGGTGTCAGTGCTGCCGCCTCGACGACGGTGACAGCGACCGCGGCAACCGGTTCGGCAACGGGGATGGTGGCAATTGCCGCCTCGACCGTCATCGTGGCGGCGGCCGGAGTCGGAGCCGTGGGGGTCGCCAACAACGACACCTCGAAAGCCGAATCAAGCGACTCGTCGAGTTCGGCCGAGGGGACGCTCGACGACCCGCTCGGACTCGACGATGACGATGCGGAGAAGTCGACCTCGAACGGCACCCCGATCGGCCCGACCGGTGACCCGACGACGGTCCCCACCGACCTCACCGGCGGCACGACACCCAGCGGGACGACCACCCCGCCCACGGGAACGACGACGCCTCCCGCCGGGACAACCACGCCTCCCGCGGGCACGACGACGCCTCCGGAAACGGTGACGGATACTGTGACGGACACGGTAACCGGTACGACCGGAAAGGTCACCGACACCGTCGACAAAGTCACCGACACGGTCGATAAGGTCGGCGACGAACTGGACAAGGTCGGAGGTGGCCTCGACAAGGTCGTCGACACCGTCATCCCGCCCAAGGAGGGCGAATCCGGAAGCCAGCTCGGCACGGTCGTGGGTGGGGTAACCGACACCCTCGGCGGAGTAACGGATACCGTCGACGGTCTCGTCGGCGGGCTGCTGGGCGGGGGAAAGAAGAAGTAGGGGCGGAGCGAGTCCGTCGAAACCTATTTCGCTGGGGTTTCGCCAGGCTTGACGAGCGGGGCGCTGCGCGTTTTCGGCGACCACAAGCGGCAGCGATCAACACCGACTGGCGGCCTCTCGTCGCCGCCACGCCCCGCTAATAGTGCCACTTCGGGACAAAAGTTCCCGGGCGCCCGGGACTAATCGCCCCAAACAGCCACACTCACCGGCCCGGTTTGTCGGGCGCGGCCTTTGTGAGTTACGCCTTACCCGCGAGGATCGCCTGCTTTACCTCGGCGATTGCCTGGGTGACCTGGATGCCGCGGGGGCAGGCCTCGGAGCAGTTGAAGGTCGTGCGGCAGCGCCACACGCCTTCCTTGTCGTTGAGGATGTCCAGGCGTACGCCGGCTCCCTCGTCGCGGGAGTCGAAGATGAAGCGGTGGGCGTTGACGATCGCGGCCGGGCCGAAGTACTGGCCGTCGGTCCAGAAGACCGGGCAGCTCGACGTGCACGCGGCGCAGAGGATGCACTTCGTGGTGTCGTCGAAGCGCGCGCGCTCGACCGGGCTCTGCTTGCGTTCCTTGCCGTCTTTCGTTCCACCGGATGCCATCAGGAACGGGTTGATCTGGCGGTACGACTCGAAGAACGGCTCCATGTCGACGATGAGGTCCTTCTCGAGCGGAAGTCCCTTGATCGCCTCGACGTAGATCGGCTTCGACATGTCGAGATCCTTGAGCAGGGTCTTGCAGGCGAGGCGGTTACGGCCGTTGATGCGCATGGCGTCGGAGCCGCAGATGCCGTGGGCGCACGAGCGACGGAACGTCAGCGATCCATCCTGCTCCCACTTGATCTTGTGCAGCGCGTCGAGCACGCGGTCGGTGCCGTACACCTCGACGTCGAAGTCCTGCCAGCGCGGTTCGTCATCCACGTCCGGGTCGAACCGGCGGATGATGAGCGTGACCGTGTAGACCGGGATCTCATCCGAGGCGGCTGGCTTGTTGTCCAGTACAGCTGTGCTCATTAGTACTTTCTTTCCATCGGCTGGTAGCGCGTGATGACGACGGGCTTCGTCGAAAGTGTGATGTGGTCCCCGGCGTCGGCCGAGTGGGCGTCACCCTTGAGGTAGGCCATCGTGTGGACCAGGTAGTTCTCGTCGTCCCGCAGCGGGAAGTCCTCGCGGAAGTGACCTCCGCGGCTCTCCTTGCGTGACAGTGCCGAGTACACGACGACCTCGGCGAGGTCGAGCAGGAACCCGAGTTCGACGGCCTCGAGCAGGTCGGTGTTGAACCGCTTGCCCTTGTCCTGCACGGCGATGTTCTTGTAGCGCTCGCGCAGTCCTTCGATAACCTCGGTGACTTCGACGAGGCTCTCTTCGGTGCGGAAGACCTGCGCGTTGCGGTCCATCGAGTCCTGCAGTTCCTTGCGGATGACGGCGATGCGCTCGGTTCCGGTCGAGTCGCGCAGCGACTGCAGCATCGAGCGGATGGCGCCAGCCGGGTCATCCGGAAGCGGCGTGAACTCCGCGGTCTTGACGTACTCGACGGCGTTCTTGCCCGCGCGCTTGCCGAAGACGTTGATGTCGAGCAGTGAGTTGGTACCGAGGCGATTGGAGCCGTGCACCGAGACGCAGGCGCACTCGCCAGCGGCGTAGAGGCCCGGGACAACGGTGTCGTTGTCGCTGAGCACTTCGGCCGCCACGTTCGTCGGGATTCCGCCCATCGCGTAGTGCGCGGTGGGGAGAACGGGTACCGGCTCGGTGTACGGCTCGACGCCGAGGTAGGTGCGCGCGAATTCGGTGATGTCCGGAAGCTTCGCGTCGATCACCTCGGGGGAGAGGTGGGTGATGTCGAGGTAGACGTAGTCCTTGTTGGGGCCGCCTCCGCGACCCTCGCGGATCTCGGTCGCCATACAGCGGGCGACGATGTCACGCGGGGCGAGGTCCTTGATCGTCGGGGCGTAGCGCTCCATAAAGCGCTCACCCTCGCTGTTGCGCAGGATCGCTCCCTCACCACGGGCCGCTTCGGAGAGCAGGATGCCGAGGCCGGCGAGTCCGGTCGGGTGGAACTGGAAGAACTCCATGTCCTCGAGCGGAAGTCCCTTGCGCCAGATGATCCCGACGCCGTCACCGGTGAGGGTGTGCGCGTTGGAGGTCGTCTTGTAGATCTTGCCGAATCCACCGGTCGCGAAGATGATCGCCTTGCCCTGGAAGACGTGCAGTTCGCCGGTGGACAGCTCGTACGCAACGACACCGGACGGCTTGTCAACGCCGTCGACCTTTGTCATCACGAGGTCGAGCACGTAGTACTCGTTGAAGAAGTTGATGCCGAACTTGACGCAGTTCTGGTACAGCGTCTGCAGGATCATGTGGCCGGTACGGTCGGCGGCGTAGCAGGCACGGCGAACCGGGGTCTTGCCGTGGTCGGCCGTGTGGCCGCCGAAGCGACGCTGGTCGATCTTGCCGTCGGGCGTCCGGTTGAACGGAAGGCCCATGTTCTCGAGGTCGAGCACGGCCTCGATCGCCTCTTTAGCGAGAATCTCCGCGGCATCCTGGTCAACCAGGTAGTCGCCACCCTTGACGGTGTCGAAGGTGTGCCACTCCCAGTTGTCTTCCTCGACGTTGGCGAGAGCCGCGGCCATTCCACCCTGCGCCGCACCGGTGTGCGAGCGCGTCGGGTAGAGCTTGGAGATAACGGCGGTGGATGCGTTCGGTCCGGCCTCGATTGCCGCCCGCATTCCGGCACCGCCGGCGCCGACGATCACAATGTCGTGCTGGTGGTAGTGAACGCCATCGATGATGTCGCCGTCTGCGAACTCAGTCGCCATTACTCGGCCGCCGGGCAGAACGAAGGAAGGGCGTCGGCGGGGCCGACAGCCGGGCACGGGTCAAACGTGAAAATCACCAGGGTCCCCAGAAGAAGTAGTAGTGCGGTCGAGACGCCGATGGCGCCAAGGAAAACCTTGCGAAGAGCCGGCTTGTTGGCGTAGTCGTTCACAATCGTGCGCATGCCGTTCGCGCCGTGGATGAGTGCGAGCCAGAGCAGCAGGGTGTCCCAGACGATCCAGAACGGGCTCGCCCACTTTCCGGCGACGAACGCGAAGTCGATCGCCTTGACACCTTCACCGGCGAACAGGTTGACGAAGAGGTGGCCGAAGATCAGCACGAGCAGCACAACACCGCTGCCGCGCATGTAGATCCAGCCCCACTTCTCGAGGTTGACACGCCCCTTCTTGCGAAGAACGGGAGTGCGGGGAGCATCGATGGTCGTCATCACTCGCCTCCGAAGATGTGCATGAGCTGGCGCGGAACAAAGCCGGCGAGCAGGACGACCCAGAGTCCGATGACGATCCAGAACATCATCCGCTGGTGCTTCGTCCCGACGCTCCAGAAGTCGATCAGGATGATGCGCAGGCCGTTGAGGCCGTGGTACCCGATGGCGGCGACGAGGGCGATCTCGCCGAGGCCCATGATCGGGGTCTTGTAGGTGTTGATGACAGCGTTGTACGCCTCGGGGGCAACCCGCACCAGGGCCGTATCAAGAAGGTGGACGAGCAGGAAGAAATAAATAGCGACCCCGGTGATGCGATGAAGCACCCAGGACCACATTCCTTCGCGACCGCGGTACAGGGTACCGGCCGGTCGTTTGGGGGAGGAGATCTTCGGGGAGCGCTTCTTCGTCGCCAGGGCTCCCGCTGAATCTAATGTCACGAGTAACCCTCCTTGCGGATAGGTGCACCGCTTTTTTACGGGGCAACTGTTGTTCTGTCGTCGAACGCTTCCAGTCTATGACTGCCCGTGAACGCTCGCCGCTTAGGAGGTCCTAATAACTCGACTTCAAGATACTTTCGCAGGTCGAGCACGCTTCGGCGGCGCTACCTCTGCGGGTGCGCGGTCGCCGATTGCGGTGCGGTAGTAGTCGACGAGCACGCCGCAGACGGCAGCCCAGGACTTACCGAGAACCGACCGTCGGCCGGCTTCACCGATTCGCAGTCGAAGTGAATCATCCGCTGCGAGTCGCTCGACGAGGCCGCGAAGCTGGGTGTCGTCTCCGGGTTCGAACAGGAGGCCGTTCACTCCCTCGCGGATGAGGTCGATCGGGCCGCCGGACCGCGGGGCAATGACGGGAACTCCGCTCGCCTGCGCTTCCTGCACCGTCTGCCCGAAGGTTTCCTCGGTGCCGGTGTGTACAAAGACGTCGAGGGCTGCCCACGCCGTGGTCAGCTCGTCGCCACCGAGTCGACCGAGCCAGGTGACCGGCATCCCGGAGAGCGCGCGCCGCACCGAGGGCACCGACGGGCCGTCACCGACCATCACAAAGCGCACGTTCGGGATTCCCCTGAACGCGGCGAATCGCTCGACCTGCTTCTCGGGCGCCAAGCGACCGATGTAGCCGACAATGAGCTCGCCATTCGGGGCGATGCGCTCGCGGAGCGCGGCAACCTCGGGGCGCAGGCGATTGTTGGGGTGGTAGCGCTCGAGGTCGACGCCGCGTCCCCAGCGCTCGAGACGGTCGATGCCGACGGCCTGCAGGTCCTTCATCGAAGCGGATGACGGAACAAGAGTCAGAGTCGCCCGCGAGTGGATGCGGCGCACGATTCGCCAGGCGATGCGGGTCGCTGCCCCGAGTTTGTTACGCGCGGCGTAACCGGCAATGTCGGTCTGGAAGATCGCGACCGACGGGATGCCGAGACGATCGGCTGCATCGATCGCCTGCCCGCCGATGATGAAGGGGGACGCCGCGTGCAGCACATCCGGCGCGAAGTTCGCGAGGATCCGCTGGATCTGCAGGCTGGGCAATCCGACCGGAAACTGTCGGTAGGCGACCGCGGGTAGTTCGAAGACGCGGAAACCCTTGTAGCTGAGCTTGCCACCGGCCGAAGGAGTGATGATGATCGCCTCGTGGCCGTTGGCCCTCAGGTAGTCGAGCACCCGGCAGACGCTCGTGGTCACGCCGTTGGTTGTCGGAAGGAAACTCTCCGATGCGATCGCCACCCTCAGCTTGCGGCCGTCGGTGGGGATGAGGACTGCGGGCGATGGTTCCGAGAACGACTCCATGCTTGAACGCTACGAAGCGCGGGTTGCGGCCGGATGAATGGGGAATGGCCGCGAGCGGTCCGTTCGTGGGGGCTGTAAGTGAGGGATCGACAAGAGAGCGTCAGCGGAGTCGCATACAGTGGAGCGCATGAACGCAGCCAACGAAGTCAGCACGGACCCGTTCGGTCGTTTTTACAGCATCATCCCCGCGGGAGGTGTCGGATCCCGCCTGTGGCCGCTGTCCCGCGCCGATGCGCCCAAGTTCCTGCACGACCTCACCGGCTCCGGTCACGCACTCCTCCGCGACACCTGGGACCGCCTCGCTCCGCTCTCGGGCGACCAGCGCATCATGGTCGTCACCGGGCGCGCGCACCGTGCGGCAGTAGAGAAGGAACTCCCCGACCTCGCCGACCACAACGTCGTTCTCGAGAGCGAGCCGCGCGAATCAGCGGCGGCCATCGGGCTCGCCGCCGCGATCCTGGTTCGTCGCGAACCGGATGTCGTCATCGGCTCGTTCCCGGCCGACCACGTCATCGGAGACGAGCGTGCGTTTACCCGCGCTGTCGGACAGGCAGTGATCGCGGCAGAAGCCGGCTACATCGCGACCATCGGCATCACGCCGACCGAGGCATCCGTTGGCTTCGGGTACATCCGCTGCGGAACGGACCTCGACATCACCGGCGCACCGAGCGCGATTCTCGTCGACAGCTTCGTCGAGAAGCCGAACCTCGAGACGGCCGAGGCCTACCTCGCAGACGGCGGCTATCTCTGGAACGGCGGCATGTTCATCTCGCGCGCCGACGTGCTGCTCGAACAGCTCGGGCGCACCCACCCGGACATGCTCGCCGGCCTCACCGAACTCGCCGACGCCTGGGACACCGACCGCCGTGGAGCGGTTGTCGACCGCATCTGGCCGGAGCTCACCAAGATCGCCATCGACTACGCCGTCGCCGAACCCGCTGCTGCGGCCGGGCGCCTCGTTGTCATCCCGGGCGACTTCGACTGGAATGACGTCGGTGACTTCGCCTCGATCGCGAAACTCCACGCCGGCGGACGCAAAAACGACCTCGCCATCCTCGGTGAGAACGCCCGCGTGCTCGCCGATTCCTCGAGCGGTGTCGTCATCAGCCAGAGCGGGCGTCTCATCTCGCTCATCGGCGTCAAGGACATCGTCGTGGTCGACACCCCGGATGCCCTGCTCGTCACGACGAGCGCCAACGCCCAGCGCGTCAAGGCCGTCGTCGATGCCCTCAAGCTCTCCGGTCGCAGCGACGTTCTGTAACGATCGCGGCAATTCTTGCTGTGAACGGCCGGTGAAGGCCGCCCCGGTTCGGTAGCGTTACGTTCCATGGCTATCCGTCGCGTCGCACCGTTCGCCCTCGTCATTGCTGCAGCACTCGCCCTCGCGGGCTGTGCCCCGGCTCCCGAGGCCAGCCCGACCAACGCCGCGCCGGACTTCTGCGCACGCATGGTCACGAACTCCGGTGGTCTCGAAGACCGCTCGTTCAACCAGTCGAGCTGGGCCGGACTGCAGCAGGCCGAGAAAGATCTCGGCATCGGAGTCCAGGTGCTCGTCTCGTCCGCCGAGACCGACCTCGAGCCGAACGTCGAGCAGGCCGTGGACAGCGGATGCGGTCTCATCCTCACCGTCGGCTACGAGCTTGCGCCGGCAACCGAGAAGTTCGCCGCCGCGAACCCCGACGTCGACTTCGCGATCGTCGACGAGGTCGTGACGGCCGATAACGTCAAGCCGATCGTGTTCGACACAGCCCAGGCCGCCTTCCTCGCGGGCTACCTCGCCGCCGGCGTCTCGAAGTCCGGGGTCGTTGCAACCTTCGGCGGCGGCAACCAGCCCCCGGTCACCCTGTTCATGGATGGCTTCGTCGACGGAGTCGCCTACTACAACGAGAAGCACGGCACGAAGGTCAAGGCACTCGGCTGGAGCAAGTCCAAGCAGGATGGCGTCTTCACCGGCGACTTCGAAGACACCGGCAAGGGCTTCACCGTCACCAAGAACTTCATCGACCAGGGTGCCGACGTCATCCTTCCGGTCGCCGGCCAGGTCGGCGAGGGCGCGGCAGCCGCGGCGCTCGAAGAGGGAAACACGTCGATCATCTGGGTCGACAACGACGGCTACGACACCCTGCCCGAGAAGTACCGGCCCATCCTGCTCACCTCGGTGCTCAAGAACACCGCGGATGCCGTGGTTGACATCGCGGATTCAAGCCTTTCCGACACCTTCACCAACGACGCATTCATCGGGACGCTCGACAACGGTGGAGTCGACATCGCCGAGTATCACGACCTCGCGTCGAGCGTGAGCGACGAGCTTTCCGGTGAGATCGACGCACTTCGCGAAGACATCATCAGCGGCGCGGTCGAGGTCACCTCGCCGAGCACTCCTAAGTAGCAGCCCGATCCAGTCCCTCAAATTGCGTACACATTTCGCGCTCATTTCGTAGCAGTGGCTTGTTTGTAACTGTTCGGCTTCAGCGGGCGAATTTGTACTAGCGCGAGTCGTCACATTCGGTAACGTGTACCCAATTGGGTCCCGGACGCCTTGTGCCGGGCATCATCTTGGAGGACACCTTGAGAATCACTTCTCGCGGCCGCGTTATCAGCGGTATCGCACTGGTCGGCACGAGCGCCATGCTCCTCGCCGGTTGCGCAGCAGCACCCGAAGAAAGCGGCGAGTCGGCTACAGCCGTCGACTACCTGCCCTGCATGGTTTCCGACGCCGGTGGATTCGACGACAAGTCGTTCAACCAGCTCGGTTTTGAGGGACTGACCGAAGCCGCAAAGGCCATCGGCGTTGAGGCGAAGAGCGCAGAGTCCGCCAGCGACACCGACTACGCACCGAACATCGACAGCCTCGTTGCTGCCGGTTGCGACCTGATCGTCACCGTTGGATTCAACCTGTCGGCCGCAACCGTCACGGCTGCTCTCGCCAACCCGGACATCAACTTCGCCATCATCGATGACGCTGCTGACAACGACTTCGACGGCAAGGTCGACGCTCCGAACATCAAGCCCATCCTGTTCGACACCGCTCAGGCAGCATTCCTCGCCGGCTACGCTTCGGCCAGCTACTCGAAGACCGGCACCATCGGAACCTTCGGTGGAATCGGTTACCCGACCGTCACGATCTTCATGGACGGCTTCGTCCAGGGCGCCGAGTACTACAACGACCAGAAGAGCGCAGACGTCAAGGTCCTCGGTTACGACCCGGCCAAGCCCGACGCAGCCCTCATGACCGGTGGCTTCGAAGCTAACGACACCGCCAAGTCGACCGCACAGAACCTGATCGACCAGGACGCCGACGTTATCTTCCCCGTCGGTGGACCGATCTTCCAGAGCGCCGGAGCAGCTATCGAGGACTCGGGCAAGGACATCGCCCTCCTCGGTGCAGACGCTGACGTGTTCGACACCTTCCCGACCTACGACGACCTGTACTTCACCTCGGTCCTCAAGGGAATGAAGGCTGCTGTCAACGACGTCGTCACGACCTCGGTCGACGCCTTCGACGCCGCACCGTACCTCGGTACCCTCGAGAACGACGGAGTCGGCATCGCGCCGTTCCACTCGTTCGAGGACAAGGTCGACGCCGGACTCCAGGGTGAGCTCGACGAGATCAAGGCCGGCATCATCTCGGGTGACATCAAGGTCACCTCCTACCTCGCCGCGAGCTAGTCGCAGCTAAGTAGAACAGTTCCACAATCGGGGGAACCAGCGCTGCTGGTTCCCCCGATTTCTTCCCCCGACGCCCCGTGTTCTGCTGCACGGGCTGGTCTTTGCCGGGGTGCGAATTAGGATGAACACGATATGAAGCTCGAACTCCGCGGAATAACCAAACGTTTCGGCGCCCTCGTTGCCAATGATCACATCGACCTCACTGTCGAGGCCGGAGAGATTCACTGTCTTCTCGGTGAGAATGGCGCCGGTAAGTCCACCCTGATGAACGTTCTCTATGGCCTGTACCAGGCCGAAGAGGGCGACATCCTTCTCGACGACGAGGTGCGGCACTTCGCCGGCCCCGGCGACGCGATGAAAGCCGGAATCGGCATGGTGCACCAGCACTTCATGCTCATCCCCGTTTTCACGGTCGCAGAGAACGTCATGCTCGGCCACGAGCAGACGACGGGTCCGGGCATCCTCAACCTCGAGAGCGCCCGCGCCACCGTGCGCGAGATCTCGAGCCGCTTCGGCTTCGACGTCGACCCCGACGCCCTGGTCGAAGACCTCCCGGTGGGAGTCCAGCAGCGCGTCGAGATCATCAAGGCCCTGTCCCGTGACGCCAAGGTGCTCGTCTTCGACGAGCCGACCGCCGTGCTCACCCCGCAGGAAACCGACGAGCTCATGGTCATCATGAAGCAGCTTCGAGATGCCGGAACCTCGATCGTGTTCATCACCCACAAGCTGCGCGAGGTGCGCGAAGTCGCTGACCGCATCACGGTCATCCGCCTCGGTGCCGTCGTCGGTGAAGCAGACCCTTCCGCGAGCAACAGCGAACTCGCCGCCCTCATGGTCGGCCGCTCGGTCGACCTCACCGTCGACAAGCAGGCGTACACCCCCGGCAAGGTCGCGCTCGCGGTCAAGAACCTTCGAGTGACGGATGCCAACGGCCAGTCGGTCGTCGACGGCGTCAGCTTCACCGTTCGAGCGGGTGAGATCCTCGCAATCGCCGGTGTGCAGGGAAACGGCCAGACCGAGCTCAGCGAAGCGATTATGGGCCTGCAGGAACACGTCAGCGGTGAGATCACCCTCGACGGCAAGTCACTGCGCGGCCTCAACGTGCGTCGCGTACTCGATGCAGGCGTCGGGTTCATCCCCGAAGACCGCACGGAGGACGGCCTCGTCGCCAACTTCTCGGTCGCCGAGAACCTCATGCTCGACCGCACGAACGGCGCTCCGTTCGTCAAGGGCGGATCGGTGCAGCTCGAAGACCTCGCGGAATTCGCGCAGACCAAACTCGGCGAGTTCGACATCCGTGCCCAGAGCATCGCGACCCTCGCCGGAAAGCTCTCCGGTGGAAACCAGCAGAAGGTCGTGCTCGCGCGCGAACTCAGCCGCGACCTTCGCCTCTTCGTTGCGGCGCAGCCGACCCGCGGACTCGACGTCGGATCGATCGAGTTCGTCCACAGCCAGATTGTTGCGACGCGCGATTCGGGACTTCCCGTCATCGTCGTATCGACCGAACTCGACGAGGTCATCGCCCTCGCTGACCGCATCGCCGTGATGTACCGCGGCGGCATCGTCGGAATCGTGCCCGGAAACACCCCACGAGACGTCCTCGGACTCATGATGGCTGGCGAACTGCCGGCTGGAACGGAGGTCGCAGCGTGAGCGATTCCCCCTCTACCCGAAAGCCCAAAAAACCGGTCGATCCCTCCCACGAGAAGATCGCCCCGGCCAAGGTCCCGGACTCGACCGTCGCTGAGGTTCTCGAAGACGGCCAGTCCCCGGCCGTTCACGTCGAGGAGCCTTCGCGCTGGGTCGTTGCCGCGAAGCAGATAGCCGGCGGAAGCGCGGCTATCTCGGTGCTCGCCGTCCTGCTCGCACTGCTCGTCGGTGCGATCATGATCGCCGCGACCGACGATGCGGTCCAGGCGACATCCGCGTACTTCTTCTCGCGTCCGTTCGACATGCTGAGCGCCGTGTGGAACGCGGTTTCCGGTGCCTACACCGCCCTGTTCCAGGGGTCGATCTTCAACTTCCGGGCGGATGACTTCGCTCGCGGGATCAAGCCGTTCACCGACACCCTGACCTTCGCGACCCCGCTGATCGCCGCCGGCCTCGGTGTCGCACTCGCGTTCCGGGTCGGCCTGTTCAACATCGGTGCCCGCGGACAGATGATCATCGCCGCGATCTTCTCCGGTTTCGTCGGGTTCAACCTTCACCTTCCCTACGGGCTGCACCTCGTTGTCGCCGTCATCGCCGGTATCGCCGGCGGAGCGATCTGGGGCGGAATCGTTGGACTCCTCCGTGCACGCACCGGGGCCCACGAAGTCATCACCACGATCATGCTCAACTACGTCGCGTTCTACCTGCTCGTCTACCTGCTGAAGACTCCCGTGCTGCAGCAGCCGGGTTCGAGCAACCCGAAGACGCCGGCGATCGACGACACGGCGATCCTGCCGAAGTTGCTCGGCCCGTCGTTCTCACTTCACCTCGGATTCCTGATCGTGATCGCCGCGACGATCTTCGTCTGGTGGCTGCTCAACCGTTCATCGCTCGGATTCCAGTTCCGCGCCGTCGGTGAGAACCCGAGCGCGGCACGCGTCGCGGGTATGAACGTCAAGAACATCTACCTGTACGCCATGCTCATCTCCGGTGGTCTCGCCGGCCTCGCGGGCGTCTCGCAGGTGCTCGGTACGGTCACCACCGGATTCGGATCCGGAATCGACGCCGGTATCGGATTCGACGCGATCACGGTCGCCCTGCTCGGTCGCTCGCGACCGTGGGGCGTGTTCTTCGCCGGCATCCTGTTCGGAGCACTCAAGGCCGGTGGCTTCTCGATGCAGGCCCAGGAGGGCGTGCCGATCGACATCATCCTCGTTGTGCAGTCGATCATCGTGCTGCTCATCGCCGCACCCCCGCTCGTCCGCGCCGTGTTCAGGCTTCCCCAACCTTCCGGAGTCTCCTTCCGTAAGGTGTCGATCAGCAAGGCGGTGGTGTCCAAGTGACCACAATCACGGAACAGCCCGTTGCGACTGAGAAGTTCAGCTCGCGGGCGAAGGACTTCACCGCGCACTGGAAGGTCTCGATCGCCCTCGGTATCTTCGCCATCGTCGGTCTCATCGTTTTCGTCGCCTTCGGGCGCGACGGCGACAGCACGTTCGTGCTCTCGACGGCGAACGACTTCATCCAGCTGCCGAACATCGTCCTGCCGTCGCGGGTCGCCGGCATCGTCTTCGAACTGCTGCTCATCGGTGGCTTCGCTGGGTCGATCTACTACATCCGCAAGAACCGTCCGACGCCGCTCTGGCTGATCGCCCTGTTCGCCGTGGTCTTCCTGGTCGGATTCCTCAGCTGGGCGGCCGCCGGCCAGCTGCCGATCCCGGTTCCCGGACTCCTGATCGGTGCCGTCGCCGGTGCCGTCCCGCTCGTCTTCGGTGCGCTCGGCGGAGTCATTTCTGAACGGTCCGGAGTGGTGAACGTCGCGATCGAGGGCCAGCTGCTCGCGGGAGCGTTCGTCTCTGCCCTCGTCGCATCCGCTACCCAGCAGCCGATCCTCGGGCTCTTCGCCGCGATGATCGCCGGTGTGCTCGTGTCGTTCGTGCTCGCCGCGTTCGCGATCAAGTACGTCGTCGACCAGGTCATCGTCGGTGTTGTGCTCAACGTTCTCGTCGCCGGAATCACCAACTTCCTGTACTCGACGGTGCTGAGCCCCAACCTCGACACACTCAACTCGCCGCCGCGCTTCGAGCGCATCGAGATCCCGCTGCTCAGCCAGATCCCGATCGTTGGCCCCGTGCTGTTCCGCCAGACGATCATCGTCTACGTCGCCTACTTCGCGGTCGCGCTGGTCTGGTTCGGCCTGTTCAAGACCCGCTGGGGCCTGCGGATGCGCGCCGTCGGTGAGCACCCGAAGGCCGCCGACACGGTCGGTATCAACGTCAACCGCACGCGCTTCTGGAATGTCTCCCTCGCCGGTGCGATCGCCGGATTCGGTGGTGCGTTCTTCACGCTCGGTTCGGTCGGTGGGTTCACCAAGGAAATGACGGCCGGCGCGGGGTTCATCGCGCTTGCCGCCGTGATCTTCGGCCGGTGGGATCCGATCAAGGCGACGCTTGCCGCCCTGCTGTTCGGCTTCGCGACCAACCTGCAGAGCGTGCTCAGCATCATCGGGTCGCCGGTGCCGAGCGAATTCATGCTCATGCTTCCGTACGTCGTGACGATCTTCGCGGTCGCCGGGTTCGTCGGCCAGTCGCGTGCACCGGCCGCGAGCGGAAAGGCGTACATCAAGTGACGACCACCTCCATCGACTGGGATGCGCTTCGCGCGGTCGCCAATGAGGCGCTCACGCACGCGTACGTCCCGTACTCGAACTTTCCCGTCGGGGTTGCCGCGATCGTCGATGACGGTCGGGTGATTTCCGGTGCGAACGTCGAGAACGCGTCGTACGGGCTCACGCTCTGTGCGGAGTGCGCGCTCGTCTCGTCGCTGCACATGACGGGTGGCGGAAAGCTCGTGGCGTTCACCTGCGTCGACGGGCACGGCAACGCCCTCATGCCGTGCGGACGCTGCCGCCAGTTGCTCTTCGAGCACTCGGCGGAGGGGATGCTGCTGGAAACGGTGTCCGGCATCCGCACCATCGATGAAGTGCTTCCCGACGCGTTCGGTCCGCGCACCCTCGCGGCCTACGCCGCCCCGACGGAGTAATCCATCCGCCGGTTGAGCCCCTCGAAATCTCACCGACGATACTGAAATAACCGCGACGGTCAGTCGGCCTTCGCAGCAAGGAATCGCACCATGGCCATCGAACCATTCGACGTCGTCGACCTGATCCGCACCAAGCGTGACCGCGGCATCCTGTCGACCGAGCAGATCAACTGGCTCATCGACGCCTACACGCGCGGCTACGTCGCCGACGAGCAGATGTCGGCGATGACGATGGCGATCTTCATCAACGGCATGGAACGCCAGGAGATCCGCGACCTCACGCTCGCGATGATCGCGAGCGGCGAGACGATGTCGTTCGAGCGGATCTCGAAGAAGACGACCGACAAGCACTCGACCGGTGGGGTCGGCGACAAGATCACGTTGCCGCTCGCTCCGCTCGTCGCGTCGTTCGGTGTTGCGGTTCCGCAGCTCTCGGGCCGCGGCCTCGGCCACACCGGTGGAACGCTCGACAAGCTCGAGAGCATCCCGGGCTGGCGCGCATCCATCAGCAATGACGAGTTCTACAAGCAGCTCGAAGAAGTCGGCGCCGTCATCTGCGCGGCCGGCTCAGGGCTTGCGCCGGCCGACGGCAAGCTCTACTCGCTACGCGACATCACCGGAACCGTCGAGGCAATCCCGCTCATCGCATCCTCGATCATGAGCAAGAAGATCGCGGAGGGCACCGCAGCGCTCGTGCTCGACGTGAAGTTCGGCTCCGGCGCCTTCATGCAGGACCCGGCACGCAGCCGTGAGCTCGCCGAGACGATGGTCGCGCTCGGTAAGGATGCCGGAGTCGCCACCACCGCGCTGCTCACGAACATGAACGTGCCGCTCGGTCTCGCGATCGGAAACGCCAACGAAGTACGCGAATCGGTCGAGGTGCTCGCCGGTGGCGGACCCGCGGATGTCGTCGAACTGACGATCGCACTCGCTCGCGAGATGCTCGCCCTCGCCGGCCAACCTGACGCCGATGTCGAATCCGCGCTGAAGAACGGGCAGGCGATGGATACCTGGAACGCGATGATTCGCGCGCAGGGTGGAGATCCGACCGCCGCACTCCCGGTCGCCCGCGAGACCCACGTCGTGACCGCCGAGCGGTCGGGCGTGCTCGTCGAGCAGCAGGCCCTCGCGTTCGGCGTCTCGGCCTGGCGCCTCGGTGCCGGTCGCGCACGCAAGCAGGATCCGGTGCAGCACGCGGTCGGAATCGACCTGCACGCGAAGCCCGGTGACACGGTCGCTGCGGGCCAGCCGCTGTTCACGCTCAGTGCCGACGAGCCGGAGCGCTTCGCGCGTGCCCTCGAGGCGCTCGAGGGTGCCTACCGCATTGGCGACGCCGGCGAGCCCGTCCTCGACGGTGGTCCGCTCATCGCCGGCCGCATCGACTAGCGGTACTGCCGGCGGACTGGCGACCAAACTCCATTACCCTTTCCGACCCTTCCGACCCTTCCGCCCCTTCTAAACCTTTCCGACCCTTCCAAAATTCAGGAAGCGCGGCCGGACTCGCGGCGTGTCGTCGAGCGACTCGCCGCATCCGCTGCCGGACTTCCTGCATTTTGGAAGGTGTGTGGGGGAAAAGTGGCCGGGTGGCGGGGCGGCCGGGCGGCCCGGGTGGCTGGGTAGACGGGTAACCGGGCGGCCAGGGCCAGGACCAGTGACTAGCGGGCTAGCGGATCGCCGAGCGCGCGCACTGCTTCGGTGACGAGCGACCAGAACTTGGGCGCATCGATAGCGGTCGCTACCTGGGTCGTGCAGTCGTCGGGCGCCGGCGACCGGAAATCGGCCACGGTCATCCCGAGCGTGATGCTTCCCGAGAGTTCGACATCCAGCGGTGCCTTGCGCACCGTCAGCACGGACGGGTCGATCACGTAGGCGACGGCGCACGGGTCGTGAACCGGCGGAAAGTCGAAGCCCTGCGCGTCTTTGTAGGTGTGGGCGAAGAACTCCATCAGCTCACCGACGAAGCGGGACGGCCCGGTGCCGATCTCCGCGATCGCCTCGACGACGTCCGGCGTCGCGAGTGCCTGGTGGGTGACATCCAGCCCGACCATCGTGAGCGGCCAGGACTCGTTGAAGATGATGTGCGCGGCCTCGGGGTCGATCACGATATTGAACTCGGATGTCGCACTCCAGTTGCCGACGTTGTAGCCGCCGCCCATGAGCACGACTTCTTTCACGCGCCCAGCGATGCGCGGTTCCTTGCGCACGGCGAGTGCGATGTTGGTGAGGGCGCCGGTCGGAACGAGCGTGATGGTGCCCGGCTCGTGCGACATCACGAGGTCGATGATGAGGTCGACGGCGTGCCGGGGATCGAGCTCGATCGTCGCGTCGGGAAGAGCGGGTCCGTCCATTCCGCTCTCGCCGTGAATGCTTTCGGCGGTCTCGACCTGGCGCACGAGCGGGCGGTGGGCGCCGCGGGCGAAGGGAATTCCGGAGATTCCGGCAACAGCGGCAACGGCGAGGGCGTTGCGGGTCACTTTGTCGATGGTCTGGTTGCCGTAGACGGTGGTCACGGCGAGGAGGTCAATGAGCGGGTTTCCCCACGCGAGAAGCAGCGCCACGGCGTCGTCGTGGCCGGGGTCACAGTCGAGAATGATCTTTGTCGGCATAACTGTGAGGCTACCGTTCAGCGCGAGCTAGTAGATTTGAGCTATGAACAGCGCGAGTGACGAATACTTCCTGCCCGGTGGAAAGGTATCGATCACGGCACTGCCGAAGGTCTCCCTCCACGATCACCTCGACGGGGGCCTGCGGCCGCAGACGATCATCGAGCTTGCCGCCGAAATCGGCTACGAACTCCCGACCACCGACGCCGAAGAACTCGGCCAGTGGTTCGAAGACCAGTCGAACAGCGGATCGCTCGTCGAATACCTCAAGACCTTCGACGTCACGACCGCCGTCATGCAGACCAAAGCGGGACTCACCCGCGTCGCCCGCGACTTCGTCAATGACCTCGCCGCCGACGGCGTCATCTACGGGGAGATCCGCTGGGCGCCCGAACAGCACCTCACCAAGGGCCTGACCCTCGACGAGACCGTCGTGGCCGTGCAGGAAGGTCTCGATGCCGGAGTCGACGATGCCAAGCATCTCGGCCACGTCATCCGCGTCGGCCAGCTCATCTCGGCCATGCGTCACGCCGATCGCGGCCTCGAGATCGCCGAGCTCGCCGTTCGCCACCGCAACAACGGCGTCGTCGGCTTCGACATCGCCGGTGCCGAAGCCGGATTCCCGGCCGGAAATCTTCGCGACGCCTTCGACTTCCTCGTCGACAACTTCATGCCCCGCACCGTGCACGCCGGCGAGGCCGACGGGGTCGACAGCATCCGCGGCGCACTCGTCGACGGTCGCGCCATGCGCCTCGGTCACGGCGTGCGCATCGCCGAAGACATCACCACCGAGGGCGAGGATGCCGAGTCCAAGTTCGTCGCCCTCGGCCAGGTCGCGCAGTGGGTCAAGGACCGCGAAATCGCGCTCGAGATCGCACCGTCGTCGAACCTGCAGACCAACGCGGCCGGCACCGAGCTCAGCGAGCACCCGTTCGACCTGCTCTACCAGCTCGGCTTCATGGTCACGGTCAACACCGACAACCGCCTGATGAGCAACACGAGCCTCAGCCGCGAGCTGTTCCTGCTGTCGGAGGAGTTCGGCTACGACCTCTCTGACCTCGAGGTCTTCCAGCTCAACGCCGCGGCCTCGACGTTCCTCTCGCTCGACGAACGCGAGGAACTCGCGCAGACCATCATCGACGGTTTCCAGGGCGCCTGAATGTCACTTCCCCCGCTTCCTCCCGAAGCCATCGAGCTCGGCGCCACCGCGGCTGACTGGCGTGCAGCCGTTCGCCTGGCCGGCGCCGCCCTCGTGCGCTCGGGCGCTGCGCTGGACGGGTACTCCGACGAGATGATCCGCATGATCGACGAGCACGGACCCTACGTGGTCATCGCTCCCGGGCTCGCTCTCGCCCACGCCAGGCCGGGTCCCGACGTCATCGGCGACGGTCTCGCGATCGTGACCCTCGCCACCCCGGTCGAGTTCGGGCATCCGCACAACGACCCGGTGAGCGTCGTGCTCGCGATCGCGATCAAGCACGCCGACGAACACCTCGCCGCCGTCGCCGGTCTCGCCAATGTCTTCAACGATTCGACCGCAATCGCGCAGCTCGCCGAGGCAACTTCGGTGGATGCCGTGCGCGCCATCATGGGAGTGCCAGAGTGAAGATCGTCGCCATTTGTGGAGCGGGAATCGGAAGCTCCGGAATCCTCAAGGTCAACGCGGAACGAGTGCTCAAGCGCCTCGACCTCGACGCGGTCGTCGTCGCGGCCGACATCGCTTCGCTTCCGGCGGTCATCGGTGACGCCCAGGTGATCCTGACGTCCGCCGAGTTCGTGGATGCCATCGGCAAGACCTTCGCCGACGTCATCGTGATCCAGAACTACTTCGACACCGACGAACTCGCGTCGAAGCTCGAAAAGGCGCTCGGCTAGGGCCTGTTGGGGCCTACTTGCCCAGCAGTTCGTGCATCCCCGCTTCGAGCTCGGCCACGGCGGCATCCGCTGCAGCGCGGCGCTCCTCGGCTGAACCGTCGGTGCTCGACGCGTCGATGTAGACCTTGAGCTTCGGCTCGGTTCCGCTCGGGCGCACGATCACGCGACCGTGCCCCTCGAGGTGGTAGCGAAGGATGTCGGACGGCGGGAACTCGTCGAAGCCCTCGGCGAAGTCGTCGACGCTGTCGATCAGGATCGTGCCGATCGCGCGCGGTCGGTCGGAGCGCAGCTTGTCCATGATGCGGGGGATCTCGGCAAGGTCCTTCACGCGCACGGAAATCTGGGCCGAAGCGTAGGCGCCGAACTTGTCGTCGAAGTCGCGCTGGTGGTCGACGAGGGTTTTGCCGTCCGCGGTGAGGCCGGCGGTGAGGCGCAGGAATTCGACGGCCGCAGAGATGCCGTCTTTATCGCGCACCTTCTCCGGGTCGACGAGGTAGCCGAGGGCCTCCTCGTAGCCGTAGATCAGGCCGCCGGCACGCGAGATCCACTTGAAGCCGGTGAGAGTGTCGACGTAGTCGAGCGCGTACTTGCGCGCGATCTCGGCGAGGGCGGGCGAGGAGACGATGGATGCCGCGAGGGTGCCATTGTTGTCGCCGTTAGCAGCGCGCTCCGCGGCGGCCCAGCCGAGCAGTGCGCCGACCTCGTTGCCGCTCAGGCGTCGCCAGCTGCCGTCGGCGGTCGGGATCGCGATCGCGAGGCGGTCGGCGTCCGGGTCGTTCGCGACGACGAGCTGTGCGCCGATCTCGGTCGCCTTCGCGATCGCGAGGTCGAGCGCGCCCGGCTCTTCGGGGTTGGGGAAGGCGACCGTCGGGAAGGCGGCGTCCGGCTCGATCTGCTCGGCGACGACGGCAGGGGCGCCGAGGCCAGCCTCGGTGAAGACGCGGGCCGCGGTCTCCCAGCCGACACCGTGCAGCGCCGTGTAGACGAAGGTGGGTGCTTCGGGGACGTCGCCGGCGAGGGCAGCGGTCTGCGTCACGTACTCGTCGAGCACGGTCTCGTCGGCTGTCTCGTACGCGGTTGACCGCGGGAGGTCGCGGGTGTCGGTCGCGGCGACCGCAAGGATCTGCGCCGCGATCTCACCGTCGACCGGTGGCACGATCTGAGAACCGTGGTCGTAGTCGCCCAGATAGACCTTGTAGCCGTTGTCGGCCGCAGGGTTGTGGCTCGCGGTCACCATGACGCCGGCGCTCGTGCCGAGGAACCGCACCGCGAACGCGAGCACGGGGGTCGGAAGAAGGCGGGGGAGCAGAACGGTGCGCACGCCGGCACCGGCCATGATCTCGGCGGTATCTTCGGCAAAGACCTTCGAGTTCTTGCGGCCGTCGTAGCCGATGACGATGCTCGGCTTCTCGCCGGTCAGCGGTGAGGCGCCGCGCGCCACGAGGAACGCCGCGAGACCGCCGGCGGCCTGCGCAACGAGCACGCGGTTCATCCGAGCGGATCCGGCACCGAGTTCGCCGCGGAGGCCCGCGGTTCCGAACTCGAGCCGGGTCGAGAAGCGGTCGTCGAGGTCGGCGATGGCCGCGGTGTCTCCCGACTCAGCCGCGGTGATGATCGGTTCGAGTTCGGCGCGGGTGTCGGCATCCGGGTCCTGCTCGAGCCAGGTCCTGGCGAGCGCGATGGTGTCGGTGGAGGCAGTCATCAGATCGCCGCCACAATCTTCGCGAGCAGCGCGCTGATGCGGGCTTCGGCATCCCGGCCGGCCTCGAGCACCTCGGCGTGGCTGAGCGGGGTCTTCTGGATGCCGGCGGCGAGGTTGGTGATGAGCGACATTCCGAGGATCTCCATGCCGGCCTGGCGGGCGGCGATGGCTTCGAGGGCCGTTGACATTCCGACGATGTGGCCGCCGATGGCCTTCGCCATCTGCACTTCTGCCGGGGTTTCGTAGTGCGGTCCGCGGAACTGCGTGTACACACCCTCGTCGAGGCTCGGGTCGACGCTGCGGGCGACGTCGCGCAGGCGCTTCGAGTAGAGGTCGGTGAGGTCGATGAACGTCGCTCCCTCGAGCGGCGAGTCAGCGGTGAGGTTGATGTGGTCGCTGATCAGTACCGGGGTTCCGGGAGTCCAGGTCTCGCGGATGCCGCCGGCGCCGTTCGTGAGGATCATGGTCGACACTCCCGCGGCGGCCGCGGTGCGCACCGAGTGGACGACGCGGCGAACCCCGTGGCCCTCGTAGTAGTGGGTGCGGGCACCGATGACGAGGGCGCGCTTTCCGTTGGGCAGCAGGACCGAGCGAAGAGTACCGACGTGGCCGACGAGAGCGGGCTTCGAGAACCCGGTGATCTCATCCGCTGCGATCGTCGCCGTCGTCTCACCGATGAGGTCGGCCGCGCTCGCCCAGCCGCTGCCGAGCGTCAGCGCGATGTCGTGCTTCTCCACGCCGGTTTTCTCGGCAATCTCCGCCGCGGCAACGGCGGCGATGGCGAACGGGTCAACAGCGGGATCATCGAGGGGGTGGTTCATGCGTCCACTCTATTGGGGCAATCCTGTGCTGGCCCAGCGGCCTGCGCGTGCGGGGCATCCGAGTGTTCAGCAGGGATTCTTCCCTGTGATTTTGGTGTGTGCCGCTCGGCAGGGGAGAATTGCCGCATGGCCTATGAATTCGAGCGGAAGCAACGCATTGCGATCCTCGGAGGAGGACCCGGGGGGTATGAAGCGGCCCTTGCCGGCGCCCAGCTCGGAGCCGAGGTGACCCTCGTCGAACGCGTCGGAGTCGGCGGATCAGCCGTGCTGACCGATGTCGTGCCGTCGAAGACCCTCATCGCCACCGCCGAGGCCACCAACGCGATCGGTGAGGCAGCCGACCTCGGTGTGCAGTTCTTCACCCGCAACGACAGTGGTCGTGCCGTTCGCCCTGAGGTCGCCGTCAACCTCGGTGCCGTCAACGCCCGCCTGCTGCGCCTCGCTCGCCAGCAGTCCGAAGACATGAAGTCGCAGCTGATCAAGGCCGGCGTCACCATCATCCAGGGCGACGGTCGCCTCGATGGCCCGCAGAAGCTGGTCGTCTCGACCGGTAAGGGCAAGGCCCGCAAGGACTTCGACGAGATCGAAGCCGACACCCTCGTCATCTCGGTCGGTGCGAGCCCGCGCCTGCTCGACACCGCGATGCCCGACGGCGAACGCATCTTCACCTGGACCCAGCTCTACGCGCTCGAAGAGATCCCCGAGCACCTCATCGTCGTCGGTTCCGGTGTGACCGGAGCCGAATTCGCTTCGGCCTACAACGCCCTCGGCTCGAAGGTCACGCTCATCTCGAGCCGCGACCAGGTGCTTCCGGGTGAGGACGAGGATGCCGCCCGCGTCATCGAGAATGTCTTCAAGCGCAACGGTATGACGGTTCTCTCCAAGAGCCGTGCCGACTCGGTTGCACGCACCGCCGACGGTGTCATCGCGACGCTCTCCGACGGACGCACCGTCGAGGGAACCCACTGCCTGCTCGCGGTCGGCTCGATTCCCAACACGGCGAATATCGGGCTCGAGGATGCCGGAGTGCAGCTGACCGAGTCCGGCCACATCCGCGTCAACCGGGTCGCTCGCACGTCGGTGCCGTCGATCTACGCGGCCGGTGACTGCACGAACTTCATGCCGCTCGCATCCGTCGCCTCCATGCAGGGGCGCACAGGCGTCTTTCATTCGATGGGAGACGCGGTCAACCCGACCGAGCTGCGCAACATCACCTCGAACATCTTCACGCAGCCCGAAATCGCGACCGTCGGCTGGACGCAGAAGCAGATCGAAGACGGTATCGCACAGGGTGACATCTACAAGCTGCCGCTGTCGTCGAACCCGCGCGCGAAGATGATGGGCATCAAGGACGGCTTCGTGAAGCTGTTCGCCCGCACCGGTTCGGGCACCGTCATCGGTGGAGTCATCGTCGCGCCGCACGCGTCGGAGCTCATCCTGTCGATCGCGCTCGCCGTCGAGCACCGCCTCACCGTTGACCAGCTCGCCCGCGCGTTCTCCGTCTACCCGTCGCTCACCGGCAGCATCACGGATGCCGCCCGCGCGATGCACATCGTCAACTAATCCCTTTCAGGCAGCTGTGCACCGCCCCTGTTCTGGGACATAGATAACGGCGTGGCGTCAACGTAAGGTCGCTGGCGGGGAATCACCCGTTTGCGACCGTTGGAGTACCACCTTGACCAGAATCAGCTTCCCGAAAATCGGCCGGCTCGTCGCGGCGGTGCTGGTGGCATCCGCTCTGGTGCTCGTGCCGGGTGTTACCGCGCAGGCGGCGTCGACCGGCACCGTGAGCGTGCAGCTGACCGATCCGGCGAGGAAGGCGTGGAAGGTCGGCGGAGTGACCATCTCGGTCAATTCGACGACCAGCTCGTTCTACCGCGAGGTGAAGACCGACTACCGGGGCATCGCGACGTTCAAGGGAGTACCGACGAGCGCGAAACTGCTGGTTGAGGCGCGCACCTACTACAACCTCTACTGGTACCTGGGGTCGTCGAAGGCCAACGTCGCCGTGGCGAAGGGCAAGACCAAAAAGGTCTCGCTGCCGGTTGCGCTGGGAGCGACGATCAGCGGAACGGTGAAGAAGCCCGGCGGAAAAGCGCTCGCGAATGCGAAGGTCAACGTGCTCTCGAAGTCGGGTGCTGTGCTGACGTCGACGAACACCGACTCCGCCGGCAAGTACACCGTGCAGGGACTCGCGACCGGCAGCTACCGCCTGCAGTTCAACGGCCGCCAGTACGTGGGGCCGTACGAGTCGGATGCTGCAGCGCGTGACTACGCGTGGTCGTACTGGGGCTCGTCGTCCGGGTCCTGGGCGAAGGCGGCATCCATCGCGGTCAAGCAGCAGGGCAAGAAGACCGCTCCGAGCGTGAAGACGAACGTGAATTCTGTGGTGACCGCGGGCACGCTGGTGACGCTCACCCTCGCGACCGCGAACGCCGGCGGGCAGGTCAACGTCGAGCGGATCATCTCGGGCAAGGTGTTCGACCGCGAGACGGTGTACGCGCCGCTCTCGACCGACGGAAAGTCAGCGAGTGTTCGTCTCGCCGCCGGCACCTACATCGTCGGCTCGCCGTACACCGAGGGCAGCAACAAGCCGCTCAAGTACTTCACCGGCAACGGCAAGAAGCTCACGTCCGACCGCAACAAGGCCGTACTGGTCACCGTCTCCGGCTCGACGCTGACCCTGTCGGCCGGCGCCGCCGGCTAGCCCTTCCCCGTTCCGCGACCGCGCGCCGGTTTGTTACCCGTGCGCCCGTTCAAACGGCAGCACGGGTAACAAACCCCCGCGCTGTCTCGGCGGGATCTTCTCCTCCCCGGAGGAAGACGAAGGGATTGCCTCACAGTCGGCCCTGGCCGAGTCTCTGGACCGCGCGATCGCGGTGACCATGGACGGATGTTGAATCCCGAGAGCCTCGCACTGACCGACCACCTGTTGTTTTCGCGCAACTCCGACACCGCGGGCGATCGCAATGAGTTCTACAAACGGGTACACAGGGGTGAGCTCGTACAGGTCATACGCGGGGTCTTCATGGAGGCCGCGATCTGGAACTCATTCGACCGGCACGCCCGGTACCGGTTTGGGGCCGTCGCTGTTGCAGCTCGATCAGAAAACCCGCTTGTGTTTTCTCACGCGTCGGCCGCAGCGATGTGGCGTCTTCCCCGAGTCGGATCGTGGCCACAGAAGCATCATGTCGTGAGCGATGTTGCGGCCGGGGGTCGTTCGAGCAGCATTGTTGTTCGGCACACGGTAGGGCTTCCCGCCGACACGGTTGTCATCGACGGAGTCGAGGTGACGTCACTCGCGCGCACTGTCGTTGATATCGCTGCGACACACTCTTTCGGCGAAGGCGTAACCGCCGCAGACGCTGCGCTCAGGAGAACTGCCTTTCCGCACTCGGAGGTTCCGCGGACGTTTCTGAGCAGATCGGCTCTGATCACCGAACTTGCGAGCGTCGACGTCCACCATGGCAGCGCCAGAGCGCAGCGGACTATCGATTTTGCCGATGGACTGGCCGATCGACCGGGCGAGTCGCTCAGCAGGGTGAACATGCACCTCGCTCGAATTACCCCGCCACAGCTCCAGGTAGTGCTGTACGGAGCGAGCGGCCGCCGCTACATCGTCGACTTCTGGTGGCCGGAGTTCAATGTGATCGGTGAGTTCGACGGACGGTTCAAGTACTCAGATCCGAAATTCATGCGGGGTCGAACCTCGCATCAGGTCCTTCTCGACGAAAAGTTCCGGGAGGACGACCTGAGGGCCACCGGGCGCGGATTCACGCGGTGGGACATGCCGATTGCCGCATCGCCAATCGCGCTGCGCGACCATCTCATCCGGGCTGGTGTTCGCTAGTCCACGGCATGGTGCTGGGGTTTGTTATCAGTGCGCCCGTTTGAACGGGCGCACTGATAACAAAGGGGCGCGCTGTCAGCGCGGCGGCGGGGGGACGCGGCGGGGCTAGTCGGCGATCGTCAGCAGCAGGTGGCCCGACGAGACGGTCGTACCGACCTGGGCGTTGATGCCGCTGATGGTGCCGTCCTTGTGGGCGGTGATCGGCTGTTCCATCTTCATGGCCTCGAGCACGAGGATGAGGTCGCCCTTGACGACCTTGTCACCCTCGGCGACCGAGAGCTTGACGATCGTCGCCTGCATCGGCGCGTTGACGCTGTTGCCGGTGACGGTGCTGACCGAGCTCGATCCGCGACGCGTGGGAGCGGCGGCCTTGGCGACGCCACCGGATGACGGAAGCAGTTTTGTGGGAAGCGAGACCGCGATCCGCTTGCCTTCGACCTCGACGACGACGCTGTGGCGAGCGGATGCCGCGGTCGAGTCCTGCAGGGATCCGCTCCAGGGCTCGATGTCGTTGTCGAACTCCGTTTCGATCCAGCGCGTGTAGATGGTGAACGGGTCGGACGTGAAGGCCGGGTCGCGCACGATCTTGCGGTGGAACGGCAGAACGGTCGGAAGACCGGCAACCTCGAACTCGTCGAGGGCGCGGCGCGAACGCTCGAGGGCGTCCTCGCGGGATGAACCGGTCACGATGAGCTTGGCGAGCAGCGAGTCGAAGGCGCCGCTGATGACGTCTCCGGTGGTGACACCGCTGTCGACGCGAACGCCGGGGCCACCGGGGAAGCGCAGGACGTTGACGGGGCCGGGAGCCGGCATGAAGTTCAGGCCCGGGTCTTCACCGTTGATGCGGAACTCGAACGAGTGGCCCTGCGGGATCGGGTCCTCGTAGTCGAGCACCCCACCCTCGGCGAGGCGGAACTGCTCGCGAACGAGGTCGATTCCGGTGACTTCTTCAGAGACGGGGTGTTCGACCTGCAGGCGGGTGTTGACCTCGAGGAACGAGATCGTGCCGTCCTTGGCGACGAGGAACTCGCAGGTACCGGCACCGAGGTAACCGACCTCCTTGAGGATCGCCTTCGACGAGGCGTAGAGCTCGGCGTTCTGCGCGTCGGTGAGGAACGGCGCCGGCGCCTCTTCGACGAGCTTCTGGTGGCGACGCTGCAGCGAGCAGTCGCGGGTGGAGATGACGACGACGTTGCCGTGGGCATCCGCGAGGCACTGGGTCTCGACGTGGCGGGGCTGGTCGAGGTACTTCTCAACGAAGCACTCGCCACGACCGAAGGCCGCGATGGCCTCGCGCGTCGCCGACTCGAACAGTTCGGGAATCTCTTCTCGAGTGCGGGCAACCTTGAGTCCGCGACCGCCGCCGCCGAAGGCAGCCTTGATAGCAACCGGAAGGCCGTGCTGGTCGACGAACGCGAGAACCTCGTCGGCACCGGAGACCGGGTTGAGCGTGCCGGGCGCGAGGGGCGCACCGACCTTTTCGGCGATGTGGCGCGCGGAGACCTTGTCGCCGAGCTTCTCGATGGCGTCAGGCGACGGGCCGATCCAGATCAGGCCGGCGTCGATGACGGCGCGGGCGAAGTCGGCGTTCTCGGCGAGGAAGCCGTAGCCGGGGTGGATCGCGTCGGCACCGGAGCGACGGGCGACCGACAGGATCTTGTCGATCACGAGATAGGTGTCCGCGGAGGTCGCACCGTCGAGGGCGTACGCCTCGTCGGCGAGCTTGACGTGCCGGGCATCCCGGTCCTGGTCAGCGTAGACAGCGACGGAAGCTATACCGGAGTCTTTTGCGGCGCGAATGACACGCACCGCAATCTCTCCACGGTTAGCGATCAGAACCTTGGTGATGCGAGCCATAGTTCCCTAGCCTATTGGTCTTGGAGCGCGCCCAATTTGGTCGCTCTGCACAAAAAGCCCTCGCAACCCCCGTCGGATAGGTACAAGTCGTGTGCTGAGGTGGCTCGACAGTGCGGCGTGTTGTTACCAGTGCGGGCGTTCAGCGGGGCGCACGGATAACGAACGGGCGCACTGTCAGCGGTTGCGCAGCTCGTGGATGGGCACCCCGAACGACAGCAGCAGGGTGCGCAGCAGCGCGACCGACAGCCCGACGACGGCGTGCGGATCACCGCGCACCTCGGCGATGAAGGGAGCCCCGAGGCTGTCGATCGTGAACGCGCCGGCCACCTGCAGCGGCTCACCGGTCGCGATGTAGGCGTCGATCTCGTCATCACTGATGTCATCGGCGAACCGGACAGCGGATGTCGAAACGCCGCCGACGGCTCCCGCGACCTGGCCTGCGCGGTGGTCGATCAGCCAGTGCCCGGAGTGCAGGTGTCCCTCGCGACCGCGCTGCAGCATCCACCGCTCGCGGGCGACCTCCGGCAGGTGCGGCTTTCCGTAGACGATGCCGTCGAGCTCGAACGCCGAATCGCCGCCGAGGATGAACCCGTCGATGGGGGAGCCGTCGACGGTACGACCGATAACGGCCTCGGCCTTGAGCCGCCCCAGCAACTGCACCATCTCGTGCGGGGTGAGCGGTCCGGCCGCGGCAACCGCGGCATCCTCGTCGACGTTCGAGGCGAGCAGAATCGGTTCGATTCCGATCGCACGGAGGGTCGCGAGTCTGGCCGGCGACGTAGAAGCAAGGTAGAGGCGCATTCGGCTCCTATGCTCGAAGGATGGGTGAATGGCAGGGAAAACAGGTCGAGCTTGACGTTACCAACATCGCGCACGGTGGTGTCGGCGTCGCAAGACTCGATGGACGCGTCGTCTTTGTGAGCGACGCGATCCCCGGTGAACGCGTGCTCGTGCGCATCACCGAGGACTCGAAGAAGTCGTTCTGGCGCGGTGAAACCCTCGCGGTCATCGACCCGAGCGAGCACCGCCAGCCGCACATCTGGGCGGAGGCGGCGATCGACCGCGACCCGGCCAACCGCGCCGGCGGGGCCGAATTCGGTCACATCGAGCTCTCGCACCAGCGCGAACTCAAGCGCCAGGTGCTCGTCGATTCGCTGAAGCGCATGGGAAGAATCGACGCGGATGCCGCAGTCGAGCCGATCGCGGGAGACGACGCAACGAGCGGAACGGGATGGCGCACCCGCGTGCGGTTGCACGTCGACGAGTCCGGCCGCGTCGGGCCATACGCCGCGCGCAGCCACCGCGTGATCCCGGTCGAGAACCTTCCGCTCGCGACGGCCGCGGTCGCCGAGGCCGCGCCGCTCGCACAGCTCTTCGCGGGCGAAGAGCACGTCGACGTGATTGCGCCGTCGACCGGTGGCGGTCGCCTGATCATCAGCGGACCGAAGCGCACGCAGAAACCGACCACCATCACCGAGATCGTCGGCGACCGGGAGTTCCAGCTCGCCGACGGCGGCTTTTGGCAGGTCCACCGCGGTGCAGCGGCAACCCTGACCGAGGCAGTGCAGTCGGCGATCGACGGTGCGCTGTTCGATCCGGCGGCGATGAACCTCGACCTGTACGGGGGAGTCGGCCTGCTGGCCGCGGCCGTCGGGGACCGGTTCGGGCCAGCCACGAAGATCACCACCGTCGAGAGCGACGAACGCGCAACCGACTACGCCGCGGCGAACCTCGAGGACTGGATCGGGGCATCCGCTGTCACCGCGCGCGTCGAGCGCTGGGTGCGCGAGCTCGCGACCTCGGCGAACGCCGTGCAGCGCGCGAAACTGCGATCGGCGACGATCGTGCTCGACCCGCCGCGGGCCGGAGCCGGCAAAGAGGTCGTCGCGCACCTCGCCGATCTCGCGCCCGCGCAGCTCGTCTACGTCGCGTGCGACCCGGTCGCGCTCGCCCGGGATCTCGGGCTGTTCGCCGAGAGCGGGTACGAGCTGTCGGCGCTTCGCGCGTTCGACCTGTTCCCCAACACTCACCACGTTGAGGCAGTCGCTACCCTCGTTCCGACGGGAGCCGTGCGATAGTCGTACAGCGGTCATCGCCGGACTGCTCCATCCGGGTAACATTGTTATTTACATACGCCGACTGGTTCGGGAGACGGGATGACTACGGTGCAGGCACAAGCGGGGTTGTCGAGCGAGCCAATCGCCACGTCATCCGTGCGGGTCGCCGTCGTCGATGACCACGAATCCGTACGGCTCGGGCTGAAGGCAGCCTTCGAAGCCGAGGGTTACCAGTTCGTGCTCGCCGCAGCTACCGTGCAGGAACTGATCGACGGTCTCGCCGGTCGCGAGTGCGACGTCGTCGTTCTCGACCTCTCGCTCGGTGACGGCTCGACGGTCACCGACAACGTCAAGCGCGTGCAGGCGGCCGGCTCCGCCGTTCTCGTCCACAGCATCGCCGACCGCGTTGCCAGCGTTCGCGAGGCGCTCGCCGCGGGGGCCGCCGGCGTTATCCCCAAGTCATCCGCTACCCGCACCGTCATCGCCGCAGCGGCGAGCGTTGCTCGTGGCGAGGTTCTCAATAACCTCGAGTGGGCAACCGCGATCGACGCCGACCGTGACTTCGCCAAGGCGCAGCTCGGTCGCCGTGAGCGCGAGATCCTGCACCTGTACGCGTCCGGTCTTCCGCTCAAGCTCGCGGCGCAGCAGCTCGGAATCGGCTACTCGACCGCCCGCGAGTACCTTGACCGCATCCGCGTGAAGTATGTCGAGGTCGGTCGACCGGCCCCGACGAAGGTCGACCTGCTCCGTCGCGCCGTTGAAGATGGAATTCTGCCTGGGCTTGACCCGGATGGCGGAGATGTCCACTAGCGCGACGGCCCTCCGTAGCGCTCCCGGCGTCAAACACCAGCGAAGCCCGATCAGCCGGGACCAGGTCGAATCGGTCATCTCCCGTTCGGTCGCCCTCTTCGGCATCGTCTTCGGTGCCCAGACGATCCCACCCCTGATCGCGCAACTCCCGAACGCCAACCCGGTCTGGAGCGCAATCACGATCAGCGTGATCGCGCTGTCACTCGTGGCGAGCCTCGCCGCATCGGTCTTCCGTCGTTACGTGCGACTCGCGCACGCCGCGGTCGCCGTCATCTACCTCGCCGCGCTGCAGACCTGGCCGCTGTTCGTCACCCAGCCGGGAAGCCCGACCACCAATCACTGGCTGTACTTCCTGCTGACCGTCGCCACGGCATCCGCTGCAATCGGCCTCCCGACCGCCATCGGCACGACCTACCTGCTCGTGCTGCCGGTCATGTACGGGCTCATCCGGGTCACGCCGGACGGCGGGATGGCGAGCGCCCAGCAGGCGATCCTCGACTCGCTCTACTCGGTCATCCTCGGCGGGGTGATCATGGTGATCGTCACCATGCTTCGGCAGGCATCGGCATCGGTCGACGCTGCGCAGGCCAATGCGCTCGAGCGGTACTCGCACGCCGTCCGTGCGCACGCGACCGAGATCGAACGAGTGCAGGTCGATTCGATCGTTCACGACAGTGTGCTGACCACCCTGCTCTCGGCTGCGCGCGCGTTTACGCCGGATGCCAAGGCGCTGGCGGCGACGATGGCCGGCAACGCGATTGGTCACCTTCGTGAAGCGGCGCTCGTGACCCCGGACGATGGAAGCACCGTCGTTCTCACCTCGGTCGCCCGCCGCATCTCAGAGGCAGCGAACACGATCGGCGCGAAGTTCGAACTGCGCACCCGCACGATCGGCACCCGGTCGATGCCGATCATGGCGGCCGAGGCCGTCTACTCGGCATCGGTGCAGGCGATGGTCAACAGCCTGCAGCACGCCGGAGCCGGCACCGACGTCAGTCGCTGGCTGACCATTCGCGGAATCGAACCGGCCGGAATCGAGGTCGAGGTCGGCGACACCGGCGGCGGCTTCGCGTACCACGACGTGCCGAAAGAGCGACTGGGGCTTCGGGTCTCGATCGTCGAGCGTGTCTCGAACGCCGGCGGCTGTGTCGAGATCGATTCGGTCGAGGGCGAGGGAACCGTCATCACCATCCGCTGGCCGCACACCGAGTCGGCCGACGCCGATCCGGAGGAGCCCGCGGGAAGCAACCTCCGCTTCAGCGGCGGCACCGTCGTGACGGGAGAACCCTCGTGAGAATCGGGGTACCCCGGTACCTGATCATCTCGATGGCTGCGCTGTTTTCGATCTACCACGTTGTGCTCGGCTTCTACGCGATCGAGATTCCGCGCTCGGCCGCACCGATAGTCATGGCGATGGTGCTCTACCTCGTGGCCACGGTTCTGAGCCTGGTCCCGTGGGGCCCCAACCGGATGCCGCTGTGGCTCGCCGCGTTCAACGTCGCTGTCGCGATCTCCCTTCCGCTGCTCATCAACGGCGAGCTCGATCCGCTGCGCGAGGGCGGGAACGGCTACGCGACCTGGTACGTCGCCGCGGTCGGAACACTCATGACGATCACGTCGACGCGTCACCGCCACTCGTTTGCCTGGGTCGGCGTCGCCGCGCTGTTCATCCAGGTTGTCGCGTGGGGCGGCCTCGAAGCGGTCGGGTCGATCGGCGTCATCGGCAGCGTTGCCTGGGTCGCCGTGTCGCACATCCTCAGCCGGGCGATGGCCAAGGCGACGAAGGACGCCACCCGGTTCGCCCTCGCCGAGCGGGAGGCAACCGACTGGCAGGCCGCGCAGGAAGCGCACATCTTCGAGCGCCAGTTCCGGCTCGGCCAGACCAGTTCGATGGCACTCGCGATGCTGCGCCAGATCGAGCAGTCCGGCGGCGAACTCACCGACCAGCAGCGTGAGGAATGCCTGCACCTGGAGGGCGCCATCCGCGATGAGATCCGCGGTCGAAAGCTGCTCAACGACGCCGTTCGCGAGCAGGTCATGATCGCGAGGCGCCGCGGCGCAACCGTCACCCTTCTCGATGAGGGCGGAATCGACGATCTCGGGGACGACGACCTCGACCGGGTGCTCAACGCGCTTGCGGCAGCGATCCGAGGAACGAACGCCGACAAGGTCATCGCTCGTACGGTTCCCGGTGGGTCCTCGACGGCGGTCACGGTCGTCGGACTTCGCAGCATGGATGACGCCGACGCGAGCGCGCTCGGCCAGGAGTCCCTCGACGAGGACGAGGTCGACCTGTGGCTGGAGATCCCACGGGTCAAGGTCTGACCATCCCGCTCGGAAACACTCGCCGACCGGCTTTTCCTGCTCCCGCGGGCATAAAGCCGAATTGGCTAAATCTGTTTACCTTTATCAAGTATCCTCTTGCGAATGACTACCAACGGGGGGCTGTCTTCGCCGGCAGCTGTTGAGAAGCCGCGCTACCGCTACGAGATCCAGGGTCTCCGGGCCGTTGCAGCGCTTCTCGTCGCAACGTTCCACATCTGGCTCGGTCGAGTCTCGGGTGGCGTCGACGTCTTTTTCGTCGTGTCCGGGTTCTTCATCACCATGACGCTCTTCGGTCACTTCGACCGGTTCGGCGCGATTCGACCGCTCACCTACGTCTCGCGCCTGCTTCGCCGGTTGCTTCCGGCAGCGCTGCTCGTACTCATCGTCGTGTTCATCGGGACCCTGCTTCTGCTTCCGCAGGGCCAGTGGGGCAACACCTTCGGCGAGATCGTCGCCTCCGCCCTGTACTTCGAGAACTGGCAGCTCGCGTTCAACTCGGTCGACTACCTCGCGGCCGCGCAGGAACACACCGCCGTCCAGCATTTCTGGGCCATGTCAATCCAGGGGCAGTTCTACCTGATCTGGCTCGCGATCTTCCTCGCGGTTGCGTTCATTCTGAAAAAGAAGGGACTCGCGACCGCCCGCACCGTCGCGCTCTACTTCTTCATCGGCGTTTTCGTTCTCTCGTTCGCTTACTCGGTCTGGTTCACCGTGGTGAACCAGCCGTTCGCGTACTTCTCGACCTTCACCCGCGCCTGGGAGTTCAGCCTCGGCGGAATCGCCGCCGTACTGCTGCCGCGGATCCGCGTCGGCACGGTCGCCAAGGTCATCATGAGCTGGGTCGGCCTCTTCGGTGTCATCAGCTGTGGCCTCATCCTGCAGGTCTCGACGGTCTTCCCCGGGTACGCGGCCCTCTGGCCGGCTCTCAGCGCACTGCTGATCCTGTTCGGCGGTGGCAGCGGCGTCCGCTTCTCGGCCGACACCCTGCTCTCGACGAAGTTCATGGTCTGGCTCGGCGGGCTCTCGTACGGCATCTACCTCTGGCATTGGCCGATCCTGGTCTTCGTCCGCGATGCAATGCACCGCGAATCGGATGTCGGAAAGGCCGGCTTCCTTGTGCTCGGCCTCGCGATCCTTGCCGCGTGGCTGACCAAGGTTCTCATCGAGAAGCCGATCCAGAACTTCGAGCGCAAGCGCTCGGTCAACGGCCCAAAAATCGTCATGGCGGCACTCGCCGGTGTCGTCGCGATCGTCGTGATCGCCGGAACCGTCTCGATCGCCAGCATCCGCGCGCAGTTCGAAGCAGACCAGAAACTCGTCGCCCAGCTCGAAGCTGACCCGAGCGCCTGCTTCGGCGCGCGTGCCCTCGACCCGGAGATCACCGACTGTGACGACACCGGATTCGAATCGGTCATCGTGCCGGAGGGTGCCCCGAACCTCGACGTTCCGGAGGCATACACCGACGAGTGCCGCACCAACACCGAGGAGGACGAGGTCAAGGAATGCGTCTTCGGTGAAAAGGGTGCTGACACTCGCGTCGCGCTGATCGGTAACTCGCACTCGGTGTCCTGGTTGCCGGCGTTCACCGCGATCGCCAAGCAGCAGGGCTGGGAACTGCACGTCTTCTTCAAGGGTGCGTGCGTGTTCAACACCGAGGTCCGAGCGGACAGCAATCCGGAGATCCCTGCATCCTGTGCCCGCTGGAACACCGCACTGCAGGCCGAGCTCGCCTCACAGTCGCCGTACGACCTGCTGTTGACCTCTCACAAGGCTCCGGGCTTCTGGCCCGACGCAGAGGGCAAACAGGACCTGGAAAGGGCCTCAGCGGGCTTCAGGGCCGCCTGGCAGCCGCTCATCGACCGTGGAACCAAGATCATCGCGATCCGGGATAACCCGAAGATCACCGACGAAGTGCTCGACTGTGTCGACGTCAACGGTCTCGACAGCAACGAGAAGTGCCCGGTCAAGCGTTCAGATGCACTGACCGAGAAGGATCCGATCGTGATGGCGGCGACGGACTACCCCGGCGCGTACCTCATCGACATGACGGACTTCTTCTGCGGAGAAGAGAAGTGCTACACGGTCGTCGGTCACGTGAAGATCTTCCGCGACTTCCACCACTTCACCGCCTCCTACTCCAACACCCTCGCCCCCTACCTCTTCAAGGCAATGGAAAAGGCCGGAGTGATGTCCGACTACGACTACGACGAGGGTGAGTTCGACCTGGACGAGGAAGACCAGACCGGTCCCACGGGCTAAATGGTCCCGGTCCTGTGAGCGATCGATTTCGGGGTTGTCACGCCAGTCTGCGCGAGGCAACGATTCTCCGCTCAAACATTGAATTTTTCAGACGGACGAAAAGCGTGTCCATCTAAAAAATCCAAAACTCGCTCACAAATCGTCACCCCGCTCCGCTGGCGCGACCGCTATGAAACCGACCAGCGCGTGTGTACCAGAACGTGGTCGAGAGCGGGTGCAGGTCTCCCTCGTCCATGACGAAAAGAGAGGCTTAACAAGCAAGAGGACCGGAAGTAAACTTCCGGTCCTCCGCAAGATCCGAGTCAGGGCAATAACCCGAATATCACCCTGACTCGCCCCCAAGTCACTAGCCCGCTTACCCTAGTCGGCTAGTGATTGGTGGTGTAACTCAAAGAGAGACACCTAGCACTTACTATCTTGGTCGCGGGGTACGTCGGGGTACAGTCGTCATTTAGGGGGACAGCAGGGGGACAGTTAAGGTCCCCCACCCCGAGAAATCCCAGTGTTTTACTGGGATCGGTCCCCTGGCGCTGTTGATATCCGGGGTACATTTCGGAAATGACGTGCGATTTCGTCACTATTTGCAGTGCCAGCCGGGGCATCTCGACGGTCGTCGCCTCGGATTCCGTGGCGGGCGCCCGAAACGGGTATTCGGCTTAGCCGGAAAAGCTGCGCCAGGCGCCGTGGCCGGGCGCGAGCTGGCCCCGGAGCGAACGCTGGCTCCGCTGCCACGCGGTGGTGCCGACGGCGAGTTCCCGTCCGCGCTCGTCAGCGAGTTCCTCGAGTACACCGCTGAGAACAGCGGTTACCGCGGCGATCTCTTCGGCATCCGGGTTGCCACTGACAATGCGGATGTCCGGTGCCGACTGCGTGTCAGCCGACGGCTCGTAGCCGCTCGATGCGGGGCTCACAGCGGGATGTTCCCGTGCTTCTTGGGCGGGAGGCTCGCGCGCTTGGTCTTGAGGGCACGCAGCGCCTTGATGACAACGACCCTGGTCGCGGCCGGCTCGATGATTCCGTCGAGCTCACCGCGCTCGGCAGCGAGGAACGGGCTCGCGACGTTGTAGGTGTACTCGTTCGCGAGCTTGGTGCGAACTGCCGCGACATCCTCGCCGGCGACCTCCGCTGCCTTGATCTCGTTGCGGTACAGGATGTTGACCGCGCCCTGGCCACCCATGACGGCGATCTCGGCGGTCGGCCAGGCGTAGTTGAGGTCGGCACCGAGCTGCTTGGAGCCCATCACGATGTAGGCCCCGCCGTATGCCTTGCGGGTGATGACGGTGACGAGCGGAACGGTCGCTTCGGCGTATGCGTAGAGCAGCTTCGCGCCGCGGCGGATGACGCCGGTCCACTCCTGGTCGGTACCGGGAAGGTAGCCGGGTACGTCGACGAGCGTGAGGATCGGGATCGAGAACGCGTCGCAGAAGCGCACAAACCGGGCGGCCTTTTCGCCGGCTTCGATGTTCAGGGTTCCGGCCATCGCCGACGGCTGGTTGGCGACGATTCCCACCGAACGACCCTCGACGCGACCGAAGCCGACGACGATGTTCGGGGCGAAGAGCGGCTGCGTCTCGAGGAAGTCGCCGTTGTCGACGATGTGCTCGATGACGGTCTTGACGTCATACGGCTGGTTCGCCGAGTCAGGGATGAGCGTGTTGAGGCGACGGTCCTCGTCGGTGATCTCGAGTTCGATCTCGCTCTCGTAGACCGGGATCTCGGCGAGGTTGTTGTCGGGAAGAAAGCTCAGCAGCGCACGGGCATAGTCGAGAGCGTCATCCTCGTCGCTCGCGAGCCAGTGCGCGACACCGGAGATCTTGTTGTGGGTGAGCGCGCCACCCAGCTCTTCCATTCCGACGTCTTCGCCGGTCACGGTCTTGATGACGTCGGGGCCGGTCACGAACATCTGGCTGGTCTTGTCGACCATGATGACGAAGTCGGTGAGGGCGGGGGAGTAAACCGCGCCACCCGCCGCCGGTCCCATGATGATCGAGATCTGCGGGATGACACCGGATGCCGCCGTGTTGCGACGGAAGATCTCGCCGTACTTACCGAGGGCGACAACGCCCTCCTGGATTCGTGCTCCACCGGAGTCGAGCATTCCGATGATCGGAACGCCGGTCTTGAGGGCGAGATCCATCACCTTGATGATCTTCTCGCCGGCGACCTCGCCGAGCGATCCGCCGAAGATGGTGAAGTCCTGCGAGTAGACGGCGACCTGGCGACCGTGGATGGTGCCGGTACCGGTGACGACCGCATCGCCGTAGGGACGCTTCTTTTCCATGCCGAACGCGTGGGTGCGGTGACGCACGAATTCGTCGAGCTCGACGAACGATCCGTGGTCGAGCAGCTGTTCGATGCGCTCGCGGGCGGTCTTCTTGCCCTTCGAGTGCTGCTTCTCGATTGCGGCCTCGCCGCTGGCGGTCACTGCCTCGTGGTAGCGCACCTTGAGATCAGCCAATTTGCCGGCGGTCGTGTACATGTCGGGCGAAGCGTCCTGGGAATTCACGAGGTTCACTCTACCGAACGAGTGGATGCGGGAGCCGTTGCAGAAACCTGACAACAAATCTGCGGCGGCTTGGATCAGCCGTACTAAACCCCCGCCGTTAATCCTCCGTTTACGGTGCGTGTCCCTTCGCCCCGTACCGTGCGGAGATTGGCACACCGCCCCATCCAGAGGATCTAATGACACTTGAGTTCCCGCCGGCGCCCGCAACCGTTGCAGTGCGCAAAGCTTCACACTCACGCCGCTCAGCGAAACGAGCCGTGGATACGATTTCCGCCGTTGTGATTGTGGATTCTGATTCGTATACGAAGTGGGGAGTCGCCATCCTGGCGTCGATGCCGGCCGACTGGAACAAGAAAATCCTGCTCGTTGCGACGCCCGTCGCACCGAGCGCGGCGCAGCTCACCGCCGCGGTCGCCGGGTCCGGTTTCGTCTCCGCCGATGTCAGCCGCGTCGGGGTGGCCGAGGTGATCCGCCGGGTTCGCGCCGACAAGCCCGACGTCGTGCTCGTGTCGATGCTCGGCCTTCCGGCGACCGTTGTGCTCACGGAACTCCACGAACTGCCGGATCGACCGGTTCTCGTCACCGGTCTTCCCGGAATCTCGATTCCGGCAACCGAACTCGCGATCCTGCGCCGGGTACAGGCCGACCTGTTCCTCGTGCACAGCAAGCGCGAGGTGCGCGCGTTCGAACTGCTCGCGGCCGAACTCGGCACCGACCTGCGGTTCGCGCTCAGCCGGCTGCCGTTTGTGCGCACGGCGCTGACCGCTACCGAGAGAGAAGGCGCCCGGCCCGGGACCGACATCGTCTTCGCGGCGCAGGCGATCGTGCCGCTGGATCGCGGCGACCGCACGCGGATGCTGCAGATCCTGGCGCTGCTCGCCGAAACGCATCCGCAGTACCGGGTCGTGATCAAACTCCGGGCGACCCGCGGTGAGCAGCAGACCCACGACGAGGACGACAGCTACGAGGACCTGCTCGACGAGCTGGAGAACGCACCGGCGAACCTCGTTGTGGCGTCCGGACCGATGGGGCGATTTCTCGATGACGCGGCCGCCCTCGTCACGATCAGTTCGACCTCCGCTATCGAGGCGATCGCCCTCGGTGTTCCGGTCATCGCACTCGACGAGTTCGGCGTCGGTCCGGACCTGATCAACGACGTGTTCGTCGACAGCGGGCTGCTCGCCGACGCCGAGGCACTCGTCGCGGCCGACTTCCGCACTCCGGCGCCGCACTGGCTCGATGACAACTACTTTCACGCGGACGCCGACAACACCTGGCTGACCGCGCTCGACGAACTGCTGCGCGAGCGCTCGCTCGGAATGCTTCCGGACCGGGCGCCACTCGAACCGCGCCGCGGCGGAGCGCTGCGGCGGGCCTGGGAGCGGCGCAAGGAATTCGGTGGCCTCGATCGCAGTCCGAGCGCGATCGTCGCACTCGTCGTCGGTGTGCCGGCGAGGGCGATAGTTCGCCTGGTGCTCTTCGTGCGCACCCCGCGGGCCGTGCGCGCGGCCAACCGTATTCTTGGGGGATGAACTGGCAACTCAGCAGGGCGCAGGCGGGCAGCTTCGAGTTCGTCGACGAGTCGCCGTCGACCAACACCGAACTGCTCGGTCGGCTGCCCGGCGGCAACGTTCCGGATTTTTCGGTTCTCGTCACCGGCAGCCAGACGGCCGGTCGCGGTCGACTCGGCCGGGTCTGGGTCGCGCCGCCGGGTAAGACCCTCGCGATCTCCGTGCTGCTGCGACCCGTGCTTCCGGCCGGTGAACCGCTCGAGCTCTCGCACTACGGCTGGCTCCCGCTCATCGCCGGCGTCGCAATGGCGACGGCCGTCGAAACGGTCGTCGAGCCGGCCCGCGTCGGGCTGAAATGGCCCAACGACGTTCAGGTCGACGGCCTCAAGGTCTCCGGCCTGCTCGCCGAGCTCGCCTCGACCGCCGATGCCGTGGTGATCGGGGCCGGGCTGAACCTCACCATGACCGCCGACGAACTGCCGACCCCGACCTCCACGTCGCTCGCGCTGGCCGGGGGATTCGACGCTGACAATCTCGACGACGGGCAGGCGGATGCCGTGCTCGCGGAGTACCTCCGAGCGCTCCGGTCGCTGTACACCGACTTCGTCAGGCTCGGGGCGGACCCCGACGCGAGCGGCATCCGCGAGCTCGTGAGCGAGAAGTGCACGACCCTCGGCCAGCAGGTACGGGTCGAGTTGCCCGGGGGCGACAACCTCTACGGCACCGCAACCGGAATCGACCGCTCCGGTCGGCTCGAGGTCCGCCGGTCAGCGGATGGCGTGACAACGGCTGTCGCCGCCGGGGATGTGACGCATCTGCGGTATGAATGACGCATGACCATCGAGCCGCCGGATGCGGGGTACCCCAGCAGCGAGGGGGCTGTTCCTGAGTCGGTCGTCGCGAGGCTCAGGCCGCACTCGCGGGTGCTGTTCTGGCCGAGCCTGCTGCTGATTGCCGCGGTCGGTGCGGCCGGGTACTTCTACGGCTCGTTCGACGAGGAGTGGATGAACATCGCCGTCCTCGCCGGTGCCGGGCTCATAGTCGTGCTGCTGTGGCTGCTGCCGCTGCTGTCCTGGCTCGGCAGCCACTACACGATCACCACGAGGCGGATCGTGCTTCGCAGCGGTTTCTTCGTGCGCGTGCGCCAGGAGATGTTGCACAGTCGCGGTTACGACGTGACGGTTCGCAAAAACGCGCTCCAGAGCCTGTTCGGCAGCGGGGATGTCGAGATCAACACCGGCCTCGATCACCCGGTCGTGCTGCGCGACGTTCCGGGAGCCGACCTCGTACAGACGGCGCTGCACGACCTGATGGAGCGCAGCCTCAACCCGATTGCGGCGAGGCGCCAGCAGGAACAGTCGAGACCGTCAGACGAGACGACTCGCTGGGGCATCCGCTAGCGAAGAGCCGTCGGTACGGACGGTTCCTGCGGAAACCGGAACGGTCTCGTGCGGTGCGGCAGCGGCATCCGCTTCTTCATCGTCGATTTCTCCGCGGAAGACCCAGAGCCGGTAGAAGGTGAAGCGGAAGATCGTGCCGAGGCCTAGACCCACGAAGTTGGTGGCGATGTTGTCGGCGAGGATCGACGTGAAGCCGAGCAGGTAGTGCGAGACCCAGAGGCAGGCGAGGCTGATGATGAGTCCGCCGACGCTGACCGCGGCAAATTCGATTCCCTCGCGCACCCAGTGCGGGCGGCGGGCGTGGCGGAATGTCCAGTAGCGATTACCGAGCCAGTTGGCGATGATCGCCAGCGACGTCGACACGATCTTGGCGAAAAACGCGCCGTGTTCGACGGTGTCGGTATCGAAGACGGTCAGGCGAAGGACGTTGAAAACCAGCAGGTCGATCCCGAGGCCCACGAGGCCGACAAGACCGAAACGTGTGAGCTGGGTCACGAGTAAGCGCATGCGTCCACCAGATTGATAAGCGAAGATAGGGTCATAGCGGTTGAAGGTCTAACCGCGTATTCACGAGGCCCAATCCGGGTCTCACCCTACTATTCGATACGGCGTGGAGTTTCGATTGGCACCAATTATCGGCGTTGTCGGCGGTGGGCAGCTCGCTCGCATGATGGTTCCGGCAGCCATTAACTTAGGGCTCGACATTCGTGTCTTCGCCGAAACCCGTGGCGAATCGGCGGACATCGCCGTGACGGAGACGGGTGACTTCCGCAGCGCGGATGACCTGCTCGCGTTTGCGCGCGGAGTGGACGTCATCACGTTCGACCACGAGCACGTTCCCCAGGTCGTTCTTCGCACGCTCGTCGACGCCGGCGTCGCCGTACACCCGAGTCCCGATGCCCTGCTGTACGCCCAGGACAAACTGCTCATGCGCGAGCGCCTCGGTGCGCTCGGACTCCCGGTTCCCGACTGGGCGCGGGTAGCGGATGCCGCAGAGCTCGACGCGTTCCTCGCCGACCACGGCGGCCGTGCGATCCTGAAGACCCCCACCGGCGGCTACGACGGCAAGGGCGTCAGGATCGTCCAGTCCGGCGCGGAAGCCGCCGACTGGTTCGCCGGCGGTGAATCGCTGCTCGTCGAAGAACTCGTCGAGTTCCGTCGCGAACTCGCGCAGCTGGTCGCCCGCAATCCGTCCGGAGAGATCGCGCTCTGGCCGCTCGTCGAGTCGATCCAGCGCGACGGCGTGTGCGCAGAGGTCATCGCCCCGGCTCCGGCCTCGGCCGGCAAGCTCGCGGATGTCGCGGCCGATATCGCGACGACGATCGCCGAGAGCCTCGGCGTCACCGGCGTTCTCGCCGTCGAGTTGTTCGAGACGACCGACGATCGCCTGCTCATCAATGAACTCGCCATGCGCCCGCACAACACCGGGCACTGGTCGATCGACGGTTCGACCACGAGCCAGTTCGAACAGCACCTTCGCGCCGTTGCCGACCTGCCGCTCGGTGCCACCGGCACGCGCGACGAGTGGAGCGTCATGGTCAACATTCTCGGCGGCCCGCTCACCGGTTCGCTCGCCGACCGGTATCCGGTCGCCCTCGCCGACCAGCCAGCCGTGAAATTCCACACCTACGGCAAGGCGCCGCGCCCCGGACGCAAGGTCGGGCACGTGACGGCGGGCGGAGACGACCTCGACGATGTCGTCTACCGTGCGCGTGCCGCAGCGGCGTTCTTTGAGGATTGACACCTAGCATGGTGTCCGTGCCAGCTCCCGACGACTCCGCCCCCGACCTGTCCGCGCCCCTCGTGGCGGTCGTCATGGGATCGGATTCCGACTGGAACGTGATGGCGGATGCCGCCGCAGCGCTCACCGAGTTCGGCATCGCCCACTCGGTTGAAGTGGTGTCGGCGCACCGGACGCCCGAGCGGATGATCCAGTTCGGGCGAGAAGCGCGAGCGGGCGGCATCCGCGTCATCATCGCCGGCGCCGGGGGAGCAGCACACCTGCCCGGGATGATTGCCGCGGTTACGACCCTTCCCGTCATCGGCGTGCCGGTGCCGCTCGCGAAACTCGACGGGCTCGACTCGCTCCTGTCCATCGTCCAGATGCCCGCCGGTGTGCCGGTCGCGACCGTCTCGATCGGCGGAGCACGAAACGCCGGGCTCCTCGCCGCTCGCATTCTCTCCACCAGCGACGCCGACCTCGCCGACAAGCTCGCCGCCTTTGCGCTCTCGCTCGAGACCCTCGTTGCCGAGAAGAACGCCGCGCTGCAGCTACGCCTGTGACAGCCGCCAGCCCCGTTCGTTTTCCTGATCTCGGATCCCGGGAGACGATGACCCGACGCGCCTGGTGGCTCGTCGGTCTCAACATCCTCATTCCCGGTTCCGCGCAGGTGCTCGCCGGCAGCCGTCGTCTCGGACGATTCGGCCTCGCCTCGACGATCGTGCTCTGGGTCATCGTGGTGATTGCCGCGCTGCTGTACTTCCTCGCGCAGCCACTGTTGCTCTCGATCGGCACCAACCTGATCGTGCTGTTCATCGCCCAGGTCGGGCTCGCGTTCTACATCGTGCTGTGGGTGGTACTCACGCTCGACACCCTTCGACTGGTCAGGCTCATCCGCACCCGGCCGTCAGCGCGCGCGCTCATCGCCGGACTCGCGATCGTCGCCCTCGTGGCCGTCGGTGGAACGGCGGGCTACGGCGTCGTCGTCACGGGAGCCGCCCGCAGCCTGCTCGGCGAGGTCTTCGGCGGAACGAAGATGGCCGATCCGATCGACGGGCGCTACAACTTGCTGCTGCTCGGCGGTGACGCCGGCAAGCACCGGGTCGGGCTGCGTCCCGACAGCATCTCGGTCGTGAGCATCGACGCCGCAACCGGTGCCGCGACCGTCATCGGCATTCCGCGCAACCTGCAGCGCGTGCAGTTCTCCGAGGACTCTCCGCTCTACGGCCCCTTTCCCAACGGTTACGACTGCGGTCCCGACTGCCTCGTGAGCTACCTCTACACCTACGGCGAAGAGCACCCGGAGCTCTACCCGAACGCCGAGAAAGAGCACAGCAACCCCGGCATCGAGGCGATGCGCGACGCGATCGAAGGCGTCGTCGGGCTGCAGCTGCAGTACTACGTGCTCATCGACATGGAGGGGTTCAGCGACCTCATCGACGCGCTCGGCGGGATCGACATCGACTCGACCGGGCGGTATCCGCTCGGTGGCGACGAGGGACCGAACGGCGAACCGATCAACGTCGACGGCTGGATCGAGCCCGGAGAGCAGCACATGAACGGCCACACCGCGCTCTGGTACGCCCGCGCACGGCACGGCACAACCGACTACGACCGGATGAAGCGCCAGCGCCAGGTGCAGGAGGCGATCCTCACCCAGTTCGACCCGGCGAACGTGCTCACGAAGTTCGAAGCGGTTGCCAAGGCCGGGGCCCAGGTCGTCAAGACCGATATTCCCAAGGAGATGCTCTCGGGATTCGTGACGCTCGCGTCGAAGACGAGAGCCCTGGACATCGCCAAGCTCGAGCTGTCTCCGCCGGAGGTCAACGTCATCCACCCGGACTTCGACGTCATCCACTCGCTTGTGACGACAACGCTCGACGCGTCGATCCCGACGTCGACCCCTACGCCCGAACCGTAACCGACTCCGGAGCCGTAGCCCGCTTACAGGTCGGCGTGCAGCTGCCAGACCTTCTCGGCCGACGTGCGCCAGCTGAACAGGCCGGCGCGGTCTTCGCCGAGCGTTCCGAGCTCTGCGGCGAATTTCGGGTCGGAGTCGATCCGGCCGATTGCGGCCGCGATCTGCTCGACGTAGCCGGACAGGTCGACGGCGCCATCGTCATCCCGAGCTTCCGGGCGTTCGACGACGAGCCCGGCGTCGCCGGAGACCTCGATGAGGCCGGGAGCATCGGAGTGGATGACGGGTGTTCCGAAGTGGAAGGCCTCGAGCACGGGAAGGCCGAAACCCTCGTCGAGGCTCGGGAAGACCAGCATCGTCGCCCGGTCGAGAACCACCGAGAGGTCGTCGTCCGAGAGGTGCCCGAGCGCGCGCACCCGGTCCGACGGCAGGCCGGCCGTCTCGACCAGTGCGGCGAGTGACTCTGCGTCGCTCTCGTCCGGGCCGACCACGAGCAGCGGAAGGTCGGGGGAGTCGTCGCGTGCGAGGGCGGCGATGACGTTGTCGACTCCGCGGCGGGACTCGAGCCCGCCGATGGTCAGCACGTAGCGGTCGGGAAGGCCGAGCGCCGCAGCGCGGGAGTCGGCATCTCTCGGAAGCACGAGCCGCGGGCTGACGGCTCCGCCGATGACGCGCACCCGGTCGCCGAAGTCCATGACGTCGCGCAACTGGCCGGCGACGGCATGGGTCGGAACCACGATGGCGTCGGCGTAACGGTGGGCACGCTTGAGCATCGCCTTGTGCCAGGCCACCCGGCGCGCGCCGAGGGACTCCGGATGCGTCCACGCGACAACGTCGTGAACCGTCACCGCGATCTGGTGGCCGGCATTGTTGAGCCGGTCGTGGCGGGACAGCGGCGCGAGCAGGCTCGGGGCGTGGATCATACCGGCCGGGAGCCGGGTGAAGCCGTGCTGCCAGGCCGCGGCAAGTTCACGGTGCGCGAGGGTGCTCTTGAACAGGTCGCCCATTCCGGGAAGCTTGTTGCGAAGGCTTGCGTACTCTGCCTCGGTCGATGCCGCGACAATCCCCTCGACGATGCACCCGGCCGGGGCGGTCTCGATGAGCGCCCGCGTCAGTTCTTCGGCGTACCGGGCAGTGCCGGTCGGGGTAGGCGACAGAATCTCGTCCACGATCACCCGCAGAGTGGTCATTCGGCTCCTCGATGCCTGCCCCCAGTGGTGCCGTAACGGTCGGGATGCCGCCGCCACACTGGTAGTGAAAGTCGGCTCTGACCTTACCAGTTTGCCGGTCCCACCCCTATTCGAGGGACAGCGCTCTTGCGCCGTAGGACATACTTGGGTTACGGCGCGCGAGTAATCACTCGGCTCGGATCAAAGGTAGCCATGACCACGTCCTCCCGCCCCATCCGCTCTGCCCTCTCCCTCGCCGTTCTCGGCGCGCTCGTCGCCGGGTCCGCACTCGTCGCCACGGCGCCCGCATCCGCCGCCGACGGTGATCCGGTTGCCATCGCCGAGACCGTCGTTTCCGAGGTGACCGAGCCCGTCGTGATGGGCACGTACCGCACGAAAGACTTCGCCGCAGCCGCGCGCGAACTGCCGACCGAACTCACCGAAGCGCTGGCCGACGACATCGACCTGAAGCCCGCGGAGTACCTCGCCCAGGCCGCCGCAGCGGCCGACGCCGGAACGGTGCTCGACGCCCTGGCCGATGCCGGCGTCGACGTGGCGGGCTCGCACCTCGACGGCACGGAGTTCGTCGTGAATGTCACGTCGAAGGCGGATGCCGCGGCGGTCAGTGCCGCCGGCGCGACCCCCGAATACTCGGCTCCCGTCGAGGTAGACCTCTCCGGCATCCGCGCCGAAGCGGCCACCGACAATGCGAACGACCCGGTTCTCTCGGGTGGCGAATCGATCTACGAGGCGAAGTACGGCTTCCGCTGCTCGGTCTCGTTCAACGGGTACCGGATGAAGACCGGAACCAAGCAGGTCTCGACCGCCGGCCACTGCCGGGAGAAGAAGACCACGAGCTACTACTTCCTCGCGCAGACAAAGGCGAGCACGTCGTTCGGTGACTTTCTGAAGCCGACCCGCACCCTCGGCAAGCCGGTTCCGAACGCCTTCAAGTTCGGTAGCGGCTACGACGCGGGGCTGATTGCCATCACCAACCCGTACTTCACGCCGACCCCGTCGGTGTCGATCTGGAACGGCGAAGAGGGTGCGGCCGACGCGACGGTCCCGGTCACCGACCGGGTCGCCGCGGTGCGCGGAGCCGCAATCTGCAAGTCGGGCGCGACGAGCGGCTGGACCTGTGGCCACGTGGTCGCCGTCGACTCGAAGGTCAAGGTCGACGGTTCTTCGACGGTCAACTCGATCGTCACCGACGTCTGCGTCAAGAGCGGAGACAGCGGCGGAGCGGCACTCATCGGCACCGCTGCTGTCGGCATAGTCTCCTGGGGCGAGGTCGGACAGACCTGCGCGAACGACCTGTACTCGGGATTCTTCCCGCTGGTCTCGTCGAACGGCTCGAAGCAGACCGTTGCGAAGCGACTCGGCTCGACCTGGGAACCGGCGGTAGCCCTCTCGGCGCCCGTCGTCTCAGCGCCGGCCGCCTCGGCGACCGTCGACTACGCCGCCACGATCTCGGGAACCCTGCCGGCCGGCAACGTTCGCCACCGCGTCACGGTCTACATCGACGGAAAGCCGTCGAAGATCGTGGCGAAGGTCCGCTCGAACGGCAGCTGGTCGACCAAGTTGCTCGGCGTCCCGGCTGGCAACCACACCTACTCCGTGCGTGCCCGCTGGGGAAAGTGGTCGACAACGAAGAACACCTCGGCCGTCGCCTTCACCGTTGCGACGCCGCCGATCATCGACGCGCTGAAGGCCGCCAACCCGTACACCGCCGCCGTCGCGCTGTCGAAGGAGGCGCATCCGTCCGGCGTCCGCTACGCCTACGTCGCGGTTGCGTCGTCGAAGACGTCGGTCTACGCGGCGTACGGCGCAGCGGCCAGGCGTAAGGCCCCCGTGCTGCTCGCCCAGAAGGGCGGCATCCCGTACGCGGTGCTCAAGGAACTGAAGCGACTGAACGTCGACAAGATCTATGTCGCCGGGGGTCCGAAGTCACTCTCGAAGAAGGCGTTGAAGTCGCTCAAACGCATCAGCGTGGTCGACACGATGTGGAACAGCGAACTCGACGCCTACACGAGAAGCTGATCAGAGGCCGGTTTACCGGCCGGGGTGACCGCTGCACGGCACCGCCCGACATTCCTTTTAGGATAGGGCGGTGAAGATTTCTGTAATTGGATGCGGTTACCTCGGTGCTGTCCACGCGGCCTGCATGGCCGAACTCGGACATGACGTCATCGGAGTCGATGTCGACCAGAGCAAGATTGACGCTCTCGCGGCCGGAAGGGCCCCGTTCTTCGAGCCCGGCCTTCCCGAACTCCTGATCTCGGCCGGTGAGACCGGTCGCCTGCGGTTCACCACCGACATGTCGGAGGTCGCGGACGCCGACATCCACTTCGTCGCCGTCGGTACCCCGCAGAAGAAGGGCGAGGGCGAGTTCGCCGCCGACATGACCTATGTCGACGCTGCAATCGACGGCCTCATCCCGTACCTCTCCGAAGGCTCACTCGTCGTCGGAAAGTCGACCGTCCCGGTGGGGACCGCCGCGCGTCTCGCCGAGAAGATCGCCGCGGGAGCCCCGCAGGCGTCGCTCGCCTGGAACCCCGAGTTCCTGCGCGAAGGATTCGCCGTGAGCGACACCATCGCTCCCGACCGCCTCGTCTACGGTGTCGCCTCGGGCGAAGCCGGAGAGCGTGCAACCGCCCAGCTCGACGAGATCTACGCGGCAGCGCTCGCTCGCGAGACGCCCCGCATCGTCACCGACTACGCGACGGCAGAGCTCGTCAAGGTCTCGGCCAACGCGTTCCTCGCGACCAAGATCTCGTTCATCAACGCCATGGCCGAAATCGCCGAAGCAACCGGCGCCGACGTCACCCAGCTCGCCGACGCGATCGGACACGACGTTCGGATCGGCCGCAAGTTCCTCAACTCCGGCCTCGGATTCGGTGGTGGCTGCCTTCCGAAGGACATCCGCGCGTTCCGTGCCCGCGGAGAAGAACTCGGACTCGGCAAGTCGCTCGCCTTCCTCGGTGAAGTCGACGCCATCAACCTCCGTCGCCGGGACCGCATGGTCGACCTGGCCCGCGAAGAGCTCGGTGGCGACCTCACCGGCAAGCGCGTCGCGGTCCTCGGTCTCGCATTCAAGCCCGACTCGGACGACGTGCGTGACTCGCCCTCGCTCGACGTCGCGGCCCGCCTGCAGGAAGCCGGCGCAATCGTGCTCGCCACCGACCCGGAAGCGAACCACACTGCCTCGCGCCAGCGTCCGGAACTCACCTACGTCGACACGATCGCCGAGGCGATCGTCGACGCGGATGCCGTGCTCGTGCTCACCGAGTGGAAGCAGTACCGCGAACTCGCGCCAGCCGACCTCGAAGCAGCTGCCGGACGCATCATCCTCGACGGCCGCAACTGCCTCGATCGTGACCGCTGGATCGCCGGCGGCTGGCACTACCGAAGCCTCGGCCGCCCGTAGCCAGCACTAGGCTGCAGCCCAGTTCGGGCGAAGGCCGTTGCGGTACACTTCTGCAGTCGAGAGCACCCTCTTGCCATCTCCCCAGACCGAGCAGTCAATGAATTCTGAGCGAACCACGCACTCCGAGCAGGCTGCGTATTCCGTCTCGTTCGTGATTCCGATCCTCAACGAGGCCCGGCACGTGCGCGCCGCGGTTGAGAGCGTGCTTGCCCAGGAGGGGCTTGCCGAACACGAGGTCATCCTCGTCGTCGGTAAGAGCAAGGACAACACCGATGCGATCGTCGCCGAACTCGCGGCCCTGCACGACAACGTTGTCGTCGTCTCGAACCCGGACAACGCGATCTCGCGGGGCATGAACCTCGGCATCAGCGCTGCCCGCTTCGGCATCGTCATCCGGGTCGACGCCCACTCGCTCCTGCAGCCCGACTACGCGGCGAAGGCCGCGGCAAGCCTGCGCGAAACCGGAGCGGCAAACCTCGGCGGGCGGATGCGTGCGCAGGGAACGACACCGTTCGAGAACGCGGTCGCCTGGGCCTACAACTCCCGCGTCGGCCTCGGCGGTGCGATCTACCACGTTGGCGAAGTCGCGGGACCCGCTGAGTCTGCCTACCTCGGTGTCTTCGACCGCAAGGCACTCTCGGAGATCGGCGGTTTCGACGAGACGCTCAGCCGCGGGGAGGACTGGGAGCTCAACTTCCGGTTCCGCGAGAGCGGCCAGCTGGTCTGGTTCGCGCCCGACCTCGAGGTCGTCTACCGACCGCGTTCAACGTTCCGGGCACTCGCCAAGCAGTTCTATGCTTCCGGGCGCTGGCGCGCGGAGCTCATCCGTCGCCTCGGCCAGCGAATCCCGCTGCGGTATTTCCTTCCGCCGGTTCTCGTAGCAACCCTGCTCGCGAGCGGTCTCGCGGTCCTGGTGTCGTTGTTTCTTACCTTCGCGGCCGGTCCGGCCGCACTCGCCGGCATCGCTGCGGGCCTCGTTATTCCCGTCGTCTACCTCGCGGCGCTCGCCATCGTTGCCGCGTTTGCACCCGGGCTGGATGCCGCAACCCGCGTTCGCCTGCCGTTCGTGCTCGCGAGCATGCACGTCTGCTGGGGCTGGGGATGCCTGTTAGGTTTAGTGTTGCGAAATCGCGGTAACAACTCATTCGCGGGTCGATGATGATGTCCCGGGGTCAATCGCAAGTTGTGGAGTGGTGTGAGTAATTCGGATTATGCGGCGCTGGCCGAGGCCAGCGGCCTCGCCAGAGTCGGAGCCAGACCGCCGTTCTTCGAGTACCTCAAAGAGGCCTGGGCGAGGCGTCACTTCGCCATCGCCAGCGCCCGGTACACGGTCGAAACCAAGAACAGCCGATCGGCTATCGGCGTCGTCTGGATCGTGCTCAAGCCGATCCTGACCGCTGCCATCTACGGCATCGTCTTCGGGCTCATCATGCCCTCGACGTCGCGCCCGCCGAACTTCCTGCCGTTCCTCTTTGTCGGTGTCTTCACCTTCCAGTTCTTCACCAACTCGTTCAGCTCCGGGGCACGGGCCATCACCGGCAACACCGGTCTCGTGCAGAGCCTGCACTTCCCGCGCATCCTGCTGCCCGTTTCCGTCGTGCTCCGCCAGCTGTTCGAGATGATCCCGGTGATGATCGCGCTGCTGCCGATCATCTGGATCTTCGGCGAGACCCCGCGCTGGGGCTGGTTCATGCTCATCCCGATCTTCGCGCTCTACACGCTGTTCAACCTCGGTGTTGCGCTCATCGTCGCCCGCCTGAGCGTGCACTTTCCCGATCTCAAGCAGATCATCCCCTTCGTGACGCGCCTGCTCTTCTACGGCAGCGGAATCTTCTTCTCGCTCGAAGCGGTGTTCGGCGCGCGCCCCGAGCTTCTCGCGGCGGCACAGCTCAACCCGGTTCACGACTTCATTACGCTCTGCCGTGCCTACATGATCGACGGAACCGAGCCCTCTGGCTTCATGTGGATCGTCGCGGCCATCTGGACGCTCGTCATCTTCGTCGGTGGCGTCGTCTACTTCTGGGCGGCAGAGGAGAAGTACGGCAATGACTGATACCGAAACCCCCACGTTCAACGCCAACGATCCGGCGCACAACAAGCCGACCGTCATCGTCGACAACCTCAACGTCAAGTACCGGGTTTTCACCTCGGGCAAGGCAGTCTCGGCGACCGCGAAGCGTTCGGTCAACCTTCGCCGCACCACCCGTCTCGTCCACGCCCTCAAGGGAGTCTCGTTCGTCGCCCACGAGGGCGAATCGATCGGCGTCGTCGGGCACAACGGATCGGGAAAGTCGACCCTCATGCGGTCGATCGCCGGTCTCATCCCGCCGGATTCCGGTGCCGTCTACGCGTCGAGCCGACCGAGCCTGCTCGGGGTCAACGCTGCACTGATGTCCGAACTGTCGGGCGAGAAGAACGTCCAGCTCGGAACGCTCGCGCTCGGAATGACGCCGGCGGAGTCGAAGGCGCAGTACAACAGCATCGTGGAGTTCTCGGGACTCGAAGAGTTCATGGACCTTCCGATGCGCGCCTACTCGTCCGGAATGTCGGCCAGGCTCCGATTCGCGATCGCGATCTCGAAGACGCACCAGATCCTGATGGTCGACGAGGCCCTCGCGGTTGGTGACAAGGACTTCCGTGCCCGAAGCGAGGAGCGCATCCGCGAACTGCGCGCCGAGGCCGGAACCGTGTTCCTCGTGAGCCACTCGATGAAGTCGATTCTCGATACCTGCAACCGGGTTATCTGGCTCGACCACGGGAACCTGCTGATGGATGGCGAACCACAGGAAGTCATCGACGCGTACCAGGCGTCGAAGTAGTTCGGTGTCGCCAGGATCGGTGCCGTCCCGGGTCGCCTGGGTCGAGTCACCGCTGCAGTTGCTCAACGTCGTCGAATACGCGGCGAGCGTCGGTGAGGCCGTAGTCATCGAGCCGCGCGCCGGGGTGCTGCAGCTCGAGCAGACGGTTGCCGCAATCCATTCCCAGTTGCCTGCCAACGCCCGGATCACCGAGCCGGTCGCGTCGATCTCGGCGAGCCGGTTCCGTCGAGCGCGCTCGCGCATCGTCGGGGACGTGTACTCCGGGCAGTTTCGTTCCCTCGTCGCGACCACCGGAATCAGGGATCTCGTCATCGTCGACGATGGTTCAGCAACTGTTCACTTTGCCGCGACGCTCGGAACGGCACCGCTGATTCGGATGGCGCAGACCGAGGGCGTGCTGATGCGCGCGCTCGGTGGCTACCTCGGATCCCGGCTGGTCGCGGCCGCGGCGCGGGGCAGGGTGACGCTGTTCACCGCGTACGGGTCAGACCCGTCGGTGCGCGCCCTCGAGTCCCGCGGAGTCCGGCTCGCCGCCAACGACTACTCCTGGCTGCGGTCGGTGACGCCCGCGACCGGGGCGGTGCATCATCCGCTCATCGTCCTCGGCAGCGCCCTCGTCACCGATGGACAGGTCGGGGTCGAGGACTACCTCGACTGGGTGCGCGCCCTCGCGGCCGTCGAACCCCTGTCCTACCTTCCGCACCGCCGCGAGTCGTCGGCCCAGCGCGACGCCGTGGCCGCGATCTCCGGGGTCACGCTCGAACCGGGCGTCCTGCCGGTCGAGCTCGTACTCGGAGCTGCGGGCGCGCTGCATCGCGTCGAGACGCTGCCGTCGAGCGCTGTCGCGACGCTGCGCGCAATTCTGCCGGCGCAGGTAGACATCACCGTCACGCCGGTGCCAGAGTCGTGGTGGCTCGTCGGCGCCGATCCGCACATCCGCCGGGCATTCGAGCAGCTGGCGGATGCCGAAACCGGCCAGGATCTACCCGATCGAGAGGACGACAGCAATGTCGGCTGAACCCACATCCGAGATCACTCCGGCTGACGTCCGGGTCGTCGCCATCATCCCGGCGCGAGGTGGATCCAAGGGCGTTCCCGGTAAGAACGTCGCGCCCGTCGGCGGTATCCCGCTCGTCGCGCGCGCCGTGCGGGCAGCGCTCGAATCCGGTGCAATCGACCGGGTTTACGTGTCAACCGATGACGCCGCGATCGCTGCGGCGGCGCTGAAGTTCGGCGGCTACGTCATCGACCGCCCGGCGGAGATCGCGGGGGATACTGCCAGTTCGGAAGCCGCAGTGCTGCACGCCCTCGCGACGCTCGCGGCCGACGGCATCGTGCCAGAGGTCACTGCCTTCCTGCAGGCGACGTCGCCGTTCATCGACCCGGTGGCACTCGCCTCCGCCGTTGAGCGGGTTGCCGGGGGAGGCGAGGATGTCGTGTTCGCGGCCTTCGAAACCTACGCGTTCCTGTGGCAGCAGAGCGCCGACGGTGCCGTCGGCGTCAACCATGACCACTCGTTCCGCCCGCGCCGGCAGGACCGCGAACCGCACTTCCAGGAGACGGGTGCGTTCTACGTCATGCGCACGGCAGGGTTCGTCGAGCGCGAGTTCCGGTTCTTCGGCCGGGTCGGGTTCGAGGCAACTCTCGCCTCGAGGTCGGTCGAGATCGACGACCTCGACGAACTCGAGATCGCCCGTCTTCTCGCACCACACTTCGACGCTGTGCGCACCCGCCAGGATCTCAGTGGGATCGATGCGCTCGTGATGGATTTCGACGGTGTTCACACCGACGATCGGGTCTGGGTCGACCAGGACGGCCGGGAATCGATCGCCGCGAGCCGGTCGGACGGAATGGGGATCGGCATGCTGCGTGACTCTGGCCTGCCGATGCTGATCCTGTCGAAGGAACCGAACCCGGTTGTCGCGGCCCGCGCGGCGAAACTCAGGATTCCCGCCATCCACGGGATCGACGACAAGCTCCCCGTACTCGAGCAGTGGTGTGCCGACAATGGGCTGGATTTGGGTAGGGTTGCTTACATTGGCAATGATGTCAACGATGCTGCGTGCCTCAAGGCGGTCGGTTGGCCCATAGTGGTGGCCGATGCACATCCGGATATCATCAGCCTTGGCCGCGTAGTGCTGAACCGCAATGGCGGCACCGGCGCAATCAGAGAACTGGCTGAGTTGATACTCGCCGGTAGATAAGGAAAAACCAGTGACGGAAACCGTAACGATCGGGCCCAACGTCGTAGGCGACGGGCAGCCGGTCTACGTGATCGCCGAAATCGGACTCAACCACAACGGCAGCGTCGAGATCGCAAAGAAGCTGATCGACGTTTCTGCGACCGCGGGCGCGCAGGCGGTCAAGTTCCAGAAGCGCACCCCTGAAATCGCTACCCCCGAGCACATGAAGGCAACGCCTCGTGAAACGCCCTGGGGCACCATGACGTACCTCGAGTACCGTTACCGCGTCGAGTTCGAGAAGGAGCAGTACACCGAGATCTCGGAGTACGCGACGTCAAAGGGCCTCGACTGGTTCGCATCCCCGTGGGACGAGCCCTCGGTCGACTTCCTCGAAGAGATGGGTGTTACCACCCACAAGGTCGCGTCCGCTTCGGTCACCGACCTCGGAATGCTCCGCAAGCTCAAGGAGACCGGCAAGCCGATCATCCTCTCGACCGGTATGTCCACCCTCGAGCAGATCGACCGCGCTGTCGAGATCCTCGGAACCGACAAGCTCGTCATCCTGCACGCGACGTCGACCTACCCGCTTCCCCCCGAAGAGGCCAACCTGCGCGTCATCGGCACGCTCAAGGAGCGCTACGGCGTTCCGGTCGGCTACTCGGGACACGAGCCGGGACTGCAGATCTCCGTTGCGGCCGTTGCACTCGGTGCTGTCGCCGTTGAGCGCCACATCACGCTCGACCGCACCATGTGGGGAAGCGACCACGCTGCCTCGCTCGAGCCGAAGGGCTTCGAAACCCTCATCCGCGACATCCGGATCCTCGAAAAGGCACTCGGCGACGGCGTCAAGCGCGTCTTCCCGGGCGAGCTCGCTCCGCTGAGCAAGCTTCGCCGCATCGACGGCTAAGCAGCCTCTCGCACCACTTCGAAAGCCCCGGTTCACCATGGTGAACCGGGGCTTTTGGCGTGTGCAGTGGAAATTTTCGTAACCTTCAACGTACTGTTGAAGGCGATGACTGTCCGGAGCCGGAGGACAGTGACCGGGGGTAAGCAATGCGTGGACCGATTCTTGTTGGGCTTGGGGCGGGCGTTCTGCTCGCCCTGTCCGGGTGTTTCCTGACCGCTGACCCGGTCTCGACGGAAACCCCCGAGCCCACGGTGACGGTTACCGTGACGGCGACTCCAGCACCGTCGGACACCGCAACGCCCGTCCCGACCGAGACCGTCGCGCCCACCGAGACTCCCGAGCCAACACCGACCGCGACCACCCCGGGCAAGGCGAACGTGACCGTGAAGATCACGCAGTCCGACATCGAGGACGACCTGAACCAGCTGCACATCGGCGTGCAGATGACCGGGATCAGCGAAGAGGACGGCACCTGCACGGCTACCGCAACCCGCAAGGGCAAGTCGGTGACCGCCACGCAGCAGGCCATCTACAACGTCAACCGCACCGAGTGCGGCGGGCTGCGCTTCAGCCTCGATGACCTGAGCTCCGGTACCTGGAAGGTTGCGGTGGCCTACGAGTCGCCGAAGTACACCGGGCTCTCCAAGACGATTTCGGTGAAGGTTCCGTAATGACGAAGACAACGAACCGACGTCCCCTCGCCATCCTGCTCGCCGCGACGATGGTAGCCGCCGGTTTTGTTGCCGTGCAGGCCGTCACCACCGAGGTCGCCGCTGAGGCCCTCACGTACGACCCCGACCGCTGGGACGCCGGAAACATCATCAGCGACGCCAATTTCTACGACGGCGATGCGATGACGACGACGGAGATCGCGAACTTCCTCGACGGCAAGATCTCGTCGACCAGCGGTAACAACTCCTGCGACGACAAAGCCGACAGCTCGCTTCCGTGCCTCAAGGACTACACCGGAACCATTCGCGCCCGCTCAGCCGACGACAACGGCTGCAAGGCGATCGCGGCGAAGACCAACCAGACGTCTGCCGTGATCATCGCGACGGTCGCGAAGGCGTGTGGCATTAGCCCGAAGGTCATCCTGGTCACCCTGCAGAAAGAGCAGGGGCTCGTCACGAGCACCGCACCGACCAAGTGGGGTTACGACCACGCGATGGGCTGGGGCTGCCCCGACACCGCTGCCTGCGAAACGAAGTACAACGGGCTGTTCAACCAGGTCTATAAGGGTGCGTGGCAGTTCAAGCAGTACCGCTACAACTACCTGAACTTCAACTTCCGTAAGGGCCAGACGGTCAAGATCGGCTACGCCCCCGACGATGACTGCGGCTCGAAGACCGTGACCATCGACAACTGGGCAACCGCCGCGCTGTACATCTACACGCCGTACACGCCCAACAAGGCTGCCCTCGCGAACTACCCGGGAACCGCGAAGTGCGGCGCCTACGGCAACCGCAATTTCTGGGCGTACTACAACAGCTGGTTCGGTTCTTCCGTCGTCGGCGGCTACATCATCCGCAAATCGGGCACCTCGACCGACTACCTCGTCGTTGACGACACCCGGTGGAAGATGGGGTCCGGAAACACCGACCTCCTGACCGCCTACTCTCCGTTCGGCCCGCGCGGAGCCGTGTCGTCGAGCTACTTCGCGAGCTTTACCGAGGGCGGAACCCTCGACCGGATCATCCAGAACCCCAGCGGGTACAACTTTCTCGTCGACGCCGGAAAACGGTACAAGGTCGGCGAGTGCTCGGTGGTGACCGATTACGGCTTCGGCTGCACCACAGTGCCGTCCTTCAGCTGGGACCAGATCGCCATGCTCCCGACCCAGTCGGCGGCCCTCGCTCCATACGTCCGCCTCAGTGGAGGCTCGCAGAGCTTCCTGCTGAAGGGCGGCGTGAAGCACGAGTTCATCGACGCTGCCGCAGCAACGAAAGCGGGCATCTCGACGTCGACCTCGACGATCCTCTCGGCGAAAGCGCTCGACGGAATTGCCCTCGGAACGCCGATCGTCAGCGACGGTGTGCTCTTCGCCAAGACCGGAACGAGCGAGCGCTACGTGCGCTTCAACGGGTCGACCTGGCGGGTGGGCTCAACCCTGCAGTCGCAGACCACAATCGCGAGCTGGCTCGGCGGAGTATCGGCGAAGACCCTGAGCGCCGCGAGCATGGCGAAACTGTCGGCTCCGAAGGACTTCCCCACGATTTTCACGGATGCCTCGACCGGCACCACCTACCTGCTCGGCAGCAAGGGGCTCGATGTCGTAACCAACCCCAAGTCGTGGTCGTCGAACATCACCTCGGTGCCGCACGACGTCATCGACGGCTTCCCGCTCACCGGTAAGAAGACGACGATGCCCTCGTTCATCCGCTCGGTCTCGACCGGCCAGATGTACATGCTCTACAAGGGAACCAGGACCAAGGTCAAAGACTGGGCCGAGCGCAAGGCACTCGCGGCGAAGTACGGGGTTCCGAACGGATACACGGACGTGCCGGATGCCACGATTACGGCGTTCGACCTTGCCGACCCGGCGAAGAAGACCGGCATCTTCGTCAACATCGAAGGCAGCAGCGTTCGGTACTTCCTGGACGGGAAGAAGAGGCTGGCGGCATCCGCCGGAATCACGAAGGAGAGCAGCGGCGTCAGCACGACCACCGAGGTCTCGCGTAAGTTCATGCTCACCTACGCTGCCGATGCCGGCTCCCTGAAGATGGGCATCACCTGCAACTCGCGCACTTATGTTCAGCTCGCCGGTAAGTACCACGAGGTCACCGCGAAGAGCGCCGCGGAGTACAAACCGACCTTCGGATTCCGCAAGGTCGACGCGGCCACCTGCGCCGCGGTGAAATTCCACACAAAGAAGCTTGGTACGATTCTCCGCGATGCGAAGGGCAAATACTTCGTGGTTGATAACGGTAAGAAGAGGCCAATGTCCAAGAGCACATACAAGAAACTCAAGCCGTCTCTCGGCACTTCGGTCACCGTCTCGGCGTTCGTGCTCAGCACGCTTCCGACCGGCGCCAAGCGCAAGTGAGCGCGACCACTTCAGCGAACGCTGCACCCGTAAAACCGTCGGCTAAGGCCGGCTACCGCCCGGAGATCCAGGGCATCCGCGCCGTCGCCGCCCTGCTCGTTGCGACCTTCCACATCTGGCTCGGCCGGGTGTCGGGAGGCGTCGACGTCTTCTTCATCATGTCGGGCTTCCTCGTCACGACGACGCTGCTCGGCCACTACGCGCGCTTCGGGCACATCCGCCCGCTGTTCTACCTGTCGAGGCTCGCCCGCCGGCTGCTTCCGGCTGCGCTCACCGTCCTGCTCGTCGTCACGGTACTCACCTGGTTCCTGCTGCCGAAGGTGTCCTGGGCCCGCAACGCCCGCGAGATCATCGCCTCGATGTTCTACTACGAGAACTGGAGCCTCGCGGCGAGCTCCGTCGACTACCTCGCCCAGTTCGAAGATAAGACCCCGGTGCAGCACTTCTGGGCGATGAGCGTGCAGGGGCAGTTCTACCTGATCTGGCTCGCGATCTTTGTGATCGTCGCCCTCATTGCGAAGTCGATCGCGTCGCGCCGCCGCGCCGTGCTCATCGCGTTCATCGTCGTGTTTGTCCTGTCGTTCGCCTGGTCGCTGTACGAAGTCGCGGTCAACCAGCCGTTCGCCTACTTCGACACCACCGCCCGCACCTGGGAGTTCGCGCTCGGAGGCATCGCGGCGATCGTGCTCCCGATGATCTCCCTACCCACATTCTGGCGGGCGATCCTGTCGTGGGTCGGCCTCGCCGGCATCATCAGCTGCGGCCTCGTGCTGCAGGTCTCAGACAAGTTCCCCGGCTACGCAGCGCTGTGGCCGACGCTCTCGGCGCTGTGCATCCTGCTCGCGGGCGGAGCCGTTCACGCGAAATTCTCGGCCGCGCGCCTGCTCGGCACCAAGCCGTTCGTCTGGCTCGGGGATATCTCCTACGGAATCTACCTCTGGCACTGGCCGATGCTCGTCATCTTCATGGCCGTCACGAGTGCAGAGGAAGTCGGCCTTCGCGGCGGGCTCGGCATCATCGTCGGCGCGATCATCCTGGCCTGGCTCACCACGCGGTTCATCGAAAAGCCGATCGCGAAAACCTACACCGCACGAAAGCCCAAACCCTGGCTGCGGCCGGCGATCGCGGGCGTGGTCATCGTGGCTATTCTCGGGGGCACTACCGCGGCATCCGCTGTCGTCGACGAGAGCATCAAGACGGATGTCGCACAGCTGAACACGCTGCTCGAGAACCCGCCGCTCGACGACCCCTGCTACGCGGCCAACGCGATTCTCTCGGGCAAGGACGCCTGCCCGCTGTCGATCAACCGCGACAACGTGATCCCGAACCCCGTGACGCGCTCGGCGCTGCAGAACCAGCCGTGCGACGTCGTTCGCGAGGACGACTTCGGCGCGATCAGCCCGTGCTACTTCGGGGCATCCGAAGAGGACGCGACCAAGACGATCCTGCTCGTCGGCGACAGCCACGCGCAGTCGATCCGGGCAGCGGTCAAGGGAATGGCCGTCGAGAATGGCTGGCGCGGAATCGCGATCTCGCAGAGCGGATGCATCGCCTCGCTTGCTACCCGCCACTACGCGTCAGACGACTCAGCGGTCAAGTGCCGCAAGTGGAACGACGACCTGCTGAAGTGGGTTGCCGTGCACCCCGAGGTCGACGCGATCTTCACGATGGGAAGCGCCGGTCGCGTCGTCGAGACCGAGAACAACGAGCGCTGGGAGCCCGTCGCTCGTGCCGGTTACCTCGACGAGTGGGAACTGTTCAAGCCCTACGTCGACAAGATCGTCGTCATTCGCGATACGCCGCGTGCCGCGGTCTCGCAGGCCGCGTGCGTCGATCGCTCGCTCAGCATCGGCCTGAACGCCGCGTCGACCTGTGCGATCCCGAAGGACAAGGCGGTCAAGTACGATGCCGCAGCCGTTGCCGCGACCGACGACGGGGACGACAACACCCAGATCGTCGACTTCACCGACAACATTTGCGACGACTCGCGCTGCTACCCGGTCATCGGTGGCGTGTGGGCGTACTCGGACAGCGTTCACCTCACCCAGCTGTTCTCGTCGAGCCTCGCCCCGTACCTGACCGACCAGGTCGCGGCGATCACTGCAGCCTGGCCCGACTGGAAGTAACAGCTCTCCGCGCTTGCCCCCGCACGCAGCGGGAACGCCCGGACTATGAGGGTGTTCTCATACGAACGAATCAAAAACAGCAGAGAACATAGAATCGACGAGTGTCAACGCTTTCCCCCGCACCCACCCGTATCCCGCAGCCCGTTCGGCCTGAGATCCAGGCACTTCGCGCGCTCGCGGTCGGTGTCGTCGTGCTGTACCACCTGTGGCCTGGCTCGCTCAAGGGCGGCTTCGTCGGTGTTGACGTCTTCTTTGCGATCTCCGGATTCCTGATCACGGCGCACCTGTTGCGCGAGGCGGTATCGACCGGCCGGGTGTCCCTTCCCAAATTCTGGGCTCGCCGGGCGCGCCGACTGCTGCCCGCATCCCTGCTCGTGCTGCTGGTGTCGGGGATCGCCACACTGCTCTGGGTGCCGCAGGCGCACTGGGTGCAGTTCTTCCGCGAGATCGCCGCGAGTGCGCTCTACGTGCAGAACTGGGAACTCGCGACCAATGCCGTCGACTACCTGGCCGCCGACAACAACCCGTCTCCGGTGCAGCACTACTGGTCGCTCTCGGCTGAAGAGCAGTTCTACATCGTCTGGCCGATCCTGATCCTGGTCGCGCTGCTGTTTGCGGCGAAGCGCAGCGCGAACGCGAAGCGGATCGCCATCGGGATCGTGCTCGGCATCGTCGTTGCCGCGAGCTTTGTGTTCTCGGTCTGGGAGACCGCGACGAATCCGGCACAGGCCTACTTCATCACCCCGACGAGGGCGTGGGAGTTCGGTCTCGGTGGACTGCTAGCGATCTTTGCCGGGGGAGTGGCGAAGGCTCCGTACGCGGTTCGCGCCCTGGTCTCCTGGCTTGGACTCGCAGCTATCGTCCTTGCCGTTCTCACCTACAGCGGCGAAACACCGTTCCCCGGCTACCAGGCGGCGCTTCCGGTTCTGGGAACACTCGCGGTGATCTGGGCGGGAGCACCGGATGCACGCTGGTCACCGTCGTCGCTCGCATCGATCCGCCCGATCCAGTGGCTCGGTGACGTGTCGTACTCGGTGTACCTGTGGCACTGGCCGCTCATTGTGATCGTGCCGTTCGCGCTCGACCGCGAACTCGGAACCGTGACGAAGGTCGGCATTCTGCTCGTCACCCTCGTACTGGCCTGGGCGAGCAAGAAGTACGTCGAGGACCCCGCGCGCGAGGGCCGCTTCCTTGTCACCCGCAAGCCGCGCTGGACCTTCGCCGCGATGGCGGCCGGAATGGTCATCGTGGTCGGGCTCGGGGCATCCGTCGTCGTTGTCCAGCAGAAAGAGGCAGCGCAGGCACAGGCCGCCGTCGACGTCGTGCTCGCGGAGGCACCCGAGTGCTTCGGAGCTCCGGCGGCGACGATCGCCGACCCGGCCGTCTGCGAGCAGTTCGACCTCGGCGGAAAGGTCATCCCGTCGCAGTCGACGTTCAGCAGCGAACGCCCGGAGATCTATTCCGAGGAGTGCCAGACCACCGCGACCGAATCGGCCGTCAAGGACTGCGTGTTCGGCAACGAGAAGTCAGACACGGTCATCGCGCTCGTCGGCGACTCGCACGCCGCGCAGTGGTTCCCTGCGCTCAAGGCGATTGCCGAGACGAACGATCTCGCGCTGCACGTGTTCTTCAAGAGCGGATGCCCGTTCCTCGATAACTCAACCGGTGACGGCGCGTGCGCGAAGTGGAACAACGCCGCGCTCGACGAGATCGAGGCGATTCCCGGACTCGACACCGTCGTGACGTCGTCGACCGCCGCCTACAACACCGACTACACCGCCGAGAAAGCCGCGGCCCGCACGAAGGCGTTCACCAACCGCTGGAACGAGCTTCAGGCCGACGGCCTCGGCGTGCTCGTGATCGCCGACACTCCGCGTATGAACAGCCACATCATCGACTGCCTCGAGCAGTCGACCGACGCCGAGGTGCGCGACTGCGGTCTTCCTCGCTCGGAGTCGCTGTACCGCACGGACGTGATGGCCGAGGCCGCTGCTGCGACGCCCGGCGTCGAGCTGGCCGACTTCAGTGATGTGCTGTGCACCACTGACTGGTGCCCGGCCGTGATCGGTGACGTTATCGCCTACCGCGACAACAGCAGCCACCTGACGGCGACCTTCTCGCAAACCTTCGAGACCCTGCTCTGGCCCAAGCTGCAGCCCCTGCTGTAGCCCACTTCCTCCCTGCAAAACTCAGGCCGGTGGGCCGTCTCATCCCGTCACAGCGGATGGGACCGGTCGGGAGCCTGAGTTTTGCAGTTCGAAATAGGGCGGGGCGGAGCTACGACCCGAGGGCCCGGACGGCAGCGGGGTCGAGGGTCGGCAGCATATCGAGGGTTCCGTTGATGGTCGCATCGGCGAAGTTCACACCGCGCGCCGCCAGCGCCTCTGCCGTCACGCGGTACCCGAACGGCCCCTCACCGCCGGCAGCCCAGGTCTTGATGAGTTCGGTCTCGTCGGTACTCGCCGACTTGTGCGCCGCCGCACTGTAGAAGTACGAGCCGCGTGCGCTCGCGTAGTTCGAGTCGCAGCCGGTGAGCACGATGTCGGTGCTTCCGAGGTGCAGCGCGAGCGGTACCCCGACCGTGAGCACACCGGTGTTGGCGTCGGTGAGCGGGCGGCGAAGCTCGAGTCCCGGCAGGCCGGTGTTCGCGATGCGTCGGCGAAGCGGGTTCTCGAACAGGAAGTAGTTGAGGTCGTAGCCCTCGAGCTCCGGAATCGTATCGAGGTAGGGCTTGAAGTAGTACGACGTCCAGACGCGCGGCTTGTGCTCGTGCGAGATGAGCGCGTCGAGGTATGCCCTCGGCAGCACCGGGTTCGGGGTGTGCCAGCCGCCAAACAGCATGTGGGACGGAAGAACGAGATCGTCCGGACGGATGTCGTCGAAACCGTCGTGGTTGACGAACCAGTTGAACGCGACCTTGTGGTAACCGTCAAAGCCGGTCATGTCGGTGTCGCGCAGCGACGGTCCGTTTCCGATGAGCACCGTCGGCTTGCCGGCGGCCGTTCCCTCGAGGGCGTCGAGCTTCGGGCCCATCTCACGATCGAAGGCCTGGATGCGGTTGGTCGCGAGGGCGCGACGGTAGCGCTCGTGCCAGAGCGTGAACAGCGGGGCGAGCTCCGCCTTCTGCGCACCGTACGAGGCGAGGTCGGTTTCGGTGAGCAGCGACGAGTGCACAAACGAGAACCACGGCTTGGGGCCGGTGAGGTGCAGCACCGAGACGGCGCCGATCTCGTCGGGGAAGTACAGCCGGATGAGGTTCTTGATGCAGTTGAAGTTCTGCGGGAGCAGGTCGACCTCACGGTCCGCGAGATAGATGTTCCAGAACTTCTGGTCGGCGAACTTCGCGATGTCGGGATCCGTCGTTCCGGCGACCTTCGCGAGGGCGGCGGCCACGGCATCCGCCTGTCCGAGTTCGTGGCGGGGGAAGGACAGCACTCCGGAGTTGATGACGACACGACCGGTCGCGTCGCTCACGGCACCGAACGGACGCTGGCCGATGTCGGGAATGGCGGCGATGCGGTCCCCGGTCCAGAGCGGCGAGATGTCGCCGAGTACCAGGAGGTCACTGTCGAGGATCACGACGTAGCTCGCGTCGGTGATCGTGAGCGCTTCGAGAGTCAGGTACCCGAGTGCGCCGATGCGCTGGTGGTTGTCCGAGGTGCCGATGAGATCGGCGTAGACCTGCGGATCGCGCTGTTCGAACTCGAAGCCGGGGTAGATGCCGCTGAGGCGCTGCTGCACGAAGGGCGAGAGCCCGCCGTGGTGGTAGACGACGAACCGGTTCTGCATGTCGGGGTAGAGCGTGACGAGTCCGAGTACGAGCGCTTCGAGGCCGGGGGCGAACTTGTCGGTGCAGACGGTCGCGAACACGACATCCGCGGGCGGCGGAACGTGCGCAACGTGGTCGACGAAGACCGGGCGAACGTAACGGCCGTCGGCGAGAGCCTTCTCGGCTTCCGGGTGGCTGCCGAACTTCGACGATCCAGCGCCGGTGCGAAGCTTCGCTGCGGTGCGGTCGAGTTCCCAGGCCACGCTCTGGCTCGACTCGAGCCGGCGGAGAGCGAGTACCCCCGGAAATGCCTTGACGGCACGGCGAATGAGTCCTGAACGAACCCTCTTGGCGAATCTGACGGGGGCGGATGCCACTCTCGGTACACTCCTCGGCTGCAAAGCACTTCGTAGACACTGCACGTTCGTTTCAGACGCAGCGGGAACCGCTGTTTCGCCAATGTGAAGAGCGTCGTAATACAGTTGACTGGATTCCGCACCAATCCTATCGGTGGCTCTCTTGCCCCGTTGTGGCGCAGCTGGATCGCTCTCGACAGACAAAAGGACGATTCTTCGTGATCAGTAAGCTCCGTCGGTTCGCCCGGCGCGTACTCCTCCGGCTCGGCATCATCGACGAATCGTTCAACCGCGCACGCCCCGTCGACCACGCCCTCGGCAACGGACTCACGAGTGCAAATCGTCCGGGCTGGATGCACCTGACGAGCGACCTGATCGAATCGCAGAACGTCAACCGCCACTACGCCAACCTGCTCGGCACCCGTTCGCTCGTGCACGCTGCGCTTCGCTCCGGCTCCCTCGCGATGCGCGACCCGCTCAGCTACCGCCTCACCGGCGGCCGCTTCGACTACTCCGAGATGCGCGAGATCATCCGCGCCTACGGCAACGAGGGTTCCCGCGCTGGCGCCCGTCTCATCCTCGATTCGCTCGTCTTCGCCGACCTCGAGTACTTCCAGAAGGTGCTCGCCGGAAAGAACGGTACAACGACCGACAAGGACCTCGCCGTCTTCCTTCTCGACTACCTCGCCGAGAACCCGAAGGTCGACACCCTCGTCGAGGCCGAGCAGATCCTGTTCGTCTCCAAGCTCATCGCCGGCGGCCGGCTCGATGCAGCCAAGCGCATCGTCGCCGACTGGACGGCACCGACCGTGCCGCAGCGCCAGGTGCGCACCGACGTCATCAGCCCGTTCCACGCCGAGCCGGCCAGCAACTCGGAAGACCTCTGGCTCGTCGCGTTCAACTCGGTTTACTCTCGCTACGGCCTCGAGCGAGTCACGCTCGCCGACACCGATGCCTCGCCCTACGATCGGCTGCGGTCGGTAGCGTCGTCCACCGTGACCCACGGGCCGCTCATCACCGTCATCATGAGCTGCTTCAAGCCGGGCGAAGAGATCTGGACCGGCGTCGAATCGACCCTCTCGCAGAGCTGGGCGAACCTCGAGCTCATCGTCATCGACGACGGCTCGGGACCCGAATACACGGCGCTGCTCGACGAGATCGACGCCTCCGATCCCCGCGTCCGGGTACTGCGTCCCACCGTGAACAAGGGAACCTACGCCTGCCGCAACGAGGCGATCGACGCCGCCCGCGGCGAGTACATCACGATGCAGGACTCCGACGACTGGATGCACCCGCGCCGTCTCGAGCTGCACATGCGTCACCTGCTCGCGAACCCCGAAGACATCGCGAACGTGTCGTCGTGCTTCCGGGTGTCCGAAGAACTGTTCTTCTCGCAGGAGCACGGCTTCAAGCTCAAGCTGTGCGAACCCTCGCTGTTCTTCCACAAGCAGCGTTCGCTCGACCTCGTCGGCTACTTCGACCCGGTGCGCAAGGCCGCTGACGGCGAATACCGCCGCCGCCTCGAGCTCGCGACCGGTCGCCCGGTCGAGCGCCTGATCAGTCTTCCGGCGCTGACCCTCCAGCGCACGCTGTCGACCTCGCTCTCGACCTCAGACTTCGGTGAATCGTGGATGCACGAGTCCCGGCTCGCCTACCGCAGCGCCTATACGCGCTGGCACGGCCAGGCCGTCAAGAACAAGTCGTCGCTGCGGATCGAGCGCGAGCTCGTGAAGCGTCCGTTCCCGGCCCCGTCGCGCATCTCGGGCGCCCCGATCGCCGAGCCGGTCATCGACGTACTGTTCCTCGCGGATGCCGTTGTGCGCACGATCGGCGGAACACCGGATGTCGCCGCTCTGGTTTCCCGCGCAAAGCAGCTCGCAGCGGACGGCAAGGTCGTCGGCTTCACCCAGGTCTGGACCGTACGCACCGAGGCCGATCCGCCGTTCCGGATCGCTCCGGAACTCCAAAAGCTCATCAATGCCGGCACCGTCGCCCACGTGCTCTTCGACGAGGTCCGTGCGGTGAAGAAGGCTGTCGTCCTCGACGCCGCCACCCTGCAGTTTCCGCCGAGCATGGCCGTGACCCTCACCGTTGACGAGGTAGAGGTGAGCTCGTCGTCGAGCGCCCCGTACACGAAGCTCGCCGTCGAGACGGCGACGCACGAGCTGTTTGGGCTTGCGCCGAACTGGATCTAGCGAAAAGGATGGTGGCCATGAGCTACTCATTCGAGATCACCCGTACCTTCTCTGCCCCGCGTGAACTCGTCTACGAGGCCTGGACCACACCGGAGCATTTCGCGGTCTGGTTCGGCACGTCGGCGATCGACGTCCCGCTCGACACCCTCTCGATGGACGTACGGGTCGGTGGAGTGTGGACCGCTGTGATGAATCTTCCGGATGGTAACCAGATGAACTGGACCGGCGAGTATGTCGAGGTCGATCCGCCCGCGCAGGTGGCCTTCACCATCACCGACCAGCCGCAGGATCCTGCGCGCGCGCTCGTGACCGTCATCCTCGAGCCCGTGGTGAGTGATTCCGGCGATGCCGCAACCGCGATGACCATGACCCAGAGCGGTGACGAGATGGCCGAGGAGCAGCAGGCGGCAACCGTGGTCGGCTACAACGCCTTCTTCGACGACATCGAGCGAATCGTCGCGAAACTCGTCTAGTGCACTACTCGATCGCCGGGCGGATGCGGGCGAACGCGACCCGCCAGCTGAGCTTGTGCGCCGACTTGACCACGCAGATCACGAGGGTGAGCCAGCAGAAGTCGACGAGGATCGCGCTCTCGGTGACCGCCGTGGCGACGAGGCTGACCAGGATGAGCGCCGGCCAGAGGTAGACGACACTGGGCTGGCGCACGGCGAGATGCCACGAGCGCACGAGCGCGAGCCCGGTAAGGCCGCAGAAGATCGCGAGCCCGACGAGGCCCACCTGGAACCAGACGTCGAGGATGCTGTTGAAGGCCGACGCGTAGTCGTTGCTTCTCACCTGCGGAAATCCGAGGTACGGCGCGATCTCGGTTCGCCACTTGCCGATCCAGCCCCAGCCTTCGAGGCTGTTGGCCGGGATGAGCAGTCCGATCTCACGCCAGAGCCCGAGTTTGTTCGCCAGCTGGTCGCTGCCCTGGATCGCGCTCAGGATGCGGGTGCGGAAGATCGCACCGATGATGAGGGTGAGCGCCGCGACGGCGAGCAGTGCCCAGGTGATCGGCTGGCGCGCACCGGGCCGCACCCGCCGGATCCCGACGAGCACGAGGGCTGCGACCGTCACGAGCACGGCCACCCCGGTGATCACGGTCGAGCGGGTCAGGGCGATCATGAGTGCAGCACCGACGAGCGAGACGATCGCGGTTGGGCGGTGGACCGACTTCGTCGTGTACTCGATCCAGAACGTGACACCCGCGATCAGCGCAAGGATCCCCAGCTGGGTCGAGTCGCCGGGGAGTCCCTGGATCGGTTGCCCGGTGGTGAGGTTGCCCTCGATCGAGAGCAGGCGGATGGGGGAGTCGACGATGATCCCGGAGATCACCTCGAGCGAGAGGGAGACCCCGAGCACGAAGCGAAGCACGTTTCCGAAGGCGCGCACGATCTGGATCATGTCGCGGGTGAGCGCAATGAAGACCGCGAGCAGGGCGAACGCGAACTGGTAGAGCAGGCTCGAGAGCGTCGCCCACTGGTACTCGCTCCACACGATCGACAGGGCGCACCAGGCGAGGAACGCGATGAGCGAGATCGGAAGCAGCCCCTGCCAGTCGAGGCTTTCGCGCCGGGAGAAGCCCGAGATAACCGCGAGCACAACGAGCGTGGACAGTGCGGCGATAAATCCGGCCCAGCCGAAGATCCTGGTGAGGGGGAACGCGCAGGCGCCCATCGTGATTGTCACCGTGGTGATGGCGTTGACGAACTGCGGCGAGCCGAGAAACTCGGCGTTCGCAAGGCGGGAGCGAGCGGACCGGTCGATCATCGTCTCCCGGCGGCGATCTTCGGTGCTTCGCGCAGGAACGGGTCGGCCTTGAGCTTGATGCCGAGAATGCACAGCATCAGCAGGCCCTCCTCGACGAGGAATCGGCTTTCGGTCACACTCTGCACCACGAGCATCGTCATCACGAGTACCGGGAACAGCGTCACGGCGCTGAACGCGCTGCGCTTCGCCGTCACGTGCCAGACCGGGTTCACGGCGGCGATGGTGCTGCGGAGCACGGTGACGAGCACGAAGCACGCAAAGATGACGAGCCCGACGATGCCGACCTGCATCCACAGGTCGATCCACGCGTCGTGCGCGTGAAGCTGGTAAACGCCCCAGCGCTTGTTGAGGGAACCGAGCGGCTCGACCCATGGCGGCCAATAGCCGAGCCAGCCCCAGCCGAAGGCCGGGCGCTGCACGGCGAGTCCGATGACGTTCTGCCAGATCTCGACGCGACCGGTCAGGTCGCCGCTCTTACCGAACAGGGCGAGGATGCGGGTCCAGTTGAGGGCAACGGTGATGGCCGTCACGACGGCAAGCGCGAGCACGGTGACGCCGAAGACGACCCGCGAACGCGGCGACCGCATCCGGCGCCGGACCAGGACGAGCACGAGCACCGCGAGAACAACGGCGCCGGCGATGGTCATGGTGGCCGAGCGGGTGAGCACGAGGGTGCCGACGATGACGACGAACCAGACTGCGGCGGAGATGCGGCCGATGCGGTGGGCGAAGAACTGCACGATGAGCGCGATGAGGGCGAGCAGCGCAACGGCCGCGAGCATGCTCGAATTGCCGAGGATGCCCTGGATCTTGCCGTCGACGAACAGCAGGTTGCGCGACCACATCAGCATGAGCGGTGCTTTTTCGACGGTCGTCCAGTCGACGTACACCGGCAGCACCGGGTGCCGGATTATCGTCGAGACAATGAGTTCGAATAGCAGCGAGAGCCCGACGATCCAGCGCATCGCCGAACTGAAGGCGACCAGGAGGGCTTCCCAGCTGATCAGGAGTGCGAACGGCAGCGCGACGATTATCGTCAGCCACAGCAGCGCCGATCCGGCGATCGTCTCGAGCGGCCAGTTCGACCACAGCGTCGAGGCAAGCGAATAGGCGACGAACGCGAGCAGCGCGACCGGCAGGTAGCGGAGGCGACGAATCGTGCCGGTGCGTACCAGCCAGACGATGCTGACGACCACGATCGCGACGATGATTGCGGCCCAGCCGTACCAGCCGATGAGGTTGCGCCAGAAGTTGCCGCCGAAGACGGTGAAGAGCGTAAACGTCGCAAACGCGATGTGCGCGGAGTCGAGCAGCGGCCGGTGTGCCGTCGACGAAGACCCGGCGGCGACACGCGAAAGCTGGAGCATGCCCATAAGGCTAGACGAACACGGCTTTACGTTCACTCGACGCGAGGCTCGGAACCGCCGTTTCGAGGTCGAACGGGTCGAGTCTCAGCTTGATTGCGAGCACGCTGAGCAGCAAAAGGCCCTCTTCGACGAGGATGCGGGACTCGGTCAGCGACTGGACGGCGAGCACCGTGAGCAGCAGCAGGGGAAGCAGCGTGATCGCGAGGTACGCCGGGCGCCCGTTTCGCTGGCCGCGCACGCGGTGTACGGCGTGGGTCAGGCTGCGGCGCGCGGCGAGCGTGGCGAACACGAAGAAGATGACCGTCCCGATCAGCCCGACCTGCATCCACAGGTCGAGCCAGGCGTTGTGGGCGTGCAGCTGGACGACGCCGTTGACCGTTGCGACGGTGTTGAGCGGTGAGATCCACGGAGCCCAGTACCCGAGCCAGCCCCAGCCCTCGACCGGGTGCTGCACCGCAAGCCGGGCGACTCCCTCCCAGATGTGAAAGCGACCGGTCAGGTCATCGCTCTTACCGAGTGAATCGAGGATGTCGCCCCAGAATCCCCAGGCGACGACCGCCGCGAGCACAACCGCGCTCCAGACGCCGGTGTAGAACAAGCCCCGCGAGATCATCCAGAGCCAGCGGCGCCCGAGTGCGAGCACACACACGATGACAACGACCGCGCCGGCGATCGCCATCGTCGCCGACCGCGTCAGGTCGAGAGTGATCACAATGATGGCGAGCCAGACCAGCCCGAGGCGCACGGAGATGAGGCGCGACGCGAGCTGCACGGCGACAACGATGAACGCCATCAGTGCGATTCCGGCGAGCACACTCGAATTGCCGACGACGCCCTGGATCTGCCCGCCCTCGAATAGCAGGTTGCGCGACCACAGCAGCATGTCCGGAGCGTCTTCGACTGTGGTCCAGGTGATCCAGTTCGGCAGGACGGGGTGACCGACGACGACCGCGACCCACCCCTCGAACGCGAGCGAGAGCGCGACGAGCCAGCGCAGCGCGAAACTCAGGCACGCGACGAGATCGTTCCAGCTCAGGCCGAGTGCGATCGGCACCGCCGCGATGATCGTCGCCACCAGCGCGACAACGCCGATCGCGCTTTCGAACGCCCACTGGGACCAGACGACGGATGCCGCGGCGAACGCCACGAACACCAGCAGCGGTTTCGGCAGTCGAAGCAGCACCCGAAACCGTCCGGGAACCGCGAGCCAGGACACGCTTGTCGCGACGAGCGTGAGCACGATCGCACCCCAGCCCCACCAGCCGAAGAGGTTACGAAGAAAGTTGCCGCCGAACACCGTGAAGAACGCCATCGTGGCGAGGAACGCCTCCGGGCTTGCCAGCGGCAGAACAGCGGATGCCACCCGAACTCGCCGGGTGGCATCCGTAATCGTCGTCATGCGGCCGACCGTAGACGGCGTTGGTGAAGCGCGAGTGTCTAAACGAAGGCGGCTTTACCCGTGATGGCGCGGCCGACGATGAGGGTGTTCATCTCGCGGGTGCCTTCGTACGAGTAGATCGCCTCAGCGTCGGCGAAGTAGCGGATGACGTCGTAGTCGAGAACAATGCCGTTTCCGCCCAGAATTTCGCGGCTCCAGGCGACGGTCTCCCGCATCCGGCTGGTCGTAAACGCCTTGGCGAGCGAGGCGTGCTCGTCGCGCTGGATTCCCTCATCGAGCATGTCGGAGACCCGGGTGACGAGTCCGATCGATGCCGTAATGTTACCGAGGCTCTTGGCCAGGAGGTCCTGGACGAGCTGGTGGCCACCGATCTCCTTGCCGAACTGGATGCGCTCGCCGGCGTACGCGACGGCGGCCTCGTAGGCGCCGATCGAGTTGCCGACCGCGGCCCAGGCGACTTCGGCGCGGGTGAGGCGAAGGACGGCGGCCGTCTCGCGGAACGACTTCGACTGCTGCAGGCGGTTGGCCTCCGGAACGACCATGTCCTCGAACACGATGTCGGCGTTCTGCACAATGCGCAGCGCCTGCTTGTTCTCGATGCGCTTCGCCGAGTAGCCGGGGGTCGATGTCGGAACGATGAATCCCTTGACCTGGCCGTCATCGGCATCCTTCGCCCAGACGATCGTGACGTCGCTGATCGAGCCGTTGCCGATCCAGCGCTTTGCGCCGTTGATGACCCAGTTGTCGCCATCACGCTTCGCGACGGTGCGAAGTCCCTGGGCTGAATCGGAACCGGAGAGCGGCTCGGTGAGTGCGAAGGCGCCGAGGAGTTCGCCGGATGCGAGTTTCGGCAGCCACTCGGCGCGCTGTTCGGGGGAGCCGGCGACGCTGATCGAGCCCATGACGAGGCCGTTCTGCATACCGACGAGCGTTGCGAGGCTCGCGTCGACGCGAGCGAGTTCGAGGGCGACCCAGCCGCGGAAGACCGCCGAGTTCTCGAAGCGGCGGGTCTCCGGCCACGGCTGGCCGAACAGGCCGAGCTCGGCGAGGTCGGTCACGACCTTGCGCGGGTAGAACTCTGCCTTCGCCCACAGGTCGTTGACGATCGGGCGAATCTCGGTTTCGAGGTAGGCGCGAAGGCGCACGATGAGGGCTTTCTCTTCGTCGGTGAGGCCGTTTTCGTACCCGTAAAAGTCGCTGCTGAGTGACTCGAATGACATATGAATGCTCCATTGCTTGTCGGAATCCTCACAAAGCGTAGATCGCTGGCGAACGATGCCCCTAGACGATTGGTACTTTGGTCCAAGCGACGACAAGAGACGGGCCGCATGTTTGTAGGCATCACCAATACCCCCCGGGACTACGCCTGGGGATCGACGACGGCAATTGCCGAACTCTTCGGACGGGAGCCGTCCGGAGCGCCGGAAGCGGAGCTGTGGCTCGGCGCGCACCCGGGCTCCCCGGCGCGCGTCGTCGACCCGTCCACGGCGTCGGGTGCAACGACCGTCCCTGAACTGCTCGCCGGTGAACGGCTGCCGTTCCTGCTGAAGATCCTCGCGGCGGCGTCCCCGCTGTCGCTGCAGGCTCACCCGACGATGGCGCAGGCCGGCGTGGGGTTCGAGCGCGAGAACGCGCTCGGGATCGCGCTCGACGATCCGGCACGCAACTACAAGGATGCCTTCCACAAGCCCGAGCTGATCTTCGCGCTCAGCGACACCTTCGATGCCCTGTGCGGCTTCCGCCCGGTCGCCGAGACGCGGGCGCTGCTCGAGCTCCTCGGCCCCGTCGCGGCCCCGCTCCTCGAGCGCCTCGTCGACGACGCCTCCCTCGCTGCGGTGTTCGAGTGGCTGATCTCCCGCGGCGATGGCGTCGACGAACTCGTTGCGGCGATCGTCTCCGTTGCGCCGGAGCACTCCGACGAGCTCGCCTTCGCGACCGTCGTTTCGCTCGCCGAGGCCTACCCCGGCGACCCGGGCATCCTGATCTCCCTGCTGCTCAACCGGGTCAGGCTCAGCCGTGGCGAGGTTCTCTACCTGCCGGCCGGCAACATCCACGCCTACCTCGACGGCCTGGGGGTCGAACTGATGGCGGCGTCCGACAACGTGCTTCGCGGCGGACTCACTCCCAAGCACGTCGATGTTCCGGAACTGCTCTCGGTGCTGGATTTCACGCCGGTGCCGGTTCCGTATCTCGCGCCGGTGGAACTCTCGGCCAGTGTCGAGGCTTACCGCCCCGACGTGCCGGACTTCGAGCTGCTTCGAGTGACCGGAGGCGCCCAGGTAGCGCTCGCAGCGGATGCCATCGCGATCTGCACGCGGGGGTCGTTCGCGCTCTCCGGTGCCGACGACTCTGCGCGCATCGCGCTCGGCGAGGCCGTGTTCATCGCGGGGGAATCGACGGTCACGGTGACCGGCGACGGTGAGCTATTTGTGGCGACGAGCAACGCCGCCGACTGAACCGTCGAAACCGACAAAAACTCCGCGAGCGCTGCTACGCTGACGCATGACTTCTCCCCACCGCAACCGTTTTCGTTCGACGATTCTCGCGCCAGCGATCCTTGCGGTGTCGCTCCTCGCGCTCGCCGGCTGCACAGCAGGCGGCACGGCGGCTCCGACCGGCCCGGATGTTCCGGCCGAGGTCGCGCCGAGCCTTCCGCCGGCTCCGGCCGCCGCGTTCGACGGTGACTGCGATTCGGTTTTCGCGGCTGCCGACCTCTCCGATGTCCTCGGCCAGCCGATGGGCAACCCGGTCGAGTACGCGGCGAGCCCGTCCGCGCTGACCGTCGCGGTCGAGGTCGTCGGCGGAGTCGGCTGCAGCTGGCAGGCAAGCGGAAACGAGACGGGGGAGGGTGCCTATCTCGACACCATCGTCTTCCCGAAGGCAGCGGTGCCGGACGCCGAGCTTCAGGACCCGTACTGCTACTCGACCGAGAACGGCGACACCGTACTGAACGCGTGCAGCTTCACCGCCGAGGCATCCGGGTATCTCGTGTCGGGAGTCGCCTATGTTCGCCCGGGCCAGTCCGAGAGCGAAGCGCAGGCAGCGGTCGGTGCCCTCGTCGCGCTCTTCGCGACGTCGGCCGAGAGCGTTGGCGAACCGGTGCTCCCGGTCACCGCGGATGGCGCGTGGTCGACACCACCGGAGTGCGAGGTGCTCAGTGCAGCCGCAGACCTGCCCGGAGTCCTGAACAGCCCGGAGCTCGTGGCGTACGCTGCGGATGGACCGTCGGAGGCCCCACCGGCGCTGTTCTCAGTGGCTTCGGCCGCCGGGTACTTCTCCTGTTCCCTGACCTACGACGACGGCGAGACCCCCGCCGGAAGCGTCCCATCGTTCGCGCTCACGGGGCTCGCGGGTGCGTCGTTCGTGCAGCCGAGGCTCGTCGAGGCCGGTGGCCTGTCTTACGAGGTCGAGGGGTACGACTTCTCCGTGCTGACCGCCGACGACCAGCTGAACGTGTTCGACGGCAGCAACTGGCTGACCATCGTGTCGTCTGCCTACTCGAGCGAGGCAACCGAGCTTCCGTCGCTGGTGCCGGCCGTTGCCCCCGTATTCGCCGCCCTTACCGGCCAGTAGCTGGCTCGGGTCGAAGCCGGTGGTCCGCGACGGTCTGGCTTTCCGCGACGGACTGGCTTTCCGCGACGGTCCGGCGTTCCACGACAGTCCGGTAACGGTTGTGGCGCGCTCCCGGCGACGCACAGCGACGCCGCGTAGGGTTTTGCTATGAAGAGACCGGTCGCGCCGCACACTCGTTCGGCCCTCGTCTTCGTCCTGGTGGCAGCGACCTTCGCGATCGCGGGATGTTCGGCAACCCCCACCGCGCCCGTGACTTCGGCGGCGCCAACGGCCACAGCCACCCCGACACCGACCGCGTCGGCCGAACCGGTGGTCAATCCGGGCGGCACCGCACCCCCGCAGGCGTTTGGCGGGAACTGCAACGCCGTGTTCACGGCATCCGATGTCAGCAGTGTCGGCGGCTGGGAGCCCGCGTCGGCCGTCGGGTTCGTGAATACGGTTCCGGACATGGCTCTCGTGCACCAGGTCGGCGGACTCGGATGCGTGTGGAGCCCGGCCGAGGGAACCGAAGGGTACCTCCAGGTCACCGTCGTGCCGCAGAAGATCCTGAGCAACGAGCTCGAGAACGGCACAACCTGCTTCCTGCAGTACGAGAAGACCTACATCTGTGCCGTTGACGTCGAAGCGAACGGCTACCACCTGTCGGCCAACCTGACGACCGCGAACACCTCGAGTTACGAGGCGGCCAACCTCGCGTCCGCGAGCCTCGCCCAGATTTTCACCGCTCACGCCGAAGCACAGCCGAAGGCACAGGTGCTCAACCCACGCGATGGCTCGTGGCCGCTCGATTTCACCTGCCGCCAGCTCGATCGCAAGGCAAAGGTCGCCAAGGCACTCGACAATGCGGGACTCGAGCTCTCGGACGGCGGTGGTGATGTGCAGGTGACCGCCGCCGAGACCGACCTCTGGGGCGGACGCCCCTTCCTGCGCTGCTACTGGCGCCAGAACGAAGGGGACGCCGGCGCGGTCAGCCAGCTGACCGTCGCGGTCCTCGGGGGAGCGGCATGGACGCAACTCGAAGTCGCGGCGCTGCCCGGGGCTGAAGAGGTTTCGGTGGACGGTGCCGAGCGCGCGTTCTTGGTCACCGATCCGGAGGGGAGCGGCTCAGACGTCGCGGAACTCCACATCTTCGACGGCGTGAACTGGTTCGTGCTGACCTCGGAGTCGAGCGAGCCGTCAGCGCTCTACGCGGCCGTCCCGGCCCTCATCAAGGGACTCGGCAAGCTCTAGCCCGAGGCTAGCCGGCGATGGCGAGCAGCCCGAAAGTGCGGCGGTACGCGGTCGGCGTGGTCTGCAGCACCTTGAGAAAGTGGTGGCGCATTACGGCGGCCGTTCCGAAACCGGTCTCCTGGGCGATCGATTCGAGTCCGCCGTCGGTCTCTTCGAGCAGGAGCTGCGCGCGGATGATCCGCTGGCGGTTGAGCCAGGCGGCCGGAGTAGTGCCCATCTCCGCGCGGAACCGGCGGGCGAAGGTACGGCTCGACATCAGCGCCTTTCGCGCCAGCTGGTCGATCGTGAGGTCCTGGTCGAGGTTCTCCAGCATCCAGTCGGCAACGACGGCAAACGAATCGCTCTTGCAATCGAACACCGGTGACTGGATGTACTGCGACTGCCCGCCGTCGCGCTGCGGCGGCACGACCATGCGCCGCGCGATGACGTTGGTCTGGGCTGCCCCGCGTTCCTTGCGCACAATGTGGAGCGCGGCGTCGATGCCGGCCGCGGTGCCCGCGCTCGTGACGACCTTGCGGTCTTCGACGAACAGGACGTCCGGGTCGACGGCAGTGCGGGGGAACTCCGCGGCGAGCCGATCGGTGTGCATCCAGTGCGTCGTGGCGCGACGGCCATCGAGGATGCCGGACTGCGCGAGCGCGAACGCCCCGCTGCAGACGCTGAGCACCCAGGCCCCGCGCGCTTCCGCCGCGCGGATGACCTCGAGGTAGCGCTCGTCGATGTTCTCGATCCGGTGGGCGGGAACCGCGATCAGGTCGGCTTCAGCGGCGGCGTCGAGGCCCGCCTCGATGAACATTTCATAGCCAAGGCTCGTGCGCACGGGCCCAGGATCGGCTGTGACGATCGAGAACTCGAACGTCGGCCCGTCCATCTCCGACCGGTCGATACCGAAGACCTCGCAAATGACGCCGAATTCGAACGGGGCGACCCCGTCGATGGCGAGAAGCACGATCTTGTTCAGCATGATGACCTCCGGAGCCCACTGGCAGAAATGTGCCGATAGTCGTCAATCCTGCCACTTTCGGCAGGAATCCACCAGTCATACATTTACTGCCATGACCGCACTCATCATCCTCATCGTCGCTCTCGGCCTCCTGGCCATTGCGGCATCCGTCTATGAACTCGCGCTCGACGGCTACCACCGCGTACGCACCCTCGACAGCGATCGGATTCACGACACCCGCAATCGCGCCCGCGCGGCGCACTAGCCTCAGCCCGGGTCGTTCGCCGGCACCTCGCCGCTGCCGCTAGCGTGGGGGTATGACGTGGTTGGTAACTGGCGGAGCAGGGTACATCGGAGCGCACGTGGTTCGCGCGCTCCTCGAGGCTGACATGAAGGCCGTCGTGATCGACTCGCTTTCGAGTGGATTCTCGGGGTTCGTCCCGACCGGAGTCCCGCTGGTCGAGGGGTCGATTCTCGATGGTGAACTGCTGCGCAGCGTCATCGACGAGCACTCGGTGACCGGCGTCATCCACGTGGCCGGGTACAAGTACGCCGGTGTGTCCGTGCAGCGGCCGCTTCACACCTACGAGCAGAACGTGACCGGAACAGCCGTGCTGCTCGCCGCGATGCAGGGCAAGGGCGTCGACCGCATTGTCTTCTCGTCGAGCGCTGCGGTATTCGGAACACCCGACACCGACCTCGTCACCGAAGACACCCCCAAGAACCCGCAGTCGCCGTACGGGGAGTCCAAGCTCATCGGCGAGTGGCTGCTGCGCGACCAGGCCGTCGCCGAGGGGCTCAGGCACACGTCGCTCCGCTACTTCAATGTCGTTGGTTCCGGAGTGCCGGAGATCTACGACGCGAGCCCGCACAACCTGTTTCCGCTCGTTTTTGCGGCGCTCGGCGAGGGAAAGACGCCGCGTATCTACGGCGACGACTATCCGACGCCCGACGGCACCAACGTTCGCGACTACATCCACGTGGCCGACCTTGCCCTCGCTCACGTCGCGGCCGCACGCCGCCTCGATGCCGGCGAGCCCATCGAGGCCGCCTACAACCTGGGGAGCGGCGAGGGTGTTTCCGTCGCGCAGATCATGACGGCCGTAGCCGAGGTCACCGGAATCGCGTTCGATCCACAGATCGCGCCACGCCGACCGGGTGATCCGGCGAGAATCGTCGCGACCGGCGAACTCGCCGCTCGGGATCTCGACTGGAAAATGCGCCACAGCCTCACCGACATGGTGCAATCAGCGTGGGATGCGACACGCCGGGCCAGCCAACCCTCCTAAAGCAATTGAAGGTTTTATGATCTTCGACTTGACTCTCGCGAACTACACCGGTGTAATTATCACTAACGCATTACGGTCACACCGGCCAAAGGCGAAGGGAAGTCAGCATGGCGAATAGCGAATACCGCGCCAGTTCGCCCAGTGTTCCCGAAGACTGGTTTGTAGATCCGGTCAAGCTCGGCGTTCCGGGCGTTCGCAAGCCGTCGGCAGACGATGAGGCACTCGCCTGGCAGGCAGACTCGCTCTGCGCCCAGACGGACCCGGAAGCATTCTTTCCGGAAAAAGGCGGGTCGACCCGCGACGCGAAGAAGATCTGTTCATCGTGTGAGGTTCGCACCCGCTGCCTCGAGTACGCACTCGAGAACGACGAGCGTTTCGGTATCTGGGGCGGCCTGTCCGAGCGCGAGCGCCGCAAACTCCGCAAACGCGCGTAACCAGCGCCGCTGCCCCAACCTGCGGGCGGAATCTGAACGTCTGCGGTTCCGGAGCGTGTCAGCGGCCCCCGGCCGAACGATGCGCCTAGCATCGAACAAATGCAGCCGAGAGTCACCGTCATACTCGTCGCCCGAAACGGCGAACAGTATCTGAACCGCACCCTCGCCGCCCTGGCCCGCCAATCACGACGGCCCGATTCGGTGGTCTTTGTGGATGCCGGATCCACCGATTCGTCCGCGGATCTTCTCGCCGCTGCCGCGCCGACCCAGTTCGTCACCGAGAAGGGGCGCCGGACGTTCGGCTCGGCCGTCGCCCATGCCGTTCACGTTGCAACGCCCTCGACCGCGACGAGCGACGACTGGCTGTGGCTGCTCGCCCACGACAACGCCCCGGAGCCCGGCGCACTTGCCGCGCTCCTCGCCGCCGTCGAAATCGCGCCCTCGGTCGCGGTCGCCGGCCCGAAGCTCATGCGCTGGGACGAGCCCGACGTCATCGCCTCCTACGGCGAGACCATCACGCCGTTCGGATCGTCGGTGTCCCTCGTCGATGGCGAACTCGACCAGGCCCAGCACGACCGCAACAGCGACCTGCTCGGTGTCGAAGCATCCGGAATGCTCGTTCGTCGCAGCGTCTACAGTGCGCTCGGCGGTTTCGACCCCGCCCTTCCGACCGTGGATGCCGCCCTCGATTTCTCGATTCGGGTACGCCTCGCTGGCCACCGCATTGTCGGGGTTCCCGGCGCCCGCGTGGCGAGCGCCGGGGGACCGGAATCGTTCGGGAAGAAGCCCGGACCGGCGTCGAGTCGCGCAACCCGCGCAGCCCAGCTGCACCGCCGGCTCACCTACGCGCCGATTGCTGCGGTACCGCTGCACTGGCTCAGCATCCTTCCGATCGCCCTCGCCCGTGCGATCTGGCTGCTGCTCGCCAAGCACCCCGGAGCGATCGGAGGCGACCTCCGGGCCGCCCTCGCCGCGATCGTCGATCGACGGGTCGGAACCTCCCGCCGCAACCTCGCCCGCAACCGCTCGCTCGGCTGGGCCTCGATCGCACCGCTGCGCATGCCGTGGGCCCAGGTGCGGGAACTCCGCGCCCACCAGCGGGACCTGCGCGCCACCCCGGTTGACGAGGTTCTCGTTCGCGAGCGACCGAGTTTCTTCTCGAGCGGCGGAGCGTGGATCGTGCTCCTGCTCGCCACCGTGGGCATCGTCGCGTTCGGATCGTTCCTCAACGCGACCTCGCTCACCGGCGGCGGACTGCTGCCGCTCGCGACAACGGTCGGCGAGCTCTGGGCGAACGTCGGCTACGGCTGGCACGACTTCGGTGGCGGATTCATCGGCGCGGCCGACCCGTTCGCGTCCGTCCTTGCCGTACTCGGATCGCTCACCTTCTGGTCACCGTCGACGAGCATCGTCGGTTTGTACCTGGTTGCCCTTCCGCTCGCCGCCCTCGCGGCCTGGTGGTGCGCGGCGCGCTTCTCGCGCCGCGGCTGGGCGCCCGCGATCGCCGCAATCCTCTGGGCTCTCGCCCCGCCGTTCCTCTCATCGCTCTCCGGCGGTCACCTCGGCGCCGTCATCGCCCACCTGCTGCTGCCCTGGCTCGTACTGGCGATCGTCGGCTCGGCGCGCAGCTGGGCCGCATCGGCGAGTGCCGCGATCCTGTTCGCACTCGTCGCGGCATCCGCTCCGTCGCTCGTGCCGGTGCTCGTGCTCGGCTGGCTGGCCTGGGTGATTACTCACCCGTCCGGCCTGCACCGCACGATCGGAATCCCGATCGCCACCGTTGTGCTGTTTGCCCCGCTCGTCGCGCAGCAGGTCGCGGCCGGCAACCTGCTCGCCCTGTTCGTCGATCCCGGGGTTCCCGCCATCGCCGGTACCGATTCGGGCTGGCAGTTGACCCTCGGCGCACCCGACGGCGGATCGAACGGCTGGATCGCGATCGCCGCCGGGCTCGGTCTTCCGGACGTCGCCGGCTCGGTCATCCTCGCGGCGCTCCTGTTTCCGCTCGCGTTCCTCGCGCTGCTCGCCCTGTTCCTTCCCGCGAGCAGCCGCTCGATCCCCGCCCTCGTTGTCGCGCTCGCCGGATTCGTGACCGCCGTCGCGAGCGCCAACATCTCGATCACCGCGGTCGGGGCAACGACCACAATGATCTGGCCCGGTGCCGGTCTCAGCGTCTTCTGGCTCGGGCTTCTCGGTGCCGTCGTCGTCTCGCTCGAGGCGTTCCGTCGAAAGGTCGCGGTGCCGGCCCTCGTCGTCGCCCTCACCTGCTCGATCGCTGTCCTCCCGCTGCTCGGCTCGGTGTTGTCGGGAGCAGCGGATGTCCGCCAGGGCACCGGCAGGCTGCTTCCGGCGATCGTCACGGCGCAGGCCGTCGGCAGCCCGGGGGTCGGAACGCTCGAACTGACCGCCGAACCCGATGGCGGTCTTTCTGCCGTTGTCTCGCGCGGAACCGGCGAAACCCTCGACGACCAGTCGACCGTCGTCTCGACGTCGGCCGAACTGAGCGCCGAGCGCGAACGGATCGCGGTTCTCGCCGGAAACCTCGCGTCCCACAGCGGGTTCGATGCCGCAACCGAACTGCAGGAACTGCAGATCGGCTTCATCGTCTCACCCGGCGCTGATTCGGGGGCGGCACGCGCCACTCGCGAGCGCACCGGCGAATCGCTCGACCAGAACCCGGTCCTCACCGCAATCGGCTCGACCAGCAGCGGGTACCTGTGGGAATTCGAAGCGCTCGAAGTCAATTCGGCTGTTGCCGAGCCCGGACCGACCGACACCGCGATCGGACTCGGCGTGAGCATCGCGCAGGCACTCGTCTTCCTCGTCGCGTTGCTCCTGGCCATTCCCACCTCGCGCCGCCAGCGCACGCGGGTCGTCTCGTCGAGCGATGAACCCGCGACCACGTTTGACGAGGAAGACAATGACTGACTCCGGAATGCCGGGCACATCCCCGGAACGGCCGCAGCATCCGCCCGTCCGCAGCGATGACAGCGTCACCGTCACGACCGAGAAACCGCGGACCCCGCCGCGCACGGCCAAGACCTACGCCGTCGCCAGCGCCCGGGCCGCCGCGGGAGCGGTCGGACTCGGTATCGCGGTCGTCGCCGTACTTGCTGCTGCACTGCTGCCGCTTCCCGGCGTCACCGGCGAACCCGCGAGCATGACCGTCACTCCTGTCCCCACCGCCCAGCAGCTCGTCTGCGCCGGATCGATGCTCAGGCTCGGATCGCAGAACGGTGAGGATGCCACGACGTCATCCGCCGTCGGCCGCGCAATCTCACGGTTCGGTGCGACCTCGGGAGACGTCACGACGCGCACCCTCGACAACAGCAACGGTTTGCCGCTCGTGGTGAGCGTCACCCCGACCGACGGCGACGAGGTCACGCCGCTCGTCGCAGCCAGCCAGTCCCAGAGTCTCGGTGACTCGGAGTTCTCAGGGTTCGCCGCCGTCGACTGTGCGGCCGCAGCGACCGACTCGTGGCTCGCGGGCGGGTCGACGACCGTCGGCCGGACTACCCTTCTGACGCTCGCCAACCCGAGTGATGTGCAGTCGACGGTCGGCATCCAGATCTATGACGGCACCGGACTGCTCTCGACGCCGGGCTCGACCGGCATCATCGTTCCGGCACGCGGGCAGCGGGTGCTCTCGCTCGCCGGGTTCGCCCCCGACACCGAGACGCCGGTCATCCACGTGACGAGCAAGGGTGGCCAGATCGTCGCCAACCTGCAGCAGTCGATCGTGCGAGGACTCGAGCCCGCCGGAATCGACATCGTCGGTGCGACAGCGGCACCCGCCACCAGGCACACCATCCCCGGCGTCGTCATTCGCGGCGCGACCGCCGTCGAGGAACGCCTCGGGCAGGACGGCTCAGCGGACCTTCGCACCGTCATCCGCCTGTTCGCACCCGGAGACACCGACGCCGAGGCGACGATCCGGGTGACCCCGGACGGCGCGGTCGGCAGCGGCAACTCGTTCCAGATCACCCTCGAGGCCGGACTCGTGACCGACGTCCCGGTGGAGAACCTCACCAACGGCCGGTACACCGTGAGCGTCGACACCGACGAACCGGTGGTCGCCGCGGTGCGAGCCTCGACGGCGACCGGAAACGTGCAGGGAATCGGCACAACCGACTTCGCCTGGTACACCTCGCCCGAGGAACTCACCGACACCGCCCTGTTCTCCGTCGCCCCCGGAACGTCGGCGGCGCTGACCATCGCCAACGCAGCGGATGCCGCGATCGAGGTTCGCGTGACGAAGCTCGGCAGCGATGACGTCGAGACTGTCGCCGTCGAGGCGAACGCGTCGAAGTCGATCGCGGTCGACCAGGACCAGACCTACCGCCTCGAAACGACGAACCCGGTGACGGCGATGATCGGCTACAGCGCGAACGGCCAGCTCGCCGCGCTTCCGGTGCGGGCGCCGCTCGAAAGCTCCGGGGCGATCACGATCTACCCGTAGGGCCGCGCGCTTTAGAGGTGGCGGAATCGATCGGGGGCGAGGTCCCACGGGTCCTTACCGAGAAGTTCGGCGACCGCGCGGAACACGCAGCTCTCGATCATCATGCGGCGGTGGGCAGCGTCGTACTTGTGCAGGCGCGACAGGCGCTCGATCGGCAGGCGGTACAGCACGATCCGCTGTTCGGCCGGGAATACCCGCCAGCGATCGACACCGGATTCGCTGCCGAGTTCCGCGGGAAGCCCGGCAACCTCGAAGCTCACCTTCGCGAGCTCGGACGGCCAGACATCCTTCAGGTATTCGGCGGTCGAGGCGACGGCGGAATCGAAGATATCGGCCCGGCTCCACAGCAGCGGAAGGTGCGGGCCGGTCACGGCGGCGCGGATGCCACGCCCGTGCCGGTCTCGCCAGCCGGCGCGGACCGACGCTCGTGCACTACCCGCTCGTGACCTCGCCATTAGACGATTCTATTGCGGGTCGCCGGTGCGTGTCGCAGGCCGCCCGGCTGACGGTCGCAGGCCGTAGGCTGAAGGGACAATGAGCGGAAGACCGTGCAGTAAAGTCGCGTGCAACCAGGACGCCGTCGCGACACTGACCTACGTGTACGCCGATTCGATGGCCGTCCTCGGGCCGCTGAGCCAGTCCGCCGAACCGCACAGCTATGACCTCTGCACGCGTCACGCCGAGCGCCTGTCGGTGCCGCAAGGGTGGCAGGTCATCCGTCATGTAGCTTTGGGCACATGACTTCTCCGGCCAATGACCTGTCCGCCCTCGTCAAAACCTACGACGTTCGGGGCCTCGTCGGAAGCCAGCTGACCGCTGAAGTGGTCACGGCTCTTGCCGCCGGCTTCGTCGACGAGATCGGCGCTGCCGGAACCGACGTCGTCGTCGGGCACGACATGCGTGACTCGTCCCCGGAGTTCGCCTCGGCCTTTGCGGCCGGTGCGCGGGCGCGCGGCGCAAACGTCGTCTCGATCGGCCTGTGCTCGACCGACGAGACCTACTTCGCCTCCGGTTCGTTCGGCGCCCCGGCCGCGATGTTCACCGCGAGCCACAACCCGGCGACGTACAACGGAATCAAGCTCAGCCGCGCCGGTGCGCGCGGCATCAGCATGGACACCGGCCTCGGTGCGATCCGCGATCGTGCGAGCGCCTACCTCGAGACCGGCGTGCCGGCCGTTGCAGCGCCCGGCAGCTTCCGTGAGGTCGACGTACTCGCCGACTACGCGGCGTACCTCCGCTCGCTCGTCGACCTGTCCGGCATCCGCCCGATCACGATCGTCGTCGACGCTGGCAACGGCATGGGCGGTCACACCGTCCCGGCCGTGCTCGGCACCGGAGCCGGGCTTCCGGAGCTGCCGATCACGATCATTCCGATGTACTTCGAACTCGACGGTTCGTTTCCGAACCACGAGGCGAACCCGCTCGAGCCGGCCAACCTCGTCGACCTGCAGAAGGCGGTCGTCGAGCACGGTGCCGACCTCGGCCTCGCGTTCGACGGTGATGCCGACCGCTGCTTCGTGATCGATGGCAACGGTGACCCGGTCAACCCGAGTGCCGTCGCGGCCATCGTCGCCGTCCGGGAAATCGCGCGGGTCCGTGCGCTCGACCCGTCATCCACCGAGCCGATCGTCGTTCTGCACAACCTCATCACTTCGCGCGCCGTCGCCGAGGCGATCGAAGCATCCGGCGCCGTTCCGGTTCGCACCCGCGTCGGTCACTCGCTGATCAAGGACGAGATGGCCGCAACCGGGGCGATCTTCGGCGGGGAACACTCCGCGCACTACTACTTCCGTGATTTCTGGGGTGCGGACAACGGAATGCTCGCCGCCATGCACGTGCTCGCCGAATTCGGGATGCAGGATGCCCCGCTCTCCGAGCTCGGCACGAAGTACACGCCGTACTCGCAGAGCGGCGAGATCAACTCGACCGTCGCCGATGTGCCGGGTGCCTACGCGCGCATCGTCGAGGAGTTCACCGGCATCGCGGACTTCGACGAGTTCGACGGACTCACCGTCACCGGAATCGTCGACCAGGACGAGCCGTTCTGGTGGTTCAGCGTTCGCCCGTCGAACACCGAGCCGCTGCTTCGCCTGAACGTCGAGGCCGCGACCGCGCCCGAGATGCAGCGCGTCCGTGACCTCGTGCTCGGCCTCATCCGCGGCTAGCACCCGGCGACTCCCGAGTCGCGCGGCAGGACTCGCCCGGCCCCTCTCACACTGCCCGACTAGTCATCTTCCACAATTCAGGAAGTGCCGGGCAGGCCGCGGCGTGTCCTCGCGCGGCGCGCCGGATGACGCCGCCGACTTCCTGAATTTTGGAAGGGAGAGCGGGTGCTGAGCGGGTGCTGAGCGCTGAGCAGATGCGCGGTACACCTTCCCGTTACCCGCGATTAACCCCGCATCCCTAGCCTCTGGCTGTTCCCCGACAGCCAGGAGTTTTCGTGCGCCTTCGCCGCCCCCTCACCATCGCTGCCGCTCTCGCGGTCGCCATCTCATCGTCGGGGGTCGCGTTCGTCGCCGCTCCCGCTCTCGCGGTTCCGATGCCGACCGAACTCGTGGCGTCCCTCGTCGGTGACGGCAGCGCTACTCTCGCCGTCGGTCCGACCGCCGTGTTCATCGACACCGTCAACTCCGACGGTTCGACGAGCGAGGTTCCGACCGTCGCGCTTCCAACCGCTGCAGCGGATGCCAACCAGCCGTTCACGCTGAGCGGTACGTCCTCCGCGATCGGCCAGCTTGCCCTCGCTGCCGACGGCAACTCGCTCGCCATCGCCGGATACGCCGCAACTCCCGGCCAGGCGATCGGTGACCCGAAGGACTCGCTCTCGAGCGTCGCCCAGCGCATCGTCGCTTCGATCGACGCCGACGGTGTCGTCGACAGCTCGACGGTCCTGACCGGAGCATTCTCCGCTGACCACCCCCGCTCGGTCGCAACGGCCGACGGAGAATCGTTTTACATATCGGGCAACGGAACGAGCAAGACGCCCGCGGCCGGTGTGATTCGTGCGCTGCGCGGGTCGACCGCGGTGCCGACCGCGATCGCCGCCTCGCCGATCAACTCGCGCAACCTCGCGATCGCCGGCGGCCAGCTGTACACGACGGCGAGCGGCGGATCCGACCGCGGCCTCTGGACCGTTGGTTCCGGACTTCCCACCGCCCGCGCGGTCTCACCCGCCGTCGACGCCACCCGGTTCGCGACGGCGCCGACCGGCACGCCGGCCTCGTTCATCATGCTCGACCGTGACAGCACCCCCGGCATCGACACGGCGTACTACGTACTCGAAGACTCCGGCATCCAGAAGTGGTCGCTGTCGACCGGAACCTGGGTCAACAACGGCGTGTTCCCCGGCGTCTACCAGGCCATCACCGCCCGCGTCACCGACGGCGTGACCGAGCTCTACCTCATCGCCGGCACCGGCACCGCCAACACGATCACCGCCGCGACCGACACCTCGGCGCTCAACGCCTCGATCGGGGTGTCGACACCGGCCGTCATCGCCACGGCACCGGCGAACACCGCCTACCGCGGCATCGCTTTTGCGCCGACCGCGTGGGACCCGACCCCCGCATCCGACCCGACGTCGACCACAACGCTCACGCTCTCGGATGATGCAGCAACGACGGTAATCGGCGGCGAGCTCTCGACGACGCTGACGATCGGCACCGACGGCGAAGACGCGCTCGACGACTTCGAGGTCGAGGTCACCGCGTCGTCCAACGAGACCGTCGTCCCGATCACCTCGGTCGAGATCCCGGCAACCGGCGCGGAGCGTGTCCTCACGGTCACGCCGTCAGCGGTAGGCATCACTGCCCTCACGATCACGGCGACCAACCCGGTCGACGACTCGACCGCGACGAAGACGTTCACCGTCGCGGCATCCGCTGTCACCCCTGCTCTCGCGGGTGTCAATTACCACTCCGGATCGGCCGATGCGTCCACTGCGATCGCGCTGGACGACGACTACATGCTCGTTGCCGACGACGAGAGCAACACGATCCGCCTCTACGACCGCAACGTGAGCGGCGCGGCCGTCAAGGAGTTCGAGTTTCCGGAACTGGGCAGCAAAGAGATCGACCTCGAAGCATCCGCCCGGGTTGGCGACACGATCTACTGGTTCGGCTCGCACGGAAACAACAAGGATTCCGAGTACAAGGAAATCCGCAGCACCTTCTTCTCGACGACCGTCAGCGGTACCGGAACGGACACGCAGCTGGCCTACGGCTCGAAGTACGCGGGCCTGCGCAGCGACCTGCTCGCCTGGGATGCGCAGAACGCCGACCGCCTCGGGCTGGATGTCGCCTGCTCGCTCGCCGGCGGAACCCACCCGGACGAGACCACCGGCTGCAACGTCGAGGGATTCGAGTTCGCGCCGAACGGCACGACCGGCTACCTCGGCTTCCGCGCTCCGCGCGTCGACGGCAAGGCCGTCATCGTACCGGTGACCAACATCACCGCGCTCGTCGGCCAGACGACAATTCACGCCACCTTCGGGGATCCGATCCTGGTCGACCTCGGCGGACGCACCATCCGCGAGCTGCGCAGCAACGGCGAGGGCGACTACCTCATCACGGCCGGTGTTCCGAACGACGAGACCAGCCCGCTCGGCTGGGCGTTGTACCGCTGGAACGGTGTCGTGACGAGCACTCCGTACCTCGTCACGTCGCTTCCCGCGGGAACCGGTGACGCCACGCAGGAGACGGGCTCGTTCGAATCCATCGTCGACGTACCGGCCGACCTCGAGATCGGCGACAGCATCCAGCTACTGACCGACAACGGCACAACGGTGTTCTACGCTGACGGCGTTGCGGGCAAGGATGTCTCGCCGGCCTCGCTGCGCAAGTTCCGCTCGAACACGGTCACCGTTGGCGGCGGAGTAATCACCGCAGGCACCCCGACCATCAGCGGCTCAGCCGTCGTCGGACAGGTGCTGACCGCACAGGCCGGAACCTGGGCGCCGAATGATGTCGAGCTCCGCTACCGCTGGTTCCGCGGAAGCGAAACCCTCGCCACGACCGCGACCTACACGCTGACCGCGGCGGATGTCGCCACTTCGGTTCGCGTTGAGGTCACCGGGGTGCGTGATGGCTTCGTCACCGAGAGCGTCTCGAGCGATGCCTTCGGTCCCGTCGCCACCGCCGGACTGACCACGGGTACCGCAACGATCTCCGGCTCCGCCGTGGTCGGCGCGACCCTGACGGCAAAAGCCGGAACCTGGGCGCCGAACGGTGTCGCATTCAGCTACCGCTGGCTGCGCGGCACCACCGAGGTTGGAACAGGCGCGACCTACACGCTGACGCCGGCCGACGCATCCGCTTCCATTCGGGTCGAGGTGTCGGGATCACTCAGCGGATACGCCCCGGCCAACGTCACGAGCGCTGCTGTCGGACCGGTCGCGACCGCGCCGATCGCCGTCGGAAATGTCGCGGTCTCCGGAACGCGCGTGGTGGGCAAGACGCTCACGGCGACCACCGGAACCTGGACCCCGACCGGACTCGCGTTCAGCTACCAGTGGAAGCGCAACGGTGTATCGATCATCGGTGCGACGGCCACGAAGTACACGCTGAAGGCCCTCGACGCCGGAAAGACGATCACCGTGCAGGTGACCGGCGCGAAGGCTGGCTACACCACGACGAGCGCGTCAAGCGCGGCCGTCGCCGTCACCGGGGTCTTCACGTCGACGCCAACCCCGAAGATCTCGGGCACGGCGAAGAAGGGCAAGATGCTCACGGCCAGGGCTGGAACCTGGAAGCCGGCCGGTGTCTCGCTCAGCTACCGCTGGTACCGCGACGGTGTCGCCATCAGCGGTGCGGTCAAGGCGAAGTACACGCTGCGGTCGGCCGACAAGGGCGAGCGGATCACCGTGAAGGTCACCGGCAAGAAGGCCGGCTACACGACGGTCACGAAGACGAGCGCGTCGAAGAAGGTCAAGAAGTAGGTCGCGGGCCGGCCCGTTCGCCGGGTCGCCCAGGGCACTTCACCTCCGAAGCCTCCCCGTCACATTCCAAAAAGCAGGAAGTGACGGGGAGGCTTCGGCGTGTCCCGTCGAGACACTCCGGATGCCGACCCGAAGTTCCTGCGTTTTGGAGAGTAGGCCGGGGCAAAGGTGGCGGAGGTCTGGCAGATCGTCAGGTACGGGGAGCTGTGCACCCGGGGATGCGACAATGGAGGCATGTCGATCGCGCCCATAACCTCACTGCCGTTCAAGGTCGCTGACCTTTCCCTCGCCGAAGCCGGCCGCCACCAGTTCCGCCTCGCCGAGAACGAGATGCCTGGACTCATGGCCCTGCGCGAAGAGTTCGGCGCCTCGAAGCCACTCGCCGGTGCCCGCATCGCCGGTTCGCTGCACATGACCGTGCAGACCGGCGTGCTCATCGAGACCCTCGTCGCCCTCGGCGCGCAGGTTCGCTGGGCGAGCTGCAACATCTTCTCGACGCAGGACGAAGCCGCCGCTGCCGTCGCCGTCGGCCCGACCGGTACGGTCGAGAACCCCGCCGGAGTGCCGGTCTTCGCCTGGAAGGGCGAGACCCTCGAGGACTACTGGTGGTGCACCTCGCAGATCTTCGACTGGTCCGCCGAGGGCTTCAGCGGCCCGAACATGATCCTCGACGACGGTGGCGACGCCACGATCCTCGTGCACAAGGGTCGCGAGTACGAACTCGCGGGCGCGGTTCCCGAAGGCCAGGCCGGTGACACGCACGAGTGGAGCGTCATCCTCGACACCCTTCGCGCGTCGCTCTCCACCAGCGCAGACCGCTGGACGAGGATCGCCGCCGAGATCAAGGGTGTGACCGAAGAGACGACGACCGGTGTCCACCGCCTGTACGAGCTCTCGAAGGCCGGCGAGCTGCAGTTCGCCGCCATCAATGTCAACGACTCGGTGACGAAGTCGAAGTTCGATAACAAGTACGGCATCCGCCACTCCCTTCCGGACGGCCTCAACCGTGCAACCGACGTCCTCATCGGAGGAAAGGTGGCGTTCGTCGCCGGCTACGGAGACGTCGGCAAGGGCGCAGCGGAGGCGCTGAAGGGCCAGGGCGCTCGCGTCATCGTCTCGGAGGTCGACCCGATCTGCGCGCTGCAGGCTGCCATGGACGGCTTCCAGGTCACCACGATCGAGAACGTGATCGACCAGGTCGACATCTTCGTCACCGGAACCGGCAACGAGAACGTCATCACCGTCGATCACCTGCTCGGCATGAAGCACCTCGCGATCGTCGCCAACGTCGGTCACTTCGACAACGAGATCGACATCGCCGGCCTCGAGACCCTCGAAGGCGCCGTCAAGGTCGAGATCAAGCCGCAGGTTCACGAGTGGCGACTGCCGTCCGGACGCAGCGTGCTCGTGCTCTCCGAAGGGCGCCTGATGAACCTCGGAAACGCGACCGGTCACCCGTCATTCGTGATGAGCAACTCGTTCACCAACCAGGTGCTCGCGCAGATCGAGCTCTACGCCCACGGCGAGAACTACGAGACCGCCGTCTACGTGCTTCCCAAGCACCTCGACGAGAAGGTCGCCCGACTGCACCTCGACGCCCTCGGCGTCGTGCTCACCGAGCTGACCCCCACGCAGGCCGCCTACATCGGAGTCCCGGTTGAGGGACCCTACAAGGTCGACCACTACCGGTACTAAACCGGTACCGGTAGCAAAACCAGCTACTGAGCCGGCGGTGCCCAGTCGGGTGCCGCCGGCTTTGTGCTGCCGGGACGACCGCGCTGCGGAAAGCGGTGGGGGAGTCCGGCGAGAACCGGCTCAAGCGCGTCGAGCCCGCGCTTCTCGAGCGCGAGTGCCGCAGCCTCGCGCTCGCGTCGAATAGCGGATACCGCGGCGAGAAACAGCTCCGCGTTCGTCACCGGGATGGGCGACACGTAGACGGATGCTTCGGTAGCCAGGTCGCGGCTCAGTCGTTCCCGGGTGGACGGGGTCAGCCCGTTCGCCTGGGCGAGAAACTGGGAAATGCGCCGGGCGAGGGCGCTGGGCAGGCGGGCAACATCCGCTGTCTTCGACCACTCGAACAGTTCGATCGGAACACCGAACACCGGGCGATCGACGTGCGAGACACGTTCGTACTGGCTGTACGTTCCGGCGAGCAGGTCGCCGAGGCGCTTCGAGCGGGTGCCGAGAAACCCGGTGATCGCGGCGAACCCGCCGAAGGTCAGGTAGATCTCGAGCACGCCGGTGAGTGCACGGATGAACGCGTGCCGGAACCCGATCGCGCCGCCGTCATCGCGCACGATGCGGGCGCCGACGGCGAGCTTGCCGAGCGACTTTCCGTGGCTGAGCAGCTCGACGGTCGTCGGTACAACGACGATCGCTACGACGAGGCTCGAGATCGCGAGGACGTTGATGAAGCCGCTGTCCATCGTTGACGAGAGCAGCAGCGGCAGCACGAAGATCCAGGCGAGGATGTACGTGCCGAGGTAGAGCAGCCAGTCGATGATCGTGCCGGCCGCGCGAAGGATGAAGCTTGCCGGGCGCAGGTCGAGGGCCACGGCTTCGCCGGTGATGAGCTGGTTTTCCGGCTCGTCGTAGAGTTCGGCCTCGACGTGCGATTGCTCGATCATGCGTATCATTCAATCAGAATGGACCTCGACGCCTACGCCTCCGCCCGCAAGCCCGAGTGGGATCGCCTTGCCGAGCTCGGACGAACGTCGCACTTCACCGGCGAAGAGGCCGACGAACTCATCGAGCGCTACCAGTCCGGTGCTGCCGACCTGTCCGCCATCCGCACCACGGTCGGCGATTCGGTGCCCGGCGATCGCCTGTCGCTGTACCTCTCCCGCGCCAGGCTGCGCTTCACCGGCGCATCGACGAACGTGCTGAGCCGGATCCCCGCCTTCTTCGTCCTGCAGCTTCCCGCGGCGCTGTACCGCATCCGCTGGGTCTGCCTCGTCATCACGCTCGTCTCGTTTGCCATCGCGGCGATCTTCGGGTTCTGGGCGGCGACCGATCCGGCCGTGTTCGCGACCTTCGGCGACCAGAGCGCCCTCGAGCAGTACGCGAAGGAAGACTTCGTTGACTACTACTCGAACCAGTCCGGAGCTGGCTTTACCGGGTTCGTCTGGACCAACAACGCGTGGCTCGCGGCCCAGTGCATCGCGTTCGGCATCGTCGGCCTCTACACGCCATACCTGCTGTTCACCAATGCCTCATCTCTTGGCCAGGCCGCAGCGGTCATGGAACACTATGACCGCCTCGACGTGTTCTTTCTCTACATCGCGCCGCACGGCCAGCTCGAGCTGTACTCGATCTTCGTCGCCGGTGCCGCCGGAATGAGTATCTTCTGGTCGTGGATCTCGCCCGGTGCGCGCACGCGCGGGCAGGCGCTCGCCGCCGAGGGACGCGCGCTGTTCACCGTGGTGATCGGGCTGATCCTCGCCCTGCTGGTGTCGGGCCTCATCGAGGGAAACGTCACTCGCCAGGACTGGCCGTGGCCGATCAAGATCGGAATCGGAACGGTCGCTCTCGCTGCCTTCCTCGCCTACCAGTGGGTGCTCGGTCGCCGCGCAGCGCGGGCAGGCGAAACCGGTGACCTCGACGAGTTCGAGGCCGGCGCTAAGCAACTCATCGCGGGCTGACGACCGTCGCCTTAGGCGACCCTTATTTTTAGTCGTTCACGATAGTGGCTAGCCTCGGGGTGTGCCCATCGACTCCGCGACCGACCTCGAGCGTGAACTGCGCGCCGCGGGCCTGCGGGTCACGAGCGGCCGTATCGCGATCCTCGAAGCGCTCGAAACGCATCCGCACAGCGACGCGGAAACGATTCGCCGGTCGCTGACCGGTGAGCACTCCGACACGTCGATCCAGTCGGTTCACAACGTTCTCGGCGACCTCGCCGACGCGGGCATCATCCGCCGCATCGAGCCGGCCGGTTCAGCCGTACGGTACGAGCGCCGGGTCGACGACAACCACCACCACATCGTCTGCACCTCGTGCGGCGCGATCGCCGACGTCGACTGCGTCGTCGGCCATGCGCCGTGTCTTCACCCGTCGGATGCCGCCGGGTTCGCCGTGTCGAGCGCCGAAGTCACCTTCTGGGGACTCTGCGCCGACTGCCGGACCGACTGACACCATCCGCTGCCCACCTGAACACCGTCGTTCTCCCTCGCTACTCGCTTTCCTAATTTCGCCAGCACAACCCTGAGGAGAACACCGTGACCGAAGAGTCCACCTATACGACGAGCCAGACCGGGTCGGCCGTTCCGAGCGACGCCCACTCGCTCACCGCCGGCAACGACGGCGTGACAGCGCTGCACGACCGCTACCTCGTCGAGAAGCTCGCCCAGTTCGCGCGCGAGCGCATCCCGGAGCGCATCGTCCACGCCAAGGGCGGTGGAGCATTCGGAACCTTCGTCGTCACGAACGACGTCTCGCAGTACACGCGTGCGGCCGTCTTCCAGCCGGGCGCCGAGACCGAGACGCTGCAGCGTTTCTCGTCCGTTGCCGGTGAGCAGGGTTCGCCCGACACCTGGCGCGACGTCCGCGGATTCTCGGTCAAGTTCTACACCACCGAGGGCAACTACGACATCGTCGGAAACAACACCCCGGTGTTCTTCATCCGCGACGGAATCAAGTTCCCCGACTTCATCCACTCGCAGAAGCGCCTGCCGGGCTCCGGCCTGCGCGACGCCGACATGCAGTGGGACTTCTGGACCCTCTCGCCCGAATCCGCCCACCAGGTCACTTACCTCATGGGCGACCGCGGACTTCCGAAGTCGTGGCGCGAAATGCCCGGCTTCGGCTCGCACACCTACCAGTGGATCAACGCCGCCGGTGAGCGCTTCTGGGTCAAGTACCACTTCGCCTCCAACCAGGGAAACGTCGAAATGGGCGGTGCAGAAGCCGAAGCTATCGCCGGTGCGGATGCCGACTACTACCGTCGCGACCTCTACGAGGCCATCGCCGCCGAGAACTTCCCGTCGTGGGATGTCTCGGTGCAGGTCATGCCGTACGAGGATGCCAAGAACTACCGGTTCAACCCGTTCGACCTCACCAAGGTCTGGCCACACGCGGACTACCCGCTCATCCCGGTCGGAACCCACACGCTGAACCGCAACCCGGAGAACTTCTTCGCCGAGATCGAGCAGGCCGCCTTCTCGCCCGCGAACACGGTTCCCGGCATCGACATCAGCCCCGACAAGATGCTGATGGCCCGCGTTTTCAGCTACCCGGATGCCCAGCGCTACCGCGTCGGAACCAACTACAACGAGCTGCCGGTAAACGCCCCGAAGTCCCCGGTGCATAACTACTCGCAGGATGGCGCTGCACGCCACGGGTACAAGCCGGCATCCGCCCCCGTCTACGCGCCGAACTCGTTCGGTGGTCCGGTCGCTGACCCCGCCGTCGCCGGTGCCGGAAGCTGGGAATCGGATGGCGCCCTCGTGCGTTCCGCCGCGACCCTGCACTCCGAAGACGACGACTTCGGCCAGGCCGGAACGCTCTACCGCGAGGTCTTTGACGACGCGGCCAGGGCGCGCTTCCTCGAGACGATCACCGGTGCCGTCGGCGGAACGACGATCCCCGAGATCCGCGAGCGCGCCATCCAGTACTGGACGAGCGTCGATGCGACCCTCGGTGCAGCCCTGCGCGCGAACCTCGCGAGCCCCGGTGAGACCCCCAACGAGGCAGCCGAGTTCGTCGGCGTCGCCGAGTAGCTCCCGCCCAGTACGTAACTCAGGCAGATTTCGAGAAAACGCCCCGTTTAGCGCTATAAACGGGGCGTTTTCGAAATTCTGCCTGAGTTGCGTGAGGCGAGCGGATGCCGCGGGTCGGTCTAGAGGCGGCCGGCGGCCTTGAGGGCGATGTAGCGGTCGGCGAGTGCCGGCGGCAGGTCCTGCGGGGCGCCGGTCACGACGTCTCCGCCGAGCTGCTTGATGGCGGCCGAGACGCGGGTAAGGTCGAGCAGCGCTCGCTCGGCGGCTGCGGCCTGGTAGACCTCCGAGCGGTTGCCGCGCTCACGGGTTGCCTCGAGTACCGACGGGTCGATCACCGACGAGACGACGACGAGGTGCTTACGGGCCAGCTGCGGAAGCACCGAGAGCAGCCCGCGCGACGCACCGGGCGCATCGATCGAGGTGGCGAGGATCACGAGGGCGCGTTGCGACGTCACCGAGCGCACGAGCGCCGGAACGGCCGACCAGTCCATCTCGATGAGTTCCGGGTCGATCGGCGCCATCGTCGTCACGAGGCGGTTGAGCAGCGCCGGACCGGTCGCTCCCTGCACCCGGCCACGCACACGACGGTCGTAGACCACAAAATCCACGCGGTCGCCCGCGCGACTGGCGAGGGCGGCGAGCAGCAGTGCCGACTCGAAGGCGGTGTCGATGCGCGGCTCGTTGTCGATCCGGGCAGCGGATGTCCGCCCGCTGTCGACGACGATGACAACCCGGCGATCGCGCTCCGGTCGCCAGGTGCGCACCACGAGATCCTTGCGCCTCGCCGTTGCCCGCCAGTCGATCGAGCGCACGTCATCCCCGCGCACGTAGTCGCGAAGGCTGTCGAACTCGGTGCCGGCGCCGCGCACCATGACGCTCGTCATCCCGTCGAGTTCGCGCAGGCGCGCGAGCCGGGATGGCAGGTGCTTGCGGGAGTTGAACGGCGGAAGCACCGAGACGGCTCCGGGAACCCGGATGGTTGCCTGGCGCGCGACGAGACCGAGCGGTCCGAACGAGCGGATCGTCACGTGGGCGGATCGGCGCTCTCCCCGCCGGAACGGGGTGAGTACGGTCGTGATCGCACGGCGCTCTCCCGCCGGGATCGCCACGCGGCTCCTTGTCTGCGCGACTCCGGCCGACGGAGGCCAGGCGTCGCGAACAAGCCCCGAGACCCGACGCTTACCGAAGTTGGACAGCAGCAGTGTTGTCGCGGTGGTCTCGCCGAGCCGCACCGGACCGGGAAGCTCCCGGCCGAGCACGACCTTGCGCGGTGACCCGGCCACCAGCAGGTCGAGAACGCCGAGCAGCAGCGCGAGCGCCAGCCAGCCGACGAGCGCGATCGGCTCGCCGAAGACCACGACCGGCACAATGCCGAGCGCGACCAGGAGCACGAAGCGACCGCTAAGTGCCATCTGATATTCCGGTCTGGACAGTGCGCGAAATCACATCGGCACCTGCACCTGCTGCATGATCGAGCGGAGGATGGTGTCGGCCGACACGCCTTCGAGCTCGGCTTCCGGCTTCAGCTGCAACCGGTGACGCAGCACCGGGAGCGCCATGGCCTGCACGTGGTCGGGGGTGATCGCGTTCGAGCCGTTGAGCCAGGCCCAGGCCTTGGACGCCGCGAGCAGTGCGGTCGTTCCACGCGGGCTCACTCCGAGGCGAACCGACGGGCTGCGCCGGGTCGCGCGGGCGAGGTCGACGGCGTAACCGATGACGTCGGCACTCGCGCCGACGGCTGCGACCGATGCCTGGGCAGCAGCGAGCTTCTCGGCGTTGAGCACCGGGGTGACCCCCGCTGCGGCAAGGTCGCGCGGGTTGAAGCCGGCGGCATGACGGGTCAGCACTTCGATCTCGGCATCGCGCTCGGGAAGGTCGAGCACGAGCTTGAGCAGGAAGCGGTCGAGCTGTGCTTCGGGGAGTGTGTAGGTTCCCTCGTACTCGATCGGGTTCATCGTCGCGGCGACCATAAACGGCACCGGAAGCTTGCGGCTCTCGCCGTCGACCGATACCTGGCGCTCTTCCATCGCTTCGAGCAGCGACGACTGCGTCTTCGGGGGAGTGCGGTTGATCTCGTCGGCGAGCATGATGTTGGTGAACACCGGTCCCTCGCGGAACTCGAATTCACCCGCTTTCGCGTCGTAGACGAGCGAACCGGTGACGTCTCCCGGCATCAGGTCGGGTGTGAACTGCACGCGGGTGGTGTGCAGGTCGAGCGTGTGGCTGAGCGTGCGCACCAGCAGGGTCTTCGCCACGCCCGGTACTCCCTCGAGCAGCACGTGTCCGCCCGAGAGCAGTGCAATCATCAGGCCAGTGACGGCGGCGTCCTGCCCGACGACGGCCTTGCCGACCTCGTGCCGGACTCTCGAAAACGATTCGCGCAGGTCGCTCTCGGTGAAGTGCGCAGTTGTCATTCCCAGATTCGCTTTCTGTAAGTTTCGATTGGTGAAGTTCAGTGTGCCGGATTGTCGCGGGTCAGGCTGGGCGAACGGCCGTCGTGACGTCCCGCTCGAGGGTGAGCAGTTCATCCGACAGCGCGACGAGCTCCCGGTCGTTCATCGGCGCAGCGTCGACGAGGATCAACCGGACGGCCGCCGGATCCCGCCCGGTCAGGGCAGCGGATGCCGCGATGATTCCCTCGACGGATGCCGACTGCCCGAGACCGCAGAGCACGGCGACGCGCGCGATGGTCCCTAGTCGAAGCGAATCGAGCGCGTGCAGCCTCGCCGAACTGCGCTCGTAGAGCCGGGCGCGACCGCGCATCGTCTCGCTCGCGCGCACCGTCACCGGCAGGTTCTCGACGACGAGGGGGCCAAGTCGTCGACCGCGCCAGAGTGCCGCGAGCACGACCGCGATGACCGTGAGCGCGACGGCGGGCGACACCCAGGTCGGGGTCAGCTCGGCGAGCGTCGGGGGTTCACCGCCCGCGATGTCGGCCGGCGTCGGGATGTACCAGACGAGGTTCGGCTTCTCGCCGAGCAGATGAAGGGCGAAGGCCGCGTTCCCGGTGTTCGCGACCGCGTCGTTCGTGAGGGCGGTCGTCGTGCCGATGACCGAGACGATGTCGTCGCCGGTCGTGACGCGGATGAGTGAGTAGACGTCGTCGCCGCTGCCAAAGCAGGTCTCGGTGGTGGAATCGGTAGTGGAGTCGGTGTCGGTGTCCTCGACGACCCGGAATCCGGTTCCGTCACCGGTGATCGACTCGGCGGCCTGGGCGGCGGGCAACTCGCACCCGGCGGTGAGGCTGCCCTCGACGTCACCGGCCTGGGCGACCGTCGGAGCGATGGCCGACAGGTCGTCGAATGCGGGATCCAGGAACACGATCCGGGAGGCGATCCCGGGGAGTTGTTGCCGCAGCGGGTCGCTGAGGTACTCGTCGCGGTCGTAGACGAACAGTGTGGTGTCGGCCGGGTCGGTGATGGCCGCTGCGGCGTCGTCGAACGAATCGGCGATCGTGACCGTGACACCCTGCTGGCGCAGCACCTCGACGACCGCCTTCGCCCCACTCGGTGCGGCGTTGGTCGCTGACAGGGCGTTGGCATCCTTGACCCCACTCGAGCCGAGCATCACGAGCACCACGACGATGACGAGCACCGTGAATGCACCGACCCAGAACAGGGAGCGACGGATGACGCGACCGACGGTCGGGGTGACGATCGACGCGGAGGTCGAGAATTCGGATTGATACGTCACGGGGTTGCCCCCGCATTCCCGTTCGGTGCGACCTCGAGCAGCGGCCTGGTGCCGCGAACCGTCTTCTCGAGGGTCGCGACCTGCTCGTACTGCGCGCGGGTACCCTCCCGGCCGAGGTACCGAACGTCGTCGAAGTTGACGGCGGCATCCGTGAACTCCGCAGCGAGATCGGGAAACGGGATACCGGCACGGGCGCTGAAGTCCCGCGCGGTCGACCCGGGGGTGACCGTCAGGATCGTCCGCTCGGCCAGTCCGCGCGCGAGTCCGCGGAACGCCTCGGCGACGGCGAGCGTGTAGTCGCCCGCGCTCGCTGCTGCGCTCGCGGCCTGTCGGATGCTGATCGAGTCGCGATCGTCATTCTCGCCAAAGAGTGCGCCGCTGACCTGGCTCCGTCGGTTGAGCCGCGGGAGTCCGAAGACGAGGAACGCGATGACGAGTGCCGCGATGATGATGACGAGGATGATCCCGAACGCCGCTCCTGGCGGTCCGCCTCCCGGGCCGGAACCGAACGCGTTCTCGATCTGGTCGCGAACCCAGGTGGCGAACAGGTCGAACCAGGTCGGTCTCTCGGCCTGGTACTCCTGCTTCGAGAGTTCTTCGCGCAGCAGCCGGCGCGCTTCTTCGGCTGAGGGGTCGACGGGCACATCGAGCCGAGCGGATGCCGTGGAGACGCTCTGCAGCAGGCGGGGAATTGCTCCCGTCATACCCAGGGCGATCCATCCGCGACGACCGGGGTCGCAGCGTACTCGGCCGAGGTGACGTCGGCGGAGAGGTACGGGTTGGTGACGCTCGAATCTCCGGCCTGACGGGCTTCGACGAACCGCGTGAGTTCGAGGTCGAGGCCCTCTTTGCGCATCCGGATGTCGATGTAGATGAGGGAAGTGACGGCCGAAACGGCGACGACGGTGATGGCCTGGAACAGGACGCCGAGAATGGTCGAGATCGCGGTGACGACGATGAGCAGCGTTGCCGCTCCCTGCTCGTCGCCCGTGGGGTTGAGCAGGCCGCCACCGATGCCGGCGAGGAACCCGACCGGGGTGCTCACTACCTGTGACGCTGTCGAGATGATCACGCTGACGAGTACCTCGACGCCGAGTGTCTTCCAGAAGTATCCGTTGGTCAGCGACCACGACCGGGCGATCGCGGCCGGCAGGCTGCGGCGCTCGAGCATGAGGATGGTCGGCACGAGCGAGAGCTTCGTCGAGAAGAAGGCCGAGGCAGCGATGAGCGCGACCCCGGCGAGGATTGCGATGAGGATGGCGATCCCGATGCTCGCGGGGTTTCCGCCGATCACCGCAATCAGGGTCACGATGATGGCGACGACGATGACGGCCCCGTAGAGCACGACGGTTACGAGGAACGACCAGCCGATTAGCGCGCCGATGCGTCCCTTGGCGAGGCCCCACAGCTGCCCGAACCGGAGTTTCTCGCCGACGGTTCCGCGGGCGACCTCGAGCGAGATGATTCCCTGCATGATGCCGGTGACGACGACGAACAGCACGCCCGGGATGAGGGCGGCGAGTGCGCCGAGTCCGATGGCCCCGTTGAAGATCTCATCCTGTTCCGAGAACGATGCACTGCTCACCCGGTTGAACGCGTCGACCGCGACCGTCGCAACGATCGCCGTCAGCAGGCCGTAGGAGATGAGGTTGAGTACGAGGGAGACGCCGAAGGTCGGTCGCGGGTTGCGGCGCATGACCTGGAACGAGGCGCCGAGGAGTGTTCCGAACCCGAGTGGGCGAAGGGGGATGAGGCCGGGCTTGGGTGGCGGGGTCCAGCCGGGCTGGACGCCGGGACCGGCGTACCCGGTGGCCGGGATGCCCGGGCCGAAGTTGGCGGCGCCGTACTGGGGCTGACCGTACTGGGGTTGACCATACTGCGGCTGCCCGTACTGGGGTGCGCCGAACTGTGGCTGCCCATACTGCGGTTGACCGTACTGTGGCTGCCCGTACTGAGGCTGAGGAGGCCCGAACTGCGGGGGAGCGAACGTCGGCTGCGGCGGGCCGTATTGCGGCGGCGGCGGACCCTGCTGAACACCCTGCGGCGGCGCAAACTGTGGCTGCGGCTGAGCCGTGAGATCCACTGGTTCGTTAGTCGGTGGCTGCCACGAGTTGTTGTCAGTCACTCCAGTGCCCTCCATGCCCGCGGTGCGAGCGTCACGCCAACATCGTGTCACACTCGACTACTCTTGTGTCAAAGTTCCCGCGCGCTTACCAGCGCGACCCGATCACAAATAGAGGGCCATGAACGCCAGGATCCTGGTAGTCGATGACGATACCGCGCTCGCGGAAATGATCGGCATCGTGCTGCGCTCCGAAGGTTTCGAACCGCACTTCTGTGCCGACGGAAGTGCAGCGCTCGCCGCTTTTCACGACGCCAAACCCGACCTCGTGCTGCTCGACCTGATGCTTCCGGGCATGGACGGCATCGCCGTGTGTGCGCTCATCCGCGAAGAGTCCGGTGTTCCGATCATCATGCTCACGGCCAAGAGCGACACCTCGGATGTCGTCAAGGGCCTGGAGAGCGGAGCAGACGACTACGTCGTCAAGCCCTTCAATCCCAAGGAACTGGTCGCCCGCATCCGAACCCGCCTGCGGCCGACGCCCGAGGCCCCGACCGGAACGCTGCAGGTCGGCGACATCGTTCTCGACGTTGCCGGTCACGAGGTCCGCCGCGGCGAAGCGAAGATCAACCTCACCCCGCTCGAGTTCGAGCTGCTGCTCGCGCTCGCACTCAAGCCACAGCAGGTCTTCACCCGCGAGATGCTGCTCGAGCAGGTCTGGGGTTACCACTACAAGGCAGACACCCGCCTCGTGAACGTGCACGTGCAGCGACTGCGCGCCAAGGTCGAAGTCGACCCGGACAACCCGCGCATCGTGATGACCGTTCGTGGCGTCGGCTACCGCGCGGGCAGCCCGGCGTAGAAACCGGACGTCCAGTGCTGCCCGGTTTTCGCTGGCGCGTAGTCATCCGCACCATCACCCAGCTGTGGCGTTCGTCGCTGCAGCTGCGTACCGTCGCGATCACGGTGCTGCTCTCGGCGCTCGCCGTCGGCATCATCGGTGCGTACATGTCGTACAGCGTCGGGGCCAACCTGTTCGACTCGAGGCTTGACTCGGCGCTCAACGCCTCGGAACAGGCCAACGTCGCCGCACAGGACCGCTTCACGACCGCCGAGGGAGCCGTCGCCCCCGATCTCGACGCGAACATGGAAGAGGCCTACCGGGCCGCCCTGCAGGCGGCATCCACCGCTGGCACCTCGATCGCGATCCTGCGTACTCCCGGCCAGTCCGGTCCGAGCACCCCGACCGACCGGGTAACCCCGGAGCTCGACGTCGAAGAAGTGCTCTCGGATGACCTTCGTGAGCGGGTCGCGACGGTCGACGATGTGCCGACGACCGAGTGGCAGTCGATCACCCTGACCACAGAGGGGCGCACCGACCCGGCGATTGTTGTCGGTTCGCTCATCGATGTCCCGAGCTCCGGCCAGTACGAGCTCTACCTCGTGTACAACCTCCGCGATACGCAGGACACGCTGTCGTTCGTCCAGCAGACCCTCGTGCTCGGATTCGCTGCGCTCGTCGTCCTGATCGGTGCGGTGACCTGGGTCGTGGTGCGCCTCGTGGTCGGCCCGGTGCGGATGGCCGCCGAGACCAGTGAGCGGCTCGCGGCCGGTGAATTGCAGGTGCGCATCCCGGTGCGCGGAGACGACGAGATCGCCACGCTCGCGCGCTCGTTCAACGGCATGGCCGCGAGCCTGCAGACCCAGATCACCCGGCTCGCAGCGCTGTCGAACGTGCAGCAGCGGTTTGTGTCGGATGTCTCCCACGAACTTCGCACTCCGCTCACGACCATCCGGCTGGCCGGCGACGTTCTCTACGACCAGCGCGACACCTTCCCGCCGACGACGGCCAGGACCGCCGAGCTGCTGCACACCCAGGTCGAACGGTTCGAGCTGCTGCTCGCCGACCTGCTCGAGATGAGCCGCTACGACGCCGGTGCCGTCGACATGGACTCCGAACCGACCAACCTCGTCCGCCTCGCCGAGGTGGCAATCGAGTCGGTCACCGCCCTGTCGGAGACGAAGGGTTCCGAGCTGCGGCTGGTGGCGCCCGGCGGCTACTTCGAAGCCGACGTCGACGCGCGCCGCATCCGCCGCATCCTGCTCAACCTGCTCGGCAATGCAATCGACCACGGTGAAGCAAAGCCGATCGTTGTCTACATCGACAGCACTAAGGACGCCGTCGCGATCGCCGTTCGCGACTACGGGGTCGGGATGACGCCTGCAGCGATGGAGCGGGTGTTCGACCGGTTCTGGCGGGCCGACCCGTCGCGCCAGCGGTCCACCGGCGGCACCGGCCTCGGTCTCGCGATCTCGCTCGAAGACGCCGTGCTGCACGGCGGCTGGCTCGAGGTCTGGTCAGAGCCCGGTCAGGGTTCGTGCTTTAGGCTGACCATCCCGCGCGTGCGCGGAGCCGAGCTGACCTCGTCGCCGCTCGAACTCCCGCCGGCGGACCAGGTGCCGGTCAGGGAGGATGCCCAGTGAGCAATGCGCACGGTCGCCGCGCTCTCTCGCTGAAGCGCGCGCTGATTTCCCTCGTCTCCCTCGGGCTAGCGCTCTCGGTTTCCGGCTGCGTCGGCATCCCGATGAGCGGACCGGTCACCACCGGCAATGTCATCGACGACGAACTTTTCGTCGACCCGGACTTCCTGCCGTCGGGACCTCGCAACGGCGCGACCCAGCAGGAGATCCTGCTGGACTTCGTGCAGGCCGCGACGAACCCGCAGGACGACTACTCGATCGCCCGCCAGTTTCTCGCGACCAACATCAGGGCGAAGTGGAACCCGAATGCCGGGGTCGCGATCAGGCGCAACGCCAACAATCCCGTCACCGCCGGCAGCAACCACCTCGACTACACGATCACGACCTCCGCTCGCATCGACGGCGACGGCCGCTACAGCGAAGACCCCGACCTCGGCAGCCAGACGCTCTCGTTCGGGTTCACCAACGAGGGCGGCGAGTGGAGGATCAACGAGGTAGCCGACGGCATCGTGCTGTCCGAGGACAACTTCGACGTGGTGTTCTCCTCACACGCGCTGTACTTCTTCGACCCGACTTACACCTACCTGGTGCCTGACGTCCGGTGGTTCCCCAACAGCAACCCGATCGCGACCCGGATCGCCTCGTCGCTCGTCAAGGGCCAGGCGAGCTGGCTCGCGCAGGGCGTACTGGTGTCGGAGTTCCCGTCCGGAACAACGCTCGGCGACGTGGTCTCGGTCACCTCCGGCACGGCTACCGTCGACCTGAGCGAAGAGGCGAGGGCCGCGTCGAACGTGCAGCGCGAGCGGATGCGGCAGCAGCTGTCCGCGAGCCTCGCGAACGTTCGTACCGTGTCATCCGTCGTCCTGACGATCGGCGGTGTCCCGCTGCCGATCAAGGACTCGGGAGCGGTACCCGCGGTCAAGCAGCCACAGGTCAATTCGAACTCACTCATCCGCTACACCAACGACGATGACGACGGCGAGAAGGTCGACGAGTTCGGCTTCGTCTCCGGGAACGAGATCACGCCACTCGAACCGATGTCGACCGGCGTCATCGCCATCAATGCGACCGAGGCGACGCTCGGTCCGGGCGGGGCAACGCTCGCGGCGCTCGCCGCCGACGGTGTCTGGGCTATTCGGGCGAGCGGTGACGATCCGCTGCGCGTCGATGCACGCAACAACCTCATCGCACCGTCCGTCGACACCGCCGGGTACATCTGGACCGTGCGCGGAGTCAACGCTGCTTCGATCCGGGTGGCGAACTACAAGGGTGTCTCGCACGACGTCGACACCACGACCGTTCCGAGCGGTGCCCGGATCGTCTCGATCGACGTCTCACGGGACGGCACGCGAATCCTCCTTTACCTCGACACCGACTCTGGCCCGAAGCTGCTCGTGGCCGGCATCGTTCGCAACGCCGACAACCTGCCGGAGCGCCTCGGCGAACCGCAGGAGCTTCCGATCGACCGGCTCGAGCCGATCGACGCGACCTGGGTCAGTGACGAAACGGTTGCCACGATTTCGCGCTCCGGCGCGGATGCGGTGGTCTCGTCCCACGAGATCGGCGGACCGGGCATCACGCTCGGGCGACTCGAGGGCGGCACCGCGATCGTCGGTGGGAACGGCGGAAGCGACGGGCTGAGGGTACTCACGACCGACGGCGAGCTGTACAAGCCGCGCGGCAACAGCTGGCAGCGCACCGGCACCGACGCCTCGTTCATCGCCACCCAGCAGACCCAGCAGTAGGCGTTCTCCACAGCAGGCAAACCCGGCGCGCTGTTGGCCGCGCGCCTCGGGCAGTCTCGATTGGTGCATCCACTGGTCGAACGGGCCGCAACGATCGTTCGCCGCGCCGTCCTCGACGCTGCAGCGCTGCTGTCACCGATCGAGTGCGGCGGATGCGGCGCGGCCGACCGCTCGTTGTGCGGGACCTGCCGAACGGCCCTGGTGCCCGCACCCGTGGTGCGAACGCTCGCCGACGGTACTCCGGCCGTGACCGCGCTTCTCTACGAGGGTCGAGTCAGGCGCACGATCCTCGAGTTCAAGGAGGCCGGCCGCACCGATCTCGCCCGCTGGCTCGGCCCGGCGCTCGCCGCGGCAATTGAGCTCGCGGTCGCGGACGAGGCCCGGTGCGAAATGATTGCCGTACCGCCGTCGCGCTCGTCCTCCCGTCGGCGCGGTTTCGACCCGGTCGCACTCATCGTGCGCGCCGCCGGGCTGCGTGCGGGCGCGAGGATCGCGATCACCGCATCCGGAAGCCGCCAGAAGACGCTCGGAATCGCGGCGCGAGAAGCCAACCGCGAGGGCACCATGCGGGCGCGCGGAAGCCTCACCGGGCGTCGGTTTGTGCTGGTGGATGACGTGCTCACGACGGGCGCGACCCTCGCCGAAGCGGTGCGCGCGGTGCGGCAGGCCGGGGGAGTCGTCGTCGCCGTAGCAGCCGTCGCCTTCACCCCGCGCCAACTTGAGCGTTTGGTAAGCATCCGCTGATCGGGTCGTGGGAGTGTTCCGGCGTTTCCGTGACTTTGGACTCAGGCAGGACTAGCGTTACGAAAAAGGCGCAAAAGTGTGAACGCCTGGTTAACGGGCGTAGCGCCATGATGGCTGGGAGGTCGCCGTGGAAACTACCATTACCGGACGCAACCTTGGAGTGACGGATCGATTCCGTGACTACGCAACCGAGAAAGCCGAGAAGGTCGAACACCTCGCTGACAAGGCAATCGCCTTCGAAGTAAAGGTGTCAAGGCATCACGAAACGAGGGGCTCGAACGGCGACGACCGTGTCGAACTCACCCTCATCGGGCCGGGACCACTCGTGCGTGCGGAATCCGCCGGAAGCGACAAGTACGTCGCCTTCGACCTGGCCATGGCGAAACTCGTGGAGCGCATCCGGCAGGCGAAGGATCGAAAGAAAGTCCATCGAGGCAAGCATCGACCCGTCTCACTTCGTGAAGCTTCGGCCGGGGGCTTCAGCGTTGTCGACATCACGCCGGCCGCACCGCAGGTTCTCGAGAATGTGCGGACCGGTGCTATCCCGGTCGTCGACGCTGCGGCTGTCGACGAGACCGAGGACGAGTACTGCCCCGTCGTCATCCGCAAGAAGGTATTCGCCTCCGAGCCGATGACCCTCGACGATGCCATGTACTACATGGAACTCGTCGGCCACGATTTCTACCTGTTCATCGACAGTGAGAACGGGCGCCCGAGCGTTGTGTACCGCCGAAAAGGCTGGGACTACGGCGTCATCGGAATCGATGAGGCAGCAGACGAACAGCAGGAGGCGGCGACCGCGAGTCGCGCCCGGCGCTAGATCGTCACTCGCATCACCCACTAATCACCCATCGCGGAGCGACACCGCTCCCATTACGCGCGTGGCGTAGGGCCACGGCATCAGCGCTGGTTCAGCGTTCGGCTCGGTAGGCTTGCTACGATTGCAGCCCGACCCCGCCTGAGCACCCAGCATCGCTGCTGCCGTGGCTTTTTACGTGTGGGTCGCAGGTGTTAACTCGGCGCCAAGAGGGCGCCAAGCGGATGACAGTTGTGGAGTATGTGGTGGCCAACGTTCTCGAGCGCGCGCTTCGTGTAGGTGAAGGACGACTTCTTCGTCGTCTCAAGCACTATGCGGAAGCCGTCAATGCCCTTGAAGAAGACTTCAAGCACCTCACCGATGACGAACTGCGGAACGAGACCGTCGAGCTCCGCGAGCGTTACGCCAACGGTGAGTCCCTCGACGATCTGCTCCCCGAAGCATTCGCCGCCGTCCGTGAGGCCGCAAACCGCACGCTCGGCATGCGCCACTTCGACGTGCAGCTCATGGGTGGAGCGGCCCTTCACCTCGGCAACATCGCCGAGATGAAGACCGGTGAGGGCAAGACCCTCGTCGCGACCCTTCCCGCGTACCTCAACGCCATCGCCAGCCGCGGCGTTCACGTCATTACGGTCAACGACTACCTCGCGAGCTACCAGTCAGAACTGATGGGCCGCGTCTTCCGTGCCCTCGGAATGTCGACCGGCTGCATCCTCTCTGGCCAGACGCCCGAAGAGCGCAAGGTGCAGTACGAAGCCGACGTCACCTACGGAACGAACAACGAGTTCGGGTTCGACTACCTGCGCGACAACATGGCGTGGCAGGCAGCCGACATGGTGCAGCGCGGCCACTTCTACGCCGTCGTCGACGAGGTCGACTCGATCCTCATCGACGAGGCTCGGACGCCGCTCATCATCTCGGGTCCCGCATCCGGTGAAGCGAACCGCTGGTTCACCGAGTTCGCCGGGCTCGCGAAGAAGCTCGTACCCGAGGTCGACTACGAAGTCGACGAGAAGAAGCGCACCGTCGGTGTGCTCGAACCCGGTATCGAAAAGGTCGAGGACTACCTCGGCATCGACAACTTGTACGAATCGGCCAACACACCGCTGATCTCGTTCCTCAACAACTCGATCAAGGCGACCGCCCTGTTCAAGAAGGACAAGGACTACGTCGTCATGAACGGCGAGGTGCTCATCGTCGACGAGCACACCGGCCGTATCCTCATGGGCCGTCGCTACAACGAGGGAATCCACCAGGCGATCGAAGCGAAGGAAGGCGTCACGGTCAAGGCCGAGAACCAGACCCTCGCGACCGTCACGCTGCAGAACTACTTCCGCCTGTACAAGAAGCTCTCGGGCATGACCGGTACGGCAGAGACTGAAGCCGCCGAGTTCATGAGCACCTACAAGCTCGGTGTTGTCGCGATTCCAACCAACAAGCCGATGCTGCGCAAGGACCAGGCCGACCTCGTGTACAAGAGCGAGCAGGCTAAGTTCGAGCAGGTCGTCGAAGACATCGTCAAGCGTCACGCCGATGGCCAGCCGGTTCTGGTCGGTACGACGAGCGTTGAGAAGAGCGAACTGCTCTCGAAGATGCTCGCTCGCAAGGGCGTCAAGCACGAAGTCCTCAACGCCAAGAACCACGCCCGTGAAGCCGCGATCGTCGCCCAGGCCGGTCGCCTTGGCGCCGTCACCGTCGCGACGAACATGGCCGGTCGTGGAACCGACGTCATGCTCGGTGGAAACGCCGAGTTCCTCGCCGTCGCCCAGCTCAACAACAAGGGCCTCAGCCCGGTCGACACCCCCGACGAGTACGAAGCAGAGTGGGACAGCGTGTACCAGGCCGTCAAGGCCGACGTGCAGGCCGAGGCCGACAAGGTCGTCGAGGTTGGTGGCCTTTACGTTCTCGGAACCGAGCGTCACGAATCGCGCCGCATCGATAACCAGCTGCGTGGTCGTTCCGGTCGCCAGGGTGACCCGGGCGAGAGCCGCTTCTACCTGTCGCTGCAGGACGACCTCATGCGCCTGTTCAACAGCGGCGCTGCCGAAGCGCTCATGTCGCGCGGCAATGTCCCCGACGATCTCGCGATCGAGTCCAAGGTTGTCAGCCGCGCCATCCGCTCTGCCCAGTCGCAGGTCGAGGGCCGCAACGCTGAGATCCGTAAGAACGTTCTCAAGTACGACGATGTTCTCAACCGCCAGCGCGAGGCGATCTACGGTGACCGTCGCCACATCCTCGAGGGTGATGACCTGCAGGACCGCGTTTCGCACTTCCTCGAAGATGTCATCGGCGAGGTTGTCGACGTTCACACCGCAGAGGGCCACTCGGAGGAGTGGGACTTCGACGCACTGTGGACCGAACTCAAGACCCTCTACCCCGTCTCGATTACCGTCGACGAGCTCATGCTCGAAGCCGGATCCCGTGGACGCGTGACCGATTCGCTCGTCAAGCAGGAGATCCTGTCCGACGCGAAGATCGCGTACGAGGGCCGTACCGCACAGCTGGGTGAGCCGGCGATGCGCGAGCTCGAGCGCCGCGTTGTGCTGTCGGTCATCGACCGTCGCTGGCGCGACCACCTCTACGAGATGGACTACCTGAAGGACGGCATCGGACTGCGCGCAATGGCGCAGCGCGACCCGCTCGTCGAGTACCAGCGCGAGGGTTTCGCCCTGTACCAGCAGATGATGGGCCAGATCCGCGAAGAGACCGTCGGCTTCCTGTTCAACCTCGAGGTCGAGGTGACCGGTGGAGAAGCGAACGCTTCAGCACCGATCGTCGCGGCTCGTGGCCTGACCGGAAACGCCGCTCCCGTCGAGCGCCTCAGCTACTCCGCTCCGAGTGCGGATGCGTCGGGCGAGGTCGAGGTGCGCAACCAGCGTGGGCAGGTGCAGCAGGCCGAGACGGCTCGCGCGCAGCGTGCCGCCGCAGCTGCGGCTCCGACCACGACCGGTGCTTTCGGCCAGAAGGTCGAGTCGGACGAACCCGCTCCGGTCAACCGCGCCGAACGTCGCGCCAAGGGCAAGAAGTAGCTCGCACGCAAAACCAGTAAAACGGCCCTCCGCCTCGTGCGGGGGGCCATTCTGGTTTTTCAGGCAATTCGTGAAATGTCTGGCTCGAACCGGGCTGTTTCGGGCGTAAATCGCGCGAAGTGCCTGAGTTTCCGTGGTTCTGCCAGTGCCAGTGCCGGTGCTCGGCGCTATTCTCGAACCGCAGGGCCGGCTGCTTCGACTTCAAGGAGCGCCATGGCGAAGAATCACGACCCCCGCGATGGTGTGGCAGCAGCGGAACGCGCACGCACCACTTACACGCCCGACTGGCACCCGGTACTCGCTGCCGTCGAAGTGGAGCCCGGCCACTGGGAGCTCCGCGACCAGTACGCGAACAGCTACGCCGTCATCCGCTTCGTGCGTCGCGGCACCGAGGTCGGCTATCGCGCCGTGACCTGGGCGGCGACGAGCGAAGACCGCCAGCTCATCGGGTACTACCGAACCCTGCGGTCGGCGTGTGGGGCAGCGCACCGCGTCTACCTGCGATCGCACGGGCGGATGGGCGGGGCGCGCTAAATGAAAGCGGCCAGCGGATGCCCCGCTAGAGTACGTTGATCGCGGTCGCGCGCCAGCGGTGGTCGAGTCCCTCGAGGCGGATGGCGACGGCTCGTGTTCGCGCCCGGCCGTGAACGATCACGACCGCTTCGACGACGCCGTCTTTGGGTTCACACATCGACAGCGAGCCGATCGAGAACAGCGGGCGTTTAACTCGGGCTCCTTTCGCCTGCCGGGCCCGCGTCGATAAGACAACCCGCTTGAGCAGGTGGCGATAGACGTCGTCGCTGACCCAGCGGGCGATCTGTTCGAGGTCTCGTGCGCCGGCCAGGATCTCGATGACGCAGCGGGTGAGGTTCTCGATGAGCGGTTCGGGGCTCGGAAGGCTGGAGCGGGGAGTGGGCTGCTGGCCGAAGAACTCGTCGGGCTCGAAGTGCGAGTGGATGGGCTTCGACGGCATCGTCTCGCGGTCGGCATCCGCTGCGGTGTCAGTGGCCAGCGTGGCGTCGGCGGCGGGCGACGCGGCGACCTCCGGTTGCGTGTCGAGCGACGTTCTCTCGATGTCAGAGGCGGCCGCATCCGCTGCCCGGGCCTCGACGGTCTGCTGCGGGTTACTTCTCTTGCGCGCTGCACTTGTCACGGCAGGTTCCGTCCTGTTGTCCGAGAAAGCAACCGAGGATAGCAACGGAGTTGTCTACCCCCGCTTGGGGGTGCGGAAAACTCAATCAGAAACCTGCCGCCGTGTCCATGCCCCCACCCCGGGGCTGTGGAGAACTCGCGGCCTGATTAGGATCGTGTGGTTGGAGGCGGGTGTACTCGCGCAAGGTACGCCTGTGGAAAGCGCGGACGCGGTTCGGAGCGATGTCGCTAGGGTTCGGTCGGACGACACTCAACCGATGCACGGGACTCAGGATGCGGTGGGACAACCTCTTCGACGACCTCGAGAGCCAGCTCGAGCAGGGACTCTCGGCCGAAGAGATCGACCTGCAGGCCGAAGAAGAGCGCCTGAGGCTCGGACGACTGCGCCTGCGCGACCGCCTCATCTCGATTCACGAAGCGTCGCGAGCGGATGCCGGCGGTGCGGCTTCGCGCAGTTCCGCAGCTGAGAACTCGGGTGACCTTCGCGTGATCCTCTCGTCGGGGGAGCCGATCCTGGTTCGACCGGTTGCCTTCGGGCGGGACTGGCTGTCGGGCGACCTCGTGGCCGAGAGCGGTGTGGATGCCTCCACGGCATCCGCGCCGCGCGCGCAGTGTGTGCTGCCGTTCGATGCGATCGCCGGGATTGTGTTCAGCCGGCAGCAGGTGCGAATGAGTCTCGCGCAGCGGACGCCGAAAGCAACAACTGGACCAACGCTGTCGGAGCGCCTCGGGCTCGCCTTTGTGTTGCGCGATCTCTGCCGTCGGCGGTCGGCCCTCGACCTCGTGCTCGCCTCACCGTCCACCGGTTCGGCATCGCTCTGCGGCACGATCGACCGCGTCGGCCACGACCACCTCGACCTCGCCGTTCACGAACCAGGCACACCGCGCCGGGAGTCGCTCGTCTCGTCGATCCGTCTGGTCCCGCTCAGCCAGTTGCTCCTGGTGCGGCTGACCGAGTGAGTCGCGTTAGCGGGGATGGCGTTAGTCAGCGTCGCCGCGCCGTCCTCGCGGGTCGGTCGTGCCGATCTCCTGCAGGCTCGCGTAGTCGGACTGGTTCCACAGGCTCAGCCGCCTGGCTTCTTCGTACTTCGCCTCGATGAACGACTCGAGCACTGCCCTCTCGACCCGCCACTGGCCGTTGCCGCCGATCTTGATCGCGGGAAGCTCGCCGCTGCGCACGAGCACGTAGGCCTGGTTCACCGAAATATTCAGCACTTCAGCCGTGTCGGCGAGGGTGAGGAATCGGCCGAGCCCGACGGCGCTGCTCTCGTTCATGCCTCGATTATCGGCTAACCGACTTCTCCGCAACCGGCCTGTGGATAACTATTCCGACGATTGGCCGCGCCACGCACGATGGACCGAGGGTGTTCGCGCGCGGCGAATTCCGTGGTGAGAAGGAGGCGACGGTGGCGAAATCGGGCGGGCGCTCAGTCGGCACGAGAAAACGGTTCTGGGTCGATCCGAGATTCGCGATCGGTCTCGGCCTGGTCATCGCCGGAGTCGCCGGAACGGCGTTCGTCGTGACGACGTCGGACACCAGCGAAGAAGTCTTCACAACGCGCGGCCCGCTCGCCGTCGGCGACGTCATCGTCGAGGAAGACCTCGTGCGGTCGAGCGTTCGGGTCGGTGCGGCCGAGCGGCTGTATCTCGTGCCCGGCGATGTTCCAGAGGGCGGACTCGTGGTCACGCGTGCCGTGGCGGCGGGAGAACTGGTTCCGGCATCCGCTGTCGGCACGACAACCGGCCAGGAGTTCACCACCGTTGTAGTGCCGGTACGGGAGCGGCTGGCAGCGTCGGTGACGGCGGGCGCGACCGTCGACCTGTGGGCATCGCCGCAGCTCGACGGCGGAGTGTTCGGTCCGCCGGTCGTGATCGTGCCGTCGGCGAGCGTCGTGCGGTTGCTCGAGCCGTCCGGGATCGTCGTCGACGAGACGTCCGCCGCGGTCGAGGTGCTGGTGCCGAAGTATCGGATCGCCCGCGTTCTCGAGGCGATCGCGAACGACGATGCGCTCTCGCTTGTGCCCGTCTCGCTTCCGGTGAAGGGCTGAGGCCGTGCGGCTCGCACTCGCTCTTTCGGACGCCCGGACCGCCGGGTTCGAAGCGGATGCCGCGCGCCACGGCCACGACGTGCTGGCGGCGGCAGGCAGCGGGTTTGAATTACTCGCCGTTCTGCCGTCGCTGAATCCGGAAGTCGCGATCGTCGCGGCACATCCGCTCTTCCTGACGGAGGCCGTGCTCGCAGCGTGCGACCAGCGCGGAATCCGGCTCATCACGGTCATCGAGGACGAGTCCGATCGTCGCCGGGCGAGCGCGCTCGGGCTGTACGAGTTTCTGGATGCCGATGCTGAGTGGCCGGTCGTCGAGCAAACGCTGGGCGGGATGCGGGAGCCGACGCCGCCGATACGCACCTCCGAGAACGGGCACGTGATCGCGGTGTGGGGCCCGGCCGGGGCGCCCGGGCGCACATCGGTCGCGATCGGGATTGCCGCCGAACTCGCACTCGCCGGGCACTCGGTCGCGCTCGTCGACGTCGACACCCACGGGGCGTCGATTGCTCCCGCACTCGGGCTCCTCGACGAGTCACCCGGCTTCGCGGCGGCGTGCCGACTGGCCGGCGCAGATGCGCTGACCACCGCAGAGCTCGAACGGATCGGCCAGCGCTACACGGTGGGCGGTTCGCGGTCGGCCGCCCGGTTCTGGGTGCTCACCGGGATCGGTCGAGCGAGCCGGTGGCCGGAGCTGTCGGCCGATCGCGTCACTGGAACGATCGACGCGTGCCGGCGCTGGGTGGACTTCGTGATCCTCGATACCAGCGCGAGTCTCGAAAACGACGAGGAGATCAGCAGCGACCTGTTTGCTCCTCGTCGCAACGCGGCAACAATCGCCGCGCTCGGTGCCGCCGACCAGACGATCGCGGTGGGTGCAGCGGACCCGGTTGGCCTCTCACGCTTCCTCCGCGCCCACGTCGATCTTCTCGAGACGATCCAGACGGATGCCGTCGCGGTCGTCATGAACAAGGTCCGGTCGAGCGCGATCGGCCTCAATCCGTCCGGACAGGTCATCCAGACGCTCGCCCGCTTCGGCGGGATCGAGTCGCCCGTGCTCATCCCGCACGACCAGGCCGGGTTCGATGCCGCGATCCTGGCCGGGCGAACCCTCGCCGAGGTAGCGCCCAAGTCGCCGGCGCGGGCTGCGCTGCAACTACTCGTGAGCCAGCACATCGCCGGTGCGGAGACCCCGACGTTCGAGGCTCGAGTGATCGGGTCGCGAATCAGGCTGCGGCCGCACCGCGCAAGCTGACTGGGTAATCGACAGCGGGCACCGACTAACCTTGGAGGGTGTCTACCCTCAGTGATCTCGTCCAGGCGCAAGGGCGCTCGAGCGAGGAAGATATCGAGTGGTTGCATCTGCTCGTCGGTGACTGGCAACTCCTCGCGGACCTCGCCTTCGCCGACATCGTGCTGTGGGTGCCGGGTGCCGACAACAGCTTCGTTGCCGTCGCGCACGCGCGCCCCTCGAGCTCGGCGACGTTGTTCTACCGCGACTTCGTCGGCCAGGGAATCAAGCCGGAGTGGAAGCAGCAGGTAACCGAGGCTTTCGAGACCTCGAAGATTGTCGATTCTGCCGCTCCGACCTGGTACGAAGAGACACCGACGCGTGTTCGCGCAGTTCCGGTCATTCGCCGGCTGTCGCCGACCAGCTCCGCAGTGTCGGACGCACCGGTTGCGGTCATCACCCGCCACACCAACCTGAGTGAGGCGCGCACTCCCAGCCGCCAGGAGCTCACCTTCAACGACTGCGCGAACGATGTCTTCGCGATGATCGCTTCGGGCGATTTTCCGGACCTTGGCGCACCTACCGGACCGCGTCGCGGTGCCCCCCGAGCATCCGATGGTCTGATTCGACTGGATGTCGACGGGGGAGTCACGTTCGCCAGCCCGAACGCGCTGTCGGCTTTCAACCGCATGGGATTCGCCGGCGAGCTCGAGGGCGAGTCGCTCGCCGAGGTCACCACCGGACTGCTGCACGGTCGGCTGGTGGTGGATGAGTCGCTTCCGCTGGTCGTCACCGGCCGCGCACCGTGGCGCACCGACATCGAAGCCCGCGGGGTGACGGTGTCGATTCGTGCGATTCCGATTCGCAACCGCGGGGAACGCATCGGCGCGATCGTGCTGTGCCGCGACGTAACCGAGGTGCGACACCAGGAGCGCGAGCTCATCACCAAAGACGCGACGATTCGCGAGATCCACCACCGGGTCAAAAACAACCTGCAGACGGTCGCATCGCTGCTGCGGATCCAGGCCCGCCGCACCCACAGCGATGTCGCTCGCGACGCTCTCGGCCAGGCAATGCGTCGCGTTGCGGCTATCGCCGTCGTGCACGACACCCTGTCAGAGGGACTCAACCAGAACGTCGACTTCGATGCTGTCTTCGACCGCGTGCTGATGCTCATCGCCGAGGTCGCGTCGAGCCACAACACGACCGTGCGACCGACGTTCAAGGGTAGCTTCGGAGTGCTTCCGAGCGAGTACGCGACTCCGCTCGCCCTCGCGCTCACCGAACTCGTCACCAACGCTGTCGAGCACGGCCTCGCCGGCCGAGCGGATGGCGTGGTCGAGATCGTCGCCAAGCGCTCAGAAGAGATGCTCTCGGTCAAGGTGCGCGACAACGGCGTTGGCCTGCCGGAGGGCAAGGTCGGATCCGGTCTCGGTACCCAGATTGTTCGCACGCTCATCCAGGGCGAGCTCGGCGGAACCATCGACTGGCACACGCTCGTCGGCAGCGGAACCGAAGTGACGATCGAGATCCCGCTGAACTGGCTGTCGAAGCCGTAGTTCGGCGCGGCCAGCTCGGCCGACGGCACACGTGCCGCGTCGGCGTCCGGATGCTGCGGGTTCGACGCGGGTGCGGCATCCGCTCATGAAACGGCCAAAACCGGCCACCGCGAGGCGGTGACCGGTTTCAGGCTGTGTCTGTTGTTGTGCTGCTAGGCGATTCGTAATCGCTCGGGGTAAGTCGAGCGCGTCTGAAACGTTTTAGTGCGCCTGTTTTAGGAGGCGCGGCGGGCGCGAGCTGCGCGGCGCTTGAGGGCGCGGCGCTCGTCTTCGCTGAGGCCGCCCCAGACGCCCGAGTCCTGGCTGGTCTCGAGGGCGTACTGCAGGCACATTTCTGTCACGGAGCAACGAGCGCAAACTGCCTTTGCCTTGTCGATCTGGTCGACGGCCGGTCCGGTGTTTCCTACGGGGAAGAACAGCTCGGGGTCGGCAGTGAGGCAGGCAGCCTTATCGCGCCAGTCCATGGGTACTCCTTTGGGTTGTTGCTTTAGAGCGCGGGCAAATGCCCGGAATTTCGGGTGGGGAGAAAAGATAGTGTGTGGGATGCGCTCACGACGATGGGAGCGTCAAATCGACCTCACATAGACTCTCATATTGATAGATGCAAATCAATGCTTTTTATATTGGATATGCCTGTGAATGAGCCGCTCAACCCCCGGAACGACCAGTCTGCTGAGGTTCCTGTTACCTCCCGGACACATGCGCTGGTTACCCTTTTGGCCGCTGTGCTGTGGCTGGAAGCGGTTGCACTCGCAGCCGCGACGGTATTTCTGATTTTCGAGGTGCTCGTCGCACCCGCCGATTCGGTGACGAGTGCGATTGCGCTCGCTGTTGTTGTCGCGATCGCGGCGGTCTGGGTTGCGGTCATCGCGATCAACACCGTTCGAGGCAATGCCTGGACCCGCGGTGCGACGATCGTGGTGCAGGTTCTTCTCGGGGCTATTGCCATCGGCAGTTTTCAGGGAATCGGTCCGCGCCCGGACATCGGGTGGATGGTGTTGTTCCCCGTGCTCGTAGTGCTCGTGCTGATGTTCACGAAGCCGGTCCTCGCGCACACCAACCACCGCGAGTAGCTCTCGCTCGCTGCTTATGAAAAGCAGCGGCGACGCGGCGATGATGTCCCTCTCTGCCCGCGTCAAGAGCCGTAGCTCGTCCGGGTTTCGTGGACCCCGGTGTCGCGGGTGATGATTTCGATACACGGTTCCTGAGCCTGTCGAAGGGGGCAGAGCTCGCACTCAATCACCGAGTTTCTCGAACGAGTTGGATTGGCGCGTAATGGTTTCGATACGCGGCGTTCGTTCCTCACGGCGCTACTCAACCAACGAGAGGGGCGAAAATTTCGCTGGTTGAGTAGCGCGCGACGAAGGAGCTCGCGTATCGAAACCATCACCTGCGAGGTGGGTTTCGCCGTGACGTTCTATCCGAGGTGGGGGAAGGTTTCGAGGTAGGCGTGGCTTCGGGGTTTCGATACGCGGCGTTCGTTCCTCACGGCGCTACTCAACCAACGAGAGGGGCGAAAATTTCGCTGGTTGAGTAGCGCGCGACGAAGGAGCTCGCGTATCGAAACCATCACCTGCGAGGTGGGTTTCGCCGCGGGGCTCTATCCGAGGTTGGGGAAGGTCTCGGTGTAGGCGGGGCTTCGGGGTTTCATCCGGCGCGGTGTTTGCGCCGGATCGATGTCCGGGGGTGGGATGAGCCAGAGTTCTTCCCCGTTCGGTCCGGTCTGCTTGATTTCCCAGCCGTTGTTGTGGAGTAACTGGTGGTGGTAGCGGCAGAGGAGGATCCCGTTGACGAGGATTGTTTCGCCTCCTCGGCTGATCCAGACGATGTGGTGGGCTTCGGTCCAGGATGCGGCCCGGTCACAGTCGCCACACATGCACCCACCCTGGGTGACCGCGAGAATCAGGCGCTGTTTCTTGTCAAAGAGCCTTTGGGTGCGGGCCACATCCACGGCTTGCCCGGTCTCGTCGAAGATGACGGGGATGATTTCCCCGTCGCAGATCAGCCGGTCGATGGTCGCCCCGCTGACGGGGTCGGGTTGTCCGTCGATGTAGCCGTGTCCGGTCGGCGCCGGGGTCACAGTCCCGTCGGCCTCGACGGTGGGTGGGGTTTGTTTCATGATGACCCGGATCTGTGGGGCACCGGTGCCGAGCAGCTGCGAGGAGT